>SCPN01000034.1_pt1 | contig 820716 bp, 1014 predicted proteins | sample 6106831 | NCBI WGS metagenome assembly SCPN01 (sample SAMN10720447, study PRJNA508395) | human gut metagenome | isolation source: Participant 1, 0 month | reverse complement strand
ATCAATTCTATCTGTCCAATAGCCTTTATCCTCCATATATATATCACTATTCTTAAATTCTTCTAATGCATGCTATAATCTTTTATAATCAAATTTCTGCTGCATACTTGATGTCGCTTCGTAGTCATACTCTCTTTTCAACTCTCTGACAAGAATCCGCGTACTACTTCCATCCGCAATCAACAAATCAATCCCAATGAATAGAAGTAATATTCCTGAGAGTTAATTTTAAATGCTTTAAAACTCAAATAAAGAGGCCATTTTTCTACATCAAATACATAATGGGACATTCTGGAGCGTTCCATTAGAATCTTTTCCTGCTGTTCTTTTACTGCATAAGCAAATCTTCCACTGTGATTGAGTACTCTGGAACATATTTTAAGACTCTTTGCATACCACTTTTTGAGAAAACCGTCCTAAACATCGATTGTTCTTTAATTGTCCTATTAAGACTTTCCAATTTTTTATATCTAATTTAGTCAATACCATAATAGCCATGTGTTGAAATACCTCCCAAATCAAATTCATCATTTCTTCCTAATAGATACGCCATCTGAACATCTGTTAAAGGGCTCCTCATATTCATCTCCCGTAGTATATGAGAATATTTCGGATATTCATACTTCTGCTTCTTACTTTTTCCATTCCTCAATAAGTTTTGCCAGCTTTTCAGGTGTATTAGCGTATAAAACTCTTTATAGGAAATCCCACTTTTAGTCGCTCAAATTACAGCTCATTAGCCTAACCATTTTTATAGAATCTCCACCATTTCCTAAAAAACTATCCTTTATACTAACCTCATCAAGATTTAAAATCTCTTTCCAAATATTGACAAGCTCTCTTTCGGTTTTTGTTCGAGGATAAATAATCTTTCGAGATTCGTTGTTATTAAAATTATGTTTAACTAATTTCTTTTTTTCTACCTTTCCATTTAGATTTAAAGGAATTTCTTCAATCCGTTCAAAGAACTTCGGCACCATATACTCAGGCAGAGTTTCTCCCAGAAAAGAACTTAATTCCTCGGTATCAATTTCGGTGTCCGATACTACATAGGCATAAATATTTCTTCTTGTTTTCGTCTTCCCAGTCTACCACAGCGCACTTTCTAGCTGACTTATGCTGTAACAGACGGCTTTCTATTTCTCCCAATTCGATTCTATGACCGCTGATCTTTTGGTAATCTTTTCTTCCCTGAAAAATGATGTATCCTTTCTCTGTCATTACACCATAATCACCTGTTCTATATATCCGTCCATATGCCGGATGTTCGATAAATGCTTCTGCTGTCTTTTCCGGGTCCCGGTAGTATCCCTGTGCCAATCCTTTTCCGCCAATATATAGTTCTCCCGTTACTCCTATCGGGCAATCCTCCAATATAATTCAGCACATAATACGTCTGGTTAGCTAACGGCATGCCATACGGGATGCTTGTCCATTCTGGATTCACTTCTCCTATCGGATAATAAATGACCAAATCGACGCTTCCGTAGCTCCTCCAAGGCTGACTACTTCAGCATTTTCATATTCTTTTCTAATTCTATCCGGCAGGTTTACAGGAATCCAGTCTCCGCTGAGAAGCGCAAACGAAGACTGCTCTCCTCCAGGCTAACGTTAACCTGGCTGCTTTCCTCCATTGACCAGAAATCTGTTTCCTCCTGTACTGTATTATCCAGCATCATCTCCATAATCGCAGGAACAGAATTCCATATAGTGATCCCTTCCTCTTTGATAACTTTGCCAGGTTATAGACATCATGGATATCCGGAACCTCTACCAAGGTTTTGTTGGCAGCCAAAATATCATACGAAGGTCAAAACACACATAGATGACTTGTAAATCTTGTCTCTGCTGTGACATGAAACTTCTGGTTTATATCAAATTACAGTATTCATAACTGCCCTGAGTAATTGAAACACCTTTTGGGGTTCCGGTGCTGCCTGATGTATAAATGATATAAGCCAGATCGTAAGGAGTATATCCAATGGCTGGCGGTTCAGATGAATATTCACAAATTTCTTCACGTTCATAAAAATCTGCATCTAAACACATCACACTTTCGCTGTGAGACAGTATGTATTTTTCCGTTCTTCCGGATATTCGGATCTATCGCCATAGAGCGCTTTTAAAATTCCAAGGATATTAATAATGGTTTCTTTTCTTCTATTCCTAAGGCAATAACATCCCCTCTCTTTATTTTCTGGTTCAATAAATAGTTTGCAATTTGTGAAGATTGCTTATCCATGATGGCAAGTTACACCCCCAGTATTATCTGCAATAAGAATCTTTTCAGGATATTTTTCTGCTATTTTTTTAAATGTTGTCTGTATCGGCAATATTGGCATATCCAGCTTCGTATCATTATAGGCTGTAAATACTTCCTGTTCTTTTGAATCTAAATGAGGCATGGAAATTACATTCTTTGATAAACTTTCGACAATATTAATGTACTGTTTAAACATAGTACTTATCATATTTGGCGTAAACAATTCATGAAAATGTAGTCCCATACTTAATCCAATTTCGGTTGGGGATTTCTTTCCATTTTAACTTCACCCAAATCTTCTATGGTTACTATATCACCTTCCTCCATAGAAAAGAGAAGACTCGTAAAGACAACTGGCATAACTGCCTGTTCTTTCATTTCTGCTTGTTCTGCAATTTTACGAATCACATTCATTCCATCATAATGCCTATGCTCCAGAGCATCCATTAATTGATTTTGAATCTCACTGGCTAATTTCCAAAAATCACTTCTACCAAGCAAATTAACCCGTAATAAAATTACTGAAGTAAAATCTCCAACTATGTCTGTAACACCTTCATTAAATGGATACCTGGTAAAAACTGTAACATTAATAGTCAATTCAGGTTGATTGCTCCAGTATCCTAAAACTAAAGCATATGCGGTACATAAAAGTGTAGATGTTGTTATGCCTTTCTTTTTTGCTTCCTTTTGAAGAACATTCCATTCTGATTTTGGTATCACTTTCTCAATTCTTGCAAACTGAGGTTTTCTAATTACACTTGGATCTTTTTGTAATGGAAGCATTGGCGCCGGTGGAATCAGAGATATTTGTTCCATCCAATAATCTTTATCTTCCTTATATGTACTGCTTTCACTAAAATCATTTAATGCCTCTACATAGTCTTTAAATGTAAAAGCATTCTGTCTATTCTTGTCAAACCTATCGTAGTAAAAGTCTAACAGTTGTCTAATAAATATTCTAACACTTCCTCCATCTGCTATTAACAAATCAATCCCTACAAAAAGATAATATTCCTCCTCATCAGTTCGAAATGCTTTAAACTCAAATAGAGGCCATTTTTCTGTATCAAATACATAATGGGACATTCTTTGTCTTTCTGTTTTAATAACATTCTCCTGTTCTTCATCCGTATACCCTCTAATATCATTTTCAGGATTTTATATGGGCACCTCTTTCAATATTTTTTGTGTACCGCTTTTACTAATAATTGCCCGTAACATTGGCTGGATTTCAATAACTTTATTAAGGCTTTCTTCTAATTTTCTTATATTCAAATTATGTCAATATCTCATCCGTGTGTGTAGAAATACCACCTAAAGCAATTCCCTCGTTTCTCCTATTAAATAAGCCATTTGGACATCTGTTAAAAACTCATCATATTCAGTATCCACATTATGTTCTTTATGCTTATAAATAGTCTCCTTTAAAATTCCTTTTTTTCCTTCTATTAGTGATGCCATTTTTTCTATTGTATTAGCAGTTATAAATTCTCTAAACGATATTTTAACGTGAAATTCTTCAGTAATTTTTCCTAGAACAGCGACCATCTTTATAGAATCTCCACCTATTCTTAAAAATTGATCTTTAATCCCTATTTTCTGTATTCCAAGAATTTCTTCCCATATAATTGCCAATCTTTTTCTGTTTGTGTATGTGGAAAACTTTCTCTTGCGTCTTGATTGTCTGTTTGGGCTTTTTTAGTCTTTCCTTAGAACTTTTCCATTTAGATTTAAAGGAACTTCTTCAATCCGTTCAAAGAACTTCGGCACCATATACTCAGGCAGAGTTTCTCCCAGAAAAGAACTTAATTCCTCGGTATCAATTTCGGTGTCCGATACTACATAGGCGCATAAATATTTCTTCTTGTTTCGTCTTCCCAATCTACCACAGCACACTTTCTAACTGACTTATGCTGTAACAGACGGCTTTCTATTTCTCTAATTCGATTCTATGACCGCTGATCTTTACCTGGTAATCTTTTTTCTTCCCTGGAAAATGATGTATCCTTTCTCTGTCATTACACCATAATCGCCTGTTCTATATATCCGTCCATATGCCGGATGTTCGATAAATGCTTCTGCTGTCTTTTCCGGGTCTCGGTAGTATCCCTGTGCCAATCCTTTCCGCCAATATATAGTTCTCCCGTTACTCTATCGGGCAATCCTCCAGCCTATAATTCCAGCACATAATACGTCTGGTTAGCTAACGGCATGCCATACGGGATGCTTGTCCATTCTGGATTCACTTCTCTATCGGATAATAAGACCAAATCGACGCTTCCGTAGCTCCTCCAAGGCTGACTACTTCAGCATTTTCATATTCTTTTCTAATTCTATCCGGCAGGTTTACAGGAATCCAGTCTCCACTGAAAGCACAAACGAAGACTGCTCTCCTCCGGCTAACGTTAACCTGGCTGCTTTCCTCCATGATGAAATCTGTTTCCTCCTGTACTGTATTATCCAGCATCATCTCCATGATCGCAGAACAGAATTCCATATAGTGATCCTTCCTCTTTGATAACTTTTGCCAGGTTATAGACATCATGGATATCGGAACCTCTACCAAGGTTGCACCTGTTGAAGGCAGCCAAAAATATCATACACCAGAGGTCAAAACACATAGATGACAGGCCTATAATCTTGTCCTCTGCTGTGACATGAAACTTCTGGTTTATATCAAATTACAGTATTCATAACTGCCCTTGTTGAAACACCTTTTGGGGGTTCCGGTGCCATGATGTATAAATGATATAAACCAGATCGTAAGAGTATATCCAATGGCTGGTGGTTCAGATGAATATTCACAAATTTCTTCACGTTCATAAAAATGCATCTAAACACATCACACTTTCCTGTTAGAGACGGTATGTATTTTTCCGTTCTTCCGGATATTCTGGATCTATTGCCACATGGCGGCGCCAGCATTTAAAATCCCTAAAATATTAATGGATTTTTCTACTGCGTGTTCCAATTACCGCTACAATACTACCCAAAATATTTCTTTCAAAGATAATTTGCTATTTGAGTGGACTTTTCATCTAGCTCAGCACGTTGTTCTTCCCGTAGGAGTCTACGACAATACTTATCTGAATATGCTTTAGCTATTAATTTAAACATATCCTGAATCGTAGTTTCTGGTATATCAGTCTGATCTGATTATAAGTATTGATAGTTTTCTTATCATTTTTTGATATCTCCGGATACTGTAAATTTTCATCCATGATACTTTTTACCAATGCTATATATTGTCTAAACATCTTCTTAATCATTTCGAATCAAACAGTTCAGCCATATAGTCCCAGTTAAATACTATTCCATTTTCGTTTCCGAAATCTGAGCGTCTAAATATACCTGAGATGTTTGACTTATTGAATATTTTATCTCTCCAATGCATCTACTGTTAAATTTTATCCCCATATAACATACTTGTATTACAACTGGCATAATACTGCCTGAAGAAAGAATTATCACTTTCCCTCATCAAATCTCTAATAAACTCTATTCCATGCATAACTACGGTGCCTAATCCTCCTAATAACAAACTTTGAATCATCTTTGCATTTCCAAAATGATTTTGTAGCATCAACAGAGGTCAGTAATACAAATTTTAAATAAATTCACCAATAGCATTTTTAGCATCTATCCCCGTCAGACATCCATTGTTGTAAGATTGATAGATAAGAATTTTTTTGATTTCCTGTATAGAAAAATAATAGAAGGATAACATTATTCTTTCTATTTATTTCACAGATTTCGTTATATGTCTTTCTATCTATAATTTCCTGAAATATTTTAAAGTTTTTCCTTTACATCCCTAACATTTTGCCTTAATTTTAGATTTATGCTGCTGGAAATCATCCTAATTTAAAAGCCAATATTTCTTGTCAACTTTATATTTTTTTTTTTTTTTCATTCCTTTCTGCTTCAAATAATAATCCCTCTATATCAAAATATTTTCTAATTTTCCTTTTCCTTTTGCATAATCATTCCAATTTGAGACATAAAAATGCCAATACTTACCATCCATAATTAACAAATCTAAATGACAAAAGATATGTTTTTATTTTTCCTGGGTGAATATCAAATTACAATCTTAAACAACGGCCATTTATTTGCTTCTAGTACACACTGTGATAATGTATTACGGATGAGCTGTTCTTTGAACCAATACTGCTAATGGCCCCGGATAAGCTATTATAATCTCCATATAGCTCTTTGCCGCCGGATCTCCTTCATATGCTGCTATCATATCCGATATAACCAACTGTTTTAAAACAGGAAGTGTATTTTTAAACTCCACTAGTTTTCTTTCATCTTCACTTCTTCCCATATTTAGCAATTCTAAATACTCCTTTAGTAAGTTACATATTTCTTGCTCTATCTTTCTTTCATCTTCCTGTCCAAATGGACAATATTGCATAAAAGAAACCCTGTAATAAATTTATAAATTTTTGAATCCATTTATCATTAAAGTTCTTATTTATCATCAATCCCATCTTTTCTGTATCTTCCTTACTACCTAATCTTTTTACTCATTTTACTTTTCTTTCCTTTGTTGGTTAGGTATTTCTAACTCACATCCAAATTTTTACACTTCCTATTATTAGTCCAGTAGCTAAAACCAAATGCGCTGTTGCAATTCCTTTTGCCAGCAAAGAGAATCCATATATCCCTAAAAATATAGCCATTATAAATTCAATCGCTAATATTATTCTTGCACGTTTTCCATAAATTCTTGTCTCTATCTTGTCTAGTTTCTTACCTTTAGTATCTATTGGTACTAACATGAATATAACTAAAACCGCAATAAGCCAAAGAAAGAAAAAAGAGAATCCAATGTCTGATGTTACCGCTAAATATTGCCCACATCCGAAACAGGAAACCAGAGAAATAATACAGCTCGTAGGCTTTTCTAAATGAATTCCCCTGCATACTGCCTTAAAACAGTAAACGGCAGTAAAAGCTAAACATTTCTATCCAGTTTCCTGTTGTCGTACCAACTATAGCAATAATGGCATATATAGCTATCTTATTCAGAAGCAAACCGTAAGCATATGTATAAAACCTACGCTCTTTTTCCCCAAGAATTCCCCGCTGGCTTTGTAAAGTGAAAAACCAGTCGATTATCCTTTTTCGCATTAAAACTTTCTCATCTTCTTAACTTCGTCCGGTTCTTCATCCTGAAAATATAACCAGTCACATGCAAGATTTGCGGAACGTGCTGTCAATTTGAGCGCAAGCAAATTGATGCCCTCTAATACCTTTGTTTTACTTTGTCTAATATTTTCTTCATGATTTTTGCCTCCTTTTTTCAAAATTCTACTAAAAAATCGCCTCTACTACAATTACCTCGGCCAAAACGGTAATTTTTTGGGCGATTTTTGCATCGTCTTACTTAATTGTAAAGATTATCTCAACAGAAAACTCCTGTTCTCCTGCAACAATCCTCATGATTCCTCCATATCTTTCCACCAGCTTCTTTACCGTATGAAGCCCGATTCCATGACTGCCGGAATCTCTTTTTGTACTTATATATCGCTCCTTCTCTTTTATTAAAGGCACAATATAATTATTGCGAAATTCCATTACCAGGAAATGATTTTCATTCCCCATATACATATTACAAATCACATACTTATCTTTCTCTGTCTTTTCAGCAGCCTCGATTGCATTATCCAAGGTTCCCCACAATAGAAATCAAATCCAGGTCTTCTATAAAATCTGTTCTAAGATTATTTCCAAGTTTGATTTTATACAATATGCCTTTTGATTCGGCGACAAATTTTCTTTCACATAAAATACTGTTTAGAACCGGATCAGCGCAGCAACTATAATTTTCATTTCCTGTATCCGGATCCCCAAATGTCTTACCATGTTATCCAACTCAAGATTTTTTCCATTTTCTATCAAGTTCGCTGTAATACAAAGAAATTTATTCACATCATGCAAAAAAGCCCTTTTATCTTCGTTTACTTTATTGATATATTTCTGATTGATATTTTCAGCTTTACTTTTCTGATAAAGCAATTCCATCTTTTACTTCTTCAGACCTTTCAATTAATTTATCAAAGACTGCAAATATACAAATATTCGTCATTAACAGCAATGCTGCTCAATAGGAATCATGATACGATTTACACCGGTAAAAGAAATATGCGAATAGTATATACACATAAAAATGATAATTGTCGCTATCGGCAGAGTTAACAGCACAGTAAACAATTTATTTTCAATCGTCAGATAATTCTTCTTTCTTGTTATCTGGTTAATACATTTCACGAGTAAAAAAGTCATCGTTTTCATCAGCAAAATAGCCAATGTTTTTTCCAGCTCAGACTGAAATTCGTTTGCTGTTCCAGTTACTCCATAGGCTTCAGTAATCGCAGCAAACAAAACTCTGGTATGATTGCCAACATATAATAACAACAGGCCATGATAACTTTCTTCCACTTACTGCCTTGAAAAATAATAATGGCAGCAATCGTATAACTTACAGGGATAATCGTAATATTAAATAGCGTCGTTCCCATATGATTTGCAATAAAAATACAAAGTGCCGCAGCAAAATACACCCCAATTCTTTTCCATAAAGATCCTACCCTATATGGAAACATATTTTTCCCAAAATCATTCAGCATCCATACCTGAAGGCTGCAAACTAAAACATCTCTTAGTAAATCCATCAGATCAACCATTCCTTTCCCTCAGATATTCAAACAGCGCCTCGGTAAACTCTTCTTTCTTTGCTCTTGAAACATTCAGTTCTATTCCGTATTTCAACCGTAGTACGCCTTTTTCTAACCCTTCTACTTTTCCCAAATTAACAATGTAACTATAATGCGCCTGTGCAAATCCCTGATCTTTTAACTGTTCACATAATTCTCCAAACGATTCTCTGCACCGAACTGTCTCTTTTTCTTGCTCTTTCACAATGGTTATCACACATCCTCTTTTGGCTCTGGAAACATATAAGATATTTTCCACATGTATGCGTATTATCTTCCCCGCCGATGTCACCGTTACCGCATAGTCATTCAGAAAGCGTCTCTTTACCTCAGTCATAATAGCTGCAATTTCCGGCGTAAGCTGGTATCGTGTAAGTCCTTCATAATATACCGGAAGGGCTGCCCAAAATTAATACTGTCCACTGTCGGCTCAAAATAACTAGAACAGAAGATTAAAACTGCATCTTTGTTATAATTTCTCAATTTTAATGCTGTTTGGTTTCCATCCAGCCCCGGCATACGGATGTCTATAAAGACCAATTCGTGGAGAATATCCGTATGTTTCAAAGTTCATTTCAGATTCGTATTCATAAAATCTGATTTCATTTTCATGCAAACTATTTTCATGCTCTACAATCTCCCTGATCGTTTTTCTATATCTTTTATCATCATCGCAAATAGCTATCTTATACATAATCCTTCCTTTTGTTAGTTGCAACTAACCTCATTTCATAAAAAAAACCATCCCGCAGAATTTTGCCATGAGATTATCTCTTACTTCTATAACTCCGGTTCCAACTCTGCAAAGATGGAATCTACAAAAAAAATTCTGGTATTGTGATTTCTAATCCATCACACAATTTCTTGATTGTAACTACGCCTACATTCTTACTCTGCCCATACAAAATATTCTTCAGCGTTGATGGCGGAACACCAGAACGTATCGCCGCCTCATTCACGGTAATATCGTTTTGCCTTATCAATTCTTCAAGACGATATATAACTGCTGTTTTCATATCCATGATTTCTACCACCTTTTCTCTATTCTATATAAATTGCCCGTAAAGGTCGCCCATATATAGTCTTTTTGAACAAAGATACATCTTTGTAAGCTTTGTATACTTTCGTGGTAGATAATTCAGCATTTTTACCAAAACAAAAAAAGCCGAAAGCCACATTGTTATCCGTGACCTCCGACTCCTTTCTATCTCATACTACACCGTCCTTACATCCAAATCAGCCCCTCTCTCCGGCTTATCTTTTCCCTGTTTTCCTGAATGATTCTCTTATTGATTTCCAAGCGTTCATGGATTGACGGTTTTTTCTTTTCTGTCATTGCTCTCTTTTGTGCTACTGGCTTTCTTTCAGCTTTCCCTGCGTCCTTAACTGCTGTATTTGCTTCAATGCCAGCTCTTGGCGCAGCTTCTCTGCTCTCAGTTTTCTCTGCTACCTGCTGTTCTCGTCTCTCCTGCACACCTTTTCTTTCAGGATGCAAAAGCTCTGCAAATACGGCAACACATGATTCTGCATATCCGTCAGATCTTCCATATACTTCTGGTACTCTTCATTGCCTTTTCCTTGCTGATAGCTGATCCAGCTTTCATCTGTCAGTTTCATTTCATTCTGCATCTTTAACTGACTGATGATACCGCCGTTTCCGGTACCAATATCTATCTTACCTTGAAAATGGTGCAACATCTTGTCACCTTTCTCAGCATAATATACTGTAAAAAACATCTGTGCTGTCGTTTTTGGTTCGTTTGTGTTTTGATCACGATCAGCATACCAGGTTTTGTCCTGTTCTACGGTTCTTGAATCCAAATCAGATAACTTCTGGCATCTTGGCTTCCCTAGCTCACTTTTCTCACAATAATTCACATACACCATTGGTTCCATATCTTTTGGAAGCTCCGGTTCATAGGCTTTCAGCCTTTCAATCAATATACCTGCACGCACAGACTGGTCACATCCTTCATCTACAATATCCTTCAGATACGAAATATAGGAATGAATATTCCCGCTTCGCAAATCCAGCATTACTTCCTGTACCGTATTTTCTCCTATCTCCACATTATCCCGATACTCATACGGATCAAATGCTTCTGCAATCTCATCCAATGCCTCTGCCAGCTGTTCTGTGGTCATCTTCTCAGGATACATTGCTTCTCGAACATCCCGCATCGGTATATACTTATAGTCCGGCAATGCTTCATGAATTTTCTCAATCCCTTCCCGTACCAGTGCAAGTTCTCCATAAAACCGAACATCATCCATCAGATTTCCAAATACAGTATTTCCTTTTACGATTGCAAATTCGGCTTCATCGTAGTAACTGTCTTCCGGATCACGATAGATAATTCCCATTGAGCATCCGAGATAAGCTGTTTCTGGATTCTCCTATATTTTTCATAGACTGCAGCTATCTGATTAACATCGGTACTTTTTTCATATGCTCCCATATCGTGAAACTCATCGCATTCTGTGGCGAAATATTCCAGATAAGGTTCTTTCTTCGGTGACATATTATTAAGGACGTTATCAATCATATTATAATTTGCCTCTTCCAGTTCCTCCACCTTCGCCAAAGGCTTATATTCGCCCTGGCTTTTCTGAATCTCTGCCATTACAACCTCATCCATTTCTTCCACTTTTTCCATCAACTGATCATAATCCCCACGGATGCGTTCTCCAGTCCAGCCTTCGTCTTCCAGAAGTTCCTCTGCCGCTTCTTCAATAGAATTTTCATCATTTTCATAGACGCCACCATCCATCAGACGGAAATCTTCATCGTAAAGGAATAATCGTATCCTTCTTCTGTCCTCTGAATAGCAAAATACCGTTCTCCTACCTCATATGCCAGTTCACTAAGAACCTGTTCTTCCAGATTCAAGAAAGAATCCAGCTGTTCAAAACTGATACTGTCTACAAAATGAGCGGTTACTTTTCCCCGTCATTCAGAACTACGATATCACTGACTGACAGGGAATGCCCACGGAAATCTTCCGGTCTATCAATGTTGAACCTTTCAAAAATATCATCCAGTGACATATTTCCCAGTAATTCGCCAACATAGACCAGCTTATAATCTTCTTTTTTTATCTGCATACCATGACTTTCAATAAAACGCATATTCATAAATGCATAGTTTTCGCCCGGTGAATCATCCTTGATCTGATAAATACCAAAGGTTCGCCTTGTTCCTAACAGCAGGTTTGCCTCTTTTAAAGACTGAATCTGTGGATATTTTTGCATTTCCCATTCCAGGTTACGAAAACGCTCCAGTTCTGTCCTAGACATCTGATAATACTCTGGTCCTCGTTCAATTTCCATGCGTTCCGTGACATAGATCGGTGAAGAAAATTAGTGATCAGATAAATATCTGCTCCGGCATCGTATAATTTCAGTGCTTCTTCCTGCTCAATGACACTCATAGGCTCCTGAAATGCTCCAAAATCTTCATCTGCATAATCCAGATCCTGATCCCTTATCCGTTCCCACATCTGTAATTCCATGCCAAACAGCCCTTCGTGTGCCTGTATCATTTCTTTACTTGCATACTCTCCCTTACCGCCATCGCTGCCCAGACAATAAATCTTAGAACCCATCCTGTGATAATCTAAGGCTGCTTCCTTTCTAAGCGGTACCATATCCTCTGCTGTATATCCATAATCCTGAAGTTCCAGCTTGCCTATGGTTGGATCTGGTAAGTCCTGAATATCCATTCTTGCATCATCCAGTAAATCCTCTACACTTTCTTCATCTGCTTTGCTCAATACATCTGCCAGATTTCTTACCAGAGTCCTAACCTTCTCTTCCTCACCGATCAGATTCGCATATTCAAAAAGCTGTTCTTTTACATCTGTTGAAATTTCTATACCTCTACGCTCTGCCTGACTGATCTGTTCCTGCGTATATTCCTGCATTTTCTGTGTTTCTCTACCCGTTATCCTGTTTCTTGCCATATAAACTCCTCCTGTGTTCTAAAAAATGGCATAACCGGCAGAACATTCTTTCTGCCAAATTATGCCATCTTTCCTGTTTATTTATTCCAGACCGAAGTCCCGTTTTCTAGTTTCCTTTCCAGTTTCACTTTCCCGCTGACTCTTTTCTTTATAAATCTGCAGTTTCTCATGGATAGAACCTCGTGCCGGTCTTTCTTCTTTCTCTTTTGATTCCGCTTGCTCTGTTTCTGTATCTTCCCGTTCATCCATATTGAAGTGCATTTAATTCTGATAGCCGCTCCAGTTTTTGGTTCAGTTCCTCTTCTTTTGAAAATGGCTTCCCGACTTCCTCTTTGGCATTTGCCATCTGCTCCTGTACCGTTTCCAGCCGTTGTTCTGCTTCTGCCAGTTTCTCCGGATAACTTTCCAAAAGATTATTGATACGAGTGATATTTCCTAGAGCATCGGCTCCCAACCGAACTTTAGCTACCGATTCATGCTTTACAGACAGGATAAACTCTTTACTCCAGCTGTCGAATTGGATTCTCATGTTAAATCCCTGATAGCTTCCAATGTCCATAGCTGCATCTACAGACTTAATGTCTTTGCAGACCGCCAGAAGTGCCGCACCTGCCTCTTTCTTTTCTGTGAACACTTTGCCACTGATTTCCATAGAAAACTGCTCTGGATCTGTGATTTTATACTCAGAAAAATGAGCGATGTCTGCCTTGTAGCTGTCAATGATCTCTGTCAGTTTTGCAATCTGTTGCGGAAAATTCCTTACAATATCATCTTCCAAACGATACTGGTTATTCATGTGATTGGCTTTTAAAAGTTTCAGCTTTGCCACATCCACGTCCAGTGCCATCTTCTCCTTTACTGCCGGATTTCCAGTTGCCAGTGCTTTGACCTCTGCATAGGAAAGTGCCGCTTCGTCCACATCTTCGCAGCTTCTGACCGGTGCTTTGCTGGTCATGATCTGGGAAATGAATTTCTGCTTGTTCTCGATCAGCTGCCACATGTAGCTGTCGAATGTGGATTCTGTTACATATCGGAAGATATGAACCTTTTTATTATGATTTCCCTGGCGGATAATACGCCCTTCCCTCTGTTCCAAGTCAGATGGTTTCCAGCCAATATCCAGATGGTGCAACGCAATCAGACGATCCTGCACGTTGGTCCCGGCACCCATCTTTGCTGTCGAACCAATCAAAAAACGAACCTGCCCGGATTTCACTTTTCCAAACAACTCCGTCTTCTTTGCTTCTGTATTTGCATCATGAATGAATGCAATCTCTTTTTCCGGTACACCTTTTTCCATCAGTTTCTGCTTCAAGTCGTCATAAACATTGAAACTGCCATCACCTTTCGGTGTGCTCAAGTCACAAAAAATCAGCTGTGCCGATTTCTGTGCTGCTGTGTCTTTCCAGATCTCATAGCTTTTCTCTGCACAGACTGCTATTTTGCTTTCTGGATTATCTGGCAATAGTTCGTTCACCAAACGCTGATCAATGCTAATTTTCTTCCATCATTGGTGATTTTCAGCATATTATCAACTGAGGCATCTACCCCTCCGCTTCTGACAACTTCTGCACGTTCCCCCAGACTTTCTACGATTTCTTTCTGCTGTTCCGTTGGTTTCAGCACCACTGTTTCATATTCTGCTTCCGGCACAGGAAGTTTTAACTGATCGGAAGTCTTGATATCTGCAATCTCCTTAAACATATTCATCAGTTCCGGAATATTATAAAATCTTGCAAATCTTGATTTTGCACGGTAGCCTGTTCCTTCCGGTGCAAGCTCAATGCTCGTGACTACCTCGCCAAAGGTGGAGGCCCAGGAATCAAACAGTCCAAGTCCCATATTTTGTAATTTGCTGTTCTGCAGATACCTCTGCATAACATATAATTCCGTCATGCTGTTGCTAATCGGTGTGCCCGTAGCAAAGGTAATGCCTTTTCCTCCGGTAATCTCATCCAGATACTGACATTTATTAAACATATCCGCCGACTTCTGTGCTTCGTTCTGTGCAATCCCGGCTACATTTCTCATTTTTGTATAAAGAAATGCGTTTTTATAACTGTGTGCTTCATCTACATATAAATGATCCACTCCCAGTTCTTCAAACGTAACTACCTGATCTTTTTTCTCTTTCTGATTCAGTTTCTCCAGCCTTGTCTGCAATGTTTTCTTGTCTTTTCAATCTGTTTGACGGTATAACGTCCACCATCCTGTTCATACCTTGCACTCTGGATTGCCATTTCCAGATCATCAATCTGCCTCTGAAGCATGGCTTCCTGTTTCTCATCAGAGATTGGAATACGCTCAAACTGGGAATGACCAATAATAACAGCATCGTAATTTCCCATAGCGATTCTGGCACAGAACTTCTTTCGGTTTGCCGGTTCAAAGTCTTTCTTGGTTGCTACCAAAATATTTGCTCCTGGATATAACTGCAGGAACTCCGCTCCCCACTGCTCTGTCAAATGGTTTGGCACAACAAAGAGATTCTTTTGTGATAATCCCAGACGTTTGCTCTCCATTGCCGCCGCTACCATTTCGTAAGTCTTCCCAGCTCCTACTACATGTGCCAGAAGCACATTATCACCGTATAACTGATGTGCGACTGCATTTTTCTGATGCGGACGAAGCTCTATTTCCGGATTCATTCCTGGAAAACTCAAGTGACTACCATCATATTCACGGGGACGGATACTATTGAAACGCTCATTGTACACGCTTACCAGCCTTTCTCTCCTCTGCTGATCCTTAAAAATCCAATCTTGGAATGCAGCCTTCAAGGCATCCTGCTTTTGTGATGCCAACATAGTTTCTTTTTTATTCAAAACTCGCACTTCATCCCCATTGTCATTTACGACTTTATCATAGATTCTAACATCTTTTAGATTCAAGGTATCTTCCAGAATCCGGTAGGCATTTGCTCTCTCCGTTCCATACGTTGCATAAGCAAACGCATTTCTTGGACTGTCGGCGTTCTTTCCTGTAATCCTCCACTCACCATTTACCTCAGAGAATTTTACCTGTATTTCCTTCTGTGCAAGATACCTCGGCGTATGAAGCAGTTCCACCATAAAATCCTGATAATCCGAAGGTTCAATCCAGGTGGCTCCAATACGCACTTCAATCTCCGACGCTTCCAGATCTCTTGGCTGAACTGCCTCCAATGCACGCACATTCGGTGTGAATTCCGGATGATTCTCTGCAAAAGTTCTCGCTGTATTTAATTTATCTCTGACGTTTCCAGACAGATATTCATCTCCGCTTTCCCACTGGTCTGTCAGTGGATTTTTGAAGATAACTCCAACCAGCTCTTCTGTGATTTTCTCTTCGGTCTTTCCGGTCAACTGTGCCATATATGGAAGATCTACTTTAGCCTTTTCATTTAGGGACAGAGCAAGTGCTTCTGTGGCTGTCTCCACACTTGTCACAGCGACCGCCTTTTTAATGGTTCGTTTGGTGAACATGTCCGCTTTCCGCTTCAATGTTCCATCTTCATTCAAGTCTTCCAGGGAACACAGCAGACAATAAGAAGAGTCATCAGAAAATGCACGTTTGTTAGCATTACTTCCAATAACTCCATACTTTGCTGTGTAGGTATCATACACCTGATTCAGTTTTTTCTGCTGTTTCTGGATTTCTTCGTCTGTGACAAATTCTTCCATCTGCATGGCGATCAGTTCACGAACGGTATCACGGATTGCAACCATGCCTTTTACACGTTCTGCAGTGGCTGCAGGCATTTTCACCTGATTCATCAAAGAATTGACACGGTAATATACCTGATCATCTACCACCGTATAGCTGTAATTTCGGACATTCGGATCTGCCGGAATACTCTCTGGCATCTCATCCAGTTCTGCCTCTATATCTACTGCCGCTACCATGCTTCCTCTGATGTGTTTTACAGCTTCTTGTAACTGTAATTCCAGATCAGCTCCTTCCATTGGAGCACAGGTTGTTTCCATACCATACGGACCGGACACTTCTTTCATCTCACCAAGAATCAATCCCGGATGCTGAACAAAATACTTGTTAATGGTAATCCCATTTGCATCACTCTCAAATTCACCCACTCCGGCATCTCTTTTGTCATGCTGTCACGCTTCTGGAAGAATAGGATATCTGCACTGACTTCCGTTCCTGCATTTGCCTTAAAGCTGTGTTCGGCAGTCGGATAGCCCCCAGCAGATCTGCACGCTCTGCCAAATATTTCCGGACTTCCGGTGATTCCTTGTCCATAGTTCCCTTTGTTGTGATCAACGCAGCTACACCACCTGGACGTAACTGATCTATAGTCTTGGCAAGAAAGTAATCATGAATCATAAAATTGTAGCGGTCATATTGACGGTCATTGACCTTATATGCACCGAATGGCACATTTCCGATTGCCACGTCAAAGAAATCATTGGGATAATCCGTCTTCTCAAAGCCTTTGATCTGGATATTGGCATCTGGATAGAAGTTTAGCAATTCTGCCAACTGATGCTGTCCAGTTCCACTCCATAGAGTTTGGACTGGTTTAGATTCTCTGGAAGCTTTCAAAGTTCCGACTCCATAGATGGCTCCAGGATATTTCCCTTTGTAAATCCCAGATTCTCCAACACCTGATACATACTTTCAATCACAATCGGCTGTGTATAATGAGCATTTAATGTGGAAGCTCTGGCTGCAGCATATTCTTCCGTGTAAGGACGGTCTTTAATTCCAGATATTCTGTCTCCCATGCAGATTTTGTCTCATCAAATGCATCTGCAAGACCTCCCCAGCCGACGTACCTGGATAAGATTTCCTGTTCCTCTGGTGTCGCATTGCGGTTCTCATCCTCACATTTTTTTAACAGCTGAATAGCCATAATATTGGCTCGGAATTTCTCCTTCGGTGTTCCCTGTCCAAGTTCATCATCTGTGATATGGAAGTTCGTTGCTGGAATCAGTTCTGCTATTCCGTTAATCTCTTCCAATGATTCTTTTTCTTCCAATACCTCAACTTCTCCCGACAGTTCTTTTTCTTTTTTATCATAATCTGTCCACACACGTTTAGAAATAGCAGTAAAATAGGAAGACTCTTCCTCCATGATTTCTTCCTTGATTTCCCGTAATTTATCTAAGGTATCCGCATTTACTGTTTTGTTGTGATAATGATAATAAAGTACTTCTTGTCCAAGTTTTACATCCAGACGTTCCAATTCTTGTGTTGACATTCGCTCCCAAATATCATCTTTTCCGTATGAATCGTGAAACCTTCTCCATCATCATGATATTCTAATGTGTATTGAAGTCGATTCTCTTCTCCCTTAACTTTGCAAGCAAAATCATAGATTTTTGTTCTGGTACCGGACATATATTCTGAATCAACTAGTCGCAGATCCGTTATATCTTCCGCTGTAAAGTATCCTGTTCCAGCTGTTCTCCTAACATCTGCTGTGCTTCTTCCAGGTCTGCCAGTCTTTGTGCTTCCTGTCGTTCTTCGTACTTTTCCATTTCTTCCGGTGACAAATAATCATCTGTGCGGATTAACTGGCGAACACGTTCTGCAACCTTGTTCCACTTTAATAAAACTTCTACCTCTGGACTGCCAATTTTCCCTTTTGCAAGTTTTAATCCTTTTGCATCATGGGATGCGTCGGAAGCATCTGCTCCTGGTATTCCGGGTGAGGAACCACCTGTTCCATACTCATTTTTCAGGAACTCAGCTGCATCTTTCATATCATGATGTTCCATGAAATACTCATAGATTCGGTTACGTCCTCCTGCAGTAATGCCGCCTCTTCTTAACACTGCGTCAATTTCATCCTGTGTGATAAAGGATAGTGCCGGACGTTCGACCGTAAATTTCTGATCTACCCAGGAACGCTCCCTCTGAAGATCCTGAAAGCGTTGGAAATATTCCGGATTATGCTGAATCTCCCAGCGGTGATAATCTCCCGGATTCTCATCCATATATTTCTGCAGCCATTCAAAACGATAGACAATCGCATCTGCTTCCTCTTGATCTGTCCATGCTCCACTCACTACATCCTGCCAGTCTGAATATGATTGTTTCTTTTCCCAGTTTCTGCAAGTATCCCGAAAATGAAGTGCAAGAAGATTGGTCATTTCTTCCTGCTCCTGTTCAATGGCATTATTGGAAATCAAATTATCCACGTAATTTCCATCCTCATACATATCCCGAATTCTGTTCGCTGCTTCTTCCCACGTAACCATGCGGTCAAAGTTTCTTCTGGCAGAGTCCCCTCGCCGGATACGGATACCATCATTGTCATACCAGATACTGATTTTCTGACCATCTATGGTAAATCCTTTGCCACCAGTTCCATATTCATCTTTCAGAAAACTCCGCATTTCTTCATTATCCAGACCTTCAATCAGTCTTGCTGTAATATGAAACAGCGTATTTTTCTGTCCGCTTCCTGTTCGGAGAATATCGTCTACCACTTCATCAGAAATAAGAAAAGCGGCTGGCTGTTCTAATGCAGCTGCCGCTTTCCTTATTTCTCCCTAACTGTTCCTCTTCTGTCGGGAACAGGCTTAACTGTAAATAATCTCCTGAATCACCAGTTCCTCTGCCTGTGCTTTGATCTGGTTCATGTGTCTGGTCCACGCCATTGTGTCTGCCATCTTGTCCGGTGCCGGATCTTTCTCCAGAAGTTCGTTCATCAGGTTGTCTACTCTCTGTCTTGCCTGACTGTCGATCTCCATCAGATGACTGTCCAGACGGTTCTGCAGAGTCAGAATGTTGAACCTTGCTACCTTGTGATTTCTCAGATACTCTTTCCTCATCATTCCATACTTCCCGATGGTTCCTCTCGTCTCTTCCAGGCTGATATCTGGAATCTGATACTCTCCGTTCTGGCTGTAAGTGATCTCTCTCATAGTCTGTTTCCTCCTTATTTTCTTCTCTATCTTCTGTTTTATTTGTACTGTTTTCACGCATTAACGTGTTAAATTCATTATAGACTACTTCTTTTTCTTTTGCAACCGTTTTCAGGTCATTTTCCAGATTATTCAGCACATATCGTCCAATCTGCATCAGGACTGGTCTGCTGATCTCATTGACTGCACTTCCCAGATGTCCTAATACTATCAGCTGATTAAAGTCCGTAATATGCCGAAAATCCTCTGCATCCAGATATTCCTGTGCATCCAGTCCACACCGGTTTAGTAATACATACCAGACACTATTGGTCATCAGTTCCCGAAATTCGACTTCCTGATTCTGTTCGTCCAGTTCTTCCAGAAATGTCCCTGTTACGTCCAGTCTCAGTTCTTCCAATGCATCTGGAAGCCATTCTTGCATACTCTCCTTCGCTGCCTGATGCAGACTTTCAGCAAGTCCTCCTTCTGTATCTTCCAGTGATAACTGCTCCTGCAGATAATCTGCCACCAGCTGTTCTCCTTCCACCGGAAGATTCCATAACTGAGGATCCTTTCCAAGATTCCGCACTTTATAAGTGTCCTGCACATCAAATACATACCGAAGTTTCGTTTTCGGTCCGGAAGTATTGTCAATCAAGGCAATCCCTTTGGATCCCTTTTTGATCCAGCGGTACATCTTCTGATTCCAGATTTCCATGGATGCTACGGCAGTTGCTTCCGGTCGCTGTGCATAAATTAAAAGCTGTTCTGGAAAAGTGTATTTGTACAGTCTGGATGCAGTGTTCAGGAACTGCATCCATTCCTGCGGACTGGCAGCTACATCTTTTGCCACCTCTTCCGTCAGCTGTTCCATTGCATATAATTTATTTGCCATGCGCTACTCCTTTTCATAAAATCAGGGACTGCTTAGCACAGTCCCCTTAAAATCATCGTTGTTACTCTTTATAATGCTGTGGCAAGCTCTTTTGACTTATTCTTTGGCACTTTGTCTCCCTCTTTTGCCTTGATTTCTGCCTTAGCTTTCTCCAGTCTTCCATGGATTCCACCTTTTACTTCCGCTTTTTCGGCTGCTTTTTCTTTCTCCAAACGAGCTTCCCTACGCTCAGCATTTTCCATAACTACTGTCTTCCCATCGCAGAACTGAACTTTATCGGAAAGCTGCTCCTGTCTCTCCACCTTTGTCTCATTGACTTCCTGTACCATCGCATTTAATTCCGGAACCTGAAAAATGCCGTTATCAGGAAGAATCAGCACTTCATGAATGGAAGATGGGATGACAAAGTAATCACTTCCCAGGCATTCCCCAATCTGTTTACGAATATCTTCCTGCAGTAACAGGAAGCTCCATTCATCTTAGCTTTGTTTGTCAGACAGAACATTGGGTTTTCCATGGCTTCCATATCCATTTTTTCATTCAGCAGGTTTTCTGGTTCTTCACCAAAAATCATAGATTTGATAATCTCATTCATATCCATAAGTGTGACACCACGTTTTCGGTCTGCCACCATCGCATCCGCTAGAATCTGTTCGGCAGATACTCCCCACTCGTTCATCAGAGAAACAGTTACCGGAATACTGCTGATCCCTTCTCCATTTTCCTCCAGATTTACTGCATAATAAGCTGCAAAATCTCCGTGTTCTGTGACTACTTTATCTGCAAGAAGATCGGTATTCCATTCCTTATCACAAATTCTCATCTGTAATTTGTCTTTCATCTTTTCATAATCCAGGATATCTGGAACTCCCATATCAAAAAATTCTGCCTTGCCCTGTGCCTCAATACGCATATCAGCTACATCCCCAACACAAGAATCTACATCTTTTCCATGGATATATTCCTGATAAAGGGAATCCAGATAGACTGTCGGTACGATTCTTTGATCTCCATTCGGAATCGTAATACCTGTCAGCTTCAAACCATTGTTTTTTTCTACTTCCTGAAGTTTAATTTCTGCGTCCTTATAAGACTCTGGCAGATACTCCTTTACATTGTCTTTGACATATTCATAAAATTCTTTTCTGTTCATCATACGCTTTTACCCCTTTCTGATCATGTGATGGTTCATTCTTTTTCTGCTGACCATCTGCTCGGCTTTCTTCTGATAAGCCATCATTCTCTTTACTGTTTTATCCTGGTTTTTTCGTGCTTCCTGTCTTTTTTCCATTGTTTTCATCATAGTTTTCTGTTCCTTTCTGTGTTTTTTTGTATGAAAAAGGGAGCCTCACATAGAAGCTCCCAATCATAACCGTTGGTTTTAGTTTCCTTATTTGCTTTTCCTTTTCCTGCTGATATAAAGTCCTGCCATACCTCCTGTGGAGATTACCAGAAGCAGGATCGGCAGCCATATATTCGTGCTGTCACCTGTTTTCGGTGCATTTGATACCTTTGTCTCTTCATGCGACTGTGGTGTATCCGGTGTTTTCGGTGTTTCTGGAACTTCCGGTTTCTCATTTGTCAGATTAAAGGTAACTTCTACAACCGGTGTACTGTCATCTGCATAGGCAAATTTCACTTTATGCTTGGTCTGATCCAGTGTGTATCCGTCCAGTGTCTTTGTTTCCACCAGATAATACTTGATAGCGGTATCATATTTGCCGTTCTTAAATGTGGCAATCTCATACAGCTTACTTTCTGCATGACCGGCAGCATCTGTCTTTAAGGTTTCCAGAACTTTTCCTTTGCTGTCACGAAGTTCAAATTCTACCCCTTTCAGCGGTTCTCCTGATGATTTATCTGTCTTATTGAGAATCACTTTTCCCTTGGCAGTGTCATCTTTCATAGCTACTTTCTGGATTTCTCCAGTATCCTTTACTTCAAAACTAACATCCGATGTCAGAAGATATCCTTTCGGTGCCTGCTCTTCACGTAAGGTATATTTACCGATTGGAAGTTTTTCGATATAGTGTGCTTCCTCTGTGGAAGTCCAGCTCTCTACTACCTGATCATCCTTATCGAGAATCGTCAGTTTCGCACCTGGAATCTCAGTTTCTCCTGTGATATCCGTCTTACTGATCTGCACTTTTGTCACATCATCTTTCATCTCTACTTTCTGAATCTCGGCTGTATTTTCTACTGTAAAGGTAATACTTTCTGCAGTGACATATCCATCTGCCGGTTTTGTCTCTGTCATGGTGTATTCCTTACCAACAACCAGTTCTTTGATCACATGGGATTCTTCCGTAGAAGTCCATTCATCCACTGTATTGCCATCTGAATCCGTCACTTTCAGGTGTGCACCTGGAAGTTCTTTACCTGTTGTCAGGTCTGTTTTGGTCAGCTCCACTGTAGTTGGCTGATTCTCAAAAGTAAAGTCGTAGCTTACTTCTGCCTGGTCTTCTCCGGCATATTCAAAGGTAAATTCCTGTACTTCTTCTGTTGTAACAAATCCGTCCGGCGCAAAGATCTCTTTCACATAGTATTTTCCGTCTACCGGAAGATCTGCCGTAAAAGTAATCTGTCCTTTTTCATCCGTTACCCGCTGCTCGATCAGACTATCTTTCTCAAGGAGTACCTCGCCCTTTGCATTTTTGATATCTTCACTGGTATAAAGACCAAAGACACCACCTGCAAGAACACGTTCTGTATCTTTTTCTTTCTTCAGAACCGTAACCTTTACTTTCTGACGGGCATTCTGCCATTTCTCATCATAAGTGATGACTGGTGTGTCCTGATCACGGTAGGAAAGGTCAACATATCTCGGCTCTTTGTCCAGCACATAACCGTGAGCTGTTTTTACTTCCTTCACATAGTATTTTCCAACCGGGAGATCTCCCATCTGTGCAATACCATTGGAATCTGTGGTAATGGTTCCTACTTTTTCATCTGCTTTGAAATAATCTTCACTGACACCATCTGCCGCTTTGATATCTTCCGCAGCAAATACATCGAACGTCACATCTGTAAGGCTTCCGGTTACATACTCAAAAAGATGCTCCACAGTACCTTTTACATGATCAAAAGTGTCACTTTATCCAGAAACTCTCCATTTTTGTTGATGATCAGAAGTCCTGTTGGAACTTCATCTTTCATCTCTACTTTCTGAATCTCGGCAGTATCTTCCAGTGTGAACTTCACATCCGTCGTTTTCAGATATCCATACGGTGCCATTTCCTCTCGAAGGGTGTATTCTTCACCCACAGTCAGTCGTTTGTTCACATGTGGCTGATCTTTTACAGAAGTCCACTGATCCACAACATTTCCTTCTTTATCAAGAACGGTGAGTTTTGCCCCATCCAGTTCCACACCTGTTGTTACATCAGATTTTGTGATTTCAACTGTTGTCGGCTGGTTCTTTTTCACTGTTTTCAGTTTTACTGTCTTCACATCCTGCCCTGGTAAGAAACATCCAGATTCAGAACTTCATCAGAGGATACAAATCCCGCCGGTGCTTTTAACTCTTTCACATAATACTGTCCAAGCGGCAGATCCAGCGTACATGCTGCAAGACCATCGTTATCAGAAGTCATTTCCTGCAGAAGTGTATCTGCCTTTACAATGATCTCACCTTTCTCATTCTTCAGATCTTCTGTGTTATAGATGCCAAAGACAGCTCCTGCTACGGTTGCACCATTTTCTGCATCCTGTTTTTCTACCTGGATTGCAACTTTCTGGCGGTCATCGCCAACCATCACTTCCTGTTCGATCACAGGTGTATCCTGATCCGCATAGACAAATGAGACATCCGATCTGTCATGGTTCAGGACGAATCCTTCCGGTGCAGTCTTTTCTACCACATAGTAAGAACCAAGCGGCAGGTTATCAGCAACTGCTTTTCCGTCTTCCCCGGTCGTTACCGTTGTTACTAGTGCATCTTTTGCATAGATCAGCTGTCTGTTCCCGTTTTCATCTTTCTGATAATCCGGTGTATAGATATTTTCAGCTGCATAGACATGAAATGATGCACCCTTCAGGTATCTTTCTTCATAAACAAAATCCTTTTTAAATCCGGTCAGCATCTCACCTTTTTTATAGATCGTCAGCTTTCCTTTTACCGGATGGTTCTCATAGTCTACCGTAATAATGGCATCTCCGCTCTCAGAATCCATCTGGTATGCTGTATTTGCATCCACCGCAATCTCTACATAGTTCTTATTGATTGTGTACCCTTCCGGTGCGTTGACTTCCTCAATCCGGTAATGTCCGATCTTCAGATTCTTCGGCATAATCAGATATCCCTGGCTGTCCGTAAAATGGGACTTATGAGTGGTTGTCACTGGGTAAGTTGTTACCTGCTCCACATACTTCTTGTTGTCCAGGTCATATACCTTAAATTCTGTTCCGGCAATCAATACAGATTTCTTTGTTTCATCGTCTTTTTTCACGATTTTCAGTTTTGCCTTAAACTCTTCATCCAGAAGCACTCGCCAGATCTGTGGCTCGTTTGGATGATGTTCTGTGATATTCACTTCAAAATCATCGACTGGCTTGTAATTGTGCGGTGTTGTAGTTTCACGCACGATATAGCTTCAAATGGTAATGGAATACTGCAGGCATACCCTTTTCATCTGTAAAATCTCCGTTGCTCCGTTTTCTCCACTTACTACTGGTTTTGCAGAATCAAAATCATAGCTTCCGTCTGCTTTCTTTGTAAGGGAAGATTTCAGATAAACTGTAAATCCGGCTCCGGATAACAGATCTGCATCGGTCTTTCCATTGTTGGCTGCTTTGATGATCTGAAATGGCTGTTTGATGACCTGCTCACTGGAAGTGCACTCTCTTTTTACTTCTGCTGTCATATCTCCTTCATAACTGCACACAAGATCATGCTCTTCTGTATCTGCCAGGTATCCGGTCGGCGGTGTGATCTCTTTGACATAATATTTGCCAAGATATAAACCTTTTACAGAAGACTGTCCTTTGTCATCTGTTGTAAGAGATGCTACCTGTTCTCCTGCTTTATAAATAGTTCCGGTTTCTCCGTCCGGATGCACGATATCTTCACGGGCATACAGACCATAAACTGCACCTTTCAGTGTGGCATCTCCCTGTGGTACTGCTTTTCCTGTTTCTTTATCAACTTTGAATAAATTGATCTTTGCTGTCACACGGTCATTGCTGAAGGTATGGGCAAAAGATACGGTTGCTTCTTTATCATTGGTGTAAGAAAACTTGAACGTATACACATCTTCTGTATTTCTTACATAACCTTCCGGTGCCTGATCTTCCTTTACAGAATAGGAATATCCAATCGGAAGATCTACTGTGAATTTTGCAGTTCCATCTGCTCCAGTAGTTGCTTTCTCAATCAGTGTTCCTTTTTTCACAACAACGGTTCCGTCTGCATTTCTAATATTATCGGATGCATACAGTGCAAAAATACCGCCATTCAGTGGTTTCTTTGTATCTTTATCCTGTTTTACTACGGAAACGTCTGCTTTCTGTCTTTCGTTGTTAAAAGTCACATCTGCAAATACAACTTCTTTATTCTGTCCGGCATAAGTCAGAGTCACTGGCTTTTCTTCGCTGCCGTTATAGAAATTGTCCGGTGCTTTTGCTTCTTTCACCACATAGCTTCCAAGATGCAGGTTCTTCAGTGTAACAGAACCATTCTCTCCCGTAGTCAGATTATCTTTTACCAGGTCACCTTTGCTGTACACTTTTGTGCCATAAGCAGTTACGATATCTGCCCCGGCATACACGTTATACACTGCATTTTTCTGTCTGCGGTTTTCATACTGGAATACCGTTCCATTTTCACTGACATCTGCTCCGGTAAGAACCTGTCCTTCTTTGTAAATGGTAAGCTCTGCAAGCTGTTCTTTATTTTCTACAGTCACAGAGGAAGTCTTACTTGCTACCAGTTTTACATTTGTTGCCGTTGCATTTACTACATATCCCTGTGGTGCTGTGATCTCTTTCAGATAAACGGTATCCTGTGTCTTGATGATCGTAACAGAAGATTTTCCATTCTTATCTGTTGCCGGCATCTGAGTGATCAGCTTTGTACAAGCCTCATCGCTGTATACACCGAATACTGCACCTGCAAGATTGACATCAGCTGTATCGTCTTTCTTTACGATTTCGATCGTAGCCTGTTCAATCCAGGACACCTTTAAGCTTACATATTTTTCATCAGCGACACCTTCTCCAAACACAAATGCCAGATCCTGAACACTTGCATTCGTAGTCAGTTTATATGCTGAATAATCTTTTGTAATACTTCCCTTCATTTTTGCAGAAAAAGTAGCACTTACATCTCTTGTCTGTGTCAGAGGAGCTGAAAGATAAAACGTGGTTCCGCCTCCAATTGTTACGCTTGCACCTGCCGCACTTACATTTCCAGTAGATACATTATGGAGCTTTACACCCTTTGGTAAGTCCATTGTAATTTTCTGCTGGGAAGATGCATTGAACTTAATGTTCTCCGTTCTCTGAACATTTCCATCTACATAAGCTTTTACATTCGGTTTTGAAAATGACATTGCTACATCTGGTATTTCCGGCTTATTCACACAATAATTATAGAGTTCTTTTGCCAAAGCCTCGCCTGTAGCATTTGTTCCATAGAATGCATCACTGCTTCCATTGGCATACGATGCAGCCATGTGAATAATAATGAATCTTTTTCCTTCTGAGAAATCCGTGTGTTTATTCGCAAAAAAACTTTCGCTCCCTGCGGCATCTGTACCGTAATAACACACTTTTGCTAACGCCTGATTGTCCCCGATCTTTGTGATTGTATAATTTCCAGATCCTGGTCCTGGTTTTGCTGGCTGTACACAATACGCAGTTGCTCTGACGCTTCCGTAGCTGATATAGTACGGCTCTGTCAGATAGGTTCCAAGATTATAATCTGCATATCTATACAGAGGTCCTTTTTCAATCGTTACCTGCTGTGTAGTTCTTGCTGAATAAGCCGAAACTGCTTCAAATGTTGCAATCTCTCCCTCTTCCATAGAATCAAGATCCACACCTTCGTCTCCTGCCTGTTCCAAAACATCGTGAAGCTCTAACCCTGATTCTTCATCATAGGTATCCTGATTCTGTGCCTGCTCTACTAAATCATCAAATTCATCAGCATCAATATCGGTAATTTCCGAGTCTGCTTCGGAATCCTCCGCTTTCTCTGTCTGCTGTTCACTGCCAGCTGCTTCGGATTCGGTTACCGCTTCACTCCCTGCAGTTTCTGTCTGCACTTCTGTCTCTTTCTCACGCACAATCAGCTTTCGGCTGATCTGATACTTCGGATGCTCCTGATTTACCGGTTCCACATAATAGACCGCTTTGTAAGTGTCCGCATGATCTGTCGTAAAATCCTCATCCTTGTCGTTCTTTGCTTCCTCGAATGTGACTTTAACCTTGTCAGCATCCTTGATTTCCAGTCCTGTGTAGTCTGATTTCACATCAAATACACTGCCTGTTTCGATTTCATAATCTTTGGCAGTCACCACCTCATCTTCATCCAGAAGGTCTTTCACTTCCTCATAAAGTGGCGGTTTTTCCTCTGGCTGAATCTCCGCTGCATATGCAGTCATCGGAGACAACACGGTACTAAGCATTGTCATGCCTGCCAGCAAGCCAGATACTACTTTTCTAAAATTACCTTTTTTCTTCATGCTAAGGTCCTCTCTTTCATAATATTTGTATGAAAACAGACAGTCCTTAGACTGCCTGCCATACACTACTTATCGTTGTGGGAAAATCAGATTGAACTGCACATTCCCCTCGCCGGGATCAACCATTTCCACAGTTGCTTCATACTGTCTCCCTGTTTTTCTGGATACCAGATCTTTATAATGGATTTTTCCTTTAGACAGGAACTTCTTTGCTGCCGCCTTATCCATCTTTTTTCCCTGGCTTGCAAGGAATTTATCATTCTTCCACAAGGTAAAAGCACAGTTCCGATCAGAACAGTAAAAGTTTACTTTTCCTTCCCTGACATCAGCTCCACAGCGGGGACATTTGCCAATGACTTCTCCTTTTGCTTTTCCCTGAAACTGCTCTTTCTTTTCTTCTGAAATACCCTGATATCTGGCAACCAGTTCCTGCATCAGCTCTGTAATCCCATTTAGGAATTCATCTGCTGTCTCTGTATTCTGGGCAATGTGATTCAATGCCATTTCCCACTCTGCTGTCATCTTCGGAGATTTAATCTCATCCGGCAGAACCGTAATCAGCACATTGCCATCATCTGTCGGCACCAGATTTTTCTTTTCCCTTTTCACAAAACCAGACTGAATCAGTTTTTCAATGATTGCTGCCCTTGTTGCTGGAGTACCTAGTCCTTTCTTTTCTGTATCTTCGGTCAGTTCTTCATTCCCTGCACGTTCCATCGCAGAAAGCAGGGTATCTTCTGTGTACTGTTTCGGTGGCTGTGTAAAATGCTCCGATACAAAAGAATCACAGGGACCATAATGCTTGCCTGCCCAGATATCCAGCTCCGGCTCTTCTTTCTCACTCTTTACGCCAAAGAACTGTTTCATTTTATTTTCGATTGCCTTGAATCCTTCCTGCTTTGTTTTCTTTGCCGTGAGATAAAACGTATGATAATTACAGGTAATCTGGCTTTTATGACTCTCATAAATATAAGGATCTGCGGTTGCTGTCAGTACCCTGGCACTGATCAGGTACAAAATCTTGCAGTTTCGTTCTTTCAGTTTACCTATATCTGCCTTTGCTACTTCCATGGTCGGGATAATCGCATGGTGATCAGATACTTTCTTTGAATTTAATACCTTACTCACGTCCGGCTGATATTCCAGGCTTTCAGCATAAGGCATTTCCCCAAGTAACATCTGAATCAGAGTTTCTGTGCTTTCTCCCATCTCATCTGTCAGATACTGGCTGTCTGTTCTCGGATAAGTGACAAGCTTCTGCTCATACATCTCTTGCACGGCATCCAATGTCTGTTGAGCGGTATAGCCAAATATTCTGTTTGCTTCCCTCTGCAGGGTGGTCAGATCATAGAGTTTTGGAGGGCGGACTGTTTTCTCTTTCACATCATCCTTTTCCACTTCGCACATCCGCTCCATGCAGTCCGCAGCCACTTTATCTGCATCCTCTTTTTTCTGAAAATGCTCTGTAACTGCATCCATATCATCAAACTTGATATGAGCCATATAATATTTTTCTTTGGTAAATTCCTTGATCTTCTGATTTCGATCCACGATCATGGCAAGTGTTGGTGTCTGCACTCTTCCGACTTTCAGATTCTGGTTATACAGAACGGAAAAAAGACGGCTCGCATTGATTCCCACCAACCAGTCTGCCTTTGCCCTGCAAAGTGCTGACTGATAGAGACTGTCATAACACGAACCGTCTTTTAATGACGCAAATCCATCTTTAATTGCCTGTTCTTCCATAGATGAGATCCAGAGCCGCTTCATCGGCTTTTTGCATCCTGCCTGCTCATATACCAAACGAAAGATTAACTCACCTTCACGTCCTGCATCAGTAGCACAGATCACCTCATCTACTTTGGAATCTCTCATCAGTTTCTTTAAGATTCCGAACTGCTTCTTTGTGCCCTCCAAAATCTTGTGTTTCCAACATTCCGGCACAATCGGCAGATCCTCATATCTCCATTTTTTATATTTTTCATCGTATTCCGATGCATCGCATAATCCCACCAGATGTCCTACGCACCAGGAAACGATATAACCGTTTCCCTCCACGTAGCCATCTTTTCTTGTTCTGGCTCCAAGAACGGAAGCCAGTGCCATCGCAACCGATGGCTTTTCTGCAATCACTAATTTCATTTACTCCTGCTCCTCTTCTTCATCTTCCAGCACATTATCATCAAAATCTTCATCTCTCAGGATTTCCGGTTCTGTACTTTCTTCCTGCTCATCTGCATCATCTACTTCCCGTTTTTCTGACTCTGAATCTTCGGATTCATCTTCATCCTCTTCCATCTCATCCTCGTCATCATATTCATGTTTTGGTTTATAGACTTTGAAGTAATATCCTCCTGCCGCAGCTCCGACTGCAACCAGTGCAATCAAAGATACGTTCCAAATGGACTTTTATCTTCAGGCATCTGAATATCATCCTCTACCTTATCTTTCTCATCTGTCTCTGTCGTTTCCGGTTTTTCTTCCTCTGCTTTTTTCTCTGGTTCTGCATAAACCGTATCCACTTCCGGAAGTGTCACCGAATCAGAAAGTGTGAAGTTCATCAGATCTTTTTCACTAACTTCGGTAAGAAAATACACATTATCCTGAGATTTTGAATTGTCAATAATCAGATAGAAAATCTTACCACTCTTCGTTGAAATGGTATAAAACTCTTTTGTGCCTTCCGTAGCTGTTTTAGTAACAGAATCTGCTGTCTCGCCTTCTTTATTAAGCTGTTCCTCAATACCTGTCACTGTCCGATCATCCACGGTTCCTTTTGCATCTGTCGGCTCAGAAGCCTGTGCATCCTGCGGAAGCGGTGAAGTCATTGTTTTCTCAGTCCCAGTTGCATCTGCACTGGTCGTGGTTGCCATTGCACCATTACTGTCAATGGAAGTTTTCTGTTTCTCTGCCTGCTTCTTTGCCCATTCATAATAAGGATTCTGTAACACATACTTTTCAGACGTATTTCCGGCACCGTCTGTTACCGTAATCTCAATCTGTTTTGTAGTAAAATCTTTCTGTGTCAATTGCACTCTCAGCATTCCATCCTTCAAGTCTGTATAAGTGGTGCCATTGACTGTTACTGCAGTAATCCCTGATACTGTATCATTCCCCTGAATCGTCAGCACACCATCTGTCAGGGAAGCAGAGAGTGTAGGCTTTTCCGTGTCATAACACTTAATAGAGCGATTCTGCTCATAGACCTTCCCCTCACCATCTGTCACACGCACATACACTGTCTGGTTTCCAGTGATCGTGATACTTCCACTTCCGGTTACATCCTGCCAGCTTCCATCTTTTCCTGCTTTTGCTTCAATCTTTGCTATTGAGAAACCTTCCGGCATATGACTGGCATCTACCGTAACAGCAATGGTTGTTTCTCCCTGTTTCCAGCCATCCGGTTTCTCAATCGTGATTGCAGGCGTGGTATTCTCAGCTGCATAAGCAGTCTGTGTCTGGAGCAAAGGTGTTGTCAGGCAAAGAAATGTCGTTGCTGCAAGCAAGCTCTTTTTTACCCTGCTTTTAGTAATTGTTCTCTTCTTCTGTTTCATTTTTTCCAGATTCATCATCGGCTTTTGTTTCCTCCTTCTGTATTTCTACCCTGCCGGGCAGTTCATTTTTCATTCTCTTTTTGAAAGCTTCCAATTCCGGAATACTCATATCCATTGCACGGATAATTCTTACAATTTCCAGATTTTCCGCTTCTGTTTTTGCAATCTCCGCAGCCTTGAACCGCTTTAAATCTGCTTCATATCTGGCTTTGGAAGCTTCCATTTTCTCTTTGGCTTTCTCATAATCTGCCGTAGCTTTTTCAAGACTTTTCATCGGTTCTCCTTTCCGGACGGCTGATGCAGCCGCCCTTTTTTCTTACCATCGTCCAAATCCATAGAAATGGCTCTGCCAGTATTGGGGAATTGATGGACGTATACTGCACCGGATGTCCACAATGGATCATCTGACCATTGCCTACATAGATTCCGATATGCGTTACCGGCTCCCCTGCGTCGTAAGTTCCAGTAAAGAAAATCAAATCTCCCGGCTGCGCCTCCGACTGGGATACTGGTGTACAAATGTTGTACAGTCCCTGTGCTGTTAATCTTCCTGTATTCCTTACACCAGAGTTTGTCAGACAGTAGCTTACAAATCCGGAACAATCGAATCCACTTGGGGAATATCCACCCCACACATACGGTGTTCCGAGATATTTTGCCGCTTCTTCTAGTAATCGCTGTGCCGCTTCACTGGTGTATTCATTGCCACCAAAACTGGAACCTTCTCCTGTTTCCAGATAAAAGATCGGGTTCAACCGTTCTCCATTTTTTAACAGTTCAATATGAAGATGGCTTCCTGTGGAATTTCCAGTATTTCCTACAAGACCTATCTCATCACCTTTCGTGACGGATGCTCCTGCAGATACACTCCGGCTGCTTAAATGTGCATACCGTAGTTCATAGCCTTTACTGTCCTTGATTACAACATAATTGCCATAGCTGTCGTTATAAGCAGAAGTTGTAACTGTTCCTGTCAGTCCTGCCATCACTTTTGTTCCTTCCGGTGCCCCGATATCCATGCCATTGTGTAACTGATTAGCTCCAGAAATCGGGTGAATCCTGTATCCATAATAGCTGGTCACACTGGAATACCAGTTAAAATCAACCGGTGTCGCAAACATCTGCAAGTTGCCTTTTGTATCGTTGTAGGCACTGAACAGTTCTTTCTGGAAAAATCCCAGCCTGTCCTGACAGATCGACATCAGATTTCCGCTGTTTAAGGTGACATTCAGCACATCTACATCTCTTGTCCTGGTCACTTCCACTTCCTGGCTTCCATTATCATCTGCCAGATAGCATTCCCAGGTCTTATGACCATGTGCGGATGCTGCCGCATGACTGTCATAATAGACATCAAACTGTACACCGTATCTTGCGAAAGCTCCGGTATCTTCTACCGTATATTCGACACCATTCATGACCACCTTTGTTCCCATTGGAACAAACGGATTGGAAGCATCTACTGCTAAGGTATGATTGGCTGTTGGATATGCTCCACTGGCAGTCGGTCCTCCACTCCAAATACCACAACAGATTGGACAGTTACAATATCCGCTTGTTACAACCTGTCCCAACGATTCTCCAACTCTTACTGTTGCTGTCTCTGTCACAGTTTCATTGACTGCTTCAGTAGTCAGATGATATTGCTCTGCAAACAATGCATCCAGTTCAGGCTTGACCTGTTCAAAAGTAAACTCCTCATACTTTGCTGACAGATAACTGATTAGGATAAACGGATCATGCTCAATAGGTCCGATGTTATATCGGTATTCCTCATGTCCCGGTTCTTCAGACTCCATGTTGTTAATCCGCTCCTGCAGATTAGCTTCCAGCTGTGTATAATACAGTTCCGCTTCCCGGATTGCTTGATCCGATGACAGATAACTGGTTCCCGTGTAAGTGATCACATTTTGTAAAAACACTGCAGAGCATGACGTGACATTCGTTATAATCAGAAACATCAATCCGATCAGAACTGCCACACTGATATACACCTTCCGGTTTTCTTTAAAGAAGTTGGTGACTTTGCCGCCAATCTTCTTGATATAATCAATCGTACCTTTTGTAGCTGTACCTACGGTCTGTTCACTTCGCTTTGCTTTGGCATAATCCCGTTTGATCTGTTGCTTCTGAATCTGTTTTTTTAGCTTCTTCTGCTCCTGACGGGCTGTCGCCTGTGTCTGTTTCTCTGCCTGTCTCTCCAGTCTGCTTCTCTTTCTGGAAGCCCTCTGTTTCCTTCGTCTGGCACTTCTCTGTTCCAGCCGGTAAATACCTTCGCAGCCTTCTTCCAACTTATGGGCACCTTCTACTGCCGCATTATCGTCTTCATTTTTACTGATCTCACGGTGCAATGCTGCGGAAGTTGCACTTCCTGCTTTCTTAACAACAAAAGCTTTTTCTGTTTTCACAGATTCCCCTTCGCCAAACTTCAGGCGGGATTTCTTCTTTCCAGAACCCTCTCCTTCATTTGCCTGATAAACCTGTGCCTTCTTGGAATGCTGCTTTGCTTCCTTTTTCTTTCTTGCTTCCTCATAAGAAAACTTTTTGGCTTTTTCCTTCTGTTTCTGATGACGGAAATTGACTCCATCCGTATCCATCTGGTTCAATTTCTCCATATCTTTGTCATTTTTCACAGAAGCACCAGTCTCTTCATAAGCAAATTTCAGACGCTGTTTCTGCTTTGGTTTCTTACTTCCACCATTCTTCTTACTCCGGCTGTCTCCTCTGTTTTCTGAAAGATCCGCACGTTTTTCTTTCAGTCTCCTGACTGGCTGGCTTCGGATTTTTCCGCAAATCTTGATTCTTTTCTGTTCTCAGCACGGATTCTTTTCCGGTTTTGTTGCTTTCTATTTTGTCCAAAATCCTCACTTTGGTTCTCCGTTCGCATCAGTTCCGGTGCATCCCTGGATTTTTGCACAGAGGGACGGATATTTTTCCCACTCCGCTTAGACTGGCGGGGAGACTTATCCACAAGGTTTTCTGCTTTTTCCCCCTGTTTTATTCCCATCTGCACATCACTGGCACGGTTACTGACACGAACAGAAGATTTATCCGTCAGGTTTTCTTCCACCAGACCATCTTTGGTCATCTTCTGGACCTTCTTATCCCTGACTTTCATTCTCTGTTCTGCCACTGATTACTCCTCCTTCTTCGGATACCCTTTCCCTGCCTGTAATAAACAGAGAAAAGCGATGCCAAATACAGCACCGCCACTAAAAGTTAATACATATGAAATTGCTCGTAACATTGTCTTCTCCTTTGATTTAACCTGCTTCGGAAGTTTCCTCCAAGCGGGTTGTCATGATTTTATAGAGGGAATTCTTCGGGAATCTGTCTACGAATGGAATAATGACATTTCCATAGAACAGAAGTCCTTCCCCCTCATTACTGTTGGTTACATAGGACAGCTGGGTTGGTGAGATATTCAGCTGTTTTGCAAGAATCTGCCTGTCTCCGGAAGCCTGGTTGAGCATATAAATGAAATCAGAGTTTTCAAAAATATTCTCGATTTCCCTGGAAGACAGTAAATCCTTAATATTCTGGGTGATACCAGTTGGAATACCACCCATTTACGAAATCTCTTCCAGATTTCCACACTATAAGCTGCAGTCTGCTCTTCCTTCAAAAGAAGATGGAACTCATCCACATAGTATCTGGTGGACTTATGGGCAGAACGGTTCATCGTTACCCTGTTCCAGACCTGATCCTGGATTACGAGCATCCCAATCTTTTCAGCTGTTTGCCAAGTTCTTTGATGTCAAAGCAGACAATACGGTTATTGATATCCACGTTCGTCTGATGGTTAAATACATTCAAAGAACCTGTAACATAGATCTCCAATGAAGTGGCCAGTCGCTGTGCTTCTGGCTCTTCCTGTTTTCTCAGAAGGTTGTATAAGTCCTCCAGGATTGGCATCTTCTCCGGTATTGGATCGGCAAGGTATTCCTGATATACTAACCGAACACAACGGTCAATAATCGTTTTTTCTACCGGCTCCAGTCCATTCTTTCCACCAACAATCAACTCACACAGAGATAAAATAAAATCTGCTTTTAATGACAGCGGATTGTCTTCCTCGGAATAATTCAGGTTCAGATCCATCGGATTGATATACTGGTCAGATACCGGTGAAACCCGAACCACCTGTCCATGCAGCGCCTGCACAAGTGCCGAATACTCGGCTTCTGGATCGCAGACAATGATATCGTCTTCCGTAATCAGAAAACAGTTCGTAATTTCCCTCTTTGCTGAAAATGACTTACCAGAACCTGGTGTACCAAGAATCAGTCCATTTGGGTTCTTCAGGCGTTTCCGATCAACCATGATCATGTTATTGGATAACGCATTCAATCCATAATAAAGAGCTTCCCCTTCCTGAAACAGTTCCTGTGTCGTAAATGGCACAAAGATTGCGGTTGATGATGTGGTAAGCCCTCTCTGAATTTCAATTCGATTGACTCCAAGCGGAATACAGGACATGAGTGCTGCTTCCTGCTGATAATCCAGCTGTTTTAAGGAACAGTTATATTTCTGTGCGATTCCCTGTACCTGGAAAATATTATTATCCAGCTTCTGACGCTTCTTTGCGGTATTCATAACCAGAACCGTCACAAGAAACATTCGCTCATTTCTGGACTGCAGATCTTCCAGCAGGTTCTTCGCTTCTTCTCCATAAGTCACAAGGTCCGATGGAAGCACGTCCATATCATAACCGGAACGTACCGCTCGTTTCTGCTCTTCGATCTTCATCTTATCCAAATCTGAAATCTTGCTCTTGATCATCTTGATCGCTGAACTCTGGTCAATAGACTGGATATGGATGTTGACATTAATACTGTCATCTACATCCAGAAAATCTGCAAGCATCCGGTCTGTCAGCTCCGGTGCAAGAATCTGCAGGTAACTTACACTTCCCATCGTTCTTCCCATCAAAAATGTCTGATTCTTGGAAAAGTTAAAGGAAGTCGGTGCAATAAAATCTTTGGTCTTTAATCCGGTTTCCGGAAGCATCTTATACTGGAACTTAAATGGTTCGATCCGATCCTGGTTGAACACATGATACAGAATCTCCAGCCTTTCCAGACCATTTAGGGAATGTGCCTGTGCACCCAGAATCTTAAAATTATTTAAGATATCTGTTTCAATTCTTTCAAGCCTCGGTCTTGCCACCTTCAGGCTTTCTGCTTCGATTCCAAAAGTGATATACTTTGTCTTCACCAGACCATTATTTCCTTTGGAAAGCTGATTTTTCAGCATAGTACGGTACTCTTCACGAATGGCATTGAAGTCATCGTTCTGATCCGGAATGTCAATGCTTTTCTCAAATTCTGCCACATCCACCTGCTGATTGATAAAGGACAGCTGCACACTGATGGAAGAATCAAAGTAATTTAAGAAATCACAGTAATTCTCAAATATCGTGGTCTTATCCTCATTTAAAGCAAGCTGATAATTGATGTCATAAAACTGAATTGTCTTGGAGAAAAAGGTCTTTGTCACCTGGCAGATACCATCCTGCAGCATCCGAATATACGGAATACTCTGCTGTGCAGTTGTAGGAATGTTTTTCTGTTTCCTGCGGTCCCGTTCCTGTTTCTTCCTACGCTTTTCCTGTTCTCTTTCTTTTCTGCTTTTTTTGTTTTTTCTTTCCTGACGGTTTCTTTTTTCCGCCAGGGACAGACGCTCCTGCTGAGCCTCCTGCTTTGTCTTTTTTGCCATCCGGCACACCCTCCTTTTTTACAAGGGTGGAAATCTCCTGATAAAAATTTTCTGTCTTATATGGTCTTACTGCCGGACAGATAAACTTCTGTCGAATGATATTTGCCACCACTTTTTCAAAGGGAAGCCCGTCTTTTTCATACATTGCCATGAAGAAAAACGGAAGCATGACCGTTACCATCAAAATGGCAGCGATACTGGAACCGATTGGTTTTCTCATGAACAGATAAAACGGAATTCCCACAACTGCGGCAAGTGAAAAGAAAATCAACTGCCGCTTTGTCAGATTTAACGCTACTTTTGTTTTGACCTTGGTAAGGTCTTTTGGTACTGGTACATACGCCATGGTATGCGCTCCTTTCCTGCCCGTTAGTGGGCATTGAATATCGATTTGCTAAGGCTTCCGGTCTTGAATAATGAAAATGCAAGAATCACGGTATAAGCCGCTACTGAAAACATTGCTGCATGAAGGTCACTGGATATGGTCATTGCATTTACTAAAACTGCATAAATTCCCACACAGACCATCATGAAGAATCCCTGAAATGCCAGTGCGAACAAGCCTTTTAAATAGTTGTTTCCGATATTGCCCCATTCCTTATTGGTCATGGTGGCAAACGGAATTGGTGCTATGGAAGTATAAAGGTAAATTTCTATCATTCTTCCGAACAAGATTACCGTAATGATAATTGACAGAATGTGCATGGTAACACTGATCAACATCGTTTCCATGGATAGCAGGAACAAATCCCCTAACTCCATATCCTCCAGGGCATCCACAATCCGTGTAATTGCTTCTGTTGCATCCACCGCAGTGTTTCCTGATATCACCCCTGCGGCATTGTTGACCACATGCTGGCCAACATCAAAGACCGCCATCGTGATATTGAACGTATTTGTCACCAGATAAATGGCTACATACGCTTTGAAGATCCAGAGGAAAATGTTATAAGTCTCAAATTCATGGAAATTGTTTTTCTGTGTTACCATCGTGATCAATTCATAGCACAGGACAAAGGTGATGATCAGTCCCGCAATGGGGACAATCACCGTTTGGGATATATTCTGAATCAGATTAAAAATCCCTGCATTCCATCCCTGCGGTGTCTGTCCCACCTGCCCGGCTATGGTTCCCACCTGCTCATTGACAGACGTGAACATGTTATCCAAACTTGACTTGATAAGCCCGATCAGGATATCCTTTATCGCTTCCGTAATTCTCTCAATGATGGTGTTCATCTAACACTCCTCTTAAGAGAACAATGTTGCCAGCTGTGGAATCAGGGTAGTTCCCAGCAGCATGATTCCGGCACCAGCCATCAGCTGTTTGATGCCCTGGCTCTTAGCACCGGGATTGTCATTTCCATATCCTTCCAGAAGGTTTACGACACCCCACACGCCAAGACCTGCGCCGATTGCGACTACAAGAGTTTTTAAAGTTGTAATTGCACTGCTAAAAAATGCCATATACATTCACCAAAACTGACTTCTTTCAGGTGTTTACGGGAATGAAAAACACCGGCTAAAAAGCCGGCGCACCTAATGTCAGTTATTCCTTTCCTCATTATTTTTCGTTCATTCCCAAGGTTACTCCGACAGATCTACATGAATTACTTCCACCTCTTCTTCAGATTTCGGTGTGTACTGCGGATTTAACTCTTTCTCAACTTTGTATCGGTTCTTCTCGTTTTCATCTGCGAGAAGCCGATAGTTTTTGTGTTTCGTGATATCATATTTGTCCGAGAAAAATGGTCTGGCACCACGGATCTGCAGGATACATTTCCCTCCATCCATAACTGCGATTTCATCTTCTGTCATCAACTGTTTGCCTGTTTTCTGGTAATTCAGTCCAAAGGATTTCTGATTACTCCTTGTCTCCGAAGTGTTATACAGGTCAATAGTTTCCTTACCCAGAAGCTCGCTCATTTCCTTTAAGGTGGTTTTCTCTTTGCCACCAAGGAAAAGTGTAGTATCACAGTTGCCCAGAATGGTATCTGCACTATCCTTGTACATTGCCTTTAACTGGCTCTGTGACTGCAAAATAATAGAAGCAGAGATTTCCCTGCTTCGGATAGTTGCAATCAGCTTGTCAAACTGTGGAATCTGCCCGATGTTGGCAAACTCATCAGCGATGACACGCACATGAACTGGCAGTCTTCCACCATACTCATCATCTGCCTTGTCGCAAAGCAGATTGAAAAGCTGTGACTGTAACATAGCAATCACAAAATTAAAGGTTGTATCTGTATCGGACATAATCAAAAACAAGGCTGTCTTCCTGTCCCCGATCTTATCCAGTTCCATTTCATCATAAGACATGATCTCACGAAGTTCTGCTATATCAAATGGTGCCAGCCTCGCACCACAGGAAATAAGAATACTTTTGGCAGTTTTGCCAGCCGCCATTTTGTATTTTTTATACTGTCTGACTGCAAAGTGCTGCGGATCTCTTTCTTCCAGTTCCTGGAACATCATATCCACTGGATTCTGGTAAGTTTCATCCTCTTCACGGGTTTCGCTTTCATTCAAAAGATCCAGAAGGGTATTCAGATTCTTTTCCTCTTCATCTCCTTCATACCAGATAAAAGCAATCAATGCCGTGTACAACAGCTTCTCTGCTTTTACCCAAAAATCTTCGGAAGCTTTTTCCCCTTCGCCTTTGGTATTAACAATGATTGTTGTGACCAGCTTCAGGATATCTTTTTCAGACCGTATATAAGCAAATGGATTGTAATGAAGCGATTTGGAAAAGTTGATAGTATTCAGAACCTTAATCACATATGGTTCGTGTACCACTTTTCCTGATTTATCTTTCATAATATTTCCATTCTTATCTTTCTTAGGTGGTCCCTTTGCTAACATCTTCCCGCACTCCTCGATCAGAGTGCCTTTCGGATCTGTAATGACCATGGAACAGTTCATCTGCATGACTGACGGCTTAACGAAAAATCGAGTTTTTCCGGAACCACTGCCGCCAATGACCACTATATTTTTATTTCTTGCATACTTTGGCTGTTTAGGTCTACTTTCCATAGTCAATGCTTCTGTTGCTGTCAATGGAATATTCATCCAGGGATCTTCCGACATATAAGGCTTGATATCCTCTGCGGTTCCCCATCTGGCTGAACCATACTCGATGCCTTTCCGTAATTTCTTTGCGTCTGCCTGTTTCTGCCAGACCAACACTTTCAGAACGACTGCAACAACAATACCTGCTAGCAGATCTTTCCAGTTATTGCTTAACACAAAACCAGCAAAAATCCGGTCTGCGTGTTCCATTGCATATAATAGTTTGTTCCCCATATCTTCTCCCGGACTGTTCAGAAAAAAAATGCCCGGTCTGCATAGAAAGCAGCCAGAGCATAAGGAATATTTGTAAGAACCAGTTCCTTTTTATTCAGGGCGGACAGCTTACCCCCGATTTTATTCTTCCACTTCTGCATCAGAGTTTTGCCGCTTTTCTTTTTCATCGACTCTGCTCCTGATGCCGGTTCTTTACTTTGTCCTTCGTCTTCTTTGGCATCATTGCCCGGTAAGCTGCAAGACGCTTATGAATGGAAGGTTTATTCGCTTTTTGAATCTGTTTCTGGGAAAACTCACGGAAAGCAGCATTGAGGGCATCCTGATCACGTCCCTTGAAGAATACCAGATAAACCGGAGGCTCTTTGCTCTTCTCTTTTCAGAGCATAATTGATCCCGTATTTTCTGGCATACCGTTCAAAGGACTTGATATTCTTATTTGTGATCTCGATATTGACCATCCCGGCATTCTGTTTTGCCAGCTCTTTTACCGTGACCTTTCCCTGTTTCGGCTGATTTTTCTGTGCTTTCTTCTCTACTGATTTCTGCTTCTGATGACGCAGATACGCAACAAGAACCTTTTCAACAGGTCTGCCGTAATCTTAGTAGCCCGAATACAGAACGTGACCGTTTTCTGAGTTACCTCTTCCTGCATGCCTTTTCCCTCCTTTCAGCGATTCAACTGCTGTCCAGATCTGTAATCATGGCAATCACCCCCTTTAATGAAAAAAGACAGATTAACCGGTAATCAGGTTCTGTACCTGTACAAGTTTTTCTGTCCCTTCTTCTTTTCTCTTATCTTCTCCACCACAATAGATGGGAACACACATTTCAAGTATTCTACTGTAAATACGCTGATGGGCAGTATCCAAATCTGTGGATTTCATTTCATTCAGTCCCAGATTCGTTGTTACGATCAGCGGAAGCATTTTACAATAGCGGCTGTCTATCACATTATAGACCTGCTCCAGGGCAAACTCGGAATTTCGTTCTATTCCCAAGTCATCAATAATCAGCAGCGGATAATCCACAAGATTTTGTATAATCTGGTTCCTATCTGCCTGATAGCTGGTCATTTCATTTAAGATTCTGGAAAAATTTGTCATCATGACACGTTCTCCCTGTTCCAAAAGTGCATTTGCAATACAGCCTGCAAAGAAACTTTTCCCGGTTCCAACTGGTCCCATCAAAAGCAATCCTACATTTTTTCTCTTCATATCTGTCCAGTTTTCTACATACTGCCTGGCAATTAGTATCTTCTGGTTGCTTCCGTTGTCATTTTCAAATTTCCATTCCCAGAATCTTCTTTCCCGAAGTCCGACGGATTTTCTCTGATAAAGCTGCCGCTGTGCTTCTTCCCACTGCATCTTCTCATCTAGTTCCTGCCTGGCTTTTACCTCGCATTCGCACAAACAGGACACTACATGCTCAAATCCCATCAGACTGACTTTCATCTGTTTTCTTTTCCACAGGTGCCACAATGAAGACATCCCTCTTCGTCCAGATAATCTGCTGTTACTTTATTTTCCATCACAGGCTTTCTCCTTCCTGAAATTCATATTTATCCATTCCTGTCCTGGTTCCATCCCTTTCTGCCCAAAGACAGATTGTTGCAAAATGGTTCTGATACTCTTTTCCACTGGATTTCATATAAACAGAAAGATGATCAATCCGTTTCTGGTAATCCCATGGAAATAGCGTCATCAGCTCCTGCAGTTCAGCTTCCGACAGAACAACATTTTAAATCTACCATACTGACTGAATTTTTCTTCCAAAGTGGGAGTATTGCCCTTACTCTTATCAGTATGATTCTTTTCAGTCTTATTTATCTTAGTATTACTTCCATCCAGATTCTTGCAGTCCGGACTTCTATTTTTTTGCGTTCCGGACTTCCAGTTTCTTGCAATCCGGATTTCCAATTCCTTGCAGTCCGGATTTCCAGTTTCTGGCGTTCCAGAAGCAAAGTATCTTACGGGCTTTCCTCTAATCCGTTTCACAAAATTTTTCACGTATATGACAGAGGGACGATTATTCCCCTGCCGATACCGTTCAATCAATCCAATCCCATGCACACTGTCAAGCTCATAAAGAAGCTTTGTCACTGTCGTATGCGACATTCGCAATAGTTCCTGCAATTCTGCGATCGTGTAAATGATATAGACATAACCATCACTATCAATCCATCCATTTTTCTTGGATAGGCTGATTCGATCAAGCAGAATTCCGTAAAGGAGCTTTGCGTCTGTGGACAGGCTTGCAAACTCTTTTTCTGTGAACAGAGCTTTTGGTATCCGAAAAAAAGAAAACTGGTCAGATTCTTCTGCTCTGAAATATTCAAAATCTGCCATAATATTTTCCTACTCTTCTACATCGAAATCACAATTTGCTGCACTGCCTGTACCATGGCACATCTCATCAAATACAAAATTGAATGATTGAATCATTTCGTCCAAATAATAATTTCTGGCCTTCTTGTTACAAGCATACATATCACCAATAAAGCCTTCATCATTCCCCATCGCATGAACAAGGGTTTCCAGGACCTTCATAAACTTCTTTTTTGAACAGCTTTCATACTGTCTGTTCACATATTTCTGGATATCTAACACACGAGCAGGATTATTTTCATTTTCCTCCAGAATTCCAAACGCAAGATCCATGCCAAACTCATATCCATCAGCCTGAATTTGATCAATATCCATCTCTCCAAGCTCATCCTGGTATCCTCGCTTTTCCATTGCAGTTAAAGACGTTTCATATTGATCAATATATCCCATATCCGCAATAGTTTCAAAAATATCTCTGGATGCTTTCACCATCTTATCCATAATAATTTCTCTTTCAGCCAGCGGCATATTTGCCATGATAGTATCTAATGTCATCATTGATTCTTCCTCCATCTCATTTTCATAAATATCATTGATATAAAAGTGGTTCGCCTTTCCATTGTTTGGAATGATACGCACCAGATTACCAACCTGAACCAGTTCCTGTACTGCCTGATCTACGCCATATCTAGTCGTATTCAGGTCTTTCTTCATTTCACTTTTGGGATAGATAACATACAGATCTCCGTTATGATCTACCCAGCCATTCTGCACCGCAAATTTCAAACGATCCAGAAATAAGCTGTATAAAATCTTTGCTGTATTTGACAGATTTTTGTATTTTGCCATCTGAAACAGCACCTTCGGCACCTGCAGACACTCTACCGGCATATACTCCATCTTACTCATTCATTGTTTCCTCCTTCTGTTTGTACAGCACTTCGGCTGAATTAATATTAATTTCCAGCATCCCTACAAATACCTGATAGTACAGCAGGCATATCTGTTCATCCTCTCTTGCCAGATACAATCCTTCCAGTTCATTGGACGGATGTTTCATTCCGTATACTGCCTGACAGATATCATGGATTTTCTCACATTCCACACTTCTAAGATGCAGCTCCAAGGTGTGGTTAAATCTCTGCCAGTCCTCCAGTTTCTGATTTACTGACATCATGCACCGGAACAGTTCCGCTGCTTCACATGCTGCTGACAGCACTACATTTTTGTTATTGATACTTCCATCGGCATTTTCATATGCCCTACCATATACGCCTGATCTACTGAAACCATCTTTTATCCTCCTCTATCTAAACGGCATTTCTTCTTCCATGCCCTCTAGGATTTCTAAGAACCCTTCCGCATCTTCTGGAAACGGTGGTCTGTCAACCATTTTCGCACCTGCGAATTCAATCCTGTTTGCATACACTTCGGTGGTATAGATCTTTTTCCCGGTATCCTTATCTTCATAATTACCTGTGACAATCTCGCCTTCCACCATGACCTTCGTTCCCTGCATCAGATAATCTCTGGCAAATTCTGCTTTCTTTGCAAAAGCCTTTACCGGAATGAAACTGACTTCATCGGAATAATTTCTTCTGACTGCTAGAACGAACTTGGCAATCTTATGAAGTCCTTTTTCATTCTCCACTTCGTTGTATCCAGGATTTCTTACTAATCGCCCGGAAATAACTGTTGTATTCATTGGCTTACCCCTCCTATGCTTTCATTGATTTGTAACAGATACCGATACATGGTCCACATTTTCCATAGGCACATCCGTAACATTCATCTTTTTCCAACTCTTCTTGCTTCATTTCATCGGCAAACATTCCTAACAGTGTTGTGTAAATCTTTTTCATTGCCAGGAATTTTTCTTCTGCTTTTTCCATCTTCTCTTTGTAAAATGGGATCAGTTCACGAAGAACTGGATGGAAACGTTCATTTTCATCATCCCAGGCACAGGTTTTCATCATACAGCGTGGCTGTTTCTCATAATTGCCCAGATAATATGGGCAGAACGTACAGCCTCTTTCTTTAACAATTGCCACCGGAATCACTGGCATCTGACTTTTGATTTCCTTTGTTACATGCTTACTTTCAATTCGCTCTCTCATCTTAAAAATCCTCCAAGAATATATATTTGCAAAAGGGAATTCCCCTGAATTGCCTGTTTTTAAGCACAAAAAAAGAGGCAGACTTACGATTTTTATTTTCGCAAGCCTGCCTCTTATCAATCTAATATTCTATTTTCCAATGACATACCGTATAAACACGTATATCGCTCTGATCACATACACTGGAATCATGATGCTTCCAATCAATGCTCCAATAATGACACTTAATGCAGCCATCCCAAGTGTTGCTGTGGTATCCATTCCTCTCGGAATTAGAATCAACCGCATTTTATGTATTCCAAATGGTAATCCGGCAATAAATATCCACCAGAACCAATCTGTCTGACCACTGACTTTCATAATTGTTTTTGTCATCCAAAACCAGAATACCATAAATGCCAGCGGCAGAATTGATTTTTTAATTACATCTTCAATCGTCACCTTTTTTCTCCTTCTGTCTGATTCCTTCCGCTACCTCCCGATTAAGGTTTGCCAATATTTCTCTAACCACAGGAGAATCCAATTGAAAGGTTTCCAGATCTTTCTCTGTAAGCTCCCTTCCGTTCGCATCATATCTTCGTACAATTTTTAAAGCCATACTTTCACTTCCTTCCTGCTGATAATCCTAATGTTTTCAACAAATGTTCAAACTTCTCTCTTTTCATCCGTTTAACACGTATCTTTTCTATCTTTTTCAGATAGACTTGTATTCTACTTACCGTATCTTCATTGCTCATTCGTTACCCTCTCTTTCTGCCCACGATGCTAGAAGCTTAAATATAATTTCTTCCATCTGAGTCTTTGTATATGTCTCTGGAAAATATTGTTTCAATTTCTTCGCCGGAATCTGCACCTGAACTTTTTCAATACTTTCATTCATGCAAATCTGGTCAATCTCTGAATACGTCAACATCCGTTCTTTTGAAATCTGTTTCAATTCCTTTGCCTGCTTCATGGACGGTACTATATTGTGATTATGCATATACTGAAGTAATATCTGCTGCTCTTCAGTTCTCAAATAGGAAACTTCAACAGCTGTATTAAAGGGAAGCTTCTTCTCGTCTGCCAATTCTAAAAACTCTGCGATCAACTCTGTCAGATGAATATATCGAAGAATCTGTCTGGAACTATCTCCTGTATTCTGACTGACTTCTTCCGCCGCTAACTTCTTGCCAACTTGGCAAGAAGTTAAATCAGACCGTTTTCCCTGACGCTTTAACGCCTCATATTTCATTTTATAAGCGAATGCCTTTTCGCTGATTAGCAGCTCTTCTCGCTGAATGTTGGAATCTACCATGATCACCGTCGCTTCGTCATCTGTAATATCTTTGATGATAACCGGCATTTTCTCTAATCCTGCAAGTTCACATGCTCGTTTTCGCCGATGACCAGCTACAAGCTCATAACCACCAGACTCTCTCAACCGCACAATACCGGGAACCAACACGCCATATTGTGTAATGCTTTCAGACAATTCCTCCATTTTCTTATCATCTTTTACTTGAAATGGGTGATTTGGAAACGGATGAAGGCTTCCTATTGCTATCTCACTGATTCCATTGGTTGTCTCTTCGCTTGTTCCAAACAACGCATCAAGCGGCTGTAAGGAAATGGGTGTTGCTCTTTTTTTAGATGGCATCTTTCAGCACCTCCTCCGTCACTCTCCGATAAGCTTCTGTAGCTTTGCCTTTCGGATCATAAGAGAAAATACTCTGTCCTTCTCTGACTGCCTCCTTCATTCTTACGGAAAATGGAATATAATTATCAAAGATATGAATTTGACTTCCATATACATTTCTGAGAAGTTCCATATTATTTCTTGCATCATTCGTATGAGCATCTACCATCGTGAACAGAATCCCACCGACTTGCAGCTTCGGATTAATCTGCTTACGGACCTTACCGATCGTTTTAATAACTGTTGCAATCCTTTGATTGGCAAGTAGGACGCTTCAACCGGAATAAGTACTTCATCTGATGCAGCCAGCGCATTGATCGTAATCATTCCCAATGATGGCATACAATCAATGATGACCGCATCATATTGATCTTTGATACCATATAATATCTGTTTCAATACATATTCCCTGCTCATTGCATTTACCAACTGTACTTCCGTACCTGCCAGTCCAATGTTAGAACAGATAATGTCTATTCCCTCTGCCTGATGTCTGATATGACAGTCGGAAGGAATATCTTCATCTTTCATTACTGCATCCATAAGAGCTGTAAGTGTTTCATTACTGTCATCACAATCACGATATCCAAATCCTGCGGATACATCAGACTGTGGATCGGCATCTACAATCAACACTTTCATATTCTTTTGTGCTAATCCTACTGCTAAATTAGCTGTACATGCGGATTTTCCCGTTCCCCCTTTTTGGTTTACAATAGAAATAATTCTAGCCATTTTTCATCACCTTTCATCGTCGTCAATCAAAAAGAGGACTGAATTAGACAACCGGAATCTATATTCCATGCGAGCTAATTCAGTCCTATAATTACAATAATTCTGTTGTTTTTACTCTTGTCTTACACAAATCCATTTCCAGTCTGGATCTGTAATAATTCATATTCTGGAATGACAGCGCTGCCTTATTTTTCCCTTTTTCAGGGAGTTAAAAATAAGGACTAAATTAGTGCAACCCCTTGTATTTACTGGAGTTTTCTAACTTGTCCTTATTATAACTCGACCATGAGGTGTAATGCGCGGAACAGGTTTGCCGTACACCTTCTCAAACTTTCCCTGCACGCCACGCATATAATTTTCCAAGTGCATTGCCACCTTCGGCATTCCGGACTTGTCCAGAAAGAGAAATCCGCTGCAGCCATCCACCAGTGCTTCCACCTTTGTGGATGCTCTGGCTTTTACTACACGCCGCAACGCTGCACAAACGGTATCTGTCATGGGAACATTGCGGATACCGCTTTTTGTTTTCGGCGGTGTGACAAAGTAGGGCTTTTCAGCCGTCCGGCAAAGCTGCCGCCGGACATGGATACAGTGCCGTTCAAAGTCGATATCTGCTCGTGTCAGGCCATACAACTCACTCACACGCAAGCCGGTTCCCATAAGAATGACGATATCATCATAATAGTTGCCGCCATAGTCTTGAACGAATTGCAGGTATTTCTCCTGCTGCTCTCTGGTCAGTGCATCACGCACATAAGCGTCCTTCGGCACAACATCCGACAGCTTGAACTTAAATGGATTCTTGCGGATAATGTCATCCTCTACCGCCATCTCGAATGCCGGTCTGACAACGCTTTGCAGGATTCCTATGGTGTTTTGCTTGAAACCGCTGTCATGCAGAAACACGAACCAGCCTTTCGCATCGGACAATTTTACCGTTTTGATGGCTTTTTGCCCGAAAGGGTCAGCATGAATCCGCTTGACCGCTGTGTTGTACGACCGAAGTGAATTGGGTTTCAAGCCACGTTTCAGGTTCATATAGCGGTCAACCAGATCAGCCACCGTCATCTCTCCGGCGGCGTAGTCGATGCCGTCTGCCAGATCGCGCCACAGTTCTTCCTCTTTTTTCCGCAGCTCTGTCAGGGATTTAGCGTAAATACAACGCCGTTTCTTGTGGATATCGGTATAACGATAGTCGTAGGTGCCGTTTGCTCTCTGGCTTTCGCCATCCTTCAGAACACGGCCCTTGCTATCCTTGCGCTTTTCAGGCATTTAGAAGCTCCTTTCTGTGAAAAGCGCATATAGGGGTTAATTTTAGTATACCATACCGACCATGCGATTTCCACCGATATCGTACAGAAAAGACATTGCACAGTTCTCAAATAGAATACGTCATCTGAGAAGGTTGCCGCCAGATTGTCCGGGTCTTGTGGAGCGAGAGCCGAACGGGAACCGTGAAAGCAGTCCCAGTAGATGTTGCCTTTAGCTCGTTCCGGGTCAATGTGCTCGCTGTTGGAAAGGTTGAAACTGCGGTCATTGTGCTTGGGGTTATAGGTGCCGTGGGTTCCGGCTCGTCCGTTGTGTCGCGTTAATTTCAGATAGACATCCCTCTTTTCCTGTATTTTTTGTGTACGGCCACTCGTGCGATCAAATCACAGAAGTGATACAATTCTTCTAAGCAACGGGTCTCGCATTTCAAGACCGTGTCTTGAAATCTTCTCTCGGTTCTGGCCAACCTGCTGGCCGGGTTTTGCGCGGCTCTCTACGCCGAGGTGCTTGCCCGTTGCCGCAACGCCCCCTCTACCCCGTTTTTCATCACCGCGGCCATCCCCCTCATCCCCGGCAGCACCCTGTATTACTGCATGAACGCCGTCGTCTCCAACGACCTGCCCGCCGCCGAGCATTTTGGGGAGCAGACCTTTCTGGCGGCGCTGGGCATTGCGGGCGGCATGGCCATCGCATGGTGTCTGGCTGATTTAAGCCGGAAGCTCCGGGGGCGGCTGTAAAGCGCGTGCTGCGCCGCGCCCCGGCTGCTTGACAAGCTGGTTTTTTCTGGATACAATACAAAGAAAAAACCTCGGAGACGCTCCGGGAAAGGAACATTTGGATGAGATCGAACACGAAACAGGCCCTGCTGGTGACGGTGGTGGGCGTGACGCTTTTTGTGGCGCTGCTGCGGCTTTCGGACGTTTTGGCCTTTGCCGCGCAGCTGGTGGATCTGGTGCTGCCCATTTTGGCGGGCGGCATTCTGGCGTTGTTCCTCAGCGTGCCCATGGCCGGGCTGGAAAAGCGGCTGGGGCGGCTGTTTGCCAAAGCGAGAAAGCAGCCCTCGGGCAAGGCGCTCCACCTGCTGAGCTTTCTGCTCACCCTGCTGGGGGTGGTGCTGGTGCTGGTGCTGGCCCTGACGCTGCTGATCCCGGAGCTGGTGCAGTCCTTCCACAGCCTGTATCTGCAAATTGAAGCCAACATCCCCCGCTGGACGGCCTACCTCCACGCCCAGGACCCCGACATGGGCTGGCTGATGAGCCGGTTGGAGGGCATCGACTGGGAGCAGCTGCTGCACAAGGTGACCTCCGGCCTCGACACGGTGCTGGTGAACGCGGCGGGGGCCGTTTCCGCCACGGTGAATCTTGTGGTGACGGCCTCCTTTGCGCTGATCATCTCCGTCTACCTCTCGCTGGGGCACAGAGCCTGGGCCACCAGGCCCGCCTGGTGCGCGCCTACCTCAAGCCCGGCCACGCCGCCTGGGTGCTGAAGTTCTGCCGCCTGTTCCGCCAGTCCTTCGCCAACTTCCTCACGGGCCAGTGCAGCGAGGCGGTGATCCTCGGCATGCTTATGAGCCTCGCATTCTCCCTCTTCCGCATTCCCTACGGCAGCCTGGTGGGGATGCTCACCGCCATCTGCGCCATCATCCCCTATGTGGGGGCGCTGCTCTCCTGCGTCATCAGCGTGTTTCTGGTGCTGCTGGTGGACCCCCTGCTGGCGGTGCGCGCTTTGCTGGTCTACCTTGCGGTGCAGTTCATCGAGAACCAGTTCATCTACCCCCGGGTGGTGGGCAAATCGGTGGGGCTTTCGCCCCTGTACACCCTTGTGGCAGCCATGATCGGCGGCAAGCTCTTCGGCATCCTCGGCATCCTCTTCTTCATCCCGCTGACGGCGGTGGTGCTGGAGCTGGTGAAGGAAGACGTCTGCCGCCGCCTGCGCACCAAAGAGACGCTGCAATAAATAAATAAATAAATAAACAAACAGCGGCCCCGCAGACCTTTTTCAAAGTCTGCGGGGCCTTGTGCTGTGGGGCCATTTTACCTGCACGGTCATGGTTCGGTCACTGCCCGGTAGCCGCGGATGACGCGCCACTTGGCAACGCCCTTGTCCGGCTTAAAGCTGCCGTCGGCGCGGGCTTTCAGGTAGCCCTGCTCGATGGCCCACTGGGCGGCTTGGGCCAGCTCCGGGTCGGCTACATCCGCAAAGGCGGGCAGAGTGGCCGGGGCCGGGCGGCCTGCGGTGTTCCAGAGGAACATTGCCAGCTCGGCGCGGGTATGGGGCACGGCCACCCCTGCAGGCAGGAGCTGGTCAAGGATGAGCTCCGTGCCCACCTGATAGGCCACGACGCCCGCCACGCCCACGACTGCGACGCCCACCAGAAGGGTGCCGAAGCCGTCTCCGCCGTCTGGGCTGCCCTCGCCGCTCTCGGCGGTGCGCCAATGGCCATAGAAGGTCACGTCCCGGTCGAGGTTGCCCACATGGTCCGCGCCCGGGCCCATGTAGTAGGGGCTATCCTCCAAGCGGGTGCCGTCTTCGAGGAACCAGCCCTCAAAGAGGCGGGCTTCCTCCTCGCTGCCGATGATCGCACCGGGGATCTGCATCGACGGCTCCGCTTTGTCCCCCGGGCGGACGACCCAGTAGGCCGTATAGTCTGTGGGGCCTGCTCCGGCCGGGCGATCTTCGCCTTCTTGCTCTCGTTTACTTTGCCTTCCACCAGAGCGAGGCCGTCCAACGTTCCGAACTGGTAGATGGTTCCTTCCGGGCAGGTTTTCTTTCCGGCAAGCAAGTCCTCTATGGTTCGGTTGCGCTCGGTATGACGAATCTTTGCATTGCGAGCATTCTGGTTCTCCACAAAGTGAGAGTAGTGGATTTCATAGAACATCTTCTCCACATCGCTGAATGCGGTAGTCTGTTTATCCTTGTCGGATGCAGAACGGATGCCATGATAGCAGTCCCAGTAGATGTTACCTTTAGCTCGTTCCGGGTCAATGTGCTCGCTGTTGGAAAGACTGAAACTGCGGTCATTGTGCTTGGGGTTGTAAGTGCCGTGTGCTCCGGCTCGTCCGTTGTGTCGTGTTAATTTCAGATAGACATCCCTCTTTTCCTGTATTTTTGTGTACGGCCACTCATGCTATTAGATCACAAGAGTAATACAATTCTTCCAAGCTAAGGGTCTTGCATTTCAAGATCAAGTCTTGAAATCTTCTCTCGGAATCGAGAGGTAGTCCTTTCAAAAAAGGATTTATGTGGTTGTCATACTGCAAAGAAAGTGACCTATCGCTCCTTCCCTCAGTGGGAGATCATGGCGTTTGTCGCTTTCTGCTTAGAAGAGTTTGCTTCTGCTCTGCAAGAAAAGTATAGCAAAGAAACTCATACTCGAACAGGAACTGTGAGTTCCTAATTTTCGGTGAAAGTAGGAAACATCGTTCCCATTTCTTGTTGCATCGCTATTCTTTCTTTGCGGGGAATCATTAAGATGCTGCATCTCTGTAATTATCATAGCACCTGAAATTGCAAAAGTCGTGGGCTTCGTAGGCCTATTATTGGCCCCCTAAGTGAACCTGTTTTGATTACTTTTCCCCGATTTTGGTATAAAGTTTAGCGGAAGCTTCTTTCATTTCAACAGCTTGCCGGGAGAGTGCGCAGCAGCGGAGCTGCTGGATCTGCCGCCGTTTTGCGCCAGATAATACCCCGTAGGATATGACACACAGCGTCATATCACTGGGCAAGGCGTTCCCCCTTGACTCCCTTCAAAGGGCTGCGGTCTCGCCTGTCGGCTCGGTCGGTGCTTCAAAATACCTGCGGCCTTTTGAGGTCGCCACTGGCGACCCGCACCTCTGCACTCTTGCTCCGGGCAAACTGTCCTGAACGGACAGCTCGTCCGGCTCCGATGTAACGATAATTGACAAATTCGTCCGTTTTTGTAACAAGCATAGCAAAAAGGCGGCCATCTGCACCCATGCAGACAGCCGCCTTTGGTTTTATGCCGTATTCTATTTGTCAGTCTCTGAAAATCTTATCCAGTTCCCTTTCCATGGTGCCCGCCTTGGCAAATTCCAGCGTATCCGCCTGACGGATATGGTGGGCGGTGATGCCGTGATCCTTTGCAAAGCCCAAAATGTAGCTGATGGCAATGCGGTAGATGATCTCAGTGGGCGCAAGCCCATAGACCTGCTTGGCAAAGATATGTTCCAGCCGGGCATTATCGTCCGGGAAGGCTTGCCGCATCTTCTCGCTGCGGTAAAGGCGCTTTACGATTTCCGTAATGTACAGGCCGGACTTCATGTAGGGGTCCAGGAAGGTCTTGCCGGGGTCATCGAAGCAGCCGGGGTTCTCCTGCTCCAGCAGATCCACCATCTTTTTCACCACCCACTTGGGGGTAAAGATCTGGTTGGTTTTCTGGGGCGGGATGTAATCGAAGATATCCTCGGTGCGGCTCTCGTCAAAGTAATCCGCCAGCTTGACCTTCAGGTTCAAAAACTCCTTCACCGAATCGTCAAACACCACCGGGTCGAACAGGTGGCCTGCAAAGTGCTCCTCCTGTCCGGTGGCTTGGTTGATGTACGGCCCACCGTCCCGCAAAAAGCGGAACTGCTCCAGCGTGATGCTGGTGACCTCCTGAAAGACCTTGTCCGGGATGATCCGGTCAAAATTCGCCAGTGTCACGGTCTCGTCGCCGTAGGCCATGAGGAAGGACGGGATGGTGCGGGAAAAGCCCCGGAGATGGTCACGGACAGTGTCCTCGTAGCCCTTTTTCTCCTGCTCCTTCTGGTTGGTCTCCACGGTGCGCACGATGGTCTGCTGCATTTCCTGCGCCGTCTGCTGGATGGTGGATTGCAACGTCTCCATGAGGGCGGCGGTGCTCTGCTGCTGCTTTGCGTCAAACTCCCGGTTCACCTGCTGGCGCTGCTGGGCGGTGGTGCAGCTTTGCAGCTGCTGGGTGCGCTGGGTCTCCAACTGGCTCTGGTCGATGCGGTAGTTGTCCACCGCCTTGTTCACCGCCACGTCCATCTTGGCTTTGGCGGTGCTCTCAAACCGCTTCTGGTCGGACAGTTTCAGGTCCCGCCCATACTCCTGCTTTGCCTGCTCCACCATAGGAGCGATGATCTCCTTGGTGATGCTCTTTTTCAGGGGTTCCAGATGCTCTTCTTTGGCAGGAGCCGGGGCATCGGTCAGGTCATGCAGGGCGGTGTCCAGCGCCGGGGTGCTTTCGTAGATCTTTGCCCCGAACACATCCGCTGCCTTGCCGATGACGTAGCCCTCGTCCAAATCCACCTCGCCCTTGTCGTTCAGGGAAAGGTCTGCGCCGGTCTCCGGGGTGATCTGGATGGGCTTTGCCTTGGCCTCGCTGATGGGCTGGAAGTTTTGCAGAATATCCAGCACCTCCTGCGGTGCACTGAACACGTTGGAAATGTTCTGGAACAGGAAGTTGCTCTGGAAGCCCATCCGCACCACTTCCTTGGACTTGATCTTCCGGGGGATGCTGAGGACTTTTTCTGCATCCAGCGGGATCATCTCCCCTTCCTCGTCCTCGCCGATGACCGGGAAGAAGTTGAGCAGATTCTGGATGTGCGCCTTGCGCTCCTCGGTGTCGCCCTTGCCGCTGGCGGTGTCCTGTGAAAGGTCGTTGGCGAACTGCTCGTAGATCAGCAGGGTGCGAGCGGGGTCAAAATCGAACACATAGGCGTTCTCTTTGCGGCGGAAAGTGCCGTTTTCGTGGAAAAGGCAGGGGTTCTGGGCACGGAACGCCGCCTGCATATACAGTGCCGGGCTTTTCAGGTTGGAGAGCATCAGCACCGCCGACCACTCCGGAATGGTGACACCGGTGGTCAGCTGCCCCACCGACAGGGTGATGGTCTTTTCGTGGTGGGCGATGGCGGCTTTTACCCGGTCAAAGCTCTTCTGGTTCTCGTCCGTGTCGTCCAGCTTGCCGTCACCGGCGGCTAGGATCACCTCATAGTCCCGAAATACCGGGTGCGCCTGCAGCTTTTTCGCCAGCGCTCTGGCACTGTCCACCCGGTTCAGCAGCCAGAAGGTGTGCTTCAGCTCGGCACGCAGTTCCGGGGTGGAAAACGGAAATTTGTTCTGGGTGGTCATGGCATCCAGAAAGCGGTCCACCTCGGCTTCGTGCTCAAAGCTGCCGCTGGGCTTTACCTTAAAGAACTCGTTCAGATCAAAGGCAAATTCCTGCGTTTCGCCGTCAATCTCCACCCCCTGCCGGATCTCGTCCCGAATGATCTCGGACATCTGGTAGGTGTAGAGGTTGAGCATGGGGAGGTTTGCGTAGGGGTTCTGCTGCCCCGGTGCGCCCTGCCAGTTCCGCTTGGCGGCCTGCTCGTCCGCGTAGGTCCAGTTGAAGATGGCATCCCCGGCAAACTTGTCGTTTGCCAGCGCCTTGAAGGGCGTGCCGGACAGGTGCAGCGTGAACTTGCGGCGGATGCGGTCAAAGGCAAGGTCGGTCTTGTAGGTGTCCACGCCCTCGTGGGCTTCGTCGATGACCAGCACATCCCAGTTCAGCTCGGTCAGGTGGCGCAGCTTGTCGTACTCGCCGCCGAAATATTTCGAGCCTTTCATATCCTGCAAGCTGACGAACTCAATGCGCTTATACAGTTTCTCGCCCTGTGCGGCGGCATCCAGATAGCCTTGCTCGTCCAGCACATGGGGCTGCCCGGCAAGGGCATCCACATGGCTGACGAACAGATAGCCGGACTCCCTGCCCAGAAAGCGCACATAATCGCTGTACCAGCTATTGGCGATGGCTGGACGGTTGGTAACGATAAGCACCGTCTGTGCATCGACCTGCTTGCAGAAGTCGTAGACGGAGAGGGTCTTGCCAAAGCGGGGCTTGGCGTTCCAGAGGTATTCCCCGCCGGGGTGGCTCTGGTAATAGATTTTAGTGTCGCGGACAGCCCTTGCCTGTTCTTCCCGCAGAGTGTAGGCGATGGCGGCATCCAGCTGCACCCGGCCCCGGTTCATGCGGAAATCCTGAAAATACCGCCGGGACTGCTCCCCATCCAGATGGAACCACTCGTTTTTGCGGTCGTTCTCCACGTTCAGCTTGCGGAGGTAGGCGTGGAAATCGTGGTCGGTGAACACCTCGCCGCTGCCGTCGTCGTAGACGGCATTGCCCCGCCACTCCTCATGGAACAGCACATCGGCGGTGTGGGTCTGCTGTTTCAGGCGTTTGTCCACCGACTGCTCGGTGTAGCCGATTTTTGTCCAGCCGTTGTGCCGGGCAATTTCCGGGGTGGTATAGGCGTAGATCATGGGCACCACCTGCCGGGCAGTGCGCAGGGTTATGCCAGCCATTATGCCATCTCCTTTACATGGGTCTCGATAAATTCGATCTCGTCCGCGGTCAGGTCATATTTGCGGTAAAGCTGCCGGTCAATTTCCGCCACCGACTTGCTCCAATCAATGTCGGAATGGGCGGTAAAGTCCTGAAGGGGAACGTATTTCCAAACAGACTTTTTGTTATCTTGGGTTACTTTTAGAACATATAGCAACGCGCGCGCAAGTTTACACTTTAGATACTTCTGAAGATTTTTAGCTTCTTCTCTCGTATCAAAGGCTCCAATACTAATAAACGTTTGCGTATGACCAACGCCTTTTTCTCCAATATCTGAATCTGTCATAACTTCACCAAATCGTCCAGAGCCATTAGCTTTAGGGAAGAATAGCTTATATTTATCAAGATTCGGGTGTTTTGCAATGTATTTCCTATTAACGTATAAGCATACACGTTCATTTGATTTTCTGCCGAATATCTCAACGCATTCATCTGCACCTTGTTTTGTTTCAAAAAACACGATATTATATAGCTTATCAAATATGTTAGATGTCAAATCGTAGTCGTGTCCTTTGCTTATCAATGGTACTTCTTTTCCCTTTGAAATCATTGTCATTGACAGGATTTCAGGATGATCCACATACATTTGTTTAGTAAATTTATAGCTTTCTGGAGCAAATACAACATCACTAAGAGAACTCTTTATTTGCTTTTTCACCTTTTGAATGATTGTATTCAAAAGCGGATATGCCGTAAAGATTTGTATTGCACCGCATTCTTTTTCTCTGTCATGGCATGTAATAACTACGCCGCCCTTTATGTCAGTGTTATTGAAAATCTTTGCGCTATTCTGTTCATAGTACAGAACTTTCAAATGTTCATCATTCAACATTTTTTCATTCCAAGTTTTTGGAGTTTTACCAGCGTTGAATAAAAATCGGGCGGGTGTAATAAGTTCTACCACTGATGCCATAGGATATGTGGCATCCATAAACAAGTTATAAACAGGATTATCCGACGTTCCCTCCATCTCATCCTGATACGGCGGGTTTCCGATGACATAATCAAACTTCATGCTGGTACTCCCTTCCTGAATGGTTTCAAAGTTCTGGGTCGTTCCATGGCTACCCTTGCGCCAGTTTTTCACTTTACAGGATACCGTGGGTAGCTGCGGCTCTGCCGCCCCGAACATGGAAAAGAGGTCAAGCTGTTCTGCCTCCGGCTGGGGCTTGCCGCCGGGCACGGACAGGTGCAGGCCGTCCATTTGCCACAGGTTCCAGCTGATGATGTTGGCGATAGGCTGTAACTCTTCTTTTGTGGGTTTGCGCTGCCAGCGGGCTTGCAGATGCTCTGCATAGGTCAGCAGAAGGTTGACCCGTGCCAGCAAAAGATTATCGCCCTGATACTCGTAGCCGTAGGTAGACTGCACCGCATGGGTGGCATATTTGCGCCACTCGTCCTCTGTGGCGGCGTTCTCGCTTACCACACGCAGCTTGCGGTCCAGAATGCCAATGCGCCGGGCTACCGGGATCATCTCGCCGGTGGCGGCATCGTACCGGGACGCCAGAAAGGGGGCTTCACCGCAGGTCACCTCCAAGCGGCGGCTCTGCACATACTGCACCCATGCCGGGGTGCTGCCCTTGCAAACCGGGAACTGCACTGGCGTTTCCACCGTCTGCCAGCCTTGGGGCAGCTCCACCGTGAACTGTCCGGCGCTCTCTTCTGCCCCCAGCCCACGGAACCAGTCAGCATCCAGTGCGTTGTTCATCTTGTTGCAGACCCATGCGGGGCTGAACACCTCGCCTTTTTTGCGGGTGCGCTGCTGCTGGGTGTCGGTCTGCTTCATCATCCGGGGCAGCACCACCTCGTAGTGGGTCAGCCCGAGCTGCTGGGTGGTGATCTGCGATCTATCCGTGACAGGCTCGTACATCACCGTTTGCAGTTCCTCCGGCGGATCAGTGGCCCAGATGATGTTTTTACCGGTAGATTTATCTTTTAGTAGCGTATCCAGCACCGCCTGCACTTCCGGTGCGTGAAAGTCGATCAGTTGTTCCAACGGGGATTCCCTCGCTTTGCCTTAGCGTTGCGGCGGAAGTAGTATTTTTGTACTAGTTCCGCCTTATACTAGCATTATAACTACTTGTTTGCACCATGTCCAGCATTTTAAGTGCGTCTTTCGTCAAAAACTAGTAGAATTCCCTATACTAGTAACAGGAAAGGTGGTATTGATAATGCTTGGAGAGCGACTGGCAGAGATCCGAAAGAACTACCATGACACACAAAAAAGCCTTGCGGATAAGCTAGGGCTTACCGTTTGGGCTGTCAGCGCTTGGGAGCAGGGACGCAATTCGCCGCCCAGCGATGTGCTGCTTGCCATCTGCAAGCTCTACGGCACCTCTGCCGACTACCTGCTGGGTCTGACCGACATCGACCCCTCGGACGAGGCCCGCAAACAGCGCCAGCGCCTGACCGAAGAAGAACAAAACGAGATGCACCGCTACGAAGAATATCTGTTGTGGAAACGCAAAAAATAAGCCGCCCAGCGAGACCGTAAGGTCGCTGGGCGGCTGTTTGTATATATGGTAACGATGTCTATCCGCTACTCCTTGTCTTTAAGTCGCGAAATTACAAAAAGCATTAGCCTTATACTCCAAATAAAAAACACCAAACTTGTAATGATGGACGCAATTTCAACACTTACAAAAATGCGTTGTATCTTTTCTTTTATATCCAAAAGTATAACCAATAATGCAACGACTAGTGTTACCACATTGGCCGATATACCTATAAATGCAGCACGGTAAAGATTGTCAAGATAGTTATAGTCCCATAAACGTTTTATTCGACTCTTTTCAAGTGTCGAAATCAAAATGCTAATGCCTGTAAACAAAAAACCTCCGATGGTTGCAGACATTGAAATTGCGTTGTAATGAAAATCTACATTGCATTTTAAAAATAGAGAAATATTAAAATAAGGGCATTCAAGAACGAGCACTGAAGCACCCGCTGATATAGCCAATGCTCCACCCAATTTAGCAATATTTTTTGCTTTTGTCCAATTCATTCTCTCACCTCCCTTTTTAATATCTCTTAATAATGGCAATATCTTAACAATTCATTCTTGTTTTCAGCATAAACAGTTTCAAGAATTTCTTTGAATTCATTAGCACCGATTGTTTCAATGTTTTCTCTTTCAAGATTTACTGTTTTTGTAAAACTGTACTGGAGCAAATCATACGATTGCGATTGTTCATTTTCGTCTTTTGCATTAGCGCGAAGTTTGAGCAAATTTTCTCCTAAGGTTGATTTGATATCGCCAATTAATTCCATAAATCCGCTTTGATTTTCAAAGATGCTCTTATTACGATGTCCCACTACCTCGTAAGTTGCTGTGCGAGTGCGCACATTTTGCAGAGCGTCATAACTGTTCGGATTTACACCCAATTCGCTGAGAATCTGGTCGCTAGGAACAGCTACCTCAACTTCCAATTTACTAATGGTTTTCTTGCTTGCAAGTTTGGAAATTATATCGTCCTGCATAATAGCAGCAAGTTTTGTTACTATACTTTCTGTGTGAAGGAAATAATGATCGAAAAGTGTTCGAATTGTCGATACTCTCGGAGCACCACTAATGCTGATATAGCTGATAATTCCAGTTTCAAAATCGATGAGACAATATGTGAACAATTCCAAAGCTGATTTTCAGCCATCGGAACTTCTTCAGTCTCTAAAGTTTCTTGATCCCGTAAGGCTACTGTATTGGACGGGTTTTGTTGTCCGATTTTACAAAAGCACAATGATTTGTATAGTCCAAAACTTCTACAATATCTGTCCCACTTGAAAATTTACAGAGATTGCCTTGTTGCCGTTTGAAAGTGACTGCATTTTATTATCATATATACTTCCAAAATGTTCTTCAATCTCATCATTTTCAAGGGCACAAATCTTTATGTCGGCTACCTTGAATTGGTTCTTTTTTCTCAAGAACCAAGAGATAAAAGGATACTTTTCTACTTTTCCCTGCCATGGAATTCTCTCCTTCAAATAGAATATCATAATTCAGGTACAACTAATCGGATTTTCAACAAGATTTCAATCTCTGCTGACGTTTTTCCTATTATAGCACACTTTTTTCTATCGTAAATAGTCCATTCCCCAATTACACAACACTGACAGTCTGCCGCTCGCAGTATCCATTAGTGGGTTTCATGAGTCTTCAAATCCCCTAGACAAAAAAATCGGCACTCGCTTTTCCAGCGGGTGCCGATTTTGTTACCCTATAGTGCGCTTTGATTTTTGGCGTAAGTGGCGTAAGTTTGGCGTAAATCCGCTTTTGCGCGCTCCAAAAATCAAGGATTCATGCGGTTTTTAGGCAGTTATTAGTACATGCCGCCCATACCGCCCATATCACCGGCAGGTGCAGCAGGGGCCGGGGGTTCCGGCAGATCTGCCACCAGGCTCTCGGTGGTGAGCACCATCTCAGCAACGGATGCTGCGTTCTCCAGAGCGGAGCGGGTGACCTTGGTCGGGTCGACGATACCGGCGGCGATCATGTCATCCACATAGACCTCGTTCTGCGCGTCGAAGCCATAGTTGGGCTTGTTGGCAGAAATGATCTTGTCGATGATGACGCTGCCCTCCAGGCCGGCGTTCTTTGCGATCTGGCGCAGAGGAGCCTCCAGAGCCTTCAGCACGATCTTGGCACCGGTGCGCTCGTCGCCTTCCAGGCTGTCGCACAGCTCACGCACAGCGGGGATGGCGTTGATGGGAGCGGTACCGCCGCCGGCCACGACGCCTTCCTGCACAGCAGCCTTGGTTGCATTCAGGGCATCCTCGATGCGCAGCTTCTTGTCCTTCATCTCAACTTCGGTAGCAGCACCGACCTTGATGACGGCCACACCGCCGGCCAGCTTGGCCAGACGCTCCTGCAGCTTCTCGCGGTCGAAGTCGCTGGTAGCGGCCTCGATCTGGCTGCGGATCTGTGCAATGCGGGCTGCAATGGCGTCCTTGTCGCCTGCGCCGCCCACAATGGTGGTGTTCTCCTTGGTGACCTTGACCTGACGGGCATGGCCCAGCATCTGGACGGTAGCGTCCTTCAGCTCGTAGCCCAGATCAGAGGACACCACAGTGCCGCCGGTCAGGATGGCGATATCCTGCAGCATCTCCTTGCGGCGGTCGCCGAAGCCGGGAGCCTTGACAGCCACCACATTCAGGGTGCCACGCAGACGGTTGACGATCAGGGTGGACAGAGCCTCGCCCTCGATGTCCTCAGCCACGATCAGCAGCTTCATGCCGTTCTGCATCACCTGCTCCAGCAGGGGGACCAGATCCTGGATGACGCTGATCTTCTTATCGGTGATCAGGATGGCGGCGTTGTCCAAAGCAGCCTCCATCTTGTCGGTATCGGTGACCATATACGGGGTCAGGTAACCGCGGTCGAACTGCATGCCTTCCACGATCTCGTTGTAGGTCTCAGCGGTGGTCTTGTTCTCCTCAATGGTGATGACGCCATCGGAGGTGACCTTTTCCATAGCCTCGGCGATCAGACGGCCGATCTCCGGGTCGCCGGCAGAAATGGTGCCGACGCGGGCGATATCGTTGCTGTCCTTCACCTTCTGGCTGTGAGCCTTGATGGTCTCAACAGCCTTGGCAACGGCCTTGCTCATGCCGCGGCGGATGTCCATGGGGTTGGCACCGGCGGTGACATTCTTCATGCCCTCGGTGACCATGGCCTGTGCCAGCACGGTTGCGGTGGTGGTGCCGTCGCCTGCGGCGTCGTTGGTCTTAGTGGCCACTTCACGCACCAGCTGTGCACCCATGTTCTCGAACTCGTCCTTCAGCTCGATCTCCTTGGCAATGGTCACACCATCGTTGGTGATGACCGGGGCACCGAACTTCTTGCTCAGCACCACATTGCGGCCCTTGGGGCCCAGGGTGATCTTGACGGTGTTTGCCAGGGTATCAATACCGGCACACAGTGCCTTGCGGGCGTCCTCGCCCTGCTTGATCTGCTTTGCCATAATCTATCGCTCCTTTTAAAGCTGCATTTTTCCAGAAATAGGGGGACCCGCTCAGTCTTCCACGACGGCCAGGATGTCGCTCTGGCGCACGATGGTGCACTCCTCGCCATCCACCTTGACCTCGGTGCCGGAATACTTGCTGGTGAGCACCTTGTCGCCGACCTTGACGGTCATTTTGACTTCCTTGCCATCCACAACGCCGCCGGGGCCCACAGCGATGACCTGAGCCACCTGGGGCTTCTCCTTGGCACTGCCGGTCAGGATCAGGCCACCCTTGGTGGTCTCCTCAACCTCAACAGTCTTGATAACAACGCGGTCTGCAAGAGGAATGATCTTCATAATTCTTGCCCTCCAATTATATTGAATTTATTTGAAACTTTGTTGCGTCCTGCGGGGGCTTCGTGCATGCTCCGCAGTGGTTTAGCACTCCTTTTCTCTGAGTGCTAAGTGTATTGTACTCATCTTGCCCGAAAAAATCAAGACTTTTTAGAATGTTTTTTATTAACATTTTGTGACAGTGAAAAAATCAGACCGGACAACGCAAAAAGAAAGAGCTCTGCCTTCCCGGCAAAGCTCTCGTTTTTGCGATCATTCAGCACTTGCGGCGGTTTTCTGCTCCACGAATCTGTGGTAAGCAGCCTTTGGCAGCCAGACCCGTCCTGCCAGCGGCTGCACCTGTACCGACACCTGCTTGCAGGGGGCACATTCGCCGTCCGCTGTGGCAATGATGGGCCCGCGTCCATCGGCGGCGCGCAGGGTCACAGCCTTGGCCCGGCGGTAGATGAAATAGGGCTTTGCCGCTTCCACCAGCTGCCCGTCCTGGAAATGGCGGCCGTTCTTGTACATGCTCAACAGCTTTGCGATGGTCAAGCGCCCCACCTTGCGCACGATGAACACATCCAGCCAGCCATCATCCGGCTGCGCCTCCGGCCCGGCGCAGAAACCGCCGCCGTAGGTGCGGCCGTTGCAGATGGCACACATCAGACAGTCCACCGCAAAGGTCTCACCGTCGATGGTGTACTCCACCCGGCGGCCGATGTGCCCGCACAGCTGCTCCACAATGGACAGCAGATAGGACACCTCCCCGCCGCACAGCGGGATGCGCCGGAATTTGGGGATGCCGTAGGCCACCTGCGCGTCCAGCCCGGCAGCACAGATGGTGGCCGACAAGCCGAGGTTGGTCTGCATCAGGTCGATGGGCACTGCCCCGCCCGCCAGCTGGGCATCCAGGTCCAGAAACTCCTCCCGCGTCCCAAAGGTGCGCAGAAAGTCATTGCCGCTGCCATAGGGCAGGCAGCCCACGGCGGTGCCTGCAAAGCCATAGGCCCCGGTGAGGGCCTCGTTGAAGGTGCCGTCGCCGCCCGCCGTGAAAATGCGCAGCGGCTCCCCTGCCTGCTGTGCCCCGGCTGCGGCAGCGCGGGCCAGCTCCCGCGCATGTCCGGCGTGGGTTGTGATGCGGATGGTATATTCCTCCGGGGCAAGGCCTGCCCGGGCAGCTGCAGCGTTGATCTGCTGCGGCAGCTGCTGGGTGCAGTCGGTCTTGCCAGCGGTGGGGTTCAAAAGAAACAAGGTGTGCATGTGGTGCCTCCTGCGATTCTGTTGCTTCTATGATAACAGAAATTCTGCAGGATGCAAGGCATTTTGGTCATTCCCTGCCCGGTATCAAAGGGTCGCCGTCTCGTCCTGCCGGAGGACGATGGTGCCCTCTGCCGTACAGTCCGCAGTCCAGTGCTGTCCGGTGCAGGCAGTCCCGGCAGCGATCTGATCGGCCAGCGCCTGTTCCACCGCTCGGTCCACCTGTCGGCGCAATTCCCGCGCTCCATAGGCCGAGCGGGCACGGGCCGCCAGCACGGCCCCCACCTGCGGGGTGTGCCGGAGCTGATAGCCGCTGCGCGCCGCCCGGACTTCCAGCCTGCAGAGCATTTTTTCCGCGATGGCAGACATGCTCTCGTCGCTGAGCGGACGGAACACGATGAGCTCATCCAACCGCCCCACCAGCTCCGGACGGAACCACTTTTTGGCTTCCTCCACGGCCTGCGCCGCCTGCTTTTCAAACACGGCCTCCGACCCGGCCGCAAAGCCCAGCGGCGCGGACTGCCCGGCCAGAAAGCGCGCTCCCAAGTTGGAGGTGATGAGCACGATGGTGTTGCGGAAGTCCGCCTTGCGGCCCATGGCGTCGGTGAGCTGACCGTCCTCCAGGATCTGCAGCAGAATGTTCTGGATGTCCGGGTGTGCCTTTTCGATCTCGTCAAACAATACCACACTGTAGGGGCGGCGGCGCACGGCCTCGGTGAGCTGGCCGCCTTCGTCATGACCCAGATAGCCCGGAGGTGCCCCCAGCAGGCGGGCAGTGGTGTGCTGTTCCTGATACTCCGACATATCGAACTTGAGCAGGGCCTTCTCGCTGCCAAACCAGCTCACGGCAAGTGCACGGGCCAGTGCTGTCTTTCCTACCCCGGTGGGGCCGAGGAAGAGCATGGCCCCGATGGGCCGACCCGGCTCTCCCAGCCCGGTGCGGCTGCGCCGGATGGCCCCCGCCACCGCTGCTGCAGCCCGCTGCTGGCCCACGATTTCTTCATTGAGACGGGCTTCCAGTTTTTCAAGCCGCTCCCGCTCCTGTTCACTCACTCGTTCGGCAGGCACCCCGCTGGCCTGTGCTACCACCCGGGCAATGTCCTCCTGGGTGAGCACCGGCTGGGGCTTCTGCTCCTGCTCGGCCCGGATGCGGGCCGCCGCACAGGCTTCGTCCACCAGATCAATGGCCTTGTCCGGTAGGCAGCGCCCCGGCAGATACCGTACCGACAGCTCCACCGCCGCCTGCAGGGTCTGCGGCGGCAGGGTGACATGGTGGTAGCGCTCATAGCGCGGGGCCAGCCCGTTGAGGATGTCCACCGCCTGTGCAGGAGTAGGCTCCTCCACCTGCACCCGGCCAAAGCGGCGCTCCAGCGCGGCATCCTTCTGGATGTGCGTGCGGAATTCCTGATTGGTGGTGGCACCGATGAGCTGGATCTCGCCGCGGGCCAGCACCGGCTTGAGGATGCTGGCCGCATCAATGGCACCCTCCGCCGCACCAGCCCCCACGATGGTGTGGAATTCGTCCACAAAGAGGATGGCGGTGCCGTCCCGCACCAGCTCCTCCAGCAGGTTCTTGAAGCGCTCTTCAAAATCGCCCCGGTACTTGGTGCCCGCTACCAGGCTGGCCATATCCAGCGCCAGCAGCCGCCTGCCCTGCAAGGCACGGGGCACCTGCCCCTTTGCGATGCGCTGGGCCAGTCCCTCGGCCAACGCAGTCTTGCCCACACCCGGCTCCCCCACCAGACAGGGGTTGTTCTTCTGGCGGCGGCACAGGATCTCCACCATGCGGTCCAGCTCGGCATCCCGGCAGAACACCGGGTCCAGTTCTCCGTCCAGCGCGCGGCGGGTCAGGTCGCGGCAATATTTATCGCTGGCACGGCCCGCCCGCGGCATGCTGGCCGACACCCGCGGCTGAGCGGGAAAGACAAACTGCCCGGACAACTGGCGGCACTCCCGCACGGCCTCAGTGAGGGGCACTCCCATGGAAGCCAGCAGCAGCCCCGCCGTGCAGCCATCATCCTCCAGCATGGCACAGAGCAGGTGTTCCGGCTCCGCCCGTGAGACATGGGCGTTCTGCGCCCCGATGAGGGCGTAATCCATGGTGCGGCGCAGGTCCGGTGCCATGGCGTGCCGATCCAGATGCTGCGCCGGGCCGCGACGGTTCTCGGCCAGCTGACGGCGCACAGCCTGCTCTGAGATATGTCGGCTGTTCAGGAATCGCGCCGCAGCTCCCTGCTCCTGCTGCAGCATGGCAAGCAGCAGATGCCCGGTGTCTGCCTGACTGCAGCCAAAACTGCCGGCCAGCTCTACTGCTTGCTGCAGCAGCTGCTCCGCCTCCCGCGAGAACCCTCTGTATCCGCCAAAGCCCAGTTTTTCCCAAATGCTCATCTGCGTGCTCCTTGCTGTTCTGTCAAATCATATCGCAGTAGCAGTATAGCCCAGATGCACCGGAAAAAATCAGTGGTTTGTGTCGGGCCTGCCGGGTGCGGCGCGCAAAAAAGGAGGACGGCTCCGAAGAACCGCCCTCCAACAATTCAGGCTATTGTACTATTCGCAAAGAGATATACGGATCACTCCGCAGCCTTGGCTGCTTCGATCTGCTTGATCAGCTCAGGAACGACCTTGAACAGGTCGCCCACGATGCCGTAATCGGCCACGCCGAAGATGGGTGCGCTCTCGTTCTTGTTGACGGCGATGATGCACTCAGAATCCTGCATGCCGGCGGTATGCTGAATGGCACCGGAAATGCCCAGAGCCACATAGATCTTGGGGTGCACAGTCTTGCCGGTCTGGCCGACCTGGTGGTCAGCGCTCATCCAGCCTGCGTCGGTCACGGCACGGGAAGCGCCCACGACGCCGCCGCCCAGAGCGGCAGCCAGCTGCTCAGCCAGCTCGATGCCCTTGTTGACATCCTTGCTGATGCCACGGCCCACAGAGACGATGACGTCAGCACCGATCAGATCGACCAGCTTCTCAGCGGCCTTCTCGACGCTCAGGACCTCAGTCTTGACGTCCTCAGCGGTCAGGCTGAAGGCGGGCTTCACGATCTGGCAGGCATCGGCCTTGGCCTGATCGAAGGGAGCCTTCTTCATGACGCCGGGACGCACGGTGGACATCTGCGGACGGAAGCGGGGGCAGATGATGGTAGCCATCAGATGGCCGCCGAATGCAGGACGGGTCATCTTCAGGTTGCGGTCCTCATAATCAAACTTCTGCTTGGACAGGTCGATGGTGGAGCTCTCCTTCAGGAACTCGACATACTTTGCGGTGTCGATGTCCAGATGGGTCGCATCGGCAGTCAGGCCGGTGTGCAGACGGGCTGCGCAACGGGGGCCCAGGTCGCGGCCGATGTTGGTAGCACCGATCAGCAGGACTTCGGGCTTGTACTCGTTGACCATGTCGCACACGACCTTGGCGTATGCGTCGGTGGTGTAGTCCTTCAGCAGGGGGCTGTCGCAGACCATGACCTTATCGGCACCATAGCCGCCCAGCTCCTTGGCAATGCCTTCCACGTTGTCGCCCAGCAGCAGGCCGGTGACTTCGCAGCCCAGCTCATCAGCCAGCTTGCGGGCCTCGCTCACCAGCTCGAAATCGGTGGACATCAGTGCGCCCTGGCGCTGCTCGCAAAAGACCCAGACGCCCTTGTATTCGTTAAAATCAGCCATTGTAATCCTATGCTCCTTTCATCAGATCAGGTGCTTCTTGGCCAGAGCGCCAGCCAGCTGAGCGGCCACATCGTCGCCCGTGAGCATGGTGCCTGCGCCCTTCTGCGGAGGAGTGAAGGACTTAAAGACGTTCGTCGGAGAACCCTTCAGACCAATGGTATCGACCTCGATCAGCGGATCGTCCTTCAGTGCGTTGTAATCGAACACTTCCATCGGCTTGTCGTAGCAGGTGAAGATGCCGTTCACGCTCATGTAACGGGGCTGGTTCAGCTCCTTGATGCAGGTCAGCAGGCAGGGAGTCTGCACCTTGACCATCATGTAGCCATCCTCCAGCATACGCTTCACGGTCAGGGTGTTGCCGTCCTTCTGGATATCAGCAACGTAGGTAACCTGCGGCAGATGCAGCTTCTCAGCGATCTGAGGGCCGACCTGTGCGGTATCGCCATCAATTGCCTGACGGCCGCAGAACACAACATCCTCGGGGCCGACGCCGATCTTGTTGACGGCAGCAGCCAGGATCTGGCTGGTTGCAAAGGTATCGGAACCGCCGAACTCACGGCCGGAAACCAGAACAGCCTTGTCAGCGCCGCGAGCCAGCAGCTCACGCAGCATGCCTTCGGCCGGCGGGGGACCCATGGTGACCACAACGACTTCGCAGCCGGTGGCATCCTTGAGCTTCAGAGCAGCCTCCAGAGCGTTCAGGTCATCGGGGTTGGTGATGGTAGCCATGGATGCACGATCCAGGGTTCCATCGGGCTTGACGGCGACCTTGCCGGAGGTATCAGGAACCTGCTTTACACAAACAATTGCTTTCATTGTAACTCTTGCCTCCCTTACTTCAGCAGCGCGCCGGAAATGACCATCATCTGCACTTCGCTGGTGCCCTCGTAGATCTCAGTGATCTTGGCATCACGCATCATGCGCTCGATGGGGTAATCACGGGTGTAGCCGTAACCGCCGAACAGCTGCAGGCAGCGGCGGGTCACGTCGCTGGCAGTGCGGGCTGCGATCAGCTTGGCCTGTGCGGCCTCCACGCTGTAGCGGACCTTTGCGCCGTCCATAGCCTGCTGCTTCTTCAGAGCGGCAGCGTAGACCAGATACTTGGCAGCTTCCACGCGGGCCTTCATCTCGGCCAGCTCGAACTGGGTGTTCTGGAATGCGGCGATGGGGCGGCCGAACTGCTTGCGCTCCTTGACGTAAGCAACCGTCTCCTCCAGAGCGCCCTCAGCAATGCCCAGAGCCTGGGATGCAATGCCGATACGGCCGCCGTCCAGAGTAGCCATAGCCAGCTGGAAGCCCTTGCCGCGCACGCCCAGCATACGGTCCTTCGGGATGCGGCAGTCCTCAAAGATCAGCTCACAGGTGGAAGAACCACGGATGCCCATCTTGTCCTCAGCCTTGCCGACGGAGAAGCCCGGGTCGGTACGCTCCACGATGAAGGCAGAGCACAGCTTGGTGGGACGGCCCTTCTTGTCCAGCACATGGTCGGTGACGGCAATGACGATGAACACATCAGCATAACCGGCGTTGGTGATGAAGATCTTGGAGCCGTTCAGCACCCAGCAGTCATCCTCTTCCTTGGCAATGGTCTGCTGGCCCTGTGCGTCGGTGCCGGCACCCGGCTCGGTCAGGCCGAAGGCACCCAGCCACTCGCCGCTGCACAGCTTGGGCAGGTACTTTGCCTTCTGCTCAGGGGTACCGTTCTCATAAATAGGAGCAGCGCACAGGCTGGTGTGAGCAGAAACGATGACACCGGTGGTGCCGCAAACCTTGCTCAACTCTTCCACAGCCATGACGTAGGACAGCACATCGCCGCCGGCACCGCCCACAGAAGTGGGGAAATAGATGCCCATCATGCCCAGCTTGCCCATCTTCTCGACGGTCTCCTTGGGGAAGTACTCTTCTGCATCGACCTTCTTGGCCAGGGGCTTGACTTCGTTTTCAGCAAACTCGCGGTACATCTTCTGCACCATCTGCTGCTGCTTGGACAGAGTAAAATCCATCGCTATATCCTCCTAACGGGTCTTTTTTCATTTGCCGGAACAGTCCGGTTTTCAAACAAATTCCTCCCGACCGCTTTCCCACAGCCGGGAGAAATGTTGAGCAGAAATTACAGCTGATCGACCGGGGTCTTGGTGCGGTCTGCGTTGTAAACGTAGAAGCCCTTGCCGGTCTTGCAGCCCAGGTTGCCGCCGCGGACCATCTTGCGGATCAGCGGGCATGCACGGTACTTGCTGTCACCGGTCTCCTTGTACAGCACGTCCATGATGGCCAGGCAGATGTCCAGGCCGATGAAGTCGCCCAGCTCCAGGGGGCCCATGGGGTGGTTAGCACCCAGCTTCATAGCAGTGTCGATGCCAGCGATGTCGGAAACGCCTTCCATCTTGATGAAGGCAGCCTCGTTGATCATGGGGATCAGGATGCGGTTGACGACAAAGCCGGCAGCCTCGTTGACCTGAACAGGGCTCTTGCCGATGGCAACGGAGATCTCCTTGATCTTCTCAACGGTCTCGGCAGGGGTGTTGCAGCCTGCGATGACCTCGATCAGCTTCATGCGGTCTGCGGGGTTGAAGAAGTGCATGCCGACCACAGGGCGCTTGACGTTCTTGCCGATCTCGGTAATGGACAGAGAAGAAGTGTTGGAAGCAAAGATGCACTCCGGCTTGCAGATGGCATCCAGCTCACCAAAGGTGGTCTGCTTGACCTTCATATCCTCGAACGCTGCCTCCACGATCAGGTCGCAGTCAGCGCACAGGTCTTCCTTCAGGCCCGGGGTGATGGCAGCCACGATGGCGTCAGCCTTTTCCTGGGTCATCTTGCCCTTAGCGACCAGCTTCTCGTAGCCCTTCTTGATCTTTGCCAGACCATTCTCAGCCCACTCCTGCTTGATGTCACACAGAGCAACGGTGTTGCCCTCAACCTGTGCAAATGCCTTTGCGATGCCCTGGCCCATGGTGCCAGCGCCGATAACACCGATCTTCATAGGAAATCTCTCCTTTAATATCAAAAATTGTATAGTTGGTTAGTTGTTGGTGAACACTGCCTTGGGCTTCGGTTTCTCACGGCTCAGGAAGCAGGCCATGCCTTCCTTCTGGTCGTGGGTCTCGAAGCAGTCGCCGAACAGCTTCTCTTCGACCTCAACAGCCTTCTCAATGGGCAGGCTGATGCCGTCGTTGATTGCCTTCTTGCAGTTACGGACAGCGATGGGGGCGTTCTTAGCGATCTTGCCGGCCAGCTTCAGGACGTTCTCCATCAGCTCAGCCTGGGGATACACAGCGTTGACCAGGCCAATGCGGTAAGCCTCATCGGCCTTGATGTTCAGGGCCGAGTAGACCAGCTGCTTTGCCATGCCCATGCCCACCAGACGGGCCAGACGCTGGGTGCCGCCGAAGCCCGGGGTGATGCCCAGGCCCACTTCGGGCTGACCGAACACAGCGTTGTCAGAGCAGATGCGGATGTCGCAGCTCATAGCCAGCTCGTTGCCGCCGCCCAGTGCAAAGCCGTTGACGGCTGCAATGACGGGGATGGGGAAATGCTCGATCATCAGGAACACATCATTGCCCAGCTTGCCGAAGGCCTCGCCCTCTGCCTTGGTCATGGTGCTCATGGAGCCGATATCGGCACCAGCAACAAAGCTCTTGTCGCCTTCGCCGGTCAGAACGATGCAGCGGATGGTGTCCTGATCCACAGCCTCAAAAGCTGCCTTCAGGTCTGCCAGAACCTCGGGGTTCAGGGCGTTCAGTGCCTTGGGACGGTCGATGGTGATGATCTCAACTGCGCCCTGCACCTCGGTTTTTACAAATGCCATTGTGAAAACCTCCTATCAGATTTCTCTGTTTTCTCACAAAACAGCCCCCGGGCCAGAGCAGGCTCTCCGGTTCCTTCCCTGCCCCGGGTCTGTCATTCAGTCAATGTTCAAAGGCGGGATGCTCAGTCCATCTCAACAATGGTAGCGCAGCCCATGCCGCCGCCGATGCACAGGGTAGCCAGGCCCTTGTGAGCACCACGATGCTTCATGGCATACAGCAGGGTGACCAGGATACGAGCACCGGAAGCACCCACCGGGTGGCCCAGAGCAATTGCGCCGCCATTGACGTTCACCTTGCTCATATCGAAGTCCAGAGCCTGGCTGACAGCCACAGACTGAGCTGCAAATGCCTCGTTGGCCTCGATCAGATCCATGTCAGCAACGGTCAGGCCGGTCTTGGCCATGACCTTCTTGGTAGCAGCGATGGGGCCCAGGCCCATGACTTCCGGCTCAACGCCTGCCAGAGCACCTGCAACCCAGGTAGCCAGAGGCTTCACGCCCAGCTCCTTGGCCTTCTCCTCGCTCATGATGACCAGAGCAGCAGCACCATCGTTGATGGCGGAAGAGTTGCCGGCGGTGACGATGCCGTCCTTGGTGAAAGCGGGCTTCAGCTTTGCCAGCACCTCGGGAGCGCTCAGACGGGGGCCCTCATCGGTATCGAACACGGTGTCGCCCTTCTTGCCCTTGATGACAACAGGAACGATCTCGTCCTTGAAGGCGCCGTCCTTGATGGCCTTGTCAGCCTTGACCTGGCTGTTGTAGGAGAACTCATCCAGCTGCTCACGGGTGATGGGGTTGTAGCCGTACTTCTTCTGATAGGTCTCGTTGGTGCAGACGTTCTCAGCGGTCATGCCCATGTGCTTGTTGAAGCCGGTTGCATCCCACAGTGCATCGTTGACCATGGTGTCCACGATCTCGCTCTTGCCCATGGGTGCGCCCATGCGGTAGCCGTAGCGAGCCTTCTGCAGTGCAAAGGGAGCCATGTCCATGTTCTCCATACCGCCTGCGACCACGATGTCGGCATCACCAGCCTCGATCATCTGAGCAGCCATGTTCACGCAGTTCAGACCGGAGCCGCACACCACGTTGACGGTGACAGCGGGGGTCTCGATGGGCAGGCCAGCCTTCAGGGAAGCCTGACGAGCGACGTTCTGGCCCAGACCAGCCTGAATGACGCAGCCCATGTAAACATGATCGACCTGCTCGGGTTTCACGTTTGCACGGTTCAGGGCCTCCTTGATGACGATGGAGCCCAGCTCAGCTGCGGGAACGTTGGCCAGGGTGCCGCCGAACTTGCCGATAGCGGTACGGCATGCAGATGCGATAACGATCTTTTTCATGTGAATAGCCTCCTGAATTGTATGTGTGTTACGTTTCGTAAACCTTTTTATCAAAATGCCCTGTGGACATTTTTTCAAACAGATCAGAGCTTGCCGTTCCGGCGCCGTTCATCGAACTTTTCGTTGACGGCCTTTTCCACATTGGGCGTCACGAATTTGCCGATGTCGCTGCCGTAGCGGGCTGCTTCCTTCACGATGGTGGAAGAAAGGTAGCTCCATTTGATGCTGGTGGCCAGAAACATGGTTTCGATGCCGGGCATCAATGCGTGATTCGTCTGAGCCAGCTGGATCTCGTTTTCAAAATCCGTGACCGCCCGCAGCCCCCGCACCATGACGGATGCGTGCCGCTTTTTGGCGAACTCCACGGTCAGGCCGTCAAAGCTCTCCACGCTGACGTTCGGGATGCCCTTGCAGCACTCGGTAAGCAGTGCCACACGCTCCTCCACGGTGAACAGCGGGTCTTTTGCGCTGTTGATCAGCACCGCAACGATCAGATGATCGTTGATCTTGGCGGCGCGCTTGATGATGTCGAGATGTCCTTTGGTGACCGGATCGAACGAACCGGGATAAACTGCTGTTGCCATCGGCCAGTGTCCTCCTTGTGCGCTGTGAAAAGCGCGTTTTGGTTCTGCCATGATAGCACTTTCCAGTCTTGTGTGCAAGCCGCAGAACGATTTATCGTTAAATTTTAAACAATCAACTCTGCACTGCAGGGCAGCTGCTTGCTACGTTATTAGTAAATCACATCGTCAAAATTTTATCAAGGGCTTTTTCAATGTTTTTTGGCCTTGTCGTACCAAACAATTCTCCCAAAAAGCTAAGAATTTTAGTCAGATTGCCAGATGGCGTATTTTTTCGCCCGAAACTATTGATTCTGCACTTTGTTAATGTTATAACTAAGTTGTGCAGACGCATCTGCTCTGTGCCTTATTTATATAGTAACAGACAGATGTGGCAAAGCTGTGTACAGGCACCCCCGCCGGGCGGCCTGTGCCGCCAAAATTTACCCGTGCAGAATTGTAGAAAGTTTACAATTCTTTTATGTTTTTTAAGAGAGGATGGTTTATAATGGATTTTATGGAACTGTACGCTCAGAAACGCATGACGGCCGCACAGGCTGCTGCTCTGGTCAAAAGCGGTGACTGGGTGGATTACGGCTGGGCCGTGAACACCCCCGTTGCTGTGGATGCCGAGCTGGCCAAGCGCCTGCCGGAGCTGGAAGGGGTCAACTTCCGCGGCGGCATTCTGATGTGGGTCCCTGAGATTTTCCAGATCGACGACCCCGCTGCCCACATGACCTGGAACAGCTGGCATATGGGCGGCATTGAGCGCAAGGCCATTGCCCAGGGCTTCTCCTTCTATTCCCCCATCCGTTATTCCGAGCTGCCCCGCTACTACCGTGAGAGCCCGGACCCCGTCGATGTGGCCGTGTTCCAGGTGACCCCCATGGATGAGCACGGTTACTTCAACTTCGGCCCCAGCGCTTCCCATCTGGGTGCCGTGTGCGAAAAGGCCAAAAAGATCATCGTGGAGGTCAATAAGAACATGCCCCGCTGCTTGGGCGGCATGGAGAACTGCGTGCACATCTCGCAGGTGACCGGCATCGTGGAGGGCGACAACCCGCCCATCGGCCAGATGGCCGCTCCCGGTGCTGCCACCGAAGTGGACCTGAAGGTTGCCAACCTGATCGTTCCGCAGATCCCCAACGGTGCCTGCCTGCAGCTGGGCATCGGCGGTATGCCCAACGCCATCGGCGGCCTGATCGCCCAGAGCGACCTGAAGGACCTGGGCGTGCATACCGAAATGTATGTGGACGCCTTTGTGGACATTGCCAAGGCCGGCAAGATCACCGGTGCCCGCAAGCAGCTGGACAAGGGCCGTCAGGTCTACGCCTTTGGTGCCGGCACCCAGAAGATGTACGACTACCTGAACGACAACCCGGAGTGCATGTCCGCTCCCGTGGATTACACCAACGACATCCGCAGCATTTCTGCCCTGGATAACTTCATTTCCATCAATAATGCCGTGGATATCGACCTGTTTGGTCAGGTGAACGCCGAGAGCGCCGGTATCAAGCACATTTCCGGTGCAGGCGGCCAGCTGGACTTTGTGCTGGGTGCCTACCTTTCTAAGGGCGGCAAGAGCTTTATCTGCCTGTCCTCCACCTTCTTTAATAAAAAGACCGGTCAGCTGGAGAGCCGCATCCGCCCCACCCTGGAGAACGGCAGCATTGTCACCGATACCCGTGCCAACGTGCACTACCTGTGCACCGAGTACGGCTGCGTGAACCTGAAGGGTCTGACCTCTTGGGAAAAGGCTGAGGCTCTGATCAGCGTGGCACACCCGGACTTCCGCGAGGAGTTGATCCGTGAGGCCGACAAGCTGCACATCTGGCGCAGAAGCAATAAAATCTGATAAGCGTCGAAGGGCATCCTGCAGCCCCCGACGGGAATGGAGTTTGCCATGATCGACAAAAAACCGCACATCAAGCCCTATCTTTACGGGATGCTTGCCGGGTTTGGGGCCATCTCTCTCAGCATCATCTTCTTTTTCCTGATCTACCGCTTTGACGGCTTTGGGGACGCCATCTCCACCCTGACAGGCATCCTGATGCCCTTTATCTACGGTGCCGTCATCGCCTATCTGCTGAAGCCGGTGTGCAACACCATTGAGGCGTTTCTGCGCCGGTTCATCCCGGAAAAGATGAAGGGCCTGATCAACGCCCTTTCGGTGACCTTTACCATCCTGTTCGGGCTGCTGCTGGTGTACGCCCTGTTTATGATGATCGTGCCCCAGCTGATCACCAGTGTCACCACCCTGTACTACACTGCCCAGCGGAACTTTGCCAAGTTTGTTCAGTGGGCCAACCATGTGGAGTTCTTTGAGCAGAACACCCAAATCATGGATCTGCTGAACTCTGCCTACGACACCGTCAGCACCAGCATCGACACCCTGGTCAAGACCAAGCTGCTGCCCTCCATGCAGAACATCCTCAGCGGCGCAGCCCTGGGGGTGCTGAACGTGGTGGTGGTGCTGAAGAACCTGGTCATCGGCATCATCGTAGCCGTGTATATGCTGGCCAGCCGCAAGCGGTTTGTGCAGCAGGGCAAGATGGTGCTGTACAGCGTGGTAAAGCCCCGGTGGGCCAGCCTGATTACCGAGGAAGTGAAGTACGCTGACCGGATGTTCGGGGGCTTTATCAATGGCAAGATCCTAGATTCTGCCATCATCGGTCTGCTGTGCTATATTGGCTGCCTGATCTTCAAGTTCCCCAGTGCCCTGCTGGTGTCGGTGATCATTGGTGTCACCAACGTGATTCCCTTCTTCGGGCCATTCATCGGTGCCATCCCGGCCACACTGCTCATTCTGATCCAGAACCCCATCAAAGCGCTGTGGTTCGTCCTGTTCGTGCTGGTTTTGCAGCAGCTGGACGGCAACATCATCGGACCCAAGATCCTGGGCAACACCACCGGCCTTTCCAGCTTCTGGGTGCTGTTTGCCATCCTGTTGTTCGGCGGCCTGTGGGGCTTTGCCGGCATGATCGTGGGCGTGCCGCTGTTCGCCGTGATCTACGACGTGATCAAAAAGCTGGTCATTTACGGTCTGCGCCGCAACGAAGAGCTGGACATGCTCAACACCTATCACGACAACTTCGGCGACCCGGAGGATGATCCTCCCGCACCGGAAGCCCCGGCGCAGACCCCCTCCGCCGACAAAACGTAAGCATCTTCCCTGCCCCGTACCGGCTCCCCGGTGCGGGGCTTTTTGCTGTCGCAGGGTCGTTACGCAAACGATTTGAACTGGTCTCCGCTGCGCTCTGGCCGTTCTCCATCATTTCTCTCACCGGCAGAACAAAGCCCCTGCATCCGGTCGGGACGCAGGGGCTTTGTTTCGTTTTATGATGTCTGCCGCTGATTACTTTTCAATGGGCTGCGAGGGCTTCCAATCCTTATAGTTCTCGTAACGGCTCTCGCGGATCTTGGTATGGGACCAGATCTCGTCTGCCGTGGGCTGCCAGTTGGCAGCGTAGCTCTTGCACTTCTCACACAGGTGCTCGACGCTTTCCGGCGACTGCAGGTCGGTGCTGTGGGCACCGGTCTCGTGCACCATCTTCTGCAGCAGCTCGGGGTTCTCCAGCATCGGGCAGGGACGCAGGTGATTCTTGTTGAAAGGCTGGCCGTTGTGGTAAGCCATGAACAGCGGGCTGTGCAGGATCTCCAGGATGCTCTGGTCGTGGATGTTGGCGTTGGAATAGTGGATGAACACGCAGGGCTCTGCGTCGCCGGCCGAGTTGATGTGGAAGTAGTTGCGGCCGCCGGCAATGCAGCCGCCCACAAACTCACCGTCGTTCTGGAAGTCCATGGGGTAGAACGGGATGTCGCACTCCTCGGAACGCAGGTAGCGGATGCGCTTGATCATATACTGGCGCTGTTCCGGGGTGGGCATCAGCTCCGGAGCAGCCTCGTTGCCCACGGGCATGTAGTGGAAGTAGAAGCCGAAGTGTGCGCCCTTGTCGCACAGAAAACGCATGAAGGTGTCGTTGGTGACAGCCTCAATGTTCTGGCTGGTATAGCAGATGGAGGTGCCGAACACGATGCCGTGCTTCTTGAGCAGGTCCATGGCGTTCATGACAGCGGCATAGTGGCCCTCGCCGCGGCGGGCGTCGTTGGTCTCCGGGGTGCCCTCGATGGACAGCATAAAGGCAATGTTGCCCAGGCGCACCACTTCTTCGCAGAAGGGCTCGTCGATCAGGGTGGAGTTGGTGTAGATGGCAAACTGCACATCGTTGTGCTTTTCGGCCAGCTTCAGGATGTCCTTCTTGCGCACCAGCGGCTCGCCGCCGGTCAGCATGTACAGGTACACGCCCAGCTCCTTGCCCTGGGTGACGATCTTGTCCATGTCCTCAAAGCTCAGGTTGTTCTTGTTTCCGTACTCGCCGGCCCAGCAGCCCACGCAGTGCATATTACAGGCGGAGGTGGGATCAAACAGGATCAGCCAAGGGATGTTGCACTGGTACTTCACGCGGTTCTCGCGGATGGTCTTGGTGCCCCGGAAGAAAGCCTCATAGCCCAGGTTCAGGGCCATGGTGCGGGCAACATTGGGGTCGGTCTGGCCCAGCACACAGTTGATCAGCTTGGACCACTTGCTGTCCGGGTCGCTCAGGGTCTTTTTGGCGTGCTCGTAAGTCTCATCGCTGAAGGAGCTGCCGTAAAACTGCTTTGCCAGATCCACGATCTGGCCCATGGTCTTTTCAGGATCCTTATCTGCATGAGAAAGCACCACGTCCACCATCTTGCCAACGGCGGCGCGCTGCATCTTATGGGTCAAATTCTCAAGAGAAGTGTTCATAAGTCGTTTTCCTCCAAACAGATTCTGTTGAAATCATCCTTTATTTTATGGATGTATGGTACCACGTTCCGTCGAAAGGTGCCATAATCAGAAAATACGCCGTGATGGAAAACCCATCACGGCGCACTGTTTGATAAGATTTTGTACGTTTTCGGCCGGTTCCGGGGCTTAATCCTCGTCCCGTGCGGTGCCGCCCCGGTTGCTGGCCAGCCGGCACAGGGCACGCCGCAGGTCACCGTGGATCATCGTGCTCAGTCGTGCGACCATCACAGCCGGGTCGGCCTTCATATCCCGCCGGGTCCACTCCAGCGTCATGCCCACCAGTGCATACTTGTAAAAATCCACCACGAACTGCTTGTCGGCATCCTGGACCGTGATGTCCTGGCATTCACGGTTGGTGAATTCCTTCAGAACAGGATCCAGCAATCTATAAAGGTACTGCTCCACCTGTTCGCGGCCCACCGAACGGTACACATTCAGCACCAGGGTCTTGTTCTCCTGCAGCTGATGCAGGATGTCCAGATAGGCTTCATCCCAGGTGTCAAAGCTCTTGCGGCCTTCCATCACCTTGGCGGCATCCTCCACAAGGATCCAGTCCACCAGATCGTAGATGTCTTTGAAATGATAATAGAAGGTCATACGGTTCACACCGCAGTCCTCAGTGATGTCGTTGATCGTGATCTTGTTGAGGGGCTTCTGGAGCAGCAGCTTTTTGAGCGATGCCTCCAGCGCCCGCTTGGTCGTCTGTGACACAAAAACCATCCTTTCCAGGCAGAAATTTTCCTGCCCTGTGCGGCGAAATCCGTGAGAAGATTTTCCATGTCCTATTTTACCGCAGAATCCTGTCAAAAAGCAAGGACAATTTTTGTACACTTTTTGAATTTATTGTGCATTCACGCAAGTTTGTGTTTTGCATCGCGTACATTTTTGGGCATCCGGCCATATCAAATCGGAATGCCCCCTCCACCCTTCCGGCATGGCCGCCCGATTTTGCCGCGGCAAAAAAGAGGCGGTTCCTCTTGATTTTATCGTCCCGCGTGCTTACAATGGAGGCAGGCAGAAATCGTCTGCCGTAAGGGAGGGTATGAATTATGATGGAAACGATCGGTTTTCTGGGCTGCGGCAACATGGGCGGCGCAATTGCGCGGGCCGTGTGCAAGGCTGCAGACCCTAAAAAGGTCTATCTGGCAAACCGCACCACGGCCAAGGCACAGGCTCTGGCCAAGGAACTGGGCTGCAAAGTGGCGACCAACGCTGAGGTGGCCGCGGAATGCGACCTGATCTTTCTGGCGGTGAAGCCCCAGATGATGGAGGCCCTGCTGGCACCGCTGAAGTTCTCGCTGGACGAGCGCCCGGGCCGTTTCGTGCTGTGCAGCATGGCCGCCGGACTGTCCATTGCCCGCATTCAGGAGATGGCGGGCGAGGACTTCCCGGTGATCCGCATCATGCCCAACACCCCGGCTTCCGTGGGCGAAGGCATGATCCAGTACTGCTCCAGCAATGTGACTGCCGAGGAGGAAGAAGCTTTCCAGAAGATCATGGCCCCAGCCGGGCGGCTGGATGCCGTGCCGGAAAACCTGATCGACGCAGCCAGCTGCGTGTCCGGCTGCGGCCCGGCCTGGGTGTACCAGTTCATTGAGGCACTGGCAGACGGCGGCGTAGCCTGCGGCCTGCCCCGTGCCAAGGCACAGGAGTATGCCGCTCAGATGGTCCTGGGCAGCGCCAAGCTGGTGCTGGAAAGCGGCCAGCATCCCGGTGCCCTCAAGGACGCCGTGTGCAGCCCCGGCGGCAGCACCATTCAGGGCGTGCGCGTGCTGGAAGAGCACGGCCTGCGGGGCGCGGTGATGGACGCCGTGCTCGCCGCTTACGACAAGACAAAGGAAATGGGAAAGGGTTAATGGACTTATGCGCATCGTTGTGAAGGTAGGCACCTCTACTCTGGCATACGGCACCGGACGGCTGAACATCCGCCATACGGAGCAGCTGGTCAAGGTGCTGAGCGATTTGAAAAATGAGGGCCACGAGGTCATTCTGGTATCGTCCGGTGCCATTGGCATTGGCGTGGGCAAGCTGTCGCTGCCGCAGCGCCCAAAGGACACCGCCAGCAAGCAGGCCTGTGCCGCAGTGGGTCAGTGTGAGCTGATGTATACCTACGACCGGCTCTTCAATGCCTACAATCACACCGTTGCGCAGATCCTGCTCACCGGCGTGGACGTGGAGCATACTGACCGGCGGGTCAACTTTCAGACCACGCTGAACCGGCTGCTGGAGCTGGGGGCCCTGCCCATCATCAACGAAAACGACACTGTGGCCACCGACGAGATCACGTCCATCGGCGACAACGACACCCTGGCCGCCATCGTGGCCTGCTGCTGCAAAGCCGACCTGCTGGTATTGCTGAGCGACATCGACGGCCTGTACACGGCCAACCCCCACACCCATCCGGACGCTGCGCTCATCCCGCTGGTGGAAGAGATCACCCCCGAGGTAATGGCACTGGCCGATGGGGCCGGTTCGGCACTGGGCACCGGCGGCATGGCCACCAAGCTGCGGGCTGCCCGCATGGTCACCGGCAGCGGCGCCGATATGGTCATTGCCAACGGCGCACACCCGGAGGTGCTGTACGACATTGCCGACGGCAAGCCCGCCGGGACCCGTTTCAAAGGACGCAGACAGGAGGATCTGGCATGACGACACAGGAGATTCTGGAAGCCGCCCGCGCAGCAAAAACAGTCGTTGCACTGGCAAGCAGCGAGACCCGCACCCACGCTCTGTGGGCCATGTCCGACTGGCTGTGCCACCCGGAAAACATGGAGGCCATCCTGGCCGCAAACGCCGAGGATATGGCCGCCGCCAAGGGGCACATCAGCGACGTGATGCTGGACCGGCTGGCCCTGACCGAGGAGCGCATCGGAGCCATGGCCCGGGGCATTCTGGAGGTGGCCGCCCTGCCGGACCCGGTGGGCCGGGTGCTGAAACGGGTGGAGCGCCCCAACGGGCTGGTGATCGAAAAGACCGCCGTGCCCATGGGTGTGATCGCCATCATCTACGAGAGCCGCCCCAACGTGACCAGCGACGCCGCCGCCCTTGCCATCAAGAGCGGCAATGCCTGCATCCTGCGCTGCGGCAAAGAGGCCTGGCGCAGCGCCAATGCCATCGTGAAAGCGCTGCGGCAGGGTCTTGTGGAGAACGGCCTGCCGGAAGCCGCTGTCAGCCTGATCGAGGACACCTCCCACGCCTCGGCCAACGCCCTGATGACCGCCGTGGGCTATGTGGACCTGCTGATCCCCCGCGGCGGGGCCGGGCTGATCCGCGCCTGCGTGGAAAACGCCAAGGTCCCCTGCATCCAGACCGGCACCGGCATCTGCCACATTTTTGTGGATGACACCGCCGACCAGGATAAGGCACTGGACATCATTGAGAACGCCAAGGCCAGCCGCCCCAGCGTGTGCAACGCCGAGGAAGTATGTCTGGTGCATTCGGCCATTGCGGCAGAGTTTCTGCCCAAGCTGGCTCAGCGCCTCGGCCCGGACCGCACGGCAAAGGGCCTGCATCCGGTGGAACTGCGGCTGGACGAGCGCGCCGCGGCCATCATCCCCGGCATCCCGGCAGGCCCGCAGGACTTTGACACCGAGTTTCTGGATTACATTCTGGCCGTCAAGGTCGTGGACAGCGTGGACGAGGCCATTGCCCACATCGCTGCTCACTCCACTGGCCACAGCGAAGCCATCCTGACCCGGACACAGGCCCACGCCGACCGGTTCACGGCAGCTGTGGACAGTGCCGCCGTGTATGTGAACTGTTCCACCCGCTTTACCGATGGCGGAGAGTTCGGGCTGGGCTGCGAGATGGGCATCTCCACCCAGAAGCTGCACGCCCGCGGCCCGATGGGGCTGGAAGAGCTTTGCAGCTACAAGTACATCATCCACGGAGATGGGCAGATCCGCTGAGTTCCCCACCTCCCCAGTGTGAAAATAATTTTCTCGTGCAGGCCGACGTCCGACGTCCCGGCCTGCATTTTTGTTTTATCGACATGGAGTGTTTTTTCTTCAGCAACAATTTTTGAAGATTGTTTTCACTTTTGATGGTTTTTCCGTGCTTTGGGGCAGACTATTGTATCCAAATTTTTTCTGTTTCTCACAAATAAAAAGTGCTACTTTCTCCGTTTTTTCTTGCAAAATCTTCAAAAAAGCTCTTGACACCCCTGTTTTCGCGCGGTAAAACTATATTGGAAATTTTGATAACGATTTCAGTGTATTTCATCATTCCGTCTCAAAACTGTCCGCCACCCACAACACTATACTGAGAACAAAGGAGAGAACACTATGACGATTGCCATTCTTGCACACGATTCCCGCAAGGAACTCGCGCTTCAGTTCTGCACTGCCTACAGCGCGATCCTTTCCAAAAATGTAGTCATTGCCACCGGTACTACCGGACGGATGCTGGCGCAGACCACCGGTCTGCCTGTGCATTGTTATCTCTCCGGCAAGCTGGGCGGCGTACAGCAGATCACTTCCCGCGTTGCCTGCGACGAAGTGGATCTGGTGCTGTTCTTCCGCGACCCGCTCAAGGTGGATGCTTCCAGCCTGAACGAGCAGAACCTGCTGCGCCTGTGCGATATGCACGGCGTGCCCATTGCCACCAACATTGCCACTGCCGAGGTGCTGCTGCGCGGTCTGGATCAGGGCGATCTGGACTACCGCGAGGGCATGCACCCGCCGGTTGTGGAGCCCGTGCCCGTGCTGGAGCACCGCGCCGTGTGCTGAGACAGACTTTGTGTATAGAGGGAAACAGCGCCGCAGAAATGTTCTGCGGCGCTGTTGTTTTGTTTACTCCTGTTTGCCTTCCGGGCGGAACACATAGCCCTTGCCCCACACATTGCACAGGTACACCGGCTTTGCGGGGTCCGGCTCGATCTTGCTGCGCAGGTTGTGGATGTGCACCTGCACGGTGCGCACATCGCCAAGGCTGTCCTTGCCCCAGATCTTCTGGTAGAGCTCATTGGCCGTAAAAAAGGTGTTGGGGTTGCGCACGAACAGGCTGAGGATGCGGTATTCCATATCGGCCAGATGGATGTCCTCGCCCCGGCAGTGCACACTGCGGTTGTCGGCATCCAGCCGGAAAGCCGGGCAGGTGTAGCCCCGGAGACTGGGCTCGGCGGCATCCATCTGCACCCGGCGCACGTTGGCCAGAATGCGGGCCACCAGCACCTTGTTGTCGTAGGGCTTGGTGAGGAAATCGTCACCGCCCAATTCCAGCGCATGCACGATGGTGTCCACATCGTCCAGGCAGGAGGTAAAGATGATGGGGCAGTGATGCCCGCTGCGCAGGGTCTGACACAGCTGCATGCCGTTGGTGTCCGGCAACAGGATGTCCAGCAGGATCACGTCAAAGGGGTCTTTTGCGTGGGCCAGTGCTTCCTCGCCGGAGGCTGCACACACCACCTCAAACCGCTTCTGACTTTCCAGAAAGATCCGGGTCATTTCCCGGATCATTGCATCATCCTCCACCAACAGGACACGAATCATGCCGCCGCTCTCCCTTTTTTGCCAAAATTCTGGTATACTGAAACTACCTTACAGTTCAGTATACCTTATTTACGATACCCTGACAACCGCTTTTAGCGAGATTCATGCTTGTATTTCTGAGGAAGGTGTGTTTATGCGGCACAAAACATCCGGCTATTTTCTGCTCTCGGCCCTGCTGGTGAGCCTGATCCTGGGGCTGTGCATCCTGCTCAACCTGCGCTGTCCGCAGGCGGTCAGCGACGATGCTCTGACCCAGGAGCAGCTGACCCGAGGCGTCACCCTGACCGGCTGGCAGCAGACCGGCCCTAGGCACTGGCGTTTTGCCTTTGAAGCGCCTGCCGACGTCCCGGAACTGGTGCTCTGCCTTTCCACCCGGTCGCTGGACGCCGTGCCGGAAGGGCTGGAGCCCACCGACCAGCGTGGTGAGGCCTTCTGGGTGCGGCCGGTGCCCGGCCGGACGTCCGAGATCACTGTGACCAGCACCACGGTCCCACAGATGTGGTTGATGCTGCCCGACACCCTGTGGCACTGGCGCGAACTGCGCAGCAGCCTGCAGCTGATGGCGCTTGTGGCTTTTGCCAGCATGGGTGCGGGCATTCTGGCGCTGTTCTGCTTCAAGCCCCAGCATGAACTGGGAGTTTTCCTGCTGTATCTGGGCGTCATGTTCGGTTGGGGGTTGGCTGTGCTGCTCCCGGCCGGGCAGACCGGCGCACTGCTCGGGTTCCTGATGGGGCTGTATTTTCCCTTTGCCGTGCTCACGCCCCTCTGGCTGTGCTGTTCCCTGCTCCATGTGGCCCTTCCCCGGCGCGGCAGCCGACGCTTTGCGCTCTCGGTCCTGGGCGTCCTGCTGTTTCTGGTGCTGGGTACATCCACTCAGGCGGTGCTGCGTAACGTCACTCTGCTGGCCGGCATGGCGGCGGTACTGGTGGTGCTGGCCCGGGCACTGGCGAAAAAAGAGCGCCCGGCCTGGTATCTGCTGGCAGGCTACATCCTGACCTTTGGCCCGCGTCTGACGGTCGTACTGCCATCCTTCCGGTTCTGGTTTTACCGGGAAAGTTTCCCCTTCTACATGGTGCGCTGTGCCCGGCTGTACGACATTCCCTTTACGCTGGGGTGTCTGGTGTTTGTCAGCCGCCGCTACGCACTGCAATTTGACCGCACCGAGCAGCTGGCGCAGGAGCTGGAAGCCCGGGTGACACAGCGCACCCAGGCCCTGCAGAACGAGACGGACGCCCGCAAGAGCATGATGCTGAACATCTTCCACGACCTGCGCAGCCCGCTGTTCGTCATCGGCAGCGGGTTGGACACGCTGGCCGCCGCGCCGGACGCCCTGCCCACGCTGCTGCCGGTGCTGCAGGAGCGGGTGGGCTTTGTGCGCAGGCTGACCGAGGACCTGTTTCTGGCGGCTAAGCTGGAGCAGAAGCAGGTCCTGCTCAATGAGGACCGCGACCGGCTGGAAGCCCTGACTGCAGCGGTGTGCAGCGCCTGTCAGGCCGAAGCCGCCCACAAAGGAGTGGAGCTGCGGACCGATACCGGCACTCCCCTGCCCGTGTGGGGCGACGCTGTGCGGCTGGAGCAGATCTTGCAGAACCTTGTGACCAACGCCATCCACTACACCCCCTCCGGCGGACGGGTCACCGTGGTGTGTGCTGCCGAGAACGGGCAGGCCTGCGTAAAGGTCACGGACACCGGCTGCGGCATCGCGCCGGAGGATCAGCCCGCCGTGTTTGACCGCTACTTCCACACCACCGCCGACACCAAGCACGATTCCACCGGCCTCGGTCTGACCATTGCGCAGGAGCTGGCGCACCTGCACCGGGGCGAGATCCTGCTGCAGAGTGAGCCGGGCAAGGGCAGCTGTTTTACCCTCTGCCTGCCGCTGTTGGACGCTGAATGACACAAAAAGCCCTGTGGCTTCCCGTTTTGAGAAGCCACAGGGCTTTTCTGTCACAGTGCTCAGGCAAGCAGAGCGGACAATTTTTCCAGCCGACGGATGGCCTCGTCCAGCAGCTGCTTCGGCGGGTCAAAATCCGGGAAGCCCTGGGACAGATTGATGGAGTCATACTGGTTGTTGATGCGGGTCATGCGGCGGATGACGGAATCCGTAAACGTGCCCACGCGGTCGCTGAGCTGCGGCATATCTTCCTCTTTCTGAGCCCCTCTCCGTCACAACTGCGCTGTGCCAGCTCTCCCGAAGGACGAGCTTTTTTCTGTCGGCCAAAAAGGATCTCCTTTTTGACGTTATTTTTTCAATGACCCAATCAGTCCTTGAAATAAGCCTTCTGGATAGCCAGCAGCACACCGGCGCGGCTGGCGGCAAAGTTCAGGCCGCCCTGCAGGTAGCAGGTGTAGGGCTCGCGCAGCGGGCCGTCACAGGACAGCTCGATGGTGCTGCCCTGGGTAAAGCTGCCGCTTGCCATGACCACCTCATCGGTGTAGCCCGGTTCCGGGCTGGGTTCCGGGGCCGCATAGCTGTCCACCGGGCTGGCAGCCTGGATGCCCTGACAGAAACCGATCAGGGCATCGGCGGTGCCGGCATCAAAGCAGGTCACGATGTCGTTGTGGTCATCACAGTAGCGCGGCACCGGGTTCTTGCCCAGCAGCTCCAGCATGCACTGCGCATAAATGGCGGTCTTGATGGCCTCACACACCACGCCGGGGGCATAGTAGAAGCCCAGATACATGTCGCGGGGCGTTTCCAGTGTGCAGCCCAGTTCCTTGCCCAGGCCGGGCGCGTTCAGGCGGTAGGCGCACAGCTCCACCAGATCCTTCCGGCCGGCAATGTAGCCGCCGGTGGGCGCAATTCCGCCGCCGGGGTTCTTGATGAGACTGCCCACCACAAGGTCGGCACCCACCTGGCAGGGCTCCTGCGTCTGGGTGAACTCGCCGTAGCAGTTGTCCACAAAGATGATGATATCCGGGTTGGCGGCACGGGCGGTGTCGGCAACCTTTTTGATGGTGTCCAGATCAAAGGCGTTGCGCTGCAGGTAGCCGCGGCTGCGCTGGATATGGCACACCTTGGCCCCGGGGGCCTTCTGTGCAATCAGGTCGTAGTCCGGGGTGAAGTCAGCCTTGAGGGGAGCTTCGTCGTATTGGATGCCGTAGTCCATCAGGGTACCGGTGCCCTTGCCCTTGCCGTCCAGACCGATGACGCCCTCCAGCGTATCGTAGGGGCGGCCGGTGGCGGCCAGCAGGGTGTCCCCTGCCCGCAGCAGGCCGAACAGGGCCACCGCCAGCGTATGGGTGCCGCTCTGGAACTGGCTGCGCACCAGTGCATCCTCTGCGCCCATCACCTCGGCAAAGATCTGTTCCAGCTTTGCGCGGCCGGTGTCCCACAGGCCGTAGCCGGTGGTGCCCAGCATATCGGTGGAGGACATCTGGGTGTCGGCAAAGGCCTTGAGCATCTTGAGCTGGTTGAAATCGCGGATTTCCTCCATATGGCGGAAATAGGGCTGGCACAGCTCCATGGCCTTTTCGTCCAGTGCCAGCACTTCGGGTTTGTAATCAAAAAAGTGGTTGAGAATCGACATATCTGTTTCCTTAATTTAATGTTCTTGTATTTTCAGAAGCATGGACGCTCCGCTGGGCCAGAGGACAAACGCCAATATAAAATAGTTCTTCCTCTGAATATGCCCAGAGTGAAACGGAGGGCATTCAAATCGTCCGGCTCACGGCGCGGCAAAACGTACATACTCCCCCAGCTTTGCAAAGCCGAGGCGGGTGTAAAAATGCACCCGTTCCGGGGCGCAGAGGAACACCGGGTGCTTCCCTTCTGCTACAAGGGCGTTGGCCATCTGCACGATGAGCCGCCCGCCGATGCCTTTGCCGCGCAAGGGCTCTGCAGTCTGGCCGCAGGCCATGTAGGCCTGTCCGTTTGCGACCGCATAGGCGCCCACAGTGCACAGCGTCTGCCCGCCCTGCTGCAGCGCCCAGACCATGGCCCGGCCCCGGCTGCGCTTGGAGCACAGCTCTGAATAGGCATCGTCCCGCCGGGCGGGGTCCGTTGGATAAAGCGCCTGCGCCACCGTCATGGCGGGCGGCTGGGCGTCAAGAGTCAGGCTGCTCCAAAGAGCATCCTCCACAGCAGGCAGGGGCAGCACTTTGCCGGGAGCAAGGCCGAACACGGTCAGCGTTTCGGCCCGATGCCAGCCTGTGGGCGGCGGGCAGACGCCCTCGTCCAGAATGACGCTCCCACAGCCGCAGAAGGCCAGAAAGCTTGCCAGCTCCTCCGGGTTTGCATGCCCGGCTGCCCATGCCGTGCGGCCGCTGAGTTCCAGCGCCAGTGTGGGACCAGCATAGAACCGGCCGGGCTGGCTTTTGCCGAAGATCTGCTGATCCAGCGGCAGCAGGGCGTCCAGCACCCAGCGACTCCGGCAAGCGTTCCGGAAGCGGGCACGGCGCGCCGGGGTGTTGACCCGTGCGATCACTTGAGCGCGTTGACGATCTTCTTGAACTCACGGCCGCGCACCTCAAAGTTGGGGTACAGGTCGAACGAAGCACTGGCCGGAGACAGGATGATGATGTCGCCGGGCTTTGCGGCGGCGCGGGCCAGCTCCACAGCGTGCTGCATGTTGTCGGCGTGCTGGATGGGCAGAGCTGCTTCGTCAAAGCCTTCGCATTCGCGCACAGCCTTCTCGATACGGGGGCCGGTGGCACCCATCAGCACCAGGTTCTTGACGTGGGCAATGACTTCCGGTGCCAGCGGCTCATACGGGATGTGCTTGTCGTAGCCGCCTGCAATGAGGATGACCTTCTGGTTGAAGCTGCGCAGGCCCGCAATGGTGCGGGTGGGGCTGGTACCGATGGAGTCGTTGTAGTACAGCACGCCGTCCAGGGTGCGCACCGGCTCAATGCGGTGCTCTACACCGGTAAAGGTGCTGCCCACCTGCTGGATGGCTTCCACCGGCACGAGGCCCCACACGGCAGCCGCAGCGGCCAGCAGGTTCTCGATGTTGTGCAGGCCGCGCAGCTTCACGTCCTTCTGAGCCAGGAACGGGGTCACCACACCGTCCTCGGCCATGCAGAGCATGCCGTCCTTGCGCAGGAAGGCACCGTTGTCGGTGTCGTGCAGGCGGGTGAACCACACCTGCTTGCCCTTGCAGTCCTTCTGCATGGAGCGGCTGATCTCGTTCTCATAGCCCAGCACGGCACGGCAGGGCGGGGTCTGGTACAGCAGGATGTTGCGCTTGGCGTCGATGTACTCCTGCATATCCTTGTGGTGGTCCAGATGGTTGGGGGTGACGTTGGTCACCACGGCCACATTGGGGCTGGAATGCATGCTGATGAGCTGGAAGCTGGACAGCTCTACCACGGCCACATCGTCGGGGCTCACCTCGGGCAGCATGGGCAGCAGCGCTGCGCCGATGTTGCCGCCCAGATGTACCTTGCGGCCAGCGGCCTCGAAGAACTTGGCGATCAGGGTCGTGGTGGTGGTCTTGCCGTCGGAGCCGGTCACAGCCACGATGGGGCAGGGGCAGAAATCAAAGAACAGTTCCACCTCGCTGGTGACCATGGTACCGGCCGCCATGGCATCCTGCAGGGGTTTCTCAAAGTAGCCCACAAAGCCGGGGGTGCGCATAATGATATCCTGGCCCTTGAAGCCGTCCAGATAGTTCTCGCCCAGGCTCAGGTCGATGCCCAGCTCCCGGATGGTGGCGGCGTAATCTCCGAAATCCTCCACGCTCTTTTTCTGGTCGCACAGGGTAACGTGTGCCCCCAGCTCCACAAATTCTTTGATCAGGGTCTTGTGGCTGACGCCCGCGCCGATAAAGGCCACCTTTTTGCCCTTGATGAGCTGTTCGAGCTTCTGTTGATCCTTCTGCATAAAAACAGATCCTCCTTCGTACAGTATCGTATTCTGAACACGCCGGAACTGCCCGGCATTTGTGAGTTTCGCTGTACTATTATAGTCCATTTGGCCGCGCTTGGCAACGGAAAACCGTGCACTCGGCACCAAAAAGCGCGGTAAATTCACAAAAAGGCAATTGTTTTTTGTCTGTGTTTCTGCTACACTTGTCGTTGCAGAGCCGTTTTTGAGGGTTTCTGCACCATGATGAACGGAATGAGGGTTTCTTTTTTGAATCGTTTTTTGCGCATGACCGCAGTGGTGCTTGCCGCTGCGTTTGCTTTTCTGCTTACGGGCTGCGGCGGCAGCTCCGCCAGCACCAGCTTTACCTGGTTTGTGGACAATATCCCCGCAAACCTTGACCCGCAGGTAGCCACCAAGGCCGAGGATGTGATCGCCTGCGAGAACCTGTACGGCGGACTCGTGCGCCGCAATGCCAGCGGCGAGCTGGTGCCGGACCTGTGTGAGCGGTGGGAGATTTCCTCCGACGGGCTCACCTATACCTTTTATTTAAAGAGCGGCCTGACCTACACCGGCACAAAAGGTGCCGCCACGGACTACGCCATCACCGCTGAAGATTTCGTGTATGCATTTCGCCGGGTGTTCGACCCCCAGACAGCCTCGCCCTATGCGGTGGAGTTTTCTGCCATCCAGAACAGTGCCGCCGTGCTGGACGGCACTGCCGACTCCGGCACGCTGGGCGTGTCGGCCATCGGAGAACTGACGCTGGTGTTCCGCCTGAGCGAGCGGGACGACACCTTCCTTTCCAAACTCACCCTGCCGGGTGCCATGCCCTGTGACGAAGCCTTTTTTGAGAGCACCCGCGGCACCTACGGTCTGAGCAGTACATCCACTCTGTCCAGCGGCAGCTTTTACATCTACAACTGGACGGCCAGCGGCCTGTTCCTGCACCGCAGTGCCGCGTCCCCGCTGGTAAACAACCTGCGCCTTGTGCAGAACACCAGCAACACCGACAAGAGTGCCGCCCAGCTCATTGCAGACGAAAAGTGCTCGGCCGCCCTGGATGACACCGCCGAAGCCACTTCCCTGCAGAGCGTGGAATACTCCGACACCACCTGGGCCCTGCTGTTCAACGCATCGGAAGGCTCGGTGTTCGCGGTTGCATCCCTGCGGCAGGCGCTGGCCGGCATCGCCTTGCAGAACCTGTCGGTGCCCTCCTCGGGGCTGTTCACGGAGGTAACCGGCCTTGTTCCGGACGGCCTGACCGTGGACGGCATCGACTACCGCGATGCTGCCGGGGACCTGCTGCCCACCATCCCGGATGCAAAGGCACTGTACATGCAGGCCCGGCAGGGCATGGCCAGCTCCGACTTCAACGGGGTGACCATTCTGCTGCCCCAGGGCTCCGGCCTGACCGAGACGGTGGAGCAGATCAACGGTGCCTGGCAGAAAGACTGTTCCCTCTTCTTCTCAGTGGAAGAGGTGCCGCAGGAGGAGTTCGACGCCCGCCTTGCCAGCGGCAAATACACCATCGCACTGGCTCCCATCCGGGCCGAGGGCGGCAGCGTATACCAGATGCTGCAGCAATTTGTCGGAGACAACAGTCTGACCGGTCTCACCGACCCGCTCTATGCCGGGGCCCTGTCTGAAAGCATCCAGCGCACCGGCTCCGCACGCTGCCAGCTGCTGCGTGAATGTGAACGCCAGCTGCTGGAGGGCTGCACCGTGGTGCCGCTGGCCGCCCAGCAGAAGCGTCTGCTGGTGGCCGACGGCGTGGAAGGACTGGTGTTCGACCCCTTCACCCCGGTGCTGGACCTGACCTACACCACGAAAAACTGACCCGACCGTTTTCGGCGCGATCCGCTCTTGACATTTGTTCCCTGCTTTGCTACAATGATAAAGCAGTGTGCAGGGTTAGCTCATCCGGTAGAGCGACTGCTTCCCAAGCAGTAGGCGGCGGGTTCGAGTCCCGTATCCTGCTCCAGCACAACAAGCCCCCGGTCTTGCATGAATTTCGTGTAGGGTCGGGGGCTTGTTTTATGCCGCTCTTGCGTTTTTTCCGGTACTGTGCTATACTTCTCTGCGAACTGAACAAAAACAGCAGGTGCGTTCCGCCGCAGGCGCTTTGCCGCGGCAGGAACGTTAAAAGGGAAGCGGGTGCAAATCCCGCACGATCTCGTCACTGTGATAAGGGAGCCCGCGGCCCGGGTGCTTCTGGCACCGGCCACTGAAGCGTTGCTTTGGGAAGGCGGCGGCGGGCGCAGATCTTTCAGCCAGGAAACCTGCCTGCTGTTGGTACAGGAGCGCACCGCTCCGGACCACGAGGAATTGGTCGTGCCGAAAAGCCTATGGATCATGGGTCTTTTTGTGTTGCCATTCCGCAAGCAGAAAGGCCTTTTTTGTTTGCGGAAAACGCCCTTTCAGCGCCTTGTTCAGGGGTATGCAAACTGTTCTGTACGAACAAAAAGGAAAGGAATTTATCATGAGAAAACGCAACATCCGCAAGGCTGCTGCCGCCCTGACTGCCCTGGCTCTGTGCGCCGGTGTGCTCAGCGGCTGCGGCGGCGCCGCATCCAGCACCGCTTCCAGCGCAGCAAGTTCTTCTGCCGCTGCCAGCAGCGAAGCATCCGGCGAAGACGCCGACGAGGCTGCCGCAAAGAACGTGGCAGACCTGATCGATGCCATCTATGTCCAGGAGCGCAACGACAACACCGACGAGCAGTGTGCTGCTGCCAAGGCTGCCTGGGACGCCTTGACCGACGCTCAGAAGGAGCTGGTGGAAGGCGAAAATGCTGACCCTGATTACTTTGGCCGTGACACCGGCGATGCTTCCAAGGATGCCGCCCGCAATGAGGACAACATCGGCGAGAACGAGCTGCTGGTGGTCTCCTTTGGCACCTCCTTCAACGACAGCCGTGTGAAGGACATCAAGGGCATCGAGGACGCCCTGCAGGCCGCCTACCCCGACTGGAGCGTGCGCCGCGCCTTTACCGCACAGATCATCATCAACCATGTGCAGGCCCGCGACGGTGAGAAGATCGACAACATGCAGCAGGCCATGGACCGCGCTGTGGCCAACGGCGTGAAGAACCTGATCGTGCAGCCCACCCATCTGATGCACGGTGCCGAGTACGACGAGATGATGGAGATGATCGACTCCTACCGCGACAAGTTCGAGAGCGTTGCCGTGGCTGAGCCCCTGCTGGGCGAGGTCGGCTCTGACGCCACCGTGATCAACTCCGACAAGGAAGTGGTTGCCAAGGCCGTGACCGAGGCCGCCGTGAAGGATGCCGGTTACGAGAGCCTGGACGCCGCCGCTGCCGAGAAGGTCGCCTTCGTGTTCATGGGCCACGGCACTTCCCACACTGCAAAGGTGAGCTACAGCCAGATGCAGACCACCATGCAGACCCTGGGCTATGACAATGTGTTCATCGGCACCGTGGAGGGTGAGCCCGAGGAGACTGCCTGCGAGAACGTGATCGAGGCTGTGAAGGCTGCCGGTTACACCAAGGTCGTCCTGCGTCCCCTGATGGTGGTTGCAGGCGACCACGCCAACAACGACATGGCCGGTTCCGACGAGGATTCCTGGCTGAGCCAGTTCAACGCTTCCGGCGCATTTGAGTCTGTGGACTGCCAGATCGCCGGTCTGGGCGAAGTGCCCTCCATTCAGGAGCTGTACGTTGCCCACACCAAGGCTGCCATTGATTCTCTGAACGGCTGAAAATAACTGCCAAATTGCCCGGAGGGAGTGATCTTTTCGGGCAATTTTTCTTTTTGACAGGATTGTGGTATACTGAGACCTGCAGGGAGTTTCTCCCTTTCTGATTCTGAAACATTGAGGTATTTTTCTATGCGCTGCAAACAGATGCTTTCCCTTTCCGTTGTCACCGTGCTGCTGGCCGCTTCTCTGGCAGGCTGCGGCACTTCTTCCACCGCTCCGTCGGCCGTCTCTTCCGAGGCCCCTTCCAGCGCGGCAAGTTCCGCCGCATCCGAAGTCACGGAGACCGCCGCTCTGCCGGACGGCGTATACACTGCCGAGTTTGATACCGACAGCGGCATGTTCCATGCCAACGAGGCCTGCGACGGCAAAGGCACCCTGACCGTCAAGGACGGCAAGATGACCTTCCATGTCAGCCTGGTGTCCAAAAAGATTGTGAACCTGTACCCCGGCCTGGCCGCTGATGCCGAGGCCCACAAAACGGACTGGCTGCTGCCCACCACCGACACTGTGACCTACTCCGACGGCACCAGCGAAGAGGTGTACGGCTATGACATCCCGGTCACTGCGCTGGATACCGACTTCCCGCTGGCCATTCTGGGTTCCAAGGGTACCTGGTACGATCACACCGTGAGCGTGCGCAATGCCCAGCCCAAGACCGAGGAAGTCTCCGAGACCCCCTCAGACGGCGAATACACCGTATCTGTGGCACTGGAGGGCGGCTCCGGCCGTGCCACCGTGGACAGCCCCGCCACTCTGACCGTGGCCGACGGCAAGATGACCGCCACCATCGCATGGAGCAGCCCCAACTATGACTATATGGTCGTGGACGGCGAGAAGTACCTGCCCACCAACACCGAGGGCAACTCCACCTTTGAGATCCCGGTCGCTGCCCTGGGCACCCCGCTGGCCGTGACCGCCGACACGGTGGCCATGAGCACCCCGCACGAGATCGAATACACCCTGACCTTTACTTTGGAGTAACCTTCCATGAAGCTGACCCGCGCTCAATTTTTAAAGGCACTGCCCGCCGCGGTGCTGGCGCTTGCAGGCTGCACTGCCGCGCCTACTGCACCGGCCGATACGGACGAGCTGGTGTTTGACCACGCCTACCCGCTGGACTACGCCACCCAGTTTACCGCCGACTGCTATGCGGACGGCTCTACCCTGCTGACCATCCCGGACGCACAGGCAAAGTTCCTTGTCCGGCCGGAAGGCGCTGCCACCCTGCGCACTGTGCCCGAGGGCGTGACCGTTTTGCAGCAGCCGGTGCAGAACCTCTATCTGGTGTCCACCTCGGTGATGGACCTGTTCCTTGCACTGGACGCACTGGACTGCATCGCTCTGAGCGGCACCCGCGCCGAGGGCTGGTATCTGGACGAGGCCCGGCAGGCCATGCTGGACGGGCGCATTGCCTATGCGGGCAAATACAGCGCCCCGGACTACGAGCAGATCCTTGCCGCGAATTGCGGCCTTGCCATCGAGAACACCATGATCTACCACACCCCGGAGGTCAAGGAGCAGCTGGAGCGCTTCGGCATCCCGGTGCTGGTGGAGCGTTCCAGCTACGAGAGCGGCCCGCTGGCCCGCATGGAGTGGATCAAATTCTACGGCATCCTGCTGGGCAAGGAGGAACTGGCACAGCAGGTGTTTGACCGACAGGCGGAGCGCATCGCTCCCCTGCTGGACCAGCAGTCTACCGGAAAGAGCTGCGCGTTCTTCTCTATCTCGGCCAACAATCTGGCCAACGTGCGCAAGGGCGGCGACTATGTGGCCCGCATGATCGAGATGGCCGGGGCCGACTATGTGTTTGCCGATCTGACCGACAGCGGCAACAGCCTTTCCACCATGAACCTGCCGCTGGAAGACTTCTACGCCGGTGCACGGGACGCCGACTTCCTGATCTACAACAGTACCATTGAGGGCGTTGTCTCCACCACCGACGAGCTGGTGGCCAAGTGCTCCCTGCTGGCGGACTTCAAGGCTGTGCAGAATGGGCATGTCTGGTGCGTTGCCCAGAGCTTTTTCCAGCAGAGCATGGATTTGGCCGATTTTATCCTGGAGCTGCACCGTCTGTTCACCGAGGATGCGCCGGACGGATTGCAGTATTTCATTCATGTTGAGTAAGGAACCGCTTATGACCCGCAAAAAACGCTATCTGTTTTCTTATCTCCTGCTGGCGCTGGCGCTGGTGGTTCTGTTTGCCGCCAACCTGTTCTGGGGCAGTGTTGCCCTGACCCCCGGTGCCGTGCTGGCGGCCCTGACCGGCCGCGGGCAGGACGCACTGTCGGTGGGCATCATCACCCAGCTGCGCCTGCCCCGGGCCGTGATGGTGGTGTTGCTGGGCGCGGCACTCTCTGCGGCAGGCTATCTGCTGCAGACCTTTTTTGCCAACCCCATCGCCGGGCCTTTTGTCATGGGCATTTCCAGCGGAGCCAAACTGGCCGTAGCACTGGTGATGGTGATGTTCCTGAACCACGGCCTGCTCACCAGCTCCCTCACCCTGATCCTGGCCGCATTTGCGGGGGCTATGGCCGCCATGGCCTTTGTGCTGGCGGTGGCCCGTCGGGTGCAACGCATGAGCATTCTGGTCATCTGCGGCGTCATGATCGGTTACATCTGTTCCGCTGTCACCGAGTTCGTGGTGGCATTTGCACAGGACTCCAACATCGTCAACCTGCACAACTGGTCACAGGGCAGCTTTTCCGGCATGACCTGGGGCAATGTACAGGCGGCGGCACTGGTGGTGCTGCCTGCGCTGGCAGCAGCTTTCTGCCTCTCCAAACCCATGAGCGCCTACCAGATGGGCGAAGCCTATGCCCAGAGCGTGGGCGTAAACGTGAAGCGTTTTTCCCGGCTGCTGGTACTGCTTTCCAGTCTGCTGGCGGCCTGTGTCACGGCCTTTGCGGGGCCCATCTCCTTTGTGGGCATCGCAGTGCCGCATCTGGTCAAGCAGCTGCTGGGCAGCGCAAAGCCGCTGGTGGTGCTGCCGGGCTGCTGCCTGGGCGGGGCCGCCTTTTGTTTGCTGTGCGACCTGATCGCCCGCAGCCTGTTTGCTCCCACGGAGCTTTCCATCAGCGCGGTCACTGCCGTGTTTGGTGCGCCGGTGGTCATCGGGCTGCTCATCCGCCGGAACCGGGAGGGTGCACAATGAAGGAATTTCTCTGTGAAACGCAGGAGCTTGCCATCGGTTACGGCAAAACGCCGCTGGCCTCCGGCATTGCACTAAGGGCAAAGCCGGGGCAGATCCTTGTCCTTGTCGGCCCCAACGGTGCGGGCAAATCCACCCTGCTCAAAACACTGGCCGGACAGCTGGCCCCGCTGGGCGGCACTGTGCTGCTGGACGGGCAGGACCTGACCGCCTACACCGGCACGGCCCGGGCGCAGAAGCTGGCCCTGATGCTGCCCCACACCCGCCGCACCGAGCTGACCACCTGCTTTGAGTTTGCCGCCGCCGGGCGCATCCCTTACACCGGGCGGCTGGGCATTCTGTCCGACGCCGACCGGCAGGCCGTGCAGGATGCACTGGAAATTGCCGGAGCTGCGCATCTCGCGGACCGGGACTTCAACTGCATCAGTGACGGCCAGCGTCAGCGTGTTTTGCTGGCCCGTGCCATCTGCCAGCAGCCTAAAGTGCTGCTGCTGGACGAGCCCACCTCCTTTCTGGACATCAAGGGCAAGATCGAGCTGCTGACCATCCTGCAGAAGCTGGCCCATGAACAGGGCCTTGCGGTCATCGTGAGCCTGCATGAGCTGGACATGGCACAGAAGATTGCGGACGCAGTGGTGTGCGTGTTCCCGGACCATGTTTCCGGCGTGCTGACCCCGGATGCCGCCTTTGCCCCGGACAACATCCGTGCGCTTTATGCGCTGAGCGAAGCGCAGTACACGGCCCTGTTCGGGCAGACAAAACCTCAAAAGCCCACGTTCGAGCACTACGTCCGCAGCGGGCAGAAGCTGCTGCGCTGCGGCTATACCACCGGCACCTGTGCGGCGCTGGGGGCAGCGGGCGCGGCCCGGCTGCTGCTCACCGGCCATGCGCCGGAGACGGTGGCGCTGCGCACCCCAAAGGGCATCGTGGTGGAGGTAGCACCCCTGTTCTGCCGCCGCACCGACACTGGGGCCGAATGCGCCATTGAAAAGGACGGCGGCGACGACGTGGATGTGACCACCGGCCTGCCGGTGATCGCCACAGTGGAACTGCTGCCGGGCTGCACGGACATCCGCATCGACGGCGGCAGAGGTGTGGGCCGGGTGACCAAACCCGGCCTCGACCAACCCGTTGGTGCCGCCGCCATCAACCATGTGCCCCGGCAGATGATCGCCGAGGCCCTGCGCCGGGAGGCTGAAGCCGCCTGTTATACCGGCGGCTTTGCGGTGACCATTTCCATCCAGAACGGCGAGGAAGTGGCCCGGCGCACCTTCAACCCGCACATCGGGGTGGAGGGCGGCCTTTCGGTGCTGGGCACCAGCGGCATCGTGGAGCCCATGAGCCAGCAGGCCATCCTGGACACCATCCAGCTGGAAATGAACCAGGCTGTTTTGCGGGCCGGTACCCCAAAGCGGCTCATCCTTGCCCCGGGCAACTACGGGCTGGACTACCTGCACGACACCTACCCGGCCTTTGCGGCCATCCCGGTGGTCAAGACCTCCAACTTCATCGGAGATACGCTGGATATGGCAGCCTCTGCCGGGTTTGAACAGGTGCTGCTGGTGGGCCATGTGGGCAAGCTGGTCAAGGTGGCCGGCGGCATCATGAACACCCACTCCCACACGGCCGACTGCCGCACCGAGCTGTTCTGTGCCCATGCCGCCCTCTGTGGGGCAAGCCGGGAGCTGTGCGCGGCTTTGTACGCCGCCGCCACCACCGACGCCTGTCTGGAGCTGCTGGACGCCGCCGGACTGCGCGCCCCGGTGCTGGAAAGCCTGCTGGATGCCATCCAACTGCACCTCGACCGCCGGGCGGGCGAAGCCTTCCGGGTGGGTGCAGTGCTGTTTTCCAACCAGCACGGGCCGCTTGGCGCAACACAAACTGCAAAGGAGCTGCTTGAACAATGGAACAACGCATGACCGGCACCTTTTACGGGGTCAGCGTCGGCCCCGGCAATCCGGAGCTGCTGACTTTGCAGGCCGTGCGTCTGCTGCGGCAGTGTCCGGTGCTGGCTGCGCCGCAGACCGCTTCCGGGCAGATGCTGGCGCTGGACATCGCCCGCCGGGCGCTGGGCAGCGAGCTGGACGGCAAGACCATTCTGCCCCTGCAGTTTGCCATGAGCCGGGACGCCGCCGTGCTGCGCGCCTCTCACGAGACCGCTGCCAGCGCAGTGCGGCCTTTTCTGGATGCCGGGCAGGATGTGGCCATGCTGAACCTGGGTGACGTGTCCATTTATGCCACCTTTGGCTATCTGCAGGAGATCCTGCAGGCGCAGGGCTATGCCACCGCGATGGCAGCGGGTGTGCCCAGCTTCTGCGCGGCAGCAGCCCGGCTGAATCAGCCCCTTACCGGCGGCATGGACGCTCCGCTGACCATCGCCCCCGGCAGCTGGGCCGACAAGGTATTGGACACCCCCGGCACGAAAGTCCTGATGAAAACCGGGCGTCAGCTGCCCGCCCTGCTGAACACCCTGGACGCCCACGGTGCGTTGAGCCGCAGTGCCCTCGTGTGCAGCTGCGGCCTGCCGGATGAAACGATCTTCCCCGACCTTTCGACTGCGCGCCCGCCGCAGGATGGCAGCAAGGCCGGATATTTTGCAACGGTACTGGTAAAGGAGTAACTGCTATGATACACTTTGTAGGCGCGGGGCCCGGTGCCCCGGACCTGATCACTCGGCGGGGCGCAGCCCTGCTGCAGGAGGCTGATTGCATCATTTATGCGGGCAGTCTGGTCAACCCGGCCCTGCTGGGACTGGCAAAACCCGGCTGCGCCATTTACAACAGCGCCGAGATGACGTTGGAACAGGTGCTGGATGTGATGCGCACCATGGAGGCAGACGGCAAAATCACCGTGCGCCTGCACACCGGCGATCCCTGCCTGTACGGGGCCATCCGGGAGCAGATGGATGCACTGGACGCCGACGGCATCGCCTACGATGACACGCCCGGCGTGTCCAGCTTCTGCGGCGCGGCGGCGGCACTGAATGCCGAATACACCCTGCCCACCGTGAGCCAGACCGTGATCATCACCCGCATGGAAGGCCGCACCCCGGTGCCCGAGCGGGAAAAGCTGGCCAGTCTTGCCGCCCACGGGGCCACTATGGTGATTTTCCTGTCCATCGGTCTGGTGGACAAGGTGCAGGATGCTCTGCTGCAGGGCGGTGCCTACACGCCGGACACCCCCGCCGCCGTGGTATACAAGGCCACCTGGCCGGAGCAGAAAACCGTGCACTGTACCGTGGGTTCTCTGGCGCAGAGCGTGCACGACGCCGGCATCACCAAAACAGCGCTCATCGTGGCAGGCGATTTCCTTGGCACCCGGTACGAGCGCAGCAAGCTGTACGACCCCGGTTTTACCACCGAGTTCCGCAAGGGGTCCGACCAATGACCCGGGCCTATCTGGCCTTTACCAACACCGGTCTGGCACTGGCCCGGCGGCTGGCAGACGCCCTGCCCGGCAGTGTGGACCGCTGCGGCAGCGGCGGCGTCTCCCTTGCCGGGTGGACCGCCCTGCAGTTTGCGCAGAGCGACGCCCTTGTTTTTGTGGGAGCCGTGGGCATTGCGGTGCGGGCCATTGCGCCGCACTGCCGCAGCAAGGCATCGGACCCTGCCGTGGTGGTGTTGGACGAATGCGGCCGCTTTGCGGTGCCGGTGCTGTCCGGTCATCTGGGCGGTGCCAATGACCTGGCCCGTGCACTGGCCGCCGTGTGCGGAGCCGTTCCGGTGATCACCACGGCCACCGACGCCCACGGCATTTTTGCGGTGGACGAGTGGGCAAAGCACCAGAACTGCACGGTGCTGGAAGCGGAGCGCATCAAGCATGTCAGCAGCAAGCTGCTGGCCGGGCAGTCGGTGCGGTTTGCCGCTGAGTTTCCCGTGCAGGGCACCCCGCCCGCCGGGTGGATCCTGCACGGACCCTGCCGAAGCCGATTTTGCCCTTACCCTCTCTCCTGCCGGGGACGCTTTGCATCTGGTGCCCCGCATCGGGGTGCTGGGCATCGGCTGCCGCAGGGGGACATGTGCCGAGCAGTTGGAAGCCGCCTTTGCTGACTTCTGTGCCCGGCACAGCCTTGCCCCGGCGTGCATCGCGGCGGCGGCCAGCATCGACCTGAAGGCTGACGAGGCCGGGCTGCTGGCGTTCTGCTGGGCCCACGGCTGGCCCATCACATTTTATTCTGCGGAGCAGCTGCGGGCACTGTCCGGGCCGTTCACACCATCTCCCTTCGTGCAAAGCGTCACCGGGGTGGACAACGTGTGTGAGCGGGCCGCTGTGCTGGCGTCCGGCGGCTGCATCCGCATCCCGAAACAGGCGGGCGGCGGTGTGACCTTTGCGCTGGCGCTGTGCCCCTATGCCCCGGACTGGAGGTGGCAGAATGGCTGATATCGTATATGTGGTCGGGCTTGGCCCCGGCGACCCGCAGTTTTTGACCGCACAGGCGCAGAGCGCCCTGGAAGAAGCCGAGGTGCTGTGCGGCTATCCGGTCTATCTGGATCTGGTACGCCCCTATTACCCGGAAAAAGAATATTACGCCACCGGCATGACCAAAGAACTGGACCGCTGCCGCTGGGCACTGGAAACTGCCCACAGCGGCCGGACCGTGGCGCTGGTGTGCAGCGGTGACGCCGGAGTGTACGGCATGGCCAGCCCCCTGCTGGAGCTGGCTGAAGGCTGCCCGGACGTGACCGTGGAGGTGGTGCCCGGCCTGACTGCCGCCCTGAGCGGCGGCGCGGTGCTGGGTGCCCCGCTGGCCCATGATTTCTGTGTGCTCTCTCTTTCCGACCGGCTCACCCCGTGGGAGGTCATCGAAAAGCGGCTGGCCGCAGCGGCCATGGGCGATTTCTGCATGGCGGTGTACAACCCTTCTTCCAAGGGGCGGCCGGACTATCTGGCCCGGGCCGTGCGCATCCTGCTGCAAAACGGCAAGGCCCCGGACACCGTCTGTGGGCTGGTGCGCAACATCGGCCGGGAGGGCCAGAGCGCTCAGGTGCTGACGCTGGCCCAGCTGGAGCAAACGCCCGTGGATATGTTCACCACCGTGTACATCGGCAACCGCAACACCCGGGTGCTGCAGGGCCGCATGGTCACGCCGCGGGGGTACCGTGTATGAGGGCAGTGGTGTTCAGCGGCACCACCGAGGGCCGCATTTTTTCCCGGCAGCTGGCCCAGTTTGGAGCGGACGTTCTGGTGAGCGTGGCCACCCCGCTGGGCAGCGAGGAACAGGGCAGCTTTGCCGGCATCACGGTGCACTGCGGCCGGTTGACCCCGGACGAGATGGCCGCCCTTGTGCAGGGAGCCGACCTGTGCGTAGACGCCACCCACCCCTATGCGGTGGACGCCACCCGCAACATCCGCACGGCCTGCCGCACCGCCGGGGTGGAATATCACCGGCTGCTGCGTGCGCAAAGCCCCCTGCCTGCCGGGAGCATGGTGTTCCAGTCGGCGGCACATGTGGCGGATTTTCTGGTCCAAACGCAGGGCAATGTCCTGCTGGCCACCGGGGCCAAGGAGCTGCCTGCCTTTGCGCAGCTGGCCCCGGAACGGCTGTACCCCCGTGTGCTGCCTACACTGGACGGCATTGCCGCCTGCGAGGCCGCGCACATCCCCCACAAGAATATCCTTGCTTTACAGGGGCCGTTCTCCTACGCGCTGAACCGGGCCCTGCTGGAGCAGTTCTCCATTCGCTTTCTCGTGACCAAGGACGGCGGGGCCGCCGGTGGCTTTGCCGAGAAAGCGCAGGCTGCTGCCGACACCGGCGTCCAGCTCATTGTGATCCGCCGCCCGGCCGAGACCGGTGAGACGGCAGACCAGATCCTGATCCGCTGCAGGGAGGTGCTGAAAGGATGATCACACTCATTGGTATGGGCTCCGGCACCCCCGGCAGCCTGACCGCACAGGGTCTTGCCGCCCTGCAGGGTGCCGACCGCATTCTGGGCGCAAAGCGGCTGCTGGCCACACTGCCGGAGGGCTGCACCGGAAACCGGCAGGCCCTGTACAAACCGGACGAAATTCTGGCCTGTCTGGCCGCGCACCCGGACGAGGAAATTGCGCTGGTGTACAGCGGCGATACCGGGTTCTACTCCGGCGCATCCCAGCTGCTGCCCATGCTGCGGGCCTTTGGCATCTCCTGCCGGGTTCTGCCCGGCCTTTCCAGCGTACAGCTGCTGGCCGCCGCCGTAGGCCGCCCCTGGCAGGACTGGACTCTTGTTTCTGCCCACGGCTGTGCCTGCGACCCGGTGTCCGCCTGCATGAACCATAAAACCGTATTCTTTCTCACCGGCGGGGCCGAGACCCCGGCCACCCTGTGTGCCGCGCTGACCGCCGCCGGGCTGGGCGATGCCCACGCCCTTGTGGGCGAAAACCTTGGCACTCCCGACGAAAAGATCCACTTTGGCACCGCGCAGGAACTGGCCGGGCAGACTTTTGCTTCCCTGAGCGTCCTGCTGGTGGAACATGCCGTGCACCCGGAACGCCGCACCCCCGGCCTGCCGGATGAGGCCTTCATCCGGGGCGAGGTGCCCATGACCAAGCAGGAAGTGCGGGCCGCCGCGCTGGCCAAACTGGCCGTGCGCCCCGCCGATACCCTGTGGGACGTGGGGGCCGGTACCGGCAGCGTGAGCGTGGAGCTGGCACTGGCCGCCCCGCAGGGGCATGTGTATGCGGTGGAGTGTGAGCCGGACGCCTGCGCCCTCATCCGCCGGAACCGCGAAAAATTTGCGGCGTGGAACCTCTCCCTCATTGAGGGCCGTGCCCCTGCCGCACTGGAAGCCCTGCCTGCCCCGGATGCCGTGTTCATTGGCGGCACCAAGGGCAGCATGGCCGCGGTGGTGGACACGGTTCTGGCCAAAAACGCCAATGCGTGCATCTGCATTGCCGCCATTGCGCTGGAATCCCTGAGCGCCGCCATTGCAGCCCTTACGGCTCATGGCCTTTCCGCTGAGGTGACCCAGCTTGCTGTGAGCCGTACCAGACCGGCAGGCAGGCTCCACCTGCTGACCGCCAACAACCCCATTTTTCTGATCACGGGAGAACGCAAATGATGCAGTTCGTCATCGCCGCACCGCGTTCCGGCAGCGGCAAGACCACCGTCACCTGCGCCCTGCTGGCCGCGTTGAAAAAGCGGGGCATGGACCCCTGCGCCTTCAAGAGCGGGCCGGACTACATCGACCCCATGTTTCACCGGTCGGTGCTGGGGGTGGAGAGCCACAATCTGGATCTTTATCTTTCTGCCAAAAATACGGTACGGGAACTGTACGCCCACTATGCTGCCGGGCACGGGGCTGTGGTGTGCGAAGGGGCCATGGGTTTTTACGATGGGCAGGGCCTGACCACCCGCGCCAGTGCCTGGGAGCTGGCCGATGCGCTGGACCTGCCGGTACTGTTGGTGGTACAGCCCAAGGGGGCCAGTGTGACGCTGGCCGCAGAGATCCAGGGCCTTGTGCATTTCAAACCGGAGAGCCACATTGCAGGCATCCTGCTGAATGACTGCTCCGAAAAGCTCTTCCGGATGCTCAAGCCCCTGCTGGAAACCGAGACCGGCCTGCCGGTGCTGGGGTATCTGCCCCGCCTGCCGCAGGCGGTGGTGGAGAGCCGCCATCTGGGCCTGAAAACCGCCGGAGAGATCACCGATCTTGCCCAGAAGATCGGCCTGTTGGCCGATGCGCTGGAAGCAAATCTGGACTGGGCAACGCTGGAAGCGCTGACCGAACGACCGGCTCCTGCCCCGGTGCCGCCGCCTGCTCTGCAAACGGCGGGCGTCCGCATTGCTGTGGCACAGGATAAGGCATTCTGCTTTGCCTACGCCGAAACGCTGGACTGCCTGCGCACTGCCGGGGCAGAGCTGGTGTTCTTCAGTCCGGTGCACGACACCGCCTTGCCGGAGGACATCTGCGGGCTGTATCTGCCCGGCGGCTACCCGGAACTGTATGCCCGGCCGCTGAGCGAAAACAAAACCATGCGCGATGCCATCCGGGATGCCGTAAATGGCGGCCTGCCCACGGTGGCAGAGTGCGGCGGCTATCTGTATCTGGGGCAGACGCTGGAAGATGCCAGCGGTACCGCCTGGCCCATGGCAGGCGTTCTGCCCGGCAAAGGCGTCAAGGTGGGGCGGCTGGTGCGGTTCGGCTATGCCGACATGACCGCCAAAGCCGACAGCCTGCTGTTCCATGCAGGAGAGCATTTGTATATTCACGAATTCCACCACTGGGATTCCACCGACAATGGTTCGGGCTTTTCCGTTTGGAAAAGCGAAAAAGTACAGTGGGAATGCGGATTTGCAAGCATGAGTTTGTACGCCGGTTTCCCGCATCTTTACTGGGCAGGCACTCCCCTGCCCCGCCGCTTTGTGAGCGGTGCAAAGTTCTATCAACGACAAAAGAGAAACACACATGACTGAAACGGAACTGAAAACTTTACTTTCCGGCATCACCCCGCCGGATGAAGCTGCCCGCGCCGCCGCCCACACCCACTGGGCCGGGTTGGCCAAACCTCTGGGCGGGCTGGGCGCACTGGAAACTTTGCTGGAAGATGCCGCCGCCCTCACCGGCAGTGCGGCGCTGGATGTTTCCCACCGGGCTGTGCTGGTGCTCTGCTCCGACAACGGCGTGGTGGCTCAGGGCGTGAGCCAGACCGACCAGAGCGTGACCCGCGCAGTGGCGGAGAATCTGGCTGCCCGGCGTACCAGCGTGTGCCAGATGGCCCGTACTGCCCACTGCGATGTGGTGCCCGTGGACATGGGCATGGCCGGAGACCCGGTGCCGGGGGTGGCAGACTGCCGCATTGCCGCCGGTACTGCTGATTTCACGCAGGGTCCCGCCATGACCCGCGCCCAGGCTGTGGAGGCCGTCGGCCGGGGCATCCGGCTGGTGCAGGAGCAGAAAGCTGCCGGTGTGCAGCTGCTGGCCACCGGCGAAATGGGCATTGGCAACACCACCACTTCCAGTGCGGTGGCAGCGGTGCTGCTGGGCCAGCCGGTGGAACGGATGACCGGCCGGGGAGCCGGCCTTTCGGATGAAGGGCTGGCCCGCAAGGTGGATGCCATCTGCCGGGGCATCCTGCGCAACAAGCCGGACCCCACAGACCCTCTGGACGTGCTGGCCAAGCTGGGCGGCTTTGATCTTGCCGGGCTGTGCGGCGTCTTTCTGGGCGGTGCGCTGGAAGGCGTGCCCGTGGTAATGGACGGCTTCATCAGCGGCGTGGCGGCCCTGTGCGCCGTGTGGCTGTGCCCTGCCGCGGCCAAAGCGGTGTTTGCCAGTCACTGTTCCTCGGAGCCTGCCGCCCGTCTGGTGCTGGATGCACTGGGCAAGGCCCCGCTTCTCACCGCCGGGCTGCATCTGGGCGAGGGCACCGGCGCTGTGGCCAGCCTCCCGCTGTGGGACATGGCACTGGCGGTGTACGACCACTGTTATTCCTTTGCGGAGGGCGGCATCACGCCGTACACCCCGCAATGCTGACGCTGGTGATCGGCGGGGCGGCCAGCGGAAAAAGCGAATACGCCGAGAGTCTGGTACTGCGCAGCACTCTGCCGCGCTATTATCTGGCCACCATGCAGGTGTGGGACGCCGAATGTGCCGCCCGGGTGGAAAAGCACCGCAGAATGCGGGCGGCAAAACAGTTTGAAACGGTGGAGTGCCCCCTGCATCTGGACGCCGTGCATCTGCCCGCCCGTGGTACCGCGTTGCTGGAAGATCTGGGCAACCTGACTGCCAACGAGCTCTATGATCCCGCCGGGGCCGGGCCGCAGACCGCGCAGGCCATTCTTTCCGGGCTGGACGCCGTGTATGCCCAGTGTGAAACCCTGATCGTCGTCTCCAACGAGGTGTTCAGCGGCGGGGCCGACTACGCAGGCGACACCGACCGCTATCTGCTGGCGCTGGCGCAGGTGAACAACGCGCTGGCCGCCCGGGCCGACGCCGTGGTGCGGGTGGTGTGCGGCATCCCTGTTTATTATAAAGGAGTGGAAAAATGATCGTTTTGCAGACCGTTGCCGTGGCGTTCGCCATGTTTTCGGCTGTGCCGGTGCCGCAGTTCAACTGGACCGAAAAGAACATGCGGTATGCGATGTGTGCCTTCCCGCTCATCGGGGTGGTCATCGGGCTGCTGTGGTTCCTGTGCGGCATGCTGCCCCTGCCGGGTGCGGCGCGGGCGGCGGGCTTCTGCCTGATCCCGGTCTGGGTCACCGGCGGCATCCATCTGGACGGCTACGCCGACACCTGCGACGCACTTTCGAGCTACGGCGACCTGGAAAAGAAGCTGGAGATCTTAAAGGACCCTCACTGCGGGGCCTTTGCCGTGATCCGTCTGTGCAGCTACTTTGCGGCCTATCTGGCCCTGTGCGCCTGTGTACAGTTCACCCCACAGGCAGGGCTGCTCTGGATGATGGCACTGGTGCTGGAACGGGCGCTCTCCGGCTATGCGGTGGCGGCGTTCCCCATGGCAAAGAACACCGGCCTTGCCCACACCTTTGCCTCGGCAGCCGACAGAGCCACTGTACGCCGGGTGCTGGCCCTTCTGGCCGCTGTACTGTGCTGCGCCATGCTGGCACTGGGTGGTTGGGCGCTGGTGCTGGCCGCACTGGCTGTGCTGTGGCGGTACCACGCCGTTGCCTGCAAGCAGTTCGGCGGCATCACCGGTGATCTGGCCGGGTGGTTTTTGCAGAAAACCGAGATCTGGATGCTGGCGGCACTGTGTGCCTGCCAGTGGGGAGGGCTGTTATGATCTTTATCACTGGGCCGCTTTACAGCGGCAAGCGCACCTTTGTCAAGACCCTGCCCGGACGGTGCATCTGCGATGTACAGGAGCTGGCCGCCGGGGCCGAAAATCTGGAAAAACTCGCGGACGAGCTGTCCGCTTACGATATCGTGCTTGCCACCGAGGTGGGCGGCGGCGTGGTACCCATGGACCCCGCCGAACGTGCCGGACGCGAAGCCGCCGGGCGGCTGGCCTGTCTGCTGGCCGCACGGGCAGACTGCGTTGTGCAGATGTTCTGCGGCATCCCCACCGTTCTGAAAGGAGAACTACCAACATGCTGATCTATTTCCTGCGCCACGGCCTGACCGAATACAACGCCGAGAAGCGCTATCAGGGCCAGCGGGACATCCCGCTTTCTGCCGCTGGCCGCGCGATGCTGCGCAAGGCAGACATCGAGCCTCAAACCGTGTACATCACCCCGCTGTGCCGCACCCGGCAGACCGCTGAGGTGCTGTTTCCCACTGCAAAGCTGGTGGTGGTGGACGGCCTGAAGGAGATGTGCTTCGGCAGCTTTGAGGGCCGCAATTACATTGAGATGGAGCATGACCCGGACTATCTGGCCTGGGTAGCCGCCAACTGTGAGAGCCCCTGCCCGGACGGCGAGACCAAGGCCTCTTTTTCTGAGCGCATCTGCCGCGCCTTTTCGGCACTGGTAGACAAGGCACTGGCCGACGGTGAGGAACTTCTGGTCATCCTGGCCCACGGCGGCACCCAAATGGCCGCGTTGGAGCGCTACGCCCTGCCCCATAAAGACTACTACGAATGGTGCGGCCCCAACGCGGGCGGCTTTGTGCTGGACGCCGCCGACTGGGCCGACAAGCGGGTGCTGCACCTTGTAAAGACCGTGCAGTACACCAGGGAGGCCGACGTATGACCGGGCTGGCCGTTCTGGGCGGCTTTGTGCTGGACACCCTCTTCGGCGACCCCGCGTGGCTGCCCCACCCGGTGGTGCTCATGGGCAAGGCCATCTCCGCGCTGGAAAAGCGCCTGCGCGCCCGCCTGCCCAAAACGCCCCAGGGCGAACTGCTGGGCGGCGGCATCATGGCTTTTTGCCTGCCGGTGGGCACCTTTGTGTGCACCGGCCTTGTCTGCCTGGGCGCAGCAAGGCTCAGCCCGTGGCTGGGGCTGGCCGTACAGATGTTCTGGTGCGGGCAGGCACTGGCCGCAAAGGGCCTTGCGCAGGAGAGCATGAACGTGCACAAAGAGCTTGTGAAGGGCGACCTGCCCGCAGCCCGCAAGGCTGTGAGCCGCATCGTGGGCCGCGACACCCAGAATCTGACCGCTGAGGGTGTGACCAAAGCCGCCGTGGAGACCGTGGCCGAAAATGCCAGCGACGGCGTGATCGCGCCGCTGCTGTATATGCTCATCGGCGGGGCACCGCTGGCGCTGACCTACAAGGCCATCAACACCATGGACAGCATGCTGGGCTACAAAACGAAAAGTACCTCTACTTCGGCCGCATCCCCGCCAAGCTGGACGACGCGGCAAACTATCTGCCCAGCCGTCTGGCGGGTCTGCTGTGGTGCGCGGCGGCGGCCCTGACCGGCAACAGCGCCAAAGGGGCGTGGCGTATCTGGCGGCGGGACCGGCGCAACCATGTCAGCCCCAACAGTGCCCAGACCGAGAGCGCGTGTGCCGGAGCACTGGGCGTGCAGCTGGCCGGGCCTGCCTACTATTTTGGGGAATATTACCCCAAGCCTACCATTGGCGACGCCATGCGTCCCATTGAGCCGGAGGACATCCGCCGCGCCAATAAAATGATGTATGCCGAAAGCCTGCTGGCCCTGCTGCTGGGGCTGGCGATCCGAGGGGTGATCTTATGACACAGCTGACACACGGCGGCGACTGGGCCGGATATCGGGCACAGTACGGGCACGACGCGCTGGATTTTTCGGCCAACGTGAGCCCGCTGGGCCTGCCGCAGGGCGTGGCGAACGCCATTGCTGCCGCCCTGCCTCACGCCGACCGCTACCCCGACCCCCTGTGCCGGGCACTGCGGGCAAAGCTGGCCCCGCACGAGGGGATCCCGGCAGAATCTATCCTCTGCGGCAACGGCGCGGCAGACCTGATCTTCCGGCTGGCGTGGGCGGCAAAACCCCGCACCGCGCTGGTGACCGCCCCCACTTTTGCCGAGTACGCCGCCGCGCTGGAAAGTGCGGGCTGTGCGGTGCGGCGACATTTTCTGCAGGCAGAGGTCGATTTTGCCGTGACAGATTCCATCCTCTCCTCCATCACGCCGGAGGTGGACATGGTATTTCTCTGCCAGCCCAACAACCCTACCGGGCAGCTCACGCCGCTGCCCCTTGTGGAGCGCATCCTGCGCCGGTGCGAAGCCTGCGGGGCACTGCTGGTGGTGGACGAATGTTTTCTGGATTTTCTGCCCGACTGCGACGCCCTGACCGCCAAAGCCCTGCTGGACAGCAAAAATCTGCTGATCCTCAAGGCCTTTACCAAGCTGTACGGCATGGCCGGGGTGCGGCTGGGATACTGCCTGTGTGCCAACACGGCCCTGCTGGAAGCCATGCAGGCCGCCGGGCAGCCGTGGGCGGTGTCCAGTCTGGCGCAGGCCGCCGGGCTTGCCGCACTGGACGAAACGGCCTATGTGGCACAGGTGCGGGCACTCATTGCGCAGCAGCGGCCCCGGCTCACGGCCGGGCTGCGGGCACTGGGCCTGCGGGTGCTGGACGGACGCGCAAACTACCTGCTGTTCCAGGGGCCGGAAACGCTGGGCGATGCCCTGCGGCAGCGGGGCGTGGTGCTGCGCAGCTGCAGCAACTACCCCGGGCTGGACGGCAGCTGGTACCGCACCGCCGTGCGTACCGGGCCGGAAAACGATGAATTGTTAAAGACCCTTGCGGAGGTACTGGCATGAACAAAGCAACCTGCATTATGGTGCAGGGCACCATGAGCGGTGCAGGCAAAAGCCTGCTGTGCGCCGCACTGTGCCGCATTTTTGCACAGGACGGCTACCGGGTGGCTCCTTTCAAGAGCCAGAACATGGCCCTGAACAGCTTTGTGACCCGGGACGGGCTGGAAATGGGCCGGGCGCAGGTGGTGCAGGCGCAGGCCGCCGGGATGGAACCGGACGTGCGCATGAACCCCATCCTGCTCAAACCCAGCAGCGACACCGGCAGTCAAGTGATCGTGAACGGCGAGGTGCGGGGGCAGATGCCCGCCGCCGCCTACTTTAAAATGAAGCGGTCGCTGATCCCGGACATCCTTGCCGCCTACAACAGTCTGGCCGAAGAGGTGGACATCATCGTCATTGAGGGAGCTGGCAGCCCGGCCGAGATCAACCTGAAAGCCGACGACATTGTGAACATGGGCCTTGCCAAGCTGGTGGACGCCCCTGTGCTGCTGGCCGGAGACATCGACCGGGGCGGCGTCTTTGCACAGCTGTACGGCACGGTGGCCCTGCTGGAGCCGGACGAGCGGACCCGCATCAAGGGGCTGCTCATCAACAAGTTCCGGGGCGACGTGGAGATCCTGCGTCCCGGCCTTGCCATGCTGGAAGAAAAAACGCAGCTGCCGGTGCTGGGGGTCATCCCCTACCTGAAGGTGGACATTGAGGATGAGGATTCCCTTTCCACCCGGCTGGAGGCAGGGCGGGCCGTCAAACCACTGGATGCGGCCATTCTGCGCCTGCCGCACATCTCCAACTTCACCGACTTCATGCCGCTGGAACAGCACCCGCTGCTGGGGGTGCGCTATGTGCAGAGCCCCCGCCAGCTGGGCACGCCGGATGTGGTGATCCTGCCCGGCACCAAAAACACCATAGACGACCTGCTGTGGCTGCGTCAGTGCGGGCTGGAAGCGGCGGTGCTCAAGCTGGCCGCGCAGGGCACCCCTGTGCTGGGCGTGTGCGGCGGCTACCAGATGCTGGGGCACACCCTTGCCGATCCGGACGGCGAAGAAAGCGGCACCCCCTGCACCCTGCGCGGGCTGGCGCTTCTGCCCACGGACACTGTGTTCAACGCCGAAAAGCAGCTGCGCCAGACCCATGCCACCGCCGGGGCCATCCCCTTTGCCGGGGCAAAGCTGACCGGCTACGAGATCCACGCCGGGCGCACGACAGTGCAGGGCAGCCCGTTCTGCATTCTGGCCGACGGCACGCCGGAAGGGTGTGTGCAGGCCAATGTGTTCGGCACCTACCTGCATGGGCTGTTTGACACCGGCGAGCTGACCGAAAAGCTCACCGCATTTTTGTGCAAAAAGAAGGGCATCTCCCCCGCCGACGCACCGTTGCTCTCGATGGAGCAGTACCGGCAGCAGCAGTTCGACCTGCTGGCCGACGGCGTGCGGGCCGTGCTGGACATGGATGCCGTATACGCCGCCATGGGCATGGACCGCAAAGGAGGGAACCGCGTATGACCCCGCAGCATCATCTGCCCGCCGACATCGAGCGGACAAGCCTTTCCATCATCACAGCCGAGCTGGCGGAACTGGGCCTGACGCCTCCGCCGGAAACCGCCGCCGTGGTCAAGCGGGTGATCCACACCACCGCCGACTTTGACTATGCCCGGAATCTGCGCTTCACTCCCGGTGCCGTGGCGGCCGGGGTGAAGGCCCTGCGGGCGGGCACTCCCATCATCACCGACACGAACATGGCGCTGGCCGGCATCACCAAGCCCGGCCTTGCCCGCCTGGGCGGCACGGCCCTGTGCTACATGGCTGACCCGGAGGTGGCCGCCCTTGCCAAAGCAGGCGGCACCACCCGGGCGGTGGCTTCCATGCAGCGGGCCGCGCAGGAGCACCCCGGTGCCGTGCTGGCCGTGGGCAACGCCCCCACCGCCCTGCTGACCATCGCCGACCAGATCGAAGCCGGGCTGCGTCCTGCACTGGTCATTGGCGTACCGGTGGGGTTCGTGAATGTGGTGGAGAGCAAGGAGCGGCTGTTTGCCACCTGCGAAGCCTTTGGCGTACCCGCCATCGTGGCCATGGGCCGCAAGGGCGGCAGCAACGTGGCCGCCGCCATCTGCAATGCCCTGCTCTACTCTGCCGCCGAAATGCTGGACCCCGCGGCCCGGGGTTGGCGGTGACCTATTTTTGACCGGAATACGAAAAAAGGACAGAACTGCTGTCATGCAGTTCTGTCCTTTTTCTTGTATTCGTTCAGGGGCTCACCGGGTAAATCTCGGTTGACGGTCTCTCATTTTCGGGGGGTAACAAGGTACTTCCGGACAGCACGCTCCAGCACCGCAATGTCCACCGGCTCGGACAGATGCTCGTCCATACCGACTTCCTTGCTCTTTTCCATGTCCTCGGTGAAGGCGTTTGCGGTCATGGCAGAGAAAGCCCCGGCGGCCTGCCGCGTTTGCAGCATACCGCCGGGACCTTTATCGAATTGCAAAATACAGATCTGCGCAAGCGGGACCGCACTGCCCGCCAACCATGCTGCCCCCGCGCAAAGGACCAGTTTTCCAGAGGCCGCCTGCTTCAAGCGGACGTTCAGAACAAGCTGCCTGTGCCCCGCTTGACCGTACCCGGGCAGTCTTCAAAGGCATCCTCTGCGATCTCGGTATCGTCCGACAAAACGGCAATGTTCTGCAGAGAGTAACATTCCCAAAACGCATGCTCTCCGACTTTTTCCACTCCCGCCGGGATCACGATCCGTTTGAGCGCCCAGCAATGCGCAAATGCGTCCTCCCCGATCTCGTTCAACTCCTCCGGCAGTTGAACTTCCTGCAGAGACTGACAGTAGTAAAACGCTGCTCGTTCGATTTGTCTCACCTGCGCGGGAATCGTGACCTTCTGCAGAGAACGGCAATATTCAAATGCGTCATCCTGCAGTTCTTCCAGCCCGTCCGGCAGCTGCGCTTCCAGCAAGGATGTGCAGTTCTCAAAAGCCCCCCGACAAAGCCGTTTCAGGCTGGCCGGCAGAACGATTCTAGTCAGGGTGTCGCAGTCCTCAAACGCAAACATTCCGATTTGTTCCAGTCCTTCCGGCAGATGGACTTCCTGCAGAGCCCTGCAGGACTGAAAAACTGCCGTTTCGATGCATTTTACGCCGACAGGAACGGTGATCTGCCTGAGCGACCGGCATCCACTGAATGCGTCACTTCCAATTTCTTTCAGTCCATCCGGCAGCCGGATCTCCTGCAGAGCTTCGCATTCACTGAATGCGCTCCTCCCGATCAATTCCAGTCCATCCGGCAGCCGGATCTCCTGCAGGGCGGTGCATTCACAGAACGTTTTCTCCCGGATGGACCTTACTCCCTCAGGGATCACGATCCGTTTGAGAGAACTGCACCCCTCAAATGCGCTTTTCCCGATTTCTTCCAGTCCTTCCGGCAGTTCGATCTCCTGCAGCGACATGCAATTCACAAAGCACTCCTTTGCAATGGCTGTCACTCCGGCAGGCACGATCACGCAGGCGTCGGTCCCGTGGTATTTCTTCAGGACCGTACCGCCCTCGGCAAGGTCCATCGGGCCGGATCGTTTCACTCCCTCAACAGGGTCCTCCGGACGTTTCACGACGCCCGGACAGTTCCGAAAGGTATCCGTCTCAAAGGTGGTGTCCTTAGACAACAGCGTGATCTCCTGCAGGGCGATGCAGTCCCGGAATGCGCTCGCCTCGATTTGCTTCACACTGGCCGGGATCGTGATTTTTTTCAGAGCACTGCAGTTTTTGAATGCGGATTCTCCAATTTTCTCCAGTCCCTCTGACAGTTCGATCTCCTGCAGGGCGGTGCAATCCTGAAATGCTTCCAACTCGATCTGCTTCACACTGGCGGGGATCACGATTTTTTCCAGAGCATTGCAGCCTTTGAATACATAACCGCCAATTATCTCCAGTCCTTCTGATAGCTCGATTACCCGCAGGGCTGTGCAGTCCCGAAATGTTTCCGTGTCGATCTGCTTCACAGAGGCCGGGATCTCGATTTTCCTTAAAGCACTACAGCCATAAAATGCAGCGCGGCCAAGTCTCTTCAGTTTGTCTGGCAGCCGAATCTCCTGCAATGCTGTGCACTCCTGAAATGCACATTTCAGGATCATCGTCAAGTCCTCTGGCAGTTCGATTTCCTGTAGCGCCGTGTCATTATAAAAGCTGTATTCTTCGAGCTCCTTCACGCCTGCAGGCACCACGACCTTTGCTTCCCTGCCAGAGCAGCTCAGCAGCGTGTCCCCCATGATCGCAAGTTCAACCGGATGGTCGGAGTCCTGTTCATCGGCAGAGTCATCGCCGACCCAGGCCCCGCAATTCGGACAGATCCGGCTCGCAAAGATCCAGCTTCCACAATTCGGACAACTCCACATAGTGTTTTCTCCTCTCCTGTGCATTCCCGCCGCTTTTGTTTCTTCCAGTCCACAGCCATTCGCCCGGATAGTCTATCCCCGACCGACTGCCGGATGTTTTTTTTAGTATACTCCCCCGGGCAGCATGCGGTCAATCTTTTTTGCGATAATCCCGGAAATTCATCCCCATGCCATGCTCAGCTGACCCACATCGGCGGCTTATCTTTTTGCATTTCAGTCAAACGCTTCAATTTTGTGCATATTTTGTTGTATATAGAAAAGATTTGCAACAATTGGTACTGGTATAAGGCTTCGTTCTAACATTCTTCAAAAAGAACTGGTCGTAGGAACAACTTTTTATCGAGCCTATCTGGTTCAGCATAGAAGGGTATAACGAAAAAACGGTGACGTTCCGCATTGTGGAAAGTCACCGTTTTCTCTTATGCTGTGCAGTGGTCGTTCACTGCACAGATTGATAAGAAGGAGAACTTAAATTTCATACCATCTGATTTCATTGGCATCCAGATGCAGGTCAAAGCTGTTGCCATCAGTCGTATAAACTGTGGTATCCTGCGGCTCGTAAGTGTTGTTCACAACGCAATACTTGCCATTTTTGACATAAGCATGGACTTCCACATTGTAGTTGGAACTGAACCAAGTGTGCAGTTCATCCTCGCTGTGGGCACTCCACAAGATGGCTCGGTAAAGGGTGCGGCTGTTGGCAAAACTATACGGTACACCGCTGATATATACGGCACGTCCCTTGCCGAAATCATGCGCCGCCATCTGCACTTCCTTATTCCGCTGCACCAGCACTTCCGTGCCTTCCAGGGCATAAATGTTCTTCTTTCCCTCACCGAAGTCGATGGGTTTGTCAGCATCCTGCAAGATGAAATGATTCGGATGCTCTTCCCAGTTGTACTTGTCGTAGTTCAGGGTAAAGCCATTTTCTTCCTCCACGCCCAGAACACTGGCCATCTGGAGGATATGACCCTGATATGGATGACCGGACGGTTCTCCAACGCCGATGAAGCCGCCGCCGTTCCAGACGAACCGGCGAATGGCGGAGGAGATTTCCGGGTCTTCCCACCAGATACCGCCAGTGTGGGCGGTGTCGGCATCGCCTACATTGATGATGACATCCACCGTTTCCAGCAGCTTCGGATCGTTCTTGATATCCTCAAAGCTGATAAATTTCACATCAAACGGTGCGCCGGACAGCATTTCGATCACGCCCGAATAGCTGTAATTCTGCTTGTAGTAGAGGGCATGATGCACCATGTGACAGCCCCATGCCCGCATTTTACCCCAGCAGTTCAACACCGCCACCCGTTTGACGCAGTAAGGCGTAGTGCCCTTGATATTCTCGTACAGTTCGCGGAACTCCTTGCAGACGCTCTCCACATAGTCCACAAACTCCGGGAACTGCAATGCCAGCTTCAGATAGCCGCCATAGCCAATGCGGTCAATGGGCTTGCGCAGGATGGCGCGTCGGGCTGTGACCCAGTTTTCCTTGGCTTCTTTCACCGGGTCGCCGCCCTCATGGAACGTGTCCGGGAAGAAGTAAGGCAGAAAGCGTCCTTCCGTGTACTTCACGCCCTCAATGTCGGAGATCAGGCGCAGCGTGGAGCCATTGCCCACGCTGCCCACCACGGCATCCAGCCCGATGGTCTTGAACTCCGGCATGAAAGGCTCGGTGCCGATCCAGTGATCGCCCAGGAACATCATCGCCTCGCAGCCGCATTCGTGCGTGATGTCCACCATTTCTTTGGCCAGCTTTGCTACTTCGCGCCGCTGGAACGCCTGAAAATCACGGTATTCCTTGCTGGGCACACGATACTGGTTGTTGTAGTAGCCCTGGTCGATGATATACTCCGGGCGGAACTTGTAACCCACTTCCTGCTCAAACTGATTGAGGATATAGGGCTGACGGAAGCAGAATAGCCATACCAGTCCACGAATTTTTCCCGCTTGAGTTCATCGAAGATCAGGGTGAACTGATGGAAGAACGTGGTATAGCGGATGACGTTCACATACGGATGCTCTGCAATGAATTTCCGCAGACGCTCCATGGAATATTTGTGGGTTTTCGGCTGGCGCACATCAAATGTGATCTGATGCTCGAAATTCGTCCAGCCGTTGGTGGTGGCATTGTACATATGCACCGGGTCCCAGATGAGGTAGGCAAGGAAACTCACGGTATACTCATGGAACGGCACCGCCTGCGGTCACGCTGCCATCCGCATAGCTCCACTGTTCTGGCGGCACAGGCTGACCCGTGGAGCGATCCATGACCTCCCACCAGCGGGTGATGTCATCGTGATCGTTTACTTTCATCAGCTCCGGGCTGATGCCTTTCATCAGAGGGATGGTCACGGTTTCGCCGGGGCGGTGTAGAAGCCCGTCATAATGTAGCACTGCTGCACCTCGTCCGGGTTTGCTTTGGCCCATGCGTTATCCTTGCGCGTGGTATAATAGGTGGAATAGATCTTTGCATCGGCGTTTTCAGTTCCTGCGGAAAATCCGTACCATCGCAGTCACGGATGGCATCCGCGCCCCACTTTTCAGAATCTCCAACGTTTCGGGCACCACATCCAGGTCGGTCGGAATGGTAACGCGCCCGGTCTTGCACTTATCTTCCATAGTTTTCCTCTCTTATCCTTAATCCTGATAGGTTGCGTTGTAGATAGCCAATACTGCCAGCAGCAGTGCCACGCCCACAAGCATGATGCCAAGCCCTGCCAGCTGTCCGGTCATTTTCCAGCCTGCCACCACCAATGCAATGGACAGCACAAACAGTACGATCATCAGCACGATGCGCAGGGCAGGATGCGTTTTCCAGAATGTTTTCATGTTTTGTCACCTTATCCTTTCAAGCCGCCCACCGTCATGCCCTGTGTCAGCTGCTTCTGCACACAGATGTACAAAATCAGAGTGGGCAGCATCACCAGCACAAGACCTGCGTACATGGTGCCGTACTGCGCAGCACTCTGCTGAGCCTGCATCAGATTCAGCAGACCCACCGGCAGAGTACGGGGTGCGTTGGTGGAACTCATCAGGGTCATGGAGATGATGTACTCATTCCAGAAAGACAGGAAGTTGAACAGAATAATGGTGATGATAGACGGCTTCGCCATTGGGAAAATGATACGGGTCATTGCAGAGAAATAGCTGGCACCGTCGATGTAGGCCGCTTCTTCAAAGTCGTGGGGCAAAGTGGCAAAATAGCCCGACAGCAGATAGATGGTAAAGGGCAGTGCCGTAGCTGCATACACGACCGCCAGAACGAACAGGTTGTTCAGCAAAAGCCGCTGCCGATATGGTTTTCAGCCACACATCACCGTCACGCAGCATCAGGAAGATGGGAACTACGATATAGTTGACATTAATGAACAGACCTGCCATAAACAGCGTGTTCAGCAGCTTGCGCCCCTTGAACCGGAAACGGACAGGCAGTAAGCCGCCGGCAGCGCAATCACCAGCAGCAGCACCAGAGCCAGTGCTGTGACCAGAACGGAGTTGAGCATATATTCGCCCATCTTGGCTCCATTCCACGCATTGACGAAGTTTTGCCAGTAGAATCCGGCAGGCAGTGCCCACGGATTGCCGTAGAACTCCGAGTTCTGCTTGATGGATGCCATAAACACCCATGCCACCGGCACAATGATCGTCACAGCCAGCAGGATCAGCACAAAATAGATAAAAATTTGTACAGGCCCTCCGCCGAACGGGAGGATTTTTCTTCCGTTTTCTTCATGTTTTCCTCCTTAAAACTCCAGCGGTTCACGGCTGGTGGCACGGTTGACGCAGGCGGACAAGGCGAACGAGAACAGGAAGATCACCACACCGATTGCCATGCTGTAACCGTACAGACCTGCATCTTTCTGGCTGTACATATAGTTCAGAGCCACATCCGAGGCACCGTTCGGCCCGCCGCTGGTCATCGCCTTGACGAACAGGAACGCCATATTGATGGTGGAAATGATAAAGAAGGTCAGGGTGGTACGGATGTTCGTCCAGACCAGCGGAATCGTGATCTGGAAGAACTGGGTCAGACGGCCCGCTCCGTCCAGATTGGCACTCTCGTATAAGCTGGCAGGCACCGAGGACATGGAAGCCATATACATCACCATGTAGTAGCCCACAGCCTGCCAGACCATTGCAATGATGATGGACGGAATGACCAGCTTTTCGCCTTTCCAGAGGAGAGGGTCAGTCATATCCCGGAACAGCCCGATGATGCTGTTCAGCATACCATTCTCCGGCTTATAGATGGCAGAGAAGATACCGGAGATGACGACCACAGACAGGATGTTCGGGATGTAGAAAATGATGCGGAAGAAATTCTGCCCCTTGATTTTCGCGGGTCAGGATGGCTGCAAACACCAGCGCAAACGCAAAGGTGATGATGGTAACGACCACCACCAGCAGGATCATGTTCTGCATGGAGCGGATGAACTGGGTGTCCTTCAGCAGATGCTGAAAATTTTCAGCCCGACAAAGGTTTCGTTTGGCGAGTAGGCTCCACGCTCATACAGGCTCATGCGGAACACATTGAGGGTTGGCAAAATCATAAAATGAAAACAGGATGGTGGCCGGTGCCACACAGAGGAACACGAACCGTTTGCGGCTTTGTCAGATTTCATAGACAAACCGTTCCTTTCTACTGGAATCCAGAAACCCAAAAAGCGGAGGCGGTCAAAACCGCCCCGCTGGGCAGGGCTTGTGTTTGCTTACTCGATAATGTTGGCGCGCATCTGGTCGCTGGCGGACTTGATGCCATCGATCCACTGCTGTTCCGTCGTGCTGCCGGAAACCAGCGAGTTGACGGGGTCAAAGAACACCGTGCGGACTTCCACACCGGGGATAGCGGTGAAGGAAGCAAAGTTGCCCATAGCTGCCTTTGCGCCGTTGTCGTAGATGGAGTAGAACATCTTGTTGTCGCCGTCCAGATCATCGGCAATCCCCAGCACAGGCTGGATCGCGCCGCTTTCGGCAAACAGCTTGCAGGCTTCGTCGCTGTACAGGTAGGCTACAAACTGCTTGGCAGCATCCAGATGCTCGGCACCGGCCGGAATCCATGCCTGCTCAAACCATGTATAGCTGTACTGATCGCCGCCAGCCTTGACTGCGGGCAGAGCAGTCATGCCCCACTCAAAGCCATCCGCACGGGGAGCTTCGGCCATCTCACCCACGATCCAGGTGCCGTTGGGCATGAACAGAGCCTTGTTATCCAGCACCAGCTGCTGGTTCTGGGTAAAGTCCTGATCGTTCGCCTGTGCCGGAGTGATGGGGTTGGTGTAGGAGGCCAGTTTGGTCACGATGTCAAAGCAGGTCTGTGCTTCGGCAGTGTCCCAGATGCCTTCTTCATAATGGGTCGCCTTGTTGAAGAAGTCGGGGCCGCCTGCTGCATACATCAGCGCATAGAAGAACGCATCAAAGTAGCCGGTGGTGGGGTAAGTGAACAGGTAGGTGCCCTCCGCAGCCGCCTTGTCACCCAGTTCCCACATTTCATCCCATGTGGTGGGCACATCCCAGCCCTTTTCCTTCAGGAAGCCAGCGTTGTAGAACAGGCCGCAGGGCTGTAGAACATGGGGCCAGGTAGGTCTTGCCATCGCCGTAGGGGTTGGTGAGAGAAGTGTCGGTAAAGCCGCCGGCGATCTTCTCGCTGACCTTCTTGCTCTCGCCGGGCACGGTCATGCTCAGCACATCGGTGATGTCAGCGATCAGATTGCCCTTGATGAACTGCTCGGTCAGAGCAGCCTCACGACCGGTAGCCAGGTGGATCACGTCGGGTAATCGCCGCCCTGCATGGAGGGCCGATGACATCTTCCAGGTTCTTGTCGGTGGTCAGTTCCACCTTGATGCCCGTCTGGGCGGTAAAGGCTTCGGTGACTTTCTGCCACATCTCGGAGCCGTAAGCGGTCTCAATGGCAGCGACTTTGATGGTCACATCCTCCGCAGGCGTGGCAGAGGCAGCAGCCGAAGAAGTCGTGCTGGAACCGGTAGAGCTGGAAGAACTGCCGCAGGCGGCCAGCCCCAGTGCAGCGGCACCCACGCCAGCCGCTTTCAGGAAATTGCGACGAGAAATGCGTTTCATAGTGTATCCTCCATCATTTGATCTCGTTCAAACACAGCCGGGGCAAACAGGTTCTGCCCGGAGGGCTGTGTGTTTTCTGTCTCCAATATAAGTTTTTCGCCTTCTCGAACAAGGGGTTTGTTGTTTCTTTTTAGAAATCTTGCTCTCTGGAATTTTCTTTCAGCAAAGTCGCTAAATTCAAGAGGTTGCTTTGGGCAAATTGCCTTTGTCTGTAACTTTTGACATATTCCAAAGTTTTTCCGAAATAAAAATAGAGGGCCCACTAAAAACAGGGCTTGCTTTTTCTCGCTTTCCCTCTATAATGGAAAAAGCCTACGAGACATCGTATCATTTTGACATTTCTTTTAATTATCTTGCTTTTATTTTTATGTTTTGCATCATTCAAAGGAGCCGTTGTGTTATGAGCACCCAACGCTTTGATATCCAGCACGCCCCTGCCCCCGAGTCCTTCCGGCTGCTGTACATCAGCAAAGCCGGTTTGGCGGTGACTGGAACAGCACCACACACATTCCTGCACGGAGCTGTTCTACTGCCTCAGCGGTGAAGGTCAGTTCTACCTTGCCGGGCAGCTGTTTCCGGTAAAGCCCGACGACATGGTCATCGTGAACCCCCAGGTGGAGCACACGGAATTGAGTCTGAACGCTTCACCGCTTGAATATATCGTTCTGGGTGTGGCTGGCATTGAGATCTTATTCGGCAAGGCTGATTCTTCTTATGCTATCTTCAACTGCCGTGAAAACCGGGAACGAATGGTCACTCTGCTGCATATGCTGCTTGCCGAAGCCGACCGCAGTCTGGATGGCTGCGAAACCGTCTGTCAGGACTTGCTGGAGGTGCTGCTGATCTGGCTGGTACGATGCACAACGCTCTCTTTGCAGGTGGAAGAAACGCCACGGTCTGACAGCCGGGAGTGTGTAGAGATCAAGCGATATCTGGACAGCAACTTCCGGGAGGACATCTCACTTGACCGTCTGGCAGAGATCGCACACATCAATAAGTATTATCTAGCCCACACCTTTCAAAAAGAGTACGGCATCTCTCCCATCACCTATCTGAATCGCCGCCGCATTGAGGAAAGCAAATATATGCTGGGCAATACAGGTTACAGCTTGGCTCAGATCAGTGAACTGATGGGCTTTTCATCCCCCAGCTACTTTTCCCAGTGCTTCCGTAAGTCGGAAGGGCTGACCCCCAACGAATACCGCCGTCAGGCACGGCAGGGAAAACGCCCTGCTCCGGCAAAACGGCATGAAGGATAAGGAAACGAGGATCACATCATGAAACCTGTAACAGAACCCATTCTCCTGGCAGCAGCAAACGCCTTTGATTTTGGCGGACCGGTGGTCTGCGACGGCCGCCACTACGGCGAAGGCCATATCAACGACACCTATCTGGTCTGGCGTGCCGACCACTCCAAGCGGTTCATCCTGCAGCGCATCAACACCGACACCTTCACGGACCCGGTGGGCCTGATGGAGAACATCTGCGGCGTCACCCGGCACCTGAGCCGCAAGATCCTGGCGGAGGGCGGCGACCCCATGCGTGAGACCCTGAACGTGGTCCCCACCCTGTCCGGCAGCACCTGCTACCTGGACGCTGAGGGCGGTGCCTGGCGTGTCTACGACTTTGTGGAGGGCACCGTCTGTCTGCAACAGGTCGGCTGTGAGGCAGACTTCCGCACTGTGGCAGAAACACTGGGCAAATTCCAGAACCAGCTGGCCGATTATCCTGCTTCTACCCTCCACGAAACCATTGCCCGTTTTCACGATACGCCCAACCGTTACGCAAACTTTGAAAAAGCCCTTGCAGCCGATGCACTGGGTCGAGCCAAAACCATTGCGTCGGAGATTGCATTTATCCGTGCACGGGAAAAGGACTGCCACGTTCTGCTGGATCAGCTGGCCGCTGGTGAGATCCCGCTGCGTGTCACCCATAATGATACCAAAATCAACAATGTTCTGCTCGATGAAGCCACTGGCAAAGGCATCTGTGTCATTGACCTTGACACCGTGATGCCAGGTCTTTCGGCTTATGATTTTGGTGATTCCATCCGCACCGGTGCCAACGACTGCGCCGAGGATGAACCCGACCAGAGCAAAGTCCACTTTGACCTGCATCTGTATGAAGTATTTGCCAAAGGCTATCTTTCCACTGCTGGCTCCACCATGCACACAGCTGAAAAAAAGAGTCTTGCCTGGGGTGCGAAGCTCATGACACTGGAATGCGGCATCCGTTTCCTGACCGACTATCTGGAGGGCGACCATTATTTCCATATTGCCCGCCCGAACCACAACCTCGACCGTGCCCGCACCCAGTTCACGCTGGTACGACAGATGGAAGATGTATTCGATCAGATGACCGCGATCGTTTGCCCGGAAACCGACCTCTGATCCAAATGTGATTTCACAAAACAAAGCAGTTCAGTCGATTGTTTTATCCGACCGAACTGCTTTGTTTTCTCTCTGCTAAATTTTTTGCCTCTATTGATTCTGTTGTAAAATTTGATTCTAATATAATTAGAATCTTACTATCATCTATCAGAATCCTGGGGGTGCTATTATGCCAGCTATGAATATTCGTCCGTCCGCAGCCATCCGCCAGAATTATAACGAGATCGCCGATCTGTGCCGAAAGACCGCTGAACCGGTTTTTCTTACCAAAAACGGCGAAGGCGACCTTGTTGTCATGGACATTGACACCTACAACCGCCGGGAAAAAATGCTGAAACTCCGCGAGGAACTGCTTGCCGTGGAAGAAGATCGTCTGCACGGGAGTGAGGGCTATTCCATTGATGAGGTCACTTCTATGATGCGCAGTGCAATCAAGGAGGCCTCCGGACATGGAACAGCAAAATAAATACCGCGTGATCGTGTCAGCACGGGCCGCAGACAACACCCACATCCCCATGGGCGTCCCTGCATACTTCATTGTCTGCCTCCGAATCCGATCCTCACGATCTGCATTTTCATCCTGTTGTCCCCGATCCTTGCGAGGAACCGGAAAAAGCCGCTGACAGAAAGGTCTTTCAGGTCGCTGTAACCCAACATATAGCCCCGGCTGGATACCTGCAGGCGGCTGTCCCAGGGGGAAAGCTCACTTTTCGCATCCGAAACTGCGAAATACGCCCCCACATCCTTGATCTTTGCAGTCTTGAGCCATGTTTTTGCGATCATCTTCACCGCCGTGCGGTTGGCGGCATCAAAGACCAGCACCCCGCCGGGGAAAGCGTCCGCCATCCCCTGCACCAGATCCCGGACCTGCTGGGTCAGGAAGTAATAGAACACCCCGGAGGCAAAGAACACCGCCCCGCCGGAGGCATCGATTTTGCCAAACCATGCGGGGTCTTTCAGGTCGCCGGGGATGTTTTGCTCCCGCTCCCCGGCAGGCAGCAACTGCTGCCGCAAGGCAATCACATCCGGGAAATCCAGATTGTAAATTTTGCAGCTGCCATTGTCGCAGGCTCTGCCGGTGTTGTCCAGCCCGCAGCCCAGATTGACCACCGCTGCGCTGGGGTGCGTTTTCAGATAATCCCGCACCTCGTAGGCAAGGTCATTCTGCCGCATGGCCACCTCCAGCGCACCGAACCGCTGCATCAGACTGCGGGAATTTTTCTCCGCCCCTGAAAAGTCGTAGTCGATCTGGTCGAGCAGACGCACCGCTGTTTCATCCCTGTAAAGGTTCGGGTACAGCTCCGTACACAGCTTCCGGGAATACAGCGGGAGGATCAGCGTCTCCTGCACGGTGTTTTTCTCGATTTTGTATTTCATAGGTTCCTCCCTGTTCTCCTTATTCTGCTTTCCGGCAGGCAAACCATGCTCCGTCCTCCTTACACGATTTCACCGCTTTTGCGCCGTAACGCACAGCCAGCCCTTTTTATTTTTGTGGCTCTGAATCTTACAGAATCCTGCCTGCTCCAGATATGCTTTCAGGGCAGTATCCGTGTAGATGGTCATCCCATTGATGATTTGTGTCCATTTGTCGTCTTTTGCGGTTTCGCCGTTTGCTTCATTGCAGATGAAAAAGATCCCGCCGGGTTTCAGCACCCGATAGACCTCTCTGAAATTCTGCACAAGTTCCGGCCAGAAATAGACCGTTTCAAAGGCGGTCACTACCTCAAACTGCTCCGCTTCAAACGGCAGTTCTGCCACACTTGCCTGCTGCACGGTACACCGTCCTGCCGCAATGGCGCCCGCATTGACTTTTCGCGCTTTTTCCACGCTGACAGCCGAATAGTCGATGCCCTGCACTTTGCCTTTGGGGCACAGCTTCAACAGCGTTTTGATGTTCGCCCCGCCGCCGCAGCCGCAGTCCAGCACCATGGCATCCGGGGCAGGCTGCAAAAAACGCAGCCCCCATGCTGCCATTGCGCTGTGGCCAACGTTCATCATGGCAACCATGATTTTCCCGCCAAGACCTACGGGCTTGCGGGTGTTTTCAAAAAAGGACATAACGCCACCCTCTTTCTGTTTATCGTTCACAATGCAATGCTTTTCACAAGGTGCGCCCATCGCTCCGGGTGACAGGCCAGCAGTTCCTTGTGTCGTAAGTTAGATAATACTAACTTTTTGCTCTATAAAAATCCGCTTTTCAGCGGTCCTTCTGCCAAAATAATACGCCTTGCGGTCGCCTCTGTCAAGAAGTTCAGGCATTTTCGGAAATTCCGAAAGAGATTTCGTTTTCAAGACCCCCAACCGTCACCCCAGTGCCACATCCAGCACCATCATCACGCTAAAGCCCACCGCAAAAAATACCGTGCCAACGTTAGAGTGCTGTCCCTGCGACATTTCCGGGATCAGTTCCTCCACCACCACATACAGCATGGCTCCGGCGGCAAAGCTGAGCAGATAGGGCAAAGCAGGCACCACGATGCCTGCCGCCAGAATCGTCAGCACTGCCCCGATGGGCTCTACGATGCCGGACAGTACGCCGCCCCAGAACGCCCGGCCCTTTTTCATTCCTTCCGCCCGCAGGGGCATGGAGATGATGGCACCCTCCGGGAAGTTCTGGATGGCAATGCCAAGGGAAAGTGCCAGCGCCCCGGCGGCAGTGATCTGAGCGGTCCCGGCAAGATATCCGGCATAGACTACGCCTACTGCCATACCCTCCGGGATGTTGTGCAGCGTCACCGCCAGAACCATCATGGTGGTGCGCTGGAGCTGGCTTTTGGGCCCTTCGGGCTGCAAACTGTTCTGGTGCAGATGCGGGATAAGATGATCCAGCAGCAGCAAAAACAGGATCCCCAGCCAGAAACCCACCGCTGCCGGGAAAAACGCCAGCCTGCCCAGATCTGCAGCCTGTTCCATGGCTGGGATCAGCAAACTCCACACCGATGCCGCCACCATGACCCCGGCGGCAAAGCCGGTGAGGGCACGCTGGATGCCGTCGCTTAGGGACTTTTTCAAAAAGAATACACAGCCTGCCCCAAGACTTGTGCCCAGAAAAGGGATCAAGATCCCCCAGAATGCGTCTTGTATCATGTCGAACCTCCTTGTGGTTAAATATAACTAACCACATAAAAAGTATACTGCGCTCCGGCAAAAAGGTCAAGGGCAATCCCGCATAATTCTAAGTGCCGCAGCCGCCGGAACGGTGCTCAAGCCGTCAGGCGGGAATTGTGCGGTGTTGCCCAAGGGCTTTGCGGCACCTTCTGCCAAAAAATTAACCTCCATAAACATCCCCACTTTTTCTTGACAAGGCTCTGCAGGTGTGCTATTTTAGGTTTCGTCAATTAGCTCAGTCTAACCATCTGAGGGGCCTCGCCCCGCAGTTTTTTTTGCACGAAATGTTAGGCCGAGCTAACCATGCATTTTCAAACCAGAGCTAGAGGTGTGTTACAATGAGATTGAAAAAAGTATTTGCAGGTGCCCTTGCGGCCGCTATGCTGGTATGCGCTGTGGCAGTCCCGGCCTTCGCTGCGGAAGAGGTGGAGCAGGAGAACTCCCTGTCCTCCAGCTATGTCCAGATGAACATCCCCTACGCCGACTTCTACAAAGCTGCCGGTGTGGACAACGCATCTGAGATCGACGCTGTGACCAGTGCCACCAAAAACAAGACCCGTGCAGGCAACCTTGCCGCCGGTTCCTACCACGTCAATGCGGACGGCACCGACATCACCGGCGTTTCCTTCCCGGTCAAGGTGCTGACCCCGTGGGCGCTGAAGAATGCAAAGCAGGTCACCGATGCCGACAGCTACGACATTACCGTTACCCTGAAGGGCAAGGAATCCACCACCACCTACACCGGCGCAGATGCCTTGTTTGAGAACGAGAGCTACGCTTACTACAAGCTCAGCGAGACCCCTGCCTACTACATCACCGCATGGTATAACCTGCTGAGCGGCAAGTGGGAGTTTGGCAAGGTCCACGCCACCGAGACCACCGTAGAGGGCACCACTGTGGAGCTGAAGACCAACGGTCACCACACCACCTACGAGATGAAGATCTCCGGTTTTGATCTGGACTACAAGGCCAACAAGGTCTACGGCGTAGTGCTGACCACCGCCGATGGCAGTGAGTACGGCCTGCATCATGTGACCAACATCTGGCATGGTACCAAGCTGGGCTTCAATGCCGATGACCCTTATTTTGCATCCATCATCGGCAAGACGATTACTCAGATCACCTTCTACACCGCCGACGGTGTGTATGTCCTGCCGGTCAGCGTGGCGCTGTGAGGTCGCGGAAAACTGCCTGATCCAGCAAAATACAGTACAGAACAGCAAGGTCGCTTGAAACAGGCGGCCTTGCTTTTCCGTGTCAGGAGAAGATGAAATGAACAAAAAACGATGCAAAGCGCTGCTGGGGCTGGTGCAGCTGCTCCCGGCGGTGGCGGCTGCAGCTGCCGTGCTTTTTGCCCTGCCCCGCACCGTGCCGGTGCTGGCCGCTGTGCCGGAAAGACTGACGGCAGTGGTGGAGCAGCCGGTGGAAGCCGCTTCCTCCGAAGCGGAAGAAGAAGCCCTGCCCAAGCTACCTTATGCCGACGGCGTTTACGTTGGTTCTTCCCGAGGCTACGGCGGCACCGTCCGGGTACAGGTCACCATGGAAAACGGCAGCATCACGGAGATCGGGATCCTGGACGCTTTCCACGAGACCAGGCAGTTTCTGCGGCGCGCCAAGCGGCTTTTGACCACCGTGGTGGAGGCCCAGAGCTGGGAAGTGGATGCCGTTTCCGAGGCCACGTACACCAGCCGGGGCATTCTGGGCGCAGTGCAGAACGCCCTGACCGGCGAGGTGGTCAACAACCCTCTGCCGCCGCAGCCAAAGCCCGCCGCACCGCTGGTGGCGGAGGAATTTACGGCTCCCTCCACCTATCTGGACGGCATCTACACTGCCGAAGCCATAGGCTTTGAGGGCAGGATCACGGTGCAGGTCACGGTGGCAGAGGATCAGATCACGGATATCACGATCCTGAGTGCCGAGGACGAGGAGGAATATCTCTCCCGGGCAAAACAGGTCATCCCCACCATTCTGGAAGGGCAGAGTCCCAATGTGGATGCCGTTTCCGGTGCCACCTACTCCTCTACCGGCATCCTGAATGCGGTCAAGCTGGCACTGGCAAAGGCGGCTGTTGCCCCGGCAGAGGAAGCCGAACCGGAGCAGGCAGCATCGGAAGAAGCGGCAGAAGAAGCCGTACCGTCCGAAGCAGCAAAACCCGAGGAAACGCCGGTCACTGCGCCCACCGTGGAGGTGGCGCATCCAGAAGAAAAAAGCGTCGTTCCCACATGGCTCAAAGAAATATGGCAGCAGCTTTTCCCGGCAGATGCACCGGCATCCTCTGAACCGGAACCGGTATCTTCTGAGGAAGTGCTGCCGGCATCCGAGGCGGCACTGCCGCCGGAAGAAACAGAGACCGAACCTGAAACGGAAGGAGCAGCGGAATGAAATACAAGAATTTTCTTCTCCGGGCGGTGAACCTGCTGCTGATTCTGGGGGTACTATGGCAATACCAGCAGGTGGTGCTGGTCCGGGCGGCGGCGGTAAGCCAGCGCAAGCAGGAAATTGCCGAGGTGGAAGCCTACAACGCTTCCGTTTTGCAGGCGCAGAGCGCAGCACAGACAGAGCAGACCCAAAGCGGCTACCGGGACGGCACCTATGAGGGCAGCGCCTTTGGTTTTGGCGATGTCATCCAGGTGTCGGTGACCATCCAGAACGGAAAAATGACCGATATCTCGGTGCTGGATGCCTCCGGTGAAGATAAACCCTACTATAAACAGGCACTGCCTCTGCTGGACGAGATGCTGGCAGTGCAGTCTGCTGAGGTGGACACCGTTTCCGGTGCTACCCTCACGGCAGAAGGGCTCATTGGTGCAGTCGAGGACGCACTGGGAAAGGCGGCAGGATAATGGCAATGATGGAAAAAACACAGGCAAAGCCTTTGACGGCGGTGCAGCAGCGACAGCGGAACAAAAAGCGCCGTACCTGGCTGCGTGCCGGGATTCAGCTGTTCTTTTTTGTGTCCATGCCGGGGGCATTCGTGGCCGGGTTTTCCGGGGTAAAGCAGCTCTTTTTGCACATCGGCGCAGGGGAGGTGCTCTCGGCAGACAGCTTTACACTTTCCCTGCTGGGGCTGTGCGGCTTCACCCTGCTGTTCGACCGGTTTTTCTGCGGATATGCCTGCGCCTTCGGCAGCCTGGGCGATGCCGTTTGGGCGCTGTCCGGTTTTATTCAGAAAAAGCTGTTCCACCGCACAAAGCAGTTCCGGCTGCCGGAGCAGGCGGTGCTTTGGGGGCAGAAGGTCAAATACCTGCTGCTGGCAGGGCTGGTGGCGCTGTATGTGACCCGGCAGGAAAAGCTGCTGGTAGGCATAAGCCCCTGGGAGGTGTTTTCCCGGCTGACGGCCCTGCGTCTGCCGCCGGAGGGCTTCGGCGTAGGCATTGTGCTGTTTGTGCTCATCTTGCTGGGCATGGCGGTGCAGCCCCGGTTCTTCTGTCAGTTTCTTTGCCCCCTGGGAGCAGTGTTCGCCTTGCTGCCGGTGCTGCCCTTTGCACGGCTGCACCGGCAGAGCGATGGCTGCATCCCGGGCTGCAATGCCTGTAAACAGCAGTGTCCGGTGTGTCTGAAGCTGGAGGAAAACAGCCTACGCAGCGGGGAGTGCATTGCCTGCGAAGCCTGCATGGGCACCTGCCCCAAGCAAAACATCCACCGATGGGATACGGCTCTGTGCAAGTGCCTGTGGCTGCCGGTGTTGGGGAAAGCACTGCTGCTCTTCCTGCTGGGCTGCTGGCTGGGTTTCTGTCGGTTTATCTGAAACAAAAAAGGGAGGCCGCCGCACAATATCGTGCAGCACCTCCCTTTTGGCTAAGACGATTTTGAATGCCCTCCGCTATGCTCTGGGCATTTTCAGCGGAAAAGCTATTTATAATTTCGGAACGCCGGAGCGTCTGCGGACGCTCCGGCGTTCCATTTTCACGGTAAAGGCTTCTGCTCCAGCAGGTCTGTCATGCTGTGCAGGCTGATGCCAAGGGTGGAAAGGTTATGCAGCATGGCGCTGGTAGCCGGGGGCAGGATGCCCAGAGCCCCCAGAAGGATCAGGGCGGAGTTGAAGCTGAGGACAAAGCGGTAATTGCTGCCCACCCGCTTTTGCAGGGCGTTGGCAATGGCTTTTAAGGTCACCAGCTCTTCCAGACTGTCCGCACGAATGGTCACATCGGCGATCTCCCGGGCGATGGCGGCACCGGAATGGATGGCAATCCCGATATCTGCCGCCGACAAGGCAGGCGAATCGTTGATGCCGTCGCCGATCATCACCACCGTATGTCCCTCGGCCTTAGCATTGCGAACAAAGTCGGCTTTATCCTCCGGCAGCACCTCCGCAAAGCAGCGGTCCACCCCCACCTGCGCCGCAATGGCACGGGCGGTGCGGTCGCTGTCGCCGGTCATCATGACAGTCTGGGTGATGCCCAGCTTCCGGAGCTTATGCAGCACCTGTGCCGCCTCCGGGCGCAGGGGGTCTGCGATGCAGATGACCCCCGCCAGTACCCCGGACGCTGCCAGATACAGGTGGGAATACTGCGGGTCCAGCGCATCGAACTTTGCCTGTTCCTCTGCCGGGATGGTGCAGCCCTCATCCTCAAAAATGAAGTGGGCGCTGCCAATGACCACCCGCGTGCCGCCTACCCGGCTGGCAATGCCGTGGGCCACGATGTATTCCACCTCGGAGTGCATCTCCTCGTGGGAAATGCCCTGTTCCTTGGCGGCCCGGACTACGGCGTTTGCCATGGAATGAGGGAAATGCTCTTCCAGACAGGCGGCCAGCTGCAATACCTCCTGCTCCTCGCAGCCAGAGAAGGGCACTACCTGCACCACCTGCGGGGTGGCGCGGGTGAGGGTGCCGGTCTTATCAAACACGATGGTGTCCGCCTGGGCCAGCGCCTCCAGATACTTGCCGCCCTTTACGGTGATGTGGTATTCCCCACACTCCCGCATGGCAGAAAGCACCGCCAGCGGCATGGAGAGCTTCAGCGCACAGGAGAAGTCCACCATGAGGATGGAGATGGCCCGGGTGACGTTGCGGGTCAAAGCATAGGTAGCCACTGTACCGGCAAGGCACCAGGGCACCAGACGGTCGGCCAGCTGCAAGGCCCGGTTCTCGGTGCCGGACTTGAGCTTTTCCGATTCCTCGATCATGGCCACGATCTTATCGTAGCGGTTGGCACCGCCTTCGGCCTTGGCCACAAGGACGCATTCGCCCTCTTCCACCACCGTTCCGGCGTAGACGGTGGCCCCGGCGGCTTTTCGCACCGGCATGGATTCTCCGGTGAGGGCAGCTTGGTTCACCATGGCTTCGCCCTCCAGCACCATGCCGTCCAACGGGATCATGTTGCCGGAGCGCACCACCACTTCGTCCCCGGCGTGAACGCGGGTCAACGGCACCAGCACCTCGCCCTGCGGGGTACGCACCCAGACCTTATCCACATTCAGCGCCATGCTGCGGGCAAGGTCGTCCAAGCTCTTTTTCCGCGTCCACTCCTCCAGCAGGCTGCCCACCGTCAGCAGGAACATCACCGAGCCTGCCGTGCTGTAATCGCCCCGCAGGAGGGAGGCGGTGATGCTGAGCGCATCCAGCACCTCTACTTCCAGCTTGCGGTGCAGCAGGCAGCGGACGCCCTTCCAGACAAAGGCGATGGAACGCCACACCGTATAGGCCGCCGCGATGGGCGCAGGCAGGAACACCTTGCGGAACGCCCTGCCTGCCACAAGGCTGACCATCTTTTCCTGATATTCCTGATTGATCTTCCGGCTATCGTGGGAGGTGACCAGTACCTCTAATTCTGCGTTGTCAAAGCGGTAGGCCGCCAGCAGGGCGACGGCATCCTTCCGGCTGCCCCGGTAGGTCAGCACCACATCTCCGGTGCGCTCGTAGACAGTGGCTTTCTGGATGTTGTCCTGCCCGTTCAGGTAGGCTTCCAGCACATCTGCCCGGTGCAGGGTCATTCGCACGGTGCAGACATGCACCCGCATCCGTCCCTTCCCTTCATGCAAGATCGTACATTTCATTGCTTTTCTTACCCCTCTGCGTAAAAAAGAGCCGCCCAAGGGCGGCTCCGCTGCGTTGTATCACTGTGCAGTCTGCTCTGCGGGCTGCTCTTCTTCAGCCGTATCCTCGATGACCTCCTGTGCAGCCTCGGCGGCACGGCTCTCGTTGATGGCCTTTGCATCAGCAAGGATGTCCCCTGCTTCCTCCTGCACCTTATTCACGGTCTGCATGGTGCAGTCCTTCATCCGCAGCACCGCAGCGGTGGTCTGGGTGTAGACCTTTTTGGCGTCCTTGCTGGACAGCACCTTGAAGCCGGCAGAGCCGAACACTACACCGCCCAAAAAAAGAGCAAGCTTTTTTGTATCAAACATAGTTACCCCTCGTTTCTGTGTTTTCTATCTGAGCGCCCATGCCCTTGAGCGAGGGCAGGCTCTTTATCTTTATAATATAGCACGCTTTCGGGGTTTTTCAATATTTTTCAACGATGTTAGGACGTATTAACATTGTTAGCGGCAGCTTGATATGGAGGATCACTTTTGTCATGCTCCCTTGCGGAAATTAGCAGACCGCAGTCTATAAAGGCAGCAGAATGATTGTGAACTGCACCCCATTTGTTAGACCGTACCGCATTGCAGCGGGATGCCAACCGTCTGCTGGGATTTACGGCACAGCAGACCTTGGATTATGCCCAAAGTCTTTATGTGCGACAGCTTTCTGTCCGCATCAAAGGTATTTCCGCAAAGTCGGCACAAGAACATTCATATTGATCGGCTTTGCGATATGGTCGTTCATTCCGGCATCCAGTGCCACCTGTCTATCTTCGGTAAAGGCATTTGCCGTCATAGCGATGATGGGGATATTTGCTTTTTGGGGGTCGTCCAGCCCACGTATTTTTCTTGCCGCATCGTAGCCGTTCATCACCGGCATCTGGATGTCCATAAGGATCAACTGATACGTTCCGTTCGCAGCTTTTTCCAGCATATCCACACATTCCACACCATCTTTTGCGCGGTCTACCGTACAGCCTTCTTCCTGCAGCAGCTCGACGGCGATCTCCGCATTGAGGTCGTTGTCCTCGGTCAGCAGGATCCTTGTGCCGCACAGGCACTTTTGATCCGAAGGGTTTGTTTCTCGTTTCGCCTGTGTTTCATCCTCGGACGCAATGCGGCAGGGAATGGTCACAGTAAACGTGGAGCCAACACCGATCCTGCTCTCCACTTCCACGGTGCCGCCCATCAGCCCGACCAGCTTTTTCACGATGCCCATTCCGATGCCGCTGCCTTCCACCTTGCTGACGGTGGACGTACGTTCCCGTTCAAACGGTTCAAAAATGTGCTTCTGAAACTCCTGCGACATCCCGATGCCATTATCGGCAACCGTGACCACCGTATCGCACCAGCCTTCTTTTTCGCCGGGCTTCTGTGTAACATTGCAGCGGATCGTGCCGCCGGCGCCCGTGTATTTGACAGCGTTGCTGACGAGGTTTGTACAGATCTCGGTCAGGTGCGGAATATCCGCATAGACATACGGATACGGCAGCTATGTTGTCACCATAAGCGTCTGCCCCTTGCTGTCTGCCTGATTCCGGAACATGGCAACGCAATTACGGAAATCCTTCTCGATATCCGAAACAGAATACTCCATCTCCGTCTTATCGTTCTCGATTCGGGCAAGATCCAGAACATTGTTCAGCAGCATCAGCAGGTTCTGTCCGCACACCTGAATGTTCTCCATGTAATTTTTCAGCTTTGCAGGGTCGTCCAGATGCCGGGAGGCAAGGTCTGCGTAACCGATAATGGCGTTCATGGGCGTGCGGATATCATGCGACATATTGAACAGGAAGGTGGATTTGGCGTGGTTCGCACTCTCTGCTTTTTCCACAGCGACCTGCAATTTTGCATTCAGTTCCTGCGTATCGCTTGCGGCTTTTCTTGCAGCAGCTTCGGCTTTACGCGCCTTCCGCAGCAGCTTCAGGATCGTGAGCAGAATGGCTGCAACCGCAATGCTGCTGACCAGCAGAGCCATAAAGAAGTTATCCTTTATAAAATCGCTCAGGGTAACCTTCCGCGCGGAGCTCTTATACATCGCAAGCGCGCCGGCAAGCATATTAACAGGCATTGCCTTGATCGTTTTGTTCAGGATGGACAACAGGCTGCGGTTTCCGCTATTGACCGCGAAGCAGGATCTTACAGGGTTTACCAGCGGAACGCTGTAAAAGCTGTATTTCTTGCTGTATTTATTCTCACTGCTGATCCCGGTAACAAAGCAATCCGCCTGTCCGTCTTTGACCAGCTTTGCGGCATCCTCCTGTGTATCGCAGTCCACGATCTCCCACTGCGGATAATAAAACGCAAGGTACTTTTTCAGGGAGAGTTTGTTTTGGGGAACGGCAATGCGGTTTACATTGTTTTCGTTAAAGAGCTGTTGGTTCGTGACCGCCATCAGGTTGGAGGTCCATGTTGTGTTGGTACAGGCAAAGTGATACTCTTCCGCCAGATTGGGGCTCTGGTCGAAATGGAAGATCATGTCGATCTCGCCCGATTTCAGCGCATCCAGTTCTGCTTCCTTGCTGTCATAGCCGACCAGCTGGAATTCCAGTTCCTGATTGCCCAGACAATCTGCTGCAAACTGAATATAGTCCGTGATTACCCCGGTAAACTCCCCGGTGGCAGGGTCAAAGGTGCTGACGCCGCTGTCACTCGTCAGAAAGCCCATCTTGATGGCGCCGTGCTCTTTGAGCCACGCCATTTCCTCCCCTGTAAGGATGGGCGTATAATCCATTGAGAAATACCTTTTATACAGATCCGCCGTATAAAAAGGAGCCGCTTCGTCCAACGCGCGCATTGCATCGTCCAGTTCTTCCTTGAGATCAGGACGGTCTTTGTTGAGCGCATAGTAGATGCCGGATTCTCCCACGCGGGTTATGGTCGAGATGCCAAGATCTGCCCAGAAGGACTCTTCCAGCGAAACAAAGCAGTCGATCTCGTGATTTGCCAGCTTTTGCTTCACATCCTCGTTGTTGGAGATGTTGACGTGTTCCGTTTTCAGACCGTATTTTTCTTCCCACTCGGTCAGCATCACTTCCGGCTCCGTTCCCATCAGAACGCCGATCTTTTTGCCGTTCAGCGTTTTGTAATCGGAAGCGGAGATGTCTGCACGCGAGAGATCGGCGTAGAGGTAATATTTTTCCACTCCCATCGGCTCGTCTGAAAACAGCATCTCCTCGGTGCGATCCTCCGTATAAGAGATACCGCCCATAATGTCGATCTCGCCGTTTTTGAGTTTTTTGAAGCAGTTTGACCAGTCGCAGGTCACATACTCGAACTGCCAGCCTGTGTAGCAGCCGGATAAGGTCTGCAGCAATTCGTAGCCGTAGCCCTTTCTTGCGCCCTTCTCGTTGACATAGTTGAAGGTGTCCTCAAACGAACCAACGCGGACGACCTTTACAGGGGCGGTTTCTGCGGCAGCCTTCACAGGGAGCACGACTGACAGCAACAGCAGCAGGCTCAGCAGCGCACAGACGCTTTTCCGCATCAGCGTCTGCATGGTTTCGCTCGTTCCAAAGTTTTTCATTTTTCCCAATCTTTCTCCGCCCCAGACGGCTGCAGTTTGAGTTCATTTCCGTACCGCCGATTTTAGATTTGATGCCGTTGATCCGCCCATCGGTCCGGTCGATGGTATACACGATTTTGGGAATGATGTCTTTTCGTCATTTTAACAACTTCGCTCTTTTATCGTACATACCTTAAAATCGTTTTTATAACTTCATCCATCACAATCGGCTTTGACAAATGTGCGTTCATTCCTGCATCCAGTGATGCCTGAACATCTTCTGCAAATGAATTAGCTGTCATTGCTATAATAGGAATGTTTTTTCCATCCGGTCTGTCATTCATTGCCCTGATGGCTTTTGTCGCTTCATAACCATTCATTTCAGGCATCATGACATCCATCAGGATCACATCAAATGTGCCTTTCGGATGATTTCTGAAAATCTCAACAGCATTCTTTCCATCCACAGCTCTTTCTACATTCATCCCGAACTCTTCCAACTGCACGGCAGCAATCTCTGCATTCAGTTCATTATCCTCCGCAAGAAGGACATTCACACCTGTAAGATCTACCTTTTCCGAAAAAACCGGGTCTGACTTATTCCATTCCTTATCTGTAATTTCCAAAGGAATATCCACAGTAAATGTGGTTCCCTCATGCTTTTTACTCTGCACGGAAATGGTTCCACCCATCATATCCACATACTTCTTTACGATAGCCATCCCCAGTCCAACTCCGTGGTACTGCGTTCTCACATCGGAATCTTCCTGTGCAAATTCCTCAAAAACTTCTTTTATAAATTCCTCACTCATGCCAATACCAGTATCCGAAATGCGGTAACGCATATTTATGTATCCATCCCCGCCCTTTTCCTGACACTGGGCTTCAAATGTAATCGTCCCTCCATCCGGAGTGAATTTTACGGCATTGCTCAGAATATTGACCAGCACATCGCGCAGGCGTGCAGGATCCGCAAGTACATTTGGGATCTTTGCATCTTCACACTGAATCTTAAAGTTGATATCCCTGTTCGTAAGAAAGCCTTTTATAATATCCAATGCAGAATCGGTAATGTTCTTCACATCCGCCGGTACCGGATTGTATTTCACTTTTCCACTTTCGATGTGGGTCAGATCTAATACATCATTGATCAGCGACAGTAAATACTCTGAGCTTTCGTCGATCTTTTCCAGACAATTTTTTACTTCGTCTGACGGATTGTTTTTCATTGCAATACCAGTAAATCCTATAATTGCATTCATCGGTGTCCTCATATCATGGGACATATGTGACAAAAATGCTGTTTTTGCCTTGTTTGCAGCCTGTGCATGCTCTGCCAGTTCCGCCATTTCCTCAGCTTTCTCCTGGGCCGCCTTCTGAGCTTTTTTTCTTGCACTGAGATGCACCATTGTCACAGCCATAGCAGTCAGCAGCCATCCAAAAATAAGAAGAACTAAAACAGTAACAACAGGATGCAGACGGATCCAGTCAACAAATGTCAGCTCTGTTGCTTTGTATGTGGTATACTGTGCTGCAAGATCTTCAACAAGATATTGAGGCATGGCATACATTGCTTTCGTCAGAATACCAGCCAGCGCATGGTTCTCAGTTGATGAAATCACCATGCGGTAGGTGAATGTAGGCTGTTCCAGCAGAGTATATGCCATGGTGCCCGTAGTGTCACTGTTCACAAACGCCTGTGCCATGTAATAGTAGACGAAGGCAGCATCTGCTTTACCCTTACGGACAGCTTCCATCATTTCCTGTCGGGTACTGCACATCAGTTTTTCTGCACCGGGTGCCATTGCATCTTCAATTGAATTGGATGCTGTCTGGTCAACAGTAGCAACAACATTAATTTTCCCATCAAAGTCACGCCGTGTCACCCTTGCCAGCTGCATCGTAATGAAAGGTGCAGTAATCCCCCATTTTTTCGCCTCAGCATAGTTATCTGTTTCCAGGCGTGCATCGATGCTAATATCTGTGGTTTCCTTATTTTTCTGATAAGCAATATACTCATCTCTGGTGACAGGTGTAAGAAACTCATAGGAAATCCCGGCATAGTCTGCAATTTTCCGGAAGTAATCCGGGATAATCCCCTTCATCTCACCATTTTCAGTATAAGAATATGGATAACGGGTCGGATCACACAGAACATGAAGCGGGTTGTCCTTGGAATACTGTGAAATTATACTTTTTTCTTTCTCCGTATATTCCAGATTCTTAGTTTGTATGCTTTCATAATTTTTATTATAAAGTGTCGTTTTCCAGTCACCCTCAACTGCATTCATCTGGTCGATTGCATAATTGATCTCATTCAGCAATTCTGTATTACCTTTTTTAACAATGACATAGAACTCGCTGCTGTCAAATTTATCCACGATACGCTCATTGTTTGTTTTCCTCATAGAAGTGGCCGCAATCGCATCAACATTTCCGCTCTGAAGAGCTTCCTCCATCTCTGCTGTCGTATCAAAATAAAATGGATCATATGTAAATCCTTTATTGCCTGCAAAATCCGCAAACTCTTTATCTCGTGAGCTTCCGTTCAAAAGTGCCACACGCATACCATTGTAAGTACTGTAATTGCCATCCACAATCGTGCTGTTGTCACTGCGGACGGTCAGAATCCCATTATTGGTTCCGATCGGACGTGAAAAGTCAAACTCTTCTTCTCTTTCCGGTGTTTTGCGGGGAGATGTTACCATATCAATCTCGCCATCTTCAAGCATCTGCTGCATATCATCCCAGCTCTTATCATATCCGACATATTCGTAATCTACATCCCAATAACGGGCCATCAGCCGAAGAAAATCATAGCCATACCCACTGCGGTTGCCTTCTTCATCCATCACATGATAACCATCCATGGCAAAGAAACCGACTTTGACAGTTTCATGCTGCGAACTGTCCTCGGCTGCATATGCAGTCAGGGGAGAAAATATCATACACACGCATACAAAAACCAGTAACGCTGCCACATATTTCTTTGCGCTCAAAATCATATGAAATCTCCTGTCCATCAAATAGATTTCTCCAGTATAAGTATACCCTTTTCGTCTCAAAATGCAATGTTTTCTTAAGCAGCAACGAAAATCTCAACTTCCACAGCAGCTATTCCGAAACCATCGCGTACAACACCCTTACAGGTGCGATTCTTAAAATATAATGATACTTGCTACAACCCCCTCAATGCTACATACAGTCGCGCCCGGCAAGAGCGCAGACTTCATCGTGACGCGCGAAAACCCGCTGGAGGATCTGCGGGCCTTGCAGCATCTAGAGCTGGTGGTCTGCTGCGGCCGCGCCGTGAAGAGCCCCTCCCCCAAGCGCAGAAAAGAGGTAGACGCCCCCTGGTTCCCAGATCCGGATCTCTGCCCGGAGCAGCGGCCCGGGTCCCTGCTCCTAGTCCAGACCCATGTTGGGGTGGGCTACCGGATGCTCCGTGTGGAGCCCGATGAGCTGTAACGGGCAGATAAGATTTGGCAAAGACTGCCTTTACCCCTTGACAGAGGCAGCCGGGGACTGCTTTAATGGACCTGATAAAAGGGAGTAAAGGGCGGCGCACCGGATCCTGGACCGGGTGCGCCGCTGCATGGCAGCGTCATCACGGCAGCAATGCCCGATGCCATGTGTTGGCTTGAGACTTTTGTCACAGACACTGTGCTGTGGCAGAAGTCTTTTTTCTTGCCCCGGCACCCAAGCACAAGGAGGCAATGAACAAGCATGAACCTTTTGAACACCTTTGGCAGTCTTTTTTCCAACTTTGGGAACCTGACCTGGCAGATGGTGGTGATGTGGGCCATTGGTGCCCTGCTGATCTACCTGGCCATTGCAAAAAAGATGGAGCCCAGCCTGCTGCTGCCCATGGGCTTTGGGGCCATTCTGGTCAACCTGCCCGGCTCCGGAGCCATTACCCAAGGGGACACCGTAGGCCCCATCTCCGCCCTGTTTGAGGCCGGAATGTCCAACGAGCTTTTCCCCCTGCTGCTGTTTATCGGCATTGGTGCCATGATTGACTTTGGCCCCCTGCTGGAAAAGCCCTGGCTGATGCTTTTTGGCGCAGCCGCACAGTTCGGCATCTTTTTCACCCTGTTTTTGTCCGGGTTCTTCTTTGACCTGAAGGACGCCGCCTCCATTGCCATCATCGGTGCCGCCGACGGCCCCACCGCCATCTTTGTGGCCAACACCCTGGGGTCCCAGTACCTGGGTGCCATTATGGTGGCAGCCTACAGCTACATGGCCCTGGTGCCCATCGTTCAGCCCCCGGTGATCCGGCTGCTGACCACTCGCAAGGAGCGGCGCATCTCTATGCCCTACCAGCAGGGCAAGGTGACCCAGCTCACCAAGATCCTGTTCCCCATCCTGGTCACGGTCATTGCCGGGCTGGTGGCCCCGGCCAGCGTTGCCCTGGTGGGCTTCCTCATGTTTGGCAACCTGCTGCGGGAATGCGGCGTGCTGAACGCCCTCAGCGAAACGGCCCAGAACGTGCTGGCCAACCTGATCACCATCCTGCTGGGTCTGACGGTAGCCGGGCAGATGACCGCCGACAAGTTCGTCCGGCCCGACACCCTGCTGATCCTGGCCCTGGGCCTGGTGGCCTTTGTTTTTGACACCGCTGGCGGCGTGCTGTTTGCCAAGCTGCTGAATCTCTTTTTGCCGGAGGGCAAAAAGCTGAACCCCATGATCGGTGCTGCCGGCATCTCGGCTTTTCCCATGAGCGGCCGGGTGGTCAACAAGATGGGTCTGGAGGAGGACCCCCAGAATTTCCTGTTGATGTATTCCATAAGCGTCAATGTTTCGGGCCAGATCGCTTCCGTCATTGCAGGCGGACTGATCCTGACCCTGCTGGTTTAAAGGAGGTACCCCTATGCTTCATCTTTCTTCCTGGACCGCTACCCTGCCCATCTTGGTCATCGGCATGGTAGGTATCCTTCTGGTCATGGGCGTCCTAGTGCTGGCAGTCATGCTGCTGAACAAGCTGACCCACCGGGACTAAGGCCAGACCCTTCCCACACCTGAAAACCGCAGCCCCTGCCGGAGCATCTTGCCTGGCAGGGGCTGCGGTTTTGCATTTTCATTCTTTCCGGGCAGCTGCACGCTGCCTTGCCTCCCTTGTGGTCAGAATTGTGGTCAAGCCTCAATGAGACCCGGGGATAAAACAAAAAAGAGCCAACGATTTCTAACATGAAATCGTTGGCTCTGAATGGTCCGCCTTATGTTTCCCCAGTCGAACCTTTCCGTCACCGTCTTTCCTTCTTATTTTCTTCTTACCCGTCCCCTCTTCCATTAACCCCTTCTCACCAGCGCATTGTACAGCATCACCAAAAACTGCACCGCGGACGGTGTGCCGGTCAGTGGGTAGCCTGCCAGCTGTTGCACATGTTCCGGGCTTGTGTTCCATGCGATCTGTGCGGCTCGACGAATCGTGCTCTGAATGACTGTCCAGTAGCAGTGATATTGTTCTGACAGTGGCTCATATACTTCCTTCTGTACAGCCTCCAGCCTGTCCTCCTGCTCATAGATCCGGGCCAGCGCATCCCGCAGAATGCGATAAGCTCTCATATTACGGGTGATTCCCAGCGGGCGCAAGATGTCAGCCACCCGGAGTGCAAAGTCTGTCGTTTCGGTCGTAGTCATTTTTTACACATCCTTCCACGCCCACTTTAGCCGAAAAATGTCGGGATGTGTCAATTGCGCCCTAATGTGTCGCAATATGTCGGAATAGGTCGCTTGCAAACAAAAACAGCCCCGGGAACCAGATGGTTCCCGGGGCTGTTGCTCTATGTAGGCGTACACCCTGCCGCCGCAGCGGCTAAGTTATGCATAGTTGCTTACAAAATGGAAGCACCTGCTGAGCTTAGTGCACGCCCTTCTTCAGCTGCTCCAGATAGCTGTCCGCCGCCAGCGCCTCTTTGGTGAAAGAATTGTTCTCCCACCACGCCCAGATGGCCGCCGCCGAGGTCAGGCCTGCCGTCACCCACTGCTCCAGCTGTGCGCTGTCAATGGGCAGCAGCGGCTTGCCGCAGGCGCTGAGGATCTGGTTTGCCAGGGCCAGGCCCAGCACGGCGGTGCGTGCCACGGTGCCGGCGGAAATGTTGTTGTTCTTCGTGATGTGTGCGTTCATGTTCAGGTTCCTTTCTGCTCTTCCGAGCGCTGCTTTAAAATGTCCACGGCCTTTGTCAGCGCCGCCGGGATCGGCAGGCCCATCAATCCGGCATTCTCAACGATGGAAATGGTCTCGTTGCAGATAAAGCCGATGACCACGGCGTCCCGCACAAAGCTGGTTGCCATCACGGCGTCCAGCCGGCAGGCCACCAGCACGATCAGCAGGGTCTCTCCCTTGCGGATCAGTCCTTTCCAGCCCGCACGGCTCTCCAGCGCGCCGGTCCGGCTCTTGGGGCTGGCGTGGAATACGCCCGCCACGATCAGGCCGGTCACGTAGTCCACGGCCATAAAGAGGATCAGCGTCTGCAGCGCCGCATCCCAGCCGCCGTACAGGCTGGCAATGGCGGCCCCCAGCGCCCCCACGGCCATGCAAAAGGTGTCTTTCATGTCGTTTCCTCCTTTCGTCTCATTTTCGTTTTAATCGTCTCAAAGCGGTGTGCCGTGAGACGATCAGCCCACCCACCGGCTCTTGTTGGGCCGGGTGTCCACATGCACCCAGCCCTTGGCGCGGCCCGCCTTGACGGGGTAGCGGCCAACGCCGCCCCAGTCCGGCATCAGGGCCTCGGCGTAGGCGGCCACGTCCTCGACGCTGACGCCCTGCACCTGGATGTCAGCCGCCCGGCCCAGCAGGTGCTGGCTGCTCTTGGCTCCACCCACGGCCGCGTTGTGGGCCGCCGTGCGGTAGCCGCTGGTGATCGTGATGGGCTTGTTAAAATGCTCCCGGATGGCCTGCAGCAGCACCACGAGGGTCTGGTCGATCATGATGGCGTCGCTGCCGTCGCGGCAGCGAAACTCCCGCACCTTAAAGCCCGGTGCCAGCTGCCTGGCCCCGTCCTTGGCAAGGCTATACTGTTTGATTGCCATTTTGTCACGTCCTTTCTGTTTCGTCAGGTTCTTCTGTTTCTTCGTCCTGCTCGGATACTGCGGAGATGCCGTTTGCGGCCAGCAGGGCTTCCACGGTGCTGCGCAGACGGGCGGGCACCTCGTCCAGCGTCTTGATACCCTTGCGGATCAGGGCTGCATAAATTTTCGCCATCAATTTTCCTCCTTTTCTTCGTACAGCTCGCACATGGCCACCTGAAGATCGGTGACACTGCTCTCCACGGCGGTCACCTGCGTCAGCAGGTCCGCCAGGGTGGGGTAGTGGTAGCCGGTGAATACAACCGATACAGTATTCAGCGTATTGGTAAGGGTACATTCAAGATTTTTTTTGTCGGCCGAAAATAATACTGTGACCGTGAGACTTCCCGCGCCAAAACTGCCAGCTGCATATGTCATACCAGGGGTAAGATTAAAATCATCTTCGTCTGCGCCACAGGTCATGCGGAGGTTAACGTAATCTACACCGTCCTGAACGCTAATTGTCTGAGTTTTTCTCCTCCCAATCGTTGTTTTTCCGCTCCACACCAGCCGGGGCTCCGACTTTACCGCCACGGCGGCAGCGATCTTGTCATTGAGGGTCTTGCCGCTGAGGGTGCCGTCCGGGGCGATGTCCAGGTAGTCCCCTACCTTTACGCCGCCCAGGGCGTCCGCTGTGGCGGCAGGCAGCACGTACTCCTGGGCCAGCATCACGGTCTCGGTGCTGCCGTCGCCCTTGGTCACGGTCATTGTGTTGCCCTGCACGGTCAGCGCCTTGAGGTACACGCCGCTCCCCGCTTCCACCGCGCCCACGTCCTCCGCCGTCAGCGGGGTCTCCTTCCCGGTGCCGCCGTGTTCTGTACCCAGCACCCCGGTCATGGCCGGCAGGCTGGTGGTGTCCTGGGTGGTAAAGGTCCGTTTGCTGCCGTCTCCCAGTTCCACCGTCAGGATCTTTCCTGCCAGGGTCAGACTTTTCACCACCTGGTCACTGCCCTGGGGCACTGCCCCCAGGTCCTCAGCCGTCAGGTGCACCGCGCCGCCCTTGCCGTTGACGCTCACCACCTTCCCGGTCTCCGGGGCCGCTGCCTCTGCCCGGGCCGCCGCAGCCTCTGCCCTCGCTGCCGAATTTTCAGAGTTTTCGGCCCCTGCCGTTGCCGTCCGGGCCGCCGTCTCTGCCTGGCCCTTGGCATTCACCGCCCGGGTTGCTGCGGTGGCCGCCGTCTCGGCGTTGGTCTTTGCGCTGGCTGCGGCCTGCTGCGCCGTGTTGGAGTATTCCAGCACCCGGGCCACAAAGGTCTCGTACTGGGTGGGGCTGATTTCCACGTCTCCGTCGGTGTTCAGGGTGCCGTAGCACTCGTACCGTGCCGGTCTTGTCAGGGCTCGGTAGCCGTCCGCGCCCAGTGCCAGCAGCATCCACTGCCCGCTGGGGCTGGCCGTCAGGGTCTTGTCCACCGCCACGCTGTCCTCGTCGTCCAGCAGCACCGGTGCGGGCAGGGTGCCGTCCAGCCACTGCACATGCAGCGTCACGCTCAGGCCCTTCCATTCTGCCGGCAGCTCAAATTCCAGGCGCTCCACCCCGGCGCTGCTCTGTCCGCCCACCTTCAGCACCCGGATGTCCGGGGCAAACTCCGCCCCGGCAAAACTGCGCTTCAAGATCTTCACACGCATTCGCGTCTCCTCCTTTCGCCCTTCCAGTCTACCGCACTCCGCTGCACAAAAAACCTGCGGACTTTCGCACGCAAAACAAGGATTGCAAAAAGAGATTTTCCTATTTTATGTGCGCATCATGTTGACATCATGCGCATATCATGTTATTCTAAGCATAGAATAGTTCTGAAGGAGGTTTTCGTTATGGCTAAAGTAAGCACCAACATCAGTCTGGATGCAGATCTCAAGCGTTCCAGTCAGGAGCTTTTTTCCGATCTTGGCATGGATCTCTCCACCGCAGTCACCATCTTTCTGAAGCAGGCAGTCCGCGTTCAGGGCCTGCCGTTCCCTGTCTCGCGGGAAATTCCCAATGCGGAGACCGCAGCTGCCTTGAACGAATACTCCGCCATGAAGACACACCCCGAAAATTACCCCCGTTACGCATCCTTTCACGATGCTATGAACGAGGTATTGTCCAATGCTTGAGGTCGTTCTTTCCAATCGCTTCAAAAAGGATCTCAAACTCGCCGCCAAGCGTGGCTGCGATCTCAGCCTGCTGGAATCCATCGTGGACCAGCTGGCCGCACAGCAGCCCCTGCCAGAAAAGAACCGCGATCACGATCTCACCGGTGATTACATCGGCTTTCGTGAATGTCACATCCGTCCCGATTGGCTTCTGATCTATCGCGTGGACGGTGAGCAGCTCATGCTCTTCCTGTTCCGCACAGGTACGCACTCTGACCTGTTTGACTGATGCAAAGCAAGCACCCCGGCAGCCATTTCCGGCCGCCGGGGTGCTCTTGTTTACTTCAGCAGATCATACCGGTCAAACTCGTTTTCCTTCTGTGCCTCCTTCTCTGCGTTCTTCTCCGCCTGTTTCACCCAGTCGTCCAGATTCTTCTGCTCGTACAGGGCGTTCCCGTCTTTGTCGGTCAAGGCCAGCAGCATCTCCGCCAGCTGCTCCCGGTCGTACTCGCTGCCATCCACATAGTCCGCCTTAGCCGCCTTCGTGATCTCATTTTTCACGCTGGACGGCTTCTTGCCCGCCTTCACCAGCCGGTCGTACTCGTCCTGCACGCTCTGGCCGCTGCCGCTGCCCACGGCATCCCGCAGGCCCGCATAGATGCTGCTGGCCTTGTCGTATCCCTTCTCGGCCTTCAGCAGCTCGTTGCTCTTTGCATCCACCGCTTTCACCACGCAGTCGTGGGCGTCGCTCTGTTCCCCGCCAAAGGCCTGCTGCATCTCGCTCGTCATCTGGTCCACCAGCTGCTTGCGCTTTTCCCAGCGGTCGGCGTTGGTCTCCTGCGCCGCCTCGGTCACCCGGGGCTCGTACTGCTGCAGCCGCTGTTTCATCTGCTCGTACATCTTGTTTTCCTGGATGGTCCCGGCCTCCACCATGCCGTTCAGCTTTTCAATCGCGGCTTTCGCCTCCACCGTGTCCCCGTTCAGGTAGGCGTTGTACAGCCGGTCATACTGGCCGGTGGCGCTGGCGGGCAGGCTGTCAAAGTTTCCGCCCTCCTTGTTCCAGTTGGCAAGGGTGTCCATCCAGCCGGTCACCGCCTGCACCTGCTTTTTCAGGTTGGCGTAAGGGATGCCCCGTGCCGCCGCAAACTGGCCCAGCATGTCTACAATGGCCTCCTTCATCTGGGCGTTGTAGGCGTCCAGCTGCTTCTCGGTCATCTCGCTGGTGTCCTTGGCTTCCAGCTGGTATACCTTGCCCATCTTCCGCACCACGTCGTTCAGCACTTCAATGCCGTTCATGCTGATGGTGGAGCGGGTGCTGGTAAAGCCGGACGTCACCAGGTCCACGGCGGTCATGGCCTCGCTCACGCCGGTCCAGTTGCTGCCAAAGCTCTTCACAAACTGCCGCACAAAGTCCCATGCCACGCTCCACGGGGTCATGTCGCCGTTGTCGTCCTGCAGGTCCTGCCACCGGTGCAGCCCAAATTTCACGCCCACGCCCAGGGCGGCGATCACGGCCGTCTGCACCACCTGGCTGCTCACGGCGCGCCACACCCGCTGCCCTGCCTGGTCTTTTGCGTTCTGCGCTTCTTCCAGCGCCGCCTTGCTTTCGGCGCCGGGCCGTTCTTTGTACGCGGCCTTCCGGGCCTTCACCCATTCGCCCTGCGCCGCATAGTCCTCAAAGGCCGACGTCAGGATCTGCGCGTTCTGCTGCCGCTGGGTGCTGAACATCATCAGCGTCTTGGTCATCTCGTTGCCGGACCGCTGGAACCCCGTGCGCTGCATGGTGGTGTAGTTGGGCTGGGTGTGCTCCACCACCTGCTCAAACTTCTCGTTCACCGCCGCCCAGTATTCCGGGCTGTTCACCACCTCGGCCCCGGCCGCAAATTCCTCCGGGTGGGCTTTCACATAGCTCTCGCTGCCCTGCCAGCACGCCGCCACCGTGATCTCGTCCATCTTGCCAATGCCCGCCGTCCACAGGCTCAGCACCTTGTCGGCCGCTTTCGTCACCCCGCGCACGGCCTTGTTGTCGCTGTTCCGGGCCGCGTCGTGGGTACGGCCCACAAAGCCCTTCTGCGCGTTGGCACTTGCCATCTCGCCCACGCTGGTGCCCCGCAGGCGGTAGGCCAGCAGCTCGTCCCCGTGCTCGGCCATCCGCTGTTCAATTTTCGTCAGGCTGCTGTCCATGTCAGAGCCCAAAAAGCGCCCCACATTGCGCAGGTCGAATAGATTTTTGTTAAACTGTACAAATGCGCTTCCCGTGGCGCCCCAGCCCAGCTCTGCCGCTGCCGTGGGTAAGGACGCTGCCTGCAGCAGCGTCACGTTCACGTTGGCGTTCAGCGCCGCGGCCGCCGCATAGCTGCGCAGCTTCGCAAACACGCCGTCACCCACGGCCCGGCTGTCCTTCACCTCACACAGGTCGGCCAGAGCGTTGTTCATGTAGGTGCGGGCCGGGGTCCCCCAGGTCTCTTCCAGCGTATTGAACAGGGTCTTGCCGCCCTGCATGCTGTTCAGCACCTTTTCCGCATTCCGCAGCGGCACCGCCATGCCCGCATACTGGGCCGTGTTCTCAATGCTGGTCTCGGCCTGCTGCACCAGGCCCACCAGCAAAACCGGCTTGGAGCTGTTCACCCGGTGGTTCAGCCACCCCGGGTTCGCCGCGCTGTTGTCGTACCGGATGCCCTTGTTCTGTTCCGGGTTCGCGTCACTGTCCACGTTGATGTGGATGTAGTTCTCCGTGGTGGCCTTCTTCACGCCGCTCAAAAGCATGCTGGTCTCGTTGATGTACCCGGTCATCCTGGCGTTCAGGGTCTTCCAGGCCGCCATCCACGCCCGGTCGTAGTCGGTCAGGTGCTTGTCCACCTCTTCCAGCAGGGTGCGGCGCTCGGCGTCCTCGTTCTGGCTCAGGGCAGCCGCGTCCAGCTTGCTGCCCTCGCTGTCGGTCACGGCCAGCTGGCCCACCCGCACCGTGGCCTTGTCCAGCTTTGCCAGCTCCGTGTCGCCGGAGAGCTTTGCCTCCATGTTTTCCAGCGTCAGGCCGCCGTGCAGGATGTGGTGCACGCCCTGCTTGTTCTGCAGCTGCAGCGCCAGCTCCGCCAGCTGGTTGTGGGTGATCTTCCGCGCCTTGCCGCTGTCGTCTTTCAGACCGATGTCCACAAGGTCATGGGTAAAGTGGTAAAGTTCCTTCTCGTGCTTCGGCCCCGTCAGCTCGTCAAACACCCTCGTGCCCTCGATCAGGATCTTTGTTTTCTTTCGCTGGCCGTCGTTCAGCATTTTGCCCAGGTTCTCCATGTAGCCGCCGTGGGTGTACCCGCCCAGCCGCTCAAACATCCGTTCAATGTTCATGGTGTTCATCTTATAGCTGTTCAGTGCCCGGCTCATCCTGCCAAGGGCGCCCGGCTTTTTGCTCACGCCTTTGGCGTCGGTCAGCTCGCTTTTCACCCCCTCGGCGAATTCGTCGATCATCACGTCCTCGGCCGCGCCCACCACCACGTTGTCGGTCTTGATGATGTGCAGCGTCTGGTCAATGATGTCCCGCAGCCCTCGCAGTTCGGTGGAGCTCAAGGTGGCCATGCCGCCGTTTTTCAGCGCTGCCAGTCGGTCGTTCAGTCCGTCCACATACGCCGTCCAGCTCGGGCTTTCATCCTCCCGGGTGTACTGCTTTGCGTTCTCGATCTTCGCCCGCAGCACTTCGATCTCCCGTTCCCGGTTGTCGTTCACGTCCAGCAGCCACTCGTCAATGGCGTCCTGCAGGCCGCTGTTCTCCCATTCCAGCTGTGCCCGGTCGCTGTTCTCCATCTCCCGCTTGATGCCGTCCCGCAGCCCGTGCACCGCTTTTTCCATGGCTGCCTTGCTGTCCTGCATGGGCGCGTAGGTCCAGCCCTCTTCGCCCCGGTGCGACCACTGGGCAAGCCGCTGGGCCGTCTCCCGGTTTCCAATGGCCTCGTTCGCCAGCTGCAAAACCGGCTGCACCTTGTCCAAAAGGTACTCCGGCACATACTTTTTCTCGTTCGGGTGCTCGAACATCTTGGTCAGCTCACTCGTCGCCTTGCGGATGGCCCGCCGGGTGTTGTCCTTGTCCCGGCTGTCCCGCATCTGGGCCAGCCGCTCGGCGTTCTTCGCCTGTGCAATGGCAATTTTCTCCCGGGTCTTTCCGCGTTCTGCCTCCCGCAGTACAGCCGCCTGCTGTTCCAGCTTCCGCTCCTTCGCGCCAAGCTTTGCCTCTGCCCTTGCGGCCGCTTCCTTGTAGTCCTGCTGGGCCTTGGTCATCCGGTCCGCATAGGGTTGCCGCATCTTCTGCCGGTCGCTGGCCCGCTGTTTGGCCGCGTTCAGGTTGGCCTCGGCCTGCAGCGCCAGGCTGTGCCGCTTTGCCTGTTCGTTCATCTGCTCGGTCCGCGCCTTGAACTCCGCCCGCAGTTTCGCGTTCCGGCTGTTGGCCACGCCCGGCAGGCCCAGGTATTCGTTCCACAGATCCATGGCCAGTTCCTGCTTGGCCGCGTCCCATTCGCTGTCATAGGCGCTCTCCATCGTGGGCTTGATCGCATCGTGTGCCGCCGCCATGGCTTCCAGCGCGTCGGCGGCGCTGCTGGGCGTTTCGGTGGGGAACAATCCCCCGCCAATGCCCTGCAGCTCGGTAAAGTCGGCGTCCCACCGGCTCACCTCGCCCTTTTTCGTCAGCGTCAGGCTCACGCCGTGCTTTGCCAGCTCCTTCCGGGCCTCGGCCCAGCTGCCGTACTTGTACAGCACCTCGTTGTAGTCCTTGCTGCCTTTTTCCAGGCTCATGCTCATCTTGTGCAGGTCGGGGTAGGCCTTCCACAGCTCGTCGTTTTTCTTGGCGCTGCCTTCCATCACCTGCTGGGCCATGTCCAGCACAAAGCCGTGGGCCTGGGCCCAGTCCACGCTGCCGCCGCTCAGGTAGTTCCGCAGTGCGGCAAGGCGGCTGGTCAGGGTCTTCACGTCCGCCCGGCTGTCGCTGGTCTTCACCATCTTCCGGGCAATGCGTTCCAGGCTTTCGTCCGACACCTGTGCCGCATCCGCCTGCGCCATCACCTTGGCCAGAGTCTCGGTCTCAGCGCCGCCGTCCCCCACGCTCTGGCGCCTGGCTGCTTCCACGTCCTCGCTGTCCACGTCCAGCTGGTAGCGGTTTTCTCCTTCCTGCGTCATAAACTGTGCAAGTTTTGCGTTGCGGGAATTTGCATCCATCATCTTGACAGACTCTCCGAAGTATGTTAAAGTACCTCTGGAACCGTACATGGTTGGGGGGACCGGCAATTGGAGCCCAGTACTGCCCAGCCATGCTGCGGTTCTTTTTTTATTCGGGTCAATGTACAGGATTTGGTCACTGTTCAACGCATTCTGCACATTGTTCTTTCCATAAGCGCTGGTAAGAACAATATTATCCATCACTAATCCATTCTTACGGGTCGGCAGCAGTTCCAACGAAACACTCACCGGCTGGTTCAGTGCATCCTTCACTTCACCGAACATATAGATTCGGCTTCTATAATTTTTTCCCTGATTTGCGCCGGTCTCCTCATTCGAGTGCAGCACCACCACCGGGTTTTCCAATACCTGTGGCACCTGCTTGATGATGTCCGGTGTCATGATGGATTTTTCTTTTCCGGCCTTATATCTTACCTCACTGTGTTTTTTCAGAATTTCTTTGATTTTACCAGCATTCCACAAAATCGTCTGATCTTTCACACCAATGCTTTTCAGCACATCCGATGTCTTGCCGACCGTGATCATATAATCGTCCGTCTTTTTGTTCAGACTTTCGATCTCGTCCTCAAACCGTTCGTCAATGGAATACCGCACATCTTCCGCCGCTGCCGCGTCTGCCGCAGCGGCTTTTTCCATGCCGCCGTTTGCTTCCAGCGCCGCGCGGTAGTTGGCCCCGGCGTCCGCCTGGTGGTTGAAGTAGATCTGCCGCAGGTCCTTCAGCTGGGTCTCGGTCAGGGTCTGTGCCGCCTTGGCCGCGGCATTGTCCGGTTCCGCCCCCAGCAGGGTCTTGATGTCGGTCAGCACCTTCTGCAAAAGCGTCTCGATCTTCTGCATCACCCGGTTGCTCCGCTTCTGGACCTGGGCGTTCATCCTGGCTTCCGCCGCCTGCTGGCGCACATAATTCCGGAAGTCCTCTTCCGTTCCAAAAATGCTGCGCATGGCGTCCGCCGTGATCTCTTCCATGGCCTGGTTGTAGGTCAGCTGCTGGCCCGCCCGCTCGTACCGGTCCAGATAGCTCTGCACCAGCTCCTGCACGCTGTCCATGCCGTTCTGCTGCACAAGGTAGTGCTCAAAGGTGTCGATCAGCTCCTGCCCGCCGGCGTTGTCCCAGCGGTTCAGCTCGTGCAGCGTCTCGTGCATCACAGTGGCGGCGTCGGCTTCACTCGAGTAAAACACCTTGCCCGCCGCGCTCTGGATCAGGCCCTTGGCGTTGTTTGCAAGGCCCTGCACCACCCGCTGCGCCGCCACGCCGCTGGCCTTGGCGCTCAACTCGATCAGGGCGTCGTCCGCCCGGGTGCCCTTGCTCACGCTGCCGTCTGCCTTGTAGTAAGTGCCGGCATCCTCCCGCAGTGCCGCCTTGCCGGGGCGCTTGCCCAGCTCTGCGGCCCGGGTCTCCTGGTAGCGTTCCGCTTCTCCTTTGCCCTGTAAGTAGGCCAGGTTCAGCGCCGTCCGGCCTGCATCCCCCAGCGCCAGCACCTGCTGCACCCGTCCGCTCAGGGCGCTGCCCTTGCCGGTCATCTGCAGCGCCTCGGCAAAGCTGGCTCCTTCCCCGTTCACACCCAGCCGGTACAGGCTGGCCGCGGCCGGGGCGTAGATCTCCGCCCCAATGCCTGCCGGCATGTTGTTCACCACGGTCTGCACCGCCTGGGTGCTCATCCGGTAGTGCTGCGCCAGCTCCTGCGCCGTCTGCACCTGCTCGCCCCGCGTCCAGCTGTCCGTTTCCAGCGCCGCCGGGTCTGCCCGCAGTTCCACGTCCGCGTACTCCGCCGGGCTCTGCTGCTGCGCCGGCGCTTCCTGCTGCGCAGCGGCCCGGCTTTCCGCCTGCGCCTGCTGGTGCAGCTGTTCCGGGTCAAACAGCATAGTCCTAGGGTTTTCCGGGTCTACCGTCCGCACCGCTTCCGTGCCGTCCGCAAAGCGCACCGTCATGGTGTCGTTGCTCATGCTCACGCTGTAGCCCTGCCCGTTTTCCACGGTTTTCCCGGCCTTTTCCACGGCACCCTGGCCCGGATCAGCGGCAGGGTTCTCTGCCCGCGCCGCATTGTTCCCGACATTTGTGTCGGGAACTTCCGCCGCCTGCTGCCGTGTCTGCCGGGCAAGCGTGCGCAGGGCTTTCCGGGTCTCGCTGGCCGTGGCAGGCAGCTCCATGCCGTACTCCTCCGCAAAGGCCGCCCGGTTTGCTTCGTTGGCCGCGTTCGGGGTGAACAGGTTGATGGTCTTGCCCGTCAGGTTGTCCGCCTCCATGGCGGCCGCCAGCTGCTGCACCGCCGGGTTCTCGCTGCGCACCGCTGGGGCTGCATCCTTCTGGGCAGTTGTTTCCGCAGCATCTGCATTGTCCGTCTGCTGCACGGCTGCGGCCTGGTCTGCCTGCTGCCGTGCAGCTTCTCCCGGCTCCATGGCCCGCGCTTCCAGCGCCCGCTGCGCCGCTGCGGCATCCGCCGCCCGGCTCTCGGTGTCCGCCTGCACCGGGGCAGCCGTTTCCATCCCGGCCCGGGCATCCAGCGTCCGGCTCATGGCACCCAGCCCCGTGCCCACGGCACCGCCCAGCGCACCGGAGGCACCACCCGTCAGGCCGCTCTGCAGCGCCTGCAAAAAGGTGTCGCTCTGCAGCAGCTCGTCGGCGGCCTGCTGGTCGCCGCCCAGCGTGGCATCAATGATCTTGTCCGCATAGGTCTCCACAAAGGCCTGTACCGCATTGTCCACGCCGCCGGAGATCGTGTTGGCGGCCAACTGGCTGTTGCCCAGCCCGCTCACCAGCTTCGAGCTGCGCACAAGATCGGCCAGCTTTCCGGCCACCGTGTCCCGGGCATAGTCCACGCCCATGCTGCGGGCCATGTCCGCCACGCCCACGCTGTTGATGGCCCAGCCTGCGCCAAACTTTGCAAGGCGCCCACATCTCGCACGTCCTGGCCCATGCTCTCCGCCGCGCCCTGGGCGCTCAGCACCGGCAGCACCAGGTAGGGGCTCACGCCCGCAACAGCCAGGTTCTCCGCTGCGCTGGTGGCAACGCCCATGGCTGTTTTGGCCGCCGGGCTCATGCCCGCCTGGGCTGCTTCCGTGCGCTGCTGGCCGTAGTGGTACAGCTGGTAGCCAAGGCTCGTGTCTTTATCCAGCGCCGTTTTCTGCACCGTCCCGGCAATGCGGCTGCGCATTTCGTCGATCTCGCTCTGGCTGTAGCCCATGCCGCGCAGATCCTCGTCGGTGTACTGGGGGTTATAGTCCATGTCCACCGCCGTGATCCGGTCTTTCAGTTCCTTGCCACGGGCATCGCCTTCCAGTTCCTTGTCCAGTGCCGCCTCGTTTTTCTGGGTAGCCCGGATGTCCTTCACGCCCTGGGTGGTCATCTCGCCCGCCATGGGCACCGCCGACGCCACCGTGGCTGCAATGCCCTTCGTGGTGTCCGCCGTGCGGCGCACCGCCCGGTCAGTCACCGGCAAGGCATCATATTCCCGGATGTATGCCCGGGCCTCGTTGATCTCCTGGGCCGTGTACCCCATCTTCAAAAGGTCTCCGGGGCTGTACCGCTGCTTTGTACCGGTTACCTGCACGGCCTGCTCCGGGGCAACGCCCTTGTCCTCCTGAGTGGTGTACTCCTTCTGCCGCAGCAGGTCCACCACCTCCCGGTGCCGGGGGTCGGCATCCATCCACTGGTTCAGCTCGTCAAAGCGGTCGGTCTGCCGGTCCTTGGCAAGGGCGTTTCCCACCTTCTGCGCCGCCTTGGCGTAGCTGCCGTAGGTGCCCTGCGCAATGGCCCGCTGTTTCGGGGCGTTGTCGCTGCCAACATAGTTCCAGCCCGGTTCGTAGTCCTCCTGCCGGTCCGTGGCCACCGGGCTGCCCGTGTTGCTGGCCATATCCGCCAGCACCTGCTTGCCCAGCGTGTCCGCGCTCACCGTGCCAAGCACCTGCCGCGTGCCGCCCGTCCAGGCCGGGGTGCTGGCCGTCGTCTGCAGGCGGCTGGTGCTGGCGGGGGCAGCCGTCATCTGGCTGCGGATCTGCGCCACCTGGGCCACGCTCAGGCCCGTGCCGGCGCTCTTGGCTGCCGGTGCCGCCGGTGTGGTCTTGGCCGTCTGGGTCGTCGTCTTCTTCTGGGCTGCGGTTTTTGCGGCGTCATTCGCTTTAATCTGCTCCCGCATCTGGCGCACCTGTTCTACACTCAGGCTCATGTTGCTCCTCCTTTACCATCCCATAGTCTGCGACACCTGACTGATGGTGCTGTCGCTGTAATTTTTCCGGATCAGATACTCGGTGATCTGGGCCATGTCATAGCCATTGTTTGCCATCTGCTGTGCTTCTCGCAGCGCCGTATTGTAATTGCCGCCTTTCGGGCTGGCCATGCTCACCGACGCCCCCGCCACGCCGTCCACCGTGCCGCTGGTGCTCCACGGCGTTTTGGTGGTCGCTGCCGGCAGCTTGCTGGTCGTGGTTCCCGCCTTTCCCGCTCCGGTTCCTCCCGCCGCGCTCTGGGTACTGGCCTTGGTGCCGGTGTCTGCCTTGATCCATCCCGCATTGGTCAGGGTCCGCTTGTAAAAGTCGTACAGGGGCTCGGTGCCCTTCATGCTGGAAAATTTGTTTGCCATCTGCTGCAGCTGGCTGGTCGTGTAGCCGCTGCTCTTGCTTCCCGAGCTGCTCCCACCGCTTCTCGTGCTTCCGGTGCCCGTGGTCTTGTACCGCTGCTGCAGTCCCAGCAGCGCCTGCTGGTATGCAAGGTTCGAGCTGTTCAGCCGCCCGGCAATGGTGCCGTAGCTGTCCGTGCTGTCCCCGCTCAGTCCTGCCATCTGCAGGTAATTCTTTGCTGCCGTGTCGTTGCCGCTGCCCGCCAGGCTTGCGCCCTGCAGCAGGGCCGCCATCTTGTCCTTCTGGGTATCGCTCATGCCCTCCCAGGCGTCCAGCATCGTGCTGTCCAGTCCGTACTTGGTCAGGGTCTGGGCTGCCAGGTCATCAAAGCCCGCCTGCTTAAAGGCCTGCGCCTGTTCCATGGCGCTGATCTGGTCGCTCAGCTGGGTGCGCTGCAGGCTGTCCGCATACTGCTGCTTCTGTAGTTCAAACTCCTTGTCCCACTGGTAATAGCCCTGGTAGGCATCGTACCCGGTCTTCACCGCGTTGCCCACGCCCTTCACAACGTTCCACACATTGTTCCAGAAGTCGCTGTTCTCCTGCCGTGCCGTGTCCACCCGGCCGCTCAGGTAGTCCCGCCAGTTCTGGGCATTGCTCACGCTACCGTCATACTCGCTGCGTTCCAGGCTCTGCTGGCCCAGCAGGTCGTCCAGCACGCTGGTGGTGTCACTCATCTTCTGCTTCCAGTTCTGCAAAGCGTCCGCCCGCAGGCTGCTCAGGCTGTTGTCCACGCCTGCGATCTGCTCCCCTGCCGCCTGGTTCGCCGCCGTCTTGGCCCAGTCCGCACCGTACCCGCCCGCCAGGGTATTGGCCGTGCCGGCAGCGGCTGCCGCGCCGTTCTGGGCGTTGGCCACGCTGTTGGCCCGGTACTGCTGGTAGGCAGCGTTCAGGGCGTCCGTGTCCACGCCGGTGCTGCCGGTCAGGCTGGCATCCGCCAGCTGCACCAGCTTCTGGTTGATGCTGTCCGTGTAGTTGTTCTGGTAGGCCCTCGGCATAGCCTGTTCGGCCTGGGCCAGCTTCTTCTTTGCCGTGTTCAGTCTCGCAATGGTTCCCATGGTGTCCCCTCCTTACACAAAAAAGAACGGTAAGATCTGCGCCGCCAGCTGCACCGCGCTCAGAATGCCGTTCAGCCACCGGCTGGTGCGCTGGCTGCTCTCGCTGCTGGCCTTGTCGTACTCGTTCTGGCGGTACTGCAGCCCGTCCATCCAGTTGGCCATGTCCTTCTGGTAGTTCTGGTAGTCCTGCTGTTCGGCGTTCTGCAGTCCGCTCAGCCGGCTCTCCAGCCCGGTGCGCTTGGCCGTGTACTCGCTGCGGCTCTGGTCCTGCAGGCTGTTCAGCACGTTGTCCAGGTTGTTCATGGTGGCCGTGTAGGCGTTCTGGCCCGCCTGGGTGCCGTAGCTGGAGCTGTAGCCTCCGGTCTGGGCCGCCGCGTTGGCCTGGGCGTTCTGGTTCGCCAGCTTGGCCGAGCGGGTGTACTGGCTCTTGTACTGCTGGTAGGCCGTGTCGGCGTCCGGGTCGTAGTCAAATTCTTTCATGCCGTCCAGCTGGCCCATCACGTCCTTGATCTTCGGCTGGTACTGGCTCACATAGTCCGCCGGGCGGGTCTTTTCGTAGTTCTCCAGTTCCGTCCGGGCATTGCTCAGTCTGCTCATTCCGTCTCCCCTTACTGCTCAAAATTCTCGCTCATGTTCTCGCTGTCCAGGTTGGTCAGCACGTAGCCCAGCTGTTCCTGCAGCTGGTACAGGTAGTTGCGCAGCGCCCGGGCGTCCTCCGGGTCCATGCTGCTGCCAAAGCTGGGCAGGCTGATGCCGTTCAGCCCCGCTAAACTCGCCATGTTCATCCCTCACTTTCTCGGCCCGGCCCCGGTCACCCGGCCGCCGGTGGTGCCTGCCAGCGTAAAGGCCATGCTCCGCAAAGCGATCTGCCCCGTGCCGCTCAGCTTCAGCCGCATGGTGTCGTGCCGGCGCGGCTCAAAGGGCAGGTTCAGCCGGGCATGGTCTCCCGTGGCGGCCGCCGTGCGCAGGGTCTCCCAGGGTCCGCCGTCGTAGCTCACCGCCAGCGTCACCACACTGTGGACCTGCGCGTCCAGCCGCAGGGTGATCCGGCTGATGTATTTGTCATCCGTCTCGGTCAGTCCAATGTCTCCGCTCACCGCTTCAAACTGCAGCGCCGCCTCGGCTTCCCCTTCTGTTTCCCGGTCGGGGTCTGCCGCCCACAGGGCCCGGCCGTCCCACAGGTACAGCTGCCGGCCGGTGCTGGCCATCTCGTAACCCACGGCGCTCTCCTCGTGCCACAGGCCCCTCCGTGTCGTACACCAGCAGCCGCCCGGCGCTGTCCCTGGCGGCGCAGGTACAGGTAATACCGCGCGTCCGGCTTCCGGCCGCGCACCACGCGGCCCCGTCAGCTTCCCGGTGTCCAGCGCGCCGGACACCTTGCTGGGCAGGCTGCCGTCCCATGCCATCACCCGCCGGGCGAAAGGTAATACAGCGTCTCGTTCAGCACGCACAGGCTGTGGGCGGCGTTGGCTGCCACGCCCCGGCACCGCACGCTGGAGAGCTGGTAGTCGCTGGGTTTGGAGCCGTACAGCTTGTGGATGCAGTTCTCTTTGAAGAACAGCACATACCCCATGCAGCTGGCCGCGCCGGTAAAGGTTCCGTCGCTGCCCACGCTCACGGCGTAGCTGTCCGCTGCAATGCCCCGGTAACTGTACCAGTTGGTGGGGTCGCCCAGGCGGCAGGCGTAAATGGTGTTTTCCTTCTTGCTGCAGCCCCACACCCGGTTGCCCTGCTCCGTCACAAAGTCCAGCTCCGGCACCCGCCGCTCCAGCGTGATGCTCACGGCCAGGCCCTCATTCTCGGTGCGTGCCCGTCCAGCTGCGCCAGCTGGTGCCCGTGGCCGTCACCGTCCAGCTGCCATAGTACCGGCTGCTGTCCGGGCCGGGGTCAGGCTGGCCACAAGGTCGTCTCCTTCCAGCGCCTGCACCACGATCTCTCCGTTCAGGTCTGCCGCCAGCGCGTCACACACCGCCTGCGGCATGCCGGTCAGGTCACCGTGTCGCCCTCCTTCAGCAGGCTCCCGATCCCCGGGCAGGTCATGCGCACCGTGTTCACCAGCACCTGCACCCACTTGCCGCTCTTGGCGCTCCACTTTTCCAGCACGCTCTCATAGTCGTACAGGTTCCCGGCGGCGCCCTTCAAAACAGCTGCCCGTCCTCCGGGCTCTCCGGCTCCGTGTCGCCTGCACCGGCCACCTCGTACATCTTGCCCTCCGTGTCGCAGGGGCACACGGTCATTTGCGGTCGCCCAGCTCCCACTTTGCCCCAGCGTTTCCAGCTGGCCGGTCTCGGTGTCAAAGGCCAGCTTGTCCGGCCAGATCAGCACCTTGCTGCCCATGCCGGCCAGCGCCTTGCGGTCGTCCGTCAGCACATTCTCCAGCGTCACCGTCGCCGTGCGGCCCGCCTGCCCGTCCGGTGCATATTCCAGCCCCGTGCCCCGGCAGATCAGCAGCCCGTTCAGGTGGTATATGCCGTTTACTTTTCCACATCCCGCACCTTCTTGCGCAGGGCCGGGTCTGCAGCGCCGGAAATCCCCGGCCGGAGAAATTCAGCGCCGCCGAGGCTCCGCCTCGCTGCAGCTGTACGTCTCGTTGATGCCCCAAAGGCCCGCAGCAGCTGGCGGCTGCCGGTCAGCTGGTTCAGGTTCGTCCCGTCGATCATCTCTCAATACCTCCACTGCACCCCGCCCGCCGGGGTATTTCTGCCGCATCCAGGCTGCAAACTCCTGGCAGTAGTCACTGTACATCTGCAGCTCGTTCACCGCCCGGGCCGTCTCGCCCGGGCCAGGTCCATCTGGGCGCACAGCCAGTGCTGGTACAGTGCGCTGAAGGCATCCGGTGCCAGCAGCTGGGTGTCATACTCCAGCCCGTCCCCGGCCATGTCGGCGCCCACAGCGTCAAAATCGCTGCAGGCCGAGCGGTTCACCACCGTCTGCCGCAGTCGCGCGTCGCACTGACGCATCCACATCTGCTTCATCTCGTCCCCAAAGTCGTTGTTCGGCCGCATCTGGTCGCAAAGTTCTATCGCCTTTCCGGCTGTCATCGTTCCGCCTCCTTAGCAAAACACCCGGCACAGCAAGTGCCTGCCGTACCGGGTGTATTCTTCTTTGATTCGTGGCTCCCCTTTCGGGGGCTCCGGCATCCGCGCCGCCATTGGCGGACGGGGCCGGTGAGAGGGTTACAGCTTCTGCAGTGCCGGCACGTTCTGCGCCGCCGCCGGGCCGCCTCGATCTTCGCGTTGGCCGCATTGTCCATCTCTTCACTGTGGCGCAGCACTTCGGCCACTGCCGCAGGCACCTCCACGTCCACACCACGCTGGATCAGGTACGCCTCGCCGTTCACACTCACAAAGCGGGCGCTGGAGTAGCGGCCGTTGTCCTTGAACAGGTGGATCACCTCGGTGGCGGGCTTCTCCGCCTGCACGTCCTTGGTGTCCTGGGTGGCTGCTTCTGCAGCCTGCTGGGCGGTTTCTTTCTTCACTGCCATTTTGTGTTCATCCTCCGTTCCTCAGTTTGCCTTCGCCTTGGCGCTGTAGCGGGCGCTGCAGCTCTCAATGCGCACCATATACTGCTCGCTCAGACGCTCGGCGGTCTTCACGGCCTTCCAGCCCACAGAGGCGCGCTGGTTCAGCGGGTCGTCGCCGTAGCCCAGCTGCTTCACAATGTGCTGCAGGCCGCCGCCTTCCAGCTCGGTGGTGGCGTAGGCGTGGGCACCTAGCACCAGGGTTCCAAACACCGCAAGGCCCGAGGGGCAGCCGGTGCCGGTCCAGATCTTGGCCTCGCTGGTCTCCACAAACCGCACGTTGTTGATCTTGCCGATCTCGCCCTCAAAGATCTCCTCAGGGCTGGCGTACTTGTGGGCCTCCACCCAGTTGGGGTCCTTCTTGATGTCGTAGGCCGCATAGGGTGGATGATGGCCACATAGCTGCCGCCAGCAGAGCCGATGGGGTCTGCGTTCTGCACCTTCAGCTGGGCCACCGCCGGTCGATCAGGTCCACCGTCAGCTGAGCGGTGGCGTCCAGGCCTGCACGGCTGGTCACCGGGGTCTCTGCACCGCCTGTGCCGATCTTGGGGCGTAGATCACGTTGGTGCCGCCGCACAGGATGTCCCGGACGATGGTGTCCATGGTGCGGCCGGACTGGCTGGCCAGCACGCTGGTGGCCTGCACCACGTTGTTGTCGATGGTGGTCATCTGCACCATGTCGGTCAGGGGCACCCAGCCGCCGTACTGATGCACCTCAGCGGTCACCGTGGTCACGGTCAGGGCCTGGCCTTCCGGGGTCACGCCCTCGGTCAGGGCGTGGTGGCCTTGGGCAGCGCGTCATACTTGCGGAACTCGATGGTCTTGCCGTTGTTGGCCGGGATCGGGTAGCTGTCGCCGAACTGGTCATGCACCAGCGCCGGCAGTGCTTGGTCGATGAGGCGGCGCTCGTAAAGGTCTTCATCTCGGCGCTCATGCCGGAGCTGCCGGTGGTGTTCTGCAGCTGCTCGTGCGCATCCGCAAACAGCTGCAGGTTCAACTTCTTCCATTTCATGGTTTGGTCCTCCTTCAAAGGTTTATGTTCTCACACCCTCGTGTGGGAAGTCTTACAGTGTGATCTTCTCGCCCCGGCGTGCCCTGCGTTCCAGGTCCTCCAGCTGGCGGCGGCTCATGCTGGCCACGTCCACATGGGTGGTCACCGCGCCGCCGGGCCGGGTGCCGTTCTCGCCGGGTCTGCTGGCCCTCTGCTGGATGCGCGCCGCCACGCCCTGCTCCACCTTCTGGGCGGTCTGGGCCGTGGCCTGCTGCATGATGTGGTCAAAGTAGGCGGCCCGGTAAGCGTCCGGCAGGCTCACGCCCCGGCGCATCAGGTCGGCCACCTGCTCGTTGGCCAGCACCTCCTGCAGCTCAAAATCCGGGTACTGGGTCTTCAGCTGGGCGGCCTGGGCCTCCCACTGTGCCTGGATCTGGCTCACCCGCTGCTGGCGGGTCGCTTCCTGCTGCATGGCCTGCAGCTGCGCGTTGCGGGTGTTGCTGCGCTTCAGGTCGCTCTCCATCTTGTCCAGCTCCCGGGCCGTTTTCACGCTCACACCCCGCTGCTGGGCCAGGTCCTCGTAATATTTCTCGTCCTTCACGCGGCCGTTCTCCACCGCCTCGATCAGGCCGTCCATGTCATCGGTGTCCACGCCGTAGGCATTGGCCAGTGCCTGGGTCAGCCGCGCCACCTGCGGATTCTGCCGGATGTTCTCCGTGGCCTTATCAATGGCCCGCTGCATCATCTCCGGAACACGTCGCTGTATTCGCCCTGCACCATCTCGCCAAAGGCTCTCCGGCGCTCCTCCGGGGTCTTTTCGGCCTTGGGCTCCTTGGCAGGTTCCTGGTGCTTCTCCGCTTCCGCCGTGTCACTCTCACTGCCAGAGGCCCCCTCCTTGAGGGGGCTGCCGCCCGCAGGCGGCTGGGGGAGTTTCTCCCCGCCTGCCGCCTTCCCCTTCAGCGCCCCGCTGCGCCGTGCCAGCCGCTCCTGTGCCGGCCGCAAAGCCGGTGCCTGCACCGCCGGGGCCGCAGCTTCCGCCGCACCGCCCTCTGCAGCACCTGCGCCGCCGTCTCCGCCTTCGGCAAATTTCTGCAGGTTCAGTGCCTTTTCCGGCGCATCGCAGCCGTCGCTGTCATCGTAAATGTACAACTCCACATGGTCCGGGTACTGCCCGGCCAGCTCGCTCAGCCCTTCCTCCACAAAGTCGTACCATGCAGCAACCATGATTCCGGTCATGCCTCCGCTGGGCTTTGCCTGCACCACAAAAGACTCACCGTGCTGCACGCAGCTGCTCTCCAGCTGCTTCTGCCGTGCAGCCTCCTCCACCTTGTTGGCCAGCGTCTGCAGCAGCACGCTCGCTGCCGCACACACAATGTCCTGGCCTTTGGGTGCATAGTCTGCGTGGCCGCTTGCTGCTACACTATAGCCCTTGTCGGTCTGCATCATTTCCACTTTGATCACGCCGTTTTCCTCCTGTCGTTCCTGTTCCAATCGGAGAGCCGAGAAAAAAGCGTTAAGCGCAGCGGCTAGCTTTTTTCCGGTTCGACTTCTTCTTTGGGGTCTGAAAGGGGCGAGCAGCCCCTTTCTCGTGGGTCCAGCGCGTCGAAATCGCTGGCGCTTTTCTGGTTCTCTTTTGTGCGGCAAAAGAGAACGTCCCCCGTCATTCTTTGTTCGGGTTGTTCGCATTCATGGCCCGCTTGGCCGCCTGTGTCGAGAGACTGTTGTTCCCTTCGCCCACCGCAGCGCCCAGGCTGTTGGTGGTGCTGCGGGTCACATTGCTGCTGCCGCTGCCGCCACCCGTGCTGCCCGCCGCCTGCGCAGCCGCTCCTGCCGCCTCGCTCACGTTGGTGCCGTTCTGCTGGTCGATGATGGCCGCCATTTTCTGCATCTGCTGCGCCATCTGCTGGAGCTGCTGGTACAGCGTGCCGTTCTCGCTCACCCGCTGGCGCACCTTCTCAATGCCTTCAAAGTCCATCATGTCCAGCGCCGCCAGGGCCGCGTCGGCGTTGGCCGGCGCAAAGAAGCCCATCTGGTAGCACTCTTTCGCCGTCTCGTTCTGAGAAAGGCGGCTGAAGGTGCTCTTCTTGGCCGCACTCACCGTGATGTCAAACACTGGCTCATGGTCGCCCAGCTGCACCCCGCCGATCTCGCCGCCCGGCACGGCCCGCAGCTGCGCCGCGCTGAAGGGGGTGTACTCGGTCTGCCCCGTCTCTCCGGTAACGCGGAACACCCGCTGCTCGTCGTAGAACTGGCGCATCAGCTCAATGATCAGGTAACACTCCTTCGCAAAGGAGCGGTACGCGCTTTTCAGCATGTCCCGGCTCAGCTTGCTGCCCGCTTCCTGCAGGGCCGCAATGGCGCTGGCCGCGGTCAGGCCGCTGGTAGTGCCGCCCTGGCTCACGTCCCGGTTGCCGCTGACCTCCTTCAGCTCGTTCACCCGGTCGTCCCGGTAGGTGATGCAGTTGCCGCTCAGCACGCTGGTCTGCAGCGGCATAAAGGTGTCGCTGTTCAGCCGCCCCACCACATGCACGATGTCCCGGCTGAAGTCCGCCAGTTCTTCCTCGCTCACCCCGGCCGAGTCGCTCACCACAAAGCGCAGTTTGCTTGCCAGTTTCACGTTCTCGTCCATGGCGTGGTTCATCTCGTCAATGGCGGTCTGGGTGTCCTTCATCACGTCGATGTACCCAAAGCCCGCCGGGCTGTCCTCTTCCATGAACAACGGGTCAAACACAAAGGGGTATTTCCCGTGGTCGTAAAAGCCCCGCTCGGCCAGGGCCGGGTCGTTCTCGCTGGCGTACAGCACCACGCCGTTGCAGTACTTGCAGTAGTGCAGCACCGGCGCGCCCTGCGGCCGGGCCTTTTTGTAGTACCAGTCCACCACCACACTCTTGCCGGTGGTGTCGAGCTGATCGTCGTGGATGTACTCGGCCACGTCCAGGCTCTTTCCGGTGTGGCCTTCCAGCTGGGGGTATTTCGCCACCAGCTGCTCGTTGTCCTCCAGGCTCAGGCTGAACAGGTTCGGGCTCTCCTGAATGTCGCTCACGCCAGGGGCCCAGTACAGCATCAGCAGGTTCACGCTCTTCACGCTGATGTCGCCAAGGCCCCCTCGCAGCGTCGGGTCCCAGAACACACCCTTCACGCCGGTGCCGGTCTTGAGCTTGCGCCACCAGGTGTCGCTGTACACCTGCTCATAGTCGCACTGCTCCAAAACCACCGGGATGATCTTCGAGAGTGCCTTGGCCGTTTCTTCGTCGTCCGCCGCCCGGGGCAAAACGTTGGGCTCCGGGTAGTTGTCCATGGCGTCGGCGTGTTTGTTGGCAATGCTGTTGAACAGCCACCCGCTGGAGGGCTTGGGCTTGCCCTCCATCATCTTGTTTTCGCAGTTCTTCCAGTGTCCCATGCGGAACCACAGCTCGTTGTCCACAATGCGCTTGTCCAGCGACGCCTTGCCCGCCTTGTATTTCTGCAGGGTCTCCCCCGCCTTTGCGATCTCCTCCGGCCCGATCGCCTGTGCCGTGTCCCCGCTGTCCTCCGGGGCACTGCCGCTCGTCGCCTGCAGGCTCGTTCCGGTCATCGGCTCCGGCTGCTGCGTTCCCAGGCCGTTCAGCATCCCGGCCCCCGCCGGGGTGGCAATTCCGCCCCGATCTTCCGGATACAACGTCTTTCTCGGGTCCGGGTACCGCTGCAGCAGCTCCTGCAAAAGTTTCTTTCTGTCCACTCTGTCACTCCTTTTCTTCCCATTCCTCTGAGAAAAGCTCGCCCTTTGGGAGAGCTCCGTTGCAGCGCCGCGCCATCGGACTGCAACGGTGAGAGGGTTACACCCGCATCACTCTGGTGCGGCTCTTGTGCTTGTCCAGATCCAGCGGGTCGTCCCGCAGTACCGTCTCTTTCTGGATCTGCCGCGGGCTGATGGGGTTTTCCATCAGCACATAGCGGCACTCGTCGTAGATGTGATCCTCCTGGTCCGAGTCAATGTCCTCCACGTTGCTCTCGTCGTACACAAGGTTCGGGATGGTCCGGATAAAGTGTTTGCAGGTGTCAAACACCTGCAGCATGGGCCGTCCCTCGGCGTCAAAGGCCAGCCGGTAGTGCATCTGCATCTTGCCGGCAAGGCGGGTGTGGTCTCCCGGGTGCCATACCAGGTAGTACGGGTGCTTTTCCTGCATCTGGGCAATGCTCTCGCCCTGGCTCTCGTTGAAGATGGCCGGGTCCGCCACGCCCTGGATCACCCGGCCTTTCAGCATCGGGTCGTTCTCTTCCGCTTCCCTTATGCGCCGGGCCTGCTCCACCGGGTTGATCTTCAGGCCTTCGTTCGGCGTACCGTCGCAGCCGTACAGCTCCTTGATCCGGTACAGCCTGCCCTCTTCGTCCGCTGCGTACCACCCCGCCCGAGCGCCGAGTGTGCCGGAATGCGGAAGATCACGTGTCTGGTCGTAGTGGATTCAACCAGCTCGGTGTGCCGGCGTTGATGATACCCGGGTCTTCAGCAGTGCCGGGTTGTCAAAGATGGTGCCGCCGGGGTTGGCCGTGGCCCGGATGTACACCTGTGTGCCCGGCCCGCTGGGGCGGTTGCGGCTCATCAGGTAGCTGTACTCTTCCCAGGTGAAGTGGGTCAGCTCGTCCACCCCGATAAAATCAAACTGCTGGCCCTGGTAGTTGTATTTGTCCTGGGCCCGGAACATGCTGCCAAAATAGATCTTCGCCCCGCTGGGGAAGGTCCAGCAGTGGTTGCTGGCGTTGTACCGGGCTTTCGGGAACACAGGCTTGTAGTACTGCATGGTCTTGTCGATCAGCTCCCGCAGCTGGGGAAAGGTCTTGCGCAGGATCAATGCCCGGTAGTTCGGCACATCCACCTGCCGCAGCGCCTCGATCACTAGCGCGTCGCTCTTGCCGCCGCCGGCCGCCCCGCCGTACAGGGCCTCGTCCTCGCTGCGCCGCATAAAGGCCGCCTGCCTCGGCTGCGGCCGCCAGATGATGGGCCGTCCGTTAATCTCCTGCCGTGCCATCCAGCACCACCTCCTGCTGCTGCGTGTCGTCCTTTGCTTCCATCAGCACCGCCGGGGCAGCGCTCTGGCTGCTGCCCTCGTCCCGCGGCACCAGCGCCGCCGCATTGGCCGCAGCGTTCAAAAGCACCGTGGCCACGTTCGCCGCGTCCTTGTCGGTCATGGCCAGCGCCTCGTACCGCTCCAGCTGCTGTTCCAGCTCCTTCCGCTCATCGTCCTCCAGCTGCCGGTCGTAGCTGCCCGGCTCGCTGTACACCACAAGGCCGGTTTCTGCCGCGTCCTGCAGGTTCTCCGCCTCGCTCTTGAGCAGCCCGCCGATCGCAAAGTCCCGGGCTCGGGCATCCTCGTCCAGTTTTGCCCGCAGCTTTGTGCAGATCTCGCTGGCCCGCTGGTTCTCGGCCACCCGCTGCTGCAGGTAGCCCACCTGGGCCCGGGCTCCCAGCGCCGCCCGGGCTGCGATCTCCCGCGCCGCCTGGGCCCTGGCCTCGGCAAACGCCCCGTCCGACTTTCCGGCCTCCTCGGCCATCCAGCTGCGGATGGTGCTCTCCGGCACGCCGTACTTCCGGGCCACTGCACAGATGGAGTTGGAGCTGATCATGGCCATCACCACCTCAGCCCGCACCCTGGCCGGGTACTTCTTCCCGCGCCCCTGCCGACCCGGCACGGTATTTTTGCAGTATTTCCGCTGTGCCATCCCAGGCCCTCCCTCTGTGCTCATGGTTCCAGTCTATCGCAAACCGCCGCACAAAAAACCTCCGGACTTTTTGGGGGAGTGGAGCACGGGTTGTGTTTGCTGTTTTTTCCGCAGCGGCCTTGCGGCGCTTTGAAAAACCAGAACACTGCCCCAGCCTCAGCTCCCTGCTTCCGCCACTGGCGGCGGTCGCTTCCGCTGCAAGTTGCGGCTCCCAGCGTCTGCTGCGGCCCTTGGGCGGGCCTTGCATCCTGCTGGCCGCTGCCCCAACAGCTCCTCCCTGTTTCAGCCGCAGGCGGCGGTCGTCGCCGTTGCAGCACAAAAAGGCCGCGCGCCGCTGCGCTCAGCCATCCCTCTGCGTCCCCGCAGCTGTCATTCCGCATCCAGCAGCCCCGCCGCTGCCGCGTAGATCCCCACCGTGCTCAGCGCTTCCAGCTCCTTGCTGTAGTAGGTCGTCCGCCCGATGTACAGCGCCCGGATCACGTCCTCTTCCCGCATGCCCTCCAGGTAGCGCATCCGCAAAAGTTCCCAGCAGGCAGGGTCTGTCCGCGCATAGTATTCCTTCACCCGGGCCAGCACAGCTGCCCACCTGCCGTGCCCGTCGTACTGCCGCAGCGCTCTGCGCACCTCTTTCCGCTGCTTTTTGGTCACCTGCCCGCCGCCTTTCCTGCTTTTTTTGCCGTTTTTAGCTGATATCTCACACATTCCCCGCACAAACCGCCTATTTTACGCGCAAAATAAAATTATCTTGTCTGTCATGTGCGAACTTTCGCAAACTCCCCCCGCCGCAGGATCACATAAGCCTGCGGTTCGGTGGCTTCCCAGCCCTCCGGCCGGGGCTCGGCATTCTCGTGCAGCCCGCCGGGGTCAAAGATCTGGATCTTCACGCACTCCCACCCCGGGAACAGCTTTTCCCACCACGCCGGGTCCTCCGCGTGTTCGCTGCAGGCCTCCCGCAGCTGGCGGCGGCTCCACTTGGTGTCAGCTGCCGGCTGCTCCTCCGGCAGGGTCAGGTTGCTGGTTTCCAGGCACCGCCGGAAGCCGTGGCCGTAGATGTACCCCACCGTGCCGCTCGTACCCTGCCCGTCAATGCCCAGGATCTTCTTCATGATGATCCGGTCTGCGTTCATGGTGCCCATGGGCTCAAACTCCCGTGTGCCGGGGACACGCCGCCGCCATAGATCCTCCAGCATATACCGCAGCTCCCGCCGCTCTGCCTCACTCAGCCCCGGGCACTGGGCAAAGCCATGCATGTGCAGCCGCCCGGCCTCGCCGTTGCGCACGGCCCACAGCATCAACTTCAGCCACGTTCCCCGCACGCCAAAGCGCTTGCGCACCGCCCGCTGCACCCGCCGGGCATAGTTCTTCACGTCCCGCCAGCAGCCTTCCTCGTCCTCGGGCAGGTAGGCGTCCTCGTATGTAGCGGTCAGGTAAAAGCCGTTCTGGTCAAAATTGGCCAGCACCTTGCGCTGTCGGCGGCGCAGGCTGGCGGCTTTGTTCCGGCTCTTCTGCCCCCGGTCACTTTCCTTGCGCTTCTTGCCCCGCTGGCGGTGCTCCTGATCCGTCACGGGGTAAATGCCCACGGCCTGGTATGTGTCCCCGCAAAGGGTCCTTTTTTCCCGGATGTAGCTTTTTCGCATCCCGGTGCCCTCCCTGTCCGGTAAACTTTTCGTGTTGGTTTCTTTTCTGTGGCCCACACAGTCACAAGATTAACGGGTATACGAGCCCCCAAAGCGCCCGCCTCGGACGCCTATTATAAAAAGGAATGGCTTGTTCAGTTCAAACGCCTGCCGCCAGAGCTTTCCCTCTGGCAGCACCCGTTCGGCCTGACGCTCCCGCCGTCGCCAAAGCCCCCGGCCGCGCGCATCCAGCGCCGCCGGGGGCTCGTTATTTGTGCTTTCCGCCCATCCAGAACTCCGCGTCAAAGTCGTTCCGGTTGATCTTTCCCGCATCGTTCTGGCTCTTCGTGTAGGTCTTTTCTTTCTGTACCTCGGCTTTCCAGGCCCGGTATTTTTCGCACCGGTCGCTGCAGGCTGGGTGCCGGTCCGGGCAGTCCGGCGTGCATACCGGCTTTACCATGCCGGAGCAGCCGGTTTTCCCTCTGCTGCCCAGTACCCATAGCTCAGCTCTTTCTTTCCACGCTCCCGGGCCTTGGCGTTGTAGCCTTCCAGCTCCCGCACGTCCCGCTGCAGCGGGGTCGGGTCTGTCAGGTACTTCTTCAGCCGCACCCGGGGCGCTCTGGGTGCCACCGGTTTCGGCACCGGCAGCGCAGCAGCTTTCGGCTTTGCAGGCCGTTTCGGCGGCTTTGCCTGCACGGCCGCCGTCTTTTTCGGCTTCAGCCGCACCTTGTAGGCTTTCCGGCTGCAAGCCACTTCTACCTTTTCCCGGGTGATGTCCCACCGGTGCTTGCCGCGGCGCTTGTGCTGGCGCTGCTGGTCCCGCCACAGCGTCGGCAGGACCTTTTCAGAGACCACGACGCCCTGCGCTGCCAGGTCTGCCGCCGTGCCCTCGTACAGCACCTTCCCGCTGTCCGGGTCGTGCAGGCGGTATTTGTACACCATCATACGGCTTTGCCCTCCTGCTTCCAGGCCCGGTGCTTTGCGCTCGCACGCTTCTCCTGCAGGCGCTTGAGCGGGTCCACCCACTCCTCACGCACCATGTCCCGCACCTCCTGTACCTGCACGCCGTGCTTTCCGGCCGCCTTTTTTGCAAAAGTGCTTGCGGCTCATTCTGCATTTGTCCTTGCTCATCTGTTTCCTCCGTTCCCGTACAACTCAAACTCCGCCCCGTCTTCAGTGATCAGCACCCCGCCGTCCAGTGCGGCAGCCAGCTGCTGCATTCTCGCTCCCGAGATCCGCAGCATGCCGTTCTCTCCCATCCATCTGCGCACCTCTCCGGCACGGATGCCGATCTTCTCCGCCAGGGTGTCGGCGTTCTCGCCCCGGTAGCCCATCGCTTCTTTCAGGGTCATCTCGCCCGCCTCCTCTCCCAGCTCTCCGGCATGGCCGGGGCCTGCAGCACGGTCTGGATGCGCTTTTCCACTTCCGCCGGGGCCAGCGGCAGGCAGCCCACCCGCTTGCGGCTGGCCTCCACCATCCAGGCCCGCTCTGCCAGCCCGTCCAGTGCCTGCCGGGTCTGGCGCTGCTGCTGATGCAGCGCCTGTGCGTCCGGGATGTCCTCCACCTGCACGTCGGTCTTGTAGGCGTCCCGGGCGCAGCGGCAAAAACGCTCCAGCGCCACGTCCACGCCGTCCTCTATGGCCCAGGCGGAAAGCTGCCGGAAGTTTTCCAGCACCGCTTTATGTAAGTCGTTCAGGCGCTTGGCTCCAAAGCCCAGCACCTCGGCGCAGGCCGCCGCGTATACCCGCCACTCCAGCGTGGCAGCGTTGTCCACCGCCATGCGGATCTGCAGCTCCTTCTGCTTGCGGGCCGCGCCCTTGCCCAGCGGCACCCGGAACTCCGTTTCCGCCCCCTCCGGCAAAAGGCTCACCAGCCAGGCCTGCCCGGCTGCAGCCTGTTCCCGGCCGCTCTTCCGGGGCTGGGCCATCACTTCCAGCATCTCCTCGTTGATCTCGTCCCGCCGCAGGTTCACCTTCCGCAGCCGCTGCACACCCACCTCGTACTCGTCGTGCAGGGCAATGGTCACGCAGGCGTGCATAAAATCCACCGCATTGTTCTCCGCCAGGCTGATCTTCTCGGTCAGGCTCAGTTTCTTCTTCATCTCTTTGTCCTTTCGTAGTATTCGTCGTGCAGCTTCTGCCACTGGGCCAGCGGCAGGGCCTTGTCCCGTGCCGCACGGGCCAGTACCCGGTACGCCGGGCCGTTTTTGTCCCGCGGGTTCATCCAGTCCGCCTTTTCCAGCGCCTCGTTCAACTCCCGTCGGTACTCTTCGTAGGTCAAGGCTGCACCTCCCCCTGCCGCCGCATCAGCTCCGTCATAAAGCTCATCTCTTTTTCGCTGCTGACCATATACCGTTTGCCTTTTCCTCGCACCATGGCCAGCAGCCGGTCCTGCATCATCTCGCCAAATTCCTTGGAGGCTTCCTCCTGCTCGGCCTTGGAGAGGTCCTTTCTCATCAGTTGCGCCACGGTGCTCAGGTAGGCATCTTCCAGGGCGTCCAGCGCTTTGCCCTTGCTTGTGTTCTGGCCCTGGCAGCGCATCACCACCGGGCCGTCGTCGATCACCGAAATGTTGATTTCAATCTTGCTTTTCATCCTTGTCCTCCTTCACGGTTCCCCGTGGTCGTTCATCCAGCTGGCCGCCAGCGCCCTGGCGTCCGCCAGTTTGTCGCACAGCATGTTCACGGCTGCTTCCTGCATCCACTCCGGCAGCCGCTCGGCCTGCATCATGGCAGCCCCCATGTCCCGCACCAGCTCCTCGCCGTGCAGCTCCATCCGCTGCCAGATCTCTGCCTCGTCCGGCGTCATGTTCTCCGGCCGGCTCACTTCAGCACCTCCACGCTGTAGGCCTTGCAGGTACAGCCCCCGTGCTCTGCCCGGGCTTTGTCCTCGACCATGGCCTTTGCCACACCCTTGCTGATGGCCTGCACCTCGTAGCTGCAGTGTGTAAAGTATTCGCTTTTGGTCTGTGGCAGCTTCTGGCTGCACTCCACATTCACGCGGTATCTGCCCATCCTTCAGCCCGCCTTTCTGCGGTCAGCCGCTCGTTTTTCCTGCGGCTGCCGCTCCTTGCAGGGCTTTTCGTCCTCTTCCTGCTCGGCGCAGCTGCCCAGGCCCGCCAGCACCACAGCCAGCGCCAGCAGCACCAGCGCCCCCACAAAACACCCGGCCATGGCCCAGCCGGTGTAGCTTTCCAGGCCGCTTGCCACCAGCAGGCAGCCGATCAGGCTGGCCCAGCTGCCGCAGTAATAGATCCATTTCCGCATTGTCAAAACCTCCCGTTTGTGTTAAACTTCTGGTGATGAGTGCATGCTGCTTTCATCACCCCTTGGCCTTGCCGGTGCTGTCACGCCGGCAGGGCCTTTTTGTTTTCTTGCACTTCTCCCGCTGCTTCTGCCATGCTTCAAACGCAGCCTGGTTCTCCGGGTCTGCGTAAAAATCCGCGGCAATGTCATACAGCGCCCAGATCTGCCACATCTTCAGCGGCCCGCTTTCACCGTCCATTCACGCCTCCTGTCAGTCCGGGTTAAAGGTCTGGAAGCGTTCGCCTTCGCCGGGTGCTTCCAGCGGAATCTCCCACTCGGCGCAGATGCTCTCGGCCACCGACTTTGCAAAGCCGATCAGCTCGTCGCCCCGCGCTGCCATCAGCACTGCCGGACCTACAATGCTGCTCATGTAGTTGAACGCGTACAGATCCGTGGCGTGCTCATTGTAAGGCAGCTCCTGCAGCAGGCCCTCTTCGTTCACGGCCATCTGGATGCTGTCCGCATCCTCCCGTGCCCAGCTGGCAGCCAGGCAGGTGTCGGCCATCTCAATGGGCCCGCCCACCAGCTTCTGCAGCGTCTCCAGCTTGCAGGTGTCCCCGTCGTCACAGGGCAAAAGGTAAGCGCTGGTGTCCACCGGCATCACGATCACAAAACGTTCCATGTCCTTATCCCTCCGTATTGGCATAGCCTGCCTTTTCGGCATCTTCCACGCTGACATCGTCAAAACACTGCTCCAGCACCATCAGCACCCGGCGCTGTGCGCCGGGACGCAGGTTTGCCCGGCGCATAGCGATCAGACAATAGCCCATGCAGGCTGCATTGCTCCACGGCCCGTTCAGGTTTGCCAGCATCCGGGCCGCCTCGTTCTTCTTGCCCATCTCTTTGTCCTCCTTGGTTTCATGCATTCTTCCCCGGCTGGCCCTTATTCTCCGATTTGTGCTATACTTGCACCGAAAGGAGATGAAAGCCACCCGTGCTTTACAAAATCATGTTTGAAATTCAATGTCCCTTTGACGCTCTGGGAATTCTGCCTGCAATGGAATCCGAAATCTGCTGCAGCATTGTCCCCGGAAAGTTTCCGGTTTTCTCGGTTCCTAACGTCTGTGACCACTGCAACGACACAAACTTTGAGCAATGTCAGCAATGCACTGGCGCAATCTATCAGATGTTCCGGCAGGGGCTTATCCCTGTGGAGTTTCTTCCTTCCTGGCCGGTTCGCACTCTGCCTGACCCCATCCGGCCATGTCTTGAGCTGCTTTCAGAATGATTTCTGCATTCTCGGCAATCACCCCGGAAAGCGACCTGTTATAATCAGGGTCATACACAGCCATCTTTCTGGCCGCCATCCACCCCGGCAGGAATTCCCAAAGGGTCTGTGCCGCTTCCAGTGTTCGGTTATTTTCTTTGCTGTGTAAGTACAGCCCCAGTTCGTTGTAGTCTCTGCCCGCCTCTTCCACAGGCGTGCAGGGCTTTTTGTTTCTTCCTCCACCTTCTTCCCTCCCTTCATGCGCTCTTCCCGGCTGGGACGAGGTGTTAGAATCTTTTGAGATACCGTCAGAGCAAAAGATCCATTGACCTCTTCCGCACTCAACCCGTAATGCTCCTGTATCGCTGCAATTTCATTCTGCCGAAACTGCGCTCCACGGTATTCATTGATTTTCGCATTCAGCCGGGAGAGGCTCATCTGCAGATACTGGCTAAATCTTGCTGTGATTCGCCATGCAGCTGCATCACAGCCTTTAATTTGCGTTCGTTCAATCCATTGTCACCTCCGATTTTTAAGATACTTAGATATTAGCATCATCGTATCTTTTAAGATACTTAGATATTAGCATCTTCGCCGAATCTTGTCAAGATGTTTTTCTTGCATTTTAGATTTTCTATGGTATTATTAAGATACACTGTAGGAAGGGGTGATATTTCATGACCACCGGCGACAGAATCCGCCAACTGCGCATCGAGCATCAGATGACACAAGAGGAGCTCGGTGCAAAGGTTGGCGTACAAAAGCAGCCATCTACAAGTACGAAAACGGTCTGGTTGTAAATCTCAAGCGTTCTGTACTTGAAAACTCGCTCTCGTATTGGACACCACTCCCACCTATCTGATGGGCATGGAAGAATCCGAGCACAATCCATCCACACTCACCCCTCAGCAGTCTGCTCTGCTGGCGTCCTTTGACCAGCTCAACGAGGAGGGACAGACCAAGGCCGTGGAGTATGTGGAGGACCTTGTGCTTACCGGCCGTTATAAAAATGTCCTGCGTCTGAGCTGGGCGCAAAGAAGCGTAAAAATAAAGCCGCCTGTCTGGCGGCTGTGTGAGGATGTTATCATGGGCATATCAACCAATTTTATATTGATTTTTGCTGGCAGCTTTACTTGCTTACATTTCTTTTCTTCTTTGGAAACCGCTCAAAGTCTCTGAGCCTTCAAGCAAACTGATTTGTTTTTCTCGCCCTTGCCTTTTCCGTTTTCCTCGGCCTTGTTTATCTCCTCGGTTTTACTTTAGGTGGCACAGCGTTCAGCCTTATGATGTTCGGTCATACCATCAGTTATATTCTAGCTGGCATCTGTAGTGTTCTTCTTTGTGCTTATACCATTAAAATTCTTCCCTCGAAGATTGGAAATGGCACTGCTTTTCACTGTTTCTGTAATATTTCTTTGTTGTATTCCTTGTTCTTGGCATCGGAGAAATTGCGACAGCTCATTCTTCTAATTTTGTTTTATCTACACTTCCGAATGCTGTATTCGATAATACTGTACTCGGTATTTCCAATATCGGTGTCGCCCTTTGTGCTGCCTGCATTCGCCCTTCTAAAAGTTTCTCCGGCCGTACCAGAAGCATCTCCTTCTCCTGCTCAAGTCTCCATGCCGGTCGAAACTCCTTCTGCAGATACATCCGATTCGGAGCAGAACGACCCTCCTGCTGTAAAGAATGCGCCTGATCCTGATGTTCCGCTCTGTGTACCCGCTGTTCAATCGCAGAAAGACTCTGTTTCCACTAAAGCGGTCATTCATTTCTCTGTCAGTAAAAGGTGCTTCTCGTGGTTGCCTTTATTATTGTCCTCATGATCGGTATTCTGACCGGTTTATTCTTGGGAGAAGGGTATTTTGCACCACATTTTACACCTTCTTCACCTTATATCGACTCTTTAAAAGCTGCTGAAAAAGTGCTGCAAGCACGGCTTATTCTAACGGCTACAAGTCCGGCTATGCTTCTGGCCAAATTGATGGCTACAATTCGGCTTCCGAAGCCAGCCGGGATGCTTACTCTGAAGCTTGGCTTAATGGGTGGGACGGCGGATATAATTCCGGCTATGAAGAAGGCTATAACGCCGGCTACGATGACGGCTATTATGCATATTGATTAACAAGATGCGGCCCGCCGGCCTCTGGACACGCAAGTGTTTACGCGCAAGATGGCGGGTATTTTTCCTTAAACGCACAAAACCCTCCAGCAGGTTCCTATTAAGTCTGCTTATTTATGTCTTGTTTGTGAAGGATTTTTGAATTTTCATTGCTTGTCAAGCCCTAATTTTTAGTTTTTCTGTTGCGTTTGCAACTTTTCACATTTTTCGTGTACAAACCCGCTCACTGAGCGTATAATAGACTTGCAGGAACGTATTCCTGCCAAGACAATGAAAAGACTGCTGGTCTTTGCTTGTCCGCTGAAAGAGGGTAGCCCCTCCTGCCATGAAAAATGGGGAATTAAAAAGCGGTGAGCTCTTACCGTGAGTAGAGAATGAAAAAGCGGAGAACCTCTGCCGTATAGTGAGGAATGAAAAGGGTGCGGGACAGGTTACTGTTCCGCACCTTCTTGGATTAAGGAGCTGAATTATGGGGAAGTTTCAATTTTACCACATTAACGAACACTATATCAGCTATTTACATAGTATTGACACCCGTGTGCAATACAATAAGGGGCAGCGGCGTCCGTATGTTGGAATTGTACTCTCCATCAACGGCATTGATTATTATGTTCCCCTTGAATCCCTAAGCCCAATCACGTTAACATCAAAGGCGGCGGTCCTGTTATGAAACTCGACGATGGTCGTCTTGGCCTAATGGGCTTCAACAATATGATTCCTGTTATTCCATCTTGCTTGATCAAATTTGATATTCAGAGTATCGAAAATGAGAATTATAAAATGCTCTTGTTGAATCAGTTAAATTATTGCAACAAGAATCGCGATCTTATTCTCCAGCGTGCAGAATCCACATACCGCAAAGCTCTCAGTCGTAAAATCCCGCTGTATCAAAGGTATGCTGCAATTTTGAAAATTGGAACGTAAAAGCAAGAAATATGATCCAAATTACGTTCCATCTAAAGAAAATTCGTGCAACCGTACCTTCCAAATAATTGTTCTTTTCAAGGGCTCCCCGCCGGGTGCTCCTTGTTTTATAAACACAAACCCTCCAGCTGTTTCCAGCCGGAGGGTTGCCCCGTCGTCAAAGGTAAGGATAAAAACAAGAAGGTTTCTTTCCATGCGTCGCCTGCCCTTACAGCATAGCACGCTTTTTCGATATGGGCAAATAAAGCCCCGGCGCTGGTACGATGCAGCGCCGGGGATAACATGGAGTGCAGCACAAAACCGGACAAAGAAAATTTTATGCTTGCAGGGGTCAGTATATCACACTCCTGCATATGGGCAAACTGCCCGGAAAGGAAGTGTTATCATGCCCCGCAAAAGCTCCTGCGGCCGAAGCGCCGCGCCTGGTGGCTTACTACCGCTACTCTGGCGGCAGCCGCCAGACCGAGCAGAGCATCGAGGGCCAGCGCCGGGACTGTGAGGCCTACGCCCGCGCCCACGGCATGACCATCCTGCGCGAGTATGTAGACCGCCACATCAGCGGCAAAACCGATGACCGCCCGCCTTCCAGCAGCTGGTGGCCGACAGCGCAAAGCACACCTTTGACGCCGTGATCTGCTGGAAAACCGACCGCCTGGCCCGCAACCGCTACGACAGCGCCGTCTATAAGAAAAGCTCCGGGACAACGGTGTGGAGATCCTCTATGCCGCCGAGAGCAACATCTCCGGTGCCGAGGGCATCATCATTGAGGGCCTGATGGAAGCTCTGGCTGAGTATTACAGCGCCGAGCTGGCCGAAAAGCCCGCCGCGGTATGCGGGAATCCGCCCTTAAAGGCAAAGCCCTGGGCAGCTCCCGCCCGCTGGGCCTCACCGTGGACGCCGACAAACACTACATCATCGAGCCCACAGGTGCCGAGGCAGTCCGGTATATCTTTGAGCAGTACGCCGCCGGGCTGTCCTCTTCCTCCATCGTGGAGCGCCTGAACGCCATGGGCCTGCGCACCAGCCACGGCGGCCCGTTCAACAAAGCAGCATCAACCGCATCATTCAGAACGAAATGTACCGCGGCGTTTACGTCAGTAAAAGTTTGATGTCCGCATCGAGGGCGCGATCCCGGCCATCATCGACAACGATTTATGGAAAGGGCACAAAACATGTTTGAACGCAACCGCCAGAGCCGCACCCGCACGCTTCCCGCGCCGATTATATTCTCTCCGGCAAACTGTACTGTGAGAGTGCGGCTGCTTGATGAAAGGCGTCTGTGGACGCAGCAGCGGCAACGGCCAGATGTACCACTATTACGCTTGCCCCGGCCGCTCCATTGGCCGCGCCTGCACCCGCAAAATATCCCGCAGGACGAGCTGGAAGCTATGGTGGTCAATTCCGTTGCGGACCTGCTGCTGGAGCCCGAGCTGCTGGAGCAGATCGCAGACGCCATCGTGGAGCTGCAGCAGGCCGAGGCCGCACGCCCTGACCCGGAGAAGCAGGCACTGGAAAATCCCTGTCCGATGTCCGGAACAAGATCCAGAACATCCTCTCTGCCATTGAGAACGGCACCTCCAGCGCCGCCCTCTCTGCCCGCCTTGCCGACCTGGAGCAGCAGGAGAGCACGCTTTCCTATCAGCTCTCTTCCCTCGATGCAAAAGCCCCTCACCTTCACCCGTGATCAGATCCTGTTCCTGCTGCAGCAGTTCCGAGTCTCCCCTCGAGCGCACCAAGGCTTACTGCCGCCGCCGGTTGATACCTTTGTGGATCACATCGAGCTCACCAACACCGAGCTCATCCTCTACTTCAACCTCTCCGACGAAACCGTCGATAAAAAAAAAAGCTCCCCGGTCGAACCCTTCCGAAGAAAGTTCGACCGAGAAGCGTTGGTCCGAGTGGCGAGAATCGAACTCACGGCCTCTTGAACCCCATTCAAGCGCGCTACCAAAACTGCGCTACACCCGGATATCGCGCTCCGCTTCCCTACCGAAGCGTGGCGACAAGAGATATTATACGCAGAGTGGGGGCATTTGTCAACCATTTTTGCAATTTTTCGGGTATTTTTGCAAAAGTCCGATTTTACGCACCGGCGCTCTTTTATTGTTGTGCTGCCTGCCGCAGTGCCTTGTCCTTTCCAGCAGGGGCTTGAGGTACTGGCCGGTAAAGCTGCCGGGCACTTCGGCCACCTGCTCCGGGGTACCCTCGGCGATGATCAGACCACCGGCACTGCCGCCCTCCGGGCCCAGATCAATGATGTGGTCGGCGCACTTGATCAGATCCAGATTGTGCTCGATGACGATGACCGTGTTGCCGGCATCCACCAGCTTCTGCAGCACCTCGATCAGACGGTGCACATCTGCGATGCAGGCCGGTGGTGGGCTCGTCGAGGATATACACCGTTTTGCCGGTGCCGCGGCGGGCCAGCTCGTTGGCCAGCTTCACGCTGAGCCTCGCCGCCGGACAGGGTAGTGGCGCTCTGGCCCAGCGTTACATACCCCAGACCCACATCCAGCAGGGTCTGCAGCTTGCGGGCGATCTTGGGCTGGTTGGCAAAGAACACCACCGCTTCTTCCACAGTCATGTTCAGCACGTCGGAAATGGTCTTTTCCTTATATTTCACTTCCAGCGTTTCGCGGTTGTAGCGGGCACCCTTGCACCTCGCAGGGCACATACACGTCCGGCAAAAGTGCATTTCGATCTGCAGGATGCCGTTGCCCTCGCAGGCCTCGCACCGGCCGCCCTTGACGTTGAAGCTGAACCGTCCCGGCCCGTAGCCCGCATTTTGGCGTCCTGCGTCTGGGAGAACACCGTGCGGATATCGTTGAACACCCGGTATAGGTGGCGGGGTTGAGCGGGGCGTGCGGCCGATGGGCTGCTGGTCGATGCCGATGACCTTATCCACAAACTCCAGTCCCTCTATCCCGTCGCATTTGCCTGCGCGGGAGCGGGCACCGTTCAGCTCACAGGCCAGCGTTTTGTACAGGATCTCGTTGATCAGGCTGGACTTGCCGGAACCGGAAATTCCGGTCACGCAGATGAACTCACCCAGCGGGAATTTTACGTCGAGGTTGCGCAGGTTGTTTTCCCGTGCGCCCTTCACGGTGAGGAAGTTGCCGTTGCCGGAGCGGCGGGTCTGGGGCACTTCGATGCGCTTGCGACCGGAGATAGTCGCCGGTGATGCTGCGTTTGGCCTTGCAGATATCCTTCACACTGCCGGCCGCCACGATCTCACCGCCGTGCACACCGGCACCGGGGCCGACGTCCACGATATAGTCCGCATTGCGCATGGTGTCCTCGTCGTGCTCCACCACGATGACCGTATTGCCAAGGTCGCGCAGATTTTGAGCGTAGCAATCAGCTTGTCGTTGTCGCGCTGGTGCAGGCCGATGCTGGGCTCATCCAGCACATACAGCACACCGGAAGGGCGCTGCCGATCTGGGTGGTCAGGCGGATGCGCTGGCTCTCGCCGCCGGACAGCGTACCCGCCGACCGGGCCAGCGTGAGATAATCCAGACCCACGCTCTGAAGGAATTGCAGACGGTTTTGATTTCCTTCATGATCTGGCCGCCGATCTGCTTCTGTTTTCGGTCAGGTTCGGCTCGTTTTCCCGGATGAATTCCAGCTCTTCCCGGATGGACATCTCGCAGAATTCGCTGATGTTCTTGTCCCCGACCGTTACGGCCAGCACCACCGGTTTCAGGCGTCGGCCGTGGCAGCCCGGCACTCCACACCGGACATGAAGCTGCCGATTTCTTCCTTCATCCACTCGCTGTTGGTCTCGCGGAAGCGGCGCTCCAGATTCTCCACGATGCCCTCAAACGTATTATAGTAGACACCGCTGCCGAACTCGTTGGTGCGGTGCATCTCGATCTTTTCGCCGTTGGTACCGTAGAGCAGGGCGTTGACCGCCTCGGTGCTCATATCCTTGATGGGCGTGTCCAGCGTAAAACCGTACTTTTGCCAAGGCCCAGATAGTACATCTCGCTCACCGAGCCCTCAGCGTAGTACCAGCCGCTGGCCTTGATGGCACCCTCCCGGATGGAAAGGTTCCGGTTGGGCAGGATGCGTTCCTCGTCCACCCGCATGAAGGTGCCAAGGCCGGTGCACTTTTCGCAGGCACCCAGCGGGTTATTGAAGGAGAACAGCCGGGGAGACAGGTCGCTGATGGAGATACCGTGTTCCGGGCAGGCAAAATTCTGGCTGAAGGTCATCACTTCGCCGCCGACCACTTCCACCTCGGCCACACCGCCGGTCAGGGCCAGTGCCGTTTCCAGCGAATCGGCCAGGCGGCCCCGGATGCCCTTGCGCAGGGCAAGGCGGTCCACCACCACCTCCACGGTATGCTTGATGTTCTTTTCCAGCGTGATCTCCTCATCCAGATCGTACAGATTGCCGTCGATCTTCACGCGAGCGTAACCGGCACGGCGGGCGGCATCCAGCTCCTTCTGCTGGGTGCCCTTGCGCTGACGCACCACCGGAGCCAGCACCATGAACTTGGTCCCCTCTTCCAGCTTCAGGACGGCGTCCACCATCTCGTCCACAGTCTGCTGACTGATGACCCGGCCGCATACCGGACAGTGGGGCACGCCCACGCGGGCGTACAGCAGGCGCAGGTAATCGTAGATCTCGGTCACGGTGCCCACGGTGGAGCGGGGTTGTGGCTGGTGGTTTTCTGGTCGATGGAAATGGCCGGCGACAGGCCGGTGATCTCGTCCACATCGGGCTTGTCCATCCGACCAGGAACATGCGGGCGTAGCTGGACAGGCTTTCCACATAGCGGCGCTGGCCGTCGGCGTAGATGGTGTCAAAGGCAAGGCTCGATTTGCCCGAACCGGACAGGCCGGTCATGACGATGAGCTTCTCCCGCGGGAGGGTCAGGTTTACATTTTCAGGTTGTGCTCGCGGGCACCCTTGATGATGATCTTATCGTTTGCCAAGGTATTTTCTCCCTTTTCGTTGTGTCTGTGCATGGTTCTGTTTGCGCTCCGTCTCGGCCGCCGATCCACGGTAGGGTTCTCGCCCCGGCGCAGGCGGTCGATCTGGTCGCGCAGGAAGGCCGCGTGCTCGAACTCCAGCAGCTTGGCGGCTTCCTTCATCTCGCGGGTCAGACGCTCAATGGCGGCTTCCCGCTCCATCTTACCCATGCGGCGGGTGTTGCGTTTGGCGTTCTCGGCCTTGTCGCTGATCTCGATGCTGTCTGCAATGGCCTTGACAATGGTCCTGGGCACGATGCCATGTTCCTGATTGTAGGCCATCTGGATGGCGCGGCGGCGCTCCGTCTCAGTGATGGCACGGTCCATGCTGTCGGTGACCACATCGGCGTACATGATGACCATGCCTTCTGCGTTTCGGGCAGCACGGCCGATGGTCTGGATGAGACTGGTCTCGCTGCGCAGAAAACCTTCCTTGTCGGCATCCAGAATGGCCACCAGACTCACCTCCGGCAGGTCCAGACCCTCGCGCAGCAGGTTGATACCCACCACCACGTCGATGCTGCCCGGCGCAGGTCCTTGATGATCTCCATGCGCTCGAAGGTGTCCACCTCGTGGTGCATATACTTGACCTTGATGCCCTGTTCGGTGAGGTAGTCGGTGAGGTCCTCGGCCATTTTCTTGGTCAGGGTGGTCACCAGCACCCGCTCCTGCCGGGCAATGCGGGTGTTGATCTCGCCCAGAAGGTCTACCACCTGCCCTTCCACCGGGCGCACCGAGATGACCGGGTCCAGCAATCCGGTGGGACGGATGACCTGCTGGGCCACCTGGGTGCTGTTCTGGCGCTCATATTCTCCGGGCGTAGCCGAAACAAAGATCATCTGGTTGAGCTTGGACTCCACTTCCTCAAATTTGAGGGGCGGTTATCAAAGGCCGACGGCAAACGGAACCCGTACTCCACCAGCGTTTTCTTGCGGGCGTAGTCGCCGCCGTACATGGCGCGCACCTGCGGCAGGGTGACATGGCTTTCGTCCACAAAAGCAGAAAATCCTCCGGGAAATAATCCAGCAGGGTCGTGGGCATGCTGCCCGGCGCACGGCCCGACAGCACCGCCGAATAGTTTTCGATGCCCTTGCACATGCCCACCTCGTTGAGCATCTCAATGTCGTAATTGGTGCGCTGGGCAATGCGCTGGGCCTCGATGAGCTTGCCCTCTGCGGTGAACTGCTTCACCTGCGCGTCGCACTCGGCGCGGATCTTTCCAGCGCGGCGGCCTTTTCTCAGCGCTGACAATGTAGTGGCTGGCCGGGAAGATGGCCACATGCTTGACCACGTTCTGCTTGGTGCCGGTGGGGTTGAACTCGGTGATGCGGTCGATCTCGTCCCCGAAGAACTCCACCCGGATGGCCAGCTCACTCATATAGGCCAGATAAATGTCCACCGTATCTCCGTGGACGCGGAACTTGTTGCGGACAAAATTTACGTCGTTGCGCTCGTATTGCAGGGTAACCAGCTTCTGGCACAGTTCATCCCGCTCCATCTGCATGCCGGGCCGCAGACTGATGACCATGCTGCGGTAATCAATGGGGTCGCCCAGTGAGTAGATGCAGGACACCGACGCCACGATGATCACATCCCGCCGTTCCGAAAGCGCCGCCGTAGCCGAGTGGCGCAGACGGTCGATCTCGTCGTTGATGGCGCTGTCCTTTTCAATATAGGTATCGGTGCTGGGGATGTAGGCTTCCGGCTGGTAGTAGTCGTAGTAGCTGACAAAATACTCCACCGCATTGTTGGGGAAAACGAGCGGAACTCGGTGCACAGCTGGGCTGCCAGCGTTTTGTTGTGGGCCAGCACCAGCGTGGGCCGGTTGCACCGGGCGATGACGTTGGCCATGGTAAAAGTCTTGCCGCTGCCGGTAACGCCCAGCAGGGTCTGGCAGCGGTCACCCGCTGCACCCTCCACCAGCGTTTCAATGGCCTGGGGCTGGTCGCCGGTGGGCTGATACGAGGACACCAGTTCAAATTTTCGTCTGCCACTGCAGCTCTCCTCTCCGGCTCTCCGCCGGGCGAAGAACCACAATTGGTTGTATCTTTCAATGCGATTATAGCACAGTAGTTTTATAATGTAAACAGGTATTCTGCACTCAGGGCCAGAAAAGTGTGCCGGTCTTGAAGTCGTAGATGGGCAGCCGCCCGGCATCCCGCATGGAAAAGCACTCCGTGTCGGTCAGGATAAAGTGGTCCAGCAGATGGATGTTCACCAGCCCCAGCGCCCGGGCAATGCTGCCAGTGGCCTCCATATCCTCCATGGAGGGCAGAGCCACTCCGTTGGGGTGATTGTGACAGAGCACTACAGCGTCGGTGCCGCCCTTGATGGCAGTGGCCACCACATCCTTCACGTCCAGGCTCACCCGGTCGGAGGTGCCCTCCCGCAGCCAGACCGCTGCTTTGATGTGGCGGCGGGTGCTCAGCGAGACCAGCATGGCGCGCTCGTAGTCAGACTAGGCAAATTTTTCCATCAGATAGCTGCCCAGCTGTTCCGTGGTCTTGAAGCAGCGCTTTCCGTCGGTGCGGCTGCGCCCGTAATACCGGCTGACCTGCGGCAGCATGTGCAACAGTCTTGCCGAGGTGGGGCCGATGCCCTCCACGGTGCATAGTTCTTCCTCACTGGCCTCCAGCACAGAGGCAAAGTCTCCGAACCGCTCCAGCAGGTTGTACGCGATCTCGTTGGTATCCCTCTGAGCATTGGTCGTATACAGGATATATTCCAGCACTTCATGGTCGGCCAGACTGTCCAGCCCGTAGTTCTGCACCCGCTCCCGCATGCGCTGGCGGTGCCCTGATGCCGTTTGTATTCTGCCATGGCGGTTCTCCTTTTCAGCGTTCTTTCTTTATAGTACCCATTTCCGGCACGGAACTCAAGCCCCGGGCAAAATATTCAGGGCGGGATGCGTTGACTTGGCTGGTTTTGTGTATTAGTATAGTATCAGTTATTTTTCTGAGAAGCAAGGAGTATTGCATGAAACAATATACCGCCACCTCCAACGACGACGGCGTGCGCCTGTCGCGCTTTGTGCAGAGCGTGACCCGCGATTTTCCACCAGCCTTTTGTACAAGAGTTTCCGCAACAAGCGGGTGAAGGTGAACGGCAAAAGGCCGCGCCGGAGTACCGTCTGCAGGCCGGGGACCTGATCGAGCTGTACATCAACGATGAGTTTTCCCGCCGGAGGGCGCAAAACCCGAGCCGAAGGCTGCGCCCAAAACAGCCGAAGCAGCCCAAAGTCACCGTGATTTATGAGGATGACAACATGGCCGTGCTGTACAAGCCCACCCACCTGCTGTGCCACAGCGACCGCACTGGTGACGCGAACCTTGTAGATGCCTTTACCCAGTATCTGGCCGAAAAGGTGAATACGACCCCACGGCGAAAACCGCTTCAAGCCCGGCATCTGCAACCGGCTGGACCGCGGCACCGAGGGGTTGGTGATTGCCGCCAAGAGCTACGCCGCCCTGCGGGACATGAACGAGATCATCCGCACCGACCTGCTCAAGAAGGAGTACTATACCATCACGGTGGGCATCCCCAGAGCGGGCGTTTCACCGCATGGTGGGAGCACGACGAAAGAACAACAAGGTGAGCATCCACGCCCATCAGGCGCAGGACGAACACCGCAAACAGATCATCACGGATGTGGATGCTGCGCACGGCCGGGCCCTTTGCGCTGTGCAAGATCGGCCTGGTCACCGGCCGCACCCACCAGATCCGTGCCCATCTGGCCTATCTGGGCAAACCCGTGCTGGGCGACATCAAATACGGCAACCGCAAAATGAACGAGCGCACCGGCACAAAACGCAGGCCCTGTGCGCCGTGCGCATCACCTTCCGGGAAATTCCGGAGGAAAACACCCTGCACTATCTTTCCGGCAAGGTCATCAAACTGAAGGACCCGCAGATCGTAAAGCAGTTTGACGCACTGGACAAAACCAAACCGGACCCTGCCAAAGGAGAATGAATCATGGAGCTGAACGCCTATTTCAAAGTCTCGTGGATCAGGACCGTGCCGCGGTCGTGATCTGCGACCTGGAACACACCATCATCTATATGAACCCCGCCGCCATTGCCAGCTATGCAAAGCATGGCGGTGCTGCCCTGCTGGGCAAAGCGTACTGACCTGCCACAATCCGCAGTCCCGCCAGACCATCCAGCGGGTCATCGACTGGTTTGCCGCCGACAAAAATCACAACCTTGTTTACACCTACCACAACGTCAAACAGAACAAGGACGTCTACATGGTCGCCCTGCGGGACGCCGACGGCACCCTGATCGGCTATTACGAAAAGCACGAATACCGCAGCCCGGAAACCATGAAGCTGTACGATATGGAGTGACCTCTCATGCAGAAAATTGACCTTGCCGTCTGGCCGCGGGCGGAGCTGTCCCGGCAGATGGCCGTGAGACGCTGGGCATGTGCCTGGAAGTGAACCACCGTTTTGTGGACGGCTGGCATCTGGGGCAGTTTTACCAGCACCTGCAGCAGGCCATTGATGCACTGAAAATTTGATGCTCTATAAAAGCGGATGCTTCCCGTCAAGGGATGCATCCGCTTTGGTTTGTCTCAGGCCTGCACCGCGTACTTTTCCCGGTGCTTTTGAGGTAGTACCCAATGCCGATGGCATCGGCCAGTGCCCAGCCGATGGGCACACTGAGCCAGATGCCGGTGACGCCCAGCGGGTCGCCGACAGCAGGTAGGCCAGCGCCACACGGGTGCCGAGAGATGCGATCGTGAGCACCACCGACATCTGGGGCTGATTGACAGCCCGGTAGTAGCCGTAGAGCAGGAACAGAATGCCAATGCCGAGATAGCACGCGCCCTCAATGTGCAGATAGTGCACACCGGCAGCAAGGATGGCGGTTTCCGCCGGGTCAATGAAAATGCCCATGAGCGGCGCTGCAAAGGCGCCCACCAGCACACTGATGACGATGCAGAACGCCGCACTGCACAGCCCTGCACTGCGGATGCCCTTGCGGATGCGGTCGGTCTGGCCCGCGCCGTAGTTCTGGGCCACATAGGTGGAAAAGGCATTGCCGAAGTCCTGCACCGGCATGTAGGCAAAGGAGTCGATCTTGACTGCCGCTGCAAAGCCGCCATGATCACGGTGCCGAAGCTGTTGACCAGCCCTGTACCATGAGGATGCCGAAATTCATGATGGACTGCTGCACGCTGGTCATCACCGAAAGGTTCAGGATGGTGGCAAGGTTCTGTTTGTCCCACCGGCAGTCCTCTTTTCGGGCAGAGCTGCGGGAACTTTTCAGGGTGTACAGTCCGATGCCGATGCCGGACACGAACTGCGAGAAGGTGGTGGCGGCCGCGGCCCCTGCACGCCCCAGTGCAGCACCAGCACGCACACCAGGTCCAGGATCACATTGAGCACTGCCGACACAGCCAAGAACAGCAGCGGGACCACGGAGTTGCCGATGGCCCGCAGGAGGTTTGCAAAGTAGTTATACAAAAGGTGGCCGTGATACCCAGAAAATGATGCGGAGATATTCCTTCATCAAAGGGATGATCTCCTCCGGTACCCGCAGCACCCACAGAATGCCGCCCAGCCCCAGATACACCAGAACATTCAGTGCCAGTGCCATGCCTGCAATGAGCACAAAGGACTGGAACACGCTCTGCCGCATGCGGGCCTCTTCCCCGCTGCCGTACTGCATGGAGACGGCTGCGCCGCTGCCCATGCACAGCCCCAGCAGGATGGAGGTGAGAAAGGTCATGAGGGTGTAGGACGAGCCCACCGCCGCCAGCGCATCCGCGCCGAGGAAGCGCCCCACCACCCAGGTATCGGCGATGTTGTACATCTGCTGCAACAGGTTGCCGAACATCAGCGGCAAAGCAAACAGCAGGATGCCCTTTGTAATGGGGCCTTTGGTAAGACTGCGCTGCATGGTTCTGCGATCCTCCTTCTTGTTGATAGTATAATGCGTCTGATGCGTCAAATAGGGTTGACAGCCGGGCCGGAAGTTTTCCGAGAATGATCCGGCGGGTGGGTCCTGCTGCCGCAGGCAGTAGGGCGGGCAATGGAATGGCCCGTTGCATTCGAGGAAAAAGCTCCCGGCGCACCCGTCGGTCAGCCCTGCACCGCAAACCGCTGTCGGTATTCCGGGCGTGCAGTGCTTGATCTCGCGGAAGGTCTTTGTAAAATAGCTCAGGTCGGTAAAGCCGCACTCGGCCCCGATCTCGCCGGTGCGCAGGCGGGTGGTCAGCAGCAGCCCGGCGGCTTTTCAATGCGGTACTGTTTCACATACTGGATGGGCGTGGTACCCAGCAGCTGCCGGAAACTGCGCAGGCAAGCGCTTTCGCTCAGGGCCACACTGTCCGCAATGCGTTCCACGGTCAGTTCCTCGGCATAGTGTTCCTCCACAAAACGCAGCATCTGTTTCATGCGCTGGGCCGCCACCTGCTCCTGCCGGGAGCTGCGGCACTCGCCCACCGGGCAGTGGGCCGCGAGGTGTGCAGCGCCGCCGAAAGCAGATACCGAACCCGGTTCTCGTAGTCGTCCGGTTCTTCGTCCACAGCGTGCCAGCCTCCCACAGCCGGGCCAGAACTTCCGCCTGCCAAGGCTCCCCTTGCTCAGCAGAAAATAGGACGGTACACCGGGCTGTAGCAGCGGCCGGATGAGCTTTGCCAGTAGATGGTGTCCATCCCGCCCACGAGCCGCGGGTGGAACACCCGCTGCGCAGCGCTGAGGGACCTTCTGCCGCAAATTCCACCGCATGGAGCACACCGGAGTTGATGAACACACCCTCGCCTTCCGCCAGACAGATGCGCTTTTGTCCACGCCCACGGTCACGGTGCCCTCGTAGGCGAGGATATACTCAAAATCCTCATGCCAGTGCCACGGCACCGAATAGCAGGTAAGCCGTTCTTCGTAGCACGCAATCGGGAACAGTGCGCTGCCGTGCTGCACCAGCTCCCGCCCTGCGGTGTGGATGGGATGCCGCAATTCAATGCCAGAGCCATCTACGGGTTCCTTTCCGGGTTTTCAACATTGCCGGGCCCTCTGCGCCGGTTTTGTCATAAAACGACCGTTTTCTTCTAACACCCTGTGACATTGTGTGATATTATGATAACAGCAACGCACAAGAGGCATTGCAAGTATAGCATGCTTGTGGGAGGAACTCAAGCCTATGGTCTCGCTTCTTTGCCCATCATTTACACTGCTTTTATCAGTCTGGGCCTGCCGGATTCCCTGCTGGGGTCGGCCTGGCCCACCATGTACCCGGAGCTGGGGTCCCGGTGTCCTGCGCGGGTATCCTTTCCATGATCATCTCGCTGGGCACGATCCTTTCCAGCCTGCAGAGTGACCGGCTGACCCGGACCCTCGGCACCGGCAGGGTCACGGCCATCAGCGTGGGCATGACCGCCGCAGCGCTGTTCGGGTTTTCCATCTCCACACAGTTCTGGATGCTCTGCCTGTGGGCCATCCCCTACGGGCTGGGTGCCGGCAGCGTGGACGCAGCCCTGAACAACTACGTTGCCCTGCACTACAGAAGCCGCCATATGAGCTGGCTGCACTGCATGGGGCATCGGCACCATGGTGAGCCCCATGGTCATGGGCGCGGCGCTGACCCATGGAATGCACTGGACGGTCGGCTACCGGGCCATTGCCCTGTTCCAGGTCCTGCTCACCGTGGTGCTGGTGGTCAGCCTGCCCCTGTGGAAGGAGCGTCGCACGGAGAGCGGCACCGAAGAAACCGCCCGCAGGCACTGAGCTTGCGGCAGGTGTTTGCCCTGCCGGGCGCCCGGGAAGTGATGCTCTGTTTCTTCTGCTACTGTGCTCTGGAAACCACCGCCGGGCTGTGGGCCAGCAGCTATCTGACCCTGAGCCGCGGGTGGCTGCCGAGACTGCCGCCAGCTTTGCCAGCCTGTTCTATTTTGGCATCACCGCCGGACGAGCAGCCTGTGGCTTCATCACCATGAAATTCAACGACACCCAGATGATCCGCATGGGTCAGATCATTCTGGCCGTGGGCGTAGCGGCCCTGCTGATCCCGGCCCGCAGGCCCTTGCACTGGCCGGTCTTGTGCTGGTGGGGCTGGGCTGCGCGCCCATCTACCCCAGCATCATCCACTCCACGCCGGACCACTTCGGGGCAGACAAGTCACAGGCTGTCATCGGCATCCAGATGGCCAGCGCCTATGTGGGCAACCTGACCATGCCGCCGCTGTTCGGCCTGCTGGCCAACAACATCACCCCGGCCCTGTTCCCCTTCTACCTGCTGGCGCTGCTGGTGCTCATGGTTTGCATGCACGAGCAGCTGGTGCGCAAGACCCGCCGCAGCTGATTTTTGCCATTCTCCTTTTCGTATACAGCAAAGGCTCCCTGTCCGGTTTCCCGGGCGGGGAGCCTGCTGTTTTGGCCAATTACAGGATGCGGCGGCTGATGGCATTGGCCACGGCAAACAGGTCGTCCTGTCCAATGAAGCCGAACTTTGCCTCGTGCTCATCCGCAAAGCATACGGTCAGCTGTGAGGCCTGCAGCGGGTCACCGAAGCCGGCGGTCTGGATGCCGAAGTGCAGCACCTTGCGGTAGGGCAGTACGAAGATCTCCTGCCGGGTGCCGGTCACGCCCTGCATATCCACCAGAATGATGCGGTGAGTGGTAAAACCACCTGATCCCGCACCGTCTTGTAGGCTCCCACAATGGTCTCGCCGTCCAGCAGCAGCTTCTGTGCATTTTGCAGATGTCCTTTTCCGGAATGCGGACAAGGTTCTGCATGGGTTTGTCCGAAATTCCATGGTCAACGCCCCTTTCTGTTTGCTTCATTGTAGCACGCGCCGCCCGGCTTTACAATACGCCCTCTCGCCTTTGACACCGGATGTGGTATACTGACACCCGGAAGAACGACATCAACTGGAAATGAGGCCCGACTTATGGAGATCATCATTCATCAGGCGATCCTGCATGTGCTGGACACCACGCTGGACGCCCTGTGCTCAGCGGCAGCGGCATGGAAATGACCGCCGAAAAACCGCCTATCTGCAAAACCACATCGAAAGCTGCTGGCCAGCGACGAGATCCGCCAGTGCCGCCCACTGCCGGACTCCGCCTTCCGCAACGAGCTGGAACACAACGGCGACTTTGTGGACCTGTCCTGCCGCATTGCGGGGTGCTGTTTGACTACATGCATGCCCACACCACCATCCCCGGGCAGACCTTGCGGTGGTGGATTTCACCCGCGACGGCGAACCCTGGCTGGGCATCCTGAAACTGAACTACAAAACGGCTACACCCACTACACCGAGACGGTGGAGGGTGCCCCGGTCAACTCCATCATCCAGCAGCGGGCCTGCCTGCCCACCCAGAGCGGCAAGGTGGAGGAGGGCGCTCTGGTCAACCTGACCGACTATTCCATGCGCCTGTTGGAAAGAAGTACGACATCGACGGCCACAAGGAGTTCTATCTCTCCACGGTGGTGTTCCAGTACACCACCGCCCAGCCGGAAAAGAAAAGCTGCAGGCCATTCAGGAGGCCGCCGTGCAGGCCGTGCAGGAAAACTACACCGACCAGCCCCATGTGGAAGCACAGGTAGCCATGATGATCGCCAATCAGGCCGCCGACAACGACAATCAGGTGTCGGTGGAGCAGGTGCGCCGCCAGCTGGAAGAGGACTATCCTCTGGCCGCCGTGCCCTTTGACGACTATGTGGAGAAGAGTGATGTGCTGGACTACGCCCAGCAGCCGGTGACCGTGACCCCGCCCGCATCCGCCGCATGGAGAGCCGCAGCATCCACACCGCCAACGGCATCGAGGTGAAGATCCCCACCGAGCTGCTGAACGAGGAATCCGAGGTGGAATTCCTGCACGACGCCAATGGCAGCGTGTCGCTGCTGATCAAAATGTGATCCTGTAATTCTATCGGTCAGACCCCGTGTTCTCTCTTGCGGAACGCGGGTTTTGGCTATATCTATGTTGTATTTATCGTTAAATGCAACATAGATGGAGGAACCCGCAATGGAACTCGCACAGATCACGGCCGGTCAGGTCGTCATGTTGTTTCTGCTCATGGGCACCGGCATCGCCGCTGTGAAAACCGGCGTGCTCAAACCGGAGGGCAAGCAGACCCTTTCCAACCTGCTGGTCTATCTGGTGGTGCCCGCCATGATCGTGAACTCCTACCGTATGGAGTTCAGTATGGAAATTTTGCACAACCTGCTGGCCTCCTTTGGGATGAGCCTGCTGGCCCTGCTCATCGGTACCGGCATCACGCTGGCCCTCACCGCCCGCCGCAAGGACAGCCGTACCCCATCTTCCGGTTCGCCTGCATTTTTCCAATGCGGCGTACATGGGTTTTCCGCTCATCTCGGCGCTGTTCGGGTCCGAGGGTCTGCTCTATGCCAGCGCCTATGTGACCGTGTTCAACATTCTGCTGTGGACCATGGGCTACGGCTTTGTGAGCGGGAGTTCCGACCCCAAAGAGGTCCTGCACAGCCTGCTGCACACACCGGTGCTATACGCCATGGTGATCGGCCTTTGCATCTACCTGCTGCAGATCCGGTGCCGCAGCTCATCGCCCAGCCGCTGGAGCTGATGGCCAACATGACCACACCTTTCCATGGTCATCACCGGCATGCTCCTTGCCGCCGGGGACCTGGGCTGCATCGTGCGCAGCAAGCCGGTGTGGAAGCTGGCCGCCGTGCGCATGCTGCTGATCCCCACCGTCTGCCTGGCGGTGTTCGGGCTGCTGGGCTTCCGCAGCATGACCGCACAGGTCGTTCTGCTGCTGGAGTGCTGTCCGTCGGCCGCCATCACCTCAGTATTTGCGGTGCAGTTTGGCCACGACGAGAGCTTTGCCGCCGGCAGCGTGGTCCTGACCACCCTGCTCAGCATCGTGGCGCTGCCGCTGTGCGCACTGGTGGTCACTCTGCTGTAACGTTTTCACCTCCTGCATTTTTTATGGCCTGTTCCGGCAGACGCAAATCTCCATTTGCACGAATTTTGCCCGTTTTGCCGTCTTTCGGGCCATTTGTGGGCAGTTTTGCCAATCGTTTTTCATTTTACAATGAAATTTTATTTCATCCATGCGTTTCCATACTGAATGCCGCCCGGCGGTCTCTGCAACTTTTATCGAAATGCAACAATAACACATGGTTTTGCGTTTGGATTTACTATTATAGAAGCAGACAGGTGCCCCGCTTCGCTGCGGGCATGGCACCGCTTATCCCGTGACCATCGCAAAGGAGGATTTCTCATGATGAAGCCCATTTCCATCTGGAAGCAGGAGCTGGCTGATGGCGTGCACACTGCGCGTCTGGCATCGCTCTACTGCTGTGCTCCTGAACAGACCCCGCACAGGCTGCCCGCTATGAGGCAGTGCTGAACGGGCTGGAAGCCACCTTTGGCACCCACGCTGAGGCTGGCTTATACAGCGCCCCGGCCGCACCGAGATCGGCGGCAATCATACCGACCACCAGCACGGCCGCGTGCTGGCCGGCAGCGTGAACATTGACATGATCGCTGCTGCCGCCCCCAACAGCCTGAACCAGCTGCGGGTACAGAGCGAGGGCTATGATCTGTGCGTCATCGACTGGCTGACCTTGCTGCCCGCAAGGAGGAAGAAAACACCACCATGTCCCTGCTGCGCGGCGAGTGTGAAGCGTTCCGCCAGCGGGTGCAGCCCTCCGGTCTGGACGTATACGTTGCTTCCAACGTGCCCAAGGGCAGCGGCGTTTCGTCCTCGGCCGCCTTTGAGGTGCTGATCGGCGTGATCCTGAACGACTGCTTCATGACCAAAAGGTCTCCCCATCGAGATCGCACAGATCGGCCAGTGGGCGGAGAATGTCTACTTTGGCAAGCCCTGCGGTCTGATGGACCAGATGGCTTCCAGCGTGGGCAACATCATCACCATTGATTTTGCCGACCCCGCCCACCCGGATGTGGAACCGGTGCAGGTGGACTTTTCCAAGGCAGGCCTGGCCCTGTGCATCCTGGATTCCTGTGCCGACCATGCCGACCTGACCGACGAGTACGCCGCCGTGCCCGCCGAGTGCCGCGCCGTGGCTGCCGTGTGCGGCGGTGAAGTGCTGCGGACGTGCCCTTTGACACCTTCCTCGCAAAGCTCCCGGAGTGCCGCAGACAGTGCGGCGACCGCGCCGTGCTGCGCGCCTTCCACTTCTATGCCGACAACGACCGCGTGGCCCAGCAGGTGGCTGCCCTGCGCGGCGGTGACTTTGACGCCTTCCTGCAGCTGGTCACCGCTTCCGGCGACAGCAGCTGGGAGTATCTGCAGAACGTGATCCCCGCCGGGTACAAGGAGCATCAGGAAATGGGCGTGACTATTGCGGCCGCCAAGCATTACCTGCAGGGCAAGGGTGCCGTGCGTGTGCACGGCGGCGGCTTTGCCGGTACGGCACAGGCCTTTGTGCCGGTGGACATGCTGGCCGACTTCAAAGCACACATGGAAGCCATCCTCGGTGAGGGCCGCTGCCATGTGCTGAGCATCCGTCCGGAAGGAGGCGCTGTGCTATGATCTCCACTGCCATTCAGCAGCTCGTCAACTATGGTCTGGACACCGGTCTGATCCTGCCCGATGACGAGATCTACATCCGCAACCAGCTGCTCATGACCATGCAGCTGGACGACTTTACCGCCCCGAGGGTGAGGTGTGCTACACCGACCTGGAAAGCATCCTGAAAACGCTGGTGGACGATGCCGTGGCCCGCGGCGTGTGTGCCGACAACAGCACCGCACGCGACCTGTTCGACACCAAACTCATGGGCGTGCTGACGCCGCGTCCCAGCATTGTGCGCGCCAACTTTGAGGAGCGCTACGAGAACGAGGGCCCGCAGGCCGCCACCGACTGGTTCTATAAGTTCAGCCGGACACGGATTATATCCGCCGCTACCGCATCAAGCGGGACCTGAAGTGGGTGACCAAGACGCCTTACGGTGATCTGGACATCACCATCAACCTTTCAAGCCGGAAAAGGACCCAAGGCCATTGCAGCTGCCAAGCTGGCCCCCAGAGCGCCTACCCCAAGTGCCAGCTGTGCGCCGAGAACGAGGGCTATGCGGGCCGCATGAACCATCCCGCCCGCGAGAACCACCGCATCATCCCGCTGACCATCAACGACAGCGCCTGGAACCTGCAGTACAGCCCCTATGTACTACAACGAACACTGCATCGTGTTCAACAACCAGCACACTCCATGAAGATCGAGCGGGCCACCTTCCGCAAGCTGCTGGATTTTGTGGGCCTGTTCCCCACTATTTCGTGGGCAGCAACGCTGACCTGCCCATCGTGGGCGGCAGCATCCTGAGCCACGACCACTTCCAGGGCGGCCACTATGAATTTGCCATGGCCAAGGCCCCATCGAAAAGGCATGGGCGTTCCCCGGCTTTGAGGACGTGGAGGCCGGCATCGTACACTGGCCCATGAGCTGCATCCGCCTGACCTGCGAGGATGATGAGCGTCTGGTGGAGCTGGCCGACAAGATCCTGACCGCCTGGCGCGGCTACACGGATGAGAGCTGCTTCCTCTTTGCCGAGACCGACGGCGAGCCCCACAACACCATTACCCCCATTGCCCGCATGCGGGATGGCAAATACCAGCTGGATCTGGTGCTGCGCAACAACATCACCACGCCGGAACACCCGCTGGGCGTGTTCCACCCCCATGCCAAGCTGCACCACATCAAAAAGGAGAACATCGGCCTTATCGAGGTCATGGGTCTGGCCGTGCTGCCCAGCCGCCTGAAGCAGGAGCTGTTTGATCTGGCAGACGTGCTGGTAGCCCGCACCCCCGTCAGCGAGTACCCCGAAACGCTGCAGAAGCACGCGGAGTGGGCGCAGGACATTCTGGCCCGTCACCCGGAGCTGAACGGCGACACCGTGCACCTCATCCTGCAGGATGAGGTGGGCCAGGTGTTCGCACAGGTGCTGGCCGATGCCGGTGTGTACAAGCTGGACGAAGCCGGTCGTGCCGGGTTCGTGCGGTTCCTTGCCAGCGTAAAATAACCTCAAAACATCACAGGCCCCGCCGCAGATCTCATCGGCGGGGCCTTGCCATACAAGGAGGAAACGTTTATGCCTTATACTCTGGAAGTCTGCGTGGACAGCACGGCCAGTGCGCTGGCCGCCAAGCGCGGCGGAGCCGACCGACTGGAACTGTGTGCCGACCTGGTGATCGGCGGCACCACCCCCAGCCTTGCCCTGCTGCGGCAGGTCAAAGCCGAAACCGGACTGCCGGTGCGGGCACTGCTGCGTCCCCGCTTTGGTGATTTCTGCTACGACCGCTACGAGCTGGCCCAGATGGAGCAGTCGGCCGCAGAGCTGGTGGAAGCCGGGGCGGACGGCATCGTCACCGGCGTGCTCACCCCGGACGGCGTACTGGATGTGGACGCCCTGCGTCCCATCTACGCTGCTGCCCGCCGGGCGGCAGCAGCTGCAGGCCGTCCCGTTGCCTGCACCCTGCACCGTGCCTTTGACGTCTGCCGGGACCCCTTTGCCGCGCTGACCGCCGCAAAGGAACTGGGCCTTGCCACCATCCTTACCAGCGGGCAGGCCGCCAGTGCGCCGCAGGGAGCCGAGCTGCTGCGCCAGCTGGTGGAAGCCGCCGGGAACGATGTGGAAATTCTGGTGGGTGCCGGCGTCTCCGCGGGCAATCTCCCGGCGCTGGCCGCCCAGACCGGTGCCCGGGCGTTCCACCTCTCCGGCAAGCAGGTGCTGGACAGCCGCATGACCTTCCGCCGGGAAGGCGTGCCTATGGGCCTGCCGGGCTTTTCGGAGTTTGAACTGTGGCAGACCAGCGAAACCAATATCCGTGCCGCGCGTAAGGCGCTGGATGCCCTGTAAAAATCGCCCTCACGCAGAAACGGCCTCTCCTTTCGGAGAGGCCGTTTCTCGTTACAATGCCGGTGCTTCGTTGTCCTCATAACCGACCATCAGGCCGCCCAATTCGGCATAGTAGCTGCACAGGCCGCCGCAGGGGCTCACATCCACCTGCGCCCCCGGGAACACCGCGTGCAGCATCTTTTTCAGCCGGTCGGCGGCGTCAGGGTTGCCGCAGTGGGCAATGTGTACCCGGCCGGAGACAAAACCGCGGCCCTTCATTTCCAGCACGATGCGTTCCAGTGCGCCGTGTTCGCCGCGGGTCTTGCACAGCACCTCCAGCTCCCCCGCCTCACTGGCCTGCCCGATGACCCGGATGCCCAGCATCCGCGCCACGGCAGCTACCGCCGGTTTTACGCGGCCGTTGCGGGCGAGGTTGGCCAGCGATTCCAGCGAGAACAACAGGTGCGTGTGCCGGTGATAGGCCAGAATCCTCTCGGCGGCATCATCAAAAGCACAGCCTGCCTGCACCAGTGCCGCCAGACGCTCGGCCAACAGGCGGCATTCCGGCCCGGCCGACAGACTGTCCAGCACGAACACACGGGCACCTTCGTGCTCCTGCCGGTATTCCTCGGCGGCCAGCTGGGCCGCGTTATAGCTGCCGGACAGCGTGCCCGTGATGGTGACCACGAACACTTCCTCCGCGCCCTCGTAGGCCGCCAGCCAGTCGGCCACATTGGGGCAGGATGTGCCGGTCTTGCCCTTATAGCTGTGCAGGGTCTGGGCCATACCGAGCGCATCCAGTTCTGCCGTGTCCAGATATTCCCCATCGTCGGTCACGATTTTCAGCGGCACACAGACAAAGTCCACCCCGCTGAGGGTATACAGGTTGGAGGAAGAGTCCACAACGATCTTGGTTTTCATACAGTACATCTCCAGTTTTATCGTTCAGCGGCGGACAGCCCGCCGGGCTTGTTCGGTTTCTTGTGGACATCTTATCAGTTTTTCAAAAACCTGTCAAGCAATTTCTAGTATTTGATAAAAAGTTTTCACACTCCCGTTGACCGTTTCCATTTTTTGCGCTATACTGAAACTCAAAGATTATCCACTGATTGAACGGGAAGTACACTGCTATGAATGCTGAAACCAAGCGCCGCGTTGCGGCCTGCGCCGCCGGGTTTGCCCTGCCCCGGTACCGCGACCTCCCTGCCGTAGGGCTGTATCTGGACCAGACCGTGCAATATGTCAACGCCTGCTTCCGCACCTTTTGCGGGGTAGAGCTCACCCCGTCCATGGTGAGCAACTACGTCAAAAAAGGCATTCTGAGCCACCCGGTCAAAAAGAAATACACCCGTGACCAGATCGCCTCGCTGATGTATATCGTGGTCTCCAAGACAGTGCTGTCCATGGAGAACATCGACACCCTGTTCCGGATGCAGCGGGCCAGCTACTCGGCCCAGGACGCTTATGATACCTTCTGTAAGGAGCTGGAGCAGTGCCTGCCCTTTGTGTTTGGCTGCAGCAGCACCCTGCCGGAACCCGCCCCTGACGCCACCGACGAACGGCTGCTGTTACGCAGCACTATCCTTTCGGCTGCCAACAAGATCTATCTGGACTGCTGCTTTGACGCTTTGCGGCAAGAGCAGGCCCTGTGGGAGGATATTCTGCCGGACCTAGCGTAACAACAAAAAAAGACCGTGCTCTCCTTTCCGGAAAGCACGGTCTTTTGTATTTTTTGCAGATTCAGGCAGATCAGGTATCCTGTAGTTCGCCGCGGCTGGCGGCCTTCAGGTAGGCAAAGATGAAGCCATCCAGGTCGCCGTCCATCACGGCGTCCACGTTGCCGGTCTCGTAGTTGGTGCGGTGGTCCTTTACCATGGTGTAGGGCATGAACACATAGCTGCGGATCTGGTGGCCCCAGGCGATCTCGTTCTGGACGCCCTTGATGTCGTCGATCTTGTCCATGTGCTGCTGCTTGGCGATCTGGTACAGCTTGGCCTTCAGCATTTCCATGGCGTAGTCACGGTTCTGGAACTGGCTGCGCTGGGTCTGACAGTTGACCACGATGCCGGTGGGCTTGTGGATCAGACGCACTGCGGAAGAAGTCTTGTTGATGTGCTGGCCGCCGGCACCGGAAGAACGGTACACCTGCATTTCGATGTCCTCGGGGCGGATGTCCACCTGGATGGTGTTGTCCAGCTCGGGCATCACTTCCAGCGAAGCAAAGCTGGTCTGGCGGCGGGCATTGGCGTCAAAGGGCGACACGCGCACCAAACGGTGCACGCCGTTCTCGCTCTTGAGCAGGCCGTAGGCGTTGGCGCCCTTGACCATCATGGAAGCGCTCTTCAGGCCGGCTTCGTCGCCGTCCTGATAGTCCAGCACCTCTACGGTCATGCCGTGGGCCACGGCCCACTTGTTGTACATGCGGTACAGCATCTCGGCCCAGTCCTGTGCTTCGGTGCCGCCGGTACCGGCGTGGAAGGTAAGGATGGCATTGCTGTGGTCGTACTCGCCGTTCAGCATGGTCATGAGCTGCAGCTCATCCACAGCCTTGCCTACGGCGTTCACAGCCTCTTCGGCTTCGGGGATCATGGCGGGGTCGTACTCCTCGTCCAGCATCTCGATCATGGTCTCGGCGTCATCGTACAGGCCCTGCAGCTTTTCAAAGCGGCTCAGCTTGCCCTTCAGGTCGCCCACCTCATCAAACACCTTTTTGCTCAGGTCGGCGTCATCATAAAAGCCGGGGCGGGACATGGTGTGCTCCAGCTCCTGCACACGCTTGCGGGAAGCCTCGATGGCCAGAGCCTCTTCCAGGTCCTTGACCGCCTTGGCATAATCGGCAAGCTGCACTTTCAGTTCGTCAATGGTGATCATTCTCTTGTTCCTCTCGTTCCGGGTTGGATCTACATTTAGGGAAGCGGTCTTTCGGGGTGACCCAAAAGACACAGTTTATACACAGATACTTCATTAGTATACCGAGAATCTGTGGTAAAGTAAAGAGGAAAAACGGTTGATCTGCTGGAATTTTGAAGAATTTCACCTTTTCTTTTGCCGGGTGGGAGAGTATAATACCAGTATGAACCTTATCACTGGAGGAAAACATGCCGAAATATTATGGCTGTCCCTGCGAGGGCTGCGGTGAGCCGCTGACCCTGAAAGATGACATCGTGGTCTGCCCGGACTGCGGTGCCCCCTATCACCGTACCTGCTACGAAAAGCTGGGCCGCTGCATCCACAGCCCCGCCCATGCGGCCGGGTACGAGTGGCATTTCCCGTATCAGGATGCCGAACTGCGCACCTGCCCCAGCTGCGGGGAGCGCACGCTGCGCAGCGAAGAGACCTGCCGCTGCTGCGGCGCTGCCCTGCCCCCGGAGACGGAAGCGGATGAGCAGCTCAATGACCGCAAAGCCGCACAGGACGAGCAGCACGGTGGCTTTGACTACGAGCGCTTTTACCGCCAGTACGAGCAGCAGACCATGGACCCGCTGCACCGCAACCTGCAGGCCGCTTTCGGGAAGGATGAGCTGATCGACGGCATCCCCAGCAGCGACTGGATGACCTACATCGGCACGGCCGCCCCGGCCTACCTGAACGATTACAGCCGGATGCAGCTGCAGCACACCAAAATTTCGCTGAGCTTTTCGGCGCTGCTGTTCGGGCCGTTCTACTTCTTTTACCGCAAGGCTTGGAAGCCCGCGTTTGCCTTTCTGGCCGCAGAATTGCTGCTGTTCGTGCCCACGCTGCTGCAGATGATGCAGATCACCGGCAGCTCGCTGTCTTTGGGCCTGAGCGATTCCACCTATGTGGTGCTGGGCCGCGTGGTGTCGTTGGCCAGCTTTGCGCTCATGCTGGTGCGCGGCATGTTTGCCAAGTGGTTCTACCGCAAGAGCGCGGCGGAGCACATCCGGGCATCCGCGCGGAGTTCCCGGACGATGCCCAGCGCAGCGTGGTGCTTTCGGCACAGGGCGGTGTGAGCTGGGGTGCTGTGCTGGGGTCGCTCCTGCTGCTGATGGTGTTCGGTGCCTGCTGCAGCATGCTGCTGGGCCCCAATCTGGATGTTCTGCTGAACGCTCTCCTGATGCGATTTATAAAGGAGTTTTATCATGAAAAGGTAACCAAAGCTGTGATCCCCGCTGCCGGTCTTGGCACCCGTGTGCTGCCGGCCACCAAAGCCATGCCCAAGGGCATGCTGCCCATCGTGGACAAGCCCGCCATCCAGTATCTGGTGGAAGAGGCCGTGCGTTCCGGCATCACCGACATCCTGATCATTCTGGGCCGCAACCAGAGCGTGATCGAGGACCATTTTGACCGCAGCCCGGAGCTGGAAGAGAAGCTGGCCGCCCCGGCAAGGAAAAGATGCTGGAGGAATGCCTTGGCATCTCAATTTGGCCAACATCTATTTTGTACGCCAGAAGCAGACGCTGGGTCTGGGCCATGCCGTGAGCATGGCAAAGCCCTTTACCGGGGATGACCCTTTGTGGTGATCTACGGCGATGATGTGATCTGGGGCGAGGACCCCGTGTGTGCTCAGCTGATCCGCGCCTACGAGGAGTTCGGCCGCCCGGTTGCCGGTGTTTCCGCTGTGCCCTGGGCCGATGTGAGCCGCTACTGCAGCTTAAAGACCACCCCATCCACGACAACTATTTCTTTGTGGATGACATGATCGAGAAGCCCAAAAGGGTCAGGAGTTCAGCAATTATTCCATCCGGGCCGCGTGCTGCTCACTCCGGAGATCTACGACCTGCTGGCCCATACCAAACCCGGTGCCGGCGGTGAGATCCAGCTGACCGACGCCATGGCCGAGTACGCCCGCAATTACGGCGGCATGACGGCCGTGGAGTTTACCGGCAAGCACTACGACATGGGCAACAAGCTCAAAGTGGTAGAGGCTCAGGTGGAGCTGGCCCTGCAGCACCGGAGATCGGCGAGGCCTTCCGGGCCTACCTGAAAGAGTTCTGCAAAACGCTGTAAGTTCTGATGCACTAAAAATCCCTCCGGCCGCAGCCAGAGGGATTTTTAGTGTCTTTATGCCTGAACCTGACTGGGATGCGGCACGGGCGGGTGCTTGGTGAACATCGCCTTGAGTGCCAGCGGGTGGTCACGCTGGATACCACGATCAACAGGATGACGGCGGTAAAGTAGACCGGGTCCACCACGCCGATGGCAAGACCCTTCTGCGCCACGATCAGTGCCACCTCGCCGCGAGTCATCATGCCGACACCAACCTTCAGGAGTCGCCCCAGTTGAAGCGGCAGATCTTTGCAGCCAGACCGCAGCCGATGATCTTGGTGACCAGTGCCACAATCACAAAGCAGACGCAGAACAGCAGGATCTCCGGGGTCAGGCCGCTGATATCGGTCTTAAGGCCGATGGAGGCAAAGAAGATAGGTGCAAAGATGATATAGTTGCTGATATCCACCCGACGCTCCACATAGGAGGCGTCATCCATGGTGCACAGCACGATGCCGGCAATGTAGGCACCGGTAATATCGGCAATGCCAAAGTAGGCCTCGGCCACATAGGCCATGCCAAAGCAGAAGGCCAGCTCACGATGGTGATACGCTGGGTGTGAGGGTTGCGCCGATCCAGCCACTTCATGGCGTAATGGACCACCAGGCCCACACCCACAGCGGTGGCAAAGAACAGCAGGGTGTTCACCAGCACCTTGCCCAGACCCGTACCGGTGCCGCTGCTGGCACCCAGCACACAGGTAAGCACCACGATACCGATGACATCATCAATGACAGCAGCACTGACGATGGTAGTGCCGGAAACTCTTCAGGTGGCCCAGCTCCTGCAGGTGGCCACCGTGATGGACACGCTGGTGGCAGTCATGATGGTACCGATGAACAGTGCCCGATAGAACTCCGGGCTGCCCACGGCGGAGAAGCCGTAGAACACACTATACAATAAGGTACCGCCCACCAGCGGGACGAACACACCCACGCAGGCGATCAGTGTTGCGATTGGGCCTGCCTTGATCAGTTCCTTCAGGTTGGTGCCTAGGCCCGTGGTGAACATCAGCAGCACCACGCCGATCTCGGCGAAGGTGGCAATGGAGTCACTGGTCTGCACCAGGTTGAGCACACAGGGGCCGATGACAAGACCTGCCAGGATCCGCCCACCACCTGCGGAGCCTTGCACTTGCGTGCTACCAGCCCAAAAACTTTGCACTCAGGATGATGATTGCCAGATTGCGGAATATCGAGTACATAGATACGCTCCTTTTCCGATTTTTAAATTTCCCACTTTCCTGCCGCCGCAGCACTTTGTTCCACGGTATCATCAGAAAGCGACTATATTATAGTCCCCTATGGCAAAAAGCAAAGGATTTTTCAGCACTTTTCATCCAAGGGCTTGACAGACGCCGCCGGACTTGCTATAATAAATTGCTGTCTGAACAGACACGCCGCACACAGCCGCAACGCCGCAGCTGTGTACCCTTGGTCTTGTGATTGCAAGACCCTTAAGTCCAAAAGGAGGTGCTACAAAATGGCAAAGTACGAAACCATGCTGATTACCAGCGCCGCTCTCGACGAGGAGGCTACCGCCGCTCTGGTTGGTAAGTTCAAGACCCTGATCGAGGCTAACGGTACGATCGATTCCATCGACGAGTGGGGCAAGCGCCGTCTGGCCTACCCCATCAACGACGAGGAGGAAGGCGTCTACACCGTGATCAACTTCACCAGCGAGCCCAGCTTCCCGCTGAGCTGGACCGTGTGTACAAGATCACCGAAGGCGTTATGCGCAGCCTGATCATTGCTCACGAGGAGTAATTCTTCTGTGACAGAAAGGGAGACCGTACTATGTTGAATGTTGTTGCCATCATGGGTCGCCTTGCGCGTGACCCTGAAATGCGTCAGACCACTACTGGCAAGAATGTCGCTTCGTTCCGCATTGCCTGCGACCGTGGGCGCCGCGATGCCAATGGGCAGAGCGTGGCGGACTGGATCGATGTGGTTGCATGGGATCGGCAGGCCGAGTTTGTCTGCCGCTATTTCCAGAAAGGTTCCCTGATCGTTGTGGACGGCCGTTTGCAGTCCCGTCAGTATCAGGATAAGACCGGCGCAAACCGCACTGCCGTTGAGGTGGTTGCCAATAACATCAACTTTGCAGGCCCCAAGAGCAGCAATGCAGGTGACGGAAACGGCTATCAGAATGCCGCTCCGTCCTACCAGAACGCAGCCCTGCCCGTCCGGCCGCTGTGGAGGCAGCTCCCAGCTATTCCGCCGGCAATGCCGATGACTTTGCCGTCATCGACGACAGCGACGACCTGCCGTTCTGACACGAAACGGTCCATCCGTTAAAAATCCAATAGGAGGTAATAAGCAATGGCTTTTGAAAGAACCGAAGGCTCTCGCCCGCACGCCCCATGCGTCGCGGCCGCAAGAAGGTTTGCAGCTTCTGTGTCGATCGCATCGACACCATCGATTACAAGGACGTGCCCCGTCTGCGTAAGTACGTCTCTGAGCGTGCAAAGATCATTCCCCGCCGTGTGACCGGCACCTGCGCTTATCATCAGCGCGCACTGACCATCGCCATCAAGCGTGCTCGTCACGTTGCTCTGATGCCCTACGTCAGCGACTAATCTTTAAAACATCAACCCAATCAAAATAATCAGCAATCAGCAAAGGCTCTTTCCCGATGACAAGGGAAGGAGCCTTTTGGTGCAATGCGCCCATTTTGTTTTGCGTCGTGGTGTGTTATACTGGCCTTGCACACCCCCTGCACACACTTTTCAGGAGGTATCACGATGAAACGACATTCTTTCCGTCTTGCGGCGGCGGCTCTGGGCCTTTTGCTGGTGCTGCCCACCGGGCTTCCGGCCTCGGCCGCTTCCTCGTTTGATGCGGGCTACTATGCCACCCATTACCCGGATGTGGCGGCAGCCTGCGGCACGGACGAAGGTGCCCTGCTGCAGCACTACATCCAGTTCGGCGCATCAGAAGGGCGCAAGCCCTCCTGGGGCCGTGCCGGTGACACGGACCTGAAGCTGACCGACACCCAGATCGCGGCCATCTGGTCGCCGGTGCCCATCAAGGAACTGGCCAACTACAAAGCCTGAAGCGCAAGATGACCGATGACGAATTTGCGCAGGCCTACGAGCAGGCCCGCAGGATCGTAACGCCGCTGGCCTTCAAGAGCCGTGAGGAACAGCTGGCCGGCATCGCCAACGCCCTGCGCGAAATGGTAGATGACGGTACGGTTGCCTACTCTACCGATGTGCCTCACTACAACGACGCCTATGGGTATCTGGTGCTGCATGTGGCCTCCTGTGCCGGATGCGCCCGCACCACTGGCCTGTGTCTGAACATGCTGGGCATCCCTATGAGCACGTCAACGAAAACCAGTGGAGCCACCAGTGGTGCGTGCCCATGCCCGACGGCAGCTACTGGATCTGCGACGCCTACGGCCTGTACTGCGGCCCGGAACCTGCCCCTATCAGCACCCGTATCTGTAAATATGTGCTCAAAACGGCGAGGACGAACCGGAACGGTTCTTCCCCGCCATTTTTTTTTCGGGACCGTTCTCGCTAGATTTGCAGTACATGCACCTGGTTCAGAAAGCACTTGCAGCCGTGCAAAAGTTACAAAGCGGTACGGTTTTGCCGGTAGTTTCTGACCGTTCCGGGAATTTTCGGAAACTGATTTCGTTCTGCTCTGCTGGCAAATCAATCTGCACAAAAGCAGGTCGGGAGCATGTACAGATTGCACGAAACTGTTTTTCATTCTTGATTTTTTATACGGAATGTGCCATACTATAGCCACTGGAAACGTTCCCGACAACGTTTCCGATAGTTCTTTCAGAGATGAGGGATTCCGGCAATGGGCAACATGACGATCAAAGATATCGCACGGATCAGCGGCTGTTCCGTCAGCACGATCTCCCGTGTGATCAACGATCACCCGGATGTCCGGCCGGAGACCAAGGAACGAGTCCTGGAGGTAATGCGGGAAGCAGGCTTTGTGCCCAACACCAACGCACGGCAGCTCAAGATCCAGCAGTCGCGCAGCCTGGTGTTCGTGGTCAAAGGCACCCGCAACATCTTCTTCTCCGACTTTCTTGTGCAGCTGCAGCGGGCCGCCACCCTTTACGGGTACAACGGCATCGTCTCCTATCTGGACGAGAATGCCAACGAGATCGACGCCGCTGAAAAGATCCTGCGCGAGATCAAACCCAAAGGCATGATTTTCCTGGGCGGCAGCGTTGCAAACTTCCAGAAAGGATTTGCCAACATCAGCGTCCCTTCGGTGCTGGCCACCCTCGTGTCGGACAAGCTGGACTTTCCCAACCTGTCCATGGTTGGCGTGGATGACCGGGCAGCCGCCTATCAGGCTGTGTCCTACCTCATCCAGCAGGGCCACCGCAAAATCGCCGTGCTGGGCGGCCCGGCCACGAGCTACCCCAGCATGATGCGCCGTCAGGGTGCGCAGCAAGCCATGGAGGATGCGGGCATTCGCTTCGAGGACAAGCTCTACGGCCTGTCCAACTACGATTTCGAGTCCGCGTATCACGCCATGAATGGGCTTCTGGCCCGCCGGGCTGAGTTCACTGCCCTGTTTGCCATGAGCGATGTGATCGCCTTTGGTGCCATCCGGGCGCTGGTGAGCGCTGGGCTCCGGGTGCCGGAGGATGTTTCGGTCATCGGCTTTGACGGCATTACCATGTCACGCTACTGCGTGCCGGTAATGACCACCATCGTCCAGCCCAGCGAGCAGATCGCCCTCCAGAGCATTGAGCTTCTGGTGCGGCAGATCGAGCACGGAGCCCCTGCCCAGACCGTGACGTTGCAGCCGGAGCTGCAGCAGGGCGAAAGCGTAAGGGCAATTTGAATTTTGTATTCCCTCCGTCGAAAGACGGAGAGTATATAGTTGATCTTTAATTTTAATAAGAAGGAGAACTTATTATGAAAAGATGATCACTCGTCGTAACTTCCTGAAGGCTGCTGGCGTTTCTGCCGCTGCTCTGGGTCTGGCTGCCTGCGGCGGCTCTGCCAGCAGCACTGCTTCCTCTGCTGCCGGTTCTACCGCTGCTTCCAGCACCGCTGCAAAGGCAGACGGCAAGGTCTACTACCTGAACTTCAAGCCGGAGCAGGATCAGGATTGGCAGGATCTGGCCGCTGAGTACACCAAGGAGACCGGCGTGCCTGTGACCGTTGTCACCGCCGCTTCCGGCCAGTACGAGACCACCCTGATGAGCGAGATGGAGAAGAGCGAAGCTCCTACCTTGTTCCAGGTGAACGGCCCTGTTGGTCTGGCAAACTGGAAGGATTACTGCTACGACCTGTCCGGCAGCCAGCTGTACGGTGAGCTGACCAGCGATTCCTTCGCCCTGAAGGATGGCGACGCTGTGGCTGCCATTGCCTACGTCATCGAGACCTACGGCATCATCTACAACAAGGAGCTGCTGACCGCCGCTGGCTATACCCAGGACGACATCAAGGGCTTTGCCGACCTGAAGAAGGTGGCCGACGACATCCAGGCTCGCAAGGCTGAGCTGGGCGTGGACGGTGCCTTTACCTCCGCTGGTATGGACGGCTCTTCCGACTGGCGTTTCAAGACCCACTGGCCAACCTGCCCATCTACTACGAGTACAAGGCAGACGGCATCAGCTCCACCGATGCCATCAAGGGCACCTATCTGGATGACTACAAGCAGATCTGGGATCTGTACATCACCGATTCCACCTGCGATCCCAAGCTGCTGGCTTCCAAGACCGGCGACGACGCTGTGGCTGAGTTTGTGGGCAAGAAGGCTGTGTTCTACCAGAACGGCACCTGGGCTTACAATGACGTGAAGGATCTGGGCGACGACAATCTGGGTATGCTGCCCATCTACATCGGCGCTGAGGGCGAGGAGAACCAGGGCCTGTGCACCGGTTCCGAGAACTTCTGGTGTGTCAACAACGCCGCTTCCGAGGCCGACATTCAGGCTACTCTGGACTTCCTGTACTGGTGTGTCACCTCTGAGGCCGGCACCAGCGCAATGGCTGACAAGATGGGCTTCGTCATCCCCTTCAAGAAGGCTAAGGACTCCACCAACCCCTGATTACCATTGCAGACCAGTATGTGGCCGACGGCAAGACCAGTGTTGACTGGTGCTTCTCCACCATGCCTTCCGAGGAGTGGAAGAACGGCGTGGGCAGCGCATTGACCGCTTACGCAGCCGGCACCGGCAAGTGGGACGACGTGGTCACCGCATTTGTGGACGGCTGGGCCAAGGAATACAAGCTGGCCAACGGCTAAGCCATTGACCAAGAGCTCCCATAAGAACTAATGTGGGCGGGCGATGAGTTCGCCCGCCTCCCTTCTTCTAACAGCTCCATCAGGAGGTATATCATGCAAAAGCCATTAGTAAATACTGGCCGGTGTTTGTGCTGCCTACTCTGGTCGCCTTTATCATCGGCTTCATCTGGCCCTTTATCTGGGGCACATATCTGTCCTTCCAGCGATTCACCACCGTGTCCAAGACCACCTTTGTGGGCATCCAGAACTACATTTCCGTGTTCCGATTCCACCTTCCTCCATGCCTTTGGCTTTACGGCGGTCTTTACCGTGGTAAGCACCGTGCTCATCAACGTGTTTGCCTTTGCCATTGCGCTGGTGCTGACCCGGGGCATCAAGGGCACCAACCTGTTCCGTACCGTGTACTTTATGCCCAACCTGATCGGCGGCATCCTGCTGGGCTACATCTGGCAGATCCTGCTGAACGGCCTGCTGGCCAACCTCCAGAAGCCTCTGCTGGCCCTGGACGCCAAGGCTGGTTTTGTGGGCCTGGTGATCCTGATGTGCTGGCAGCAGATCGGTTACATGATGATCATCTATGTGGCCGGCCTGCAGAGCGTGCCCGGCGACCTGATCGAGGCGGCCAAGATCGACGGTGCCAACGACCGCGAGATCCTGTTCAAGATCAAGATCCCCATGGTCATGCCCAGTGTGACCATCTGCACCTTCCTCACCCTGACCAACAGCTTCAAGCTGTTTGACCAGAACGTGGCCCTGACCGCCGGTGAACCCGCCAACGCCAGTGAAATGCTGGCCCTGAACATCTACAACACCTTCTACGGCCGCTCCGGTGCCCAGTGGAAGGGCATTGGTCAGGCAAAGGCTGTGGTGTTCTTCCTGATCGTGGTGGTCATCTCGCTCATCCAGCTCCACTTTACCCGCTCCAAGGAGGTGCAGCAGTAATGCCTAAACAGAAAAGATGTGGGATAACATCCTCACCGTCATCATGAGTGTGCTGTGCCTGCTGTGGATCTACCCCATCGTGCTGATCCTGCTGAACAGCCTGAAAGAGGGCACCTTTACCACCTCCACGGTGTTCCAGCTGCCCACGAAAGAGACCTTTGCCGGAATTGGCAACTACGTCTACGGCGTGACCAAGATGGGCTTTCTGTCCAGCCGGGCTACAGCCTTCTGATCACCATTACCAGTGTGTTCCTGATCCTGCTGTGCTGCTCCATGACCGGCTGGTACCTCACCCGCGTGAACAACAAACTCAGCAAGTTCATGAACCTGCTGATCGTGTTCTCCATGGTCGTGCCCTTCCAGATGGTCATGTTCACCCTGTCTAAGACTGCAGACCAGCTCAAGCTGAACACCCGTGGAACATCTGCATCATCTACCTGGGCTTTGGTGCCGGTCTGGCCGTGTTCATGTTCACCGGCTTCATGAAGAGCGTGCCCATGGAGATCGAGGAAGCCGCCATGATCGACGGCTGCAACCCCATCCAGATCTTCTTTAAGGTCGTGTTCCCCATCCTGAAGCCCACCATGATCTCCACCGCCATTCTGGAGACCATGTGGGTGTGGAACGACTACCTGCTGCCTACCCTGGTGCTGGACATCAAAGTACCGCACCATCCCCATGGCCATCCAGTACTTCCGCGGCGGCTACGGCCGAGTGGAGCTGGCTCCCATGATGGCCTGCATCATCATTGCCATCATCCCCATCATCATCCTGTACATGACCTGCCAGAAGTACATCATCGAGGGCGTTGTGGCAGGTGCTGTCAAGGGCTAAGGAGGTGCGCACCATGCGTGCAAGCGGCATTCTGATGCCCGTGTTCAGCCTGCCGGGGCCCTTTGGCATCGGCACGCTGGGCAAAGAGGCCTTCGCATTTGTCGATTTCCTTGCCGAGGCAAAACAGACCTACTGGCAGATTTTGCCCATCGGCCCCACCGGCTACGGTGACAGCCCTTACCAGAGTTTTTCCGCCTTTGCCGGCAACCCTACTTCATTGACTACCGCCTGCTGACCGACACCGGTCTGCTGACGGCCGATGAAGTGCCGCACGGCCTGTAGGCCCCATCGACTACGGCGCACTGTACAACGAGCGGCCTGTGATCCTGAAAAGGCAGCCGACCGCCTGCTGGCAGCCCCCCCCCGCCTATGAAGCCTTCTGCGAGGCGCAGAGCTTCTGGCTGGAGGATTACGCCCTGTTCATGGCTGTCAAGGCCGAACAGGGCAGGCAGGCCTTGCCGACTGGCCGGATGACCTGCGCTGCCGCAAACCGGAAGCCATTGCTGCCGCAAAACAGCGCCTTGCCGACGCGGTGGATTACTACAAGGCGGTGCAATTCTTCTTCTACACCCAGTGGAACGCCCTGAAGGCTTACGCCAACGGCAAGGGCGTCCGTCTGGTGGGCGATATTCCCATCTATGTCAGCCCGGATTCCAGTGACCTGTGGACCCACCCGGAGCTGTTCCAGACCGACGGAGAAATGCATCTGACCCAGGTGGCCGGATGCCCGCCGGACGCCTTTGCAGCAGACGGCCAGCTGTGGGGCAACCCTGTATGACTGGCCACGCACAAAGCCACCGGCTTTGCGGTGGAAACGCCGGATGCAGCACGCCACCTCCATTTACGATGTGGTGCGCATCGACCATTTCCGCGGTTTTGAGCTACTACTCCATCCCCGCCGGAAACAAGACCGCAGCGGGCGGACACTGGGAAAAGGGCCGGACCGTGATTTTATCCACGCCATGCACGAAGCTTTGGGCGAAGGCGGCATCATTGCCGAGGACCTGGGCTACCTGACCCGGAGGTCAAGGCCATGCTGGCAGAGAGCGGCTACCCGGCATGAAGATCATGCAGTTTGCCTTTGACAGCCGGGAGTCCGGCAATTACCTGCCTCATACCTACCCCGCAACAGCGTGGTGTACACCGGCACCCATGACAACGTGACCACCGAAGGCTGGCGCACCAATGCCAGCCCGGAAGATGTGGCCTATGCCTGCCGCTACCTGCGCTGCAAGCCGGAGGATCTGACCGAGGCCATGATCTGCGCCTGCCTTGCCAGTGTGTCGGACATGGCGATCATTCCGCTGGCCGACTGGCTGCATCTGGGCAGTGAGGCCCGCATCAACACCCCAGCACCCAGGGTGCCAACTGGCAGTGGCGGCTCGGCAGCCCTATGCCCGGCAGCCTTGCAGCACATCGCACAGCTGACTGCACTGTACGAGCGCACCCCTGCGGCGAATAAGCGTTTTCTCCCTTTTGGCATCCGCAGCTTCCGGCTGCGGGTGCCTTTTCGTTTTGCGGAACATTTTTCAGCGGCCGAAAGCGCCGCATTCACACTGTTTCCATCGTCTGTTCGCAGTTATTCTCTCGTCCGTTCACGTTTTGTTCACAAAGGTATCATCTTTTTCGCCGCATCCCTTGTTATTTTTATACAGATATGCTACAATTCAGATAACATATCGTCTGCCTTTGGGCGGATTTCACGAGTGAAAGGAGCCTTTCCATTATGGATCATACATATCAGAGCACCATGTTGATGCCCGCCTCCTATGCGGTTCTCTCGGAAGAAGAAATGACCTACCTCGACGGCGGTGCCGATTATAACTTCAACGTTGGCAAGTACACCGTTACCTTCCACCCCGAAGTTCTGGTCACCTACGCCATGAATGTGGTGGTGAACGGCGTTTATATGCTGAGCCGGGTTCCTTCCAGTACTTTATCAATACCTTCAAAGAGGGTCTGTCCGACGGCCTGAGCCTGACCGGTGTGGTCAAACACAATTGGAACCGTATGAATACCTGGAGCCGCGTTGCCACCGTCGGCATGGCAGGACTGGCCGGTTACTACGCTTATGCACAGGTGCGCAGCATGTACCTGTCGCTGAAGAACCTGTTCGGCTCTGTGTTTGGCACTACCACGAATACCGACACACAGGATCCTTCCGTGGCCGCAGGTCTGGCTGCCTGAGTGTTTCGGGTTTCTGCCTGAAAGGAGTGTTCGTTCATGAAAAGCTCCAACTGCCTTCGTCGTATGCTGTGCTTTCGGAGGAAGAACAGCGGACCGTTTCGGGCGGCGGCGAACTCAAGGATTCTCTGGATGAGTTTTGGGCAGCCTTCATCTGTACGATTTTACACTGGGCGAAGGGCTCGTTTCCTTCTCTGTCACCTTCGTGCCGATGCTGCTGTTCACAGCGGTCAAGAACGTGGTGCTGTTTGGCTACCGTGTCTACAACAAGCTGCTGGCATCCTCCATTTTCCGGCTGGGCACCTCGACCTCGGAAACGGTCCAGCATCTTGCAGCACAGCAGGAGACCAATTCCTTCCCGCTGCGCTGAGTCCATTTGAATCAAAATTGAAAAGGTCTGCTGCAAATTTGCAGCAGACCCTTTGTGTTGCTTCTGCAGTTACAGCACTTGTCTTGCGCCCTGTTCCCGCAGCCGGAGCACATAGCAGCTGCCGGGCCGAACACCCGCTCCATGGCGGTATGGTAGCGCTGCAGCAACGTTTCCGGCACATAGGCCTGAATGGTGCCCGCAAAGCCGCCGCCCTGCATCCGCCATGCGCCGCTGCTGCCCTGCAGGATGCTCTGGCTCAACGCAAGCGCCACCGACAGCCCTGATGCCGGACATCCGTGGCGCAGTACACATTCTGGCACAGTGCAAAGGAGGCGCGCCCGCTTTCCAGCACCAGCGCGGCAAAATCGGCAAAGCGTTTTCCAGCAAAGCCCGGCGCTGGGCCAGCGTGCGGGCATTTTCTTCGTAATAGTGGATGGCACGCAGCACCGCACGGTCGCCGCAGGCGGTACGCAGCCGGGGCAGTGCTGCCCAAAATCGGTTTCCGGCACCTGACCCAACACCTTGCCGCCCAGGCAGGCCGCCACAGCCTCCATCTCCTGCCGGATGGCCGCGAACTCCCGGTCAGCTCGCTGTGGCTGCCCGGGTGTCGGTCACGCACAGGGTCATGCCGGGCGGCAGCAGACCGTCTGCGTGGATCTTTTCCACCTGCGGTGCGGCCGGGTCTGCGAAGTCGGCAAAATGACGCCGCCCACCGCGCTGGCCAGCTGGTCCAGCTGACCGCTGGGTTTGCCAAAGTAAGTATTCTCCGCATACTGGCAGATGCCGGCCAGTGCCCGGGCATCCAGCCCACAGGCGTACTCCCGTTCCAGATGCAGGCCATGCCCATCTCAAAGGCCGCAGAGCTGGAAGGCCGCTGCCCCAGCACGTCGCTGGCCGTGTAAGCATCAAAGCCGCCAATAGCCTTTCCCGCCGTACGGAAGCCCTCGGCAATGCCCCGGATCAGGCTGGCCGAGTGGGTGCTCTCCCCTTCCTGCGGCTCTGCCGTGGCCAGGTCGATCACATCCAGCTTGTTGAACCCGCGGGACTTGACCCGCACATAGCCGTCCGTGTTCCGGGCCGCTACCGCCACCAGATCCAGTGTGACCGCCGCCGCCAGCCCGTAGCCATGCTGGTGGTCGGTGTGGTTGCCGCCCAGCTCCGCACGCCCCGGGGCCGAGTACACCTGCACCTGCCGCCCCGGGCCAAAATACAGCTCGAACTGCTCCAGCGCCGCGCAGTACCGCGCCCGCTGCCGGGCCAGTTCCTGCGGGGCGGTGCCGTAAAGCGCGGCAAGGGGTCCGTCCCACCTCCCTGCCGCGATCTGTTCCCTGAGTTGTGCGCTGGTTGCCATCCGCGATCCCTCCCTGAAACATTCAAACAGTGTTTGTAGGTTTGTTAGGTCTATTGTAATGCATCCCTTCTGTTTTTTCAATTTCTATCGAAGAAAAAGCGCGAAATTTGGCGTCCGGCTCAAAGAATAAGATGTACTTTTGTTGAATTTGCAGGCGGTTCTGTGGTATACTGGTCGAAAGACGTGACAACGAGGGAGGTCAAGCCGCCATGGCAGACGTTTACAAGCAATCCTTCAAACAGAACTACACGAACAACATCGAACTTTCCATCTTCAACTGCGGCATTGAGCGCTGCGCCCCGTCCAAGACCTGGGGTCCTGGCATCCGTGACCATTACCTGATCCACCTGGTGCTCTCGGGCAAGGGTGAATTCGAGGTAGGCGGCCGAACCTGGCAAGTCAGCACCGGAGATCTGTTCTTTGCGCGCCCCAGCCAGCTCATCCGCTACACCGCCGATGAGCAGTACCCCTGGGAGTACAGTTGGGTGGGCTTCAACGGTGCCTGCGCCCACAAGCTGGCAGCCCAGCTGCCCTTTACCGACGACGCCCCCGTACACCACACCAGCGACCCGGACGGCATGCGCGCCGCCCTGGCTAACATCTACTCCTCCCGCGGGCTGCAGCCCCAGGACGAGGCCGCCATGGTGGGTTACCTTTATTTGTTCATTGCCGCTCTGATGAAGGAAACCATCGCCGGTAAGCCGCACTCCACCTCGTCCTCCAGCCAGTATGTGCTCAACGCCATCAAATACATCCAGTTCAACTACTCCCACGACATCTCCATTGACGATGTCGCCAAGAGCGTGGGCGTTTCCCGCAGCCACCTGTACCGGGTGTTCATGCTCAATGTGGGCAAAAGCCCCATCGACTACCTCACCGAATACCGCATCAACGAAGCCTGCAAGCTGCTGCGTGCCGGTCACCTTTCCATTGCAGAGGTGGCCGTGTCAGTAGGCTTCTTCGACCAGTTCTATTTTTCGCGGGTGTTCAAGCGCGCCAAGGGCGTGCCGCCCAGCAAGTATTTTGCCACCCAGGCAGATGCTGCCCCCGCCGAACCGCAGCCGTGACCCGGCGCATTTCCACTACCAAAGGAGACTATGACCCATGCCCTTACAGAAGAACCAGATCCTGACCCTGCGCATCGAGCGGCTTTCCAGCGACGGCAGCGGTGTGGCCCACAGCCCGGACGGCGAGACCGTTTTTGTGCCGGGTGCCGCCCCCGGTGACGAAGCCGATGTGCGCATCGTAAAGGACTGCAAGCGCTACGCCTTTGGCATTCTGGACCATCTGCGCACCCCCTCGCCGGACCGCATTCCGGTGGACTGTGCCGTGGCGGGACCCTGCGGCGGCTGCAGCCTGCGGCATCTGGATTACACCGCCGAGCTGCGTGCCAAGCAGGAGAATGTGACCGATGCCTTCCGCCGCATCGGTGGGCTGGACGTGCCGGTGCTGGACATCTGCCCCTCCCCGGAGGTGGACCGCTACCGCAACAAGGTCCAGTTCCCGGTAGGGCTGGACAAGAACGGTAACCCCTGCATCGGCTTCTACGCCGGGCGCACTCACCGCATCGTGCCCTGCCCGGACTGCAAATTGCAGCCCGGCGTGCTCAACGACATCGGCAATGCACTGTGCAGGTTCTTTGCCGAAAACGGTATCCAGCCTTACAACGAAGAGACCGGCCGGGGCCTGGTGCGGCACATCTTCCTGCGGCGGGGCGCGCACAGCGGACAGATCATGGTGTGTCTGGTGTGCACCCGCCCGAACCTCCCCCACGCCGATGCGCTGTGCACCCGTCTGCGGGAGCAGTTTGCGGACATTGCCACCATCCTGCTCAATGTCAACAGCAAAAACACCAACGTGATCCTGGGCACCGAGACCCACACCCTGTACGGGCCGGGCTACATCGAAGATACGCTCTGCGGGGTTCCGGTGCAGCTGGGGCCGCTGTCGTTCTACCAGGTGAACACGCTGGCCGCCGAGCGGCTGTACGGCATTGCCGCACAGTACGCCCAGCTGACCCCGGATGACCTGTTGCTGGACCTCTACTGCGGCATGGGTACCATCGGCCTTTCCATGGTGGACCACTGCCGGGAGCTGGTGGGCGTGGAGATCGTGCCCGAAGCCATCGAGAGCGCCAAGGCCAACGCCGCCCGCATGGGGGATGCTGTGGCCGCAAAGAGCTGCTTCTTCTGTGCCGACGCCGGGCAGGCGGCCACCCGGCTGGCCGCCGAGGGCCTGCACCCGGACGTGGTGATGCTGGACCCGCCCCGCAAGGGCTGCGACGAGGCCACCCTCTCCGCCGTGGTGCGCATGGCTCCCCGCCGGGTGGTCTACGTCAGCTGCAACCCCGCCACCGCCGCCCGCGATGCCGCCTGGCTGGAGCAGAACGGCTATCACGCTGAGAAGGTGCAGCCGGTAGATCTGTTCCCGAGGACGAAGCATTGCGAAGCGGTCATTCTTCTAACCAAGGTCCATGTCAACTGACACATCGAAGTGGACGTCAGCATGGACGAGTTGGATGTGACCGCTGCAGAAAGCAAGGCGACTTACAATGAGATTCGGGAGCATGTATGGGAACATCATCAGTTGAGGGTTTCCAACCTCTATATCGCACAGGTGAAGCAGAAGTACGGCATCATCAAGCGAGAGAATTATAATAAGCCCAAATCTGAAAATGCCAAACAGCCCAAGTGTCCGAAAGAAAAAGAGGATGCGATCGTGGAAGCGTTGCGGCATTTCCAGATGATTTGATAAGTTGAAGCAACCTGCTGATGCTAAACAGGAGGCATCGAATGTCAAAATTAAACATTGATCAAAAAAGCGTGCGGGCACTTTTCAGTGAGAAGAAGGCTGATTTCCTCATTCCGGATTATCAAAGGCCTTACGCCTGGGGAGAAAAGGAATGCCAGACTCTTTGGGATGACCTGTTCTTATTTGCATTTCCTGATAATGACTGCGACAAATTCAACAGTGACAGCGATGAGTATTTTCTCGGCCCCATCGTCACATTTAAAAATGATGCCGGTAAAATGGAGATTATTGACGGACAACAGCGCCTTACGACATTGATGCTGTTGCTTCGAGCTTTCTATGAAAAATATGGAAGCATGAAGAACGATAAAGCTGTAAAGACCAGCAAGTTCATTGAGCAGTGCATCTGGAAAACCGATGAGTTTGGTGACCCGGACAAGTCAGCATTGAAAATCGACTCAGAAGTCGCCACCGACAAGGAAAAGGACGAATTTCTGAATATCCTGAAAACAGGAACCTTGTCTGATTGCGAAAAGAGCAGCTACGCCAATAACTATCGCTTTTTTCAGCAAAAGATCGTAGACTTTCTGAATACTTACCCAGACTGGTTTTCCTTCTTTCCGATTCGGATCATGAACAACTGTATTTTGCTCCCGATTGAAGCAGAATCTCAGGACACCGCTTTGCGAATCTTCTCGACATTGAATGACCGCGGAAAGCCACTGTCTGATGCAGATATCTTCAAGGCGCAATTTTACAAGTATTACTCTGCCAAAGGCAAGCGGGAAGTCTTTATCCAAAAGTGGAAGGACCTCGAGGTACTGTGTGATTCTATTTTCCATCCTATTACCGGCACTCCGATGGATGAGCTTTTCACACGGTATATGTACTATGAACGTGCAAAGCAAGGCATCAAATCCTCGACAACGGAGGCGCTGCGCAAATTCTATGAGCGGAATGCTTACAGCTTGCTAAAAAATGACCAGACTTTTGAAAATCTGATCAATCTTGCAGATTTCTGGAATGATGTGCAGAACCAAAATGTTGAGCGCTTCTCTGACCGAATTCTTCGCAGGCTCTTTGTTCTGAACTACGCTCCCAACGGTATGTGGACCTATTTTGTTTCGGTCTATTACATGGCCAATCGGGATTCTGATGGTCTACTGAACGACGATCGTTTCTATAGCTTTCTTAACAAAATCACCGCATTCATCTGGGCATATGCCGTTACAAATCCGGGCGTAAATGCACTGCGCACTCCCATTTTTGCAGAAATGACCAACATTGTAACCGGGCAACCTGTTCGGTTTTCTGACTATTTGTTTGATACGCAGAAATTGCAGAACGCTTTTGACAACTATACCTTCAGCAACAACCGCGCGATCACAAAGGCCATGCTGACATGGTGGGCATTCCAGAACTCCTCCCAGGAGCTCTTGTCCCTTGAAAGTGTACTTGAGATCGAGCACATCTACGCACGCAACCGCCAGGAAAAGGAGCACTCGCTTTCCAATCCGAGAAATGTTGAAAGCCTTGGCAACAAGGTGTTGTTGGAAAAGCGCATCAATATCCGCGCTTCTGATTATCGCTTCAGCGATAAGGTCAAGTACTATATCGGTTTTGAAAACAACCGGAAGCAGAAAAAAGAGGGTACAAAAATCAAGGAGCTTACTGACCTCGCTGCGAAAGCCACAGATTTTACCGAATCTGACATTGTAGAGAGAAACGCCAAAATCATCCTCAGCTTTGTCACCTTCATGCGCAACAACGATCTTCTATGTGAAGATTAAGCCCTTCTATGATCGATGCCCGTCTGGTTTTCAGGCGGGCATTTTCTTTTGCCGGAATATGGTGTTTATACTTTTATCGTGGTACAATAGGTGCAAGAATCATTTTTCAGGGAAAGCATCCTGCCGTCCGATTTATAGGACACCCATTGTTGTAAAATCAGGATGTCCACCTATCACAAAAAACAAGGAGCAACGTATGCCAAACGATAAGATCACCGCCGTAGGTGCCAACATTGCCGAAAAAGCCGCCATGATCTGGAACGTAGCCGATATGCTGCGGGGGCCGTTCAAGCCTCACGAGTACGGTCTGGTCATTCTGCCCATGACCGTGGTGAAGCGGTTCCACGACTGCCTGCTACCCACCCATCAGGCAGTGCTGGACACCTACGAAAAGGTGAAAAAGCTGCAGGTCATCGACGGCTTTTTGCAGAAGGCCTCCGGCTACCAGTTCTATAACACCAGCCGCTTTACCTTCGAGACTTTGCTGGCAGACCCGGACAACATCGAATCCAATTTCCGGGATTACCTGTCCGGCTTCTCCGCCAACGCACAGGACGTGCTAGCAAAGTTCGACTTTGACAACATCATCAAGCGGATGGTGGAGAGCAACACCCTCTACCTCGTTATCAAGGAGTTCGGCTCCGAGAAGGGCTATCTTGGCCCGGACAAGATCAGCGCCGTGGACTGCGGCTACATCTTCGAGGACCTGGTGCGGCGGTTCTCTGAGAGCTTTGGCGAGGAGGCAGGAGCCCACTTCACCAGCCGGGATATCATCTATCTGATGACCGACCTGCTGCTGTCCGAAGCCGACCTCGATACCAGCAGCATGACCGTTTACGATATGGCCATGGGCACCAGCCAGATGCTGAGCTGCATGGAGGAACGCATCCACGAGCTGAACAGCGACATTGAGGTGACCTGCTTCGGGCAAGAGTTCAACCCCTCCACCTTTGCCATCGCCAAGGCGGACATGATGATCCGGGGCGGCGACCCCAACAATATGCGGTTCGGTGATACTCTGTCGGAGGATCAGTTCCCCGGGTTCACCTTCCAGTACATCATCTCCAACCCGCCCTTCGGCATCGACTGGAAGCGGGAGCAGAAGGCGGTGGAAGCCGAAGCCTCCCGGGGCGAGATGGGGCGTTTTGCCCCCGGTCTGCCCAAGATCAGCGATGGTCAGCAGCTTTTTGTGCTGAACGGTCTCGCCAAGCTGGCAAACAAAGGCAAGATGGCGATTATCCAGAACGGCTCTCCCCTGTTCAGCGGCGATGCCGGCAGCGGCCCCAGCAACATCCGGCAGTATATTCTGGAAAACGACTGGCTGGACTGCATTATCCAGCTTTCCACCGATATGTTCATGAACACCGGCATCTCCACCTACATCTGGGTGCTCAGCAAGGATAAGCCCGCCCACCGTGCGGGCAAGGTGCAGCTTATTGACGCCAGCCACTGCTTTGAGCCCCGCCGCAAGAGCATCGGCACCAAGCGCAACGACATCACCGATGCCTGCCGGGAGCTGATCGTCACCGCCTACGGCGAGTTTGCCAACGGCAAGGTGTACGGCAACAAGAACGGCATCTATTGCGAGAGCAAGGTGTTCGAGAGCGTGGAGTTCGGCTACAACAAGATCGTGGTAGAGCGCCCCCAGCGGGACGAGGCGGGCAACGTTATCCTAAAGCGTGGCAAGCCTGTGCCGGACACCAGCTTGCGGGACACCGAAAACGTGCCGCTGGTGCAGGATATTGACGCCTACTTTGCCCGGGAAGTTCTGCCCTACGCCCCCGACGCATGGATCGACCACAGCAAGACCAAGGTGGGCTACGAGATCCCCATGACCCGCTATTTCTACGAGTATCAGGCACCGGAAGCCGTGGAGGATATCGTGGCGCGCATCACCGCACTGGAACAGGATATCTCCGCCGGGCTGGCAGAGCTGTTCCATAAGGAGGGCTGACCATGGCGCGGAACATGAAAGACAGCGGCATTGAATGGATTGGGGAGATCCCGGAGGGGTGGGAGGTTTCCCAATTGAAATATGCAACCCGGTGGAAAAGCGAGAAGGGCTGTCCAGATGCACCCGTTTTATCTCTCTATCGTGACTTCGGTGTTGTCCCAAAAGACAGCCGCGATGATAACCACAACGTAACTTCCTTAGATACTTCTAATTATAAAGTCGTTGATATTGGAGATTTAGTTATCAATAAAATGAAAGCATGGCAGGGTTCTATGGCGGTTTCTGATTACAGAGGAATTGTTAGTCCAGCTTATCATGTATGTAGCATTACGAGTAATAAGGTCAACAAGCGCTATCTACATCATCTTTTGAGGAATCCAGCATATCTGCCCGAATATTCACGCCTTTCAACCGGTATGAGAATCGGTCAATGGGATTTAGGATTCGATGATTTCAAAAATATTCCGTTTCTTATTCCTCCGCTTGACGAACAGGCAAAAATCGCAGATTACCTTGATAATGGTTGTGCTTCACTTGATGCAATGCTTTCCAAAACTCGCTCCAGCATCGAGGAATACAAAAAGCTCAAGCAGGCAGTTATTACGCAGGCTGTTACCAAAGGCGTGCGTGGTGAGCGGGAGATGAAGGATAGCGGGGTTGAGTGGATTGGGGAGATTCCCACTACATATTCCATCTGCAAGCTCAAGTATTTGTTAAAAAATCCTCTCAAATATGGTGCAAATGAAAGCGGTATTCCGTACTCCGATAGCTTACCTCGATATATCCGAATCACCGATATAACCCCTGACGGAAATCTAAAATATACTGGAAAGTTATCATTGAGCGAAGAATCTGCTAAAGATTATATTCTTGAGGATGGAGACATCTTGTTCGCCCGAAGTGGTGCTACCGTTGGAAAAACCTTTATTTATTATCAGTCCTATGGGCGTTCCGCTTATGCTGGATATTTAATCAAAGCATCCTTAAATAATAAGGTTTCTCCAAAATTCGTTTACTATTATACTTGTTCCTCTCTCTACGAAATTTGGAAGAATAGTATTTTCATTCAATCCACAATCCAAAACATTGGTGCTGATCGGTACGCAAATTTGCCTGTTCCAGTTCCAAAGACTCTGCAAGAGCAGGAAGAAATCGCCGACTACCTTGACGCCAAGTGCGCCGAGATTGACAAACTGATTGCAAAGAAGGAGCAGCTGGTAAAAGAACTGGAAAGCTACAAGAAAAGTTTGATTTATGAGGTTGTAACGGGAAAGAGGGAGGTGTAAAATAAAGCTATAGTCGGTGTTTTTCAGATGTTCCAATAAAAAGGAGGGACTACAATGCTTGATCCTAAAAGGACTGTTCGCATAGGCGCTGCCAGTACTTATGTTACTGAAATCAAGAAAATCATGCAGGAATCTGCTCCAGATGCAGAGTTTTTGTTTCGCGGACAGTCCAGTGTAGACTACCAACTACTTCCTTCTCTAGGTAGAAACTCCAATTTCTTAAAACATGAACGAGATTTAATTGCCCTTGCGAAATATAAGAAACCAGATGTTTTCACAAACACTATGCTCCCCCTCGAAACACTTGCTCTGCTTCAACACTATGGCGTTCCCACTCGCCTACTTGATGTAACAGAAAGTGCACTAGTTGCACTATACTTTGCCTGTCAGCCCACTCGCAATAGCACCAACAAGGATGGTGTTGTTTACGTATTCTGTGATAAATCGAAACGTGTTTCAAATCACGCTATCCTAAACGCCGTTGCGGATAGTGCCTATATTTTAAACTTTAACGATCTCCATACTGTTCGTCTTGAAGATTTCTTTGACGCCATGTTAAAGCAGTCTTATTGGAAATCCACTTCCGCTGCTCAAGGTGATCATAAGAACTCCAAACCTGATTATGTTGACAAACACCTTCGTGGTCCTCTTTTCGTAAATGCACCAGCTTTTACTCTAAGACAACAGATTCAACAAGGGCGATATATCTTATTTCCAAACAAGATTACCCATAATGCCCGTAATGAAAAGTGCTTTTCTGATACCCTTGCTCCAATTGATGAAAACGATGAATCCGTAGCTGGAAAAATCATCATTTCCAACCAGCAAAAGAAAGCCGTTCTGAAAGAACTAAAGACTCTAGGAATCACTGAGTACAGTCTCTTTAGCGACAGTATTGACATTGTATGCAAGGGCATCAAAGACCAATTTGCGAACGACTAAGGGAGGAATCTAACCATGCCCCTCAACACCACCGAAAAGCAATTTGAATCGGACATTGCGGCGGCGCTGCTCTCCCCTGCCGGGGGCTACACCCGCAATGGGGATTGCTACGACCCCAAGCTGGGACTGTTTGTGGATACCCTGATCCGCTTTGTGCAAAAGACCCAGCCCAACGAGTGGGCATTTTTTGAAAAGCAGAACCCGGTAAACCCGGTGCGGAAGTTCTGCACGGCCTTTAACAATGCCTGCGATGCGGACGGGCTGCTTTCGGTGCTGCGGCATGGGTTCAAGCACCGGGGACGGCGGTTCCGGGTGTGCTATTTTCAGCCGGAGTCCGCACTGAACCAGAAGGACGCCCAGCGCTACGCCCAAAACGAGATCACCTGCAACCGGCAGTGGTTCTACTCCGACACCACCCACAACTCGGTGGACATGGTGCTGGCGGTAAACGGCATCCCAGTGTTCGCCTTTGAGTTGAAGAACCAGTTCACCGGGCAGACCGTGGAGAACGCCAAGCAGCAGTGGATGCACGACCGGGACCCCCGGGAGGTGTGTTTCCAGTTCAACAAGCGCATTCTGGGCTATTTTTGCGTAGACCTGACCGAGGTGTGGATGGCCACCCGGCTGGCGGGCAAGGACACCCGCTTTCTGCCCTTCAATCAGGGCTCCAACGGTGCCGGACGGGACGGCGGCGCAGGCAACCCGCCCAACCCCAACGGCTACCTTACCGCCTACCTCTGGGAAGAAGTGTTCCAGAAGGACAGTATGATGGACATTCTGCAAAAGTTCATGAGCCTGCAGGACGGCAAGACCCTGATCTTTCCCCGGTACCATCAGCTGGACGTGGTGCGCAAGCTGGTGGCAGATGTGCGGCAGAAAGGTGCCGGGCAGCACTATCTCATCCAGCACAGCGCCGGGTCGGGCAAGTCCAACTCCATTGCTTGGACGGCGTACCGGCTGGCTTCCCTGTTCAACACCGAGAACAAGCCGGTGTTTGCCAGCGTCATCGTGGTGACTGACCGCACCGTGCTGGACGCACAGCTGCAGGAGACCATCTCCGGCTTCGACCATACGCTGGGTGCGGTGGAGGCCATCGGCGAGGACAAAAACTCCGGCGACCTGCGGGATGCCATCAACAACGGCGCACGCATCATCATCACCACGCTGCAAAAGTTCCCGGTCATCTACACTGAGGTGAACAAGACCGCCGGGAAGAACTATGCCGTTATCATCGACGAAGCGCACTCCTCCCAGACTGGCACCTCCGCTTTAAAGCTGAAAGCCGCCCTTGCCGACACCGAGGACGCGCTGCGGGAATACGCCGAGCTGGAAGGCAAAGCGGAGGACGAGATCGACCCGGAGGATGCGCTGGTGAAGGAGCTGACCTCCCACGGGCGGCACAAGAACCTGTCCTTCTTTGCCTTTACCGCCACCCCAAAAGCCGCCACGCTGGAGCTGTTCGGCACCGAGTACCCGGACGGCAGCCACCACCCCTTCCACATTTACAGTATGCGGCAGGCCATCGAGGAAGGGTTCATTCTGGATGTGCTGCAAAACTACATGACCTATTCCACCTGCTTCAAGATTGCCAAGACCATCCCGGACAACCCCGACCTGCCTGCCAGCCGGGCGGCGAAGCTCATCCGCAAGTACGAGGAACTGCACCCCTACAACATCAGCCAGAAGGCAAAGATCATTGTAGAGACCTTCCGGGAGACCACCAGCCACAAGATCGGCGGACGGGGCAAAATGATGGTGGTCACCTCCTCCCGGCTGGCAGCGGTGCGGTACTTCCACGAGGTCAAGCGGTACATTGCCGAGCAGGGCTACGACGATGTGCAGATCTTAGCGGCATTCTCCGGTGCCGTACCGGACGGCGGCGTGGAGTACACGGAGCAGTCTCTGAACGTCCGCGCCGACGGCAGCCACATTGCGGAAAGCCAAACTAAGACGGAGTTCCATAACAACTTCAATGTGCTGATTGTGGCTGAAAAATACCAGACCGGCTTTGACGAACCGCTGCTCCACACCATGATCGTGGACAAAAAGCTGAAGGGCGTCAATGCAGTACAGACCCTCTCCCGCCTGAACCGTACCTGTCCCGGCAAAACCGACACCTTTGTGCTGGATTTTGTGAACAAAGCAGAGGACATCCGGGAGGCATTTCAGCCCTTTTATCAGGAGACTTTTCTGGAGCAGGAGGTCAACACCGACCTCATTTACAAGACCCAGAAGGAGCTGCGGAGCTTTGCTGTTTATTCCGATGCAGACGTGGAAGCCTTTGCCAAGGAGTATTTCCGCAGCACCAAGCAGGATAAAAACGCCGTGGGCCGCATGAGCAGCGTTTTGAAGCCCGTGGCGGACCGCTACAACCAGAAAACGCAGGCCGAGCGGTACCAGTTCCGCCGTCTGCTGCGCAGCCTTGTCAAGTGGTACGGTTATGTTTCGCAGGTGGCACGGATGTTCGATGAAGAGCTGCACAAGGAGAACGTATTCTGCGCTTATCTGCTCAAATTGCTGCCGCCGGACGAGGTCTCTCCGCTGGACTTGGAGGGCAAATTGCAGTTGGAGTATTACAAGCTGCAAAAGACCTTTGCCGGTGCCATCGAGCTGGAACACGCCAAGGGCGTCTACGAGCCGGTCACCCAGAAGGGTGCTCTCGGCCACGACCCCAAGGAGCCGCTGGACGAGATCATTTTGAAAATCAACGAGAAGTTCAAAGGTGAGTTCACCAATGCCGACCGGGTGCTGCTTACTGCCCTGCATGACCGTCTACTGGCTGACCCGAAGCTGGCAAAGCTAGCGCGAAGCTCCGACCCGCAGATCTTTACCGAGAGCATCTTCCCCAAGGCTTTTGATACTGCCGCACAGGACAGCTATCTTGAAGCGCAGGACACCTTCGCTTCCCTGTTTGAAGATACCAGCAAATACAAGGCTATTATGTCGGCATTGGCAGAGTGGCTGTACGGAGAATTCCGCAAGAAGTAAAACGGTTTTCCCTTTCTATTTACTTAAAACAGCCTGCATCCCCGGATGCAGTTCACGGGTTTGGGTGTTCCCCAACAAGCATTTTGCAATGCAAATGGTGTTTGTATAGACAGACACATTGCTTGCAGATGCAGACGACGGTCTGACCAAAATTGATACTACCTTTGATGGTGATACCGTCTGGCTGTCCATCGACCAGATGGCTGAGCTGTTCCAGCGTGACCGCAGCGTTATTGGAAAACACGTCCGGAACATCTTCAAGGAAGGTGAGCTTCAGAAGGAATCAGTGTGGGCAAAATTTGCCTACACTGCCGCAGATGGAAAGGTCTACGATGTGGACTATTACAACCTCGATGTCATCATCTCCGTCGGCTACCGGGTCAAATCCAAACGCGGCACACAATTCCGCATCTGGGCAACCGGCATCCTGGCAGTGCTGAGCAGCCTGCTCATGGCATTTGCGCCCGGCCTTTTCCTGATTTGTGCGGCAATGGGGCTGAACGCCCTGTCCAACACCATGTTTTCCGGCACCGATGCCGCTCTGACCTACGACAGCCTGAAGCAGGCCGGGCAGGAAGAACGGTATCTTTCCGTGGCCGCCAACCGCTCCCAGATCGGCATGCTGGCCAGCGCGCTCGGCTCCCTTGCCAGCACACTGCGGCGGTTTCTGCGGTTTTCCGGCTTTTATCTGGTGAGTGCGCTGTTCAGCAGCATTTCCACACTGGCCATGCTCCTGCTGAAGGAACCTGTGGTCACCGAGGCACAAGCCGCCCGGAGTTCCCATTCCCTGCGAGAGCTGCCGGGCCAGTTCGCGCAGCTGGTGCGGGACAGTGCCGCCGCCCTGCGCGGCTGCCCGCTGGCGGCAAAACTCATCGCTGCCGATGCGGTCATCTCTGTCCCCTGCTATCTGACCAAGATGTTCCTGCAGCAGCGGCTCGTGGAGCTGGGCTGGCCCACCGAGTGGCTTTTTCTGCCCTTGCTGCTGGGCGGTGCGGCCTGCGTGGCCGGTACCGAGATTGGCCGACGGGTACATCCCCACACCCTGCGGCGGTTCTACACGGTGTGTGCCCTGCTGGTCGGCGCAGCGCCCGCATGGGGCGGCATTCTGGGCATGATGCTGGTGCAGGGCGTGCTGGAAGTCTGGCTGCTCCATGCCGACCAGCGTCTCAATGCCCTGATCTCCAGTGATCAGCGGGCTACCCTCATCAGTGTGGACAGCATGGCCTACAGCATCCTGATGATCCCCGCAAGCCCCTTTGTGGGTGCCGTGGGCGATCTCTTCGGGCAGGCGGGTGCTGGGCTTGCCCTGCTGGGCGTCCTGACCGCCGCCAGCGGGGCGGCGGTACTGGCCAAGCGCCGGAGTTGAGTTTTACCACAAAACGCAAAAGACCGCTGCGGCCTCCGGAGAGATCGCAGCGGTCCTTTCTTTTATGCTCAGTAGCACTTTTTGCAAGCCGTGAATCCGCGGGATTTTGCAGTGGACAGGCTCACTTTCTCAGGGCCTTTCATTCCGCTGCAGTTGGGGTTGCTGTGGTACTTCTTGCCGCCATGGGTGGGGATCCACACCATCTGGCTGGTCGTCTGGCCGGAAGATGCACTGCCCGTGCTCTTTTTGCTGCCGGAAGTGGTCGTGGTCTTTTTGCTGCTGGCGGCAGCGGCGGCCTTCTGGGCATCCAGCTTTTTCTGCCCGGCCGTGTACAAAGCTGTCGTGTCGCTGGTGGTGCCGTTCAGCAGCACCGAGCCATTCTGGATGTCCAGAATGGGCATGCCGTTCACGTCCAGTGTGCCGGCATACACGCCGTACAGGGTCATCTGCTGTGCCGGGGCCGCCGCCTTGAAGGCATCAAATTTCGACTTCTGCACGGCCACATACCACACGCCGTCGGCGGTGTCAAAGCCAAAAATAAATGCAGTATCGTTGCTGGTAGCCGCACTGTAATTGGGCGTACCGGTAATAGTGATAGGCTGTCCCAGCGGCTGAGACGTTGCCTGCGCATAGGGTACCGTCTGGCAGGAACTGCTGTCCACCGCCGCAAAGGCCGCCGGGCAGCACAACAGGCTCAGGCACAGGGCCAGTGCCGCTGCAAGAATCCGGAATTGTTTTTTCATCGCACACATCCTCCTCTGTTTGCCGGTCACCCGGTTATTTTACGGTTTGATCGTACCTCCTGTTTCTCTGTGCAGCAATTCCCAGAATGTGTTGTTTTTCGGCACATTCCGACGCATTCAGGAAGCAAGATCAGTTCTCACCATATATTACACCACTTTATGTTCATTTACGAACCGTAATATAGCATTCATTTCAAGCAAAATTCACCTCATAATAGTATTGGGGTGATAATAATGGATGAACTCAGAATTAAAAAGCTCTCCGAACCTGTTACATTTACGATTCGAGTAGACAAGTCAATCGTCGATTTCTACGATGATCTTGCCGGAAAAACAAATCGCTCCCGCAATGAGCTGATCGGGCTTGCTTTGGACTACGCCAAGGATAAGATCATCGTGGAAGAATAAGCGTTCTTTCCGTAAACAAAAAATGCGAACGAAAGCATTTCTGCTCTCGTTCGCATTTTTTTATTGCTTCACACAGCGTGTCGTGTTGCGGGCGCTCCGGATCAGATGCCAGCGGCAGCGTTCTGACCGGCAAAGCGGCCGAAAGTGGCACTGCGGCCTGCGGCGGCACCTGCCATCAGGCTGGGATAGCTGCCGGAGAAGTAGTTACCACTCATGTCGCCGATGACATACAGGCCGGGGATGGCCTTGAAGTCCTGATCAATGGCGTGCATATTGTCGTCGATCTGGATGCCGTCGATGGTGCAGATCAGATAGCCGCCGGCCTGACGGACGCCGTAGAAGGGAGCTTCGCTCAGGGTGGACAGACGATAGTCCTCCTTACCGTAATCCTCGTCCTCGCCCTTGGCAGCCAGCTCATTGTAGCGATCCACCGTTGCGGTGAAGGTGTCCTTGGGCAGGCCCAGCTTGTCGGCCAGCTCCTCCACGGTGTCGGCCTGCACGATGTAACCCTGGTCCTGCAGATCGGCGTTCATGCCCTCGATGTACTCAATGGGGAACACCGGAGCGGTGCCGTTCACATGCGGGTACAGACGGCTGCAGCCGTGGGTGGCAAAGCGCTCCACATCCTCGGGGTACTTGCTGTCCCACACAGTGCAGTAGGTGTGGTAGGGCTGGCTGGCTGCAGCGTGCAGCACCAGATCGTAAGGCATGTACTCGTTCATGAAGCGCTCACCGTTCAGGTTCACCTTCAGGAACGGCTGGCTGCCCATCCAGAACAGGGCACCGTCGTTGGCCTTGCCGTACTCCCCCACCTGGTCGGGCTTGATGGCACCGCGGTCAAAGATCATGGAGGTGTGGGTCTGGTCCATGATGGCACCGGCCCACAGGCAGGCCTTGATACCGTCGCCCTTGGCACCGGGCTTGGAATAGTTGATGCAGGTCTGCTCCACGCTCTGGGGCTGCAGGGCGTTCATCATGGTTTCATTGCCGCTGTAGCCGCCGCAGGCCAGAATGACGCCCTTGGATGCGTTGTAGCGCACATACTCGTCGTTGGCATTCTTGGCGATCAGGCCGGTGACGCGGTTGCCGTCCTTTTCCAGCTTGACCATGGTGATCTCGTACTGCACTTCCAGACCGTCGGCCTCGGCGTGCTTGAGCACGGCGTCCATGGTCAGCTGCTCGCTGTACTCGTCGCCGTACTGGGTGCTGTGGCCAACATCTAGAACCTCGTAATTGTCGCCCTCCTGCTTTTCGTCGATCTCGTGGCGGAAGTCGATGCCGCTCTCGGCCAGTACGTCGGTGAACCAGTCGATGGTCTCACCGCTGCGGTCTGCCCACACCTGTGCCAGGCTGCGGCGGGTATAGCCCTGGCTCCAATTGCACAGGTAGCGCACAGCGTCCTTCTTGTTCACGTCATCGCCGTCCTCCTGCTGCTGCTTGGAGCCGCAGGCAGCCAGCGTGTCGCGGATGCCGCTGGCCATGTCGTGGCCGAACTTTTCGATCAGGATGGTCTTGGCACCGGCCTCGGCCGCGGCGGCAGCGGCAAAGCTGCCGGAGGAACCGGCACCCACCACCAGCACCTCACACTCCACGGTCTGCTTGATGTCGCTCTCGGCCACTTCGGGCTCCTCGCCCAGCCAGTCGGCGGTGGAGGCAGTCTCCTCGGTGGTCTGCTCAGCGGGGTTGATGGCACCGCCGCTGGCCTGACGGATGCAGTCGGCCACAGCGTTCTGCACAGCCTTGCTGGTCACGGTGGCACCGGTCACACCGTCGATCTGGCTGGTCTGAGCGTTCATCACCTGCTCGATCAGCTTGTCCTTGGCGGCCTGGCCGATGCTGTCGGTCTCGCCGGACAGGTCCAGCTCCACCTTGGTGATGCTGGCAGCGTCAAAGGTCACCGTGGCGGTGATCTCGCTCATGCCCTTGGCGGTGGCGGTGTAGGTGCCAGGGGTGTAGATGCCGGCTGCACCGGAAGATGCAGCAGCGGTGGAGCTGCTGGCTGCATTGCAGGCAGCCAGACCGGCTGCGGTGACGCTGCTCATGGCGGCAGCTGCTGCGATTTTCAGAAATCCTTTACGAGAGATCTTTTCCATAATAAGGTTCCTTTCTCTTCTTTTTCTTCGTGCTTTGTTCCAGAGTGGCAAAAATGCTTTGCCATTCTTGTTAAAAGTATCACATTTACAACCAAAGAAAAAGAAGTTATAATATCCCTGTAGGTATCAAGAAAAACTTGCGTTTTATTTCTGGAAAGGAACCTCCCATGACCATTCAGCAGCTGCGCTATTTTCTGGCGTTGTGCGAAGATCTGAACTATACCCGCACGGCCGGGCGGCTGTATCTGTCGCGGCAAGCGCTGCGCCTCAGCATTGCCGCGCTGGAACACGAGCTCTGCGGCCCGCTGTTCATCAATGTGCGCAATCACCTTGCCCTGACCGAAAAGGGCCAGCGCTTCCGGGCACAGGCCGCGCCGGTGGTGGAGCAATTTGAGCGGATGTGCGCGCAGGCGTATCAGGATATCCGGTCCCCCGCCCTGCGGCTGGGCATCAGTGTGGCGTTGGTGCCCAGCTACCTGCCCATGCTGGGGAATGTGCTGGAGCAGTTCCGGCAGCAATACCCGGGCATCCCGCTGGAAACCACATTGCTCTCCAACGACGCCGTATGTGCACAATTGCAGAACGGCACGCTGGACGCCGGGCTGGTGATGGACCTGGGCGGCTGCGCGGCCGGGCTTGCCCGCACCGCGCTCACCCGGCACACTGCGGCCCTGCTGGTGCCCCGCTGCAGCCCGTTCTGGGGGCGCAGCAGCATCGCCCCGGCAGAGCTGGACGGCCAGCTGCTGTTGGTGCCGGGCCTTGCGCCGGAGCCGCTGGCCCCGCTGTGGAATACCCTGCGGCAGGCCGGTGCCCGCCCGAAGGTAGAGATCGGCGAGCAATACTATCAAGTGCTTTACCGCACCCAGGAGCGCAACGGTCTGGCCCTGGACCGGTTGGAGATCACCTCCGACCACAGCATGGACAATGTTCAGGACGTGGCACTGGACGGCATGCCGCCCATCTGCGCCGCCTTTTTGCAGCCGGAGCACGCAGAGCACCTCTGTGTCCGGCTTTTGTGCAGCTTTTTGCAGGAACACCTGCGCAATCTATGAAAGAAGGGACCCTTATGCATTTTTATGGAACCATCGGCCCGGCCTGCGCCAGTGCCGGAACTCTGCGCCGCCTTGTGGACGCCGGCATGACCGGCCTGCGCATGAACCTTTCCCACGGGGCGCTGGCCGAACACGCTGACTGGCTGGCAATGATCCACGCTGTCGGCATTCCGGACCTGCTCATCGACCTGCAGGGGCCGGAACTGCGTGTCGGGCGGCTGGCCAGCCCGGTCACTCTGCCGGAGGGCGGCACGGTACAGCTGGGTGCAGGCGGCATCCCCTGCCCTGTCCAGCTCGTGCAGGCAGCCCGCCCCGGGCAGCTGCTTCTGCTGGATGACGGCAAGCTGCTGGTGAAAGTAATTGCCGCCGGGCCTGATGCACTGGTCTGCACCGTACTGCGGGGCGGCGTTCTGCAAAGCCGCAAGAGCATTGCCGCCCCGGGTCTGTCGGTGCCCATGCCCACCCTGACAAGTGAGGACCTTGCCAACCTGCGCATCGCAGCTTCCTGCGGCGTCACCGGGGTCATGCTGCCCTTCGTGCGCGGGAAACAGGACATCCTTGCTTTGCGGCAGGCGCTGGCCGAGGCCGGTGCGCCGCAGATCCACATCTTTGCAAAGATCGAGAACCTTGCCGGGGTGCAGGCCCTGCCGGAGTTTCTGTCCCTCGTGGACGAGGTGGTCATTGCCCGCGGCGACCTGGGCAACGCCATGCCGCTGTGGGAGCTGCCCCGCTGTCAGAAACAGCTTTCCGCCGCCTGCCGGGCCGCCGGGGTGCCCTTTATGGTGGTCACCCAGATGCTGGACAGCATGTGCACCCGTGCCGTGCCCACCCGCGCCGAAGTGAGCGATATTTACAATGCTGTGTTGGATGGTGCGTCCAGCCTGATGCTCACCGGCGAGACCGCCGCCGGGCAGTACCCCGTGCAGGCCATGGAGTTCCTGGTTCGGACGGCAAACACCGCCCTGTAAGGCAGTTCGGCCTTCTGCGCGCTTTTTCGGTCCGAAATGACAAAAAGGATGGATTCTGTCGTAAAGAGTTGGTATAATGAAGGCAAAATATTTTTGCAGGAAGGTTTTTCTATGGGAATCGTAGTCATCGGAGCCGTTTTTGTGGACATCAAGGGGTACCCCCTTTCCACCTACATCCCGGGCGGGCGCAACTCCGGCCGGGTCGAGCAGGTACACGGTGGTGTGAGCCGCAACATCGTGGAGGACATCGCCAATGTGGAGCTGCGCCCCACCTTTGTGGGTCTGGTGGACGACACCGGCATGGGCCAGGATGTCATCGACAAGCTCCGCGACCACAAGGTGAACACCCAGTTCATCCGCCGCGTGAAGGACGGCATGGGCACCTGGCTGGCCGTGTTCAACAACGACGGTGACGTATGCGCCTCCATCTCCAAGCGCCCGGACACCACTCCCCTCACCGCTCTGCTAAAAGAGCAGGGAGGCGAGATCTTCAAGGACTGCGACAGCATTGCGCTGGAGCTGGATCTGGAAAAAGAGACGGTCAAGCAGGTGCTGCGCTTTGCCAAAAAGTACAACAAGCGGGTCTACGCGGCCATCTCCAACATGAGCATCGCCATGGAACGCCGCGACTTTTTGCAGCAGGTGGACTGCTTTGTGTGCAACCAGCAGGAAGCCGGGCTGCTCTTCTCGGACGATTACGACCACCTTTCCCCCGCTGCCATGCGGGAGGTGCTGGCCGCCAATGTACACAGCGCCAACATCCCCTGCATGGTGGTCACCATGGGCGGGCAGGGTGCCGTGTATGCCCGCGCCAACGGCGAAAGCGGCGTTGTGCCCGCCAAGAAGGTGGATGTGATCGACACCACCGGTGCCGGTGACGCCTTCTTTGCCGGTACGGTCATCGGCCTGACCTACGGCAAGAACCTGCCCGCCTCCTGCGAGATCGGCAGCCGTCTGGCCGCCTCGGTGATCTCCATCACCGAAAACGTCTGCCCCCGGTTCCGCCCGCTGGAATTCGGGCTGGACATTCCCGTGCTGGACTGAGTTACACCCAAAAGCGCCGGAGCATTCCCGCAAAAGGGAGCGCTCCGGCGCTTGTTTTTTGTTTGTCAGAGTTCGTTGATGGCTGCTGTGACGGGCATTGCCTGCAATCGCTTCACCGGGCCGTGCACCGCAAGCGCCGCTGCACCTGCCACGAACAGACAGAGCACTGCCAGCAGCCCGAAGGGCACCCGCCACACGACGCCGAAATAGTGGGTGATCAGCCGGGTATACAGTGCACGGTGCAGCACAAGGCCGGCAGCAACGCCCACCAGCAGGCCGGACGCCGCATAGGTCCCGGCCTCCGCCGCGATCATCCGGCACAGTTGGACATCCTCCATGCCCACGGCGCGCATGGCACCGTACTGCCGGGCACGGGCGGAAACGCTCATGGAGATGCTGTTGACGATGTTCAGCAGCGAAATGCCGCCGATGATGGCCAGAAAACCGTACAGCACGATGCGTACCGCGTAATAGGTGCCGCGGTCCTGCCGGTTGCTCTCCCGCAGGTCCTGCATGATGACGTCATCCGTGGCAAGGTCCGCCAGCGTGAAGAGGGTGTCCTCGTCGGCGGTGCGGTCCAACTGCACACCTACCATATTATAGTTCTGGTCGCCTGCCACCTGTCGGAACAGCGCTTCCGGTGCAATAAGGGTCACATCATCCGGGAAGGTGCCCTCCGAGAAGGCACCCACGATGGTAAGCGGCACCCCGTTCACTGTGATGACGTCCCCGATCTGCATGGGGTTGTTCTTATTGTAGATGGTCATCACTTCATTGCCTGCGCCGGGCATCCGACCCCGTACCACCACGGAACGGCTGGACTCCAGCATATAATCATCGTAGGAGCAGAAGATAACGTGGTCCACGTTGCCCTTGTCGCTGCTGGCCGGGGTATCCACCAGACCAGTGCAGCCCCACGCATGGGCGACGCCCGGCACTTCCAGCAGTGTCCGGGTCATGCTGCCGGGCAGCACCTGCGCATTGCCGTAGCCGTTGTAAAGCACATCGGGCTGCCACGGCACCAGACTGGGCAACAGCAGAGAGGCGAACTGCAAGAGCACGGTAAAGCCCAGCGCCAGCACAATGCTCAACGCAAAGCTGGCGGTCATCAGGGCCCAGTTCTTTTTGCTGGCGGTGGCATGGCGGACGCCCAGTGCCAGTTCCACCCGGCCCTTTCCGGCATGGGCCGCACGGCCCACCGGCACATTCTGGGTGCTGCCGGAGACCGCCGCCATCGGCGAGACCTTTGCCGCCCGCTTTGCCGGGGCCTGCGCAGCCAGCAGCACCGTCACCACACCCACCACGGCACCGGCGCACAGGCCCGCAGGGCTCAGCTGCCAGACTGGCGTTGCCGCAAACTCGCCGCCGATGCCGTACCGCAGCGCGGCGCAGATCGTCCAGCTGGCCAAAGTGCCCAGCACAAGGCCGATGGGCACCGCCGTCCTGCACCAGTTGAGGGCTTCCAGCCGGACGAACCGGATGACCTGCCGTTTGCTCATGCCGATGCAGCGCATCATGCCAAAGAACTGGGTGCGCTGGGCCAGATTGCTGTTCATGCTGCCGGAGATCATCAGCACTCCGGCCAGCAGCACCAGCACGAACAGCACCGCTGCCATCCCGTACACGGTCTGAAAAGCCGTACTGCTGCTCTGCCCTGCCGAACCCATCACCTGCAGGTTTTCCTGCACAGCCGTCTCCCCGTACCGGCTGCGCAGCTTCGGCAGGGCCTTTGCTGCTCTGGCCGCGCTGGTGTATTCCAGCTCATAATGTGTCTGGGGCAGTGCCTCGCCGTTTGCAGTCAGCAGGGCCGCAAAGGCTTCCTGCGGCAGGTAGGCATCCACGATGCTGTACTGCTCGCCGTAAAAATCCTCGTCGATGCCGCCGACGCCGGTGACCGTGAGGGGCTTTTCCGTTCCGTCCGGCAGTGTCAGCGTTACAGTGTCTCCGCTGCCCACATGCAGCACCCGTGCAGCGGTCTTGCCCAGCAGCACTTCGTTTTCCGCCTGCGGGTAGGTGCCCGCAAAGGCTGCGGCACGGTTCAGGCTCACATAATCTGCATCGGCACCATACAGCACCACCCGCTTGCCGTTCAGGCGGTATGCGCTTTCGCCGTTCTCATTGAATACTGCTCCGGCACCCACCCGCACCACGTCCGGCTGGCCGACCAGCTGCGCAGCCTGCTCCGGCGTGATGCCGGTGACCTCCAGATGCCAGCTGCCGCTTTTTCCGGCTGCACGGCCCGTCTGGGTGCGCAGCATCATGTCCGCCACACTGAAGATGGCCGTGACCAGGAACACTGCCGTGACGATGCACAGGATGGTCAGCCGGTTCTGCCGCCTGCGCACCCTGGCAGAAATGGGGATCAGGCTTAGATAGCTTTTCATTCCGCGCACCTCCCGAAGTCGGTCAGCACGCCGTCCGACACCTGCAGCACCCGGTCTGCCGTCTGGGCGATGCTGCGGCTGTGGGTGATCATGACGATGGTCTGGGCGTATTTGCGGGAAGCCTCCTTCAGCAGGGCGATCACCTCGCCGCTGTTGCGGGTGTCCAGATTGCCGGTCGGCTCATCGGCTAAAATCAGCGCCGGACGGGTGATGAGCGCCCGCCCGATGGCCACGCGCTGCTGCTGCCCGCCGGAAAGCTGGCCGGGCAGGTGACTGCGCCGCTTGCGGAGGTCCAGCACATCCAGCAGTTCTTCCAGATACGCCGTGTCCGGCTTCTGGTAGTCCAGCAATACCGGGAACAGGATATTCTGCTCCACGGTCAGCTCCGGGATCAGGTTGAACGCCTGAAACACAAAGCCGATGTTCCGGCGGCGGAAGATGGTGCGCTCCCGCTCTTTCATGGCAAACAGATCTCGCCCGTCCAGCAGCACCTTGCCGGAGGTAGGGGTATCCAGCCCGCCCAGCAGATTGAGCAGAGTGCTCTTGCCGGAACCGCTCTCGCCCACCACGGCCACAAATTCGCCCTTGGGCACCGAGAAGCTCACGTCCTTCAGCGCCTGCACGGCAGTCTCGCCGGTGCCGTAGGTCTTGCAAAGGGCCTGTGCCTGCAACAGATTCATACAAAAACCTTCTTTCGTTTTGATCTGTCCACAGCATACCACCCGTTTGCTACAGCCTGGTGACTGCAAGACTACAATTTTGTAGGGATCGCCGGAGCGGGCCTGTTCCGCAGCAGGATGGTGAAGGCGGTGCCCCGGCCCAGCTCACTTTCCACTTCCAGTGTGCCGCCGTGGACCTCCACAATGGATTTCGCCAGCGGCAGCCCCAGCCCGATGCCCGGCGTATCCTGCGCAAAGCGGCTGCGGTAGAATCGCTTGAACAGATGGGGCAGGTCCTCCAGGTGGATGCCGGTGCCGGTGTCCACCACCCGGATGCGCACAAAGTCGGCAAAGCGGCTGCCCTCTACCGTCACGGTGTCCCCGGCGCGGGTGTGGTCCAGCGCATTCTTGATCAGGTTGCCCACGGCCTCGCGCATCCACACCCGGTCACAGCACAGGCACACCCCCTGCTCTGCCGCGACGGCCAGCTGCTTTTGCTCCTGCCGGGCGCGGCAGGCAAAGGGCCGGGCAGTCTGCTCCAGCAGACCTTGCAGATCTTGTTCCGTTTTTTCCAGCTGTACAGTCCCCGCATCCAGCCGGGTGAGCTTGAGCAGACTTTGCACCAGCTGTTCCATCCGGTCCAGCTCCTGTTCGGAAAGTTCGGCCAGCTCCCGCACATTTTCTGCGTCATCCGTTCCGGCCTGCAGCAGACCGTTGTAGATATTCAGAGCGGCCAGCGGCGTCTTGAGCTGGTGAGAGATATCGGCCATGGTGTTCTTCAAAAACTGCTTTTCCCGCTGTTCCCGGTCGGCATGGGCGTTGAGCACTGCCGCCATCTCATTCACTTCATGGAACAGCCGGTACAACTGCCCTTCACGGCCGCTGTCCAGCCGGGCAGTGGCGTCCCCGTCCAGCAGGGCACGCACCTGCGCAGCCGCTTCCTCCAGCCGTTTCTGCCGTCGGGCAAAATAAGCAGCGGCACTGCCCAGCACCCCGGCCGCCAGAAGGACAAACAGCCCCAGCAGCGGCAGGCACAATGCCGGGCACAGTGCCCACGACGCGCATTCTGCCGCCAGCAGGGCCGCAGCCAGCCCGGTGCACAACCGGGCAAACAGCTGCCGGACATCGTCCTCCACCAGAAATTTCATCTCACACATCCCCGTTCCAGCGGTAGCCCATGCCCCGCACCGTGACCAGCCGCTGCGGGCTGCCGGGGTCATCCTCCACCTTGAGCCGCAGCCGCCGGATATACACCGTGAGGGTGTTGGTATCTACATAATTGCCCTCGCAATCCCACAGGGCGTTCAGAATGGTCTCTTTGGTCAGCACCTGCCCCGGGCTGCGCAGAAACAGGCACAGCAGCTTGTACTCCGCTGCCGTGAGTTCCAGCGGAACGCCGTTCTTTTCGGCCCGGCCGGCCAGCAGATCTACCCGGATGCCGCCGGAGCACAGCTCGGTGGCCTGCTGTGCCCCGAACCCTCCGGCCCGGCGCAGCAGTGCGTGCACCCGACTCAGCAGCACCCCCAGCTTGAAGGGCTTGGTGATGTAATCGTCACCACCCAGGTCCAGCCCGGTGATGATGTCCATTTCCTCATCCGACGCGGTCAGAAACAGGATGGGCACCCCGGAAGTGCGGCGCACCTCCCGGCAGAAGTCGAAGCCGGTGCCGTCCGGCAGGGTCACGTCCAGCATCAGCAGGTCGTAGCGGCCCGCCTGCCACAGATGCCCGGCCTCGGCCAGGGTACGGGCCGTGTCCAGCGCATAACCCGCCCGGCCCAGTGCAAGGGTCAGCCCGGTGACCAGACTTTTGTCATCCTCCAGCAGTAAGATCCGCTCCATGGTGCAATTTCTCCTTTTTTGCAAAAAATGCCGGGTGCTGCCGCAGGTACGGCAGCTGCCCGGCGTGCAGTCACGCATTCTGTTGTTTGTACTGTTCGCCCCACGCCCACATAGCGTCCATGATGGGCTTCAGGCTCCGGCCCCTCGCGGGCCATTTTTTCTATTTTACGGCACAGACGCGGTGCTTGTCAAGCAGGGGCCGGACACCCCGCACATCCGGCTCAAAAAATTTTTTTGCAGTCCAAATTGCGAGAAATCGGCGGTTCACCGCAAAAGTTTCCGAATCGCAACCGGTCAAAAGTCACCCACCGGTAACCAGGTTACCGCATTGTGCGTACTTTACGCCGGGCAAAAAGGGGTGTATCATGGCCTCGTCAGCCGGGGCACGCCGAGATGCCCCGCACACCCAATGCAATAATCCTGGAGGTACCAAACCATGTCTCTGAACAAAGTCGTTGAATTCCTGAATGCCAACCCCGTGCAGTATCTGGCTACCGTCGGCCGTGACGGCAAGGCCAAGTGCCGCCCCTTCATGTTCGCCGGTGAGCTGGACGGCAAGCTGTGGTTCTGCACCAACAGCCAGAAGGACGTATACAAGGATCTGCAGGCCAACCCCTACACCGAGATCTCGGTGTCCAGCCCGGAGTACGCCTGGATCCGCCTGCACGGCAAAGCTGTGTTTGAAAACAACATGGCTGCCAAGGAGATGAGCATCGCCAACCCCATCGTGAAGGGCCAGTACGGCGAAGCCACCAACCCCATCTTTGAGGTGTTCTACCTGGAGGACGCTCACGGCGTCATCGCCGACTTCTCCGGCAACCCTCCCTACGAGTTCTGATTCCCGTTTCGTGCAGATCGCCTTGGAAACGCTGTTTTCAGGGCGTTTTGCCGTTTGGTACCGCAAAGGAGGTCTTTCTATGACCCAGACCGAACGCCGCCGTTTTTTGCTCAGCCGCCCGCTGCGGGGAAACTGCCCTCTACCTGTGGCAGGGCGACATCACCACGCTGCAGTGCGACGCCATCGTCAACGCCGCCAACAGCGGCATGACTGGCTGCTATGTGCCCGGCCACCGCTGCATCGACAACTGCATCCATACCTTTGCCGGGGTACAGCTGCGCAGCGCCTGTGCCCGCCTGATGGCGCAGCAGGGCCACGAGGAGCCCACCGGGCAGGCCAAACTTACCCCGGCCTTCAACCTGCCCTGCCGGTATGTCCTGCACACGGTGGGGCCCATCGTGACCGGGCGCGTCACCGCACGGGACCGCACCCTGCTGGCCTCCTGCTACTGCGCCTGCCTGACAAAGGCCGCAGAAGCCGGGCTGGAAAGCATCGCATTCTGCTGCATCTCCACCGGCGTGTTCTGTTTCCCGAATGAGGATGCGGCAGAAATTGCCGTACAGACTGTGAAGGAGTTCCTGCAAACGCCCACAACCATCAAAAAGGTGATCTTCAATGTTTTCAATGATTTGGACAAGGAAATCTACACCCGACTGCTCACAGCCTGAGCAGCTCAAAAAGGCCCTGCACGAGGCTGATGCCTTCATCATCAGCGCAGGAGCCGGGCTGTCCACCTCCGCCGGGGAACGATTCCGAACATATTTCTCCGATTTTGCCAGCAAATACGGCTTTACGGATATGTATTCCGGCGGGTTCTACCCCTACTCCACCATGGAGGAATACTGGGCGTACTGGAGCCGGTACATTTATATCAACCGCTATCAGAACGCCCCAAAGGCCCGCCGTCCATCTCTTTTGGCTCCGGCTTGATGGCCGCTTTTAACTGCGGTGTATTGACCGAACCGAGCTGGAACAGATGATCCGCGAACACGGATTTATCGTTTCCGACAGCTAAAATGTATTTCAGCAGATCTCCCGTAATATGCCGGGCCGTACCATCCGACCGAAATTTCCGTCGTAGTTCAGGTTTCCACGCAAGAATGACAGAGCATTCCCGTCCTCTCGCTGCAGTCCTGCACCCCGATAAAAAGCTGCCCGCATACCGTGTGATCTTGTCACATCCGGTATGCGGGCAGCTTGTCTTTTCTGATTTTACGCGCTTTTGAGGCTTATTTTGCCACGATCTCGTCGGCCAGAGCGTCCATCTGGGCTTCCGCGGCAGTATTGGCAGCAGAGCGGATGGTGACCACGTTCTCGCAGACCGTGATGTTCTTCATGCCTTCCAGCTCGGCGCGCATGAGTTTGGCAGCCATGGGGGCCCAGGTGCCGTTCTCCATCAGGCCGACGGTACGGTTCTGGAACGCCTTGGTCTTGAGGTGGGTCAGCAGGGACTCCATCGGCGGGAAGAGGAAGCCGTCATAGGTGGCGCAGGCCAGAACGATCTTTCCGCAGCGGAATGCCTCGGTGACGGCGTAGGACACATCGGTGCGGGTCAGGTCCATCTCCACCACCTTTGCGCCCTTGGCACGCAGCTTTTCGGCCATGGTGTGGGCCGCGGCGCGGGTATGGCCGTGGATGGAAGCACTGGCCACAAGGATCTTTTCCGGCTCCTCCGGCTTGTAGCTGGACCAGGTATCATAATAGGCCAGATACTTGCCCAGGTCCCCGGTGAGCACCGGGCCGTGCAGCGGGCAGATGGTGGCAATATCCAGTGCAGCTGCCTTTTTGAGCAGTGCCTGCACCTGCGGGCCGTACTTGCCCACGATGTTCAGGTAATACCGGCGGGCTTCGCTGGCCCAGTCGGCCTTTTCGTCAAACTTTGCCACCGCCCCGAAGCGGCCGAAACCGTCGGCGGAGAACAGCACCTTTTCGCTGCTCTCATAGCTGACCATGACCTCCGGCCAGTGCACCATGGGTGCAAACACAAAGGTGAGGGTGTGGCTCCCCAGAGACAAGCTCTCGCCGTCCTTCACCACCACACGGCGCTCCTTGGCCACGGCATCCGGGCCGAAGAACTGCTCCATATACATAAAGGTCTTGGCGTTGCCCACCACCTTCATGTCCGGGTACTTAGCGGCCAGGCGGGCAATGTTGGCACCATGGTCCGGCTCCATGTGGGAGACCACCAGATATTCCGGCATGCGGTCGCCCAGCGCTTCGGTGAGGTTTACCAGCCAGGCATCCGTGGCACGGTTGTCCACCGTATCCAGAATGGCGACCTTTTCATCCAGAATGACATAGGAGTTGTAGCTGACGCCGGTAGGCACCGGGTACTGACTTTCAAACAGGTCGATGGTGGTATCGTCCACCCCCACGCCCAGAATGGTATTGCTGATCTTCTGTACGCTCATAAATCCCATGCTCCTTTATTTTTATGCTGTGCCGCAGAAAGCGGCCGATCCTTCTTAAGAACAATTCCTAGTATAGCATATCGTCAGAAATTTAGCAAGAGGAATCTGCGGCTTTTCCCTCCCGGACCCCTGACCACAACCGTTATTCATCGCCCCTGCTTTCCGGCAGGCGGGCAGACACGGGGCGGCCCGGCTCGGTGTCCAGCTCCAGCAGGGCCGCAGCGCTGGCGTCATCCATCGTCTGTACGGCCCGCAATTTGCGGCTGATGGCACGGCTGCGCACGCCGATGAGATTATCCAGCTCTTCGTCGGTCTGGCGCAAACGCTGCTGCAGCTTGGAAAGCCCCTGCCCGAACTTGTCGAACTCAGTCTTGACGGCACCCAGCAGCTGCCACACCTCGCCCGAACGCTTCTGGATGGCAAGGGTCTTGAAGCCCATCTGCAGGCTGTTGAGCAGGGCCGCCATGGTGCTGGGGCCGGCCACGTTCACCTGATAGTCCCGCTGCAGCACCTCCAGCAGGCCCGCATTCACCACCTCGGCGTACAGGCCCTCGAAGGGCAGAAACAGGATGCCGAAGGCTGTGGTATAAGGCGGCTCCACATACTTTTCGCGGATGTCCTTGGCCTCGCTGCGCAGCACCAGTTCCAGTGCATGGCGGGCGTTTTCCACAGCCTGCGCATCGCCGGATGCCTGCGCGTCCTGCAGGTGGGCGTAGGTATCACCGGGGAACTTGGAGTCGATCGGCAGCCAGACACTGCCGCCGTCGGCACCCGGCATTTTGATAGCGTACTCCACCCGCTGGGCGCTGCCGGGGATGGTGGCCACATTGGTGTCGTACTGCTCTGGGGCCAGAATTTCTTCCAGAATGGCTCCCAGCTGGATCTCGCCCAGGATGCCGCGGGTCTTGACGCCCGACAGCACCTGTTTCAGGCCGCCCACATCGGCGGCAAGGCTCTGCATCTCACCCAGGCCCTTGTACACCTGTTCCAGCTGGGCGTTGACCGCCTTGAAGCTCTCGGTCACCCGCTTCTGCAGGGCATCCTGCAGCTGTTCGTCCACCGTGCAGCGGATCTCGTCCAGCTTCTGGGCATTCTGTGCCTGCAAGGCGGCCATGCTTTCGGCCAGCGTTTTGCGCATTTCTTCCAGCTTGCGGGCGTTGGAAGCTTCCAGCCCCTGCAGGCGCTGTTCCATGGTCTGCTGCTGCGCGGCCTGCCCGGCATTCAGGGTGCTGCTCATACCCTGCACAGCGGTCTGCAGCGTTTCGCTGATGCCGCGCATGGCGTCGTAGTTCTGCCGGGCCAGCTCGGCCTGCTTCTGGGCAAAGAGCTTCGACTGGGCGTCCAGCTGCTGACGCACCCACTCCTTGAGGGCTTCGTCGTCCTGCCGGGGTGCCGGTTTTCCGGATCGGTACAGCAGCAGTGCCTGCTGCAGGCAGATGGCCACCAGCAGAACGGTGTAGAGTAATGCAAGAAATTCCATAGGATGTCTCCTTATAAAATCCAAGATCCGGGCCGTGCAGATGCAAAGCCCGGACCTTTTGCTTTTTACAGTGTCTCGTAGCGGCGCAGCGTCTGGCTCCACTGCAGCTGCTCGCCGTACAGGCCCACACCGTCGGCTTCCACCTCGCCCACCTGATTGTCACAGGGGTCGGCGCGGAAGGAGCACATGGGCGGGTCAAAGGGTGCGCAGAGGGCACGGTTGGCCACCATACGCCCGGTGTCCAGATTGCCGAAGTAGTGCAGGCGCATCTTCTCATTTCCAGCACGGGCCATGGAGGCACCGGCCGAGCAGTCGGCGTACATCCAGCCGTGGGGCGCGATGTAGAACGCGGCCCAGTCGTGGCAGCCCACCATCTCCCGCCGCACCACCAGACCGCTCTGCCACTGGGCCGGGATGCCGGCCAGACGGCACAGCACGATGAAGGTAGAGGCCATGATGCCGCAGTCGCCCCGGCGGTTGTGAGCACAGCCGTCGGTGATGTTTTCCTGCACGAAGTAGGGCGGCTGGTAGTGGTAGTGGGTGTTGAGGGTCACATAGTCGTAGATGCGCTTTGCCTTCTGCACCGGGTCGGTGAGCCCCTGGGTGAGCTGGGCCGCCAGTGCCCGCAGATAGGGCGTGAACTCCAGATGTGGCAGCTCTTCCTGCGTGTCAAAATCCGGCTGCACGGGGTCCGCCTGCATGTGCAGCGGGTCGGCATAGCGGGCCGTGGTACGGTAACTGTACACCGCGCCAAAGGGCCGGTTCTCGGCAAGGTCGGCCTCCCAATACGCCGTGCGCTGGGCGGCATCTTCCGGTGCAATGTGGGTCGGCGGCTCGGTGAAGGAATCCAGCGTGATGCCGCTCTGTGCCGGGCAGGCCGCCGGGAGCGGCAGCCACACCCGGACGTGCACGGTGCTGCGGCCCTGCTGCTTTGCAGCCGCAAGGGCAGCGGCAAAGGCCTCGTCGCTCATGCCGATGCTGGTTTCCAGCGTGATGTCCGCGCTGACTGCGCCGGTGCGCACCATCTGCTCGTGCTCCGGCTCATACCGCTCCCAGCTGGGGTGCTGCTGGGGCGGGTCGATCTGCCGTGCTGCCAGCTCCGGATGGGTGGCCAACAGGGTCTCGGCAAAGGAGCGGATGTACCGCTTCTCCCCTTCCACGAACCGCCAGTCCATGGCACCGGCCTTGTCCAGTGCCCGGAATTCCTCCGGGGTAAAGTCCCGCACAAGGTCCTGCAGCAGTTCCAGCGCCTGTGCTTCGGGCACCGTATAGTCCAGCGGCAAACGGCGCAGGATCTCCCGCTGGGCCAGCAGAGCATCCCGCATGGCATCCACCCCGCGGGGTGTGGGGTTTTCCGGCAGAGGGCCGGCAGGCTGCACCGGCTGGTTCTGGGTCTTTGTCCAGTCCTCCGCCAGGTAGGTGTCAATGCAGGCAATGGCCTCGGTATAATAGCCCGCCTCTTTCAGGCGGCGCACATCGTCCGGCAGGCCGAGGTTCAGGCTTGCCAGACAGGCATTCAGGTTCTTCATTGCATTCCGCTCCTCTTTTGTTCAGATTCAGCCGTTGATCTGGGTCTCCCAGAAGTTCGCAGCGTCCAGCATCCAGCCGTCGGCATCGGTGCCTGCGCCGGTACCCACGCCGTGGGTCGCATTGGGGAACAGCACCTCTTTGCAGGGCACATGGTGCTTTTCCAGTGCGCGGCTCAGCGCCGGGCGCTGAGCCGGGTAGCACAGCAGTGGGAACACATAATCGTTCTCGCCGTACCAGTGATACACCGGCGGGTAATCGTCGGTGACACAGTCAGAGATGTTCAGTTCATAGTACCGGCCCTCCAGCACAAAGGGGTCGATAGCAGCATGATAGACCGGCTTATACTCAAAGAAATTGTTGATGGGATAGCCCAGCAGCAAAGCACCGGGCTTGGGCACCCCATAGTGCTTGTAGCCCAGTTCGTCGCCGGAGAACACACCGGCCAGATGGCCGCCGGAGGAATAGCCCAGCAGGGCGTAGTTTTCCGGCTGCACATTGAACTGGCCTGCATGAGTGGTGATGAACCGGACAGCGTTGCCAAGGTCAGCCACCGGGGCGTTGTCCTTTGCCTTGAGGAACACGCGGTAGCGCAGCACGAAGGCTGCGTAGCCCATCTGGTGCAGCCGCCATGCCGTGGCATAGCCCTCGGACATATTGGAAGTCTTGTTGAGCACATTGCCGGACATGACCACCACAAACTTGCTGCCGGGCACTTCCGACGGCCAGTAATACAGTTCCACGCCATCACGGGTGGCGTCTGCGGCGATCTCCTCCGGGGAGTACACTTTATAAGTCACCTGAGTGCCGGCTTCATAGGTATCGGCCAGATAGTTCAGGGCGTCGGCGCTGTCCTGTGCCATGTTTGCGCCCACATAGTCCGACAGCGTGGTACCTGCTTCCGGGGTGTCCGGGCTGTCCACGGCACTCTGCCAGGTCCACACGCCGCTGGCGGCGAATGTCGGATCGGCACGCAGGTCAGAGACGAGGGTATCCGGCGTAACGGTCAGATGGCCCGATGCGGCAGAGGCCTCCACCGGCAGACCGGCCAGCAGCAGCGCAGCGGCCGAAGCACCGGTCACCTGCAGAAACTGGCGGCGAGAGATCTTGTTTTGCATAAAAGCATCCCCTTTTTTATAAATTCAAATTCCGATATTTCAGGAAGTGTGCTGCTCCCAGAAAGCCACCGCATCCGTCATCCAGCCCTCTGCATCCGTACCGTTGCCGGTGCCGATGGCATGGGGTGCATTTTCATAGACGTGCACCTCACAGGGCACACCGTTTGCCTCCAACGCCTTCCGGACGGCCGGACCCTGGAACGGATATCCCAGAGTCTTCAGGGTAACATCATTCTTGCCGTACCAGAAATAGGTCGGCGGGAAGTCCGGTGTGATGCCGCCTGAGATATCCGACCAGTAATACCTCCATCTGCAGGATGCCGGGTCCATCACGGCATGGTACACCGGCTTGATCTCTGCAAAATCGTTGACGGGGTAGCCCATCAGCAGTGCACCGGGCTTTGGCACATCATAGGCCTTGTAGCCATAGCGCTTATCCGAACTGAACAGCCCGCACAGCTGCCCGCCGGAGGAAAAGCCCACGAGGGCATAGTTTTCCGGCTGCACGCCGAACTGCTGTGCATGGTTCGTGATGAACTGCACCGCCCGGCCCAGATCCTGCAGGGGGCCGTTGTTGCTGATACCCCACAGAATGCGATACCGCAGCACAAAGACGCTATAGCCCATCTCGTTCAGCTTCGCTGCCACAGCAATGCCCTCGTTCAGGTCGCCGCTTTTCATGGCCGCATTGCCGCCCACCACCAGCGCATATTTGCCATCGGCATTCGTGCCGGGGAACCAGAACAGCTGCACACAGCCCAGCGAGGAGTCGGCTGCGACCTCTTCCGGGCTGTACACCTGCCAGGTCACCTGCTTACCGGCTTCGTAGTTCTCAATGACGATGTTCAGGCCGTCGGCGCTGTCCTGTGCCGTGGTCTCACCCACATAGTCCAGAAGGGTCTTGTTTTCATACAGGCGGCGCAGTGCAAGGCTGTCCGCATCCCCTTTGCAATAGGTGGAGACCCCGCTGCCTGCAATGGCCGGGTCGGAGCGGATCTCCTTCATGGTCATATCGGTGGTGATGCGGCCCTCCGCACACACCGGCAGGGCAAGAACAGCCGCAAGGCACAGCATGGCCGCACCGCGTTTCAGCAGATGTCCGAACATTTCACCCATTCCTTTCCGTTTTGAATCAGCCGGTGGTATGTGCTTCCCAGAAAGCCACCGCATCCGTCATCCAGCCCTCTGCATCGGTGCCGTTGCCGGTGCCGATGCTGTGCGGGGCATTCTGATAAACGACCATCTGATGGGGAATGTTGTTTCGCTCCAAGGTCCGGTCAAAATCCCTGTGCTGGCCAGGCATCTCGGCAGAGCTCAGCACAACATCGTTTTTCCCCCACCAGAAGTACACAGGCGGATAGTCTGCGTCTACCATATTACACAGGTTTGCCCAGTAGTAACGCCAGCCGCAGGTGCCAATGTCATACAGAATGTGGTAAAGCGGCTTCATCACTGTCAGGTCCACCACCGGGTAACCCAACAACAGTGCACCGGGTCTTTCCACCTGATAGGAGCCATAGCCCCGTTCCTTGTTTGCAAAGATTCCTGCGATCTGTCCGCCAGAGGAATAGCCCACCAGCGCATAATTTTCCGGCTGCACACCGAACTGCCCGGCATGGGCCGTGATAAACTTTACCGCATTGGCAAGATCCTGAATGGGCGCATTGTCGCCCATGTCGATCCAGGTGCGGTACCGCAGCACGAACACGGTGTAGCCCTGTTCATGCAGCTGGTAGGCCGCAGAGCCGCCCTCTTCCATCTCGGAGGTCATGGTGCTGCCATTGCCGGGCACCACCAGTGCATATTTGCCACCCGGCTCCTTGCCCGGGAAATAATACAGCTGCACACACCCCAGTGAAGAGTTTGCCGCGATCTCTTCCGGGCTGTACACCTGCCAGGTCACCTGTACCCCATTGCGGGTATTTTCCGCCACCAGATTCATGGCCGCCACGCTGTCATCCACCAGCTCCGGGCGCATGTACTGTTCCAGCGTTTTGTTCTTCCAGTATTCGTTGCCAAGGCCGCTCAGCTCACGGCAGTAAGTATAGTAGCCAGACGACTTGATGGCCGGGTCATCCCGCAGCTGCTGCAGGGTGGTCTGCCGGGTGAACGCCGCCGAATTTTGTGCTGCCCATACGGGCAGGCTCAGGCAGGCCAGCTGTGCCAGGCACACCGCCCCACACAGCAGCTTGTAGTTCCATGATCTCATTTTTTGTTCCTCCTTTGGTCCGGCCCCAACCGGACGATATGAGTTTATTGTATCACATCCCAGGCTATTGTCAAAACAATTCTGCGGCCCCGGCCGGGGGAAATCTTTCTCCCGGAGGGAGGCTTTTGGCAGCCCGGCCAAGTTTCCCGTACCAACAAAAAAGGCTCCCTCCCAGAGGGAGCTGTCGCCGCAGGCGACTGAGGGAGCCGCACGCAAAAATGGGCCCGGAGACTTTCGTCTCCGGGCCCATTCAGAACCTGTTCTTTGGTCTGCCCTCAGGCAAACCAGCTAGTCAGTCACAAGGGCTGATTAGAACTCGACCTTCCAAGCCTTCTCACTGACATCGTTCTTCACGGTGCCGGTAGCCAGGTTGTAGATAGCAGCAGCAGAACCGACCATACGCAGGCCAGCGTTCAGAACGCCGTTAGCACCGTTCAGGAACTTGTCGCCAGCGGTCAGCTCACCATCATGCTTGCCGAAGCCAGCAGCGGAGCCGGTGCCGTAAGCACCCTTGACGTCGGTGAGCCATGCGTTGCCCAGGTTGCCGGGCTTGTAAGCGCCGTTGAACAGAACGCCGACAGTGTTGCCGATGTACTTGCTCATGAAGCTGTTACCGATGATGGTAACCATGTTGGTGTTGAACTTCTGCCAGTTCTCGACCTTCAGCTCGGGGGCCAGGATGTCAGCCAGGCTAGCGCCACCGTTGACGTAGGTCATCTCGTTCTCAGAGATTGCGGAAAAGTTTGCAGGCATCATCATAATGAATTACTCCCTTCAAAATGTAGAAAGATATTTTGCAAGCTCACTTTCGTGTGCTCACCAATCCTTACTAGGATGGCAATAATATACCACACTTTCCAGAAATGTTCAAGTACCTTTTTGCAAAAAGTGTAAAAAATGTGAAACGAGGTCTATAAAAGTATTGCTTTTGTACAGTCCGCAGGCGGTTTTCCGGTTTTGACAGGTTTTTTTGCCCCGGGGCGGTACACTGGCACCAAGGGGGGCCTGCCGTTGAAAAGCGTGATCTACCTCGACGAGCTTCTGCTGACCAATTTTGTCCTTGCTGCCCTGTTTCTCACCGCAGCCGGTCTGCTGTGCGCCACCGTGTGCACCGGGGTGCGGCTGTGCACCGGGGCGGCGCTGGCGGCAGTGTCGGCACTGGTACTGCTGGCCCCGGAGCTGCCGGGAGCCGTGGCAGTTGGTTATAAAATTTTCACAGGTTGCGCGGTGGTGGCCGCCGCCTACGGCCTGCCCGGGCGGGGGCGTTTTGCTCGGTTGTGTGCGTGGTATGCACTGCTCAACCTGCTTTTGTGCGGAGCGGTGGTGCTGCCCGGCGTGCAGAGCCGCAACCTGAGCGTCAGCCTGCCGCTGTCACCGGGGCGGCTGCTGGCCAGCTGTGCGGGGGTGTATGCCGTACTGCGGGCCCTGCTGTACTGCTTTGGCCGCAGCGGCGCGCCCAGCGTGCCCGCCACGCTGGAGGTGGCCGGGGTGCAGCTGCCGGTACAGGCCTTCCACGACACCGGCTTTGCCCTGCAAGAGCCGTTGAGCGGCAAGGCCGTGGTGCTGGTGCAGTACCCGGCGGTGCGGCACCGCCTGCCGCAGGCAGCCCGGCAGTATCTCGATGGCTGGTTTGCCCACAGCACAGCCCCGCCCCCGCCGGAGCTGGGGGTGCATCTGGTGCCCTGCCGCAGCATCCACGGCCAGAGCATGCTGCCTGCCCTGCCCGCTGCCCTGCAGTTGGGCAAAGACCGCGCAGGCGGGTTGCTGGCGGCGTTCTGCTGCCCCACGCCGCCGGACCCTGCATGGGAGCTGCTGTACGGCGAGGATGCGGCACAGCTGCTCTTATAATACTTATTATAGGGAGGACTGCTCATGTTCCAGTTTTTGCGGCAGCTCTGGCACCGCCTGTGTGCGCGGCTGCGGTTTTGCGGCGGCGTGCAGTATCTGGCCGGCACCGCCAGCCTGCCCTCTCCCCTCTCCCCCGCCGAGGAAAAAGCCCTGCTGGCCCGCATGGCCGCTGGAGAGGCAGACGCCCGCGATGCGCTCATCCTGCACAATCTGCGGCTGGTGGTGTACCTTGCCAAAAAGTACGAGAACAGCGGTGTGCCCGCCGAGGACCTGATCAGCATCGGCACCATCGGGCTGATCAAGGCCGTGAACACCTTCACGCCGGAACGCAGCATCAAGCTGGCCACCTACGCCAGCCGCTGCATCGGCAACGAGATCCTGATGTACCTGCGCAAGACCTCCAACCGCCGTCAGGAGGCCAGCCTTGACGAGCCGCTGAATGTGGACGGCGACGGCAACGAGCTGCTGCTGTCGGACATCCTCGGCAGCGACGAGAATATGGTGGGCCAGCAGCTGGAGCAGGACGCCGAGCGCGCCGGTCTGCGCCGCGCCGTGAGCAGCCTTTCGGCCCGGGAGCGCCGGATCATGGAGCTGCGCTTCGGCCTGACCGACGGCGTGGAACGCACCCAGAAGGAAGCCGCCGACGCCCTGGGCATCAGCCAGAGTTACATCTCCCGCCTTGAAAAGCGCATCATCCAGACCCTGAAGCTCCAACTGGAAGGGCAATAAAAAAGCGCGGCCTTGTCCTTGACAAACCGCGTGGAATCGTCTATACTGAAAATACAAAAGGCGCTGGCCCATACAAACGACTAGCTCCTTACCAGATTGATCAGAAAAAATGACCGTTCAGTTGGGGAACTGTGAGGCGGTCATTTTTTCTTTTTATCATCCCTGTGCGAGACAGTCCATGTGATCTGAAATGTAACGTAGATTGCTCCGCCAAGCAGCGAAAGCAGCATTACAACCTGTTCAAACGTCATGGTGCATCCCCCCTTTCCGCCCTTGGGCGTCCGGGGGAGGCCGAGATTTCAAGAAAAATTCGCTCCACCGGGCACTCAGGTGCCGGTAAGGAGCTCAGCCGCCTGCATTTGTGGGACGCAGCGCCTCGTGGCAGCCTTGCGGCTGCGTTTAAAGCATACCATAATTATGGGCCAATTGCAATTGCGGCTTTTTTGCACGCTCATCCGGCTGCCGGGTGGGCGTGTAATTTTTTCCACGCATAGTGGTTTGCCCCTGCGGCCATACTCCCGGTGAACTTCAAAACAGACCGGGGGCGTTTGGATGTACAATAAGGTGGAACTGTGCGGCGTAAACACGGCGCAGCTTCCTGTTTTGTCCGAAAGCGAAAAGCGGCAGCTGCTCCTGCAGGCCCACGCCGGGGATGCAGGAGCACGGGAACGCATGGTGGAGGGCAACCTGCGGCTGGTGCTGAGCGTGGTGCAGCGCTTTGCCCAGCGGGGCGAAAACCTCGACGACCTGTTTCAGGTGGGGTGCATCGGGCTCATCAAAGCCATCGACAACTTTGACCCTGCCCAGCCGGTGCGGTTTTCCACCTACGGTGTGCCCATGATCATCGGCGAGATCCGGCGCTTTTTGCGGGACAACAATGCCCTGCGGGTAAGTCGCAGCCTGCGCGATACCGCCTACCGGGCCATGCAGGCCCGCGAAACGCTGGAGAAGCAGCTGGGCCGGGAACCCACCATGGACGAGATCGCCGGGGAGGCAGGCCTGTCCCGCCGGGAGGTGACCGCGGCACTGGAATCGGTGGTAGAGCCGGTGAGCCTGGAAGAGCCGGTGTATACCGACGGCGGCGATGCCATGTACCTCATCGACCAGGTGCGCGACCCGGATGGCGAGGACAGCTGGATCAGCGGGCTGCAGTTCCGGCAGACCGTGGCCGGGCTGACCCCGCGCGAAAAGCGGATCATGGAGCTGCGCTATCTCCGGGGCAAGACCCAGATGGAGGTGGCGCAGGAGATCGGCATCAGTCAGGCCCAGGTGTCCCGGCTGGAAAAAGGCGCCTTGAATCAGTTCCGGGCCGGGCACTGAACACAGCAGCGCCCCTGCTCCGTCCATCCGGCGGCGTGCAGGGGCGCTGCGCTTCTATTTACGGTATTTTCGGCGGGTGGCAGCCCCGCCGCGCAGATGCCGCTCGGCTTTGTTGCGTGCCAACACTGCCCGCACCTGTGCCGACAGCCCCGGGCTGACCCGGACCAGCCGCACCGAAACGTCCTTGTGCACGGTGGACTTGCTGCATCCAAACGCTGCAGCCGCAGCGCGCACGGTGGCCCCCTGCTCCACGATGTATTCTGCCAGCTGTACCGCCCGCTGTTCCGGATCTGCTCTCATACCCCCACGCCCCCTGTATCGTGCTGCTACAGCCTATGCGCCGGGCCGGGCAATTATGTCGGCAAGGGTTGACTTTTGCCGCCCGGCTGCGCTATACTGGACGCGGACATAAAAACAGGGGCGCCGTAAGGCTGAGATCCGCACTGAGCGGAGTACCCTTTACCTGATCCGGGCAATGCCGGCGTAGGGAGTTTGCGGAGCTGTCCGTTCTTTCTCAAACACCCTTGCGCCTGCTTGCAAAAGTGGGCGCATTTTGTTTTTGTGTACTATTTATAAAGAGAAGAGGAATCTCTATGACCAAAACCTATTCCAAGACCCGCATTCTGGTGGAGGGTGCACTGATGATCGCTCTGTCCACCGTTTTGAGCATGATCCAGATCCCGCTCATGCCCCACGGCGGTTCCATCACCCTGTTCAGCATGGTGCCCATTCTGGTAATGAGCTACCGCCACGGCGCAAAGTGGGGCGTCATGACCGCTTTCGTCAACAGCCTGATCCAGCTTGTGCAAGGCCTTGGCAATCTGGCATACTGCCAGACCCTCACGGCACAGGTGGGCTGCGTGCTGCTAGACTACCTTCTGGCCTTCACGGTGCTGGGCTTTGCCTGCCTGATCGCAAAGCCGTTCCGCAGCCGCACCGTGGGTGTCGGTGTCAGCGCCTTTGTGGTGTGCCTGCTGCGCTTTTTGTGCAGCTTTCTGTCCGGTTACATCGTCTGGAAGGACTACGACTACGCTTTCAGCTGGATGACCGAGATCGGCTTTCCCGGCATCTCCAACATGAGCGTGGACGGTCTGTGCTGGCTGTACAGCGCCGTGTACAACGCCACCTACATGCTGCCTGAAGCCATCCTGACCACCGTCCTTGTGGTGATCCTGATCCGTGTCGCCCCGCAGATCTTCGACCGGCAGAACGCCAGAGCGTAAGTTTTTTCGCGATCATTTTTCCCGCCGGGAAGAGCATTTCCCCGGCGGGAATTTTTTTGCAGAAAATCCCAAAAAACCTGTTGACAATCTCCCTTTGGGCTGGTATAATTACACACGTCGTCAGGAGCACAACGCCGAACGACAAGCCAGCATGGGGGATTAGCTCAGCTGGGAGAGCGCTTGCATGGCATGCAAGAGGTCAGCGGTTCGATCCCGCTATTCTCCACCAATCAAGAGCAAAACGAACACGAAGTCACCATTCAAATGGTAGGCAACGTGTTCGTTTTGTTTTGTGAACTTCCCTGCGTGACCACATCGTAAAGCATAAAACGAAAAATCCCCCTACGCTGACCCGGTTCAAAGGTCAATGTAGGGGGATTTTGCTGTTAAATCAAGAGCGGAACCAGATTGATGCTGCTCTCTACAAAACCGGAATGAACGCATTCCGAAGAGGCCCGCTTTTTAAGTCTATGCTGAATTTGCAGCTCAGAAGTTTCATCCTTGTTATCTTTTCTTATAAATCATCGTTTTTGCGTGAGTCATCATTTATCCACAGAGCTTTGTGCTGCCGATGCACAAAGTGCCGCCCGGGGCCGGACATCCTCACTTTTGCTTGACATTTTCTGCCGGAACCGTTATGTTGGTACTGACAGCTGAATCATCCGTTCCGCCGCGAACCAGCTGCCTGCGTTGTAAGGAGATTAAAAAGATGAAATTGATCCGCACTGTTGACGCGGCAGGGCAGGTGCTCTGCCACGATATCACCCAGATCATCCCGGGCGAGTTCAAGGGCCCGCGCTTCCGCAAGGGGCACATCGTCCAGCCCGAGGACATCCCAGTGCTGCTGTCCATCGGCAAAGAAAACCTCTACGTCTGGGAAAAGCGCCCCGGCATCCTGCATGAGGACGAGGCAGCGGCCCTGCTGTACAAAGCTGCTGCCGGCAAAAACATCCACGGCACCGAACCGAAAGAGGGCAAGATCGAGCTGATCGCCGACTGCGACGGCCTGCTCAAGATCGACCGCGCCGCATTGCTGGCTGTGAACCGCACGCCCCAGATGATGATCGCCACCATCCACGGTGATATGCCCGTGAAAAAAGGCCAGAAGCTGGCCGGCACCCGCATCATCCCGCTGGTGATCGAGCAGGAAAAGATGGACGCCATGCAGGCCGCTGCCGGGCCGGAGCCCATCCTGAACGTGCTGCCCTTCCGTGCGAAGAAGTTTGCCGTCATCCCCACCGGCAGCGAGGTGTTCAAGGGCCGCATCGAGGACAAATTCACCCCGATTTTGCAAAACAAGCTGGTCGAATACGGCTGTGAGATGACCTTCCGCAAGGTCTGCGATGATGACCCGGCGGGCATCACGGCCGCCATTCTGGAGGCAAAAGACGCAGGCTGTGAGCTGATCTTCACCACCGGCGGCATGAGCGTGGACCCCGACGACCGCACCCCGCTGGCCATCAAAAACACCGGCGCCGACATCATCAGCTACGGCGCGCCGGTGCTGCCGGGTGCCATGTTCCTGGTCAGCTATCTGGACGGGGTACCCGTGTGCGGCCTGCCCGGCTGTGTGATGTACGCCAAGCGGACGATTTTTGACCTGCTGCTGCCCCGCCTGCTGGCCGATGCCCCCATCACCGCCGAGGACATTGCCCGGCTGGGCGAGGGCGGGCTGTGCCTGGGCTGTACGGAATGCCACTGGCCCAACTGCGGCTTCGGCCATTGCTGAGAAACCCTCTCCGTCTCGCTGTCGAACGGCAGGGAGTTTTGCAATAGAGCGTAATAAGGACAAGAAATAAATGAGTGAAAATAATCTGACCCATTTTGATGCCGCCGGAAATGCCGTGATGGTGGATGTGAGCGGCAAACCGGTCACCGCCCGGGAGGCTACGGCCCGGGGCATCCTTACCATGAACGCCGAAGCCTTTGCCGCCGTGCAGAGCGGCACGGTGAAAAAAGGCGACGTGCTGGGCGTGGCCCGCATCGCCGGCATTATGGCCGCCAAACGCACCAGCGAGCTGATCCCGCTGTGCCATCCCCTGCCGCTGACCAAGATACGCGTGGATTTTGAACTGCTGCCCGAACAGCAGGCCGTGGAAGCCCGCTGCACGGTCAAAACCAGCGGCGTCACCGGCGTGGAGATGGAAGCCCTGACCGGCGTTTCCACAGCCCTGCTGACCATCTACGACATGTGCAAAGCTGTGGACAAGGGCATGGAGCTGAGCGGCATCCATCTGGTGGAAAAGACCGGCGGCAAGAGCGGCCATTACATCCGGTCGGAGGGCGGCTATGTTTGATTCCTGCCGCCGGGATATCCACTACCTGCGCCTGTCGGTCACCGACCGCTGCAATCTGCGCTGCCGGTACTGTATGCCGGACGGCACAAAAATACTGGAGCACGAAGAAGTGCTGACCCATGAAGAATTTCTGCGTCTGGCCGCGCTGTTTGCGCAGTGCGGCATCGACACGGTGCGGGTGACCGGTGGCGAACCGTTGGTGCGCAAGAGTGTGGCACAGCTGGTGGCCGGGCTGAAAGCAACGCCCGGCATCCGTCATGTCAGCATGACCACCAACGGCACTCTGCTGGCGCAGCAGCTGCCCGCTTTACTGGACGCGGGCCTTGACAGCGTGAACATCAGTCTGGACACGCTGGACCCGGCGGTGTTCCGGCACATCACCGCCCGGGACGAATTCGCCGCCGTGCAGGCGGGCCTGCGCGCCGCATTGGAAAGTCCCTTGCCGGTCAAGCTCAACTGTGTGCCGCAAGTGGGCGTCAACGAGGGCGAACTGGAAGCGATTGCAGCGCTGGCCCGGGACAACGATCTGCAGGTGCGGTTCATTGAGATGATGCCCATCGGCTACGGCGCGGCCATGCCCTGCGTCTCCGGCCCGGAGCTGCGGGCGCGGTTTGCCAGCCGCTGGCCGGAACTGCATCCCGTGGAAGGCACCACCTTTGGCAATGGCCCTGCCGTCTATTATACCGTGCCCGGCTGGAAGGGCAGCATTGGCTTCATTGCCGCCGTGCACGGCAAATTCTGCGCCTCCTGCAACCGGGTGCGGCTGACGAGTCAGGGCTTTCTGCGTCCCTGCCTTGCCAGTGAGACCGGGTGTGACCTGCGTGCTCTGCTGCGCGGCGGGGCCGACGACGCCCGGCTGCGGACGGCCATCCGGGAGACCATCTGGTCCAAACCCCGGGAGCATCATTTTGAGGACCGGTGCATGCCCGCGACACGCAGCATGTACCGCATCGGAGGATAATATTTTATGGGTAAAATTCTGGCCATCTGCACAAGCCCCCGGCGCGGCACCGTCAAGACCGCGGTGCCCAGCGCCGTGCTCACCCCGGAATGGGGCATCGTGGGCGACGCCCACGGCGGCAATTGGCACCGTCAGGTCAGTATGTTGAGTGCTGAAAAGATCGAAGCCTTCCGCAAAAAGGTCTGGGTAGACTACGGTGCCTTTGGCGAAAACCTAGTCGTCGAAGGGTTTGACTTCCGCACCCTTCCGGTCACCAGCCGGTTTGCCATCGGAGACGTGGTACTGGAGATGACCCAGATCGGCAAGGAATGCCACAACGACTGTGTCATCAAGCAGCAGACCGGCGAATGCATCATGCCGCGGGAGGGCGTGTTTGCCCGGGTAATTTCCGGCGGCGAGATCCGTGTGGGCGACGAAGTGACCCTGCTGCCCCCGCCGGAGAATCCGCCCCTGCGGGCTGCCGTCATTACCCTTTCCGACAAGGGCAGCCGCGGTGAACGGGAGGACAAAAGCGGCCCGCTCATCGTCAAAATGCTCGCCGCCGCGGGCTACAAGGTGGAAGAGACACTGCTCCTGCCCGACGAGGCAGCTGCCCTGAAAGCCCAGCTCATCCGGCTGGCCGACGGCCGTCAGGTCAACCTAATCCTCACCACCGGCGGCACCGGCTTTTCGCCCCGGGATATCACCCCGGAGGCCACCCTTGCCGTGGCCGACCGCAACGCGCCCGGCATCGCCGAGGCCATGCGGTACCACAGCCTGAGCATCACCCCGCGCGGGATGCTCAGCCGTGCAGCCAGTGTCCTCCGCGGCAAAACGCTCATCGTCAACCTGCCGGGCAGCCCCAAAGCTGTGCAGGAAAATCTGGAGTACATCCTGCCCAGTCTGGAACATGGGTTGCGCATCGCCGCCGGTCTGGACGGTGAATGTGCACGCCATTGACTTAAAAAAAAAAAATAATACTATGCATCGGTCATCTCTCAATTTTGACCGATGTGCGCAGAAATTTTGGCCGGTTTTCCGCTTGACGGACCGGCCTGTTTTTTTGTATTCTATTCCTTGGAATTCTTTTATCCCGGTGGGCGGCACCGCATCCTGTACCGTATCGTGCAAAATCATTTCTTTCAAAGAACAGGAGAATAAGCCATGAACCTGAACAAGATTTCCCGCCGGAACTTTCTGTGTGCGGTCGGTCTGACCACCGCCGCTGCCCTGACTGCCTGCGGCAGCTCCGCTTCCAGCGCGGCCGCATCCTCTGCCGCCGCTTCCTCCGGAGCCGCTGCAGAACCGGTGGAGCTCATCGTCTTTGCCGCCGCCTCCCTCACTGAGACCCTGACCGCCATCGGCGAAACGTACTCGGCAGAGAACCCGGGCGTGACCTTCCGGTTCAACTTTGATTCCTCCGGCACCCTCAAGACCCAGATCCAGGAAGGTGCCGACTGCGACGTGTTCATTTCGGCCGGCCAAAAGCAGATGAACCAGCTGGACAGCACCGCTTCTGCGGATATAAACACCGAAGGGCTGGACTTTGTGGACAGCGACAGCCGCGTGGACCTGCTGGAAAACAAGGTGGTACTCTGCGTGCCGGAGGGCAGCGACAAGGGCATCGACAGCTTTGACGCCCTGGCCGAGCACCTGAAGGCCGAGGACATCCTCTTCTGCATGGGCAACAGCGATGTGCCGGTGGGCCAGTACACCCAGAAAATTCTGGCCTATTATGATCTGGACGAGGCCGCTCTGGCTGCCGCCGGGGTCATCACCTACGGTTCCAATGTCAAGGAGGTGACCACGCAGATCACCGAGGGCAGCGTGGATGCCGGTGTGGTCTACTGCACCGACGCCTACAGCGCCGGTCTGACCCCGGTGGACGAGGCCACCAAGGAGATGTGCGGTCAGGTCATCTACCCTGCCGCCGTGATGAAAGCCGCTCCCAATGCCGACGCCGCCAAGGCTTTCCTCGCCTATCTGCAGACCGAAGAGGCCATGACGGTGTTCGTGGGCGTCGGTTTCAGCGCTGTGGCGCAGTAAAGCCGTAATCATCGTTTGCCATTGCTGTTTCCTTCAACCTCTTTTTTACACCTTTTACCTGACCTTCACTTTTGCAATCAAGGCTTTGTCTGGCCCCATTCTACAAAATACGGTGTCCCATAAATATCTCGTTCACGCATCTTCCGAGACAAATGCACTATTTTTTGCGGTGTTCCCGCGGGGTCAGGCCAAAATGCGCCTTGAATGCCCGGTTGAAATAGGAGAGGTTCTCGAACCCGCAGCGGGAAGCGATGCTCAGCACCGTGTCATCCGTTGTGTGCAGGGCTTCGGCAGCGGCATTGAGCCGGTATTCCTTGAGAAAAGCAATGAAGCTCTGCCCGGTCATCTGCCGGAACCACCGCATAAAATGGCTCTCGCTGCAAGGCACCAGCTGTGCTGCATCGGAGATATGCACCTCTTCGCCATAATGGTCCGCCACCCATTGCAAAATCTTTTTCAACCGCCGGGAGTCGGCGGTCTCCATCGGCGGCAGGTTCTTCCCCTGTGCAATGAGCAGCGCCAGAAAGCGCAGCAATGCCCCTTTGATAAACAGCTCATAGCCCGGCTCCTTGGCGCGGTTCACATCCTCGGTCTCCCGCAGGCAGGCGGCGGCACGAGCATAACATGGCTCGTCCGGGGTCAGGCGCTGGGTCAGCGACAACCGCCCACTTTGCAGCGGCAACAGGTATTTTTCGGCACAGAGGTCCCCCGCGCCGCCCAGCAGTTCCAAATCAAAGATGATGTTCTCATATTCCATGGAACAGCCCTCCTTCTGCCGCAGGGCATGGAGTGTCCCCGGCGAAAAGACAAAGATATCCCCTGTATGCGCCGGATAGGCCGCTGTGCCCATCTGCACAAGGCCGCTGCCGCGCTTGACAAAGACCAGCTCCATGCTGTCCTGCCAGTGCAGTGCCACCTGCGGGAAGTCCCCCGGGATGGTGCAGGGATAGATGTTGAATGGAAAACGCACGGCACCGTGTTGCTTTGTTTCCTGCAAAAAAGACGGTTTTCCCATGTCTGTTTCCTCCTGATGATAGGATTGTACCACAATTTGCACTGTTTAGGCAAGATTTCGCACGTTTTGTGTGGTATATCTTGAGACACAGATGTCAAACCTGCTTTCCGTATCAAAGGAGGATCCTGTTATGAACTTTACCGAAACCTTACAAAGCCTTACCGGCAAACCTCTTTCTGCCTGCACGAATCAGGAACTGTATCTTGCCCTGCTGGAACTTGTCCGGCGCAAGAGTGCTGACCGTGTGCAGCCGGTGACCGGCCGTAAGCTCTATTATATCAGCGCCGAATTTCTCATCGGCAAGCTGCTGTCCAACAACCTCATCAATCTGGGTTTGTACGACGAAGCCCGCGACGCGCTGGCTGCTGCCGGGAAGAACCTTGCAGACATCGAAGAAGTGGAGCCGGAGCCGTCTCTCGGCAACGGCGGTCTGGGCCGTCTGGCCGCCTGCTTCCTTGACTCGCTGGCCACGCTGAACCTGCCTGGCGACGGTGTGGGTCTGCGGTATCACTTCGGCCTGTTCCGACAGTCCTTTGAAAACGGTGTCCAGAATGAGAAGCCCGACCCGTGGCTCACCGCCCACAGCTGGGCCGAAAAGACCGATATCACCTATCCGGTAGAGCTGGCCGGCAAGGAATACACCGCCCGCCTGTACAAGCTGGCCGTCACCGGTTACGAGGGCCGCACCAATACCCTGAACCTGTTCGACCTCGACACCATCGACGAGAGCATCGTCCACGACGGCATTGCCTTCGACAAGACCGCCATCGACAAGAACCTGACCTTGTTCCTCTACCCGGACGATTCCGACGAAGCAGGCCGCCGGCTGCGGGTGTACCAGCAGTATCTGATGGTCTCGGCGGGCGCCCAGCTGATCCTGGCAGAGTGCGCCGCCCGGGGCTGCAACTACCACGACCTGGCCGATTATGCCGCCATCCAGATCAACGACACCCACCCCAGCATGGTCATCCCGGAGCTGATCCGTCTGCTGGGTGAAAAAGGCATTGATTTTGACGAAGCCGTGGAGATCGTTACCAAGACCTGCGCCTACACCAACCACACCATTCTGGCCGAAGCACTGGAAAAGTGGCCCCGTTCCTATCTGGATGCCGTGGTGCCGCAGCTGATGCCCATCATCGAAAAGCTGGACACTCTGGCCCGCACCCGCACCGAGGACGAAGGTCTTGCTATCATCGACAAGGACGACCGGGTGCACATGGCACACATGGATATCCACTTCACCCACTCCACCAACGGTGTGGCCGCCCTGCATACCGAGATTTTGAAAAACTCCGAGCTGCACGGTTTTACGAGCTGTACCCGGAAAAATTCAACAACAAGACCAACGGTATCACTTTCCGCCGCTGGCTGCTGGAATGCGACCCGGCCCTGACCGCTGAGTTGGAACAGCACATCGGCTCCGGCTTCCGCAAGGATGCCGCCGAACTGGAAAAGCTGCTGGCCTTTGCGGAGGACGAGACGGTGCTGAACGAGCTGACCGCCGTGAAGAAGGCCAACAAACAGGCCCTTGCCGACTGGCTGCTGCATGCGCAGAATGTCACCGTAAACACCGATGCCGTGTTTGATATCCAGTCCAAACGTCTGCATGAGTACAAGCGTCAGCAGCTCAACCTGCTCTATCTCATCCACCAGTATCACGAGATCAAAGCAGGCCATCTGCCCGCGGTGCCGCTGGTGAGCATCTTCGGTGCCAAGGCTGCGCCCGCCTACACGATCGCAAAGGACATCATCCACGCCCTGCTGACCCTTTCCAAGGTCATTGCGGCAGACCCGGAAGTGTCCAAGTGGTTACAGGTCGTGTTCATCGAGAACTACAACGTTACCGCTGCTGAAAAGCTGATCCCGGCCTGCGACCTGTCCGAGCAGATCAGCCTTGCCTCCAAGGAGGCTTCCGGCACCGGCAACATGAAGTTTATGTTGAACGGTGCGCTGACCCTCGGCACCATGGACGGTGCCAACGTGGAGATCTGCCAGCAGGTGGGCGAAGAGAACATCTATATCTTCGGCCAGACTTCCGATCAGGTCATCCACCGCTATGCCGCCGGGGATTACTGCGCGGCTCAGTGGTATGAGGGCGATGCCAACATCCGCCGTGCCATCGACTTCTTGACTGGGCCGGAGATGCTGGCCGCAGGCCACGCCGAGAACCTGACCCGCCTGCACGATGAGCTTATCCACAAGGACTGGTTCCAGACCCTGCCGGACTTCAACGCCTATGTGGTACGCAAGGGCAGGCCCTGAACGATTACGTCTGTGACCCGCTGGGCTGGCGCAAAAGTGCCTGGTGAACATCGCCAAGGCAGGCTTCTTCTCCAGTGACCGCACCATTGGCGAATACGACCGCGACATCTGGCATCTGGGGCAGTAACCATTATTTCTTAGCGTTTCACGATCCTTTCTCCGCCTCTTTGCTTTCCCGGCAGGTTCTGCCGGGCGGCTCGAGTCTGTAAGTTTCACAATTTCACACGAGATCTGGCCGGTCTGCCACTTGACGGACCGGCCTGTTTTTGTATCTTATTCTTCGGGATCTCTTTATCCCGGTGGGCGGCACCGCATCCTGTACCGTATTGCACGATCCGCATCCATTTCAAAAGACAGGAGAACAAACCATGAAACAACACAAGATTTCCCGCCGGAACGTTCTTTGCGCAGCCGGTCTGCAGCCCGAAAAATTCTATGAGAGCGTCGGTTTCAGCGCTGTGGCGCAGTAAGGACGAGCGATGGACTGGTATCCGCTTTGGAACAGCCTGCGCATTGCGCTCATCAGCTGCGCAGCCGTGTTCTTCTCGGCATTTTGCCGCCTATTACATTGCCCGGCTGCCCCGGGCCGTCAAGGGCGTGCTGGACGTGGTGCTCACCCTGCCCATGGTACTGCCGCCCACGGTGGTGGGTTATTTCCTGCTGCTTCTCTTCGGGGCAAAGCGGCCGCTGGGCATCTTCTTCCGGAACACTTCGGCGTGAAACTGGTCATGAACTGGTACAGCGCCATTTCGCTTCCATTGTGGTGGCTTTTCCGCTGATGTACCGCACCGCCCGGGGTGCCTTCGAGAGCTTTGACGAAACGTTGGCCTGGTCGGCCCAGACCCTGGGGCAGTCCAACACCTGGATCTTCTGGCGGGTGCGGATGCCCTACTGTCGGCAAGGCATTCTGGCAGGCACCGTGCTGGCCTTTGCCCGTGCCCTCGGCGAATACGGCGCCACCAGCATGATCGCGGGTTATACCCCGGCAAGACCGCCACCATTGCCACCACGGTGTATCAGCTCTGGCGCACCAATGACGAAGCCGGGGCCCTGCGCTGGGTGCTGGTGGACATTGTCATTTCGGCAGTGGTGCTGCTGGCTGTGAACCTGCTGGAAAAGCAGCAGAAAGCAGGTGGACGCGCATGAGCCTGGAAGTGAACATTGAAAAGAAGCTGGATGGCTTCACCCTGCGGGCTGCATTTTCCGCCGGAAACACCCCCACTGCCCTGCTGGGCGCGTCCGGCTGCGGCAAAGCATGACCCTGCGCTGCATTGCCGGCATCGTGAAGCCGGACAAAGGCCGCATCGTGCTGGACGGGCGGGTACTGTTTGACAGTGAGCAGCACATCGACCTGCCGCCTCAGCAGCGGGGCGCAGGGCTGCTGTTCCAGAATTACGCCCTCTTCCCGAATATGACGGTGGAACAGAACATTCTCTGCGGCCTGAAAACCGAAAAGACCGCGCTGCCCGGCAGGCGCGCTGCGCCGAACTACTGCAGGCCATGCGGCTGGAGCCGCTGGCAAAGCGGTACCGGCCCAGCTCTCCGGCGGGCAGCAGCAGCACCGCGCTGGCCCGCATCCTTGCCGGGCGGCCGCGCATCCTGATGCTGGACGAGCCCTTCAGCGCGCTGGACAGTTACCTGCGCGAGGCTGTGGAAAGCGAAGTGGGCAGTCTGCTGGCCGGGTTTGACGGCACCGCGCTTCTGGTCACCCACAACCGGGACGAAGCCTACCGTCTTTGCCCGGAAATGGTGGTACTGGACAGCGGCCGGGTGCTGCGCTCCCCACACCCGGACGTCTTTGCGGACCCGCGCAGCATCACGGCAGGGCTCACCGGCTGCAAGAACATTCTGCCTTGCACCCGGCTGGACGCGCACGCGGTGCGTCTGACCGGCTGGGATGTGCCGCTGCAGCTGGCGCTTCCGGTGCCGGAAGGCTGCACCGCCGTGGGCATCCGCGCCCACGACTTTGTGCCCTGCGACGCCGGAGCACCGAACGCCTTACCGGTAGCAGCCCTTTCTTCCAGTGAAAATCCCTTTGACTGGAACCTCATCTGTACCGCTCCGGACGGCACGGCCCGCCTGTGGTGGAAGGTAAGCAAATCCACCCTTTCTCCCCGCTCCGGTGCCGCCGCATTTCCTGTGCGCTGCACCGGAAAGTATCATGCCCTGACCAACTGAGCTGCATCTTTGACAAAGCCCCGCCCGGTGCTTGTACCGCACCGCAAATTCTGCTATACTAAAAATAGTGCATTTTGCAAAATCAGGGAGCATTGCGGCTCCCATTGGGGATGGGAACATGAGTGAAATAACGATCCGGCCCATGGTGCCGGAGGACTGGGACGATGTGGCCCGGATCTATCTGGAAGGCATTGCCACCGAGCACGCCACCTTCCAGACCGACTGTCCGCCCTATGCTGCGTGGGACGCCTCCCACACCAAAGAGTGTCGGCTGGTCATTCTGGCCGACGGCGTGCTGGCCGGTGGGCTGCCCTGCACCGGGTAGATCCCCGCTGGTGCTACCGGGGCGTGGCCGAGGTGAGCATTTACGTGGGCGAGCGCTTTCGTGGAAGGGACTGGGCTCCCAGCTCCTGAACGCTCTGTGCGCTGACGCCGAGAAGGCAGGCTACTGGACCCTGCAGTCCACCGTGCTGCAGGACAACACGGCCAGCCGCGCCCTGCATACTAAATGCGGGTTCCGTCTGGTAGGGCGACGGGAGCGTATTGCGCGTGACTGCCACGGCCGCTGGCTGGACACCTACCTGATGGAGCGCCGTGCTAAAGCCGATGAGCCGGAGGGCATCAAAACTGTAACGCCCTCCGCCCGGGCTGCTGATTTCAGGACAAACGAAAGTCCCTGTGAACGCAAAGGTTCACAGGGACTTTGTTTTGCTCGTTTCAGATTTTACAGAACTTCTCGTTATGCCCAGTTCATCCGGCCATAGCGGATGGTGATACTGCAAATTTCTTTTGCAGCTTTGGGGTCAGCTGGCTCTTTTTAGCCGCCAGCGCCAGTTCTCGCCTACGGTGGAGGGCTTATTGATCCGGGCGGAATTGTCCAGCCCCAGCCAGTCCTGCATGGGGATGATGCAGGTGGCGGCGGCACTGCGGAAGATAAGGGCGATCATGCTCTTATAGAGCTGCGCTTCCGGCGTGGCATAATCGCACAGATAATCTCGCACCAGTGCACGTTCGGCAGAGGTGATGGTCTGATACCACGATGCCAGCGTTTCGTTGTCGTGGGTGCCGGTGTAGGCCACGCTGTTCACCGGGTAATTATGGGGCAGGTAATCGCTGGCACTGCCGGTGTCGCGGGAATCGAAGGCAAATTCCAGCACCTTCATGCCGGGGAAGCCGCTGTCCCGCACCAGCTGCCGGACGGTCTCGCTCATATAGCCCAGATCTTCGGCAATGATCTCCCGCTTGCCCAGTGCCTGCTCCACCGCACGGAACAGCTCGATGCCGGGCCTTTTCCCAGTGGCCGGGTGCCGCAGTTTCACTGCCGTAGGGAATGGAAAAATACTCGTCGAAACCGCGGAAGTGGTCGATGCGAACCACATCGTACAGTTCAAAGCAATACCACAAGCGGGTGATCCACCACTGATAGCCCGTTTCCCGGTGCTTTTCCCAGCGGTAGAGCGGATTGCCCCAGAGCTGGCCGGTGGGCGAAAACCATCCGGCGGAACACCTGCCACAGCGGTGGGAATGTTGTCCTCATCCAGCTGGAACATCTGCGGGTTCGCCCATGCATCGGCAGAATCCAGTGCCACATAGATGGGGATATCGCCGATGATGCGGATGCCCTTTTCGTTGGCGTAAGCCTTTAGTGCACGCCACTGCTGGTCGAATTTGAACTGGAGATATTTGTAGTACTCCACCTCAAAATACAATTCCCGGCGGTAGTAGTCCATGGCATTCTGCCAGCGCAGGCGGATATCCTCCGCCCACTCGATCCACGGCTTGCCCTCAAAGCGATCCTTCACCGCCATGAACAGGGCAAAGTCATCCAGCCACCACTTGTTCTGTTCACAGAAGGCCGCAAACTCCGCATTGTGGCCGATGTCGCTGCGGGAGTAGGCCAGCCGCAGCAGGCGGCCCGCTCCTTGTAGAGCTGGCTGTAGTCGATATCGTCCGCCTTGCGGCCGAACTTTGCCTTTTGCACTCTTCTGCCGTGAGCACACCCTCTTTGACCAGCTCATCCAGACTGATGAAATAGGGTTGCCAGCAAAGGCGGAAAAGCTCTGATACGGGCTGTCGCCGTAGCTGGTCACACCCAGCGGCAGGATCTGCCAGTAGGTCTGCCCGGCGTCCTTCAGCCAGTCTACAAAATCGTATGCTTCCTGCGAAAAGCAGCCGATGCCGTAGGGGACGGCAGACTGCTGACGGGCAGTAAAATGCCTGCACTTCTCTGCATGTTTCTTGATTCCCTTCTTATCGTTCTACTTCGATCAGAACGCCCGCATGGTCGGAGACCCGAGGCTCCTGTTTTCCGCCGAATACCACCCGGCTGCTGTGCACCGGCACCGCCTGGGAGCACCAGATCTGGTCAATGCGTTTTGGCAGCCGCGTCCGGAGCATCCCGCCAGCCGTCAATGGCCTGCACGACGGTATAGCCGTCATCCCGCTGCCGGGCCAGCCGGTAGGTATCCTGCCAGCCGCTGCGCAGAATGAGGTCGTAGCCCTCACCCCGCACATCGGCTTCACTGTTGAAATCGCCCAGCAGGAACGCCAGCGGTTTTGCACCGGCTGCCGCCGCCAGAATGTTCCACTGGTCGGCAAAGGGCTCTTCCTCGTCCTTCCACCAGCCCAGGTGCACCGCATAATACCAGACATCTCCTGCACAAATGCCCAGCGCCCGGCGGGTCTTCCAGTTGTTGTAATCGTTGATTTGGCTCAGCAGCAGGTTCTCGGCGGCGGTGATGGGTGCACGGCTGAACACCGCCATGCCCTCATCGTATTTGTCATAGCCGATCTTGGCCGGGAGCCAGCTCCAATGGTAATATACGCCCCGTTCTTCCAGCATCCGGGCCACGGCGGCGGCATGGTTATCCGCTTTCAGCAGCACCATATTGCCGGGGCAGGGATAGTACCCTGCCGGGGCATTCCCAGCAGCGGAGCGGCGGCGGTCTGGTTCACCTCCTGCAGGGCGAACACATCCGGCTGTTCCTTTCGGATAAACTCCACAAAAGCATCCCGCTTGGCCTCATATGCCGGTTCGATGAGACTGTGGGTATTCAATGTCAGCAGTTTCATAGTTTTTACAGAATATCGTTAATATCAGATTTCAGAACGTCTGCCTTGGGGCCGTACACCGCCTGGATGCCGTCCCCTTCACCAGCAGGCTCAGAGCACCCTCTGCCTTCCATGCAGCGAGGTCGGCCACCTTGGCGGGGTCCTTCACGGTAACGCGCAGACGGGTCATGCAGGCGTCCACCAGCACGATGTTCTCCCGGCCGCCCAGCAGGGCGATGATGCGCTCGGCCTGGCCGTTATCGGATTTCTTGTCAGCCTTTTCTCGGTCTTAGCGTCGGCAGCAGGCTCCTCGGCGTTGTCGTCGGTGTAGTTGCCCAGACGACCCGGGTAGCCAGATTGAGTTTGCCGATCATGAAGTAGGCCACGAAATAGCCAATGAGGAAGAATGCCACGACACAGATGACAAAGTTGATGATATCACCGCCCAGACCGGCCTGCAGGGACATGGGGATGCGGGTGATGAATTCCAGATTGCCGAAGGAGTGCAGGCGCAGATGGATGATGCCGGCCATGGCAAAGGCACAGCCCTGCAGGATGGCGTATACAATGTACAGCGGCATGGCGCAGAACATGAACATGAACTCCAGCGGCTCGGTCACACCGGTGAGGAACACAGCCAGCGCGGTGGAAATGAACATGGATTTGTAATTCTTGCGCTTGTCGGCATCCACGCGGCGGTACATGGCCGGGCGATGCCCAGCAGCAGGCCGGTGGCGCCGATCATCTGGCCCACCTTGAAGCGGGCCGGGGTCACGGTGGCCAGCAGGTTGTTATAGGCAGCCATGTCGCCTGCCTTTTAAAGTTGATCAGGTCGTTGGCCCAAGCCAGCCACAGGGTCCTGACCAAACACCGGCTGCCTGCGTTCACGCCGGTGGCGATGGTGTAGGTGCCGCCAAAGGAAGTGTAGTTCATCGGAATGGTCAGCATATGGTGCAGGCCGAAGGGCAGCAGCAGACGTTCCAGCGTACCATAGATGAACGGAGCCAGCACCGGAGAAGTCTCGGAAGAGTTGGCGATCCAGATGCCAAAGTTGTTGATGCCAGTCTGGACCACAGGCCAGAACAGTGCCAGCACCATGGAGATGACCACCGAGTAGGCAATGACCACCATGGGCACAAAACGCTTGCCGTTGAAGAAGGCCAGGGCGTCCGGCAGCTTGCGGAAGTTGTAGTATTTATTGTAAGCTACGCCGCCCACAAAACCGGCGATGATGCCCACGAACACGCCCATGTTCAACGCCGGGGCACAGAACGGAGGTAAAGTAGCCGTTGACGGCGATCTCCGAACAGGGTGTGGGTCACGGCATTTGGGTCTGCCAGCATGGCACTGGTAACGCCGAAGATGTTGCCGGTGATCACGTTGATGAGCGCAAAGGCCAGCACAGCCGCAAAGGCACCGCCTGCGCGTTCTTTTGCCAGCTGCCGCCGATGGCTACGGCGAACAGGATATGCAGGTTGTTGATGACGGCCCAGCCGATGTTCTCCATCGTAGTGCCGATGGTCATGACGGCGGCAATGTCACCGCCGCTCATCTGCACCAGCTTGCCCAGACTGATCATCAGACCCGCCGCAGGCATGACGGCGATGACGGTCATCAGAACTTTGCCCAGTTTTGCAAAAGTCGAAATTGATGAGCCCTTCTTCTTGGGAGCTGTCTGTGTGGTTGCCATGATGTTCCTCCTTGTTCTTTGCATTTGATTATGCAAGTGTTGCGTTACGTTTGCATTGGATTGCGCAATAAGAATAGCTCATTTTCGCAAATTTTACAAGAGTTTTTGAGTTGCAGAGTGTTTTCTGCATCTTGTACATTGTCGAAAGCGATTTTGTTGAAAATGTCGAGCCTTTGCAGCAACACCGTTGCGCAATTTACGCAAATGAGCACGCAAACGTTGACTTTGCGTGCAAAGCCCTTTACAATAGAGATATCAGAAAGGAGATTCAGAGCATGGCAGTCACGATCAAAGATATTGCGGCCGCTGCGGGCGTTTCGCCGTCCACGGTCTCCCGCACCTGCAAGGACAGCCCATCCATCAGCCGGGACACAAAGAACGCATCCGCCGCATTATGGCGCAGATGGGCTATGAACCAAATTTTGAGGCTGAACCGTCCGAAGCATTTTCCAAGACCATCGGCATCATCCTGCCTTCCTCCCAGCGGGACGTATATGAAAATGCCTTTCATCTGGAGATCATCCGGGGCATCGGGCAGTTCTGCAACCAGCGCCGTTATGTAAACACCGTCATCACCGGCGAGGACGATGCCGAAGTGCTGGATGCTATCCAGAGCATGGTAGCCAACACGCAGGCCGATGGATTCATCCTGCTCTACTCCAAAAGATTGTCCGGTGGCTGCCTATCTGCGCAGCGAGGGTCTGCTTCACGTTATCGTGGGCAAGGCAGCGCAGTCGGCCAACCAGACCATCTATATCGACAATGACAACGCACTGGCGGGCGAGGAAGCCACCGACTATCTCTACGAGATGGGACATCGCCGCATCGCCTATTTTGGGGTCAGCAATGCCATGCTGTTTTCTGCCGAGCGGAAACGCGGCTATCAGATGTCTCTGCTCAAGCACGACATCACCCGCGGGAAGGGACTGTGTGGAGATCGATGCCCTGAATGATTCCTATGAACCTGCCCTGAAAGCGCTGCTTACCGCTCCTGACCGCCCTACAGCGGTTCTGGTCAGCGATGACATTCTTGCGGTGGTACTGGAACAGTTCTGCAGCAAGCTGGGCCTGCGCATCCCGAAAGATCTGTCCATCGTATCCTTTAACAACTCGCTGTTCTCCCGCATCACCAACCCGCCGCTGACGACCGTGGACGTCAATCCCTATCAGCTTGGCATTGAGGCGGCAAGCCAGACCATCAACCACATCGAGAACCCCAACCTGCTGGCCACCAAGATCATCGTGCCGCATCAGCTCATCGTACGGGAAAGCTGCTGCCCACCGCCGGAAAATCGCACGGCTGCCTTGCCCGGCGGGGCACTGTGACCCGCAGTACACCGCGCTCCATTGTCCATGAACTGAAAGGAATGCCCTATGACCCTCCAGCCCGCTGGCACAAAGATGCCCTGACGCTGGAAGATCTTGCTTCTTATCCGCGCCTGTCCTACGAGCAGGGCGAACACAACTCGTTCTACTTTTCGGAGGAGATCCTCAGCACGCTGGACAGCAAAAGGATATTCAGGTGCGCGACCGCGCCACCCTGTTCAATCTGCTCATCGGGTTGGACGGCTACACCATTTGCAGCGGTGTCATCAGCGAAGCACTCAACGGCCCGAACATCCGGGCCATTCCCCTGCTGGTGGACGATTACATGGAGATCTGTTACCTGATCCACAAAAGCACCCGAAGCCCCGGCACAAGCTCTGCCGCATACCTCAGGGAGACATCATCGCGGGAAAGGGCGGCGTCATAACCGAATGGCGCATAAAGCCCCGCAAATTTTCCCCGAAATGCTTTGCATGCGCTCATAGCAGTCGTCCCTGTACCGTACCGCCATCGGGTTGTTCAAGTCGTGGTTGCTGGGCAGTGCAAACACCGGGATGCCCGCATCCGCAACGCGCTGCAGCTTCTGCACCAGCGCCCGGTGGCTGTCGGCCTCCCCGTTGAAGGTCAGGTCCCCGCAATGAGCAGGGCGTCCGGTTTTCACGGAGCATCTGTTCCGTGAAAGCTTCGGCCAGCTCTTCCGCGTAGTCCATCACCTTGCCGTCGGCGTTCCGGATCACGGTTTCAAAGTACGGGCCATGGTCGGTAAGCGCAGGTGCAAGGAGCGGACGGGCATCGCGCCCAGTTTATTTTCGGGTCCATAAGTTTCTTTTCTCCTTTTCCGTGCAAACAAAAGCGCGAAATCGTTGAGGAACAGCACTTCCTCAGGATTTCACGCTTTGTAAGCCAGCTTGTGTTTTGATTCTTGACGATGTGTATTATACTCGAAACCGACCGGATTTTCAAGATGGATTTTATCCAGATCTGACGCAAAAGCCCCTGCGGGTCAATCAGCTCGCAGGGCTTCGCTATCAATGACTTGATGCTCCTCGCACCAGCACACGGCAGTTATTCAATTTCAATCAGATTGGGGTTTGCAGGCAGAGCTTTCTGCTGCTGGGGTGCAGGCAGCTGGATGTGCAGGATGCCATCCTCGAACTTTGCGTGGATATCCTCTTTCTTTACGGCATCGCCCACATAGAAGCTGCGCGCGCAGGTGCCGGAGAAGGTCTCGCGGCGGATGTAATGACCCTTCTCATCCTTCTCATCATTGCTGTGATTACGGACGGCCTGAATGGTCAGGTAACCGTCGTTCAGTTCCATCTGAACGTCTTCCTTCTTGCAGCCCGGCAGGTCCACGGCCACATCGTAGCCGTTCTCGGTCTGCTTCACATCGGTCTTCATCATGTTTGCACCGCGCTTACCGAAGGTCTCGCGCTCTTCACGGTTCATCGCACGCTCCAGCGCACCATCGTTCCAGAACGGATCAAAGAGATCATCGAACAGATTCTCATGGAAAACAGCAGGCATAAACATAAATCATTCCTCCAATCCCGGCGTTCGGGTCGGGTCAAAATCTTTATGTTGTTCACTCGGAAGGGCCTTCCGGAGCCTCGCGGCTCTCTCTTTACCCTTCCTCCTGAGCACGCCATAGTTATAGCATCGTTTGTTAGCAGTGTCAAGTGTAGAGTGCTAAAATTCACAAAAGATAATTCTTTGATAATCTTTCATGCACTCTTTCATCTCTTATAGCAATTCCAAGAAATCATGAACCGTTTCCACCACACCGTTCACGTCCACATGGGCAATAAAGCGGTTCGGCCGGTCGATAAAGATGCCGTCTGTGATTTCTTTATCACCTGCAGAGCGAGGTCTTTTCGCAGCTGCTTGGGGAGCGGCGGCGTTCCCGGTTCAGGCCTCTGCGCTGCCCTCAGCCTTCATGGCGTTGTAGCCAATGAGGACGGTCCACACATAAGCGCAGGTCTTGGGGATCATCAGCATACCGATCAGGGTTCACGTCAGCCCACAGCACCACGGGGATGTAGAAACCGAAGCTCAGCACGATGGTGAGCCACATCCAACGGAAAGCCTTATCGCTGTGGTCCTTTGCGCTGCGGTAGAACAGCACGATGATCAGCAGGCCCAGCAGAGCAAAGGGTACGTTCCGCAGGATGCCCCAGGTGAGGGAGGTCTTGTTGGTGAGCCACTGGTTCTGGGGCATCATGCACAGCAGCACACGGACAGCAGACAGAGCGTACACAGCGATGGTCAGGTTCTTCTGGCCCTCTACCTGGTAACGCTTACGCCAGACGTAGTACAGCAGCACATAAAAGACGGTCATGGTGATGGAGGTGATCCACTTGCCCAGGCCCAGGGAACAGCGTAGTTCTCCAGGCCGGTGGTGCACAGAGCCAGTGCACGAGGTACCAGGTGGAAGGAATCGCCGGCACCCAGCACCACAGCCATGAGGCCGAACAGCTTGAACTGAGAGTCGTTCTTGCTGCCACGGATCATGCGGATGCCCACCGTGAGAACGGCAGCCGGTAAAAGATGTCAAACACAGTTTCAATGATTGCACGCATAGGTTTTGCTCCTTTTCAGATTGGTTTTGGAGGGATATTTATGTGAACAGGATGCTTCCGTCCTGCAGCACCGCCCATACTGAACGCCGTTCACTTTCGTCCTAAAACATCCCACAGTTTTGTGGGATGTTTTAGTAGATGGCTCGCCGGACGATCTCCAGCACGGTAGAGGGTCAAAGTCCTGCCGCACCGGGCAGACAGCATCAGAGAGAAGAGTGTTTCCGCAAACTTTTCAACGGTAAACTCCTCTGTGAAGGCGTCGGCCCGGATCTTGGCATCATTCTGCAGCACACACACAGGGCTTCCAGAATGTGCCGCCGGCTCGCTGCATCTGCTGTTTGCCGTCGGCAGTATCCTGCCGGACAAAGCCCAGCGCATGGTGGGTAAAAGCCCGGATACCTCTGGCTGCCGTCCTCCAGCTGCTGATACATCCACCGGACGCAGGACAAGGTATCTTGAAAGACCACTTCGTTCTCCGGATGGTGGAAGATATCGCCCCAGATGCTTTCCACCGTGGCACTCAGCAGTTCGGTCTTGGATGCAAAGTAATTGTAGATGCACCCACCGAGACCCACAGGCAGCGGCCACCGAGCGGATGTTTACACCTGCCCATCCGTTTTGCTGGATAAGCTCCCGGCTGGTTTTAGGATATTCGCTTTGACGTTGCATTTGGATTCATCGGATCACCTCAACATGAACGCTGTTCACAATGCATAGTATACAAGCTATCCATGGCATTGTCAAGGGGGAAAATTTCTGAAGATTTGTTTTCCCCTCTTTGCGGCGGCCTCAGCGGCTTAAAAGAGCCCTCTCCCCGCCCTTGCGGTCAGCCGTCCGGCACTCCTTATCTGAAAAGCAGCACACCGCTCCGCCCATTAAAAGCTGACTGGCTGGTCGCTGCGGCGTTTTCCGAACCGGAATTTCCCCGGACTGTTTTGCTGCCCATGGCATAGCCGTGGGTGACGCTTTCAGCATTCCGAGGTCATTTTCCCCATTGCCGAATGCCGCAGCTTCTTCCGGACGGATGCCGCATTCCCGCATCACTTTGTCAGGGCAGCCCCTTTGTTGAGCCATTCCGGGACAATCTTCAGCCAGCAGGGCGTCACCATCAGAGCTTTGCTTCCCGCCGGGAGTTGGCGGACAAGCTCGCCATCCTTTACGGCATCCCGGTGGAGGACATTCTGGACGACTACACCCTGTTTCTGCACCGGGGCGGCGGAGACTTCCTCCGCAGATACCGGGAGGCAAAGGTCAGCCGGACAAGCATCCGCTGCTGGGAAAACGGGCAAAGACCATCAGCCGCAAGTGCTTTGACCTGCTGGTAGAAAATCTCGGTTCCGATTTTCCATCCATGCTTCGCATGTGAGGGATGGTAATTTTTATCGGGCAGAAGAAAAGTCCGTCTGTGGGCCACCGAGTAACTCCGGTGGATGGCGCAGACGGGCTTTTATGTACTATAATAATTATTTATTCGTGTGCAAAATCAGATGATTTCCAGCCATTTGTGATCCTCTTTAGCAGCTACGAGGTTTCATGATACCCCTTCTACCCTTGCCTTCGTAGGTATAAAGGGCATCATAGTTGTCATTTCAACGCTTGGTCAGAACAGAAAAGCATATGTTGAGCGTGGACTTTGTTTATCGGCCGGGCTGCCAGCCGGGTTTCTGGTGTTCCTTGGGCTTATAGGTTCCCTTGGTGGTATCAATGACCGCCTGATACAGTTCCAGCTTCTGCCATGTGGGGCAGTTCAGCCGCTCGATTTTTCGATCACATAGTTGGCGTGGGCAGTTGCGACACGCTTGCCCAACTCTTCCCAGCCTTCTTCGGTTTTGGGGTAATTTGCCCCGGCACCCTGAGAAAGGGAAACATTCAGGCGTTGGATTTGCACCACTCCATTGGCCTCTCGGCCACCCCGTCTTCTTTATGACCGGGCCGCGAATTACGGAAGTATCATTGTCTGGAAGTACCTGAAGCTGCATATTCAATTTTCAAGGTCCGTCGGCTCCGGTTTCCGTTCCTCTCGGCCCGGTCCGTTTCCGTGACATGATTGTATCGTACTTTCGCAGAAAAGTTTATGGATTTGTAGTCCAAGTCACCCACCCTCTTAGTCCAAGTTCTGGGATACAACAGGCAAGAGGAGTTGAGTCCATTCATCAGACTCAACTCCTAAGTAAGACGAGAAAATTCGTCTTTCTGTTAATTGTCAAAGGTGCATTTTCCGCTCGACTTCATAACGCAATCGAGATATTACACTTATAGGATAGCATAATTTAAAATTGCCACTTTCTAACAGTCCCCTGATGTCAAGATATCACAGCGCAAAAGAGTGTCAACAAATTATTTATTGACAGATTTTCAATGAAACATCCAACTTTTTGAATTGCGCTGTTCCATCACTCACCGCTGCAAAACTTGCATTTTGTTCCACATCTACTATACTAAAGGATGTATCGATTATTCTTAAAAGAAAGCGGATGCTATGGAATTTCAAATGAAGTTAAAGCGATTTCTCAAACAGGAGACCGTTCTTTCGGTCGCCGCTGTGCTGGCCGTGCTCTCCATGTTCTTTGTGCCGCCAGATGCAGACTACCTCGGTTACATTGACCTGCGCGCGCTCGCCATTCTGTTTTCCCTGATGACCATCATGGCCGGGCTGCGGCGGCAGGGCGTTTTGACCGGATGGGCCGGGCGCTGTTGGCACGGACCGGCAGCACCTTGCAGCTGGTGCTCGTTCTGGTCGGGCTGTGCTTTTCGGGAGCATGATCATCACCAACGACGTTTCCCTGCTGACCTTTGTCCCCTTTACCTTTGTGGTGCTGAGCGGCCTTGCGCCGGACACCCGCCGGGCGCTGACCATCCCAGTGGTGTGCATGCAGACCATCGCGGCCAACCTTGGCAGTATGCTCACGCCCATCGGCAACCCACAGAACCTCTACCTCTACGGCAAAGCGGAATGAGCATGGCGGAGTTCCTCCTGCTCATGTTCCCCTACACGGTCGTTTCGCTGCTGCTTCTGGTGGGCTGGGCGGTCGCGGTCTGCCGCAAACAGGCATCCTCCTGCATCGGTGCGCTCCCGGAGCAGCCGAACACCACCGCAGACCGGAAAATCATCCTGCTGGATGCGGTGCTGTTTGCGGTCTGTCTGCTGGCGGTCGTCCGGTATTGCCCTACGGCGTTGCCTTTGCCGCTGTGCTGGTCTGTACCCTCTGCGCTGACCGCTCCACTCTCCGCAATGTGGATTACTCCTGCTGCTGACCTTTGTGGCATTCTTCGTTTCATCGGCAATCTGGGGCGCATCCCGGCCTTTCGGGCTGGCTGCAAGCCATCCTCGCCGGGCGGGAAGTGCTGGTGGCAGTTCTGGCTTCGCAGGTCACCAGCAATGTTCCCGCTGCCCTGCTCCTGTCCGGGTTCACGGATGAAACCGCCGCGCTTATCATCGGCACGAATCTCGGCGGCCTTGGCACCCTGATCGCGTCCATGGCCAGCCTGATTTCCTACCGCCAGATTGCGCGGGAGCTGCCGGAGGAAAAGGCCGCTACTTCAAGCTGTTCACCCTGTCCAACCTGATTTTTCTGGTGATCCTGCTGGCTGAATGGAGGATCATCGGGCGATAAGACCGAAACGTAAATGAAGCATCGTATTGTCACGGCTGCACAGATGAAGGCCATCGAACAGGCCGGAAATGCTCACAGCCTGCCCTATCTGCAGATGATGGAGAACGCCGGGCTTGCAGCCTACGCCGAACTGAAAACGTCCTTCCGCAGCCCGGCTCTCTGCTGGTGGTCTGCGGAAAGGGCAACAACGGCGGGGACGGTTTTGTCATCGCCCGCGCCGCTGCAAAAGAGGGCTGGAAAATGGGAGGTGGTCATCCTGCACGATATCTGGAATCCGTGGCACGGCTGCGTCAAGTGCAGCGAGGGCTGCCAGAACTGCTATATGTATTTTCTCGACCGGATGCGGGACCAGAACGGGGCCGAGATCTACAAGACCAAAACGGCTTTTCCTATCCGCTCCAGAAAGACCGCACCGGCATTACAAGATCCAGAGCGGCGAACAGATCCGGGTGTGCATGACGTCCGATTTCTTTCTGGAAGAGGCCGACCCGTGGCGGGCGGAAGCGTGGGACATCATGCGTCAGCGCAGCGATGTGGTGTTTTTCCTGCTGACCAAGCGCCCTCAGCGGGTGCGGGAGTGTCTGCCGCCGGACTGGGGCAGCGGCTGGGACAACATCATTTTCAATGTCACCTGCGAGAACCAACGCCGCGCTGATGAGCGCATCCCGCTTCTGCTGGAACTGCCGTTCAAGCACAAGGGCATTATGTGCGCGCCCTTTATCGGACCGGTGAGCATCCGGCAATATCTGCCCGCCGGGCAGATCGAGCAGGTCATCTGCGGCGGCGAAAACTACGATGGTGCCCGCCCCTGCAATTTCGACTGGGTAAAGTCCCTGCGGCAGGAATGTGTAGAGGCTAATGTCACCTTCTGCTTCATCGAAACTGGCACTGTGTTCATCAAGGATGGCAAACGCTATCACCTGCCCAGCAAGTAGCTGCAAAGCCGGATGGCCTACAAGTCCGGCATGAACTTCAAAGGCAAGTCCATGCGTTTTGATCTGGTGGACGACTGGGGCTATCCCATCCCGCAGGAAGAGCTGTATGTGCCACACTTCCGCTCTAACTGCGCCACTTGCGGCAGCAGACTTATCTGCAACGGGTGCAGCAATTGCGGCAAATGCCTGTGACAGCTCTGAAACAACGCACGTCCCCTCCGTGCAGACCCGGATCTCGCTTTCCGGGTATCTGCGCGGAGGGACTTATTGTTTTATCAGAGTTTTGTCGTCCACAGGCCATGCAGATTGCAGTAGGCATAGACCGCCACCGGTGTCTCGTCGCCCAGCTCAAAACCGCTCTGGGTGCCTCGCCCGGATGGAGATAACGGATGTGGCCGCCCTGCGCCGTTTCCACATAGAGCCACTGGATATGGTGGACATCCACCATCGGATGCTCTACCGCACCCACCGTGACGGTCAGGGTGCTGCCGGAGCGCTCGACCACCGGCAGATGCTTTCTCCGCTGGCTTCCACGGTGTTGGGAATCAGCTCCCGCAGTTTTCACCGCAGCAGAGCATCGGAACGCCTGCATCGTGGAGCGTGGTGATGAGGTTACCACAGTGGTCACAAACAAAAATCTTGCACTCATATCGAAATCCTCCTGAGAATGTTTTGTGTTTCTTGTTTCTATATGATAACAGTTCTCAGTTTTAATTTCCGTGATTGGGTCACAGAAAGAAGGATTATTTTGTCAGACACACAGGACTTGGATTACTTTTTTCTTTCGGAAATAAAGAATTGCGGTAACAAGACACATCCCTGCAATTCCTGCCAGAAATGAATTGGAATAGTTCTTTGTCAGGATGGCCCAAAGGTTGATTGACACAAAGACAATTAAAAATATAACACCGATTATCCTATTTTTCATCTCTGTTACCTCTGCAACTTCCGATTTATTGTCACAAGTATAGCATACTGCCACCCGTAAGAAAAGGCACAGACGCAAAAGCCCTGCGGGCAATTGCTCGCAGGGGCTTCGCTATGCAATGACTTGATGCTCCTCGCACCAGCACACGGCAGTTATTCAATTTCAATCAGATTGGGGTTTGCAGGCAGAGCCTTCTGCTGCTGGGGTGCAGGCAGCTGGATGTGCAGGATGCCATCCTCGAACTTTGCGTGGATATCCTCTTTCTTTACGGCATCGCCCACATAGAAGCTGCGCGCGCAGGTGCCAGAGAAGGTCTCGCGGCGGATGTAATGGCCCTTGTCATCCTTCTCATCATTGCTGTGATTACGGACGGCCTGAATGGTCAGGTAACCGTCGTTCAGTTCCATCTGAACGTCTTCCTTCTTGCAGCCCGGCAGGTCCACGGCCACATCGTAGCCGTTCTCGGTCTGCTTCACATCGGTCTTCATCATGTTTGCACCGCGCTTACCGAAGGTCTCGCGCTCTTCACGGTTCATCGCACGCTCCAGCGCACCATCGTTCCAGAACGGATCAAAGAGATCATCGAACAGATTCTCATGGAAAACAGCAGGCATAAACATAAATCATTCCTCCAATCCCGGCGTTCGGGTCGGGTCAAAATCTTTATGTTGTTCATTTGGAAAGGCTTTCCGGGGAGCCGCTCGATCACCTTGCGGCTCTCTCTTTGCCCTTCCTCCTGAGCACGCCACTGTTATAGCACCGTTTGTTAGCGGTGTCAAGTGTAGAGTGCTAAAATTCACAGAAAGATAATTCTTTGATAATCTTTCATGCATTTTGGATTTCAAGCGCTGATTCGTTTATTCCACCTTCTGGATCACCGCGCCCAGCCAGCGGCACAGGGTCTCCCCGGCCCGATTGGCGATCTCCAGCACACGGGCGTGGCTGTGCTTCACCGTCTGGATGCCGGTGGCCATATTCGTGATACAGCTGACGGCCAGCACCTTCATACCCAGATAATTGCAGACCATGGTTTCCGGCACGGTGCTCATGCCCACAGCATCGGCACCCATGCCCGCAAAGGCACGGATCTCGGCGGCCGTTTCGTAGCAGGGACCCATGAAGCCCAGATAAACGCCCTCTTTGTAGGAAATGCCCAGCTCGTCGGCGGTCTGTTTGGCGAGATTCCGCAGTTCCAGACTGTACGGCTCGGTCATGTCCGGGAAACGCGGGCCGAAGCGCTCGTCGTTGGGGCCGATGAGCGGGTTCGTACCCATCATGTTGATGAAGTCGGTGAGGAGCATCAGGGTGCCCGGCGCAAACTCCCGGTTGATGCCGCCGCAGGCATTGGTCAGCACCACCTGTTCCACACCCAGCAGTTTCAGGACATAGAACGGGTAGCAGACTTCCTTCATAGAGTAGCCTTCATAAAAGTGGAACCGTCCTTCCAGCGCATAGACCTCTTTCTCGCCCAGCTTGCCCTTGATGCCCAGCATGGCCTGCGCCCAGCTTCATCAGGGTGTCGGCATCCACCGGGATCTTGTCCTCAAATGCTTTCATCACTGCCTGTGCGCAGTTGCACTGTCCGGCAGCTTTTCCAGTGCTTCAAAGTGGTACCGGGGCTTGCCTTTGCTCTTTTGCCGTACTCGATGGCCTCTTTGGGGCAATCGCAGATGCAGGCCATGCAGTGGGTGCAGTGTTTGCCCCAGACCGGCTTGCCGTTTCCAGCCGGATATTGTTCAGGGGCACAGCTCCACGCACTTGCCGCATCCGATACAGGCATCCGTTGCCCGGAAGGCATCCGCCTTCACAAAAGCGATAGAACGCCGGTTTACCGGGCCGCTCATAAAGCGGTCGTAGAGGGTGTCTCTCAGTGGAGAAAATTCCTGCCCGGCTCTGAGCTGCGCCAGCGCCTTCTGAAGCGCAGGCTCTGCCTGCTCCACGATGCGCCGCGCCTGCTCCGCTTGCGGCGCATGGAACATGGCAATGTAGTTTTCCGGCATGATGATCTGAGCTGTGCCCATGTACCGCAGGTGCTTTTGCGCCGCAAGCTGCCGGTTATATTTTGCCGCATTGCCGATCTCGCTGCCGCAATCCATCACAAACCAGATGCGCTCTGCCCCGGTCAGCTCGGTGTTGCCCAGCCACTGGGACACCACCCGGGGATGCGCCATGCGTAGGTGGGCGTGACCAACACCACATCCTGCCCGGTCTGCACGGGGCGGTATCCCCTGCCTTGATGCAGGTGTTCAGGTCGTAAAGCGGCATATCCAGCCCTTCGGCAATGCGCCGTGCCAGATACCGGCTGTTGCCGGTTCCTGTAAAATAAAGTACCATGGCTGTTCCCTCGTTTTGTATGGTTTTAGATGCCTGTCTGCCCGGCAAACTGGAAGTTATGGCTTTAACTTCCTCCAAATAATCAGCTTTAGGATAATACATACGACCACCAAAACTGCCACCAAGGCACCATCCAACAGCAACTCTGTGTACCATGGTGCAGACTGCATGGCATATAAATTGGGATAGGTTTTGAAGTGCCAGAACTTATAAACTCCGAACCCCATGAAAACTCCTATGAATGAACCAATAACGATGTTTAAAAACAATTCAACTTTCTCAGCATAGTAGTGCACCTTTCCAAATTCCGAGTTGTCATTCTCAGTCTACGATGGTTTCTCCCTGCAGAAAAGCTCCCTCCCGGTCGGTTCACCCTTTTTCAGCAGCTTTTATAGCTCAGATCCATGGCAAAGGCACCAGGGGAGCCGTCAGCACGATGGCCAGCACCGCCACGGTAAGCACCGTATCGCCGCAGGCAAAGCCCAGTGCCAGCGGAATGCCGCCAATGGCAGCCTGCACGGTTGCCTTGGGGTGTAGGCCATCATGGCGAAAAGCCGCTCCTTTTGCTCAGGCTCGTGCCAAGAAGGCACACAAAACGCCCAGCATCCGAAATGCCAGCGCACCCACGATCAAAAGCAGCGCCTTTGCGCCTACCTTACCCAGATAGCCGATGTTCACCGTTGCGCCCACCAACACAAACAGGAACACCTCGGCCGCCACCCAGAGCTTGCCGTATTTTACCGAGAGCCTTTTGCTACCACTTCTCTCTTTTCTGCAGACCGATGCCGATAAACATAATGGCGATCAAGGCCGAGAAGGTGATAGCGGTGGTCAGGGCGTCCTCCGCTGCCACCAGCAGGAAGGAGATGCTCAAAATGATCAGCACCTTTGCGGTATCCCGGATATGGACCTTTGCAAAGAAGAACGCCAACAGGGACCCCACCGCCAGACCCACCGCCATGCCCAGCAGAATGGACACCGGGATGTTGACAAAACTGAGCAGAGAGGCACTTTCCCCTGCATCATGCCCACAAAGGTGGAGAACAGCACAATGACGTACACGTCATCTACCGATGCCCTGCAAGGATCAGCTGCGGAATGCCCTGTTTTACGCCGTAGCCCTCATCCATGAGCCGGACCATCCGCGGCACCACCACCGCCGGGGAAACTGCCGCCAGCACAGCACCCAAGATTGCCGCCTCTAAAACCGTCAGCCCCATGAGCTTCGGTGCCAGCAAAAGCACCCCCATCAGCTCAAAAGACGCCGGAACAAAGCACATCAGAACGGCAGGCCGCCCCAGCTTTTCAGCCCGGAAGTATCCAGCCCCAGCCCTGCACGGGTGAGAATGATGATCAGGGCCATCTTCCGCAGCTCCGGGAGATACCCAGAATGCTGCCGTCCAGCAGGTTCAGGACGTAGGGTCCCAGAACCATACCGGTTGCCAGCATCCCCAGCAGGCTCGGCAGCCTGCACTTTGACAAAGCCACCCCATGAACATCCCAACCATCAAAATCAGCGAAACACTCACTAACATAAACGTTCCTCCTTACCCACAACACGCAAAAGCTGACACCTTCTGCGTGGTTTTCTTCGCAGAAGTCATCAGCTTTCAAAGCGGTTCAAGTAATCTGGTTACTTCGGGAGAACTTCATTCCCGTTTATTCTGTTGGCAGTATAGCACACCTGTCTCTCAAAAGCAACTCTGGCCTGTGCAGTGCCGGGGGTACTCTGCCTCATAGGTTCTGCTTCTCCAGCATTCGTTTTTGTGGTTTTCAGATGCCTGTCTGCCCGGCAAACTGGAATTTCTCACTTTTCATCTTAGGAGCAATAAGCAGCACCACTGTCACAAGAAAATATATACCATACAGTAACCAAGTAATTGTATTGTTCCAAGGGAAACTCTTTTCTGGATGGTTCAATGCAAACACTATAAATACAATAGCTACAATCAACATTATCACACCGATAATCCTTGATATACTCTTTTTCATGTAAAGCACCTCCTCGTCAAACTGGAAGTTATTGATTTTCTGAATCCAATCCAAGCTCTTTCAGTTCTTTTCGTTTTGATGTCTTCATCAGTTTTCTTTCCGGTGATAGCACTGTATGCTTCTTTAATACCATTTTTCACTGCCCACTTGATAACAAAATACAGCGCAATTAAAATAACGATTGCAGTTCCACCGCTGATTCCTAGTTCATTCCACATAATAATATCAATGCCTCCGATTTCATAAATTCCGATTTGTCGTTCTCAGGATACTATGATTTCCGCACGCAAAGACCTGCGGCAAGGTGTGCTTACACCTCGCCCTCAAACTTCATGCCCCAGCTCATACGGGTGTCGTACATCAGATGGGTCAAGGCAAGGCTGTCCTGTGGGTGTAGCGGTCGCTGCCGGTGCGCCCCAGTTTTACGCAGCGGCTTGCTTCCCGGATCTCATACTCAAAGCCGTTGATATCCACCGGGCAGCGGACGACCTCCGGTTCTTTGCCTTCCACTTCCAGCGTCATGGTCTCGGCGTGCTGGAAATCCGGCAGGAAAATACTGCCCTTGGTGCCAAGGATACGGGCGTTGCGCTCCAGCTCCTGCCCGATGGTCTGGACCGACTCCGCCTTGCAGCCGCCGGGGTAGGTCAGCACAAGGCGGCTGTAATCGTCGGTGCCGTACTCGTTGATGTGCGCCTCTTTGGTTTCCACCTTCTCCGGGTCCTGTCCGGTGAGGATGCGCAGAAAACCCAGATTGTAGATGCCGATATCCAGCAGCGCACCGCCGCCCAGACCGGAATCAAACTTGCGGTCCTTCCGGGCACCGGAGGCAACAAAGCCGTACTGACAGGTGATCTGCTTCAGTTCCCCGATGGTGCCCGCCGCAAGGATCTTGCGCAGGCGGTCGTACAGCGGCAGCAGCCAGATCCAGAATGCCTCCATGAGAAAGAGGTGTTTTCCTCCGCCAGACGGTACAGCTCCCGCGCCTGTTCCGGATCGATGGTAAAGGGTTTTCGCACAAAACGTGCTTACCCTGCTCCAAGCAGAGCTTGCAGTTTTCGTAATGCAGGGTGTTGGGGTGGCGATATAGATGGTCTCCACCTCCGGGTCGGCGGCAAGGGCCTCATAGGAGTCATAGCAGCGAGGGATGCCGTACTGCTGTGCAAACGCCTGTGCGCTTTCCATGTGCCGCGAGCCCACGGCAACAAGCTGCTCCCCTTCTGCGCCCATTTGTTCCACCGTAGACGCAAACTTCTTGGCAATGGTGCCGGTCGCTAAGATTCCCCACTTCATAACGGTACCTCCCGGTTTATTCCTTTGATTCGTTGCGTTCAGTATACCATGGTTTTCCCTACGGAAAAGATAGTGAAAAAAAAATGCCCCGGAGGGCTTGTTCCAACTCTCCGGGGACGATTCTATGCACCGGTATCTTCATCTTGTTCCAAACATTCTCATCCACTATAATAGAGATAGAAAGAAGGTGCCAACATGAAACATCGCATTGTGACGGCTGCGCAGATGAAGGAAATTGAACAAGCCGGGGATGCCCACGGTCTGCCCTACCTGCAAATGATGGAAAACGCCGGGCTGGCGGCTTACGCTGAACTGCAAAGCAGTTCCCACATTCCGGCAGGCTGCTGGTGGTCTGTGGAAAGGGCAACAACGGCGGCGATGGGTTTGTGATCGCCCGCGCCGCCGCAAAGATGGCTGGAACGTGACCGTTTTTCTGGCCGAGGGCGAGCCGAAAACTGCTGATGCCATCCGCAACTTTGAGCGTCTGCATTCCTGCCGGTGCACATCTGCACCGACTGTTCCGTACTGGAAACCCAGCGCTTTGATGCTGCTGTGGATGCCCTCTACGGCACCGGGTTTCATGGTGAACTGCGGCCTTCCGGTCTTGCTGCCTGCGGACTGATACGCCATCTGCACAAGAGCGGTGCCTTTGTACTGGCCGTAGACCTGCCCAGCGGCATCAATACAGACACCGGCGAGGTTGCCAAGGGTGCTGCCCATGCAGATTTGACCGTAACCTTCGACAGCTATAAGCCTTTGCATATCGCAAAACCTCTGCGCCGCTGTGCGGAAAGATCGTCTGTGCCGACATTGGCATCCGGGATGAATGGCACCCGGAGTTTTGACGAGGGCTTGCCGCTGCGGAAAACACCTGCACGCAAAAGACCCTGGCAGCTTTCAAGGCACGCCGGGTTCTTTTGTCATTCTGCTGCAAAATGTCTGCACTTTCTCAGCAGAATGCAGAAAAGCGGAAACCGCTTGATTCAGCTCGGTTTCCGCACTAGAATGGAAACCAGAAAAGCAAGCACAGTTTCCACAAGGAGGACGCTCATGCAGGAAAAGCTCGATGCGCTGGTGCGCACGCAGGCCATGCAGTTATTCCGTCAACAGGGCTGCATTTCACCATGCAGCAGGTGGCAGAGCCGCTGCACATCAGCAAAAGACCATCTACACCGTTTACCCTTCCAAGGAAGCGCTTCTGCTGGACATGGTAGACCACGCCTTTGCAGACATCCACCGCTGCAAGCAGGAGATTCTGGCAGGCAGCGGCACTTTGCAGGAGAAGCTGCGGGCGGTCATCATTGCCATGCCGACAGAATACGCCGCGCTGGACCTGCGGCAGATGAAGGAGCTGGACGAGAAATACCCGGTGGTGGCGGCGCGGGTGCGCAGTCAGCTGGAAAACGGCTGGGAGCCCACCATGGCGCTGCTGGAACAGGCTGTGGCGGAGGGGGTCATGCGTCCGGTGTCCCTGCCGGTGCTGCGGCAGATGATCACCGCATCCATCGAGAGCTTTCTGGCAGACCGCAGTCTGGCAGAAAGCGGGGTACAGTATGTGGCTGTGCTGGAGGAAATGATCTCGATTTTACTGGAAGGAGTGCTGCCGCGATGAAACACAGCTTTTGCGAGGACTGGGAGTTTACACGACACTGGACGGAAGCCTTTGGCAAGGGGCTGCCGGTGCCAAAACAACAAGCCGTCCGCTTGCCCCATACCTGCCGGGAGGTGCCGCTGCACTATGCCTCCCCGGCCGATTACGAGATGGTCTGCGGCTACCGCAAACGGTTCCGGGTGCCGCCGGTACAGGCCGCGCCCCGGCTGTTCGTCCGCTTTGACGGCGCTGCCCATCAGGCGGTGGTGCGGGTCAACGGCAGGGTTGCCGGGCAGCACCGGGGCGGCTATACCGGCTTTGCGGTGGAGATCACCGACCTTGTGGACCGGGAGGGTGAAAACCTGCTGACCGTGCAATTGGATACCCGTGAAGACCCGGCCATTCCACCCTTTGGCTTTGTCATTGATTACCTGACCTACGGCGGGCTGTACCGGGAGGTCTGGCTGGAAGCTACGGCAGAAAGCCGCCTGACCGATCTGTTCGTCTACACGCCCACCCTGCATGATGCCGTGGTGCAGTGGACGGCAGAGCTTACCCCCGCAGCCGTGGCTGTCCGCATCCGGCTGGAGACCGCAGACGGCACCCTGCTGGCTCAGCAGACCGCACAGGCAGCAGAAACCGGGAAGATCCAGCTTTCTGTGCCGGATGCACAGCCGTGGGATACAGCGCATCCGGTTTTGCATCATGCTACGGCGGAACTTTTGAACGCAGCCGGACAGCCCATCGACCGCAAACAGGTGACGTTTGGCTTCCGCACCGCAGAGTTCCGGGCGGATGGCTTCTACCTCAACGGCAAAAAGACCTTTCTGCGGGGGCTGAACCGACACCAGAGCTACCCTTACATCGGCTATGCCGCACCGGAAAGCCTGCAGCGGGAGGATGCCCGCATTTTGCAGGAGGAGCTGCATTGCACTGCCGTGCGCACCAGCCACTACCCCCAAAGTCCATATTTTCTGGACGAGTGCGACCGGCGGGGTCTGCTGGTGTTCACTGAATTGCCAGGCTGGCAGCACATCGGGGACGACAACTGGAAGGACGCCGCCTGTGAGATGCTGCGAGAGATGCTCTTGCAGAACCGCAATCACCCCAGCATCATCCTGTGGGGCGTGCGCATCAACGAGAGTGTGGACGACGATGCCTTCTACACCCGCACCAATCAAATTGCCCATCAGCTGGACCCCAGCCGTGCTACCTCCGGCGTGCGGTATCTGGAAAAGAGCCATCTGCTGGAGGATGTCTATGCCTACAACGATTTTTCCCACAACGGCGTAACGCCCGGCGCAAAGCCTAAAAAAGACGTGACCCCGGATATGGGCAAGGCGTTGCTCATCTCGGAATGCAACGGTCACATGTACCCCACAAAAGCCTTTGACGATGGTCCCCATCGACAGGAACACGCCCTGCGGCACGTTCGGGTTCAGAACGCCGCCTATGCCAGTGGGGAGCACGCCGGGTGCTTTGGCTGGTGCATGTTCGACTACCAGACCCACAAGGACTTCGGTTCCGGGGACCGCATCTGCTATCACGGCGTGCTGGACAGCTTCCGCAACCCGAAGCTGGCGGCGGCGGTCTATGCCAGTCAGGGCGATACTGACCCGGTGCTGGCTGTCAGCTCTTCCATGGACATCGGTGATAACCCCGCCGGGCAGCTGGGCACGGCCTACGTTTTCAGCAATGCCCAGCAGGTTAGGCTGTACAAAAACGATGTGTTTGTCACCGCCCTGCGCCAAAGCGAGTGGACAGCGCTGCCCCACCCGCCCTTTGTGATGGACGATCCCATTGGCGAGCTGCTGGAAACGCAGGAGCACTTTTCCCCTTCCAAGGCAGCCGCTGTACGGGACTGCCTGCTGGCTGCCGGGAAATATGGCTTAGCGGGACTGCCGCTGGCCTACAAGGTCAAATTCGGCTGGTGTATGCTGCACTACAAAATGAGCTTTGAAGATGGCGTGGCGCTTTACGGCAAATATGTGGGCAACTGGGGCGGCGAAGCCACCCGCTGGCGGTTCGATGCCGTGCAGGACGGCAACGTGGTGCGCAGCGTGACCCTTTGCCCCAGCGCAAAGCTGCACTTGGAAGTCAAGGTCAGCCGGACGGCTCTTCGGGAAAAAGATACTTACGATATGGCGGCTGTCCGGGTGCGCATTCTGGACGAGAATGGCACCCCTGCCCCCTACGCACAGTTCCCGGTGCAGTTTGCGGTGGAGGGCAGCGCTGCCCTTGTGGGTCCACAGACCGCCGTTGCCGAGGGCGGCATGACCGGCACCTATCTGCGCACCGTGGGCACTGCCGGAGAAGCCCTGCTGACCGTTTCTGCACCGCAGACACAGCCCGTTGTGCTGCAGTTCACCATTGAAAAGGAGGACGCTGTATGGAACTGACCCTGAAACAGAAAACCGCATTTGGTATTGGTGCCGTGGGCAAGGATATGGTATATGCTCTGTCGGCTTCTTATGTCATGTATTATTATCAGGATGTGCTGGGGCTTTCGGCCAGCTTTGTGGGCGTCGTGCTCATGGCTGCCCGGTTCTTTGATGCCTTCAACGACCCCTTTATGGGGGTTCTAGTGGCAAAGACCCGCACCCGCTGGGGACGTTTCCGTCCGTGGATCTTTTCCGGCACGCTGCTCAATGCGCTGGTGCTCTACGCCCTGTTTGCCGCCCCGGTGCTGGACGAAGCGGCGTTGATGGTCTACTTCAGCGTGGTGTACATCCTGTGGGGCGTCACCTATACCATGATGGATATTCCATACTGGTCCATGATCCCCGCCGTGACCCGCACCCCAAAAGACCGGGAGAACCTTTCCATGGTGGGGCGTACCTGTGCAGGCGTCGGCTCTGCCCTCATCGCTATGTTCACCATGCTGCTGGTGGGAGCCCTTGGCGGCGACAGCGAGCGCGCTGGCTTCCGCTGGGTGGCATTGATCGTAGCGGTAATTTTTGCAGTGACAGAGCTGGTGTGCTGCATTTCCATGAAAGAAACCACCCCCAGTGAGATGAAGACCGCCACCGTAAAGGAGATGTTCTCCGCCCTGTTCCGCAACGATCAGGCTATGGTAGTGGTAGGCAGCATCGTGCTGATCAACTCGGCGCTGTACCTTACCTCCAACTTCATCATCTATTTCTTTAAATATGACCTTGGCGGTGCAGGTTGGAAAGCCACCTACACCCTGTTTTCCACCGTGGGCGGTGCGGCGCAGATCCTTGGCATGATGGTGCTTTACCCCTTGCTGCGCAAAAAGTTCAGCAGCACGCAGGTATTTCACCTGAGCCTTGTGCTGGCACTGTGCGGCTACGGCACGCTGCTGGTGTTCTGCCTGACCGGCCTTTCCCATAGCCTTGCCCTGCTGTGCATCCCGGGCGTTGTCGTGTTCGCCTGCAACGGAATGCTGACCGTGCTGACCACCCTGTTCCTTTCCAACAGCGTGGATTACGGTCAGCTCAAGACCGGACGCCGGGAGGAGAGCGTCATCTTTTCCATGCAGACCTTTGTGGTCAAGGCTGCCTCCGGTGTGGCGGTATTCCTCACCGGCATCGGGCTGGACCTCATTGGCCTTGTGGGCAACACGGAGGAGACCGGCCCCGTAGCAGTACAGAGTGCCGGAACGCTGCTGGGTCTGCGCCTGATGATGACCGTTCTGCCCATGCTGGTGCTGGCAGGTGCGCTGGTGCTGTTCTGCCGCAAATTTGTTCTGACCGATGCCCGCGCTGCCGAGATCAGCGCACAGCTCCACGGGGAGGAAGTGCACCATGACTGAAACGTTGCACTGGTACGCGGAAACCACCGGCGGCGTACAGACAGGCAACTGCACGGTCACGGAGAATGGCGGTGCGCTGCATCTGACGGCAGACCTGCCCGCCGGGACGCTGAAGGCGGTGCGTGCCGAGCTGCCGTGGACGATGGAAGCAGATGAGCGTCTGTTCATGAACGGCTACCAGACATGGACCTACAGCCCGGAGCTGGACCGGAACGGCAAGCTGCGCGGCACCGACCACATCCCCGGCTTTCTGCGCAAAAAATATGCCTTTGACCGCTACGGCGATTATCACTTTGTGCCTTACGGGCATCATAACGGTCAGAGCCACGGCTTTTCCTACTGCTATTTCCGCAAGGGCAAGCAGTTCCGGCTGGTGGCATCGCTGGACGAGAAGCCGGGCTACACCATCCTCCGCTACGACAGCGGCAAAGCCCTGCTGACGCTGGAGCGTGACTGTGCCGGAGTGGAGCATCCCGGCGGCAGCGTTGCCCTGTTCGACCTGTTTTTTGCCGAGGGCAGCGAGGCCGAGGTGTTCGACGGCTGGTTTCAGGCTATGGGCATCCGTCCTCGAACCAAAAAGAAACTGGCCGGCTATTCCAGTTGGTACAACCGCTATCAGAACATCACCGAGGATACCATCCGGGAGGACCTGACCGGATGCCGCAGCCTGCTTTGCCCGGGAGACCTGTTCCAAATCGATGATGGCTGGGAGCCCAAGGTGGGCGACTGGCTGGAAACGGATGCACAGAAATTCCCCCACGGGCTGAAAGGCATGGTGGAGGAAATTCACGCCGCCGGATTTCAGGCTGGGCTATGGCTTGCACCCTTTGTGTGCGAAAAGGACTCTGCCCTTTTCCGGCAGCACCCGGACTGGCTGCTGAAAGTGGACAGCAAACCGTGGTGCTGCGGCAGCAACTGGAGCAGTTTCTATGCACTGGACATCGACAACCCGGCCGTGCTGGACTATCTGCGCCGGGTGTTTGACCGGGTGCTGAACGACTGGGGCTTCGACCTTGTCAAGCTGGATTTTCTGTATGGTGCTGCCCCCTTTGGCAGCGCCCGTGAGAGCCGGGCGGGCAGAATGTACCGTGCTATGGAGCTTTTGCGCACATGGTGCGGGCAAAAGCAGATTCTCGGCTGCGGCGTACCGGTGATGCCGGCTTTCGGGCTGGTGGATTACTGCCGTGTCAGCTGCGACGTGAGCTTGGACTGGGACGATGTGTGGTATATGCGCCTGTTCCATCGGGAGCGTGTGTCCACAAAGCAGGCCATCAACAACACCGTATTCCGGCGGCAGCTCAATGGCCGTGCCTATGGCAGCGACCCGGATGTGTTCTTCCTCCGGGAGGAAAACTGCAAGCTGACGGCAGAGCAAAAACGCACCCTTGCCACGGTCAATGCCCTGCTGGGCAATGTGTTCCTTACCTCGGATATGCCGTCTCACTACACGGATGCGCAGCGGGCAGAGTACCGCCGTCTGCGCACCCTCTTTGAGCACGCCACGCAGGTGCAGGCAGAAGCGGAAAACGACCGTCTCTATATCCGGTATCTGCTGGACGGAACTCCACAAAAATTATGTTTCGACCTGTTCTGACAGTGCGAACAAACCACAACAAAACCACACCCGCCCATGTACTGTGCTTTGCACACAATACGCAGGCGGGTGTTTTGCTGTTCTTCCGGTACGATCCTCAGTTTTTTAAATACAGCTTGGGTCTGTGCAGCACTGACGGTGTCACACCTTGCGCTCAAGGTTCTGCCGGAACAGCTCATACGCTGCCCGCATCTCCTCCGGCAGACGCTTCAAGGTTTCCTGCTGCAATTCAGACGGCATCCCGTAAAAGGCTTCGGCAATGCCGCCGGTGATGCAGGCAAGGGTGTCGCTGTTTCCCCCTTTACCCCTGATGCCGCTTTTTGAAGTCGGCTTCGATTTCCTCTTTCCACTCTGCGCCGATGGATGCCGGGCAGGCTGCCTGCCGCATCCGGCAGACCGTTTCGCTGACCACATGGTAATTGACTGCCACGCCCTGTGCGTCATTCTCGAACCGCACAGCCCGGTCGGACGAGATGCCGAAGCGGGCAGCCTCCTGCACGGCATCCATGTTGGCACCAAGGAACAGAAATTCCCAGCCGTACCGTTCTTTTTCCCGCTCGATCATCCGGCGGATCTTCTCGTAGCCAAACCGCTTGCTGGCGTTTTCCAAGCCGTCCGTTGTGATGACAAAGATGACCTTTTCGGCGCGCTCACTCTCCGGCAGATGGCGCTGAATGTTCGCCATCTTCTCCACGCCGTAGCCAATGGCGTCCAGCAGCGCCGTACAGCCCCGGACGTAATAGTCCTTTTCGGTCAGCGGCGCAACAGCCTTCAGCGGAAAACGGTCGTGCAGCAGCTGCACCTCATGGTCGAACAGGATGGTGGTCACGTTGGCTTCGCCCTCCTGCTCCTTCTGCCGGGTCAGCATGGCGTTGAACCCGCCGATGGTGTCCTGCTCCAGCCCGCCCATGGAACCGCTGCGGTCCAGAATGAAAACAAGCTCGGTAAGATTTTTCTTCATAATAAATGCCCTCCGTTTTGTGGTGTATCGCTTTCGTTGGCAAAAGGATACCACAAACCGGAGGGCAAAAGGTCAACGGGCAGGCGACAAATTACGCACCCAGCTGTTCCTGATCGTATTCAAACAGCAGCGTATTGACCTGATTGATGTTATAGATTTTGTGTTCCAGGCAATACCGCACGATCCAGTCCCGCTTGGAGCCATCGGAGAAGGCATAGCCTGCGCTTTTAAGCAGGTCGATGGTTTCATCTTCGGACAGGTGCAGCCCCACGGCAAAGGCAAGCACGGTTTTCTTTTGGGGTTGTAGTCGCGGTTGCACTGAATTTTGGAGAAATGCTGCCGGGAGATGTTGGACTGCTTGTACACGGTGGAGTCCTTCAGCCCCGCTCGTCAATGAGCCGCAGCAGCCGGGTGGTGAAGCTCTCGCCCAGATTGTCCATCAGGTTTTCCAGACTGCGGGCTGCCCTGGTGCCGCGGCGGGTGCCGGAACTGCACCCAGCATCGGCACGGCGGCATCTTCTTCCAGAAGCCTCCGCCGCTCTGACAATTCCCTGCGCCGACGGCCAAATCCGTAGCTTTCATCGTTCTGTGCTACATAGTGGTCGTCAATGTACTCCTCCACCGAGGCGAACAGCTTCCGGCTCACGGCCAGCGAGTCCCGGTCGTAAAGCACCAGATACACGGTAAGGTCGTGCTCCATGACGTACTGTGTGATGGTGTCCACCGCAATGCGGAAGGCCTGCTCCTGGGTAGCCGTAGTTTCCGCTGGACAGCAGCGGAAAAGCCACGCCTCGCAGTGGTACTCTGCTGCTAATTCCAATGCGGAGTGGTATGCACCAGCCAGTTGTTCCGCTTCGCCGAACCCGCCGCCCTGCCACGCCGGGCAGACTGCATGGAAAACATATTTTGCGGGCAGCCCGAATGCCGGGGACACTGCCCTGCCCGGCTCGCAGTACCCGATGGCTTCACAGGCGGCGGTCAGCTCCTGCTCCCCTGCCGCCTGATAGATGGCACGGCTGGTGCCGCTGCCCTGCAAAAGGTTCCGGTTGGCGGGGTTGACGATGGCATCCGCTGTTACCTTGGTGATGTCGTTGCGGATCATCAAAAGGCATGGTAGTTTCTCCCTCATGTGGTTATCTTCATCCTATCACATCCTGCAGAGTGGTGCAAGGGCTGCGCTTATTTTGCTGTTCACACAGCTCTGGCAGAGAGCAGGCTGTAAAGACCGGAGTGCCGCATCAGAGATAGCGTTTTACCCCATGCAGGAAGGTCCATCGTGAGCCTTTCCAACTCCTGTGCAAGAACCATCAGCCTTTCCCTCAGATGGTAGTTATGTGGAGCATCTACATGGGCAATAAAACGGTTGGGGCGATCAAGAAAAATGCCGTCCACGATCTCTCTGTATGCCCTCAGCTTCCCATGGCAATGAGCACCAGCACGACCACCACCGCAATGGCGATGAGGCAGCCGCAGCCGCTGCCGCTGCCGTCTCCGCCACCGCCGCCGCCATTGTTGTGACCGCCGCCACCACCGCCGGACGAACCGCCGAAGTTGTGGTTGAAAGCCGTCATGTATTGGGCATAGCCCGTATTGCCTTTGCCGAAATAGCCGTAATCACCGTTTGCCATGGTGTTTTCCTCCGTCCGAAGTGTGTTTTGCTTCTTCTGAGGTCATTTTACCGAAAGAGCTGTCCCATAAACATCTCTTTCAGCATTTCTCATCATCTCATTCTTTCCGGATTCCCAGATATGCATCAATGTCCATGATACCTTCCCCGCTGACCTCCACCAAATCCTCAAAGGGCACCACGGTGTCGCCCACCTGCAGGGTGCGGAACACCGGGTCGATGCGGTCTGCTTTTCCTGTCAGGGTGAGGTAGTTGCCCACTGCCGGAACCTCCGGGTGGGTAGTGTCCTCCTTGAAATACCGTACCGTAATGGTCATGCCCTTGGTGACCTGCATCAGCTTATCGGACAGAGCCGACATTTCTTCCTCGGTCAGAATGCGCTTGGTCACCCGCTCCGTGCGCTGCTTTTCTGCGGCAAGCTGCTCGTCATAGCCCCGCAGCGGAGAGAAGGGCGAGAAGATTTTAGCACGGTTCTGAAGGGTCATGCGGGGTGCTTGCGGAGAGATTCTTCGGTCTGGGGGCGTTCCATCTCTAGGATGTCCCCGTACTTTTGGCGGTCTCTCGCCCGATCTTGCTATTTTTGTAGTTTTCCATCTGAACCTCCCGCCGAACCTCCTGCACTGTGCCCGCCGATTTGTGCGTTGCGCTGGCGCATGGTGGCACCTTCTTCGTAGCTGCTGGCTTTCAGCACGGCGTTTTTGCCGTACTTGTTCTTGATACCCAGCATGGCTTGCTGGAGTTTTTCTCCTTTCCAGCTTCTTGGTGTCGGTGAAAAATCCACCTGATAGATGCCCTCGTCCGGCGTGACCTTGTTGGCGTTGATGGTAATGCGCCGCACCGTCAGCGCCGGGTCGGTGATGCGCTCAAACAGCTTTGCGCTTTCGTTGATGAGGGTGCTGCCCAGATTGGTGGGGCATCAAACCGGACGGTGCCGTGTGCAGCCTTGGGGATGACCCTGCCGTAGCGGTCGGTCTGGGTCAGACCACGATAGCCGCCCTTGTCCACGTTCTCCCGGTCGTAGCCTATCTCCAAGGTGATGGATTCCGTCACCAGTTTCTTTCGGTGAGCCGGAACATCAGAATTTCCGCCATCTCCCGGACGATGAGCTTGGCCTTATCGTTGGGGTATGGGCAGGTCAGCACCTGTCCCTCACTGATGCTGTTGGTGCTGGGCTTGTAGCTTTGATTTCAGCCATACCGCAGGGCTCATAGCCCCATGCGTGGTCGATGAGAATTTCTGCATCCACGCCGAAAATCTCATACAGACGATCTTCTCCATGGATTGAAAACCGTGCTAAATCCCCATGGTGTAGATGCCGTGGGCTTCCAGCCGCTTGACGGTGCCGGGACCGGTCATCCAGAAATCCGTCAAAGGGCGGTGGTTCCACAGCAGATACCGGTAGGACCACTCATCCAGTTCCGCAATGCGGACACCGTCCTTGTCCGCCGGGATATGCTTTGCCACAATGTCCATGGCCAGCTTTGCAAGGTAGAGGTTGGTGCCGATGCCTGCCGTTGCGGTGATGCCGGTGTTGTACAGCACCTCCCGCACCATGGTCATGGCAAGCTTACGGGCGCTCATGTGGTAATAGGGCAGATAGCCCGTCACATCAATGAAAACCTCGTCGATGGAGTAGGGTAGATGTCTGCCGGGGACACATATTTGAGGTAGGTCTTGTAGATTTGGGTGGAAACATCCAGATACCGCTGCATCCGGGCGGCGCAACGATGTAGCTCAACCCCAGTGCAGGGTCTGCGTTCAGGGCATTGGCATCGAAAGAGGTACGGACAAAGTGGTACCTGCCATCTTCTCCCGGACTGCCTTTGCTGCCGGATGGCAGTTTGCAGCCGCTGAGCGTTGACCTCTTTCACTCGCTGGACGGCTTCAAACAGCCGTGCTCTGCCGGGTATCTTGTAGGCTTTCAGGAGGGCGACACCGCAAGGCATATGGTCTTTTCGGTGCGGGAGGCGTCCGCCACCACCAGATTGGTGGTCAGGGATCCAGATGACGGTCTACGCACTCCACCGAGGCATAGAAGCTTTTCAGGTCGATTGCCAGATAGGTGTGCTGCGCTGCCATGATTCAGCCCTTGTAAAAGACACAACTATTTATCTTATTATAATAAATCTTTACGCTGTTTTCAAGATGGAACGGCTATTTTATCTGTGATATAGACAACAAAAGAGTGGCAGCATTTCAAGCTGAAACGCTGTCACTCTGTAGGAACTGCGGAATGACTGACGATTATCCTTCTACTTTGACCGTAGCACGATCGCTCTTTGCGTTTCCATCCGCATCCAGCGTGATCTGCACAAAATGTTCCGGCTTATCATAATCCTTTGTCTCGCCGTCATCGGTATAGTATTCATAGGATGCACCATCGGGAGCATAGGCAAGCAGGCGCAGATCTGCAAAATCCACATCGGCAACGCTCTGGATCTTTTGCCGTCCTTGGCAAGGGGCAGAAGGTGTCCCTTACGCACAAAGAACACCACTTCATCCAGCTCCACCGGAATGTAATGATGGCCGCTGGCAGCACACTGGTTTCCATACGGTTGCTTTCGCTGCACTTTACCCGCACCTGCAGCATCTCCTCCGGCAGATAAACATAACGGCCTCGGGCATTTTGCTCATATACCGGGGCGATCAGCAGGCTTTCACCGATCATCACCTCATCCTCCACCCGGCGGGCAAAGTCATCCTCCGGGAAGGCGAACGCCAACGGCATGCAGTACATGCCGTCGTGCAGGGCAGCCTTCATGTACTCGCTGTAAATGTAGGGCAGCAGCAGGTAGCGCAGCTGTAAAATACCGGCAAAGGCGGCCTTGTTCTTAAAGCGGTAGGGTTCCTGCCGGCGGGTATCCTTGGCAGAGTGGTTTCGCAGCAGCGGAGAGAAGATGCCCATGCCGTACCAGCGCAGCACCAGATCCTCCGTGGTATTGCTGCCAAAGCCGCCAATATCGGGCCTTCGTACAGGAAGCCGCACATATTCAGGGAGGGCATCATGTGCAGCGCAAGCAGAATGTGGCTCCACCAAGAATGGTTGTCGCCGGTCCAGATGCCGCCATACCGGTGCATCCCGATGCAGGCAGAACGGGAGTATATCAAAATGCGCTTGTCCGGCTCCAGCCGCTCGAAAGCCTCGCCTGCCGCACGGGTCATGTTATAACCAAAAGATTATGTACCTTGTCGTGCCGCATACGCCCCTGTTTGGTGTTATGGTAGAACAGCTTATAATCGTTTTCGTTGTTGGAAAGCTCTGCCACCATGCCGGTAAAAGCACCAAAGCTGGAAATATCCAGGTTTTGCTTGCTGTATTTCTCAATTTGAGCAAAGGTCTTTTCAGTCTTTCTTCTGCGTAGAAGATAGCAGGCTCGTTCATATCATTCCAGAAGCCCTCGATCCCCTGATCCAGCAGAACTTTATATTGACTGCCAAACCAAGCACGGGCTTCCGGGTTGAGCATATCAGGGAAGTGTACCCGTCCCGGCCACACACCGGCTACAAAGGGGTGCCATCCTGATTCGTGCAGAAGTAGCCGTTTTTCACGCCTTCCTCGTACACATCATATCCCTCTTCGACCTTGACTGCTGCATCGATGATGGGGACAAGATGGATGCCCTGCGCTTTCATCTCGGCGGCAAAGTCTGCAAAACGCGGGAAGCGCTGCGCATCCACCGTAAAGTCCTTGTAACGCTCCATGTAATCAATATCCAGAACCACAGCGTCCAGCGGCATATTGTTGGCACGGTAATTTGCCACCACCTCGCGGACCTCGTCCTCGTTCATGTAGCTCCAGCGGCTCTGGGCGTTGCCAAAAGCCCATTTGGGCGGAATATAACTGCGCCCCACCAACTGGCGGAACTGGTGCACAATATCGGTCAGGCTCTCGCCCTCAATGATGTAGAGATCGTAATTTTCCTCGGCCACCGTGATGCGTAAGGTATCCAGGTCAGTGTAGCCGCAGTCAAAGGTGACCTTGCCCGGGTAGTCGATAAAAGCCAAATGTATCCTTGCCGGACACGATCATAAAATTATAAGCACCGTACAGCGAGGATTTGCCCTCGGTATGGTTGCCGTCATCGGAGCATTTGCTTTCGTACACCCACCCGCGCTTGTTGATGCCACGGACGTTTTCGCCAAGACCATACAGGACATCCTGCGGTTCCATGGCATAGGAGAAACCATCCGGCTCCTTGGTCAGATAGGGTATCGTTTCCATCATGGGCAAAGAAGAACCCACTACACTTTCGGTATCAAATGGTTGACCGTATTGCTTTTGTAGATCATAGTAAATATCTCTCCTTTGTTTTGAATCGTCACAGTGTAAAACGTACCAACGTATTTTGGATGGACAATTATAGCAATTCAACTTTTAATGCAACAGCAACAACGTTGAATTGCATATCGCAAATATGCTGTTTGAATGTTGCGCTAATTTCTTGACTTGCGATGAGAAACTCTGACATTGGCTGGAGCAATTGGGGCTTCAGCCTTATTTTCAACCAATCGCTGCGGTTGTGCAGCTATTTCAATACAAGATCCTTAAAACGTGATGTTCCTGCTTGCCCAGATACTGCAATGCACAGATCACAGCCACTGTTTCAGTACATCGTTCAGCTTATTCAAATCAAGCGGTTTGGCGATATGCTCGTTCATGCCGGTGTTCTTTGCCAGCTGCACGTCCTCGGCAAAGGCATTTGCCGTCATGGCAATGATGGGTACCTTTCCACGGTTGCCAGCAAGCGCACGGATCGCAGCGGTGGCTTCGTAACCATTCATGATGGGCATCTGGATGTCCATAAAATGAGATCGTACCACTTTTCCGGCGCTTCCATCACCTTTTCGACTGCAATTTTTCCGTTTTCGGCAATGTCAATGGTCACGCCCGTCATGCCTATGATCTCGGTTGCGATCTCACGGTTCAGCTCGTTATCTTCCACAAGAAGGATCCGCTTGCCCGCATAATTTTCCTTCGCAAAGTCTTCCAGATAGTTCCGGGCGTTTTCTCCTTCTTCCCGGATGTAAACTGCCGCAGAGTTGCCGTCAGACGGGAACGGAACAGCGGTTTTGCCATAAACGCATTCACGCCCACCGCTCTGGCTTCTTCTTCGATCTCGCTGAAATCAAAGGAAGTCAGGATGATGATCGTGACCTCTTCTCCTACCCGTTCCCGGATTTTTCTGGCGGTTGCAATACCGTCCATTTCCGGCATCTTCCAGTCCAGAATCACCGCAAAATAGTCACTGTTGGTCTCATGACGCACATAGCAGCGCTCCACAGCTTCCTTACCGGTCAGGGCCCATTCGCCCGCTATGCCGATCTCCTGAAGGGTCGCAACGGTGCTTTCGCAGCAGGTCTTGTCATCGTCCACGACCAGCACCGGCAGATCGAGCAGTTCTTTTCCTGTTCCTTCTCGTTCTCCTGAAGCTTCAGATAGACCGTGACCGTGATCTTCGTTCCCTTGTTGGGAGCGCTTTCGACCTGAATGTCACCATTCATCAGGTTGACGATGTTTCTTGCAATGGCCATGCCAAGACCGGTGCCCTGCACCTTGGTCGTCCGGTGATCGTCTGCCCGGCTGAACGGCTCGAACATGATCTTCTGGAATTCCGGCGTCATACCGATGCCGTTGTCCTCGATGGAAAACTCGTAGCAGCCAAGCTCCGAGAAGCCGTTCGGTTTTCCTCGATCGTAAGGGTGATGTTTCCTCCATCCGGGGTGTACTTGACGGCGTTGCTCATCAGGTTCACAAAGACCTGCTGAATGCGCAAACTGTCGCCGCAGACAGCTTCGTGCTCGATGTGCTCAACGTGGACTTCGAGCTGATGTTTGTGCTCGTCGATTGCCGGTTTTGTGAGGGTGAGCAGATTATCGACCAGTTCCGGCAGGCTGAAATCCTCCTCGGCAAGGCTCATTCGCCCGCTCTCGATCCGGGCCATATCCAGCACTTCGTTGATCAGTCCCAACAGATGACGGCTCGATTTTGTGATCTTGCCAAGGCACTCGACCACCCTGTCCGGACTCTCGATATTCGCACCCGCAATGGCGGTCAAGCCAACGATTGCATTCATCGGTGTACGGATATCATGGGACATATTGAGAGAAATTCTGTCTTGGCGCGGCTTGCGTTTTCCGCCGCCCGGTACGCATCCTTCAGTGCCTTATGGGATTCGATCTCGGCCTTTTCTCCTGTGACACATTCATAGATGCCAACAGTGCTTTGACCAGCTTTGTGCCATTCCACTCCAGCGGAATGAAGGAAGCGATCTTATAGGTATTCTCATCTATGGAGCAGTATTCAAATTTGTAGATGTCGTTCTCATCCTGCAAATTCCTGCGGATATTTTCCGGTGAGAACAAAGCAGCCAATCCGTCCAGCGGTTCCAGTGTCTTATACTTTGCAACCACCTGTTCCACAAAATCATGGTAGGTTCCGATCGGCGCGTATATCATTTCACCTTGCAGATTATAGAACCGATACCGGTCATTCTCCAGATCGCAGACGACAAAGCGGTCCAGCAGACGCACCATACTCTTGATCAAAAGATCCATCGATGCGTTATCTGAGGCCATCTGCATCCGCCGTGCCGTCTCAGCTTTGGACTCTGTGATGTCCCGCAGAAAAATCATCGCGTATTCGGAATCTTCGATCTCACCGCGCATGACCACGTTGCTGACCCATCGTTCCTCCCCATCCAGAACGATGCGGCACTCCTGACGCAGTTCCGTCTCAAGCCCTTTTAATTTTTCCGTGATGTAGGCGCGATTGTAGAAATTCGTTACAGACTTTTATCCTCTTCAACCACATAGTTGTCCACAAGGAATCGGACCAGTCCATCCCATGTGTGGTTCTGCTCAAAGGCCGTCATCAAAGAGGGCTCCACTTTGAAAGTATCAAAGGTGTTCTTTCCAGATTTACATAGTATTCGCAGAGGTTTGCGCTGGTAAATGCGCGGTGAAATGCCGCTGCCCGCTGCGCCTGCATCCGGCTTCTTTTCCGCGTCAATGTTGCTGATAATTCCGGCAATTCGATTGGCCGAGCCATCCAGACGGCGTATCACCTCCGCCGATGCCCGGAACCAGTGGTATTGGCCATCCTGTATTTTCAGCCGGTACTCAACATTATATTTTGTAGTATTGGTTTTGTCCGCAATCGTTTCCAAAAGCAGCTGCATTACCCGGTCATAATCCTCCGGGTGCAGAAGGTTCGACCACGAATCCAGTTTGTTCGGAAAATCCAGAATGTCATGATATCCAAGGATCTGCCGGAACGCATGGCTCCAGTTCACATGAACGATCTCATCATTTTCATTGCACTCAAAATACCATAGTGCAGAATGGATGGATTCGTTGATTAACGCAAGATTTTCATACGCCCAGTTCATCTGTACCGACAGGACCCAGATCGGTGTTCCATCCGTATCGGCTGCATCTTTTGTAGAGACGCACATAGACGGGAGACCCATCTGCCGTGAGGATCCGGCCTTCCCCTTCGCCTTGGAGCTGACGAAAGCGCGCATTGTCAAGGAATGTGGCATCTCTCTTATAGAAAAGATTCTTCAGCGAACCCTTTGTCTGCTCCATCAGGGATGCATAGCTGTGGTTCAGATTATGCAGCAACAGATCACTGACCGACAGGATCGACAATTCGGCATCATAGTACCCGGTAATGGTTCCGACACCGCCATTATGATAGATTGTCTCCTGCATGGCCTGAAATGCATCTTTTCCCAGCCTTACCGTATCGGAAGTGTAGATTTCATCTGTAAGTCTTCTATCGAATTTCATTTTCATCCTCGTAGGGTTTTGATTCTGCCGTGCACTTCAATTCTGGTATGTCTTTTATGGTCAACTGGCATACTGATTTTTAATCAAGCTTGTACAGTATAGCTAGTATAGTATACTTGCGCAGTGTTTCGATTTCAAGCGCTAATTGGCATTGGCTGTGTAAAAAAGAGAGGCCAATCTGCGTAAAAATTTGCGCAAGTTGATCCCTGTACTTTTCCACAATCCGGCTATCCGTATAGACAGCCCCCCTGCGATGCGGTATACTCGAACCAGATCAACATTTTCAGGAGGAAAATCATGGCAGAAGAAACCAACAAGGTCGTCATTGTTACCGGCGGAAGCTCCGGCATCGGACGGTGCACGGCATCTGCGCTGAAAGAGAACGGCTGCATCGTCTATGAGTTCAGCCGCAGAAGTATCCCTATGGAGGGTGTTACCCATCTGTCTGTCGATGTGACCGATGAAGATGCGGTCAACGCCGCTGTGCAGCAGATCATCCAAAAAGAGACCAAAATTGATGCAGTGATCAACTGCGCAGGCTTTGGCATTTCCGGTGCGGTGGAGTTTACGTCCATGGAGCAAGCCAAAGCACAGTTTGATGTGAACTTTTTCGGGACAGTCACTGTAAATAAAGCGGTTCTCCCCTTCCTACGCCATCAAGGGAAGGGGCATATTGTGAACATCAGCTCTGTTGCTGCCGTAGCGCACATTCCGTTCCAGACCTTCTACTCTGCAAGCAAAGCCGCCGTTTCTTCTTACTCTTACGCTCTGGCAAATGAAGTCAAGCCCTACGGCATCCATGTCACCGTCGTAGAATTGGGCGATATCTGCACCGGGTTTACAAAAGCACGTCAGAAAAGTATTCTCGGCGATGATGAATACGGTGGGCGTATCTCCCGGAGCGTCAGTCAGATGGAGCATGACGAGCAAAACGGCATGGACCCGGCACGCATTGGACGGTACATCGCCGGTATTGTGGAGAAAAAGAACCCGGCAGTCGTTTATGTTGCCGGGGCACAGTATAAATTCCTGAGCCTCCTGTGCAAGCTTCTGCCCGCCGCAGCACGCGGAAAAATCGTTGGGAAAATATACGGGTAACCTAATTGACAACCATCGACGAACGCACTTTTCCTCCACGCCCCCACTCCGTAGAACAGCAAACAAGCCAGACCCGCCGGTCTGGCTTGTTTGCAATATCAAAATAAATGTTTCCGCTGAATATACCCAAGGTGCAGCGGAGGACCTTCTGAATCAAAAACTCTCACTCAGCTCACATATCTATCGGTCGCGCTGATGATGTTGGCATTGCCTTCCAGACTTTCATACACGTTCACGACGGCATAGTGCATCTCAGCACCCGGATAAACCGTGGTTGCTTCGCACAGGATGCGGTAGTTCGTGCCTGCCACGGTCTGGGTGCTCAACAGAGCCACCGGCACATAGTCCACGCCCACAAAGCCCTCGGTGGCCTTGTTGAACGCCGCCGTGGCTTCCTCCGTCATGGCGGGGGACTCCGCTTCCTGGCAGGTGCCCACAGCGCCTTCTTCATAGTCCAGATTTGTCAGGCACAGTGGATCGCCGATGTCCAGAATTTCTGCTTTGCTCAGCCAGCTGTGCTGCAGCGTGACCACAACATACTCTTCCTGTGCGCCCGGCACGACAACAGTCGCCTTGCACAGAATGCGGTACTGGGTGCCGAAGCCGGTGGTGCGGCTTGCCAGCAGGGCTACAGGCGTATAGGAAACGCCCGCCAGACCATCAAAGGCCTTATCGAACACTTTGCGGACTTTCTCGGTCAGTGCCGGGTCGGAAGCACGCTTCCAACTGCTGGAAATACAGTTTTCCTCAGCCACAGCAGAAACCGGTTCCACCGTCTCTGCCGAAAGTGCGTATGCCTGTACTGCACCGCCTGCCAGCAGGGAAAGAGCCATCACAGCCGTCATGCAAACAGAAACCGTCTTTTTCACAGTATTGTCTCCTCTTCTTATTGTGTGTCGCTGCCGGGGTGTGCACCCGGTTTTCGTTGCTACATTCTGGATACGAATGAGCCGCCCTCGGAATTGCACGGGTTTGAAATATTTTCCAAAAAAAAGAAAGAAGCATGTTGTGCTATCAAAAGTAACGGGCAAGGATGAGATATTTTTCAGTTTTGCTTGGCATTTTGTCTTTTTTCAGATTTCAGCGTATAAAAAAGCGGACAACCGTTTTGGGGTTGTCCGCAGAAGGATGTATTGTTTTCGTCACTCGATAAATGGGAACTTGTCGGGGCGAGGCCCCTCCATCTTGCTGCCGCAAGACCGTTCTGTCACTTAAAAGCCCCACTGGGGCTTTCATTGTTCTGCTTCGCTCCACAAACGCGAATTTGTTTACTGTTTCTTATCATTGAAGTAAATGATAAATGCTCCCATCACAGCAACAGCAAGAATAACGCCCCACTCTGGTGCATTGACCCAATTTGCAAAGATGGCACCACTTATATACCCAACAATTACGGTTACGATCATTGCTAAAATCGCTTTCCCCATACAATCACGCTCCTCGTCAAATTCCGATTTATCACTCAGTTTTCTTATTCAAATTATACCATAAATCTTGTGTACACTTCTACCGCAACTTTGGAATATATGAGAAAAGCCCGAACATTTTTCGTCCGGGCGGTCTCGGCATCAATCATAGATCGGCTTAAATTTCACGATAGCTTCTGCCTGTGCCTTGCAAGCGCTCTCCTGCCGCGCCCTCCGGCATCTATCCGCGCCCTTGCTCATACCATCTAACAACTATGTACCGGGAGGGATATCGTGTGCTGCTGACCTTGCTGCAATTTTTCGCCACAAAATTTCTGTTTCTGGCGCTCCATCTGGAAAGCGGCTGTTTTCCGCGTCCGCTCACAGCCCGGGAGGAGGCTGCCGCCTTCAGCGCCCTGCGCGCTGGGGATGCCGCCGCCCGGGAAAAGTTGATCCGCCACAATCTCCGGCTGGTGGCACACATCGTAAAAAAATATTACGCCCTGCCGGGTGATCAGGAGGACCTGGTCTCCATCGGCACCATTGGCCTGATGAAAGCAGTAGATACCTTTGATGCCACACGCAAGGCGCGGTTCTCCACTTATGCAAGCCGCTGCATTGAAAATGCTATCCTCTCCCCAGCGCACTTTGGGATGGAAAAGAGAATCCACCTCTTTCACGCAATGACGCATCTACGTCAAAATGGATTTTTTGGAGCCGAGAGAGCGGTTCCTTTTTTCTGCTTCAGAGGGTGTCATGTGAGGGTTGTGGTCTAACCCCTCTATACATCTTACAGGTAAGTTTGGCAGGCCCCCGCACCACCGTAGAGACGCAGGCGTTCTACCGTATGTACCGCTCTTACGCCGACATCCCGAACCCATGGGACCGTCTGCGTTGGTGCCGCTATGGTCTTGACCTGCTGCAAAAAGAGGTTGCCGCCATGGTGGGCATGGAGGAATGGCTCTATCGGGATCTGGAAAGCGGCGCATTTCACCGCAGCTTCACGCCCGAACTTGCGGACAAGCTCGCCGCCCTTTACGGCATCCCAGTGGAGGACATTCTGGACGACTACACCCTGTTTCTGCACCGGGGCGGCGGAGACTTCCTCCGCAGATACCGGGAGGCAAAAGGCTGGAGCCGTCAGCAGCTTGCCGACCATGCGAAGGTCAGCCGGACAAGCATCCGCTGCTGGGAAAGCGGACAAAAGACCATCAGTCAGAAGTGCTTTTGCCATCTGGTGGAAAACCTTGGTTCCGATTTTCCATCTATGCTTCGCATGTGAGGTATGGTAATTTTTCTCCGGTCAAACGAAAAAGCTCGTCTGCAAGCCACGATATGTGGCAGCGCAGACGGGCTTTCGTTATGGAATCATTCTGTTTCAATTATTCTGATATTCGCTCTGACTTACATGGCGTTCCGTAAAACACGCAGTCGTTCTTCAAACGTTGCTTTCCATGCCGGATGCTCGGAGAATACGCTGTGCTCCACCTGACGGACTTGGTTCAGTCCGATGTTCCGCACCGCTTCCACTGCAGCATCTTTTTGGCTCAGATGGCGTTTTCCCACAGTCAGACAGTTTGCGCCTTCTGGCGTGTCGTACTGCTGAAACGCCCGGTTGAAGTCCATCAGGTCATGCAGACGGATTGGCTGATTGGTTTCGTTGTCTACCAGCAGACCCCAATTTTCCAAATGACGGTCGGTATTGCCCACCAGATAATCCAGAATGTTCATCATATAGTAGCTGGGAGCATCCAACTCTAAGATCTTATCCAGCGTGTTCCAATCATGGTTCGTGCAGTAGACATCATAGGCTGCATAGGTCACAAGACTGTATCGCTGAGATGTCATGATTTTGCTGATAGAAACCGGCTCATTTTCAAACATCCCCTGCTCATACAGTACCTGATGGCAGTCAAAGCACCGGCAGATTTTGCTTGCCAGCACTTCACGTTCCACCGCTTCCCTGCCACCATCCTTGTAAAGATAGAAGCCATCCTCTTTTCGCACCCACGCCTTGGGGTACAAGCCGCCCGTAGACAGGTCATTTGCCAGAAGATGGGCGTTTGTCACCGTCATTTGGTGCCCCCGCAGCGCAATATCCACAAGCGCATTACTTAAGGAGTGTGCAAAAAGGTTGATATCCTCTAATCGAATCTTCTCGTTTTCTTCTTTCAACCAGAACACATCCAGCAAAGACAGACAATGGTAGGATAATGCAATCTGTGCTCGTTCCCTGTCCGTAACACTCTGAGATGCACCGATACTGTTCAGGATTTCCTTGGCGTAGGTGCGATCCAACGTCAACATCCGGGAGGCGCACCAATAGTAAAAGTTCGTTACATTATTGATGCGCTCGTCAAAATCATCCGATTCCACCAGAACCAGATCATAGGGCATGAAATCCTCGAGGCAGACCCTGCATTCCCCTGTCGTGCTGAGTTGTGCCACACAGCTTTCCCGGTGCATGATCTCGTAAAACATGGTTTTCATCCCTCCCTGCGTTCTGTGTCTTGCTCTGTATTTATATTACCTTCTTTTTTCACGGGACGCAAGAGCTTTTACTTTTCAAAAAGCTTTTTCTGCTGCTCCATCAGGACGGTTTCGATACGCTCTTTCAGCAAAAAGTGGAACTGTTTTGGGTAATAGCACAGATATTTGTCGAGGATCGTATCAATACCTGTTTTATCAATGTTTACCGCAAGCTGCTTTCCGTAAAGAGTTTGTGCCGTATGCACCGTCTGCGTAAAACGGGATTTGAACGGAAGGCACTGTGCCTTTGTCAGATAGGCACGGCTTTCAATTTCAGGGCTGTACAGAGCAAAATCCAGTAAGAATGAATCTCCGCAGTCAAAAATCGGGCATGGCTTATAACCGGATCTATCCCGGATCAGCGCAATGTTGTTCAGGTGCCGGTCCTGATTCAGAAAAAGTGCGTCGATTTCAAACAATGTCGTAAGATACGCGCCCATATTCTGCATTCTGGTTGCCTCTTCCATTGCATCAACAAGAAGCCGGATTCTCTCTTTCAGGCTTGTCCTGCGGTTAAATTCTTCCAGATAGCCTGTTCCCAGACTATTCTTCAGAATTGTATTTGCAGTAACAAGGCTCTCATCTTCCCTTTTGAAGTTTTCACTCACAGAGACCACTCGTTTCAAGCCATGAACCTCGGCCGTATCGACCCAGTAATTTGCCACGGAGATTCCCGGCAGCCGAGCCGCATTTGTGAAATTGCGCAGAACTTCACTGGAAACGGCTTCAGCCAGCGCCTCAAAACAGCCACCGTCTGCCTTATACCAGAGATTTTTCTCCGTATCAAACCATTTTTCCTGATTTCCGCGCGAAGTCGTCACCACAACCCTGTCGTTGGTATGCAGCGTCAAATAATTTCCAGCCATTTATGATCCTCCGCCATTCTTCCCTGCGTCTTTTCAACAAGCAGAACCGGGTCATATTCCGGAACGCCAACAGCATCCAGATAGTAATCCAAGCCCTTTCGTGTTTTCGGAATGCATCGGTCTGCCAGAAAGACCAGAAAGTCTTCCCATGAGGGCGTTTCGTTCACACCAAACGCAGTATCCAGTATTTCGTCAACTTTGTTTTCGATGCAGATCTGCTCCGCTGTAAGATCTGCCAAAATCACGGTACACAACGTATCTCCGTCATAATACCGATATTCTTTCAGCTGATGTCCTTTCTGTTCTGCATTTCTGCGGAACAGTTCCGAGTCTGTTGATGCAAGCGGTCGGACGGTGATTTTTTCACCGTCAAAAGAAAGTTCTACCCGGTTATCTTTCTGGATTCCCATCGCACGAAGCCACACTGCCGGGAGATTGACCGAATACTTTTCTGCATTCTTTCCTGCTGTTCCCCCTGCTTTTCTTCTCATAATTTTCACGCTGCGACGATTCATGCACTTCACCTTCCCTTACAAAAAGAATACCATATTGGCCGCCAACAATCAATGATTTTTTTGTCAGCAAAATTCCAAAAACTTATGTAACACAAAAAGCCCCACGCTCAACACTGCCTCTGAATCTGACCGTCTCTGGTCGGAGCAGAAAAGCATATGTTGAGCGTGGGGCTTTGTTTATCGGCTCGGCTGCCAGCCGGGCTTTTGGTGTTCCTTGGGTTTGTAAGTTCCTTTGGTAGTATCGATCACCGCCTGCAGCAATTCGAGCTTCTGCCATGTGGGGCAGTTCAGACGGTCGATTTTTTCGATCACATAGTTGGCGTGGGCGGTTGCGACCCGTTTTCCGAGTTCGTCCCATCCCTCTTTCGTTTTGGGGTAATGTACCACCACTTCAATGGGGGCACTCTTTCGCATGGCTCACTCACCTCCGATTACATCGCTATCACCTCATTTTTACGGGTTACTGGTTGTCCGCTATTCGCTGCGGTTTCCGCTCAGAACGTTCAGAGCCAGACTGACCAGCAAAGCCATATCAATGCGGAGCATTTCAGCCTTGCTGGCATAGCCCATAAAGCGTTCGATGCGGGATTTATCGATCGTGAAGATCTGCTCCAGAAGAATCATGGACGGTTCTTCAAAGGCCGGGTTGGAATCCACCAGCACATGGGTGGGCTGGTTTTTCTTCTTTTCCGTCCGGGTTGTAACGGTTGCTACGATCAATGTAGGCGAATGACGGTTTCCAATGTTGTTCTGCAGAACCACCACCGGACGTTTTCCGCCCTGTTCCGAGCCGATATGCGGCTCCATGTCTGCATAGTAGATGTCTCCTCTGAGATATCTCCAATTGTTCGGCAACATAAAAATCAACCTCCTTTTTATGTAAGAAACAGCCGCCGCAGACGGATACCACGACGGCTGTTGTTCAGGAGGTAAAACGAAACTGTCAGTTTTTCAGCGGCAGACTCATCTCACGGCTGGCACCGTTATAGATGCGGAGAATCTGCCGCATGTGGCGGTTTGCAGAACTTCCGGTGTCTTTCTGAGCCAGCTGCGTGATGGTTTTCGGGTGTGTCCTTGCCAGCTGCTGCACCAGCCGCTCCCGGCTGTACTCGCCCTCGTATACGGAGATGAAGCGGGCCACACCCCGGATTACACCGGCAAGGTAGGAATCCACATTGCCCTTCCACGCCTCGTTGATGATGTGAAGCATCTCGACGTAGCGCTCACAGCCATACTGCTTGTACAGCTCGTATGCCGTTTCGATGCAGTAGATTTTCCAGGGTGCCCGGATGCCGTCATAGGCAAATTCCACACCGGCATTCGACGTGATCCCCACAAAATAAAGTGCATCCGGGTTTTCGGCCACCAGATTTGCACGAAGGCGTTCGCCCGCCGTCAGGCAGGTAGCATTGCCCGTCTGAATCGCAAACAGCGTTGCTTCGTCTTCTTTGGTAAGGCCGTAGAAGACTTTGCAGCGGATGGGCAATTCCATACCACCGTTGCAGGTTCGACGTGCTTCTACCGTGTTCTGCCCATCAAAGATGTAGAAGCGCCCGTCCCGGAAGCTGACCTTCGGTTCGTTTGCAACGTACTCCGAAAAGTTTTCCGCAATATGAGCAACCTTTTCGACATGCAGAACACGCTGATATTCAGCGCACGGGATCAGCAGCGCACTGTTCACCATCTGATAGGCAAACTTGCATTCAGGCAAAGCACTGAGGTTTAAATTTGAATTCATCATAATTTCTCCTCCTTTACGGTCTTCAGGTAAGACATCATTCGGTCCATTAGTTCAGAAAGTTTCTTTTGGCAGACTTTATCGATCAGAACCTCCGGGTGTTCTTGAAAGACAACATTCCATCGAAAAATAAAATCTTCCGTTGCTCCCTGCAGTTCGCACAGCATGATGGAGCCGGTTGCTGCTGCTTTATCCTTGTAACGGGCATCCACCGAGGCCCGCAGTCGGGCCTTGTCTTCTTCGGACAAGTGCCGTTTATGACCCTGTATGCTCTGAAGAAAACTTGGTGGCGCATTGCTGGTCGGCTCGATTTCCTCTTCCGGCGGGGACTCGGTGATCGGTGCCTGTACTGGCGTTTCCGGCTGTTCTGCCTGCAACACCGTGTTGTTTTCCGTTGCCGTCGGCTTTTTCTTCTGCGGTGCAGGCTTTGGCTTCGGTGGTGGCCTGTTCGGCTTCAGGCGTTCGAGGACCGTATCATCACGGTCACTCTTTTTCTTCCTGAGCTCTTCAAGAATTGCCGGGCGTTCTTCCTTTGAAATTGAAGCAAGCGCTACGATTTGTTCATCCGTCGCCTTGATATGCCCGGTCAGGATCTCTTCCTGCGCACCGGGCACTGCTTCTTCTGCAGCATCAATGCCTCGTGAATACTTTTCAGCACGTCGTACCGTCGCAGACCCAACACCATGTTCTACGGCGATTCGTTCGCAAGTGCGTTTTTCTGAATAAAAAACAAAAAGTCCCGCCTGAAAGTAAAGCTTTCACTTTCAGGCGGGATGTCTTTCAATATGACTGCTATGGCGGCATGCGTGACCATGAACTCTGTGTCAATTCCTAGACAACTTTTTTCAAATACAGATCTTCAATGATGGTGGTTTCATCGTATGCAGCAACTGTGCAGGCGATCCCTGTTCTGCTACTACTCCATCTTTGAGCACCACAATCTTATCTGTACTGGAAACAGTGCGCATCCGGTGGGCGATGATGAGGACGGTTTTATTTTTTTATCAGCCGGGATAGAGCCTCCTGAATGGCAGTTTCGTTCTCCACATCCAAGCTGGCGGTGGCTTCATCCAGCAGGATGATGGGCGCATCCTTCAGGAAAGCGCGGGCGATGGAAATACGCTGACGCTCACCGCCGGAAAGAGCACAGCCGTTCTCGCAAATGGTGGTGTTCCACTTGTCCGGAAGCTTCTCGGCAAATTCCTCACAGTTTGCCAGCTTTGCCGCCAGAACCTCCTCGGCTGGTGTCCGGTTTAATCGAAACCGCACGGATTGGTACAGCCATAGGCAAGGGAATCGTGAAAAAGCTCCCTGCTTCCCGATCCAGGCATCACCGATGAAGCAGAAATAAAATTCAAGTTCGTTCTTTGTCGCCTGTAATAAAGTAGTCACAATACTCTCCGCCATTCGCCAGCGTCTGTTTCCTGTGCAGGACACCGTGCTGAAGCGTGATCATCACTTCATCAAGTTCACAGAACAACGGCATCAGTTCGGAAACACCGAGATTTCGCGCATAGGAACAGATTGGACAGCGGGTAATGCGGTAGTAACAGGCACCCTCGTACGGCTGCCCGATGAAATCCACCTTGAATGAGGTCGGGTATTTCGCCTCCTTTTCGGGCGTATACCACTTGGCGTATTTGACAACGCTCTTTTTGTTCTCCGCCTTCCCCTTGTCGGTATTCAAGTCGGTCTTTGCAAAGTACCACTTGATATGATAGAGTGAGCGGCGCATCATTTCCTGCACGGTTTCCGGCGGAATTTTTTTCTCACTTGCCACATAGGGTGCGACAAAGGCAAGGGCAAACAGCTCATTGTACGCCATTGGGTTATCGTTGCCGATGTCATCCGCTTTCTCGACAAGCTCACGATAGACCTTTTTGCTCTTTTTCATGATGTCAGCGGCATATTCCCTGCCGTATTTCTCTGCCAGAATCTTTTTCATCGGGCTTTTGAACATCCAGAAATAAAAACCGTTATATTTCATATCGCTTTTCCTCCCGTGATTTATTTGCAGACCCGAAAAACGCAGCCCAGCCGCCGAGGGGACAGGCCATCATTGCATCCATATACCGCTTAGCAGTCTTGCCTACATAATTTCCACTTTCCCTGGGGATTGCGCTTTGCGCAGGCAATGGGTCAGCGCACCGCTGCCGCAGCCCACATCCAGCCCAATGCCGCCCTCCGGCAGGGTGACATAATGCGCGGTTCCTTCGATGATCTGCTTTGAGAGCTTGCGCTCGCCGTCATAGGAAAAGCTCCGATAGGCATGCACGCACCACTGGGTGCACTTTGCACAAACGACAAAGGCAATGCCGAACACCACGCCCAGCACGACGCGCAGCTTTCCGCCCACACCGATGCCGAATATGCCGAAAACCAGCAGCAGCGCAAGGGACAGCACCGTTCCCGCGATGAGCGAAACCAGCATTCCCTTGGGAATCCAGTTTTTGTAGCCAGGCTTCATATTCAAGACTCCTTTTTTATTGAGTGTGACTTCTCTCATAAACCGCAGCCGCGATGCACCAGACCACGATGGCGGTATTGGTACTGCTCTGGCTCATTACGGACATCCATGTGGCCACCGGCACCTGCATGGCCTGTGCAATATCAGGAACAGTAACCAGCAGAAGATTCCATGTGACCGGGTGAAAAGCCAGCATCCACCGGGAATACCGTGTCTTGCCCGCAAGCAGCATCACGAAATGGATGCCGAAAGCCAGTATCATCGGAACGTACATCGGCGCAATGGCGAGGAGCATGCCGTCTTGATAGGCGGTGACCGCCGCGATGGCAGCTTCTTCTCCGATGCGCGGGCCCAGATAGGTGGTGAACCACGCCATGGTAGCCACCCAGGTGTGGATAGTCGGCGCCACCGCAACGGTGAAAATTCCGCACAGATACTGAATGATCTTTGTTTTTCTGTACTTTGTATCAATGTCCGCATTCAGCGCTTTTACTACGAAGTAATAGAGAAAGCCGCCGACCGCTCCCAGCCCAACGGTAAGCACAGGCCTCCACAGCCCGTAGGAGCCGGACAGATAATAGGCTCTGTTGAAAGACCGGTGTCCGTTTCCTGAAGCGGAATGCAGCCCAGCAGCCAGTCCCCGGCGGCCATCAGAACTGCTCCGATTGCACCGAGAATGTACCATCGAATCAGCTTTTCGGTTTCTCCGTCTTCATCTTTTGCCTCCGACTGCAGTTCATGATTCTGCTTTTCATTTGGGCAATTTCCAACTTCTTAGAAAATCAAATGGACAATACCGCCGACAATTGCCGCTCCCGCAACCCAGATCAGCGCCAGTATGCTTCGCTTTTTCAGCACCTGCCTCCAGGTCTGCACGAACGGCGCATCTTCAAGCCCTGGCAGCACCCAAAACTGGCTGTGCCCGACCCATAGCTTGTCGATCACAACGCCGTCATAGATATTCATAACCTCAAGAAACAGCAGCGCCTGCCAATAGGCCTCACCAAAGGAGGAAGCCCGTTCCACAAACCGATGATCAGCACAAGAGCAGCAAGCATCACGATAAAGAACGGTATCATAAAGCATTTTCGTTTCCGGTTCATCGTATTGCGGTCGATCAGTCCCAGTTCGATGGCGCGATCCTGCACCTCCTTGGGATAAAAGTACAGTCCATGAAAAGATCCCGCCGGGCTTCAGCACCCGATAGACCTCTCTGAAATTCTGCGCAAGTTCCGGCCAAAATAGACCGTTTCAAAGGCGGTCGCCATATCAAACTGCTCCGCTTCAAACGGCAGCTCTGTCACGCTTGCCTGTTGCACGGTACACCGTCCTGCCGCAATGGCTCTGGCATTGACTTTTCGCGCTTTTCCACGCTGACGGCTGAGTAGTCGATGCCCTGCACCTTGCCGTTGGGACACAGTTTCAACAGCGTTTTAATGTTCGCCCCACCGCCGCAGCCGCAGTCCAGCACCATGGCATCCGAGGCAGGCTGTAAAAACTCAGCCCCATTCTGCCATTGCGCTGTGTCCAAAGTTCATCATGGCAACCATGATCTTCCCGCTAAAGCCTACGGGCTTGCGGGTGTTTTCAAAGAAGGACATATCACACCTCCGATTTCACACATTCCGTATAGGTCAGCGGAAAAGAGGCCTTTAGAACAACACTTTTCGCACTGTCCAATCATTCTGTTGCAGAAATTTTAGGTATTCTTCACTCGTCCACTTGCTGTGGAGAGGAAAGCCTGCCAAATTCATGAAAAGGCTTTGATCTTACCGGGAAATGAGTTTTCTGCGTGCGTAAAGGTAGGCGCAATCAGCACACCGTCATCCTTCAGCACCCGTTTGATCTCTCGCAGTGATTTTTCTGGCTGAGGCACAATGTGCAGTGCGTTTGATACGATTACCACATCGAATGATTTGCTCGCGTATGGCAGAGAAAACATATCCTGCACGGAAAACGCAGCTTCGCAGAGTAATTCCCCGTTTGGCCTCTGTAATCATTTCCGGAGAGGCATCCGTCGCCTCGATGTGTGCCGCTGCTTTTACGATGTGCTTGGCGGTCAGTCCCGTTCCGGTAGCCACCTCCAGCACTGTTTTGTCTTTCACGACCGGACGGATCAGCTCATACATTTTCTCATATACTGCCCTGTCTTTCGCATAAAGCAGTCATACAGACCTGCATTTCTGTCCCAGAAATTCTTGTGTTCTCGCATTGCTGTCTCTCCTTTTATAGTTAGTTTTATCTAACCAGCACGCGCACATTTACAAGTTAGGTTCGGCTAATTTCATGCATTTAGGAAAAGCCGCATTTCTGCGGCCTTTCGGCTTATACAAATAGCTTGCTGCAAGCATCACACATCTGCGCTTTCAGCCACTGAGGATAACACCTCTCGATCTACTCCTTATGGAAACAGCCAAAATCTATTTTCACACCATTGCGGTGACTTTTGCCTTCTTATCCATATTATATCGTGCTCACTTCTTTTGCAATGGTATAGTATAGTAAGTTTAACAAGAATCCTCCGATTTCGCGTCGGCCTCATAGGCGCACTTTAGTTGTCCTTGCAGGACTACCTACGTTCGTTTTGACTTTTCAGTGTTCTATACAGCCGAATTTGGGCAAAAATACCCCGTTAGTTTCCCAACGAGACATCGAAGATGATTCTATTCTGTTTTCTGTATACCATTTGTTGAAATTTGCGCGAGGTTCGGCAGGTAAAACAGCTTATTTCCAGAAAAATCAGTCAACGGCAGAGGCTGCGCAAAGTTTTGCCGCAGCAATTCGGCAAATTCTTTGACGCTGACAGTCGAGTACTTGTATTCCATCCGATTGAGTTCAAACAAATGCTTATCTGAAAGCATTTTGGCAAACTGTGCCCCATCTATTCTGTCCACCTCGCAGTTGATACTTATTGATACTATATAGTATCAATATATCGATTCTTTATAAAAGTCAACCGAAACAGGCCGAACCAACTTTTTCCATACTCTCCGTCAAAATTCCCGCGGCACAGCCACGAATCACATCTCCATCGGCTTATTCCCCACTTCGTCCAGATACGCATTCAAAAATTCCGCTGCAAGGCTGTTGGGACGGATGTTTTCTCTGGCTTCCTGCGGGTGAACCACTTGCAGCGGTCCACTTCGTGGTTGATATGCAGCGCCTTTGCGGTTCTAACGAAAGCCGTAAAGTTGCACATCAGCGTGTTGGACGGCTCAAAAACTTGGTACGGTTGAACCGGAGGTGCTCTACTTCCAACCCGGTTTCTTCCCGGACTTCCCGCACCACGGCGTGTTCTTCTGCCTCACCGCGGTTCACATACCCGGCCACCAGAATATAAGAGAGCTTGCCGTACTGCTGGATGAGCAGAATTTCCCCGGTTTCCTCATCCACAACAATCATGCTGACTGCCACATTGTACATCGGGAACCGGTATTGCTGGCATTTCGGGCAATAAGGCACAATGCCCTCTTCTTCCAGTTCTTTTCAATCAATGCCGTACCGCATTCAAAGCAATGCTTCTGAATCATTTTACACTCCAAACACTGTTTTCGTCAGCCGGATACCTGCTGCCGTCTTCATCGTATGTTCCATAAAGGTTCGGATTGCCTGCTGGTCGTACCCGCTTTCGGACGCATTGACGATATAATCTGCCTCAATCAGAATCTGATAGTCAATGCCGTCGATCTGCGCCGGACTATGGTGGTGCCCTACCAGATAGGCCACACGGTCGATCTGTTCTGCTGTCATGCCGGTATCCACCAAGAACTCCCGCACCAGCGGGGCACCCTCCTGCTCCTGATATTTACCATTGGTGTTGCCGTACTTTTGCGGCAGAGCGGGCAGGCGATATCGTGGGTGATGGCCGCCACCTCCAGAATAAACTGCGTGTCTGCGTCCAGCCCCTCCAGCTCACCAATGGTTTTGGCATAGGTCCACACGCAGCTCAGGTGCGTGATGTCATGGATATTCCCTTCGGAAAAGGCGATCATCTTTTCCATGATCTGTGCAATGGTCATCATTTGTTTCACTCCCGTTTTTAATACTTAAATGTTCACCTTGATAAACGCGAACTTGTCGGGGCGAGGCCCCTCCATCTTGCTGCCGCAAGACCGTTCTGTCACTTAAAAGCCCCACTGTGGCTTTCATTGTTCCGCTTCGCTCCACAAACGCGAATTTGTTATTCTCCTATGGAGGTACCGCTATCGTCTTTAAGACCACAAATCGCAACTATACCATTATTTTTATAACTTACAACGAGAATGGTATCATTTCCTATTTTCCAACATGCTGTGCCGTTTTCACTGGTATCAGGCTTCCCCCATACCTCTCTAAGCTGGTCAATATGATACCCAGGCAAAAGGCTATTAACATCGGCTTCACTCATTTCTGCGATTGCCGCCAGAGTGGGAAGATTGTCGTTGCTTTTGTGATTGTAGTATCCATAAAACCACGCCGATACACATATCGCAAGAACCAAGATGATTACAGCTATAACAGATAGCTTCTTTTTCATACAATCACACTCCTCGTCAAGTTCCGATTCATAAAATCCCCGTCACTGCCAGTCTTGTGTTTGAGCCATTCGCCAAAGCGTTCAAACTGTGCATCCAGATCAATAAGTTCACCCAGCAGCGCACCCAACGCCAGCGATAGAATCATGACCATAGAGCCACCGGTGCTCAAAGTTCGGCCTAACCGTCAGTATCTTGGAGAGCGTTCCCGCCGCTCCCAGAAACACCACGGAAAAGCCCGTGGCTTTGATGATTGTATCCTGATAGCGCTCTTTCAGAAAGCGTTTGAACAAAATACCCAGCACACCGCCCATCACAATGGCCAGCGCATTGATGATCGTTCCCAATCCCCGCATTTTCGTTTTTCCTTTGCTTACTGATTCCTGTATTTGTTTAAGACTTCATCCGGGATATGACAGTAGCTGCAGTCTTCCGGGTACCGCTCCAGATGATGCTGATGCTCCTCTGCACTCCGGACGTAATTCGTCAGCGGCAGCACTTCCACAACGATTTTATCCCGGTCCTTCCGGCTGTCAATAAAGGCTCTTGCTTCTTCCAGATGTCCGGGATTTGTGCTGTAAAGCCCCGTGCGATACTTTTTTCCAACATCAACGCCCTGTTTGTTCAGGCTGTACGGGTCGATGATTTCAAACAAATGCTCCATAAGCTCTGTAACACTGGTACATTTCTCATCAAAGACCACTTTAACGCACTCTGCGTATCCATCATACGGGCCGTCCAGCGTGTTTGTTGTTCCGTTGGCTCTCCCGGCTTCGGTCGTCCGTACACCGGGCACCGTGTCAAAAAAATGCTGGACGCCCCAAAGGCACCCGCCTGCAATGTATACCGTTTCCATCCTCTTGACTTTCCTTCTTTTACTGGTACAGTTTGCATCCATGCTCTGTACTCCTTACGGTTTCCTTGCTAGCTGCAAATCGATCCATCATACCAACTCACAAAAAGTGCTTCCGCACCATTGCAGAGTAATTATCATATTGTTGAAAGCCATATCGCTCATAAAATGGGATCGTTTTAGGATCAGACGGCATAACTTTCACATACAGAAGATTTTGATAGAAACTCATGATCCGTTTCATCAGCTCATCTCCAATGTACTGTCCCTGATAAGCAGGGTCCACCAAAAGATCATGCAAAAATGCGACTGTTTCTCCATCATCAAGCGCGCGAACCAGCCCGACCAGCTTATCACCATCCCCCGCAGAAATAACTCGTGTGGAATTGTGCATCGCACGGACAAGTTTTTCGGGATAATTGCCGGATTCCCAGTGAACGGATAAAAACAGTTTCTGCAATTCATCGGCCGTGAAATCTTTTGTTTGTTTATACTCGATTTCCATGATGCACCCCTTTATAACTTCCACAAACGCGAATTTTACAGGGTACGAATGATATGAGAAGCAAGTTCTGCATTTTCTTTGTCTACAAAAATCTCTGTAATATACTGAGGCTTTATTCCAAAAGTTCCGATTTGTGCTCGCATCCGTGTTGCGTCAAAAACACTTCGCTGATTCACATCTTTGGTTTTGCAATAGCATTTGATTCCAGCCGCTGTCAAAGCATCTGTAATACGGTGACAATAGGTTGAATCCGAAACCGTTGCTACCTGTGACTTGAAGAATCGTTCCAGCATGGTGAACCTCCTATGCAAAAAAGTTGGACGATGAGTACTTGATGAACCAACGTAGCAAATTCCGATTTATCAAATAAGAATTTCCGTCAATTTTTCTCTTGATGCGGCTCGCTTCTAAGAGTAGGAACGAACTGTTCTGTTGCCGGAGACGGACCATTCAGGTCGATCTCCGGCAGTATTTTTGTTATCGCCTATTAAAAAGCAGCCGGAACGACTTTCTGCTGCGCTACATCGATGATGCCGTATGTATTCAGTCTGAGTTTGGGAATGACCGGAAGGCTGACGAAGGCGAGGGTCATAAAGATGCCGATATCTTCCGCTACACCATGTGCCTTGAGGGCATCGTTCAGCGCCTGCATTTTCGCCGCAACGCTCTCTGCGCTTTCGGTGCTCATCAATCCGGCCACCGGAAGCGCAAGTTCTGCCACGACCTGTCCATCTGCCACAAACGCAAGTCCGCCTTTGTTTTTCCGCACGGTGTTGCCGGCCAGCATCATGTCGGCATCGTTGTCCCCTGCCACAATCAGGTTATGGGAATCATGTGCGATGCTCGATGCAACGGCTCCGCATTTCAGGCTGAAGTTTCCTAAAAAGCCAATGCCCACATGGCCGGAGTGATGATGCCGCTCAAAAACGGCCAGTTTTACGATGTTGTGTTCCGGGTCCACACCGGGAGCTTTGCCCGAATGCCGTTGGAACGGGATGATTTTTTCCTCCGTAAGCAGCTCGCCCCGGTTCAGGCAGATGACACGCTCCTGCTCCCCGCTTTCTCGAAGTTCCAGGTCCTGCAGTGTGATCTCATCCAGATCAAAGGAATCCATAACGTGGGAAAATCTCACACGGTCGATGTCAAGCGGTGCGGGTTTCAGCGTTTTTCCGTGCTCGGCCACCAGCGTGCCATTCTTGTAAACCTGTTCGACCGTAAAGGATTCCAGATCAGGAACCACAACCAGATCTGCCCGGTACCCCGGTGCTACGGCACCGCGCTGCTTGAACCCAAAATACTGTGCCGGGACCAGCGTTGCCATTTTGACGGCCACCGCCGGGTCTGCACCCAACCGGATTGCTTTGCGGATGTTGGAATCGATGTGGCCGCTGTCCAGCAGGTCACCGGGGTGCTTATCATCCGTCACCAGCATACAGCGGCTGCAATAAGGCTCCCGGAACAGCGGCATCAGTGTCTCCATATTTTTGGCAGCCGTTCCTTCCCGGATCATGATATATTGTCCGAGCCGGAATTTTTCTATGGCTTCCTCAATGTTGGAGCACTCGTGATCGGACTGAACGCCTGCCGCAATATAAGCATTCAGGTCCTTATCGCTCAAGAGCGGCGCATGGCCATCCACGATCTTTCCCGCTTCAGTGCAGTCGCGGATCTTCTGCAGGATCTTCGGGTTACAGCGCACCGTTCCGTAGGCATTCATCAGTTCCGCAAGCCCCAGCACACGGGGATCGCCGTAGTAAGGCCGGAGCTGTTCTGCGTTCAGCACCGCACCGGATTCATCCAGATCCGTGGCCGGAACACAGGAGGGCAGCATGAAATAAACCGAAAGGGTCAGATTTTTTGTCGTTTCCAGCATAAAATCCAAGCCTTCCAGCCCCGCAACGTTCGAGATCTCGTGTGGGTCTGTGACCACCGCAGTGGTACCGTGGGGCAGCACTGCCTGCTCGAAAGCCGGACCACAGAGCATGGAGCTTTCGATGTGGATATGCCCATCGATCAGGCCCGGGCAGACATATTTGCCGTGCAGATCAACTTCTTTCCGGCCGTGATACGCACCCACGCCCACGATTGAATTTCCGCTGATGGCAATGTCAGCGGTGTCGATTTCATCGGTAAACACATTGACGATTCTGGCATTTTTCAAAACCAGATCGGCCAAAGCATCTCCTCTGCCTGCCGAGATCCGGCGTTTCAGCTCATCAGACTGCATAGAAGTATCTCCTCTCTCTGAAGTTCGATTTTCTCACCTGTGGATCGGTTCTGCCCTTATTCTACCACGCCTTGCCGCTGCGGAAAAGATGTCGGGAAACAAAAATGGCCCCGGAGGGCTTGTTACAGCTCTCCGGGGTCACTTTATGTGCGTTGTGCCTTGGCGCAGACCGTCAGCACTCCACTGCCACCTTGATCACGCCGTCCCGTTTCTTTTCAAACAGCTCGTAGCCCTCTGCGATCCGGCGCAGGGGGTAGGTGTGGGTGATGAGCGGTTCGGTATCGATCTTGCCTTCTGCGATGAGACGCAGCGTTTCTTCGCAATCGCAGCCGTCCACGCCGCCGGTCTTGAAGGTAAGGTTTTTGCCGTACATCTCCGGCAGCGGCAGGGTCTGTGCCTTATCGTACAGCGCCACCACCGTCACAACGGCGTTGGGTCTTGCGCACTCCCACGCCAGCCGGAAGGTAGTGTCCGCCCCTGCCACCTCCAGCACCACATCGGCCCCGCCGTGGTCGCTGTGGGCACGCACAAAGGCGGCGCAGTCCTCCGGCTGCACCGTGAGCACCTGCGGGTAGTGCTGACGGATGAACTGCAACCGGTTCTCGTCCTTTTCGCACACGATGATGCGCTTGGGGCTGTGCAGCATGACGCACAGCAGCGTGCAGATGCCGGTCGGCCCTGCACCGAGGATCAGCACGGTATCCTCGGGGGTGATCTCCGAGATGCGTGCCGCCCAAAAGCCGGTGGCCAGCACATCACCCACCAGCAGCGCCTGCCGATCGGTAACGCCGTCCGGGATCTTGTTCAGTCCCTGATCCGCAAAGGGCACCCGGACATACTCGGCCTGCCCGCCGTCAATGCGGCAGCCCAGCGCCCAGCCGCCGTTTTGATCGGTGCAGTTGTTCACAAAGCCTTTTTTGCAGAAGAAAGCACTCTCCGCAGAAGGTCTCCACGTTCACCGTCACCCGGTCGCCGGGTTTCACATTGGTCACCGCACTGCCCACTTCTTCTACGATGCCCACCATCTCGTGCCCTACGGTGATGCCGGGCACCGCCCGGGGCACGCTGCCGTGCTTGATGTGCAGATCGCTGGAGCAGATGCTGGCAAGGGTCACCTTTACAATGGCGTCCCGCTCGTGCTGTAGCACCGGCTTTGGTTTTTCCATCAGGGCAAACGTCCCCTTTGAAACATAGGTATAGGTCAGCATGCTTATTCCCTCCATGCGCTTTGATCTTTCCGAACGGAGTATACCGCAAAAGTCAGCCGCTCACCCGGCTCACAGGATATACTCCATCTGCCGTTCCTTTGTTTTCATACCCATTTTTTCGTAGAAGTGCTCTGCCGAGGTGTTTCCTGCCCAGACGTTCAGCGTCACCTCATAGCAGCCTTGCTCTTTTGCCTGCTGCTTTACATATTCAAACAGGCTTTCTCCGATGTGCTGTCCCCGTGCCTGCTGGTCAACGCACAAATCGTCGATGAAAAGTGACTTAAAGGGCACCATATTCGTAGAAAATGGCTGTTCCTGCATTTGACAGAAAGCGTAGCCCATACACACATCACCCTCGTTCACGGCAACGTAGATGGGTCTGTCCTCCTGCTTCAAAAGCTCTGCCAGCTCGCGGACGGTGTATTTGGTGGTGCCGGGAATAAAAACTATCGGGACGGATCTCTGCGTGGATCTGCAGCACCTGCCCCAGCAGCGCAAGAAGTCTGGGAATATCTTTTTCCTTTGCCTTACGGATTCTCATTTTACGTTTCCTCAAATCTTTCTCCGGGCCGCTCGTTTTCCTGCGGCGGCTCCGAATTCCATAGTGAAGTACCTCCATAAATTCTGAGTTGCTGTTCTCAGTATACCATGGTTTTCCCTTGCGGAAAAGATAGCGAAACAAAATGCCCCGGCTCTGTTGCGGCTCTCCGGGGGCATCTTATGTGCGTTGTGCCTTGGCGCACACGACCGGCGTTTTACTCGATTGCAATCAGATTCGGGTTCTCAGGCAAAGCCTTCGTCTGTTGAGGAGCAGGCAGCTCGATGTGCAGGACACCATCCTCGAACTTTGCGTGGATGTCTTCCTTCTTCACATCGCCCACGTAGAAACTGCGCGCGCAGGTGCCGGAGAAGGATTCGCGCCGCAGATAGCGGCCCTTCTTATCCTTTTCATCGTTGCTGTGGCTGCGCACTGCCTGAATGGTCAGGTAGCCGTCGTCCAGTTCCATCTGGACGTCTTCCTTCTTGCAGCCCGGCAGGTCAACAGCTACTTCGTAGCCATTGTCCGTCTGTTTGACATCGGTCTTCATCATGTTTGCACCACGCTTACCAAAGGCGCCACGAGCCTCACGGTTCATAGCACGGTCCAGTGCAGCGTCATTCCAGAACGGATCGAAGAAATCATCGAACAGGTTTTCATGGAAAACAGTCGGCATAAGCATAAATCATTCCTCCAATCCCGGCGTTCGGGTCGGGGCAAAAAATCTGAAGCGTCCATTCAGAAGGGCTTTCCGGGGAGCCTAGCGGCTCTCCTTTTGCCCTTCCTCCTGAGCACGCCACTGTTATAGCACTGTTTATTAGCAGTGTCAATAGAAGAGTGCTAAAATTCATAAAAGAATAATACTCTTATAAAATCCTATGCAATCTTTTCAAAATTCAGTCGCATCATCGCATTTTATATCATCTTGGCAATCATGAAGCACAACAGTTCATATCCTTCCCGGATATCCTCCGGCAGACGTTTCAAAGTCTCGTCCCGCAGTTCCTGCGGCATCCCGTAAAAGGCTTCGGCAATGCCGCCGGTAATGCAGGCAAGGGTGTCGCTGTCGCCGCCCAGAGAGACCGCATTGCGAAGTGCATCCTCAAAACTGACGCTTTCCAGAAAAGCGATGATGGCTTCCGGCACAGTTTCCTGACAGGTCTCCACATGATGATAGGTCGGCCGAATTTCATCGCAGGTACGGCTCAGGTCATAGCCGAAGGTCTGCTCCACATACTGTTTGATTTCCGGCTTGCTGTGGCCGGTACGGGCCAGAAAAATTGCTGCCGACGTGGCCTGCGCGCCCTTGATGCCCTCAGGGTGGTTGTGGGTGACTTCAGCGGTCACTTTTGCCATTTCCAATGTTTTGTCCAGCGTATCGAACAGCCAGCCCGCTGCTGACACCCGCATAGCCGAGCCGTTGCCGAAACTACCATAGGGCTTCGGATTTTCTGCGTGCAGCCACCGGCGGAACATCCCGCCGTAACCGGCATGGGGATATTCACGGCCCCAGAACCGCATTTCATGCTGCACTGCACAAAATGTTCTCTCCGGCAGACCCTTTCCGTCAATCAGACCAACTGCCACCGCAGCGGTCATGACGGTATCATCGGTGAAGTGCGATTTCTCGCTCAGCAGCGGAAAATCCTTGTGCTTGTAATTGTTGTGGTCAAATTCATAGGGACTACCCACAATGTCACCCAAGATTGCTCCTAACATGGCTGTTTCCTCCCTTACCTATGATGCCGCTTCTGGAAATCAGCTTCGATTTGTTCTTTCCACTCTGCGCCGATGGACGCGCAGCAGGGTGCTTCCCGCATCCGGGAGACTGTCTCGCTAACAACATGGTAGTTGACCGCCACGCCCTGTGCGTCATTCTCAAACCGCACAGCCCGGTCAGACGAGATGCCGAAGCGGGCAGCTTCCTTCACGGCGTCCATGTTGGCACCGAGGAACAGGAACTCACAGCCGTACTGCTCTTTTTCCCGCTCGATCATCCGGCGAATCTTCTCATAGCTAAACCGTTTGCTGGCGTTTTCCAGTCCGTCGGTGGTGATGACAAAGATGACCTTTTCGGCACGCTCGTCCTCCGGCAGATGGCGCTGAATGTTCGCCATCTTCTCCACGCCGTAGCCAATGGCGTCCAGTAGCGCCGTACAGCCCCGGACGTAATAGTCCTTTTCGGTCAGCGGTGCAACAGCCTTCAGCGGAAAACGGTCGTGCAGCAGCTGCACCTCATGGTCGAACAGGATGGTGGTCACGTTGGCCTCGCCCTCCTGCTCCTTCTGCCGGGTCAGCATAGCATTGAACCCGCCGATGGTGTCCTGCTCCAGCCCGCCCATGGAACCGCTGCGGTCCAGAATAAAAACAAGCTCGGTAAGATTTTTCTTCATAATAAATGCCCTCCGTTTTGTGGTGTATCGCTTTCGTTGGCAAAAGGATACCACAAACCGGAGGGCAAAAGGTCAACGGGCAGGCGACAAATCACGCACCCAGCTGTTCCTGATCATATTCAAACAGCAGCGTATTGACCTGATTGATGTTATAGATTTTGTGTTCCAGGCAATACCGCACGATCCAGTCCCGCTTGGAGCCATCCGAAAAGGCATAGCCCGCGCTCTTGAGCAGGTCGATGGTTTCATCTTCGGACAGGTGCAGGCCCACCGCAAAGGCAAGCACAGTCTTCTTTTTGGGGTTGTAGTCCCGGTTGCACTGAATTTTGGAGAAATGCTGCCGGGAGATGTTGGACTGCTTGTACACGGTGGAGTCTTTCAGCCCCCGCTCGTCAATGAGCCGCAGCAGCCGGGTGGTGAAGCTCTCGCCAAGGTTGTCCATCAGGCTTTCCAGACTGCGGGCTGTCCTGGGTGCCACGGCGGGTGCCGGAACTGCACCTAGCATCGGCAGGGCAGCCTCTTCTTCCAGAAGCCTCCGCCGCTCTGACAATTCCCTGCGCCGACGGCCAAATCCGTAGCTTTCATCGTTCTGTGCTACATAGTGGTCGTCAATGTACTCCTCCACCGAGGCGAACAGCTTCCGGCTCACGGCCAGCGAGTCCCGGTCGTAAAGCACCAAATACACGGTCAGGTCGTGCTCCATGACGTACTGCGTGATGGTGTCCACCGCAATGCGGAAGGCCTGTTCTTTGGGGTAGCCATAGTTTCCGCTGGACAGCAGCGGAAAAGCCACGCTCTCGCAGTGGTACTCTGCTGCTAATTCCAGCGCAGAATGGTACACACCGGCCAATTGTTTTGCTTCGCCGAACCCGCCGCCGTGCCACGCAGGGCAGACTGCATGGAAAACGTACTTTGCCGACAGCCCGAATGCCGGAGTACACACGGCTCTGCCCAAATCGCAACGGCCGATGGCTTCGCAGGCGGCGGTCAGTTCCTGCTCCCCTGCCGCCTGATAGATGGCGCGGCTGGTGCCGCTGCCCTGCAAAAGGTTCCGGTTGGCCGGGTTGACAATGGCATCCGCCGCCACTTTGGTGATGTCGTTGCGGATCATCAGAAACGGCATGGTGGTTCCTCCCTCACATGGTTTTCTTCATCCTATCACATCCGATGGGGCGGCGCAAGGGGGGCTCTTGTTTCCTGTCCGCGCAGCTACTATAATAATAGGAACCGAAAGAAGGTGAGCTTCTTGCACGACATCTGGAATCCATGGCACGGCTGCGTCAAGTGCAGCGAGGGCTGCCAGAACTGCTACATGTATTTTCTCGACCGGATGCGGGACCAGAACGGAGCCGAGATCTACAAAACGAAAAGCGGCTTTTCCTACCCGCTCCAGAAAGACCGCACCGGACACTACAAAATCCAGAGTGGTGAGCAGATCCGGGTCTGCATGACCTCGGATTTCTTCTTGGAAGAAGCCGACCCGTGGCGGGTTGAGGCGTGGGACATCATGCGCCAGCGCAGCGATGTGGTGTTTTTTCTGCTCACAAAGCGGCCGCAGCGGGTACGGGAGTGCCTGCCGCCGGACTGGGGCAGCGGTTGGGACAACATCTTTTTCAACGTCACCTGTGAAAATCAGCGCCGCGCCGATGAGCGCATTCCCATTCTGTTTGACCTGCCCTTCAAGCACAAGGGCATCATGTGCGCGCCCTTCATCGGGCCGGTGAGCATCCGGCAGTACCTTTCCGCCGGGCAAATCGAGCAGGTCATCTGCGGCGGCGAAAACTATGATGGTGCCCGCCCCTGCAATTTTGATTGGGTCAAGTCTCTCCGGCAGGAATGCGTGGATGCCAATGTGACCTTCTGCTTTATCGAGACCGGCACCGTGTTCATCAAGGACGGCAGGCGCTACCACCTGCCAAACAAGCAGCTGCAAAGCCGGATGGCTTATAAATCCGGTATGAACTTTCAGGGAAGGCCCATCCGTTTTGACCTCGTGGACGACTGGGGCTACCCCATCCCGCAGGAAGATCTCTATGTGCCGCATTTCCGTACAAACTGCGAGACCTGTGGCAGCAAACTGATCTGCAACGGCTGCAGTGACTGTGGAAAATGCTTATAAAATAAAGGAGTTCTATGAAGAACCAGAAGAAAAAATCGTTTCCCCTCAGAGTGTTCCTCTGCCTGCTGGCTGTTTTGCTGGCCGTCTATGTTGCGTTCGGCGTTTACGTCAACGATTACTACCACGCTGACCCCGCCGCCGAGGACGCGCTGGTGTCGGATGACGTGGTGAGCGTCACCGAGCAGAACGGAAACTGGGTCTTTGCACCAGAATCTCCCACCGCCAGGCTGATCTTCTATCCGGGCGGCAAGGTGGAAAACACCGCCGAGGAACAGCAACAGCAGACAGCGGATGCGCTGGCGGCGTGGATGAATCTTCAATAAAAAGCAAAATATCCCGACCATTTTCCTGTATGTCACAGGAGAATGGCCGGGACTATTTTTATTATTCCGCGAACCAGCACTCAATACAAATGGAACTTATGGCTGATCTGATGTGCGATTTCGTCCGGCAGCGGGCGGAAGCCGATGCAGGTCAAAGTCATGCCCTCGCCGTTTTCATCAAATTCTTCCGGTTCCAGCTCGGTGTGGCAGGCATCCCGAATCAGAAAGAAATCCTGGTTTTCTACGAGCCCCAGTTCTTCGGCAATGGTCTTTGCTTTCAGCAACTGATTGCGGTTCTTCGCCCCGCAGATAGTTTTGGTAAAAGAGCCATCGAACCACTCTTCGTAAGTTGCCTTATCCAACATGATTTCTGCCCGATAGCCGGTAATTTCTCCGTCTTTCTCGATGGGTTCCACGCCCTGTCCCATGCCGATGGGGTCGGTGAGGAATGCCAGCGAAGCGTGGCAGCACTGTGCCGCCAGCTTGCCGGGAGACATCTGCAGGTCTTTTCGGGCAATGATGAGTTGACGCATTTTTTCTCCTTCTTACGACAGCTTGATCTTCAAATCTGCCAGCAGATTCACCGCTTCCGGCAGGGAAAACTTTGCATCCTTCAGGCGGCTGCCCAGAATGTCCACCTTATAGCCTGTAGCATCCCGGAAATCCGCCTTGCGCAGGTCACACTGGTAGAATTCCGTTTCGTGAAGTTCCACGCCCTTGAAATTTGCCAGCTGCATCTCGCACTTGGCAAACATGGAACCGACGATCTCATTCCCATTTGAAAAATCGAAGCGGTTAAAGTTCATTTCGGTGAAGGTGTTATATTTCAGACTGCACTCGTTCAGCGTGTGAATGGGATCCGGGAAGGCACCGTTGGACATCAGCGGTGCCCACTCGATTTCATTCAGGCGGCAGTCCTCAAAATCCAGCGACTGCACGGAGGAATGGGTGCTGCGCAGAACTGAAATTTCGCACCGCACGAATTTGCACTCGTTCAGCGTGGTATGATCCAGTTCGCACTTGGCAAAGGTGCAATCCACAAATACGCAGTCGGTAAAGTCGCAATCCTCAAAAGTCTCCTCGGTGAACGACAGGTCAGCAAACCGTTCACCCTCACAATAACGCTCTGTCATAAAATTCTCCTGTCAGCGCAGTTCTTCCAGCAGAGCCGTGCAGCCTGTATCGTATCATTTCAAATTTGGAACGTGCGCGTTCCAAATTTACGCTTGCTTCAAGAACTCCCGCAGCACATCCTCTGGGCGGGGTGTATGGTTCGGGTACTTTTCCCGCAGCGGTGCGGCGGCACCATCCATAATGTAGGGCACACCCACAATGTCCAGCATCGACACATCGTTATAATTGTCGCCAAAAGCCATCACATCGGCAAGGGCGATGTCCAGAGTCTTGCAGATGCTGCGCACACCGATGCCCTTGTTGGCAAAGGTGGTGTCGATCCAGTACGGCCCTGCCACAGCGCAGTTCGCCTCTTTCCATCGTGGGACAAACCGTTCCGTGTAAGATTCTACACCTTCGTGCAGATACACCGATACTTTTGTGATCTCCTCCGGCACCTCGGAAGGGTCATGGATGATTTGATAATTGTTCCCGATGAACTGAATACGCTTGAGCATTCCCAGACCCCGCTCCATCAGGTATGCAGTATTCTGACCGGAAAGCATTACCTCGCCCTGCCCGTCGCTGCGGGTCCACAGGTCGTTGGCGATTTCTTCGGCCAGTGCACGGGGCATCGGATTCTTGGCGATGCACTGTTCGTCCTTATAGATCACACCGCCGTTTTCGCAGAGAAACACACAGCAGTCCGCCACCGGTGCAAAGAGCTTGCGCAGGCTGGTATACTGCCGACCGGATGCCGGGCAAAACAGAATGCCGCGCCGATGCAGCTCCCGTATCTGTTCAAAAATCTCGCTTTCCAGTTCCTTTTTTCCGTATTGCAGCAGCGTACCGTCAATGTCGCTGCAAATCAGTTTGATTGACATTTTCCGTCCTCATTTTTCAAGATAATTTTAGGCAATTCCCCGGCATCCAGAACACGGACGCCTTCGTCCATCAGCATCTTGGCAAAAACACCCTGTCCGAGAATCTTTGTCCCAGAAAACGTTCCGTCGTAGATTTCCTTCACGCCGCAGCTGGGGCTGCGGGATTGCAGGATGGCAAGCTCCACCCCATTTTCTTTTGCGATGGCAAGGGCCTTGGCTGCGCCCGCTCGGAACTCCCGGTCCACATTGATGCCCTCTTTGTTCGTGACAACGCCCTGCACGATTTCCGCCGGGCACCGCGGTGTGGGCAGGCCGCCCAAAACCTCCGGGCAGACCGGAACCACCTGATGCCCCCGCGCAAAATCGCAAACCGCCTGATTGTAATTGTTTCCGCCGCTGTATTTGCAGTTTTCGCCCAGCAGGCAGGCGCTGACCAGAATCTTCATTGTTGCGCGCTCCGTTTTTCAGATACTGAATCTTTTCCCTATTCTACCACGCTTTTGGGCATTGAAAAAGAGGATTCTGCTTTTTTCCTATCCCCATACCGGGAGGTCCGCCGTAATCTTTTCTAATTCCTGTGCAAGAAACGTCAGTCTCTCCCTCAGATGGTTGTTATGTGGTGCATCTCCGTTCAGCAGATAGTCCGTTCTGACATTCAGGCAGGACGAAAGATCCTGCAGCAACTCAATCAAGCAGCAGCGGCTTCCCGTTTCAACTTTTGCAAGATGGTTCGCACTAACGTTCAGCATTATACTCAGCTGTTCCTGTGTAATCCCCTTCTTTTTCTGCAAATCGCGGATACGTCCGCCGAATTCTTTTGCATCAAATCGCATTGTTCAATCCTTTCCTTTGCGCCGAAAACACAAACAGGCCGAGACTCCTTTTTTCGAGTCCCGGCCTGTTTTCAGCTTGAAAATGCACAATGACCGCGGCTCGATGGAGCTGCTCTTGTGAGCAGCTCACGGAGTATTATCAGCCTTTCATGCATTTCAGGCAATTTTCCCTCTTGCGCAGCTGAAACTTGCGCCATGGCGATATTATAGCAAGTACTTTCATTGCTGTAAAGCGCTAAAATATACTGTTTTGGCGGCAAAACCGCTCATTTTATCCATCCCATTTATACACAGTTCCGAACCAAAAGAACCGCATAAAGTTCTCATCAAAAAACAGGGAGTGACATCAAATCACTCCCCGTTTGCATTGATTGTATCAGAGTTTCGTCATCCAGAGCCCATGCAGATTGCAGTATGCGTAAACGGCCACCGGTTTTTCACTTCCCAGTTCAAACCCCACGTTGGGAGCCTGCCCCGGATTCAGATAGCGGATCTGCCCGCCGTTCTCAGTCTCCACAAAAATCCACTGAATATAGTGAACGTCCGCCATGGGGTGCTCCACCGCGCCCACTGTGACCGTGAGACGACTGCCGGAGAGCCCTGCCACCGGCAGATGCTTCTCGCCGCTGGCTTCCACCGTATTGGGAACCAGCTCTTTCATCTTCTCCCCGCAGCAGACCAGCGGAACGCCTGCGTTATGGATGGTAGTGACGAGGTTGCCACAGTGATTGCAGATGTAAAACTTTGCCTTCATATCGAAATCCTCCATCGGAATGTTATCGGTGTATTTCTTGTGTCTATATGATAACATTTCCTATTTATGATTTCTGTGACTGAATCACGCAAAGCGTTTTTGGGCTCACTTGCAATAAATCTCAATGGCTTTCTGCGCAAATTCTGCGGCACCGGCACCGCCGGCAGCATTGATGTTTTCCGTAAATGCTCCGCCTGCCCCATACATCTGCCCCAGCTGATTCAGGATCACCTTGGAACAGTTATAGTAGTGCTCTGTGATAAACTCCTGCAGCTTCTTCACCTGTGCCTGCACTTCAGAGTCCGCCGGGTCTTTGCTCTGCATCCCGCCGAATGCCGCCACGATGTCCATCAGTTGACTGCTCATGTCCTTGACCTCTTTCTCGGTCTTATGGGCAGTTTTTTCCTCAAACTCTTTGTATTCCGGCGTTTCGCCCCATTCCTTTTTGGCCTGCTCGGTATACTTCTTGATCTTCTGCGTATCAAATGCGGTAAAGTCCATAACCATTCCTCCTGTGGATCGAATTTTCTGCGCAAGGCCGATCAGATCTTCCAGATGCTGCTTTTTCAATGTCAGAAGTGTGATCTGCTGTTCCAGTGCCTTCTGCCGGTCAAAAGCAGGATTCTCCACGATTTTCTGGATGTCCTTCAGCGGAAATTCCAGTTCCCGGAACAATAAGATCTGCTGCAAACGTTCCAGCGCGGCATCGTCATACAGCCGATAGCCTGCTTCGGTACGGCCCGCCGCGCGCAGCAGACCGATTTTATCGTAATATTGCAGGGTCCGGATGCTCACTCCGGTCCGCTTGCTCACTTCGTTCACCGTCATCATCTTGCTGTCCTCCCTTGCGACAGCCACAGTATACGCTATGACGCTGCGTCAGGGTCAAGAGGTTTTCTGAAATTTTTTCACCCTTCCCTCTGCTCCACGATTTCCAAGCTGTCACGCCCCACACGGCAGAGCAAAAACAGCACTTGCACACCTGCAGCCTTTGCTTCGGCCAGTGCCGTACCAAACTCCGGCTGTGTGCTGACATTTGGCCGCACCTCGGTGATGCCTTCCATCTGAATCACAAAGGCCACAGCGCATTGATATCCTGTCCGCTGTGCCTGCGCCAGTTCGTGCAGGTGCTTCACACCCCGCTCGGTGGGTGCATCCGGGAAGTAGCCGATACCGTCCACTTCCAGTGTGCAGCCCTTGACTTCCATCAGATACTTTTGCTCGCCCTTTTCCATATAAAAGTCGATGCGGGACTTCCCATAGGTGAATTCCGGCTTGATATAGTCGTAGCCCTGTTTTGCAAGCCACTCTCCTACTACCTTGTTGGGTGCCTGACTGTCCATGTTGACCCAACCAAGCCCCTGCTTATGTACCGCCACAAGGTCGTATTTTGTTTTGCGTTTCGGGTTATCTGACACTTCCAGCCGCACCGCAGTACCGGGCAGCAGCAGTTCCCTGCACCGCCCGGTGTTCTTGACATGGACGGTTTCCACTGCTCCATTCACTTCCACATGGGCAATAAAGCGGTTGGGACGGTCAACAAAATGCCGTCTGCGATTTCTCTGTATTTCAATCTTTACTCCATTTTCAGTACAGGATTCGGGATCTGTGTCCATCCTGCCTGCCAAGATACAGTTCCACGACCATCCTGCCGCTTTCACTGTTGCAGAGTTCTTGCCTGATACACCCGCTCCGTCCGGGCATCGAAGCAGCAGAAAATCACCTGCATGGCGTAATCCGCGTGATCTTCCAGCCACTGTGCCACTGTTTTGACTGCAATCTCCGTGGCATCTTCCAGCGGGTAGCCATACACGCCGGTCGAAATTGCCGGGAACGCAATGCTATGGACATCATGCTCTTTGGCAAGGTTCAGCGAATTGCGGTAGCAGTCCGCCAGCTGCGCGGCATCCTCTGCTGTGCCGGAATAAATCGGGCCTACCGTATGAATGATATACTTTGCTCTCAACCGGTAGCCCTTGGTGATTTTGCTTCGCCGGTGCGGCAGCCGTGCAGCGTACGACACTCCGCCAACAGTTCCGGCCCTGCTGCCCGGTGGATGGCACCATCCACACCGCCACCCAGCAGACTGCGATTGGCCGCATTCACGATGCCGTCACAGTCCAGCTTAGTGATGTCGCCCTGCTCCACATGAATTTGATTTTTGACTTTTCAGAAATCATTGTAAACACCTCACTTTTGAGCAGCTCCAGCGCCTTGTCCATGGGCACACAATCGGCATAGCGGTCCGGCCAGAGGAATTCATTGTAATAGTGGTAGCTCTGCTCCCCTGTCATGTACTCGTTGTCCTGCGTGGAATTTGCATAGGCAGGAACGATCATGTGCAGGCCATGCTCAAAGCCCGCCTCCACCGTTGCATTGATGCAGAAGTCGGTCATGATGCCGCAGACCATCACATCTTTTCGCCCTTTCCGTCAGATATTCCAGCAGGCTGCTCTCTTTTGAACGCACTGCATACGGTCTTGACGAACCGTCTTTCAGTCGGCAACGGTGCAAATTCGGAATAGACCTCAAATTCATCGTCCCCGATGGAAAAGCCCGTGCCGGGCCCATCGTCATGCTGGACATAGACGACCTCGATTCCCTGTTCGCGGGCAGTCCGGATTAGTTTCCTGATGTTGCTGACAAACTTTTCAAACGCATACAGGCGTTCATCCACGATACCTTCTGTGTATCCACAACCAGTAAAACCATGTGTAAGCCCTCCTGTTTTCTTTGATTTCATGCTATCATAGATCGCCGTTTTCTACAAGCAGATTCGAAAAATCCCCATAGGGAAAACCTGTGTTTCACCTGCAGGGATTGATTCAGCCATCAAGACGATCAGGATCAGCACCACGACCACTGCAATGGCGATCAGGCAGCCGCATCCGCTGCCGTCCCCGCCGCCACCGCCATTGTTGTTGTGGTTTCCGCCGCCACCACCGCCGCCGGACGAACCGCCGAAGTTGCGGTTGAACGCCGTCATGTACTGGGCATAAGCTGCATCTGTCTGGCGATCCTATTCGTGATCCTTGGAATCGGCATCAACCTATGACAGTGCATTTTCACATCCCTATTTGCTTCTTCCAAAGCCTGTCTGATGGGTTTGTTATGGCTCCCCATCGCCGCAGCAGTCCACAGGCGGTTTTGAAAGATAAATCTCCTTCATTTTCATTTTCTGCTTAACGGCAGCAATAAAAAACCCCGCAGCGTATGATTTGACGCCGCGGGGTTTCTCAATTGTTCGGTTTGTATTGCAGCACCTTCTGGGAGAACGTCCGATCGAAGAACTGGATGAAGGGCCCAAGGCAGAACGCACAGATCAAGGTGCCAAGGCCCACAAGGCCACCCAGCAGCCAGCACAGCAGGGCGCTGAGCGCATCGGTGAAGATGCGGCACCCGAAGTACGGGCAGGTGTGTAGTCCCGCAGACCGAGGGAAAGGTAATCGTAGGGCGCGATGCCGAGGTCGGCGGTCTGGTAGAGCGAAGCGCCCAGCGCCGTGACCAGCACCGCCGCGATGACCCACGCCAACTGCACCGCCAGCGACGGCGCGTCGCCGAAGTGGGCGTGAATGGGGTCATAGAACGCCGTGACGATGTACCCGATGCAGATGCCGTTGACGAAGGTGCCAAGGCCGATGTACTTGCGCCCGAACCAGAATTCCAGCAGGAAAAACAGGATGTTCGTGCACAGGTTCTGGGTGCCCAGCGAGATGCCGAGCAGCTCCGCCAGCCGCATGTTCAGGGCGCTGATGGAGTCGTTGCCGAGGTGGGACTGCTTGAAAAGCGCAATGCCAAGGGCGATGATGACGATGCCCGCCACCATGCCCACCACCCGCCGGGCAGTCGGTTTGCGCAATGCGGTGCCGTTCATAGGGGATTCTCCTTTAGCGTTTCTTTTCCCCTATTATACGCCTACTTTGGGCGGGAGACAAACCATTTATGGAAAGATACAACGATATACGGGGATCCGCCTTACCCCTTTAATCTCACCTCAATCCGTTCTTTCTCCAGCCCCTCTCCGATCACGATGAGCACTTCCTGCCCCTTGGGGATAGCGTTTGCCGTCAGGCCGTCGGCGATGGCATCCGTTGCAGCCGTGATAGTTTTGCCCACGCCGGTTGCATGGTACAGCAGCGCAATGGTCTTGCCGTCCTCTCGCATCTTCTGCAGGTTCTCGGTGGCTTCCTGCTGGTAATCCCGAAGTTCGATGGTCTGTCCCATCTGCACCGGCAGGTCTGCTTCAAATGCCTTGAACATGGGGCTGGTGCCCAGAAACGTAATCAGCTCATCCTTGACCTTTTCCGGTTGCTTTTCCAGCTGGCTGTAGATCCAGCGGTAGACTTTCCAGTTGTCATAGATCAGGCTGTTCTGCTTCAGGAGGTCATCGGCATACTTGTTTTCGGACACCTTGCTGGGGTTGTGGTAGGTCTCACCGTCAATCTCGATTGCAATTTTGGATTCAGTGGATTCCAGAGCAAAATCAATATAACGATGCCGACCATAAATATCCACACAAGGGTATTGAACCTGCAGATTTTCAGTCTTTTCTGGGCCGAACGCCTCACAGAACAGCTGAACAAACAGTTCTTCCGCACGGCTGTTGACACTGGTTGCTTTTGATAGCTCCATGATGGCCCTCCTTTTACATTTTAAGCTTAATCATACCTAAATCAATAAACGGCCGTCCAATTTTTCTGTCCTTTTGAGAACATTCTCTACAAATCGCTTCGTCATCATCGCGATCATGTTGATAATATAGGGCTTTATATCTGCCATTACCTGTAACATAGAAACCTTCTTTCTTATATCGCTCATCTATATTTTCCTGTCATTGGTCAGTCATTGACTTGCTCCCACTGGACCCAAAAGCATTTTGCTGGAACTGTCATATTCTTTTCCTGTAAGTTCAGACCGAACAATATCATCGTTCAACATTTTAATAAATGCCGCTGCTTCTTTTGTGAAGAAATCACAATATGATCTTCTTCAAACTTGAACATAGTTTTGTAGCGAGAATGCTTTTCAGATTCTCTAACAAATCGTTCTTTTCATCTGCAAAACAGGCGAATTCTTTGCCTTTAATAACTTCTTTGCATTTGTCAACTTACTTTTATTTTCAAACGCAACAAACTTTTCAAGGCTATCTACAATATCCAGATTGCGAATAATCTCAATCGTCTTCTGTGCCCCGCTCGAATGTATTGCTCAAATCCAAAGAATCTCTGCATAAGATCCATTTTCGCCGTAACAGCACTTGAAGAAAAGATTATTATATCTGCTCGTGAATCTATCTGCACAATATCGCTATCGACTTCATCGTATGTATCTCCAATAAATAGGGCTATCACATTTTACTTCGATCAATTCTTGATACAGAGTATATATGTTGATAAACCCAAAAGTACTGGTCATTCAAATTGATTTTAAAAGAAATCCAGACAGTTTATTTCTATCACTTTCCGAGTAGTACTCTGTACGCTTTTCAGCATCATCAAGGAAAGCAAAGGGCTATAACTCTCTGTCAGACTAATCTCATAAAATTCTTTCTTATTGTCTGCAATATTTTCTGATGTGTCAAATTCTGCATCATCTGCAAGATAGGTACAATTGATAAAGCCCGCCACCTTATCTTTCGTACTAGAAAGCAACTTATCTGTTGCCCTGATTTTTTAGTTTGATATCCACTTTCATCGCGCAGGCAGGCATATATTTCAATCCCGCAGACTGAACCAGAAAACATTATCGACTTAATCGATGCCTGAATTTCTTCCTTGGTCATTTGTTCATCTCCTTCATGTAGAGGACTGTATCATTAATCACTTTATATTCTACTGTGCTCGGATTTTTAGAAATCCACCTTTTACTACAGCCAAGCAAACTTCATTATTAAAGTCAGGGTTACTTTTAAAGGTAACCTCATAGACTCGGTATCCTAAAATTGCCAACACAGGATTCGCATAGTACAAATGTGTTTTGCTTAGCAGCGCACACATCATAACCACAATAATAAGGAATGTTACCGCTCCTGAATCGTTCCTACATCATCAATCAAAGCGGGATAATCATTGTCATAAAGAAATTCAAACTTGCGTCCTCTTTTTCTACGAAGGAAGAAAGTTGATACCCTTGTTTCTTATCAGTCCATCTAAATGCCGTAAAAGAAATAAAAGATATGACTGCTGCTAAAATCCATGTAGCACATAACAAAACACAACAATCAGCACATTATTAAGGCGAACAAACTCTCCCCAATATGACTGATTTTCAGCAAGTTCGCTGACGGGGTAAATTTGAAATTGCGTACAATAGTCAAAAAGCCAATGGACTCAATGATTGCAGCATTAGCTTATGTTTCAAGCTTAAATTCATTGACGCACCTCCATAAAGCTTACAGTTCAACAAATATCCTTTTGAATACCAGTGAAGTAAATATATCCTCTACTTGTTTAGCCAATTCTTTCGAATGGATTCGTGCCCTAGCTCGATATTTCCTTCCTGTCCATGATATGAAAGGTTTGCGGATGTAGTCAGCGTATCCGTTTGATCAACAGAAATTACCTTTGCATGAAGAGCAGACATTTTATCTTCCTGTTTTGGATAGTTATAAATTCGCAGAAATTTTCCCTTATAGCAGCATAAACGGTCAAAGGCCTTCTGACTCTCAATGTCATTCACAAAAATTTCACGAGAACGCCTTCTTGGCTCTTTGAATTACACAATCGACTAACTCGGCAAAATAATCCGAGAGGGAGTACCCGGTAATTAGAATGCTCTTCCTAGCTCCCATAAGCATTTCTCTTACGGTAACCTTTGTCGGTTTTGTTTTCAACGCAAAGAAGGTGGCGCTGTAACAACTAATTCAGCGCTATCATCGTTACTTTGGGCAGTCGCTGAAACCATAGCAAGAATTTCATGAGCTTCTTTTCAGAAGAGATGGATATCTCTTTTGAATGGCTCTAATAGACTCATTTCCACCAGATATAGCATCTGTGAGAATTTTGTTTAACAAAATATCTAAGCTTATACTTCCAGTTGACATAGTTCTTCCACCAAAGTTTTAAAATAAGACTGATTTTCTCTTCCGTCAATAGGCACAATTAGTCCGCGATCCAACATGCGATTTCCATTCTCGCAAGCTGTTTCTGAGATCATACAGCAGGAATGGCACGCCGCGCCATTTGAATTATTACCAGCAGGCACATTGTTAAGGCATTCCGGATCATTTGTGCAAACCAGTGCTTCCTGGAAAGCGTCTTTCATTAAAACAATAAGCTGATCAATATTTCCCAATTCTACAAGTCCACCAAGTGAGCCTTCTTTATCGGCACTTCCGGTATAGAGCAACACACCAGACATATCATCCCCAAAATAAATACGCTCACGAATAGCGGATGAAGAGTACCCGAGGACATTGACATCTGCTTAATCAACAAATGTGCGAATGTATGCATCAGGACATACCTTGCATCTCGTAATGTGGTAACAGTCCATTCTTTAGATTCACAGAATTCCTTATAACACTGCGCATATTTCTGAGAAAGTGCTCCCAGTTCTGGATCTCTCAACCACGCATCAATACTATCCCTATTAAACTCAATAAAGACACCTTCACCGTGCACTTCTGCAGCAGGAAGCCATTTTTCAGTCTTACCCTTATTTAGATAAACGATATTTGTCTGCTCATCAGCATCTGGATCCGGAGCATCTACACGGGTGAAGCCAAGCAGCACTCTCACTTCTCTTAATCGTGTAATGCGAATGACTCTCTTAAAATACGGGAGCAGATAATCCGGAAGCGGATCCTCCTCAGCCTTAAAATGTTTTTGTTGGAGGCGTACACAGGATCTGCGTGATGCGTAATGGCGTTGTATTCCATCTGCTTAATCTCAGTAAATTCCTTGATGTTCTGTTGCCTGCGTTCTAACGCTGCATCGAATTCATCTTTGGCATAAGCACCGAAATAGAGCTCGTAAATTTTAGCCACGCCATCGTCACCCATTAGAGTCTTAGCCAGTTCAATATCTCGCAAATGCTCATCAATCAAGTTATAAAGCGGATTGATCCAAGGTGGAATGGATATGGCACTTCTCATTACTGGAAAATATACATTCGACGCGCCACGCTGAGAAGGAATCATTTCCTTATCGCATTTTCATTTTATGATTTGGCCGGAACGGGTGATGTCCGGAACATTTCATACCTTCAAAATTCTCATGCTGCGTTGCGCCGCTCATACTCCGTCGTGCCCCACAGGAACATTTAACCCACATATCTGCAAGCGTTGATGTATTGCCAGTTGAATACATCCTCATCGTACCTTTGCAGATTGTATTGCCACCGTGAACCCACCAGCTCCAAGGGAAATCATCCATATGGCCGTTCTCACAAATAGTAATAAAACGAGAAGGATAAGCCTGTCTATGACATTCCGGACAAGTTACACCAAACTTCAGATATCGATCCAAGTCAAAATTCTCTCTTAAATCAAATATTCTCCCACATTTCACATTGGAACAAACATGCATATAAGGGAATGAGACCACTGGAATATCTCCGCTATAAGAAGTCCGTGGCATATAAAAGCAGTCAACGCCCAGATATGAGGCCAATCTGCCATCTATAATTTTCTTTCCTTTTTCCTTCCAATAGTTCAAGTCCAGAACCGTGACGGAATCTTTCACGGCATCCACAATAGAACCTGGACCAAATGTAGTTATCAACTGATTAGGACGAATCTCACCTAATTTATTATTATCAAACATAGGCTTTTAGTCCTCCGTGTAATAGAACATATTTGCTGCACTCTCAACATCACGCATAGAACGAAGAGTCGGCTTTTCAAGATCAGTACAAACTTCGCCATAAGTGTTCATTAGGCGATTATACGTTTTAGTTGTATAGACATAGTATCTAAGTTCCTTGGATTGAGTTGCCAGCAATTTCCAATTGCTTATAAAATCATCAATCTCATGTTCGGCATCTGCCTTAGCAGAAGGCTTGATGATGTTCAATCGATTCATGATAAGAGCCTTCACTTCATTAAGTTGCTCATCGGTTAGCTTATCAATAGCTGCTGCTCCATCATTGCTTGCAAATTCCGGATAATGCAAACGAATTGCAGAAATAACCAGTGCATGCAACACGCGGTCTCTTGCACGCGCGGAAAACGGTGTCGCAGTTGTGCCTTCAACAAAACGATATAGCTGTGCATGATAACCAGTAAAATTCTCATAATGAGACAAGTCACGAGGTCGATAAGGGTTATATAAAGTAACTACTAAGCCCTGGATAAGAACGTCCAATACGGCTCGTTGCCTGAATATATTCGGAGTTCTGCTTCGGTTGACCAGTTACCACCATGAGACCAAGCCGATCCACATCCATACCAACAGCAATCATATTAGTTGCAATTGCCGTATCTAGGCAATTGCTATCTGTATATGGAGTTTCCAACTGACTTAGTTTCTTCGGAATGTCATAGGAAGGCATGCGAGAAGTAATTTCAACCTTATGATTAAGGAAACGCTGCCTACTCATTCCATATTTTTCTTAATACGCTGAATTCTGTCAGGAATATCATCCTGTAGCAATCGAACGGCACCGCCGAGTTCTCGAATACTGTTATAATACCCAACAAGGGTATAGTAAGGGTCAATAACATCCTTGTACTCATCATCCAGCGAAAGATTATAAGCACTTTGAAGGATAATCGAATATACACGCAGCAAAGCTGTCTTTACAGACTGGCCTGGTGCGCAGACACCAACGTATCTTCTAAACGGATCTTGTTCGACCGGTACCTCACGAATATAGAAACTGTCACCGATTTCAAACCCATTTGGTGGAAATTGCGCAGTTACTTTTCTGCCATATAAGCATTTTGTCTGCTCAGCAGCATTTTGATAGTTGCCGTAGAAACAACATACTTTGGCTTGATTTTCTTACCTCCAATCGTATAGGAACACAGATCTTCAATAACTGTTTCATATGCACCGTATACGGTTCCCAGAGGTCCTGTGATAAGATGCAGCTCATCTTGGATAATCAGCTCCGGCGGAAGGAATGGTTTAATCGATCTAAGCGTAGCTTTGGGCAACTCTTCTGTACGAGTATGCCGAGCATGGTCCGCTCCAATAGCAACATAGCCATCGCGACTGCAAATTCTATCAACGCGACCAAACAGAGCATTTGTATTCACCTCCACGGAAGGCGGGCAAACTTATCAACTGTTGACAGAATAATGGTCGGGCACTTAGCATAAATTTCTTCATCTACCAGATAAACCGGAATTTTCATCTTATTGCTGGGTTTATACCTATAGAACATGCATTTATCATCCGAACAATAGATGCTAATCGATTTTGTAGGAATATCTATATAAAAATTTTCCTCTGTAAGTGGCTTCCCGCAGAATGGACATGTAAGCAGCTGTTTGTAGATAGCGTTTTTCTTGCTTCTTGCTGTTCTTGTTTTAGCTGGATCCTCCGGATCTTCTTCCAATTCTTTAAAGGTGTTCGGAGTCACAGTACCACCAACCCAGAAACCAATACTGATGGGTTCTTTTCCGTATTTCGGATATTCTTTTGTCGGATGAGTTCCGCAGCCAGAATCATCTTGGTGATACGATCTCTCTGTTGCGTAGTAAGTAGGCGCAAAGTATAACGCAAGATTGCAGTTACACCGCCGTCACGATTGTATTCATCGTTCTCGTCAGCACGCAGCCTTCTATTTGCAATAACAAATGCCATAAGGCCCAGATATGCCTCGGTCTTGCCTCCACCAGTGGGAAAGTAGAAGATCCACGACTTCACGGTTATCATGCTCCGGATCTACAATACCTTTCAGATTCATGAGAATAAAAGCAATCTGGAAAGGCCTCCAGCCAAAATTATTGGAAGGATTGCGAGGATCCACAAAATCCCTAAAGGCACACTCGATACCGGCTCCATGCTTCTTAGAGAAATTCATAATATTTCTCTGAAGAATCATGGAACGATTCATAAAGCAAAAGGCATCAAACGAAATATCATCCTCTACAAGTAGCTGAATGCCCGCGCGGATTCTTCCAAGAGCTTCTATACATTTATTTATTACTGTGTCGCCAATTTCTTTCTTGAACTTAGCATCATCCATTTTGAATCATGAACCAATTTTTCTGAATCCAATCCTCATAGGAATCCGCCAAGACATTCAGCCGGTTAATGATGTCATCTTTTCTTTGCAACAGAAAGAGTTCTCATAGAGAAGAAGAACGGGTCAAATCCTTCCAAAGCAGCACTAACACCTGGAAATTCGTACTCTGGAATAAATGTCGATACAATTTCAGAAGCACGTCCATTTTATTGGCTTTCCAAGTTGCTGCGCAACCACGTCCCCTTCCTAAAATAGGTCGCTGGGCAAAGTAAAATTCATCGACGGCAAGGATTTTTCTGCATATGTGTTCTGCCACGAAGATATCCATTTTGTCCTGGGAATAGGCACGCAAGTTGACTTGGAACATCATTCCAGCAATATCACTCTCAGGATTTTTGCGCTTGTTGATAACATATGCTGTTACCAAGGTATACCCCTGCTTGAGGCCGATTTTAGAAATATATAAAATAACATTTGAATCACAGACCAAAGGGTATTCTTTGGTCTTACTAAACTCTTGCAGATCAATAACAACTGTCTCTTTCTGCGGATGACGTGTATACGTGCTTACATCAACTTTTTTTCCCTCTTTGTTAGTGGTTTTATCAGAAGCTTTGGTGTAATCGCCCCAAGTCACATCCACATTGAAAGATTTTGTACTACTTTCTAGGTAAAAGCTGATGCCAATGGAAGACGGTGTTTTAAATCGATTTGTAAAGACCGGCTCATTATCATCGTCTTCACCCGCAGTATAATCTGCATCCCCTTCGAAAGAAGCATCTCCATCGACTTCCTGCTCATTCGAATCATTTTCACTGGTTTGTGGCGCAAGCATACCCACGATATATTCAAAGCGCGGGTTTTGATTCAGTATTTCATTTTCACTACTTGGTCCCAACAAGTCTTTCTTTAACATTTCTATGACTTCTTGGCGAACCTCAGCAAACTTAAATCTATCTGCCATGTGGTGCCTCCTGTTAAAATTTAAGGACAATGTTAATCAGAAGCAATGGATTGATTTCCTGAGACTGATTAAATCGATCAATTTCAGCCTGCGCCTCGTCTTGAATCTCTTTTCTGCGCTTAGGCAGGTCGTGTTGCAGCTTATCCATTTTTTTCTTCGCTTCAGCTGCTTTTTCGGATATCCTTTTTCCAGCGTATCAGTAGCCGCCATTTCAGCAAGTATGTACTCCTCAACTTCTTTTGAGCATCAGTAAGCTGAACATGAAGCTGTTCTTGTTGAATATTGACCCAGTTTTCAATCTTCTTCTTGTTATATGCGATAGTAGGGGCTACAGTTTTATCATGCTGATCCTGAACTTCTGAAATCAAGCGAGTATAAATCCGGTGAAAATAAGATTGTTCTTCTTCTGTCGGTTTAAAATAGCGAACATCCGAATCATTAGCCTCCTCCAATGCGGAGACAATCTCATCTTCAGTAAAATTGATATACTCACCATTTTCATCACAAAGTAGTAAAACTGGGAAGAGGAGTTTTGTATTGTCCATGAATGCTCCAAGAAACAAAACGCCATGTGAACCAAATATCTTTTCACCCCAGTTGTCGATTTTCCAGTAATGTAGCTTGTGATCCACTTCTGGTTCTTTAAACTGGTTCCAATATTCAACATCACATAGATATTTATCGATATCAGCCTTGGTCTTTTCCAACGCTTGCCCTTTCGCCTCTCTACTTTCTGTAAGCAGAATTGAGCGAAGTTCTGCTGCATGAGCATTCTTCCTTGCATCTAGCTGCCTGTTCAAAGCTGCAAATGCTTTCCTTACCGCAGTGATATTCTTACAATTCTGGTAAATCTCCAGAATACGCTTTTCAAAACTCACACCAGATTCAAGTGCGCCTAGCGCAACATCCGATGCACCAAACACGCCCTCGAACAGTTCAAACTTCTTAGAAAGAATATCATATACTCTGCGATCTGCTTCATTATCCGTATTCAACAGATTGATTGCTACGACATCGTGAGTTTGTCCATAGCGATGACAACGGCCAATTCTCTGCTCAATTTTCTGCGGATTCCAAGGCAAGTCATAGTTAATGATTGTATTGCAAAATTGTAGATTTAGACCTTCTGAACCAGCATCTGTAACAATCAAAATCTTGGCATGACTCTTGAAATAATCGACAATTGCGTGCTTATATTCCACATTTCTGCCATAGTTTGTTTTACCAAAATTCTTGACCTGCCATGTTCGAAAGATTTCCTTCGTCATGGCATCATCAAAGTCACCATTAAAGAGAAGGATATCTTCCTCGCTATAACCAGATTTTCTTAGTTCCGCGGCTATATATTTTTGTGTTCGCTTAGACTCTGTAAAGACGACAGCCTTCTGATTCAATCCCTCAGAAATCTGGTGGTCAAATGCGGATTTCAATGCTTCCCTCAACGCAATAATCTTTGCATTCGTCTTTATAGCCCTTGCCATTTCAAGAATATGTCTTACAATCTTGAGCTCAGCCTGAATAGCCTGTTTCTTCTCTGCTGTTTCTTCATCATCGTATTCGTTGAACCCTTCCTCGTCGATTTCATCTTCTACATACCCCAGAATAAATCGAAGCCTTCTTGGGCATACGCAGATTTTGTACCTTCATAGAGTTTTTCAAGACGTTTTTCTAATACTTCAAAGGTCTCTATCAAAGCAAAGCTAGAAGATGCAAGCAACTTTCGAATAACAAGAATAATCAACCCACGATTCGCATTCGGAATAGAATACAGCGGATCACGACGCAGAAAATCATTGGTCACATCATAGAGTTCTTTTTCTTCTGCGGTCAAATGGAAATCGACCGTAATACAGGTTCTCTTGCTGAAGGCCATGTATTTTCCGACATCGCGTCGAAGGGTGCGATATAACACCGGAAGAAGTTCCTGTTTTAATTTCTCATAATCACAGCCATCTACAAATCGACGGTTGAAAACCTTTTCTGATCCGAAAATACGAGGATCGATAAAGAAACCAGTCCATGAAGATCAGTAAGGGAATTCTGTAGCGGCGTAGCAGTTAAAAGAATTTTAGGAATTCCGTGTGTCAAATCATAAAGATTTTTGCCCGCTTTGTGCCATGAAAACATTCCGCAGATTATGAGCCTCATCAATAATCAAGAAGTCCCATTTGACATGAGGAAAGCGCTTAATTAGTTTCGATGAATAATCATAAGAAGCAATGACAATACTAACCTCATCTGCGTTTCCAAGGTGAGTTTGCACATTGGCAAGGTCATGCTCAACCGTGTACCGATCCAGAATAACAGCTTGGCGTCCAAACTTCTCAAAGCTCTACTTCCCATTGTTTTCTCAAAGTAGCAGGAAGCGAAATCAGCACTTTTGCTCCGTTGTCCAGAACATAATTAAGCACCAACCCAGCTTCGATTGTTTTGCCCAGACCAACCTCATCTGCCAGAATGATGCCGCCTGTCTTTAATGCTTGAATGGCCGCACAAAGGCATTGACCTGATGGGGATTTGGCTCAATATCCGCATTCAGTAGACATTCAAATGGAGCCTTGGCCAATTGTTGCTTCTTATACCAGCTATATTGTTCAAGTAGGAGATTGCTTTTCATCGATACCCTCCTTACTTAATTCATTGGCGATTCCTTCTGCGATGCCTTTAGCCATTAACGTAGGAACGGCATTGCCTATCTGTACAAATTGAGCCGTTCTCGGGCCTTCAAAGAAATAATCATCCGGAAACGATTGGATGCGAGCGGCCTCCCGGACAGTAATCGAACGGTGTTGCTCAATATCCGGATGAATAAAGTAATGTCCATCTTTTGAGATATGAGCCAACATGGTGTGGCAGTACGCCTCGTCTCCCTCTACAACTTTAAATCGATCCAGAAACGATTTTCGGTTTTGTGTGTCTTCAGTTCATCCGGCAAATCATTATAGTTCAGACGTTTGTGCCCATCATTCCAGAGTTCAATTGTACGCCGATAAATCTCAATATCCCTGTCTTTATTGGGTCTTGCGCAATGATGCGTCAGAATGTCAGAATCCTTGCGGATTCCAGTGCTTCTTAAATAATCGCTGAAATCATCTGATCTGTATTCACCCGATTTTCCTCCTGGCTGCAACGCTGGCAGATCACTGAGAATATCGTTAACCGTAGCATCCGCTATTGTCTGCTCAAACTGCGGATAAGAAAGCCCACTATTTTTCAGCCACCCGACAATGATCATTCTTCTTCGGTTTTGCAGCACACCAAAATTCTTTGAATTTTGCTCATGACATTCAATCTCGTAGCCAACGGAACGCAGCGCTTCCTGGACTTTCAGCCAGGTTGCACCACCGTTTGCTGACTTGATTCCCATAACATTCTCAAAACGAACATCTTTGGCTGATATTTCTGAAGGAATCTCGCATACAGCTTATAGAGATCATTTCTAGGATCCGCTGACATCGGCGTTTCCATATGCTTGCTTTGCGCTCTTCCCACCAAAGAATATGCCGGCAAGGCGGTCCACCAATAATGACATCTACTTGCTTGATGCCTCTTTGCGTAAGGATCCTATCGATATTTTCAAATAACCTTGGAAGAGTTTTATTTGACATCGTTTCGCAAAATACGGATTGTAGCTGCTCCTCTGGAATATGTTGCAGAAATTCGTCGCGGGTGATTTTTCTGCTAATATAATCCTTGTAGATATCAAGCTTCCCTTGTGCTTTGAGATAATAGTATCCCGTTCGTGTTTCCAATGTTTGAGCAGCATATGGGTTCATCTCCACATGCGCTACAGGTGAAAAGCCCGCTTGGATAAAGCCTTCGGACAATCCACCAGCTCCTGCAAATAAATCTATAAAATTGTAAGAGCCTGTTGTGGCGTTGATACGTTCCATGATGAACCCTATCCGTGTAATTAATTTAGTCTTCAAACACACCGTCTGTGTCAAAATATGGTCTAACTCATCCGTATTGATTGCGGCAAGCACCTTATTGCGGATACTGCCTTTTGCAAGATCTAACCGCTTAAAGCGATTTTCTCCTGCTGCGTCTTTTCCAATACGTATCAGCTGCACTCGGCCAATTCTTGGTTCATTTGCAGCATAGTTTGCAAGTCCCTTAGCTTTGCCCAAGTTATCCTTGAAATCCGGATTGTGCGGCTCCAAAATATCAACGATATACTTGAGAATTGGGTCTCGGCGAACAATGATGAAATCGGATAAAGCTCCTTGCATTTCCGTCCATTTCATAAGGCATTCGCAGTGACCAAGACTGTCGAGACGGATTCCGCAGCCAGCAAACATAATCCTCTCGTTTTGCTCTTCTGCCAAAACAGCCTGTTCCCAGCCATTCAACTTATTTTTGCTATTCCATCTGCATTGGCAAAAGATGATCCGTGTACTTTATTCCATCTGCTTCAACCTTGGCACTGATTGTCTCCGGAAGAGTAAAGTTGTGCTTACTGATTTCATCACCGTTAGCAACAATATCGCTATACTGCTTTTGACACTTCTCCGGTTTGGCCACAATATATTTACGATACTGGTCGTTCAATTCATGGAACTTCTTCTCAGCGTATTTATTTAATTCCGCAATACACTCGCTGTCGAATGCGAACAGAACACAATCCACCTTAAAGGCGTTCGGATTGTCGAAGTCGATATATTTACGCCCATATGCCAAGTGGAAACCGCATCCACCCATTTTGCGTCTGCTACTCTTAGCTGACGATCAAGGTCAGACTCGGATGCAGTAAACATATCTATGTGGTTATCGCTTTGTATTTTCTCACCGAAAACATCGAATATCTGAACAGACAGTTTCATCTCCATGACTTGCTTTGTAAGCTCGTCATATTTTCCAGCATCATGCAGACCGTTCACATAGTTGCGGATAAGTTCAGCAACATCGTTTTCACATCCTCAGCCGCCGTAATACAGATATTGAACTGTGATAACAGCCCTGCCAAGCTCATCAAAGACTTCAAATAGCTGTTGATTTTTACCGCACGGACGATATAAGTCAGATATCCCTGTTCATTGATGAACTTTGTGATTCCTTCACGATCTATTGTTGGAAGCATCGACATCTGCGATACAGCCGGTGTCAGCACTGGCTGCTCTTTATTCACAGATTGATTGCCCCACCAGTTCTCTCAGTTTCTTGACCTGCATGTACATCGTTTCCAGACACTGTTTCCAGCGGAATCGTCTGGTGTTGTCCTTCTGCGGGAATTTCTGAATCTGCTCCACCTTGATTCGCTGCCACAGCTCCAGAATTTGACATATCTCCAACTGCTGTGGAAGGTGCCGCAGCAGGCTCTTCTTGGAAGCCATTCGGGTAATCAAAGATACTCAGCTGACCAACCGTCTGTTTTTGCGTTTTCTTTCGCTGGGTGTGAACCGACCATGTATCATAGGTCTGATCTTCCAGAGATTCACCATCGACAACTGTCGGGATTTCTCCGCCTTCGGTTGCCTGCAATTCATCAATGACCTTTTGAACGGTATCCTGGTTGAAATACGGAAGGAATAGCCGCACATCATTTAAGGAATCATCCACGAGAATATGGCACTGGAGTGGTGTGCGAACCATGCGTCCGAGCAGCTGTGCAATATAAGTTGCGTCTTCCGCACGCCGGAAGGACATCATAGTTTCTGCACGAGGGCAGTCCCAGCCAGTGGACAAATTTTCTTTAAATAAGACAACACGGATGCGGCGATCTTCTGCAATCTCGGATGGCTCGATATGCGGCACGGTCAATCCGTGAATCGACAATGTGCCCGTAGAACCGAAGGTATGCACAACTTCATTTTCTTTGAAGGTGTCGCCCATACGCTCTTCGATTTTCGCAATTACATCGTCCAGATCGGTGTCAGATACTTTCGTACCGGAACCAGCACAGACTTGGATAACAAACACCGGATTTACATTGGTGTAGTGCTGCTCATAGGTATACTGATACCAGTGCTTGCACTTATCCTGCCATTCGTCTGTCGCCGCTTGGAGTACGGCCATGTCACCGTGTTTGATTGGATCTTCCGGATAAGTGATTACAATACGATCTTTGAGCAATCCAGATTGGCGAACTTTGGCCGGGGAAATAACAACCTTATGCAATGTAGAGCTTGTTGCCTGCCCGACAAGGGAATTAAAACGTTCGGCAGTTGCACTCATTCCGATAACGACCGGAATGGGCGACAGATTCTGCTCGCTGCTGCCCTTGATAAAACGCTGCATGATGGTGGTAGCCGTTCCCGCCTGGCGTCCCTGCATACCACGGTGTGCCTCGTCAATAATGAAATACAGACGGTCCGCTTTTTCTCTTGCCGTATTTTCAATGGTCTCCCAAATCGTATACTGTCGCGTATCCGAATGACGGCTCAGATTACCGGCCTTGCCAAGCTTCTGCGTATTCAGAAAATAGATATGACCGTCCTCCAGAATCTCTCGGTCGAAAGATTCATCCGAAATCACTACGCACTGATCCATACGGACCTTATCTGCTTTCAGCTCGATCTTCTGCTTGGACTGTTCATTCAGCTGTGGAGAATCCGAAAGCCATACAAAATGGCCTCCGGCTGTTCAGTAAACTGCTCAGAGCCGTAAAGATATCTTCAATCAGGGCAGACATGATAATCGTTTTGCCAGAACCCGTTGGTGCCTGGAGCGAAACCACCTGAGGGATCTTCAGCATGCGATAGTTATTCAGCGCCATCGCCACGCGGAGGCGCATTTCATTGACCGCCTGTTTTGAAATGGGAATAATTCACAAATCATTCTTAGTTTCTCCCTCTGTTCACACGGAAGTGATCCAAGTAATCCCGGTAAAGCTGATACGCATTTTCAACATTCAGATTTTTACCATCGACTGATAATTCACTTCATAATCGGTTGCTAAGTATACCGTTTGATTTCCGGATGCTCCGCAAGCTTCTCCGCAAAATCGGCAAATGTATTCTCGTTGATCAAGACTGCAAATTGATTCTCCGGCAAGATCAGCATGTCCGGGACTTGTTCTCCGGTCAATTCCGGACATTTTCCTTTGCACCAGTTTTCAACCACAATGTAGGCAGCATTTCCGAAATGCGCATACCAAGAGAAACCGCTGTCGGATCCAAGAACCCAAGTTTGAAGAATGCCGCATTTGCCTTGAAACCGTCCGCCATATGCATCGGAGGCTCGCTGCCAAGATAATCTCCCTTTAGAGGATTGCCATTCACATCGTGCCCTCAATGGAGCAGACCGTACGCGGCCATGTGACATAGTGGGCAATGCCGAGCTTTTCCCATTCCGTATCGCCGGGCTGATAGCCTTTGTCTTTCAGCATCTTTGCTTCCTCTGCGGAGACCTCATTGTTGGTCACCATAATGCAACGTCTGTGCCCGCCATCCTCGGCGTTGAGCAGGTTCACTGCATGCATAGTCGTGCCGCTTCCTGCGAAGAAGTCAACGATGAGGGCATTAGGCTTATTGGCAACAAAGAAACGTATCGTGTCATGGACCGCATATAGAGACTTAGGAAATGTAAAGTTTTTCTCCAATTATACTATTAAGTAGCTTTGTGCCATTAAGCGTTGCGTCATGTGAAGAAATGCGCCACTGTGTTCCAGAACCAATTCGGTGGCCACAGTATCAGACATTACAGATCCGTCTTCCGCATATCCGCTAATTTCAAATGCTCCTGATTCTATTTTCTTGATTTCACCTTTCTTGAGATATGATATAGCCATTCCTGTTTCGGTAAAACGACCTAAGTGTACATAGCCTTTCTGTGCCAACTCCATCAGGCCAGTATTCGCAATCTGCCAGTTACCTTCCTCACCATTACTGCGTATTGGCCAAATGGCTACTGTACCTTCTGGTGCCTGAACTTCATTTAAGTTTGTTCCGTAATATGGTTCGCCAACTGAATGGATTGCCTTCCCATCCTCTCTAACAAAATTGGATAAAAAAGTTTTCCGATCAGATCTGCGGACATTTGTTCCGGTTCTTATTAGTGTGTTCCACCGCAACATTGTTGCCCGTTTATCATTGGGTCTGATTCGCCATTCATCAGAAAGATTAACTCGTTGCGCTTCTGATGTGCCAATGCGAATAATATAAATGTACTCATCAACACGCGCAAATGCCCCATGCCGACTTACACCTGCAGGATTTATCACTGATGAAACCATTTGCATATTAGCCTCTGGAAATATTTCCTCCAGCAGGCAGCCAAGATGCAGGTATTCTTTTCATCAATGGTCACGATCAACACGGAATCCGCTGGATTCAGCAACTTCTTTGCTAACTGCAAACGCCGCTGCATGAAGGAGAGCCATTTGCTGTGACGATAAGCGTCATTGCCATCCACATAGTCGTTGTTATATTTCCAGTCCTTTGCGCCGGTATTGTAGGGCGGGTCGATATAAATGCAATCCACCTTACCCGCATACAAATATTCCAGAAGCTGCAAGGCGTGATAGTTGTCCGCTTCAATCAGCGTGTGCCAAAGATCGCTATCCGGTGCATTACAAACTGAATCCAACGGTTTCAGATAGGGATAGATGGATTCTCCAAATTCCGCAACACGAACGATATCCTTCAGCTCAAAGGTGGCCGTTTCATCTTTCTGTTCCGGCTTAACGCAAACAGCGGTATCGCCTTCAACCTTCAGCACAACATAGATGGATTTGTCGTCCTTGCTGTCACGGCGCATAACGTTACAGCCGCTTTTGATAGGCACATCATAGAGAGGCGTGCTTTCCGGCATATGTTCTTCAAAGACCAAGCCGAATTTCTTCTGCTTGGCCATTTTACTCACTTCTTCCTGAATTCTATTTCGAAGAGTCTCATCTTGGATCTGGCTAATTAAATCATTGATTGCAGCCATTGGTACGACCCCTTTCTTAGTTTTCTTTTGTCTTCACGTAGCGACCACTCTTGATTCTTGCGTCAGCTGGCTTTTCCGCATCCTCTGGAATTGCCCAGTATGAACCGATTTTCGTTGCTCCGGGAATTCGTCCTTCTGAGCACAAGACATTAATTCTTCTTGTGGAAAGCCTCCATTTTTCAGCCACCTGACTGATTGATAAATATTCCATAAGTTATCTCTCCATCTATAAGTGAAAGCTAAACAATACTCTATTATAGTATAATCTCAACCTCGAACAAAATCAACCCGTCTATTTTCTCTCTCAGTAATCTTTAAATCCACTTTCTGCAAGCAGGGCGTCTGTCTATACAAACGCCATTTTGCGCTGCAAAATGCTTGTTGGGAATTCCCAAACCCTTTGTGATCTGCATCGTACCGCTGCAGGCTGCGCGTTCCTGCCGAACGCTTTTTGATGGAGTTCATGATTCAGTGGTATATTCGCTGGGCACAGACCCACTTAAAAAAAAGTGCCGACAATGATTTTGTCAGCACCCACTGTAACCTATTTACTTCTCTTTGATGTACGGTATGTTATCGATATATGCGTTCAAAATATCGGTTGCGGCTTTCTTCTGACCCGGTGTAAGACGGCTCAGCTTCCGGTTCAGCTCATCATCTGCCACATAAGATGCTGGGGCTGCGGTGTCACGGATCAGCGTATCCGCTGGAACATCCAATGCTTCAACGATCCGGATGAAAGTGTCCAGACTTGGCGTCTTCACCCCACGTTCCAAATCACCCACATAGTTTACAGACAGATCTGCTTTCTCGGCCAGTTTATCCATTGTCCAGCCTTTTTCCTGCGTTGTTCTCTGATTCGTTGGCCTAAAAGTGTTTTCATAACATCCTCGCATTCTATTGGCGTTAAATCAGATTGGTTTTCCCAGCCCGCGCCGTTTGCGCTCAATCAGTCCAAACTTTTCCAATTCCCGGAACAGTTTGGTTGCCTTGTTGTCTGCGCAGCCCAGTGCATCCATCACTTCCTGCACAGGAAAAATGATATACACCCTTCCCTGCTCATCCAGCCATCCGTTTTCACCGACAGCCCCATGCGGTCCAGCAGGATGCCGTACAGCGTTTTGGCATCGGTGGACAGGTCCTTGAATTTTATGTCCCGGAATAAAATTTTGGGCACCCGGAAATACGAGAACATCTCGCCCGACTGCCCATAGAAATAGTCAAACATCCTGACTTCCTCGCTTGTTCTGCCTTGTCACATCCTTGACACCTCCGTTCGTAGTATGATGAAATATGTATGACTATCGTTATTTTTCTTTACAAAGATGGCCTGCCATGCTACAATAGCCGCATCTACGGCCACTGGACAACAGGAAAGGAGTATCTTATGGCCAAAACTGCCGACACCATTGCCATCTATTCCCGCAAATCCCGCTACACCGGCAAGGGCGAAAGTATCGGAAATCAGATCGACCTCTGCCGCGAATATATCCGCACTCACTACGGCGATGCTGCCGCGGAACATGCCGTTGTCTTTGAGGACGAGGGCTTTTCCGGCGGCAACCTGAACCGCCCGGATTTCAAAAAGATGATGACTGCGTCCAAGGAACGGAAATTCAAGGCCATTGTGGTCTACCGTCTGGACCGCATCAGCCGCAACATCAGCGACTTTTCCAGCCTGATTGAAGAACTGGGACGGCTGGGCATCGACTTTGTGTCCATCCGTGAAAGTTTTGACACGTCCAGCCCCATGGGCCGCGCGATGATGTACATCGCATCCGTGTTCAGTCAGCTGGAACGTGAGACCATCGCGGAGCGCATCCGGGACAACATGCACGAGCTGGCAAAGACCGGGCGCTGGCTGGGCGGCACCACCCCACGGGCTATGCTTCCGAGAGCGTCAAGAGCATCACGGTGGACGGCAAGACCAAAAGGCCTGCAAGCTCAAGCTGCTGCCGGACGAAGCAGAGATCATCTACAAAATTTTCGACCTCTACGAGCAATACGATTCCCTGACCATGACTGAGACCGAGCTGCTGCGGCAGGGCATCAAAACAAAACCGGGCGTTCGTTCACCCGGTTTTCCATCAAGTCTATTTTGCAGAATCCTGTCTACCTGATTGCAGACAAGGACGCCTATCAGTATTTTGTGGACAATGAGGCAGAACTGTTCGCCCCGGAGTCCGATTTCGACGGTGTGCGCGGCGTGCTGGCCTACAACCGCAGCGACCAGGAAAGGCCGTGCCACCGTCTACAATCCCATCAGCGAATGGATCGTTTCGGTGGGCGAACACCCCGGCATCATCTCCTCGAACCGGTGGATTCGGGTGCAGGAGTCGCTGGAACGGAACAAATCCAAGTCCTACCACAAGTCCCGCGGCAACGAAGCCCTGCTCACCGGCCTGCTGTGGTGCTCCTGCGGCAGCCGGATGTACCCGAAGGTCACCGGACGCAAAACTGCCGACGGGCAGGTTGTCTTTCCTTATATGTGCAAGCTGAAGGAGCGCAGCCGGAGAGAGTTATGTAATGTCCGGAATGCCAACGGCAATTTGCTGGATGCTGCCATCTGCGAACAGGTCAAGCACCTTGCCGACCATTCCAGCGACTTTATGAAGCAGTTGGAAAGGCACGGTCTGCCCATGCGGGCAACCGCCCGAGTGTGAGACCAAGCTATCTGCCCTGCGCAAAGAGCAGGCCGAGACGCAGCGGAAGATCAATGCACTAATCGATTCGCTGGCTGACTTCGGCGACAGCACCGCTGCTGTCCACCTGAAAAGCGCATCGAGGAACTGAATGCACAGGATGCCACCCTGAGTTCCCGCATCCGGGAGCTGGAAAGCCTTACAGACGAAGGCGTTCTGGCCGGACTGGAATTTGATGTCATGCGTCAACTGCTGACCGTGTTCCACGACAACATCGACGATATGACCGTGACCCAGAAGCGTGCTGCCATCCGCACGGTGGTGCGCAAGGTAGTGTGGGACGGCAAGGTGGCGCATGTGGTGCTCTTTGGTTCACTGGAGGATGAGATCGACTGGACCACCTTCCCGGTAGACCCGGAAGAGGACGAGAATGACCCCGAGGGCGGTGGAGATGGTTCCGATTCTTCATCCGGCGTTCGCTCGGGTGAGGATAGCAAACGAGATCCGGATGCAGTTCCGGCGGGAGCGCAAAGCGGCAGCACCGTTTCCCTGCAAGAAACACTGGAAGCGGATGGGGAGTCTGCCCTGACGCTGGCGGACGTGCTGCAGGACGGCTTTTGCATGGAGGAATGCTGTGAGAAGAAGGCAGACCTGCTCCGGTGCGGCAGCTGCTGGAAACGCTGCCCGCGCGGGAGCGGCAGATCCTGCTGCTGCGGTACGGGCTGGCCGGGCAGCCGCCCTGACCCAGCTGGAAACGGCACAGCTGCTGGGCATCAGCCGCAGCTATGTGTCCCGTCTGGAAAGCCACGCGCTGTGCCAGCTGCGCCAGCATTGGGACAAAACCGGCGCAGGAGTGAAACATTTCTCCTGTGCCGGTCTCGGAATCCTTATTCGGTCAGCGCGCTTGCCTGGATCTCGTCCAGCTGCTCAAAGGTGTACAGCCGGTTCAGCGCCTCGACCAGCTCCTTTTGAAAGGCGCGGCGGCAAGCCCAGTGCATTCAACAGCTTTGCCTTACGCTCTGCGCTGCCCGGCTTGCCGGAGAGCCCCATTCGTACAGGTCCGTGTAGGTGATCTGCCGGCCTTCCGGGCGGGCAGGCGCTGCGCCTGCCTCAGCCCCGAGGGCATCCCGCAGAGCCTGCAGAACGATGGCATCCTCCACACCTTCCACCCCAGCAAACCTTCCTTGCCGGGCTGCTCCTTGCGCTTTTCCTTGCCATGAATGGCGGGCACATAGGCCTGCACCACGTTCTTTCGCCCACCAGATTCGTGATGTAGTTCCGGATGCGGAAGCCCGCCGCATCCGAATCCGTCAGCAGGATCAGCCCGTTTTTCTGCGCCAGCGCTTTGAACAGCTGCTGGCGCTTTTGTCTTTGTAAATGCCAAATCCATCCGTCAGCAGGATCATAGCATCGGTCAGGTGCGCAAGGCGGGCGGCATCGTATTTGCCCTCCACAATCAGCACCCGGCCGGTATGGATCATTTCATTCTGCATCATCGTCCACTCCCTGCCATGGCCAGCCGGCACAGCGCCGTTTCCAGCAAGATCTGCTCTTCCACCGGCTGGCTCTTCAGGCTCTGGTCCAGCTCCAGCAGCACCTGCAGGCAGGCTTCGATCTGCCCCAGCGTATAGTGCGACGCCGTTTCGGCTGAGCGCTTGAGCCGGTAATCGCTGCCCTTGTAGCCAAAGTCCTTGAACACCGTACTGTAGTTCTTTTTGCGGGCCGCGCCCAGCTTGACCCGGTACAGGTCCACATAGCTGCCGATCATGGCCGCTGTGATGGCAATGGGCTCCTGCTGCAGGCGCAGAAGGGTCTGCAATTTCTTGCAGGCACCGGTGGCGTTTTGGCGGTGATCATGCGGATCATCTCAAACACATCGGCTTCCAGGCTCACGGTGCCCATATCGGCCACCATGGCAGCGGTCACGGTCTGGTAGCCGGACAGCGCACAGAGCTTGTCCACCTCGTTTTCCAGCAAAATGGATCCTCGCCGCAGCGTTCCAGCAACGCAGCAGCCGCGCCGTCCGGCAGTGAGGTTCCCTGTGCCTTTGCCCGGTCGATCATCATGGCCTTGAGCTCAAAGGGCCGGGGCTTGGCCAGCTCTTCAACGTAGCCGATGGCCTTGCACTGGGCAATGAGTTTCTGGGCCGATTTCCCGGCCTTGAGCTTGCTGCGCTCCAATGGGAACACACTGCCCAGCACCACCACCGCATTTTCCAGGCTGGCCAGCGTACTGCACAGCTCATCCAGATCCTTTGCGCCGTATGCGCCCGGGTCCACCTCCGGCAGCACCACCACGCGGCGGGTGCCAAAAGAGATGGTGCCCGCCGCCATGATCAGTCCTTCGATTTCCGGAGCCGCACCGTCCAGCACGGTTGCGTCCTCGTCACTGTCTGCCGAGAGAACACGGACAGCCGCATTCACCGCCTGCCGCACCAGATACCGCTCTGTGGAATAAAATAGTACACCGGGCAGCCTTTGTCGGCCAGCTGCCGGAGTTTTGCCTCGGTCGCCAAACCCGCGGCCCCTTTCGGATGAATTGTTATAATACCCATATAGTGTACCACATTCCGGCCGGATTGCAAAGCATCACTCTGCCCGCCAGCCGCCGGAAGAGCGCAGGCTGAGGGAAGCATATACCGCTTCCCCGCCCTGCATCCATTGGTAATGATCACCCGGCTCAGCAGCTGTTCCCATTGCACGGCCTCCGGCTTTGCCGGAGATGCCAGCAGCCACTGCACCCGGACCGGTTCGGCCAGCGTCACCGTTCCGCTCACGGTCACGAACTGCTGCTCCCCGATGGTCAGCCGCACAAGGCAGCCGAACCGGGTACGCAGGGTCTCCACTGCTGCGGTCGACGTCTGTCGGGTGACGGCGCTTCCACCGGCTGCACTGCCACTCGGCACATCGTCCGGGCAGGCAGCGTGCAGGCATTTTCCGGGTCCAGACGCAGATCTGCCAGCAGTTCCACCGTGGTCACGCCCCGGCGGGCCAGCTGGTTTTCCACCGCCCGCTGAGTGGATGCCCCACCCCGGAACAGCACCACGGCTGTGTGATTCTGGCTGACCACCACCGCCGGGCTGTTGGCACTGCCCACAAGGTCGATGTGCACCACATCCCGGCACAGGGCATTGCCTGCGCCAATGGCAAGGGCTGCCGTCAGCAGAAGGCCCGGCACAGCCACCCGCAGCCGTACCTTCCAGAGATGTGCCAGCCCGCACAGAGCCATCAGCAGCAGACAGACAAGGGCTGCATAGTTTGTGTCAAAATACAGCCCCGCGCCGGGTTTTGTGCTTATCCACACAGTCCAGCGGTTCAGCAGGCCGGTCAGGGCTTCCGCAGCCTTGCCCAGCAGCAGATACAGCGGCCCGGCCACCGGGACAAGCCCCGCAAAGGCAGTACCAAGGCCCAGAAGCATCATGGGTTTGACCATCCAAAGCACTGCTGCGCCGGACAGCACTGCATAAATGCTGACGCTGAGGCCCCGCAGCACCAGAACCGGAAGGCAGCTGCCGAAGCACAGACCCCGATGCACACCGTCTCGGTCAGGCTGCTGCGGACATGTCGCAGGATGCGCTGCAATACAGAGGGCTTTTCTTCCGGGTCGCGTGCGCTGCAAAGAGTGCATGCAGGTGACGGAAAGCTCCGCACCGGCCAGTGTACCCAACACAGCGGCAAACGACAGCTCAAAGCCGATATCGCACACAGCATAGCTGTTGCGGGCGGTCATCAGGATGCCCGCCGCCGCCAGTGAGGTGAGGGCGTCCGATGCGCCATAGACCCACACACCCAGTGCGCTGACCCATACCGCCACAGCCGCCCGGCAGACAGAAGGCGTAAAACCGGTGACCCTGCCAGCAGCAGCGCGGAAGGCCGTAAACAGCGCCTTGACCCGGCGGCTGCGATAACTGCGCTCCCGCCTGCGTCGGCCGAACACCGACCCGAACACGTCCCCGCACAGAATGGAGACGTGCATCCCGCTGACCACCAGCACATGGAAAGGCCCGCACCCGGTAGGTGCTGCGCAGGGCGGAAGAAAGATAGTGCCGGTCACCCACCGTCATGGCGGCCAGAACCCCGCCGGCATCCTCGTTCATCTCACCGCGCAGGCTGGTACTGAGCCGTTTTGCAGGCGGCTGGTGCGTGCCCGGAAGCTGCTACCCTGCCCCAGCCGGGCAAAGGCCTGGGGTTCTTTGGCCAGCAGGGCCGCGCCATCGGCAAAGAGGGTTGTACGATCGGCAGGCTCCGGCGCTTCCAGTGCAAAGCGTCCCTCCACCCGCTCCCCGGCTTCACAGACCGGCAGGGTATCGCATTCCACCCGGAACTCTGCCGCCCGGCCGTTGACCCGTTCCACCCGCAGCACCGCATCCACGATACCCGGATAATAGGATGCCGACACCGATTCCACTTCTGCCGTCAATGCTACCGTCTGCCCGGCGTATTTTTCCAGCGTTTGTTCCAGACGGGCAGTGGTATGTCTCGCGGCAGCCAGGGCCGCCGCACCCAGCAGCAGGCAGAGCGATGCTTTGCGGGTGCGGTCCGGGATGCACAACAGCAGGCAGACGGCTACAAAATGCCGCAAACGGCACAAAAGTTCCGTTTGCGGCAAAAATCGCATACTAACGCAACGCCCAGCATTCCGGCGCAGAATACGCAGAGCGGGCGTCGCATGGCGGCTTAGTGGAAGAACAGGGCAGCGGCTCCAGGAAGATGATATCCTTGCGCTCTGCTGCGTCGCCCTCGGCCAGAACAGCAGCCTGGCCCACGATGGTGCACTGGGTCTGCTCGGCCAGTGCATCCAGAGCTTTCAGCGAACCACCGGTGGAGATCACATCATCCACCACCAGCACGCGCTTACCGCTCATCTTGTCCAGCTCCTTGCGGTCGATGACCAGCTTCTGCTTGCCGGCAGTGGTAATGGACTGATCTTCCACCACAACGGGTCCGGCATATACAGCTTGACGCCCTTGCGTGCACAAACGTAAGGCTTGCCGCTCTGACGGCTCATCTCGTGGGCCAGCGGGATGCCCTTGGCCTCAGCGGTGAGCAGGATGTCAAACTCCGGGCACTTCTTGAGCAGCTCGGCGGCAGCGGCCACGGTCAGCTCAGCGTCGCCCAGCATGATGAAGGCCGCAATGTCCATGTGATCGTTGACCTTGCAGATGGTCAGCTCACGGGTCAGGCCTGCAACGTGCAGGGTATAAGTTTCAGCCATAATCAAAATCTCCTTTCGTATCGGAATCAGACGGGCAGTTTTCGCCGCCCAGAACATGGAAATGCAGATGCTTCACGGTCTGGCCGGCATCCTCACCCACATTGGAGATGATGCGGTAGCCATTTTCCAGCCCTGCTCCTTGGCCAGCTTTGCGATGACGGCAAAGATGTGGCCCAGCAGGGCACCATCCTCCTCCGTCAGCATAGCGGCAGAAGCAATGTGCTTTTAGGCACCACCAAAAGTGCACCTTGGCCTGGGGTTGATGTCGTAAAACGCCACCACCTGCTCATCCTCGTACAGCTTTTGAGGGATCTTGCCCTCTGCGATCATGCAAAACAGACAATCTTCCATGGGGAACACTCCTTCCTGCTTCTACATAAACGTCCTAGCCCTTTCCGTCACGACGTGAGCCTTGGGAGGGCCAGCCCGTTTTATTTTTAGCCCAGTGCCTTCTTGACGATGGCACCCACAGCAGCCAGTGCCTCGTCGATCTTGGTCTCGTCCTTCAGACCAGCCATTGCAAAGTCCGGCTTGCCGCCGCCCTTGCCGCCGGCGATAGCAGCCAGCTCCTTCACCAGCACGCCAGCCTTCAGGCCCTTTCCTGTGCCAGCTTGTTGACGGTAACAGCCATGGTGATCTTATCCTCGGCCTTGCCCACCAGCACAGCCACCACAGGGTTCACGGCCTTGTCACGGATGCTGTCGCACATACCACGGAGGGTGTCGCCAGTGGTACCGGTAAAGTATGCAGAGGCGATCTTCACGCCGTCTGCTTCCTCGGCATTATCGAACAGGCTGTCCACCTTGGATGCGGCGATCTTTGCCTTGAGCTCTTCCAGCTCCTTGCTCATAGCCTTGTTCTCAGCCATGACAGCCTCGGCGCGGACAGGCAGTGCGGTGACATTGTTAGCCTTCAGGGTATTGGCCACATTGTGCAGCATAGCCTCCTGCATGTTGGCGCGGATCAGCAGGTTGCGGCCGGTGACAGCCTCAATGCGGCGGATGCCGGCGGCCACAGAGCTCTCGCTCACGATCTTGAAGCCGCCGATCTGGGCAGTGTTCTTGACATGGGTGCCGCCGCAGAACTCGGTGGACCAGCCCTCGATATCAACGACGCGCACGACCTTGCCGTACTTCTCGCCGAACAGAGCCATCGCACCCAGCTTCTTGGCCTCCTCCACAGGCATCTCCTTCACGGTGACGTTCATGGACTCGAAGATCTTGTCGTTGACGATCTTCTGCACCCGTGCCAGCTCCTCGGGGTCACGGCACTGAAGTGGGTAAAGTCGAAGTGAGTGATGGAGGCATCCTGGTAGGAACCAGCCTGGTGCACATGATCACCCAGCACCTCACGCAGGGCAGCCTGCAGCAGGTGGGTGGCGGTGTGGTTCCGGGCAATGGCCATACGGTATTCCTTGTCCACCTGGGCGGTGAGCACGTCGCCCACCTTCACGATGCCGCTTTCCAGCACGCAGGTGTGGACGTAGTAGCCCTTGGGGTCTTTTCACGTCCAGCACACGCAGGCTGCACTGGGCACCGTTCAGCACGCCGTGGTCGGCAGCCGGCCGCCCATCTCAGCATAGAAGGGGTCTTATCCAGCACCACCAGCACGCCTTCCTTAGCCTGCTCGTCGGTAGCAATGGCGTCGGTCAGGGTCTCCTCGTCGCTCAGGGCAACCACCACGCTGTTGTCGTTCAGGGTATCGTAGCCGGTGAACACGGTGGGCTCGGCGGTCAGGCCGCCGAACAGATCCTCGCTCCAGCCGGAAATGTTCTTCTTCAGGCGCTCGGCGCGGGCACGCTCCTTCTGCTTCTTCATCTCAGCATGGAAGCCTTCCTCGTCGATCTCCAGGCCCTGCTCTGCGGCGATCTCCTTGGTCAGGTCCAGCGGGAAGCCGAAGGTGTCGTTGAGCTTAAAGACGTCCAGGCCGCTCAGCAGGTTCTGGTGGGCCTTCCAGGCCGTCGATCATGTTGTTCAGGATGTTCATGCCGGCGTCGATGGTACGGGCAAAGTTTGCCTCTTCGGTGCCGATGACCTTCTTGATATAGGCGTCATGCTCGCGCAGCTCGGGGTAAGCAGACTCGCTGGACTGGATGACAGTCTCCACCAGGTCCACCAGGAAGGGTGGTCGATGCCCAGCATCCGGCCATGACGGGCTGCACGGCGCAGCAGGCGGCGCAGCACATAGCCGCGGCCCTCGTTGGAGGGCAGGATGCCGTCAGACACCATAAAGGTGCAGCTGCGGATGTGGTCGGTGATGACACGGATGGAGATATCGGTCTTGGGGTCCTGCTTGTAGGTCTTGCCCGCAATGTGCTCCACATGGTGCAGCACGCTCTGCACGGTATCCACCTCGAACAGATTGCCCACGTTCTGCATCACGCAGGCCAGACGCTCCAGGCCCATGCCGGTATCAATGTTGGGGCGTGCCAGACGCTCGTAGTGGCCCTTGCCGTCCGCGTCGAACTGGCTGAACACCAGGTTCCAGATCTCCATATAGCGGTCGCAGTCGCAGCCCACGCCGCAGGTCGGCTTGCCGCAGCCGTACTCGGGGCCGCGGTCAAAGTAGATCTCGGAGCAGGGCCGCACGGGCCGGAGCCGTGCTCCCAGAAGTTGTCTTCCTTGCCCAGACGCACCATGTGGTCCGGGGCGATGCCCACCTTCTTGGTCCAGATGTCGTAGGCCTCGTCGTCCTGCTCATACACCGAGATGTGCAGGCGGTCCTGGGGATGGCCATCCACTCGTCGCTGGTCAGGAACTCCCATGCCCAGGGAATGACCTCTTCCTTGAAGTAATCCGGAAGGAGAAGTTGCCCAGCATCTCAAAGAAGGTGCCGTGGCGGGCGGTAATGCCCACGCGCTCGATATCCGGGGTGCGGATGCACTTCTGGCAGGTGGTCACACGATGACGGGCGGCTCCTCCTGTGCCGGAACCACTTCTTCATGGGAGCCATGCCGCTGTTGATCAGCAGCAGGCTGGGGTCGTTCTTCGGCACCAGCGGGAAGCTGTCCAGACGCAGATGGCCCTTACTTTCAAAAGCTCAGGTACTTTTCGCGCAGTTCATTCAAACCGGTCCATTGCATAAGTTTTCTCTCCTCAATTGTCCTTGGCGTTTGCACGTCAGATTTTTATGATGTTATGGCAGAGGGGCAGACAGGCGCAAAAACAAAACAGCCTCCATCCCAATCAAGGGACGAAGGCTGTGCTGCTCAAAACTCCGTGGTACCACCCAAATTGCAAAGGATAAATTGTCCCCTGCCGCTTTCGGCGCGTTAACGCTGCGCAGCGTCCGGTTTGCATTCGCCGGAAGCTCCGGGTGGCGCGAAATGGACCCGACCGGAACGCCTTGCAGCCTGCGGGCGTTCTCTGGACGGTGGTGTGTACATTTCTGGCCCCATCATTGCCATCTGTCATAATTTCACATCACACAAGACGGGCACTCAGCCCTTGCGTACAGCTAAATTATAGCATACGCAAAACGTTTGTCAACGGTTTTGAGCAAAATTTACGGCACCCAGATGCGGTCTGCACGGGTTATCTCGCCGTTTTGGATGGTCACGGTCGTGTTTCCTGCATTCCACCCATAAGCATCTTCTTCATTGCTCATTGCATCACAAACCGTCCGATCTCCCTTTACGATCACTGGGTCGGCTTCAAAGTCTGCTGCACCGTCCGATAGTTCGATATCGTCTGCCATAACAAGTTGCTTAACCACTCCAACTTCATAATAAGCGGGATAATCATCCCATGTCAGAGTCCGGTAGTGGTCATCCTCTTTGCATAAGTCAATACCACCTTCTTCTATTCCACCGTTGATGGTCACATAGTTGTTTTCTCTCTCAACGCTTTCCACTGTTAGGGCTGTAATTTCCTCTGTCCCGTTTAGATGTGTTATAATGGTATCTCCTTCGCTCAATGCTTCAATATCTGCGGCTGTGTACCGGTCATAGTCGTATACAACAGCATTGTTGATGGTATTCTTGCGTTCACCGACCCATACTTTATCGCTTTCAAAGCTGATGTGATAAGTGCCATCCGAAAGTGGGTCACTCAGTAAAACACCTTGCATTGGGTGTACTTCCGTTTTTGCGCCTCCGAAGATGTCGTGCTTGCCGTGGAAGCCGCTGTGCTTCCAGCCGTGGAACTGGACGCCCCACAGCCCACCATTGTTATTCCAATAGCCAAAAGCACAGTAAGTGTCACTATTTTATGGTTCCATCTCATACGAAAACCTTCTTTCTCTTGCTTGACGGAACGTTTCCGTTCCGCTACAATAAAACGAATCAAGAACCCATTCTATTGCGACTGATTTTAAGATAGAGAGGAATTTCCCGTGAAAATTTTAAAAGTAAAGTGTCTTGCCCTACCCGGCTGGACAATTATCTGACCCAGCAGTACCCGCCCTGACCCCCGGTCGCCTGAACAAGGCGCTGCGGGAAAACAAGATCAAGCTCAACGGCAAAAGCAGCCGCTTTCCACCCGCGTGATGGCGGGCGACGAGATCAAGCTGTTCATTCTGGACGAAGTTCTGGACGCCGACAAGCGAGTGGAGGGCCCGGCGTGGAAGAACGCCCGCGGCCCGGCGCAGGTGGTGTTCGACTGCCCGCAGATCCTCATCGTGAACAAGCCCGCCGGCCTTTCCGTGGACGGCCCGGACGATGACACCCTGCTGAACCGCGCCCTGCTCTACCTGAACCAGCAGGGGAGTACAAGGAGAACGACCTGTACACCCCGGCCCTGTGCCACCGGCTGGACACCGGCACCAGCGGCCTGGTGATCATTGCCAAGACCCGGAGGCCGAGGAGCTGTTTCTGGCCGCCATCAAGAACCGTGACGTGCAAAAGACCTACCTCTGCGTCACCTTCGGCCGCCCTGTGCCGCCGGACGCCACCCTGGGCGGCTACCTGCTCAAGGACGCCGACCGCGGCATCGTGAAGATTGTGGAGGACAAGCAGCCCGGTGCCAAGGAAGTGGAGACCCAGTACGAGACCATTGCCGTTTCCGGTCGTCTGGCCCTGCTCAAAGTAAAGCTGATCACCGGCCGCACCCACCAGATCCGTGCCCACATGGCCAGTATCGGCTGCCCCATCCTGGGCGACAGCAAGTACGGCAACAACAGCGCCAACCGGGAGCTGAAGCTCAAGTATCAGGCCCTGTGCGCTTATGAGCTGACCATGCCCCGCTTCACCCAGCCGGATTTTGCCTTCCTCAGCGGCAAGACCTTCCGCGCCCCGAAGCCCTGGTACTACAGCCAGGTGCTGGACGGAACACTGAAGTAAGACTCAAATCAACAGACCCCGTGTGCATCAGCACACGGGCCTTGTTTTGATTCAAGCAAATTTTATGCCGGATAATTCAGGGTGTCCAGCAAGGCGTTCAGGTAGTTCTGCGGCATGGCACCGGTGCTCTGGGCACACAGCAGATAGGTGGTGGCACCGTGCTGGAACACGGTGTACTGGGCCGTCACATTGCCTGCAGCATCCTTCACGCTGTAGATCTGGTAGACCTGACCGTTGGCTGCGGTGTAATCTGCCTTGGCATACGATGCACCCGGCGCGGCAACCGACTCCTCCACCGCAGCTTCATCGCTGCCATCCCAGCGGGTGCTTGCCGCAAAGGTCAGCGACACGGCACCGTCCGTGCGGTACTGGTTGTACATGGTATTGGTGATCTTCTGAGACGGCTTGAACGAAACCACCACATTGTCCGTCCCGCCGCCCTGCGGCAGGGCATCAAAGGTGCTGCTGGACACAAACTTCATGCCCAGCTGGCTTTCAGCATCCGCACGGCTGTTCATGCCGATCTCCACCACGCTATTGCTGGTGCGGCGGGCCGTGGTCTTGACCTGCGCCTTCACGTCTGCGCCGATCTTGGCGGAATCCTCCACGGCAGGCATCTGCAAACGATAGCTCAGACGGACATTGCCGCCGCTCTTATCCACGCTGCTGGCATTCACAGCCCATGCAGCCGGGCACAGCAGCGACACTGCACAGGCGGCAGTGAGCAGCAGACCCGCGATTCTGCGCATCTTCATAAAGCATTCTCCTTTCGGCGGGGCACCGAGCGGTGCCGCCATACTTTCCAGTTTTAAAATAGCAAGAATATGCGCTGCTGTCAAGTGGCAAATTAACTAAAAGTTGGAATTATTTTTAGAGATTCCGCCTGTTTCCTCCCCGCAGCCACGCAAAGGCAGTGCACCGGAGCCCCGGTACACTGCCCTTTCTCATTTTCAGCTCGTCGGTACAGCGGTCAGGAAGCAGCTTCCTGCACCACCACATACACACCTGCCGGCACACAGGCCGCCCGGCGCCATCCTTATCCAGCCAGCCGAATTGCTCACAGATATGATCGGGGCACTGGCTGTCCAAAACGCGATCGCGCCATCTTTACCTGCAGGTGGACCACATAGTCGCCCACATCATACAGGTAATCGTGATCTTCGTCCAGCGAGAGGGTCTCAGATGCGCCGCTACCAAAGTCAACGACTGCTTCCAGACCCGTGCCCTTGCTGCGGGCCGCGCGCCAACCAAAGTACAGCGCCGCTGCCACGGCCAGCACCACCAGAGCAAAGATCAGGTTCTTCTGCCACGGCTTCCAGCGTTTTTGCCGGAAGCTGCGTCAGATTTTCCGTCACACTCATGCAGCGTACTTGCTGGCAGCAGCACCTGCAATGCGACCAAAGACGGTGAAGTCAGCCACAGCGTTGCCGCCCAGACGGTTTGCACCGTGCACACCGCCGGTGACCTCACCAGCAGCGAACAGGCCGGGGATGACGGAACCGTCAGCCTTCAGCACCTCAGTGTTGGTGTTGATCTTCAGGCCGCCCATGGTGTGATGCACACCAGCGGTGACCTTGATGGCGTAGTACGGAGCGGTGTTCAGGGTTCGCGAAGCTGGTACGGCCGAAGTCGGGGTCGTTCTTGGCCTCAACATAGCCATTCCAGGTGTTCATGGTCTCGGCAAAGCAGTCTCATCGACGCCCATGGCCTTGCCCAGTTCCTCGTAGGTCTCACCGGTCACGGTGTAGCCCTTCTTGATGTAGCCCGGATGACGCTGGAAGCATCGACCATAGCCTGATCGACCACCAGCCAGCTGTAGCTGCCGGTCTGTGCGATCTCGGCTGCGGAGACCACGTCACGGGTACCCACTTCGTCGATGAAGCGCTTGCCCTCGGCGTTGATCAGCACGGCACCGTCGCCGCGCAGGCCCTCGGTGATCAGGGCAGCGGTGTTGGCTTCCACGGTGGGGTGGATCTGGATCTGATCCATATCCACGGTGTCGGCACCGATGGCGGTTGCCATCTCAATGCCCTGGCCCTGAGCGCCGGCAGCGTTGGTGGTCATAAAGCCCTTCAGCTCCGGCTTGTACTCAACGACCATGTCCAGGTTTGCGCCGAAACCGCCGGTAGCCAGCACAACAGCCTTGGCATTGACGGTGACGGTCTCACCGGAAGCACCGGTAGCCTTCACGCCCACGGCAGCGCCGTTGGCATCGGTCAGGATCTCGGTAGCGGTGGTGTTCAGCAGAGTCTGCACACCAGCCTTGTCGCAGTTCTCCTGCAGCAGGGGGATCATGTAAGAACCGACGGAAACGGTCTTGCCGTCGCCGTCCACGGGCGATGGATGCGCTTGACGGATGCGCCGCCGAAGCTGGACACGCTGTGCAGAGTGATGCCGTGCTCGTCCAGCCAGTCGATGGCGTCGGCACTGTTGGAGCACAGAGTCTCCACCAGCTCAGGGTTATTCAGACCCTTGCCGCCGATCATGGTGTCCAGCTCCATCAGCTCCACGCTGTCGAAGTAGCCCTTGGGGTCAGCCTGATAAGCTGCCCACTGCTCAGAAACGGTCTTGGCCAGAGCGGTGATGGTAGCGTTGTCGGCGTACTTTTCAGCAGCGGTCTTCAGGGTCTTTCCACGCCTGCGGACTCGCCGAACTCGTTCTCGTCCGGTACACGGTCTTGCCGGCGTTCATACCACCGGTAGCGCGCACGGAGTTGCCGCCCACCATGGGCTGGCTCTCCAGGATGACAACGCTCTTGCCCTCGCCGGCAGCGGTGATGGCAGCAGTCATGCCTGCGCCGCCTGCGCCCACAATGGCAACATCTGCGTCAATGGTGGAATCCTCAGCCTTGGTGTTCTCAGCCTCGACTGCAGTCTTGTAGTCATCGGCGTTCAGGCCGGCAGCAGTCAGAGCGGCAGCTGCAGCCTCCTTGATGGCGTCGGAGGTGATGGTTGCAGTGGCCACGCCGTCCACGGCAATGCTGCCGCTCTCGGCAATTGCGCCGGGCAGCTGTTCCAGAGCCATGGTGCCGATGCCGGGGTCTCATCCTTGCCCTCAGCGGTGCAGCCGGTGATCTTGCCGTCGGTCAAAGTCAGAGTGACGGTAACATCGCCGCCCATACCCTTGGCTGTACCGGTGAACTCGCCGGACACGCCTGCGGTGGAGGAGGCAGACTTGCTGCCGCAGCCGAACAGGCTCAGGGCCATGACGGATGCCAGCGCAAGCGCAGCCACTCTTGCGAATCTGATTCTTTTCATTGTTTCTTCCTTCTTATTTTGGGTTGCTTGTATTCGGATATCTATCAGCAAAAGGAGCTGCTCATTCGGAAAGCAGCTCCCCTCGCTGAAACTTAGGAAAGACTTAGGCGTTGGCCTGAGCTGCAGCAACAGCGCATGCAACGGTAGCGCCGACCATGGGGTTGTTGCCCATGCCGATCAGACCCATCATCTCAACGTGAGCGGGCACGGAGGAAGAGCCAGCGAACTGAGCATCACCGTGCACGCGGCCCAGAGAATCGGTCAGGCCGTAGCTTGCGGGCCTGCTGCCACGTTATCGGGGTGCAGGGTACGGCCCGTGCCGCCGCCGGAAGCAACGGAGAAGTACTTCTTGCCGTTCTCGATGGCCCACTTCTTATAGGTGCCTGCAACCAGGTGCTGGAAGCGGACGGGGTTGGTGGAGTTGCCGGTGATGGAGCACTGAACGTCCTCCTTCTTCATGATGGCAACGCCCTCCATGACATCGTTAGCGCCGTAGCACTTGACGGCTGCGCGCTCACCCTCGGAGAAGGGATCTCCTTGACGACCTTCAGGGTCTGGGTGGGGATGTCGTACTCGGTCTGCACATAGGTGAAGCCGTTGATACGGGAAATGATGTAAGCTGCGTCCTTGCCCAGGCCGTTCAGGATGACACGCAGGGGTCTTGCGGACCTTGTTTGCGGTGCGGGCGATGCCGATGGCACCCTCAGCAGCAGCAAAGGACTCGTGGCCTGCCGGAAAGCGAAGCAGGTGGTGTCCTCGCTCAGCAGACGAGCGCCCAGGTTGCCGTGGCCCAGACCGACCTGACGCTGCTCAGCGACAGAACCGGGGATGGTGAAAGCCTCCAGGCCCTCGCCGATGGCAGCTGCACACTCGGCTGCGTCGGTCAGGCCGCGCTTCACAGCGATGGCGGTGCCCAGGTGTAAGCCCAGACAGCGTTATCAAAGCAGATGGGCTGCACACCGCGGACGATCTTGTCGCAGTCGATGCCCTTGGCGAGGAGCATCTCGTTGCAAGCGTCCAGAGACTCCAGGCCGTTGGCCTTCAGGCATGCCTCGATCTTCGGCATGCGGCGATCCATAGATTCAAAAGTTGCCATGAGTTGTTCCTCCTCTCTTATTCCTCACGCGGGTCGATGTACTTGACAGCGCCCTGCTCCTTGCTGAAGCGGCCGTAAGTACCCACGTTCTTTCGTAAGCCTCGTTGGGGTCTTGCCGTGACGGATGTCCTCCATCATCTTGCCCAGCTTGACGAACTGATAGCCGATGACCTCATCGTTGGCATCCAGAGCCAGCTTGTTGATATAGCCCTCGGTCAGTTCCAGATAACGGACACCCTTTGCCTTGGTGGAGAAGATGGTGCCGGTCATGGAGCGCAGGCCCTTGCCCAGGTCGTCCAGACCTGCGCCGATGGGCAGACCGTCCTCAGAGAAAGCGGTCTGGCTGCGGCCGTAGACGATCTGCAGGAACAGCTCACGCATAGCCACGTTGATGGCGTCGCACACCAGGTCGGTGTTCAGAGCTTCCAGAATGGTCTTGCCGGGCAGGATCTCGCCTGCCATAGCAGCAGAGTGGGTCATGCCGGAGCAGCCGATGGTCTCCACCAGAGCCTCTTCGATGACGCCGTTCTTGATGTTCAGAGACAGCTTGCAGGTGCCCTGCTGAGGTGCACACCAGCCCACACCGTGGGTGTAGCCACTGATGTCCTTGATCTCGTAGGCCTTGACCCATGCGCCCTCTTCGGGGATGGGAGCCGGACCATGCTTAGGACCTTTGGTGATCGGGCACATATTCTGTACTTGCTGCGAATAGGTCATAATCATACTCTCCTTTGACAAATGTCGCTTGGCGGGAACACAGCTGCGCCCTGCCGGCACAGCTCGTCCTCCCGTTTTGCATCGGCTGCGCGGGCCGCTCTCTTCGGCCGCACAGCACTACCACGCATGATTTTATTATAGAGAATGCGCGCGCATTTTGCAAGACATTTCCGCCAAAATCCGCAATTCTCTTCTGGTCATTTACATCTAACCGTCAATTCGTCCGCTTTCCGCCGGGCATTTGTCATTTTCTGTCAATTCTGTCAGCAGGTCCGGTCCATGCCCTGCTGTCCGCGCCCAGCAGACGGTTCCACCGGCCGCAAGGCCCGGATGCAGGCAAATCCGGCCCCGGCGGCTGCCACGGCCATCCAGTGCCGACCGGCTTCCAGCCCGAAGAAATTGGCTGCAAACGGAAAGGCAAGGCTGCCCACGCTCTGCCCCAGAGCCAGAAAGCCATAGTTGACCCCGCATGGGGAACCCGAACAGGTCGGTGGAAAGGGCCGGCAGAACCGCCGCCAGTGCCGAGTAGCAGAAGGTCAGCCCCGCATAGCAGGCCACCACGCCCCAGCCCTGTGCAAAGGCAAACCCGCCGACAGCCCGGCAGACACTGCAAACAGCAGCATGTCGGTGGGGCGGCGGCCGATTCGGTCACTGAGCAGAGGCATCAGCAGGCGGCCTGCCGCACTGCCCACGCTGCCCAGTACCACGCTCCATAGCGCCGCCTGCTCCTCCAACCCGCGCTCCATGCCCAGCTTTAAAATAATGGGGCTGAACAGCAGCACTGCGGGGTAGAAAAGCACACCGCTCCGGCGCACAGCCAATACTGCTTTGTGCGCAGCATCTGCCGCGGGCAAGGTCAATGGTGTTTTGCCGTTCTCCTGCGGTTTTGGTCTGCCCGGTCTGCGGCGGGTCCTGCAAAAGCAGACTGCCCACAAGGCATACCGGCAGGGTGACCGCCCCAGTGCCCAGAAGGCCCCCGGATGCCCTGCACGACCCAAAATCCCGCACTACCGTGCGCACGAATACGGTGAGGAAGGCACCGCTCAGGCCCACCGCCCCGCCGATGACGCCGGTGGCCAGCCCCTTGCGGTCGGCGTACCACTTCTGGGCGCAGGACTGGATGGACGGATACAAAACGCCGTGCCCAGCCCCGCCGGGATGCTGAACGCCAGAAAGAACGTCTCTGCGCTGCCCGGCGGCAGCAGGCCCGCCGCAAAAGCCGCCGCAGAGCAGGGCGGTGCCCACAGGCCCGCGCAGCGGGCCGTGCCTGTCCTGCAGGAAGCCGCCCAGCACGCACCCCACACCGAAGGCCGCGATGAGGATGCCAAATGCATACCCCGCCCCTGCTCCGACAGGCCGTATTCCTCCATGACCGGCTGCTGGAACACGCCCCACGCCGCCGGAAGCCCCGTGAGCACCTGAATGGCGGCCCCGGCGGCAAGGATCGTCCACGGGTGTTTTGCTGCAAACTGCTGTTTCATCGTTTCACCTCAAAATCCGTGCAATTTGCGATAGTGTGCCCATTCGGATTGACAATCCGGCAGTTTCCTTTATAATATGATGTACTGGAAACAATTCAATTGACATATAGAGAGGTATTGCAACCATGAAAACACAGGCATTGAAGGGCATGCGCGACCTGCTGCCCGCCGAGCAGACCCTGCGCGACTACATTCAGGGCAAGATCCTGGAGACCTACCGTGCGTCCGGCTTTGAGCGCATCTCCACCCCATGCTGGAGGACATGGAAAATCTGGACAAGTCCGACGGCGGCGACAACCTGAACCTGATCTTCAAGGTGCTCAAGCGCGGCGACAAGCTCACCGCCGCCCTGAACACCGGCGACCCCAAGCAGCTCTCCGACATGGGCCTGCGCTACGACCTCACCCTGCCCCTGAGCCGCTACTATGCCGCCAACAAGGACAAGCTGCCCAGCCCCTTCAAGGTGATTCAGACCGACCGTGTGTTCCGTGCCGAGCGCCCCAGAAGGGCCGTCTGCGCGAGTTCGTGCAGTGCGACATCGACATTCTGGGCGACAGCTCCCCAACGCCGAGGTAGAACTGATCGACGTGACCACCCGCGCTTTGCTGAACATCGGCTTCACCGGCTTCACGGTGAACATCAACGACCGCCGCATCCTGCGCGGCATGCTGGAGAGCATGGGCTTTGCCGCCGATACGCTGGATTCCGTCTGCATCACCTTTGACAAGATGGACAAGATTGGTGCTGACGGCGTGAAGGCCGAGCTGACCGAAAGCAGCTGCCGGAAGCCGCCATCAACGCACTGGCCGATTTCATCGCCGCTGGTGAGGTGACGCTGGACGCCGTGGCTGCCCGCTGCGCCGACCCCGCCATCGCCGATGACCTGAAGTACGTTCTGGCCACCGCCAATGCGCTGGCTGCCGGCCGCTATCAGGTGGCCTACTGCCCCAGCCTGGTGCGCGGTCAGGGCTACTACACCGGCATGGTGTTCGAGATCACCTGCCCGCAGTTCAGCGGTGCCGTGGCCGGCGGCGGCCGCTACGACAACATGGTGGGCAAGTTCCTGGGCACCCAGGTGCCTGCCGTGGGCTTCTCCATCGGTTTTGAGCGCGTGCGGCATCCTGCTGGAGCAGGGTATCAGATCCCCGGTGCCAAGCAGAAGATCGCCCTGCTGTACGGCAAGGACGCCGACTTCCCCGCCGTGCTGAGCAAGGCCGCCGCCCTGCGTGACACCTACAACGTCACCGTGCTGCAGCAGGCCAAGAAGCTGGGCAAGCAGCTGGGCCAGCTGGAGGCCGCCGGGTTTGCCGGTGCCGCCTTCATGGACAAGGACGAAGTCAAAATTTTGCACAGCAGTAACCACAAGACAGGCCCCGCACAAAACCGTGCGGGGCCTGTTTTTACTTCGTCATCAAATGGTGAACTGCACCACGCAGAAAGCAGCGTAGATGCACAGCAGCGCAATGCCCTGCGGGCGGCTGAGCTTGCCCTTGAGCAGGGCGGGCACCGTCAGCAGCAGCATGACCGCAAACATCACCGGAATATCCATCACCAGCGAGGCGTTCATGCCAGCAATGGTGGAGTTCTGCGGGATGGTAAGGGGCCAGCGTCACGCTGACGCCGCTCACCAGCACCAGATTGAACACGTTGGCACCGATGACGTTGCCCAGCGACAGCGCCCCGTGGCCCTTGGCCAGCGAGGTGATGGCCGTGACCAGCTCCGGCAGCGAGGTACCCAGTGCCACAAAGGTCAGAGCAATGACCGACTCCGGCACGCCCAGTGCCTGTGCAATGAGGGTGCCGTTGTCCACCAGCAGGTCCGCGCCCACCGCGATGAGCACCGCGCCCACCGCCAGCAGGCCCAGTTCCTTGGCAAAGGAAGCGTTTTCTTCCGGCTCTTCCTTCTTCCGGGGGGGGCATTCTTCATGGCCATCACGTTGCAGACGATGTAGGCCACGAACATGGCCAGCAGGATGATGCCCACCGGCCGGGTGAAGGAGCCGGTGGTGTAGGCCACACCGGCGTAGAAGGCTGCCGCCACAAAGAAGAACAGCACCGGGGTGCGCAGGCTCTTGGGGTCCACCTTGCCCGGCTTGGCCACAATGGGAATGGCCGCAATGAGGGCGGAATTGCAGATGACCGAACCAATGGCGTTGCCGTAGGCGATCTCGCCGTGACCGGTGAGAGCCGAGGTGGTAGACACCATCACCTCCGGCAGGGTGGTGCCGATGGACACCACCGTGGCACCGATGAGCAGCTCCGGCACATGGAAGCGGCGGGCAATGCCGGTGGCACCGTCCACAAACCAGTCACCGCCTTTGATCAGGCACAACAGGCCCACGATAAACAGCAAAACAGGTATAAGCATGTTTTTCTCCTTTTGATCGTTCCTTGGCCCGGCTCCGGGAACGGGAGTCTCTCAGCCGGGCAAAAGAAAAGACTCCTATTACAGGGTACGCATACTACGTCCTTGTAATAAAAGTCTCAAGCATCCGGTACTGCATCGGGCATTTCTGCCGGGTTGTCGCTGCAGCACAGCGTATCATCTCTTGCGGGATATACGCCCTTTACTCCCTTTATCTTTGCATATTATACCTGTTTCAACGGCAAAGCGCAAGGGGAAACCTGCAAATTTCACCCTGCCTTTCCACTTTTTCGCGTTGGGATAGATGCGTTCCATGCGGGCATTGTCGAAATGGGCGTCCAGATAGGTCTCCACGGCATTGGCAGCTGGCACCCCGCTGGTGCGGGCGTCGTAACGGGCCAGCGCCAGCGAGCTGGTGACCATGTTCACCGCCATGAACACCGCCAGCAGCACGGTCATCCACGGCCGCACCCGGCTGCGCAGACGGGTCATGCACTTCATGACCACCGGGTAGCCGTAGCGCATCCACACCACAGCCGCCATGCCCCAGAAGAAGCAGTACAGCAGGTTGATGCGCCCGCCCAGATTGAATTTGAATTTGCTGTAATCCCAGAACACCGTGCCAAACAACAGCTCGGTCACGGCGCTGCACACATACTCGTACACGCCGCCCATCACCGTGCCGAACACAAACAGGTAGCGGTCGCTCTTGTCCTGATTCTGGCGCAGCAGCACGGTGGTCAGGGCCAGAGCCAGGCCCCACACCACGCTGAACGGCCCCACACCAGACTGGAACGGCTCATCCAGACGCCTGCCGTCAGGCGGCAGAACACTGTTTCCACCAGGTCCCCAGAAACGCGCCCACCACGAACAGCCACAGCAGGTCGGCGGCGCTCAGGGGCGTTTCGCCGTTCTGGGCAATGGTCGGTTCCTGCCGGGCCGCCGCTGGTAGGCCCGCTGGATGCGCTTTTCCACATACAGGGCAATGCGGCGGCGCAGGCCGTCGGAGCTTTCACCCAGCCGCTGGTTCAGCTGTTCCAGCACCGGGTGTTTGGCCGCATAGTGCCCCACCAGCACGGCCGAACCGATCTGGTCCAGTGCTGCCACGATGACCGCCGCCCACACCAGCGGGTGCAGCAGCCAGCTCGGGATGACCTGGCACAGCCGCAACAGCAGGCCATTGAACCACAGCACGCTGGCAGTACCCAGCACACCCCACAGCAGCGAATACTGCAGGCAGACATAGCCGTTCAGGTTGAAGCGCTTACCGGAGTAGTCCCACCATTTGCGGCGGTGCAGCCGTTCCAGCAGCTTAGCCGTCAGCCACCCATGACCGTGGAGGCCAGCGTACAGGCAAAGAAGAGGTACACCGGGTCGCTGCGCAGGTCCGTGAAGCCCACGGCCAGCAGTACCGCCGTGGAGCCGTACACAAAGCAGAAGGGCCCGGCTGCTGCGCCGCGGTTGGCAAAATGCTTGCCCCGCACCGTAGCTACTACCGTCTCCCTACCCAGCCCGCAAACGAGTAGACCGGTAAAGGACGCCCAGCGTATAAAAATCGTATTCCATAGCAGTCCTTTCTGTCAAAAGCGTTGGTTTTCTAGCAGTTATATTGTACCCTTTTGCCTGCAGAACGCAAGCATGGCAAAGGCCGCCCGCAGCGGGTGGCCCCTTTAGATTTCGTTGTACGATCAGAACTTGCGCCGGTGTCGGGCAGGAACAGCACCAGCATGGGAAGATCTCCAACCGGCCTGCCAGCATATCAAAGATCAGCACCAGCTTGGCCGGGTCTGCAAAACCACCAAAGTTCTGCATGGGGCCCACCAGCTCCAGGCCCGGGCCGATGTTGTTCATGGTAGCCGCCACAGCGGTAAAGTTTGTCACCATGTCAAAGCCGTTGAGACTGATGAGCAGGAAGGACCCCACAAAGATGAAGCTGTAGGCCGCCATGAACACGTTGGTGGTACGGATGGTCTCATGGTTCAGCAGCTTGCCGTCCATACGCGCCGGAGCCACCACCTGCGGGTGCAGAGCCTGCTTGAGCCCTTGCCCAGCGTCTTGCCCAAAATGAGGATGCGGCTCACCTTGATACCGCCGCCGGTGCTTCCGGCACAGGCACCAATGAACATCAGCACCACCAGCACTTCCTTGGACAGGGTGGGCCACAGGTCAAAATCGCAGCTGGAAAAGCCTGTGGTGGTGATAATGGAACCCACCTGGAACGCCGCTTGCCGCAGTGCCTCGCCAAAGCTGTTGTAGAGGCTGTAGATGTTGGCGGTGATGATGGCAATGGCGGCTGCAATGACCACAAAGTAGCCGCGCACCTCCTCGCTGGCAGCAGCACGGCGGAACCGGCGCATCAGCAGCAGGAAGTAGGCGTTGAAGTTGACACCGAACAGGATCATAAAGATGGTGACCACCCACTGGATGTAGGGGGAAAAGCTGCCAAAGCTGTCGTTGCGGAAGCCGAAGCCGCCGGTGCCTGCGGTGCCAAAGGACGTAAGCAGGGCCTCGAACAGGGCATCCCACCTGCCAGCAGGAACACCAGCTCCAGCAGGGTCAAGGCCAGGTAGATGCCATACAGGATCTTGGCGGTAGACTGCACCTTGGGCACCAGCTTGTCCACCTGCGGGCCGGGGCTCTCGGCCTTCATCAGGTTCACATGAGAGCCGCCGGTCAGGGCAGCAGGGACAGCAGGAACACCAGAACGCCCATGCCGCCGATCCAGTGGGTGAAGCTGCGCCAGAACAAAATGCCCTTGGGCAGGCTCTCCACCTCCGGCAGGATGCTGGCACCGGTGGTGGTAAAACCGGATACCGTCTCAAACAGCGCATCCACGGGGTTGGGGATGCAGCCGGTGAGCACGAAAGGCGCGGCACCCACCACCGAGATAACGATCCAGCTCAGTGCGGTGGCAGTAAAGCCCTCCCGCATATAGAATACCTTGCTGCGGGGCTTGATGGCCCGCAGCGCAAAGCCGATGCCTGCGCTCACGGCAGCCGTGAGCAGGAACACTGCCAGTACCATCCACTCGCCGTAGATCAGGCTGGCAGCGGCGGGCAGAAGCAGCAGGGCGCCCTCGATCATCAGGATATAGCCCAGCAGACGGAAAACGATCGCATAATTCATAGCCCGCCTCCGTCAGCTCTCCACGATGTCCCGCAGGTCATGCAGGCCATGCTCCAGCGTGACCACGATCACGTTGTCGCCCACCTGGATCTGGTCGCCGCCGCGGGGATCAGGATGCGGTCGCCGCGGGTGATGCAGCACAGCAGCAGGTTCTTTTCAGATGCAGCTGGCTCAGGGGCACACCGGTGGCCCGGCTCTCCTCGTGTACCGTGAATTCCAACGCTTCCACGCGGTCGTCCAGGATGCGGTACAGGGTCTTGATGTTGCTGCCCGCCTCATTCTGCAGGGCACGCACATACTGCACAATGTAATCGCAGGTCATGTACTTGGGTACACCACGCTGCCCAGGTCCAGCCCTGCCGGATGTCGTCAAACTCCGGCGGTTCACCTTGGTCACCAGCTTGCCGTGGGAATGCTTTTGGCAAACAGGGTCAGCAGCACGTTTTCCTCGTCGATGTTGGTCAGGGCCACAAAGGACTCTGCGGACTCCAGCCCTCCGACAGCAGGAAGTCCCGGTTGGAGCCGTCCTCATTGAGGATCTGGGCACCGGGCAGCTGCTCGGCCAGCTCCTGGCACGGGCGGCATCCCGTTCCACGATGCGGACCCGCACATGGTTGTCCAGCAGCTCCTGGCTCAGGTAGAACGCGATGGCGCCGCCGCCCACGATCAGGGCGTTGCGCACCGGCCGCACCGGCATGTGGATCTGCCGGAAGAAGGCATGCGCGTTTTCCGGGTGGCGGAAGGTGACCTGATCGCCGTTCTGCAGCACAAAGTTGCCGTTGGGGATGATCACCCCGCCGTCACGCTCCACGGCACACACCAGAATGTCGCTCTTGAGCCGACTGGGGATCCGCGGATGGCTACGCCGTCCAGCCCCTGTGCCTCGGTGAGCGCAAACTTGATCAGCCGCACGCGGCCGCCCGCAAAGGTGTCGATCTTGCTGGCCCCGGGAACCGCAGCAGATGGGAGATCTCCTTGGCTGCCGCCATTTCCGGGTTGATGATGGCCGAAATGCCGATCTGTTTTTGATAAAGTCCAGCTCGTGGCTGTAGGACGGGTTGCGCACGCGGGCAATGGCGTGGCAGTGGCCCGCCTTTTGGCAAACATACAGCACAGCAGGTTCAGCTCGTCTGAACCGGTCACGGCAATGAACACGTCCGCATCCTCAATGCCGGCTTCGGACAGGGTGGTGATGGATGAGCCGTTGCCCACGATGCCCAGCACGTCGTACGTCTCGATCAGGTGCTCCACCCGCGCCTTGTTCGTGTCCACAACGGTCACGTTGTGGCCCTCCTCGCTGAGCTGCCGCGCAAGGGCGGTACCGACCTTGCCGCTGCCCACCAGAATGATCTTCATAACAAGTCCTTTCTTCTTTGGCAGCCCCTTTCCGGGGTATACAAATACAGCTTAGTATATCATATCCAGCCGCAAAGTTCCACTGTTTGCCCCACAAATACATCTAATTGCTTAAAAGCGACGGTTCTTTGTGCAGGATTACCTGTTTTCAGCGTGAAAGCGCAAAGGGGCTGCCTCACAGCTTTGTGCAGCAGCCTCCTTGGGTCAAAATGATTCAGAATGCCCTCCGCGTGCGCTTTGGGCGTCATCTGCGGAAAAGTATCGTTATAAGAGCAAGGTCTCCCCTGCTGTCAGGTCTCAGTACCGCTCTACGCCGTCCTTGGTGACAAGGGCGTATACCAGCGGGCTTCCTCCGGCTTTTCCGCGCCGTACACAAGACCGCTGCGGTACTCGGCGGCAGCGGCTTCAAACTTGTCCGCTGCACCGTAGAAGGTTGCCAGCTCGCCCTTGTGGACGTAGTCGCCGCGCTTTTGTGCAGGGTGATGCCAGCGGTAAAGTCCAGCGGGTCGCCCTTTTCTGGCGGCCGGCACCCAGCAGCACACTGGCCGAGCCGATCTTTCGGCATCATTGGCCACGATGTACCCATCCTGCTCGGCCAGCAGCTCATAGCGGGCAGCAGGCTGCTCAAACAGGCTGTAGTCATCCAGCACGCGGGTATCACCGCCCGGGCGGCAAACATCTCCTTGCACTTGGCAAAGGCAGAGCCGTCCGCGATCACCGCCTGTGCCATGGCACGGCATTCGGCGGGGTGCCCTTCCCTGCCAGCACCAGCATATTGGCGGCCAGCTGCAGGCACACCTCGGTCAGGTCGGCGGGGCCGTGGCCCTTGAGCACATCCATGCTCTCCATGACCTCCAGGCTGTTGCCGATGTTGTGGCCCAGCGGGTGTCCATGTCGGTGATCATGGCGGCCACCCGGCGGCCATGGTGGGTGCCGATGGACACCATGAGCTTTGCCAACTCGATGCTCTGGTCCACGGTTTTCATAAAGGCACCGGTGCCGGTGGTCACGTCCAGCAGAATGGCGTCCGAGCCGGAAGCCAGCTTCTTGGACATGATGCTGGACGCAATGAGCGGGATGCAGCTCACGGTGGCGGTCACATCCCGCAGGGCGTACATCTTTGTCTGCCACGGCGATGCCCTCGCTCTGGCCGATGACCGACAGACCGATGCGGTTGACCTGTGCAAAGAACTCTTCCTGCGTCAGGGCCGTCCTGGTGCCGGCACGCTCTCCATCTTGTCGATGGTGCCGCCGGTGTGGCCCAGACCGCGGCCGCTCATCTTGGCGATCTTGACCCCGCAGGCTGCCACGATGGGGGCGATCACCAGCGTGGTCTTGTCGCCCACGCCGCCGGTGGAGTGCTTGTCCACCTTGATGCCCGGAATGGGCGAAAGGTCCACCATGACGCCGCTGTGGGCCATCACGTCGGTAAGCTCTGCTGTCTCTTCGTCGGTCATGCCGCGCAGGTACACAGCCATCATCCAGGCAGCCATCTGATAATCGGCCACCTCACCGGACACATAACCGTTGACGATGCTCTCCAGCTCTTCACGGCTGTGGGTGCCGCCGTCGCGTTTTGGCGATCAGATCATAAATGCGCATAACTTCACGCTCCTGTCGAAATAGTATGACATTGTAGTCTCAGTATAGCAAAATTCCAGTCAAAAGCAAGGTTTTTCTGTAACTTTGCCCATTTTTAAAAGGGCGCAACTGCCCGAAAAGCAGCTGCGCCTGTGAGGTTTGCGGAGAAACGCCCCGGATCAGCGGGAACCCTTGTCGTAGGGATGCCCTCTGCCTTGGGGCCATGCTGTTCTTGGACGTGAAGGCCAGGATGACCATGGACGCCACGAACGGCATCATGTTGTAGATGTTGCTGGACCAGTGCAGCTGTGCCAGGAAGGTGGAATCTGCAATGTTGGCCGGCTCTTGAACACGGCAAAGAACATGGCAGCCCCAAAGATGTGGAAGGGCTTCCACTGGCCAAAGATCATAACGGCCAGGGCCAGGAAGCCTGCACCAGCCACGCCCACCTCAAAGTTCCAGGTCTGCACCGGGGCACGATGTAAGCCATGCCGCCAATGGCACCCAGGGCTCCGGACAACAGCACACCGGCGTAGCGCATCTTGTAGACATTGATGCCCACCGAGTCGGCTGCCTGGGATGCTCGCCGCAGGCCCGCAGACGCAGGCCGAAGCGGGTCTTGTACAGCACCACATAGCTGATGATCAACAGGATGATGCCCAGCGGAACAAAGACGCTGAGCTCCAGCCCGCCGATGCTGAACAGGAAGGGCTTATTGGAATAGTTCAGCTTGGCGCTGCCGCTGTCGCTGAAGTATTTGGCGATGACCACGGCAATGGCGGTGGCCAGCAGGTTCAGGGCTGTGCCGCCGATGGTCTGGTCCGCCTTCAGGTTGATGGAGGCAAAGGCCAGCAGCAGGCTGTACACCATGCCAGCCGCCGCCGCCAGAATGGTGAGCAGCACCACCAGGAAGGGAGACATGTCGGCGGGCAGCATGGTCAGGGTAAGCACACCTGCCACACCGCCGATGACCATGATGCCTTCCAGCGCAATGTTGATGATGCCGGAGTGCTCACTGAACATACCGCCCAGAGCCACCAGCATCAGCACGATGCCATACAGCAGCGTATATTTGATCAGAAGCAGCATATCACTTGCCCTCCTTCTTGGTTTCGGTCTTGGCCGGAGCTGGCTCTGCGTTCACATTGGTCTTGTCGGCATTCTTGAACAGCAGGCCGTGGATCTTGCCGCGGAACAGCATGGAGAATGCGCACAGATAGATGATGATGCCGCTGATCAGGTCCGAGATCTCCGTGGGGTAATACTTGGTGGACAGGAACGAGCCGCCCACCGAGATGTGCGAGATGAACAGTGCCGAGAAGATGGTGCCGATGGGGTTGGAGCTTGCCAGCAGAGCAACGGAAATGCCGTTGAAGCCCATGGCCGGCAGGCTGGTGGAGTTCAGCGGGTTCCACTGGGCCACGTTGGACAGGTAGTACAGGCCGGCACCAAAGCCTGCCAGCGCACCGGCAATGGCCATGGAGAGGATGATGTTCTTCTTCTCGTTGATGCCGGCATAGCGGGCAGCGCTCTTGTTCAGGCCGACGGCCTTGAGCTCATAGCCGAAGGTGGTCTTGTTCAGCACCACCCAGATCAGGATGGCCACCGCCGCTGCCGGAAGATGGCAATGGTGGTGCTGTTGGTCTGGAACATCTTGTTCAGGCCGAAATCCGGGATGATGGACTGGGCAAAGGCCGGGTTCTTGCTCAGGTTCAGGGTACGGGTGTTCCGCACGTCGTACATGGGGCCGGTGCCGTTCTGGTAAATCAGCTCATTGACCAGATACAGGCCGATCCAGTTGAACATAATGGAGGTGATGACCTCGTTGATGTTGAAGTAGGCCTTGAAGAAGCCGGGGATCGCGCCCCAGATGCCGCCCAGCAGGGTGGCTGCCAGCAGGCAGACGAACCAGGGCATCTTGAGCATAATGGCGCAGTACAGGGCACCGTAGGCACCCAGCGTGTACTGACCGGCAGCACCGATGTTGAACAGGCCGGTCTTGAAGGCAAATGCCACCGACAGGCCGGTCATGACCAGAGGTGCTGCGTTGGCCAGCTCCTTGCCGACGCCGTAGGGAGCGTCGTGGAAGCCGCCTTCAGGATGCGCACAAAGCCGTCGCCCAAGCGTGTGCCGGGTTGATGGCCAGCAGCACCAGAAAGCCCACGATCAGACCAATGAGGATGCACAGCAGAGCCGCCAGCACACTGGTGACCGAGCTTTGCAGACTGCTGTGGGAAAGTTTTTCTTGTCCATTTGTTACTTAGTCTCCTTTCCCTGCTTGCGTGCACCGGCCATATACAGGCCCAGCTCCTGCACAGTGGTGGTCTTGGGGTCAAACTCGCCCACGACCTCGCCCTCGTACATGACCAGGATGCGGTCGGACAGGTTCATGACCTCGTCCAGCTCCAGGCTGACCAGCAGCACGGCAGTGCCCTTGTCACGCTCTGCCACGATCTGCTTGTGGATATACTCAATGGCACCCACGTCCAGGCCGCGGGTGGGCTGCACGGCAATGAGCAGCTTGGGATCCCTGTCGATCTCACGGGCAATGATCGCCTTCTGCTGGTTGCCGCCGGACATGCTGCGCACGATGGTGGAGCTGCCCGCCGCTGCGCACGTCGTACTGTGCGATCAGCCGGTCGGAGTACTCACGCACTTTATCCGAACGGATGAAGCCGCCCTTCTGGAACTCCGGCTGCCAGTAGCGCTGCAGCACCATGTTGTTTTCCAGGCTGTAATCCAGCACCAGACCGTGCTTGTGGCGGTCCTCCGGGATATGGCTCATGCCGTCCTTGGAGCGCTGGCGGATGGTGGCATGGGTGATGTCCTTGCCATCCAGCGTGATCTTGCCGTTGGACAGCTTTTCCAGACCGGTCAGGCCGTAGACAAACTCGGTCTGGCCGTTGCCCTCAATGCCCGCCGCAGACGATCTCACCGGCGTGCACCTGGAAGGTGACATCCTTCACCAAGTCTTTCTTGCGCTGATCGTTGTGCATGGTCACGTTCTGCACGTCCAGCACCACGGCACCGGGCTTTGCAGGCTGCTTTTCCACCTGCAGCTGCACATCACGGCCCACCATCATGCGGGAAAGTTCTTCCTTGGTGGTGTCCTTGATGTCCACGGTGCCCATGTACTTGCCCTTGCGCAGCACGGTGCAACGGTCGGCCACGGCCATGATCTCGTTCAGCTTGTGGGTAATGAACAGGATGGACTTGCCTTCCTTCTTGAACCCGCGCATGATCTCCATCAGCTCGTCGATCTCCTGCGGGTCAGCACAGCGGTGGGCTCATCGAAGATCAGGATCCTCGTTGTCGCGGTACAGCATCTTCAGGATCTCCACGCGTTGCTGCATGCCCACCGAGATATCGCTGACAAGGGCATCCGGGTCCACGCGCAGGCCGTACTTTTCGCTCAGGGCCATGACCTTCTTGCGGGCCTCGGCTTTCTGCAAAAGCCCATTTTATTGGGCTCCACGCCCAGAATGATGTTGTCCAGAACGCTGAAGCATTCCACCAGCTTGAAGTGCTGGTGCACCATGCCGATGCCCAGTGCATTTGCATCGTTGGGGTTGCGGATGGCGACCTCCTTGCCGTTCTTGCGGATTTGACCAGCCTCCGGCTGGTACAGGCCGAACAGCACGCTCATCAGCGTACTTTGCCGGCGCCATTTTCGCCCAGCAGGGCGTGTACCTCGCCTTGCGCAGCTGCAGGGTGATATCGTCGTTTGCCTTGATCCCAGGGAATTCCTTGGTGATGTGGAGCATCTCGATCACAAAATCCTCTGCCAATCTGCTCACTCCTTTCGTGCCGTATCGACACCTATACTATTCTATCTTTCATTATACCTGATTTCCGACAATTTGCACACGGCTTTTTCGTTTTGGCAGAAAGTACAGACAAAAGTATTACTTTTAAGCATCCTGCACAGTTTCCGCCGGGTCTGCCCTGCCCGGACACACAAAACAGGGTGCCCGCCTGCAATGGGCACCCTGTTTTGCATTGAGTAATTCATAAAAGCGGCCTGCCGGTTTGCCGCAGGCTGCGGGAAACGCCGGGTTACTGGATATCGTTGACGGTGGTGAACTCGCTGACGGTGGGCTTGACTCCATCATCTGAGCTGTTGTCCACGGTGATCTCGCCGGAAGCGGTCACGGTCAGGAATTTGCGGCGGGAAATTTTATCTTGGGTTCTCCTTGAAATAGTATGACTTTTGGTTTTGATACAGCAAAAGACGGGTGTCCCTTTCGGAACATCCCGCCTGGGAAGCTCTTTACTGGATGTAGTTGACGGTAGTGAACTCGCTGACGGTGGGCTTGGTAGCATCGTCGGAGTTGTTGTCCACAGTGATCTCGCCGCTCTTGATCTTTCCTTGACGGTCTCGTACTCGTCCTTGGTGAAGGTCTCGAAGTTCCAGCTGTCGTCTGCGGTGGGCAGGCCGATGTAATCGCCATCCTCCAGACCGAAGTTGCCGTTGGAAGCAGCGATCTCGCTCCAGTCACCGGCCTCAATGTCGGACAGAGCGGTGTTGACAGCCCTCAGACAGACCCTTCATGGCAGAGGTGATGAACGGGTTGTAGGCATAGGTGCCGTCAGCCACGCCGTTTGCGCCGATGTAGTTCTGGTCAACGTCCACGCCGATGACGTAGCCGTTGTTCTTCAGAGCAGCCTCCACAGCGGAGGTGTAGATGCCGCCGCCGCAGGCAAACACGACCTGAGTGCCGTTGAGTACCAGCCCTCCATACGGGAGGTGATGTTGGCATCGCCGTAGAACTGGCCGCCGTAGAAGTAGTTGATCTCAACGTTCTGGCCCAGCTCCTGTGCGGCAGCATCAGCGCCCTGCACAAAGCCGTAGCCGTAACGGATGACAGCGGGCACAGCCATGCCGCCCGGAAGCCCAACTTGGTCTTGCCGTCCTTGGCGATCGCATAACCGGCCAGGTAACCTGCCTGCTCTTCCTTGAAGGTGATGCAGTAGCAGTTTGCGGGGATGGTATCCGTGCCGATATCGCCCTGGGTCACGTCAACAGCGATGAACTTGACATCCGGGTACTGATCAGCAGCCCAAGCCAGAGAAGCACCGTACAGGTAGCCGACGCAGACGATCACGTCTGCACCGTCGTTGACAGCCTGACGGATCATGGTCTCACGATCCTCATCAGAAGCATCAGCCTCGGGATGTAGTACTGGCAGTCATCGCCCATGTAGCCGGAAACAGCCGTCCAGCATGCCTGGTTGAAGCTCTCATCGTCGATCGTGCCGGTGTCGCAGGTCAGAGCGACCTTGACGATCTTCTCGCCGCCCTCAGCAGCGGAGGAAGCGGTGGAAGCAGCAGCGGAAGAAGCGGTGCTGGTGGAAGAAGCGGAAGAACCGCCACAAGCGGTCAGAGCAGCGGCGGCGGCAGCAGCACCAGCCACAGCCAGGAAGTTACGACGAGAAATCTTCATAAGAAAGTCTCCTTTATTTTCAATCCATCGCGTGCCGGCCTGCAAATGCAGGCACTTGCACATTTACTGGTTCAAGTATAGCGGGAAGATGTGAGATGCAAGCACTTTCGATTACAAAACATTTACAAAATCTTTGTAAATATATCCAAAAATATTACTTTTGCACAGTTCCCTGCCGTTCCGGTTTTGTGCCGGGAAGCGATTTATTTTTCCACAGCGGCATTTCCGGCCACATTGGAAGGCCCGAACCCAAAGGGCAGCAGTTCGTCCATGCTGCGTTCGATGAAATCCTCTGGCGTTTTGGCCATGATCACGTTCAGCTCCGGCCCGCCGAACTCGAACAGCGCCTGACGGCACACACCGCAGGGCGAGGTGATCTGTTCGTTCACCTCGCCGCGGCGGCTGCCCACCACTGCAATATCCGTAAACTCGGTCACGCCGTCGGCCACGGCCTTGAACAGGGCCGTGCGCTCTGCGCAGCTGGTGGGGTAAAGGACGCATTTTCCACGTTGCAGCCGGTGTAGACGCGTCCGTCCTTTGCGCGCAGGGCAGCACCCACCATAAAATTGGAATACGGTGCATAAGCCTTTCGCGGGCAGCCAGTGCCATGCGGATCAGTTCCTGCTTTTCTTCCGGGTCAGGTTCGTCATAAAATGTTCCTCCTTTGGGGGCGAAAACAGCGCGGCCGGCCTTTTGCAGGCAGACCGCGCTGGATCTTCGGTTGGTTCTCAGTACTCTGCGCCCAGAGCCACCTTCATCATGTTGGTAAAGCTCGTCTGGCGCTGCTCGGCCGTGGTGATCTCCGGTGCCACAAAGCTGTCGGAAATGGTCAGCAGGCAGGCCGCATGCTTGCCCAGCACCTGTGCGTTGGCAAACAGGGCAAAGCTCTCCATCTCCACGCACAGGCAGCCGCGCTCATCCCGCAGCTTTTCCCAGTAAGTGGGCTTTTCGTCGGAGGGCTGGCGGTAGAACACATCCGAAGAGTGGATGTTGCCCTCAATGAGGGGAATGCCCTGCTTGGCGGCAGAAGCGCGCAGCTTGTCGTTCAGGCTCTGGCTGGGCAGGGTGATGTCACCCTCAAAGCCGCTCTGTACCCGGGCGTAGTTGGACTCGCTCACCGCACCGGTGGACAGCACCACGTCGAACAGCTTGGCCTTTCGGTGTAGCTGCCGGCAGAGCCGATGCGGATGATGTTGTCCACATCGTAGAACTTGAACAGCTCATAGGAATAGATGCCGATGGACGGCATGCCCATGCCGCTGCCCATCACGCTGATGGGGCGGCCCTGATAGGTGCCGGTAAAGCCCAGCATGCCGCGCACACCGGTCACCTGACGCACATCCTGCAGGAAGGTGTCGGCAATAAACTGGGCCCGCAGGGGTCGCCGGGCATGAGGACGGTCTTGGCGAAATCGCCCTTTCTGCGCTGATGTGAGGGGTAGACATAAGATCATCTCTCCTTTTTCCTATTTACAGCAGATGGGCCTTTTCCCTTTGGAAAAGCCCTTCTGCCAAGTTACCTGTATTTGCTGCGGTTGAACACGTTCTGGGGCGCAACGTAACTGCCGTTGTGGCGGATCTCAAAGTGGCAGTGGTTGCCGCTGGAGCGTCCGGTGCTGCCCACATAGCCGATGAGCTGGCCCTGCTTGACCGACTGACCGGCGTGCACCACCAGCGACAGGCAGTGAGCGTACAGGGTGGTGTAGCCGTTGCCGTGGTTGATGATGATGGAGTTGCCGTAGCCGTTGCCCGCACCGGCCCGGTTGTAGCCGGCCTTGGTCACCGTACCGCCTGCCGAAGCATAGATAGGTGTACCGGCGGCGGCGCAGATATCCACGCCCTTGTGGCTGCCGCCGTACCAACGGGAGCAGTTCCGGTAGCCGGGCACCGGCCAGATGAACTGTCCGCTGCCGGTGATGTAGCTGGTCTTTGCCTGTTTTGGTGCCCACCACGATCTTTTCGGTCACAGGCTCCTTGATCACTTCGGTGCTGAGGATCTGCTGGCTGAGCTGGGTGCCGTTGGTGTCGTACACACGCTGGGCCGTCACACTGCGGATGCCGTTTTCACCGGCCTGCGTAGTCTTTTGGTGCCCACGTTGTACTCGTTGGATTTGGTCGTCTCGCTGGCATAGGGGATCTCCTCCTGCCGGTCTCGATCTTGGTGATGCGCACTTCCAGCGTGGCTTCCTGTTTGGTCACGATCAGCTCATCACCGGCCTGGATGTTGGAGGTCTCGGTCAGGGCCGCGCCCTTGAAGTTCGTATTCAGCTCGCACAGTTCCCGGAAGGTCAGGTCGTTCTTCTGGGCAATGCTCCACAGGGTGTCGCCGGTCTGCACGGTATAGATCTTTCCTGCTGCTGCACGCCGGAAAGCATCGACTCCACATCGTTTTCCTGCTGGAAGTTTTCATTGAAGTAGATGCCATTCTCCAGGGTGACCTCTTTGTTGAAGCCCACGGTCACATTGGGATCTTTCGGGTCCTCGTAGGGTTCCAGCAGGCTGCTCAGGTAGCTCTGCAGGGCAGTGCCGTCCGAGCACACGGCGGTCAGTTCTCCATCCAGATACAGGGCGGTGCCCTCACTGATCTGGTCACTGGAGGACTTCAGAATGGCGTTGGCCATCTCGTTTTCGTCCAGCACGCTGTGTGCCACCGAAATGGTGTAGGTGGGCTCCACCGTCCACTTGGTGTTCTCGTCCGTGCCTGCATAGTTGATACGCTCCTGCACGGCTTCCTTGGCAGAGTTGAACACATCCTCGTTGGCCACATAGCCCACGGTCTGGCCGTTCACCTGCACTTCCAGCGCATAGGGCTGACGGATGGTGTTCTGCACCACTGTGACCATCCCGGCCAGTGCCAGCACCGGCAGGATGTACATGGCCATGCGCGGCAGGGTGCGCACATTGCGCCGCACGCCGCCGACCAGATAATGCACGCTGTCCTTTACGGCTGCGCCAAAGCCCTTTCCTTCCGGACGCGGTGCGCATGTACCAGCAGCGAGCCCATGCCCGGAAGAACAGCACGATGGGCCCGAACAGGTCGCGCACCATCTGGGCTGCACCGGGAACGCCATGGACACGATGGTGTGCAGCAGGCTGCGCACCCAGAGCAGTGCACCGGACACGCCCCGGCACACCGTGCGTCCGACACGGACAAATGCATATTCGGCCGAAAATCCCAGAGCGTACAGGGCCTCACCTACGATGAGAACGAGGCGGTTCTGCAGCAGCTTCTGAGAAAATGATTGACGTGATGCTGGGTCCTGCGGCGGAAGCGGTGCCGACGCAGGAGCTGCATGCATTGGAACTGTGCCCACAGGAGCGCAGCTTCTGGCCGCGTTTTTCGGCGGCTGCTGCGCAGGCTCTGCGGTCTGCGGTTCCTTTGTCTTATCTTCGATCAAACGGGTTTCTCCTTCCTTGCCGCGCGGCAAAGCTGCTCTGCATCCGGCGCGGCGGTGGTTTCCACATCCTGTGCGGCTGAATGTCAGCGCACAGACGATCTATGCTCATTTTATTATACACCCTGCACGGAATGAAACAAGCACCTGCACAAAATTTGGGCAGTTCTTTCACGCACTTTCACGAAAGCAGGTCGGCCATATCCTGCGGCAGCGGGCTTTCCACGGTCACCGTGTGGCCTGTTCCGGCGCTCACCGGGTGCGGATGCAGATGCCGTCCGGCACCTCGGTGTACTCCGGCACCCGGAAGGTCTGCTTTGCGCAGTGCAGTGCCTGCCGCCCGATGCAGTCCCGGCGGCCGCCGTAGAGGTCATCCCCGGCCAGCGGATGGCCGATGGACGCAAAGTGCACCCGGATCTGGTGGGTGCGGCCGGTCACCGGCACGCAGGCGGCCGGCTCAGGCCGTTCTGTACCTTTAATATGGTGTACTCGGTGCGGCTGGGCTTGCCCTCCGGGGTCACACACCGCCCGATGATGCTGTCGCCCCGGCGGCCGATGGGCGCGTCGATCACGCCCGGCCCCAAGGGCAGCTCGCCCTCCACGATGGCGTAATAGAGCTTCTGCACGTTTTCTGCCGGAGCGGCGCAGCATAGGTGTTGCGGGCCGCCAGCACAAGGCCGCTGGTGTCCTTGTCGATGCGGTTCACCGGGCGGAACACCGGGCTGCGGCCCTGCTGCAGTGCCCAGGCTGCATAGCCGTTGGCCAGCGTGCCGCCGGGGTAGTTCAGAGGGGTGCACCGCCAGATGGGGCGGCTTTTCCAGCACCACGGCAAAGGCATCCTCGTAGACCACCTGCACGGCAATGTCCGGCTGGGGCCACGCCGCCCGCTTCCGGCGGGAGGTCGAAGCTCAGCACCTGCCCCGGTACACCCGGCGGTTGGCCAGCACGGGCGCACCGTCGGCAAAAGCCGCCGCCCTGAAATTTGACTGCCCGGGCAAGCTCCGTAGAAACGGCACACTGGCGCAGAAAGTTCCGCACAAGCGTTCCATTTTGGGTCTGCAGGGTGTCCGGCACCGTGAAATACAGACGCACGCACACCCTCCTTTGCACGAAAACAGATATAAATAGTATAGCAAAACGCTTTCGCTTGCAAATCTTGTTTTTATGGTATTATGAGGAACGGAAAACGAGTGGAACATACGGCGGCGGGGCGGCTTTGACCGCTCTGAGGAAAGTCCGGGCCTCACAGAGCACGGTAACTGCTAACGGCAGCCGAGGGTGACCTCAGGGAAAGTGCAACAGAAAACAAACCGCCGCAGCAATGCGGTAAGGATGAAACGGCGAGGCAAGAGCTCACCAGCGCATGGGTGACCATGCGGCTTTGTAAACCCTACCGGAAGCAACGCCTATATGGGACGTACAGCGCTGCTCGCGTGTCCCGAAGGCGGCATGAACCTGTCAGCAATGGCAGGTCTAGACAGATCGTCGTTTAATACAGAACCCGGCTTACGGTCCATCTCGTTTTCCGCTTTTATGCTTTCCGGCTGCCCGCATCCCTGCGGGCAGCTTTTTTTGTCACACTTCTTTTACCAAGCTGTTACTTTCCGTTTGTTGCAGTTTGTGGTATACTATGGGCACTGCAGGCCCTCTGCAGGCTAAAACAAAAGACAGGATGTGAAATCCTCCGATGAAAGATGGTTTTAAAGGCAGCCGCCTTCTCCCCCCTGCGGGTGGCGGACTACCTATAATGCCCAGCAGATCCTTGCCGACGTGCAGGCAGCCGCCGCGCGCGGGTCAAGCTGGCCGTGTTCCCGGAATTCTGCCTCACCGGCTACACCTGCGGCGATCTGTTCCTGCAGCACACGCTGCAGACCGGTGCGCTGGATGCCCTGCAGACCGTGCTGGACGGCACCGGACGCTGGACACCGTCGTGCTGGTGGGCCTGCCGCTGCTGGTACACGGCAAGCTGTACAACTGCGCCGCCGTGCTGTGCCGCGGGCAGCTGCTGGGCCTTGTGCCCAAGACCTACCTGCCCAACTACGGTGAATTCTACGAGAAGCGCCAGTTTACCCCGGCAGCACCGAGGTGGAAACGATCACCGTGTGCGGCCAGCAGGTGCCCTTTGGCACTTCGCTGCTGTTCCTCTGCCGGTCCATGCCCAGTTTTGTGCTGGGCGTAGAGCTGTGCGAGGACCTGTGGAGTGCGTTGCCGCCTTCCACCTTCCACGCGCTGGCCGGGGCCACGGTCATCGCCAACCTTTCGGCCAGCGACGAGACCGTCGGCAAGGCCGAGTACCGCCGGGCACTGGTGTCCAACCAGTCGGCCCGCCTGCTGTGCGGCTACCTGTACGCCTCGGCCGGGCACGGCGAGAGCACCAGGACATGGTGTTCGCCGGGCACGACCTGATCGCCGAAAACGGCACCCTGCTGGCCGAGACAGCTCCCTTTGCGGGCGGCATTGCCGAGACCGAGATCGACTGCCAGCGCATGGAGGCCGAGCGTGCCCGTAACACCAGCTTTGAGCTGAGCCGCGATGGTTACACCACGGTGGAGTTTGATCTGGAACTCACTGAGACCCCTCACCCGCTGGATCGACCCGGCACCCTTCGTGCCCGGCGACCAAGCGCCGCGCCGAGCGCTGCGAACTGATCCTGAAGATGCAGGCCGACGGTCTGGCTAAGCGGCTGGAGCACGCCCACGCCAAAACGGCGGTCATCGGCATTTCCGGCGGTCTGGACAGCTGTCTGGCCCTGCTGGTGGCGGTGCGCGCCATGAAGCAGCTGGGCCGCCCGCCAGCGATGTGCTGGCCGTGACCATGCCCTGCTTCGGCACCACCCACCGCACCCGCAGCAATGCCGAGATCCTGTGCGATGAGCTGCAGGTCTCCTTCAAAGAGATCGACATTGCCGAAACGGTGCACAGCCACTTCCGGGACATCGGCCAGGACGAAAGCGTGCTGGACGTGACCTTTGAAAATGGGCAGGCCCGTGTGCGCACGCTGGAGCTGATGGACACCGCCAACCGCACCGGCGGCCTTGTGGTGGGCACCGGCGACCTGTCGGAGCTGGCACTGGGCTGGGCCACCTACAACGGCGACCACATGAGCATGTACGGTGTGAACGCCGGGGTGCCCAAAACGCTGGTGCGCCATCTGGTGCATTACGAAGCCGACATTGCCGCCACCGACACCCTGCGCACCGTGCTGCTGGACATTCTGGACACTCCGGTCTCCCGAGCTGCTGCCCGCCAAGGACGGCGAGATCGCGCAAAGACCGAGGATCTGGTGGGCCCCTATGAGCTGCACGACTTTTACCTCTATCAGGTGCTGCGCTTCGGCTTTGGCCCGGCCAAGATCTTCCGGCTGGCAAAGGCCGCCTTTGCAGGCCGCCCGAATACCCGACAACGTGCTGTACAAGTGGCTGCGCAACTTCTACTGGCGGTTCTTCGCCCAGCAGTTCAAGCGCAGCTGCCTGCCGGACGGCCCCAAGGTGGGCAGCGTGACCCTTTCGCCCCGCGGCGACTGGCGCATGCCCAGCGATGCCTGTGCCGCCCTCTGGCTCGCCGAGCTGGAACAGCTTTCGATCAAGGACTGACACATGAAACACAAAAACTGCTGACCAATCTTCTGTTTGCCGCCGTCGTTCTGGCCATTGCCGCCGTTCTGCTGCTGGTGCGCAGTGCACACAGCAGCGGTTCCAAGCTGCGGGCCGAACTGATCTACGGTGACAACAACACCACCATGAACCTTCCGCTGGACAAGAACGATACCTATGACGTAGACACCGGGTACTACACGGTGCACATCGAGGTCAAGGACGGTGCCGCCCGCTTTGTGGACTCCCCTGCCCGGACCACATCTGTGAGGGCTTCGGCTGGCTGTCCAACGAAGACCAGACCGCCACCTGCCTGCCCGCCCGCGCGGTGCTGACCATCGTGCCGGCCGACTGAGCCTTGCGCTCAAAGGAGATTTCCTATGAAGGATGATTCCAACCGTTCCCTGCGGCGTGTGAACCGCAAGAGCCGCAGTGCGGCAGACCGCACCGTGGAAGTGGACAGCTCCGCTTTTTGCGGAGGACCCGTCCCCACGCCGCCGCCCCGAAAAGCCCGGTTCTTCTGCCCCGCGCCGCAGCGGTGCCCCGGCACAGGCTGCCGCCGCTGCACCCTCGAAATTCGGCAAGATCCTGCTGACAGTGCAGGGCATCCTCAGCGTGGCTTCGCTGGTGCAGCTGTGGCGCACCCAGATGCTGCCGGTGTTGTATCTGGTCATTCTGGCGGCGCTGCTGCTCCTGCTCTGGCTGCTGGTCAAGCGCTGTCAGGAGTACAATGTGCCCGGCAAGGTGTCCCGTGTGTTCTCGGTGTTCCTGTGCGCCTGCATGGCGCTGGGCTGTGTCTGGGCCCAGCAGGGTCTGACCGCGCTGGACAACATGACCAACGGTCTGCTCACCGGTGCCGAGGCCAACAAGATCACCAAGGAGCCTTTCGTCATCTACCTCAGCGGCGTGGACACCCGTGGTGAACTGACCGAAAAGCCCGCAGCGACGTGAACATTCTGGCTGCGGTGAACCCCAGACCAAGCAGGTGGCACTGATCAACACGCCCGCGACTACTATGTGGATCTGGCCGGCACCAACAGCAAGGACAAGCTGACCCACGCCGGTCTGTACGGCGTGGAGACCAGCATGGCTACATTGGGCAACCTCTATGGCATCAACGTGGGTCACTACATCCGCATCAACTTTGCGGGCTTCATCAATATCGTGGACGCCCGGGCGGCGTGGACGTGTATTCTGACCAGGCCTTCACCTCAGTGGGCAGCCCGGCTACTACGACCCCACCACCTTTGCCGAAGGCTGGAACCATCTGGACGGTAAGTCCGCCCGGCCTTTGCCCGGGAGCGCCACGCCTTTGCCTCCGGCGATATCCAGCGCGGCATCAACCAGATGAAGGTCATCGACGCCATGCTGAACAAGATCAAGTCCCCTGCCCTGCTCATGGGCTTCTCCAAGATCATGGACGCCGCTTCGGACTGCTTTGTCACCGATTTTCGCAGGATCAGATCAGTGCGCTGGTGCGCATGCAGCTGAGCGATTTTGCAGACTGGGACATCCAGAGTTACACCGTCACCGGCTCCTCCGGCACCAGCACCCAGTGCTATTCCGCCAAGGGTCAGAAGCTCTATGTCATGAAGCCGGATGAGGCTTCGGTCAGCAAGGCCAAGGAGATGATCGCGACCGTGCTGGGCGGTGAGGGCACTGTGAGCGACACCACCCAGACCCCGAAAGACCGACATCTTTACCCCACCACCGACCCGAACGCCGCTGCTTCCATTCCGGAAGAACCGGCGGAAAGCGTCATCGTGGAGGAGCCCGCCGAGAGCGTGCCGGAAGAGACCCGGCCGAAACGCCTGCTGAGCAGCCTGCAGAACAGCCTGCCGACACCCAGCCCCAGGAGCCGGAGACTCCGGCCGACAGCGGCACCAGTGACGGCAGCACCGAAGCTCCGTCTATCTCCCTGCCCTCGCAGGAAGAGGTGGAACAGGCTGCATCCTCGCTGTACAACGCAGCGTCCACCATTCTGGATGCCATCTACAATGCATCGTCCCAGAACGACGCCGCCTGATTTCCCACTAACCGCAACGAGGCCCCGGAGGGCAGAACCTCCGGGCCTCGTTTTCGTTGTCAGGATCTTATGCCTTGATCTCGTTCCACACGCTGTGGCCGTCCAGCTGGAGGCATCCACGCCCAGATACTCGCAGATGGTCTGGCAATGGTGCCGAAGCAGAGCTTCGTGCCCAGGTCCACACCGGGCTTCACGCCCTTGCCGCAGACCAGGTACGGCACATACTCGCGGGTATGGTCGGTGGTCTTGGTGTAGGAGGGGTCGCAGCCGTGGTCTGCGGTGACCATCAGCAGGTCGCCCTCCCGCATGCCGGGGATGAAGTCGGCCAGGAAGCGGTCGAACTCGATGGCGGCAGCCGCGTAGCCCGCCACATCGCGGCGGTGGCCGTACAGCATGTCAAAGTCCACCAGGTTCACAAAGGCCAGGCCCTCGAAGTCGCGGGTCTGCAGGGCCTTGGTGAAGGCAATGCCGTTGGTGTTGCCAGTGGTCTTGATCTTCTCGGTCACGCCCTCGCCATCAAAGATATCGAAGATCTTGCCCACGGCGATGACGTCCTTGCCGGCGTTCTTCAGCAGGTCCAGCATGGTGGCGCGGGGCGGCTTCAGGCTCAGGTCGTGGCGGTTGGTGGTGCGGTAGAAGGTATCGGCGGTGCGGCCCAGGAAGGGCGGGCAATGACGCGGCCCACGCCATACTCGCCCTTGAGCATCTCGCGGGCGATCTCGCAGTAACGGTACAGCTCGTGCACCGGCACCAGCTCTTCGTTGGCGGCCACCGGAACACGCTGTCGGCACTGGTGTAGACGATGAGGGCGTTTTCCTTCATGGCCTGCTCGCCGTAGTCCTTCAGCACCTGGGTGCCGGAATAGGGCTTATTGCAGAGCACCTTGTGGCCGGTTTTTCCTCAAACTCGTGGATGAGCTCTGCGGGAAGCCCTCCGGGAAGGTGGGCAGCGGCTTCGGGCTCACCACACCGGCGATCTCCCAGTGGCCGATGGTGGTGTCCTTGCCCATGCTCTGCTCCTGCAGGCGGGCAAAGGAACCGGTGGGAGCGGCGGTCTTTTCCCCGGCGGTCACACCGTCGATGTTGAACAGGCCCAGCTTTTGCAGGTTGGGGCAGTTGAAGTTGGGATGCTTTGCAATGGCTCCCAGCGTGTTGGTGCCCTCGTCGCCAAAGCGGCGGCATCCGGCTCGGCGCCGATGCCAAAGCTGTCGAGCACGATCAGAAAGACACGTTTTCCATCTTGGTTTTCCATTTCTTCCGGGTCAGCCCGGATAAGTGACACTTTACCTGCCACCATTATAAGCAAAACAAGCCCGTTTGCAAGGGCTGTCTTTCCATGCTGCACAGCTGTCCTGACGGGCAGGATCTTAGCCATTTCTTTAACGATTTCTCTGTGCAAAATCCGCAAAATTACCGCGTCCCTGCGTCAAGCATCTGTTCAAACCTCCCGGTATGCAAAAGTTGTATTCATCCTGAAATTCCACTTGCTCTCTTGTCAGAAAGCGATTATAATAGTAGTTGGTAAAGTTTTGGATTTTCACTTTACCGTACATTTCAACCCACAGCACGGGGAGTTTTCCCTGTTGGTCGTGTGCGCGGGCCGTTCTGCATGACAGCAGACAGCCTGCTGCAAAATAAATGAGAGAGTGAGAACGTAGACGGAGGTATTTTGAATGAGAAAAACGAAAATTATCTGCACCCTGGGCCCTTCCACCGACAAGGACGGCGTCCTGCGTGAACTGATCGCCAACGGCATGAATGTTGCCCGCTTCAACTTCTCCCATGGCTCCCACGAGGAGCACAAGGGCCGTCTGGACCTGCTCAAGTCCCTGCGCGAGGAGCTGGGCAAGCCCGTGGCTGCTCTGCTGGACACCAAAGGCCCTGAGATCCGCCTGAAGGACTTCAAGAACGGCACCGAGATGCTGGAAGCCGGCCAGACCTTCACCCTGACCACCCGCGATGTGGAGGGCACCAAGGAGATCTGCTCCATCACCTACAAGGATCTGCCTCAGGATGTCCCCGGCGGCACCATCATGCTGGATGACGGCCTGATCAAACTGCAGATCCAGACCGTGAACGATACCGACATCGTCTGCACTGTGCTGAACAACGGCAAGATCAAGAACAAGAAGGGCGTTAACGTGCCCGGTGTGCATCTGTCCATGCCGTATATGAGCCAGCGCGATAAGGACGATATCATCTTCGGCATCGAGCAGGGCTTTGATTTCATCGCTGCTTCCTTTGTGCGCACCGCACAGGACGTGTACGGATCCGCAACCTGCTGAACGAGTACGACTCCAACATCCGCATCATCGCTAAGATCGAGAACCGTGAGGGTGTGAACAACATCGACAGCATCCTGGCTGCTGCCGACGCCGTCATGGTGGCCCGCGGCGACCTGGGCGTCGAGATCGACTTTACCGAGCTGCCCGGCATCCAGAAGAACATCATCGAGCGTTCCTTCTCCTTCGGCAAGCCCATCGTCACCGCTACCCAAATGCTGGACAGCATGATGGTGAACCCCGCCCCACCCGCGCCGAGATCCGGACGTGGCAAACGCCATCTACGACGGCACCTCTGCCATCATGCTGTCCGGTGAGACCGCTGCCGGTGCCTACCCGTGGAGGCCCTTAAGACCATGTCCGCCATCGCCGAGCGTACCGAGACCGAGAACCATGCCCGCGTAGAGTACCTGACCGAGGCCACCAACGGCAAGATCAGCGTGAGCGATGCGACCGCACACGCCGCCTGCCTGACCGCCAAGGACGTGAACGCCGCTGCCATCGTCACCGTGTCCGAGTCCGGCACCACTGCCCGCCTGCTGAGCAAGTACCGCCCGCAGCAGCCCATCATCGCCTGCGTCATGAAGGAGCAGGTGCAGCGTCAGCTGTCCCTGAGCTGGGGCATCACCTCCCTGATGATGCCTCTGGCGCACAGCACCGACGAGCTGATCGAAATGTCCACCGCTCTGGCCAAGGAAAACGGCTTCCTGCACAACGGTGAGCTGGCCGTGGTGACCGCCGGCGTGCCCGTGGGCATTTCCGGCACCACCAACATGATCAAGATCCACATGGTGGGCAACTGCCTGGCCACCGGTGTGGGCGTCGGCCCGGAGAACGCCGAGGTGTCCAACGCCACCGGCAAGGCCTGCGTGTGCCGCACCCTGGACGAGGTGCGTGCCAAGTTCAAGCCCGGCATGGTGCTGGTGGTGCCTTCCACCAGCAACGATGCTGAACTATGTGCGCGACGCCGCCGCTCTGGTGGTGGAGGAGCCCGGCCTGAACAGCCATGCCGCCATTGTCGGCAAGGCTCTGCTCAAGCCCACCGTCGTGGGTGCCGTGGGTGCCACCTCTCACATCCGTGACGGCCTGATGATCGCTGTGGACTGCGCACACGGCAGCGTGCAGCGCCTGCAGGCCTGAGAAAGAGGGCGACACAATGGAACGCATTGCGAGCTTCTGTGTTGACCATACCAAGCTGGACCGGGGCATGTACCTGAGCCGTCAGGACGGCGACGTGCTCACTTGGGACATCCGCATGAAGAAGCCCAACCAGGGCGATTACTTGTCCACGGCCGCTGCCCACACGCTGGAGCACCTGTTTGCCACCTACGCACGCAATAGTGCCTTCCAGGATGGTGTGATCTACGTGGGCCCCATGGGCTGCCGCACCGGCTTTTACCTGCTGACCCGCGGCCTGACCCTGCGCAGGCTTTGGAGCTGACCGTGGAGTCCTTCCGCTTTATGGCCGCCTTTGAGGGTGCCGTGCCCGGTGCCAGCGAAGTGGAGTGCGGCAACTACCGCGACATGGATCTGCCTGCCGCCAAGGCCGAGGCTGCTGCCATGCTGCCGGTTCTGGAAGCCCTGACCGCCGACCGTCTGCACTACTGAGCCTCTGTGCCGGAACTCTAGACAAACAACAAACCCGGAACTTCCTGTCGGACAGGAAGTTCCGGGTTTTGGTTTTGTTCGGTTTATTCGTCCGGGTCGCCGCGCTCGGGCATGGTGCGCAGCTCCCGCACCAGCATGGCGCGCAGCTGGTACTGATGCTGCTCGGACGCAAGGTCGGCTCCGGCATGCAGCTCCACCTCCGGTGCCCGCCCATCGTCCGTGTACAGCGGCACCGTGACCACGGCCTGGGTGCCCTTTTCCGGGGCACACTCCACGCTCAGCCCCCAGCCCATGCGGCGGCAGCACTCGCGGCAAAGCAACAGCCCCAGCTGAGCCCCACCCAGAAAGCTGCGCCGGTTTTCCAGCCAGGCTTCCTGGCTGCCCTCCGGCAGACCGCAGCCATTGTCCCGCACAGTCAGCTGCCACATGGTCTCGCTGCGGCGCAGCAGGATCCTCACCGTGCCGCCCTCGCGGCAGGCACGCAGCGCGTTGGACAGCAGATGCAGACACAGCAGCTCCACATCATCCCGGTCAGCCAGCACACGGCAGGCCGTCCAGCCGCCGTAGTCCAGCTCCAGGGTGACTCCCAGCTGCGCACGCACCATGTCGGCCTGGGCCGCCACCTGCTGCAGCAGCTCGCACAGATCCAGCGGGTAAAGCTTAGGCGGCTGCCCGGCACGCAGAAATTCCAGCGCAGACAGCAGTTCGTTGATGGTCCGTTCCAGCTTGGCCGTGGCCGCGCTGATGTCGCTGACTGCCTGCAGGGACTGGGCGTCTGCCCCCACGCGGGCCAGATGCTGCTCCAGATACTCGCAGTTGCGCCCGATCAGTCCCAGCGAATGGAAGCAGGCATCCTCCACCGCCTGCTGCGGGATGGCCTGCGCCGTCAGCTCCTGCGCTGTATTCTGCTGTGCCTGCTCCATTGCTACCGCCTCCAAGACTGTGTGCGTTATTCCCTGCTCTTCTGCTGGATGAGATACCGTTTGATTGCATAGATCAGCTTGCCCGTAGTGGGCTTTTCCGCTTCAAAGCCGCTTTCAGCCTTGAACTGCGTCCAGCCCTCGGCCGGTTTTGCTTCCAGCTGGTCGATCATGCGCCGGATGCCGCTGTCCACGGCCGAGACCGAAACACCGTACTGCTCACTGACCGCCTGCAGGATCTCCTTGCGGATGGCCAGCTTCTGCGAGGTGCCGTAGACCACGCCCACCGCACTGGTCAGATAGCTGCAATTGATGTCCGGGATGCGGATGCCCCAGCTGTGGTACAGCTGCTGGCACTGCTGCTCGGTGCGCTGCCACTGCTGGCCCGGCATCCGGTACAGCTCCGCAGCAGGTTCTTGAGCTCCATGCGCTCCACGCAGCAACAGCTGCCGGAATCCTCCATGCGCAGTGCCGAGCTGTTCTTGCGCCGGCCCTCGTCGAACAGCATCAGCAGCGGCTTGTGCTCCAGCTTGCGCAGTTCCATCATGAACTCGATGCTGCTCATATCCTCCATCTGGCTGCACAGCACCACGATGTCAAAATTGTGGCCCTGCTGCAGCTCCTGCAGCAGTTTGTGTCCGTTCAGAAAGCAGGTACAGGCCAGCACTGGGTTCTGTTCTTCCAGATAGTTTTTCTGTACCCGAAGCTCCTTGCGGTCATAGCTTGCAAGGGCGACCTGCAGCACATCTGCCGTCCGCTCATTGTCCACGCCACGCGCCGCCTTCCTGTTCGGTCTGCTGTGCCGCATCCAGCTCCGCCACCACGTCCTGCCAGATCTCCGGCTGAACGCCATTCTCACACAGATATTGCAAAACACGGTAGCCAAGCTCCGGTGCAACGGCCATATACTTGCTGTCCATGCGCTGGCTGCTGCCGGTACGGCAAAGCGTCAGGCGACAGCCGGTTTCGCCGTCCGGGTCAAGGGAGTAAACCAGCGTATATGCCTGCTGCAACCCGGCGATGGCAGAAAACTGCCGGACCATGGGTGAAAACGTACGTTCCATAGAAATTCCTCCTTGCTACAAGGCATTGCGACGTTTTAGTGCGTTTCCTTGTTTTTCCTTTTATTGTATGGAGCAGGAAGGAACCATTCAACCCTGAAAAGTGTCTAAAAGTGTCAGGCTGTTTTTCTTTTCGATTTTGCGTCGTGTTATTTTGCTTTCCGACGTTTTACAAATCATGCTGCCTGTGCCGCACCGCATTTTCATCGTTCTGGATGGTTTGCACGGCTTTTTCAGTACCCTTACAATAACACGAACGCCGCAGGATTGCAACCTCTGCCGCCGGGTTGGGAAAATTTTCCCTCTGACCCGGCCAGAACAGAGAATTTCTGCTTCCGCTTCCGGAAACACTTTCTTTTCATACACAGTTTTTCATATAGATTTGCTAAAATCATCTCGATTCTTCTGTGTAGTCTGCGCGCCTTTTGGCCCGCAGCGGCACAGCTGTCCGTTCCTCACCTCTCCGGCCCCGGCCGGAACCTTTTCCCAGAAGGCACACACATGCTACAAATCAAACAGATCTGCAAACAGTACAAGACCGGCGATCTCGTGCAAAATGCGCTGAACAATGTCAGCCTGAACCTGCGTGATAACGAATTCGTCGCCATCCTCGGCCCCAGCGGCTCCGGCAAAACCACCCTGCTGAACATTATCGGCGGTCTGGACCGGTATGACAGCGGCGATTTGATCATCAACGGCATCTCCACCAAAAGTACACCGACCGCGACTGGGACTCCTACCGCAACCACACCATCGGTTTTGTGTTCCAGAGCTACAACCTCATCCCCACCAGACCGTGCTGGCCAACGTGGAGCTGGCCCTTACCATCTCCGGCATTTCCGGGGCCGAGCGCGCCGCCGCGCCACCGAGGCACTGGAGGAAGTGGGTCTGGGCAACCAGCTGCACAAGCATCCCAGCGAGATGTCCGGCGGCCAGATGCAGCGTGTGGCCATTGCCCGTGCACTGGTGAATAACCCCGACATCCTGCTGGCCGACGAGCCCACCGGTGCTCTGGACAGTGAAACCAGCATCCAGGTCATGGAGCTGCTCAAGGAGGTGGCCCGGACCGTCTGGTGGTCATGGTCACCCATAACCCGGAGCTGGCCGAGCGCTACGCCACCCGCATCGTGACCCTGAAGGACGGCGTCATCCGCTCCGACACCATGCCCTACGAGCCGGACACCCAGACCCTTGCGGCCCCGTGCACAAGAACATGGGCCGCTCGTCCATGTCGGTGCTCACCTCGCTGACCCTCAGCTTCAACAACCTGCGCACCAAAAGCACGCACTCTGCTCACTGCCTTTGCCGGTTCCATCGGCATCATCGGCATTGCGCTGATCATCTCCCTGTCCACCGGTGTCAACAACTACATTGACGACATGGAGCGCTCCACCCTGTCGGAGTACCCGCTGCAGATCATGAGCAGCGGCATGGACTTTACTTCCATGCTCTCTTCCCGCGTTCCGTCGGACAGCTCCCAGAGCACCACTCAGGAAGAAGACATGGTGCCGGTGCGCCAGCTGCTCTCGCAGATGGTGTCGGGCATCACCACCAACGACCTCAAGTCCCTCAAGCAGTATCTGGAGACCACCGACACCACCGTTGCCGACAATGCCACCGCCGTGGAGTATGCCTATAATGTGTCGCCCCAGATCTACCGGCAGGACCCCGACGGCAGCATCCGGCAGGTGAACCCGGATTCCTCCCTGTCCTCGCTGGGCATCAGCTCCGAGACCTCTTCCAACAACATCATGTCCTCCATGATGAACACCAGTGTGTTCTCGGAACTGCCCCAGACCCGGAGCTGTATGCATCCCAGTACGACGTCAAGGCCGGCCGCTGGCCGGAAGCCTACAACGAATGCGTGCTGGTGCTGGACGCCACCGGCAGCGTGACCGACTACGCCCTGTACGCGCTGGGCATGCGGGACAACGCCGAGCTGGACAAGATGATCCAGCAGTTTGCCCAGAACCAGAACGTAGACGTGCCGGATGACTTCAAGACCTATTCCTATTCCGATTTTCTAGGCAAGCAGTTCAAGCTCATCAACAGCTCCGACCGCTATGTCTACGACGAGACCTACAGCTTGTGGCGCGATAAATCGGATGACACCGACTATATGAAGCAGGTGGTGGCCAACGGCACCGACCTGACCATCGTGGGCGTGGTGCAGCCCGCCGAGGATTCTTCTGCTGCCATGCTGTCCTCCGGCATCGGCTACACCCACGACCTCACCCTGCACGTCATCGAGCAGGCCAAATCCAGCGCCATCGTGCAGCAGCAGATGGCCGACCCCAGATCAATGTGTTCACCGGCGAGGAGTTCGGTACCGGCAACGGCACTTCCTTCGATATGTCCTCCATGTTCTCGGTGGACACCGATACGCTGAAGAACGCTTTCCAGTTTGACACCCGCGCCCTGAAGTTTGACCTGAGCGGTGCCTTTGACCTGAGCGCCGGTTCCTTCGACCTCTCTTCCCTGCTGGACCCGGACAGCTTCTCACTGGACCTGGGCGACCTGCCGCAGCTGGACATGGACATGAGCAGCGTGTTTGAGAACATGGATCTGTCCATCTCCCCGGAGGCCCTGCAGAATATGATGCAGAAGATCCTGAACGGCTACAAGGACTATGTGGTGGGCAACGGCATCCTGAATCTGGACAAGATCAGCTTCTCCGCCTATATGCAGACCGAGCAGTTCCAGCAGCTGCTGGCCAGCTCCATGAGTGAACTGCTGGCCGACGCCAACCTGCAGGAGCAGTTCTCCGCCGCCATGCAGACCGTGATGGAGAGCTACTCTGCCCAGATCAGCCAGGCCCTGCAGAGCCAGCTGAGCACCGCCATGAATACGGCCATGCAGCAGATGGGCACCCAGATCAGCCAGCAGATGGAAAGCGCCATCCAGAAGAACATTGCCCAGCTGGGCAGCCAGATGGAAAATGCCCTGAAGATCGACGCCAGCGCCTTCCAGAATGCCATCCACATGAACATGACGCAGGAAGAGCTGGCTGAACTGATGAAGTCCTCCATGCTGTCCTCCACCTCCACCTACGACGGCAATCTGCAGAGCCTGGGCTACGCCGACCTCGATGATCCCAGCACCATTTCCATCTACCCGAAGGACTTTGACTGCAAGGCCCTGATCGTGGATGCACTGGACGCCTACAATGCCTCCGCCGAGGCAAATGGCGAGGATGACAAGGTGGTGCGCTACACCGATGTGGTGGGCACCCTGATGACCTCGGTGACCAAGATCATCAACATGATCAGCAACATGCTGGTGGCCTTTGTGTCCATCTCGCTGGTGGTGTCCTCCATCATGATCGGCGTTATCACCTATATCAGCGTGCTGGAGCGCCGCAAGGAGATCGGCATCCTGCGTGCCATCGGCGCGTCCAAGCGCAACATCTCGGAGGTATTCAACGCCGAGACCTTCATCATCGGTCTGTGCTCCGGCTGTATGGGCGTGGGCCTGAGCCTGATTCTGCTGATCCCCGGCAACATGCTCATCCACTCCATTGCCGACAGTGCCTCGGTCACGGCAGCCCTGCCGCTGCAGGCTGCACTGGTGCTGATCGCACTGGCCACACTGCTCACCATTCTGGCGGCCTGATCCCCGCCAAGAGCGCCTCAAGTGCGACCCCGTCAAGGCCCTGCGCTCGGAGTGATTCCCGGCAGACAAAACACAAGCGGACGGTTCCCCGATCGGGCAGCCGCCCGCTTTTGCATTGCGGCGCATCTTGTGCTAAAATAAGAAAAACACAAAGGAGCCTTTTCCATGCCCAACATCATTGAGATCACTGATTTTCCGCGCCAGAGCTGGACGTCTACGCCCGCCTGACCCAGGCCCAGCTGCGCAATCGACTGGAGCCGGAAAGGGCGTTTTATTGCCGAGAGCCCAAGGTGATCGCGCGGGCGCTGGATGCCGGCTACCAGCCGCTGTCCCTGCTCATGGAACGCAAACAGATCACCGGCCCGGCCCAGGACATCCTGACCCGCTGCGGGGACGCCCGGTATACACGGCCGACCGCGAGATGCTGGCCCGCCTGACCGGCTACGAACTGACCCGCGGCGTGCTGTGCGCCTTCCGCCGCCCCGCGCCCCGCACAGTAGAGCAGGTATGCCGGGATGCCCGCCGGGTGGCTGTGCTGGAGGGCATCGTGGATTCCACCAACGTGGGTGCCATCTTCCGCAGTGCTGCCGCATTGAACATGGATGCGGTGCTCATCACGCCCTCCTGCTGCGACCCGCTGTGCCGCCGGGCGGTGCGCGTGAGCATGGGTACGGTGTTCCAGGTGCCCTGGCGCAGATCGGCACCACCCCGCCGACTGGCCGGAACACGGCATGGCACAGCTGCACGCTCTGGGCTTCAAGACCGCCGCCATGGCCCTGAGCGACCGTTCGGTGAGCATCGACGACAACGCCCTTGCCGCTGAGCCCAAACTGGCCATTGTGCTGGGCACCGAGGGCGACGGCCGGCCCACAGTACCATCGCCGCCTGCGACTATACCGTGAAGATCCCCATGTCCCATGGGGTAGACTCGCTGAACGTAGCCGCTGCCAGTGCCGTCGCCTTCTGGCAGCTGGGCCGTACCTGACACAATCCGCTTGACAAATCTCCTGATTCGAGTTACACTTACAGGGTCATCTGGTATGGGCCTGTAGCTCAGTTGGGAGAGCGTTCGGTTCGCATCCGAGAGGTCAAGGGTTCGAATCCTCCAGGTCCATAGCAAAACTCCGTGTCTGCTGACACGGAGTTTTCTTTATTCAGGACCCGGAGGGATTCGAACAGCACGGCACTGCCGCAGGCAGGGCAATCAACAGCCCGGTGAGCTGTTGATTAGTGCGCGGGTCCCAGCCTCCAGGAATGTCTAAGGGGATGCTGCCGCATCCGGACCCGGAGGGATTCCGGCAGGGCGGCGGCTTGCCGCAACCAAAGCCCAGTGGGGCTTTGGTTATGCTGCCGAGGGTGCCAAGGCCCTCCCCAACCACTTTGCACGCAAGCCCTGTCCGAAACGGTCTCCTATCTGTAACATTTTCCATTTTCTCAACATGCAAACAGGCAGCCCTGTGATTCCATGAAACCACAGGACTGCCTGTTTTTCTGTTTTGCTTTCCTGTACAGTTGTTCAGCCGTTCAGTGGTCCCACTTATCGCACAGGGCGTTGATCTGATCGGCGAACTTGGCCAGATCCTTGTTGGCACCGCCCTCATTGTGCTCGATGACCCGCAGCAGGCGCTTGCCGGCGCTGACCAGACGCTGGAACACCGTGGCGGCGCGGTTCTGGCCCTCCGATACCTTGTGCTGGATGCGTACCTTAGTGCCCTCCTGCAGGCAGACGGCACCCTCGGCACCGATGGCCCACTGCGCACCGTTGTAGGGCGCGCAGGCGGTGAAGCCCTGCCCGGTGAGGGTGTCGACGAAGATGTTTTCCACCTCATCCTCGCCGTGCATCACGAACACCCGCTTGGGCTTCTCGGTGAAAGCGTTCACCCAGCGCAGCAGTCCGTCCCGGTCTGCGTGGCCAGACATGCCGGTGAGCTGGCAGATCTCCGCCTGCACCTCGATGGGCTCGCCGAACAGCTTGACCGTGGTGGCCCCTCGATGAGGGTGCGGCCCAGCGTGCCCACCGCCTGATAGCCTACGAACAGGATGGTGCACTCCGGCCGCCACAGGTTGTGCTTGAGGTGATGGCGGATGCGGCCTGCCTCGCACATGCCGCTGGCCGACAGGATGACCTTGGGCGTGCGGTCAGTGTTGATCATGCGGGAGTCGTCACTGGTCACGCTGATGCGCAGCCCCGGCACGTTGATGGGATCGATGCCCTTTCCAGTAAAGCACGGGTCTGGGCGTCAAAGCAATCGGGGTCTGTGTCCCGGAAGATGCGGGTGGCCTCGGTAGCCAGCGGGCTGTCGATGTACACCGGGAAATTGCCGTGCCCTTTGACCAGCCCTTTTCCTTGATCTCCCGCAAAATACAGCATCTCCTGGGTGCGTCCCACCGCAAAACTGGGCACGACCACATTGCCGCCCCGGTCAAGGTGCGCTGCAAAATTTTAGCCAGCTCGTTCACATAATCCGGGCGCGGGCCGTGCAGCCGGTCGCCGTAGGTGGACTCCATGAACACATAGTCCGCCTCGCTGATATAGGCGGGGTCCTTGATGATGGGCTGGTCCAGGTTGCCGATATCGCCGGAAAACACCAGCTTGGTGGTAGTGTCGCCCTCGGTGATCCACAGCTCGATGCTGGCGGAGCCCAGCAGGTGGCCCACATCCACGAACCGCACCTCGATGCCCGGAGCCAGCTCAATGCGCTTGTCGTAGTCCACACCCACGAACAGCTTCATGGCCGCCTCGGCGTCCTGCACGGTATACATGGGCTCCACCAGCTCGGCACCGGAGCGCTGGGCCTTGCGGTTCTTCCACTCGGCCTCGAACTCCTGGATGTGGGCGGAGTCCCTCAGCATGATACCGCACAGCTCCACCGTGGGTTGGTCGCGTAGATTTTGCCCCGGAAGCCGTTGCGCACCAGCAGCGGCAGCATACCGGTGTGGTCGATGTGCGCATGGGTAGCCAGCACCCAGTCGATCTCGCCGGGTGCCACCGGGATGGGCTGGTTCTCGTAGACATCCCTGCCCTGCTCCATGCCGCAGTCGATCAGGAACCGACGGCCCGCGGCTTCCAGCAGCGTACAGCTGCCGGTGACCTCATGGTTCGCGCCCAGAAACGTGATCTTCATCCCAAAACACCTCCGGTTATTCAGGCCAACTTCTCCGGCCGTCCGGCGGTTTCCACGCAAAATGTACCGGGTTGTGGCACCCGACATCCGCTTCACGCCTGAACGGCGTTCGCGTCTTGTCGGCCACTGCCCCAACAGCAGCGCCCTGTTTCCACCGCAGGTGGCGGTTGCTGCTGTTGCATTCCATCGCCCTCCCAGCGGATCATTTGCTTTGGAAACTGCCGGCCAGCCATACCAAGCCGTGCCTTTTATTCTGTGCTTTCAGTATAGCACATTTTAAAGGTACACGCCGCACAAATCGGCGGGATTTTTGCGGGCAATCTGCCGAAAGGAGCAAAAATTTTATACAATCTTGACAAACTGCCCCATTCTGTTATAAACTTAGATTTGTATGACGTTCGTTCGTATTTTATGAGTTTGAAATAATAGAGAGGTTGAATTTTATGGTTCGTAACGATTTGCGCAACGTTGCCATTATCGCTCACGTTGACCACGGCAAGACCACGCTGGTGGATGCCCTGCTGCGTCAGAGCGGCGCTTTCCGCGACAATCAGGCCGTGGCCGAGCGCGTGATGGACAGCGGCGATATCGAGCGTGAGCGCGGCATCACCATTCTGGCCAAGAACTGCTCCTGCACCTACAAGGGCGTGAAGATCAACATCGTCGATACCCGGGCCACGCCGACTTTGGCGGCGAAGTGGAGCGCGTGCTGAAGATGGTCAACGGCGTGCTGCTGCTGGTGGACGCTGCCGAGGGCTGCATGCCCCAGACCCGCTTTGTGCTGCAGAAGGCTCTGCAGCAGAACCTGAGCCTGGTGGTCGCCATCAACAAGATCGACCGCCCTGACGCCCGCATCAAGGAAGTCATCGACGAGGTGCTGTACCTGCTGATGGACCTGGGCGCTACCGACGAACAGCTGGACTGCCCCATGCTGTTCTGCTGCGGCCGTGACGGCACCGCCAGCCTGGACCCGGATGTGCCGGGCACCGACCTGATCCCCTGTTCGACACCCTGCTGAGCACCATCAAGCCGCCCGAGGGCGACCCTGAGGCTCCCTTCCAGATGCTGGTGTCCTCTGTGGACTACAACGACTTCGTGGGCCGCATCGGCATCGGCCGCATCCAGAACGGTGTTGCCAAGGTGGGCGAGGAAGTGGTCGTGTGCGACTGGCACAACCCCGACCTGAAGATGCGCGGCCGTCTGACCAAGCTGTACGACTTCCAGGCCAACGGCCGTCAGCCGTGCGACAACATCACCGCAGGTGATATCGTGGCCTTCTCCGGTCTGCCGGACGTGACCATCGGCAACACCCTGTGCAGCCCCTCCAACGTGGAGCCGCTGCCCTTCGTCAAGATCAACGACCCTACCGTGGAGATGACCTTCTCGGTCAACGACAGCCCGCTGGCCGGCCGTGAGGGCAAGTTCGTCACCAGCCGTCAGATCCGCGACCGTCTGCAGAAGGAACTGCTGAAGGACGTGGCCCTGAAGGTGGAGGACTCCGCCACCACCGATTCCTTCCGTGTCATGGGCCGTGGTGAGATGCACCTGTCCATCCTCATCGAGACCATGCGCCGTGAAGGCTATGAGCTGCAGGTCTCCCCGCACGTTCTGACCAAGGTGATCGACGGCAAGACTTACGAGCCCATGGAGCACGTTGTCATCGACGTGCCCACCCAGTATCAGGGTGCCGTCATGACCGGTCTGGGCCAGCGCAAGGCCATCCTGCAGCAGATGGAGTCCCTGGGCTCTGACCGTGTGCGTCTGGAGTTCCGGATGCCCAGCCGCGGCCTGTTCGGCTACCGCAACCAGTTCCTGACCGATACCCACGGCGAGGGCATCATCAACCAGATCTTTGACGGCTACGACGTCTGGGCTGGCATGATCGCCAACCGCTCCACCGGTTCTCTGGTCAGCTTTGAGACCGGCGAGGCCGTCACCTACGGCCTGTTCAACGCTCAGCAGCGCGGCACCCTGCTGGTGGGCCCCGGCGAGAAGGTGTACGAGGGCATGGTCATCGGCTACACCGCTTCCGGCGAGGATGTGGACGTGAACGTCTGCAAGACCAAGCACCTGACCAACACCCGTTCTTCCGGCTCCGACGACGCTCTGCGCCTGATCCCCATCAGCAAGCTGAGCCTGGAGGGCTGCCTGGAGTTCTTGGCACAGGACGAGCTGCTGGAGGTCACCCGGAGAACCTGCGCATCCGCAAGCAGATCCTGAACCATGAGCAGCGCATGAAGGCCAAGAGCCGCATGAAGTAATTGCGTTACCTATTATAATAGTCTCCCGCATCCCGGCAGAAACCGACCCGTTTCTGCCGGGATGCTTTTTTTTTTGCACTTTTTGAAATCAGGGCTTGCAAAACGGCCAAGAATGCGGTATAATATCACTCGCAGTCACTTAAGTGATCTGCCTCTTTAGCTCAGTCGGTTAGAGCACCTGACTGTTAATCAGGGTGTCGCCTGTTCGAGTCAGGCAAGAGGCGCTACGAAGGCAATGTTCTTTGGAACATTGCCTTTTGTTTGCCATGCCGCATGTTTCAGAAGTGTTAATTTTTCACACTTTTTCATTTCTCACGATTTCTTAAAAGAAGTTCTTGAAGATGCTGTCATATTGTGGTATACTGCACATAAGCTGTAACGCCTGCGCATACAAACTTTGCAGGCATTGCAAGCCGGAAATCTGAGCATTCTGCCCCATTCCGGGCGTTCAGAGGCGGTAAATCCTTCCGGTTTTGGCGGTTTTGTCAAATTCACTGCATGTTTTCCGGTCCGTGTGTCTGGCAGATGTGTATGGTGTTTGAATAAATTTGTATAGTTTCAAAGGAAGCATCTATGCGTTATACCTATGTCCGGCAGCATGACACTACCGACTGTGCGGCTGCCTGCCTCGCAATGGTGTGCCTCCATTACAAAGGAGATCACCATCACGCGCCTGCGCGATATGATGGGTACGGACCTGAAAGGCACAAACCTCGTTGGTCTGCAGAAGGCCGCGAACGAGCTGGTTTCACCACCGCCGCGGTGCGTGTGGACCGTGAAAACTTCCTCAGCGACTTCTCGCTGCCCTGCATTGCGCAGGTCATCACCGACCAGGGCCTGGCCCACTTTGTGGTGGTGTTCAAAAGACCACCCTCCGCGATGACGGCGAGCGCCGCAAGCACATGCTGGACGAAGCCGAGCAGGTCAAGGAAGCCGAGGAAAAGGCAAAAGCACAAGTGCAAGGATTACGTCATCATCGGCGACCCTGCTACTGAGCTGAAAAGATCAGCCTGGATGAGTTCTACAAGAACTTCACCGGCGTGCTGTTGCTGCTGAACCCCACCTCGGAGTTCAGCGTGAGCCAGCGCAAAAGCTGGCACCCGGCGCCCCGGCTATGAAGCCCAGCAGGCCAGCGAAAAGACGACGGCAAGCCCAACCGCTGGGGCATGATGAAGCGGTACATCGACCTGCTGCTGCCCCAGAAGAAGCTGTTCTTCTACGCCATTTTAAGTTCCGTCATCACCACCATCCTGGGCATCGCGTCCTCGATGTTCAATAAGATCCTGATGGATGAGGTCCTGCCCTACGGGCTGGACAACCTGCTGGTCACCTTGATCATCGTGTTCAGCTTGGTGAGCCTGACCAGTTCCCTCATCGGCTTCGTGCGGCAGTGGGTGCTGATCCATCTGTCCATCAAGATTGACATCCCGCTGATGCTGGGCTACTTCGGGCACATCTTCCATCTGCCCATGAAGTTCTTTGCCACCCGCAAAACGGGCGATATCACCACCCGTTACTCGGACGCAAACACCATCAAGTCCATCTTCACCAGCATTGCACTGAGCCTTGTGATGGACATCTCCATGGCCATCATCACCGGCATCATCCTGTTCCGGATGAACGCCATGCTGTTCTCCATCTCGCTGTTCATGGCACTGGTCAGCATCCTGCTGGTGCTGGTGTTCAAGCAGCCCTACAAGCGCATCAACGAAGAGACCATGATCCAGTCGGCTGCCCTCAACAGCCAGATGATCGAGAGCCTGCGCGGCATCGAGACCATCAAGTGCAATGCCAACGAGGACACCCAGCTGGAGAACCTGGAAAAGAGTACATCAAGAGCCTGAAGATCAGCCTGCGGTCCAGCCGCATCAGCACGGGCCAGGGCCTGATCTCCACCTTCATCTCCACCGGTTTCAGCATGCTGACCACCTATGTGGGCATCAGCCAGGTGCTGCACGGTGAGATGACGCTGGGCGGCTTCATGGCGTTCAGCACCCTGTCCAGCTACTTTACCTCCCCGCTGAGCAACCTGATCGGCCTGCAGATGAGCATTCAGGAAGCCGGCATTTCTATGAAGCGTCTGACCGAGATCATGGACTACCCGCCGAGGACGAGGCCAACGAAGGCAGCGAGCTGATCCCGCTGGAAAGGTGGAGGGCGACATCGAGTTCAAGGACGTCACCTTCCGCTACGGCAACCGTGCCCCGGCGCTGGATCACATCAGCTTTACCATCCCTGCCGGTAAGAAAGTTGCCCTGGTGGGCAGCAGCGGCAGCGGCAAATCCACCATCACCAAGCTGCTGCTGAAGTACTACGACCCCGAAGAGGGCGAGATCGACTTCAACGGCGTGAATCTGGCCGAGTACACCCATGATTCGGTGCGCCGCGCCATTGCCTATGTGCCGCAGAACATTGAGCTGTTCAGCAAGACGATCTACGACAACATCCGCATTTCCCGCATGGATGCCACCATGGAGGAAGTGAAAGAGGCTGCTAAGAAGGCCGATGCCCACGAGTTCATCCGCCATCTGCCGCTGCAGTACAACACCTACCTGGAGGAAGCCGGCAACGGCCTGTCCGGCGGTGAAAAGCAGCGCATTGCATTGGCGCGTGCCTTCCTGAAGGATTCCGGCCTGTACATCCTGGACGAGTCCACCAGCAATCTGGACTTTGCCACCGAGAATCTGATCTTCAACATGATCTACGAGCAGCTGGCCGACCGGTCCATGCTGATCGTAGCTCACCGCCTGTCCACCGTCCGCGACTGCGACCTGATCCTTGTGATGGATCACGGCAAGATCGTGGAGCGCGGCACGCACGACGAGCTGATGGCCAAGGACGGCAAGTATGCTGAGCTGTGGAATATGCAGCAGGGCATCTACCGCCGCCGTGAGCCGGTGGCCAAGCAGCCTGTGGCTGCCGCCGTGGTAGAGGATGACGATGACGGCGAAGCCTTTACCTACTGATTCGTTGCAGTCGGGTGCGCACCCGATTACATAAAACCGGTTCCCTCCCGGCAGCGCAGCCGGGGAGGAACCGACAAAAGTTCATTATTTGAAGGGAGTAATTCATCATGATGATGCCTGCAAATTTTCCGCAATCTCTGAGAACGAGATGACCTACGTCAACGGCGGCGCAAGCCTGTCCGAAATCCTGGCCCCGAGCTGAAGCTCGAGAACTGGCAGAAGTTCAACCAGAACATGGTCACCATTATCGGCAACTCTTTCCGGGCAGCTATGTCAGCAACACCGTTGGCACTCTGTTCGGCGGCGCTTACAAGCCCGGCAACCTGGGCAAGGCCTGGTTCAGCTCTGTCAGCAAGTACTACAATAGCGGCTACGATGCCGTTGTCGGTAACGGCACCGACGCTGGGATGACTTATGGCAATACTGCTCTGGGTACTCTGAATGGTGCTCTGAACGCCGGCCTGCGTATCGTGGGTTCCGCTGCTGCCATCTACAACCTGGCAACCGCCAACGTCAAGAACGGTCTGCCCAGCCTCTTTGACTTCGAGAAGAGTGAGACCGTCTTCCCTAAATAAGACTGTCTGATCTTGGCTTTCCGGGGCCTGAGCAACTGCACCGGTTTCCCCGCCGCACATGCTCCGGATGCAGACAGGTGCGCACCTGTCTGCTGAAAAGTGTCTTGCGGTTGCGCAGCCGCAAGGTGCCTGACAAGTATGGCAGACGGCAGAGTGCCCTGTGGTATCTCAGCCCCGACAAAACGATATGCAGTGTTTTCCGGCCCCGCTGCGCCGGACCGGTGACAATGCCTCGTTATGTGCCCGGAGGCGTCCTGCCTCCGGGCACATTCTATTTTCGCATCACCCATTACTGCTACAGTAATAGGTGATCAGAAGCAGAGAAGGTGTGCTCTGCCCTTTCTCTGCCTGTGATTGCCTATTACGGCCTCCCCTTTGCGGAGGAAATTCAACGATAGGACAAAGAGGTATTTCAACATGAACGAGATCAAAGTTGCTGAAAACAAGACCCTCAAACTGACCAATGTCGTGGCACGCCGCATCGCCCCGAAGAACTGGGCAACATGATGGTGGCGCTGACCCAGCTGCAGAACTTTATCAAGAGCCACAACGCACAGCCCATCGGCCCTCTGGTGCAGGCCCTCAAGATCGGCCCGGCCCGGAGCATGCCCGGAGCTGTACCTGATGCAGCAGGCCACCCAGCTGATTACCCAGACCGAGCCCGGCTACGAAGTGGACGCCGTGCTGCGGGTGAAGAACTGCCTGTACGCTCATTATACCGGCCCCATGGCCTACAGCCAGCTGGCAAGCTCCAAGCTGCAGATCCTCGCCTTTGAAAAGGACCTCAAGCTCACCGGTGACAACTACACCATTTTTGTCAGCCAGGACGACGATGACGCCGTGGTTGACGTGTTTATGGAGACCAAGTAACTATGACAACGACCATCCAGAACCTCGATGATCTGCAGGACCGCCGCATTATGATGGACCGGGACGTGCCGCCCTACGGCTACGCCTTCGTCATCCTGGTGGGCATCTTCATGATCTTTCTGCTGGTGTGGAGCACCCGCACCAACCGCATCTACGTCAGCCAGAACTCCGGCACGGTGCAGGCCAGCAACAAGACCTACATCATGTCCAGCTATTCCGGCACCCTCACCGAGCTGTACATCTCCGAGGGCAGCTATGTGAACGAGGGCGACCTCGTGGCCCACATCAAGAGCACCGACCTGGACATGCAGCAGGACAACCTGGAAAGCCAGCTCAAGATCTACCAGACCCAGGTGGACCAGTACAATAAGCTGCTGCAGTGCATCCAGGACGACACGAACTACTTCAGTGAGACCAGTGTCGAGGATCAGCCCTACTACTACCAGTACGAGACCTACAAGAGCCAGGTGGAGCAAAAGACCTTTGACGCTTCTGCTTATCAGGCGGCCGGTTACACCGACGCCCAGATCAAGACCATGATGGAGCAGAACCAGAGCGAGATCCAGGCCCTGTATTACTCCACCATGCAGTCCATCTCCCAGAGCATCACCAGCGCCCAGAGCAACGTGGACAACGTGCAGGCGCAGATCGACGCCCTGAACACCGGTGCCAACGACTACTATCTGTATGCCCCTACCTCCGGCGTGATCCACATGGACAGCCCCTACAAGGAGGGCATGGTGCTGAGCGCAGGCTCCCCGCTGGCCACCGTTGCCAGCGAGAACGATGACCTGGAGATCGTGGCCATGGTCACCGTGAACGACCGCCCGCTGCTGCATGTGGGTGACCCGTGCAAGATCGCCATCACCGGCTTGTCGGAGTATTCCTACGGCACCCTGACCGGTACCGTGACCGCCATCGACAGCGACGTGACCACCAGCACCAGCGCTTCGTACTACAAGATGACCATCAAGCCGGACAGCACCTATGTGGTGAGCCGCAGCGGCGACAAGGTCGATCTTTCCAACGGCATGAGCGTGACCGCCCGCGTGGAATACGATCAGGTCACCTACTTTGAATATGCAATGGAGGCTCTGGGTGTGCTGTTCCGCTGATGCGGGCACCGTTTCCGGCGCTGAATCCTTCGCTCCATTTTTAACACCCAGAGAGGTACACGAACCATGAAATCAACCGCAAAGACCCTGGCCCTTGGCGCGGCACTGCTCTGCCTGCTGGCCGGCGGCATGGCCCTGCCGGCATCGGCTGCCGTGCCCTGACCGGCACCGCCGTGTCGCTGCCCTGGAACAGCGATAACAGCGTGCCTGCCGAGAGCATTGAGGCCGGCACCTATTCTTCCAACATGCTGTTGGGCGAGACCCAGCAGCTGTCGCCCACGGTGCGCCCCGCAACAGCACCGACTCCGTCATCTACCTCACCGATGACAGCAGCGTGCTTACCGTGAGCAACAGCGGCGTGGTGCAGGCTGTGGGCGTGGGCACCGCCACCGTGACGGCCGCCGCAGGCAACCAGATCTGTGCTTACACCATTTCGGTTTCCATGGACTCCACCATGATCGTCACCGAGATGGATCTGGCGCTGTCCTCCAACACCATCTATGTGGGCAACTCGGTGTCGGCATCGCTGCAGGTGCGGCCCTCGTCCGCCTCGCAGTACGCCACCATCTCCTGACTTCTTCCAATGAGAAGGTGGCCACCGTCAACAGCTTCGGCCGCGTGACCGGCGTGAGCCCCGGCACCGCCACCATCACCGCCGCCTGCGGCTCGGTCACCGCCAGCACCACCGTTACCGTGCTGGCCATCCCCACCGAGGCGACCACCGGCGGCACGGTCAGTTCCGGCACCACCTCCGCCAACAGCGGTCAGGTCATTACGGTAACCCTCCTATGTGGTGCTCAAGCCGGGTGCCACCCGCACCCTGTCGGCCAAGGCCACCCCGGCTTCGGCCTCCCAGAGCTTCACCTACAAGTCCGGCAACAGCAGTGTGGCCACCGTGAGCCCCAGCGGCGTGATCACCGCCGTGGGCACCGGCTCCACCTCCATTACGGTTTCCAACGGCAAAGCCACGGCGCTGGTCACCGTCATCGTGAACCGCTCTGCTTCCGCTTCCTCGGGCAGCGACAGCAGCAACGGCGATGACGCTTCCAACGGCGACGATGACAAGATCACGCTGGACCCCACCGTGCAGACCATTCAGGACAGCACCGACCATGAGGTCGTTTTGCTCAGTCGGAAGTCCCGGTGATCACCGGCGACATCCTCAACTCTCTGCGCACCACCGGCAAGACCCTGTGCGTGGTGGGCGACGGCTACACCCTGCAGGTGTCCGGCAAGGACGTGCGCAACACCACCGGCGAGCTGAACACCTCGCTGGAACTGCAGCAAGTGGAGCAGGGCCTGGAGTTCGTGGTGAACGACGGCAAGACGGTCCCCTGCTCGGCCCGCATTGATCTGGACAAGAGCGATTACTCCCGTCTGTACCTCTACAACGAGACCACCGGAAAGTGGCAGTACCTGAACAGCTACAAAGACGGCGTGATCACGCTGGACACCGCCGGTCGTTATCTGCTGACCAACGAAAATCTCCGCTTCGCCAACATCAACTGGACCTTCTTCATCGCTGGCGGCGCGGTGCTGGTGGTCATTGCGGTGGCCTACATCGCGTTCAAGAAGCGTTACTGGTTCTGGTAAGCCGCTCTTCCTCATCTGAAACAAAGATACAGCGAGGCCCTCTGAAACGCTCAGAGGGGCCTCGCTTTGTTGTAATTATATTCTGGTTGCCGTACTGTCAAAGGCTCCATCCCTGAGGGAGCTGGCTTTGCGCAGCAAAGACTGAGGGAGTTCCCGTAATTCCCGTAAGCAGCAGTTTATTCCACGGTCACGCTCTTGGCGAGGTTGCGGGGTTTATCCACGTCGCAGCCGCGCAGCACCGCCATGTAGTAGGCGAACAGCTGCAGCGGCACGATCAGCTGCAGGGGCATCAGGATGTCCTCATATTCGTCCAACCGGATCACGGCATCGGCCACGCCCTCCGGCACCACGGCATCCTTTGTGGTGAACAGCAGCACCCGTGCACCGCGGCTGCGGGTCTCCTTGGCGTTGGAGATGGTCTTTTCGTACACCTGTTTCTGGGTGGCCAGCGCGATCACCGGCACACCGTCGGTGATCAGGCTGATGGTTCCATGCTTCAGCTCACCGGCGGCATAGGCATCCGAGTGCACATAGCTGATCTCCTTCAGCTTCAGGCTGCCCTCCAGTGAGAGGGAGTAGTCGAACCCGCGTCCGATGAAGAAGCAGCTCTGGGTGTTCATATAGCGGCTGGCAAGGTATTTGATCTGCTCGCAGTCCGCCAGACGGGCCTTAATGATCTCCGGTACCCGCAGCAGCTGGGCCGTATAGCGGCGGGTCTCTGCCTCGCTCAGGCGGCCCCGGGCGTAGGCCAGACGCAGCGCGAACAGATACAGCACGCACAGCTGCACCATATAGGCCTTGGTGGAGGCCACGGCGATCTCAGGCCCGGCGTAGGTGTACAGCACATAGTCTGCCGCGCGGGCGATGGAGCTGCCCACCACGTTCACGATGGCCAGCACCGGCACGCCCCGGCTCTTTGCCAGCTTGAGGGCGGCCAGCGTATCACTGGTCTCGCCGGACTGGCTGATGATGATTACCAGATCGTTGGGGTTCAGGATGGGGTCCCGGTAGCGGAACTCGCTGGCGATGTCCACCTCGGCGGGCACCCGGGCCAGTGTCTCAATGGCTGCCTTGCCCACCATACCGGCATGCATGGCCGTGCCGCAGCCCACCAGATGCACCGTACCGATGCTGCGCAGCACCTCATCGGTGAGCTGCGGGATGCGCAGATCCGGCATACCATCCTCCACCCGGGGGCTGACCGTGGCCGTGATGGCCGTCGGCTGCTCATTGATCTCCTTGAGCATGAAGTGCGGGTAGCCGCCCTTTTCGGCTGCCTCCATGTCCCAGTCCGCCGTCAGCACCGGGCGCTGCACCGGCTCGGCAAATTCATTGTAGAAGCGGATGCCCTCGGCCGTGCACACGGCCATGTCGCCCTCTTCCAGCACGCTGTAGCGACGGGTATACTTGAGCAGGGCCGGGATATCCGACGCTACGAAGTTTTCGCTCTCGCCCCAGCCCACGATGAGCGGGCTTTCGCGCTTGACTGCAAAGATGGTGTCCGGGCGGTCCCGGAACAGCACAGCCAGCGCATAGCTGCCCCGCACCTTGGCCAGTGCTTCCTGCAGCGCCCGCAGCGGGTCGCCGGTGTAGCAGCTGTCGATGAGCTTGACCAGCACCTCGGTGTCCGTTTCGCTCTCAAAGGTATAGCCTTTGGCAATCAGACGTTCCTTGAGGATGCCGTAATTTTCAATGATGCCGTTGTGCACGATGCTCACCCGCGGGGTGGAATGCGGGTGGCTGTTCACGTCGCTGGGCTCACCGTGGGTAGCCCACCGGGTGTGCCCGATGCCGCAGAAGCTCTGTGCCAGAGCCTGCGCGGCCAGTTTCTGGCGCAGCTGTGTCAGCCGCCCCTTGCTCTTTATCACGCGGATGCCGCCGTCCAGCGCCAGCGCAACCCCCGCCGAATCGTACCCGCGGTACTCCAGTTTTTCCAGACCGTCCAGCAGCACATCCTGTGCGCTGCGCTTGCCGACATAACCAACAATGCCACACATACAAAACACCTCCATGCCGGCGTCCCCCGCGCAGAAAAAACGCACAGCCGGGGCCGTCAGCTTCCCTATCAGTTTATGTTCTTGTATGGCTTTCTTTGAAGGGATCTGTTGCGGTATCACTGCCGTTTTTTGCCCTTCTCTGCGGCTGGTCTAGCCTTCAACCGGAGAAACATCCGCCGAAATTTTCGATGATTCCTCTCCTCGTCACCCTCGCGGCTGTCACCCGCGTGGCCCGGCGCTTTGCGTCAACTGGTGGTTTTGCATTCCCTCTTTCTGCGGCCCCTATGGGCTGCTGGTGGTTCAGTATACCACGCTTTCCCATTTTGTGCAACTGCTGTGCAACAATCGTTCTCAGTGCATGCCCAGCATCCGGTGCAGCTTGGGCTGCCACACCAACCGGTACAGCATGAGCAGGTTGTGCAGGGCCCGGTCGTACAGCAAAAAGGCCACGTTGCCCATGGCCAGCGTGGACAGGGTAACTATCCACGCCGTGGTGCGCAGCTCCTGTGAGATGCTGCCCGCCGGGATGAGCACCAGCAGCAGGCCGTACATAGCCAGCACGGCGGCGTTGCACAGCAGCAGCTTGCACACGCACCGCAGCACGGCCGGGCGGATGTGGTCGAACCGGGGTTTTGCCAGCGGGTAATACCCCAGCAGGAACACGAAGATCAGGGCCACTTCCTTGTCCGGCACAAACAAAAGCGCCAGCAGGCTGACCGCCGCGTAGGCTGTGAGCGCCATGGTGCGCCCGCACTCCACACACACTGTCGCGATCAGAAACCCTGCCAGCGCAGGCGCAATGAACATGGCAATGGGGATCACGGCCCCCAGCAGCATCAGCGCGACGCACAGCGCCGCCGCCATGCCGCAATAGGCCATGGCCCAGCTTTTTCGGTTTTGTTTTTTCATGGGATCTCCCAGTTTTCCTGCTCTGCACCCACTTCCAGCGGTTCCACCGCGTGGTGCAGGCCCAGCAGCATGATATTATCCAGCAGGCTGCGGTTGAGTTTGACATCCAGCATGCTGTACACCCGCATCAGGTCGTTGGCGGCGGCCAGCGCCTGCCGACGGGCATTTTCCACGGCAGAGGCCTGCCCCATCAGGTCATTGACCACAAACACGTTGTACCGGCCGCTGCACTTGTCGGCTTCAAAGCGCTCGGCCTTGTCCATCAGGTAAAAGATGCGCCCAATGCTGCTGCCGATGTAGCGCATGCTCTTGCGCTGGTTGGGGTCATCGGTGGCGAGGGTGGAATACAGCGCGCCGTAAACGTTGCTCATGGGCTCTGCAGCCAGGTTGTAGTTCTTGGCATTCAGGTTCATCTGCACCACGGCCTGGTCCCGCTCCTGCCCGAACAGGCGTTCTAGGGCCGGGTTCTGCTGCACGGCCCGCTCGTAGGCACGGCGCAGCAGAACCCGGTCCAGCGCGCGGCGCAGCCGCTTGGCGGGCCGCAGTTCATCCTGCGCCAGCACAGGGTGCCCGGCATCCGCTGACGCTGGCAGGTGGCTGTGCGCCCGGCAAGGCTGTCGGACAAAATGGCAAACACCACGCCATTGTACCGCAGCAGATGGCAGGAATACCACCCAAACTCCGTGTACAGCTGCCGCCGCACGCCTCGGAGATACTGGAGGTAGATATTATAATCACGGATGGTCAACTCCGGAAGATAGGGTTTCATTCGACCCTTCATAGGGGGCACCGTTCCTTTCCGCCACAGGCTGCACAGGTCATGGTAATAAGGTAAGTATAATCTATTTTGTTCCGCTGTGCAACGGTAGGAGTGTAAATTCTCCATGAATTTGTCTCATCTTGTTTTAGCCTTGTTCTTAACATTTCATAAAACTTTGTTTGCATTCGTCCTTTTCTCCGGCAGGGGTCGTGGGGTCATTCGTTCCGGAATTTCCCGGGTCTTTCCGGCAACCATGCAAAAAGCCGCACCGGGCAGTTCCGGTGCGGCTTGCAGGGCTTATTTTTCAGGCCGGGCACATTTTTTCAGGCTCAGTCCTTCTTGTCAAAACGGCGCTTGCCGTCAAATCCGGACTTGGGCATCGGCTTTGCGGTGTGCTCGAACTTGGGGGCGTTGTAGTACATATACAGCTGGCAGGGGATCATGCCGTTGTACATCTTGCGGCGTTTGTTGGCACGCTTGCCGTAGTGGGCTTCAAAGTCCATGTCAGCGGTGATAGCGTACACACCGGCGCAGGGGTTCGCCTCCATCTGACGGCCCAGGGTGCGGGCCAGCTTGGCCGCGCCCTCAATGGTGCTCATGCGCTCACCGTAAGGGGGGTTCGTCAGCACGATGGCCTCCTGCTTTGCGGCAAAATCCGCCACATCGGCCACTTCAAAGTGGCAGCGCTTTTCCACACCGGCCAGCTTGGCATTGGCGTTGGCCAGCGCCACGGCGGCGGGGTCGATATCATATCCAAAGGCCTCGAAGCCCACATCCAGCTTGGATTCAGCCAAGGCCTTCTGGCGCTGCTCGGCCCAGACGGCGGCGGGCACAAAGCTGTAGCGTTCGGCAGCAAAGCGGCGCTTGAGGCCCGGTGCGATGTTCATGGCCTTCTGGGCGGCCTCAATGAGCAGGGTGCCGCTGCCGCAGAAGGGGTCCTCCACCAGGCTGTCCCGGCGCACGCGGCCCAGGTCGGCGATGGTAGCGGCCAGCGTCTCGCGGATGGGGGCCTCCATGGCGTTGCGGCGGTAGCCGCGCTTGTGCAGGCCCTCGCCGGTGGTGTCCAGCATGATCTCGCACACGTTCTTGCGCAGCATAAAGCGGATCTTGTACTCGGTGCCGCTCTCCGGCAGCACGGAGGTGTGGTGCTTGGCCATCAGGCGCTTGACCACAGCCTTTTTGATGATGCTCTGGCAGGCGGGCACGCTGGAAAGCTGGCTGTCCAGCGAGGAGCCGGTGACCGGGAAGGCCGCATCCGTCGGCAGCAGATCCTCCCAGGGGACGCTGTACACGCCGTCGAACAGTTCATCAAAGGTGGACGCCTTGTAGCGGGCCAGCAGCAGCATCACGCGCTCCACGGTGCGCAGGTGCAGGTTGGCTGCCGCGATCATCTCCGCACCGCCGGAGAAGGTCAGGCGGCCGTCATCCACCCGGATGTTCTCCGCGCCGATGCGGTTCAGTTCAAATTTTGCGGTGGACTCGCACCCGAAGAAACAGGGGGCGATCAGTTCAAATTTTGCAGGCATGGTGGTTCCTTTCTTTTCCTCTTGGGCGAAAAAACAGACCCGCCCGACCAGGGGACAGGTCTGTTCTGTGCATTCTGATCGGCTGCTCAGCGGCCGCGACGGCTGCGCGGGGCATAACCGCCGCCGCGGCGGTTGTTGGTCTCGTGGTCCAGATCCGCCATCTTTTCCTCACTCTGGCTCTTGAAGCGGCTCATCATGTCCTCAAAGCTCAGGTTGTCGGAGCGGGCCGGAGCCTTGGGCTGCCACACGCGGGGGGCAGCATCGCGGGGCTGACGCGGGGGACGGCCTGCGCCGCGCGGGCCGCCGGAGCGTCCGCCGTCACGCGGGGCACCGGGGCGGGGGCCGCGGCCCTCACGGGGCTGGCGCGGGGGCGGCGGCAGAAGCCGCTTGATGGACAGGGCGATCTTGCCGTCCGGTGCCACATTGATGACCTGCACCTTTACGGTGTCGCCGTCATGCAGCACGGCTGCAATGTCCTGCACGAACTCGTTCGATACCTCGGAAATGTGGACCATGCCCACCCGGCCTTCCGGCAGTGCCACGAAGGCACCAAACGGCTTTACGCCGGTAACGCGGCCCTCAAAAACGTTTCCAACCTCAATTGCCAAAACTCAATACTCCTTGTTTTCCTAGAATGCGCCTGCCGCCCGGCTCATTTGCCCGTCACGTCCACAAAAATGCGCTCGTTGGGCGCGGCATAGTTGTAAGAGTCGCGTGCGACCCACTCGGTGATCTGGTCCGCGTCGCCGCTGAGGATGCGCTGCATCTCCTGGTTTTCCGTCTGTTGCTGGGCGATCTGCTCGTTCAGCGTTTCCAGCTCCGCACGCTTGGAGCTGATGGTGACCTGATTGGAAATGTAGGCTGCCAGCATGCTGAGCAGCATCAGCACAAAAAACAACCGGATCAGCGTTTTGCCAAACGCACGCTTCCCGCCCTTTTTGCGGCTCTGATTTGCCATTGCACACGCCCCCATCTGCGCAGCAGACACACTGCGTCCCTTCTCTTACTTTGATACGTTTGAATTATACAACACACGGCGCTGGTTTGGCAAGTTCTTTTTCGGATTTTTTGCGGTTCTTTTTGCGTTCCGGCGTTCTTTGCGTGCTGCGCGGCGCGCCGCGTGCTGCTGCGCCAGCGGCCGCAGCACCCATTGCCGGGCAAGGCGCACCGGAACACCCAGCACCCACGCCAGACACTGCCCGGACCACCGCACCGGAATGCCCAGCACGGCTGCCGTGCAAAGGGCTGCGGCAAAGGCCGCCAGCACCATGTACCAGCGCAGCACCCCGGCACTGCTGAGGGCGGCAGCATAGCTCTGCACGCCGAACAGCACCGCCCCGGTGAGCAGGGCATCCGGCACAAAGGCACCCCGCCCCCGCACCGGGAAAAACGCCCGTACCACACCCACGGCTGCACCCAGTATGGTGCAGGCGGCCAGCTCCCGCCCCAGCTGGGCGGGCTGCAGCACCGGCAGCATCAGCGCAGAAGCCGGTGCCAGAAGCCCCCGGCAGCGGCAGTGCGGGTGTATTCCAGCGCATCGAACCGGCCGGTGAGCTTTGCTTCCCCGGCTTCCAGATCCAGTGAAACGACACTGAGCTGCGCCCCGGCCAGATGCAGCGTGCCCTTGCCCGTTTCCAGTGCGGCACTCTCGGGGCTGCAATGCAGTACCTTCTGCACCCCGGTCACGGTAAGGGTGGTGCGGCTTTCCAAAATCAGGTCATGGGGCCGGGCTGCGGGTCTTTCTTCCGGTTTCGGCATAAGGCAAAGCTCCCTTCCTCTGGGAACATCCTATGCGGGGCGAGGCCGGTTTTATTCCTTGGGCAGCTCGACGGCCAGCACGGCGGGCTGCTCGATGATCTCGTACATCTCGCGGGCCACGTCCTTGGTGCGGGGCTCCACGTCCGAGAGCACCCGCACCTTGATGGGCCGGTTGCCGAAGGTGACCTCGATGATGTCCCCGGCGTTGACGGCCTGGCTGGCCTTGGCCACCTTGCCATTGATGAGGATACGGCCTGCATCCGCCACTTCGTTGGCTACGGTGCGGCGCTTGATCAGGCGCGAAACTTTCAGGTATTTGTCCAGACGCATGTGCGTGGTTCCTCCTTTTGTACAAAAAACGCCGCCGCGCCTCCTGTGAGGCAGCGGCGGCAAAGCAAAAATCAGCTTACAGGGTATCCTTCAGGGACTTGCCGGGCTTGAACACGATGCTGCGGGAAGCAGCGATGGTGATGGGCTCACGGGTGCGGGGGTTGATGCCCTGACGCTCGGCGCGCTCACGCACCTCAAAGGTGCCAAAGCCGGAGATGGTGATCTTTTCGCCCTCTGCCATGGCCTTGCCCAGTGCCTCAAACATTGCGCTGACAGCACGCTCAGCGTCCTTCTTGCTCATTTCGGTGTTTGCTGCCACCTGTGCAATCAGATCGGTCTTGGTCATACGATAAACCCTCCAAAAATCCTATTTTTGTATTACTTCGTTTCTTCTATCGGGGCAGGCGCATCCGCCTGAATACCGCGTTGTTCCTGCTGCAGACATGCATCGCAGAACCGCCTGGACGCAAAGGTCAGCGCCTCTTCGGCGTCCACACCGGCCAGCCGCATGGCGTTGGCCGCTGCAAACAGCAACTCCCCCGCTGCGTCGGCGTTCTGCGCAGCGTTCCAGCCGTCCACAGCCTGCTGCAGAGCCTGCTGTGCCTGCGTTCCTTCCGGCTCCGGCACACCGCAGCGCACCGCACGCTTCTGCAGCTTCTGGGCACGCATGAGGGCCGGCAGGGTGGCCGGCACCGTGTTCAGCTCGTCGGCCAGGGTGGTGCGGCCCTTTTCCTTATTCTTGAGCGCATCCCAGCCGTTTATACCGGCATTCTGCGCCGCTGAAGAGGCAAAAATGTTCGGGTGCCGGAACACCAGCTTCTCGCACACCTCGCGGCACACGTCCTCAAAGGTAAAGCGCCCGCGCTCTTCTTCGATCACCGCATGGAACGCCACCTGCATCAGCACATCGCCCAGTTCCTCCCGGAGCATGGCCGGGTCGTCGGCGTCGATGGCCTCCAGCACCTCACAGGTCTCCTCCAGAAAATTTTTCCGGATGGAAGCATGGGTCTGCACTTTATCCCAGGGGCAGCCGTTTTCCGGGTCGCGCAGGATGCGCAGCACTTCCAGCAGCTGTTCCGCGGTATAGGGTGCGCTCGGTACCCAGTCCAGCATGGCAGGCCCTCCCTTCCAAAAGATACTACAAATTGTACCGCATCCTCTGCGGTTTTGCAAGGGTATAAGGGCATTTCCCGGTATTTTTACGGAGATTTCTCTTTTTTCGCAAAAACAGGGCGGTATCCTGCCAAAGGGGACACCGCCCGTTTTCCGATTTTTGCTGGGGCGCTGTTTACGTTACAGCTGTGCGCCGCACTTATTGCAGAACAGTGCATCGTCCGAGACGGGTGCACCGCACTGCGGGCAGGTCTTGCGGGGCTCTTCGGCAGGCGCTGCCTCGGCAGCGGGAGCTTCTTCAGCAGCCGGCTCTTCGGCTTCGGTAAATTCCACCTCAGCGGTTTCCGCCGGGGTCAGAGAGGCTTTCAGGCGGGCGATCTCGCCCTCGATGCTGTCGATCATCTCGATGTATTTATCCACCAGCGGCTGGTTTTCTTCCTTGCCCTTGGCCAGACTGTACACCAGTGCGCCCAGCTGACGCTGTGCCTTGAGCAGCTTGCCCTGCTCATTGACGATCAGTGCCTGGGTCTTGCCCTTCTCGGCCAGGTCTTTGGCGGCATTCTTGCCTTTTTCTGCGTATTCCAAGCCCATTTCCTTGATCTTATTGAAATCGAAATCCATAAAAGACACCTCTCTCTTCCTCCATACACGGCCCGGCCTGCGCCGGACCACGGGTTGTGGGGTCATGCCCATTATAGCGCGCCGCCTGTACAATTGCAACGCATGTCCTGCATTTTTTACAGTTTGGTGCAGGTTTGGAAACAATTTTTTCGCATTTTCCCCATATCTTGGGGTCGGTCAGACCTTGCCGCCATAGAACTCCCGCAGCATGCTGTCGGGCGGCAGCAGGTCCAGGCTCAGCGGCGCCACATGCTCAAAGCGGCGGGCCGTCTCGTCCCACAACTCGGCATTGTGGCCTTCCAGCGTGAACTGGCGGCGCACCACGCCCAGCAGGTTGGAGATCAGGCCCAGCTCGTAGGTAAAAGAGGTGTCCAGCAGAAAGTCTGCCGTGGTCTTGAAGCCCTTGATATACCGGGTCTCGCCGTCCAGCACATGATCCCACATGGTCAGGGTCTTGGCCGGGCTGCGGCCGCGGGTGGCGGCATCCCGCAGGGTGCGGCGGCACAGACGGATATCCTGGGTGTTGATCACCCGGCGGCCGTCGATGCAGTATTCCTCCCGCAGGCCGGCATAGATGCGGTAGATGTCATCGCCCTTCACAAGGCCGGTGAGCTCCGGGTTCAGGGCATGGATGCCCTCCACCAGGCACACACCGCCCTGCAGGTCGATGGGTTCTGCTTCATCCGAGCGCTTCTCGGCCGAGAAGTCGTAGACGGGCAGGGTGGTCTTGCCGGTCTCGCTCAGCTCCCGCAGGCACTGCTTGATGAGCGGCAGGTCCAGCGTATCGGGGTTCTCATAGTCCAGCGTGCCGTCCGGCAGGCGGGGGTAGAACTCCGCCCCCTTGAAGAAATTGTCCAGACTGATGACCTGCGCCGGGGTGCCCTGCTGCTGCAGGGCGCGGGCGATGCAGTGGGCGCTGGTGGTCTTGCCGCTGGCCGACGGGCCGGTGAGCATGACGATCTTTGCGCCGGACATGCGGATCTTCTCGGCGGCATAATTCACCCGCTGGGCATAGCTGTGCTCGCTCAGCTGTGCCAGCTGCTGCGGGCTGCAGGCCGCCACATTGTAAAGGTCGATCTCAACCAGACGCTTCGGAACCCAGATCGTGATCATAAAAATCAGCCACTCCTTTTTTCCGTTCCAGTACCTCCGCAAAGCGCTGGATATACTCGTTCGGATACTTGAAATTGAAGATGCGCTGCATCCGTTTGCCGCCGTCGGCCACCAGCTTGGTGCTGCCGCCCGCACCGGCGGAAAGGATGGTCTGAACTTCCTCCATGATGTAGATGTTGTAATATCCCTCGTGGCCCGGTTTGCACCAGCCCACGTTTTCCAGGTTCTGCAGGGTGTTCTTCTGGCGGTAGAGGTAATAGGGCCGGTAGCCCGCCTCGGCCAGCAGGCGGCATTTTTCCAGCATGGCGGCCACGTCGGCGTAGTCGTTTTCCCGCTGGTCCTCGATGACGATCCGGGAGGCCCGCTTGAGGGTCAGGGTGTGCACGGTGATGTTCTCCGGGTCGAGGGCAATGGCCTGCCGCAGACTGTGCTCAAAACTCTCCACCGTGTCGCCGGGCAGACCGGCGATGAGGTCCATGTTGATGTCATCGTGGCCTGCCTTGCGGGCCTCGGCGTAGCAGTCCAGGATATCCTGGGCCGAGTGCTTGCGGCCGATGCCGGCCAGTACCTCGTCCGAGAAGGTCTGGGGGTTGATGGAGATCCGGGTGGCCCCGTACTCCTTGATGACAGCCAGCTTTTCGGCGTCGGTGCAGTCCGGGCGGCCTGCTTCCACCGTATATTCTACGACTTTGGACAGGTCAAAATTCTGCCGCACGGTGCCCATGAGCTGCCGCAGCTGGTCAGCCGAAAGGCTGGTGGGGGTGCCGCCGCCGATGTAGATGCTGCACAGGGTCAGCCCGGCCTTTTCAGCCTGTCTGCGGATCTCTTCCACCTCGTTGCACAGGCAATCCACATAGGGCTGCACCATCTTGCGGTCACGGTCGAGGTTGCAGCTCACGAAGCTGCAGTAGCTGCACCGGGACGGGCAGAACGGGATGCCGATGTACAGGCTGTAGGTCTTGGGCGCACTGCCCACCTTCAAAATCGGCTCCTGCAGGTCGGCGATGGCCTTGGCCATCTGGTATTTCTGCTCCGAGCAGTCGAAGCGCTCCAGGAAGAAGTGGTCGATGTCCGTTTCGCTCCATCCGGCGGCACGCTTGTCGTGGATGAGGCGCACCGGGCGCACGCCGGTCATCTTGCCCCAGGGCGGGCGGATACCGGTCCACTGGCGCAGCAGGTCATAGGTCAGGCTGGCCAGACTGAACTCCGGCGTCTCGCCGCCGGCCTCTGCCGGAGCGGGCAGCGGTGCAGAGCGCTCGGCGCATTTGCCGCCCTGCCGCACCATGGCCCACAGGCCGTCCGGCTTTTTTTCGGCCCACACGCAGTCCTCGCCCGCTTCTCGTCGAGGGCGGGGTAGAACAGGCGGACCAGATGTTCCACCTCGTACCCGGAGGGCAGGCCCGTGATATAAATCTTCATGTCGTTCTCTCGTTTTCGTTAAAAATCAGCATTGCCGCGCTGGGCGCTGCGGATGAAGTAATTGTTGTCCAGTTCCTCCCCGAAGGTGGAAAACTCGCCGTGGCCGGGCAGCACCTGGGTCTCCCGCGGGATGGGCAGCTTTGCCAGCTTGCGCAGGCTCGCGTTCATGGCGTCGCTGCTGCCGCCCTCCAGGTCGGTGCGGCCGATGCTGCCTGCAAACAGAGTGTCGCCGCAGAAGAGATACTCTCCGCACAGCAGCACCACGCTGCCGGGGGTGTGGCCCGGCGTATGCCATGCCGTAAACTGCAGCTCATCCACTGTCACGGTCTGGCCTTCCGCATAGCCGTGGTCGGCCTCGGAAAGCGGGTACATCTTATCCCCGGCCAGATCGTCCTCTTCGCAGTAGAGCACGGCGTGGTACTTCCGGCGCAGGGCCTCGGCGCTGCCCACATGGTCAAAGTGGCCGTGGGTGCACAGCAGGGTGGTGAGCACGGCGTTGTGCTCCTGCAAAATCTGCTCGTAGTTCTGCACGTCCGCCGCCGGGTCAATGATGACCGCATGGCCGGCGTCCGAGATCAGCAAAAAGGTATTGGTGTAGTACGGCGGGGGTGCCGGGATGTGAAATGCCTGCATGGGATCACTCCTTCTTTTTCCACTCGTCGGTGTCGATGATGTGGTCGTGGACCGGTGTGATCGCCACCTGCACCGCCGCCCTCCGCGTGATGTCGCCCCAGCTCGAGGATGCGCAGGGCGCTCGTAGGCGTCCACCGAGAGGCTGGGGCCGACCTTTTCGGCCAGAGGTTCAACTGGTCACCACGAGCGCCGGCCAAGGTCCCGCGCGCTGAGGTTCAGTTTGCCCTCCGCGTCCGGGAAAATGCGCAGGCCCGCGCACTTATCCGCCAGTTTGGGCACGATGTCCAGACTGTCGGTGTCCTTCACCCCCAGCAGGATCATCAGCCCCGGCCCGATGGCTCGGGCCTTTACCCGGTACTGGTACACGCCGACGAATGGCTCGCATGCTCTCCTTGTCCTTGAGCACATCCTTTACCTTGGAAAGTCTTGCGACCACACGGTTCAGGTGCTCGGTATTATTGATGCCGATGGTCAGGCTGACCACGGCGCAGTTGTTTTCCACCTGACGGGCGTTCAGGGCGTAGATGGGCCGCCCAGCCACCCAGATGGCCGCCGGGCCAGCTCCTGCAGCAGCCTTGCTGAGGGCGTTTTCGGCCCAGTAGTCCTTGACGCTGGTGGGTCCTTCATGCTGGAAATGGCGGTGGGTCCTCATGTGGAAACACGTTGGCACGCGGGTGCTTGGCCCACGATGGGCCCCCGCAGCGGACCCATTTGCAAATGGGGTGGTCGCAAACTTGATGTTTGTCGAAGCGTGCACCTTCTCAGCACCTTCTCCACCTCCTCAGACCGCTCCTCTGTGGCCTTCAGCTTGGTCCACTCCTCCTTGAGTTTGGGCAGACAGTTGGCAATGGTCATGCCGCCATACCCGATGGCGGCATACAGCTCCTCGGCGTTGTTCTGGCGCAGGCGGCGGCAGCAGCTGTTGATGAACTCGTCCAGCTGGTCGTCCGGAATGATGATCATCTCGCGCCGCAGTTCACGGGCCAGCGCATCGCGGCCCTGCTGGATGCGTGCGCATCTTGAACCAGTTGCGGATCTTGCTCTTGGCCTCGCTGGTGCGCCTTGAGCCAGTCGCCGGTGCCGAGGATGACCTCGATGATCTCGCCCACGATGTGGTCGATGGGCACCATGCGGTTGTTCACCTTGCAGCCCACCATGCGGTTGCCCACCGCCGAATGGATGGCGTAGGCAAAGTCGATGCAGGTGGCACCGGTGGGCAGGTTGATCACATCGCCCTTGGGGGTGAAGGCAAACACTTCCTCCGGCAGCAGGTCGCTCTTGACGCTCATCCAGCTTTTGGGCCGCCCTGTCATAGCCGTGTGGGACGGTCTGGCCGGGGCCGCCCACGGCGGCCTACCTCGTCCATGGCACGGGTGCGGATCTGCACCCGAAGGGGATGGCGTGGCCGGTGGTGGTGTGCACCGCCGTTGGGCGGTGGAGATATAGTCCTTGAAGCGGTTGGGCAGCGGGTGGTACATATCGTGGATGAGGCCCAGGGTGCTGTAGCACTCGGCCAGACTGTCCAGAATGACCCGAACGGCGTAAATATCGTAGATCTCATCAAAGGACTTGTTCTGCATGATGGTCTTGCGGTAGATGCCGTAGATGCTCTTGACCCGGCGCTTGATGGTGGCACCCTCGATGCCGCTCTCGATCAGGCGGCGCTCGATGACGCCGGACACCTTGGCCAAGAACTCCTCCCCGGCCCGCTCGCTCAGCATCTTGCTGATGTCCTCGTAACCCACGGGATCGAGGTAATGCAGGCTGCGGTCCTCCAGCTCTTCCTTCACGTTCAGGATGCCCAGCCGGTTGGCGATGGGGGCATACACCTCCATGGTCTCGCGGGCCTTGTCGCGGCGCTTCTGCTCCGGCCAGGCGTCACCGGTGCGCATATTGTGCAGCCGGTCGCACAGCTTGATGATCATCACGCGCACGTCGCGGCTCATGGCCAGCAGCATCTTACGCAGGTTCTCGGCCTGCAGCTCCTCGATGTTGGAGAACTGGATCTTGGTCAGCTTGGTAACGCCGTCCACCATCTGGGCCACCTCGGAGCCGAACTGTGCGGTCAGGTCGTCCAGGGTGGTGGGGGTGTCCTCCACCACATCGTGCAGCAGGGCAGCAGCGATGCTCTCGGAGTCCATGCCCAGATCCAGCACCAGCCGGGCCACGGCCAGCGGGTGGCAGATATAGGGTTCGCCGCTGCGGCGGCACACGCCCTTGTGGGCGTCATTGGCAAGGTTATAGGCCTTTTCGATCATGTCCATATCGTAGGCCCTGCCGCTGGCTTTGATGGCCTCACAGAGTTTCTCCCAGGTGACGATCTCCGGGCGCACCTCCGAGGGCAGAGCACCTTCCGGGGCATCTGCCGGCTGCGCCGTGGCAGCCACGGTGGCCGTCTCCTGCACCGGCTGGTGCAGGTGGGTCTTGGCCGAATACGAGTCCTCCTCCCGCACCGGGGCGGGGGCAGGCAGTTTCTTTCCCTCAGGCATTTACATTCCCTCCAAACATTTCAGGATCGGGGCGTCGGCAAGGTTTTTCTTGCCGGCCGTGGGCACCAGCTCCCACACTTTGGCTCCGCCCTTTTCTGCAGCAGCGATCAGCCCCACCTGTTCCAGTGCCGTGACCGCCACCAGCGTTTTGCCGGTATTTTCTTCTCCCAGCTTCGCGCACAGGGGCTGCAGATCTTCCGCGTGCCAGCGGCGGGCCTGCAGCTCCCGGTATACCGCGATGATATCGCTGCGGGCCGGGGTGATGAGATTTTTCTGTTCGATTGTCAGCGGGGTGCCGCGGCGCAGTGCCTGCACCAGCGCTGCCTGCTGCGGCATGGCACTGCCAAGACCCGCCGGGTGCAGGTCGATGATGCGGCCCGAAAGCTGCGCGCCACGGGGCGCATCGTAGACCGAAAGATTCAGGGCAGTGTCTACCACGTCGCCCGTGGCATAGGGCAGCTGCTCCGGCCGCATGCCGAACCACACGGCGTACAGGCTGGCATTGCCCTGCCGCAGACGCAGGCGGCTGTGTTTGCCGTCCGACACCGGGTATACCCCGTCCAGCACGGCATTCTGCAGCAGGAACACCGGGGTGGGGTTCTCAGCCCCGAAGGGGGCCAGCTGATCCAGACGGCGCACGGCGTCCACCGTGACCCGGTCCAGATGGATGGACAGATCGCAGGTCAGCGGCGGGATCTGCAGCACGGGGCACTCCCTTGCCGCCCACTCGTTCAGGCGGCGGCGCAGGGCTTCCAGATTTTCTTCCCGCACCGAGAGGCCCGCCGCCATGGCGTGGCCGCCGTAGCGGATGAGCAGGTCGGCGCAGGCCCCGATGCAGGCGTGCAGGTTGAAACCCTGCACACTGCGGCCGCTGCCCTTGCACTCGCCGTGCTCGTCCACCGTGACCACGATGACCGGGCGGCCGGTGCGCTCCACCAGCCGGGACGCCACGATGCCGATGACGCCGGGGTGCCAGTCCCGGCCCCACAGCAGGATCACACGATCCTCCAGCCGCTCCGGCTGCTGCTCCAGCAATTCCTCAGCGGCCTTGAAGATCTGCAGTTCGGTCTCCTGTCGTTTCGCGTTGATCTCGTTGAGTTTATGGGCCAGCTCCTCGGCGCGGTCCGGGTCCTCACACAGCACCAGCTGCAGGGCCGTCACCGCGCTGTCCATGCGGCCGGCCGCGTTGATGCGGGGCGCAATGGCGTAGCTGATATTCTCCGCTGTGACGGGTTTTCCGGCAAGGCCCACTTCTTCCAGCAAGGCTTCCATGCCGGGGCGGTCGGTCTGCTGCAGCTGCCGCAGGCCGGCCTTGACCAGGGTGCGGTTCTCTCCGGTCAGGGGCATCACGTCCGCCACGGTGCCCACAGCGGCCAGGTCGCCGCAGTAATCCAGCATTTCCTCCGGGGTGCAGTCGTCCAGCGCGGCGCACAGCTTAAAGGCCACGCCTGCGCCGCACAGCCCTTTGAAGGGGCTGGTATCGTCCTCCCGGCGGGGGTCCACCACGGCCACTGCCTTGGGCAGGGTCTCGGGCGGCAGATGGTGGTCGGTGATGATAAGGTCGATGCCCAGCTGGGCGGCAAAGTCGGCCTCGGCTACAGCGGAGATGCCGTTGTCCACCGTCACGATGAGCCGATAGCCCTTGTCGTGGATGGACTGGATGGCGTTGCGCGACAGGCCGTAGCCATCGCCCTCGCGGCTGGGCAGCATGCACTTGACGGCGGCACCCATGCCCTTGAGGTGCTGATACAGCAATGCCGTGGCAGTCACGCCGTCCACGTCGTAGTCGCCGAACACCACGATGGTCTCGCCATTGTCGATGGCCTGCCAGATGCGCTGGCAGGCTTTTTCCATATCGGTGAGCAGGGCGGGGTCGCTCAGCTCCTCTTCCCCGGCCAGCAGGGTGAGCGCATCGGCCGGGTCGGTGATGCCGCGGGCCGCCAGGATGCCGGCCAGCAAGGCCGTCTCCTTCTGCTGGGCGGCCAGCGTGGCGGCATATTTCTGTTCGCTCCAGGGCTCCTCGTCCATGGCGCTGTATTCCAGTTCTTCGGTACGCTGCTCCGCGATGGCATGGGTCAGCTCCCGGACGGCGGCGCGGTCCAGCGTTTTCAGGTCCCAGGCACGGTAGGTCATTGGAAATCCCTCCCGGTCAGGCCGTCGTTGGCCAGCATTCCCTGCAGGGCTGCGATCTCGCTGGAAACATCCATGGCCACGTCCGACAGCAGATTGTCGTAGAGGTTGTCAAAGGCCTGGTTCAGGGTGTGCAGAATGCCGGCAATGTCCCGCCGGATGCTCTCGGCGTTGGCTCCCTGCTGGCCCTGCACGTCGTTGTAGGTGTACAGCAGCTTGAGGGTGGTGGGGATATAGTATTCCGCAAAGCGGCGGGCCTTGGGCAGGCTTTCCGGGTGCGCTTCCAGCCAGTCGCAGATGGCGGCGGCAGTCTCTTGCATCTGCTCCAGTTCCTCCCGGGCCTGGGGGTCCTGCATCAACTGCTGCTCTTTTTCCAGCACCTGGACAAAGCGCCGGGCTGCTTCCAGGTTCAGGGGCACAGCCTCCGCCTCCGGCTGCTCCGGTTTCGGCTGGGGAGCCGGGGCCGCTGCTGCCTCCTTGGCGGCACGGTAATCCTCTGCGGTCAGGTAGAGTTTTTCTGTTTTTTCATCCAGCCAGGCGGCAAGCCAGTCCTTTTGGATGTATCTGCGCAGTTTTTTCAGAGTTTTTGCCTTTTTCTGGTGGGTCAGGTCGGCCAGCATCTCCACCGGCAGGCCGTTCTTATAGTCCTCACCCTCGGCGGCATCGGCCAGCAGCCGCAGCTTTTTGGAGGCCGACAGCCGGGAGGCACCGGCGGCGATCATCGCGCCAAAGCCGCAGGCGACAAGGGTCAGCACATTGCCCGTGATCTCCAGCACCGTCGTGGCCATAGAAGCGCCGGTGGTAAAGGTATAGGTCATGCCCTCCGGGGCCGTGGCCACCGTGTCACCGATCATGGTCTCTGTAATAAGGCCGGGCAGAAAGGCATCCGACGCCGCGATGCAGCCAATGCCGCCCAGACCGAAGATCACCGCAAAGGTGATGCCCACGGCCAGCAGAGCACAGCCGGCGCTGTAGCGCTTTTTGGCACTGGTGCGGATATCCTCCACCGGGGTGGTCTCGGTCTTGCCGCCGAACACCTGTCGGAACCAGCCGGGCATCCCGCTGGTGTCGGCCTCCGCATAGCCCTCGTTGAAGGTCTGCTTTGCCCAGTTCTGCCGTGCCTCGCCCCACGACTTGCGGAAGGCCCTGCCCGCCTCCCCGATGCCATAGTTGGCCGCATGGACGGCCGCCCTGCCCACATCGTAGGCGCGGTCCCCGATCTCCATGCCCCGGCCCTCAAAGCCGTTGCGGAAGGCATCGGTCATGGTGTCGCCAAAGGCGCGCAGCTGGTCCTCCAGCTCCTGCTGCACCTGACGGCCCTCGTCCTTGATCCGGTTGTCGTTTTCACGATCGTTCATCAAAATCTTCTCACCCTTCTGCCGGTGCATACCGGCTGATGATGGCGCGGGCCACCCGCAGGCCATCCACGGCGGCGCTCATGATGCCGCCCGCATATCCCGCGCCCTCGCCGCAGGGGTAAAGCCCTGCCAGCTGGGTGCACTCGAAGTTCTCTTCCCGCTTCAGCCGCACCGGGCTGCTGGTGCGGGTCTCCAGGCCGGTGAGGATGGCATCCGGTGCGGTGTAGCCCGCGATCTTGTGCTCATAGGCACGCAGACCGGCCCGCAGGGTGTCGGCCAGCTCCGCAGGCAGCAGGCTGCCCAGGTCGGCGGCGGTCACGCCGCGGTCATAGGTCGGTTCCACGCTGCCGATGTGCAGCTGCCCCTGCCCTTCCAGAAAGCTCCGGATGTTCTCGGCCGGGGCGGCGTAAGGCCCGGCAGCATGGCCTGCCGCGTAGGCCTTTGCTTCCAGCTCCCGCTGGAACGCGATGGCCTGCCGGGGGTCGTTTGCAAAGTCGGTGCCGTTCACGCTCACCACCACGGCGGCGTTTGCATTTTTGCCGCTGCGAGCATGGTAGCTCATGCCGTTGGTCACCACACGGCCTTCCTCACTGGCCGAGGCCACCACCTGCCCGCCGGGGCACATGCAGAAGGTATACACGCACCGCTCCCCCACATGCTGGGACAGCTGGTATTCGCCGCGGGGCAGGGCCGGGTGGCCTGCCGCCTCGTGATACAGGCTCTTTTCGATCTCGCTCTGCAGATGCTCTGCGCGGAAGCCCACGCTGAAGGGTTTGCACTCCAGCACAAGGCCGCTGTCCATCAGCATGGCAAAAGTGTCCCGGGCCGAGTGGCCCACCGCAAACACCAGTGCTTCGCAGGCAAAGGAACCATCCGTTGTGAAAATTCCGGTAATGTGTCCGTTTTTCTGTTCCAGACCGGTGAGGGCCGTGTTGAAATGCACCTCACCGCCCAGGGATTCGATCTCTTTGCGGATGGAGGTGATGACCCCCCGCAGCAGGTCGGTGCCCACATGGGGCTTCTGCTTCCAGGCGATCTCCGCCGGGGCACCGTGCTGCAAAAACACTTCCGTGACAAGGCCGCACAGCTCGTCACCGATGCGGGTGGTCAGCTTGCCGTCCGAGAAGGTGCCTGCGCCGCCCTCACCGAACTGGATGTTCGCGTTGGGGTCCAGCTCGCCGGTGGCGGAAAAGTGTTCCACCGCCTGCACCCGCTCGTCCAGCGCCGGGCCGCGCTCCAGCACGATGGGCCGGTAGCCCTGCCGGGCCAGCAGCAGCGCCGCAAACAGACCGGCAGGCCCCAGGCCGCACACCACCGGGCGGTGGAGCAGCTTCTGCGTGCCCCGTTGCACCCGGAAGTCGGTCCTGCTGTGCAGGGACACGTTGGCCGATGCCCCGGCGAAGGCGGGTTCTTCGGCTTCGTTTTTCAGGGTGACAGCCACGGTGTACACCAGCTTGGGCTGACCGCGGCGGGCGTCCACCGACAGCTTTGCCACGCCCAGATGCTGCACCTTTGCGCGGGGGATGCGTGCCTCCCGCAGGGCCTTTTCAAATGCCTGCGGTTCCCCGGCGGAGAGCGGCAGACGGATGTTGCGAACGAGAATCATAGTACAGTGTGTTCCTTTTTATCAGTTGCTTTCAATGCGGCACTGCAGCACATAGCTGCCCAGTGCAAAGATCTTGCCGTTGGAGGGCACATACAGGCGGCAGGCGATGTTCTGCTGGCCGGTGGCCACCGAGAAGTCCTCCGCGTCGATCTCCACGACCACCTGTTCCGGGGTCAGGGTCTCCAATGCAGCCTTCGGGCCGCAGAGGGTCACGTTCATCAGCCGTTCGGTCTCCACCGTGAGCTGATAGGTGGACGGCAGATTCACCACCTGCACACAGCTGGAAGGCAGGTTCATGGTCTTGGTCTCCAGACCGGAGCAGTCAAAGCTGAGGGTGATGGTGGAAATGTTGTCCAGCAGGTAGATGTCGCTGGGCAACTCAATGGGCAGCTCATAGACCTTGTTCAGTGTGAAGGTGGACAGGTCGATGGTGCCGATGGACAAGGTGGACAACGCGTCTATCTTTTCCGCCGGGCCGGCCACCTTGAGCTGCTTGCGGCTGAGCTCATACACCAGAACCGACTCGTCAAAGTCGCGGGGCGCGTTGATGAAGCTCACGTTCACCGGCAGGGTGGCCATCTTGTACACCTGCAAGGTCACGTCCACGCTGCTTTCTTCCAGCTCGGTGTACTCAAAGTTCACTTCCGTGCCGCCGGAGGTGTAGAACCGCAGCGGCGTTGCCAGGGTGACCGAGCTGTCCAGCTCGCCGGAGTAGGTCACCTCGGCGGTGCAGGTGGCCACCTTGTCCAGTTCACTGCTGGGGCCGGACAGCGTGACCATATCCTTGGACACCTCGGTGCTGTAGAGGATGTACCCGTCCGAGATGGCCAGGTAATTGGTGGTCACGGTGACGGGAAGGGTCTTTTCCTCCACCACATCGAACACCACGTCCACCATGTTGTCGGAGCCGTCGATGGTCACGGTAACGCCATTGAACATGCCGTTGGCCCCCCGCACCAGCAGGCGCAGGGTCTTTTCACCGCTGTCCCGCACGCTGGACCAGTCCGGGTAGACCACAAAATCAGAGGCCGTCAAGCTGCCGATGGTGTAGCCGTCGCCGGAGATTTTCAGGTTCACCGTCTTGTCCTCGGCGCTGACGATGCTCAGTCCACGGGAGGTATAAACGGAGGAATCGTAGGTATAGTCCACCGGCACATTGTAGATGGTGTTGGTGGTGCCGGGCTGCACGATGATGGTCACGATCATCCAGGCCACAATGGCACCCAGAATGGACAGTGCCAGCCGGATGCGGCGGTCGTCCAAAAAGTTCTTTTTGTGGGGAACAGCAGGCTTTGCGCCGCTGGTATTCTTGGGTTGATTGGTCATTGCTGCTCGTCCTCCCCTTTCTGGCTGACCCACTTCATCAGGCTCTTTGCGCGGTCCTTCCAGGTGTCGGCCGTGCTCTTTTCCACCACAGGCTCCTTGGGGATCATCTCGTCGATCAGGCGGGTGTACAGGGTCTGGCGGTCAAAATGACGGATCAGCACGCCATTTTTTGCCATGGAGATGATGCCCGTCTCCTCGCTGACCACGATGGCGATGGCGTCCGAGTTTTCGGCAATGCCCAGGCAGGCGCGGTGGCGGGTGCCCATGTCCTTGCCCAGATCCAGATTATTGGAAAGCGGCAGCACGCAGCCTGCGGCCTTGATGCGGCCGTTCTCGATGATGGCGGCACCGTCGTGCAGGGGAGTGCCCTCGTAGAAGATGGTGCCCAGCACTTCCAGATTCACCGCGCTGTTCACCGGGGTGCCGGTGCGCACGATCTCAGACAGGTTGGTGTGGCGTTCCAGCACGATGAGCGCACCGGTCTTGGTCTCCGAAAAGCGCTCTGCCGCGTCGCAGATGGCAATGATGGCGCTGCGCCAGGCCCCCTTCAGGCTGGGGTCGTTGTAGCGGCCTTTCACGTTGAACAGCTTTGCGGCCCACTGGTCGGTCTGGCCCATGCGCTCCAGAGCACGGCGGATCTCCGGCTGGAACAGCACCACCAGGGTGAGCAGGCCCACCTGCAGCAGCGAGTTGAGCAGCCAGGTGACCGTGCGCATGTTCAGCGTTTCGGCCACCAGATAAACCGCCATGACCAGCAGCGCGCCCTTGAACAGCTGCCCGGCGCGGGTGCGGTTGACGATGCCCAGCAGCTGGTAGATCAGGAACGCAATGATGATGATATCCAGCAGGTCAACGAGCTTGAAGGTCTGAAAATTGGCAATGATCGCATTCAGTGTCATGGACGCACACTCCTGTTACCGTGTTTCGATCAGGGCGACGGCGTGGGCGGCAATGCCCAGTCCCTCGCCGGTAAAGCCCAGATGCTCTTCCGTGGTAGCCTTGACGCTCACGGCGTCCACCGGCAGGCCGAAAGCCGCCGCCAGCTTGGCCCGCATGGCCGGGATGTGCGGTGCCAGCTTAGGCCGCTGGCAGAGGATGGTGGCGTCGATGTTTTCCACCCGGTAATCGTGCTCCGACAGGATGCGGGCCACATGGCGGGCCAGCTCCAGGCTGTCGGCCCCGGCATAGGCGGGGTCATTGTCCGGGAAATGCTGGCCGATATCCCCCAGCGCCGCCGCACCCAGCACGGCGTCCATCACCGCGTGGGCCAGCACATCGGCGTCCGAGTGGCCCAGCAGGCCCTTTTCAAAGGGGATCTCCACGCCGCCCAGGATCAGCTTGCGGCCTTCCACCAGGCGGTGCACGTCATAACCATGTCCAATGCGCATTCTCGTTTCCTCTTTCTGTACCGGGCGGGGCAGGTCCTCCCGCGTGGTGATCTTCAGGTTGGCGTAGTCACCCTGGGTGAGCTGCACCGAGCGGCCAGTGAGCTCGAACAGGCTGCAGTCATCGGTGACCAGCCGGGCTTTTTCGGCGTCCAGTTCCTGCAGGGCGGCCAGATACTGCGTCCGGTCAAAGCACTGGGGCGTCTGCACCGCATACAGGGTACTGCGGTCCGGGGTGCTGCGCACAAGGCAGGCTTCCGGCACCGTTTTGCCGTCACCGGGCACGGCCTGCTTGATGGTGTCCTTGACCGGCACTGCCGGGGCGGCGGCTCCGCAGCGGGCAGCGGCTTCCAGCACCGCCGCGATGACGGCCGGGCTCACAAAGGGCCGGGCTGCGTCGTGCACAGCCACCAGCTCCCCGTGGGCTGCCAGCACGCCATTCTTGGCACTCTCGGCGCGGGTGGCACCACCGGCCACGATCTGCACCGGCTTGGTGCAGCCGACGGCCTGCTGCTCCACGAAAGCACGGTTTTTGCCCGCCACCAGCACGATCTCGCCGATCTGCGGGCACTGGTCAAAAGCGCGGATGCTGCGGTGCAGCACCGTTTCGCCGCCCAGGTCAAAGCTGAGCTTGTCGAACCCCATCCGGGTGGAAGAACCTGCCGCCACCAGCACGGCCGAAATCGTTTTTTGCAATCTGCACACCTGCCCCTGCTGCCGCCGCGCCGGTGTTTCCGGCTGCGGCTGGCTATAATAAGTCATCTTTTATTATAGCGTATCGGCCCGCAAACTGCAACCGGTTCCGCCCAGCAAAAAAGCCCTTTTGCACCGCCGGGCAGGCGGGTGCAAAAGGGCTTTGGGACCTTATTTCAGTGCGGTTTATGCCAGGATGGGCTCAATGGCAGCAGCCAGGGCATCCTTCTGGGCCTGGGCCTCGGCCAGATCCTTGCCCAGGGTGGTGAAGTAGGTCTTGATCTTCGGCTCGGTGCCGGAGGGACGGACCACCACAGTTGCACCGTTCTCCAGTGCGTAGATCAGCACGTTGGCAGCCGGCAGGCCGGTCTCCTCGGGCTTCTTGTAGTCGGTGACCTTGACCACCTTGTGGCCGGCCAGCTCGGTGGGCGGGTTGTCGCGCAGCTTCTGCATGATGGACGCCATCTTCTCCATGCCGGTCAGGCCGGGGAACTCGAAGCTGTCCACCTTGTTCAGGTAGCGGCCATACTCCTTGTAGATCTCCTCCAGACGCTGCTTGATGGAGGAACCGATGCTGCGGTAGTAAGCAGCCATCTCGCAGATCAGCATGGAGCCGATGACGGCGTCCTTATCCCGGACGTAGGGGCCAGCCAGGTAGCCGTAGCTCTCCTCAAAGCCGAAGATGAAGCGGTCCACTTCACCGGCAGCTTCCAGATTGGCGATCTGGTCGCCGATCCACTTGAAGCCGGTCAGCACGCTGCGCATCTCCACGCCGTAGTGGGCGGCAATGGCATCGGCCAGCGGGGTGGACACGATGGACTTGACGGCCACGGGGTTCTTGGGCATGGTGCCCTTCTCGATGCGGCCTGCGCAGATGTAATCCAGCAGCAGAGCGCCCATCTCATTGCCGGACACCAGCTCATAGCTGCCATCCGGGCACTTCATGGCGATGCCCACGCGGTCGGCGTCGGGGTCGGTAGCCAGCATCAGGTCGGCACCGGTCTTGGTGGCCAGATCCAGGCCCAGCTTCAGGGCGTCGAAGATCTCAGGGTTGGGGTAGGAGCAGGTGGTGAAGTAGCCGTTGGGGTACTCCTGCTCGGGCACGATGGTGATATCGGTGATGCCCATGTCGTTCAGCACATGGGTGACCGGAACCAGACCGGAACCGTTCAGGGGGCTGTACACCAGCTTCAGGCCGGCGGTCTTGCACAGGCCGGGGCGCACCTGACGGGCCTCGATGGCGTCGTACAGGGCCTTCTTGCAGTCATCGCCCACAAAACGGATCAGGCCGTTTTCCACGCCCTCGGCAAAGGAGATGTACTTGGCACCGGTGAGCACATCGGTCTTCTGGATCTCGTCGTACACGATGGCGGCAGCGTCATCGGTCATCTGGCAGCCGTCCGGGCCGTAGGCCTTGTAGCCGTTGTACTTGGCCGGATTGTGGGAGGCGGTGACCATGATGCCTGCATTGCACTGATAGTAGCGGGTAGCAAAGCTCAGGGCCGGCACCGGCATCAGGGCATCATAGATGCGCACCTTGATGCCATTGGCTGCCAGAACACCGGCAGCCGTCTTGGCAAAAACGTCGCTCTTGAGGCGGCTGTCGTAGCTGATGGCGACGGTCTGGCTGCCGCCCTGGGTCTTGACCCAGTTGGCCAGGCCCTGAGTAGCCTGACGCACAACGTAGATGTTCATGCGGTTGGTACCCGCGCCCAGGACGCCGCGCAGGCCTGCGGTGCCAAACTTCAGGGCTACAGCAAAGCGATCCTTGATCTCGTCGTCGTTGCCCTCGATCTTTGCCAGTTCGGGCTTCAGATCCGCATCGTCCAGCTCCGCTGCCAGCCAGCGCTTATATTCATCCAGATACATGTTGCACACCTTACCTTTGTTATTTTTTCCCAAAAAAGGAGACAGTTTATTCAAACCTAATTATACTATAAACGCTTGTGTCCATCATGTCAATTGCATATTCTGCCACAATCTTACCGGTACAAAATCAGCAAATGCCACAAAAACAGCCGCTCTCCGGGTGGATGTCGGCGGACTGCTGTGCTTCCGGCAGCAGCCGGTAGGGCTGGTGCACGTCCTCCAGCACCTCCAGCCACTGTTCCGGGCCGATGCTGTTCTCGCACAGATAGCGCAAAAGCTGCATCATCCGGGCAAAACTGCCCTGCGGAGCCAGCACCGTACTGCACTGTACCCGGCCCGCCTGCTCCCACCGCAGCTGGGCCAGCACGCCCCCGGGCACGGTCTGGGCACAGTACACCACCGTGTGGGCCCGCTGCAGCCCCTCCAGCTCTGAATAAGTACGGATGTACCGGCAGTATTCCTTGCCTGTCATCGTTTGTCGCTCTCCTTTCCGCTGCATTGACATCTTTCCTTCCCTTTACTATAATGAAATCGACCGGGAGATGCTGTCGAAGGCTGACGGCTCCTCCCAAATTTTTCCACCCAATTTTCGACCGTTTTCGCGCAGAAAATGCAAGCGAGGTGCACCCATGTATTCGGTAACAAAGAGCTTTGGCCTGAACGGCCTGCGCGGCTTTGCCGTGGCCGTGGAGGCCGACGTTTCGGGCGGGCTGCCCGCCTTTTCCATCGTAGGCCTGCCGGATTCCGCCGTGCGGGAAAGTGCGGACCGCGTGCGTGCCGCCATCAAGAACCTGGGCTTCAAGTTCCCGGACCGGCGCATCACGGTCAACCTGGCCCCCGCCGATGTGCGCAAGACCGGCCCGGTGTACGATTTGCCCCTGCTGCTGGCCGTGCTCACGGCCAGCGGCCAGCTGGAGGATGTACCGGAGGACGCCGCCTTTCTGGGTGAGCTGGCGCTGGACGGCACCCTGCGCTCGGTATCCGGCGTGCTGCCCATGGCACTGGCCGCCGCCGAAAACGGCATCCGCGCCCTGTATGTGCCCGCCGAAAACGCCGCCGAGGCTGCCGAGGCCTGTGCCGACAGCATGGCCGTCTACCCGGCCCACACCGCCCGGGAGGTGGTGGACGCCCTGCGCGGCATCCGACCGCTGACCGCTGCGGCAGCCGTTCCCTTTGACCCCGCCGAGGCCTGGGCGCAGGTGCCGGATTTTGCCGACGTGATGGGGCAGGCACTGGCCCGCCGGGCCATGGTCATCGCTGCGGCCGGGGGCCACAACGTGCTGCTGATGGGTGCACCGGGCACCGGCAAATCCATGCTGGCCAAGCGCCTGCCGGGCATCCTGCCGCCTCTCACCCGGGAGGAAGCCGTGGAGACCACCAAGATCTATTCCATCGCCGGGCAGCTGCCCCAGGGCCGGGGCCTGATCACGGCACGGCCTTTCCGCAGCCCGCACCACTCGGCCAGTGCCGTCTCGCTGGCGGGCGGCGGCGCACAGTTCCGCCCCGGCGAGTGCAGTCTGGCCAACTGCGGCGTGCTGTTCCTGGACGAACTGCCGGAGTTCTCCCGCGAGAGCCTGGAGGTGCTGCGCCAGCCGCTGGAGGACGGCCAGATCACCGTGAGCCGGGCAGCTGGCAGCGCCACCTACCCCAGCCATTTCCAGCTGGTGGCCGCCATGAACCCCTGCAAATGCGGCTACTACGGCCACCCCACCCGGCAGTGCACCTGCTCGCCCAGTGCGGTGCGGCAGTACCGCAGCCGGGTGTCCGGCCCGTTGCTGGACCGCATCGACCTGTGCGTGGAGATGGACCCCATCGCCTTTGACGAGCTGCACACCGCCGCCCCCGCCGAGAGCAGTGCCGACCTGCGCAAACAGGTGCTGGCGGCGCGGGCCATCCAGGCAAAACGCTATGCGGCCCCCGGCTACGAGGGGGTGCACTGCAACGCCCAGCTCAACGCCGGGCAGGTGCGGCGCATCTGCCGCATGACCCCCGGTGCGGAACGGCTGCTCCGCGCCTCCTACGATGCACTGGGGCTTTCGGCCCGCGCCCACGACCGCATTTTGCGGGTGGCCCGCACGGTGGCCGACCTGGCCGGCAAGAGCCTGCTGGACGAGGACTCCCTGCTGGAAGCCCTGCAGTACCGCGCGCAGGAAAAAGTGGAGCTGTGAGCCTTTTTCCACCTACAAAAACACCGGCCCCTCTCCCCGGCAGCGCTGTGCTGCCAAAGGAGAAGGGCCGGTTTATTTTTTCGATCTGCGCAGGCGGGCGCTGTGTTGTTCAGGTTTCGCTCAGGGTCAGTTCGTGGTAGGTCCGGCCGTCCATGGTTTTCCACTGGAAGCAGCCGTTTTCCAACGTCATATAGCTGTGGGCGCTGCCCTCCTTCGGCAGGCTCACCGAGCCGGGGTTCAGGTAGAGGCTGCCCTGCCCGAAGGGCTCCCACGCCGGGATGTGGGTGTGCCCGTGCAGCAGGATGTCGCCGGGGGCCAGCGGCGGCGGGGTCTTGGTGTTGTAGACATGGCCGTGGGTAGCGTACACCAGCCGTCTGCCCACCGGCAGCACGGCATAGTCTGCCAGCACCGGGAATTCCAGCACCATCTGGTCCACCTCGGCGTCACAGTTGCCGCGCACGCAGAGCAGGCGGTCCTTCATACCGTTGAGCAGGGGCATGACCTGCTTGGGCGCATATCCCTCCGGCAGGTCGTTGCGGGGGCCGTGGTAGAGCAGGTCCCCCAACAGCAGCAGCCGGTCGGCCTGTTCCCGTTCAAACGCCTGCTGCATCTGGCTGGCATAGAAATACGACCCGTGCAGGTCGGACGCGATCATCCATTTCATGCGGGTTTCTCCTTTTTATAAAAGCTACAATTTTATTGTAACCCCTGCACAAAAAATGGTCAAGCCTATAAAAGTCGTACTTTTGCACCCAGTCTCCTTGACAATGCCCCGGGGATGTGGTATCCTTCAGTCAATAAAAACCGTGTGGATTTTTACAGCTCTATGCTACTTTTCGCCACACAATGACTTCAAAAAAGCCATTGTGTGGCTTTTTTGCGGTCTTTTTCCATTTTCGATCTGTCAGGAGCGAGAAATCAATGAACGATACCTTTATGAAAGAACGCCCCGTGCTGCCGCTGCTGTTGTCCATGGCGCTGCCCAACGTGATCTCCATGCTGGTCAACTCCCTGTACAACATCGTGGACAGCCTGTTTGTGGCGCAGATCAGCGAGGACGCCATGACCGCCCTCTCGCTGGTATACCCCATCCAGAACTTTGCCAACGCCATCGCCATCGGCTTTGGTATCGGCATCAACGCCATGATCGCCCTGTACCTGGGTGCGGGCGACCGCAAAAAGGCCGAGATCGCCGCCACCCACGGCATGGTGCTCAGCCTGCTGCACGGCGTGGTCATCACGGTGGTGAGCATTGCAGTCATGCCGGGCTTTTTGCGCCGGTTCACCACCGACGAGAGCCTTGTGGCCTCCGGCATCACCTACTCCACCATCGTGTTCCTGTTTGCCACCATCAATATGGCCGCGCTGGCCTTTGAAAAGATGTTCCAGGCTGTGGGCCGCATGAAGGTGACCATGGTGGCGCTGGTGTTCGGCTGCGTGTGCAACATCCTGCTGGACCCCGTCCTGATCTTCGGCCTGGGCCCGGTGCCCGCCATGGGCATTGCCGGTGCAGCGCTGGCCACCGGCATCGGCCAGCTGCTGAGCCTGTGCGTGTACCTGTTCGTCTACCTGCGCACCGAACTGCCGGTGCGGCTGAGCCGCAGCGGCCTGCACCCGGACGTTGCACTGGACGGCAAGCTGTACGCCATCGGCGTGCCGGCCATCCTGAACCTGGCTCTGCCCTCCCTGCTGGTCACCTTCCTCAACAGCCTGCTTGCCGGGTTCTCCCAGAGCTATGTGGTCATTCTGGGCATTTACTACAAGCTGCAGACCTTTTTGTACCTGCCCGCCAACGGCATCGTACAGGGTATGCGCCCGCTCATCGGCTACAACTACGGTGCCAGGGAGCACGCCCGCGTGAAGAAGCTGTACGAGCTCACCCTGTTTATGAGCATCGCCATCATGGCGCTGGGCACGGTCATCTGCCTGCTGGCCTCCGGGCAGCTCATCGGGCTGTTCACCTCCAACCCCGATACCATCGCCGCCGGTGCCAAGGCCCTGCGCATCATCTGCATCGGCTTTGTGGTGTCGGCAGTGTCCACCACCTCGTCCGGCGCACTGGAGGGCCTTGGCAAGGGCGTGCCGTCGCTGGTGATCTCGCTGTGCCGCTATGTGGTGTTCATCATGCCGCTGGCCGCAGTGCTGTGCGGCCGCCTTGGCCCGGACGGTGTGTGGCACGCCTTCTGGATCACCGAGGTGCTCACCGCACTGGTGGCCTACCCGGTGTACCACCGCGCGGCGGCCCGGCACTGAACCTTTCCGGCCCCTTTTGCAGCAGGCTGCCCGACCCCGGCGGCCTGCTTTTTTGTTGTATTCCTGTCGCCCTGCGGGGCGCATAAATGCAGGGATTTCATTTGACAGCTGCGCAGAAATACGGTAGAATAGTTTTTATGTTGCGCTGACAAAATGTGTCAGAACGCAAGACTTTACAGAGGATGTGGGACGAATTATGATCGAGACGATCACGGCCGTCAATACGGCGGTCAACAATTTTATCTGGGGCGTGCCCGCCATGGTGTGCATCATTGGTGTGGGTTTGCTGCTGAGCGTGCGCACCGGCTTTTTGCAGATTCGCAAATTCCCGTACACCATCAAAACCACCATCGGACGCATGTTCCGCAAAAAGGACGCTTCGGACGGTGCCATAACCCCCTTCCAGGCGGTGTGCACCGCACTGGCCGGTACCGTGGGCACCGGCAACATCGCCGGTGTGGCAGGCGCCATTGCCATCGGCGGCCCGGGTGCCGTGTTCTGGATGTGGTGCTCCGCGCTGCTGGGCATGTGCACCAAGTTTGCCGAGGTGACCCTGGCCGTGCATTTCCGTGAGCGCAGTGAGACCGGCGAGTGGGTGGGCGGCCCCATGTATTACATCAAGAACGGTCTGGGCAAGCGCTGGCAGTTCCTGGCATTTCTGTACTCGCTGTTCGGCGTGCTGACCGTGTTCGGCACCGGCAATGCCACCCAGGTCAACACCATCGTGGCCGCCGTGGACACCGCCCTGCTGGAATACGGTGTGGTGGGCAGCGGTTTCCTGAGCACGCTGAACCTCATCGCGGGCATCATCGTGGCCATGCTGGTGGCCATGGTGCTGCTGGGCGGCATCAAGCGCATCGGCAGCGTGAGCGAAAAGCTGGTGCCCTTCATGGCGCTGTTCTACATCGTGCTGGCTGTGGGCGTAGTAGGGCTCAACCTGCCCCGCCTGCCTTATGTGCTGGAGTCCATCGTGGCCGGTGCCTTCAACCCCGCTGCCTTCACCGGCGGCACCATCGGCAGCCTGTTCATCAGCATGCAGAAGGGCGTCTCCCGCGGCATCTTTTCCAATGAGGCCGGCCTTGGCACCGGCTCCATCGCCCATGCCTGCGCCGACACCAAAAAGCCGGTGAAGCAGGGCATGTTCGGCATCTTTGAGGTGTTTGCCGACACCATCATCATCTGCACCCTGACCGCCATGGTCATCCTGTGCAGCGGCACCCCCGTGAACTACGGCACCGCAGCCGGTGCAGAGCTGACCATCTCCGGCTTTACCACCACCTACGGCGGCTGGGCTTCCATCTTTACCGCCGTGGCGCTTTGCTGCTTTGCCTTTTCCACCATCATCGGCTGGGGTCTGTACGGCTCCCGCTTCCTGGTGTTCCTCTGCCACAGCGACAAGGTGGCAAAGCCCTTCTTTGTGGTGTACTCCTTCGTGTCCATTCTGGGCGCGACCGTGGACCTGGGCCTGCTGTGGAGCATCGCCGACACCTTCAACGGCCTGATGAGCATCCCCAACCTCATCGCATTGCTGCTGCTCTCCGGCACCGTGGTCAAGCTGACCAAGGAGTTCTTTGCCTCCGAGGGCTGAGCACCTGTTTTTCCCGATACGCAAAAGGACTTCTGCACTGAAAATTGTGCAGCAGTCCTTTTTTCGTGCGCGGCTCCGGAAAATTTTACTTTCCGGGTGTTTTTCTGCAATTTTTATTGCCGCCTGTCCGTATTTAAGGCAAACAGACCGAATTTCGTTGGCAGAATGGAGGGCCCTCTATGGCGATTTTCGAAAAGACCATCCGCAATCAGAAATTCAACACGCTTCTCCGCAAATTGGAACAGGAGATCCCGAACAGCAGCTGGTCTGCCGACCTAGAAGCGGGCAGCGATTTCAAGGAGGGCGAAGCACGGTGCAGTGTCCGCGTGTTTGAGCGGTACAGCATGGTCGGCGGCAACCGCCTGAGCCTGACACTGACCATGTTCCAGAATGCGGACAGTCCGATCCGGCTGTCCGCCATCACCGCAGGCGGCAGTCAGGCGGTGTTTTTTAAGATGAACACCCTCGGAGAAGAATCTTTTTTGGACGATGTAAAGGACCTGCTGGAAGAAATTTTGGAGGAATAAGATGTTTTACACTGGAATTGATATGCTGTTCAGTATTCTGTTTCCCATCCTGTTCCTTGTGGTTTTGGGCATGATCCTATACACCATCATCGGAAATATCAGCACATGGAACAAAAACAACCATTCGCCGCGGCTGACCGTTCCGGCAACGGTGGTGGCAAAGCGCACGGAAGTTTCTCGCCACCATACGGACAATACGATGATGCATACGTTCACGACCTATTATGTAACCTTTCAGGTAGAGAGCGGCGACCGCATGGAACTCGAAGTAGATGGTTCGGACTACGGAATGCTTGTGGAGGGCGACATTGGAAAGCTGAGTTTTCAGGGCACCCGCTATCTCGGCTTTGAGCGTCGATAAGGCCAGACGGACTGCATTGTCAGCGTCCGCAGATGCAAAAAGAAAAGCACCGTACTTCCAACGAAGTACAGTGCTTTTTTGGTGGAGAATAGCGGGATCGAACCGCTGACCTCTTGCATGCCATGCAAGCGCTCTTCCGAACGGTATCGAAACACACCCCCAGAAAATCGTGTGTGAATGGGTATCATTTGGCGTTAATACGATATGGGCGGCAAGCAGCGCATTATGACACTGTATTCAGAAAGCGATTTGGACCTTCCGTTCGGAAAAAACGGAAAATTTTCATTCCAACTTGGGTATACTCCTGTTGTGTCCGACATGAAGAAAACTGTTCGGAAAGCTGCCGCATCGTCTTTTCCCACATGGACGTTAACCGTATGGGATATGGATACTGCAACATTCTATATGGTCAAATACGACAGAGGTCATTGATTTTCTTTGTTTATCTGTGATACCATTCGATATGAGTCCAATTGCATTGCTCTCTTCGCCTATGGTGGAGACTCCAGCTTTCCGAAAAACACAGCGAGGTGACCATTTTTGAAACGTCGAACTTTTCTTGTCTGCACCGCTGCACTTTTTTGCGGTGCACTTCTGGCAGGGGGCTGCACTCAAAAAACTTCTCAGCCTGTCCTTCAGCAAATCGAATACTCCAATTTGGCAGATTCGGATACACAGGCTCTTCTTTCCAAACTTTTGCAGAATGCCGGCGTATCCGACCTGCGGATACAGACCTTCTTTGATCATGTGCAGAAGTTCAACAATGCTGTGGACCCGGCATGGCTCACCACAGGTTTTGAAAACGCCAAGCCTTTGGATCTGAAATACGATCCTTACTCCATGCAGGACGCATGGACAGAAAAATACGATACCTTCCCCGGCTGGAACTGTCGGATCACCGCTTGTGGGCTGTTCGGTGGTTTTATCACCGTCACGGGCAAGGCAGACCTTGACTCAGCCGAGGACACCCTGTTTATGGACTATGAAACACTGGATTCTGACCCGGAATCCCTTTGCGGCGATGAACGGCAAAAGTTTGATGCGCTGTTCGCCCCGGTCAAAACTACCAATACGACCGATATTCCTACCCATTTGAAAACGATTCAGCAGGAATGGAAGAAACGCGGCCTCTCCTTTGTAGAAGATGATAAGATTCGTCTTGTCTCCGTGGTCCTGCACGATCAGTTCTCTGAAACGGACAATTCTCTTATGATCGGTCATGTCGGCGTTATGCTTCCCACATCGGATGCGGTATATTTCGTCGAAAAGGTCGCTTTTCAGGAGCCGTATCGCTTGTTGAAGTTCAAAAATCGAACCGAGTTGAGCGATTATCTGATGCTGAAATACGACAACTCGTGGGGACAGGATACTGCCCACACCTTTATTCTGGAAAATTCAGACCTGATGGACGGCTGGCGTATTCTTGAAGAACAGGAAAATGCAAGCTAAAAGCATCGCATTCGTTGGGAGCCGTTCGGTCTGACAGATCATTCGCCCTCTGATACCAAAAAGACGCTGCAGCCTCTCACCCAGAGGCGGCAGCATCCTTTTTATCTCGGAATGTTTGGTTCGCAGGGGAACTCCGGGCTTATGACAGGGTCACGATGAACGTACCGGTTTATACCGAACGGTAGATTGCAGACAGGATTACGGCTGGCTGCTCCGATAAGCTGAAACAGAAAACCGGTGACTTTCTCCATTGCGGAAAGCCACCGGTTTTTGTTATCTTACTGCCTGTTTCAGCCGTTCCAGATCATCCGCATCCGGATGAGAAAGAGCCTTGTCGAAATTCTCGATCATTGCGTCCAGATTGGGCAGATGAAGCGGCTGCTTTTTCATATTCTCATATCGCTGACGTACCGACATCGGCATCTTCCCCTGACACATGAAGCTACCGATCACCGTGTTGCTGCTGTGCAGATCTTTTTGCACGGTTTTCAGGATCTTGTTAAAATATTCTTCGCTGCCGCCAAAACCAGCGGTACCAAACAAAAACACCTGCTTTCCCCGCAGCTGCTTCAAAAAAACCGAAGAACTCTCATCTGCTTTTCCCTTATCCGTCCAGAAACCCACATAAAGGGTGTCCGCTTCCATGGCGGCAGAGTTCGGGTTGCCAAAATAACAGCAATCTGCCTGCGGCAGGCAGCTGTGCAATGTGTCTGCCAGTAATTCCGTGTTGCCTGTTTTACTGCTGAATACGATTGCGTAACTCATAGCTTCTCCTTTGGAGCCGGTGGCTCTCTGATATTATAATGTTTCCCAGTTGATTTTTCAATCCCGATAGAAATACTCTTTGTCATGTTCGCTGATGGGGCGCAGCATACGGCATGGATTTCCTACCGCCACTACGTTAGCAGGAATGTCCTTTGTCACAACGCTTCCCGCACCGATCATCGTATCATCCCCAATGGTAACACCCGGCACCACGATCACGCCAGCACCCAGCCAACAGTTGCGACCGATGCGGATGGGCAGATTGTACTGGTATGCTTTCTCCCGCAGTTCCGGCAGGATCGGGTGGTTAAGGAATTCTTCTCATTTTTCGGTAGATCCTTCCAGATTCTTTCGGTACTGTGCCGGACTGACACCATACTCTTTCTTGAATACCCGGCTAAAATAGAGGGGGTTATCATACCCTACGATCTCTGCAATTTCTCCAATATTGTATTCGGTGCTCTCCAATAAGCTTTGTGCATTTACCATCCGAAGGGACAGGATATATTGTGCAGGGCTTATTTTCATGTACTGCTTAAAATTACGGATAAACCAGTTCGTACTGATATGCAGCGATTCTGCGTAATCGTCCACACTGACCTTTGTATTATAATTCTCGTTAAAGTAGGCAACGGCGGCTTCGATTTCTTCTGGGATGCTTGTAGTTGTTTTCTCACTTTCCTGCTGTTTCCTGCTTACTAAAAGCAGAATGATGCTGAAGAGCGAAGCAATATAGTCTTCATAGCCATATTCACATTGCTGCAGTTCCCGGATGATCTTTCGGAACAGCATTTTGTAATCCGGCAGTGTGCCGCTGTAAAAAACGTGCTTGTCCAATGGGATTCCGCGATAGTTCAGGATGTTTTTGACATCATATCCTGTAAAGTGAATCCAGAACACCTCCGGATGATCTTCTACATAATAGACATACTTCTGGATTTCTTTCGGCTGATAAAGCACCATGTGTCCAGAAGTCACCACTTCCTCAACACCCTCGAACCAGAAGTGTGCTTTACCAGATGCCACATAGAGGATTTGATAGTCTCTGCGACCCTTTGCCCAAAAAGTAGGTAGCTTAGGGCGTTTTTTCAAGCGATAAGTGCCGCAGCTGCCTACGACCAGCGGCTTTGAGTAGTCTTTGAAATCCAAACGGGAGTTGTTCAAATATCCTGAGTTGAAATACATCCCTGCGTCCTCCTCATCTTCAGAGATCTTACAGTGATTTGAAAAATGTTCTATCAAAAAATCACAAACACTTTGATTTTGTGCATATTTTGTTCCATCTTGTCTATATCTTTTCGTTCCATTAGATTCTATAATATTTTCAGACGAAACGCAAGAGATTTGGTCAACTTGCGTAATGAGAATTCCAGTCTGAAGTGCGCAGCAGATTGGTCGCGCCTACACAAAACAAGCAAGATGGGAGAAAGCACAATGACTGAGAAGCGTTATCTAAAGTGGTATAATAAAGTCGGCTATGGTTCAGGCGATATTGCAGGCAACGTGGTGTATGCATTCCTGTCCTCCTTCGTCATGATCTATCTGACCAACACCGTTGGCCTGAACCCCGGTATTGTCGGCACTCTGATTGCAGTTTCCAAACTGCTGGACGGTGTGACGGACATTTTCTTTGGTTCTTTGATTGACAAAACGCATTCTAAGATGGGCAAAGCCCGTCCTTGGATGCTGTACGGCTACATTGGCTGTGCCATTACGCTGGTGGCAATTTTCGCCATCCCGACCAATCTGGGACAGTTTGCACAGTACGCATGGTTCCTGATCGCATATACTCTGCTGAACGCTGTATTCTACACTGCCAACAACATTGCTTACTCTGCACTGACTGCTCTCGTCACGAAGAACAGTGCCGAACAGGTCGAGATGGGTTCTTGGCGTTTCATGTTCGCCTTTGCCACCAGCCTGCTCATCCAGTCCATCACGCTGGGTGCTGTTACGGCATTGGGCGGTGGTGCTGCCGGTTGGCGCACTGTTGCAATCATCTACGCCATCATCGGTCTGCTTGTCAACACCCTCTCCGTTTTCTCCGTGAAGGAACTGCCGGAAGGCGAATTGGAGGATACCACCGACAAAAAGGAAATCGAGCAGGACGAAAAGTACAATCTGGTTCAGGCTGCAAAGCTGCTTGCTGGTAACAAATATTATATGATGATTTGCGTCACCTACATTTTGCAGCAGATCTACGGTGCCATGATCAGCATGGGCACCTACTATGCAACCTACATCCTTGGCAACCAGAATCTGTTTGGCGTGTTCTCTTGGGCAGTCAATATTCCTCTGATCATCGCTCTGGTATTCACCCCGACGCTGGTTGCCAAATGGAGCGGAATGTACAAGCTGAACGTCATGAGCTATACTCTGGCAACCGTTGCCCGTGCTCTGGTCGCTGTGGCAGGTTATATGGGCAGCGGTAATGTTCCCCTGATGCTGCTCTTTACCGCAATCGCTGCTCTGGGTCAGGGTCCTTGGCAGGGCGACATGAACGCCGTGATCGCAGCCTGCTCCGAGTACACTTGGCTGACGAAGCATAAGCGCGTGGATGGCACGATGTACTCCTGCACTTCTCTCGGTGTGAAGCTGGGCGGCGGTCTGGGTACTGCCATCACCGGCTGGCTGCTGGCAGCAAGCCATTTTGACAGCGCTCTGACCGTTCAGCCGGATTCCTGCATCAATATGCTGAAGATCATGTATCTGGTGATTCCGTTTGCTCTGGATGCCATCATCACCTTCATCCTCTCTCGTATGAAGGTCGAAGAAGCAAATGAAAAGCTGCGTGCAGCAGCCTGATAACAAGTCATTATCATTTCTCCTTCATCTGCTGTTCCCCGGAGGAATCCAGCGATTCCTCCGGGGAGGCTGGAGAAATATTATAAAATTATAAAAGGTAAATGAGGAAATACTATGACTGCATTTGATTTTGCAAAAGTAAAAGACCCCACCTTTTTCAAGGAAAACGTGCTGAATGCTCATGCAGGTTTCCGTACTTACGCTTCCCGCGAAGAATATCTAGCAGGAGAGTCTTCGCTTGCAATGAAGCTGGACGGCATCTGGAAATTCGCCTACGCAAAGAACTACACCAGTGCCATCCCCGGCTTTGAAAAGACAGATTACGATTGCAGCGGCTGGGATGACATTCATGTTCCGGCACACATCCAGATGGAGGGCTACGACATTCCCCAGTACGCGAATGTTCAGTATCCGTGGGATGGCCGTGAAGAAGTACAGCCGGGCGAGATCCCGCAGCGGTTCAATCCGGTGGCAAGCTATGTAAAATACTTCGAGCTGCCGGAATCCATGCAGGGCAAGCCCGTCCACATCGAGTTTGAGGGTGTGGAAAGCGGCATGGCTCTTTGGCTGAACGGGTCTTATGTGGGTTACACCGAGGACAGCTTCTCCGCACACGCATTCGATCTGACTCCCTATCTCCAGCCGGGCGTGAACAAACTTGCTGTGCAGGTGTTCAAGTGGACTTCCTCCAGCTGGTGCGAAGATCAGGACTTCTTCCGCTTCTCCGGCATCTTCCGCAGCGTGTGGCTGTACGCCATCCCCACCGTGCATCTGGAAGATGTATCCGTCAAAACGCTGTTTGCCGGGGATGATTTTACGCATTCCACGCTGGAAGTTGCATTGCAGGTGGAGGGTAAGGGGGCAGCCCGTCTGACCCTGCGCCGCAGTGAGCTGGAAGTGTTCTCCGAAAAAATCGCACTGAACGGCGGCTCTGCTCTGTTCAGCCATGCGGTGGAGAACCCCCACCTGTGGAGTGCAGAGGACCCGGCTCTGTATGAACTGGAAATTGAGCTGCTGGACGATGCAGGCCATCTGGTAGAGGTGACCGGGCAGAAAGTCGGTTTCCGCAAGTTCGAGCTGAAGAACAATCGGATGCTGCTCAACGGCAAGCGCATCGTGTTCAAGGGTGCCAACCGTCATGAGTTCAGCTCCATTACGGGTCGTGCTGTGGGCGTACACACCCATGAGGAACTGCTTCGGGACATCATCACCATGAAGCAGAACAACATCAATGCCATCCGTACCAGCCATTACCAGAATCAGGATGCACTGTACGACCTGTGCGACGAGTATGGTCTGTATCTGATCGCAGAGAACAATCTGGAATCCCATGGCACATGGGACATCCATCAGGCGGGCGTTCGCGGCATCGAGGGCGTTTTGCCCAATGATAAGCCGGAGTGGAAAGCTGTCTTGTTTGACCGCATGAATTCCACTTACCAGCGTGACAAAAATCATCCTGCTGTTCTGATCTGGTCTCTGGGCAACGAATCGTTTGGCGGTGAGACCCTGCTCCAGATGGCAGAGATGGTCCGCCGGTTTGATGACACCCGTCTGGTGCATTACGAAGGTGTGGTCAATGATCCCCGCTTCCTCGAAACCACCGACATCGAGAGCCATATGTACAGCACGGTCAAGGACATTAAAGCGTATCTGGCACAGGGCGATAAGCGGCCTTATATCGAGTGCGAATACTCTCATGCTATGGGCAACTCCAACGGTGCTTTGCACAAGTACACGGAACTTGCCGACCAGAAGGACTGCGGCTATCAGGGCGGCTTCATCTGGGATTACATCGACCAGTCCATCTGGAAAAAAGACCGCTACGGCAAGTGGTTCCAAGCCTACGGCGGCGACTTCGGTGAGCGTCCTACCGACTATAATTTCAGCGGAAACGGCATTGCCTACGGTGGTGACCGTGCTCCTTCTCCCAAGATGCAGGAGGTCAAGTTCTGCTATCAGAACATCGCAGTTTCCATCGACAATTCTGGATTTGAAGTCTGGAACAAGAACCTGTTCACCTCTACGGATGCTTTCGACTGCGTTGCTCTGCTGCATCGCGATGGAAAGTTGTATCAGCAGCAGGAACTGACCCATATTGATGTTGCTCCCGAAGAGCGTTCCAGCTTCCCGCTGCCGTTTATGGTTCCTGCGCTCCCCGGTGAATATGCAGTGACCATCAGCTTCCGTTTGAAGGAGGACACCAGCTGGGCAAAGAAAGGCCATGAAGTCGCCTTTGGACAGGGTGTGATCGCTGTGGTTCGTTCCATTCCCAGCAAGAAGGTCGCACCGTTTACCGTCATGCACGGCACCCACAACATCGGTGTCCGGGGCGAGAATTTCGATGTTTTGTTCTCCGATCTGAATGGCGGCTTGACTTCCTACCGCTATGCCGGCAAGGAGATGATCCAGGAGATCCCCCGGCCCAACTTCTGGCGCGCTCCCACCGACAACGACTGCGGCAACAACATGGGCGGTGTCCGGGGTCAGTGGAAACTGGCAAGCCTGTATGCCACCACCAAGGGTGTCGGCAAGGAGATCCCGTCTATTCACGGCGGCACCATCCTCCAGAACCCCACCTGCGAGGTGGAAGCCGACAGCGTGGTCGTGACCTATCTCTATAACCTCCAGACCAGCCCCGCAGCAGAGTGCAGCCTGCAGTACCGTGTGTTCGGCGATGGCCGCATCCAGACCACCCTGCACTATGACCCGGTGGAAGGACTTGCAGCCATGCCGGAGTTCGGTGTGCTGTTCAAGATCGACGCCGATTACGACACGGTGGAGTGGTACGGAAACGGCCCTGCGGAGACCTACTGGGATCGCCAGCATGGTGCAAAGCTGGGCATTTACCAGAACAAGGTTGCAGACAACATGGCACAGTACCTTGTACCGCAGGAGTGCGGAGCAAAGACCGCTGTGCGCTGGGCAAAAGTAGTGGACCGCAAGGGTCGTGGACTGCTGTTTACCGCAGATGCCGCAAAGCCCATGTTCTTCTCTGCGCTGCCCTACACTCCCCATGAAATGGAGAGTGCCAAGCATCCCTACGAGCTGCCCCCGGTCCATTACACGGTGATTCGTGCCATCGGCGAGCAGATGGGCGTCGGCGGTGATGACAGCTGGGGTGCCAATGTCCACCCGGAGTATATTCCTGATGTGACCAAGCCCGTGGAGTTCACCTTTACGTTCCGTGGCATCTGACCCTCGTTATCAAGACACCTTCGCGTTGAGATATGGACATCTCTGCATGAGATTCCTATCAAAAGCGAGGGTGTCTTTTTTGGTATCACAAAATCTCAATTTCTGAAACCACTATTTATAAGTAGTGCTTTACTCTATATAAGTAGCGTTGCTATGTCAAAAGAACCGTATTCCGCTTTTGTTTAGAGCATTTCTTTGAATGGTTCTCCAAACTTTCTTTAACATATTGAAGTATACAAAAATAATAAATCGGGTGCATTGCACCCTGAATATGGACTGTTCGCACCGAGCAACGGGCCGTCACCTCCGGGTGATGTATGAAACGTAAAGTCAAAAGTTGGGGGTTGTATAGGAACCGCCTGCAAAAGCCTAAAAACGGTGCAGGCGAAGCAATGCAGCCCCCAAAAACCAACTTCAGCAAAAAGAAAAGCACCGTACTTCCAACGAAGTACAGTGCTTTTTTGGTGGAGAATAGCGGGATCGAACCGCTGACCTCTTGCATGCCATGCAAGCGCTCTCCCAGCTGAGCTAATCCCCCATAAGCTGGTGTTGAGGTGTCGTGTTCCTGACGACGTGTATTATTATACCAGCAAGGTCGTACCTTGTCAACGCCTTTTTTGAATTTTTCCAGAATTATCTGTACAAATTTCCGGCAGGATCATGCATCCGGATTTTGGGGCACCGGGCTGTGCGGCTGGAACTGCCGTCACACCTTTTTTGCCGTGTTCCCGGAGCTTGGCGACCCGCCCGCATGGACAGAGGAAAGCCTGCAGGAGCTGAACGCCAGGAACATCGAGTACAACGGCAAACAATACACCCGGTACGAGATCAACCAGATGCAGCGTGCCAGAGAACGCAATGTGCGCAGGTGGAAGAAACGGTATCTCGCCGAGACGGCAGCCGGGGCGGACACCACTGATGCCGCCGTCTGCCTGAAAGCCGCCCGCCAGAGCCTTGCGGAGTTTGCGCAGGCCACCGGCAGACGGGTGGACAGCGCACGGTAAGCGTGCCGAAGTTCGGCAGGAGCGAGGGCAGTAAAGCGGCGTGGGCGGCGAAAATTACTCCAAACGACTTCAAAATCTCCCGAGGAATCGGTGCGAGGGCAAAAAACTACGTTGTTGTTGACAAATCCACCGGAGAGGAATATTATTTTGTTGGGGGAACCAGAACACAGAATGCACAGGTTTTTGCCGAAAAAGGCGGCGTAAATCCACTGAGTGGGGAAGTTGCTCAGGGTCTGTCTGACGAATTTGGCGGCAAACCGGAGGACTGGCAGCACTGTAAGGCGAAAGGCTGGCTGGATGTCGACGGCGAAGCGGTGAAAGCAGAGGTTCACTGGTTCCAGAATGGCAGTGAAAAGGTCAAATTCAAGGTAAAGAGGTGGCTATATGACGAAGATTGATACCGTCCGTTATATCGGCGAAACATCCCCACTGGAATTGACCAACGGCAAGATTTATAAAGTCCTTTCCGTAGAGCGCGGATGGTATCGCGTTGTCGATGACACCGGCGAAGATTATCTTTATCCAGCTGGAAACTTTGAAATTATTGATTGAATCACGATGCACCCGCACTGTGGTTTTTGTTTACCCATCCAAAGCACTGTGCAAAAAATGCACGGTGCTTTTTTCATGCCGTCTTAGCTCATTCGGGAAGAGCGCCGGTCTCCAAAACCGGAAGCGGGAGGTTCGATGCCTCCAGACGGTGCCACGCAGCGGGCGGTGCGTACCCCGCCCAAGACCGAATACTGACAGCGAACAGTGTATAAAACTGTGGTCACACCCAACGAAAGGAGTTTCCACCATGAAACGCGAAGATGTGAAGAACAAGATCCCCGGCATCACCGACGAACAGCTGAACTGGCTCATGCAGGAGAACGGCGCGGAAATCAACCGGGAGAAGTCCGCCGCCAGCGCCCTGCAGACCCAGCTGACCGCCGCAGCTGTTCTCATCCACCCGCTGTGTCCGCCGGAAAATTGTGCAAAACAAAAAGTTCAACGCACTTTCATACGTTGAACTTTTTTGGTGGGCGCGGGTGGATTCGAACCACCGAAGCTGAAAGCAGCAGATTTACAGTCTGTCCCCATTGGCCACTCGGGAACACGCCCATATTCTTTTGTGTCCGCCGCGCGGACTGCCTGTATATATTACCACGCGCAAAGCAGTTTGTCAACCATCTGCAACAGATTTTATCGCAATTTCTGCACCAATCTCTCCAACAAACTCGCCCCATGGAAAAACCGCCCGGAAATCAATGTTTCCGAGCGGTTTTTCTTGGAGCTGGTGACAGGAGTTGAACCTGCAACCCACTGATTACAAATCAGTTGCGCTGCCATTGCGCCACACCAGCTTATTTTATTGTTTTCCGAAGGGCGGTCTGCCGATTGATAATGCCTTCCGCCTGTGACAAATCACTGGTTTATAGGATAGCAGAAACCACGCAAATTGTCAATATCCACTCGTGTTCTCGGATGGGAAGCGTCGGGCAGCGTGAGCACTTTTTCCCTGTTCGTTCAACGGTTCGTTTCCCAGGCTGTGCAGCGGCAGCAGGCATGTTCCGGCAGGCAGAGCCATGCCGCGCCGGCGCGGGCTGCAGGCACAGCGCCCCGCCGGCAGCGTTTTGGCCGTATCAAACCGATAAAACCGCTTGCAAGGCGGGGTTTGCAGCGCTATAATTAAATTGGGATGTTATGTAGAAATGCCGTCTGCTTCCCGGTGCGGAGCCTGCGGCAGCAGCCTTGACGGCGGACAAACCCAGAGGATTTCTGTGAGGAGAGTTGTTTATGTGTCAGATCAGGGTGAATCTGCGCCGATGGGCCTGCCTTCTGGCAGCGCTGGCGTGCCTGCTTGCGCTGCTGCCGCTTCCTGCACACGCAGCGGGAGCCGCGTCAAAAGTGGTGCGTGTGGGCTGGTATGAGGACGCCTACAATATCACGGGCAAGAACGGCGAGCGCAGCGGCTATGCCTACGAATACGAGCAGTCGGTCGCGGCATACACCGGCTGGACTTACGAATACGTCAAGGCCGGCTGGTCGGAGCTGCTGGAAATGCTGAAAAACGGCGAGATCGACCTGATGGCTGATGTTTCCTACACCGAGGACCGTGCACAGGACATGCTGTTCAGTGAGCTGCCGATGGGCCGGGAAATCTATTATCTGTATGCCGACCTGACCCACACGGACATTTCGGCCTCGGACCTGCGCACTCTGAACGGCAAACGCATCGCCCTGCTGAAAACCAGCGTGCAGGCCACCCAGTTCTATCAGTGGGAGGAGGATCACGGCCTGCATCTGCAATATGTGTGGTCCAACAGCTTCGAGCAGGACAAGCAGCAGGCGCAGGACCGCGAGATCGACTGCGTCATTTCCACCGAGACGCCTGCCTGGGTGGAATACGGCATGTCTGCCATTGCCCAGACCGGCGGCTCCGACATCTACTTTGCCATCAGCAGGACCCGGCAGGACCTGAAGGAAGAGCTGGATCACGCCATGCGCAAGATGGAATTCGACAAGCCGTTTTACGCTGACGAGCTGTACCAGCGGTATCTTTCTGCCTCCTATACGCCTGTGCTGTCCAGCGAGGAACAGGACTGGGTCACGCAGCATGGAGACATCCGGATCGGTTTTCTGACCAGCGATGCCGGCATCAGTACCTATGTGCCGGAGAGCGGGCAGCTGGTGGGAGTGATCAACGACTACATCACCTTTGCATCCGACAGCATCAGCAACCAAAAGCTGGATTTTTCACTGGTCGGGTATGATTCCATGGAAGAGGAGGTCCAGGCCTTGAAAGACGGCCAGATCGACCTCATCTTCCATTTTGCCCAGAACCCCTATGTAGCGGAAGAGAACAACTTCGTTCTGTCCAACACGGTCCTGACCCTGAACATGGCGGCAGTCACAGCGCAGAATTCCTTCAACGAGAACCATGCGAACACCGTTGCTCTGCTGAAGGATGACCTGCTGCTGAAATGGTACGTTTCTTACTACTATCCGGACTGGAACATCGTCGAGTACAATTCCCTGAAGGATGCCGAGGCAGCCATGCGCAGCGGCGAAAACGACTGCCTGCTTGCCGAATCCGGCGAGGTCGCAAAGTACCGTGAGGACAAAAGGCTCCACAGCGTTTTCCTCACGCAGGACGGCAATGTCTCTTTTGCCGTGGCACGCGGAGATGTCACCCTGATGTCGATCCTGAACAAGACCCTGCGCACGATCCCGGCCTCCATGCTGACGGGTGCGCTGCCCATGTACGAGGCCTCGCTGGAAAAGGTGACCGTGACCGACTTTGTAAAGGATAATTTTCTTGTCGCCTCCGTGATGCTGATCACCTTCTTCGGGATGATCCTGGCTGTCATCCTTGTCTCGCTGCGCCGGTCGCGCATCGCTGAGGCAAACGCCAAGGAAGCCGCCCGGCAGGCCCGGAAGCTGAACCAGAAATTGCAGGAAAGCCAGCGAGAGCTGCGGGCGGCCCTGCAGCAGGCGGAGAGCGCCAACTCGGCCAAGACCACCTTCCTGAGCAACGTGTCTCACGACATCCGTACCCCGATGAACGCCATCGTGGGCCTGGCCAGCCTGATGGAAAACGACCTGCAAAACCCGGGCAAGCTGCAGGGCTACATTGACAAGTTGAAGACCGCCAGCTGGCATCTGCTGAACCTCATCAACGAGATCCTGGACATGAGCAAGATCGAAAGCGGCAAGGCCACCCTGAACATCCAGCCCTTCCGCATGGCCGAGCAGATCGCGCAGGTGGACAGCGTGATCCGCCAGCAGGCCGTGCTGCGGGACCAGCAGTTCACCGTACAGGTCCACGACCTGCTCCACGAGAATGTGGAAGGCGACGCCACCCGCCTGCGGCAGGTACTGCTCAACATCCTGTCCAATGCGGTCAAGTACACCGGCCATGGCGGCAGCATCTCGCTGAATGTGGAGGAGATCCTCCGCAGCGGCCACTATGCCCGCTACAAGTTCACCGTTACCGACAACGGCATCGGCATGAGCGAAGCGTTCCAGAAGCACATTTACGAGTCCTTCAGCCGGGCCGAGAATTCGGTGACCAACAAGGTGCAGGGCACCGGCCTGGGCATGGCCATCACCAAGAACATTGTGGACATGATGGGCGGTGTCATCACGCTGCAAAGCCAGCTGGGCAAGGGCACCCGCTTCGAGGTAGTGCTGGACTTCAAGATCTGCGAAGAAACGGTGCAGGCAGCACCCGCCGTCTGCCCTGCCCCGGCGCAGGACAGCCCGTCGCTGCACGGGATGCGCTTCCTCTGCGCCGAGGACAACGAGATCAACGCCGAGATCCTGCAGTCCCTGCTGGAGATGCGGGGCGCTTCCTGCACCATCTGCCGCGACGGTGCCGAGGTCGTGGAGAAATTCCGGACCGTGGCCCCCGGCGAGTACGACGCCATCCTGATGGACGTGCAGATGCCCGGCATGGACGGCTACGAAGCCACCGGACGATCCGCAGCGGTGCAAACCCGCTGGGCCGGACCATTCCCATCCTCGCCATGACAGCCAACGCTTTTGCCGAGGACGTCAAGAAGAGCCTGGATGCCGGCATGAACGCCCACCTGTCCGCCGGTGGACCTGAACGCACTGGAGCAGACCCTGCAGCGCTTCCGCTACGAACCGTCTGCGGAGCAGCCGCAATAACCGACAGCAAAGCCCTGCCGCTGAAAATCAAGCGGCAGGGCTTCTGTTTGCAGTCCGGTCAGGCAAGGGCCTGCTGGATCTTTGCAAAGTCGGACAGGGTAAGGGCCTCGGGGCGGATGCGGGCGTCGAACCGGACGCCTCGATGGCGGCAATGACCTTTCCTTGGGCAGGTTTAGGCCGCCTGCAATGGCGTTGGCCGCAGTCTTGCGGCGCTGGCCAAAGGCCGCACGGATCAGTGCAAAGTAGCCTTCCTCGTCCTCCACCTGCACGGCGGGGTGGGGCGGATGTCCATGCGCACCACGGCGCTGGTGACCTTGGGGCCGGGTAAAAGCTGCACGGCGCAGCGGTGAACATCAGCCTGGAGGTGGCGTAGTAGTTCACTGCACAGCTGATGGCACTGGAAGCCCGGGTGCCGGGCACGGCGGCCAAGCGGTCGGCGGCTTCCTTCTGCACCATCACGGTCAGGCTCTCGATGGGCAGGCGGTCGCCCAGCAGCTTCATGACGATGGGGCTGGTGATGTAATAGGGCAGGTTGGCGCACACGGCCACCGGCATGCCCGGGAACTCTGCCGCAATGAGGGCTTTCAGGTCCACCTTCAGCACGTCCTGCAACACCAACTTGAAGTTGTCCACCCCGGCCATGGTCTCGGCCAGCAGCGGCGGCAGGCGCTCGTCCACCTCAATGGACACCACCTTGGCGGCACGCTTGGCCAGCTCTTTGGTCAGCACACCGATGCCGGGGCCGATCTCGATGACGCCGTAGCGCTTGTCCACCCACTGGCATCCACGATCTTGGTGGGGATGCCCGGATTGATGATGAAGTTCTGTCCAAAGCCCTTGGAGAGCGCAAAATCATATTTTCGCACAGGGCACGGATCACGGAAATGTCGGTCAGTTCGGGCATGGAGGCCATCCTTTCAGAAAAAGGCTGTTGCAGGGTATGCAGCAGCCTTTGGGGTCATTGGTACGATTGGCGGCAGGTCACTCCCCAGTCAATGCCTGACGGCATTGCCAGCCCCTCGGAGATGGGGCCTTTGGCGTGACCGGACAAGCTCCGGCAAACGATCTGCTTTGCCGCACGGAAAAGCCTTCCTCCCAGAGGTGGCGCGGCGCAAGCCGTGACGGAGGGAGTTTACTGTGCCGCAGAATCGGCCGCTGCTTCGCTCTGTGCAGTGTCTGCCGATCCTTCCGGTGCATCCGTCTCCGGTGCAGTCTCGGCGTCAGCGGCGGTGCTGTCGGCAGCCTCCGAAGCAGCAGCGGAAGAAGCACTGTCGTTGGCACCGGCCACGGTGGTGGTGCCGCTGAGCTGCTGGGCTGCGCTCACGGCGCGCTGGACCTGCGGGTCCGTGGTCGGGGTGTAGTCCAGATAGGAGTTGGCTTCATCCGCGCTCAGGGCGCGCTCCACATCCACGCTCAGGCCCGTGCCGTCAAAGCTGGTGCCGTCGCCGCAGAGCAGCTTTGCCACCGTGATGCTCACGGCGCTGCCGTCCGACAGGCGCTGCGGGCTGCTCTGGATGGTGCCCTTGCCCATGGTGGTGGTGCCCACCAGACGGGCACCGCTCATGGTGCGCAGGCTGGCGGCGAACAGCTCCGCTGCGCTGGCGGTGCTGCCATTTACCAGACACACCAGAGGCAGGTCCGTCTCGGTCTCGCTGTCGCTGCTGCCCACCACGGTGCGGTTGCCGTTTTATCCTCGGCGTAGGCCACCGTGCCCTCCGGCACGATCAGATTGATGCAGCTGATGGCGTCATCCAGAACGCCGCCGCCGTTGTCACGCAGGTCAAACACCAGGCTGGCGGCACCATTGGCGCTCAGGGCGCGGATGGCGTAGTCCAGCTCACTGGGGTGCTGCCGTCGAACTGACGGATCTTGATATAACCCACATCGCCCAGCATCTGGTAGTCCACCGTGGTGCTGGTGTAGCCGGAGTGGGTCAGTTCGGCCGTATGGGAGGATGCCGCGCTGTCCAGCCAGGTCACGGTGACGGTGGTGCCGGCCTCGCCCTGCAGGCGGGACTGCACCGCATCCACGGTGGTCAGGCTCTTGACGTCGGTGTCGCCCACGGCGGTGATGTAGTCGCCCACCACGATGCCGGCTTCCGGGCAGGCGAGCCGTCGTATACCTTGGTCACCTTGGCGTAGCCGGTCTGGTCCAGACCCAGCTCCACGCCGATGCCCATGATGGTGCCGTTCTGCACATTGACCAGCTCGGTGTAGGCGGTAGCGTTGTAGTAGCGGGCGTACTTGTCGCCGGTGCCCAGCAGGTAGCCTGCGGTCAGGCGGTCGTACAGCGTGTTTTCGTCGATGGTGTAATAATCGTTGCTGCGGACGTAGCGGTCCACCTCTGCGATCTTGTTGTACATGCTCTCTTTTCCTTGACGCTGCTCACCGTGCTGTCAAACAGACGCATGGCCACCAGCATGGTGATGGAAAAGTGACCGTCATGGCAAGGATCACGATGGTGACCGCCATGCCGATGGAGATTTTACGGTTCATGTCAGCTTCCTCCCTGTCAGAACAGCAGCATCATGAAAATACTGCCCAGCAGCGAGAGTACAAACACCCTGCCAGCAGCAGGCAGGCGATGCGCAGCATCCGCTTACGTTTTTGTTCGTTCATAAAACCAGACTCCTTCACGATGGATCAATTGTGCGGGAACGGGATGTAGCCGCGGGGTTGACGGCGTTGGCCTTGCTGCCGCCCTTCCACACCTCCAGATGCAGGTGGTTGCCGGTGGAATTGCCGGTGCTGCCCACATAGCCGATGAGCTCGCCCTGCTTGACGTACTTGCCGGCACTGGTGGCCACCGACTTCATATGGCCGTACAGGGTGCTGTAGGTGTTGCCGTCGGACATTTTGCCGTGGTAGATGATGACATAGTTGCCGTAGCCGCCGCTGGACCAGCCTGCCACCTGCACATAGCCGCTGGCAGCTGCGTAGATGGGGTGCCGCCGCCGGCAGCCGGTCGATGCCGGCATGCAGCTTGTTCACGCCGGACACCGGGTTCTTACGCCAGCCGTACTCACTGGAAATGCGGCTGTAGCTCTTCAGCGGGCAGGCAAAGCCGGTAAAACTCAGCTGCGGCTGGCTGGAGGCAGCCGCAGCGATAAGCTTCTGGATCTGCTTCTTGACGGCCTCGTAGTTCAGCTCGTCCGACTCGATGGCGGCCTGTGCGGCAGCCTGGGCCTTCTTGGCATCAGCCGCCGACATCTGGGCCGCCGAGATGCTGCTGTTCAGCTCGCTCTGCTTGGACTGCATCTGGCTGTTCTGGCTGTCCAGCTCTTTCTTCTGGCTCTGCAGGTCGGCCTTCTGGCTCACCAGCTCGGCACGGTCGCTTTCCAGCGCGGTCTTGTCGGCTTCCAGCCCGGCCTTGGCGGTTTTCATGTTGTCCATGATCTCGGTGTCCTTCACCGAGATGTCCTGCATGACCTCGTTGAAGGTCAGCAGTTCATACAGGTCGTTCACCGCGCTGAGCATGGCCACGCTGCCGCCGTCCCGCAGCTCCTGCATGGCAGCCATGTGCTTTTGAAGTCGCTCCACTGATCCTGGATCTCCAGCTCCTTTCCTCGATCTCCGTTTCCTTTTCGGCGATTTCGGTCTCCTTGGCGCTGATCTCCTGTTCCTTCTGGCCGATGCTGTTCTGCACCGAGGCGATCTGCCCGCTGAGCACACTGATCTGGTCCTGAATGACGCTGACGCGCTCCTTCAGTTCGCTTTCCAGCGCCTTGGCGGCAGCTTCTTTCTTTTGGCATTGTTCAGTTCCTGTTCATGCAGCTTGATGGACTGCGACAGCTTGTTCAGCTTGTTCTGCAGGCTGGACATACTGTTGCTGCCCGTGGCCGCCGAAGCCGGTATACCGTGGCCGTGACCAGCAGGCAGATGCAGGCCGGCACAGGCTCACCGCACGCACCACGCGGGTGCGGGGGTTCCGGCCGGGCATGACGGGCTTTGTGGCCCGGTGCGTGGAGCCGGAAGGTTTTGCGTGCATTGCTTTTTCATGGACGTCTCCTTTCGGTCAGACATTCAGATGCTTGCGGATGGAGAACATGCTGCCCAGGCCGCCCACCAGAGCGCCGCCCGCCAGGCTGTAGATCACGACGGTGGGCCAGACGTTGGCCACCGGCACCAGGGCGCGGCCCATGATCAGCTGCCACAGGCCGCCCAGCGTACCGGCTGCGCTGACGGTATAGGAGTAGGCGGCAAGGCTCACGCCCGCCGTCAGGGCGCCGGAGATCAGGCCCATGGCCAGGCCCTCGACCACAAAGGGCAGGGTGACCAGCGCATTGGTGGCACCCACATACTTCATGATCTCGATCTCACGCCGACGGGCAAACACGCTCAGGCGGATGGTGCTGCCCACGGTGATGATGCTGACGATCATCAGCACCAGCACGATGAGCCGCCCGCCCTTGGTGACCGCCTGCTGCACTTCCACGAACACGTTGGTCATCTCCACCGGAGCAGCCACGCTGTACACCCCGGGATGGCCTGCATTTTTGCTCATGACAGCCATCTGGCTCAGGTCCGAAATGGTGACCCGGTAGTTTGCCTTAAAGGGGTTGTCGCTCTCGAACTCGTCCCACAGGGAGGAATAGTCCTCCATATAGCCCCGGTAGATGTTCAGCACGTCCTGTTTGGACACATACTGCACCCCACTGACCCCGGCATGGTAGAGAGCTTTTCTCCCACCTGGGTGGCGGTGGCGTCGTCGCAGTCAGGGTCCAGGTACACCACGGTCTCGTTCTGGCTGCCCAGATAGGACACCATGCTGTCCACGTTCACCTCTGCCAGACTGGCAAAGCTGTTCAGGGTCATGCAGACACTCAGGGACGCGATGCAGGCAATGGTCATGGCCCAGTGCTTGCCCAGATTGCGCAGGCCGCGCCGGGTCAGAAAGAAAAGGTCGAGATCCTCATACCGTCGCCGCCCTTTTCCTTCGTTTCATCGTTTTGCTCGTCCGGTTCGTCGTCCACCGGTTCGGTGAGCTCCTTCCAGGCGTTCAGCTCGGCAGAGCGGGCCGCAATGGCCTCCGGGTCTGCCGGGATATCCGAGATGATGCGGCCATTTTCAGGGTGACCACCCGCTGATGGAAGCGGTGCACCAGCTCGTGCTCATGGGTGACCACCAGCACGGTGATGCCCGTCTGGCTCACCCGCTCCAGCAGCTCCATCATTTCAGGCTCAGCTCCGGGTCGATGTTGCCGGTGGGCTCGTCGGCGATCACCAGTTTGGGGCTGTGGGCCAGCGCACGGGCCACGGCCACGCGCTGCTGCTCACCGCCGGACAGGGTGTCCGGGTAGACCTTGGCCTTATCCTCCAGATGCACCAGCTCCAGCATGTATTCCACCCGCTCCCGGATGACGCTGCGCTTGACGTTGGTCACATGCATGGCAAAGGCGATGTTCTCGTACACCGTCATGGAAGGGATGAGGCGGAAGTCCGGAAGATGATGCCCATCTGACGGCGCAGGTAGGGCACCTTGCGGCGGCGCAGGTGGGCAACGTCCTTGCCCAGCACCGTCACCTTGCCGGAGGTGGGCAGCTCCTCGCGCAGGATGAGCTTGAGCAGCGTGGATTTGCCGGCACCGGAATGGCCCAGCAGAAAGACGAATTCGCCGTCGTCCACATGGAGGTTGATGTCCTCCAGGGCCAGGCGTCCGCCCTTTTGTACTCTTTGGAGACGTGTTCAAAATCGATCATGGAACGCTTTTACTCCTGACATCAAAATTTTTGATGGTCAAGACCCTGCAGCCTGTTCTGCCTGCAAGGGTCATTTCCACAAAAAGAACCGGCCAGCATCGGGGTCGAGCGGCCGGTTCCGGTGCCGGACAGGGAACCCTGTGCGGCGGTTGCATCAATATTTGGCCGGGTTGTTGGACAGGTACTTCTTGACCATCAGCGCTACCTTAAAGACGATAGCGTCGTCGAACTCACGCAGGTCCAGGCCGGTCAGCTTTTGATCTTTTCCAGACGATACACCAGCGTGTTGCGGTGCACGAACAGACCGCGGCTGGTTTCCGAAACGTTCAGGTTGTTCTCAAAGAAGCGCTGGATGGTGAACAGGGTCTCCTGATCCAGGCTCTCGATGCTGCCCTGCTTGAACACCTCGCGCAGGAACATCTCGCACACGGTGGTGGGCAGCTGGTAGATCAGGCGGGCGATGCCGAGGTTGTCGTAGCGGATGATCTGCTTCTCGGTGTCGAACACCTTGCTCACTTCCATGGCGATCTGGGCCTCCTTGAAGGAGGTGGCCAGATCCTTCACGTTGGAAATGGGGTGCCGATGCCGACCACGGCCTTGATGTAATGCTCGCCGGACAGGGTGTCCACGATGCTGGCGGCCAGCTTTTCCATGTCGGTGCGGTCGATGCCCTTGCGGATCTCCTTGACCAGCACGGTATCCGTCTCGCTGATGTTGAACACAAAGTCCTTCTGCTTGTCCGGGAACAGGCTGCTGACCACATCATAAGCCGAGATGTCGCCGCCGGAAGTCACGCGCACGATGAACACCACGCGGGAAACGTCGGTGGCAAAGTGCAGCTCGCGGGCCTTGGCGTAGATATCGCCGGGCAGGATGTTGTCCAGCACCACGTTCTTGATGAAGTTGGACTTGTCGAACTTTTCGTCATGATACTGCTTGATGCTCTGCAGGCTGATGGACAGCACGGCAGCAAACTGGCCGGCCGTCTCATCGGCACCTTCCACGAACACCGCGTAATCGTTGTGCTTTGCGCTGGAGAACTGCTGGTAGGTGTAGCCATCGCGCACAAAGCGGTCCCCTGCGGTCAGGCGCTCCGCCACAAAGCCGTCGCGCACTTCCCCGATCAGGTTCAGTTCCGAGCAGGAAATGACAGCGCCGGTCTCATCTACCACGCCGACCACCCGGTTGATCGCATCTTTCATCTGGTAGATCACGCTTTGAAATACTCTATTGGCCATACTGGTTACCCCTTTTCCTCGTTTGTGCAAACCGCAGCGGCAGCGACTGTGATTTTACCAATTTCGCTGCATTACAATCTATATTTTACACAAAAGAATTTACTTTTGCAACATATTTCAACAAAAGATAATTCTTTCTTGTTGAAATTATCTTTCGGGCGTTTGCAGGCCAAAAGTGCTTTTGCGTGGTTCTTGGCACTATTTTAGCTTTAAAATGTGATGTTTTTGAAATCCGGGTGAAAAGCTGCCCTCATCCTCTGGTAATTTCTGCCACCTCATCGTCCGAAAGTTCCCGCCACTGGCCCGGCGCAAGGTTCTCGTCCAGTGCAAGCCCGCCGATGGCGTCCCGGTGCAGGCCGTTCACCCCGGCCCCGTACACGCCGAACATCCGTTTGATCTGGTGGTACACCCCTGCTTCAGCACCACCCGCACGGTCAGGCCGTCCGGAGAAGGGCGGTCACCTCGGCCGGGGACAGGGCCGTGCCGTCGGCCAGCGTGACCCCGCGGCAAAGCCGGTGCGCATCTCCTCGGTGAGGGGTGTCCAGCGTGACGGTATAGGTCTTGGAGACATGGCGCTTCGGGGCAAGGATATCATGGGCAAATCCGCCGTCATCGGTCAGCAGCACAAAGCCGGTGCTGGTCTTGTCCAGACGGCCCGCCGGGAACAGCTCCCGCCGGGGTAGGCATCCCCACCAGGTCCACCACCGTGGTGTCCCGCTTATCGGTGGATGCGCTCACCACGCCTTCCGGCTTATTGAGCATGAGATAGACGAACTGCCGGTAGTTCAGGGCCTTGCCGTCCACGGCCACGGTGTCGGTTTCTTTGAGCTGGGTGTCCCCTTTTGCAGACGGCACCGTTCACCTGCACCCGGCCCTTGGCCAGCAGAGCCTTTGCCTCGCTGCGGGTGCACTGGGCCGTCTCGGCCAGATATTTATCCAATCGCATCTGCGGTACTCTTTTATGTTCTGCTACCAGTGTAGCATGGCAGACAAAATCGTGCAGCAAACAAAAAGGAGAAGCCCGTGGGCTTCTCCTTTTGCAATTTATACTGTCATCAGACGCTCAGGGATGCATGCTGCTCCACAGCGTCGGGTTGGCCTGGAAGATGGGCTGCAGCACGTTGGCGATGAACTCCTCCACCTGCTGGGGTGCACGGCCCACAAAGTTCTCCGGCACCAGACCCGCCACGATCTCCTCCTTGGTCAGGCCAAAGGCGGGGTCGGCAGCAATGCGGTCCACCATGTCGTTGGGCAGGCCTTCTTCCTTGACCTGCTTGCCGGCGGCAATGGCGTGCTGGCGCAGGCGCTCGTGCAGCTCCTGACGGTTGCCACCCTTTCCACGGCCTGCATCATGATGTTCTCGCTGGCCATGAAGGGCAGCTCAGCCATCAGGCGGCTGCGCACCACCTTGGGTACACCACGATGCCGTCGGTGACGTTGAGCATGATGTTCAGGATGGCGTCGGTGGCCAGGAAGCCCTCGGCCATGGCCACGCGCTTGTTGGCGCTGTCGTCCAGGGTGCGCTCGAACCACTGGGTGCCGGTGGTGAAGCTGGGGTTCAGCACGTCCACCATCAGGTAACGGCTCAGGGCGCAGATACGCTCGCAGCGCATGGGGTTGCGCTTGTAGGGCATGGCGGAAGAGCCGATCTGGTTCTTCTCAAAGGGCTCTTCCATCTCCTTGAAGTTGGCCAGCAGGCGCAGGTCGGTGGCAAACTTCATGCAGCTCTGGCCGATGCCGGCCAGTGCGTTGAGCACAAAGGCGTCCACCTTGCGGCTGTAGGTCTGGCCGGACACCGGGATGACGGCCTTGGGGTCAAAGCCCATCTCCTCAGCAATGGAAGCGTCCACCGCGCGGATCTTGTCGGCATCGCCCTTGAACAGCTCCATGAAGGATGCCTGGGTGCCGGTGGTACCCTTGACGCCGCGCAGCTGCAGAGTAGCCAGACGGTGGTCGATCTCCTGCAGGTCCATCACCAGCTCGTTGGCCCACAGGGTGGCACGCTTGCCCACGGTGGTGGGCTGGGCAGGCTGGCAGTGGGTGTAGGCCATGCAGGGCATGTCCTTGTATTCCTCGGCAAAGCGGGCCAGCTTTGCCAGCACGCCGATGAGCTTTTGCGCACCAGCTCCAGGCCCTGCCGCATGACGATGATGTCGGTGTTGTCGCCCACATAGCAGCTGGTGGCACCCAGATGGATGATGCCGGCTGCCTTGGGGCACTGCTGGCCGTAGGCATAAACGTGGCTCATCACGTCGTGGCGCACCAGCTTTCGCGCTCAATGGCCACTTCGTAATTGATGTCGTCCACATGGGCTTCCAGCTCGGCCACCATGTCGGGGTGATGTTGGTCAGGCCCTGGTTCATCTCGGCCCGTGCCAGTGCCACCCACAGGCGGCGCCGGTGCGGAACTTGTTGTCATCGGAGAAGATGTACTGCATCTCGTCCGAGGCATACCGGGTGGAAAACGGGCTGATATAACGGTCATGCTGAGACATTGGTTGTTTCCTCCTGATGGTTTTATGATTGTACCATCAAACCTTGAAATAGTCCACGCCGCCCTCAAAGATCGGCTGGTACTTGTCGCCGGTAACGTTCTTGTACAGATACTCGCCGCTGCGCTCCGAGTGGCCCATCTTGCCGAACACACGGCCGTCCGGGCTGGTGATGCCCTCGATGGCCAGCACCGAACCGTTGGGGTTGCAGCACTGATCCATGGTGGGCGTGCCGGTCAGGTCCACATACTGAGTGGCCACCTGACCGTTCTTGATCAGGGTGTCCAGCACCTCCTGCGGAGCCACGAAACGGCCTTCGCCGTGGCTGATGGCCACAGTGTGCTCGTCGCCCACGGCGCACTTGCTCAGCCAGGGCTGCCGGTGGAGGCGATGCGGGTGCGCACCAGCATGCTCTGGTGGCGGCCGATGGTGTTGAAGGTCAGGGTGGGGTCATAAGCCGTGATGGGGCGGATATCGCCGTAAGGCACCAGACCCAGCTTGATCAGGGCCTGGAAGCCGTTGCAGATGCCCAGCATCAAGCCGTCGCGCTGCTGCAGCAGACGGCGCACTGCCTCGGTGACCGCCGGGCTGCGGAAGAAGGAGGCGATGAACTTGGCGCTGCCGTCCGGCTCGTCGCCGCCGGAGAAGCCGCCGGGCAGCATCACGATCTGGCTGTTGTCGATGGCCTTGACCAGTGCTTCGCAGCTGGCCGTGACGTCGGCGGGGTCAGGTTGCGGATGACCAGGATCTCCGGGTCGGCACCGGCACGGGCAAAGGCCTTTGCGGTGTCATACTCACAGTTGGTGCCGGGGAACACCGGGATGATGACCTTGGGCTTTGCCACACCGATCTTGGGTGCGGCAGGGGCGGTCAGGCTGCCGGTGATGGGCTCCACGGTGGGGCCTGCCTTGCGGTAGGGTACACCGGCTCCAGCTTGGCCTCCCAGATCTCCTGCAGCTGTGCCATATCCAGCGTTTCGCCGCAGGCCTCGAAGGTGTATTCCTTGGTGGTCTCGCCCAGGATCTCACCGGCAGGTGCGTCGGACACCATTTCCAGCACGATGGAGCCGTACATGGGCTCGAACATCTGGTTGGTGGTCAGGTCTGCCCGCATCTTGAAACCGATGTGGTTGCCCAGACCCATCTTGAACAGGGCCTCGGCAATGCCGCCGTAGCCCACGGAGCAGGCAGAGGCCACCATGCCCTCCTCGATCATGTCCTCCACGACCTTGTAGTTGGCCTTCAGGGAGAAGAAGTTGGGGCAGCCGGTCTCCGGGTCGGTGATGGGACGGATGAGCACCACGGTGCTCTCGGCTTTTGAACTCGGTGGAGACCACCTTGTTTGCCTTGCCGATGGCAGTGGCGAAGGACACCAGCGTGGGAGGCACATCCAGCTTCTCAAAGGAGCCGGACATGCTGTCCTTGCCGCCGATGGAGGCGATGCCCAGGCCCATCTGGGCATCCAGTGCGCCCAGCAGGGCGGCCAGCGGCTTGCCCCAGCGCTCCGGGCGGTGCCCAGGCGCTCGAAGTATTCCTGGAAGGTGAGGTAAGCGTCCTCATAGCGGAAGCCGGTGGCCACCAGCTTGGTCACGCTTTCCACCACGGCCAGACGGGCGCCCTTGTACTGGTCGGCGCTCATCAGGTAGGGTTGAAGCCCCATGCCATGCCGGAGCAGGTGCTGGTCTCGCCGTCCACAGGCAGCTTTGCCACCATGGCGTTCTGGGGGTGAGCTGGTAGGCACCGCCGAAGGGCATGAGCACGGTAGCGGCACCGATGGTGGAGTCGAACCGCTCGGAAAGGCCCTTCTTGCTGCAGACGTTCAGATCGCCCACCATGTTCTTCATCTTCTGGCTGAAGGTCAGGCCCTCCCACTGGGGCTGCCAGACCGTGGCCTTTCCACATGGACGTTCTGGTGCTTCTCGGCACCGTTGGAGTTCAGGAACTCGCGGCTGATGTTCACGATGGACACACCGTTCCACACCATGTTCAGGCGCTTTTCCTCGGTGACCTTGGCCACGGGGTAGCCTCGAGGTTCTCTTCATTGGCGATGGCGATGAAGTTGTCCACGTCCTCCGGGGCAAGAGCCACAGCCATGCGCTCCTGGCTCTCGCTGATGGCCAGCTCCGTGCCGTCCAGACCATCGTACTTTTGGTGACCTTGTTCAGGTCGATGTACAGGCCGTCGGCCAGCTCGCCGATGGCCACCGACACGCCGCCTGCGCCAAAGTCGTTGCAGCGCTTGATCATCTTGCAGGCGTCCTCCCGGCGGAACAGACGCTGCAGTTTGCGCTCGATGGGGCATTGCCCTTCTGCACCTCGGCACCGCAGTGCTCCAGGCTGTCCAGCTTGTGGGCCTTGGAGGAACCGGTGGCACCGCCCACGCCGTCGCGGCCGGTGCGGCCGCCCAGCAGCACGATCACATCCCGGGAGCCGGGCACTCGCGGCGCACATGGGAAGCCGGGTGGCACCCACCACCGCACCGATCTCCATGCGCTTTGCCACATAGCCGGGGTGGTAGATCTCATCCACCTGACCGGTAGCCAGACCGATCTGGTTGCCGTAGGAGGAATAACCGGCGGCGGCGGTGGTCACCAGCTTGCGCTGGGGCAGCTTGCCGGGCAAAGTCTCGCTCACGGGCACCAGCGGGTCACCGGCACCGGTCACACGCATGGCCTGATAGACGTAGCTGCGGCCGGACAGCGGGTCACGGATGGCACCGCCGATGCAGGTGGCTGCGCCGCCGAAGGGCTCGATCTCGGTGGGGTGGTTGTGGGTCTCGTTCTTGAACAGGAACAGCCAGTCCTCGTCCTTGCCGTTCACGTCGCACTTGATCTTCACAGTGCAGGCGTTGATCTCGTCGGACTCGTCGAGGTTCTTCAGGATGCCCTGCTTCTTCAGCTCCTTGGCACCGATGGTAGCCAGATCCATCATGCAGCGGGCTTGCCCTCGCGGCCCAGATCCTGCGCATGGCCATGTAGCGGTCAAAGGCAGCCTGCACCACTTCGTCGTCGATCTGCACATCGTCCAGGATGGTGCCGAAGGTGGTGTGGCGGCAGTGATCGGACCAGTAGGTGTCGATCATCTTGATCTCGGTGATGGTGGGGTCGCGCTGCTCGGAGCGGAAATACTCCTGGCAGAACTTGATGTCGCCCAGATCCATGGCCAGGCCGTTCTCGTCGATGAACTTTTCAGGCCCTCTTCGTCCAGCTGGTTGAAGCCGTCCAGCACCGCCACAGCGGTGGGCACGGGGTACTCCATTTTCAGGGTAGCCTTCTTGTCCAGCGAAGCCTCACGGGCCTCCACCGGGTTGATGACATATTTTTGATCTCGGCCAGCTGCTCGTCGGTCAGGGCACCTTCCAGCAGGTAGACGCGGGCAGAGCGCACCAGCGGGCGCTCGCCCGGCTGATGAGCTGGATGCACTCGGCGGCGGAATCGGCACGCTGGTCGAACTGGCCGGGCAGGTACTCCACGGCAAATGCCGTGCCCTCATGCTCCGGCAGCTGGGCATAGGTGTTGTCCACCGGCGGCTCGCTGAACACGGTGCTGACGCACTGGTCAAACAGAGCCTGGTCGATGCCCTCCACGTCGTAGCGGTTGAGCAGGCGCAGGCCGGTGAGCGACCGGATGCCCAGCAGGCCGGTGAGCTCGTTCTTCAGGCCGTTTGCCTCGACGTCAAAGCCGGGCTTTTTCCACATAAATACGATAGACCATGGGTAAGTTCCCCTTAATCATTTTACTGCTTTTCTGCCAGTGCCTTCAGCGCACGCAGGCCGATGTCGCTGCGCTTGTGCAGCTTGTCGAAATGGATCTTCTCGGCTGCCTCATAGGCGTGGCTCAGGGCGTTGGTCAGGCGCGGGCCGGTGGCGGTCACGCCCAGCACACGGCCGCCATTGGTCACGAGCGTGCCGTCCTCGGTGAGGGCCGTACCGGAGTGGTAGACCGTCACATTCTCTTCGTCCGGCAGCTGACCGTCCACCAGGCCGGAGATGGGCTTGCCCTTCTCATAGGCCACCGGGTAGCCGCCGGAGGCCAGAATGACGCAGGCGGCTGCGCCGTCCGAGAACTTCACGTCCTCGTCGGCCAGGGTGCCGTTGGTGCAGGCCTCCATGATGTGCAGCAGGTCGCCCTCCAGCAGGGGCAGCACCACCTGGGTCTCGGGGTCACCGAAGCGGCAGTTGTACTCGATGACCTTGGGGCCGTCCGGGTGAGCATCAGGCCGAAGTACAGGCAGCCCTTGAAGGGCAGCCCTCGGCGTTCATGGCATGGATGGTGGGCAGGAAGATCTTTCCATGCACTCGGCGGCGATCTCCGGGTGTAGTAGGGGTTCGGGGCAACGGTGCCCATGCCGCCGGTGTTCAGGCCGGTGTCGTGGTCGTTGGCACGCTTGTGGTCCATGGACGACACCATGGGCTTGACCACCTTGCCGTCGGTAAAGCTCAGCACGCTGACCTCTGGGCCGGTGAGGAACTCTTCCACCACCACATGGTTGCCGGATGCGCCGAACTTCTTGTCCAGCATGATCTCCTTGACGCCGTCGGCGGCCTGCTGCTCGTTCTCGCAGATCAGCACGCCCTTGCCCAGAGCCAGGCCGTCGGCCTTGATGACCACCGGGTACTTGCCCTCGGCCTTGATGTACGCCATGACCTTGGCCGGGTCATCAAACGTCTCATACTTCGCGGTGGGGATGCCGTATTTCTTCATCAGATCCTTGGAGAACACCTTGGAGGCCTCGATGCGGGCAGCGGCCTTGTCCGGGCCGAAAGCCGGGATGCCGGCCTTTGCCAGCTCGTCCACCATGCCCAGGGCCAGCGGGTCATCCTGCGCCACCACGACGTAGTCAAACTTTTCCTCAACGGCAAAGCCCACCATGGTCTCCACATCGGTGGCCTTGATGTTCTTGCACTTGGCGTCGTAGCGGATGCCGCCGTTGCCGGGGCACACCAGATCTCGCCGCAGTCGGGCTCTTTTCAGGGCCTTGATGATGGCGTGCTCGCCGCCGCCGCCAACCACCAGAATTTTTGCTCATTTTACACCTTCTCTTAGTGATGGAACAGCCGCAGGCCGCAGAAGGCCATGGCGATGCCGTACTTGTTGCAGGTATCAATGACCTGCTGGTCACGGATGGAACCGCCGGGCTGCACGATGGCGGTCACGCCGGAGCGGCGGGCACGCTCGATGTTGTCGCCGAAGGGAAGAAGGCATCCGAGCCCGGCACACGCCGGTGACCTTGCTCAGGTATTCCTTCTTTCCTCGGCGGTCAGCGGGCGGGCTGCTCGGTGAAGGTCTCGGCCCAGACATCGTCGCCGATGACGTCCTCCGGGGTGTCGCCGATGTAAACATCAATGGCGTTGTCGCGGTTGGGCTTGGCGATATCGTCACGGAAGGGCAGGTTCAGCACCTTGTCCATATGGCGCAGCTGCCAGTTGTCAGCCTTCTGGCCTGCCAGACGGGTGCAGTGGATGCGGCTCTGCTGGCCGGCACCCACGCCGATGGTCTGACCGCCTGCGGTGTAGCACACGCTGTTGGACTGGGTGTACTTGAGGGTGATGAGGGCAATGACCAGATCGCGTTTCTGCTCCTCGGTCACGTCCTTGTTCTCGGTGACCCAGTTGTTCAGCATGGTGTCGGCGTTGATCTCCAGCTCGTTGCGGCCCTGCTCAAAGGTGATGCCGTACACCTGCTTGTGCTCGATGGGTGCGGGCTTGTAGGCGGGGTCGATGGCCACCACGTTGTAGTTGCCCTTCTTCTTGCCGGACAGGATGGCCAGTGCTTCCGGCTCGTAGCCCGGTGCGATGATGCCGTCGGACACCTCGTGCTGGATCAGCTTTGCGGTGGGCACATCGCACACATCCGACAGGGCGATCCAGTCGCCGAAGGAGGACATGCGGTCGGCACCGCGGGCGCGGGCGTAGGCGCAGGCCAGCGGGGACAGCTCTGCATCCGGGGCGATGTGGTACATCTTGCGCTCCACCTCAGTGAGGGCAGGCCCAGGGCGGCACCCGCCGGGGACACATGCTTGAAGGAGGCTGCTGCGGGCAGGCCGCAGGCAGTTTTCAACTCCTTGACCAGCTGGATGGAGTTGAGGGCATCCAGAAAATTGATGTAGCCGGGCTTGCCATTCAGAACAGTAACGGGCAGGTCAGAGCCATCTTCCATATAAATGCGGCTGGGCTTCTGGTTGGGGTTGCAGCCGTACTTCAGTGCGAGTTCATTCATTGGTGCATCCTCCTTGGTTCCTCTATGGTGTACTCTTATTCTTCTTCCGCGTCAAGCTTTTGAGCAGTTCCAGCTCTTCGGGCAGCAGCTCCGGCTCTTCGGGGTCGTCCAGATCGCTGCACACGGCGTCGTATTTGTTGAAGATCATGTCGCCGCTCTCGCCGCTCCAGGTCGATGACCCGGGCAAACAGGCTCACCTTGTTGTCGGCGTTCAGGCTGCTCCACAGGCCGTGGGCAAAGTCGCCGAGGTGCGGGGCAGGCAAAGCGCAGCGGCTCGCCCTCAAAGCTGGGGATGGGGCTGCCATTGTGCTTGTAGGTGCTGATGAAGTGGCCCTCTCCGGCCACGGGCTGGGGATAATCAAAGAAATAGCGCTGCACGCTGTCGCCGTTGCCGTCGGCAGACTTGAGGATGCTCATCTGGTAGCTGCCGTCCGCATACACCACCGCAGAGATGCGGGGTGTAGTTGGGGCCGTCCGGCTCAAAGGTGCGGGTGCGCAGTGCATCTGCAAAGCTCTTGCCCGCTCATCAGGTCATAGATGGTATCGGTCTGGTCGCCGTTGGTCACGATGTGGGTACGGCCCAGCGTCAGCACCGGGTTGTAGATGATCAGGCTGGGGTCCTCCAGCTTGGCGGGGTCTGCTGCCATGGTGCAGATGCCGCCGCGCTCCGGCACGGGTCGAACACGCGGTTGCGGCTGTTCTCGCTGCGGCCCATGATGAAGTAGCCGATGAACATCTGTCGGCCGTCCGGGGCCTTTGCCACCGCAATGCCGCGGCCGGGGTATTCGTTGGAGGCCAGATATTCGTTCAGGTCGATCTTTCCATTGTTGTTCTCCTATTTACGGAACTCCCCAGTCGCCTGCGGCGACAGCCCCCGGGAGGGCCTTAAGCCTCCCTGAGGGAGGTGGCGCCGTCAGGCGTGACGGAAGGAGTTTTACTCGATCTCTCCGCTGCACACCATGGCGACCGCCTTGGGCAGCAGCTTCCACTCGGCCTGCTCCATGACCCGTTTCTGCAGCACCCGGGGTGTCGCCGGGCAGGATGTCCACGGCCTTCTGCAGCAGGATGGGCCCGCCGTCGCATTCTTCGTTCACAAAGTGAACCGTCGCACCGGTCACCTTGCAGCCACGGGCAAGGGCCGCTTCATGGGGCGCAGGCCGTACATGCCCGGCCCGCAGAAGGACGGGATGAGCGCCGGGTGCACGTTGAGGATGCGGCGCGGATAGGCCGCGATGACGCTGGGCCCCAGCACCGACAGAAAGCCTGCCAGCACCACAAGGTCGATGTTGTGTGCTTTCAGCGTGCCAGCAGGGCCGCGTCAAAATCTTCGCTGTTGTCGTAGTCCCTGCGGCGCACCACGCAGCTCTCCACACCGGCCTTTGCGGCACGTTCCAGCGCATAGACGCCGGGCTTGGAAGCCACCACCAGGGTGATCTTTCCGTCGGGTTCTCGCCGCGGGCCTCACTGTCCAGCAGGGCCTGCAGGTTGGTGCCGCCGCCGGAAACTAACACTGCAATGTTCAGCACAGCTCCACACCCTCGCCTTCTGCGATGACGCCCAGACGGTAAGCCTCCGGCTCACCGTTGGCATGCAGGATCTCCAGCGCCTTGTCGGCCTGCTCGGCAGGCACGGTGAGCACCATGCCCACGCCCATGTTGAAGGTGTTGAACATATCATGCTCGGAGATGCCGCCCTCCTTCTGCATCAGGTGGAACAGTGCCGGAGTGCGGACGTCCGCCTTGTGGATGCGGGCGCAGCAGCCCTTCTTCAGGCTGCGGGAATGTTCTCGTAGAAGCCGCCGCCGGTGATGTGGGAAATGCCCTTGACATCCACTTTCTCCAGCACCTTCAGCACCGGCTTAACGTAAATTTTAGTGGGAGCCAGCAGGGCCTCGCCCAGCTCTTGCCGCCCAGCTCGGCGGGCGTGGTGTGCAGCACGTCGGGTTGCCGTCGATGTCAAAGATCTTGCGCACCAGCGAGAAGCCGTTGGAGTGCACACCGGTGGAAGGCAGAGCGATGATCACATCGCCGGGCTTCATGGTGTCATTGCTCAGGATCTTTTCCTTGTCCACGACGCCCACGGTAAAACCGGCCAGATCGTACTCGTCCTCCGGCATCATGCCCGGGTGCTCGGCCGTCTCGCCGCCCACCAGAGAGCAGTCGGCCTGCACGCAGCCCTCGGCCACACCCTTGACGATCTCGGCGATCTTTTCCGGGATGTTGCGGCCGCAGGCGATGTAGTCCAGGAACACCAGCGGCTTTGCACCGGCGCAGATGACGTCGTTGACGCACATGGCCACACAGTCGATGCCGATGGTGTCGTGCTTGTCCATGATCATGGCGATCTTCAGCTTGGTGCCCACACCGTCGGTGCCGGAGATCAGCACCGGGTGCTTGTAGCCGGTGCAGTCCAGTTCAAACAGGCCGCCAAAGCCGCCCAGCCCGCCGATGCAGTGCTCGTTCATGGTGCGGGCCACATACTGCTTCATCAGTTCGACCGAACGGTAACCGGCGGTAATGTCCACGCCTGCTGCGGCGTAGCTTTCCGAATAGCTCTTTCCATGGTGTTACTCTCCTAACTTTTCTCGTCCTTGGGGCGGTCGTTCAGGTGGCGTTCGTGGATATCGGTGGAAAGCACCTCGTCCGGCTTCACGGCATATTCGCCGGTGAAGCAGGCGGTGCAGAACCCACAGTTTGCGTTTTGGCCAGCTGCACCACATGTTCGGTGGACAGGTAGCCCAGGTGTCGGCCCCGATGATCTCATTGATCTGGTCCACCGTGCGTCCGGTGGCCACCAGCAGTTTCTGGTCGGGGATATCGGTGCCGAAGTAGCAGGGATATTTGAACGGCGGTGCCGACACCATGAAGTGTACCTCGGTGGCACCGGCGTCCCGCAGCAGCTTGATGATGCGGGCAGAGGTGGTACCGCGCACGATGGAGTCATCCACCAGCACCACGCGCTTGCCCTTGACCGTGCTGGAGATCACGTTCAGCTTGATGCGCACGCTGTTCTCACGCTGCTTCTGGCTGCCCTGAATGAAGGTGCGGCCGATGTACTTATTCTTAATGAAGCCGATGCCGTAGGGATGCCGCTCTCCTGGAGTAACCAGGGCGGCGTCCAGGCCGGAGTCCGGCACGCCGATGACCACATCGGCATCCACCGGGTGTTCCTGTGCCGGAACCGGCCGGCCTGTTTGCGGGCCTCGTGCACCGAGCTGCCCTCGATGACGCTGTCCGGGCGGGCAAAGTAGATGAACTCGAACACGCACATCTGGGTGTCCGGGCGGCCCACATGGTCGGTGATGCTGCGCAGCTCGCCGGTCTTGGCGTCGGCCACCACGATCTCGCCGGGCTCCACGTCCCGCAGCAGGGTGGCACCCACAGCGTCCAGGGCACAGCTCTCGCTGGCAAAGACGTAGCCGCCGCCGGGCAGCGTGCCGATGCACAGGGGCGGTAGCCGCGGGGGTCGCGCACCGCGATGAGCTTGGTGGCGGACATGATCACCAGACTGTACGCGCCTTCCAGCACATCCATGGTCTTGCTGATGGCCGTCTCGATGCTGCCCATGCGCAGGCGGTTGCGGGTGATGAGGTAGCAGATGACCTCGGTGTCCGAGGAGCCGTGGAAGATGGCACCCTCGTTTTCCAGCTGACGTCGCAGCTCAATGGCATTGGTCAGGTTGCCGTTGTGGCACAGAGCCATGGTGCCGCGGCCGTGCCGCACGATCATGGGCTGAGCATTGGCCCGGATGCGGCTGCCGGAGGTGGCGTAGCGCACATGGCCGGTGGCCATATGGGCGTTGGGGTTGGCCAGGCTGCCCAGCACCGCCGGGGTGAACACCTCGTTCACAAGGCCCAGATCCCGGTGGCCCTGGATGACGCCGTCGTCGTTCACGGCGATGCCGCAGCTCTCCTGCCCGCGGTGCTGCAGGGCATACAGCGCCGAGTAGGCGGCAGCGGCCACATCCTCGGTGCCGGCCCGGTCGTAGAGGCCAAAAACGCCGCATTCTTCGTGCAGCGGGTATGCAAAATCAGACATTGGTTCTCCTTTACAGTTCGGCGATCTCCGCCTGCAGTTTTCCTCCTTGGCCGCGATCTGTGCCGCCATGGCGGTGCGCTCGGCTTCCAGCTTTGCTGCCAGAGCCTCATCGCCCAGTGCCAGGATCTCGGCGGCCAGCCAGGCGGCGTTCTTGGCACCGTTCAGGGCCACGGTGGCCACCGGGATGCCGCTGGGCATCTGCACGGTGGCCAGCAGGGCATCCAGACCGTCCATGGCACCGCCCTTCATGGGGATGCCGATCACCGGCAGCGTAGTGTTGGCGGCAAAGGCTCCGGCCAGATGGGCTGCCATGCCGGCCGCGCACAGGATGACGCCAAAGCCGTTGGCCTTTGCGCTTTTGCAAACGCAGCCGCCTCGGCGGGCGTGCGGTGTGCCGACAGGATGTGTGCTTCAAAGGGGATGTCCAGCGCTTTGAGCTGGGCACAAGCCCTTGACCACCGGCCAATCACTGTCAGAACCCATGATCACAGCAACTTTACGAACCATAATCCAAACCCTCTCTTTCCACTTCTGACAAACAAAAGGCAGTGGTACACCTGCACCACAGCCTTTATTTTGCGTATTCTGTTCCCATGCCTTGCACGAAGCTGCACGATGCCCCTGACATGCACGAATATTGTTTCGTTCCATGCGACCCGGCAGCGTCTTTTCATGGATCTCTTCCTCCGCAGTTTCTGTGCTGGCATTTCTGCAGGGTGCGGGGCCCGTTCTATGGGGTGACCGTCCCTGTGCTACATACAGTTTACGGCAAAATAATGGCTTTGCAAAGGGTGTTGCGGCAAATTCTCCCTTGTGTTTCCATGCGCCAAAAACTTTCAAAAGTTTTGTGCAGTTTCGCCATCGTTTTTCTTTTAAGTATGACTTATGGCTTGAGTATATTTTCCGTAAAATCTTCCAACCGTCTTTGTCCCAAAGACGTACTTTTCTGCCCGGTTCAGAAGATGATCTTTGCCGTGGTGGCGCGGGCGGCACGGATGAGATCCGCCGGAGCACAGCACACCTGGGTGCCGATGCGCCCGCCGGAAACATACACTTTTCCTGTGCGAGGACACTCTCGTCGAACACGGTCTTGTACTGCTTCTTCATGCCCACGGGGCTGCAGCCGCCGCGCACATAGCCGGTGACCTTGTTGATGTCGGCTACATGGATCATGGCCACGCTCTTTTCGCCCACGCTGCGGGCGGCGGCTTTCAGGTCCAGCTCGGCCGCCACCGGGATGACAAACACAAAGTAGTTTTGCTGCTGCCCTGGGTCACCAGCGTCTTATATACGCAGGCCGGGTCCTCGCCCATGCTGCCGGCCACATCCACACCGGCCACGGCCACGCCCTCTTCGTGGGCGTACTCGTGGGCCGTATAGGGCACCTTTCACGTTCCAGAATGCGCATGGCATTGGTTTTGCTTCTTTTCCCATTTTATCTCAACCTCTTATTTTTGGGTCAAACCCTCTCCGTTTTGCTGTACAAGGCTGCGCGTCCTCGCCTTCTCCGTCATTACGGCGGAGAGGGTTCTCTTGCCATCATTTTACCACGTTCCCCTTTGAAATAACAGCCCCTCCGGGCAGAGTTTCCGGCAAGAAGCTGTAAAATGCCCCTGCAAACTGCTTTTGCACAAATTTCAAAGTTCTTGACTTCAGTTTCCTGAAGTGTTATCATAGCACCATCACTTCAGGAAACTGAAGTTTAACGTTGCAAGCTGCGGCAAGGAGCCGGTCTCCCCTGCCGTTTCGCACAGATAGGAAAAGGCAAAGGAGACAAAACCACTATGATCATCGTACTGAAACAGGATGCCCCGACGTACAGGTGCGCGAGTTCTGCCACGAGCTGGAGGGCATGGGCCTGCAGATCAACGACTCAAGGGCAGCGATACCCATATTCTGGGCCTCATCGGCGACACCAAGGCCATTGCCGAAAGCTGGGTGCTGGCCAACCCGTGGTGGAGACCTGCCGCCGCGTGTCCGAACCTTATAAAAGGCCAACCGCAAGTTCCACCCGGACGACAGCATCATCGACGTGGACGGCGTGAAGATCGGCGGCGGCAACTTTGCGGTCATCGCCGGCCCCTGCAGCATTGAAAGTGAAGAGCAGATCACCTACTGCGCCCAGCGCGTGAAGGCCGCCGGTGCTTCTCTGCTGCGCGGCGGTGCATTCAAGCCCCGCACCTCCCCTACTCCTTCCAGGGCATGCGCAGCGAGGGTCTGGACCTGCTCAAGCTGGCCCGCCGCGCCACCGGTGCCCCATCGTCACCGAGATCATGAACACCGAGCACCTGCCCTGTTCGAGAACGTAGACCTGATCCAGGTGGGTGCCCGCAACATGCAGAACTTTGAGCTGCTCAAGGCCGTGGGCCGCCAGAACAAGCCGGTGCTGCTCAAGCGCGGCCTGCCAATACGCTGGAAGAGTTCGTGATGAGCGCCGAGTACATCATGGCCGAGGGCAACGAGAATGTCATCCTCTGCGAGCGCGGCATCCGCACCTTTGAGACCAGCATGCGCAACACCCTTGATCTGGCCGGTGTGGTGATGCTGCACAAGATGACCCACCTGCCCGTAGTGGTGGACCCCAGCCATGCCTGCGGTCACGCCGGATGGTGCCGGAGCTGGCCAAGGCTGCCGTTGCCGCCGGGGCCGACGGTCTGATGATCGAGGTGCACAACAACCCCGCCAAGGCCAAGTGCGACGGCGCCCAGAGCCTGACCCCGACCAGTTCGATGAGCTGATGCAGTTCATTGGCAAAGAGGTCGAGTTCTTCGGCAAGAAGATGAACTGAACCATTTGAACCTCTCAGTCATCGCTGCGCGATGCCAGCTCTCCCGAAAGGGAGAGCTTTTGTTTGCGGGGAACATTCTGCTGCCCGTGCTGGCTTTCCGGCCGTTCCCCGAAAGGGTCGTTTCCTCATTTTCTTTTCCGCAGTTTTGTGTTATACTATAATATATTTTGCAGTTTACTTCTGAAACGAGGTATTTTCAATGAAAGCACATATTGCACGCAACCAGAACGCCGGGTGCCGCTGGCGCTGGGCTGGAACCTTTCCGCCGGCGACCGCGGCAAGCTGGACGGCATGGCCCCTGCCTTTGGCATGAAGGTCCTGCCCGTATCCCCTGCCGACGCCGGCAAGACCGTGGCGCAGCTGCTGGGTGAAGTGGAGACCAGATCCGCCCGCACGCTGGTGCTGGAGCCGGGGCTTACCCGTCCGCTCTGGTGCTGGCCAACTTCAAGGACCAGGACGTGGACACCCTGCTGGACCTGATGAAGCAGGCGCAGGTAAACATCCCCTCAAGGCCGTGGTGACCCCCGCCAACCGCAGCTGGGTGTTCGGCGACCTGCTGGCCCACCTGCAGGAGGAGCACACCGCCTTTACCGCAGCAAAGGAGAACCAGACCCGATGAAAACCACCCTGTTCAACCGCCTCACCGCCGGACTGCTGGCGGCGGTGCTCTGTCTGAGTGTGCTGGCCGGCTGTGCCGCCAAGCCCCAGAAGGAGCTGACCCGCTACAGCACCATCTTCTATGATGTGTTCGACACCGTCACCCAGGTGATCGCCTACTGCGAGAGCGAGGAAGAGTTCACCAAGCAGATGGAAGCCCTGCACGCCGACCTGATCTCTTACAACCAGCTGTACGACATCTACAACAACTACGACGGCGTGGTGAATGTGAAAACCATCAACGACAACGCCGGCAAAGCCCCCGTGCAGGTGGATGACCGCATCCTGTCCATGCTGGAGCTGGCCCGCCAGATGTACGACACCACAAACGGCAAGCTGAATGTGGCCATGGGCAGTGTGCTGAACATCTGGCACAACTACCGCGAGGCCGCCGAGAGCCACCAGAACGAGGCCGACAACACCCTGCCCACTCAGGAGGAGCTGGAAGCCGCAGCCCAGCACTGTGACATCAACAATGTAGTGATCGACGAGCAGGCCAAGACCGTGTACCTGGCCGACCCGGAGATGTCGCTGGATGTGGGCAGCGTGGGCAAGGGCTACGCTGTGGAGATGGTGTGCCAGGCCGCGCAGGCCCGGGGCCTGACCAGCGCACTGGTAAGCGTGGGCGGCAACCTGCGTGCCATTGGCAAGAAGCCCGACGGCAACCAGTGGACCGGCGGCGTGGAGAACCCGTGGAACGCTTCGGAGGTGTACACCACCGACTCCCTGTTCGGGGCCGCCATCAACATGAGCGACATGGCACTGGTGACCAGCGGCGACTACCAGCGCTACTTTGTGGTGGACGGCAAGCGCTATCACCACCTGATTGACCCGGACACCCTGTGGCCGGCTGCCTATTTCAACAGCGTGACCGTGCTGTGCCCGGACTCCGGCATGGCCGACTGCCTGACCACCGGCCTGTTCTGCATGCCGCTGGAAGAGGGCCAGAAGCTGGTGGAGTCGCTGGACGGCGTGGAGGCCATGTGGTGCACCCCGGACCAGCAGGCGGTCGCCTCCAGCGGCTGGGAGAGCCACACCCGGAAGTAACCGGCAATTCCCGGAAATTCATCTCATAAGCAAAAGCCCCGTGTGTTCACGATGCGGAACACACGGGGCTTCGTTTTTGCTGTGAGTTTGTCGGCTCAGAGGCCGGTCGGCGGGACGTAATAGCTGGGCAGGCCGCCTTTCTGGCTGGCTGCTGCCTGCTGGCGCAGTGCCGAGCGGGTGACCTCGGCCCAGGAATACTGGGTCATATATTCACCGCGGTAGCTGCTGATGGTGGAGCGGTCTCCCCGCAGGAAGTTGTAATAATCGCACTCCACCTTGCTGGTATCGATGGCCAGCGTACTGCGGCCGCGCACCAGCAGCCCGCGCACACCGGCATCCTCCAGTGTATGGCTCAGGTCAAAGATCAGATTGCGCAGATGGCTGTGCAGGGACGCCGTGTCGGGCTTGTCCTCCCAGAGCACGGCCAGCATCTCGCCGTTGGTGCAGGTGGCACCGTTGCGGTCCACCAGATAGGCCAGCAGCTCCTTGCTCTTGCTGCGCTTGAACGAGAGCGGACGCCCGCCCACGAACACTTCAAAGTTGCCAAAGCACTGCACCTTGACGCCCGCAGGCACATCATCGGCCGGATACCGCAGATTTTCCAGCACATTGCGCACATCAGCCTCGTTAGCCGGTTTGAGCAGGAAGCCGCTGACAAAGATCTGCAGGGCTTCCAGCGCATATTCCGGATGCTCGGTCACCACGATCAGATTGCAGCGCGGCTGGATCTTCTGGATCATGCGAGCCAGGGCGAGGCCGTTCATCCCCGGCATCTCAAGATTCAAAAAAGCTGCATCCATCGGACCCTGACGCAGCCAGGTCAACGCATCGTCTGTGGTCATCGCACTGATATAATCGCAATCCGGTGCCACTCTGCACAAGATACGGATCAGAGAATTGATCGCAAGCTGTCCGTCGTCTACGACCAGAATTTTCATCCATATCACCTCCTGACGTATGTAAGCAAATTCCCCTATTCCTTATGATTTTATCACGCAGACGTTCTTTAAGCAAGTTCTTTCGGGCAAAAAAAGCCAAAAAGCCATTCCCGTCGGAAACTCTCGTCGTGCTTTTGGCACTTTGACGAGAAATTCGCCCCGAAAATGGCAATTCTGACTGTTTTATGGAGTTAGCAGCAAGGCATTGTTTCTGCCAGTCAGCGCATCCGCATCCGGCCGTCCCAGTATGCCGCACAGCCGCTCATAGGCCGCCTGCATCCGGGTGGCCCGGGTAGTGCAGTTATGTGCGTCCGAGGAGATCGCGTCCACAAGGCCGTCCTTCAGCCAGCGGTCCAGCTTCCGGCGCTGAAAGAATCCGCCCTCCAGCACCGTGGCCGCATTGACCTGACAGCGGATGCCGTACTGTTCCTTCAGGCGGGGCAGCGCACCGCTGCGGGCAAGGCGGGGGTAGCGCTCAATGTGCGCCAGCAGCACCCGGTAGCCGCTGCCGGTGATCTGCCGCAGGGCCGTTTCCACTTCCGCCGCCGCCACATCGGGCACGAACTCCAGCAGCACCCAGTCGGTGCCGCCCAGCGTGACCAGGCTGTGCTCGGCCGCCGCATAGGCCGCAGCCGGGGTATACAGCAGCTCCGAGCCGCTTTCCAGCATCAGGTCGTAGCCCTTTTCGGCGCAGTAAGCCCGTGCAAAATCAAGATGCCGCTGATACACGTCCCGCGGAAAGGGCTCCATGCCCGGCGTGCTGTGGGAGGTGGCGAACAGGTGGGTCACCCCATCCGCTGCTGCCGCATCCAGCATGGCAAACATCTCTTCCCGCGTGCGGGCACCGTCGTCCACACCATAGACGAAATGCGCGTGATAATCCGTAAAGCCGCTCATTTCTTTTCAGCTGCGTGCTTGTGCTTATAGTACCGGTTGTAGTAACCGTATTTGCCGTAGGTACGGTAGTAATACTTGCGGCTCAGGTAGCTGTCGTAATCCACCTGGTTCAGCACAGTGCCCAGGATGGGGCAGCCGCTCTGCTCGATCTGCTGCTTCACGTCCAGCAGCTCCTGGCGGCGCACATCGTTGTACTGCACAGCGATCAGGGTGCCGTCGCAGGATTTTGCGATTTCGGCAGCATCAATGACCACGCCCACAGGGGCGGCGTCCACCAGCACATAATCCACCCTCTGGGCCAGGGCGTCCAGCAGGTCCTTAAAGTGATGGTTGCTCAGCAGAGCCAGGGGGTTGGGCACATCCCGGCCCACCGGAACCATCAGGGCACCGGGGATGTCGGTCTGGTAGATGACCTCCTCCATGCCCACCATGCCGGCCAAAAAGTGGGAAAGACCCTTGTCGTCGTTGCGGCCGTCCTCAAACTGCAGGCCGTACTGGGCGTTTACCACGCTGCGGCGCAGGTCGGCGTCCACCAGGGCCACCTTCATGCCACGCTGGGCCAGGGTCCGCATCAGGTTCATGGACAGGTAGCTCTTGCCCTCCGAAGCGTGGCAGCTGGTGATCATGATCTTTTTGACCGTTTCACCTGCAAAGGACAGGTTGGTGCTCAGGGTGTTGAAGGCCTCGCTGCCTGCATAGTCCAGTTCCGGAAATTTTGTGATCTTCAGCTGTTTCATGCCTTCCTCCCGGTACCGCCCACACGGCGGCGAATATCTTTGCTCAGGCGCTTCATGCGGCGCTGGAAGTTGCTGCCCTTTTTGGGCTCGGTGCCACCCACCAGGGGCACAGAGGCCAGCACCACCATGCCGGTGTACTTGCGGATCTCCTCAGCGGATTTATAGGTATCGTCCAGCAGCACTCGCAGCACCACCACACCGCAGGACAGCACAAAGCCTGCCAGGAAGCCCAGCAGGATGTTCTTGCTCTTGCTGGGGCTGAAGGGGTTGGCCGGTACCCGGGCCGAGGACATGATGGTGGGCTCGTCGGTCTTCATCTTCTCCGCAATGTAGCTTGCGCCCACCTCAGCATACTTATTGGCAATGGCTGCAGCCTCTTCGGGGTCTGCATCGGTCACCGTAATGTCCAGCATACGGGTGTCGTTGGCATTGGTCACGCTGAGCATGTTGTCCATCTGGGTATAGGTATAGTCCAGATCCAGTGCACTGATGACCTTTTCGTGCACCTCCCACATCTCAAAGACCTTGATGTAATCGCTGGTCAGGGCACTGCCGATCTGAATATCCGACAGGTTCAGCACCGAGTCGTTGCGGCTGACCACATAGATGGTAGAGGTGGCCTTGTAGAGGGGGGTCACCAGCAAAAAGGTATAGAGTGCTGCCAGCACCGCTCCTGCTGCGGCGGCTGCCGCAATAAACTTCCAGTGGTCCAGCAGGCCCATGCACAGTTCCAGAAGATCAATGGTATCTTCTTCCTGCTGGGGCCGCACCTCGGAACGATAAGGTTCCTGCGTTAAAGTATCTCGCTGCACTTCGTTGCTCCTTTAAATTTCCTTGGCTTTCTCCGTGAAAAATGCGGCGTTCCCTTTTTCGGAAGAGAGCGCCGCAGGACAAAGTCGTTCTGTTTTTACTTCCGGGTCACAGCTGCAATGTAGGCCTTGCCTGCCTGCAGGTTGATCATGGTGGTGGCATCCAGCTCCAGCTGGACCTTACGGACCTTGCGGGCCACACCGTTCACCACAACGGTCTCCTCCACGACCACACCGGCCAGGGGCAGGTTGACGATGTTGCCGTTGGGGGTCTTGATGCGGATGATCACGGCAACGGTGGTGCCGCTCTCCGGCAGAGCTGCCATGGGGGCCTTGACGGTGACCTTGCCCATTTCGGTCTTGTAACCGGAGACCTTGATCTCCTTGATCTCGCTGATGGTCACGGCGCTCTTTTCAGTGCCCAGGATCTTCGCAGCGGTAGCCACAGCCTTAGTGGTCAGGTACTGCTCCATGCCCTCGTTCTTCAGCTGGGCTTCTTCCTTGATGGAATCCTCGGTGGTCTTGACTTCCACCTTCAGGCCCTCGCTGCTGACAGAACCGGAAACGGAAACGTCGGTCTTGCCCGCATCGGCATCGGTGCCAGTCTTGCTGGGCACAGACTCCACAGCAAAAGCGGTGGCGGCAGCCATGCTCACCAGCAGAGCTGCGGAGACCATGGCGCAAACGATCTTTTTCATTTTCATAAGAATATACCCCTTTCAGACCAGTTCTCTCGGCTTTGAGAGCGTCTTTATCCTAAACGTGTCTTGGGCACGCTTATTCAACTTTTTCATAAAACAATTGCAGCACCGCCTGCTGCAACGCATCGGCATCCGGATAAAACTCCATAAAGCCATCCTCCCCGACCTGATAGGTGCCATCCGGTTTGATGGTGTCCAGCCGGGTGTAGTCCTTTGCCGCCCAGGCCTCGTTCACCAGCTGACCTTTGGCCATGCTGGTGGTCAGGTAGGGCTGCAGGGCGTCGTAGGCGTCCACGGCAAAGTTCTGATCCTTCTGCAGTTTTTCATCCAGCTGCACCGACAGCTGTCGGATGTAGCTTTCCTGCCGCGCCATGCGGGCCTCGTTGGTGCCCACACCGATGCTGCGGCGGGAGCGGACATAGGTCTCGGCCTGCTCGCCCTGCAGCGTGAGGGTCGCACCCTTGGTCATGGCCGGGTCGATGGCGGAGAAATCATCCTCCAGCGTCACGGTAACGCCCCCGGCCAGGTCGTTCAGGGTGGAGATGCCGTCCAGCCCCATGGCAAGGTACTGGTCGATCTCCTGGCCTCCCAGCAGATTTTCCACCGCTTCTACGGTAACCTCACAGCTGGTCTGACGGCCATCGCCAAAGGCATAGCCCAGGCAGATCTGCTGGGTCACCGGCTCGTACCGGTCCCCCAACAAGCCCAACACCGTCACCGGAGTAATGGTATCCCGGTCGATCTGCAGCTGCTGCACCGTCTTGTCCGCGTCATCCAGTACCACCAACCGCAGAAAGTCGGCCTGGCCGGCCTTGCGGTACTCGTAGCTGTCCTGAGTGTCGTGGTCCACGCCCATGACCAGGATCGTGGTCAGACGGCTCTTTTTGCGGTAGGTCACGCCGTCCACTTCCACAGTCTCCTGGTCGGCCTGGGGCAGCTGGGTGCGGGTCTCCGGCTTTTCTGCCCGTTTCTCCAGCCAGCGGCCCCCGCCGTACAGTACCAGCACAACCGCCAGAACGGCCAGCAATGCTGCTACAGCATGAAAAACCGTCTTGTTTTTTTGTTCTTGTCTCTTCAACGGGATCGCTGCTCCTTGCTTTGGTCCGAAACGCTCTGGGATTCCAGAGCACCTCATTCATTTATTATGCGTCACACTTCCGCAACTGTCAATAGATTTTATTTCATCTTTCCTGTTTTTTTCATGTTTTTCTGTCACATAAACGCAACCGGCCCCGGCTATGGAAAACCACCTTCCACAGCCGGGGCTGGTTCGTCTGTTTTATTTCAGGTCCAGTTCCGGCGGTACGTCGATCTGATCTGAAACATATTTCCCGTTCTTCTTGCGCTGGCGCACACACTCGGTGAGCAGATATTCGATCTGTCCGTTCACCGAGCGGAAATCATCCTCTGCCCAGGCAGCAAGGGCATCGTAGAGTTTGGCGTTCAGGCGCAGGGGTACCTGCTTTTTTGGCTCGGCCATCAGTACAGGCTGCCGCTGTTCACAACGGGCTGGGCGTCGTGGTTGCCGCACAGCACCACCAGCAGGTTGGACACCATGGCTGCCTTGCGCTCGTCATCCAGCTCTACCACCTTGTTTTCGTTCAGACGGTCCAGTGCCATTTCCACCATGCCCACGGCACCGTCCACGATCATCTTGCGGGCGTCGATGATGGCACTGGCCTGCTGGCGCTGCAGCATGACCGCTGCGATCTCCGGCGCGTAGGCCAGGTAGGTGATGCGGGCTTCCACCACCTCGATGCCGGCTTCGGCCACGTTCTTCTGGATCTCGTCGCGGATGCGGGCCGCCACCACTTCGGAGGAGCCGCGCAGGCTGCCCTCATCGGCCACACCGTCGCCGGTGGTGTCCACATTGGGGGCCACATCGTAGGGGTACACCCGCACCACATTGCGCAGGGCGCTGTCGCACTGCAGGGAGAGATACTCCTTGTAGTTGTCCACATTGAACACAGCCTTGGCGGTGTCGGTGACACGCCAGATCACCGCAATGCCGATCTCCACCGGGTTGCCCAGGCAGTCGTTGATCTTCTGCCGGGAGTTGTTCAGGGTCATCATTTTCAGGGAGATCTTTCTGCTCATGGATTCGGCACTGACCTGGGCATTCTGGCCGCTCTGGCCAAACATGGCAGCCATGCCGTTTTCTTTGCTGCTCACGTCACCGCTCTGGCTCAGGCGGGTACCGGCGGCAGGGTTGACAGCGGTGCAGAAGGGGTTCACCCAGTAAAAGCCCTGTCCCTTCAGGGTACCAATGTAATCACCGAACAGGGTGAGCACCAGCGCTTCCTGCGGCTTGAGCACCTTCAGGCCGCAGAACAGGAAGATGCCTGCGATCCAATACCCGATGGACAAGATCAGCAGCGGCAAGCCCAGAAGCATCCGGTCTGCACCCAGCAGGGTGATGCTGTAAATAAACAGGGCAATGGATGCCACATAGCCCAACAGGGTCAGCAGCAGTACCGCCATGCCGTTTTTGCGGGTATTCAAAATTTTCTCTTCCATAACAAGTCCCTCCTTATTAGGGTCGGAAGCGTTTCTTTGTGATATCAAAATCATATCACTTTGAACAGTATTTGTCAAGGCCTCCGGCCCCGCACAACAAAAAGCACCCGTTCTCCGGGGAAAATTCCCCAGAAAAGCGGGTGTTTTTGCGGGTTCAGGTCTCAGCGCTTGTACTTGGATGCAGCCTGCAGACGCTGCATGGCACGCTGCAGTGCGATCTGGCTCTGATAATATTCATGCATGCTCTTCTGGTGCTGCAGGCGCTCTTCCGCACGGATGCGGGCCGCCTCGGCACGGTTCTTGTCGATATCCTCCGGGCGCTCGGCGCTGTCCACCAACACCATCACATACGCGGGGGTCACCTCGGCAATGCCGTCACCCACCAGAATGTCGCGGGCTTCGCCGTTCACTTCAAAGTGCAGGATGCCCATTTGGATGGCCACCAGCACGGGGTTGTGCCCGGCCTGCACGCCATACACACCGTCGCCGGTGGGCAGCACGAGGTCCTCACAGTCGCCCTGATAGAACTCACCGCTGGAGGCCGTGATATTCAGCATGAACTTGTTCATCAGACGGCACCGCCCTTTTCCTCAGCCATCTTTTCGGCGGCCTTCTGGCGGGCATCTTCCAGCGTACCCACGTTGAAGAATGCCCACTCCGGCAGGTCATCGGCCTCGCCGTCCACAATGGCGGCAAAGCTGCGCACGGTGTCCTTCAGCGGCACATACTTGCCCTTCAGGCCGGTAAAGTTCTCGGCCACGGCAAAGGGCTGGGACAGGAACTTCTGCAGCTTGCGGGCACGGGTCACGGTCAGCTTGTCGTTCTCGTCCAGTTCGTCCATGCCCAGAATGGCGATGATGTCCTGCAGCTCCTGATAGCGCTGCAGAATGGACTGCACCTTGCGGGCCACGCGGTAGTGCTCCTCGCCCACGATGTCTGCTTCCAGAATGCGGGAAGTGGAGGCCAGCGGGTCCACAGCGGGGTAAATGCCCTGCTCCACGATCTTACGGGACAGCACAGTGGTGGCGTCCAGATGCGCAAAGGTGGTGGCGGGGGCCGGGTCGGTCAGGTCATCGGCGGGGACGTAAACGGCCTGCACCGAGGTGATGGAGCCGTCCTTCGTGGAGGTGATGCGCTCCTGCAGAGCGCCCAGCTCGTTGGCCAGAGTGGGCTGATAGCCCACGGCGGAAGGCATACGGCCCATCAGAGCCGACACCTCAGAGCCTGCCTGCACGAAACGGAAGATGTTGTCGATGAACAGCAGCACGTCCTTGTGGGTCTCTTCACGGAAGTACTCGGCCATGGTCAGGCCGGTCTCGGCCACGCGCATACGGGCTCCGGGGGGCTCGTTCATCTGGCCAAAGACCAGTGCCGTCTTGTTCAAAACGCCGGAAGCGTTCATCTCGCCCCACAGGTCGCAGCCCTCACGGGAGCGCTCGCCGACGCCGGTGAAGATGGAGTAGCCGCCGTGCTCGGTGGCCACGTTGTGGATCAGTTCCTGGATCAGCACGGTCTTGCCGACGCCTGCGCCGCCGAACAGACCGATCTTGCCGCCCTTTGCATACGGAGCCAGCAGGTCGATGACCTTGATGCCGGTCTCCAGGATCTCGGTAGCAGGCTTCTGCTCTGCAAAGCTGGGAGCCTTGCGGTGGATGGGCCAGTGCGGCACATCATCCACCGGGCCTTTGCCGTCGATGGGTCTGCCCAGCGGGTCGAACATACGGCCCAAGGTGGCTTCGCCCACCGGTGCGGTCAGGCCGTGGCCGGTCGCCTGCACGGTCATGCCCTTGCCGAGACCTTCGCTTGCGGAAAGCATGATGCAGCGCACCGTCGTTTCGTTGACGTGCTGCGTCACTTCCATGGTGCGTTCGGTGCCCTCAGCGGTCACCGTCAGCGCCTCCTGCAGGGCAGGCAGCTTGCCTGCTGCGAACTGCACGTCCACAACAGGACCCGCTACGCGGATAATAGTTCCCTGTAACATAACGATTGCCTCTTATATTATAAGTTCGTTCTTTTCTTTAATCCCGCTTCTGCACAGCAGCTGCACCACCGATGATCTCGGTGATCTCCTGGGTGATGGAGCCCTGACGGGTACGGTTGTACTCCAGCTGCAGATCGCGGATCATGTCGTTCGCGCTCTTGGTGGCGGAATCCATGGCGGTCATGCGGGCGCTCTGCTCGGCGCAGTAGCTCTCGGTCATGGCACCAAAGATCATGCCATGCATGTAGATGGGCGCGGTCTGCTCGAACACCGTCCAGGCGTCCGGGAACATCTCCACCTCGCCGCTGGGATCACCAAAGCCTTTGGGGGCGGGCTGCAGATGCTCGCGGTCCAGCGGCAGCAGACGCACCATGGTGGGCTCGCTGGTCAGTGCATTCTCGATCCTGGTGTAGACGAGGTAGATCTCATCCAGCTTGCCGGACTTGAAGTCGTCGATAGCGTCCATCGTGATGTCGCGGGCGCGCTGCAGGGTGGGCGCGGTGGCACTGTAGCGGAACTCTTCCACCAGACGCGGGTCCTTGTGGTACAGTGCGCGGTAACCCACCTGACCGATCACATAGAACCGGTCGTTCTCATCCGCGTGCTCCTTGAGGAACCGGAGGATGTTCTGGTTGAATGCACCGGCCATGCCCTTGTCTGCCGTCAGCACCAGATAGGCGCGGCGGGGGTTCGACTTTTCGTTGGTACGGTCGTGGAAGAACGGGTGCACCGGCTCCTCCGGCAGATGAGGCACCACCCGGGAGATGGTGTCGCGCATGCGGTTGAAGTAGGGCGAAACGTTCTGGTAATTCTTGCGCGCCTTGCGGAGCTTGGACGAGGAGATCAGGTACATGGCGTTCGTGATCTTCATGGTGTCCTGAATGCTCTCAATGCGCTCTTTCAGCAGCTTACTGGACGGCATGGCTGTCGCCTCCCGCATATGCTTTCCAGGCGTTCAGGATGGCATCGACCTCATCGGGTTCGAGCTTGCCGGTGGCGGTGATCTTGTCCATCGTGCCGGACACATCCGCGCGGAACTGGCGCACAAATGCGGAAGTCTTGGTGCGCAGCTCGGCCGTGGGGATCTCGTCGAGCACGCCATGCGAAGCCAGCGTGAGCAGGACCACCTGCTCTGCGTCGGACTTAGGCTGATACAGCGGCTGCTTGAGCATCTCCATCAGGGCCTTGCCGTGATCCAGCTGGCGGCGGGTCTCGGCGTCCAGATCGGAGCTGAACTGGGCAAAGGACTCCATGTCCTTGTACTGTGCCAGCTCGATACGCAGGTTGGCGTTGGCCTTCTTCATGGCCTTGGTCTGGGCTGCGCCGCCCACACGGGACACCGACAGGCCCACGTTGACAGCCGGGCGGTTGCCGGCGTTGAACAGGGCACTCTCCAGGAAGATCTGGCCATCGGTGATGGAAATGACGTTGGTGGGGATGTAAGCGGAAACGTCGCCTGCCTGGGTCTCGACGATGGGCAGTGCGGTAATGGAACCGCCGCCCAGGTCATCACGCATGCGGCAGGAGCGCTCCAGCAGACGGGAGTGCAGATAGAACACATCGCCGGGGTAAGCTTCACGGCCGGGAGAACGGCGCAGCAACAGCGAGATGGCACGGTAGGCCACCGCATGCTTGGACAGATCGTCGTACACGATCAGCACGCTCTTGCCCTTGCCCATGAAGTACTCGGCCAGCGCAGTGCCGGCATAAGGGGCGATGTACTGCAGCGGTGCCGAGTCGGACGCGGTAGCCGCCACGATGGTGGTGTAGCTCATGGCACCGTGCTTCTGCAGGTCGCCTGCCACGCGGGCGATGGAAGAAGCCTTCTGGCCGATGGCCACATAGATGCACAGCACATCCTTGTCCTTCTGGTTCAGGATGGCGTCGGTTGCAATGGAGGTCTTGCCGGTCTGGCGGTCGCCGATGATCAGCTCACGCTGGCCGCGGCCGATGGGGAACATGGAGTCGATGGCCAGGATGCCGGTGTGCAGCGGGGTGTCCACGCTCTGGCGCTCCAGGATGCCGGGGGCCTGCTTCTCGATGGGGTTGTAACCCTCTGCCTCAATGGGGCCCTTGCCGTCGATGGGCTCGCCCAGGGGGCTGATGACGCGGCCCAGGAAGCCGTCGCCCACCGGGATGCCGGCGCGCTTGCCGCTGCGGGTCACCAGAGTGCCCACGCCCACTTCCTCGATCTTGTCAAACAGCATGATGCCCAGATGATCGGGCTCCACGCTTTCCACCATGCCCTTTGCACCGTTGTCAAAGGTAACGATCTCGCCGTAAACAGCCTGATCCATGCCCTTGACGTCCACAACGCCGTCGGCTGCGGAGATCACGGTGCCGCCCTCTGCGGTCGTGGCGGCGGGCTTGTAGTCCTCCACACGGGTCTGCATCACAGCCAGGCTGGGCGCATCCGCCGTAATGGCGGCCAGAGCGCTCTTGCCGGAGTTGTCGAACACACGGTCGCCCACCTGCAGCACATAGCCGGAGATCAGGTCCGGCTCCACGCTGACGGTCAGCTCCACCTCAGCGGCACCGTACTGCTTTTTCAGCTGGGTGCGGATGCGCTCCACGGCGTCCTCAGCCGGGGTACGGGCACTGTGCAGATAAGCCTTTAAAATCTCAGACGCGCTTGCCATCGCTCTCCCCCGCTTTCTGCAGCAGGTCGTCCAGCATACGGGCATCATCCTGCTGCGTGAGGTTGCGCTCCAGCACCTTTGCGCACATGGTGCGGGTCAGGTCGGCGATCTGTGCGTCGGCCTGGCGCAGCTTGCTGGCGCGCTCTGCTTCTGCAGCTGCCTTGCCCTCGGCCACGATGGCGTCGGCCTGACGCTGTGCCTCAGCCAGCAGCTGTTCCTTCTGTTTTTCGGCCTGCTGTGCGCTCTCTTCGCGGCGGGCAGCGGCCTCAACGTCCACATTGTGCAGCTTGTCGTTTGCTGCAGCCAGGGCAACTTCTGCCTTGGTCTTTGCATCCTGCGCATTGGCCAGCTCGTCGTCCACCATCTTCTGGCGCTTGTCCAGCACGTCCTGCACAGGCTTGAACAGGAACTTGCGCAGCAGCGCGTACATGACGAGGATGTTGACCACTGTATACAGCAGGTTGATATCGAGTTTCAGCATTCGTTCACGCCTCCATTATCAGCCCAGGAACAGGATGATCAGCAGTGCAACAACGAAGCCGAAAATTGCGGTACCTTCTGCCAGAGCAGCGCCCAGCAGCAGGTTGGTCTGGATCTTGCTGGCAGCCTCGGGCTGACGGGAGATAGCCTCCGTTGCCTTACCGGTTGCAATACCAATGCCAATGCCGCCGCCAATGCCGGTCAGCGCTGCAATGCCAGCGCCCAGAGCAATCAAACCGTTCATAAGTAAAATCTCCTTTATTATCAAATTTGTGCTGCCTTCTCCCAGCGGGAAGGCGTTTGGTGGTTATTCCTCTCCGCCGATGCTCTCTTTCATGAACAGCGAGGTCAGGAACACAAAGACGTAGGTCTGGATCAGGCCGTCGAACAGGTCAAAGTAGAGGCTGAACACGGCAGGAACGAAAACGGGCACCACCAGCTTGATCAGCTCCATGATGACGAATGCGCCCAGCACGTTGCCGAACAGTCGCATGCACAGGCTGGTAGGCCGGATGGCGATTTCCAGAATGTTCATGGGGGTCATGACCGGGGTGGGGGCAGCCAGGCTCTTGAGGAAGCCGACGCCGCCGCGTGCGCGGATGCCGGAACCTTCAATGAGCACGATGCTCATCAGGGCCAGCGCAGCGGTCACGTCCAGATCCTTCGTGGGGGGCTTGACGCCGAACACGCCGATCAGGTTCGAGCAGGCAATGTAGATGGCCACGGTCATCAGATAGGGCACATAACATGCGCCCTCCTTGCCCAGCAGGCCTTCAAAGAAATTTTTGCCCGCAGTGTAGGCCATTTCCAGCACAGCCTGACGCTTGCTGATGTGGTCTACCTTCAGGTTACGGGTGAGCAGGATGGAACCCAGCACGACCAGCACCATGATCACCCAGCTGATGACCACGGATTCCGGGATCTGCAGCGGGCCGACCTTGACGTACTCGACGGTGAGCTCTTCCATCAGGGCTTGGGTCAACTTGTTCATTTATTTTTCCTCCTTCCTGAAGAATGGGGTCCGGGTCTGAGGGTCGGTTCCGGCGATATTCTGCCCCGCAAAAGGGCTGCACCGCACACCGGCTCCACACCTTCTTATCGCATGAAAAAAAGGCCAAAGAACGTGAAAAAAGCAAGGAAGGCGCTGGTGTTCAAAGCCCTGCGCGCCCTCCTTTTTCCGGTTCGTTCGTCTTTTTCCGTTCAGTATGATAGTACGATTGACGAAAATTGACAAGCCCCTTCTTCAACATTCTACCTTTTGTTATATCGCACTTCACCAGCAGGCGGCAAGAGTTGTGCAATCTGCTTTGTTTATGCGGAATATGTTGCACTATTTCCACAGTTTTCTTAACTGTTTCTTCGCTTTTCAGGGGGTGGCAGGCGCAAAATACACCCGCTGTAGAGTTTTTATATAACCGGTATATAAAATTCGTATAGATCCCATGCCTGTCATGTGTCTGCCAAGTTTGACAGAACTTTGTCGATACCTATTTATAAAAGAAAGTGTCCGGTTTCCTGCGGGATCAGGCCGCCTTCTTTTCACCGCGGCGGAACAGCAGCCGGAAAATGGCACGGCTCAGCGGGCCGCAGTACAGCATCTGCCAGCACAGGGCCATGGGCATGTTGCAGCCCCAGGTGTGCACCCAGGTGCCGAAGCTCGGCTCCTTGAACAGCAGCGTTGCCACCAGGCTCATCACCGGGCACATGATGCAGACGATCATCAGCGAGATGGCATAGGTGATGAACTGCGGCCGGTCGGTGGGCTTCATGAAAGTGAAAGCCAGCGCGGTGGCCAGCTTTTCCACCACAAAGAACTCCAGCACAAAGGCTACAGGCACCATGATGGGCATTTCGTGCAGGGCCATGCCGAAGGTGGCGTTGGTCACGCCGCCGGTGGCCAGTGCCACGTTGTAAACGATCATGCCATAGACCATGATGGCAGCCATGATGATGGTGAAGATGATTTTTTCCGGTAACGTTTTGGGCATTTTGGTTTGTACTCCGTTTCTTTTTTGTTGTCCGAACTTTCGCCGCAAAAAAGCAGCCCCGCGGGAACTTTCGTCTCGCGTGGCTGCTGCGACTACCATTGATTGGCGTTATTCTAGCACAAGAAACGGCTCTGCATAATACCCCGCTGGCATTTTCTCCCATTTTTCGCAAAATCCTTCACGAACGACCCGAAACTTTTATCACAATCCAAAAAAACATGCCCATCCGGCAGCATCTCTGGGGTGATCTGCCTCACGCATTCCGCCGGAACACCCCGCATGCGATCGGCCCGGCCGCCAGCAGCAGCAGAGATTTTCCACAAGAGGGGTCCAAGGTTGGGCGGAGCGCGCAGAAACGCCGGTCCGCGGACCGTTTTTGTTGTATTTTGCCGGTTGTTTTCAAGATTTCAACAAAAATTTGTCTATTTCTTTGTATAGTCTGCGAATGGACAAACGATGCACCCGCATGTATAATAAAGCCAGAAACCAGAGAAGTACAGCAGAAGCTCAAATGAGAGCTAATCCCGCTGACTTGAAGCAGAAAGGAGCGAGACCGATGGTCGATATGGAACCCGCACAGCAGGGACAGGCTGTCGGGGTTCGCTGAGAAGCAAAACAGAGGCTCACCACAAACGGGATGTTTCCCCCGTATAAAAACACAACAAATACGAGCCAGTCTTGAGCGTCAACATTGCGATATAACGACAACCTGTCGATAAACCTAGACCCCCGGCAATTCAAATAGATCCGCCGAAGGTGATCACCGATGAAGGTATCTTTTGTACGGAGACAGTTATTTGAATAGCAAAAAAGGAGTTTTACCAATGTACTAGTCAAGATGCCCCAGCAAATCTAACTCGAAAGAATGTGGTAATATGAAATTCATCTTCAGAATCTCGGTGCCGCACTCCATCAGTTAAGAAAAGGGTCATTCCAATGTTCTAGTGTAAATCGTTCCCCTTGATCCCATCCCCGGTTTTCAGGTGTGTTTGATGTTTCTAAGGAGAGTCACCCTATGAAACGTTTACTCCGAAAATGAGGAAACCCAAGGAGAAGAGGCTTATGACTCCGAAGAAGTAAGTATCCAGCCGGACGATGGCTTGCAACCGCATCGTCCGGCTGGTTTTATTTTGCCCGGTATCTACTGGTAGTTTATTCAAGTTTTACGCAACTCCGTTAAATCCGGTTCTTGCATTTTCATTCCCCTATGGTATACTGGCAAAAAAAGGGAGGTGCATTTTATGCAGTTGGCTTTTTCCTGGTGGCAGCTCTTTGACGTCCTTTTGAGCATTTTATGGCTGATTTCCGGCGTCCGTGATTTTATGGGCAAAGACCCTCTGATCCGTCTCCCCTTCAACCAGTACGAACGGGACCCGGAATATCGTGCCTTCTGGCAGAAGAAAAACGGCGTGTTTTACATGCTCAACAGCATCGCCTTTCTGATCTTAACCTTCACACCTGTTACATCGCTGATCTACCGCATCATCTTCGGCATCGCCATCGTGGGAGATCTTCTCTATCTGGTTGCCTACGAGGCCTGGGAGCACAGTGCAGACTGACCCGCCGGGAAAGGAGTGTGCCATGAACCTGCATCTTTCCGACTGGGAGTGGCTGCGAGTCGTCACCTCTTTGCTGTTCATCTGGCGCGGCATCCAGGATCTGCGTGATCGCAGCGGAACAGCCTGGAAAACCGAGGACGAGCGCAAAAACTTCCGCAAATTTTCCGGTGTGACCCTGATCCTCGGCGGTGCAGCCTTTCTGTTCAATACAATTTTGCCGGACATCGAGCCGTGGAATATCATTCTGCTGGTAGCGGCATATCTGGCCTGCATCGGTTTTGTCATCTCCAACCTGTGCTACCACGGCAGCCGGGACGACAAGGATAAAAAATAGCTTCCGCCTCTTGCGCTCCCTTTCTCATCCTGCTACAATGAGAAAAAACGCAGGAGGTATTTTGTTATGGTCAAGCATATCATTCTGTGGCAGCTGAAGGACGAGCTGTCCGACGCCGAAAAGGCCGCCGTGAAGGCCGGCATCAAGGAAGGCCTGGAGGGCCTGGTGGGCAAGGTGCCCGGCCTGCTGGAAGTGCATGTGAACATCAACGGCCTGCCCACTTCCAATGCCGACGTGATGCTGGACACCACGCTGGAGAGCTTTGAGGCCCTGAAGGGCTACGCCGTGCATCCCGCCCATGTGGCCGTGGCCGACGGCAAGGTGCGCCCCTACACCAAGACCCGCGTGTGCATGGACTACGAGGTGTAAAACCCTCTCAGTCTCGCATCCGCTCGACAGCTCCCCCGATGGGGGAGCTTTTTTGCGTGTGCCGTAAAATTTCAAAAGCTCGCCCTTCGGGAGAGCTGTCAAAACCGGCAGGTTTTGACTGAGAGGGTTCTTTCTTCATATTTTTATTGACAAACCCGCTTTTTTTGCGTATTATAAACATAATAATGGCATTGGCTGAGAAGAGAAGAGTACGCATCGTCTGCGCCTGACAGAAAGCCCGAAGGATGGAAGCGGGCAGGCCGCGCGGTGCGGAACATGGTCTCGGAGCCTGCACGGGTGAACAGTGAGCCCGTGACGGTGTGGCGTCCGTTAGCGCGCCGGGCTGGTTTTTACGCCAGCACAAGGCCTTGCCCGCAAGGGCAGGGCGAAGCAAGGTGGTACCACGAAAGTGCAGCGCTCTCGTCCTTGTCCGGTTCAAATACCGGCAGGGCGGGAGCGTTTTTCGTTGCAATGCCAAAAGGAAAGGAAGAATTACCCCTATGAGTGAACACAAGACATTCTACATCACGACCCCCATCTATTACCCCAGCGACAAGCTGCACATCGGCCACAGCTACACCACCGTGGCCTGCGACGCACTGGCCCGCTTCAAGCGCATGCAGGGCTACGACGTCATGTTCCTGACCGGCACCGACGAGCACGGCCAGAAGATCCAGGACAAGGCCGCCGATGCCGGCGTGACCCCCAAGGAGTATGTGGACAAGATCGTGGCCACCGTCAAGGATCTGTGGAAGCTGCTGGACGTCAGCTACGACCGCTTCATCCGCACCACCGACGACTACCACATGGAGTCCTGCCAGAAGATCTTTACCAAGCTCTACGAGCAGGGTGACATCTACAAGGGCGAGTACATCGGCCACTACTGCAAGCCCTGCGAGAGCTTTTGGACCGACAGCCAGCTGGTGGACGGCAAGTGCCCCGACTGCGGCCGCGAGGTGTACGACGCCCACGAGGAAGCCTACTTCTTCAAGACCAGCAAGTACGCCGATCGCCTGCTGAAGCTCTACGAGGAAAACCCCCAGTTCATCCAGCCGGAGAGCCGCAAGAACGAGATGATCGCCTTCATCAAGCAGGGCCTGCAGGACACCTGTGTGTCCCGTACCTCGGTCAAGTGGGGCATCCCTGTCCCCTTCGACCCCAAGCACACCATGTATGTGTGGGTGGACGCCCTGAGCAACTATATTTCCGCCCTGGGTTATGGCAACGAGACCTACCACGATTACGACAAGTTCTGGCCGGCCGACCTGCACATGGTGGGCAAGGAGATCCTGCGCTTCCACACCATTCTGTGGCCCGCCATGCTGATGGCTCTGGACCTGCCGCTGCCCAAGCGGGTGTTCGGCCACGGCTGGCTGCTGATGAACGGTGGCAAGATGTCCAAGTCCGTGGGCAACGTCGTGGACCCCGTTATCCTGTGCGATCGCTACGGCGTGGATGCCATCCGCTACTTCCTGCTGCGTGAGATCCCCTTCGGCAACGACGGCATGTTCACCAACGAGGCCTTGATCAACCGCATCAACAGCGACCTGGCCAACGACCTGGGCAACCTGCTCAGCCGCACTGTGGCCATGTGCGAGAAGTACTTTGGCGGCACTGTGCACAATGTGCCCGGCACCGAGGCCATCGACACTGAGCTGGAGACCATGATCAACGAGCTGACCGGCAAGGTCACCGCCGACATGGACAAGCTGACCATCCCGCAGGCTCTGGTGGAGATCTTTGCAGTCATCCAGCGCGCCAACAAGTACATCGACGAAACTGCTCCCTGGGCACTGGCCAAGGACGAAGCCAACAAGACCCGTCTGGAGAGCGTGCTGTACCACCTGTGCGAGGCTCTGCGCGTGAGCGGCATCCTGCTGAACGCTTACCTGCCCTCCACCGCACCCAAGATGATGGATCAGCTGGGTCTGGACGCCTCCGCGCTGGATCTGAGCAAGACCGTTTACGGCGCACAGGAGACCTACACCGTGCACAAGGGCGATGCCCTGTTCCCCCGCATCGACGTGGCCAAGGAGATCGCCCACCTGAAGGAAGAGGACGAGAAGCGCAAGGCTGCTGCCGAGGCCGCCAGCAAGGCAAAGGCCGAGGCCGAGAAGAAGGCCGCTGCCCCCGCCGAGGAGAACGGTGTGGACTTCACCCACGAGGAAGAGATCGACTTTGACACCTTCTGCAAAGTGGAGCTGCGCGTGGCCGAAGTGCGCGCCTGCGAGAACCTGAAGGAGAGCAAGAAGCTGCTGCACCTGACCGTGTTTGACGGCGAGCGCGAGCGTTGCATCCTGTCCGGCATCGCCAAGTGGTTCAAGCCGGAGGACCTGATCGGCAAAAAGATCGGCATCGTGTGCAACCTGGCACCCCGCCCGATGATGAAGGGCAAATACGTCAGCGAGGGCATGATCTTTGCTGCCGACACCGCCGACGGCGGCTGCTCCATCGCTTTCTACGGCGACGACACCCCGGTTGGCAGCCGCATCCACTAAGCCATGGAGAAAACGACGCTTTCCCGTGCGGAAAAGCTGGACCGGATCTTCGGCACCCCGGTGTGTGCGGTGCTGCTGGCCATCTTCTGCAATGTGCTGTGGGGTTCGGCGTTCCCCTTTATCAAGCTGGGCTACCGCCTGTTTTCCATTGATTCCGGCAACACCGCCTCCATCTTCTGCTTTGCAGGAGTACGGTTCATGCTGGGCAGCTTTTTGGTGCTGCTGGGCAGTGTCCTGCTGCAGAACCGGGTGCCCCGGTTCCCCCGGGGAAAGGTGGCAGCAGAGTGCTGTGCACTGGGTCTGTGGCAGACCACCTTCCAGTATGCCTTTTACTACATAGCGGTGGCTGCCCTCACCGGCGCATTCGGCGGCATCCTGAACAGCACCCAGAGCTTTTTGGGCGTCATCTTTGCCCACTTTCTGTATGGCAAAAACGACCGCATGACCCCCGCCAAGCTGCTGGGCTGTGTGCTGGGTTTTGCCGGGGTGCTCATCGGCACCCTCGGCAACCACGGCGGCGGCAGCAGCTGGGGCATCTTCTGCATGCTGCTGGCCACGGTCATCTTTACCCTGTCCGGCCCGTGGAACAAGGCCGTGACCAAAAAGGCCGACAGCTTTGCGGTCTGCTTTATCAACCTGTTTGTGGGCGGCGCAGCCCTGTTTGTGCTGGGTACTGCGCTGGGCGGACATCTGGGCAGTGTGAACCCGCTGGGCATCCTGGTGCTGCTGTATCTGGCCTTCATCTGCGGAGCCGGCTATGTGCTGTGGGCCCTGCTGATGAAAAACAACCCCGTCAGCCGTATTGCCATCTTCGGCTTTGTGAACCTTGTAGTCAACGTGCTGCTGAGTGCTGTGCTCAACGGCGAGCCCCTGTTCCGCTGGCAGTATCTGGCGGCGCTGGTGTTCGTGTGTGTGGGCATCTGGCTGGTGAACAAGGCACCCGCCCAAAAGGAGAAGGTATGACCGGCCCGATTTTTGACACCCATGCTCATTACAGCGCCCGCGCCTTTGACGCCGACCGCTTTGCCCTGCTGGACAGTCTGCCCGCAAAGGGCGTGGTAGGCGTGTGCGAGCAGGCCACCCACTCCGGGGACGCCCCCCGGGTGCTGGAGCTGGCCCACCGCTACCCCTGGGTGGTGGCGGCCATTGGCATCCATCCGGAAAGCCTGCTGCCTGCCGCCGACTGCGGCGAAGATGGCCCCGCCCCCACGGTGTCGGTATACGGCGGCGACTGGGCGGCCGAAATGCGCGCCCTTGCCCCCTGCTACGAGGACCCCAAGGTGGTGGCCGTGGGCGAATGCGGGCTGGACTACCATTGGCCCGTGCCCAAGGACGCCCAGCTGGCCCTGTTTGAAGCCGAGATCCGTCTGGCGCTGGAACTGGACAAGCCCATTATCGTGCACGACCGGCAGGCCCACGCGGATGTCTATGCCCTGCTGAAAAAGTACCGGCCCAAGGGCATCGTCCACTGCTATTCCGGCAGTGCGGATGACGCCGTGTGGCTGGCACAGCAGGGTCTGTACATTGGCTTTGGCGGTGCCTGCACCTTCCAGGGAGCCAAGCGAGCGGCAAAAGCCATTGCCGCCCTGCCGCTGGAAGCCATCGTGCTGGAGACGGACTGCCCCTATATGGCCCCGGAGCCGGTGCGCGGCACCCGCTGCGACAGCAGCCTCATCCACTATGTGGGTGAGTACATCGCCCAGCTGAAGGGCATTTCTGCGGAAGAGGTGTTCCGTACCACGGCCGAGAACGCCCGCCGGGTGTACGGCCTGTAATATTTCCCCACAAGATACAGGGTCTGTGCCCTGTTTCTGGATAAATCAAACTTTAGAATCCATACTGTTATAAGGAGATTTCTATCATGAAAGCACGCATTCCCAAACACCGCGAGTTCATCATCAACTTCCCCGACAGCATCGACAACGCCAAGGCCAACGAGGGCTGGGCAAAGCTGCAGCAGATCGTGGAGGACTACAAGAAAGCCCACAACGGCGCTTCCGTCTACGCCCCCACCTTCATCGAGGACTGCGAGCCCGCGGTCAAGAAGCTGCAGGAAGAGTACGGCTTCGAGTACACCGTCGAGTACGTTCAGTAATTTTTCCCGGCTGAAACAGCAAAACGCTCTGCGTCAGAAATGACGCAGAGCGTTTTTTTGTGCCCCCTTGCGGGGTAAATTGGTTTGGCAGACGAGTACAACAAGATTAACCCGAACGATGTTCCACTTCCGTCCCCTTGCGGGGTTTCCGGTTTGATTTGATTATAGCACACTCTGCTGCAAAAGAAAAGTGCTCTTTACTATTCCACCTTGCTCAGCAGGATGCGGTCGTTGTCCAGCGTCTTGCCGGCGTTCTCGCGGAATTTTTCCAGCAGGTCGTCCACGGTCATCCGGCTGCGCTCTTCGCCCTGCACGTCGAACACGATGCGGCCCGCATCCATCATCAGGGTGCGGTTGCCCAGTTCCAGCGCCTGATGCATGTTGTGAGTGACCATCAGGCAGGTGATCTTCTTTTCGGCCACGATGTTCCGGGTCAACTCCAGCACCTTTTCCGCCGTGGCGGGGTCCAGAGCGGCGGTGTGCTCGTCCAGCAGCAGCAATTTGGGGGTGACCAGCGTAGCCATGAGCAACGTCAGCGCCTGCCGCTGGCCGCCGGACAGCAGGCCCACCGGCTGTTTCATGCGGTCCTCCAGGCCCATGTCCAGCAGAGAGAGCTTCTCGCGGAACAGTTCTTTATCCTTGCGGGAGATGCGGGAGAAGATGGCGTGAGGCGCGGTGCCTGCACGCAGGTAGGCCAGCGCAAGGTTTTCCTCAATGGTCATATTGGGGGCTGTGCCCTTGAGGGGATCCTGGAACAGGTGGCCGATGACCTTGCTGCGCTGGTGCTCCGGCTCAAAGGTGATGTCCTGCCCGTCCAGCACGATGCTGCCCTCGTCGGCGATGAACCCGCCGGTGATGGCATTGAACAGGGTGGACTTGCCCGCGCCGTTGGAACCCACGATGGTGGCAAAGTCCCCGGCTTCCATGTGCAGGCTCACTCCGTTCAGAGCCACCTTTTCGTTCACGGTACCGGGGTTGAAGGTCTTATGCAGGTCGTTCAGCTGCAGCATTTCCATCTTACTTTCCCTCCTTCACGGCCGCGGCGCGGCGGGTGCGGGCGTCATGCTTGCGCTTTTCAAAGGCAAAATGCTCCCGGATGGCCGGCATCGAGATGGCCACGGCCACAATGATGGCCGACACCAGCTTCATGGCAGCGGCCGGCACATTGAAGCGCAGGGCCACGGCCACGATAAAGCGGTACAGGCAGCTGCCGAACACCACGCCCAGAACGCGGCGCAGCATGGTGCGCTTGCCCACAAGAGTCTCGCCGATGATCAGGGAGGCCAGCGCAATGGTGACCATGCCGGTGCCCACGTTGATGTCACAGCTCTTCTGGTACTGGGCCAGCAGACCGCCGGACAGCGCACACAGCGCACCGGACACGCACAGGCCCACCGTAATGGTAAAGGCAGGGTTGATGCTGGAGGCCCGCACCATGGCGGTGTTGTCACCGGTGGCCCGGATGGACAGGCCCAGCCGGGTGCCCAGGAAGCCCAGCATGGCGGCGCAGGCCAGGGCAATGATCACCCCCACCAGCACCAGCTTGTACCAGCTGCCCAGAAAGCCCAGCGACTTTTTGGCCAGCGAGAAGATGGTCTCGGTCTTGACCAGCGACATGGTGGAGGAAAAGCCCATGGCCGCCAGATTGATGGTGTACAGGCCGGTGTTGACGATGATACCGGCCATGATGCTTTCCACACCAAGGCGGGTCTGCAAAAACGCAGTGACAAAGCCGGAGCACACGCCCGCCGCCATGGCCGCCGCAAGGGCCAGAATGGGGTGGCCGGTCAGTGCTACCTGACAGGCCACCGCACAGCCCAGGGTAAAGCAGCCGTCGGTGGACAGGTCTGCGATGTTCAGGATGGAATAGCTCAGAAACAGTGCCAGCGCCACCAGAGCGTAGATACAGCCAAGCTCCAGCGCGGTCTGGATGACGTTGAGCGAAAAGATACTCGCCAGCATGTGTGTGCTCCTTTAAAATACGGTTATTTTTACACGGCCTCGCCCTCTCCGTCACGGCTCACGCCGTGCCACCTCTCCCAGCGTGAGAGGCCTTGGCATTGCGGTCATGTTCCCGGTTCTGCCAAAGGCTCTCCCTTTGGGAGAGCTGACATTGCGAAGCAATGGCTGAGAGGGCGAAGTTGCTTTTCAGTTCAAGGCATATTTAAGAGAAGTTCTCCGCCGTGGTCACTTCCACGATCTCGGTGCAGTAGGGTTTGAAGGCTTCCTTTAGGGCATCCAGCTTGTCACCCTCAAAGCCCAGGGCGGCGGCGGTCTCGGTGTTGATGGTCACAATGCCGTTGTCAAAGGTCTGGTAGGGCATTTCGGCAGCACTCTTGCCATCGCACAGGATCTCAGCCACCATGTCGGCGGTGGCCTCGCCCAGCTGGACGTAATCCACGCCGTAACCCACGAAGGCACCGTTCAGGGCAAAGCTGTCGGCACCGGTGAAGTGCATCACGCCGGCCTCGGTGAAGGTCTCGTAGATGGACAGCTCCGCGGTCATGATGGTGTTGTCGGTGGGGGTGAACACGGCCTTGACCCCGGCAGCCACCAGGGCTTCGGCAGCCATCTGCACCTCGGCGGTGGTGGTGCCGTTCTTTTCAATGTACTGGATGCCCTTTTCGTCGCAGAAAGCCTTGGCATCGGCGATGGCCTGCGTGGAGGAATCCTGGCTCAGGTCATACAGCAGGCCGATGGTGTCGATCTCCGGGTCTGCGGCAAGGATCAGGTTCATGATGGCGGCGGTGTTCAGGGCGTCGGAGGTGCCGGTCATGTTCTCACCGCCGTCAAAGCCTGCAGCAGCGGGGTCGGTGACGGCGGAGTACACCACCGGGATCTCGGTATCTTCCACAGCGGCCAGCATGGTGGCGGCGGTGGGGGTGGCCACAGCCACGATCACGTCCACGCCATCGGCCACCAGGTCGGCACCGATCTGGTTCAGGTTGCTCTGGTCGGCCTGCGCGTTGGCGTAGTAATCAGCGTAGTCAAAGGTGACGCCCTTTTCCTTGCCCAGCTCGTCCAGACGGCTCTCCACGGATGCCACGATCTGGTTGAGGGAAGCATGATCCACATAGTTGACGATGCCCACCTTGAAGGTCTCACCGGCCACGGCGCTGGAAGCTGCCTCGGAGGAAGCGGCGGTGCTGGTGGAGGCGGAAGATGCTGCGCCGCCGCAGCCGGTCAGTGCCAGTGCGGAAACGGCGGAAGCGGCCATGGCAGCCTTCAGGAAGCTGCGGCGGGAGATCATGTTCATGGTTTTCATAGTGGTTAACTCCTTTCCCGGAGCGGGCGGCATAAAAAAGACCCGCTCCCTTTGCGGGACGGGTCTTTCCAAAATAAAAACGACCCTGTCCCTGTGTGTTATCCACAAGGACAGGATCGGTAAAATACGATTCTGCGGTGCCACCTTGCTTGCCCTGCTGTGAACGCAGAGCCTCTCACGGAGAGCCAACACTCCCCTGCCCTGTAACGGAGGCTTCCGTCCCAAGCTACTGGGGAACTTTCCCGTTTGCCCGGCCCTCGGCGGCCCACGAAACTCTGCCCCGCTCTCGCCCGTTTGCACTGTCCGGGCTCACTGCAGATGCGCTGTGCAGGTTCTCTTCCGCCTCATCGGTTTGATTGCATTATACACTTTATCCGCGTAAAGTCAAGAGGCAATGCAAAAATTTTTTTGCAGGTTTCCGGCAAAGTCACACTTTGCTCTTTTTGCGCTTGCGCCACACAAAGTATGCCGTGTACACCAGCCACACCGGCAGGGCGGCCAGCGTTACCGTGCGGCTCAGGGCAAGGCCGTCGGCCTGATACACAAAGTCGATGCTGCTGGTGCCCGCCGGGCACAGCACCGCCATCATACCGTCATCCACCCGCACAATGTCGGTCTGCTCCCCATTGACATAGGCCGTGAAGCCGTCATCGTAGGGCACCGAGAAGAACACGAGGTTTGCATTGTCCAGCGTGATCTCCGCGTGGAAGCCGGCATTGTTCATCTGGAACATGCTGCACGCCTGGGCGCGGCGTTCGTTGCAGTCCTGCACATAGGCTTCATAGGTCAGCTCGCTCTGCTTTTCCTCCGGCAGTTCGGTGAGGTACTGCCCGTAGGCGGCAGCGTCCTCATCACTGAGCACCATTGCCCGCATCAGCAGGTTGGCACGGGAGTTCTTGTTCACCTGCCCGTAGGTCTCCTCGGTCACATAGTAATCGTAGGTAAATCCCATGGGAACGTAATTTTTATTCTTGTACAGCACAAAACCGTCCAGCTCGTCATAATAGGCCCAGCCGTCGTCGGCCTGGCTCTCAAAGTCCGCCTGCTGTTCCGGCGTGGTGATGAGATATTCCACACTCAGCAGGCCCCGCAGAGCATAATTGGAGAGTTCCGGCTCACTGCGCACATCCCGCTTGACGCCCAGGGCCGGGTAAAAGCTGAGGATGCTGGGGGCCGCCGTGCTGCCGAAATATTGCAGGCAGCTCTTGTCCAGCCACATGCCGATGTTGTCGTGGATTTTGTAGGTGTCCACGCGGTAATCGCCTTCCGGCAGATCCTCCTTCAGCAGCAGGGCGTTGTTGTCCTGCTCCACAAGATCGCTGTCGGTGTACCATTGGCCGAACTTGCCGATGCCGATGTGCACCATACTGAACACGCAGGCAAAGGCCACCACCGCCGCCGTCATGCGCTGGGCAAAGCGGCTGTCTGCCCGCCATTTCTGGCAGACCAGACGGTAGAGCAGCAATCCGCCCAGGCCAAAGCCCAGCACCACGAAATACTGGCCGGGGTTCTTGAGCACACCCAGCGACCAGGTGCCGGTGTCGTTGTCCAGCACGGGCACCAGTGCAAAGGCCAGCGTAGCCAGCATGATCCAGCCAAGGCCCCGGGCCGGGGTGTCCAGATCGGTGTTGTGATCCTCCAGTGCGTTCACCGTCATGGCGGCAAGGATGAGCACCGGCATATAGTACCAGCGGGCATAGTAGCTGGAGTTGAGAGCGTAGAATGCGCTGTTCAGGATGGGCACCAGCGCGCACACGGCGCACACCGCCACAATGCGCTTTTTGCTGTCGCCATGGCGGGCACGCCAGTAGGCCAGCGCACCTGCCAGACTGCACAGGGGCAGATAGGCCGACATGCTGGTCCACTTGATGACGCCTTCCGACCAGATGGAGGTCAGGTAGGGAGAATCCGGCGGCATCACCCAGCTGAGCAGGATGGCCAGATACTGCTGCACCTTGCCGTAGGTCAGAAAGCCCCATCCGGACGCAAGGTCGATGGTGCGCGGGTTCTGCAGCAGGCTCAGCACCGCCGGGACCAGCAGCAGGCAGCCCATGGCCACACCCAGCAGGCTTTCAAACGCCAGCTGCACGAACCGCTTCACGGTCAGGCGGTAGTCGCCGGTGGTGAGTTTGCACACGAAGTAGATGGCCAGGAACACCACCTGCCCGGCAAAGAAGAAGTAGTTGTTGAGCAGGTTCACCGCCGCCCAGAAGGCAAACAGCCCGTGGCGCTTGTTGTACATAGCCTCGTCCAGCGCCCACAGCAGGTACGGGAACAGCGCCACCACATCCACAAAGTGGTTGAAGAACACGTTGTACACCGCAAAGCCGGACAGTGCATACAGGCAGGCACCCAGCACGGCGTAATCCCAGTTCTTGACGTAGCGCTTCAGGTACAGGTACGCACCGCCGCCTGCCACGCCGAACTTGAGCACCAGCAGCGGCACCATCAGGTATGGCAGCCACCGCTGCGGGAACAGCATGGAGAACCAGAAGAAGGGCGAGCCGTACAGGTAGAAGGAGTAGGCATTCATGGCACCGCTGCCCAGGTCCGTTGCCCAGGAGAAGGTGTTGCGGGGTGCCCCGGCAAAGGTGCTGTCCGGGTAGCCCGCCCCTTTCAGGAAACCGTTCATATAGCGGTAAAAGCTGATCTGCTGGCTGTTGAAGTCGCCTGCATAGTGGAAAAATCCGCCGTCCATGATGTAGAACGGCAGGAAAAAAACGGCTGCGGTGAGCGCACACAGCACCACCGCCCGCCAGAACTGATCCTTTTGCTGTCCGGGCAGGCGCAGCTGCCGGGACATTCCGAATTGTTTCATGGGACCCTCTTTCTCCGCCGCCGGGGCGGAAGCTGCTTTTTTATCAGTATACCACGCAGGTCGGCCCGAAAAAAGGACGTTTCTTCACCGCTGCCCCTTGACAAGCGCCTGCCGGGCAGGTATGGTGGAGAAAACACATCCAAGGAGGTTTCCCCGCCATGCTGTATCCGTTCAATGCCCTGCTGGCACGCATGAAGTATATCACCCGCTGGAGCCTGATGCACTCCACCCGGGCCGAGTCGCTCAGTGAGCACACCTGCGACACTGCCCTGCTGGCCCATACCCTGTGCCTGATCGCGCGGCGGTACACCGGCACCCCCTGCCGCCCCAAAACGGTGGCGGTAGCGGCGCTGTACCACGATGCCCCGGAGATCATCACCGGGGACCTGCCCACGCCGGTCAAGTATCACAGCGCCACCCTGCGCGACGCCTACAAGGCCATGGAGCGGGAGAGCGTGGCCAGCATGACGGCCATGCTGCCGGACGAGCTGGCCGAAGAGGTCGCGCCCTTCCTCACCGGAGAGCTGCTCACGGCAGAGGAAACCAAGCTGCTCAAGGCTGCCGACCGGCTGAGTGCCCTGGTCAAGTGCCTGGAAGAGCAGCGCAGCGGCAACCACGAGTTTGACGCGGCACTGGCCCAGCAGAAAGCCGTGCTGGAAGCCATGCACTGCCCGGAGGCCGACTGGTTCATGGCCCACTGCCTGCCCTGCTACACCCAGAATCTGGATGAGCTGACCCGGCAGGACGGATAATATTTTTTACGGGAACGGCACTTCCCGCACGTCGTCGGGGTCCAGACCGGCTTTGCGTTGCTCCTCGAACACGGCTGCGACCAGCTCGTCCAGATCTTCCAGATGGGTCAGGGTGCAGCAGTACCGCCGCAGGGCGGCAGCGCCCTTCAGCCCCTTCATATAGTGCATGGTCTGGGCACGGGCCTGCGGCATGGCCACAAACTCGCCCTTCTGCTCCACCATCTCTTCCACCTGACGGCGCAGGGCATTCATGCGGGCCTGCAGGTTGGGGGCCTTGGGTTCCGGGGTGCCCTCGATGGCGGCATTCACCCGTTCAAACAGCCACGGGTCGCCCAGCGCAGCACGGGCGATCATCACGCCGTCGCAGCCGGTCTGCTGCATCATGGCCACGGCATCCTCGGCCGAATGGATGTCGCCGTTGCCCAGCACCGGCACATGGACTGCCTGCTTTACCCGGGCAATGATCTCCGGGTCGATGCCCGGGGTGTACATCTGCTCACGGGTGCGGGCGTGTACCGCAATGAGGGCGGCACCTGCCTGCTCGCAGGCCTTTGCGCACTCCACGGCGGTCACATGGTCGGCGTCCCAGCCCTTGCGCATCTTGACCGTGACCGGGCGGCTGGTGTGGGCCACCACCTGCTCCACGATGCGGCCGCAGCGGTCCGGATCCAGCATCAGCTTGCTGCCCGCGCCGCCGGACACGATCTTGGGGGCCGGGCAGCCCATGTTGATGTCCACAAAGTCGAACTCATACTGTTCAATCGCGGCGGTGGCTTCGCCCATGATCTGGGGCACCTCGCCAAAGATCTGCACGCCATAGGGTGCCCCGTTGGGTTCTGCCTTCAGCAGGCTGACCGTCTTGTGGTCGCCGTACACCAGTGCCCGGCTGGACACCATTTCGCTGACCGTAAAGCCTGCGCCGTGCTGCGCCATCAGGCGGCGGCAGGGGGCGTCCGTAAAGCCCGCCATTGGTCCGAATACTGCCCGATGGGGCAGAACGATGTTTCCGATTTTCAAAGGTTCCATTGGTGTTCCTCGATTGTTCTGAATGACCAGAGAGAAAACGATTTTGAATTGCCTCCGCTGCGCTCTGGCAATCACAGCGGAATTTTGTTTTTATAAGAGCAATTCCGGGCAGCCTGCGGGCTGCCCGGAATTGCATTTTCACAAAAAAGGCTGCAACCGTAAAATGCAGGTTTCACGCAAAGCCGTTTCTGTCTGCTTATACTCCGGCCATCTGTCCGGTGTTTTACATCTTCTCCGGCACAGTGATCTTGAACATGGTCAGCACATTGAAGATGACGTTCTTCACGCCGATGCACAGAGCCAGACGGGCCTGCTGCACGGCAGAGTCTGCGCCCTGGATGCGGCAGCTGCCGTAGAAGCGGTGGAAGGCACTGGCCAGATCAATGACAAAGCGGTTGATGCGGCTGGGGTCGTACTTCTCGGCTGCCATGACGATCTCCTGCGGGAAGGCAGCCAGCATCCGGATCAGGTCCATCTCGGAGGGCTCGGTGAGCAGGGTAGCGTCCACCTGCTCGGCACCGGCAAACTGCACGCCCTCGCTCTCCATCTTCTTCAGGATGGAGCAGATGCGGGCATGGGCATACTGCACATAGTACACCGGGTTGTCGTTGTCGGTCTTGACGGCCTGATCCAGGTCGAAGTCGATGCCGCTGCCGGCGTCGTGCATGTTGAACAGGAAGCGTGCGCTGTCGATGGGCACCTCTTCCAGCAGGTCGGTCAGGGTGATGGCGTTGCCGGTACGCTTGGACATGCGCACGGGCTGGCCGTCCCGCATCAGGTTGACCATCTGCATCAGGACCACATCGAGGTCGTTGCCGTTCAGGCCGATAGCATCCATCGCGCCCTTCATGCGGGCCACATGGCCGTGGTGATCGGCACCCCACACGTCGATGGCCTTGGCAAAGCCGCGGGTGGCCAGCTTGTTGTAGTGGTAAGCGATATCGGCAGCAAAGTAGGTGGGGATGCCGTTGGCACGGACGAGCACCTCGTCCTTGGCTTCCTCTTCGGTGCCGTCCTCGGTCTTTTTCTTGTTCACGGTGCCGTACTTGGCAGCGTACTGTGCGCTGCGGTACATGATGGCACCGTCCTCGGCCTTGTAGCAGGCACCCAGCTCCAGCAGCTTGTCCACCACGGCCATCACCGCGCCGGACTCGTGCAGGGTGCTCTCATGGAACCACACATCATAGTCGATGCGGTACTTGCCCAGGTCGCGCTTGAGGGCGGCGATGTTCTTGGGCAGGGCATAGGCCACCAGAGCGTCCTTCAGCTGTGCGAAAGCATCGCTGGCAAACAAGGTCTCTTCGTCCATACCCTGGCAGGCGGCAACGTACTGGTCGCCGTTGATCTCGGCGAACTCCCCGGCCAGCACCTTGATGTCGCCGCCCTGATAGCACTCGGCGGGCAGCGGATAGGCTTCCTCGCCGCAGAACTGCTGCAGGTAGCGCACGGCCAGACTCTTGCCGAACTTCTGGATCTGGTTACCGGCATCGTTGATGTAGAACTCGCGGGTCACATCATAGCCGGACCAGTCCAGCACAGCGGCCAGACAGTCGCCCAGAGCGCCGCCGCGGGCATTGCCCATGTGCATGGGGCCGGTGGGGTTGGCGGAAACGAACTCCACATTATACTTGGCACCCTTGCCGTGGTCGGTGCGGCCATACTCCTTGTTGGCGCAGGCACCCAGTACCACACCGGCCCAGTAAGCCGGGGACAGGAACAGGTTGATGAAACCGGGGCCGGCGATCTCGACCTTGGCAAACACGCTGTCGGTCAGGTCGGGCAGGTGGGCCAGCAGGGCCTCTGCGATCATTCTGGGGGCCTTGCGCCAGGTACGGGCACCGGCCATGGCCAGGTTGGAGGCGATGTCGCCGTTCTTCACGTCGGCGGGGATCTCCACGATGAAGGCGGGCAGCTCGGCTTCCGGCAGGGTGCCGTCGGCCATGGCGGCCTTTGCCGCAGCGGTCAGCAGCGCACGGGCCTCGTCCAGTGCAGCCTGCCGGGGGTTGTAATTCTGGTAGGTCTTTTCAAATTCAGTCATTGGTCGGATTCCTTTCACAGTATTGGCAGATTCAGTTCACATGGGTCACGGTCACTTCCAGGCGGTTGCGGCTCACAAGGTCGGCGCTGTTGGCATCCAGCAGATAGGCGAACCGCACGGTGCCGCCCTTCTCGGTCAGTTCGTTCACGATCTCGTCGGCGGTCACGCCCAGGGTCATAGAGCCAAAGCCCGTCTCGTAATGGCACAGGTTGCGCTTGCCTTTTTCGATCTGCAGCTGGGTGCCCACCCCGCCGTTTTTGCCGAACCGCAGCATGACCACCCGGCTGCCGTCCACCGCGATCTTCAGCGTGGTGGTGCAGCCCTCGTAGCCGGTGGTCTCGGTCTCTTTATAGGTAATATAGTAGCTGCCGCCCTTCTGCACGAACTGGCCGCGGGTCATCAGCTCCACAAACTCTTCTTTTTCCTCATCCTCCATCGGCTCGTCGATGTGCTGTTCGATGCGGCTCTTGATGCGGATGATGTAATCTTCCTTCAGCGGTTTACTCACGTTGCTATCCCTTGTCAATATTTGTCAATGGCGATCTGCTCCACCGGGCCGCCTTTGTACTCGCCCAGGAACAGATCTGCCGTCTGCACAAAGCTGTCCGGCACATCGCTGACGTAAAAATGTGCCTGGCCTTCGTTCTCCTGCGCCGCGCGCAGGCCCCGCTCCGACAGCATCCGCTCCAGATGGTGGGCTGCCGTCTTGGCCGGGTCCACCAGTGTGACCGACTGTCCCATGAACTCCCCGATCATGGTCTTGAGCAGCGGGTAGTGGGTACAACCCAGGATCAGGGTGTCCACCCCGGCGTCCCGCACCTCGGTGAGGTACTGGGCGATCACCAGGCGGGTGACCTGCTGCTTTTCCTCTTCGCTGTGATCCACATACCCGGCTTCCACCAGCGGTACGAACAGCGGGCAGGGGCGGGCGGTGATCTCCACGCCCGGCACCAGTTTGCGCAGCAGCGTCTCATAGCTGCGGGAACGGATGGTGGCCGCAGTGCCGATGACACCGATGCGGCGGTTGCGGGTGGCAAAGGCAGCCTCCCGGGCGGCGGCATCCACCACGCCCAGATAGGGCACCGGCAGCCGGGCCGCCTCGGCAGCCGGGTAGGTGCTGGACACCGTACCGCAGGCCGCCATGATGCATTTTACGTTCTGGGACAGCAAAAAGGCGATGTCCTGCCGTGCATACTGCAGGATGGTCTCCGGGCTGCGGCTGCCATAGGGCACACGGCCGGTGTCGCCAAAGTAGACGATCTCCTCATGGGGCAGGCGCTTGCGCAGCTCCCGCACGCCGGTCAGGCCGCCAAGGCCGCTGTCAAATACGCCGATGGGGCGGTTATCCATGCTGTTTTTCCGTCCTTTCCAGGGCAAGTTCGATCAGCCGGTCGATCAGGGCCGGCACCGGCAGACCCTCGTGCTCCATGAGCTTGGGATACATACTGATGGACGTAAAGCCGGGGAAGGTGTTGATCTCGTTGATCATCACCCGACCGGTGCCCTTTTCCACAAAGAAGTCGCAGCGGGCCAGACCCTCGCAGCCCAGGGCCGTGTAGGCCATGGCGGCGTAGGTCTTGACCTCGTCCAGCTTTTCTTCGGGCAGGTGGGCCGGGATCACGGTCTGGCTCACGCCGTTCTTGTATTTGTCATCGTAGGTGTAGAACTCAGCACCGGCCAGGATCTCGCCCGGACGGGTGGCCACGGCGGGGTCGGAGCCGATGACGGCACATTCCACTTCCTGGCCGTCCACAAAGGCTTCAAACACCACCTTGCGGTCGTTTTCCAGAGCCAGTGCGATGGCCTTTTTCAGTTCCTCACGGTTGGACACCTTAGAAATACCCACGCTGGAACCGGCGTTGGCGGGCTTGACGAACACGGGCCAGCCCAGCTTTGCCTCCACACCAGCGCACACACCCTCCAGGTCACTCTCGATCTGCCAGCGGTTGGCGGCCAGCCACTTGGTGTGCGGGATGTCGTTGGCTTCAAACAAGGCGTTGGCCACCCCCTTGTCCATGCAGGCCGCACTTGCCAGCACGCCGCAGCCCACATAGGGGATGCCGGCCAGCTCCAGCAGACCCTGCACCGTGCCGTCCTCGCCCCACAGGCCGTGCAGCACCGGGATCACCACATCCACATGCAGCTTTTCCACATGACCTTCCGGGGTGAACAGCACCATGCCGTGGTCGGCGCGGTCCGGGCTGAGGATGCAGGGCATGTTGCCGGCCAGCTCTTCCCAGCTGCCGTCTGCCATCTGTGCGGCAGTTGCCTCGGTATAGAGCCAGCGGCCCTCCTTTGTGATGCCCACTGCGAGCACCTCATACTTGGTACGGTCAATATTGTTGACAAAGTTTCCGACCGAAACACGGCTGACCTCATGCTCACTGGACATACCACCGAACAGCAGGACAACGCACAGCTTGTTTTCAGACTGCATGATCACTCTCTCCTATTTATAAAGCCCGCAGCGGGGCGGAATCAAACCGGTAAAAACGCCGTTTCGCCTTATTATACAATATCTATGCGCGCGATGCAAGCAAAATGCAAAAATGCCGTCCCGGCCGACCGACCGGAAAGCCTGCAAAAAATTTTCCGGAAATCGCAATTTTCCGCTTGACGGATGGAAAAAGGCGTGATACAATGATATCACCTCTTTTGCGGGGTTATTAAGTGCGCCTGTTTTACAGGTGCTCCCGCAACCCGAGGGAGGTTCAAAACAACCGTTATAATGGAGGTGTCAACAAATGACCGTTAAAATCACCCTGGCCTGCACCGAGTGCAAGCAGCGCAACTACAACACCACGAAGAACAAGAAGAACAACCCCGATCGTCTCGAGATGAAGAAGTACTGCCGTTTCTGCAAGAAGCACACCGTTCATCGCGAAACCAAGTAAGAGAAAGGCGGACGCACTATGGCAGACAAAACCGAGAAAAAGCCGGGCTTTGTGGCCAGAGCTAAAACCGCTGTGAAGAACTTCTGTGCACGCGTTGCCAAGTTCTTCCGTGACACCAAGAGCGAACTGAAAAAGGTGGTCTGGCCCTCCAAGGAGGACATCAAGACCAACACTGTCGTTGTGCTCGTCACTGTTGCGATCGCAGCGGTCGTGATGATCCTGCTGGATGCCATCTTTGGTGGCATCCTCGGCCTGATCATCGGCGCCTGAGAATCATCTTGAAACGGAGGGTCAACCAAAATGGAAGAATCAACCAAGCTGGTAGATGAGTCCACTGAGGCTCTTTGGTATGTTGTGCATACCTATTCCGGTTATGAGAACAAGGTCGCAAACGACCTGCAGACCATGGTGGAGAACCGCCACCTGCAGGATCTGATCTGCGACATCAAGGTTCCCGTCGAGATGGTTCCTGAGATCGACAAGAACGGCAAGCAGAAGATGGTGGAGCACAAGCTGTTCCCCGGCTACGTTCTGGTCAAAATGGTGATGAACGACGATACCTGGTATGTCGTGCGCAACACGCGCGGCTGCACCGGTTTTGTCGGCCCCGCCTCCAAGCCCGTTCCCCTCTCTGCCGAAGAAGTGGAGAAGATGGGTGTGGAGAAGGCTGCACCGCTTACCGTTGACTTCAAGGTCGGCGATACTGTGCAGATCACCGCAGGTCCTCTGGAAGGCTTTATGGGCCTGGTGGAGGCCATTGATACCGAGAACTTCAAAGTGAAGCTCAAGGTCAACATGTTCGGCCGCGAGACCCCCGCAGAGGTGGAGCTCGGCCAGGTCGAGCTGCCGTAACCAACCGGCACAACCCGTTTACCAAGGTAAGACCGCAGTGCGGTTCTTATAGAGCGTGTGCAGGGAGCATGCGCTCGTGGGAGGCGCGGAAACACCGCGCCGCAACTCACCACAGATTTTTGGAGGTGCATTTACTATGGCACAGAAAGTTACTGGCTACATTAAGCTGCAGATCGAGGCCGGCAAGGCGACTCCGGCTCCCCCGGTTGGCCCTGCTCTGGGTCAGAAGGGCGTCAACATCATGGCGTTCACCAAGGAGTTCAACGAGCGTACCAAGAACCAGATGGGTTATGTGATCCCCGTCGTCATCACCGTGTACGCTGACCGCTCCTTCAGCTTCATCACCAAGACTCCTCCGGCAGCCGTTCTGATCAAGAAGGCCGCTGGCATCAACACCGCTTCCGGCAAGCCCAACACCGAGAAGGTCGCTACTCTGACCGCTGCTCAGGTGGAAGAGATCGCTAAGACCAAGATGCCCGACCTGAACGCTGCTTCTCTGGAAGCTGCATGCAGCATGGTCCGTGGCACCTGCCGCAGCATGGGCATTACCGTCGAGGGCTGAGACATAAACAGTGGGAGGGCATAACACTGCCCGCATGACCACACAGGAGGATATACAATGAAACATGGCAAGCATTATGTCGACGCTGCAAAGCTGATCGATTCTACTAAGGCATATGATGTGAACGAGGCCCTGGAGCTGGCTTGCAAGACCGCTTCTGCCAAGTTCGACGAGACCATCGAGCTGCACGTCCGTCTGGGCGTTGACGGCCGTCACGCCGACCAGCAGGTCCGTGGCGCTGTCGTTCTGCCCAACGGCACCGGCAAGACCGTGCGCGTTTGCGCCATCGCCAAGGGCCCCGCAGCTGCCGCTGCTGAGGCTGCTGGTGCAGACATCGTGGGTGATGACGAGCTGATCGCTAAGATCGCCGGCGGCTTCATGGACTTTGACGTCGTCGTGACCACCCCCGACATGATGGGCCGCGTTGGCCGTCTCGGTAAGGTCCTGGGCCCCCGTGGCCTGATGCCCAACCCCAAGGCCGGCACCGTTGCTCCCGACCTGGGCAAGGCTGTTTCCGAAGCCAAGGCTGGTAAGATCGAGTACCGCCTGGACAAGCAGAACATCATCCATGTGCCCGTGGGCAAGGCTTCTTTCGGTGCAGAGAAGCTGTACACCAACCTGGACACTGTGATGGAGGCTATTGCCAAGGCAAAGCCCGCTTCAGCAAAGGGTACCTACTTCAAGAGCGCTACCATCGCCACCACCATGGGCCCTGGCATCCGTCTGAACACCCTGAAGTACGGTGTCTGATTTGAAGTTCTGATGTTTTTCTGCCGCTCCGTAAGGGTCGGCAGAAAAATTTTGTCAGAAAATTTCAAAAAAGCACTTGACAACGCCGCACGTTTGCGGTATTATAATCATGCTGTTTTTGAGACAGCAGGTGCTGGAATCCAGCGTAAGGCTATGCCGCCTGCCGAGAAACGTGCGTAAAGTTGCTTTATGCCTCTTTCTCGGCCAAGTGCGGGAAAGAGGCTTTTTTCATGCAGATTCCGGTTTTTCGATACAAGTTTTTGAAACGAGGTGAAACCGAATGCCCAGTGCAAAGATTCTTTCTGAGAAGCAGGCTTATGTCGCTGATCTGAAGGCAAAGTTTGAGAGTGCGGTTTCCGGCTGCGTCGTCGCTTATGGCGGCATTAACGTCGAGAACGACACCAAGCTCCGTAAGGAGCTGCGTGAGGCAGGCGTCGATTACATGGTCGTGAAGAACACCATGCTGCGTCTGGCTGTCAAGGGTACCTCTCTGGAGGGCCTGGCTGAGCAGTTCAAGGGCGATACCGCTATCGCTTTTGCTCACGAAGAGGACCCCATGTCCGCTGCCCGCATCCTGTGCAAGTACCAGGATGGCGATAAGTCCAAGAAGTTCGTCGTGAAGGCTGGCTTCATGGAAGGCAAGGTCATGGACGCTGCCGAGACCAACGCCATCGCAAAGCTGCCCAACCGCGAAGGCATGCTGTCCATGTTTGCAGGCGCCCTCACCAGCACCCTGTCTGGTCTGGCCGTTGCAATGCAGGCTTATGCCGACAAGCAGGAAGAGCCCGCTGCTTAATCGCTGCGTGACTGCTGCTTAAACAAAACAAGACATCCACAAACAAAACCATTTATATTGGAGGGTTATTACCATGGCTTCTGAGAAGATTACTGCCATCATCGACTCCGTCAAGGAGCTGTCCGTTCTGGAGCTGAAAGAGCTGATCGACGCTTACTGCGAAGAGTTCGGCGTGTCCGCTGTTGCTGCTGCTGCTCCCGCTGCTGCTGGTGCTGCTGCTGCCGCTGAGGAAGAGAAGACCGAGTTCGACGTCATCCTGGCTGAGGCTGGCGCTACCAAGATGCAGGTCATCAAGCTGGTGAAGGAGATCACCGGTCTGGGCCTGAAGGAAGCTAAGGCTATCGTCGATGGCGCTCCCAAGGCTGTCAAGGAGAAGGTCTCCAAGGCTGAGGCTGACGACATCAAGAAGAAGCTGGAAGAGGCTGGCGCTAAGGTTGAGGTTAAGTAATTTAACCCCTTCTCTTACCGTTCTTTCTTGAACATCAAGAGGTCTGTACCGCGAGGTGCAGACCTCTTTTTTATGCCCCGGAACTGTGCTATACTGGTTGCAACAGGAGGAACGGCAGGGCTGCAACACCTCTGCCGCACAAGAGAGTTATGGAATACCGCAACTGGAACAACAAACCGCTCCGCACTTCCCTGCTGGGCTACGGGTGCATGCGCTTTCCCACCCGGGCAGACGGCAGCATCGACGAGCCCCGGGCCGAAGCCCTGCTCAACACCGCAAAGGCCGCCGGTGTGAACTACTTCGACACGGCCTACCCCTACCACAACGGCCAGAGCGAGCCTTTCGTGGGCCGGGTCATTGCCAAATGGGAGCGCAACAGCTTCTACCTGGCCACCAAGATGCCGCTGTGGACCTGCAAGAGCCTTGCCGATGCTCAGCGCATCTTTGAAGAGCAGCTCCAGCGGCTGGGGGTGGAGTACATCGACTTTTACCTGCTGCACTCGCTGCACAAAGCCCGGTACGAGCAGGCCAAGGAACTGGGCATCGTGGACTGGCTGTGGGAGCAAAAGGCCGCCGGACGCATCCGAAATTTCGGCTTTTCCTGCCACGACAACGCCGCCGGTTTTGAGGCCATCCTGCGGGATCAGCCCTGGGATTTCTGCCAGCTGCAGTACAACTATCTGGACCGGGACGACCGCGCCGAAGAGATCAGTGGTGACCGGGGCTACCAGCTCACCGAGGAATGCGGCGTGCCGTTGATCGTCATGGAGCCCATCAAGGGCGGCACGCTGGCCGCTCTGCCCGTAGACGCCGCCGCGCCGCTGCGTGCCCTGCACTCGGACGCCAGCGATGCTTCCTGGGCGCTGCGCTGGGTGGCCGGACACCCCAACGTGCATGTGGTGCTCTCCGGCATGAGTGCCGAGGAGCAGCTGGCAGACAATCTGACCACCTTTGACCACTTTGTCCCTCTCTCCCCTGCTGAGGATGCAGCTGTGGAACAGGCGGCTGCCGTGCTGCACAGCCGCATCAAGATCGGCTGCACCGGATGCCGCTACTGCATGCCCTGCCCCATGGGGTGGACATCCCGGATAATTTCAGCATCTGGAACAAGCTGGGGATGTTCCAGCAGCCGGAAGCAGTCAAAAGCAGTGGACCGAGAGCTTCCCGGACAGCGAGAAGGCCCTGCACTGTGTGCGCTGCGGCAAATGCGAGACCGTGTGCCCCAGAAGCTGCCCATCCGTGCATCGCTGGCCCGCCTGCAGGAGGAACTGGACGCACTGTAACGCAAAAGATCCCGCGCCGGATGACGCGGGATCTTTTGCATTCAAATGTTTACCACAGACGGATGACCTTGATGACGCCCTCTGCCTTGTCGCGGGCCAGCTCCAGATGGTGCTGCAGGAGTCTGCCGCGCGGTCCCAGTCGCCAGCCAGAGCCGCATCCAGAATTTCCAGATGCTCCTCACAGGTCTGCTCCTGATTGATCATGCTCACCTTGCCGGTCATGATGCGGAAGCGGGTGTTCAGGCCGGTAATGCGGTCGTAGGCGCTGCGCAGATACTTGTTGGGCAAGGTGCTCATAAGCAGCTCATGGAACCCGTCGTCCGACTCACAGAAGTCGGAGATGCGCTCCGGTGATGCATGAGCTCGGTGTAGTTTTCCAGCGCTTCCCGCGGGATGCGGTCGCCATAAGTACGCAGGGCATAAGGCTCCACCAGCAGACGCATCTCAAACATGCTGTGCACATCTTCTTCGGTGATGCCGGAAACCATCAGGCCCTTTTGGGCAGGATGGTGATCAGGCCCTCCTGCTCCAGACGGCCCAGTGCATCCCGCATGGGGTGCGGCTGATGTTGCCCATTTCCGCGCAGAGTTTCTGCTCATTCAGAAACTCGTTGGGCCGGTACTCACAGTTCAGGATCTTGGTTTTCAGGTATTGATAAGCCTGTAGCTTCAGGCTCAGCTTGGACTGGGTTTCCATTTCTTTCATAGGCGGTCGTACTCCTAAAATTCTCCATACAAATGCGGCAGCCTGTTCGCGGCCTGCCGCCCGGCTTCTTCCTCGGGCATCGTCTTGTATCCCGTCTGCCATCCAACATTTCTCACTAATATATTATTTCACATAAGTGCATTTTTACAAGAGTTTTGAGAAAACTTTGATGTGTTTTCCGTTTTGACCAAAGATTTTGCGTCATTTTGCCAATTGTGACAAGGAATTTTGTGCTTGTCACCAAATTCGGGCTGGCTGGGCCTTCCTTTTGCATCCCACACAAAAATATGCTACAATAGGTCAAAACAGTTCTCATTCAGAAAGGAAGCGTTCTTTTCCATGGCACGGAGCGACGGCTACAATACCAAGACCCGCCAGCTGATTTTGGATTATCTCATCAACAACCGGCAGCACGCAGTCAGTGCCTCCAACATTCTGGAGCATCTGGAGGAGCAGGGTGCCAGCCCCAACCCCACCACCGTGTACCGCTACCTCGACAAGCTGGCCGGGGAGCAGCGCATCATGAAATATGTGGCCGACAAGGGCGAGAAGGCCGTGTTCCAGTATGTGGACGAAGGCCGCCACTGCCGGGAACACCTGCACCTGAAGTGCGTGCAGTGCGGCCGCATCTACCATCTGGACTGCCACTTCATGGACGAAGTGCGGGCCCATCTGATGGCCGAACACGGCTTTACGTTGCAGTGTGAGGGCAGCGTTTTGTACGGATTGTGCCGCCACTGCGCACAAAATGCCCCACAGCCGGAGCAAACCGCACAAAATGTTCCTGCTGTGTTGACACGGGCAAAAGCCGTGATACAATGCAGGCAGAAAAAGCGTTGAACGGGAAAAGTAAGGTTTCAAGGTTCTTTGCAGAGAGCGCAGGCCGGTGGAAGCTGCGCAGAGAACGAAGCCCGAATGAACACCCGTGAGCTTCCCCTGAACCCGCCGGGCGCGCAGTAGGGCAGACGTGCGCCGCTCGTTATCGCGGCAGTGCTTTCAACGGGGAGAGCGCACAAAGTGACTGGCATACTCTGTGTGCCGGTAATTTAGGTGGCACCACGGATACGGCAGCATATTCGTCCTAGCAAAACGGGATGAATGCGCTGCCGTATTTTTATTCACCAAGGAAAAAAGAGGGGTAAGAAATATGTGTTGTGTGATGGGCTACACCGGGCACGATCTGAGTGCCGCCAAGTTCAAAGAATATCTGCTGCGCACCGTGATGCGCGGCCCGGACGACCAGCGGGTGGTGGAAGGCCCCTTTGGCCTGATGGGCTTTGGACGTCTGGCCATCATGGGTCTGACGCCGGAGGGCATGCAGCCGTTCTACCGCGGTGCCGACTGCGTGGTGTGCAACGGCGAACTGTACGGCTTCCGGTTTGAGAAGGAGATCCTCAAGCGCCGGGGCTACAAGTTCCAGTCCGACTGCGACTGTGAGATCCTGCTGCCGCTGTACTACGAGTATGGTCTGGACATGTTCCGCCACATGGACTCCGAGTTTGCACTGATCCTGTACGATTCCCGCAAGGACCGGCTCATTGCCGCCCGCGACCCCATCGGCATCCGGCCGCTGTTCTACGGCTACTCCAAGTCCAGCCACCAAATCGCTTTTGCATCCGAGATGCAGAACCTGATCGGCTGGTGCGATGACATCCGGCCCTTCCCCATTGGCAGCTACTACTGCGACGGCCGCTTTGTGCGCTATGAGGACATTGCCGACGTGCCCGCTCCCATGCAGGATGACATGGACACCGTGCTGACCAACATCCGCGAAAAGCTGATCGCCGGTGTGGAAAAGCGTCTGGACGCCGATGCCCCGGTGGGCTTCCTGCTCTCCGGCGGCCTGGACTCCTCGCTGGTGTGCGCCATCGCCGCCAAGAAGCTGGGCAAGCCCATCCGCACCTTTGCCATCGGCATGGACACCGACGCCATCGACCTGAAATATGCCCGTCAGACCGCCGATTATCTGGGCAGCGAGCACCACGAGATCATCATCAACCGCGACATCGTGCTGCAGAACCTGGAAGAGGTCATCCGCCTGCTGGGCACCTGGGACATCACCACCATCCGCGCCAGCATGGGCATGTACCTGCTGTGCAAGGCCATCCACGAGCAGACCGACGTGCGGGTGCTGCTGACCGGCGAGATCTCGGACGAGCTGTTCGGCTACAAATACACCGACTACGCTCCCACCGCCGACGCCTTCCAGCAGGAGAGCCAGAAGCGCATCCGGGAGCTGTACATGTACGACGTGCTCCGCGCCGACCGCTGCATCTCGGCCAACAGCATCGAAGCCCGTGTGCCCTTCGGCGATCTGGACTTTGTGCGTTACGTCATGGCCATCGACCCGGAAATGAAGCTGAACCGTTACAACAAGGGCAAGTACCTTCTGCGCAAGGCCTTTGAGGGCGACTGGCTGCCGCCGGAGATCCTGTGGCGTGAGAAGGCTGCTTTCTCGGATGCCGTGGGCCACAGCATGGTGGACGACATCAAGGAGTACACCAACAGCCTGTACACCGACGAAGAGTTCCAGCTGCGCCGGGCCAACTACTCGGCTCACTGCATGCCCTTTACCAAGGAGAGCCTGTTCTACCGGGAGATCTTCGAGAAGTATTACCACGACCAGAGCCGTACCATCGTGGATTTCTGGATGCCCAACAAGGCATGGCCGGGCTGCAACGTCAGCGACCCTTCCGCCCGCGTGCTGGCAAACTACGGTGCCTCCGGTGTGTGATCCGTTTTCTTCACAGCAACAAAAAAGCCATGGCAGCTGCCATGGCTTTTTTGTTGTATTCACATCCGGATCTTCTGCGCTGCCCTTGCGATAGAGGCAAGCAGGGCCACCAGACGGGTCTCGTCCATCTGGCCGCAGTAGCTGGTAAAGGTGTAGTAGCACCCCTGCACGCAGAAGGACAGCACCACCTTGCGCACTACGTCGTTTTCAAAGGCGGGGTCGCTCTCGGCAATGCACTTGCGCAGCGCCGCCTCCACCCGGTTGATGAACAGCCCCTGCCGGGAATCTGCAAACAGAGTGTTAATCTCGTTCTGGTGCCGGACAAAGGCCCGGAACATCTCGCGGGCCAGCCACTCGGTACGCTCGCTCACATCCCGGGCGGTCAGGTTGGGCAGGCTTGCGACCACAGCCTCCACCATCTCGTCCTCCATGGCGTTGGCCAGGGCGTAGATGTCCTGATAGTGGGCATAAAAAGTGGATTTGTTGATGCAGGCCCGGTCGCACAGCTCCTTGACCCGGATTTTTTCCAACGGTTTTTCGGCCCGCAGCTCCATAAAGGCCTGCTTGATGGCGCGTTCCGTTTTTTCAATGCGAATGTCCAGAAAATCCACCTCTTTTACATTTAGGTTGGCTATCCAACGTTTTTCCACTTTTGCGGATAGACAAGCCCCACAGCGTTTTTTATACTGATTTTATCCGGAGCTGTCTGCCCCGCACGGTCATTCCCGGCGGTACAGCAGGCCCTGCCGGTCCAGTTCTGCGCGGATGCGCTCAAAGCTGGCCCGGTCCGGGCAGCGCAAAGTGTGCAGATGCACGCCGCCGGTCATCCGGCTCAGCAGGCTTTCCGGCGCACTGCGCGCCTGCACCAGAAAGGTGTCCACATCGTAGCGGCTGGCCAGATTCAGGTTCGCACGGATCTCGCCGTACAGGCTGTTTTCCACGGCCACATCCACGGCCACACCGCCCTGGTCCACAATGGTGTACAGCTCCCGGCGCATTTCGTCCTCGGTGCGGTGCACGCAGGCCAGGATGCCGGTATAACCTTTCTCTGCCGGGTGCAGCTGGTAGCCCCGCGGCGTCGCGTCGATCTGCGCCCCGCCTGCACGCAGCAGTGCCACGTCCCCCACCACGATCTGCCGTGAGACCCCCAGCTCAGCGGCCAGTGCACTGGCACTTACCGGGTTCTGGGCACCGCTCAACCGGGTCAGGATGCATTCTCTGCGCTGTGCTGCGTTCATCTTTTGTCAGGCTCCCCTTCCGTTTTCCGACGTTGCTGCCCCTATTGTAGCAAAACCGGCCGCAATGTGCAAGCCGCTTACTTTTTCAACCGCAGGATGGTGGCATAGTTGGAAGGCAGCTGCACCTTCATGCGGCCCCAGTCGAAGCTTATCATCACCGGCTGCGCGCCCACGGTATCGGCCAGCAGATCCTCGGCCGCATTGGCCTCCACCGGCAGCTGGAATTCCAGCTGCGCCGGGCTGTCGCCGTTGTTCAGCACCGCCACAAGGGCTTCGCCGTCCAGCACACGGGCGTAGGCGTAACACTGGGTGGTGAGGTGCAGTTCCTTGAACTCGCCCCAGGTCAGGGCTGGTTCCTCGGCCTTCAATTTGCCCAGTGCCGCATATACGCTGGTGACCGGGTTGGTGGTCAGGGCATCCTTGTAGTCCTCCAATTCCAGGCAGGGGCGCAGGGGCCAGTCGCTGCCCCACTCTTTTTTGCCCTCGATGCCAAACTCCGAACCATAATAGATGGACGGAATGCCCCAAAGGGTATATACTAGAATCGCAATGTGACGGATGTGTTCCCGGTTGCGCAGCTTGTTGGGCAGGCGCTCCACATCGTGGTTGTCCGAGAAAAGATACAGCCGGGTGTCGTGGCACAGCCCCTGCAGACGGCGCATGGTGTGGGCGATCTCGAAATAGTTGTGGTCGTTGTGGCCGCTCCATAGGCCCTTGTGCAGCTCGTAGTTGGTCACAGAGTGCAGCATTTCGGGGTTTGCCCAGCGGCTGTAGTCCCCGTGGATCACCTCACCCATGAGCCAGAACTCCGGTTTGATCTCGTTGGCCAGACGGCGCAGCCCGCACATGAAGTCAAAGTCCAGCACGTCGGCTGCATCCAGCCGGATGCCGTCGATGTCAAACTCGTTGACCCAGTAGCGGATGGTGTCGAAGTGATAGTTCTGCACCTCCGGGTTGCGCTGGTTCAGCTTGACCAGCAGGTTGAAGCCGCCCCAGTTGCCGTAGGAAAAGCCGTCGTTGTACTCGTTGTTGCCCCAGAAGTTCACATCACAGAACCAGTCCTTATAGCGGGCGTTCTCGCGGTTGGCCTTCAGGTCCTGGAAGGCGAAGAAGTCGCGGCCCACATGGTTGAACACGCCATCCACGATGACATGCTGGCCGCGGGCGTGGCAGTTGGCCACGAACTCCTTGAACTCTTCGTTGGTGCCCAGACGGCGGTCCACCCGGCGGTAGTCGATGGTATCGTAGCCGTGGGAGCCGCTCTCAAACAGCGGGCCGATATAGATGGCGGTGCAGCCGATGTCTGCTGCATGGGCCGCCCAGTCGTTCAGTTTTTGGAATGCACCCGGGGTGGGCTGGCCGTCATTTTCGTGCGCGCAGCCGCACAGCCCCAGAGGATAGATGTGATAGAATACCGCATTGTCATACCAAGCCATTGTTGAATACCGCTCCCTCTTTGCAAATAATCTCCTGCCGCCGTTCGGTCAGCGGCAGGATTAGTATAACACAAAATCTAACAAATATGTGAATTTTTGCCTATTTTTGTCAAGATTTGCCAAGAATACCGGCTACAGTGCCGGTTATAAACCATTTTCCTTGGATAAATTGCCCAATTGCAGCACCGCAGCTGCCGGTGCTGCCCATCATACACAGGAGGAGATCTTTGCATGAATTACCCTGCCATTCCCCGTGAATTTTTCAATGGAGACTGCTTCGACGCCTACCGCATTCTGGGCGCACATCCCTGCACGGCCCCGGACGGTGCCGAGGGCTGGCGGTTTGCGGTCTGGGCCCCCGGTGCCACCGCCGTGGAGGTGTGCGGCGGCTTTGACGGCTGGGAAGCCGGTGTGCCCATGGAGCGCGCCGAGACCGGCGTGTGGAGCGCCTTTATCCCGGGCCTGGCCGAGGGTGATCTTTATAAGTACCGCGTCCACGGAGCCGACGGCAGCGTGGTGATGCGCAGCGACCCCTATGCCTTTTCCACCGAGCTGCGCCCCGGCACGGCCAGCCGTCTGGCAAAGCTGGATTTTGCCTTTGACGACCATGCCTGGATGGAGCGGCGCGACAAGTGCCGCAACCGCCCGCTGAACATCTACGAGCTGCACGCCGGGAGCTGGAAGCACAAACCCGGCAGCACCCAGCCCGACGGCTCGGACGGCTGGTACAACTACGAGGAGCTGGCCAAGGAGCTGATTCCCTGGCTGCTGGACCATCACTTTACCCATGTGGAGCTGCTGCCGCTGGCCGAACATCCCTTTGACGGCAGCTGGGGCTACCAGACCACCGGATATTTCTCGGTGACCAGCCGCTACGGCACCCCGGCCCAGTTCGCTGCCTTCGTCAACGCCTGCCACCGCATGGGCATCGGCGTCATCATGGACTTTGTTCCGGTGCACTTTGCCGCCAACGCCGACGCACTGGCCAAGTTCGACGGCACCCACCTGTACGAGTACGACAGCGACGTGGGACAGAGCGAGTGGGGCACCTGCAACTTCAACTACTACCGCCGGGAGGTATGCAGCTTCCTGAGCAGCGCCGCCGGGCTGTGGATGGATGTGTACCACTGCGATGGCATCCGCATGGACGCCATCTCCCGCGCGCTGTACTGGCAGGGCGACCCCAACCGCGGCGTGAATCAGGGTGCGGTGAACTTCCTGCGCAGCCTGAACCACGGGCTGAACAAGCGCTGGCCCACCGGCATCTACATGGCCGAGGACTCCACCAATTTCCTCAAGGTCACCGCCCCCACCCGCTACGACGGTGTAGGCTTTGACTACAAGTGGGACATGGGCTGGATGCACGACACGCTGGACTATTTCGCTACCCCCTTCGGGGAGCGGCCGAACGCCTACGGTAAGCTGCTGTTCAGCATGCATTACTTCTACAACGAACTGTATCTGCTGGCCCTGAGCCACGACGAGGTGGTGCACGGCAAAAAGACCATCATCGACAAGCTGTGGGGCACCTACGCCGAAAAGTGCGCCCAGCTGCGCACCCTCTATTTCTATATGTATATGCATCCGGGCAAAAAGCTCAACTTCATGGGCAACGAGCTGGGGCACTTCCGCGAGTGGGACGAAAAACGGGAGCTGGACTGGGATCTGCTCAAGTATCCCTTCCATGACGCTTTCCAGAAGTATTTCGCCCGCCTGAGCCTGGTATACGCCACCGAGCCCGCCCTGTTTGACGGCGAATACAACCCCGACTGCTTTGAGTGGGTGGCCAGCGAGAGCTGCACCGAGGGCGTCTACGCCTGGCTGCGCAAGGGCCGGGGCCAGAACCTGCTGTGCATCATGAACACCCAGGACCACGCCCACAAAAAGTTCCCGCTGTACCTCAAGTTCCCCTGCTCTGCGGAGCTGGTGCTGGACACCGAGGCTGCCGAGTGGGGCGGTGCCCACAAGGGCCGCCGCAAGCTGCACTTCCACACCACCGACGGCGGCGTGTACGGCCGGGATTACACCCTCACCGTGGACCTGCCCGCCATGGGCAGCTTCCTGCTGCGCCTGACCCCGGAGGCCCCCAACCCGGACGCCGCCCGCATCAGCGCCAACAAGGCCATGGCCCAGAAGCGCCGTACCGCCCGCGCTAAGAATTCCAGTAAGTAATATTTGTGTCGAAATGTCCCGTGTGCTTTGAAAGCAGCGGGGCATTTTTGGTTTTGCCTCCGCTATGGCTGGACAGTGCCCCCTGTGGTTTGCTATACTGTAAGCTATGAATTTATGCTGTGTGCATCGCGCATTTTTATAAGGAGGATTTTTTCTCATGTCAGCAACTCTTTCCAAGCTGCGCACCTCGTGGGTAGGCAGGGCCCTGCTGGCCTATGCCGTGTCCGCACTGGCGCTGGTGGTGCTGGGCCTTGCCGCCCCCGGCAGTGCCGTATTTTTCCCGCTGGTGAGCCTGTGGTGCAACCTGGCCCTGTTCGGGCTGGTGCTGGTGGTGCTGCGGCTGGCGGACGTGAAGTTCGACCTGTTCCACTGGGCTGTGATCATCGGCTTCTGGGCCGCGGCGCTGCTCTACTTCTACTGGGCCGAGACCCGCCGCAGCTTCGTGTACATCTGGGACTACGTCAACTACATCAACAAGCAGTACAACGCCGAGGCCGCCTTTCTTCAGGGCCCGGCGGTCGGCTTCCATTTCATTCTGGACTCTCTGGCTGAGGACTATACCAACTTCAACACCCTGTTCATCGAGTTCCCGTTCTGCCTGACCGACCGCACCGGCGACAGCTTTGCGATCTGTCAGGTGTTCAGCATCGTGCCCATGCTGCTGCTTTTGCTGGCCGGTCTGGTGGTCAAAGTGGGCCAGATGCTGCAGGTGAAAAACCGCTTCTGGTATTTTCTCATCGGTCTGTCCTGGACCTTTACCTACCCGTGGCTGCGCATGAGCGCCGTGCTGAGCCAGCCGGACTGGTTCGGCCTGATCTTCGCCTTCAGCATCCTGCTGCTCACGCTGGATTTCCGGTTTGAAAAGCTGGACCTGCCCCGGTTCGGGCTGCTGTTCCTGGCCACGGCGGCCATCATCCTGTCCCGCCGGTGGTATCTGTACTTCGTGGTGGGCTACTACTTTGCCTACGCCGTGCTGGTGCTGGTGAGCAGCGCCCGCATTGCCAAAGTGGGCCGCAGGCAGGATGCCCTGCTGCAGGTGCGCAACCTGATCCTGTTCGGCCTGATGTCCATGGTGGCCATGGTCATCCTGCTGTGGCCCTTGGTGAGCCACATTCTGGGCTACGACTACGCCGACCACTATTCCTACTACAACGGCGGCGGCATGGTCACTGAAACCTACCTGCAATGCGCCCGCATGGGCCTGATGAACCTGGTGCTTATGGGCATGGGCCTGTGGTTCTGCTTCAAGCGCAGAAAGATGCCTGCTCTGCCCTGTCTGGCCGGGCTGGAGATCCTGCTGAGCATGGTGCTGTTCACCCGGGTGCAGACCACCGGTTCCCAACATATGCTGCTGTTTTTACCCGGCTGGTTCCTCCTGTTCCTGATCGGTGCCGCAGCCCTGGCAGAGGGCATGAACCGCCGCCGGAACCTAAAGATCGGCTTCTGGCTGTTCACCATCGCCTTTGCCACCTCGGTGCGCTGCTCCCCCCTGACCACCGTGGCTCTGCCGGATTTTCTCATCGGCCGCACTCTTCTCTCGGCTTCTCCGCAGGAGAGCGCCCGCGATTTTGCCGCCATTGATGACCTGGTCTATGACCGCAAGGATCTGCCGCAGATCAAGGCCATTGCCAGCTGGATCGACACCCACTGTGCCGATGGCGAAATCGCCTACATGATCCCCCACGACACGCTGTACTGCCCGGACCACTTCAAGAACTGCCTGCTGCCCCAGACCCCCATCAACGGCAAGCTGGCCTTTGGCTTCTCGGTGCCTGGCACCCACTACTTCCCCATGCAGTTCTTTGAGGCAAAATACGTTCTCACCGCCGATCCTTTCCCGCTGACTCATGTAAATGACCCTGAGAACGAGATGTCCCACAAGCTGAACGACATGTTCCTGGCCGTGCGCGACGAATACTTCGCACTGGAAGAGACCTTTGACATGGGCAACGGCACCACCTTTACCATCTGGCGGCGCACTGTAGCCCCCAGCCGCGCCGAGGTGGAGTATTACCTCAGTGCCTTTACCAAAGAAGATGCCAAATACCCTGAGATGTTCTCTCAGGTCGCCGAAAACTGGCTTGCTGCCCGCGGGCTGTAAGCGCTTACTGGAATGGAGGTTCCCTGCCATGGAACAAACCGCAAATGCTCTGCCGCCGGTCACGCTGGGGCAGTACAAGGGCCTGCCGGTCACCCGCCGGGTGCGCCCGGTGACCGAAGCCGCCGTTGCTTCTGAACTGAAAAGCCTTGCCCGCCGTCATGCGCCTTTCTGCGCCACCAGTGCCCCCGCTGCCCGGGGGATGCGGGTCACGCTGGATTTTGAGGGCTTTCTGGACGGCGCGCCCATCCCGGACAGCCGCATGGAACAGGTGACCGTGACACTGGGCACCGCCCAGCTCATGCCTGCCGCCGAGCAGGCCGTGTACGGTCACTGCGCCGGAGAGACCTTCCGCTTTGATTTCACCTACCCGGACGAGTTCCGCGTGCCGGAGCTCTCCGGCAAAACGGCGCAGTTCGAGATCTGCCTGCACACGGTGGAGCAGAAGCAGGAACCCACCGTGGACGATGCCCTGGCCCAGCGGCTGGGCTTTGCCACGCTGGACGCCCTGCGGGAGAGCATCCGTGCCAAGAAAGCGGCTTCTCACGAGGCCAACGCTGACCGTCTGGCTGAGGCTGCCCTGCTGGACCTGGCCGGGGCCAACCTGACCGTGGAGCTGCCTGCTGCCGTGCTGGACCAGAACGCCGACCACGCGCTGCAGCAGCTGAAGGATAAGCTTTCCCGGAGCCGCTTCTCGCTGGAGCTGTACTGCCAGGCCAACAACACCACGCCGGAACAGCTGCGGGCCGGCTATCGCCAGGACGCCGCACGCCGCATGCGCGCAATGCTGGCCGTGCCGGCCATTGCACGGGCCGAGAACATCACTGTGAGCAATGAGGAAGTGGACGCCGAATACGCCCGTCTGGCCCGGCTGCACGGCAACCCGGAGGAGGAGATCCGCCGGGTTCTGGCCCGTGATGCTGTGGCCGCCGCCCTTACCAACCAGAAGGTCCAGCGCTTTCTGCTGGACCATGCAGCTGTCACGTCGATCGTAGAAAAGGAGTGATCGTATGGGCTTTTTTACAAGAGCTGCGATGGATGCACTGATGAAAACCACCCATCCGGAGATCAACCGCCGCCAGTGCTGGAACCTGCACCCGCACCGCAAATCCTGCACGGCCTGCAAGGATATCTGCCCCTACGGCGATCAGATCTTTACCCGTCCCAACCTCGTCAAGGACTGGGACCCCTGCACCGACTGCGGTCTGTGCGTCTCCGTATGCCGCAGCCGCTGCATCTCCCCCTCGCCGGAGCAGGTGGAGCGCGACACCTCTGCCGCCGACACCGACAACGATACCATCTGGATCGGCTGTGAGAAGTCGGCCCGCAAAAACTCCATGGTGCGCGCCTGCATCGCGTCCCTTTCCTGGGAGGCGCTGGCCTATCTGGCCCTGAACAAAAAGATCGTGCTGGACCTGACCCCCTGCGGCGAGTGCGAGAACGACACCTGCGCCGACCAGCTGCGGGCCGAGCTGACCCGCCTGGTGGAGTTCTTCGGGGAAACGATGTTTGAGGCCCGCTTCACGCTGGCCTATGAGCCGGACGAAGCCCCCTACCACGTCAAGGAGCTCACCCGCCGCGAGATGTTCGAGCAGGTGGGCCACGGCTCCAAGAGCGGCACCAAACAGCTGCTGCGCATGCTGCCCGGCCTGCGCGCCGACGAGGACGGCGGTGCAGACTTCCGCCTGCTGCTGCACCAGCGCACCAGGCAGCTCAAGGCCGCCATGCCGGACAATCCCCTGCACTACGGCTGCTATCTGCCCAGCTTCACCGACAAGTGCTTTGCCTGCGGCAAGTGCGAAAAAGCCTGCCGTGCAGGTGCCCTGAAGCAGGAGGACCTGCCGGACGGCCAGACCCGCATGGTAGTCACCCCGTGGAAGTGCAGTGAGTGCGGCGTGTGCGTGGCGGCCTGCTCCAACAAGGGGCTGGACGGCATGAAGCTGCGCCAGCTCACCACCCTTGGCCCGGTGAGCCTGCACAAGTGCACCAAGACCCTGTGCAAGAACTGCGGCAAGCCCATTGCTCCGGACAGCGCCGAGGGCCTGTGCTCGGTGTGCCGCATCAAGGAGCGCACCAAACAGCGGCAGGAAGAAGCCCGTGCCCGCGCACAGAAGCTCAAGGAAGAGCGGGAGGCCAAAAAGGCCGCCGAGGAAGCCGCCAAGGCGGCAGAGCAGGCAGCTGCCCCGGCTGCAGAACCTGCCGTGGAGGCTGCTGCTCCCGCCGCACCGCAGTCCGTGGCTGCCATGCTCACCGATGAGGCTGCCGCTGCTGCCGGTGCGGAAACTGCCGCCGCTGTGCCCAAAACCGATTGACGCCGCGCGGATTCAATGTTATACTTGCGTTGGTTACCCGTTGGTAGCTGTACGCTGTTACAAAGAGGTAACGGATGGATTCCGTTGCCTCTTTTTTCGGTTTGTGCCTGCGGGGCAATTTCATCCGATCCAGACCCGAATCTGAAAGAAAGAGGGATTTTTTTATGCGTCATACCATTACCCGCCGCCAGTTCCTGAAAGCCGGCGGCGCCGCTGTTGTTTCCACAGCGGCAGCCGGCCTGCTGAGCAGCTGCGGCGGCTCGTCCGCTTCCGGCAGCTCCACCGGCGGCTCCGGCAGCAGCACCTACACCCTGCTGTACTCCCGTCAGCCCGCCACCCTGAACTATCTGATCTGCTCCGCAGACCCGGACCTGTACCACGGCACCCAGTGCGTGGACACGCTGGTGGAGTACGACAACCGCGGCAAGACCCGCGAGGGTCTGGCCACCACCTGGGAGTGGGATGCGGATACCCTGACCTGGACCTTCCACCTGCGGGACGAGAACTGGGTGGACTGCAACGGTGAGGTGCTGGGCCCGGTCACCGCACAGGACTTCGTGGATGCGCTGCAGTATGTGCTCACCCCGGCCTATGCATCCTCCACGGCCAGCCTGGTCACCCCCTATGTGGCCGGTGCCGAGGATTACTACAACTATCTGTTCTACAAAGCCAGCGCCGAGAACGGCACCGTGGCCGAGGACGGCACCACCTACACGCTGGAAGCCGACGGCTCGGTGACCGCCGCAGCCGCCGATGGCACCACCACGAGCTATGCTCCCGTGGATTTTGATACCGTGGGCGTCAAGGCCGTGGACGAGCACACCCTGACCTATACGCTATGCTTCGACTTTCCCGGTTTTGTCAGCCTGCTGAGCTACGCTCCCTACGAGCCGGCCTACGGTCCCCTGCTGGAAGAGCTGGGCGACCAGTTCTGCACCAGCGCCGAGACCGCCTGCAGCTGCGGCGCGTTCTATCTGGCGGAGTATGTGCCGCTGGAAAGCTGGGTGATGAAGAAAAATCCCGAAAACTACGACAAGGACAACGTCTACATCGACACCATCCGCTACATCTACAACCAGGAAGAGCTCATCAGCGGCCCGGAAATGGTCCGGCGCGGCGAGATCGACCAGGCCACCATCAGCTCCGACATCCTCGACAGCTGGCTGTCCGACGACACCACCAAGGATATGGTGTCCATGGAGCGCCCGGAGACCGGCAAGAGCTACTTCTACATCTTCAACTTCCTGCCCTACGCCCACGAGTTCTCCAACTGGAACGTCACCGGCGTGGACGCCCAGTATGAGCCGGACAACTGGGCCAAGGCGGTCAACAGCACCAACTTCCGCAAAGCCTTCCTGTACGCCATCAATCCGTCGGTCACGCTGGCCGTCACTGCCCCGGAAGGCTACGACAACTACAAGCTGCACACCATCACCCCGCCGTCCTTCTGCGCCAACAGTCAGGGCGTGGACTACACCGAATGCGGCGATCTGGCCAACCTGTCCGACTTCTTTGACGAGGCAAAGGCCAAGGAATACCGCGACGCCGCTGTGGAAGAGCTGACTGCCGCCGGAGTCACCTTCCCCATCAAGGTGCAGTACCCCTACAACCCCGCCGTGGTGGACTGGGACAAGCAGTGTCAGGTGTTCAAGCAGCAGGTGGAGGGCGTTCTGAACGACGGCTTCGACTTTATCAACATCATCATCACCCAGGGCCCTCCGACAACTTCCTGAACGCCGTGCGCCGTGTGGGTGCCTATGAGCTCATGTCCTACTACTGGGGTGCCGACTACTCCGACCCGAGACCGAGGTGTACCCTTCTATCAGGAAGCCGGCGACCGCGGCACCTGCTATGCGTTCCTGCGCACCGGCGTAGAGGACGGCATCATCACCGGTGAGACGGCCGAGTACGTCATGACCTACATGAGCATGGTGGAAAGGCCAAGGCCATCACCGAGGATCTGGATGCCCGGTACGAAGCCTTTGCCAATGCCGAGGCCTATCTGATCCAGAATGCCCTGGTGGTGCCGCTGGGCCTGCCCGTGCCGCCGTACATTGCCACCCGCCTGAACCTGTGGAGGGTCAGTACGCCCCACCGGCCTTTCGTCTAACCGCCTGAAGGGCGTGCACATCCTGGATCACTACGTCTCCATGGACGAGTACGACCAGAACCGGGACGCTCGGTAAATCATTCTGAATATCCTCCGCTTCGCTCTGGATATTTTCAGCGGAAATATTTCTTTGCAACTCGGAAAAATCTGCCGATTTTTCCGAGTTGCTTTTCAGGAACTCCCTCAGTCATGGCGCAGCCGTGACTGAGGGAGTTCCCACCGCCTTTCAACAGCTTTTCTCAAAAATTTTCAAATCACTTTTCAAACTTAAGAAATTGCGGTATTCTATTCTTATCTGTATTTCAAAAGAAAGAGAGGTGCACACTATGGTGCAATATCTCGCAAAGCGCATCGGGCGTCTCTGCTGACGCTGTTCATCATTGTAACGCTGGTGTTCTGCCTGCTGCGGCTCATGCCGGTGGAAGGCTATTTTGCAAACTACGAAAAAATGACCGCGGCCCAGATCCAGGCGGGTCTGCAGTCCATGGGCCTGCTGGACCCGCTGCCGGTGCAGATCGGCCGGTTCTGGAAAGACGCCCTGCACGGTGACCTGGGCGTGAGCCACATCTACAAGGTCAACGTGCCGGTAACCGAGATCCTGGCCCAAAAGCTGCCCATCTCCATCCAGATGGGCGTGCTGGCTATGCTGCTGAGCCTTGTGCTGGGCATCCCGCTGGGGCTTGTCATGGGCCGGTGCAAGAACCGCTGGCCCGACAAACTGGGCACAGCCCTCATCGTGCTCATCCAGGCCGTGCCGGCTGCCGTGTACTTTTTGTACATCCAGATGTACGGCACCTCCGTTCTGGGGGTGGGCCTGCTGTTCGACGCCGCCAACTGGCGCTACTGGGTGCTGCCGGTGTGCAGCATGAGCCTGGCAAACCTGGCCTTCTACGCCATGTGGCTGCGCCGCTATATGGTGGACGAGAGCAACAAGGACTACGTCAAGCTGGCCCGTGCCAAGGGTGTGAGCGAAAGCAATATCGCGCTGCATCATGTGTTCCGCAACGCCATGGTGCCGCTGGTGCAGTACATTCCCTCGGCGTTCCTCAACACGGTGGTGGGCTCCATTTACATTGAGAGCCTGTACAGCATCCCCGGTATGGGCGGACTGCTGGTGACCTGCGTGCAGCGCCACGACAACACCATGGTGCAGGGCATCGTGCTGCTGTACGCCTGCGTGGGCATCGTGGGCCTGATCCTGGGCGATGTGCTCATGGTGCTCATTGATCCCCGCATCAACTTTGGCAAGAAAGAAGGTGGCCGCTGATGCTTTCGTTCCTGAAACGGGAAAGATCCAAAAAGCTGGAAAACCAGCTCAACACCCTGCAGAAGGAAGGCCCTGCTGCCTGGGCAGACCTGCCGGAGGACGAACTGTTCACCCCCGCCGGGTTCCACGCCGAGCAGGCCGAGGCCACGGCCAGCTCCAACTACAGCTACTGGGGCAGCACATTCCGTGCTTTCTTCAAGAATAAGGCAGCCGTGGCCCTGCTCATCGCGCTGGTGGCCGTGGTGGCCTTTGCCTTTCTCCAGCCTTATCTGCCGGGGCAGGCAGACCCCAACCTCTGCGCCGTGGACCCCGTCACCGGCATCCAGTACCGCAACATCGCTCCCGGGCAGGACGGCTTTATCTGGGGTTCCAACTCCATCGGGCAGGACCTGTGGGCTCGCATCTGGGCCGGTGCCCGCACCAGCCTGACCATTGCCTTTTTCGTGGCTCTCATCGAAGCCGTGGTGGGCATCACTGCCGGTGTGCTGTGGGGCTATGTGCGCGGGCTGGATTTTCTGTTCACGGAGCTGTACAACATCTTTGACAACATTCCCACCGCCATTGTGCTGATCCTCATCTCCTATGTGGCCTCCCCCAGCATCTGGACCATGATCCTGGGCATGTCCATCAAGGGCTGGATCGAGATGGCGCGGTTCATCCGCAACCAGATCCTCATCATCCGTGACCGTGACTACAACGTTGCCTCCCGCTGCATCGGCACCCCCACGGTGCGCATCGTGCTGCGCAACCTGCTGCCGTATCTGGTGTCGGTGATCATGCTGCGCATGGCCCTCACCATTCCGGAAGCCATCGGCAACGAGGTGTTCATCACCTACATCGGCCTGGGCCTCTCGGTGGAGACGCCCTCGCTGGGCAATCTGGTCAACGACGGCCGCAAGGTGATGATGCAGGCCGGTCTGCGCTACCAGCTGCTCTACCCCACCTTGATTTTGAGCTTTGTCACCATTGCGTTCTATCTGATCGGCAACGCGTTCTCGGACGCCGCCGACCCGAAGAACCACCTGCAGTAAGGAGGAATGCATGATGAACGAAAACGACTGCATCCTCTCGGTGCGGGGGCTGGATATCCGGTTCAACCTGCGCGGCCGGGTGCTGCACGCCATCCGCGGCATCGACCTGGACCTGTACCGGGGCGAAGTGCTGGCCGTCGTGGGCGAGTCCGGCTCCGGCAAGAGCGTGTTCACCAAGAGTTTCATGGGCCTGTTGGACACCAATGGCTCCATCACCGGCGGCACCATCGACTACTGCCCTACCCCCGGCGCAGAGCCGGTGCGCCTGTCCGGCCTGAAAACCGGGAAGGACTGGCTACGCATCCGGGGCCGCGAAATTGCCATGATCATGCAGGACCCCATGACCAGCCTGAACCCGCTGAAAACCATCGGCGACCAGATTTTGGAGGCCGTGACCCTGCACCAGGGCCTGAAGGGCACCGAGGCCAGGGCCAGAACACTGGAATACCTGCGGGACGTAGGCATCTCTGACCCGGAAGTGCGTTTTAAGCAGTACCCCCACGAGTTCTCCGGCGGCATGCGTCAGCGCGTGGTGATCGCCATTGCGGTGGCCTGCAGCCCGAAGATCCTGATCTGTGACGAGCCCACCACCGCGCTGGATGTGACCATTCAGGCTCAGATTTTGCAGCTGCTCAAGGAGCTGCGGGCCAAGTACCACCTGACCATCGTCATGATCACCCACGACCTGGGCGTCGTGGCCAACATTGCCGACCGGGTGGCCGTGATGTACGCCGGCGACATCGTAGAGATCGGCACCGCCGACGAGATCTACTATGACCCCCGCCACCCCTACACCTGGGCTCTGCTGTCCAGCATGCCCCAGATGGGCATAAAAGGCGAGGACCTGTTCAACATCGTGGGCACCCCGCCCAACCTCTTTGCCGAGATCCGCGGCGACGCCTTTGCGCCCCGCAACCCGCAGGCACTGAAGATCGACTATGTCAAGCGCCCGCCGTACTTTGAAGTTTCGCCCACCCACAAGGCCAAGACCTGGCTGCTGGACCCCCGGGCACCCCACATCGAGCCGCCTGCTGCGGTGAAAAAACTGCAAAAGGAGGGCTTGTAAGATGGCCGAGGAAAAAGAAGTCCTTCTGGAAGTGAAGGACCTGAATGTGACCTACGGCTCCGGCCGCAAGGCCTTTGCCGCCGTACAGAACGCCAATTTCCAGATCTACAAGGGCGAGACCTTTGGTCTGGTGGGCGAGTCCGGCTCCGGCAAGACCACCATCGGCCGGGCCATCCTGCGCATTCTGCCCACCTCTGGCGGTGAGATCCTGTACAAGGGCCAGAAGATCAACGGCAAAATCCCGCGTGCGCTGGACAAGCAGATCACCCGTGAGATCCAGATGATCTTTCAGGACCCGCAGTCCTCGCTGAACGAGCGCGCCAAGGTGAGCTACATCGTGGGCGAGGGCCTGCAGAACGTGCGGCCCGACCTCTCCGCCGCCCAGCGGGAAGAAAAAGTGCGGCAGGCTTTGCTGGACGTGGGCCTGCTGCCGGAGTTTGCTTCCCGCTTTCCCCACGAATTTTCCGGCGGCCAGCGGCAGCGCATCGGCATTGCCCGTGCGCTGATCGTGGAGCCGGAATTCATCGTGGCCGATGAGCCCATCAGCGCTCTGGACATGTCCATCCGCGCCCAGGTGCTCAACCTGCTGCGCCGCCTGCAGAAGGAGCGCGGCATCACCTACCTGTTCATCGCCCATGATCTCTCGGTGATGCGCTACATTTCGGACCGCATCGCAGTCATCCACAAGGGCAGCATCGTGGAACTGGCCGACGCGGAGGAGCTGGTGGCCCACGCCATCCATCCCTACACCCGCAGCCTGCTGTCCGCCATCCCCATGCCGGACCCCCGCCGGGAGCGCAATAAAAAGCTGTTGGTATACGACCCCGCCATGCACGATTATTCCACCGAAGCGCCCCAGTGGCGGGAGCTACGCCCGAGGCACTGGGTTCTTTGCAGCGCCGCCGAGGCCGCGCAGTGGCTGCCGCAGGCCTGAGCTGCTTCGGGTCGCGATCCAACCACTTTACACAGCTTTTACCAGATGAACCGTTGATGGTTCGTCCTTTTTTGATTTCTCACAGTTTATTCATTGACATTCCGACTGCCGTCCACTACAATAGCGGTGGGCCGTTTTGGCCTTTTGCCTGTCAAAAAGTGTCCGGCAGAACATGCTTTTTCTGCCGTTTCTGGGAAAATGAAAGAAGAAGAATAAAAGAAAGGTCCTGAATCCTATGACGACTACACCACACGAACCCGTCTACGCATCCGTCGCAAAACCCTGGCTCAAATACTATGACCCCAAGTTCTTCGATCAGACGCCGCCCGAATGCAGCGCCTTCGAGTACGTCTGCCGCCAGAACAAAACGCACTTGACCGAGACCGCCATCACCTATTACGGCCGCAAGATCACTTATGCCGACCTCATTGTCAACGTCAAAAAGACGGCGGCGGCCTTCCGTGCCATCGGCATGAAAAAAGGCGACATTGCCACCGTGGTCAGCGTGATGACCCCGGAGGTCATCTATGCGTTCTATGCTGCCGACATGATCGGTGCCTCCCTGAATCTGGTGGACCCGCGCTATAGTGCTGAGGGCATCCATGATTACATCACCGAGGTGGACTCCCACCTGCTCATCTGCCTGAACGTGGTCTACGACCGCTGCCAGCAGGCTGCCAAGCGCACCAACGTGGAACGGGTGCTGGTGGTGTCCCCCGCCGACTCCCTGCCGCTGCATCTGGCCGTGGGCTACAAGCTGTCCACCCCCGACAAGAACCGCTATTCTTCCAACGTGATCCGCTGGAAGGATTTCATTGCCGCCGGTGAGGATAAAGACACCGGTGCCGAGCCTTACGACCCGAACCACACCTGCGTGGTGGTGCACACCGGCGGCACCACCGGCTCGCCCAAGGGCGTCATGCTGACCGATGTGGACTTCAACTCCATCGCACAGCAGTTCGGTGCTTACGAAAAGCTGTTCCGCCGCGGCCAGAAGCTGATGAACATCATGCCCCCGTTCATTGCCTATGGCTACGCCTGCGGCGTGCACCTGCCGCTGGTGCTGGGCCTTACCGTGATCATCATCCCCAATCTGGACCCTGCAAAGCTGGGTGCCCTGATCTGGAAGTACAAGCCGGAGCACATGTTCGGCGTGCCGGCCCACTACCAGCAGATGGCCTCTTCGCTGCTGCTGAAGAACAAGGATCTGTCCTTCATCCGCAACTATGCTGCCGGCGGCGACGCCATCACGGTGGGTGCCGAGCAGAGCGTGAACGACTTCCTGGCCGCTCACGGCGTGGAGTACGGCCTGGCCAAGGGCTACGGCATGACCGAGGTTTCTTCTGCCGCCACCGCTGCTTCCGGCCTTGCCAACAAGGTGGGCAGTGTGGGCATCCCGCTGGTGAACACCCTTGTGTCGGTGTTTGAGCCCGGTACCGACACCGAACTGCCCATCGGCGAGCGCGGTGAGCTCTGCATCTCCGGCCCTGCCATCATGAAGGGCTACTACGGCAAGCCCGCCGAAACGGCTGCCCTGCTGCGCCACCACTCGGATGGCCGCGTCTGGGCACACACTGGCGACGTCGGCTATATGGATGAGGACGGCTTCGTGTTCCTGGACTCCCGCATCAAGCGGCTGATCATCCGCCACGATGGCTTCAAGGTGTTCCCCTCCATGATCGAGAACGTCATCAGCCGCCACCCCGCCGTGCAGCAGTGCTCGGTGGTGGGCTGCACCGATAAGGACCATGTGCAGGGCCGCCTGCCCTTTGTGTATGTCGTGCTGGACCCCGCTGCTGACCACAAAAAGCGTCAGATCGTGCGGGAGCTGCAGCAGATCTGCAAAGAAGAGCTGCCGGAGTATGTGCAGCCGGTGGCCTACAAGTTTATCAGTGAGATGCCCCTGACCCCAGTGGGTAAGATCGATTACCGCAAGCTGGAAGAAGAGATCAGCCCCCGGGATTATTAAGCTCTGCCTGTTACGGTCGTGCCCTGTGCACGGCCGTTTTTGATTTATCCGACATTTTTTGAAAAACATGCCTTGACATTGCCCGGTTCTCTTTTTATGATAGAAGAAAACCCCATTGGTCAAAAAGGAGGAGCATTATGAAAAAACGCCTTGTCAGCCTGCTGCTGACCCTGGCTCTGCTGGTGCTGCCGGTGGTCTCTGCCGGGGCTGCCCAGCCAGACCCCACCCCGGTGCAGACCCAGACGGAAGCTGCGGAAGCAGCCCAGCACCAGTATTCCTACATTGCCCTGGGCGACAGCATCGTAGCCGGCATCGGCCTGCCGGATGCGGTCTACCAGCGGAACGGCCGGTACTACGATGTGTCCGGCAACTACCAGGGCTACTCCAAGGATTGCTATGTGGCCCGGGTGGCCGAGGACCTGGGCCTGAGCCGGGACCAGACCGCCAACTACGGAATGCCTGCCCTGATGAGCGGCGACCTGCTGGAGCTGGTGCGGACAGGCTCCTGCCAGAGTGCCAGCATCAATTTCTCTCTGCCTGACCTGCGCCAGGAGCTGAAGCACGCTCAGGTGATCACGGTGGAGATCGGTGCCAACGACGTACTGGTTCCTATCATGTACGGCATTTCCTCTGCCATGGGCGGCCCCCAGGTCTTTGAGGCCCTGCTGCCTATGCTGGAGGGCGACTTCCGCCAGATGGACGCCTCCTCCTTTGCCGCCCTCCGGGAGAACCTGGACTCTTTGAACATCACGGCTCAGCAGCGCAAAGCCCTGCTGAAGCTGCTGGACAGCGGCATTGCAGAGATCTGCACCCAGAGCCAGGCCTCTACCCTGGCCAACCTTGAGGCCCTGCTCCAGGAGCTGAAGGCCCTGAACCCCGACGCCCAGATCGTTCTGGTGGGCTACTACAATCCCGTTCCCCTGCTGCCGGCTCCTGCCAACCCCTTTGTCAAGCACTTCCGCACCCTGAACCGCTCGGTGCAGAAGCTGGCCCAGCAGTACGACGTGGCTTTTGCCTCTGCCGCCTACACCCTGGTGGCCAACGACGCCCACCCCACCGCCTGCGGCCACAAATATCTGGCACGTCAGATCCTGAAGGCTCTGGAAAAGTAATTTTTTCTGAGTTTGCCATATAAGGAGGTTCATTATGAAAAAACGTATTGTCAGCCTGCTGCTGGCAGCCGCCATGCTGGTGCTGCTGGCTGTGCCCGCCTTTGCGGAGGACGGGCACGCTTATACCTATGTGGCCCTGGGCGACAGCATCACCACCGGTGTGGGCCTGAAGGACACCCACTTTTCCAGCACCGCCAAGAGCTATGATGTGCAGGAAAACTACCATGATTACTCCAAAGACTGCTATGTGGCCCGGGTGGCCGACGCCCTGGGCCTGGACCGGGACCATGCCGTGAACTACGGGATGCCTGCTGCCATGAGCAGCAACATTCTGGACCTGGTCAGGACCGGCTCCACCGCCTCCGGTGTCGCCTACTACGACCTGCCCACCCTGCGGCAGGAGCTGGCAGACGCTGACCTGATCACCCTGCTCATCGGCTCTAACGACACTGTGCTTCAGCTCATGGGTGCCATGGGCAAAGCCACCAACGGCAAGGCCACCAAACTGCTGATCCCCCTGCTGACGGGCACTATGCGAGAGATGAATCTCCAGAACCTCCAGACCCTGAGAAAGGGCCTGGAAAACCTGGACCTGACCCCGGAAGAACTGAAGGCCGCCCTGAAGCTGCTGGATTCCGGCATGGAGGAGATCTGTGACCAGACCCGGGGCCAGACTGTGGCCAACGTGGAACAGATCCTTCAGGAGCTGAGAGCCCTGAACCCTGACGCCCAGATCATTCTGGTGGGTTACTACAATCCCCTGCCCTTCCTGCCCACCTACGGCAGACACTTCCGCCTGCTGAACCGCTCCGTCAAGGCCCTGGCCCAGCAGTACGGCGCAGACTATGTATCCATCCCCTATACCTCCATTGCCAACGACGGTCACCCCACGGTGTGCGGTCACAAGTACATCGCTCGCCAGATCCTGAAAGCCGTCCGCAAGTAAACGTTTCGTTTTTTCAAGGCCCTGCCTGTCCGGCAGGGTCTTTTTGCTTTCCTGCGTTTATTTCCGGCATTCAGCTTCAAAAGCTTCTATTTTGACAACTTTTTCCTGCGATTTTCCACGTTTTGTCAATTGACATTTCCCCTTCATTTCCTTATCATGGAAGCAGTTCCGCAGCCTTGAGATGTTGCGGGGAAAGAGGGAATGATGACCATGAAAACAAAACGCATTGCAAGCCTGCTGCTGTCGGCCGCGCTGCTGCTGTCGCTGGCCGTTCCTGCCTTTGCAGAGAACCCCACCACCGAAGAGACTGCTGAGCCGGAAACCGCCGTACAGGAAGCGGAGCCGGAAGCTCTTACCGAAGACGATGCTGTGGCGCCTGTTGCAGAGCCCACCGTCAAAAAAGAGTACACCTATGTCGCCATCGGTGACAGCGTGACCGCCGGCGTGGGCCTGAGCGGCCTGCAGTACAAGCTGGTACAGAACGGCTTCGATATGTCCGGCAATTACAAAGGCTACGATGGCCAGTGCTTTGTGGGCTATGTAGCCGACCAGCTGGGCCTGGATCGGGACCACGCCATCAACCTGGGCCTGCCCGCCGTGATGACCCGCGACCTGGCAGACCTGATCGAGACAGGTGCCATGCCGGCCATGAACCAGTATTCCGGCGTGCAGTATACCTCGGTGCCGGAGCTGAAGGAATATATCCAGAAAGCGGACCTCATCACCTTGCAGATCGGTGCCAACGACGCCCTGATCCGCACCATCGTGGCCCTGGGTGAGGCTACCAACTGGAAAAGTGAAAAGCTGGCCAACAGCATGGTCACCGGAATGTTCCGCAAGCTGACCCCGGACAACATCGACTACTTTATGGACTGCCTGAAGCAGCTGACCCTGACCCCCTCGGAGTTCCGTGCCGTGATGCACCTGCTGACCACCGGCATGAACCAGATCTGCACCTCCACCTACGCCGACACTGTGTCCCAGGTGGAACGAGTGATGAAGGACCTGCGTGAGCTGAACCCCGATGCCCAGATCATGGTGCTGAGCTACAACAACCCGGTGCCCCTGATGCCCTCCTGGAGCCGCCACTTCCGTCGGTTGAACACCGCCGTAGCCAAGCTGGCCGCCCAGTATGATGTGACCTATGTGCCCATCCCCTATACCCGCACCGCCAACGACGGCCACCCCACCGTTTCCGGCCACAAGTACATTGGCCGCCAGATCCTCAAAGCCGTCAATTACTGATCTATAAACATGCAGCAAAAAAGGGCCTGTCTCTTGTGAGACAGGCCCTTTTTTGGGGTTGCAGTTTGTTTTCTCAGCTCAGGCGGCCGCTTTCTACCGAGTAGGTCACATCGGCGGCAGCCATGGTGGACTTGCGGTGGGAAACCAGCAGCACCGTCTTGTCCCGGCACTCGGCCCGCACCGCCTTGAGGATCACGCCCTCGTTCAGGCTGTCGAGGTTGGAGGTAGGCTCGTCCAGCAGCAGGAAGGGTGCATCGTGCAGGAATGCCCGCGCCACACCGATGCGCTGCCGCTCGCCGCCGGACAAGGCCCCGCCCAGCTCACCCACGGGGGTGTCATACCCCTTGGGCAGGCTGCGGATAAAGCCATCCAGTGCGGCCTTTTTGCAGGCCGCTTCCACTTCTTCGCGGGTGGCATCCCGCTTGGCGATGCGGATGTTGTTCTCGATGGTGTCGTTGAACAGCTCCGTCTCCTGGGTCACAAGGCTCTCCTGTGCCCGCAAAGTGGCCGTGTTCACCCGGCGGATGTCCTCCTCGCCAAAGCGGATGGTGCCGGTGTTCACATCCCAGAAACGCATGAGCAGCCGCAGGAAGGTGGACTTGCCGCTGCCGGAGCGGCCGGTGATGCCCACGATCTTTTTTTCCGGGATGGTCAGGCTCAGGTCGTGCAGCACCTCTTCGTCCGCATAGGAGAAGCTCACATGCTCCGCCTGCGCCCCCGCAAAGGCCGTGTGGGCACCGTCGGTCACGTCGGCGGTCACAGGCTCTTCGTCCAGCAGGTCCAGCACACGGTCGGCGCTGGCAAACACCTGGGTCAGGCTGGCACCGAGGTTGGCCAGTGCCACCACCGGGCCAAAGGAGCTCAGAGCCGACAGGGTGCAGATGAGCACCCCTTCCACGCCCATCTGGCCGTTCCGGTACAGCTGCAGGCTCACTCCCAGCACCGCGATGACCGTAAACAGGATCAGGGTGTTGGTGATGGCCACGGTCAGGCCCTCGCGGTATTTCAGGGCCTTCTGCTTCTCGCCCAGTGTCTCGCTGTGGGCCGTGATGCCGGCCGCACGAGCGGCGGTGTCCTGATATTGCAGCGTATCACGCAGGCCGCGCAGGCTCTCCAGCACATAGCTGTTGGTGTCGGCCAGGGCCTGCCGGTACTCCCGGGCCACCTTGTCGCCGCGCTTTGCGCTCCACACCGGCAGGGCCACGCCCACCAGCAGGTACCCGGCCAGCAGCACCAGTGCGGGCAGGATGTGGTAACTGGCCACAAAACCGGTCATGCCGATGACACAGATGCAGGCAATGCAGATGGGCGAGATGGTGTGGGCGTAGAACACTTCCAGCGCCTCGATGTCGGCGGTGATCAGGGAGATCAGGTCGCCGCGGTCACGGCCCTCCAGCTTGGCCGGGGTCAAGCGGCGCAGCGCGCCGAATACCTGATCCCGGATGAGGGCCAGCAGCTTGAAAGCGATATAGTGGTTGGAAGCCTGCTCTGCATAGCGCAGGATGCCGCGCAGCAGGGCAAATACCAGAATGCAGGCAAAGGCAACGCCCACCGAGCGCAGCGGGCTGGCCAGCCCCAGCGCCCGCAGGATGCCAAAGCCGCCGAAAACGGTAATGAAGGTGGCGCAGAAATGCCCCGCCACGCCCATGACGATGGCCGCCAGCATGATGGGCAGCATGGGCTTGACCAGCACGATGAGGCGGCCCACAAGGACAAAGGGGCTGCGATGCTTGGGTTCGTTCATATCAGGCATCCTCCGTTTCCAGCGTTTCCAGCTGCTTCTGGGCCGTGTACAGACGGCTGTAGGCGCCCTGCTTTTTCAGCAGTTCCGCGTGGGTGCCCCGCTCTGCGATGCGACCCTTGTCCAGCGCATAGATGCAGTCGCTGTCCACCACGTTGGCCAGCCGGTGGGAGATCAGGATCACCGTTTTGCGGCCCGCCAGGCTCCGGATGGCTGCCATGATGTCGTTTTCGCTCTCGGCGTCCACGTTGGAAGTGGCTTCGTCAAACAGATAAATGGGGGTGTCGTGCAGCAGGGCGCGGGCCATGGAAAGGCGCTGCCGCTGGCCGCCGGACAGGTTGCTGCCGCCCTCATGCAGGGCCGTCTGCAGGCCGTCCTGGCTGCGGCAGAAGTCGGCCAGGTTCACCTGTTCCAGCGCAGCCCAAAGCTCGGCCTCGGTAGCATCGGGCTTTGCCATGCGCAGGTTTGCTTCCACCGTGCCCTTGAAAATGGTGGCATTGTGGGGCACCAGCGTCAGGGCACGCAGGCGCTGGGCCCGCTGCAGCTGTTCCACCGGCACACCGCCCAGCGTCACGCTGCCGGTGTAACCGGTGCGGCTGCCGGACAGCAGCGCCGCAATGGTGCTCTTGCCGCAGCCGGACTCACCCACCAGCGAGACAAAGCTGCCCTGCGGGATGGTCAGGGATACGTCCTGCAGAATGGTGCGGTCCTTCTCGTACCCAAAGGTAACGTGCTCCAGCTGCAGAGCAGCCTGTTCCGGCACGGTCTGTTCGCCATTGGCGGGTTCCTCTGCTGCCAGCAGTTTGAAGATTTTTTCTGCCGAGGCAGCACCGTTCATGGCAATGTGGAAATAGCTGCCCAGCAGCCGCAGCGGCAGGAAGAAATCTGCCGCCAGTAGCACGATGGTCAACGTGGCCGTCAGGCTCAGCTGACCCTTGGCAAAGGCGGACACCGCACTGATGATGCCCAGCCCAGCCCCGCCGTAGGCCATCAGGTCCATCAGGGTCACCGAATTCAGCTGCATGGTCAGCACCTTCATGGTGATCTTGCGGAAGCGCTCGGCCTGGGCGTTCATCTGCTCATGCTTCCAGCCATCGGCCTGATAGATCTTCAGGGTGGTCAGGCCCCGTTTCCCTTAATTAAAGATATTGTTGGGTAAAAAAAGAAAGGTCAGTCGATTTTGCCGATGAAGCGGTAGTAGATTTCTACTTCCTGCTCACGGCTTCCATCCTCGCCCTTGACAGCTTCGTGGACGGTTATTTTTTCAATTAGAGTGTTCAGAAGTTCGGCGGTCAGCTCCACAGGGTTGACATACTGTTTCATTAGGGCAATCCACTTTTCAGCATCCGCTGCGGTCTGTACGGCGGCTTCCATCATTTCGTGAAGCTGTCTTATTTTTGTTTCAAGCTCCTTTTGCTCGTTCTGGTACTTCTCGGACAGCATATTGAAGTTATACTCGGTTATGCGTCCGGCAGACCAGTCCTCATACATTTTAGCAAACAGCCCGTCAACCTCGGCTTTACGCTTCTCTGCCTTTTTCAGCTCCGCAGCCTGCTTTTTCTTCGCAGAGTTTCTTTCCCTGTCGCTGGCATTGAGTAGCCGTTTCAGCAGCTTGTCCTCGTCTTTCTGTACCATCATAGACCAGTATTGCAGTCTTGCAAGCACATAGGCATACAGTACATCATAGCGGATATAGTGCATGGAACACTGGCGTAATCCCTGTCCGTTTTTGCTGCAATGGTAGTACCCGTATGGGTTTTTGTTCTGCTTGTTTTCCCCATAGGCTAAAGACCATCCGCAGTCTGCACATTTTATCAATCCTGCGAAAATCTGTGTCGTACCGTTTCTGCGTTTCCTGCGTCTGCTTGCAATCAGCTCCTGAACTTTTTGGAACACTTCTTCGGAAATGATGGCTTCGTGGGTATTTTCCACACGATACCATTCTTCCTGCGGCTTCCGCACCTTTTTCTTGTTCTTGAATGAAATGTTGCTCTGCTTGTTGTGAACGCTGTGACCGATGTAGGTTTCCTCTTTCAAAATGCTCTTGACCTGTGCAATCGTCCACGCATAGGCTTTTTCTGCGGGCGCACCGGCGTAGATATTAGCGAAAGTCCCGTATCTTTCATAGTTCAGCCAGCCGGGGGTAGGTACTTTTTCTTCCACCAGAATCCGTGTAATGCTGGCGGCACCCCTCCCGTGTACTGCAAGGTCAAAAATCTTCTCTACAATCCAGCGTGTTTCCGGGTCGATCAGAAGATGACCTTTTTTGTCCGGGTCTTTTACATACCCCAGCGGTGCATAGGCTCCATAGTGTGCGCCATTGGCAAATCTTGTGCGCATGGCAGCCTTGACCTTTTTGCTGGTCTGTCGGGCGTGCATTTCATTCAGGATGTTTAAGAATGGGGCAAGCTCGCTTTCTCCGTTGATGGTGTCCACATTGTCATTGATGGCAATGTAGCGTACTCCCTTGCTGGGGAAATAGATTTCCGTGTACTGACCGGTCAGGATATAGTTTCTTCCCAGACGGGATAAGTCCTTTGTGACAACGCAGTTGATTTTCCCGTCCTCGATGTCATCAATCATCCTTTGGAAACTTGGACGCTCGAAATTTGTCCCGCTCCATCCGTCGTCAATGTACTCGTCTACAACGGTCAGCCCATGCTCTGCGGCATACTGTCTAAGCATCATGCGCTGGGTCTGGATACTGCCGCTTTCCCCCTGTAATTCATCGTCACGGCTCAATCTCAAATATAGTGCAGTGTTATAAATCGTTGTATTGTATGGTTGTTTCACGGTTAAAAATCCTCCTTCTAAAAGAAACAACCCACGCTTATACAATACTCGCTGGTACAAGTATATCATAAGCGTGGGCTGATTGACAGTCGTTATTCCGTATTTTTTCAGGAAGCGGCGGCAGCGTGCTGGATCACATCTTCCAGTAGGCTGTCAAGCGGCTTCCCATCCTGTGCGAAATGCTCCGATACCTTGATACGGACTTTCCCCATGACAAAATACTGGGTGCCGTCTTTTTCGGTAAGCAGGGTGCCGCTGTTTTTGTTATTGCTCTCGTTTTTGTTTTTTGCCATAGGCAGTTACCTCCATAAATGAAATATGCCCGACAAGGGAATGTCAGGCAGGTGTACAGCCGCAGACTGTCTCCATGTCAACCGAACCGTGTCAACCGGCAGAAAAGACTTTGAAAACAATCCATAGGCGCTCTATGATTACTTTTTACTTTTTCTTTAATTTCTTGGTTGACATGGTTGACAAAGGAGAGAAATGCCCCAAATATCAGGCTTTTCCCCGTCAACTGGCTGTCAACCGAAGCGTCAACCAAACTGTTAACCGGTGGATTTTCAGAATGGCAGTTCCATTTGCCGGGCTTCTTCTTCCGTGATTTCCTGAAAACCGTCCCCCTCCGGCGGAGCTTGGTTGACACGCTCCCAGCCTTTTTGAGAACCGTATTTCTTATACCGCTTCGGGCTTTTGTAGGCTGCCCAGCCCTGTATGATGCCGCCCGCAATGCCGGTATTCATAATCTCGCAGATTGCCCGTGTCTCCCAGTCTGCCGGGGAATTTAAGTTCCCCAGCGCTTCCTCATAAAGCTGCTTGGAACATACCCTGTCGCCGGTGTAGTCCTCCAAATAGGCGTAGATCATGCCGGCCTGTGTGTCTTCCTGCATAAAGTCCTGCTGGTGGGCGTTCAGGTATCGGTTCATTTCCATGCTGAATGACAGCTTATACTTCCCGCTGCGGTAAACCGTCATGGCTTCCGCCCACATCTGTTCGATATACGCCCTCGCCGCCGCTTCATCGTCCAGTATGTGAACCTCCGCCCGTTCCGGGTACACCGTCACGGGGAGAAAGCGCCGGTTGCCGGTGCGGTCACGGGGCAAAAAGTCCTGCCGGTTGGTCGTCCCTCCAAATACACATTGCCGCAGCCGGTCTGCCGGATGTGTCTCATACGGCACTTTGTAGGTTTCTTTCTGGCGGCTTAAGAATGACTTGATTTCCTCAATACTCTTGGCGTTGGCTGTGGCAATCATCTCCGACATCTCGATAATCCAATGCCCTTGCAGCTTGCGGTACACATTTTCATCGTCCAGCTTTTCAAATCGTCTGAAAACCATTCGTCCCTGCCTGCCAGCAGCCGGAAAAGGTAGATTTCCCGGCTCCCTGACCACCAACCAGACAGAGCATGACCTCAAACTTGCTCCCCGGTCTGAATACCCGCCGGATGGCTCCCATCAGGAACAGTTTCAAGGCTTCATAGGTGTATTCGTCCGTATCGGCTCCCAGAAAGTGATGCAGGGCGTAACGGATGCGCTCTGTGCCGTCCCATTGCAGGCTGTCCAGGTAATCCCTGACCGGATGGTAGCGGTTTTCATTGGCAACAATCTTGATGGCGCTCTGCACCTTTTCTCGCTGGTAAGCCCGTAGTTTTCTTCCAGATACAAAAGCAGGTAGTTCATGTCCATGTCGGTCAGCGTGGTACTGGTGCGCTCCCAGCCCAGCGGCTTCACAATGTCAATCTGCTCCGTCAAAGGTTCAGGCGCAGCGCCCGCGAAACAGAGGGTCACGCTGGAACACCGTCAGGCAGTTTCGGATGCTGTTCTTCACGCCGCCTTTCTGCGTCCCTCTAATGTTTCCCGGATTTCTGCCGGTGTCTGCGCCGGTTCCATTGTGTCCATCGTCCTTTGACCGCTTCCTGCGTTTCCGGCGGCAATCTCTGAAATTCGCTGTTCAAGCCGCAGCACCTCCTTTCCCTGTGCGGCGATCAATGCCGCTTTTTCTTCTATTTCTCCGTATAACAAAATATCCAAAGGTATTCTGTGTAGCTTATCCTCTGCAACGCTTCCACAAAAAGAGGATGCCAGATGGCATCCTGCGGCTGTGGGGCGTATGCTGTTTTCCAATGCTCCAGCAGGCGCAGATAATCGCACAGCACCCGGAAACAATACCGTTCCGTTTCCCGAAATCTCTGCTCCGCTGATTTTTGTCGGGGCTGTGACCTGTTGTGACGCTTCCTATCTGGCGGCGCATTGCCGGATTTCTCATAGGAAACGCCGAAGTCCTCCGCAAGCCTGACCGCAGCTTCCCGTTTCCCCAATCCATGCAGCAAAGCGGCAAAGTCGATCACATCCCCGGAAGCCCCGCAGCCGAAGCAGTAAAAGCGGCTGTCCACTTTCATGCTGGGCGTGCGGTCATTGTGGAATGGACAGCAGACCATGCCGTTTCTTCCCACCCGGATTCCATAGAATGAAGCAGCCTGCCGGGTGGTAACAGACTGTTTCACCGCTTCAAATACATTCAAATGCTCCCTCCATAAAAATGCCGGTAACGGTAAAGCTGCCGGTTATGTCATAGCTCCATCTCGTGTTTCTTTCTCTGTACTTCCTGTGGCTGCTCTCTCCGGCGCAGTGCGGTATCTACGGCGTTCTGCACCTGCCGCAGCCGTATCACTTCCTCCCGGAGTGGCTTGTGCTGCGGAGACAGTTCGGCATACTCTGTTTTTAACTGTGCGTATTCCTGTTTCCATGCTTTCAGGGCAATGGGTTTTCCGTCCAGTTTTTCTTTCAGAATACGGCGGGCGGCATAAAACAGCCGTAACTCCGCATCGTGTGATGTTTCAAATTTCTCCCTCTGTTTCTTAAACTTGATATTGTTCAATTCCGTATGGACAGGTTTTAGCCGCTGGTAATTCTCGCCCTCCCGTATCAATTCCTGCAATTCCTTTATCCGGGCAGATTTCTTTTTCATGGAGCCGCTTAATGCTTCAAATTCTTCACTGACAGAGGAAAGACGCTCCTGCAAATCCTCTAATGTGAGCAGCTTGTTTTCCGTCAGATAATTGACGGCTTCGGCAAACTGCTTTAAGTTTCCGGTTCTGGCTTTATTGCTCCATGCCCCTGCGTTGCGCTGGTTGTAATAAGCGATCAGCAGGTCGGCAAGGCTCGGTGTCTGGGGTTTGGAAAGTTCTTCTTTTACCTCTGCCATCCAGACAAACAGGGCTTTGATCTTCTTCCTCACATCCTGCATGAGCCGGTTGGTGGCTTTAATCCAGCGGTTCAATTCCCCTTTCTCGGTGCGGATGCCCTTTGCTTCCATCTGCCGGACATTAGCTCCCTCGTGGACAGTAGGTATCAGGTCAAGTCCCTGCCGCACATAGGAACGGTGGTCGATACGCACATCCAGCCCTTTTTCCTCAAATTTTGTATTAACGGCAGCCGCCCACTGCTCCCGCCAGTGTTCCAGCGTTTCCGGTTCATGCCAGTCTGTTGTATGGACAGCGTTAAACATATAATCGCCGTTTTTATCCCGGATTTGGTTCCCATCTTCATCAAGAAGATATTCCCGCCGCTGTTTTTGTCCCCATGTGCCATCCGGGTTCAAGGGGCGCATGGTTGTCATCACATGGAAATGCGGGTTAGGGATGCCGCCGTCCTCTTTCTCCGGGCTGTGAAAAGCAAGGTCGGCAATCATGCCTTTTGCCACAAACTGCTCCTGCACGAACTTCCTCGCCAGCTCCATGTTTTCTTCCAGCGTCAATTCATTCTGCATGGCAATATCAAATGAATAGGCAAGCTGTGCTTTTGGATGTTTCTCGCAGTTCTCCACAGCATTCCAGAGGGTCGCCCGGTCAAGATATACTTCCGGTGCATGGGGCGGCAGCATGATTTCCGAAGCGATTACGCCGCCCTTTTTGGTATAGTCGCTGACTTCTCCATAGTAGCTGCTGTAAAGACGCTCCCCGGCTCGGTAGGCTGCGCTGGCAATGGCGCTCTGACCGGCGCTGCGCTTGATCTGTGCGATTGAAAAATGATAAAGTGCTATCCTTAGTCACCGCCTTTCTCCTGCCCGGAAATACGGGCGTGGTTCTCTGCGGCAGACCGGATGAAATGCTCCGCCTGCGGCAGATTCAAAATGCTTTCCATGAGGGAATAAAATTCCGTTTCGGATAGCTCCTTTGTCTGTGGTGCAATGCTCTCAATAGCTGCCCACGGGTAATCAGCCGGTGCGTCCTCTGTTTCCGGGAACCGCTTTCCAGATACGCCTGCCGGTTTTCAAACGCTGCATTTTCCGTTTTCCCGTTCCAGCAGGACAGTGGTTTTTTCATATTCCTGCTTTAACTGTTCCAAAGATTTTTCCACGTTCTCACATCCTTTGCTGATAAGATAAAGAAAGACCATCCGCAGACAGTCCGTGTGTCAGTGCTTCTATAAAACCCGATGAAAAGGGAAAACCGCAGAGCGGATTTCTCTTTGCGGCGGGTACACAGGGGATAGCCGCTTTAGCGGCGCAAGGGGGTGTAGCCACCTTGTCGGAGCGAAGCGAACGCAGACCTCGGATTGCTGATTTTATCAGCGGCAGAGGTAAGCTCCGCAGGACGCACGATACATGGTCTTTAGACTATGTATAGAAGTGCGCCCTTAGTTCCTAAGGGATTTTTCCGTTTCCGGCAGTCTTGTCCTTTTTCTTGGAACGCTTGGAAAGATACTTCGGGCAGTCAACCACAACCGCCCGGAAGCTCTGTTTACATTCGTGCTGGCATTTCCGGCACAGTTCGTTGTAAGTGATACGACTGCGGTCATTTAAGAAGAAAGACCATTCCAACCGCCGCTTGTTACTCATTCTTGCCATAACCGGCTCCTTTCTCCGTTTCTATCTGATGTACGCAGATAGGCTGTTTTGATGTAGCGTCTCGGTATCATTTTTAAGGATTTTTTTCCCTCTGTATGCCCCTTTGGAAAGTGCGGCAGTATTGCAGTCAGGGAATGATACCTCACGCTTATTTGTCGCTTCTCGGTACGGTTTCGGAGCCTTTTGCCATCCATTCAAAGAAAGCAATTTTGCTGACCTTGATAAGCCTCCCCCTGCGGAACGCCGGAAAGCCGGGGGTGTGTACCAGCTCATAGGCGCTCGCTCTTGAAATTCCATAATCCGCTGAATGTCCGCCACATCCAGAACCAGCGGTAAATCCTCGTAGCTGTTCAATCTCTTTTTATCGTTCATTCTGTTCCTCCCATAAATCAAATAGGTTAAAATGCTTCCTGCTGCCGCTCTCCCCAAAAGCCGTTTTCCTGCCCCATTCCTGCGGTGTTTCCCTGCATTGGTGCGCCGGATGCGTCACTTCTCCTGCCGGTCATATCCCTTTTGGACGGTCATTCACTTGTCAAGGTACTGTGCGGTACGAAATTACCAACCGCAATCATCATAGCGTACTATCCTTGACAAAACAATGATTCTGCGATACAATGAGTGTAACTGATATAACTGAATTATATAATTACCATAAACAAAGGCAGGGGATAGGGATGGAGAATCAGTTTATACGGCATGAGCCATGTTTTGAGAGGATTTTGTTTGTCCTGACGCTGGACAGGAAGAAAATGAAAGAGCGGATTTTGATTGGGGAAGAACAGCAGATCCGCTTCCGGCTGAACGGGAGCCAAAACGCAGAGGTGCTTTGTGATATGACACGCCCGCTGGGAACTTTTTTGATAAACTTTGAGCGTGACACGGACAGAGATTGGAACTTATACGGGCTTTCTCCGCTGCGGCAAGCCCTCCACTCCAACCGACGGAAACAGCCGGAGCTGGAGCAGACGGCAAGCGAATTTCTCTGGGGAAAATATCTTAGCAATGACCCTCTGAAAATGTATGTGGCGTTCCGTATCTGGAACAGCTATCTGCTTGCCAGAGAACCACGTGACCGTAACGCTGCCTGTGACCGCTTCATGGATAAAATGAGCAGACTGACCGGGGTATTCCAAAACGAAACCATGAGCTTTGACAGGGAGACAGGAAAACCGAAACATTTTCAAGCTGGCAGCCTTTATTTCAAAGGCGCACCGTCAGAAGATACCCGGCTTGACCTCTGGTTCCCGGACAACCGGCGCACAGAAGAATGTGTGTCTGCCTATGCGTCCCTCTACCCGTTGATTACCTATTATCTGAACAGGCTGAATGACTGGGGGCTTTGCTTCCGGCAGTGCAAGGTCTGCGGGAAATATTTTCTGGCAAAGAGCCAGCGGTATGAGCTGTGCAGTGACAAATGCCGAAAAGCACAGGCGCTTCAAAACAAGCGGGAATTTGACGAGAGGGCAAGAGAAAATAACTATGACCTGCTTTATAAAAATGAATGCCAGAACTGGCGCAACAAAATAAACCGGGTAAAAAATACCGCAGGCTTTCCGGCTGACTGTCTGGAAAAAATACAGGCTGCCTTTTCCGACTTTAAGAAAGAAGCCTTACAGAGAAAAAAGGCTGTAAAAACAGGAACAGCCAGCCCGAAAGAATTTACGGACTGGCTGTATCTGCAAAGTAATGTAATTGTGAGGCTGACTGAATACTAAATTTTTTTCTCGTTGTGAGGTTTCTGTGACATTTGCCTGATGGCAGTATCGAAATTGCAGTAATTACTCATGCAAAATGCTTCTTCGTTTTATACACTATACCTATATGGTGGAGCACCAAATGAAAGGAGCAAAAAATATGTCTGAGATTCAAAATGCGATTGAAGTAAAGAACTTAAAAAAAGGTTTTGGTGGCAGAGTTTTGTTTGAAAATTTTAGCCTGAATGTAAAAGCAAATACAATCCATGCGATTATTGGTCCGAACGGTTCTGGAAAGACAACACTGCTACGCTTGATTACAGGGGTATACCAGCCAAATGCAGGGACAATCAACATTGCAGGGAAATATGCAATGCAGCTTGAAAATGACTATCTGTATGAAGAACAGACTGGTCTTGAAAATTTGAAAATTTTTGGGAAATACTTTGGATTTGAAATAAATGATCGTTCAGACGGCTATTGTACGCAATTAGGATTGACCGAGCATTTAGGAAAGCGTGTTAGCACTTATTCTAAAGGAATGAAAAGAAAACTGTCCCTTTTGATTGTGATTATGATAGGACGGGATATTCTGCTCATGGATGAACCAACATCGGGTGTAGACCCCATATCCAGAGTAGAAATCCGTAGTTTGATAGAAGCTCTAAAAGCTGACGGAAAAACGGTTATTATCACTTCACATGACCTTAGCGAGATTGAAAAGTGCGCTGATGATGTATCTATGATTAAAAATGGCAGATTGCTGTTTGATAAGGGTATTCAAGAAATGCAAGGACAATCATTGGAAGAAATCTTTATTAAGGAGGGCAATCGGCATGAGTAACATGGGAAAAGGCGCAGGCTACTATCTTACCAGAAGTAAAAGCCTCCTAATTGATACTGCGATTGTTGCCATTCTGGCGATTTTTATGAGCTTTGCAATGCAGATGGACGCCTTGCAGTCTAAGGGAGAAGATTATTTAGTCCTAATGCTCTATGCGGTTATTTTTGGTCTTACCTCCCTGCAATCCGGTGCTATGATTGTAGATTTGACAGCAAAGGATAAGTTAAGCCGGAGAGTTGAATTTTTGCAGCTTCTGGAATTGCGGTAAAAGAGATTATAAAACAGTATTCGATACAGATTTTCCGATTTTCTGGTATTATCCCGTTCTTTGTTTTATGAGTTGCTATTACTTTACCGACTGGACAATGAGCTTTGGGCGGATCGTATGCGTTTATCTTAGTATTCTTGTACTTAGTTTTGTGAGATTGTCGCTTTGAATATCATTGTACTGGATGTAAAACGAGTAAAACTGTTCAAAAATGTTCTGTTCTTTGGTAATTTTGCACTGGTTTATTTGATTGCGATGTCGGCAGAACGAATTACAGAGTTTGTGAATCAACATCATATAGGAATTGACTATTTGATTATTGTGGTTGATGTTGCACTTTGCATGATGTTTGCACTATTAAGTTTCTTTAAGGCTCGGCACATGAGCAACGAAACAGTCATCAGGAGGGATGGCGAATGGGTTTGATAACATTAAACCTTAAAAGGGTATTGAACTGGAATTTTATATTTATGAGTGCGGTAGCAGCTATCTTCGGCATGATCTCTCTGATGAACTTTGGGGATATTTCAGAAAACATTGTATTTGGCGTTGATATAAAGTATTTTATGCTTGATGGATACCTGTGCTTATTTATCTTTTGCCGGAGAAATAAGCAAGGATATGTTGCAGCAAGAAAAATCACAAAGAGAATAGAATGGAAACTTGCTAATGGTATTAAAATCTCAAGTATTGTTAAGGAGAATCTGCTATCACTATGGATTGGAACGCTGATCCTTTTGTTTCCTCTACTTTTGATAATTTCCATTCGCCTGCCAAACCTTATCTTGTTATTAGGCACCTATTTTCTGATCCTTAGCATATTGTATTCGGCATTTATAAATGTTTTGATTCTCTGGATTAGAAATATGAACTGGTTTAAGAGTATTCCTATCTTTGCAACACTGCTTCATATTTTGCTGGTTGTCTTAAAATGTGGGATATTTATGAAAACGAATAATGTGTGGGTGTTGCTACTATTTTCTCCAGTGAGTATAATAGTTTTGACTGCGTGTGGTTTATGTCTGATGACTAAAGAACGGATCGTATCATCATATTACTAACATAATGAATTTTAGCTGAAAGGAGGGGTCTATGCAGGATAAACGCTTCTATCCGTATCTGTTTCTTCATGCGGGTATTGTGACTTTATGGGTTATATTGGATAGAATACATAAAGGGATTGCGAATGATGGAGTCATCAACTTATTGTCGATTGCCGTCTTGCTTTGTTATTTCAATCTGCTCTATCTTCATGTAATGACATCACGGCGAGAAGCAACAATATCCGAATGTGGCTGGAACCTGCTTTCTGTTTCCTTTATTGCGGCGCTGATGTATGATGGATTTTCCACCTTATACACGGGTGCATTTCTGGTTTTGCATTGATTATCGGAATAATGCTGGTAAGAACTGACGCAAGCCGGGGAAAAATGGTTCGCTTGCTGTTTGGAATTGCGTCTATCATACTGTCGTTTTCAATTTCCGAATTCTACCTGCGATAACTATGTTAATTGGAATGTTCGTGGAATTTTCCTTGATTATAAATATATAAATTTGAAACAGGTTAATATTCTTCCGATTGCCCAGAGGAAAGCAAGATATGTCCTTGTTTTCATGATTCCTTTGCTTACAATCGTACTTTATTGCTTTGATTTGTCCACCCTGCAAGTCAATGTGTTTTTCAGCTTATAATGCTTTTATTTGAGGCCTTTGCTGTCATTCATCTTGGCGACATGGAAGCTCGTTACAACGAGCTGACAAAGTATTATGAATTAACGAACTATATTGCAAGTGAGAGGGAAGATTTTCAATGCTACTTCACAACGATGTGCTTCAAGATATTGAGGTGCCAAAATCTTCTGTCGCTTCGCTCACCAGCTATTGATGAAACAAAAGGATATTATCTGATTTGGAACTGCGAATAAGAAATATGATGAATTTCTATTCGTCTAATATCTTTTGGGTATGCTTCATGGGAACATATTGAATATATGCTTGACGCCATTAAGAAGCTGTACCCAAAGAAAAATATATTTATAGATTTTACCATTGACAGCGAAGCAAGGATTGCTTTGAAAAAAGATAACAGTTTGGAACAGACTATGCAGATAATCAAAGAGCTTGTCAACAATGTTTATAAACACGCTGCCGCTTCTTTATCCATTTGGAAATCGCGTTAAATGAAGAAAGTAAACTCGTAATTACCTGTCAAAATGACGGCGCGAAATCGAATGACATTGAAAACATTCTTTCTTCTAAAGGTGGTATGCTGTTCTTAACGGTGTTGATAAATGGGAATGGCGGTAACATTCAGTATTTAGAAAAGATGGTATTTTAACTGCAACGGCAGTTTTGGGGAGAAAAATGAAGATATTACTATTTGATGACCACAGGATATTTGAGAGAGTTTAAGCAAACTTCTGGAAGATTGGGACGCAATCTCAATCTGTCACTATGTAAGTAATGAAACAGAGTTTTGGAATATTCTTTCCGTAGACGAATGGGACATTGTATTATTGGATGTTAACCTAAGAGATCAGTCAAAGAATTCTGGCATTGACCTGATAGAAAAAATATATAACAAAAAGCCAAAACAAAAGTGGCTATGCTATCCTCTTATGATATGCCGGTTTATAGACAGGAGGCACTTAAAAGAGGTGCTGTAAGTTATATTGACAAGTCGGCTTCTGCTGATGAGCTGGTAAAAACTTACAGCTATTAGTAAAGGTCACAAATCCACTACGCCCCTTTATTAGATCCCCTGACATATCGTGAAGCGGAAATTATTAAGGCGATTGGAACAGGGAAAACAAAGCATGAAATAGCGCAAGAACTGTATATCAGTGAACGGACACTTTACAACCATATCCAAAGCATCTATGATAAGCTGGGGCTAAAATGCTATCGAAGCCTATAACAAGGCTATTGCACTTGGATATATCACACCCTTAATATGAGTTTAGGCAATAAGAGGGACAGATATATCAGAACACAAGTGACAAGTATGCACATTATGTAAGCAGATAGCAAAACAAGTATCATTGAACGACTTCATCAAAACAATAAAGAAAAGCTGGGAGCAAAATTAAGTCTGCTTCCAGCTTTTTGTATTTGTTATTGTATGTGGTTGACTAAGGAATATTGTTTAAGCGTGAGTTTGTGATATTGGGTGTGGTATCTTTAACTATGGGAAACTCCTGGATGTTTTCCAGAAAGCTGTCGCCTAGGGTGGTGTACTCGCCCCAGTATTTTGCCAGCAGCTTTTTGGCAAATTTCTGCACCGCCACGATGGACATGGGGATGAGCGGCACACAGCACAGCAGGATGATGGCCGACCGTGCGTGCACTCCCACCAGCAGCACGAACAGGGTGACCGGGGCCAGCAGGCTATATACCAGCTGGGGCAGGTACTTGGCAAAGTAGGTGTCGATCTGCTCCACACCCTCGCTGGCCAGCATGACCACCTCGCTGGTAGCGGCGGTCTCGGTGTAATTGGGGCCCAGACGGGTCAGCTTGTCGTAAATGTTGCTGCGCAGGGTGCGCTTGACGTTCTTGGAAGCCTGGTCGCTCATGCCGGATGCCAGCAGGGTGAACACAAACCGGAACGGCACCGTGCCCAGGCACAGCAGAAGGTTCTGCCACAGTACCCCGGTGGTGAGCATGCCCGCAAAGGCCGCCCCACCAGCCGGGCGATGGCCCGCACAAAGATCACGTTGCACAGCATGCCCAGCCACTGGAATGCCACGTTGGCCCCACAAAGCGCAGGGCCCCGCGGTCAAAGGAGAGCAGTTTTGTTGATCACGGATTCTTCTCCCTTTCTGTCCGGTCGGCGTCAGTGCCGAACAGACGGTCGTATTCGCCGGTAAAATGCGGTCCGGCAGGGCGCTGGTCATGGCCAGAGCCGCAGCGGTCTTTTCCTCCTCGGTCAGGGTTGGCTCACCGGCGGAAAATGCTCCAGAATGCTTTCCATCTCCGCATGCACCTGTTTGGCCACCCAGATGCCCCGGTCGGTCATATAGATCTTGCCGTAGTGCTCCTTTACGATCATGCCGCGCTCCATGAGCAGATTCATGATGCGCACCACCGAGGGTTTGGTCACCCCAGCTTTTCTGCAATGCTGCGGGAGCTGATGTCCAGGTGGGTGCGCGAGACCTCATAGATCGCCAGCAGGTAGCGCAGATGTGCCGACGTCAGTTCCATGCCGATCACTCTCTTTTCTGATAGATTTTCCAATGTTATCCAAAGCTAACTTTTGTTTCTGAAAAAAGGGCGCGAGCCGAATGTTCCAGCCCGCGCCCTTTGCGGATCATTTCAATGCTCAGTGACAGCCGCTGCAACCGCTGCAGCTGCCATTGCAGCCGCCTTCGCCGCAGCCGCTGCACCCACTGCAGCCGCCGCCATGCTTGTGGGAGTGCCATGTGATCCAGCCCACACCGCCAAACACGATGACTGCCACAATGATCGTGGGCAGATTAAAATTTGCAGCGAGGAATTCCATCATACAAAACACACCCTTTCACATGTCGTGCAGTTTGATCAGATCTTGGTCACGTCGATCCTGACTTCGTTGTTGCCCGCGTACTTGTTGGGACGCACCATCAGGTAGATGAAGGCCACCAGAACAACAGCAGCCACGATGGTGAAGAAGTTGAAGCCAACCTCGCCGGTGATCAGGCCGCCCAGCTGGTAAACCACCAGAGCTGCACAGTAAGCCAGAGCACACATATAACCAATGGCAATGGCGGTCCACTTGCCGTTGTTCATCTCGCGCTTGATGGCACCCATCGCTGCGAAGCAGGGAGCGCACAGCAGGTTGAAGATCATGAAGGCGTAAGCAGACAGTGCGGTGTAGTCCTGTGCCACAGCAGCCCAGATCTCGTCGCCGTTCTCAGACAGCTCGCCGCCGAAGTGATACAGGACACCAAAGGTACCAACCACGTTCTCCTTTGCGATCAGGCCGGAGACGGAAGCGACGGTTGCACGCCAGTTGCCGAAGCCCAGAGGAGCGAAGATCCATGCGATCTTGGTGGCGATGGCAGCCAGGACGGAGTTGTCCTGATCCTCGACCATGCCGAAGGCACCGTTCTCGAAGCCGAAGCCCTGCAGGAACCACAGCACGACGGTCGCCAGCAGAATGACAGAACCGGCACGCTTGATGAAGGACCAGCCGCGCTCCCAGGTTGCACGGAACACGTTGCTCCAGGCAGGCACATGGTAAGCGGGCAGCTCCATGACGAAGGGAGCGGGGTCGCCGGCAAAGATCTTGGTCTTTTTCAGGATGATGCCGGAGCAGATGATGGCAGCCATGCCGATGAAGTAAGCGGAGACAGCCACCAGCGGAGAGCCGCCGAACATGGCACCTGCGATCAGGCCGATGATGGGCATCTTGGCACCGCAGGGGATGAAGCAGGTGGTCATGATGGTCATGCGGCGGTCACGCTCGTTCTCGATGGTACGGGAAGCCATGACGCCCGGCACGCCGCAGCCGGTGCCCACCAGCACGGGGATGAAGCTCTTGCCGGACAGGCCGAACTTGCGGAAGATACGGTCCATGATGAAGGCCACACGGGACATATAGCCGATGTCCTCCAGGATGGACAGCAGGAAGAACAGCACCAGCATCTGCGGCACGAAGCCCAGAACTGCGCCGACACCGGCAACGATACCGTCCATGATCAGGCCGTACAGCCAGCCTGCCACGCCGATGCTCTCCAGGAAGCCGCCCAGTGCGCCCGGCACGATCTCACCGAACAGCACATCGTTGGTCCAGTCGGTGGCAAAGGTGCCGATGGACCAGCCTCCGTCTGCAATGGAGGTGCCCATGGACAGGGAGTACATCAGGATCATGACCAGCGCGAAGATGGGCAGTGCCAGAATACGGTTGGTGACGATCTGGTCCACCTTATCGGAAACGGTCAGGTGCTCCACGCGGGCCTTCTTCTTGACGGCCTTGGAGACCACGGTGTTGATGTAGGCATAGCGCTGGTTGGTGATGATGCTCTCGGCATCGTCGTCCATTTCCTTCTCGCAGTCCTTGATGTGCTCGTCGATGTGCGCGATCAGGTCCTTGTCCAGCTTCAGCTCTTCCATGACCTTGTCGTCGCGCTCGAACAGCTTGACGGCGTACCAGCGCAGGAAGCGGTCATCCACCTTGCCCTGAATGGACTCTTCGATGTGGGCAATGGCGTGCTCCACGCTGCCGGTGAACACATGGGGCAGCTCGCCGGCCTTTTTGCCCTGGGCAGCGGTCACGGCAGCCTTGGCAGCTGCCTCGGTGCCCTCGCCCTTCAGGGCGCTGATCTCGACCGCCTCGCAGCCCAGCTCGGCGCTCAGCTTCTTCAGGTCGATCTTGTCGCCGTTCTTGCGCACCAGGTCGATCATGTTCACAGCCATGACCACCGGGATGCCCAGCTCGATCAGCTGGGTGGTCAGGTACAGGTTGCGCTCGATGTTGGTGCCGTCGATGATGTTCAGGATGGCGTCGGGCTTCTCCTTGACCAGATAAGTACGGGAGACAACTTCCTCCAGCGTGTACGGAGACAGCGAGTAGATACCGGGCAGGTCCTGGATGATGACATCCTTGTCGCCCTTCAGCTTGCCTTCCTTCTTTTCCACGGTAACGCCGGGCCAGTTGCCGACGTACTGGTTGGAGCCGGTCAGGTTGTTGAACAGGGTCGTTTTACCGCAGTTCGGGTTACCGGCAAGTGCAATCTTAATGCTCATTGCGTGTTCCTTTCCTCCCTTTGGAATCAGACTACTTCGATCATTTCGGCATCGGCCTTGCGCACGCTCAGCTCGTAGTTGCGCACGGTCAGCTCCATGGGGTCGCCCAGGGGAGCCACCTTGCGGACATAGATCTCCACACCCTTGGTGATGCCCATGTCCATGATGCGGCGCTTCACCGGGCCTTCGCCATGCAGCTTGGCCACGGTGACAGTCTCACCGACCTTAACGTCTTTCAGAGTTTTCATTGCAAATCATCCTCCTCTGCTTGTCTTTATTGGAGACCAGTCCAGTTTCGGAGTGTCTCCCAAACAGTGTTGCGGGCACTGTTCAGTCTGTAATCAGCCGATCATAATGCGGTTTGCCATGGTCTTGTCCAGCGCGATGCGGCTCTCCTTGACCTGGATGATCAGGTTGCCTGCGATCTCGTTGACCACGGTCACCTCACTGTCCACCACGAACCCCAGCTCTGCCAGATGCAGCCGGACTTCGTCCTTGCCGGTGATCTTTTTGATGGTGACCGTCTCTCCTGCTTTTGCCATCGTCAGAGGCATCATATATTGCTTCCTTCTGTGCGGCGGTTAGTCAGCCGCAACTATCAGCATGGATAGTTTACAAATGTCAATAATTTTTTCATAATTCAAAGTTAGATACTTCCGGATTTTATCACAATCAACAACAACTAACTCAGCTTTTTGACGCAAAGTTCGTGCATGTTAACATTCAAGCACCCGTTTTACGGTCACCGGCTGTGCACTCTGCCAAAGCCGGTTTCCGAACGTCTGCCAACAATATCACGGTGCAGTGGTCAGTCTGCGCCGCGCGGCCGCGTGTCAAAAGGAGGATTTCTTCCCATCGGTGCGTGGACACCGGCGGGCGCCAGGATAAAAAGAGAGTATTTGAAAAGAGAATGTCAGTGTTAAGCCGCCACAGCAAGGCGGAGAATGGGGGTACCGCTGTGGAACAACCGCAGATACACGGCTGTACACTTGCGCAGCTGTGCAAAGTGACGCTGTGCCGCCTGCGGGTCCCCGTAGGCTTTCCAGCAGCCGCAGCAGGTAAAGTTCCGGCCGCTGTTTTCAATAAAGCCCACCACATCGCTCAGGGGGTAGCCCAGAAAAACGCCGATCTCATGCGGGAATTCGGCCGAGCAGCACAGTCTGCGCGAAAGCTGGGTGAGCCAGGCCGTGCAGTCGGCCCGTTCTGCCGGCAGATGGTAGCCCTCCTGCCGGAGAAAGCCCTGCACGGTCTCGTCGGTCAGCACCGCGCGCAGCATGCTCTCGCGGTACACATAAACGAGATACTGGTGGGTGCGTGCGCAGCCTTTCAGCACCCGGACCCGCAGGCCCTTGGGCTGGAGCTGCTCGTTCCAGTTTTTCACCCGGCGGGCAAGGTCGGCGCAGTCCCGGGTCTCGTAGCGGAACAGGCCCGCAGGTTTCAGGCTGGCCAGCACCGGCGCGCACTGCTCGATCATCACGGTCTCAAAATTGCGCTCCATGGGCTGTCCCCTCCTCTGCGTGCTTCCCTGCCAGTATGGCCGGAAACAGGCGGTTTTATGAGTTAGACGTTTCTAACCCGTAATTCAAAAAGAATCGGCGTGCCCGTTTTGCAGGGTCTGCCGTTCCGGTCTTTTGGTTAGTTGTTTCTAACGTGACTGTATCTTACCACAGGCAAAGCCTCCTGTCAACACTTTTTCGCAAAAAAGTTATTCACAACAAACCAGTCGATTTTTATTGTACGTTGGTCTGTCCTTTTGGGGTGGGTTGTGCTATAATGCTGTATATCTCATTTTTCAGAGCAAAGGAGTTGTTTTCATGGCAGAGTACCCGATTCACCCCTACATCATCCACTGTCTGGAGCCGCTTCTGGCCAACGCCGCTGCGCCGGTGGTGCTGGCACTGGACGGCCGCTGCGGCAGCGGCAAGACCACGATGGCCGCCGCATTGGCAGAGCAGTTTCCGGACAGCATCGTCCTGCACACCGACGATTTCTACCTGCCGCCCGCCGACCGTGTGCCCGGCTGGGAGCAGACGCCTTGTGCCAATATGGACCTTGCCCGCCTGCGGGACGAGGTGCTGGCCCCGGCCCGCGCCGGAAAGCCCGTGCTCTACCGGGCCTACTCCTGCCGGGAGGGTGCTTATCTGCCCGTGCAGCAGCTTGCCGCACAGCCGCTGGTGATCCTGGAGGGCAGCTACAGCCACCACCCGCTGCTGGCCCCGTATGAGGATTTCCGGGTGTTCATGACCTGCTCGGATGCCGAGCAGACCCGCCGCCTGCAGGCCCGGGAGGGCGACCGCTACCCGGACTTTGCCGCCCGGTGGGTGCCGCTGGAAGAAGCCTATTTCACCCAGCACAACATCGAGGATGCCGCCGATTTCGTGATGGACACCACCACCGACTGAACGCACGACACAAAAAGCACCTGCCGCAGAAAATCTCTGCAGCAGGTGCTTTTTTGCGCTTTTGTTGTTTTACGGAATGTTACTTATTCTTGTACATATCCTGATAGTAGTTCTGGTAATCACCGCTGGTGACGTGGTTCATCCACTCCTCGTGGTTCAGGTACCAGTCGATGGTCAGCACGATACCCTTCTCGAACGGGGTCTCAGGGTACCAGCCCAGATCGTTCTTGATCTTGGTGGGGTCGATGCCGTAACGGCGGTCATGGCCCAGACGGTCGGCCACATGCTTGATCAGGTCCTCGCTGATGCCCTCGTCCTGCAGACGGTCATGCAGCTGGCTGATGATGGTCTTGACGATGAAGATGTTGGGGCGCTCGTTGTGGCCGCCCACGTTGTACACCTCGCCGATCTTGCCGCCGTTGGCCACCATGTCGATGGCCTTGCAGTGATCCTCCACATACAGCCAGTCGCGGATCTGCATGCCGTCGCCGTACACGGGCAGCTGCTTGTGGTGCTTGACGTTGTTGATCATCAGGGGGATCAGCTTCTCCGGGAACTGATAGGGGCCGTAGTTGTTGGAGCAGCGGGTAATGTTCACCGGCATGCCGTAGGTGTCATGGAATGCCATGACGAACATATCAGCGCTGGCCTTGGAGGAAGAATAGGGGCTGTGGGGGCACAGCGGAGTGGTCTCCATAAAGTAGCCGTCGGCACCCAGTGCACCATACACCTCATCGGTAGACACCTGCAGGTACTTCTTGCCCTCTTTCCAGGTCTTGGCGTCGGCATCGTACCAGGCTTCCTTGGCGCGCTGCAGCAGGTTGACGGTGCCCATCACGTTGCTCTGCACAAAGATCTCCGGATTCTTGATGGAGCGGTCCACATGGCTCTCGGCGGCAAAGTTGATGACGTAGTCGAAATCGTACTTCTGGAACAGGCTCTCCACCAGTTCCTTGTCGCAGATGTCGCCCTGCACGAACACATGGCGGGGGTCCCCCTCCACGTCCTTCAGGTTTTCCAGGTTGCCGGCGTAGGTCAGCTTATCCAGGTTGACCAGCAGGATCTCCGGGTATTTCTTGAGCATATAATGCACAAAGTTGGAACCAATAAAACCGGCGCAGCCGGTGATCAGATAGGTTTTCATAAGTTTATTTCCTCAAAGTTTCGTTGTAGTAAATCCCTCTCAGTCATCGCTGCGCGATGCCAGCTCCCCCGAAAGGGGGAGCTTTTTTCAGCGTTCCCTCCAGATGCATAAAACCTCGCCCTTCGGGAGAGGTGGATGCGAGGGAACTGAGCAGACGGAGAGGGTTTCATCTCAGTCTTTCATTCCGTTGTCGCCGTCCCAGTGGGTGAAGAAGCAGGCCAGTGCATCCTTCCAGTCACGGACGTCGTTGCCGACGGTGCAGCGCAGCATCCGGTTGTCCAGAGCGCTCCACTTGGGGCGGTCGGCGCTGTCCGGGTGCTTTGCCTTGTACTCCTCGCTGGTGCAGGGAGCCACGGTGGCGTCCACACCGGACAGGCGGATGATCTCGGACGCGAAGTCATACCAGGAGCACACGCCCTCGCCGGTGCAGTGATACAGGCCGTACTCATGGGTCACGCACAGCTGCAGGATCTCGTGGGCCAGGTCCACCGCGTTGGTGGGGTTGCCGCACTGGTCGTTGACCACCTCCAGCTTGCCGAATTTCTTGCCGGCATTGACGATGGTCTTGACAAAGTTCTTGCCGTAGTAGCTGTACAGCCATGCCGTGCGCACGATGAAGTGGCGGTGGCAGAACTGCTCCACATACTTTTCGCCCATGAGCTTGGTGGAGCCGTAGGCGCTGATGGGGCCGGGGATGGTGGCTTCATCCTGCGGGATGCCGCCGTTCTCGCGGCCGGAGAACACATAGTCGGTGGACACATGCACCAGGCGGGCACCGGTCTTTTCGGCGGCCTGAGCCAGGTTGCGGGGGCCCAGTGCGTTTGCCTTGAAGGCAGCGTCGTGGTTCACCTCGCAGCCGTCCACGTTGGTGTAGGCAGCGCAGTTGATGATGACATCCGGGCGGTTGCGGCGGATGAACTCATCCACCATCCGGTAGTTGGAAATATCCAGCTCCGGCAGGTCCACCGGCAGAACGGTGGCGTTGAGCAGCTTTTCGGGGATAGGGCCGATCTCGCTGCGTCCTTCCCGCAGCTGCTTGAGGATCTCGGTGCCCAGCTGGCCCTTGCAGCCAGTGACAATGATTTTCATAGCAATGTGCCTCTCTTTGCTTAATAGCGCAGCTTGCCGTCGGCCACGTTCTTCAGGTGCTGACCGTAGGGGCTCTTGCCGTAACGCTCAGCGCTGGCCAGCAGGGTCTCCCGGTCGATCCAGCCGTACTTGAAGGCGATCTCCTCCGGGGCACTGATCTTGATGCCCTGACGCTTTTCCACCATCCGCACAAAGTCGGCGGCATCCACCAGGCTCTCCATCGTGCCGGTGTCCAGCCAGCAAAGCCGCGGCCCAGCAGCTGGACGTCCAGCTCGTCCTTCTTCAGGTACATGTCGTTCAGGGTGGTGATCTCCAGCTCACCGCGGGCAGAGGGCTTGACCTGCTTTGCCATCTGCACCACTTCCTTGTTGTAGAAGTACAGGCCGGTGATGGCGTAGTTGCTCTTGGATGCTGGGTTTTCCTCCACGCTCAGCACCTTGCCGTCCTTGTCGAATTCCACGATGCCAAAGCGCTCGGGATCCTGCACATAGTAGCCAAACACCGTGCAGCGGCCCTTGTTCTCTGCGTTGGACGCAGCCGTCTTGAGGATCTTGGAGAAGCCGTTGCCGTAGAAAATATTATCGCCCAGGATCATGGCGCAGCAGTCATCGCCAATGAACTCTTCGCCCAGGATGAAGGCCTGTGCCAGCCGTCCGGGAGGGCTGCACCTTGTACTGCAGACGGATGCCGTACTGGCTGCCGTCCCCAGCAGCGCCTCAAAGCGGGGCGTGTCGGTGGGGTGGAAATGATCAGGATGTCCTGAATGCCTGCCAGCATCAGCGTGGACAGGGGTAGTAGATCATCGGCTTGTCGTAGACCGGCAGCAGCTGTTTGCTGGTGACCATGGTCAGCGGTAAAGCCGGTGCCGGCACCGCCGGCAAGAATGATACCTTTCATACTTGTGCACTCCTTTAATCTTTGTAAAAGTTGTGCAGCTGTACGCAGCCGGGCGGCGTACCGGCCGAACTGCGTATGGATTCAAAGCGGAGCTGCGTCCGCTGTCAACTTGTTCAGCACTGTCCTCTCCTGCAAAAGGAGATAACAGTTCACTTTATTTTACTATCAATTCACATAAAAGCAAGAAAGAACGGCCCTTCCGGCAAAATTTCCGGAAAAGCCGTTGCAAAAATTTTTATCTTACCACGCAAAGCCCCACTTGAAAAATAACGCAGCAGACTGCGCAGCTGCCACAGAAAGGGCTTCAGACTGCGGTGGGCTGCCCGGTGCCAGGCATGGATGGCCGTGTACTGGGGCACCAAATACGCCTTGCCCTTTGTGCGCATTTTCTGGGTGAGGTCGGCATCCTCCACATACATGAAGTAGCCCTCGTCAAAACCGCTGATTTCTTTGAATGCGGCCGTGTCCACCGCCGAGAAGCTGCCGGTGCAGAACTCGATCTCAGTGGGCTGGGTCAGGTCCCGGTCCGCCATGAGGTAGCGTTCGTTGTACTTTGCCCAGAACTTCAGGCAGGGCAGCTGGCGGTAGACCATGGCCCGCACATTGCACCGGCGCAGCGGCAGCCGCTGGGGCTGCCCGTCCGGAAAGGTCAGGGCCGGGCGGGCCATCACCACACCGGGTGCTGCACCATCCAGTCTGCCAGGTCGCTCAGGGTGTCGGCGGTGAGCTGGATGTCCGGGTTCAGGATAAAATGCACCCGGCTGTGCAGCAGTGAAAGCACCGTATTGTGCCCGGTGCCGAAGCCGCCGTTTTGGGTCCGGCAGAGCACCTGCACCTGCTGGCCCGGTGCCGTGCGCAGGGTGCCGTCGGCTGCCGCGCGGGTCAGGCGCTGGCCGCTGCCGTCCGGGCTGGCATTGTCCACCAGATACAGCGTCAGCGGATGGCGGCGGGTGCAGTCCAGCACGGTCTGGGCCGCCCGCAGGGCCTCTGCGCCGTTATAAACTACGATACAGGCTGAAAGTTCCACCAGAGTTCCTCTTTCGTTTTCAATCAGTTTTCGAACAAAGCTCCCCTTTCGGGGAGCTGTCTGCGCAGCAGACTGAGAGGGTCACTCCAGCGGCTTGATGTCGAAGGTGAAGTCCTCCTTCATCAGGTCAAAGTTCGGGTTCAGGCAGGGGTCCCCGGCGGCCAGCTGCTTAGCCCACCGCTGCTGGAACCGCTTCACTTCCGACTCAAAGCGCTTGCGCTTGGCCGGGCTCTCGTCCAGGCCGCGGCTCTTGCTCTCGTAGTGATACAGCTGGGCAAAGGGGTAAAGACATTGGTATACCCGGCCTCCCGCACGCGGACGCAGAAGTCCACATCGTTGAAGGCCACAGCAAAACTCTCGTCCAGGCCGTTCACCTCGTCGTACACGCTCTTGCGCACCATCAGGCAGGCAGCGGTCACGGCATAGACATCCTGCGCATAGACCAGACGGCCCATGTAGCCGGGGTGTCCCACCGGGAAGTTCTTGTGCATGTGGGCGGCCAAGGTCAGGTAGCCAAAGCCGATGCCTGCATGCTGGATGGTGTTGTCCGGGTACAGCAGCTTGACGCCCACGCAGCCCACGCGCTCCTGCTGGGCATACATGACCATCTCCTCGAGCCAGCGAGGGTGATCACCTCGGTATCATTGTTGAGCAGCAGCAGGTATTCGCCGGTCGCTTCCTTGGCGCCAAAGTTGTTCAGGGCGCTGTAGTTGAAGCCGGTGCCCTTCCAGTACAGCACCCGCAGGTTGTCCGGGTGCTCCTTCTGCAGCTGTTCGTAGAGGCGGAAGGTGCCGTCCTCCTTGCTGTTGTTCTCGATGATGAGGACCTCAAAGTCCGCATAGGTGGTCTTGCGGTAGATGGAATCCACGCAGGTGCGCAGATCTGCCCCATGGTCGCAGCTGGGGATCAGGATGCTCACCTTGCCGGGCTTTATGATGGTGTAGTCGGTCTTGTAGAAGCCCGGGGTGTTGGGGATCATGGTCACGTCATCCACCGGCACGCCCACGCGCTTGTAGTGGGCACGCAGGGCCTTCATGGCGGCTTCCAGACAGTACATCTTGGCCGAAATGTTGCTTGCCACGCTGGTGGGGCTGGAGCGCCAGTAATACAGCAGGTGCGGGATGTGCACCACCTTTGGCCTGCTCGGTCAGGCGCAGGTACAGGTCATAATCTTGGCTGCCGTTGAACTCCGCCCGCTCGTCGCCGCCCACCTTGGCCAGCAGCGCGGCACTGAACACGCTCAGGTGGCAGATGTAGTTGTTGGAGCGGAGGTTGTCCAGCATATAATCCGGCTTGAAGTGGTACACCGTCAGGTGGTCGATGTCGCCCTCAAAGGTGACCTCGTCCGTATACACGAAGTCGGCTCCCTGCTCGGCGATGGCCTGTGCCACATACCACAGAGCGCACGGATGCAGGATATCGTCGTGGTCCAGCAGGGCCACATAGTCGCCCTTGACCATAGCAAAGCCCTGATTGGTGTTGCCGGCAATGCCGTCGTTCTTGTCCAGCTTCCGATAACGGATGCGGGGTCGGAGGCGGCGCGAGCCTTCACGGTCTGGCCCACCGTCTCATCCTGCCCGGCGTCCACCATGCACAGCTCCCAGTTGCGGTAGCTCTGGTTCTGCACCGAGTCCAGCAGCTCCACCAGGAACTGCTGCGGGTGTTGTACAGCGGCACCACGATGCTGATGAGCGGGCCTGCCGGCTGGTTGGCCGCCTGCTTTACCAGCAGCTCCGGGTGGCAAAATGGTCGGCGGGCATGGCTTTGCCCGGGAACAGCTTTTGTACTCCCGCTTGGCCTTCGCCGGGCCATCACGCCGGAGATGCCCACCCGGCGCAGCGTTGCCAGAAAGACGAACAGCGGGAAGGTGCGCCACAGCTGGCGGCACTTGCTCACCAGATACCGCATGGGCCAGGTGAGCTTCCAGAACTGGGACTGGACCACGCTGTTCAGCGTTTTTTCCAGGTCCTGCTCGTGGCTGCGGCTCAGCGAAGGTCGCTGCGCAGACGCTCCAGCTGGCGGCCCTGCTCTTCGCCGGTGCGCTCGGCCAGCTCCATGCGCTCCCGCAGGATGTCCAGTTCTTCCTCATATCCGGCCAGCTGCCCGGCTGCAGGGCGTCCGTGCGGCAAAACAGAGCCGTCTGCAAAGCGCGGCCCCGGCTCTGCCACGAAAAATCGCGGTACAGGCCCTGCTGTGCCAGCTGCTTTGCGCAGGCAGCCAGCATCGTTTCTTCGCTGCACACCAGCAGCACCCGGTCGGCCAGCTGCTGCGGCAGGGTGACCCACCCGGGTCCACCACCACCAGAAGTTCCGGCAGAGCACCCTCGGCAGGCTGCACGGCACCGGTCGCTTCCAGTGCACTTTTCAGTGCGCCGACGCCGCCCAGCACCTGTACGCTGCAGGCCGAGCTCCCGCCGGATGCGCTGTGCCAGCTCCCGGCTGCGCTCCGATTCATTCCGGGTCAATTTTTCCTGATCCAACTCCATGCTTCCTTCTCCATTCCTTGGCAAACACTTTTATTTTTCAAACGTCTGATGCGGACAAGCCGCCAACGTGTATCACGCAGATGCGTTGCTTTGTATCACAGAAACCTTTCGGCCCTGCGATAGTATACCAAATTGCGCCGCACTTGAGAAGCCCTTGCCAGAATTTTGAGGTTCTTTTGCCGCCAACGTGACACCAGAAGGCCGCTCAGGCCGTGTACCATGGCCGCGGGCGCATTTTGTCAGCCAAACAGGCTGCGCAGCCAGCCGAACAGACCACCGCTGCTGCCCGGCTCGTGATGCTGGCACCCTTGTAATAATGCCGGAGGATGGCCTTATAGCCCATGTTCCGCTCTGCGGCATAGCCCACGGCGCCGCACTGGCTCATGCCCACACCGTGGCCAAAGCCGTAGTAGGTCATGCAGGGGTACCGTTTTCGTCCGTGCCAAAGTCAAAGCAGTAGCGGGACGAGACGAACTGCCCGATGTAGCGGTAGCTGCGCCCGTTGGACACAAAGGTGTTGTACTGCACATAGCCGCCCAGGCTCTTGTGGGTGGTGTCCGCATCGGTATAAGGCTCCCCGGTGCGGCTGTCGTTATACTCCACATAGGTATAATCCTTGCCGATGGAGCGGCGCAGCAGGTTGTGATACTGCTCCTCATAGGGCTTTCCACGCTCTGCAGATAGGGCACCTCGGTGCCCCAGGCATCGCGGCTGGAACAGGTGCCGTACACGCCGGTCTGGGTGTTGTAGCCCGCGCTGGCCGACCACACCGCGTCGCAGACACTGCCGTTGTAGGTGAGGATCTCATCCTTCACCGGCTCCACCGCCTTGCGGATGGCTTCCGGGCAGCGGAGGGATCTGATCCACCGGGGTGTAGACCAATGCATTGGCCGAAGAACCGTACTGCTTGTGATATTCCAGATAGGAGTGGGCCGCCACGGCCTGTGCCTTCCAGGCCTGCTGGGCCGCACTGGCGCTGACATAGCTGCCGATGGACCCCAGCTCGTTGTAGGTGATGCCCACCAGGCAGTCCACCAGGTTCAGTGTGACGTTTTTCTTCAGGCCCTGCCCCCGGATGTTCAGGTACGGCAGGGTGATGGTGTCGCCGGAGCCGAAGAGCCAGCTCAGGCAGTTTTCCTCTTCCGCCGGGATCAGGGTGGTGTTGGCACCGCCCATGGTCACCGCACCGCCGGACACGGCAGCATCGTCCGCTGCCAGTGCTGCCGGAGCACACAGGCAGAGCACCGCCGCCAGCACCAGCGCCGCAGCGCGGCGCACAAACCCTTGCAGTTGTTTCACGAACCATTCCTCCTCGTAATGCGATCTGTTTTCCTTTAGTTTAACACAGCCTGTGTCTGCGGGCAAGGACCGGACTTCTGTTTTATGCACACAAAAAGCCGGGAAGTGCGCTGGTTTCCCGTGCACTTCCCGGTTGGTGTGATGTTTTCAGGTTTCTTCCGGCGTGTCCTGCATGGCACGCGCGATCTCGGCTTCCATGTCCTGCAGGCAGTCCAGCAGCAGCGGATTGAAGGCCCCGCACACCCCGGTACAGATCATCTGCACCACTTCGCTGTGGGTACGGGCGTGGCCGTCCACCGGGCGGCTCACCAGCCGCTCGTACACGTCCGCCAGGCCCACCACCTGTGCTTCGATGGGGATCTGCTCCCCTGCAGGCCGTCCGGATAGCCGCCGCCGTCGTACCGCTCATGGTGCCAGCGGCAGATGTTGTACGCCGTGCGGGCAAAGGCGTCGTCCCGGCATTCGGGCTGTTCTTCCAGCATCTGTGCTCCCAGCAGGGTGTGGCTTTGCAGGGTACGGCGCTCGGCCTCGGTCAGTGGGCCTTCCTTGTGCAGCAAGTCCTCGCAGATCTCCATTTTGCCAATGTCATGCAGGGCCGCCGCCGTGGCAATGGTGCGGCGCATCTCCCGTGTGAGCGGGTAACGGTCGGTCTTTTGGGCCAGCCCGGCCAGCAGCATGGAGGTGAGCTGCGCCACCCGCTGCACATGGTCGCGGCTTTCACCGTTGCGCTTTTCCACCACCTGGCTCAGGATGCCGATCATCATCCGGCTGGCGCGTTCCTTTTAAAGCAAGATCCGCCGCCATGGCGCTCAGGCGGCGCTGCTTGGCGTACAGCTGGATGGTGTTGATGATGCGCTGATAGACCACCTTGGCGTCGAACGGGCGGCTGATGTAATCCGAGGCTCCCAGGTCAAAGGCCCGCCGCACCGCGTCCACGGTGTCCTCGCTGGAGATCATGATCACCGGGATCTGTTCCAGCAGGTTTTTCTGGTTCATCTCTTCCAGCACCGTAAAACCGTCGATGCCGGGCATATGGATGTCCAGCAGCACGATGGAAATGCCGGTGGCGTTCTGTTCCAGCAGCTGCAGGCAGGCCTCGCCGCTGGCCGCCTCGGCAATGTCGAACCGGCTGCCCAGCATCTGCCCCAGCATCTTGCGGTTCAGCTCAGAGTCATCCACGATGAGCACGCTCTGGCGGCGATGCACCGGCGCGGCGGCCGTGCGCTCCGGCTGCTGCTCGGTGATCACGGTGTTCTTCTGCATCTGGGCATAGGTAGCCAGCCGCTCTGCGTGCTCCACCGCCGCCGATACTTCCCCGTCCCGGATCCACACACCGCCGATGCTCACCGAGATGTGCAGATGGGAGTAGCCCGGAACACCGGCCGCCGCCAGCTGCAGCCGCAGATGCTCCAGCTTCTGGCCGAAGTCGCTCTGCCCCACCTCCGGCAGAAGCAGCAGCAGCCGGTCCTCGCCGCGGCGGATGAGGCGGTCCTTCTCGCCCAGATTCCGGCGCAGCACCCCGGCCACGGTTTCCAGCACGCTGTTTCCGGCGTAACGGCCATATACGTCGTTGGCCGCCTTGAAGTCGTCCACCCGCAGCACCGCCACACCAGCCGTGAGGATGCGGCTGCGGTATTTTTCCTGGTAATAGCGCTCATTGTACGCGCCGGTCACCGCATCGCGGTACAGTTTTCCACGGTACTCCGCAAGGTTGTTGAACAACTGTTCGCTTTCTTCGGGGTCCAGCAGCATGATCCGGTCCAGCCTGCGCTCCAGCTCCAGCACGCAGGGCGTGCCTTCCACCTGCGCAAAAAGGGCCGTCACCTCGTACAGCTCCTGCCCGCGGTACTCCATCCGGCTGTGGGTGGTCTTTTCTTCCAGCGCCTGCCGGGCAGCATCTCCCACTGCCTCCCCGGCCTGCACCTGCTCTGCAGTGAGCATGCGCACCGAGGGGAACACCTTGCGCAGCTGCTCCATTTCCTGTTCGGCCTGCTGCCGGGTCATTGACCCGCCCTGTGCCGTCTTTCCGTCCTTGTCCTGCACCCCGGTGTCTCCCTTCTTTTCTATGGTCCGTCCTGGGGTCATTATACTATTTTTGCATGACTGCGTCAAACTTGTTGTCGTTTGTCCCGGCATCGGAAATTTTTGAAAATGGACGTTCCTCCCGGCTTTTGCCTGTCCGGGCCGGACAGGAGGGCTGCCGTGCGACGCAAAGTGACGCAAAATAGGAGTGCAGCATCTTCAAAAAAAGCGCCCGCCCGCTTCCGGAAGTTCCGGCATGTGGACGGGCGCACAGTTCTTTAAAACGGATCAGAACTCGATCTTGCTCTCAATGTAGCTCTTCAGCTCGCTGATGGGCATACGGACCTGCTCCATGGTGTCACGGTCACGGATGGTGACGCAGTTGTCGGCGACGATGCCCTTGGCCTCGTCGCCCACGGTGTCAAAGTCCACGGTGATGCAGTACGGGTGCCGATCTCATCCTCGCGGCGGTAACGCTTGCCGATGGAACCGGTATCGTCGTAGTCCACCATGAAGTACTTGCTCAGCTCGTTGCGGATCTCCATGGCCTTTTCGCCCAGCTTCTTGCTCAGGGCAGCACGGCGCACTTGTAGGGAGCCAGAGCCGGATGCAGGTGCAGCACGGTGCGGACATCCTCCTTGCCCTTGCTGTCGGTCAGGTGCTCCTCGTCGTAGGCTTCGCACAGGAAGGCCAGAGCCACACGGTCACAGCCCAGAGACGGCTCGATGACATAGGGGATGTAGTGCTCGTTGGTCTCGCTGTCGAAGTACTCCAGGCTCTTGCCGGATGCTTCCTGATGGCGGGTCAGGTCGTAGTTGGTGCGGTCGGCAATGCCCCACAGCTCGCCCCAGTCGGTGAACGGGAAGGCGTACTCGATGTCGGTGGTAGCGCGGCTGTAGAAGGCCAGCTCTGCGGGCTCGTGATCACGCAGGCGCAGGTGCTCCTTCTTGATGCCCAGACTCAGCAGCCAGTTCTCGCAGTAGTCCTTCCAGTAAGCAAACCAGTCCAGATCGGTGCCGGGCTTGCAGAAGAACTCGCACTCCATCTGCTCGAACTCGCGGGTGCGGAAGGTGAAGTTGCCCGGGTGATCTCGTTGCGGAAAGCCTTGCCCACCTGGCACACGCCGAAGGGCAGCTTGCGGCGGGTGGTGCGCTGGATGTTGGCAAAGTTGACAAAGATGCCCTGCGCGGTCTCGGGACGCAGATAGCAGGTAGAAGAGCTATCCTCGGTCACGCCGATGGCGGTCTTGAACATCAGGTTGAACTTGCGGATGGGGTAAAGTCGTGCTTGCCGCACACGGGGCAGACGATGTCCTCGTGCTCTGCAATGAACGCATCCATCTCGTCAAAGCTCATGGCGTCCACGTTCACCTCGGGTGCTCCTCACCGATCAGCTTGTCGGCGCGGTGACGGGCCTTGCAGGCGCGGCAGTCCAGCAGGGGTCCGAGAAGCTGGACACATGGCCGGTGGTCACCCAGGTCTGGGGTTCATGATGATGGCTGCATCCAGCCCACATTGTAGGGGCTCTCCTGCACGAACTTCTTCAGCCATGCCTTCTTGACGTTGTTCTTGAATTCCACGCCCAGGGGCCGTAGTCCCAGCTGTTGGCCGGCCGCCGTAGATCTCAGAACCGGGGAACACATAACCACGGTTCTTGCAGAGGTTGACGATCATGTCAAGGGTCTTTTCGCTCTGTTCCATTGTAAATACATCCTTTCCGTCCGCGGCTGGTTTGCCGTGTCGTATCGTGTAGAGTCCCACCGGCTTTCCGACCGGCGGGCGTGCTTTTCCTAAGCACAGTATCTTTACTTTATCATGTTTTGCGCGGGTTGTAAAGTTACTTGTGGTATTTCATGCCCACGTTGATGGTGCATGCGCGGTAGATCTGTTCCGTGAGCACCAGCCGTGCCAGCTGATGGGGCATGGTGATGCGCCCCATGCTGAACTTGAGGGCTGCAGCCTTTTCACCTCATCGGACAGGCCGTGGGACGAGCCGATGACAAAGGCCACATCCCCTGCCCCGCTGTTTGCCCGGTCGGCCAGGAACTGCGCCAGCTCGTCGGAAGAGATCTGTTTGCCCTCGATGCACATGGCTACGATGGCCGCGCCCTTGCGCACGCTGGACAGGATGGCCTTGCCCTCCTTATCCAGCGCCTTTTCACCACGGCGTCGGAAGCGTTCTTCTCTTCGATCTTTTCCTCCGGCAGCTCGATGATGCGGAAGGAAGCAAAAGCGGACAGCCGTTTCTGGTATTCGGCCACGCCCTCGGCGAAGTATTTTGCGTTCAGTTTGCCCACACAGATCAGGTCAATGTTTTGCATTTTCTTCTCCTTACAGCAAGCTCATCTGCTCGCCTTCGTCCTCGGCGCGGATGAGGGCACCAGTGGCGGGCAGACTGCGCACGCGGTAGCGGTGGGTTGGCCAGCTCCAGCGTGTCCGCCGGGACCACCGAAGCGATGGTCTGGTTCTTTTCAGAGTCACCACAGCCACACCCTGACTGTCGCGGGTGGCTTTGGCGGCGATCTGCGCCGTGCCCACCAGCAGCATGCGGCTGGCGCTGGTGCGGATGGCCAGTTCGGTCTCCTCCGGCAAGTAGAGCAGCTTGGCCAGCGGTTCCTTGTCGCAGTAGGCCTTGAGCAGCTTTCTTCGGTTCTGCTTGGTGGCATAGGAGCTCAGCGGGATCTTGGCGCACTTGCCGCTGGCAAAGAAGAACAGCACAAAGCCGCTGTAATCCCCGGTGATGACCATGGCCAGGATGTTCTCTCCTTCATCCATGCCCAGACGGCCCGGCACAAAGATACCCATCTGGGCCACCTTGCCGTCCTCCAGCTCTGCCAGACGCACCTTGTACACCTGCTGTTTGTCGGTGAAGAACAGCGCTTCTACGTTGTTGCGGGTCTCCACCTGCTGCACGATCTCGTCGCCCTCCTTGAGCCTGTGGGCACCGGCGGTGCGCAGGCTCTGGGGCGGATCTTTCAGGTAGCCCTCGCGGGTAAAGAACACGGTGACCGGGTAGTCCGGCACCGTCTCTTCCTCGGCGGCAGCTTCCTCCTCCGGCAAGTCGTACAAAATCTCGCTGCGGCGGGGCTGCGCGTACTTCTTGGCTACCTCGTTCAGCTCGTTGATGATGATGCGGCGCACCGGGCGGGCTTTGCCAGCACATCGTTCAGGTCGGCAATATCCTTTTCCAGCTGCTCGATCTCGCTGGTGCGCTTGAGGATATATTCCCGGTTCAGGTGACGCAGCTTGATCTCGGCCACATAGTCGGCCTGCACCTCGTCGATGCCAAAGCCGATCATCAGGTTGGGCACCACCTCGCTCTCTTCCTCGGTGGTGCGGATGATCTTGATGGCCTTGTCGATGTCCAGCAGGATGGCGGCCAGGCCCTGCAGCAGATGCAGGCGCTTTTCCTTGCCGTGCAGGTCGTAGTAGGTGCGGCGGCGCACGCATTCCACGCGGAACGCCGTCCACTCCTGCAGGATCTCCCGCACGCCCATGACCCGGGGCTGACCGGCCACCAGAATGTTGAAGTTGGCGCTGAAGCTGTCCTCCAGCGGGTGGTCTTGAACAGCTTGGCCATCAGCTTGTCGGCGTCCACGCCGCGCTTGAGGTCCAGCGTGAGCTTCAGGCCGTTCAGGTCGGTCTCGTCGCGCATATCGCTGATTTCTTTGATCTTGCCGGCCTTGACCAGCTCGGCGATCTTGTCCATGATGGCTTCCACCGTGGTGGTGGGCGGGATCTGGGTGATCTCGATCATATTTTCGCCGGGCACCACGTTGTAGCGGGCGCGCACCTTCACGCTGCCGCGGCCATTCTCGTAAATTTCACGCATCTGCGCTTCATCGTACAAGATCTGGCCGCCGCCCACAAAGTCCGGGCGGGCATGGTAGTGGCAATGTCGTGGTGAGGGTCCTTCATCAGGGCCACGGTGGTGGCGCACAGCTCGGCCAGGTTGAACGAGCAGATGTTGCAGGCCATGCCCACGGCGATGCCCAGCGTATTGTTGGCCAGAATGGTGGAAAGGTCACCGGCAGCAGGGTGGGCTCGGTGGTGGTGCCGTCGTAGTTGGGCACAAAATCCACGGTCTCCTTGTCGATGTCGCGGAACAGCTCCTCGCACACGTTTTCCAGCTTGGCTTCGGTGTATCGGGCTGCGGCGCAGGACATATCCCGGCTGTAGGCCTTGCCGAAGTTGCCCTTGCTGTCCACAAAAGGCATGAGCAGGCTCTCGTTGCCGCGGCCCATGCGCACCATGGTGTCGTAGATGGCGGCGTCGCCGTGGGGATTCAGGTGCATGGTGCTGCCCACGATGTTGGCCGACTTGGTGCGGGCACCCTTCAGCAGACCCATCTCATACATGGTGTACAGCAGCTTGCGGTGGGCCGGCTTGAAGCCGTCGATCTCCGGCAGAGCGCGGCTCACGATGACGCTCATGGCGTAGGGCATATAGTTCACTTCCAGCGTGCGGGTGATGGGGTCCTCCAGCACACTGCCGGCGTTCAGGATCTCAACGCCGTCGCCCAGCTGCGGGCGCACCGGCTTTGGGGTTTTCTTGGTTGATTTTCTAGGCATCTTCTAACCTCTTGACGATTTTAAATGGGCGCCGCCTCGCTCTGCCCATATTCAGCGGAACATATTTTTATTTTGCAGTTCAGAATGGCCTGCGGGCCATTCTGAGCTGCTCTTCACCGATGGAGGCCGTTCCGGTTTTCTGCATTTTCCCTTAAAATGTCTTGACCCGTTGGGGCCTTCCTCGAAAACGTGCTTTGGAGCAGCCCGCAGGCTGCGACAAAGCAACAACTCAAAACAACATTACCTCTGTCATTGCCAGAGCGCAAGCGGAGGCAATTTAAAATCATCAGCTCACATCCAGATCGTCCAGATATTCTGCGCCGTGCTCCGCGATGTGCTCCTTGCGGCCAGCCAGGTTGTCACCCAGCAGCAGGTCGAACACCCGGGCCGTCTCCTCCACATCCGCAGGCTGTACCTTGATCAGGCGGCGGCTCTCCGGGTTCATGGTGGTCAGCCACATCATCTCCGGGTCGTTTTCGCCCAGACCTTTAGAGCGCTGGATCGTATATTTTTGTCACCGATCTCCTTCAGGAAGGTGGCCTTCTCCGGCTCGGTGTAGGCAAAGTAGGTGTGGTCCTTGGTGTTGATCTCGTACAGCGGAGACTCCGCAATGTACACATAGCCCTCGTTGATCAGGGTGGGGGTGAGCCGGTACAGCATGGTCAGCACCAGGGTGCGGATCTGGTAGCCGTCCACGTCGGCATCGGTACAGATCACGATCTTGTTGTAGCGCAGATTGTCGAGGTTGAAGGTGGCCAGTTCCTTATTGTGCTTGCCGCCCAGCTCCACGCCGCAGCCCATGACCTTGATCAGGTCCACGATGACGTCCGACTTGAAGATGCGGGCGTAATCGGCCTTGAGGCAGTTCAGGATCTTGCCGCGGATGGGCATGATGGCCTGATAGTCACTGTCGCGGCTCTGCTTGACCGCACCCATAGCGGAATCGCCCTCCACGATGTAGAGTTCCCGGCGGGAAGCATCCTTGGTGCGGCAGTCCACGAACTTCTGCACCCGGTTGGCCAGGTCGATCTGGGTGGACAGGGTCTTTTTGATGCTCTGGCGCGTTTTTTCGGCATGTTCTCGGCTCTGCTTGTTCACCAGCACCTGCTGGCAGATCTTCTGGGCCTCCTCCGGCTTTTCCAGAAAATACACTTCCAGATAGTGCTTCAAAAAGTCGGTCATGGCCTGGGAGACGAACTTGTTGGTGATGGCCTTTTTGGTCTGGTTCTCGTAGCTGGTGCGGGTAGAAAAGCTGGAGGACACATACACCAGGCAGTCCTGCACATCCTGGAAGCTGATGGCGCTTTCCCCCTTCTTGTACAGATTCTTGTCCTTCAGGTATTTGTTGATCTGGTACACAAAGGCCGTGCGCACTGCATGCTCCGGGCTGCCGCCGTGCTCCAGCCAGGACGAGTTGTGGTAGTATTCCAGCATCTGCACCTTATTGGAGAAGCAGAACGCCGCACTCATGCGCACCTTATAATCCGGCTGGTCCTCGCGGTCGCGGCCCACCGCCTCGCTCTCGCAGCTGAACACCGGGGTCAGGGTGTCCTGCCCGGCCACCTCGGCCACATAGTCGGCAATGCCATGCTCATAGCACCAGCTCTCGTGCCATGCCTTGCCGGTAGCGGGGTCCTTTTCCTTCTCGTCGGTAAAGTTCAGGGTCAGGCCCGCGTTGACCACAGCCTGCCGGCGCAGCGTGTCCTTATAATAGCTTCCGGGCACGTCGATGTCGGTGAACACCTCGTCATCCGGCTTCCAGTGGATGATGCTGCCGGTGCGGCGGCCCTTGTAAGTTTCCTTCTGCAGGCCGCCCACATTCTCGCCCTTTTTGAAGTCCAGATGGTAGTGGTAACCGTCGCGGTAGATGTCGGCGGTCATCCAGGCAGAGGCGTACTGGGTAGCACACAGGCCCAGACCGTTCAGGCCCAGGCTGAACTCGTAGTTGTCCTCGCCCTCGCCGTACTTACCGCCGGCGTACATCTCGCAGAACAGCAGCTCCCAGTTGTAGCGTCCCTCGCCGTTGTTCCAGTCCACGGGCATGCCGCGGCCAAAATCTTCCACAATGACGCTGCCGTCCTTGCAGCGGGTCACGTTGATGGTGTCACCGTGGCCGTCGCGGGCCTCGTCGATGGAGTTGGAGACGATCTCAAAAATGGAGTGGGCGCAGCCCTCCACACCGTCGGAGCCAAAAATAACGGCCGGGCGCTTGCGCACGCGGTCGGCACCCTTTAAAGAAGTAATGCTCTCATTGCCATATTCCTGTTTTTTTGCCATGCTGCTCCTCCCGGCCCGGGCAGCGTTCTGCGCGGGCCGTCTGTAGTCAAAATCATAAAACGCTCCTGCCCTCTTTCTTACTATAATAGGTATGAGCAGAGAAAAAGGGCAAAAGCGCCTGTACATTTCTGTTTTTATTAAACCATAGGTTGTTAATAATGTCAAATGGTCTTTGCGGCTTTTCCGGTCATCCGGAGTAAGTCAAAAAAGTCATTCTTATTTTATGCGCTGGAACGCCCAAAATCAAAAAAGTTTCAATTTTCTTAAAAAAATTCGCATTTACCCCTTTACAAAATCGAAATTTCAGGTATAATAATCATCGTCCGGTGCGCCTCTGTAGCTCAGTCGGTAGAGCAGGGGACTGAAAATCCCCGTGTCATTGGTTCGATTCCGATCGGAGGCACCAGTCAAGGAAACCCAGCCGGGTTTCCAATATGCGGCCGTAGCTCATCTGGTAGAGCGCCACCTTGCCAAGGTGGAGGTAGCGAGTTCGAGCCTCGTCGGCCGCTCCATAACGGAGCAGCAACAGTTGCTCCAATATGGCCCGGTAGCTCAGTTGGTTAGAGCACCAGCCTGTCACGCTGGGGGTCGTCGGTTCGAGCCCGATCCGGGTCGCCACCAAGAAAGCCTATGCTTTCACCTACTTTGAAACTTGTTTTCAGGGCGTCAGAAATGACGGGTGCAAGGTTAAATGCACCGAATATGCGGCCGTAGCTCATCTGGTAGAGCGCCACCTTGCCAAGGTGGAGGTAGCGAGTTCGAGCCTCGTCGGCCGCTCCAACAGGAGTGGAATCCCACTCCTAAATATGGTGACGTGGCCAAGTGGTAAGGCAAGGGTCTGCAAAACCCTCATCCACCAGTTCAAATCTGGTCGTCACCTCCAAAAGATTCCCGGGAACTTCGGTTCCCGGGATTTTTTGTTGCCTTTTTTCTAAAAAAGATGAGAGGAGCCATCAGCCGACAGTTCCCCTCTTCCGTCATTTCGCGTTGCACAATGCCGCCTTGCCTCAAGAGGGGGAAGGCTTTTTTAAAACTTCAGCCGCATCTGGTACCACACCACGCCCCCGTGGGTGGAGCCGGAACCCCCCTCGTTCACAAAACCAAACTTTGCATAGTAGTGCACCAGGGCCTCCTTGCAGGTCAGTACCAGCCCCTTCCGGCCCTGGGCACGGGCATCGCTGATGGCACACTGCAGCAGCATCCCCGCATAACCCTTTTTGCGGCAGGCCGGGATGGTGTTCACCCCAAAAATCATCTGCCAGGCACCCGTTTCCTCATGCAGGGCGGCATCGGCATACATCTCATCGGTCAGGTCCGGTACATCGGTGCAAAAGCCGTCCACAAAGGCCAGCAGCCTTTCCCCCTCCCACAGCAGCCAAAAATGATCGCCGTACTGCTGCAGCCGCCCGGCAAACTCCTCTGCCGTAGCCGCCTCTGCCGCCGGGAAGCAGGCCGCCTCCACCGCTGCAATGGCCTCCAAATCCTTTAAGGTCCCCTTGCGGATCTCCATACATATTCTCCCCCTCTTTTTCTTCCGAGTGTACCACAGTTCCTGCCCAAAGGCAAAGGTCCTGCCGTTTTTTCCTTTTTGGGCCATTTGCATCCGCTGCCGCTCCGTGTTACAATGGCTATATTGCATCCAGGAAAGGAGCTGACCAGCCATGCCCACCGAAAACCGCATCACCCTCACGCCGGACACGCCGGTGCGCTACCTGAAAGGGGTAGGCCCCAAGATCGCCGAGCGGTTCGAGAAGCTGGGCATCGTGACGCTGGCCGACCTTCTGTGCCATTATCCCCGTAAATACATCGACTTTACGAAGCCCTACTCCATTGCGGAAGCCCCTGCCGACACGGAATGCGTGGTCAAGGCAGAGGTGTTTGCCAAGCCCGGCGGGCGCATCCTGCCCGGTGGACGGCGGATGGAGCGGGTCACCGCCGGGGATGACGTGTCCGGGCTGGAGATCACCTGGTTCAACAACCCCTATGCCGCCCAGAAACTGGAGATCGGGCAGGAATACTATTTTCAGGGCATCGTCACCGGCGGGATGCTGCGGCGTCAGATGGTCAACCCGCTGGTGCGCACTGCCGAACAGGTGCAGGCAGCCCCGTTCGAGGCCGTGTACCCCCAGACCGAGGGCCTTTCCAGCAGTGCCATTGCCAAGTGCGTGCGGCAGCTGCTGCCCCATGCCGAGCTTCTGCCCGACCCGCTGTCGGAGGAGATGCGCCGCAAATATCGCCTGCCTTCCAAGGCCGAAGCCGTGCGGGCCATCCACCGCCCTGCCACCGAAGAAGAAGCCTTTGCGGCCCGGCGGCGGCTCATCTATGAAGAGCTTCTGGTGCTACAGCTGGGCATCGGCCGCATGAAGAACCGCGGCTCCGCCGCCACCGGTGCCCCCATGCAGCCCACAGACCCGGAACCCTTCTGGGCCAGCCTGCCCTTCTCTCCCACCGGTGCTCAGCGCCGGGCTGTGGATGAGATCCTGGCCGACATGGCCGGGGAGCACTCCATGAACCGCCTGTTACAGGGTGACGTGGGCAGCGGCAAAACGCTGGTAGCGGCTGCCGCCATCTGGGCCTGCATCCGGGCCGGGTATCAGGCTGCTCTGCTGGCCCCCACTGAGATTCTGGCCGCACAGCACGCCGAGGGTCTGAACCGGATGTTGGCCCCCTTTGGCATGCGGGTGGCCCTGCTCACCGGCGGCATGAAAGCCGCTGCAAAGCGCACCACGCTGGCCGCCATCCGGGGCGACGAAGCGGACCTCATCGTGGGCACCCACGCCATCCTCAGCGAGGGGGTGGAGTTTGCCCGGCTGGGGCTGGCCGTCATCGACGAGCAGCACCGCTTCGGCGTGCGGCAGCGCGGCATGCTGGCCGAAAAGGCCGTGAATCCGCACCTGCTGGTCATGAGCGCCACCCCCATTCCCCGCACACTGGGCCTGCTCCTCTACGGAGACCTGGACATCTCCATTCTGGACGAGCTGCCCCCCGGCCGTACCCCGGTCAAGACCCGGTGCATCACCGGCAAAAAACGGCGGGACCTGTACCATTTCCTCGATCAGGAGATCGACAAGGGGCGGCAGGTCTATCTGGTGTGCCCCGCCATTGAGGACACCCCCGACGGCGGGTTGAACGCGGTCAAGACCTACTACGAGGACATTGCCAAGGCCCTGCTGCCCGACCGCCGGGTGGGTCTGATGCACGGCAAGCTCAAACCCAAGGAGAAGGCCGCTGTCATGGAGGATTTCAAGGCCGGGCGGCTGGACGCACTGGTGTCCACCACAGTCATTGAGGTGGGCGTGGACGTGCCCAACGCCAGCGTCATGGTCATCGAGAACGCGGAGCGCTATGGCCTGAGCGCCCTGCACCAGCTGCGCGGCCGGGTGGGCCGTGGTGCCGCCGAGAGCTGGTGCTTTCTGGTCAGCGACAATACCGGCGAAGCGGTGCAGAAGCGGCTGAAGTTCCTCTGCAGCACCACCGATGGCTTTGCCGTGGCCCAGTACGACCTGGAGACCCGCGGCCCCGGCGACTTTTTCGGCAGCCGACAGCACGGTCTGCCCACATTGCAAATTGCCGACCTGATGAACGACACCCGCACCCTCCACGCCGCCCAGAGCGAAGCACTGGCCATGCTGGCGGAGGACCCGCTGCTGCAGGCCCCGGAGCACGCCCTGCTGGCCGCGCAGGTGCAGCAGATGTTCGACAAGGCCGGTGCCATGAACTGAAATCGCAGAACGGAGAGCCGAAGCTCTCCGTTCTGTTATTTTTTGCCCAGCCGCTTTGCGTGCCGGTCCCCCATGGGGATCACGTCGCAGAACACGCAGCGGCTCTTGGTGGACAGCTGCACATCCCGGTGATAACAGCCGAAGAACCATTTTTCATAGGTCAGCTTCAACAGAATTTTGTCTAGGAACTGGTGCAGCTGGTTGGTCTCGCCGCTGGCCAGCACCGTAAAATCCAGGAATCTGCTTGGCGCGTCGTGGGTGAGCACATAATCCACCTGATAGCCGCAGGCTTCCAGGTTCTGCTCGCAGGCCGCATATTCTTCATCGGAGGGCATCTCCTGCTTCCACCAGTTCACGCCCGGCTCCCGTTCCTCCCGGTCCGGGCTTTCGGCCCCACCGAAGCACAGGTACTTTTTGCCCTCCAGCTCCAGCACGCTGCCGCGGCACACATGGTAGACATTGCCGCCCAGGCTCTGCACCCGGCCGCCGAACCGCTCCGTTTCCGGATATTGGGCCAGCAGGTCGTAATTTTCGTGGGAGCCGTCCAGAAACAGCAGGGTATACGGCCGCTTTCGCAGCCAGTCCAACTTTTTCTGTTCTTCTGCGCTGCCGTCCCACACAAAGCCGAAATCGCCCAGCACCACCACGATGTCCCGTTTGCCCAGCCAGCGCAGCCGCCCGTGCCGGAACCGGTCCAGATCGCCGTGGGTGTCGCCTGTCAGATATACCATTCCCGTCCTCCTGTGCCGGAGCGTGCAAAACCGCAGCCAAAAGCCGCAAAGCCCTTGTCACGTCCCGGCAAACCTGTTATTATAAAGTATACAGCGTCTGCTGTTCCATTTGTGTTTTCTGCGTACCGCTGCCGGTGCGCATTGCTTCGTATAGTTTATCGCTTTTTGAAGGAATTGTCCACATGAAACGTATTTTTGCACTGATCCTGTCGTTTGCACTCCTGCTCAGCTGCCTGGTGCTGCCGGCAGGTGCCATGTTCGACCCCTCCCCCGTCTATCAGGTGCAGGCCCAGAGCGCCTACATCGTGAACACCGACACCAACATCATCGTCTACGAAAAGGACAGCACCAAACAGGTGTCCGCCGGTGGCCTGACCAAGTATATGACCATCGCACTGGTGCTGACCAACTATGCCGACCAGCTGGACAACACCTTCCAGATGCCGTTTGCCATCTCGGACTATGTGCACAACACCAGCAACGCCGACATGCGCTCCAACGAGACTTTCACTTACCGCGAAGCACTGTACGCCATGGTCACCCGCAACGCCAACGAAGCTGCCATGGGCCTTGCCTATACCCTGTCGGGCGGGGATCTGGACGGCTGGGTGAGCCAGATGAACGCCCTGTCCCAGCGCATCGGCACCACGAACAGCACCTGGACGGACGCCTGCGGCATCGACAGCGGCAACGTGACATGCGCTGTGGACATGTACCTGATCCTGCGCTACCTGATGAGCTTTGACGCCTTTGTGGAGATCTCCGGCGTGCCCACCTTTACCATGCCGGCCAAGGAGAAGCACCGGTCTCCGTCGGTGCTGGTCAGCCAGAATGCAGCCCTGAGCAAAAGCAGCGGCGGCAATTACTACCGCAGCGCCATGCAGGGCGGCATGTGCGACGTGACCGCCTACAAGAAGGACAGCGGAAACCAGAGTTACGTTTCCTGGGCCAATCAGGACGGTGCCACCTATATCTTCTGTGTGATGCAAAGCCCCGACACCTGCGACACCTTCGGCTACGCCAACCGCCGCCCGGCCCTGTATGAGACGGTGCGACTGATCGACTGGGTGTTCGACACCTTTTCCATCCAGGCCGCACTGGACACCGACCTGGCGCTGGCCGAGATCCCGGTGAAGTATTCCGCCGACACCGACACCCTGCAGCTGTATCCGGCCGACAGCATGATGACCCTGCTGCCCTCCACCGGCGACGGCAGCGTGACCCAGAAGTATTTCCACCTGCCGGACTACGTCTGTGCGCCCATCCGGCAGGGCGACGTGGTGGGCACCGTGGAGCTGAAGCTGGCGGGCGAGACCATCGGCGTGGTGAACCTGATTGCCGGGCAGGATGTGGACCAGAACGCCCTGCTGCTCACCGTGGCCAAGATCCGCGAATTTCTGGGCAGTCTGTATCTGAAGGTGGTCATCGTGCTGAGCGTGCTCAGCGCCGCCATCTACGGGCTTTGGCTGCTGCTCAACCGCTGGAACCACCGCCGCCCCACCCGGAAGATCCACCGCCGCTGACCGGATCTCGAATAAGCAAAAAACGCCCCGGAAGCCTTCCAGCTTCCGGGGCGTTTGGTTGCGCCAGCAGGAGTCGAACCTACGATGGGGGAGTCAAAGTCCCCTGCCTTACCGCTTGGCGATGGCGCATCGTGCAAAACAGTATATCATATTTTCCGGATTTTCACAAGAGGCACCGGCATGTTTTCTTCCGCGCGGAGGCAGATCTTCTTTCATGAAAAATTTTTGGGGATTCGCTGAAAAACCTTGCCAAACTGTTGCGGTTGTGGTACGCTGTGGAAGCGAAATCATTCAAGGCCGTGCCGGAATGCCGCCCCCGCCGGGCAGGCACCGCAAGCGCTGCGGGGCACGGTTACTCCCGGGAAAGTGAGGAATTTTATGAAAAAAATTTTCCGAGCATTGACACTCTGTCTGGTCTTGCTCAGCCTGCTGTGTGCGGCAGTGCCTGCCGCCTTTGCCGCAGGAAATAAAGAGGACGCCTTTTATACCATCGGTCTGGACGCCTGCGGCGGTGTGAGCTCCACCGTGGTGGTCACCACCAATCTGGACGGCAAACTGACCACCCTGCCGGAGTCTCCCACGATGGACGGCTACACCTTCAACGGCTGGTACACCGAGCCGGTGGGCGGCAGCCGGGTCACCACCGCTACCGTGTTCACCGGTGACACCACCATCTACGCCCAGTGGACCGCAAAGTCCAGCTCCGCCAGTCCCACGACCCCTACCCTGCCCGTGACCGGCGGTCCTGCCCTGCAGAAGCATCTGGGCACCCTGCTGGTGGCCGGCATTCTGGTCACGCTGGTGGTCGTGGCCGCCGTCTGATTTTTACATTTTGGAAAAACATGCACTGATTTTACGAAAGAAAGGAATTCCCATTATGATGACCGAAATGAAACTGCCCGCCTGCTATGCCGTGATCGACGAAAACGAGATGACCTATCTGGACGGCGGTGCCACCATTGCCGACAGCGACGCTTACAAGGCATTCCTGAACGTGGGTCAGGTCTTTAACCAGCTGGCCCGCATCTTCTCCGGTGCAAGCTCCATTATCAACAACATCAATGTGATCTACAAGTCCATCGTTGAGCTGAACAATCTGCTGGGCGGTTTCATCAAGAAGTAAACATTCTGCCGCAAAAAGAGCACCCTGTTTTCCGCGCAGGGTGCTCTTTTTGCGCAGCCTGAGGAATTTTGTGCGCAATTTTCAAAAAATATTTTTTGAAACCCACTGCAACGTCATTTTTGTTACAGTTTTGTTGCATTTTGTCTGGTAGAATGCTTTATGTATGGATGTTCGGAGTTTCGACGAATTTCTGTACGAAAATCGCTTTTTCGCGCAGCAGGGTCCGTACCGGCCCTGCAACGCTTTGATACGGAGGTGCCGTTATGGCAGACCGTGAACTGCGGCATATGCGCCGCACTGAACTGGTCGAGATCATCTTTGCGCTCAAGCAGAGCGAAGATCAGCTCAAAGCCGAAAATGCAGATCTGACCGCCAAACTGGAACAGCGGCAGATCCATCTGGACAGTGCTGGGTCCATTGCACAGGCCGCTCTGGAACTGAACCATGTGTTTGAGGCTGCGCAGGCAGCCGCCGATGACTATCTGGCTTCGGTGCGGTCGGTCGACCGGGACGCCCTGCAGGCGCAGGCAAAGGCCGAAGCGGACCAGATCCTGGCACAGGCCCGGGCCGAGGCGGAACAGCTGAGGGCACAGACCAAGCGGGAATGTGACGTCCTGACCGAGGCGGCAGAGCACAAGCGTGCCCAGACAGAGGCCGACTGTGCCGCCTTGCGGGCCAAAACGGAACAGGAGATCGCAGCACGGCGGGCTGCTTTTGAGCAGAGCACCCGTGAGCTGCTGCGCAGCCGCTGCGACACGGATATCCTGCCGGAAGAAGGCAAGGTAAAATGAAATCAACCGAGATCAAATTTACGGCCATCCCTCCACAGAGGAGGTAAAGGCCGAGCGCGACCGTCTGGCCTACCGCAGCCGGTACGGACGGGTACTGCGCAGCACCATTTATGCGCTGGTGGTGGTGGCCGCTGTGGCCGTGCTGCTGGCCACCCTGTTCCTGCCGGTGCTGCAGGTGTCCGGCGACAGCATGAACCCACGCTGGAAGACAAGGACATTCTGCTGCTGGTCAAGTCCGACAGCATGAAAACCGGCGACCTGTGCGGCTTTTATTGGCAGAACAAGCTCCTGCTCAAGCGTGTGATCGGCCAGCCCGGTGACGTGATCTCCATGGACGAGGACGGCCATGTGACCGTGAACGGCACTGTGCTGGACGAGCCTTATGTGGACGAGCTGGCACTGGGCGAATGTGACATCCGGTTCCCCTATCAGGTGCCGGAGAACCGGTATTTTGTGCTGGGCGACCACCGCTCGGTGTCCATCGACAGCCGCAGCAGCGTGATCGGCTGCGTGGAAAAGCCAGGTCGTGGGCGGGTGTTCCTGCGCATCTGGCCGCTGAACCGCTTTGCGGTATTCTGATTTGTGCCTGCGGAGCGGGCGAATGTGTCCCACCTCCGAAGCAATGTTGTGTGCATAAATTTCCCCAATCTGGAAAGGAGCGAATCATCCCCTCATGAAAAGACGTTCAAAACTGTTTGCTGCCCTGCTGGCAGCAGCCCGGTGCTGGCTATGGCCGTGCCTGCTTTTGCAGTGACCAATGCCACCAAAGGTTCCATCACCATCAGCAACACGGTGAAGGACGAGACCTACACCATCTACCGCATGTTCAAGCTGGACAGCTACAACGCTGAAAGCAATACCTATTCCTACACCGTAGAATCGGATTGGGAGGGTTTCTTCAAGACGGGTGCCGGTGGAAACTACATCACCCTGGACGGCCAGAACCACCCCACTTGGACGGCTGCTGACGAAAACGATTCCACCACTGTTGCCGCATTTGCTAAGGCAGCTCTGGCCTGGGCAGCTGATAAGAAGATCTCTGGCACTAAGGAAACCGCAACTGGTGGCACCGTCACCTTCTCTAACCTGGACCTGGGCTACTACCTGGTGGACAGCTCTCTGGGTGCTCTGTGCGGCCTGAATACCACCAATCCCGATGCCACCATCAAGGAAAAGAACGAAAACCTGAAATCAAGAAGGAAGTTCAGACAAGCGCCGGTGATTGGAGCAGCGAAAACAACGCCAAGATCGGTGATACTGTGGAGTATAAGGTCGAGATCAAGGTTGCTGACGGTGCTCAGAAGTACACCGTCACCGATACCATGAGCAAGGGCCTGACCTTCAACAACAGTTCCCTCAAGGTTACCGCCAATGATGCTGTGACCACCGATTATACCCTCACCCTACCACCAACGGTTTCACCCTGGAGCTCCCTGAATCCTACGTCAGCACTCTCACTAAGGGTACCACTATCATTGTGACCTACAATGCCACCCTGAATAAGGATGCTGTCATTGATGGCGATGGCAACGCCAACGAGGTCAAGCTGAGCTACGGCAATCATCAGAGCACTGTTCCCAGTAAAGTCACCACCAAGTCCTACCAGTTCGACCTGGTGAAGGTGGACGGCACCACCAACAAGCTGCTGGACGGTGCTGAGTTTGAGCTGGCCGATGGCGAAACCAAGCTCTTTCGTAAAGGATACTGCCGGCAACTACCGTGTGGCTGCCGCTGGCGAGGATGGTGCAACCACTACCATCACCGTCAAGGGCGGCAAGGTCAACATTTACGGTCTGGCAGGCAAAACCTATACCCTGACCGAAACCAAGGCTCCGGGCGGTTACAACAAGCTGGTAACCCCCGAAACCGTAAACCTGACCGAGGGCTCCAAGGCTCATGCCACCTTCGATGCCAATGTCTATAAAGACGGCGGCGTTGTGGTAAAGAACAACGCTGGCACTGTGCTGCCCAGCACCGGCGGCATGGGCACCACCCTGTTCTATGTCATCGGCGGCGGCCTGATGGTGGCAGCAGTCGTGCTGCTGGTCACCAAGAAGCGCATGGAGCACAAGAACTAAGCAACCATCCCTGAAAACACCCGGAGCGGGGCGACCAACTCGCCTCCGCTCTTTCACAGCACAGAGGGCCTTGCCATGAAAAGCACTCCGGCACCATCCTGCTCGTCCTCATTTTCTTTGTGGGCCTTGCGGTGATGCTCTACCCTACCATCAGCGATTACATCAACCAGCGCAACCAGACCAGGGTTGTCAACAGCTACGCCCAACAGGTGGACGGCCTGTCCGACGCCGACTACACGGCCTATTTTGATGCCGCCGACGTCTTCAATCAGGAGATCGCCGCCGACCCGGATGCCCTGTACCACGCCGACCACTTTTCCACCTACAGCACCACGCTGGACGTGACCGGCACCGGCATCATGGGCTACATCACCATTCCCCGCATCGGGGTGGAGCTGCCCATCTATCACGGCACCAGCGACGCCGTGCTGCAGGTGGCCGCAGGCCATCTGGAAGGCACCAGCCTGCCGGTGGGCGGCGAGAGCACCCACGCCGTGATTTCGGCACACCGCGGCCTGCCCAGCGCCAAGCTGTTCACCCATCTGGACCGGCTGGAGGTGGGCGACACCTTCACCATCACCGTGCTGGACCGGGAGCTGACCTACGAGGTGGACAAGATCTCCATCGTGCTGCCCACCGAGGTGGACGAACTGAAGGTGGTAGACGGCAAGGACTACGTCACCCTGATGACCTGCACCCCTACGGCATCAACACCCACCGGCTGCTGGTGCGCGGCCACCGTGTCACCGCCCGGAGAACCTCAAGCGCATCCGTGTTGCAGCTGACGCCACCCGCATTGAGCCCATCCTCATTGCGCCGCTGCTGGCCGTGCCGCTGCTGCTGCTTTTGCTCATCGGCCTGCTGGTCTCCGGCAGAAAACGCAAACAGAAATGACAAAGCCGCCTGAAATACCCCCGGCATAGACAGAGCAACCCCAGAGCTCTGTTTGTGCCGGGGTATTTTCTCAAAAATTCGCCGTTTCGTAGCTGAAACGGCGAATCAAGTCTCTATTCTTTACGGTGTGCGGATTATTTTTCAGACGATGGTGCAGTATCACATCCTCTGCAAGCCGAAAGACCGGGCACTTCTTCCGGAGCTGCCCCTGCGGAACCAAGCGTGACCCGGTGTTCACTCCACCAGCGCCACGGCCACGTCGTTGACGTTCGTGCCGGTAGCGCCTGTGCGGATGAGCCCGCCCACCGCCTGCAAAGCATGGTAGGCGTCGTTGTCGGCGAGGGTGCGGTACACGTCCCGCCCGGCTGCGCGAAGGGCGGCTTCCGTCTCGCCGTCCGCATAGCCGCCAGCGGCATCGGTGGGGCCGTCGGTGCCGTCGCTGCCCACCGAGAACACACAGCAGTGTTTCAGCCCGGCCAGCGCAGGAGCCGCCGCAAGGGCCAGCTCCTGGTTGCGCCCGCCCAAGCCCTTGCCGGTCAGGTGCACCACGGTCTCGCCGCCTGCAATGTAAGCCAGCTTCCGGCCTCCACCCGCATGGGTGCGGACCACCGAACCAAGGAAGCTGCCCGCCTCCCGCGCCTCGCAGCAGAGCCGGTCGGTGAAGCACCGGCTCATACCCAGCGCACGGCAGGCCGCAGCGGCCGCCGTGCACAGCTCCCGCACACTGCCGGTAATGCGGGTGGTCACGTTGGTCAGAGCCTGGGGTCTCCTGTCGAAGCAGCTCCTGTGCCGCGGTCGACAGGCGCAGGTGGTATTTCTCAGCAATGGCGATTGCCTGCCCGCAGGTGGAGGTGTCCGGCACCGCCGGGCCGCTGGCGATCATATCCAGCGGGTCGCCCAGAATGTCGCTGAGGACGATGCTGAACACCTGTGCCGGGGCGCAAGCCTGCGCGAACCGCCCGCCCTTGACGCCGGACAGACGCTTGCGGATGGTGTTCATCTCCACGATGTCCGCGCCGCTGGCCAGCAGCTGGGACGTAATGTCCTGCAGCTCCTCTGCAGGGATGAGCGGCTTTTCAAACAGTGCACTTCCGCCGCCGGAAAGCAGGAACAGCACCGTGTCCTCTGGCTGCAGGCCCTGCACCAGCTCCAGCGCCTTCTGGGTGGCGGCAAAGCTGTTGGCGTCCGGCACCGGGTGGCCTGCCTCGCAGCAGGTCACGCCGGGGATCTTTCCTTTTACATGATCGTATTTGGTCACGACCACACCGCCGTCCACATGCCCCAGCACGGCAACGGCAGCATGTGCCATCTGCCATGCGGCTTTTCCGGCGGCCACCAGCACCGTGCGCCCTTCCGGGTGAAAATCCTTCAGCGCACGGCGGACCGCCTCGTCCGGCAGCACCGCCCGGATGCTGGCTTCCACGATCTGATCCGCGCAGCTGCGCAGCGTTTTTTCCATAAACAAGAGCTCCTTTCGTTTCCGGTCCGCGTCCGACACGGCAGGCCGGTCCATCCGGCTCCATTATACCGCAGAACCGGCGTTTCGGGAATATTGAAAAAGCAGAGCGCTCCCCTTCTGCGGGACGCTCTGCTTTTCTTGTCAGGTCTCTTTCTGCAGCTCTTTGTCGATCAGCCCCTGCAGACGCTCGGTCTCTTCTGCTGCATAGGCTCTGGCATCGATCTCCACCGGCTGGAAGTAATAGCCCAGGATGTCCTCCTCGCCCGAGACGTACCCATTCTGATCGTTCCGCAGCCATCGTCTGGCCTGGTCGTAGTAGGCCGCCTGGGTCGCGGCATCGTCCCAGTCGATGTTTTCCACCACATAAGCCTGCTGCACATGAAACGCCTCGTGGGCGATGGTGTCCATGGTCTCCTGCGCACTCCCGCTTTCCAGCACAGACCGGGAGAGCACGATTTGCCGGGAAGCAGCGCTGTAGTAGCCCAACCGGTCCTCGTCGAGCGGCTGGACCGTAACATCTGTCCCGTCCGGCACCCCCAGCATGGCAAGCTCATAGGCGGCCAGCTGCTTTGCCAGTTCGGTCTTGCTGTCCAGAGACGCCGGAGCACTGTCAGCGCAAACAGCAGCTCTGCCGGCAGCAGCATGGCCAGGCACGGAAAAAGCGGCCCGCTGAACAGGCAGGCTGCTGCGGCCGGAGCCAGCCCCCACCAGAGCAGGAACAGGATGGTGTAACCGACCGCGACGACATTGCCGGGGACCGAAGACCCCAGAAGCTGAGGTTTTGTACAGTGCAGCCAGCCGATCACACAGCCATTGAAGATCATTGCGCCCACGGCCGGGAGCCACCCGGCCAGTTTCCGGAGTTTTGTCATAACGGGTCCCTTTCTGTTGTGCGGCCGCCGTCCTCGGAGGAGCCGGTCGCAGCTTTGCGGGCGGTGCTCTGGGTGGGTACGGGGCCGTACTTCCCGTTTGCCGTATTCTCGCGCAGGGACTGCACAAAGGCATCGTGCCGCTGCGCCTCCGTCATCCTCGGCTGCTGCACCGTCGGTGTGTTGTTCTGGGTGTTTTTGCCCCAAAGGGAACTGAAGAATCCCATTGTGTGCTCCTTTCGCGTTCGTCTGTTTTTTATCCGGTCACATAAGATAAGCCCGCCGGAGCAGCCGCAGTTGGAATTTTCGGTGCAAAATCTCAAAATTTCATGTTTTTTACGCGCACTTCCTGCACGGTTCGCACCGCAAAAAGCGGCATACTTTTTGAAATGAACCCCAAAAGTTAGACAAAAATCAAATTAAGCGGTCCCAACGGTCTGAATCCTGTACTGCACAGGGATCAGGCCGTTTAGTTTTAATTTGATTCGGCGATTGTTGTAATAGTCGATGTACTCAACAACAGCCTTTTCCAGCTGGTCAAGGGAATCAAATTTTTCTAAATAGAATAGTTCAGTCTTGAGCAGTCCAAAGAAGTTCTCGGCAACCGCATTGTCCAGACAAGTGGCTTTCCGAGACATGCTTTGTGTAATGCCCTTTGCCTTCCGTAGATTCTGGTAGGACTTCATCTGGTACTGCCAGCTCTGATCAGAGTGCAGAATCAGATCATCAACCTTATCCGGCAATTTTTGAAAAGCGTCTTCCAGCATATCCGTGATCTGTTTGAAGTTTGGATGGCAACTCAGACTATAACTGACAACTTCGCCATTGAACAGATCAAGAATTGGAGGCAGATAGAGTTTCTGGTCATGCACCTTGAACGTAGTAAAATGTGCTGCGAGGAAGCCCGGCAAGTTGCAGCAGTGCCTTCAGGGGATATTTCTGCCTGATTTTAATGGATATCCAGATGCCCAAGATGGACGGCTACGAGGCGACACGGCAGATCCGTGCCCTACCGGATGCTGCAAAGGCAGGCATTCCCATTTTTGCAATGACAGCAAATGCCTTTGAAGAAGACCGCCAGAGTGCATTGAAGGCTGGGATGGACGGCCACATTGCAAAGCCGTTGGATATTCCGCACCTGCTGCAGGTTCTTGCAGATGTACTGAAATCATAACACCATCCGACAAAACAAAAGCACCCGCAGCAGGTTTCGCAGAGGTTCTTGACCTCAGGAAGCGAATGCTGCGGGTGCTTTATTTGTTTTGCATGACAGGCGTTTGGCTCACAGGATCTTGTGCAGCTCCTGCACCAGGTCGCTGATCACGATGGGTTTGGACAAAAAGCCATTCATGCCGCTTTCCAGCGCGTTGCAGCGATCCTCGTCGAATGCGTTGGCGGTCATGGCAAGGATCGGGATCTTTGCCCGAGCCGGGTCGTCCAGTGCACGGATCTTCCGGGTGGCAGTATAGCCATCCATCACCGGCATCTGCACATCCATCAGCACCAGATCATAGCTGCCCGGCGCTGCCGTGCAGACCTTTTCCACCGCCACTGCACCGTTTTCTGCCGTATCGACCCGGAAGCCGTACTCGCGCAGAATTTCCTGCGCGATCTCGCGGTTCAGCTCGTTGTCCTCCACCAGCAGGATGCGCCTGTCCTTGAAGTCGGCATTCTTTTGGGGCAAAAGCTCCTGCGCCGCATCTGTCTGGTTCTGCCCGAGGGCGCTCATCAGGGTCTCGCGCAGGTCGGACATGAACATAGGCTTGGAGCAGAAGGCGGTCACACCGGCTGCCTTTGCCTCCACCTCAATATCCGACCAGTCGTAGGCGGTCAGGATAATAATAGGTGTATCATCGTGCAGGCTGCGGATCTGACGGGTGACCTCAATGCCGTTCATATCCGGCAGACGCCAGTCGATGATGTAGGCGTGGTAGACATCGCTCATCTCAATGGACTGCCGCGCGCGCAGCACCGCCTCCTTGCCGGAAAGGGTCCACTCGGCGCGCATCCCCACCTTGACCAGCATCTTTGTCACGCTGTCGCAGGTGTTGAAGTCGTCATCCACCACCAGCGCCTTCAGGCCTTCCAGCTCGGTGATCTTTTCCACCGGGCGGTGCTCTGCCTGTGTGCGCATGGGCAGGCAGATGATAAACTCGCTGCCCTTGCCCTGCGCTGTCTGCACCTTGATGGTGCCGCCCATCATATCCACGATATTTTTGGTAATGGCCATGCCAAGGCCGGTACCCTGTATCCGGCTTACCGTGGAGGTGCGCTCCCGCTCGAAGGGTTCAAAGATCTTTTGCGCGAACTCCTGGCTCATACCAATGCCGTTGTCCTTGATGCGGAACTCGTACTGCCCGCAGCCGCGCACCTTACCGGCAAGCTGCCGCACCCGCACCGAGACCGTGCCGCCCGCCGGGGTAAACTTGATGGCGTTGGACAGCAGGTTCAGCAGGATCTGGTTCAGCCGGGTCTTGTCACAGTAGACGTCCTCGTCGGTCACATCCATGGCGTCCATGTAAAGCTCCAGCTGCTTTGCATAAATTTGCCCGCTGACGATGGTTTTCAGATCGTGCAGCACATCCGAAAGGTTGACCTCCACCTCCTCCAGATGGAGCTTTCCGCTTTCAATGCGGCTCATATCCAGCACATCGTTGATGAGGGAGAGCAGATGGTTGCTGGATGCAAGGGTCTTGGTAAGATAATCCTTCACCCGGTCTTTATCGTCAATGTTGCTGAGTGCCAGCGTGGTAAAGCCGATGATGGCGTTCATGGGGGTGCGGATGTCGTGGGACATATTGGAAAGGAAGGTGCTTTTGGCGCGGTTGGCGGTCTCGGCGGCAGCAACGGCATCGGAAAGCGCCTGATTTACCTGTTTGTCGGCGGTGCGGTCGGATATGACAAGGATGTGCTTGGTTCTGCCCTCCACCTCGCTGCCCATGGCAACGATGTGGAACCAGCGCCGCTCCCCGGTTTCCAGATGCACATACTCATCATCCCATTCGCGCTGCTGCCCGCTGAGAAGCCCTTCCAGATAGTTTTTATCGCGATCCGGAGAGTCCTTCGGGTGCAACGCTGCCAGAACACGGGCATCCTGCCGGACTTCTTTCCACGGGATGCCCAGCAGTCGCTCGATATTCGGGCTGACATAATCCACCTTGGCGGTCTCTGCATCCAGCATCAGGAAAACGTCGTCCACGTTCAGCGAGAGCTTTTTGAACAGCTCGTCCCGGTACGAGATCTCGGTATTCTTCCGGCGCAGGGTCGTATGGCTTCTGCGCACAATGAGCAGAATGACCAGCACGGCCATGCCTACGGTGATGCCCGCTACGATCTGCGCCGTGCGGGACCACAGCTTATCCAGACTGGCATTGACGACCCTGACCGGCACAAGCCCCAGCATCGTCCAGCTCTGGACCGCCGTGCCCTCGTAGACCAGATAATAACTGGTGTCGCCCAGCGTCACCCTCATATTTCCGCTGCTGCCCTGCGCAAAGGCATCCGAAAGAGCAAGGATCTGTCCCTCGGATAGATCAGAATAGTCGCGCAGCATCGCAATGAAGTTATAGACCGTTTCCTTGCGGTTTACGGAATTGTCGATCACCACTCGCCCATCCGGGTAGATCACATAGTTGCTGGCATTGCCTTGAAAAGCAGAGTTGTCCAGCAATTTCAGCACCGCATCATTGTAGTAGGCGATGGCAATGGCATCATAGGCAAAGCCCCGGTAGCTGCCCTGCGTTTTGGGGCTGGCAAACACCAGCATCTGCGGCTTGCCGGGCAGCGCCGCATTCATAACGATATCCTCGCCCTTAGAGAGCTTTTCGTCCAGATTCGCCTGCAAGCCAAGGTAGCCCGTTTCCCCGGTCACCGTCATATAGTTGCCGTCGTAGGAAAGGAAGTAAAAGCCGACAAAGCCGGTGTCCTGCTGCGCCGCCTCGATATACGCCTGGATCTCTGCCTCATCCGAGGTGCTTGCCAGAAAGCCGTTGTACAGATGCAGGTAGGTCAGGTTTTTGCGCACCATCTCCTTCAGCATATTGTTGGATTTATGCAGCACTTCCTCCAGATGCGAGGTGCTTTCCTGATAGATGGTCTGGGACACAAACGAGATGTACCGCACGCTGAGCCCGACTGCCAGTAAAACCAGCAGAAGGATGGCACAAACGGCAGGGAGCCATTTCTGCCGGAAATGGCAGCTCCGTTTGGGTTTACGCTTTTCGTCTGCCATTCCGCTCACCTCAACGTTATGTAGTTTTCCGGCTCTGCAAGCGCTGCGCCGCCGCCGGAAACATGATCGCGCCATGTGTTTTTCACCCATGTATCTTCGCCCGCAGACGTTCCGCTTTCGCTCGCAGGCAGCGCTGCCATCTGCATTTCCGTTGCCAGACAGGTCACGGTAACGGTGTCGTCATCCCGCAGCGGCTGCCCGTTGCGGGTGATGCCGGTCAGGGTATAGCTGCCGTTTTCTTCTTTTACCTCCAAGGCAATGCCGCTGACCACCGGCAGAGAACCACGGTTGAAGGGCACAAAGCCGCCCTCCCAGCCTTCCACAAAGGCGCGGACGGTTTCCTTCAGCTCTGCGCCGGTCATGGTGCGCTGGCGGGACATCAGACCGTTGGGCATGATCATGGAAGCGGCCATTTTCTTGTTATAATCTGCCTGCAGCACACTGCCGGTAAAGCTGTTTGCAGTGGCAAGCAGCACATCCGTGCCGTAAACGCTGCGCAGCGTGTTTGCCATAACGGAGAAGGAGGCGCTGCCGCCGTCTGCGTGGAACACGTTGGAATAGCCCTTCCCGGAGGTCAGCACGATCTCGTCATCGGCAGGCGTATCTTCGGCAAGAAGCTGGGTGTTGAATGCCCGATACGCCTGTTTTGCCGTGTACTCGCCCGCGATCATTTTGGAGACCACATCCTTGGAAATGGCAAAGAAATCGTTGGAGGCAATGCGGATATACATGTGGTTTTCTTCCACCACGCTGCGCACATCCTTCAGATACTCGGTCAGGCGCAGGGGGACGTTCTGGCTGTAGCTCAGCACATCCTGCCCGTCCGCAACGATGCGGTTCTGCGCCTCCTCGGAGAGCATGACGTTCAGCACCTTCATGGCATTACTGCGACGCGCGGTGTCCTGCTCCAATTCACGGTTCAGCGCGACCTGGAAATACGGGGTGGTCATAATCCACTTTTCGCCGTTCTGGCTGAAGAAGGGCAAAAAGGTCGTGTCGATGCCCTCGTCCTGAAACATCTTGACCCCGGCAGAGGTGCCAAAGTACATGGCAACTTCTCCGTTTCGGTACAGATCCATCACGTCATCGTAAGTCTGCGCAAGGTCGTCCGCCGTAAGGTGGGTATCCTGAATGAACTGCTCCATCCGCTCAAACGCCCCCGGCCACACGGCATTGTCCAGACCGACCCGTGCGGTGCTGGCGGGGTCGCTGTAAGCGGTGCGCCACTTGCGCCCTTCCGTAGTGGTAAGCTCGGTAGCGGAAAGTCCCTGCAGCGTTTCCATGCAGGTGTAGTCGTAGGCATAATCGGCGGTAAAGCCCCGGATGCCTACCTTCTCAAACGCCTGACAGGCCGAAACGAAGCTCTCGTAATCGGTGGGCAGAGGAATATCGTACTGCTCAAAAAGGCTGCGATTGACCACAAAGCCGTGTGCGTCGGCACATACCGGCAGCCAGTTCACGCCATCCTCGTTTTTGAAGCTGTTGAGGTAGGTGTTGTACACAGCACCTGCCTCATTGGTTAAGGCAAGGTTCATCAGGCTGTCCTTCAGGGGAGCAGCATCGTGCAGCGAGAACCGGCAGCAGGTGATGATATCCGGCAGACCGCCGTTCTGCTGCAAAAACTTGTAAAAATCCAGATCGTTGTTGCCGACGATGAACTCGATATTCACATCCGGCAGCTGCGCCTGGATATAGGGCGCATAGTTTTCGTACAGGCTGGTGGTCCACAGATACACTTGAATGGTCTGGGCATCCTCCTGCTCCTGTACCTGTTCTGCGCTTTTTGTTCCGCATCCGGTCAGCAGGGAGACCGCCATCACTAGTGCCATAAGCACGAAAAACATGCAGTGCAATGTTCTTTTGTTCATCAAATCGTTCTCCTCACAACTCTTGGGCAGCTGTCGTTCTGCACTCCCGAATACCGCAAAAAGGCATAGGTACAGCACGACAGAGATATAGGATTATATTACCACCGCCATGAGGGATTTTCAATAAAATTTCATATATTGATCCATAAAAGCAACGCATGTTCGATTCCTTTGCGTCAGTCGATGCGGCTTTTTGTATCAACGCACAGGGTGGGCGGAAAACTGTGGGGGCAGCCTGCGTTACTGAACCGCGCGGATGGCTTCTATCGTGATGTTGTACTGTTCTGTCACACGGTCAAACCATTCCTTTGAGCCTTCCAGTGTGCCCGCACGCAGCACCCATTTTCTTATAACATTCCTGAATCGTCATAACTCTTAGCTCCGCCTTTCTTTGTTTTTCATACCCGTGGCATTGTACCGTCACAAAAGTATCGTTCACACTCGTTGCATTTTGCTGTACCCTCAACATTCTGCATCTTCTTGTGTTTATTATCAAAGGCACACGTTCCAACCTGGTGAGCCAAGTATATCACATCCAAAAGAAAATGCGAAGGTCATCTTTCGCATCCGAGAAGTCAAGGGTTCGAATCCCTCTAGGTCCACTTTTGGCAGCAGTGTAATGGTGAAATGAACCCCAAAAGTTAGACAAAAATCAAATTAAGCGGCCCCAACGGTCTGAATCCTGTACTGCACAGGGCTCAGGTCGTTTAGTTTTAATTTGATTCGGCGATTGTTGTAATAGTCGATGTACTCAACAATGGCCTTTTCCCTGCTGGACACTCCCGCAGAGCTGCGCCGGGAACCGGCGTTCCTGCTCTACACCGCCGACTTTTCCCGCATCCAGCGGTTCATCTACACCGTCCATACCGAGGGTGCCCTGCGGTCCCTCCGCAGCCGTTCGTTCTTTCTGGAACTGCTCATGGAGCACTACATGGACGAGCTGCTGGACGGCTGCGGCCTGACCCGGACCAACATCATTTACAGCGGCGGCGGGCACTGCTATCTCCTGCTGCCCAGCACCGCCGCCGTGCAGCAGACCCTTGCCGACTGGAACCGGGCCTTCAACGGCTGGCTGAACGAACAGTTCGGCGTGCAGCTGTTCCTGGCCAACGGTTGGACCCCCTGCAGTGCCAACGACCTGTGCAACGTCCCCGCGGAGGCAAGCCCCTACAAGGCTACCCCGCGCCAGATTGAGCGCGTTGTTGCCGGTTCCCAGTTCGGGGTCAACATCGTTTACAACCTGTCCGACCCCAAAGAGATGGAAGAGGACCTTTCGCTTCTGTCCAAGGCCATGAAGCTGCTCCAGCTGGACTACCTTGGCGGGCACGGCGCGCCCCTGCAGATGGAGCCGCTGGGCAGCCACTCGGTGGAAAACGGCCTGCAGCTTCTGCTGGCTGCGCGGGAGGACCCCGCCAGCCGGACAAGGCTGTGGTTCCGCACCCCCTGCGTCTTCAAGCAGGCGGGACGCTACGCCATCTACCCGCAGGAATTCCTGCTGCTGCAGAGCCTTGTGCTGCACTGGAACACCGCATTTCCGGATTGCCAGCTGAACGACCCGGACGCGCTGGACGCCATCCTGTGCGGGCTGCGTATCCGGGATTACAGCCTGCACACCATCACTTATCACATCAAGAACACCTGCATCCCGGGCTTTGTGGGCAGCGCTGTTGTAGAGGCCCGGCTGGCCCTGCAGCATGCACCCCTGTAGACATTCCTACCGGGTGGGACCCTCGCACTAATCAAAAGCCCACTGGGCTTTTGATTGCCCCGCCTGCGGCAGGGCCGCCCTGTACCGGGTTGCGGTTACCCAGCATCCGCTTCATGCCTTGAGCGGCATTCGCGTCTTGCTGACCGCTGCCCCAGCCTCGGCTCCCTGTTCCCGCCGCAGGCGGCGGTCGCCTCCGCTGCAAGTCCCGCTGCGGAGATTAAAAAAGACCAGTACACAAAGTGTACTGGTCTTTTTTGGTCGGAGCAGCGGGATTTGAACCCACGGCCTCCTCGTCCCGAACGAGGCGCGCTACCAACTGCGCTATGCCCCGAAAATACCGCAGCCGATTGGGCTGCGGTCTGGTTGGGGATGAGAGAATCGAACTCCCACAAGTAGAGTCAGAGTCTACCGCACTACCACTATGCAAATCCCCATTATTCGGTTTGTCAGGAGCGGCTCGGCGCTACTGACAAGGGATATTATACCCGAAGAGTGTGTCCTTGTCAACTACTTTTTTGCTTTTCCCGCAAACTTTTTTGCCGGGCGCTTTTGCAGCACGGCAGCATGTAAAATTTTGTCCAGATGGCTTGACACCCACCCGCATTCGGAATACTCTTATACTATAAATAGTGTGCTCAGGGTCAGCGGCCCTGAAGCTCAGAGGAAAGAGGGCTTTTGAATGAAAAAACGTGTTGGTATCCTGACCTCCGGCGGCGACTGTCCGGGCCTGAACGCCACCATCCGCGGTGTAGCAAAAGCACTGTACGCCCGCATGGGTGACAACGTGGAGATCGTCGGCATCCTGAACGGCTACAGCGGCCTGATCAACGGGGACTACAAGGAGATGTCCGAGGACGATTTCCGCGGCATTCTAACCCTGGGCGGCACCATCCTGGGCACCAAGCGCACGCCTTTTAAAATGATGCGCGTGGTGGAGGATGACAACGTCGATAAAGTGGCCGCCATGAAAAAGACCTACAAGGACGCCAAGCTGGACTGCCTGCTTTGCCTGGGCGGCAATGGCACCCACAAAACGGCCAACCTGCTCTCGCAGGAAGGGCTCAACATCATCGGCCTGCCCAAGACCATCGACAACGACATCTTTGGCACCGATGTGACCTTTGGCTTCCACACTGCTGTGGACATTGCCACGGAGGTCATCGACCGCATCCACACCACCGCCGGCAGCCACAGCCGCGTGATGTGCATTGAGATCATGGGCAATAAGGCCGGCTGGCTGACTCTGTATTCCGGCATTGCCGGCGGTGCCGACATCATCCTGCTGCCCGAGATGCCCTACGACATCGACCGCGTGTGCGAGGCCGTGGAGCGCCGCGCCAAGAGAGGCTCCAACTTCTCCATCATCGCCGTGGCCGAGGGTGCCATGAACGTGGAAGAAGCCCGCATGAAGCGTAAGGACTGGATGGCCAAGCGTGCCGAGCAGGGCTTTGGTGCCACCGCCACCAACCGCATCGCACAGGCCGTGCAGAAAAAGACCGGCATGGAGACCCGTGTGTGCATCCCGGGCCACATGCAGCGCGGCGGCAGCCCCAGCGCCTACGACCGCGTGCTGGCCACCGAGTTCGGCAGCTATGCCGCCAAGCTGGTGGAGATCGAGCGCTACGGCGTGACCGTGGCCATGGTGAACGGCCGCGTGACCCAGAACCGTCTGGCCGACATCGCCGGCAAGACCCGCAACGTACCCGAGGGCTGCGAGCTGCTCACCGTGGCACGCCGCATGGGCGTGAACCTGGGCTGAGGATATTTTTTGAATGCCCTCCGCGTTGCTCTGGGCATTTTCAGCGGAAAATATTTTGATAAAAGCATCTCAGCAAAGCTTGCGGGCGTTGCTGAGATGCTTTTTTACAGCCAGGGTCGCACCGACAGACAGATACATCTTTCGCATGAACTTTTTTCAGGAAGCTATTGAATCTTTGTATTTTTATTGTCTTGTGTGCAAAAAAGGTTGTCAAAAAGCGGAAAAGAGGGTATGATAAAGACTGGATGTTTGCAAAAACGATTTTCCAATCTACAAATAAAGGAGTGTGCCTCTTATGCGCGCTTATGAACGACTTCTGAATTATGTCCGGGTGTACACCACCTCGGATCCCGAATCCGGTACGCACCCGTCCGCCGCCCGGGAATTTGACCTGGCCCACCAGCTGGTGGAGGAGCTCAAAGCTCTGGGCGTGGAGGATGCCCGTGTGGACGAGCACTGCTACGTCTACGGCAGCCTGCCCGCCACTCCCGGCTGCGAGGACAAGCCCGCACTGGGCCTCATCGCCCACATGGACACCGCCCCCGATGCCAGCGGTGAGAACGTGAACCCCATCCTGCACGAGAACTACGACGGCAGCGACGTGACCCTGCCCGCCACCGGCATGGTGATGAAGGTTTCCGCCTTCCCCTTCCTTGCCTCTATGAAGGGCGAGACCCTGATCACCACCGACGGCACCACCCTGCTGGGTGCTGACGACAAGGCTGGTGTGGCCGAGATCATGACCGCTGTGGAGACGGTGCTGGAAAAGGGCCTGCCCCACGGCAAGCTGTGCATCGGCTTTACCCCCGACGAGGAGATCGGCGAGGGTGCCGACCTGTTTGACATCCCGGGCTTTGGGGCTGATTTTGCCTACACCGTGGACGGCGGCGACGCCGGGTCCATCGAGTACGAAAACTTTAACGCCGCAGCAGCCACCGTTACCATCCACGGCTTCTCGGTGCACCCCGGCTCTGCCAAGGACACCATGATCAACGCCTCCAACGTGGCCATGGAGTTCCACCAGGCTCTGCCGGTAATGGCACGGCCTGAGACCACCGAGGGCCGCCAGGGCTTCTACCACCTGTGCCAGATGTACGGGGACGTTACCACCGCAAAGCTGGGCTACATCCTCCGGGACCACGATGCCGCCAAGCTGCAGTTCAAGAAGGACAATATGCAGGACATTGCCGATTACCTGAACGGCAAGTACGGCGCAGGCACCGTAGAAGTGGAGATCAAGGACAGCTACCGCAATATGCTGGAAAAGATCAAGCCCCACTTCCATCTCATCGAGACCGCCCGCAAGGCTGTTCGCATGGCCGGGCTGGAGCCGGAGGAAGTGCCTGTGCGTGGCGGCACCGATGGTGCTACCCTGAGCTGGAAGGGTCTGCCCTGCCCCAACCTGGGCACCGGCGGCTTCAACTTCCACGGCGTGTGCGAGTGCACCACCGTGGAGCGGATGGACCGCTGCACCCAGATCGTGCTGAACATCATCAGCCTGTACGCGGAGTAATTTTATCTTCATGCAAAACAAAATGGAGACTGTCCGGATTTGGACAGCCTCCATTTTTGCATGATTTGCGGAATGCCTCAGCCCACATTGATGTGGCCAACCGGCATGATCTTGCGCTTGTTGTCGTCCGGCTTGGCGGTCAGGCTCATGGCCAGCGACACCGGGCCCACACGTCCCATAAACATCACGGCCATATACAGGAGCTTTGCCCCATCCTTCAGCCGGGCGGTCACGCCCACCGACAGACCCACCGTGCCAAAGGCCGAGCAGGACTCGAAGATGGCGTCAATGACCGACACCGCATCCGAGGTGTTGTAGTACACCACCACAGCCGAGCCAAAGGCAGCCAGTGCGCCGATGACGATGATGGTCAGGGCACGGTACACCGTTTTGGACTCAATGTGGTGGTCGGCGATCACGCAGTCATCCCGGCCCTGCGCCACGCTGCGGATGGTCAGGAACAGCACTGCAAAGGTGGTCACCTTCACGCCGCCGCCCGTGGAACCGGGTGCCGCACCAATGAACTGCAGCACGCTCATCAGCAGCTTGGTAATGGGCCCGCAGGCCGCCAGATCAATGGTATTCATACCGGCCGTGCGGGTGGACACCGACTGGAACAGCGACGCCATGATCTTGTCCGACACGCTGAGGCCGCCCATGCTGGCGGGGTTGTTCCACTCCATCAGGCCGATGAGGGCCGCACCCCCTACCCACAGCAACACCGAAAAGATCAGCACCACCCGGGCGTGGAGGGACAGCTTGCGCTTTTTGGGGTACTGGATCAGCTCCACCCACACCATAAAGCCCAGGCCGCCTGCAATGATCATAAACATGACCACTGCCTGGACATAGTAGTTGTGGACATAGGGCACCAGGGAGGAATAGGCCCCAAACTGACCAAACAGGTCAAAGCCTGCGTTGCAGAAGGCCGAAATGGCAGTAAAGATGCTGATCCAGATGCCCTGGAGCCCAAACTGAGGCACAAAGGCCAACAGCAGCAGCAGGATGCCTGCCCCTTCAAAGCAGGCCGCCAGCCCCACCACGATCTTCAGCACATCTTTGGCCTGGGCGTAGCCGTCTGCCGAGACGCTCTCCCCCAGCACTCGCAGGTCCCGGAAGCCCATGCGCCGCCGCATGGCCAGCGCAAAAAAGCTGGTCAGGGTCACCAGACCAAGGCCTCCCACCTGGATCAGGACCAGGATCACCGCCTGCCCGAACGCCGTGAACTGGGTCCAGGTGTCCCGCACGACCAGACCGGTCACGCAGGTGGCGCTGGTGGCCGTGAACATGGCGTCGATCACCCGCATCCGCCCGTAGCGGCTGGCAATGGGCAGCGACAGCAACAGTGTACCCAGTGCGATCACGATCACAAAACTGACGCAGATGATCTGGGTAGGGCTGTACCCCCGCGGTTTGTTCCGGTTCTTTGCAGGATGATGCCGGAATGGGTTCTTGAATGGCTTTTTCATACGTTCCTCCGCAGGCAGCACACACCTGCACTGCCGCTTTCGTTTTCTCCCTTATAGCATACACCATTTTCCTCGTCGGTTCAACTTGATTTTATGCGCACGATGCGGTATTATAGATAGGCGATGCGCCTTGTGTGCATCGGTCTGTGTCTCGGTAGCTCAGTTGGATAGAGCGTCCCCCTCCTAAGAATTCGGTCAACCTGATACCTTGGGTGAAGAAGTGATTGCTCTAATCAAAAGCAAGACTGGGGATCGAGATTTTCCCAACAAATTTTGATGCAACAACTTTACCATCGTCCCGGTTGCAAAGCAGTCGGTCACTTCGTTGTGAAAAGCATTCCATACAAAGTGCAGAAAAGTCAAAAATCAACGATAATACATACATGTCTCTATACCTCAGCTGGATAGAGGGTTCGCCTCCTAAGCGAAACGCCCCCGGTTCGAACCCGGGTAGGGACATCCTTTTAAGAAATGCGAAGGTCATTTTTCCATGTGAAAGACGATCTTCGCATTTTTCATTTTGAACCTATCACCAAAATTAGCCAGCTAATGCCATTAGCAGAATTTTCAGCTCCAGCTAATAAAATCAGGCTTCCAGCTAATGAAGCCCCATAAAGCACCTTTTGAACTCTGTTTCCCGGCTCTCTGCTAAAATTGGTAGCCGCTTTTCTGTAAATCCATGTAAATACAAGATAATTTGTGTAAATCTATTTTCCACATTCCTACCAGAAACCGTGCAAAACACTTTTCTCCATACATAGCGCGTTCACTCGCTGTTCTCTCGGAACAGAAAGAGGAACGCGCTTTTTTGTTTTCGGGCCGAACTTCCCGAATCCACCAAAGGAGGGTTTACCGATGAAAAAAGTTCTGACCGTCACGATGGACGGTATCCGCTACCATGCTTCCCGCCCGGCAGATTGCCGGCACTGCTTCTTCTGGAAGAATCGAAAGAAGGGCTGCGTTCTCGGCAAAGAGAACTGCTACTATCTGATCGAGCCACCCAAAGGCCCCAGCAAGTGCGAAGGGTGCCCCTACAAGCGGGCAAAGCCCTGTGTGCTGGTTCCCTGCTACAAAGACCTGATGGCACCGCTGGAGAAACGAGGTGATGCCAAGTGAGCCACAAGCGAAACGAAGCCCTGCGCCATGTCCAGCACTCCATGCACCATGTGATCGCCGCTGGCGAAGGTTCTGACCGTGCCCCGGACAGCTGCAAGCTGTGTCCGTACTATCGGCCCGATTTCAAATTCCGCACCTGCCTGTATGCCCACTGCCCTTATAAGAAGCAGGTCAATGTATTCCGTTCCACACCTGAAAAATGGGATATTCTCTATGAGTGATACCGACAGTACATTCAACTTCTTGATCTCTATGATCTACACCCAGCTTTTCAATCTGCTCTGCGACAAAGCCGATGATGTGTACGGCGGTAAGCTGCCCATCCATGTGCGGTGCCTCATTGATGAGTGTGCTAACATCGGTCAGATTCCACAACTGGAAAAACTGGTGGCCACTATCCGCAGCCGTGAGATCTCGGCGTGTCTGGTCTTGCAGACCCGCAGCCAGTTGAAAGCCATCTACAAGGACAATGCGGATACCATCGTGGGCAACATGGACAGCCAGATTTTTCTCGGCGGCAGCGAGCCTACCACCCTGAAAGATCTTGCCGAAGCACTCGGTAAGGAAACCATCGACAGCTACAACAATTCTGATACCCGTGGCAATAGCCCAAGCTATGGCACCAACTATCAAAAACTCGGCCACGAACTTATGAGCCGGGATGAACTGGCGGTGCTAGATGGCGGCAAGTGCATCCTTCAACTGCGGGGTGTGCGCCCGTTTTTGAGCGACAAGTACGACCTGACCCAGCACCCGAACTACAAGTACACCTCCGACTATGACCCCAAGAACGCACTCGATATCGAGAAGTTCTTGAAACGAAAAGAAAAAATCCACCCGGATGATACCTTCATCATGGTGGATGCCGATTCACTCCCGCCCGCCTGATAAGACGAGCGGTTATTTTTTACCCATTGACCCAACAGGTACACCGGAAAATCAGCCTTCGCCGTGGTTTTCGGCTTTTTGCAAACGGATTTCAGGGGTGTGCAGGGTCGCTTTTTCAAAACAAAGGAGATTACTATGGAATTCTTTAATAGTGCAGTGGATGTTCTGAAGACTCTGGTTGTGGCACTGGGTGCCGGTCTGGGCGTGTGGGGTGCTGTGAACCTCATGGAAGGCTACGGCGGCGATAACCCCTCTGCCAATGCTCATGTACGGTAAGGAAGCAAGCAACCGAAAACAAGAGATAGACCGCCAGCACTACACTATTCCGAACCAAAGACCAAAAGATAAGCATTGTGGGAAAATCTAAACTTTTGGATTTTCCTACAATGCCAACTACGGCGGAATCCCTCCCACTCCTTATATCTTTCTGTATACATTGAATTTGTATTTAGTAAAATGCAGACAACACCACGGATCGGCTTTTGGTTGGACAATTCCAACCAAACACCACAGCAGACAGCAGAAAACATTCTGAACGCTAGGAAGCCGGTATGATTGTTACATATAAGGGGAAGAAAAATTTCTTTTAGGTACTTGCTTTCCTAAAACTGATGTGATACAATGATTTAAACCAGAAAAGGAGTAAAAAATATGCGGCAAGGTATTCTTAAATAAAACTATAATCAAATAGTGGGAACAAAGGATTATGATAGCTCCTTTTGTAGGGGCTTAGTTTTTTGTACCCAATTTAAGAATACTTTTGCCTTATCAATTTTGACATATCCCCAAAAACAGCAATCACAAACAGGTGTATGCTGTATATGTGTATGTCCGCAACTTATAATCCCCAGTGGTAAAAGTATTTTACTGCTGGGGATTTTTATGCCCTTTGGGGCTGTAAAGGGAGGACAATCACATGAAAATAATCAATATTGGAATTCTTGCCCATGTAGACGCTGGAAAGACGACCTTGACGGAGAGCCTGCTATATGCCAGCGGAGCCATTTCAGAACCGGGGAGCGTCGAAAAAGGGACAACGAGGACGGACACCATGTTTTTGGAGCGGCAGCGTGGGATTACCATTCAAGCGGCAGTCACTTCCTTCCAGTGGCACAGATGTAAAGTTAACATTGTGGATACGCCCGGCCACATGGATTTTTGGCGGAGGTACCGCCTTTGGCTGTTTTAGATGGGGCCATCTTGGTGATCTCCGCTAAAGATGGCGTGCAGGCCCAGACCCGTATTCTGTTCCATGCCCTGCGGAAAATGAACATTCCACCGTTATCTTTATCAACAAGATCGACCAGGCTGGCGTTGATTTGCAGAGCGTGGTTCAGTCTGTTCGATAAGCCTCCGCCGATATTATCATCAAGCAGACGGTGTCGCTGTCCCCGGAAATAGTCCTGGAGGAAAATACCGACATAGAAGCATGGGATGCGGTCATCGAAAATAACGATAAATTATTGGAAAAGTATATCGCAGGAGAACCAATCAGCCGGAAAACTTGTGCGGGAGGAACAGCGGTGGTTCAAGACGCCTCCCTGTTCCTGGTCTATTATGGCAGCGCCAAAAGGGCCTTGGCATTCAACCGTTGATGGATGTGGTGACAGGGCTGTTCCAACCGATTGGGGAATAGGAGCGCCGCCCCATGCGGCAGCGTTTCGCAAGGTTGAGTACACCGATTGCGGCCAGCGGCGTGTCTCTCTACGGCTATACAGCGGAACGCTGCGCCTGCGGGATACGGTGGCCCTGGCCGGGAGAGAAAAGCTGAAAATCACAGAGATGCGTATTCCATCCAAAGGGGAAATTGTTCGACAGACACCGCTTATCCGGGTGAAATTGTTATCCTTCCCAGCGACAGCGTGAGGTTAAACGATGTATTAGGGGACCCAACCCGGCCTCTGTAAAAGGTGGCGAGGACCCTCCCCATGCTGCGGACGTCGATTGCGCCGAAAACGGCAGCGCAAAGAGAACGGCTGCTGGACGCTCTTACGCAACTTGCGGATACTGACCCGCTTTTGCGCTGCGAGGTGGATTCCATCACCCATGATCATTCTTTCTTTTGGGCCGGGTGCAGTGGAGGTTGTTTCCGCTTTGCTGTCGGAAAAATACAAGCTTGAAACAGTGGTAAAGGAACCCACCGTCATTTATATGGAGCGGCCGCTCAAAGCAGCCAGCCACACCATCCATATCGAGGTGCCGCCCAACCCGTTTTGGGCATCCATCGGACTGTCTGTTACACCACTCCCGCTTGGCTCCGGTGTACAATACGAGAGCCGGGCTCGCTGGGATACTTGAACCAGAGTTTTCAAAACGCTGTCAGGGATGGTATCCGTTACGGGCTGAGCAGGGCTTGTTCGGCTGGAACGTAACGGACTGTAAGATTTGCTTTGAATACGGGCTTTATTACCGTCCGGTCAGCACGCCGGCGGACTTCCGCTCATTGGCCCCGATTGTATTGGAACAGGCATTGAAGGAATCAGGGACGCAACTGCTGGAACCTTTATCTCCTTCACCCTCTATGCGCCCGGAATACCTTCCAGGGCTTATCATGATGCACCGAAATACTGTGCCACCATCGAAACGGCCCAGGTAAAAAAGGATGAAGTTGTCTTTACTGGCGAGATTCCCGCCCGCTGTATACAGGCATACCGTACTGCTCTGGCCTTTACACCAACTGGCGGAGCGTATGCCTTACAGAGCTGAAAGGATATCAGGCCGCTGTCGGTCAGCCGGTCATCCAGCCCCGCCGTCCAAACAGCCGCCTGGACAAGGTGCGCCATATGTTTCAGAAGGTAATGTAAAGATACATAATCGTCAAGACGGCAACAATCAGAAGTTATGGAGGGTAACAATGGAATATAGTGACGAACCACCGGACAAGTCATAAAAACTGAATACCAGCCGCCACCGACGCGCCAGCGAAAGCAGTAAGTCTTGAAAAAGATTTACTGCGTTTTTTTTGTTGTCCGGCTCCGCTCCCGGCCATTTTGCCCCCTGCCGGTTGTAGTAGTAAGCGAGGAGGGAATTTTTCTGCCCTGGTGTTTGGCATTTGGAGCATTTACCCGTAGTAGAGGGCAAAGAGAAAGGATTTCTCCAACACCGGGTAGAAACCACTGCGTCCGGTGTCATTTTAGCGAAAGCGGGCAGGAATGCCCTTTACAGGATTAGTAGTAGCATTTTGTGGTTGCAGTTTTCCAAAAAAGTGGCGGACGGAAGTGAGAGAAAGTTTCAGTCACGGAGAGCAGTTTCTACCACGGTGCCAAAATCCGCAATTCTGCGGTTTGTTCCTCGCGGAAACTTGTTGGGGAGTGCCTTCCCCAAACCCTGCTTTGCGGCTTGCGCCGCTTATCCCCGCCGCGCTCATGCGGCAAGAAAGGAGGTCACGACCATGCGAAAGAAATACAACACACCCCACCGCAGCCGCGTTGTGAAAACCCGGCTGTCCGAAGATGAATACGCCGACTTCACAGCGCGGCTTGCGCCCTATGGTATCAGCCAGTCGGAATTTCTCCGGCAGGCGATACGGCGCACCACCATACGCCCCGTTATCCATGTGTCGGCGGTCAATGACGAACTGCTCTCCGCTGTCGGGAAGTTGGCCGCCGAGTACGGCAGGATCGGCGGCAACCTCAATCAGATAGCCCGGTATCTGAACGAGTACGGCGCACCCTACCATGCGCTGTCCGGCGAGGTACGCGCCGCCATAGCCGACCTTGCCGCCCTCAAGTATGAAGTCTTACAGAAAGTAGGTGACGCGGTTGGCAACACTCAAGCATATCAACTCTAAAAACGCCGACTACGGAGCCGCCGAACAATACCTGCTTTTTGAGCATGACGAGTTTACCATGAAGCCCGTCCTTGATGAAACCGGCAGGTTTATCCCCGCGAGGACTACCGGCTGTCCACGCTGAACTGCGGCGGGGAAGATTTTGCCGTGGCCTGTATGCGGGCAAATCTCCGCTATGGGAAGAACCAGCGGCGGGAAGATGTGAAAAGCCACCACTATATCATCAGCTTTGACCCACGGGACGGGCCGGACAACGGCTTGACCGTAGACCGGGCGCAGGAATTGGGCGAGAAGTTTTGCGCCGAGCATTTCCCCGGACATCAGGCACTTAGTCTGCACCCACCCGGACGGGCATAACCACAGCGGCAACATTCATGTGCATATCGTCATTAACAGCCTGCGGATTGAGGAAGTGCCGTTCCTGCCCTACATGGACAGGCCAGCCGATACAAAGGCCGGTTGCAAGCACCGCTGTACCGACGCTGCCTTGCGCTACTTCAAATCCGAAGTCATGGAGATGTGCCACCGGGAGGGGCTTTACCAAATCGACCTCTTGAACGGCAGCAAGAACCGCGTCACAGACCGGGAGTATTGGGCGCAGAAAAAGGGACAGGCCGCGCTGGACAAGCAGAACGCCCCCATGATTGCAGGCGGTATCACGCCCCGGCAGACCAAGTTTGAAACGAACAAGGAGAAGCTGCGGCAGACCATACGGAAAGCCCTTGCCACCGCCGCCAGCTTTGACGAATTTTCCTCTCTGCTGCTGCGGGAGGGCGTGACCGTCAAGGAGAGCCGGGGGCGGCTTTCCTACCTCACGCCGGACAGGACGAAGCCCATTACCGCCCGGAAGCTGGGCGACGACTTTGACCGCGCCGCTGTCCTTGCCGTTTTGGAGCAGAACGCCGCCAGAGCCACAGAAAAGGCCGCAGCCATACCCGAATACCCCCGGCATGGGAAAACCGGCATACAGCCCACAAAAGCCCCACAAACCGCCCCGAAACAGGACGGTGTGCAGCGGCTTGTGGACATTGAGCAGAAAATGGCCGAGGGCAAAGGCCGGGGCTATGAACGCTGGGCGACCATGCACAACCTCAAACAAATGGCCGCGACGCTGAATGTGTATCAGGAATACGGCTTTACTTCCCCGGAGCAGTTAGAAGCCGCCGTTGATACCGCCTATCAGGAAATGCGCCAGACCAGCGGCGAACTGAAAGCACTGGAAACGAAGCTGCAAGGGAAAAAGGAGTTACAGCGACAGGTACTTGCCTACGCCAAGACCAAGCCCGCCCGCGACGGGCTGAAAGCGCAGAAATCCGAGAAGCCCGCGCCGCACACCGGCAGGCATACGAGAGCGATTTTATCATAGCCGAAGCCGCCGCCCGGTATTTCAAGGCGCATGGCATTACCAAGCTGCCCGCCCGGAAAGCGTTGCAGGCCGAGATCGAGCAGCTTATCTCCGAGAAAGACGGCCTGTATAACACCTACCACGAACAGAAACAGCGGTCTGGAGTTGCAGACCGTCAAGCGGAACATCGACCAGATTTTGCGCCGGGAGGAACCCCACCGCAGAAAGGAGCAGAGCCATGAGCGATAAGTTACCGAGAATGGACTACCGCCAACACCGCGGCGCGGCGGCTGGTGCATGAGTGCTGTAACTATGACGGGGAACTGCCTGCTGTTAGATGACGGGAGCCTTGCGTGTGCGTCCAGAGCATTTCCCTCTCATGTGCCGCTGGTTCCGTGTGGCTGTCCTGCCCCTTGACGGGGAGCTGGCCGCAGCCCTTTTGTACCGGGGGAGTCGGAAACGGTGTGCGGTCTGCGGCGCGGCATTTGTCCCCAAATCCAACCGGGGAAAATACTGCCCGACTGCGCCGGACGCATGAAGAAACTCAAAGCCGCCGAGAGGAAGCGGAAACAAAGGCAGAGATGTCACGCTTTAGAACCTTTCAAACCCGCATAAATCAAGGCTTTTTCGTGGGTGTCAAAGGTGTGCGATACATTTATCCTTTTCCCCCGGAAACGGCGTCCTAAAGCGTGACAAAACCCAAAAATCAACCCGAACACAGGGAGGTGATACTATCGCTGATTATATCATGGCAGACACGCCGCTGCCTATCTATCTGCCCTACCCCCGTTTCCTGCTGAAAATGGAGATTTCCCAGACCGCCAAGCTGCTGTATTCGCTGCTGTTAGACCGTTCCACACTTTCCCAGAAGAACAAGTGGCAGGACGACGAGGGCAGGATATATATTATCTATCCAATCGCGGAGATAGCCGAAATACTGATAAAGGCAGCACCACCATAAAGGGGCGCTTAATGAACTGGACACGGCGGGCTGCTGGAACGGGAACGGGGCGGCTTCTCCGCACCGAACCGGCTTTATGTCAAAGTGCCGCGAGTGCCACAAGTACAGTTTTCCGACCAACTGATGGCCGGAAATCCGACCCTCATAGAGCCGGAAAACCGTCCTACTGATGGTCAGAAAACCGACCTTATGATGGTCGGAAACCGTCCCCTAACCAAACTACTATAAACAACCTTACAGAGAGCCAAACAAAGGGAGTGAGTGGGGAGCCGCCCGCGCCCTATGGCCGATACCAGAATATTTTTCTGTCGCAGACCGAATACGACGAGTTGCAGGCAGAGTACCCCGACAGGCTGGAACGGTTCATCGAGGAAATGAGCCGCTACCTTGCTGCCAGCGGGAAAGCCTACCAGAATTATGCCGCCGCCTTGCACAGATGGGCGGCCAATGACAAAAAGGGAGCCGTAAAACAGGGCATCCCCGACTATACCTGTATGGAGGGAGAAAGCTTATGACAAGTGAAATCAAAGATATTTTGGAGAACATGACAACCGCCGCCCGGAGATGGAGGACTATATCGGCGAGGACGGACTGCTTTACTGCGGAAAGTGCCATACGCCGAAAGAAGCCTACTTCCCGGAGGGTAAGGAGCTGTTTGGCCGTGACCGCCACCCGGCAGAGTGCGACTGCCAGAGAGCCGCCCGTGAGCAGCGGCAGGCCGCCGAGGAACACCGCCGCCATGTGGAAGCCGTGGAAAATCTGAAACAGAGGGCTTTTGCCGACTCAGCCATGCAGCAATGGACATTCGAGAACGACAACGGCAGAAACCCGCAGACCGGGATTGCCCGGCGGTATGCGGAGCATTGGGAAGAAATGCAGGCCGAAAACATCGGCTGCCTGTTCTGGGGAACGTCGGCAACGGAAAAGCTACCTTGCGGGCTGTATCGCAAACGCCCTCATGGAGAAAGAAGTCCCCGTATATATGACGAACTTCGCCGTTATCCTGGCGACCTCTCCCGGCTTTACAGGCCGGAATGAGTATATTCCCGCCTTTGCCGCTATCCGCTGCTTATCATTGACGACTTCGGCATGGAGCGTGGCACCGACTATGGACTGGAACAGGTATTCCATGTGATTGATACCCGATACCGCAGCAACAAGCCGCTGATCGCCACCACCAACCGCCCGCTGGACGAGTTGAAAAAGCCGACAGACACGGCCCATTCCCGGATTTATGACCGACTGCTGTCCATGTGCGTCCCGATACGCTTTACTGGCGTCAACTTCCGGCAGGAAACCGCAAAGCGGAAAATGGAAACCATGAAGAAACTGCTGGCTGAATGAAAGGAGTATTGCCTATGGAGAATATCAAGCAGCACGACCACCGTACCACCCGCCGCCCCGACTGCGTGACGGAAATCCGCATGGGGAATACCGTTCTTGTCGTGTCCGGCTTTTTCAAGAAAGACACCACCAGCACCGCCGCCGACAAGATGGCGAGGGTACTGGAAGCGGAAGCCGCTGCTACACAAAAAAAGGCGATTTGACAAGCTGTAAAGAAGCAGATTTATCACTTTTACCGCTGTACAGCCGCCCCTGTTCCGTGGTACAATGAAACCACGGAATAGTGGGGCTGGCTGTCGGAAACGGAGGATTTTATGTTAAGACAAGCCACCCAAAACCTCATTACCGCCCTTTATCCGAGATTGTCCCATGAGGACGAATTGCAAGGCGAGAGCAATTCCATTTCCAACCAGAAACGGATTTTGGAAGCCTACGCCAAGCAGAACGGCTTTACCAATCTGCGCTGGTACACCGACGACGGCTACTCAGGTGCGAACTTCCAGCGGCCCGGATTTCAAGCCATGCTTGCAGACATTGAAGCCGGGAAAGTCGGCACCGTCATAGTCAAGGACATGAGCAGGCTGGGGCGTAATTACTTGCAGGTGGGATTTTACACGGAAATGCTGTTCCCTCAAAAGGGCGTGCGTTTTATCGCTGTCAATGACAACGTGGACAGCGCAAACGGCGGCATGGACAATGATTTTACCCCTCTGCGGAACTTATTTAACGAATGGCTGGTGAGAGATACGAGCAAGAAAATCAAGGCAGTAAAGAAAGCAAAAGGCATGAGCGGCAAGCCTGTAACCAGCAAGCCAGTCTATGGCTATCTCATGGACAAGGACGAGAACTATATCGTTGACGAGGAAGACGCCCCGGTTGTCCGGCAGATTTACCAGCTTTGCCTTGCGGGAAATGGCCCGACCAAGATTGCCCGTATGCTGACGGAGCAGCAAATCCCCACGCCGGGGACGCTGGAATACCGCAGGACGGGCAGCACCCGACGCTACCACCCCGGCTATGAGTGCAAGTGGGCGACAAACACCGTCGTCCATCTGCTGGAAAACCGGGAGTACACTGGCTGTCTGGTAAACTTCAAGACGGAGAAGCCCTCTTACAAGGTCAAGCACAGCGTTGAGAACCCCATCGAGAAGCAGGCTATCTTCCCAAATCACCATGAGCCGATTATCGACACGGAAACATGGGAGCGTGTGCAGGAGTTACGCAAGCAGCGAAAACGCCCGAACCGCTATGATGAAGTGGGGCTGTTCTCTGGTATGCTGTTCTGCGCCGACTGCGGCCATGTGCTGTATCAGCAGCGGTATCAGAACAAGAACCGCAAGCAGGACTGTTATATCTGCGGCAGCTACAAGAAGCGTACCCGTGACTGTACGGCACACTTTATCCGCACCGACCTTTTGACGGCGGGCGTGCTTTCCAATCTCCGGCAAGTGACGGAATACGCCGCCAGGCATGAGAGCCGCTTTGTAAAGCTGCTCATCCAGCAGAACGAAATCGGCGGCAAGAGAAAGACCGCCGCAGCCACGAAGCAGCTTGAACAGGCCCAGACACGCATTGCCGAAGTGAACCGCATTATCAAGCGGCTGTATGAGGACAATGTAAGCGGCAAAATCAGCGACGAGCGTTTCATGGAGCTGTCGGCGGACTATGAGCAGGAGCAGCGGGAACTGAAAGACCGGGCTGCCGCTTTGCAGGAGGAACTTTCCAAGTCGCAGGCCGCCACCGTCAACGCCGAGAAATTCATGGGGATTGTGAGAAAGCACCTTGCTTTTGAAGAATTGACCCCCACCCTCTTGCGGGAAATGATTGAGAAAATCGTCGTGCATGAGTGCAGCTATGACGAGAACGGCACCCGCAGGCAGGACATTGAGATTTATTACAGCTTTGTCGGCAAGATAGACTTGCCGGAAGCCTAACGCCTGACCTATCCGACACAGCCCTAAGTGCCGGATAGGAACGGCAAAATTTTTTACACTTCTATTACTTCTTTATCGCACATTAGCAAAGAGCCAGGGCGTCAAGCAGCTGGTCGCGGGCGGCGGCGTTGCCCTGATCGGCGTGACCCTTGTCCCGCTGCTGTCCGGGCTGCTGGGCTAAGTCCTGCATCGCTGCCCACAATTTTCCGAACAACTAACACTTAAAATCCTACCCGCCTCCTCACATGGGAGCGCGGAAAGGAGGTATCTTTGCTTGATTAGTGAGATCATCGAGAAATGGATAAAAGGCATTTTGATAGATGGCATCACGGGCAACCTCTCCGGCCTGTTCGATAACGTGAACGCCAAGGTGGGCGAAATCGCTTCCGACGTTGGCTCCACTCCGCAGGCATGGAACAGCGGCATTTTCAATATGCTGCGCAGCTTGTCCGAAACGGTGGTGCTGCCCATTGCAGCGGCCATCCTTGCCCTTGTGATGTGCCATGAGCTTATCCAGATGATTACCGAAAAGAACAATATGCACGACTTCGACACCTCCATGTTCTTCCGCTGGATTTTCAAGTCTGCCTTTGCCATCCTCATTGTCAGCAATACATGGAACATCGTCATGGGTGTGTTCGATGCCACCCAGAGCGTTGTCAACCAAAGTTCCGGCGTTATCATCGGTGAAACATCCATCCACTTTGACCGCCTGATACCCGGACTGGAATTTCAGCTGGAAAGCATGACCATCGGCAGTCTGCTCAGCCTGTGGTTCCAGACCCTTGTGGTGGGCCTGACCATGAACATCCTGTCCATCTGCATCTTCCTTGTGACCTATGGACGCATGATTGAAATTTATGTGGTCACAGCGTTAGGCCCTATCCCGCTTGCCACTATGGGCAGCAGCGAGTGGCGCAGCACCGGGCAGAACTACTTGAAGTCTTTGCTGGCACTGGGTTTTCAAGCGTTCCTGATTATGATTGTCGTGGGCATTTACGCAGTGCTGATACGCAACATTTCGGGCGCGGCGGACATTGCCGGGGCTATCTGGGGCTGCATGGGCTACACCGTGCTACTCTGTTTCTGTCTGTTCAAGACCGGCAGCATCAGCAAGTCGGTGTTTGGTGCCCACTAAGGCCGAGAAAGGAAAACGTATGGCGTATGTGACCGTTCCCAAAGATTTGACCCATGTAAAATCCAAAGTCTTATTCGGGCTGACCAAGCGGCAGCTGGTCTGCTTCGGCGGCGCGCTCCTCACGGGCGGGCCGCTTTATTTTTTGACCCGGGACTATCTTTCCAACAGCGCGGCGGCCCTGCTGATGATTTTGCCATGCTGCGGGGCTGCTGTTCGCTCTGTTCGAGCGGCACGGCCAGCCCCTTGAAGTGGTGATTCAGCAAATGATTCAGTGCTGCTTTATTCGTCCCAAGGAAAGGCCCTATCAGACCAACAATGCTTACGCCGCCCTTGTGCGGCAATACCAAATGGAACAGGAGGTAAAGGCCATTGTCCAGAAAAACGATACCCCGCGAAACCGAAAAGCCCAAAAAGCTCACCCGCGCCCAGAAAAAAGAAATTGATGCCGTTCTCCGCAAGTACAAGGGTGACGGTAAGCCCCGCACGGCACAGGCCACCATCCCGTATGAGGCCATCTACCCGGACGGTGTGTGCCGCATTGACCGACGCACATTCTCCAAGTGCATTGCCTTTGAGGACATCAGCTATCAGCTGGCCCAGCCGGAAACAAGAACCGCCATCTTTGAACACCTGTGCGACCTGTACAACTATGTGGATGCTTCCATCCATGTGCAGCTTTCGTTTTGAATCGCAAGGTTGACCGGTGCAGTACGCAAAAGTTTTGAGATCGCACCGCAGGGGGATGATTTCGACGACATCCGCGCCGAGTACACCGCCATCCTGCAAAAACAGCTTGCCAGCGGCAACAACGGCATTGTCAAAACCAAGTACCTGACCTTCACCATCGAGGCAGACAATCTAAAACCGCATCGGCGCGGCTGACCCGCATTGGTCTTGACCTGCTGGGCTATTGCAAGACCATGGGCTGCGTGGCGCACGTCATGGACGGCAGGAGCGTTTGAGGTTCTGCACGGCATCTTCCACCCGGACGGCGAACCGTTCCGTTTTGACTGGGACTGGCTGGCACCTCCGGCCTGTCTACCAAGGATTTTGTGGCCCCGTCCCTCTCTGTTTCGGTACGGCCAAAACCTTTGGTTTGGGCGGCAAGTATGGAGCGGTGAGTTTTTTACAAATCCTTGCGCCGGAACTTTCGGACGAAATGCTGGCCGACTTCCTCAAAACGGAAAGCGGTATTCTCGTCAATCTCCATGTGCAGGCCATCGACCAGACCGAGGCCATCAAAACCATCAAACGAAAAATCACAGACCTTGATGCTATGAAGATTCAGGAACAGAAAAAGGCTGTCCGTTCCGGGTACGACATGGATATCCTCCCCAGCGACCTTGCCACCTACGGCGAGGATGCCAAAAAGCTGCTGAATAAATTGCAGACCCGGAACGAGCGGCTTTTCATGCTGACCTTTCTGGTGCTGAACGTGGCCGACACCAAGCAAAAGCTGGGAAACGATGTGTTCCAAGCCGCAGGTGTGGCCCAGAAGTACAACTGCTCTCTTGTCCGGCTGGACTACCAGCAGGAGCAGGGCCTTGCGTCCAGCCTTCCGCTGGTATCAACCAAATAAAGATTCAGCGCAGCCTTACCACCTCCAACGTGGCGGTGTTTGTGCCCTTTGTCACGCAGGAGCTTTTCCAGAGCGGTGCGGCCATGTACTACGGAATCAACGCAAAATCCCACAACATGATCATGCTGGACCGCAACAGGCCCGGTGTCCCAACGGTTTGAAGTTGGCACGCCCGGCAGCGGCAAATCTATGAGCTGCAAGTCCGAAATCGTCAGTGTGTTTTTAACGACTGCTGACGATATTTTTATTTCAGACCCAGAGGCCGAGTATTATCCGCTGGTCAAGCGGCTGCATGGGCAGGTCATTAAACTTTCGCCCACCAGCAAGGACTATGTGAATCCTCTGGACATCAACCTGAATTATTCCGAAGATGACAGCCCGCTGGCCTTGAAGTCGGATTTTGTGCTGTCGTTCTGTGAGCTGGTCATGGGCGGCAAAACAGGTCTGGAAGCGATTGAACGCACCGTGATAGACCGTGCCGTGAAAGCCATCTACCGCCCCTATCTGGCGAATCCCTGCCCGGAGAATATGCCGATTTTGTCTAACCTTCACCAAGCCCTGCTCGACCAGCACTTGCCGGAAGCGGACCGGGTGGCGCAGGCACTGGACCTGTATGTGTCTGGCTCGCTGAACGTTTTTAACCACAAAACGAATGTGGACATCCACAACCGGCTTGTGGCCTTTGACATCAAAGAGTTGGGCAAGCAGTTAAAAAAATTAGGGATGCTCATTATCCAAGACCAGATATGGGGCCGCGTCACCCAGAACCGCAGCCAAGGCAGGGCCATATGGTATTTTGCGGACGAGTTCCACTTGCTCTTGAAAGAGGAACAGACCGCTGCGTACAGTGCCGAAATTTGGAAGCGTTTCCGCAAATGGGGCGGTGTGCCACGGGTACCCAGAATGTGAAGGACCTTCTTTCTTCCCCGCAGATTGAGAACATTCTGGAAAACAGCGACTTCATCACGCTGCTGAATCAGGCATCCGGCGACCGCAAAATCCTTTCGGAACGGCTGAACCTCTCCGCAGACCAGCAGAAGTACATCGACAATTCCGAACCGGCGAGGGCCTTTGATCTTTGAAAATGTGGTGCTGCCCTTTACCAACCCCATCCCGAAAAACACCGAGCTTTACAAGATTATGACGACCCGGTTAGACGAAGTTCCGATGGCAGAAAAATCGACATACTAAAACAGGAACGCTATCATTTCATGGAAGGATGTGCTAAAATATAATGGGAAAGGTAATCTCATGGAGAATCACGAAATATTAGCTCCTGCTTTACAAAAATTCTATAGCGCATTAAAATCGCTCGATGAATTTGGCCGATATGGTAATTTTTTTGATGATGTTTCAAACTTGGACAAATTCTTTCTGAGTTCAGAAATATTACATTCTGTTATACAAAAACTTAAAGACGGAGGAAAACAAAAACATACGAGGAACTGCGCGATAGCCTTTTGTAGGCGATACATTGAAATGGTTTATCAACACGCTAAACAAAACAAACCAAAGAGACCATTTGAACTGAAAAAAGAGCTTGCTATTGATTTGTATTTACCTCATGGCCTATACACATTAAAAGATTCGCGCCTTGTTGTTGATGTGGATGCATCGTTTAACGACGCATTGGATTATATTCGTTCTGTATGTTTTGAAAACCTAGGATTGGTAGAGGTGTTTTTTACTTCAAGAATTACTTTCCGAGAAGCAAATGATACACTCGATCTTTATCCCAAAATCAGAGATGGCATTGCACAGATGAATCAATTTTTAGAGGAAATAGGGAAACATTTTCCATGTGACTGTGAAATATGCCAAGCTCTTAAATGTAAAATTGAAACACTGTTCCGCAACATACAGTTTAAGGAATTGAATTTCACAAGTGATTACACTTTGGAACTGGGGAAAGAGGCAGTTGAAGGAGAAAAGGCTGCAATGTATTTTTCTATGGGAGACGCAAAGTTTTTTCAGCCCTCCGAACTAAGAGCTACTCTTGATAATCCTATTTTCAAAGATTCCAAAGGATGTTTACGGGAGCTGTTTTTACGATTTTCCTCCATGCATACTGTAATATTTCAAATGCAGGAGCATGACATCATGCCTGTTTTTATGCTGGTCTACGATGACCAGACCTATCGTATGATACCTTTTGTTGCAACAACAAAGGCAACCTTTTACCGGAGGGTGTTAGAAATAATAAGTATGCCGGACTTTAATGAAGTAAGTGCTGTGTTCTACTGTGGTGAATACTACCTGTACGATGTTGAACAGCTTCAAGAAATTAACGAAAGGCCTTATTCCGAACGTATTCATAATGCACAAAAGGAAATCTTATCTTTTGTTATGATAGCCAAAGGTGGTGGCGAAATGAGTATAGTATTGGATGAAAGCCGCATTGAAGATATACAATATATATCGGAACAATTCAGGCAGTCTAAATGGTGCAAACCTGATGATGCTGTATCATTTGACTGGCTAAACCCCATTCGTCTAAAGCTGAATTCCTGAATGAGCTTTGAAAGCGTCGCTGAACAAGCGGCGCTTTTCTTATGTCCAAAATAGGAGGTGACGACCCATTGAAAGAGCTGAAAGCTAAACCCAAGGTGACACAGGCCATGACCCGCGACGGCCTCACACTGGAAAATAAGGCCACCGGCGAGGTTGAGAACATTTCCAGCCGGGAGGCTGAACAGGACTATACCCCGGAGGCTGGCGGCACAGCGGAAAAGCTGCTGGAACGGGCCAACGATGCCCATGACCGGCACAAAGCCAAGAAAACCGCAAAACAGGCCGAGGCTACCGCCGCCGAGGGGGAGGCCGCCGCACACCGGCCATCCTCCCGGCTTCAACTGTCCGAGGAAGAACGGGCAGACCCGGCGTTGCAGCCGTATATCCAAAAGGCGGGAGCGAAAGCCGACAAACTGGATGCAGCCCGCGCCGCTCTGCCGAAAAAGCGTGTTCCGGTCAAGGGAAAAGTCTACGATGCTGTCAGCGGCAAGGCAAAATCCACCCTGCGTTTTGAGCAGCAGGACAAAGGCCCACCCAGCCTGAAACCAAACCCGGCCAGCCGCCCACTGTCGGAAGCACTGCTGTTCGCTCACGGAAAAGTCCACGAGGTCGAACACGAAAATGTGGGCGTGGAGGGCGGCCACAAGGGTGAAGAACTGGTGGAGCGTCAGACCGCCAAAGCCATCCGCAGCGGCATCCGGCACCACAAGATGAAGCCCTACAAGGCCGTGGAAAAGGCAGAGCGTCAGCTCATGTCTGCCAATGCAGAATACTTTACCAGAAATCCTTTGCGGGACAATCCGCAAATTGCACAGGCGGCCAGCAACCCCATTTCCCGGATGTGGCAGAAACGGCGTATCAAACAGCAGTATGCCAAAGCTGCACGGCAGGCCGGACAAGCCGCCGCGCAGGGTGCAGCCGCCACCGCAGAGAACGGTTTCCGGGTAACAAAGCTGGCGGCCGAGGGCGGCGAACGGGTAGCCGAATTTGCGGCCCGGAACTGGAAAACCATTCTGATCGTGGCGGTGTTCGGTCTGCTGGCTCTGCTCTTGATAACGGGGTTGCAGTCCTGCACCGTGATGGCGGGCACCGCTGGAACTGGCGTGACGGCATCCTCTTACTTTCCAAGGACAAGGATATGCTGGGTGCAGAAAAAACCTACGCCAAGCTGGAACAAAAACTGCAACGGTATCTCGACACCTACGAGGCCACCCACAACTACGATGAATACCATTTTTATCTGGACGAAATCGAGCATGACCCCTATGTGCTGATCTCGATTTTGTCCGCGCTGCATGACGGCGTGTTCACGCTGGCCGAGGTGCAGGGCGAACTTGAAATGCTCTTTAAAAAGCAGTACATCCTGACCGAGACTGTGACCATGCAGATACGTTACCGCACAAAATGATGGTTATTATTGGCCCGTATGGTGTGCCGCAGGTTATCACCTATCAAGAACCGTATGAATACTACATCTGCACGGTCAAGCTGAAGAACAAAGATTTGTCCCACCTACCCGTGGAAGTGCTGACCGAAGAACAGCTCAGTGCCTATTCGCTCTATATGCGCACACTGGGCAACCGGCCGGATTTGTTCGGTAAAGCGCAGTACCCCAATGCGTCCACCATCAAGCAGCCAACTTACTACGACGTTCCCCCGGAAGCACTAAAGGATGATAGGTTTGCCGCCATGATGGAGGAAGCCACGAAGTACATCGGCTACCCGTATGTGTGGGGCGGCAGTTCGCCCAGCACCAGCTTTGATTGCAGCGGCTACATTTCGTGGGTGCTGAATCACTCCGGCTGGAACGTGGGCCGTCAGACCGCACAGGGCCTTTACAACCTCTGTACTCCTGTTTCGGCCGCACAGGTCAAACCGGGTGACCTTGTGTTTTTCAAGGGAACCTACGATACCCCCGGCGTGAGCCATTGCGGTATCTATGTGGGCAATTCCATCATGCTGCACTGCGGCGACCCGATCTCTTACACAAACCTCAACTCGAAATATTGGCAAGAACATTTTTACAGCTATGGCGTTTACCGTGACGCCAGAAAGGATTTTGTATGGCAAAAAGACTTTCCCGCATTGAGCGCGACATTGAACGGCTCAAAGAAAAAATCAGCGAATACCAGCAGCAGTTGAAAGAACTGGAAGCTGAAAAGACCGAACAGGAAAATTTGCAGATCATTCAGCTGGTGCGCAGCATGAACATGAAGCCGGACGAGTTCGGCCTTCCTGCGCAGCGGTGCGCTGAATGCTGCACCCACCGCCACACCGTACCGCAAACAGGAGGATGCCGCCAATGAAACCTGATTGGAACCGCCGTTTTGCAGCTGGGCTACTGGCTATCCTGCTCTGCCTCTGCTCCTTTTCCATGCCCGCTTTTGCAAGCGGCTCTGACCCTGCCCCGGAACCTCTGCCGGAAATTCTGGACGATAAACCTACCACTGGCGGCATGGAGCCGGAGGGTGTACCTATCACGCCCAAAGGCAACGCAACACTGGTGGATGATTTCTACGGGGACAAACAGCTTATCACAGTGACCACCAAAGCCGGGAATTATTTTTACATTCTCATTGACCGTGCCAACGAGGACAAGGAAACGTCCGTTCACTTCCTGAACCAAGTGGACGATGCCGACTTGCTGGCTCTGCTGGATGAAGAACCGCAGGCCGCCGAAGTCTGTACCTGCACTGTGAAATGTGAGGCCGGGAACGTCAACGAAAACTGCCCCTTGTGTGAAAAGAGCCTGCGGAACTGCACGGCCCCGGAAGCGGTGAAAACCGACACTGAAACGCCGCAGGAAAAACCCAAGTCCAGCATGGGCAGTCTGATGATCCTGCTGGTGCTGGCTCTGGCGAGCGGCGGCGCAGCACTCTACTATTTCAAGTTCCGCAAGCCCAAGGCCGATACCACCGGGCACGATGATCTGGACGAATACGATTTTGGCGAGGACGAGGATGCAGACGAGGAACCGGCTGAAATCGAGATTCATTCGGAGAACGGACAGGAGGACGAAACATGAGTTTTCAGCTGGTGATCGCCGAAAAACCCAGTGTGGCCCGTAGCATCGCCGCCGTGATCGGGGCCACTGAAAAGCAAAACGGCTACTGGCAGGGCAGCGGGTATCTGGTCAGCTGGTGCATCGGGCATCTGGTGTCCTTTGCGGAAGCGGGCCAGTACGATGAAAAATACTGCAAGTGGAAGTATGAAGATTTGCCCATCCTGCCCCAGCCGTGGCAGTTCATTGTCCCGGACGAAAAGAAACAGCAGTTTGAAATTGTGCGCTCTCTGCTCAACCACCCGGATGTGGACAGTGTGACCGCCGCACCGATGCAGGCCGGGAGGGAGAACTGATTTTCCGTTTCGTCTACCAAATGGCCGGTTGCACAAAACCTGTGAAGCGGCTCTGGGTTTCCAGCATGGAGGATGCTGCTATCCGGGAGGGCTTTGCAAACCTGCGCCCGGATTCGGATTATGATGCTCTGTATCAATCGGCCCTCTGCCGTGCAAAGGCGGATTGGCTGGTGGGTATCAATGCAACGCGACTGTTTTCGGTGCTGTATCACAAAACCCTGACGGTAGGCCGGGTGCAGACCCCGACACTGAAAATGCTGGTGGACCGGGATGCAAAAATCCTGAGCTTCCAGAAAGAAAAGTATTACACGGTCGGCATCCATCCCGGCAGCCTGAAAGCAGACAGTGGGCGCATTGCCAGCATGGACGAGGCCGACACTTTGAGAAAGCCTGTGCCGGGGCATCTGCTATCTGTTCTTCTGTCAAGCGGGAGAAAAAGACAGAACAGCCGCCCAAGCTCTATGACCTGACCACCTTGCAGCGGGAGGCAAACCGCCTGTTCGGTTTCACGGCAAAGCAGACCCTTGATTACGCCCAGCAGCTTTACGAAAAGAAACTACTGACCTATCCCGCACCAACAGCCAGTATCTGACCGAGGATATGGGCCAGACAGCACAACATCTTGTGTCTGCCCTGCTGGGGCTGCTGCCCTTTGCCCAAGGGCTTGACTTGACCCCGGAAGTGGGCCGGATTCTGAACAGCAAAAAAGTATCGGACCACCACGCCATCATCCCCACGTCCGAATTTGTAAAGCAGGGTTTCACTGGTCTTGCCGAGAGTGAATGCAAGCTGATGAACTTTGTCTGCTCCAAACTGCTCTGCGCGATAGCCGCACCCCATGAGTACGAAACTGTGACTGCGGTATTTTCCTGCGCCGGGAACGAGTTCTCCGCCAAGGGAAAGACCGTGCTTGTCCCCGGCTGGAAAGAGATCGACCAACGGTTCCGCTCCACCATGAAAGCAGACGGCGAAGAAGAAGCGGAAAGCCTGAACACCCTGCCAGAACTGGCCGAGAGGCAGAGTTTCCGCGTAACTTCTACCGTATCGGAACACTTCACATCCCCGCCGAAAGCCTACACCGAAGATACACTCCTGTCAGCAATGGAGCGGGCCGGGGCCGAGGATATGCCGGAGGACAAGGTGAATTGCTCCGCAGGAGCAAGAGAGGGTGGCCTGGGCCAAGCGGAACGCAAGGGGCTGGGTACTCCCGCCACCCGTGCCGCGATTCTGGAAAAGCTGGTACAAATAGGCTTTGTGCAGCGCAAAGGCAAACAGCTTGTCCCTACCAAGGACGGCATCAATCTGGCGGTGGTTCTGCCGGAAAGCCTGACCTCTCCCGCTCTGACCGCCGAATGGGAAAATCGCCTGACCGAGATTGCCAAGGGCAATGCAGACCCGGACGAGTTCATGGCCGAAATTGAAGCGCAGGTGCATCAGCTGGTCAAGACCTACTCCTGCATCAGCGCGGACAAACAAAACCTGTTCCAGTCGGAACGGGTCATCATCGGCAAGTGTCCCCGGTGCGGAGAAAATGTCTATGAGGGCAAAAAGAATTTCTACTGCGGGAACCGTGGCTGTCAGTTCGTGATGTGGAAGAATGATCGCTTCTTTGAGCAGCGCAAAAAGGCGTTCACCCCGAAGATCGCCGCCGCTCTGCTCAAAAACGGCAAGGCAAAGGTCAAGGGCCTCTATTCCGAAAAGACAGGCAAAACCTATGATGCAACGGTGCTTCTGGCAGATATGGGAGGCAAGTACGTCAATTACCGGGTAGAGCGCAAAGAGTAAGGCAAAAATACGAGGGCCGGTTATGGTAAGGTGAAGCATTCATTTTGCCATAACCGGCTCTCTCTATCCGTAGGATAGCAAAAAAGGAGTGTGACCAAATGAGCGAATTATTTTCCATCCAGCTGCAAAATCGGCAGCAGCAAGGCAGGGATGGCGTCTGGCTGGACCTGCCTACCACAACCGAACAGGTACAAGCGGCCCTGCAGCAAATCGGCATTTCGTCCGATAATCCGCAGGGCCTTTTCATTTCCGGCTACTTTGCCGAGGAAGAAAAACGCTTTGCAATTCCTTATAACATGGTGCTGGCATCCAATGTGGACGAACTGAACTTTCTTGCCGCACGGCTGGAAACGCTTTCTGCCGGGAACGCGCAGAGCTGAACGCCGCCCTGCAAGCCCGCAGAGTGAGCTTTCCAACATCGGGAGAATCACCGACTTTCCGAAAACGTGGACTATTATGTGCATCTGCCGGATGTCGCGGCCCTGCCCAGCTGGGCGACTACTATCTGAACCGTTCCGGCATGGTGGATATGCCGGAAGAATGGAAAGGCGGCATCAACACGGCGCAGTTCGGCCGGTATGTGGCCCAGCAGGAGCAGGGCGCATTCACCCAGTACGGCTACCTTGTCAAAAGCGGGGACGAATGGCAGAAAGTCTACGAGGGCCAGCCTGTGCCAGAGGAATACCGGGTGCTGTCTTTTCCTGCATCGGAAATCCTGCGGGATGCGGCCAACATCCCACCGCCGGTGCAGTCCACAACAGAACAGCAGAAAGTTATTCCCATCATCCTGAACGGCAAGGACAGCACGGAACGGATGAAAGAAATCACGGACCGTCTGGAAACAGGCATTCAAGAATTATTCGACAGTGACCGCTACAAAGCCTACCTCACCACGATGGCAAAATTCCACAATTACAGTTTCAACAACACCTTGCTGATCGCCATGCAGGGCGGACAGTTGGTGGCGGGCTTCAACAAGTGGAAAGACACGTTCCACCGCACCGTGAAAAAGGGCGAAAAAGGCATCAAGATTCTTGCTCCTGCGCCCTACAAGGTCAAGCAGAAGATGGAAAAGCTGGACGAACAGGGCAAGCCGATTCTGGACAAGGACGGCAAGCCTCTGACGGAAGAAAAGACGGTGCAGATTCCGGCCTTTAAGGTGGTTTCCGTGTTCGATGTCAGCCAGACCGAGGGCGAACCGCTGCCCTCTATTGCAGTGAATGAACTGTCCGGCAGCGTGCAGGACTACCAAGATTTTTTCAAGGCGTTGGAGCAGGCATCCCCGATGCCCATCGGGTTTGAGGACATCGAGGGCGGCGCGCATGGGTACTTTCATCTGCTCGACAACCGCATTGCCATCCAAGAGGGCATGAGCCAGTTACAGACCATCAAGACGGCTATCCATGAAATTGCCCACGCCAAACTTCACGCCATCGACCCGAACGACCCAGAACAGACTAACCGCCCGGACAGCCGCACCCGCGAGGTACAGGCCGAAAGCGTGGCCTATACCGTCTGCCAGCATTACGGGCTGGACACGTCTGAGTATTCGTTTGGCTATGTGGCTGGGTGGAGTTCGGGCCGGGAACTGGCGGAACTGAAAGCCTCTCTGGAAGTTATCCGCAGCACAGCCCATGAGCTGATCTCTGCACTGGACGAACATCTGGCAGAGCTGCGCCAGCAGCGGGAAGCAGACCTTTCTGCTGCACAGGAGGCTGCATTTGCGCTGGACAACGGCAATACGCTGTTCATCCAGACCTGCGATTCCGGCTATGACTACACTCTGTATGGCCCGGACCACACGGCTCTGGACGGTGGGCAGCTGGACGCGCCCGGTCTGACCCTGCCAGATGCCGGGCAGGAAGCACTTAATCTGCTGGGGCAGACAGCCGCAGTGTCGGAAGTCCTGTTGGACGACAAGCTGGCGGCGTTCCAAGAGGCGGCGGAAAAGGCAAACGAAATTCCCACGCCCATTAAAATTCCAGACCCCGCCGCAGAGCCTACGGTCACGGTTCTGTGGAGTGAAAGCGACAAGCTGCAGGACGGCGAAATCATGCCGCTGTCCGTGGCAAACCGAGTTTTTGAAAAACTGGACACCGCCCAGCACACGGACCGGGAAAAGGACGGCTACACGGGCGGCTGGTACGACAAGACCGCATTCCGTATTGATTTTACCCTGAACGGCCAGCCCGACAACTACGAGGGACGGCAAGATTTTGGTGACGGAGAGGGTTCTTTGGTTCAGCATATCCAGAACTACCACGAATACTACGCCAAGGACGAGAACTGGAAAAATTTTGTTCTGCACAACAAAGGCCCGGAAGCGTGGGAACAAGACAAGGCAGAGCGGGAAATGGTGCTGACCGAGTTTATCCCGTACCTCAAACAACATTGCAATCTTTCCGCTATGGAGCAGACCGCCGCCACCGCTTTGCAGGAGGGCAGAACATTTCGCCGGAACAGGCGGCCTATTACAACGCTGTTGTGGCCTATGTGCAGGACTGCCGCCCGCTGCTCAACCAAGGCCAGTATGACTTGCCGGAACCGCCCAAGCTGGCCGACTTTGACCAGACCTTGCAGGACTATAAGGCACAGGTACAGGCCGAGATCGCGCAGGAAGCTGCCGATGCTGGAATGACCGTAGAGGAATACGCAGCGGCAGGCTTTGAAGCACCGCAGCAGGACAGCTTTTCCATCTACCAGCTGCGCAATGAAGATTCCACCCGCGATTACCGTTTTGAGCCCTACGACCGCCTGCAGGCCGCTGGTTTGTCCGTGGACAAGGCCAACTATACGGAGGTTTACGCCGCGCCGCTGGCTGCTGGCACCACGTTGGAGGACCTCTACCGCACGTTCAACGTGGACCATCCGGCAGATCTCAAGGGACACTCACTGTCTGTTTCGGATGTGGTGGTACTGCACCAGAATGGGCAGGACACCGCCCACTACTGCGACAGTGTGGGCTTCCAGCAGGTGCCGGAGTTCTTGCGGGAAAATCCGCTGCGTACCGCAGAACTTTCCACCGAACAAAACGAAAATATGATTGATGGCGTGCTGAACAATACGCCCTCTCTGGGCGAATTGGAGGCCAAAGCAAAAGCCGGAGAACAAATCTCTCTGACGGACCTTGCCGCCGCAGTCAAGGCCGAAGAAAAGGCACCAAAAGCCAAGAAGTCCCACACGGCCAAGCCGAAAAAGCCATCCATCCGGGCACAGCTGGATGCCGCAAAAAAGGAGCAGAGCAAGCAAACACCGCCACGGGAAAAGACAAAGGAATTGGAGGTATAAGCCGTGCAAAAATTTGAAAATATGGATGTGATCGCTGCGCTGGAAGCCATTATGCACCAGAACACCGCATACTATCAGAGCGATTTTGCCTATGACATCAAGATGCTGCGGGAGGCCGCCCGCAGCGACCAGCCGGAAGATAAGCTGCTGTTGTGGCTGTCCCGGCCTTCTGGAACATTCTGCTTCCGGGAACGGGACGTGCTGCTCAAAGACACGCAAGCCTACAACACATGGAAATTCTGCGGCGAACAGACCCATGACAGGATTCTTGCCTATGCGGTGGAGCTGACCGGCACGGCCAACGGAACCGTGCAAGGCAATCTGTATGAACTGGACTATCAGCAGCACTTCCAGCACATCCGGGAAGTCGCCCTGCCCGTGGGTGCCAATCGTCTGATCTACGAAAGCGGGATGCGGAAGATTGGCCCGAAAAAGCATTTCGACAGCCGCCCGGACAAATATTTCGGGGAGTTCGTGCGGTATGAAATGCAGCCCCGTGACCCGGAACTTCTGCAAGCGGCCATCCGGCAGGAGCAGCGCAGCCGGGAACCGGCACGGCCCGGTGATTTCAAAGAACATCTTGCGGCACTGCACACCGGGCTGATTGAGGCCGAGGCCCAGCGCATTGCGGCAGACATGAAACGGCTGGCTGCTCCCAACAGCCCGGACAAGAATCATTTTATGGTGGAGGTATCGCCCTATTTTACCAAACTGGCATCCAGCCGGGACACGGACCAGCTGCTTGCCATGCTGCCGTACAAATCCATGCACCTTTCCAGCGTGAAAGACCGTTTCGGCATCTACGCGCTGGTTGACAAAAACGAGAACCGAGATAAGAACATTCGCAAACCCCGTGCTTCCGTCCGCAAGCAGCTTTCCGAAACAAAGCAGGCCGCCAGCCCGAAAAAGGCAGCGGCCCGCAGCAAACAACACGAAATGGAGGTCTGACCATGAATTTCAGCGTAGAAGAAGAAAATTTGATCTGTATGTACCACACCTCTGACCGCCGTCGCACGATGGCACGGATGCTGGCCGCCCTGCCGGATATGGACACGGAAATGCGGCGGCTGGCGAATGGGACCATTGCAAAGTTGGAGCGTATGACCGATGCTGACTTTGACGGACAGAGGTTTGATTTTACGGGTGAATAATACCGCCAGCTTGACAATGACGCATTATTTTTAATCAAAGTAATGTGTCATTGTCAAAACGAAAATAGCCGGACACGGTGGCCTTGTGGCTGCTGTGTCCGGCTGTTTTTCTGTCAATCACTTTCTGATGAAGCGAATGATATTCCCGTGTACCGAAATGTATTTTTCTTTTTCCAATGTTTTTATATCGTTGTCAAAACTCGCCGTTACGCCTTGAATTACGCCGGGCTGCTCAGGCGGGAGGTATCGTTGCTTTAATTCTTCATAAGAAATTTCCCCTGCCGCTGAAATAAGGGCTAAAAGTCCCAGATTATAGGGTTCAGTCATTTTCATATTAAATCCTCCAAATCTTATTATTTTTCTTTCTTTTCGGCAGACTGCTCCGGCAGTTCGGCGGCATCTTCTACAATGTCGGTCACAAGCTGCTGGAAGTCAAACGCATTCTTTTCTGTAATAACGGGCTTGCCAGTTTCTGCTTCAAGAGCCTGCCGTGCAATACCGGCTACCTTGCCGCCGCGTTTAGCAACCTGCTTGTTTTCTTCAAAGGTCTGCGGCTTTGCAGTCTTGGAAATATCCGTGGTAGATGCTTCCGCCAGCATGGTCAGCACAAGTTCCAAATCGGTCATGTTGTCCCGGAGATTTTCTTTTGTCAGACCTTTCAGCCGCTTGTACTGCCCCGTGGTCATGCCGGACCATGCGCGGGAGATTTCATCGGTCAGGATGGCGTACTCCTTGCCCTTTTGCACTCCGCGCTTCTTCCATTCGTCCGTTAGTTCGTTGCGGATGCGGATTGCCAAAAGCCGCTGGTGAATCCATTCTTCGGAGTAGCCTTTCTTCAAATAGGTATCAAGCGCACGGTCAATAGCTTGCTCCGGGTCGATGGTTTCTTCGATGCGTTCCTTGCCCACCATTGCCAGCCATGCCTTGAACGGTTCAGCTTTCGGAGACGGAATAGACTGGATAATGCGTAGGAGCTGTTCAGTGTTAGCAACATCCGTCTTATACCGTTTTCCATCAGAGGATAACATTTTCAGTTGTACGATTTTTTCGTACAACTCATTTGCTCCCTCAGTTTTCAGCTTACGTTTCAGGTCACTCCAATATCGCCGTGGATTTGCTGTTCCAGTTAAAACAGAAATAACATCAATAATTGAAAAATACCATTCTTCCTTTTCTGCATCCCATGCAGTACGGATTTTCTGATCTTCAAAAAGCTGGATAGAGCCGTTATCGTTCACTTCTGCCATAGAGGGTTCCTCGCTTTCGTTGTCTAATTCTATTTTACATAATTTCGGGTGGAAACGCCACCCAGTCTAAGCGTTTGCAGTTCAAAAATCCGAACAATATTTTGTGCAGATTTACCGTTCTTGCATCTGCTCCTTTCCCGGTGTTATCCGTAGGATGCCGTCCACATTCTGCTTGATGATGTCATACTCCTGCATCTGGCGTTTAGCTTCGGTGTACTGTCGTTGTAGCTGGTCTTTCTGCTCGGTCAGTTGCTTATACTCAGCTTTCAGGGCGCAGAGGTCGGGTAGCTTTTGAAAACCCTGCTCTTTCAGGGCCTTGGCCACCGCTTCATAGAGAATCAGGGTGCCTTCATGCTTGCGCCGGAACTGCTTTTTGTCAGCGGCCCGCTGATACTCCTGCACCAACGGGCGCAGCTCCTTACAGGTAGTAACATCCTTTATCAGCATGGCCATTTCTGCAAGCCGGCGTTCGGCCGCTTTCAGCGCAGCGGCCGCTTCGGTGCTGGCGGCGGTGATCTCGGCCACTCGGCTTTCCAAATCCGGGTAGCTTTCGATTTCATGCTCGGTCAGGAAGTTCAGCGTCCGGGCAGCCTGTTTCAAGTTGTGGAGCTTTGCCCACTTCTCATACCCTGCGGACTGCTGGGCCTTGATGCTGTTCTCCAAATCAATCCGCAGCGAAATTTTGCGGTTTTCTTTGGGCTTCCGCTCCACGAACCGCCCTTTGATGCGCTCGGTGATGGCTTCCTCGGCATAGGCTTCTCCCAGCGTTTTGCAGCGGGTGAAGCGTTCCTGTCCGGGCGCACGGAACGAAACATACTTTCCCCGTTTGACCTCATAGCCCTGCTCCTGCAGGAGCCGCAGAAAATCGTCAAAATCCTTGGCCTGCGGGATGGCTGCATCTATGGCGGTTTTCAGCTTTGCCTTCCAGCTCGTACCCTTGCGGTGTGCGTCCCACTCGGCATAGCTCTTGCCCCGGTCTTGGCCGGGCATTACCACGGACAGGCCGTGTTCTATGCACAGACGGTCGCTAGTGCGCCGGATGTAGGAATAGCTCTGTCGGTTGGAAACATACTTTCGTTGGTTCACCATGTCCACGGCACAAAAGATGACGTGGTTATGGACGTGCCCCTTGTCAATGTGCGTGGTCAGCACATACGGGTATTTTCCTTGCAGGACTTCATCTGCAAGCTGCCGACCAATCTCGTGGGCCTGCTCCGGCGTGGTTTCGCCCGGCGCAAAAGACTGTATCAAGTGGTGGGCCAGATTGTTGCCTTTCTGCATGGCCTGTGACAGCAGCAGTTCAAATTCGATGTCTGCGGTTTCGTAGGCACAGGCAAAGGAGGATACCAGCATTTTCTCGTCCGTCTTGGCCGGATTCTCGATATAGTCCAGTGCCTTTTTCAACGTTGACTTGATAGGATGTATCTTTGTAACTGCCATATCTGCGCCAGCGCTCCTTTGATATCCGCAACGTCTTGTGTGTACAGCGGCCCCATGCTGTTTAGCCGCCGCGCGATCTGATTGACATTGACACCAATCTTTTGAAGTTCGGCGGTCTGCGCTCGGATGTCGGTGGTGTCGATGTGGACAATATATCCGTCTATCAGCATCTTCCGGGCGTATGCAGAAAAATTCCGGGTGTGCAGCAGAGCCATCTTCTGCCGGATAAGTTCCCGTTCCTCCGGCGTCACGGGAACACGCAGAACAATTTTTCGGGTTCGGTTCGTCATAGTTTCACCTCGTTTCTTGGGGGTCTGGGGTACTCCCCAGCAAGCATTTCTGCCGGGAGTGGCTACACTCCCTATGCTTGCTACGTTACCTCTCCCCACTACTATGACACCACAACACCCCCGTTCTGCCCGCAAAATGCAAAAAAAAAAATAAGAGGACGCTTTTTGCATCCTCTCAATGACCGTGCATGACAATCAGACACCCACGGGCTCTTTTCCTGTTCATGGATTCGTAAGGCACCGTCAATGGCACCTTCTACGATGGGTAAGTATTCTTCCGGGCAAAGCTGCAGCTTGTGGCTGACCCGCTGACGTTCCGCACTTTCTTCCCGCATAAGTTCCGGGTTGAAGTACCGCTCCACGGGCAGACCACATATTTTTATCAGCTGAATCACCACCGGCAGGCTGGGCAGCGTGCCTTCGTTTTCGATGTTCGCAAGATACCGGCTGTCACAATGTATCATGTCGGCCAGCGCACTGCGGAAAGTTGTTTTGCCTTTCGTGCTGCCTTGACATCCGCTCGAACGTTTCAAAGCCGGGACAGTCCTCAATTTTCGCCATTCTGCATCACCCATATACATTTTATAGTTCATGAGCGATTGACGAAATGTTGCTATGTCCATTCTGTCTACATTTTATAATTCATATTTTGATACTACTATCATTCGCTTGATTATACATAATCCTTTGCAGTAGTTGCCAAAGCGAACACAAGAATATAAACACGAACGCTTCCTTTCCTGCCAAGATCAAAATAACATACAGCATCCAGAGTTCATTCCAACGATATGCAGAGAGTTAAAATGCCACTTGTTTGAGTAACAGTAAAGCTTAAATTCTAGGTAAACTGCTCTAGTTTTTCTTTCGTCTGTATTCTAAAGGATTTATTTGATTCTCTTTTAATAAAGCAATCCATGCCTGGATTGCTTCCACCAGTACATACTGCTGACGCAAAACAGCCATACCTGTTGCGGGAATACTGGGTTCATTTTCTTTTTTCTGTATATTATATTCCAGATAGGATTTTAAGGTACTAATATTTTCCTCAATTTCTGCTATACACGATTTTTGTTTTTCAGGTGGCAAGGAATCCAAATTCACAATAACTGCGTTGAAGTCTAGAAAAATGTTAATAGGTTTTCCAGAAATCTCAAACATGAGCCGTTCAAATTCTGCTTCTCCGGCTTCCGTCAGGGAGTAAATCACTTTTTCTGGCATCTTCCCTTCTTTTACGATTTCACCTCGGATTAGCCTTTTCTTCTAACTGAATGGCTTTTTTATAAATGGATGGAGTGCTGATTTTTACCCATTTGGATATGTTTCTATATTCTACTAACTTTTGAATATCGTAGGCACTCATTGGCTCCTTTTTCAATATTCCCAATACAATTAAATCTATGGTTGCCATATGGAATCACGTCCTTTCGCTATGTTTTCTAAATAAAAGAACACCGTCAAATCCACTATAAAATATAGTATTGTATTTTATACTTTTTGTCAAGATAAATTGCCTCACTTCTCTTGACATATACTATAAATTATAGTACTATTATTTATACGGTGTGGCACTATAGCCTACACTACTGTAAATTATATCTGAAGAAGCGAAAGGAGTTTTAACAATGAATGAACGCAACAACAAACTTGAGCTTTTGGGCAGTGCGCCTATCCCCAAAGCTCTGATGGCTCTCGGCATACCGATTATGATTGGGATGTTGATCAATGCACTCTATAATCTGGTGGATGCCTATTTTGTGGCTGGTTTGGGCAAAAGTCAAATGGGTGCTATTTCTATCGTATTTCCGTTGGGACAAGTTGTGGTTGGTTTAGGTCTTATGTTCGGTAACGGAGCCGCATCCTATCTGTCAAGACTATTAGGGCGCGGAGATAAAGATACCGCCGATAAAGTGGCAAGCACCGCACTGTATAGCAGTATTCTGATTGGTGCTATTATCATTCTACTTTCTACGATTTTCCTTAAACCAATTTTGGTGATGGTGGGAGCGACGGAAACAATTATGCCGTATGCCTTGACATACGCAAGAATTTATGTGCTGTCCTGTATTTTCAATGTGTTTAATGTAACAATGAACAATATTGTAAGTAGCGAGGGTGCAGCAAAAACGACCATGTGTGCCTTGCTATTGGGAGCCGTATTGAACACCGGATTAGACCCTCTTTTCATTTATATTTTGGACATGGGAGTAGAAGGTGCAGCAATCGCCACAGCAATTTCGCAAATGGTATCCACGCTTGTTTATCTCACCTATGTTCTTCGCAAAAAAAGCGTATTTACGTTCAGCATAAAAGAGTTTTCTCCTACGAGGCAAATGATGACGGAAATTTTAAAAATTGGAGTTCCCACTTTGGTGTTCCAACTGCTGACAAGTCTTTCGATTGCGCTAATTAACCGCGCGTCCAGCAATTATGGCGATTCGGTCATTGCAGGCATGGGGGCGGTTACGCGAATTACTTCTATGGGAACTCTTGTTGTTTTTGGATTTCTGAAAGGGTTCCAGCCTATTGCTGGATTCAGCTATGGGGCAAAGAAGTTTGATCGCTTGCGCGAAGCAATCAAAACCTCAATCATTTGGTCTACAAGTTTCTGCTTAGTCGTAGGTTTGGTGATGGCTGTCTTTTCTACGCAGATTATCTCTCAATTTACTGAGGGAGATACTCAAATGATTTTAGTGGGTCAAAAATCACTGTTTGCAAATGGGATCACATTCATTCTTTTTGGTTTCTACACGGTTTACTCCTCTTTGTTCCTTGCCTTGGGTAAAGGTGCGGCAGGTTTCTTTTTGGGAGCATGTAGACAAGGTGTCTGCTTTGTTCCTGTCATTTTGCTGCTGCCTATGGTATGGGGAATGAACGGAATCCTATATGCCCAACCCATCGCAGATGTGATTTCCGTAGTAATCACTGTATTTATGGCGTTACACCTTCATCGGGAATTGTCTATGGCTGAAAAACAGGTTAGGTCCAATTCGGAAATGTAAAGAGGCGAAGAAAAAACGTCAGCTTGCTATACGGTAGTAAAAGAAGAAAACTAAGCACAGAGGAAGATAAGATGAAGATAGAATGGATTTTATGTCCCTTTTGTGGAAGCAAAACGCGGTTGAAAATTCGCAATGATACAATACTGGATAATTTTCCGTTATATTGTCCTAAATGCAAACATGAAACCCTGATTGCGGTAAGAAAACTAAATTTATCTATCATCCAAGAGCCAGACGCACAGACGCAGAGCCGGTAATGCACAAGGTGAATTCACTGTGATTATCGGTTCTTTTCAGTATATGATGAGAACCTGCCCCGACTAAGGGGAAATAAGAAAGCCGTTGGTTGGAGCAGGTAATTTTATGCGCTCACTTTGAACCAGCGGCTTTTGAGAAAATCAAGGCCGCCGGTTCTTTGCTTTCATCGTCCGTATGGCGGCAATAGGAGGATGCCGCCATGCGCCTGATATTCTATCGAACGCCTAGCTTTGAACTGTCAAAAAAAGCCTTGCTCCCGCACAGGGTCAGCAGGGCTTTTACTATGTACTATACGATGTAGCTACTGCGCATTTCATGCTGCCGCTATGCCCGGTTGGCCGTTTTCGGTCTGCTGGGCTTTTCTATTGCCGCCTGAAAATCTACCTGTTTCAAAAAATATTTTTGGAAATTTTCAAAAAAGCGGGTAGAATCGGGTGTTTCAGGTGTCATATTAGCGGAAAGGGAAAAATCCACTGACATCCCCACGGAAAGGGGGTGAGAAGATGGAAGCTATCCCTCGCAACGATGGCGAACAGTACCGATTCGATGCGTTCTGCAAAGCGGTGATGCGAAATGAGGCCCGAACTATCACCGAAATAAGAAACGTCTGCTTGACCGTGAAAAGTCATTCAGCGTTCTTTCGTTGGAAGAACTGGGGCAGCTCACGAGTGTAGACCATTATCCAAGTGAAGAATTTGTATTTTCATCCTACGGCTGTGATCTGCACATCGACAATGAGCTTGTTGCCAATGCGTTTGCCGCTCTGCCGAAACAGGAACAAAGCATTCTGATTCTGTTTTGTGTTCTGGAACTGGGCGACGGCGAGATTGGCGATCTCATGGGAATGTCCAGGAGTGCTGTACAGCGCCACCGGACAAAAACGCTGAACGAGCTGCGAAAAAAGCTAAAAGCGCACTTGCCGGAGGAGGTTAGGTGTAAATGAACTCCTATGAACACACGAGCAGAGATTTTTTGCCGCTCACGGTGATTCGCTCTGCCTGCGCTGGGGACACCGATGCAGTTGAACAGGTTTTGCGATATTACAGAGGTTATATCAACAAGCTCTGTACAGGCATTTTCTATGACAAGCACGGTCAGCCTCATGTGTGCATAGACGAGTACATGAAACGCCATCTGGAAATCAAACTTATTTCCTCTATTGTGACCAGAGCTGAAACGGTCTGACCCTTTCCACGTTTCGGGACTGCACCTTGAAAAATATGCCCGCAGGATAATGGTGGTGCATCATAGGGCAAACGGATACGTTGCTGTCTGTATCGAGCCGGACGGCGGGTGCGCCATGATGCTTTTCTCTGAAAAGTGGAGCGATCACCACCCGCCGCAATGCAAGCGGCTGCTTGCGGGCCATGACATACAGGCAGGCTGATACTCCCTTACCGTCAAAGTCCGAGCGTTCAGAGCGTCGCAGGCAATGAGTAGGGCTGCATGAGGAATGCAGGGGTGAGATTCCCGTGGGTTGCGGCCAGCAGCCGTCCGTTGGCTCATTTTTTGATTTTTAAGAAAGGGGATTTTTACGATGCAAGCGAAAAAGACAAACCCTGAAAAAACAAAAAATCCAGAGATGCTTACTCTGGATTCGACTTATCGTATTGGCAATCGCTCCTTTATCGTTGAGCCGGTGTTCAAAGAAGAAAGTTCCCAGACCTTAGGAGAAGTTCTTCTCCGGCTGATGAAATCCGAAAGCGAAAAATTATAATGACCTTTCGGGAGGCAGCGGACAGAGAAAGCGGATTGTGTTATAATATAGGTGTACAAGTGAATTTGCTATTCGACTGTCCCAAGAAAGGAGCGAGTATGAAACAGTCGAGTAACAAGAAATCCCGTGAAGCAACCGCTTTTCTCTATGAGCGTCTTTCCCGTGATGATAATTTGGAAGGCGAGAGTTACAGCATCGGCAACCAAAAGAAACTGCTCACCAAGGTTGCAAAGGAAAAAGGCTATACCAATCTGGTTCACTTTCTGGATGATGGCATTTCCGGCGTGACCATGAACCGTCCCGGTTTCGTTGAAATGATGCAGCAACTTGAACAAGGAAAAGCCGCCGCTGTGTTCGTCAAAGACCTTTCCCGTCTGGGCCGAAACTATATTGAGGTCGGACGGCTGACAGAAGAATTTTTCCCGGACCATGACATCCGACTTGTTGCCGTTTCGGACAACATCGACACGGCCGAGGGCGAAAACGAACTGGCACCCATCCGAAACCTGTTCAATGAGTGGTATGCCCGCGACATCAGCAAGAAACGCCGTATCAGTAATAAAATCAAAGGCAACTCCGGCGAACCGATGGGACTTCCTCCCTATGGGTATATCAAGGACCCGAACAATCCCAAGCATTGGGTCATTGATGAAGAAGCTGCACAAGTTGTCCGGCGCATTTTTGATATGACGTTGGAGGGCTTCGGCACAGAACAGATTGCCACCCAGTTTGAAAGGAAGGCATCCCGACGCCGCAGGCCTACTGGATACAGAAAGGCATCGGCCGTCCCGGAAAGACCAAGGCGCCCGCCACCAAGTGGAATGGCTCCACGATTACCCATCTTCTGTACCAGCAGGAGTATTGTGGTGATGTTCTGAACTTCAAAACCTACTCCAAGTCCTACAAGAACAAAAAGCGGATTCATAACGACCCGGAAAATTGGGTGGTGTTCCAAGATGTTCACGAACCCATTATTGAACGTGCCGTGTTTGAACAGGTGCAGCAGAAGCGCGGAAAATGCGCAAACGCTGTACCAGCAACGGAGAACACAATATGTTCTCTGGCTTACTTGTCTGTGCAGACTGCGGCTGCAATCTGCACTTCCACTTCAATCAGGGCAACCCGGAAATCAAGTATTTCAACTGCTCCAACTACAAGGGCAACCGTGGCACCTGCCAATCCACCCACTACATCAGGGTAGACTTTCTGGAAGAAGTGGTGCTGGGCGAAATTCGGCGGCTGACCAAGTTTGCCAGCCTCTATGAGGACGACTTTTTGAAGGCTGTTATCGGGCACTCCCAGCAGGCAGACGAAGCCGACCGCAAGCTGAAAGAGAAAGAGTTGAAAGCACTCATTGCCCGTGATGAAGAACTGGACGGCCTCTTTGAGCGCATCTATGAGGACAATGTTTCCGGCAAGATCTCTGATGAACGCTTTTCCAGAATGTCCCGGAGATATGAGGACGAGCAAAAGGAGCTGACCGAGAAAATCAAACAGCTCCGCTCCGAAATCGAAAAGCAGAGCAGCCGAACTATGACAACGGATATGTTTATCAGTCTAGTTCGCAAGTACACCAGAGCAAAAAAGCTGACACCCCGGATGCTGAATGAACTGGTGGAAAAAATCGAAGTGTTCAATGCAGAAAAGGTCAACGGTGTATGGGAGCAGCGGCTCCGCATTCACTACAACTGCGTGGGCACCATCGAGATTCCAAGCGCACTTCCTTTGCCGACACCTGATGTGTCGGTGAATACAAGAAAAGGCGTAGTTGTGAACTACGCCCCCTGTGATGTCGCTATTTAGCAAATAAAAAATGACGAATGTTCTTTGACAGCTAAATGCTGTAAGAACATTCGTCATGGTGCGGATAAGAGGACTTGAACCTCCACCGAGTTGCCCCGATTAGAACCTGAATCTAACGCGTCTGCCAATTCCGCCATATCCGCATATTCTGTTTTGTTCATGGGCCGTTCGGCTCGGAACGTTAAATATTATACCACAGCCACAAGAAAAGTCAAGCACTATTTTCAAAATTGTTCGACAAAAAAATGCTCTAAATTTCGGGCACTCCGTACAGGGCATTTGGGCCGGAATATGGTACAATAAAGGCTGACCGTCCGGCCTGTATGCCGCCGGGCGAGTAATGACGGAATGAGGGAAACCGAATGTTCAATGTTCTGATCTTCATCATCGGCGCGGGCATCATGTTCTACATGGGCCTGCGCAGTGTGCTGCAGCGCCGCCGCTTACAGCAAAAGGGCCAGCGCGTGGAGGCCAGGTGGCAGGCACCGTTCAGAGCCGGGACGGCACGGCTTATCTGCTTGAGTTCGAGACCGAGGGCGGCAGCCACCGCCTGCACTACCCCAAAGCCGCCAAGAGCAAGGGCTTTGCCAGCGGGGAAACGGTCACGCTGTACTACGACCCCGAAGATCCCGAGAAGATGTATGTGGAGGGCGACCGCTCCGTTCTGGGGGCCGAGATCCTCTATTTCTGTCTGGCCGTTGTGCTGCTGGCACTAATGGTCAGCTTTAGCCGCTGAGAGGAGGACACCGCAATGGTATTGGAACATATTGGAATGCCCCAGCCCGGGGACTGCCGGGTGGTATTTTCCGCCAGCGCCGAGGAGCTGGAAGCGGCCATTCAGGCCGAGCAGGCCGCAGAGAACCCGCCGCAGACGGAAGAGGACCTGCTGACCGCCGCCGTGAACCGGGCCATCCTGACCGGTTTTTCCACTTTATATCAAGAGCTTGTGGAAAAAGAGCATCTGGTTCCCGTGACTGATCCGGATTTTGAGCTGCTGGCCGTCAACCGGGCCGATGGCTTCCGGGCGGGAGCAGAGTTCTACTGCCTGCCGCCGCTGGAGCTGGAGCGTTACACCGGCTTCACCCAGCCCATCCAGCCCCGGCCCATCCGTCAGGTGAGCATTGAACTGGAAGTGAACACCCGGCACGGCGATGAAGACCGCGCCGCCGATGCCACAGGCAAGGCGGCCCTGCGCCAGCAGGTTGCACGGGAGCTCTATGCCCAGCGCTGTGCGCAGGCCAAGGCACTGGCCCGCCGGGAGCTTATCTTCCAGCTGGGCGGCTGTGTCAAGGGCACCCTGCCCAAGGACCTGGTCTCCGGCAACTATTTTGCCGAACAGCGGAACTTCAACCTGCGGCTGCAGGCCAACAACGTCAACTTTGACCAGTACCTCAAGGTGCGGGGCCAGACCGTGGAGCAGTTCCGCACTGAGCTTCACGCACAGGCAGAGCAGAAGCTGCGGGGCAATCTGGGCCTTCTGATGGTGGCCGAGCGGGAACGCCTCTGGCCCACCGATGCCGAGGTGGAGGCCGCACTGGCACACTGGAAGGGTGAGCGCACCTTCCCTGCCAACGATTTCCGCAAGGTGCGGCAGGGCATCGCCAGCCAGCGGGCGGCAGAGTTCGTGGAAGCCCACTCCACCCTGCTTCCCCCGCCGGAGGAACCGGTGCTGGAAACCATCGCATAAAAAATGGGAGATGCCGCTGCCGACATCTCCCATTTTTGTTTTTTCAGGTCTCTACACCCTCGAACTGGCTGTTATAGAGCTTGGCATAGAAGCCGCCCTGCGCCAGCAGGGTGTCGTGGTCGCCCTGCTCCACGATGTGGCCATCCTTCATCACAAGGATGACATCGGCCTCACGGATGGTGGACAGGCGGTGGGCCACAATAAAGCTGGTGCGGCCCTGCATCATCCGGGCAAAGGCAGCCTGGATGCGCACCTCGGTGCGGGTGTCGATGGAGGAGGTCGCCTCGTCCAGAATCAGCATGGGGGGCAGGCAGAGCATCACGCGGGCGATGCAGAGCAGCTGCTTCTGGCCCTGACTGATGTTGCCGCCGTCCTCAGCAATGACGGTATCGTAACCCTTGGGCAGGCGGCGGATGAAGCTGTCGGCGTGGGCCGCTTTGGCGGCGGCAACGATCTCTTCCTCCGTGGCATCGGGCTTGCCGTAGGCAATGTTCTCCCGCACGGTACCGGCACGCAGCCAGGTCTCCTGCAGCACCATGCCGTAGCTGCCGCGCAGGGAGGCGCGAGTCAGGCTGCGGATATCGTTTCCGGCCACCTCAATGGAGCCGCCGTTGACATCGTAGAACCGCATGAGCAAATTGATAAGGGTGGTCTTGCCGCAGCCGGTGGGGCCGACGATGGCGATGCGCTGGCCGGGCTTCACATCCAGATCCAGGCCCTCGATGAGGGGGCGGTCCGGCAGGTAGCGGAAGGAAACGTCCTTCAGCTCCACATGGCCGTCGGTCTCCAGCACCTTGGCGTTCTCCGCCTCGGGCACCTGGTCCTCGGCATCCAGCAGCTCGAACACACGGGCCGCGCAGGCCAGTGCGTTCTGCAGCTCGGTGACCACGCCGGAGATCTCGTTGAAGGGCTTGGTGTACTGGTTGGCATAGTTCAGGAAGATGCTCAGCTGGCCGATGGTGATGCCGCCCGCCACAGCGTAAACGGCACCCACCAGACCGACACCTGCATAAACGATGTTGTTCACAAAGCGGGTGGCGGGGTTGGTCATGCTGGAGAAGAAGATGGCCTTCAGGCTCACGCTCTGCAGGCGGCCATTCACCTCGTCAAAGGCGGCAAGGCTCTCGGCCTCATGGCCAAAGGCCTGCACGACCTTCTGGCCCTCGATCATCTCGTTGACCAGGGCGGTCTGCTCACCGCGCACGGTGCTCTGGCCCTGGAAATACTTGTAGCTGCGCTTGGCAAGGAAGCTTGCCACCACCAGGCTCAGCGGGGTGATGCAGACCACCACCAGCGTGATGGGCACATTCTCACTGAGCATAAACAGCAGGGTGCCAAGGATGGTCAGCACGCCGCTGAACAGCTGGGTAAAGCCCATGAGCAGGCCGTCTGCAAAGGTGTCCACATCGGCGACCATGCGGCTGACGATATCGCCGGAGGGATGGCTGTCCAGATAAGAGAGCGGCAGGGTCTGGATCTTACGGAGCGCGGCGTTGCGCAGGTCCCGGCTGACCGAGAAGGTGATGCGGTTGTTGCAGACACTCAGCAGCCACTGGGCCAATGCAGCCACTACGGCCACGATCACGATCTCCACCACGATGCGCAGAACACCGTTGAAGTCCACATTCCCCTTGCCCAGCATCATATCAATGGCGCTGCCGCAGAGGATGGGGATATACAGCTGGGCAGCCACGCTCACAGCGGCCACGATCAGACTGCACACCACAAAAAAGCCGTAAGGGCGGATCTTTTCCAGCACCCGCCGAAGCGTTGCGTTGCGCTGTTCCGGGGTCAGCTTACTCTTTGCTTTTGCACTCATTTCTGCGCATCCCCTTTCTTGAACTGGCTGGCGTAGATCTCCTCGTAAACGGGGCAGGTCTTCAGCAGGTCGGCGTGCCTGCCCAAACCCACCATCCTGCCGTCATCCAGCACGATGATCTGGTCGGCGTGCTGCAGGCTGGCGGCACGCTGGCTCACGATGAACACGGTCAGGTCACCGGGCAGAGCGGCCAGCGCCTTGCGCAGGGCCGCATCGGTGGCGTAATCCAGCGCGCTGGCGCTGTCGTCCAGGATCAGGATCTCGGGCTTGCCCACCAGCGCACGGGCAATGGTCAGGCGCTGCTTCTGGCCGCCGGACAGGTTCCGGCCGCCCTGCTCCACAGGCTCGTCCAGCCCAAGGGGCTTTGCCCTGACAAAATCCGCAGCCTGCGCAGTCTCCAGTGCGGCCCACAGGTCAGCGTCCGCCGCGTTTTTGTTGCCCCACAGCAGATTGGAGCGGATGGTGCCGCCAAACAGCTGGGCTTTCTGCATCACGACCGCCACACTGCCGCGCAGAGCCGCGCGGGGGTACTCCTGCGCCGGACGGCCCAGGATCTCCACGGTGCCCTCCGTGGCATCATAGAAGCGGGGGATCAGGTTGATAAGACTGGATTTGCCGCTGCCCGTGCCGCCGATGACACCAATAGTCTGGCCGCGCTTTGCGGTAAAACTGATATCGGTCAGGCTGGGGGCACCGGCACCGGCGTAGGTCAGGCTGACATGGTCGAACCGGACAGCGTCCCCGGCCTTGTCTGCAGGTGCCTCGCCCTTGAGGGCCGCGGGGAACTCCATACCGGGCTCGGTGTCCAGCACAGCCTGCACGGCCGGCACAGGCCAGCGCCTTGCTCACCTGCACGATGAGGTTTGCCAGTTTGACCAGCTCCACCAGGATCTGGTTCATGTAGTTCACCAGCGCGATCACATCGCCGGAGGCCATGCCGCCCACATTGATCTCGATGCTGCCCACATAGAGCAGAGCCACGATGGCCAGATTGATGATGACATAAGTCAGCGGGCTCATCAGGGAGGAGATGTGGCCCACATGGAGCTGCATCCGGGTCAGCAGGTCGTTGGCCGACTCAAAGCGGTCGATCTCGCTCTGCTCCTTATCAAAGGCGCGGACCACGCGCACACCGGTCAGGTTCTCGCGGGTCAGGCCCAGCACACGGTCCAGCCGGGCCTGGGCCGTTTTGTACAGCGGGTTTGTGATGACCATGACCCCGAACACCACCACGCTCAGCAGCGGGATGGCGACCACAAAGATCCAGGCGGCCCGCACATTCACGGTGAACGCCATGACCATGGCACCAACCACCACGAACGGGCTGCGCAGGAACAGGCGCAGGAAGAGGTTCAGACCGCTCTGCACCTGATTGATGTCACTGGTCATGCGGGTGATGAGGGTGCTGGTGCCCATGGTGTCCATCTCGGTAAAGCCAAGCCTCTGGATGTGCTCAAACAGGGCATGGCGCAGGGAGGTGGAATAGCCCACCGCCGCCTTGGCCGAGAAATACTGGGCCGTCAGGCTGCAGGCAAGGCCCACAACGGCCAGCAGCAGCAGGATGCCGCACCGCACAAGGATATAGTGGAAATCATGTGCTGCAATGCCCACGTTGACGATGTCTGCCATGACCAGCGGCACAAACAGGTCGAACGTGGCTTCCAGCATCTTGAACAGCGGTGCAAGCACAGCCTCGCGCTTGTAGCCGTTCAGGTGGGTAAGCATTTTATTCAAGGGGGTAATTCTCCTTTCCCAGTGATAGCGGGTGTAAACTTCACAGTTCTTTATTATAGTACAGGAAATGCAAAAAAGCCAGTTCAAATCACGCCATTGCGCACCGTGCCCTGCCAGAACAAGGAAAGGGACTGCCGCACAGGGGGAGATCCCAGTGCAGCAGTCCCTTTTCATAGGAGGTAATGATTCGGAGAACAATGAGCAACATCGGGCTTCCGGGCCTTTTTGTAGCGGTACATCTCCCGGTCGGCCCGATTCTTCACAGCCAGCACGTCCTCCCCAAAGGGAGCCGAACCAAAGGACACCGTGGGCAGAAAATCCACGGCCTTTCGCCGCTGTTCCAGCTGGCGTACAAACTCCTGCGCGCACTGGGCCTCCCGGTCCGCGTTTTCCATCAGCACACAAAACTCGTCGCCGCCGGTACGGTAGCAGTAGCCGCTGCGGGCATAGGCTTTTTTGATGCAGCGGCCGATCTCGGCCAGACAGAGATCCCCCTGCAGGTGGCCATAGCGGTCGTTGATCTGCTTGAAATCGTCCACATCAAACACCACCAGCACCCCGCCGTTGCGGCGCATCTCAGCAGTGCGGTTCAGATAGCTGTTCTGATTCAGCAGCCCGGTAAGGGCATCCAATTGGTTCCACATCTCGCTGCAGTAGATAAAGTACAGCACCGACAACAGGGTAACGCACAGCCATGTAACGTGAAGCTCCGGCAGTGTCACCTGAATGATGGTCTCAATGAGCAGAAAGATCATCAGGGGGTAGATCAGCGCCCGGCTGCGATTCTGAAATTGCCCGCGCCGTGACAATGGTGGACACCGAGAGATACGATGGCCGCAAAATACAGGATGATATAAATATAGAAGTATTGCCCACGGGAATAAACGTTGTCGGCGCTGACGGAGAACACCAGCCCGGCGGGGATGGACAGAGCAAGGAACAGCAGGTAGCACGCCTCGCAGCACACCGCCGCCCTGAACCAGCGGTTCATCCTCTTTTTCCGGTCCATGACATACACAAGGCAGAGACACACTCCCGGGGACAGGCCGAACCCCAGATAGTTGGACAGGATGTTCAGCCAGCGGTAGCCCGCCGGGGTTCCGTCCACCGCCAGTGTCACCACCTCCAGCACCGAGATCGCCGCGATCAGCGCAAAAGCAAGGAAAAATCCCTGCTTCTGCTTTTTGTTCAGAGATTCGCTGAGCTTTGTGAGGATGCACATGAAGCTCAGCACAAAAAGGTCAATGGCCGTTAATACATAAAAATATCCATTCATTGTGGCTTGTTTCACCCTTTGGACTTCTGTGATCTGGTCAGCGCGCCGACCACCTCACAATGGGCGGTCTGGGGGAAGAGATCAACAGGGGTAAAGCCCTCGGCGCGGTAGCCCTTGGCGGTCAGGAGGGCAAGATCACGGGCCATGGTCTCGGGGTTGCAGCTGACATAGACCACCCGTTTGGGGGCCATGCGGGCCACGCTCTCGATGAACTGGGGAGTGGAGCCTTCGCGGGGCGGGTCCATGAAAATGACATCTGCCCTCTGCCCGGCAGCCGCCGCTTCTGTGATCCACTGGGTGGCATCGGCGGCAAAGAAGCGGGCGTTTTTCACGTTGTTGTGCCTTGCGTTGCCGATGGCATCCCGCACAGCGTCCCGGTTCAGCTCCACGCCCACCACCTGCTTTGCCCTGCCGCTGGCGGTCAGGCCGATGGTGCCAATGCCGCAGTAGGCATCCAGCACCACCTCTTTGCCGGTCAGGCGGGCAGCTTCCACAGCCAGACCATACAGCACCTCGGTCTGGTCATGGTTGATCTGGTAGAAGCTCCGGGGGCTCAGGGCATAGGTCTTGCCGCAGAGGGTATCCAGAATGAATCCCTTGCCGTAGAGCACCTTTTCCTCTTCGCCCAGCACCACGCTGGTGCGGCGGGGGTTGTAGTTCTGCACCACAGTGGTCACGGGGACATGGCGCTTCTCGGCTTCGGCCAGCAGAGCTCGGACAAAGTTTTTTGCCCCGGGCAGAACCGGCTGGGCTGTCACCAATACCACCATCACCTGCCCGGACACCACACGCGCCGCAGCAGGCAGTGGCGGAGCAGGCCGGTGCCCTTGTCCTCATTGTAAGGCTGGTAGCGGCAGGTGCTGGCCGCCGCCCGCACCGCCTGCATCACGGTGTCCAGCACTTCGTCCTGCAGCAGGCAGCTTTCCACAGGCAGCACTTTATGTGAGCCTGCTGCATAGATGCCAGACACCAGTTTCCGCCGGGCAGCCGCAAAGGTAGAGATCACCTTATTACGGTAATGGCAGGTTTTCCGCGCCCCGGATGGGAGCCACCGGGCCGTATTTCCCCACCAGCTTACGGACAGCGGCTTCTTTTTGTTTCAGCTGCTCGGCATAATCCAGCCCCAGCATCGGACAGCCGCCGCATTTTTTTGCTTTCAATCTGCACTCCATCGTATATCCTTCCGCCACTTGACAAACCAGGAAAAAATCACTATACTACAAATAGAAAAGGCACTGCGACAAGCGGTTAGCCCTGAAGGGTTTTAGCTATCTATTTGCATAGAAAACCGTCACCGGCCAGGGTGGCGGTTTTCGCTTTTCACCTTGATGGTAAATACCAGTCCAAAAATATGGAACGTCAAAGTAATCGGCATTGCTCTCACCTCCTTCCGGAAGTGTGGGCTCCCCGCCTGCCGTTATGTGCAGTACCTTTTCGCATTTGATTTTAACACATCCTTCGACCAAATGCAACGAAAAAGCTCCCGTAATGGGAGCTTTTTCGTTTTTCCGTCACCCATAGGGATCGTACAGGTCGTATTCTTCTGCCTCCTGATGCTGCTCCTCCAGCACCCGGATGGCCTGTTCCAGCTGGCTTTGAGAAGCGCCGCTCTCACTGGCAAGGGCGCGGACCGCTTCGGGCAGGCTGCCGCCGAACAGGGTGTCCATCCGCTGGCGCATGGCCGCAACGCAGTAGGCCCGGCGGGTGACCGTGGGCAGATAGGTGTTCTGGCTCCCCGCCTTGCCCCCCTTGACCCAGCCCTTTTCCTCCAGACGGTACAAAAAGTTGAGCACCGTGGCCGGAGCCCAGCCGGTGGCGGTCAGCTTTTCGCTGATATCCCGCCGGGTGGCCGGGGCGGGGCATTCCCAGACCGCCAGCAGCACCTGCTCCTCGGCGGCAGAGAGTGGTTTCAGTCTGTCTGAAAGTCCGTACACCGGTTTCACCTCCGATTTTTGCTTTTACATTTGTCTTATTTCAACACGATTATACCATACTCAGCACAAACAGGCAAGCAGTAAAAGTAAGGAGCCATGCGGTAAAACCAGCATATTTTTATATTTGTCTTAAAAAGTGTTCCTTATTCAAGGACAGTTGTGTGTTTTGTGCGTTCAAGGCAGGCAGAGCAGTCCCATCTTTGTGCAAAGATGCTCTTGTTTTTGCACCCCCGGAACCGGTATACTACGGACAAATCAAGCACACATCTGCCGCAGATGAGAGCGGCGGTACGGATAGGAAAGGGAGAGTTCCATATGGCACGAGTATACAACTTCAGCGCAGGCCCCAGCATGTTACCGGAAAAGGTGCTCCGTCAGGCACAGGCAGAGCTGCTGGAATACGGCGATTCCGGCCAGAGCGTGATGGAGATGAGCCACCGCAGCAAGTGGTTCGATGCCATCATCACTGAAACCGAAGCCACCCTGCGCCGGGTGATGAACATCACTGACAACTACAAGGTCGGTTTCTTCCAGGGCGGTGCCACCCAGCAGTTTGCCATGGTGCCCCTGAACTTTATGACCACTGGCAAGGCTGATTATCTGGTCACCGGCAATTTTTCGAATCTGGCTGCCAAGGAGGCCGCCAAGTTCGGCGAGGTGAAGATCGTTGCTTCCAGCAAGGACAAGAACTTCACCTACATCCCGGACGTGAACGCCATCGACTACGACAAGGATGCAAGCTACATCCACATCTGCCAGAACAACACCATCTTCGGCACCCAGTACGTTGAGGTACCTCAGGTGGAGGGTGCCGCTGGTGGCGGACATGAGCTCGATGATCCTCTCCAAACCTGTGGACGTGAACAAGTACGGCTGCATCTACTTTGGCGTGCAGAAGAACGTAGCCCCCGCCGGCATGGCCATTGCCATTGTCCGGGACGACCTGCTGGGCCACGTTGCCGACACCGTGCCCACCATGATGAACTACACCACCCTGCTGGCCAAGGACAGCATGTACAATACGCCGCCCCCTGCTGGTGCATCTACATGACCGGCCTGGTGCTCAAGTATCTGGAAAACGACATCGGCGGTCTGGAGAATATGCAGAAGATCAACGAAGCCAAGGCCAGGATCCTGTACGATTATCTGGACGGTCAGGAGTTCTTCCACAACCCTGTGGAGCACCGCTACCGCAGCACGATGAACGTCACCTTTACCAGCCCTGACCCTGACATGGACAAGAAGTTCTGCGCCGAAGCCGCCGAAGCCGGTTTTGTCAACCTGAAGGGCCACCGTCTGGTGGGCGGTATGCGCGCTTCCATTTATAATGCAATGCCCACCGAAGGTGTAGAGAAGCTGGTGGACTTCATGGAGAAATTCCGCAAGGCAAATGCCTGATTTGTGTATAGGAGATAGGAAAGTATGTTTACGATCAAGACCCTGAACGCCATCAGCCCGGTGGGCCTGGCAAAGCTGAACAAGAACCTGTTTGATGTTTCGGTGGGCACCGATGCCCCCGATGGCATTCTGGTGCGCAGCGCTGACCTGCTGAACACCACCTTCAACGACAACCTGCTGGCCATTGCCCGTGCCGGTGCCGGTGTGAACAACATCCCGCTGGATCGCTGCTCGGAGCAGGGCATCGTGGTGTTCAATACCCCCGGTGCCAACGCCAACGCCGTGGCTGAGCTGGTCATTGGGATGCTGATTGCAGGCAGCCGCAATGTGGCCACCGCCGCCCAGTGGTGCCAGGGCCTGACCGGCGACCCCGCCATGGCCAAGACCGTGGAAAAGGGCAAGAAAAAGTTTGTGGGCAACGAGATCAAGGGCAAGACGCTGGGTGTCATCGGTCTGGGTGCCATCGGTTCCCGGGTGGCCAACTGCGCCATTGAGCTGGGGATGGAGGTCTACGGCTATGACCCCTACATCTCCATTGATGCCGCCTGGAACCTGTCCAGCCAGGTCCACCACTGCGTGAACCTGAACGACATGCTCCCTCTGTGCGACTACATCACCATCCATGTTCCCTACCTGCCCACCACCAAGGATACCATCAACACCCAGACCCTGGCCCTGTGCAAGGACGGCGTGAAGATCCTGAACTACGCCCGCGGTGAGCTGGTGAACACCGCAGCCCTGCTGGAGGCCATGGAGACGGGCAAGGTCTCCGGCTACATGACCGATTTCCCACTGAGGCCATTCTAGCAAGCCCGGCATCGTCTGCACCCCGCATCTGGGTGCTTCCACGCCGGAAGCCGAGGACAACTGTGCCGCAATGGCCGCGCAGGAGATCAGCGATTACCTCAAGAACGGCAACATCACCCACTCGGTGAACATGCCCGAGGTGCATCAGCCCCGTGCAGGCGGCAAGCGCATCTGTATCATCCACAAGAACGAGCCCGGCATGATCAGCCAGATCACCGCCCTGACCACCGAAGCGGGCCTGAACATTGAAAACATGGTGAACAAGAGCAAAAAGAACATGGCTTACACCATGCTGGACGCGACCGGTGCCGTGGACGGCAGGCTGGCTGAGAAGCTGGCCGCCATCCCTGCCGTTATCCGGGTGCGCATCCTGTAACACTGCCAACCCTTAGCTTTCCCCTCGCCCCATCTGTTCATGGGCGGGGGGATTTTTTGGTACAGCGTACTGTCGGGCCAGCGGGGTATTCCCCCGCAAGTGATACGGGGCATTCCATCCCCCGCCCAACTGCCTACGGCAGTCGGGTCCCACCCTCCGGACACTTGCTTGGGGAACACCCCGCCGTCCCTCCAGGCAGGTCTGCTGATATAAAAATCCCCCCTGCCGTCATACAGCAGAGGGGAGAAAGAAGATCAGAGTGTTTACAGCTTCTTGCCAGTCAGGAGCTCATAAGCTTCCTCGTACTTGGCAATGGTCTTGTCGATGACATCCTGAGGCAGATCGTAGTTGCTGTCGGGATTGGCCTTGAGCCACCGGACGAACTGCTTATCGAAAGAGGGCTGACCGTGGCCGGCCTCATAGCCCTCCAGCGGCCAGAAGCGGCTGGAATCGGGGGTGAGCATCTCATCGCCCAGCACCACGTTGCCGTTCTCATCCAGACCAAACTCGAACTTGGTATCGGCAATGATGATGCCGCGGCTCAGGGCATACGCGCGCACTTTGTACAGGGCAATGGTATAGTCCCGCAGCTTGGTGGCGTAGTCCTTGCCGTGGCCGGGGAACTGCTTTTCCAGCACCTCGATGCTCTTCTCGTAGCTGATGTTCTCATCGTGGTCGCCGATCTCAGCCTTGGTGGAAGGAGTGTAGATGGGCTCGGGCAGCTGCTGGGATTCCTGCAGGCCCTCGGGCAGGCGGATGCCGCAGACGGTGCCGTTCTGCTGGTAGCTGGCCCAGCCGCTGCCGGTGATGTAGCCGCGCACGATGCACTCGATGGGCAGCATGGTCAGCTTGCGGCACTTCATGCTCCGGCCCTCAAAGGCAGGCGTGCGGAAGAACTCGGGCATATCGGCGGTATCCACGCTCAGCATGTGGTTGGGCAGAACATCCTTGGTGTAGTCGAACCAGAACCTGCTCATCTGGGTCAGCACCTTGCCCTTGTTGGTCACTTTATTTTTCAGGATCACATCAAATGCAGAGATACGATCGGTGGCAACCATAATGAGGCTGTCGCCATTGTCATAGATCTCGCGGACTTTGCCTTCCTTGATGGGCTTGAATTCAGTCATAGCAAACACTCCATTTTTCCTGATAGCTCTTTCATCAACGTCCTCGCCCGCTCCGGCATTGCAAAGCAATGAAGGACAGGGTGAGCCGTTTTCCGTTTACCTATTCAGTCTATCACACTTACTGTCCGTTTGGAAGAAACAGATTCCAAGGAAAATCGCCCGCAATTTTCGATTTCTTCGTGAAAAGTGTCAAAATCAGCAACATTTTCGTCGAATTGACGGCTAAAGTCGTACTTTCCCGGTTGACAGCGGCTCAGAACATGGTATCATTGAAGTATCAGAATTCAACTGCATCAGGAGGTAAGACCTATGGGCAAATTCCCGAAAGACTTTTTGTGGGGCGGTGCCACTGCCGCCAACCAGTGCGAAGGCGCTTACAACGAGGGCGGGCGCGGCCTGTCCAGTGTGGACGTGGTGCCCTTTGGCCCCGACCGCTTCCCCGTGGCGCTGGGCCAGCTGAAGATGCTGGACTGCGATGCCGAGCACTTCTACCCCTCCCACGAAGCCATTGACATGTACCACCACTTCAAGGAGGACATCAAGCTCTTTGCCGAGATGGGCTTCCGCTGCTACCGCCTGTCCATTGCCTGGACCCGCATCCTTCCCAACGGCGATGACGCGCAGCCCAACGAAGAGGGCCTGCGCTTCTATGAGGAGCTCTTTGATGAGTGCCACAAGTACGGCATTGAGCCGCTGGTGACCCTGTGCCACTTTGATACCCCCATTGCCCTGATCAAAAAGTACGGCGGCTGGAAAGACCGCCGGATGGTGGATGCCTACGCTCACTACTGTGAGGTGCTGTTCCAGCGCTTCCGGGCAAGGTCAAGTACTGGCTGACCTTCAACGAGATCAACATGCTGCTCCACATGCCCTTTATGGGAGCCGGTCTGCTCTTTGCGCCCGGCGAGAATGCAGCAGGTCAAGTATCAGGCCGCTCACCACGAGCTGGTGGCCAGCGCAAAGGCCGTCAATTGGCCCATGCCATCATGCCCGATGCCATGGTGGGCTGTATGCTGGCCGCCGGTCAGTTCTACCCCCGCACCTGCGCCCCTGCCGATGTGCAGGCCGCTGCCGAGGCTGACCGCGACAACTACTTCATTGATGTCCAGTCCCGCGGCGAATACCCTGTCTGGGCCAAAAAACGGATGGAACGTGCAGGCATTGCCCTGCAGATGGAGCCGGGCGACGAACAGCTGCTGAAAGAGGGCACTGTGGACTTCATCTCCTTCAGCTACTATTCCAGCCGCTGCACCACTGTGGATCCCGAACTGATGAACAAGGCCAACGGCAATGCCATCATGGATGCCGTCAAGAACCCTACCTCAAGGCCAGCGATTGGCTGGGCCATCGACCCGGTGGGTCTGCGCATCACCATGAACAGCCTGTATGACCGCTACCAGAAACCGCTCTTCATCGTGGAGAACGGTCTGGGTGCGGTGGACAAGGTGGAAGCAGATGGTTCCATCCACGACACCTACCGCATCGACTACCCGGGCCCACATTGAGCAGATGGAAAAGGCCATCAACGATGGCCTGCCCTGCTGGCTACACCACCTGGGGCCCCATCGACCTGGTCAGCTTCCACTGGCGAGATGAAGAAGCGGTACGGCTTCATCTATGTGGACAAGGATAACGAAGGCAAGGGCACGCTGGCCCGCAGCCGGAAGGACAGCTTCTACTGGTATAAAAAGGTCATCGCCTCCGACGGCGAAGATCTGGCCTGAGCCAACTGTGAGGAAAGGAATCATAGCACAAGATGACGACACCCCAAATCATTATGCACCGCGGTGCATCCCATCTGGCCCCTGAGAACACGCTGGTCGCCTTCCGCAAGGCGATGGAGATTGGCGCGGACGGCGTGGAAATGGATGTACAGAAGACCTACGACAACGAGCTGGTCATCCACCACGACTATATGGTGGACATGCACACCGATTATCTCCGGCCAGATCTACGACCTGACCATGGGCGAGCTGGAAGGCTCTGGATTTCGGCAGCTGGAAAGATGCCATCTACGCCAACGAGAGGATTGCCACGCTGCAGGAAGCGCTGGAGCCTGCGCCGGCATGGAGGGCACGCAGGTGCAGCTGGAACTGAAAAGCCCACTGGAGGACGACCCCGACTTTGTGCCCCGGGTGCTGGATGCGGTCCGCGCCGCCGGGCTCACCGACCGACTCACCCTCATCTCCTTCCACCACTCTCAGCTGCGGCAGGCAAAGCAGCTGATGCCTGAGCTGAAGGTAGGTGCGCTGACCTACGGCGCTTTTCTCAGCATGGTGCTGCCTCCGCCGGTGGTGTGGAAGGATCTGGGCCTTGTGAACAGCATGGACGAGCCCTTCAGCGAGGAAAACTGCATCGACCTGCGGAACAATCTCATCTACCGCACTGTGGCCGACAAGGTCGATATGCTCCGCGCCTAACTCCCCGGCGAGACCGTGGAGCAGGTCATCGGCCATCTGGAGGAGCAGGCAGATGTGGCTGCCTACATCAAAACGCTGGATTTTCCCGTGGACATCGTCAGCTGCGAATACCACACCGCCTACCCAACCCCGATCTCGTGAACCAGCTTCATGCCATGGGCATCCAGGCCGCGCTCTGGACCGTGGACACCCAGGACGCTGTCCGTTCCCTGCTGCCCCTTGGCCCTGACTGCATCGTCACCAACCGGCCTGACCGCGGTGGAATGGGTGAATGCGGAAATGAGGAAATAAAGATCATAAAACGTCCCGTGCAGGATATCAAACTGCACGGGACGTTTTCTATGTCAGCACTGTATTATCTGATGTCCAGCATCGTTATGACGGCGCGCTCCTTGCGAGCACGCTCTGCGCAGAAGACCCCAGATGTCCATTGATCGAATCTTTGATCGTTGTGCAGGAGATGGAAGGCTCCTCACCCTGAAGCACATGAACAAAGTCCTCCACCAGCCGCAGGTCGCCGCCGCCATGAGAGCCTGTCATGCCGCTCTTATCTCCACCGATCTTCAGGTCTACCACTTCCTCGTTCCAGCCCTTCACTGGTGGTATCTATGGTGCGCACAGTGAAAACCGAATCGTCAAACACACCCTTGATCTCACCCTTCGTACCAATGATGTGGATGTTGCGCCCGGTTTCGCTGTGCCGCCGATCATGTTCAGGGTCGCAGTTGCGCCATCCGCAAAATTCATCAGCACCGATTGATGATCCACCACCGTATGTTCACAATCCCACACACAGCGTCCATGGATATTGTCTGTCATCAGCGACTTGCGCTTGTCCTCCAGCGTCGGCTCCTCAATATTCTCCAGGCAGTCCCATACATAGAACGCCCACCGATCCGGGTGATCCAGATAATGCTTTTTGGCAGAGTACAGACAGGTCTCCTCGCACTGGCAATCCACCAGGCAGCGCTTGCCTGCCCCTGCGGGCTTTTTGGCAGGATCAAACTGGAAGTCACTTCCAAAGCTTCGATCTGTTTGGGCGAAACGCCGCTTTTCAGCCACATAATGAGATCCATGTCATGGCAGCACTTTGCCAGCAGCATCGGAGCCCCGCATTTTTCTTCGTTGCCCCATTTGCCGCGCACAAAGGAGACGGCCAGATGATGGTAGCTGACATGCTCCGTGGCCTGAATATTGATAATGTCACCGATCTCCCCGCTCAGCAGTCTCTGCTTGATTGCGACATAGAAGGGCGCATACCGCAGAACGTGGCAGATCATCACCTTCCGCCCGGTCTCTTTTACAACCTTATATAAATAGTTCACTTCCTCCTCGCTGATCGCGAAGGGTTTTTCCAGCAGCATATCATATCCTGCGCGCAGAAGCGGAACCGCAGTGGGCACATGCTGGCGGTCCATGGTTCCATTGATCACCGCATCTGCCAGCTTAGGCCTTTCTGCCAGCTCCTCAGCGTTCCTGAAGCACATTTCCTCCCCGAAGCCATGCATCTCCGCAACCTTTTTCCGCCGGATCGGATCCGGATCTGCTACGCCTACGATCTTCAGCTCGTCCGGGTGTTCCAGCGCATACAGGCTGTACAGGATCGCCCGATGGCCCGCGCCCACGATGATGGCTGTGATTTGCTTACTCATAGTTTCTCTCTTCCTTTCTTTTGAATGGATCTCCGATTCCAATTTTGTTTCCAGCATATCTTTTTGTGCCGGAATCGTCAAGGTGAAGGAGCATGACATTTCATCCCGCACCATGACAAAAGGAAGAATAATCGCATCTTTGTGGATATTGTGCAACAATCATGCTCAAAAATGAGAAAATCTTTTGTGCGCTTTGTATCAAAAAATGTTGCAATTCCCAAAAGAACATGATATGCTTCTGAGTAAGGAAAAACCACTGGTCGGCAGCGTACGAGCTGAACGGAGGTTATGGAAGCACGGGGATCTTCCCCGTCCCATTCCATAAATCAAGGAGGAAAAGATCTTATGAAAGAAAGAAAAATCAGCAGACGCGCCGTATGCAGCGCTATGGTCGCTTCTCTGGCATTGGGTGTTCTGGAGGGCTGTGGCAGCTCTTCCTCTACTACTTCTTCTGCTGCCGGTTCCGGAGCAGCTGCTTCCAACGAGCGTATCACTGTTCGCATCCTGAAATCCAAGGCCGCGAATGAGGTTGCTGCCGAGCAGATGGATATCTGGAAGGTCCTGGGCGAAAAATTCAATATGGATTTTGAATTTGATAATCCCCCGCAGGACAACTACAACGAGCGCCTGAACCTTGTGATGATGGATGCTCAGCTGCCGGATATCATTATGGATATGCCCACCACCGAGGTGCTGAAATACGGCGAGTCCGGCGTGATCCTGTCCCTGAACGATTACATCGAGAACAACATGCCCAACCTGAAGAAGGAGATCGACAAGCGGGACGGTGTCGAAAAAGCACTGACTTACAGCGACGGCAATATTTATTATATGCCCATGCTGGATGAGAAGGTCTCCGGCAATATGCCCTACATCGTCCGCACCGACTGGCTGGAAAAGCTGGGCATTGAGAGCCCCGTGACCCTGGAGGACTGGGAGAACTACTGGCATCTGGTCAAGACCACCGACCTGAACGGCAACGGCACCAACGATGAGATCCCCTTCAGCTCCTACGATATGACCGGCCTGCGGAACTTCTGCACCGCATTCGGCTGCCTGGATGACTTCTACACCGACCCGGACGATGGCGGCAAGGTCCACTACGGCCCCATCGACCCCAAGTACAAAAAGGCCGTGACCTGGATGCACGATATGTACGAGAAGGGCTATATCGACCCTGAGATCATCACCATGGACTACGCTTCCTTCGTGCCGAAGCTGGCCCAGAACGCGGTGGCTTCCTTCTACGGCCCGCTGGGCGGTATGCTGGCTGCACAGAACGCCACCATGCCTGCCTCCTTTCCCGGCTTCCATGTTGAGGCCACCGTACCAAGGGCGATGCACAGATCCACTCCTATATTGATCAGGAGCCCCGTGCAGTCGCAGCGGCTACCATCACCGCAAGCTGCAAGAACGTTGACCGCGTGGTCGCTCTGCTGGATTACATGTACAGCGACGAGGGCACCCGGCTGATCAACATGGGTATTGAGGGCACTCACTACACCATGCAGGACGGCAAGCCGATCTTCACCGATTATGTTATGAACAATCCTGACGGCCTGTCTCCCAAAAACGCGATCGGCACCTTCACCTTTGCACAGAGCTCCGGCCCGTTCATTCTGAGCCAGGATGAGGTCACACAGCTGGATGATGAGTCTGTCAACCGCGCAAAGCAGGACTGCATCATTCCCTTCCTGGAAGAATCCAAGAAGTACGTCATTCCCGGCTCTACCTCCTTCTCCTCTGAGGACGATGCCGTCCGCCGTGCTGTGATGGCAGACGTGGATACTTACGTTGACGAGATGATCATCAAGTTTGTTTCCGGCCGTGAGCCGCTGTCCAACTGGGACACCTACGTTGAAAAGGTCAATGGCATGGGCATTGCAGAAGTCGTCGATATCTACCAGAAGACGCTGAATGGCTGATGCCCCAGCAGGTACCTATTTTTTGATCCAGTAAAATAACGGCCGGGGCAGGAACACCCTGTTCCCGGCCTATTTTTTCCTGGGTTCTTCAGAACGAAAACAGGAGAATACCACCATGAAAACAGCCACCGCAGCAAAACCGATCACACTGCCAACAGCGAACCGCCTTGATCATGCCTACAAAAAGTTCTGGCGCAGCCGTTATCTGCTTTTGATGCTGCTGCCCGCCCTGATCTGGTATATCGTGTTCATGTACGCGCCCATGTACGGCGCGCAGATCGCCTTCCGGGATTTTTCTCCCGTACTGGGCATCACGGGCAGCAAGTGGGTCGGCTTCAAATATTTCATCCAGTTCTTTAAATCCGAGTATTTTGGCCGTCTGATCAAAAACACGCTTGGCATCAGCCTGTATTCCATTATTGTGGGCTTTCCCATTCCCATCATTCTGGCTCTGCTCATCAACGAAGTCCGCGGTAAATTCTTCAAACGCAGCGTACAGACCGTAGTGTACCTGCCCCATTTCATCTCCGCCGTGGTCGTTGTCAGTATTCTGAGCGCCCTGCTTTCTCCTTCCAGCGGCCTGATCAACCAGCTGATCACCGCCTTTGGCGGTACGCCGATCCATTTTATGGCCGAACCCAAGTACTTCAAGACGATCTATGTTCTTCTGACATCTGGCAAAGCGCCGGACTACGGTTCCATTGTGTACATGGCGGCACTGACCGGCATTGACCCCTCTCTCTACGAGGCCGCCACCGTTGACGGTGCTTCCAAATGGGACAAGCTGATCCATATCACGCTGCCCGGCCTGCTGCCCACGATCATCATCATGCTGATCCTCCGCATGGGCTCTATTTTCTCGGTCGGCTATGAAAGATCATGCTGATGTACAACCCTGCAACCTATGAGACTGCCGATGTGATCTCCACTTACGTTTACCGCCGTGCCTTTGAAAGCGGCGATTACAGCTTCTCTGCGGCTGTGGGCCTGTTCAATTCTGTGATCAATTTTACCATTATCGTGCTGTTCAACAAGTTCAGCAAAAAGATCTGTGAGGTGAGCCTGTGGTGATGAAAAAGAATATTGATGCGATGAATCACCCCACGAAAGTGAAGGAAAGCATCGGGGAACGGATCTATACCATTGTTGTGTATCTGCTGCTGATCCTGATCAGCGCAACCATCATTCTGCCGCTTCTGCACATCATCAGCGGCTCGTTCAGTGATCCCATGCAGCTGCTGACAGGCAATGTTTCCTTCTGGCCCAAAGGCTTTACGACCTCCATGTATGAGAAGGTTCTGAAGGATGCCAGCATCTGGACGGGTTATCTGAACACGATCCTGTATACCGTGCTGGGCACCCTGATCAGCGTGACCCTTACCGCCTGCGCCGCCTACCCCCTGTCCCGCAAGGATCTGTTCGGGCGCAATGTCTTTATCAGCCTTTTCATCTTTACCATGTTTTTCAACGGCGGCATGATCCCCACTTATCTGATCATTCAGAAGCTGGGTATGCTGAATAAGATCTGGGCGCTGGTGCTGCCTTCCGCCATCAGTACCTATAACATGATCATCATGCGCACCTTCTTTGAAAACACCATCCCGAATGAGCTGATCGAGGCCGCAGCCCTGGACGGCTGCAACGATATCACGACCTTCTTCCGCATTGTTCTTCCGCTCTCCGGTGCAGTGTTCGCCGTTATGGCGCTGTTCTACGGCGTTGCGCAGTGGAACAGCTGGTTCCCGGCATTGCTGTACATTCGGGATCGTTCTCTGTACCCTTTGCAGATGATCCTGCGTGAGGTCCTGATCCAGAGCGACATCGGCAACATGGCCGGTTCCACCGGTGATGTCGAGGTCATCGGCGATGGTCTGAAATATGCCACCATGGTGGTTTCCACCCTGCCGATCATGTGCCTGTATCCGTTCCTGCAGAAGTACTTTGTTGCCGGTGTTACCATTGGCGCGGTCAAGGGCTGATGGGAGGATATCACACCATGCAATCACATGACCTTTCCTTGCCTGCGTGGGGCCCCTACACCAAACGATACAGCGGCATTTCCCATGTTCCTGCGGCCAACGATGGTGTTCGATTTGACCTGTCCGTTTTTCCGGGAATGTATCGCCGCCGGGTCGATGTGCCCAATGTACGGTTTGAAAGCGGCTTTCACCCCTGGGCTGCGGCTCCGGATCTGAGCTGCTACATGTTCCGCCACGAGCTCCTGTGGAAGGATCAGCTGTATGCAGACATCTCTTTTGCTCCCTTGGGGGAGGATGCCCGGCTGATCCGTGCTGAACTCCACAACAATACAGATGCTCCGCAGAATCTGGTGCTTCATTATATGGCATCCGCCTGGGATCCCGTTCCGTCCTACCGCGGTTTCTCCCTGCCGGGCTGTGAGGTGTCCCTGCCGGAAAACGCCGCCTTTGTCTGGGCAAAGGATTATGACACCCTGGATTTTTCCATCCATCGTCCCAACGAATGTCTGACCTGGGATGGTCTGCGCCGGGGCGAAGAAGCCGTTCCCGGCTTTGGTCAGGGATACGGCATTGGCACGGGGTTCGGCTGTTCCGAAGGCAAAGGACCTTTTGGCAGGTCATGCCCAGCGGAAAAGGGGACACCGTTACCTTTACGCTTTCCCTTACCGCGCCCCTGCGTGCCCCCTGTCTCTGTGTACGGTATTGGAATCCGGCAGATGAAAGTTCCGAGTACGATGTCAATGGTCAGGATACGTTACAGCTGCCACCCTGTCAGAAGCCTTCTATTGCCATCCTGCCGCTGAACGCTTCCATTCCCGCCGGAAAATTCACTCTGACCCTGACTGCTGCCGGTGTTGGAGGGGCGAAGCTGGATTGTCTCGCTCTGTGCGAGCAGGCGGACGCAGGCAGCTTTACCGTTACACTGCGTGGAGATGGCTCCCGGCCTCAGGCTGAACCCGCCGCAGATGAGAACTATCTGACCCTGCAGTATCCCCACATTCAGGAGTGCTACGGGATCCTGTGGGATGATATCACCACCCATATTCGCACGATCGAAAACGATGAACTGGATATCTTTCTGCGTGACACCGTACACGACCATGTAAACGCCAGCTGCGCGCAACGGAAAAGGGCATTACGTCAATCTCTTTATGGGGCCGATCCCCTTGGAGGCAGGACAGACAAAAGTGATCTATGGAGCGGTCTGTGCTGCGCCGGATGCTTCTGCCGCCGCGCTGCGCTGCCATGAGCTGCTGACGCAGCGCAGTGATTGGGAGCATTTATGGCAGCAGGCTTCTGCCTCCCTTGCAGCACCGCCCGCTTTACCGGCTGCCGAATCGCTTGCCTTGGGCCAACAGTTGATGAATGCCGTTCTCTGCACCAACGTTGTGTATCCGGTGTACACGCGGGGACAGTATATCCGCCACTACACTCCCGGACGCTGGTGGGACTGTGTCTACACATGGGATTCCGGATTCATTGGAATGGGCCTGGCTCAGACCAGCCTGCGCAATGCCTTTGACTGCCTGAACACCTACCTGATGCCCCCGGATTCTGTGGATGCTGCTTTCTTACACCATGGCTCCATGGTGCCAACGCAGTTTTATCTGTACGCTGAGCTGTTGAATCGCACCAGCAGCAGAGAACTTGCCGCCTACTGCTATCCACGCCTAAAGCTGTACTACCGCTTCTTCACCGGACAGGAAGGCGGCTCCACTACCGCCAACCTGCACAGCGGCTTGCTGCGCCCCTGGGATTATTTCTACAATTCCGGTGGATGGGACGATTATCCCCCACAGCAGGAGGTCCATCGCCGCCGTTTGCAGGCCAGCTGCGCGCCCGTGGTCACAACTGCCCATGCGATACGCTGCGCAAAGATCCTGGCTTACACCGCCCGCCTGCTGGGTGAGACAGCCGATGCAGATGCATTTGATGCCGATGCGCTTCGCTTAGGGCGCTCCCTGCAGACTGCATGGGACGAGGAAAGCGGTTACTTCGGGTACCTCCTGCACGATCCTTCCGGTGATGCTGCAGATATTCTGCGCACCGAGCAGGGTCTGAACTACGATATGGGCATGGATGGCGCTTCGCCGCTGTTTGCAGGTGTCTGTACAGAACCGCAGAAGGAACTTCTGTGGCAGAAGCTGCAAAGCCCGGAACACCTGTGGTGTGCCTGCGGCCTTTCCACCGTAGATCAGAGTGCGCCGTACTATCGGCGTGACGGCTACTGGAACGGTGCTGTATGGATGCCTTATCAGTGGATGTTCTTCAAATCTGCACTGGATGCGGGCCTTGCCGATTTTGCTTACCGCATTGCCGACACCGCTCTTACCCTGTGGCAGAACGAGTGTGCCGAAAGCTACTGTTGTTTTGAACACTTTATGATCGAGAGCCGCCGTGGTGCCGGCTGGCATCAGTTCAGCGGGCTTTCTTCTCCCATTGTACAGTGGTTTTCCGCTTACTACCGCCCCGGCACCCTCACGACCGGTTTTGATGCCTTTGTCCGGCATACGGATTGGGCACCGGACAACAGCGCCTTAGATGCCACACTGGATTTTACCGCAGCGGGCCGCAGCACTGTTCTGGCTGTTCTGCAGCCGGGCCCCAAAGCTGTTACAGCCTCTGTGCCCTGCACCGTGACCACACGCCACGATGGGCTGCTTGAGCTGACCTTTGCATGGATGCTCCTGCACCGTGACCATAAGCATCCATTCCTGAACCCACCTGTAAAAAGAAACGAACGATGTCTGTCCGAATGGGCTGACATCGTTCGTTTTTTCTGCGCTGAAATCAGTTGTCTCCCCTTGCGAACAGCAGAAGGCGAGCTGATACTTCCGCCGGAATGCCTTATAGAATGTATTCGCTGTGGAGAAACCGCACTGTTCTGCAATATCCGTAATATTCAGATCTGTCGTTCTCAGCAGCTGCATCGCATGATCCAGACGCAATTCTTCCACATACCTGTATAGCTCTTTCCGGTTTGCTCCTTCCAGGAATTGCGAAAGATACTTTTTAGAGATCTTGAACTGCTCTGCCGTCATCGCCGCATTGATCTCCGGATTCTGGAAATTCTGTGCCAGCCAGTCCAGAATATTCTTTGAAGCGCATCATTGTGGCTATGCTTCCAGGAATTGCACATGGTTGCAGATCTCCACACAGCAGTCCTGCAGCTTACCAGCATCTGGCGGGCAGTCAGTTTTGAGTCATAACTGCACAGATAGGCGATATCCGGACAGCGTACCCTTTCTGCCGTGTTCAGCAGAATGCCGCCTGCCGTGTAAAAATCCTGCTTAAAGTTTTCCGGGTCCAGATTATCCACCGAGAACAGTTCACTCAGAAGTGAAACCGCCTCTTCCGTACATCCGGAAAGCAGATACTCCTGAAGCCGCGCTGCATTGGTTGCATTGACTGTGGTACCGCGCTGCGCATTGTTGTTCCCCAAATAGCAGATCTTCTGTGTCGGATCTGCATAGGCCGCTACGTTGCGGGCCTTCCAGTAAATATCTGACAACTGCTCCATTTTCTCAAAAGGATCGCTCAATATCAGGGGGGTCGTCAAATGCAGCGCATCATACAGCCGCTCTGTGCGGAAACACATCTCCCGCAGTTCCTCTGCGTCATCCGTTTCCTGCGTCAGGATCACCAGGATCAGGTCATCTGCCGTTGCCTGTACATAAAATCTCTGCCCGTAAATTTGACGGATCTGCTCTGACACCACCACAGTACGCAGCTCTTCTTTCAGTGAGCACTCGGCGTTTTCCTGAAGAGATGGGATCAGCAGCAGGAAGTTATAGGCTTTCAGCTGCACCGCATCCGTCAGCTGCTGAAGGGTTTCCTGACTCACAGACCCTGTGCGCAGCAAAATTTCCATTTTGCCGTGTTCCAGCTCGCTGCGTGAATGCTCCAGTTCCTGTGCCAGTTTATGCTGACTGTTCACATTTCGGAGAAAGATCTCATTCAGCACTTTCCGCGATGCCAGATCCGATTCGTCCAGCGTATCCAGCATCGGACGCAGGCTGTTCATATCCTCCAGCGTCATGCAGACGCTGATCAATACACAGCCCAGAACGCCCACGATCAGATACAGACAAATTGCACGCTGTACTGCCAACAGACCCGCTTCGTAGAGCGACGGCGGCATTCCAATGACCGCCGTTGCATTCAGAGATGCCACATATCGCGTTGCCATCAGATAGCGCTTTCCCTGATAGGTCTCCCAACCCGTATCATCACTCGCCAGGGAAAATGTCGTTCCGTCATAGTTATTTCCCGCCAGGATCGTTCCGTCATCGGAGATCAGGCAGAAAAGCCCTTCCTTGCGCCATTGCTGCTGCGAAAGGAACATTGAAACGACATCTTTTTCCTTGATCAGCACCGTCATTGCGCCGCAAAGGCGGCCCGCCGTGTTCACATAGGGCTGGTATACCGTGGTATATGAATTGCCATAGCTGGAATGCATCAGTTTGACAACATGGGCGGGCTTTATCGTCGTTACATCGATCTGATTCTGCGCATCCCATTCCTCCTGAGACACATCCTCATACTCAAGTGCTCCCTGGTAAAATTGCTATGGCTTTCATACGCGCTCCGGTCATCCAATATGATGCCATTCCGCTCAAATGTAATATAGCTGTATGTGATCACAGAGGAATCGTAGGTCTTATCCTGTAACGATTTGCTGGCTCTCGTCAGTGTCTGATAATCTCCCAGAATACTGTTATCATAACTGCTGGCAAGCAGAGTATACCCGTTTCGCTGAACAATTTGTTCGTTGTACTGCGGATGTTGCTCAGGCATCGCTCCAACTGGGTGGTGCCGATCGCCAGCATTTCCATCGCGCTGGAGGACTGCGCTTGGATCGTCTGGCGGATCATCAGGCTATACAGAGGAACCACGACCAGGAAGAACCCAACCGGAATACAAAGGTACCTTAGAAGCCTTCGGATCCAGTTTCTAACAAACAGTCTCTTACGCATCTGCAAAACTCCAAGCAATGATGATTTCTATGGAACTGTTGGCTGCACCTGTAAGGCGTTTATGGAGCCGGTGCATACAGCACAGATCCTCCCTCCGCAATTTCGCAGCATCTTTTTAATTATTTTACCACAGAAGAATTTTTTCCTCAACGTTTTTATTGATTTGTAACAAAAATCCACTTTATCACCATGATTTTCAATGCTTGAAAATCTCTGTCAGATGGTCTATCACTTTGTTCCGCAAACCGTGTTGTCGTTCAAAGCCACCACCCGGGGCCTGATTGTCTGAGTGAACTCGAATCCCTGTCCCTCTGATTAAAAAGCTTACTTTGATGGACTTTTGTGCTCCGAACTGTTGCGAAACACACGATTTTACGGCATTTTTTTCGTTACTCCGCCCTGTAGCAGCCCCTCATGCATTTTCGAGTTGTCGCATTTTGTCGCACTTTTTTGCGGAACTATAATCGGGACTTTTTTCATTAGCCATGATAAACGAGAGTTCAGGATCCATAATTTCGGATAGATGGAAACTGCACGGTTTTCTGCAACAGGAAGAGTAATCTCGGGTGGTTCCCCTACCCTATTTCCGGTGCTGCGCACATCAAAATTTCGCCGGAGTGAGTTTGGCGGTAGGTGTGGGGAGGGGTGGGGATTATTGCTTGATATAAAACTTTTCTTACTTCTTCACCCTAGATCATGGCTTGCGTACATCAAATCAGCCTCTATTAATATTTTCTCCACACCATTTTATTGACCACGCCAGTATAGCTCTGGATGATTTTCACGACTTTATCAGACACGTTCTCATCCACATAGTCCGGTACAGGAATGCCCAAATCACGATTCCGGTTCATCTCGACCGCCACATCCACAGCCTGCAGCAGATGGTCACCGTCAATACCGGCAAGGATGAAATCCCCCTTATCCAGTGCTTCCGGGCGCTCAGTACTGGTACGAATACACACCGCCGGGAACGGGTGCCCTACGCTGGTGAAGAAGCTACTCTCCTCCGGCAACGTTCCACTATCGGATACCACACAGAAGGCATTCATCTGCAGGCAGTTGTAGTCATGGAAGCCCAAAGGCTCATGCTGGATCACACGCTTGTCCAGCTGGAAACCACTCTGTTCCAGACGCTTTCGGCTGCGGGATGGCAGGAGTACAGAATCGGCATATCATATTTTTCTGCCATTTTATTGATTGCAGTGAACAGCGAATTAAAGTTTTTCTCGGTGTCAATATTCTCCTCACGATGGGCAGAAAGCAGAATATATTTACCCTTTTCCAGTCCCAGACGGGCGTGGATATCGGATGCCTCGATCTTGGCCAGATTCTGATGCAGCACTTCAGCCATGGGCGAACCCGTCACATAGGTACGCTCTTTGGGCAAACCAGTATCAGCCAGATAGCGGCGGGCATGCTCAGAATAGGCCATGTTCACGTCGGAAATGATATCGACGATGCGGCGGTTGGTCTCTTCAGGCAGGCACTCATCTTTACAACGGTTACCGGCTTCCATGTGGAAGATGGGAATATGCAGCCGCTTTGCACCGATGACAGACAGGCAGCTGTTGGTATCGCCCAGCACCAGTACGGCGTCTGGCTGGATAGCAACCATCAGCTTATAGCTTTCGGAGATGATATTGCCCATCGTCTCACCCAGGTCTGCACCCACGGCATTCATATATACTTCCGGATCTGCCAGCTGTAAATCGTGGAAGAACACGCCGTTCAGGTTATAGTCGTAGTTCTGACCAGTATGGGCCAGAATTACATCAAAGTATTTCCGAGTCTTGTTGATGACCGCTGCCAGGCGGATGATTTCAGGGCGGGTACCAACAATGATGAGCAGTTTCAGCTTGCCATTATTCTTAAAAGAAACATTGCTATAGTCAGCCATTATTTTTCTCCTCTCACACCGGCTCAAAGAAGGTGTCCGGGTGCTTCGGGTCAAAGATCTCGTTACAGGTCATGACCGTGACCAGATTTTCCGTCTCAGACAGGTTAATGATATTGTGCGTCCAGCCGGGAATCATGTGGACAGCCTCGATCTTGTCCCCAGAAACCTCAAACTCCACCGTTTCGCCAGTATTGATGTTCCGTTCCTGGATCAGACCATGCCCAGCCACCACAATGAATAGCTCCCACTTGGAGTTATGCCAGTGCTGCCCCTTGGTAATGCCCGGGCGGCTGATGTTGATGCTCACCTGTCCGCAGTCGGCGGTATGCACCAGTTCAGTGAAGGAACCACGGCTGTCCACGTTCATCTTCAAAGCATACTTGAACTTGTCAGTCGGCAGGTAGGTCAGATACAGGGAGTACAGCTTCTTGGCAAAGGAGCCATCTGGCATCTTGGGCATCATCAGAGTCGTTGGCTGCGCCTTGAATTCCTGTAGCAGATCCACAATTTCGCCCAGTGTGACCTTATGTGTCACGGGGACGCAGCAGTAACGGCCATCCGCTTTGAGAACCGTTTCCACACCATCAAATTCGCAGTGCTGCTCCTTGCCTTCCAGCAGGTCAAACATCCCTTCTACCAAGTCATCGATGTACAGCAGCTCCAGCTCGGTGCTACGGTCGTTGACAGTGAAGGGTTCGTCATTGGCAACCGCCCAGCAGAAGGTACTGACGGCACTGTTGTACTTGGGGCGGCTGTGTCCCATTAGATTCGGAAAACGATAGACCGCCACTTTTGCACCAGTTTCTTGGGCATAATCGAAGAACAGCTCTTCACCCGCCTTCTTGCTGCGGCCATACTCGCTGTTGCCAAAGCGTCCGGCCAAAGTTGCCTGAATGGACGAAGACAGCATGATGGTGGCCTTATTGTTGTGCTTTTTCAGGCAGTTCAACAGGTCAAAGGCAAAGCCAAAGTTGCCCTTCATGAAATCTTCCGGGTTTTCCGGGCGATTCACCCCTGCCAGATTGAACACAAAGTCTGCCTTCTGGCAGTATTCGTCCAGTTCTGCCGGGGTCGAATTCAGGTCGTATTCATAGATTTCATCAATATGCAGTTCTTTGCGGGTCTTGTTTTTTCCGTCTCGGATATTTTTCAGGTTGTTCACAAGGGCGGTTCCCACCATGCCCTTGGCACCTGTCACCAGAATGTTCATTTTCTCACCTCCGGGCGTACCGCTGTGCAATCCGGAACATCTGCTCCATCTGGCACGACTGCAGAATTGCAAACCGTCACATTGCTACCGATACGAGCATACTTGCCAACTTTTGCACCAGTGCGAACGACGCTATTTGCATAAATGAGCGCATAATCTTCCACGATTGCATCACAATGGATTTCTGTACCCGCATTCAGCAACACGCCATTGCCCACGACTGCACCATTCTGAACACAGGCATTCTGCAAAATGACACACCCATTACCAAGTTTGGCGTAGGGGCTAACGTAGGCACTGGGTGCAATGATATTCGGGAAAGTATAGCCCATTGCCGCAGCTTTCTCATATACCTGCACCCGGAAGTTGTTATTACCAATGCCAACCACGAGCAAACCATAACTCTTGCGCAACTCAGGCAAATTCGCAATCTCACCAACAACAGGAGTACCACAAACCCCAGTCCCAACAGGTTGTCCATCGTCCACAAAAGCGCAGTCATACTGGAGCATTGCCTGCTCGGCCACCATGCGTCCAAAACCACCAGCACCGACGATCAACAGTTTTTTCATGTGAAATTATTTCTTCATAATAGTGTTTCTAAGCATCTTTTTATCTTATCGAGAAATGGAATTTATTAAGTCGAAAAGTTTTCCAAACTTTTCATCGACTGGAATCTTTCCGATTTTTATGTATTTATCATATATTTTCAGCATTCCTTGTTCTTTTTCTGCCGGAAGATGTAGAATTGTGATTCGATTATATTCATAACAAGTTGAAATCAGCCTGAATCCTGCACCAGTCCAAAAACGATAAATATACGCTCCTGCATTCTTAATGCTTTCCCTCATCTCATTCGCTGCAAGAGATAAAATAAACTCATCACCTTTCGTTGTTATAAAATTTTTCTGGAGCATTTCATAATAGACCTGCTCGCATGTGTCAACAAAAGCTTTTGCATTCTCTGCAGATGCTGCAAAAAATTCTCCGCCATAATGTGTAATCAGTTTCCTTTGTCCGCAGTAACTCTCAATCTCATCACACAGCAGAACATAATCCCGTGTGTTCAGGCCATGATTGATATCATATAGCATGATATTCTGCCTGCATTCTGTCCAAGTAGCATCAAAACTTCCCTGAATGTAGACATCGGTGTCCATGTAGCAAATTGACTCATACTTCATACAAGAGAGCTTTTTTAGGACGCAAAGCTTATAAAATGCAAGCGCCCATGTATAACTACCTTGAAATCTAAACTGGTCAAATGGGATTTCCATCACTTTAATCTCCCATTTATCAAAAATAGACAGAAATTCTTCAGGAATATTCCATCTGCCAAAGTTTGTAACTAGCGCAACATCCGAATCCGGATTGTAATATTTAGCCGAAATCAATGCCACACAAGCATTCTTTAAATATATTTCGATTTTGCCTTTCCCTTTATAGAGACATTGACCCCTGAATTCATATTTTCTTCATAGGCAAACGGAATGCAAATCAAATTCATGCCAGTTGTTCCTCTTTACAGACTAATTTTACTTATCTTCTTTCAATGCATTCTGCACATACTCAGTTGTCATAATTTTCTTAACGGTACCTTCCACATCCAGCCGGGTGGTGTTGTGGCTGGTGTAAGACTCATCGGCCATGGTGTGGACCTCGCCCTTGACCACGAACTTATCGTAGTTCAGGTCACGATTGTCAGCGGCGACACGGAAGTAGTGCCCCATGTCCTCACTGCGCAGACGCTCCTCGCGGGTCATCAGGGTCTCGAACAGCTTCTCACCATGACGGGTACCAATGATGTTCGTGCCAGTGTCACCAAACAGCTGCTGAACAGCCTTTGCCAGATCACCAATAGTGGAAGCATCAGACTTTGGATGAACAGGTCACCGGGATTTCCGTGCTGGAAGGCGAACATGACCAGATCTACAGCCTCGTCCAGATTCATCAGGAAACGGGTCATATTCGGATCCGTGATGGTGATGGGATTGCCCGCCTTGATCTGGTCGATAAACAGTGGGATGACACTGCCGCGAGCACATAACGTTACCATAACGAGTGCAGCAGATGGTCGTACCGCCACGCTCAGCCGCCACACGGGCATTTGCAAAGATAACATGCTCCATCATAGCCTTGGAGATACCCATGGCATTGATAGGATAAGCCGCCTTATCCGTAGACAGACAGACAACACGCTTGACACCGGCATCGATAGCAGCATGCAGAACATTGTCTGTGCCGATGATATTGGTCTGAACAGCCTGCATCGGAAAAAACTCACAGGACGGAACCTGCTTCAAAGCAGCAGCATGGAAGATGTAGTCAACACCGGGCATAGCGTCCTTGATGGACTGCGGGTTGCGGACATCACCGATGTAGAACTTGACCTTCTTGGCTGCTTCCGGGTGTTTTGCCTGAAGCTCATGGCGCATATCGTCCTGCTTCTTCTCATCGCGGGAGAAGATGCGGATTTCCTTGAGATCAGAATCCAGAAAGTGCTTCAGCACGGTGGAGCCGAAAGAACCGGTACCACCAGTGATCATAAGGGTTGCGTTATTAAATGCAGACATTTTTATTTCCTCCTATGTGCAGTCAAAACACATCTTTCAAGCAAATTGCATCAAGCATAAGTTTCACATTTGGTCGCATTTTGCGAATAAACAGTGGAAAAATCATGATTGTTGAAATTTGTGTTACTACTGATGCGAACGCAGCACCAGAAGCTCCAAACAATGGAATCAGAAAATAGTTCATTACAACATTTGTTATTGCCGACCCGATATATAGATATTTCAGATATTTTTGACAGTCATAACTTATAACCCAAACATTTCTCGCATCTCCCAAATAAGAAAATGCAATGTACCATGTAACAATTCTCATAGGGGTAATTGCTGGCAGATACGCTTCTCCATACAATATCAAAATGATGTATTTTGCAAACATTGTATACAATATTGAAACTCCAGCAGAAGTATAAAACACAATCGCATATAATTGCCTGCACTTTCGTTCAAAAAGCTTTATATCCGATTCAAATGCCTCCAATATCACCGGATACATTGAGTCATTGATTGCTGCCAGAATAAAACACCATAGACCACATACAGTAACCGCTGTTGAATAAAATCCAACTTCTGTCTCATCCATCATTTGCTTTAGCATCAGTTTGTCGGTACTTCCATAAATCGATACCATCAGTGAAACCAAAATAAAATGATGGCTACTATTCAACAATTCTTTTACTTTTCTCCACGAAAACGAAAGAGATGGTCCTCCATGCCTTCTATAATTGTAATAAAGGCATACTGCAACCACTAGATATTCGATTGAAGACGCTGCTGCAAACCACACCACATTCTTTTGAAACACAAGCAATGAGATTTTATAACCCATCATCACCGTGTATCCAATTGCGGATGCTATCGCAGCATATTTTGATTCAAGTTTTGCTTGGAACCAGTAGTTCAAGGTATCAAAAACCTGTGGAATTGCTCCCAACCCCAGCAACAATACTACTAAATGTGTTGTCCTTTCTTCTCGATCCAGAAAAAGTGTTGCAACCATAATAAGAACAACTGAACAGATACTTGATATCATCCGAACGCCAATAGCTGATCCTGTCGTTTTTCCCTCTTCATTTGGATGATCAATGAAATTTTTAACAATTACCGAATTGATTCCAAGTACACAAAATGTCGAAAAAAAAGATGTGAACGATGATGCATAATTAATCAAGCCATAATTTGATGGTCCAAGATAGCGTGCAGTAAGCATGCTGACAACAAAGGACAGACTCATCTGGTAAATCCGACCAATAATCATCCAGCTAGCATTTCTCGTCACTTTATTTTTAAAAATATTTTTTATTTTTTTCATTAATTTTATCTCTAAGCAATCATTTCACGATGTAATGTGCAAACTTATACACATAGAAAAGATGATGTGACAAAATAAACATCCATTGATTGCTCTCCTTACTCGATGGAATATAATCTTCTTTATTATCAAGAATATATTCCAAGAGTTTTTTTTCTACATCTCGGTATTCGTCTCTTGTACGAACAGCCAAAATCCTAAGCACATTCATTCTTGCCTTCAGCAGCATATTCTTAGCAAGGTCATGCATTTGGGGAAATTGTTCTTCAATTTTCTTGTACTTCAAATCAGACACTTTCAAAATATCAAAATATTTTTCAGAAAAAACCGTCCTAGATGAACTTTCCGAATTCGCCCGATAAAAATAAATCACATCGTTTGTCAAAACAAAAACATTTTGTTTACAGAGAAGTTGAAATACAAAATAACTATCTTCATTTATTCTTATATCTGGAGTAAACCGAGTTTTTCCAATAAATTCTCTCCGAATCAATTTTGCACATGCGGAATACGTAAACAAGTGATCTTTTAGAGAATTTTCAAGAGCTTCTGCACCAGTCCAAATTATTCTGTCTTGAAAAAGTTCCTGATTCTCACAACTTCTTCCAGCAACAACATCCGCATTCGTCTCTTCTGCAATGTTTACCGTCTTTGCCAAGCAGTCTTCAATAAGCTCATCATCCGCATCGAGAAATACAACATAATTTCCAGTTGCTTCATCAATTCCTTGATTTCGAGCCAATGAAACCCCCAAATTTTTCTGATGAAAAACTGTTATCCGTTCATCAGCAAATCCATATTCTTCCGCTATTCGCCCTGATTTATCTGTGCTCCCATCATCAATCAAAATCAATTCCCAGTTTGTATATGTTTGTCTCAGCACAGACTGAATACAACTATCCAAATATTTTTCCGCATTATAAATCGGCACAATAATGCTTACAAGCGAATCATTTACCGAACCAATCATTTTCCATCACCTTCGCTTCGCTGCAGATTCCATTTTCATATGGACTTTTAGTTTTCTTGGCAAATATTATATTTTCGCACAAATCAATCAGTCTTTCTGCCGCCACATCTGCATTCCACAAATCTGCTATTGTATGGTAAGCATTCAATCCAAGCTTCATGCGATACTCGGCATCATCCATCAATCTACAAACCTGTTGTTCAAGCTGCTTTTGGTTTCCGTTTTCATAGATCAGACCATTCTCTTCGTCCTTGATCAAAACGGAACCGATCAATCGCATGGCTTGCCACAACTGCGCAGCCGCTGTTCATAGATTCATTCAGAACCGCGCCCCAGCCTTCATTGAAATCACTGGTGAAGAGGTAAATATCGGCTTTTTCCATATAGGAACGGACTTCACTCGCCTTCATAGCGCCAGGCATTTCCACGCAGTCTTCCAGGCTCTTATCTCTAATCATGTTATGGAGCTGTTCTTCCATTTCACCCGTACCAATAAGGGTCATTTTGAAAGAATAACCTTTTTCCTTGAGAGACTCCGCCAGCCGAATGGAAGCATCCGGGTGTTTCCATCCGATCAATCTTCCCGCCCACAGGATGGAAACGCACGGGCGCTTCAGACCATCTGATGCAGCCGACAGTTTTCCTTTCATCAACTCATCCGGATCATATTTTTTTGCCTCCGGAAAATATCCCCATTTGTAACATTTTCCTCGGTAACAGCCAAAACGAGCGTAATCTCCTGCTGTGTATGCACTTGCTGCCAGCATATAAAGCGGCTTAGATTGGAATCGTCCGTGATGAAGCCACATTCCGCAAATGATATGCGCAAGGTTGTTCCAATGGATACCCTTCTTCAATGGGCGCTCACTGTATTTGAAAGTCAGTTTATTTCTTTTCAGACGTGGGATAATATAGGAATCCGGCGCACTTCCAATGATCACAACATCGCTTTCAATAGCCAGTTGTTCAGCTTTTTTCTGCAGCTCATTGCTTTCATTTGCTTTTATCTCAAACGGGTATGTATCTTTATCCAGACTCCAGCCTAATTTGATGCGTTCCTCCGTCATCGGCTCAGTGGCAACAAATTTGAAATCCTCGCCCAAACGATTCACCATTGCCTTACAGAATGGAAGCTGATGCGGGCCAAGGAAATTTGATATAAATGTAATTTTCACTGTCTTATCCCTTTCTTCTGCTTTCATTTCCAGAACGGAACATACGGACTGACTCCCAGATATCCCCAGCCTGTGTTTTTATAGAAGTACAACAAACAGAACACAACACATCCGCCATAAAAAACCATCTTCAGAAATTTTGACCGTGTCGATTTTTCAATCGACTCCGGAATTAGGAGGCATTCAAAGAAAGCGAAGTAATACCCCACCCGGCCAATATTCATATGATAAAGGCCCAAGCATTGGATTGCCGCAGCTAAATACATACAATTTATATACAGGTTCCACGGGGCATCACATCGAATAAGAAGGGAGCTTATAAACCAGATCAGAGCATACAATAAGAAACAGGCGTATGCTCCTGTAAACTGGATCGTATTATAGCTGTCAAACAGTGTCGCAGCGACTTGTATAATGGCCGGTGCTATGAAAATCTCAACTATAAATGCTCCAAGCATCAAAAAATGAACGATATGATTTTTGACTTTGATTTTTGAAAGTGGCCATACGACTATCCCAATCAGCGCAGACTTATGGAACATTGCTGCCAAAAGAATCAATGCTGTAAATTTGAGCCACTGCTCCTCCTCCGCTTGGAGTACAGCCAGCAAAAACAGACCTATTGCAATCATCTGCCGGATTCCTGAGAAGGAAAACGTAAACAAGCCGAATGTAAAATAGATCAAGATGCTCAAGCACGGATTTTTTGCTCTTCTATAAAAGAAATAGAAAATTGGTGCCTGACATAGCACAGACATGATAGCAATAAACCCCTGCCTTGGCACATGGAATACTGCCAGCGTATGAATCAGGATACGAAAAATCAGCTCAAAGTTAAAAACGGGATCCAACCATCCCCGCTGCGCACTAAGCTCATACCCTCGCAGGTACTGTACCATATCTCCACCAACATACTCTGCACGGAGACTCTGCAGTAACACGGTTGACAAAAAAGCCAGACAGACAAAAGTCTTCTTTTTATCTTTCAGTCGGACGTGTTTTATCCCGCCATAAAGGGTTCCTGTCCATAAGATCAATCCATAATAAGGAATCATATTTTAATCCGTACTCTGCTCCAAAAGCTTTTTGTATATTTTCTCATAATTTTCCACCATTACTTTTTGAGAAAATATTTTTTGACCAGCCTCACAACAATTTTTCTTTTTTTCATGATGTTCAGATACATTTTTCACAGTGTCAGTAAGCTGTTCCATATCACCATGTGGAATAAAATGCACGTATTTTTCTGGGAAGCTTCCTTCGCCTTCATCTCCATGAAAATAGAAACTGACAATTTCTGTGCCACAGCAAAGTGACTCCAGACAAGTGGTCGGAAGGCATTCACGATAGCTTGTCAATACCATCACATCAGCTGCAGAGTAGAACGTCGCAAGCTCCTCCTGTCCATTTGCACGACCATAATAGATACCGCAAAATTCTTTCGGGGGCGGGTTATTCAATCCGTCCACAACAACAACCACGTACTTTTCGGAATCCAACCGTTGGGACAGTTCCGTGATAAACTTTCCACCCTTTACAGGGTTGGTATAGCTTGCCGTCACATGAAGGATCATCTTGCGTTCGCCAACATTTAGTTTCTCTCGAAGAACCAGCGCTTCTTTTTCTCGATAATGAAATACATCTGTGTCAATTCCATTTAATACGGTGCAGATTGGATACTGCCTCAGTACCGGCGACTGTGCCGCTCGCTCTCCCACCCAATTCGAAACCGGACAAAGGATCAGGTCATCAAACCCTTCAAATGCTTCTTTCATCTTCTTCCAGTTCCACGCAGCTGCTCCTTTTCTGGTGGAATTGATTGCTTCTTTTTGATTTGGGCAATTATGACAACCAGTCTTCCATTCGTTGCATTCAAATGCGTACCCGCAATTTCCGGTATACATAAACTCAGCATGAAGCGTTAAAACGGTTGGAATATGATTCTTTTTCAGATAATTTAAAAGTCGGTAGATATCCACAAAGTAACCATTGATGCACTGAAGATGCACCACATCCGGTTTTTCCCGCTCCAATCGGTGCAACAGTGTCAGCGTTCCAAATGGTGTCACAGCATACGGCTGACCTGTCAGCCGGGACAGAACATTCCATGCTTTCGCCTCAAACTCTGTACAGGTTTTATAAACCCCTGCTTCCTGTACTTTCTGACGACGTCCATATAAAACAACACTGTCAAATCCATTTTTCTGCAGGCTTTTATGGATATCTCTCGTGATTTTTCCAGTGCTTCCATAGTCGTATACACAATTAATTTGTAGAACTTTCATTTTGTGACTTATCCACCACTTCTTGCAGCCATTTGCGAACCTTTCGAGGGTTTACATCTGCGTTATGATTTTTCAACGCCAATGCTCTGGCATTTCTTACAATCTGCTCCCGTAATTCCTTATTTGTCAGAATCTCCTCGAGACCTTTTTCCAGATCTTCCGGCCTTGAAATCACATATGCGGCATTATTTTCTTTCAGATAATCGATTGATGCGATTCCCTCTGGACCATAAGCAAGTAAACATGGACCGTACATTAAAGACTCTGCAATCTTAGTTGATACTGAAAATCGTACCAACTCTTTCATTGCAGGATCAAACGACTCCGTATGGATAACCATCACGCTTTCACTCATAACTTCTGGTACTTGTTCTGCTGGAATCGCCCCTCGGAAGTTAATTCCCGGTGCATTCTTTAACGGGCTAATGTATTCTGCTTCCTTAGAGCCTGAATACACATCTATAACTTTCGTCAGGGTATCATCATTGATTTCAGAAATTGCTCGTCCCAATTCAAGTAGAGTCTTATATCTTCCACAACTTAGATTACCAATATAGGATACTCTGCTAGCATCCGATTTTAATACCATACTTTTGTTATCTGCAGAGGTATGCAGAGTAACGCACTGCTTGTGAAAAAGATTGGTATATGCCTTATTCATCTCATCACATATTGTAAAAATTGCAGCTGCATTTTGTATGGTTTTATTAACCACGTTCATAAACAGCTTCTGTCGAATCCCGCCGAGAAGCTCGCCTTTATTTCGATTATTTATAAAGTAATCATCCATACAAACTACAGCAAGAGGTTTACTCAAATACCGTGCAATTTCATCAGCTAATCGATATGAAAATGCACCTCCCGGTGCTAGAAATATAATGTCTGGGTTCATAGAATCCAGCCACGCCAAGAGTTTCTTATTTTTCCAATTACTTAATTTCCAAATCGTGTCCCGTGCAAGAAGCATCCATGCTTTGTGTGCGGCACAATTGTAAGCATCATCAAGTCTGATGTTTTCCGGTTCATCCACAACCGGGGAACAATTTGGTTTTATCAAAACAGTTCCCCGAATTTTATGATTCAAAATAGACTTCACTGCGTCTAAATCCGAAAAGCGATAATAGTTTTCACATACATCTGTATTGGTTGGCTCTCCCTGCCGTAAAAAAAATTGTGATACATTGTTTGCGGGAAATGCACTAAAATATGCCATTAGTGTCTTTCCATATTATTCGAGTAGCTTAAGACAGGTTGACTTATAATTAAAACATTCATTTAAAACCCTCAACTTCTCGACGCCTTACAAGTAATACTTGACTACACCCTTCACAGCGTATCTCATAAATGCCCATGCACTTGTTACTGCATTGAGTTTTAGTGCCTTACGATATATTTTCCACCGTTCCTTTGCCGCATTGCTCTTCTTATTTGATCTCGATCCGCTAACCTGTCGATAATGCATCAGCACTTTCGGATCACCGTATGCAGTCGGGCAAACCCTGAGCAGCTCCATCCACAGGACATAATCCTCATGGTAAAAGTCCGCATTGAAAGGATGCCCCTGCATCAGTTCCGTCTTGATAAAGCTCGTTGAGCAACTAATAACGCTTGACACCAGCATTTTATTAAAGTTCGTTTGCTGCGGAACGATAAAAGGCTTCTTAATGAGGTTGTTTTGTTCATCGATAAAGTCATAAGAGCAATAGACAATATCTGCGCCATTTCTCGCTAGTGCAAGTTGGCGCTCCAGCTTGTCTTCGGTCCACAGGTCGTCATTATCCAGAAGAGCGATGAACTCTCCCTTAGCCTCCTTAATACCGACATTTCGGGCATTGGCCACGCCAGCATTGTGTTCAATGCAATTACCCTAATTCTGTCATCGCTCTGTGCCTTCTGCTGGATAAGCTGCAACGAATCGTCCTTCGAGCAGTCATCTACTACCAGCAGCTCGAAATTGGGGTAAGTCTGATTAAATTACACTGTCGATTGCCTGCTCTACAAAACGGTGACCATTGTAGTTCGGCATCACGACAGAAATCAGAATGCTGTTTTTCATGCCGCCCTCCACTGTTTGCATCCATACAGTGCAGGTGCGGCGGAATGCTAACATAGATTTTTCTATGAGGGTTACTCTGTGTTACCCGGAGATTTTCAGGTTCGTGTACTTAATCACATTTTTTATCATGTACCAGCCCTCATAATAAGCGGCCTCTATCGGATTCAATCCGATATACCGATATGTATTCCAATTCATCTTTGCAGCCTTGAACTTGTTGCCCGACTTCGATGATTTTGCAATTCTATAAATGAGCAGCGGCTCATCTACACCATAGGCCTTTCGTCCATCTTTCAGGATATTGAGCCACAGCGCAAAGTCTTCATGCATTCCATCGCCTACCGCATAGTACTTTGCATATAGCTCCTTACGGACAAGCGCAGAAGAATTAGATAAGACATTCTGTTTCAACAGCTGCCGGTAGGTAACTTCTGCAGGGCAGCTAGATACCAGTCGATTGGTTTTCCATCCGCATCCATGAAAGCCGATCCGGTAAACAGCAGGTCTGCATTTGTTTTCTTTTGAAGATTGATCTGCTTTTCCAGTTTCTCCGGTGCCCACGCATCATCGCTGTCAAGAATAGCGACCCACTCACCGCTAGCTTCTTCCAGCCCATGTTTCCGGGTGTAGAAACGCCGCTGTTCTTCTCATTCGAAATCAACCGACCCGATCATCTTTTTCACGATTGCTTCCAGCCAACATTGCGGTTTTATCTGTCGAACAGTCGTTCACAACCAGAAGTTCGAAATCAGGGTACGTCTGGCTCAAGACTGAGTTGATCGCTTGTTCAATCGTTTTTTCATTATTTTACGCTTCCATAATGATACTGATCAGACCAAAATCATTCTGCATCACTTCGTCTCCTGTTCCATCGCCGTGGTCGCACCTTCTGCCACACCTTCCGTGCTCTCCGGCATAAACAGGATCCTCACGGTTGCCAGCATGATCTTCAGGTCCTCCACAAGGCTTGGGTGGGCGATGTACATCAGGTCCATCTGCAACTTGTCATAGGGAGTAGTATTGTACTTGCCGTACACCTGCGCGTAACCGGTCAAGCCAGCCTTTGCCTGAAGCCGCAGTGCAAACTCCGGCATTTCTTCGCAGTACTGGGCTGCGATTTCACCGCTCCGGGCGGGGCCGACGATAGACAAGTCACCCTGAGGATATTCAGCAGCTGAGGAAGTTCATCCAACCGGCAGGCACGGATGATATGGCCGACTTTTGTGATGCGGTCGTCCTTGTCGCCGGTGGAAAGGCGGGCGACACCATCCTTTTTCGGCATCCACCCGCATCGAGCGGAACTTCAGAATCTCAAACTGCTTACCATCTTTGGTCAGACGAACCTGCTTATAGAACGCGGGGCCACCATCGGATTTCACCGCAATGGCTGTGATTAGAAAGAGCGGGCTGAGAACGATCAGCGCAATCAGGAGATCACAATATCCATTGCCCGTTTCACAAACAGATACTCCGGGCTTGCCATATAGCGCCCCACCCGCAGAACCGGCAGATGGAACATGTGCATCGGCTGTGAACCGCTCATGATCACATCGCCCACACGAGGGATCACAAACACATTGATGCCCTGTCCCACACAGTATTTCAGGATGATATTGCGCTCATGGCTGTGAACACCGCTGATGAACACACTCTGCATTCCATCCAGCAGGCTCAGGTCGCTCAGACATTCTTCCACATTCAATGTCATCTTGACATCGTATTTTTTTGAAAGGCCGTATTCATTGATGAGCTTTTCCAGACCATGCCGGACATCGTAGACCACTGCGGTGGGCTGAGGCGGAAAAGTCCGGAAATACCAGGTATGGGCGCATCTTGCCCACAGGGTTGCCATCATGACCTGTCCGGCAATCGCCGCAGTACCCGCAGAATATTGCAGAGCCGTCGAGACATCAGGCAGATCACGATATACAGGATGCCGTCTGTCGCCATTGCCGCCAGCACTTGCCCATAAATCAACTCCGAAATACGCTGCAAAGACATCCAGAACGCATCGTAGACTTTTCCCAGCAGGAAGAACAACACCGCAAACAGACCGATCATGGTCCAGTTGCCCTTCCAACCAAACTTTGCATAGACCTGATACGAATAATACAGCTCCCAACAAAGTGCAAACGGAATCGTGATCATAATCAGATCAATCACTTTCACGAACTTTAGCATTACATCGTGCTGAAATTTTGACATAGTACCCCAATAACTCCTTCAATTGTTTTCTTTGGTTCTCATCAGCCTTCCTGATGCTGCCGTGGGTCAAGCTTTTTCCACTGCATTTCAACAGCATCCAACAAAGCCTCATACTCCTCCTATCGCAATCAAGGAGTATCCTCCATTTGAATCATGGAAGATACCTCTTATTTTCGCCTCTATTTATTTCATCCTGTAATCCTTCCGACCCTTTATAAAGCCTTGAAATGCATTCCATCCTGTCTCATACGGAGAAGATGCAACATATCGCTGCAGCGTTATCGTTGATTGGATGGAAGAGTTGCAATTTGATATCACATCCAGCGCAGGCGGGTCGTAGCGAACAAGGACGCAAACATGTGGGTGAATACGGATCCTGGCCTGATTCAAAACAGGATGCCGCGGAAAGCGGGTTCTACAGGCCGTTCCTCGCCGGAGAGAAACCGTATGGGGTACCTGTATTTTCGTGCAACTTGCGTAGAGTTCTCAGAACGGCTTCGGAAGCGGAAGTTCACGGGAATGATGTGTTTTGGGTCTGGATCACAACTTTTGTTGACCAAGCCACAGCAGATTCACAGAATGCGCCGGATTATTACTGTACCTCATCAAAATCAAAATCCTTGCAGGGCAGTCTGCCGGTCGCAATCCAAGTTCCTTTGCAGAACATCGATTTCTACGGGATTGGTTGGTTCTGACAACCAAAGCCCGGAGAATCCTCTGGCGGGAGGGTTGGGTTCTGGTTTCTGTGTGTGCAGTATGCGCATATCTCGATGCCGCCCAGGTCGAGATATGCGCAAACTTGCACACACACAGCAACCCAAGACATTCCTGTGCCGAGGATGCGCCAAGTGGCTTTGGCTCCAGTCTGTGGGCGATAGAATTTGAAGAAAAGACGTTCCAGCAAATGGAATCCGGATGCGGACCGGCAGACTGCCTAAAACAGGAAGAAATATTTGTGCAGAGGTACTGATAATACATATGTGGATTCTTTGACACTCTGCCTGAGGCCGTAAGCCAAAGCGCTGCCAGTTCTGAAAAATGCATCGACTTCCCGGAACTTAGAATCCGAGAGCTTTTGCTTGAGATTCTTCGGACTTCGCTGTACGCAGAAAATACAGCGATACCACATGGTTTCCTCCGGGAACGAGGAACGGCCTGTAGAACCACGCTGTTACCGCAAGAGCATCCTGTTCCTTATGGAGTTTTCTCCTCGTTTTGCCATCATGAATGCCTCCCTTTGCTACGACCCTTGTTTGACTCCTTGTGAGCAAAAAACCTTCCGCAATTTCCATAAATTGCATTTCACGCTGCAGCGATATTGCATCTGATGTTGAACCGTATGAGACAGGAGCTGGAGCGCATTACACGCAGGCTTTATAAAGGGTCGGACAGGAGTTACAGGTTGAAATAAATCACGATGTCGCAGAAAAAATCAGACTATGCCCTCAACGATTCAAATGGAAGATACTCCTTGATTGCGGCAAGAGGAGCATGAGGCTTTGTTGGATTCTGTTGAAATGCAGTGGAAAAAGCTCGACTCATGGCAGCACCAGGATGGCTGAGTGAGAACCAAAGAAAACAATTGAAGGAGTTATTGGGGTATTATGTCAAAATTTCAGCATGATGTGATGTTGAAGATCGTAAAAATCATCGATTTGGTAATGATCACAATTCCGTTTGCACTTTGTTGGGAGCTGTATTATTCGTATCAGGTCTATGCAAAGTTTGGTTGGAAGGGCAACTGGGCCATGATCGGTCTGTTTGCGGTGTTGTTCTTTCTGTTAGGTAAAGTCTACGATGCGTTCTGGATGTCTTTGCAGCGCATCTCAGAGCTGATTTACGGACAGGTACTGGCAGCCATGGCAACCGATGGCATTCTGTACATTGTCATCTGCCTGATGGCCCGGCGGCTCTGCAATCTTCTGCCGGGCATCGCAGCGATTGCCGGACAGATCCTGATGGCCTCAATCTGGGCGAAGTTGGCGCATGGATGGTACTTTAATACATTCCAGGCCCAGCCGACTGCAGTCGTTTATGATGTTCGTCATGGATTGGAAAAGCTCATCAATGAGTACGGTCTTTCAAAAAAATACGATGTCAAGATGACCTTGAACGTTGAGGAATGCCTGAACGACCTGAGCCTGCTGGATGGAATGCAGAGCGTGTTCATCAGCGGTGTCCACAGCCATGAGCGCAATATCATCCTGAAATACTGTGTGGGACAGGGTATCAATGTGTTCGTGATCCCTCGTGTGGGCGATGTGATTATGAGCGGTGCCCAGCCGATGCATATGTTCCATCTGCCTATGCTGCGTGTGGGCCGCTACATGGCAAGCCCGGAGTTCTTGTTTGTCAAGCGTGCCATGGATATTGTGATCTCGCTGGTGGCACTGGTTATCCTGAGTCCGGTGTTTCTGATTACGGCTATTGCAGTCAAATCTGATGGTGGTCCTGCATTTTACAAGCAGGTGCGCCTGACCGAAGACGGCAAGCAGTTCGAGATCCTCAAGTTCCGCTCCATGCGGGTGGATGCCGAAAAAGGATGGTGTCGCCCGCCTTTCCACCGGCGATAAGGACGACCGTATCACGAAGGTCGGCCATATTATTCGTGCCTGCCGTTTGGATGAACTTCCCCAGCTTCTGAATATCCTAAAGGGTGACTTGTCCATCGTCGGCCCCCGCCCGGAACGGCCTGAGATTGCTGCCCAGTACTGTGAAGAGATGCCGGAGTTTGCACTGCGGCTTCAGGCCAAGGCTGGCTTGACCGGTTACGCGCAGGTGTACGGCAAGTACAATACGACTCCTTACGATAAACTGCAGATGGATCTGATGTACATCGCCCATCCCAGCTTGATTGAGGATCTAAAAATTATGCTGGCGACCGTGAAGATCTTGTTTATGCCGGAAAGCACGGAAGGTGTGGCAGAGGGTCAGACTACGGCGATGGGGGATACAAACAAATGAAAAAAGTTTTAATTGTAGCCCATTATAGCCGGTTTCTGGTGCAGTTTGAGTTGAACGATGTGAAGTTGCTGCAGGGCATGGGATATGAGGTCCATTATGCAACAAATTTTGAGCATGAAGATATGTATGCGGATGCAGTTCAGGTAATCCGTGAGCATGGTGTCATTCTGCACCAGGTGGATTTTGTCCGTTCTCCTTACAACATTTCAGCAAATATCAAAGCATACAAACAACTAAAGCATCTGATGCAGACCGAGATGTTTGCCGGAGTTCACTGTCATACTCCGATGGCAGGTGCACTGGCGCGTCTGGCTGCTAATGCCGCACACGGCACCGGTACTCTATACGGCCCATGGCTTCCACTTCTACAAAGGCTGTCCATTGAAAAACCGGCTGATCTACCAGACCGCCGAGACTTTTTTGGCCCGCTATACCGATGCCCAGATCACCATCAATCAGGAGGATTACGCTGCCGCACAGAAATTCCCCCTGCGTGGCAAGGCGTACTATGTACCCGGAATCGGCGTGGATGTGAAGAAGATCTCTTCCATGCAGGTGGACCGAGCTACAAAGCGAAAAGAACTGGGCATCCCGGAGGATGCGTTTACGTTCCTCACTGTGGGAGAATTGATTCCACGGAAAGGTCATGAGCTCTTGATCAGAGCTTTTGCAAAATCAAACATTTCGGGGGCACAACTTTTAATTTGTGGTAGTGGCAGAGAAAAGGAGCACTTAACTGCCTTGATTAAAGAACTTGGGATATCGGACAGAGCGCATTTGCTTGGCTTCCGGAATGACATCTATGAACTGCTGAAATGTGCGGATGCTTTGTATTTCCATCCAAACAGGAAGGACTGCCAGTGGCTTTGATGGAAGCAATGGCTGCTGGCCTACCCTGCATTGCAAGCCGCATCCGTGGAAATGTAGACCTGCTGCCAGACAGCCGGTATCTGTTTGAGTCATCGGATGAAAGTACATTGTGCCAGTTGATGCAGAATGCTGTAAATGGAGTACAGGTTGACCAGGAATGCGCCCAGAATAAAAAAGCGCTGGAGCAGTTAGATGTGAAGAATGTCAGCGAATGCATGAGGAAAGTCTATACGACTGTGTTAGAAAAGAGTGCGGTATGAAGAAAAAAGCTCTAAGCATTATCATCCCAGTATACAATGTCGAGGCTTATTTGGAGCAATGCGTAAAAAGTATTCTAGATCAATCAACACCTGAGGTTGAAGTAATTCTTGTTGATGACGGATCGACAGATGACTCTGGAAAACTATGCGATAAATTTGCGGCGCAATCCAAAGAGCTTATTGTTGTTCATCAGGAGAACGGCGGACTTTCTGCTGCAAGAAATACAGGGCTGCGGTTTGCAACAGGTCGATATATAACATTTGTCGATTCAGATGACTTTATTGGAAATAACAGCATTCAGAAGATATTGTCATGGATCGAAGGATCCAGTGCGGATATTTGTTTTATGAATGCATGGAAGCTCTTCCCAAATGGGAGAAAAGAACTTTTGGATGTGCCAATACCACATGAAATGCTATGCAAAGGAAAGCTGAATGCAGTAAAGTATCTTTCTGAAATGAACAAATATCCTGGAAGCGCATGTGGAAAACTTTTCAGAAGAGCCTTCCTCACACAGAATAAACTAGACTTTCCAAAAGATAGAAGAATCAGCGAAGATCTCGGATTTATGCGAGACTGCATTCTAAAAGCAGAGCAATTTGATTCATTGCCCATCGACTTTTATTATTATCGTCAGGGACGAAGCAATTCTATTACAAATAAGATCACGAAAAAGTCTTTTGATGGCGTGGGAAAATTTGTGACAGAGTCTGCAGAAAAGTTGACTTTGCATAAAAAAGCAATTGGGACATTAGAAAGCTACGCCATGAGTTTTGCTGCATATGAGTATTCGATTATGGTTTGGCAGTATAGTTGTTTGACACCGTTGGAAAAGAAAGGAAATCTTCATATCCATTTCTCAAAGAATATAAATGGGTATTAGAATATGGAAAATCACAGAAAACACTTTTTGTACGCAAAACATCAGCCATACTGGGGCTTCGTATTACGTCGTCCGCAATGAAAATATACATGCAACTACGAAAATAAATCTATCCGAAGGAGCAACGTAAAATTTGTGACGATATACATATGCATAGAAGCTGTTTTGCTTGTACTTCTATTTAAGAAAAAGCCGCACCATATCGGATATTCTCTGATTTCAATTGGGCTGTTGCTTATATCAGCTTTTCGGGCCGAATCTGTGGGAACGGATGTTGTGAATTATATTATCGAGTACAACCTTCATGGAATAAAACATGGAAAGAGTCTTTCACAAATTCAGAGTACACCTTTGCAATTTACTGCAAGTTTTTGAATGTTCTTGGCCTAAAGGAGCGCGGCTTTCTTATTGCAACTGCCATCCTGTTTGCAATGCTTCTTATGATTGCACTGCACGTAAATCATTGTGATAAGATTCTGACTTTTTCATTGTTTTATTTTGCCGGACTATATCTTCAGTCATTCTGTATTATACGGCAAAGTCTAGCGATTGTTACTGCTCTGATTTCATATAGCAGCCTTGAAAAGAATTATTCTATTCAAATGCCATACAATAAGGGACGCTTTCAAAGATTTCCTATTGGCTTTGTGATTGGAATGATTATTGCGATAGGTTTCCATCCAACCGTAATTGTTCTCTTTGCGCTTCCCGTCATGATGCTATTTTATGGGCAGAAACGTTGCAGGAAACCCTCTGTTTTTTTACGGGATGGTATTTTGTGTATGTCAGCGGCTTTAATAATACTGCCCGTCCTTTACCCATTTATTCTCCAACACTCCAAAGAAAAGTACCAGGTTCTCTACGGCGGCAGTTATGTAACCGGCCCATTCGGGAACTGGAAAAGCGGCATTCTCTTGGTTGCGCTATACCTTATCTTCTATATAGCCTACTACAATAACTGGAAAAAACTCACCGAAAAAGAAAACATCATCGTCGGCAGTGTTATTATGCTGGCATTTGCTTGTTCCTCATTGAGTATTATCAATAGCACTTTGGGCAGAACCAATCTCTTTTTCGAAGGGCTAATGGTCCTAATGCTTGGCAAATTATTGAGTCATAGATATACCCGAATAAAATCCATCAACTTCTACGTCATCCTCGTATTTTCCGCCTTTTTTATACTGTATCTGATGCGAGATTCAATTGTCGTCGTTCCGTATAAAATATGGCAATAAACAATATTGAAAGGAAAACAAAATGATTCCTAAAGTCATCCATTACTGCTGGTTCGGTGGAAATCCTCTGCCGGAGCTGGCGCAAAAATGTATCGCCTCGTGGAAAAAATATTGCCCTGACTACGAGATCAAAGAGTGGAACGAGTAACTTTGATTTGAATTGTTGCGATTATGTCCGGGAGGCATACGAGGCAAAGAAATGGGCATTTGTCAGTGATGTTGCACGACTGTATGCTATGGTTCATGAAGGCGGTATCTACATGGATACAGATGTTGAAGTGATTGCTCCTTTGGACAGTCTGCTGCAATACCATGCAGTTTCGGGTTTTGAAACTGAGCATTCTATTCCAACTGGACTGATGGCATGCGAAAAAGGCAATCCGATGTTCACAGAGTTTCTGAATGAATATAAAACAGCCCACTTTCTGTTGCCTGATAGTTCATTGGACCAAACCACAAATGTAGTCAGAATTACAAATATCTGTTTAAAATATGGCTTTATTCCAAACAATCAGAAACAGACGATTCGCACTTTTACATTGCTCCCACAAGATTATCTATGTCCTAAAAGCTTTGAAACAGGTAAAACAGAACTCACTAAAAACACCCTTACGATTCATCATTTCAATGGTTCGTGGCGATCCGAGCAAGAAGTTTACCAGACCGAACTTTCCAGAAAATTAATTGATTATTTTCCTTTTATACCGCATATACTCCAAGTTCATATAGCTGCTTTTGTCGCAGAAACAAAATTTAATGGTCTAATCCGTGCTATCTGTCGAACAGCAACGTGGGTTAAAAAGAAAAAATAAACGTATTAATCGGAAGGAGTTCCATGCTGTGAAAAAAATAATGCTAGTCTTCGGTACTCGCCCCGAAGCAATCAAGATGTGCCCATTGGTCAATGAGCTGAAGAAGCGCAAAAACATTGAAAAGATTGTATGCGTGACCGGCCAACACCGGCAGATGTTGGATCAGGTGTTGGAAGCGTTTTCTGTTGTACCGGATTACGATCTTTCCATCATGAAGGACAAGCAGACGCTGTTTGATGTAACAGTCAATATTCTGGAACGAATCAAAACCGTTCTGGAAGAAGCAAAGCCGGATGTCGTACTGGTGCATGGTGATACATCTACCACCTTTGTGACAGCGCTGGCCTGCTTCTACTTGCAGATTCCGGTCGGACACGTGGAAGCCGGACTGCGCACCTATAACATTTACAGCCCCTACCCGGAAGAGTTCAACCGCCAGGCAGTGTCCATCATCAGCCAGTATAATTTTGCTCCGACAGAGTTGTCAAAGCAGAATCTTCTGAAGGAGGGTAAAGACCCGGACAGCATCTATGTCACAGGCAACACTGCAATTGACGCGCTGAAAACAACGGTGCGGGCAGATTATACACACCCCGAACTGGATTGGGCGAAAGACAGCCGTCTGATCATGATTACAGCACACCGCCGTGAAAACCTTGGTGAACCGATGCGGCACATGTTCAAAGCAATCCGCCGGGTCATGGACGAGCATCCGGACGTGAAGGCAATTTATCCCATTCACATGAACCCAGTTGTGCGTGAAATTGCGCAGGAGTATTTGGGTGACGATGATCGTATCCATATCATCGAGCCACTGGACGTGCTGGACTTCCACAACTTCCTGAGCCGCAGCTATCTGATCCTGACTGATTCCGGTGGCATTCAGGAAGAGGCTCCTTCTCTGGGTAAGCCGGTTCTCGTAATGCGTGACACCACCGAGCGCCCGGAAGGCATTGCCGCAGGTACACTGAAGTTGGTTGGTACGGAAGGAAACTATTTACAAGGAATTCAGTCGTCTGCTGTCGGACAAGGCAGAGTATGATGCTATGAGCAAGGCAAGCAATCCCTATGGCGACGGCCATGCCTGTGAGCGGATTGCGGATATTTTGGAGGCATAAAACCACATACGAGGAAACCATGAAAACGCTTTCTATAATTATACCAATTTATAATACGCCTGAAGAATATTTTTCAAAGTGCCTTGCTTCCTTACAGTGTGCACATGCACATGAAGTTGAAATCATTGCTGTTGATGATGGTTCAAAGCCGGAGTTCAGCGCTAAAATCCAAAAGTTGATTGACAGTTCCCCGTTGGATATCCAATATTATAAAAAGGAAAACGGCGGACAAAACTCAGCCCGGGAATATGGCCTTGAACGTTCAGATGGACAGCATATCTTCTTTATGGATGCGGATGATTATGTCGATACGATTGTATTGGATAAAATCATTGCTCTATTGAAAAAATATCATCCGAAAGTGTTGGCATTTAATTATGATGTCCGTTCACCAAATGGAGTTCTTCTGGAAAAGCATGATCGTTGGCTCAAAGAATACAGTGAAGCGAGTGCGCATACCGGTTTGTTGTACAGCGATTCGTTATGTATGCAGATTTATGAGCGCAGGGCGCTTTGTGAGTGCGGGATTCACTTAGTACAAGGAGTAAAAATCGGAGAAGACTTTGCATCTGCGACAGCAATTCTGGCTGCAATTGGGGAAGAATATACCCTTGGTGAGTGCTTATATCATTATGTAAGGCGGCCCGGAAGTACATTGCAGAGTCCGCCTAAGGATTCAGCGCTTGACATCGTGAGAGCATTTGATACAGCACTACAGCAACTGACTGAACCCATACAAACAGAATACCACGACGAGCTAGAGTGGCTGGCAATTTTGCATATATTGGTTTATAACTCTATCCGTATTCTGGAAAGCTTTGATGGAAATAAAGAGGCGCTCCGAAAAACACGTGAATGGGTTGAAGAAAAATACCCGAATTGGCGAAGAAATCACTATTTGAGAACAGAAACTATCGTAAAAAGCATCTCGTTCCAATTAATAAAGAACGATCATATTTCTCTGTGGACGATACTTCGCAAAGTGAAGAGAAGCATCAGAATATTCATCAAACAATAATAACTAAACCATGAATGAACGAAAAAAAGGTGCAATATTATCCTATATACAGGTGTTCCTGAGCGTAGTTGTCAGTATGATCTACGTCCCAGTTCTCCTGCACTTTCTCGGACAAAGTGAATACGGATTGTATCAGATCGTCGGCTCATTCTTTTCGTATGTCACTGTTTTCGAGTCCTGTGTGTCGGCCGGTATTCTAAGGAACTACTGCAACGCCTTGGGGCGCAGCGACCATGAAGAAGCCGCTGTGACCCTGTCGATGGCAAGAAGCATCTATCGGTTTCTGGCAATCATTCTGGATCTGGTCGGAGTTTCCGTGGTGTTTGCCTTCCGGAGCTTCTACGCAGGTTCATTCAGTACCTCAGAGCTGAACGAAAGCATTGCTATTCTGATCCTTCTGTTCGTAAATATGACTTTCACCTTGCAGGGTTCGGTTTATCTGACTGTGCTTACCGGGCATGAGAAGTACACCTTTTTGCGTATATTATCCATCCTGATGCAGGTCATCCAACCGCTTCTGGTCATTTTGTGCGTCAGCCGGATCCCATATGCAATCACAGTCTCGGTGGTGATCGTCCTTCTGAACCTCCTGACCATTGGAATTCGGTATGGCTATGTGACCCAAAAACTAAAAATACGGATCACAAAACAGCCCAAAGATTCCCGGATCGTGAAAAATATCCTTGGGCTTTCTGCTGCCATCCTGCTTGGAAGCATTGCGGATCAGATCTTCTGGAAAACAGATCAGGTCATTCTGGGACGAATGTTCAACACCGCAGTCGTTGCCGTTTATTCTGTCGGCGCTCAAATTTACATGATGTACATGCAGTTCGGCACACAGGTCTCCGGTGTTTTTTATCCAAAACTCAGCGCCTTGTATCAAGAAGAAAACGGTCTGCAGAAAGTATCGGATTTGTTCATCCGGATAGGACGGATCACCTTCTACATCATCCTTCTGGTTTTATCCGGCTTCATCGTTTTCGGGCGTGAATTTCTGCTGCTGTGGGTCGGAGAAGGCTACGAAGAAGCCTATTGGGTTGCAATCATCGTCATGCTTCCATTTTCCATCGATCTGGCGCAGAATCTCGGACTTTGCATTCTGCAGATCAAGGGGCAGTACGGTTTCCGTGCAAAGATCTATTTTCTGAGCGCTGTCCTGAACATCCTGACGACCATTCTTTTCACAAAATGGATCGGGATCATCGGTGCTGCACTTTCTACCGGCATTTCGATGTTCCTGACCAGCGGCCTGATCATGAACTGGTACTTTCAAAAACGAGCCGGTCTCGACATCCGGAAATTCTGGAAGGAGACTCTGCCCATTATCATCGCCACACTTTTGCTGACCACTGGGGCGCTCCTGCTCAAGCATTTTCTGGTATCCGAGCGCACAGGTTCCTTCCTGACGTTCGGGTTGGAAGTTATTCTTTACACCACACTCTACGGCATCGTCATGCTTAAAATCGTGGCAGACCGTTCCGAAAAGGAACAATTTCTTCAAATTGTCACAAGCTTGACCCTCACTCTAAAACGAAAATAAGTGCCCACCTAACGAAACCACATGCTTTTTACCATTGGGGGTTGTAATGCCGGGTGGCATTCGATTCGAACATCTGCCGGATATAGCGATTTTGACCCACCCGGAGCGTCTCAAGCAGATGCAGCCTTGGAGAAATCTCGTCTGGGAAAACTTTGCGTGACAAACAAAACGAGGCATCCGATTTCAACATCGAGTGCCTTTTTCTTTGTTGCAACGTGTTTTCTCCGAACAGCCACCATATTTTGCCCCGGACTGGGGAGAACAGACAACCCTTCCGTTCAGCCAGAATAACCCCCGGCTCCAGATTTTTAACTACCCCCACCCCCCACTTCTGACTGCCTCTGACTTCTGCCAAACAAAAAGCCAGCATATCATACGCAAATCGTACAATATACTGGCCATTCCGGTTATTCTCTTATCCGGCTTTCTGCGTGAGCCACTTTTCCACTGTCTCCATGCTGAAGCCAATCGCTCTTGCAATCTGCTCTATCGTCAGACCCTGCTCATAGAGGTTCTTCGCCGTCATCTGAGCCTGTTCTTCCCGACCCTCTGCATGACCTTCTGCGCGGCCCTCTGCATAGCTTTCATCTCTCAGGTCTTCCATCACTTTACACATTTCGCTCACTCCCTTCGGATTTTCCTTCAGATACCGGGTCTTTTCGGCAAGGATCTCAAAATTCATATCATCGGCACTGATACAGTTGAAGTCGTGCATCAGCTTGCCAATGTCAGAGTCATCACGATATTCACCGTTTACATACAGGACTAAACCGGAATGTCCTACTCCATCCGCAGATGCCACCACACCGCAGGACGACATTACATGATATTCAAAATAAGATGTTCAGATACTTTTCTGCTTCTGTGCGGATAATCTGCAAATCATCTTCATATCCCATGACTTTGCAAATGTAAAAAGCTTCACGATATCGTTCGACACTCTCCTCCTTTTTCCCAAGAAAGAAGTCGCATTCAGCTTCGATTTCCAAACACGAGTGAAGTACCTGATAATGTCCATATTTTATACATGCTTCTTTTCCGTATCTTGCCACCTTTGCGCCTTCCTCATACTTTTGCGACAAATCCAACGATCTGGCAAAATTATACAAAACCAAGGGAAGCATCCTGTTTGAAGTAACCGTTTCCGGAAGATGCCTTCTTATATATTGAAGCAGTCGATAGAAAATATCGGCTGCTTTTTCATTGTCACCGCTCAAAGAATACGCATTTCCAATTTGATTGACCAGTTTCATTTCATCCAATGTAAAGAGAAAGTCTTCAATTTTGTCCAGTTGAAAATCCGGTATGGTCATCCGAATGGCTTGCAACAACATTTGAATCCGCTCGTCATTTGAATATCTTTTATCCAATCCTCCCAAAAGGACTTTCGATCGAAGAATAAACTGTTGTGTGATTTGATCATCCGGCTTTGCAATTTTCTCAAGCCGACTTATTTTGTCAAAGCCTTCCTCAACGCACTTTAGCGCATTACAGGAAACAATTTCCTTCTTGAGTGCTTCTATTTCCAGTTCTTCCGGTGTTACCAGCGCATAATATCGGTCATCCGGCAGACCAAGGCGCTGCAGAATCGCATTGATTCGGTTTCGGCTGGGGGTCTGTTTTCCGTTTTCAAATCTGGACAATGTAACGGATTCACAAATGCCTGCACAGACCTGCTCCTGTGTCAACCCGAGATCCAAACGCCGCTGGCGGATATACTCACCCAATTTGTAATTCTGCATTTAGCAACTCCCTCCAAACTTTAGTATTGCCATAATTGTAATATACTAGGTTTTGTACGTGTGTGCAAGCGTCTCTTGTGCAAACCTGTCGTCCCATGTAATTTTTTATTACACCAGACGATATGGTCAATTGAAATCTTTTGTGATAAAATACAGAAACAGCAGATGAAATGCATTCTAAGCTCTTTGACATACGCATGGAGGAAACAATGATACACTATCTGAAAAAGCAATGGAGGCTCAGTACCCTCACCTGCTTGTTTGCCATCATCGCCTATGGTGCTCAGGCTCTGATTCAGCTTGCCTTGATGAAGATTTTTGATGCCGTGGTATTGCTGGATCTGCGGAGTACTATCTTTTGGACGGCAGTTGATCTGACCTGCTGGGGAGGCTATTTTCTTTTTACTGCTTTACAGGAGCATTGTCAGGCCAAAACAATTCGCGCTTTGAACAATACGGTGCGAGATGGGCTGTATCACTCCTTCCTGCGCAAGAGCCATACCGATTTTCATCAGTCCGACACCGGAGAATATCTCGCCCGGCTGACCAATGATATGAAGCAATTAGAACAGCTTGCGTGGATTCCCTTCTTCGGCTGTGTAGGCAGAATTGCGCAGATCGTGTTCAGCATTTTGGGACTTGCCTTTTTGCATTGGTCGCTGGTTGTTTTTTCCGTGATCACAGCAGTTGTCCTTTGGCTCTCCCCAAAACTGTTCCAGAAGAAGTTGGAACTACTGGGGCAAAGCTGCGGTGTGCAGCAGACTGCCGCCATCAACCATTTGAAGGACCTTCTGACAGGCTTTGACGTACTCCAGTTTTTTGGCAGAGGAAATCTCTTTCTCCAGCAGGGAAATAGGATCAGCGATGACATCGAAAAGCCCAGTTGCCAGCTGAGCTATGAAAAATCTCGCATGGAGGCGTTGATTGGCTTTATCAACGTCGCACTTCAGCTCGGTTCGCTTGTGCTGATTGCTGTGCTGACCAGCATGGGGCTTGTCACCACAGGCACACTTGCAGGTGGTGTCAATCTGATCGGAGGCGTGGCAAACGGCTTTAACAGTTTGGCCGGTTTGCGTCTCTCCCTCTCAGCCAGCAAGCCTTATTTTGGCAAGCTGCCAATGGTCGATACTGATTCCAAATCGGAAGAGATTGCTCCTATGTCACCGCTGAAAGCCTCCATTACGGTAGATAGAGTTTCTTTCTGCTATGATGAGAAAAAGCCCATCCTGAAAGATGCCTCCTTCCGCTTTGAAAAGGGCAAAAAGTATGCCCTGACAGGACCCTCCGGCTGCGGAAAATCCACTCTGCTCAAGCTGCTTTTGGGCTGGCTGCCGGACTATACCGGTACGATTTCGTTTGACGATGTGGACATTCACACCGTTACACCCGCTCAGCTCCAGCAACAGATGAGTTACATTGAGCAGAATGTGTTCCTGTTCAATACTACGATTCGGGAGAACATCACACTGGGTGAAGATTTCTCGGAAGAGCAGCTGCATGCGGCCATTCAGGGCAGTGCCCTTTCCGCAGATTTGGCCGCCATGCCCGATGGCCTTGACACTGTTGTGGGTGAAGATGGCAGCAATCTTTCCGGCGGTCAGAAGCAGCGTGTTGCCATTGCCCGTGCCCTGATTCACAATCGCTCCATCCTGCTGGTGGACGAGGGCACCAGTGCGCTGGATCAGAAAAACGCCGACCTTGTGGAAAAGAGTCTGCTTACCAATCCCGACCTGACACTGATCCTCATCAGCCACCACCTGTCGGCAGAGTGCCGTGCGCAGTTCGACCATGTGTATGAGCTGACACCTGTAACGCAATGATTGCCCGGTAATTTCCCCTCAAATCGCAAATATGCCCTGCATGCCGATCAATGCCGGTGTGCGGGGCCTTTTGCAGTGAAACCGAAACGCTCCACAAGGCTGCTCATATCCTGACCACCAAGGACAAGCCTGCCGATCGCACGGACGACCCCTTCCTTGTGGAGAAGATGTGTGCCGAGTTGGATGGCCGATGCATAGTAGTTCATCGTTGTCGATGTCTGTGCATGTCCAAGCCGCCCGGAGACCGTTGTGATCGATACATGTGCCGCAATCAGGATGCTGGCATTCGAATGGCGAAGGCTGTGAAAGTTCACGTCCGGGAGATCGTGTGTTTCCAGAAACTTCGGGAACCAGGACGAGATAATATCCGGGTCCATCGGCTCTCCATTCCATTTCGTGAATAGCATATCATTATCCACCACTTTGCCATTTTCCAGTGTGACCTTACGCACCCACGCTGAACCGATCCGGAATCTCTCCGCTTTCTGGTATCGCCGGTACTCCTGCAGCAGTTCCACGCAATCCGCTCCAATGCGCAGGCACCTCTTGCCTCGTCTGGTTTTCGGTGTGTTGAACACAAGGCCTATCCCGGGGATGGACTGGACCGTCCGCTTGATGGAAAGCGTTCCCTTCTCAAAGTCAATGTCAGACCAGCGCAGGGCGCAGATCTCACCCCGCCGGGCACCAAGCAGCAAGGCCAGCTGAGTGATCACGCTGTACTGCGGCGGTGCATCCGAGAGGGCATCCAGCAGCTTTGGAATCTCTTCCTCCGTCAGTACCCGAACGTCGATTTCCTCGGCTTTGGGATGTTCTGCACGGGAGCACGGGTTCTCGTTGATCAATCCCCACTGGACACCTTTCTTAAAGATGCTGGAGAGCATGGCCTGATAGCGGATGACGGTGTTGTTGTTCAGCTTCCCATCCTTTGGGTATGCTCCACAAACGCCTTTGAGAAGGTCAGCCCCACCACAGCAGATACTTTTTCCGCCGTCTTTCGGCTGACGTTCTTACCTGCATAGACCATCCGCATGGTGTCCTGACCGATCTCGGCCTGTTTCGCCAGTTCACCCCGGGTTCCATGTGGAGCAGCTTCAGAAGGGATTTCGTGGCGGTGTAGGTGCTGTCCCGGCGAACACCCTTCTCTTCCAGATTGTTGTAGAACGCCATCACATGCGCCGGTTTGATCTTGGACACCTTGAGATGCCCGAGTCCGGCACTGATCCGCCACGCATCCTTCTATAATCGTAGAGCGTCTTGGCCTTCAGCTGCTTGTTGGCGTATTCCTCAAACCAGCGGTCGATCAGGTCATCCAGCAGCATGTCTGAGTCCAGCACGAGGCCGTTCGTGACCTGCTGCGAATCCTCTCTGACCGGCTCTCCTGTGCGAAGAACTGGGCCAGCGTGTCCATGTTGACCAACCACTTTCGGCTTGAGATGGCCGTATAGCAGATCTTGCCCGTTCGGCAGAGCTTGCGGACATATTCGGGTGTCACGTTGAACCGTGCGGCGGCGTTTTTCACGCTGGCCATAGTGGGATAAGGGTTCAGAACAGTTTAGAGTCCCCTCAGCCCGCCAGATGCCCCCACGTCATTCATTTTTAATTAAATCCTCCGGCAGGTGCTCCGGTATGCGCACAAAGCCCCTTTGAAGCTGTCGCATTTCTGTCGCACTTTTCAAGCCCCGCCGGGCGGATATAACAAAAAGAAACCCACGATCCAAGCCGCATTTGAAACGGTGAATCGTGGTTTTCCTTTGGTGCGCTCGAGGGAACTCGAATCCCTGGCCCTCTGATTAAAAGAATCAAAGGTGCATCATTCGTCAAATTTCAAAAGTTCGAAGAAGCGTTATTTTTATCGTATCATCGCAAAACACGCCTTTGCACACACCGCATTATTTGTATACAGTGTAATGCTTTGCAACCGTTATCCAGCTATTCAGGTGTGCAAAAAGTGTGCAAAAATGTGCAGACGGGCAAAACAAAGCCCAATGGACAAATCAACCACCGGTTTTATGGCAGGGTTCAGGACATCCGAACAGACACCGTTTGATATAAAAATGAGGTTCACCATGAACAAACTGCTTTCCTGCCGCCATTGAAAAGCAATCCCACAGCCACAAAAGGACTGTAGGGATTGCTTTTATGGTGAAGGAGAAAGAGGAGAAAGAGAATAACGTGTTAACCCTTGTCCGCGCCGGAGGTGATGCCCCTCGACGTAGAACTTCTGCATGATGACAAACAGGATGGAGATGGGGATAGACACCAGCACACCGCCTGCACAGAAAAGCGCAAAGTAATTGTTGATCAGGGTCTGTTTGCAGCATATTATACAGACCGATAGCCACTGTCCAGTCGGCAGAGACGCCCGAATTCAGGATCATTTTTGCCATCACGAAATCGGTCCATGGAACCATGAAAGAGCTGATGATGGTATAGACCAGGATCGGCTTGGACATGGGCAGAACGACCTGAAAGAACACACGGGCATCGGATGCGCCGTCCAGCTTGGCGGCTTCCCGCAGGGAGATGGGGATGGTATCAAAGAAGCCCTTGCAGATCAGATAGCCCAGACCGGACGAACCGGCATAGACCATGATAAGACCGGCATAGGAGTTGGTCAGATTCAGATATTTCAGGACGAAATAGACGGCGATCATTGCCAGCACGCCGGGGAACAGGTTGACGCTGACAGAAAGGTTCTGGATCAGCTTGCGCCCCTTGAAGCGGCAGCAGCTCAGCGCGTAGGCTACCATCAGCACAAAGCAGGTGGAGATAACGCAGTTGAAACAGGCCACCACAAGGGTGTTGGTAAACCAGCGCGGGAACTGCGCCACAGAGTCCGGGTGGAACAGAATGTTGACATAGTTGCGCAGTGTGTAACTGGCCGGGAAGAACTGCCGCACATTGATGCCCCGGTCTGTGGAGAAGGAAGTGACCAGAAGCCACAGAATGGGTACCAGCCAGATAGCTGCCAGCAGGGCCAGCAGCAGATGCCGCAGGATGCTGCGGACTGTGCGGAGGATACGCCCGCGGCGCAGCTGCGCTGCGGTCTCTGCCCGGCGTGCCGGAGAAACAGTTGTCTGTGTCAAGAGAACGTCGCCTCCTTTTTATTGAGGAACCGGAAGCATACCAGCGTGAACACGGCACAGATGATGAACACCATAATGCCGATGACGGCGGCCATCTTGTAGTTGTACTGCTCCTGCGTCAGGCGGAACAGCCATGTGACCAGCAGGTCCACCTCTTTTGCGCTGGAGGAAGCCAGTGCCTGATCCTTGGTGATATAAACGTCCTGCGTGAGCAGATAGATGACGTTGAAGTTGTTGACGTTGCGCACAAAATCCGTAACCAGTGCCGGGCCCTGCACACTGAGCAGGTAGGGCAGCTTGATGTGGATGAAGCTCTGCCACGGCGAAGCGCCGTCGATGGTGGAGGCTTCCAGCATATCGGTGGGAATATTCATCAGCACACCGGTGGCAATGAGCATCTGGTAGGGCACGCCCACCCAGATGTTGATGAGGATGATCATGAACTTTGCCCAGTGCTGGTCGGTCAGGAAGGGAATGTGGTTCATGTTCTGCCCCAGCAGACCGATGGCCTTTAAAAAATCGGTCACGCCTGCATTGGCCATCATGGTGTTGAAGATGCCGGCGTCCGAGAAGAAGTTGCGCACCAGCAGCAGGGTGACGAACTGCGGCACCGCAATGGTGATGATGAACAATGTGCGCCAGAGCTTTTGGCACTTGGTCTTTTTATTGTTGATGAGCATGGCCAGAAATACGCCGCCGAAGAAGTTGGTGAAGGTGGCAAAGAAGGCCCATACCAGCGTCCAGCTGAGCACCCGGCCAAAGGCGTAGCTGAAGGTCAGGCTCAGCGACTGCCCGCCAAACAGAGAAGCGAAGTTCGCCAGCCCCACCCATGTGAACAGGGCGGCGGGAGGCATATGCTGCTGATCGTAGTTGGTAAAGGCAACAGCGATCAAAATGAACAGCGGGATGATGGTGAACACCACCACACCCAGCACCGGAAGGGTGAGCAGGGTAACGTAGAACTTTTCGTTCAGGTACAAGGTGATATCCTGCCGGAAATTGTTGGGCTTTTTGCCAGCGGCCTTCTGCGCCTGTAACGCGTAATTGCTCTGCACCACCAGCATGGCAGCAGCGATCAGCGTTACAATGACCACCAGTGCGATCACGCTGAGCAGCAGGATGGCAAACGAGTTGTCGTAGTTGTTGACCTCGTTTTTTAAGGTAAGGGGGTTGAACTGCATCTCCATCTGCACCGTGCCCAGCGTGCCGAACTTTTTCAGCGCAGGAATGCCGGAAGTACCCAGAAAATACAGTCCCAGCCCCTGCACCAGCGTTACCAGCAGTGCCTTGATAAGCTGGCCGTGGCCAATGTAGCCCAGACCCCAGACAAAGAGGGACAGCTTTGTAAAAATATCTCCGTGAACAAATGCGTGACCGAACTTCTGAAGGAAATTCGGCTCCCGGCCATCTGCCCGCAAGGGCGGTGTAAGGACCATTTCTGCCACAGAAGTCAACTCCTTTCTTGGTATGCAGAGGGGGTTATAGCAAACAGGATGTTAGGTTGACGCCGATTTCTTGTATTGCGATAAAAAGCGGGCACACCGCATTCTGCTGCGTGCCCGCCGGGAAAAACCGGAACTTACTGTGCCACAGGTGCGGTGATGCCGGCCACAGCGTCATCCATCAGCTGCTGGGTGGTCTTGCCCTGCGTGTCGCCGGAGGCGAGGATCTCGCCCAGACTTGCGGCGGAGCTCCAGTAGTTTGCGCCTACCCGCTGCAGGGTAGCGTAGGAGCTCTGCTCAGCCAGTGCGGCAATGGCGGGTGCGGACTGCACAGCCTCGGTGGAGTTTGCGTTGATGTTAGAGGGGCCCAGCTTGCGGTCGTTGAAGCGCTTGATCTGGTTGTCCTCGTTGGTGATGAAGTCGGCCAGCATCATGGCAACGCCCACGTTGGCGCTGTGGGGGTTGACGCCCACCAGCTTGTAGCCGGAGAAGGAGCCCATCTGGACCTGCTCGCCGTTCAGGGTGTAGGTTGGCAGCTTGGTGGCGGCGTAGCCCTCGCCCCAAGCCTCCTCGGCGGTGCTGGCGTTCCATGTGCCGGAGATGGCGGCGCAGCAGCTGCCGTCCTTGATGGCGGAAACAATGTCGGCATCCGCACCGGACTTGAAGCCGGGGTTTACGGCGATATCCAGAATGGCCTGCGTTACGTCTGCGCCGGGAGCCTCATTCCAGTTGCAGACGGTGTTGATACCGTCATCTGCCAGCGTAGCCACCAGACCGGCACCGGCGTAGAAGCTGTAAATGTACCATGCGTCGTTCACGCTCATCATGAACTTTTTGCCGGCAGCTGCAGCCTTTTCCAGCATGGTGTCCATGCTCTGCACGTCCTCGGCGCTCAGAACGCTTGCATCATAGTACAGGAAGTAGCCGTTGTCGGCGGTCATGGGGTAGGCGTAAAGCTTGTCGTTCATGGTGGCAGCACTCACAGAGCCGGGCAGGTTGCGGCTCTTCACGTCGTCCGGGTTCAGCAGTACTTCCTGCAGCGCACCGGCATTCACCAGCTCGTTCAGCTGGTCGTCTGCAAAGGCGAAAACGTCTGCGGCAGACTCCGGGTCAGCCAGAACAGTGTCCTTTGCGCTGGACTCGGACTGCACGCCGATTTCGATGGTCACGTTGCCCTTGTCCGCATTCTGCTCGATGAAAGCATCTGCCATCTCGCGCAGCATGGTCTGATCCTCTTCTGCGCCCCACATGGTCAGCTTCACATCACCCCAGCTCTCCGCAGCAGAGGCAGCCGTACTGGAAGCGGCAGCAGAGGAAGCAGTGCCAGAGGAAGAACCGCCGCAGGCGGTCAGCACACCGGCAGCAGCCATCGTACCCATGGCTGCAAGGAAGTTACGGCGGGAAATCAGCTTTTTCATGATCCAGTTCTCCTTCGTTCTCAATCTGAAATCTTCGGCTGCTCTTTGTTGCGCTTATAAGTTGCGCACATCCAAGCAGCTGTTTTTCTGTACCCATAGGATACCGCATTCTTTTGCTCACGTCAATGGACGAAATTCACGGTATTGTTGAGTCGAAACTGGAAAAAGTGACGGTAAAATCAGGATACATGGGCAAAAGTGCGCAACTTTAGCGCAACCTTTGCCAAAGAGCAAAATGCCCGCTCCGGGAAAGGAGCAGGCACAAAAGCGCGTTATTTGATGCTGTGGAGCGTTCCCTCCACTTGGTAGAATCCCGCAGGATGACCTGATGGCCTTCCAGCTGCCGCATGACGATCTCTTTTCCGGCTAGCCGGTCCAGCAGCATCCGGCAGGCGGTCTTACCCAGCTGCTCTGCATCGTACTGCACCGCCGAAACAGACGGCGTGATGCTGGCAAGCATGGAGCTGTCGTACAGGCTGGCCACTCGCAGATCGTTGGACACGAGGATATGCCGCGTCCGCAGCTCCCGCATGACCTCAAAGGCGATCTCATCATCGCCGCAAAGGATGCAATCCGCCTTCTGCTCCAGCGCAGCCTCCAGTGCATCGAGCGTCTGCCCGGCAGATTCCACACCGGAATGAACGAGCCGCTGGTCTACTGGCACACCAAATTCCGCGAATCCACGCAGATAACCGCGTATGCGGTCGGTGTTGACGGCGTAGATGGTACTGCCCACCAGCAGCGCGATCCGCTTGGCGCCCAGCTGCAAAAGGATGCGTGTCATCTCGCAGGCAGCCGCGACCTGATCGTTGTCTGCCTGAGGGATGGTCTTGTCCTCGCTGCGTCCGATGAGCACAAAAGGTGTCTTGTATTGCCGCAAAAGTTCGATGCAGGGATCATCCGCCATAGCGTAGGTCAGGATCACGCCGTCCACCTTGTGGTTGGCCAGCTGCCGCTGCAGCTGTGAATACTCGGTGTTGGAGGCGTAGCAAAGCATCAGGTCATAGCCGCGCTGGTCTGCCATGGTGCAGATGCCGCCCATGCACTTGCGCAAAAAGGGCAGATCCAGCGCAATAAACCGCTGCGGTACGACCATGGCAATATTGTTGGTGCGCAGTTTTTCGCCGCTCTGTGCAGAAACAGGCTCGGAGCAGGTACGCCCCATATAGGCGTACACCTTGGTGCGGGTCTCCTCGCTGATGCGTCCCTTTCCGGAAAGTGCACGCGATACCGTTGTTTTAGAAACGCCAAGCGCATCAGCCACCTGCTCGATCGTCATTTTTTCGGTTTCCTTTGCAGCCACAGGATATCCTCTCCTTTTCACAGAACTGCGCAACAATGCGCCACCCCAGCATACCGGGGTAAGCCCGCTTTGTCAAGTATGAAAGAACAAAAGCGTTCTGCTTTTTCGGCAGAACGCTGAAGGTTGGTATTTTTGCGCCTTACAGGACCTGTTCGCCGTTTTTCCAGACGGCCGTTCCGTAACGGTTCAGCGCAACACCGCCTACTTCGACCGGATGTTCATTGCAGTTCTGTACAAAGACGAACGTACCGCGCCGCGCGGCCAGAACGCCGTCCGGCAGTGCCTCCGGCCAGGCCGGGGTCAGGCCGACTTCCTTTACAGCAGCACGATAAAATGCGCGATAGAACGCTTCATCGAACCGACTTGCCAGATAATAGGCACGGCCCTCCCCGTAGGAGTGGACAGCCACCGCCGGGCAGTTTACATAATAGTCCTCGGCATAAACGCTCAGCGGTGTGGCAGGGTCGGTGTCGTTCAGACTTGCGACCTCGCATAGGACCGAAGCCTGCGTTTCCGGCAAAGTGGAATCGTCCATCGGGGTGCAGCGGCGGGTTTCGCCGTCATACATTCCGTCGATCTCAGTGCGGCGCAGGCCCAGCAGGTCGGTCAAGCCGTAGGGCGTGTCACCCAGACGGCACAAATCGCTTTCATTCACCACACCGGTCCAGTATGTAACCACGACCGTACCACCATTCTGCGCAAAATCACAGAGTTTTTGGGCAAAGGCATCGGTCAGCAAATAAACCATCGGAACAACGACCAGACCATAACCCGTCAGGTCGGTTCCTGATTCACGAACTCCACCGCAATGCCTTCCCGCGCAAGAGCATTGTAGTGCAGCTTCAGCTCGTCCCAGTAGCCCATCCCGGCATTTCGAGGGCCGCAGGAACCTTCCAATGCCCACTTGTTTTCCCAATCGTGGACGATCGCTGCCTGTTTTGTGCGGCAGACTGTTGCGATCTCTGAGAGCATTTCCAGCTTTTGGCCCACACCGACTGTTTCCCGGAAGGGGCGGGCATCCTCCCGCCCATCGTGGCCAATGACTGCACCGTGGAGCTTTTCTTCCGCACCCCGGCTGGCCCGCCACTGGAAGTAAAGCACACTGTCCGAACCATGTGCAACCGTCTGCAGAGCCGCAAGCTCCGCAATGCCGGGGCGCTTCTGTTTGGAGATCGGCTGCCAGTTGGTAAAGCTGGGGCTGGATTCCATCAGCAGGAAGGGCCTGCCCTTCATGGAGTAATACAGGTCGTGCATCAGGGCCGTATCCAACGCCGTTTCTTCCACCGTTTCGCTGGGCTTGTGCCATGTGGGGTAGTTGTCCCAGCTGGCCACGTCGATCTCCTTGGACATTTTGAAATAGTCGATGCCATCAAACCGGTACATCATATTCACGGTGAACTTTGCAACCGGCGCAAATTCTTTCACGGTATCACGCTCAAATTTCAAAAAATCAATATGCCGGTCACTGACAAAGCGCTTCCAGTCCAGCGCAAGACCCTGCACGGCATTTTCCCCCTGCGGGGCAGGGCTTTCGATTTGTTCCCAAGCGGTATAGTCGTGACTCCAGAACCGGGCGTTCCACGCCTTGTTCAAGGCTTCCAAAGAGTTGTACCGTGCCTTGAGCCAGCGGCGGAACGCAGCCTGACACAGCTCGCAATGGCAGTCGCCGCTCATCTCGTTGGAGATATGCCAGAGCAGGACAGCCGGGTCATTGCCGAACCGCTGTGCCAGCTTCTGGTCGATGATGCGGACTTTTCCCGGTAGACCGGCGATGTATAGCAGTAATTCTGCCGCCGGTTGTACAGCTCCCGGACCCGGTCTGCCCGGACTCGGCGCACCTCGGGGTATTTGTGTGCCATCCAAGCAGGGCGGGCCGCACTGGGCGTTGCAAGGATCGTATAGATTCCATTGGCATACAGGTTATGGATGATGTCAGCCAGCCAATCCAGCTCAAATACCCCCTCCTGCGGTTCCAACGTGGACCATGAGAACACACCCAGCGTCACGAGTATTAACGTGTGCCTTTTCATCAGTTCGATGTCCTGCGCCAGAATATCGGGCCGGTCCAGCCACTGTTCCGGGTTGTAGTCTCCGCCATGAAGTAATCTGAGCTGCTGCATGATAGCGGCCTCCTTTGGTTGCGCAAATTGCGCAACATTTTTATCGGATAAAGGCGTTCGATACAAAGTATAGCAAGAACCTCCGCAAGATGCAATGCAGCTATATGGAATTTCGTTGTAATAAGCTGAACGTTTGATGCGGCACAAGAAACCATCCATGGATGCTTTGGAAGATTCCACAACGTTCATGTGGGATTTATAGGCAGGTTGTCAAAATGCAGAAATACATTGATTGAACGGGAAAGCACTTGAACGCCATGCTATAAGTCCTACGATCACCGCTTTATCACAATAAAATTTGCAAAACCATCTTGACGCACCTTGTAAACCTTGACACTCTCTGTCACAAATTCCACTGAGCTTGTCGTGGCGAGGCCCGACAAGCTCTGCTCACGATGCACAGAATGCAGACAATGCAAGGAAAAACACGGCTTTCCCGCCGGTGTGCAAAAAATGTGCAAAAAGTGTGCAGAGCCCCAGAAAAAGGAAAATCCCACGAGGAATCTTACGATTCTTCGTGGGATTTTGGTGCGCTCGAGGGAACTCGAATCCCTGGCCCTCTGATTAAAAGTCAGATGCTCTACCGGCTGAGCTACGAGCGCATACATTATAAAGCGCAATATAACACGATACTGCCGAATAATATTACCATACTCCCGGGCAAAAAGCAAGCTTTCTGCACAAAAAACTTTCCCAAAGCCGTCATCGGGCAGATTTTGCCACGAACTGCCCCTTTACAAACCGGGCAAGAACCAGTACAATCAAAGCAGTTCATTACAAAACTGCAACCGACCTGCCGGGCGCACTTCCGCGGCAAGCCGATCCGATAGGAGGGCTTTTCCATGAAAATTTCTCGACGGTCCGTACTTCGCTATTCCGGGCTGACGGCGGCGCTGCTGGCGCTCGCCGGCTGCTCTGCAAGCCCCGGCAGTGCCATTCTGGGCGGTGACCTGCCCGACTGGATGAAGAGCCTGTTCTGCGGCTCGGCGGCATCCTCTTCCGCTTCTTCTGAAGCCGCTGCATCCTCTGCGTCCTCAGCCGGTGAGGCAGCCGCCTCCTCGGCAGCGTCCAGCGAAGCCGCAAGCTCTGCGTTCAGCCTTCTGCCTGCCTACGACGCTGACCCTCTGACCGGCGAAGCCCGCAAGAGCACCGGCCGGATGGTGGGTGTGATGGTCAACAACATCGCCAACTCCGAAAAGCAGAACGCACGCCCCCAGCGCGGCATCGGCTCGGCAGACCTGCTCATCGAGAGCAAGGTGGAGGGCGGCATCACCCGCCTGTGTGCCGTGTTCCGGGATGCGGACACCATCCCGGAGGTCGGGCCGCTGCGCTCTGGCCGCGACCAGTTCCTGCAGCTGCTCATGCCCCATCAGGCCCTCTATTACCACGATGGCGAGAGCATTTTCTGCACCCAGTTCATCAATGTATACGATTACTCCGGGCTGAACATCGGCGGCAAGAGCTACTTCAACACGCCGGTCCACCCCCACGTTGCCCACCGTGACAACCGCGGCCGCGATGTGGCCTACGAGCACACCGAGTTCACCTCCGGCAAGGAGATCAAACAGGCAGCCGGCAATGCCGGCATCGGCCTGACCTACGCCAACGAAACGCCTTTCTTCCACTTTGCCGACTACCGCACCGCAGCCTCCAATGACCTTCCCGGTGCCCCTGCGGCCAAAACCATCAGCATCACCCACTCCGAGAGCTACAGGACCCGCCTGACCTACAACAGCTGGGGCCGCAGCTACAAGCTGGAAATGTACAACCGCTCCAATAAAAAGCCTATGAGAACACGGTGGACGAGCTGACCGGCAAGCAGCTGACCTTTGACAACGTGGTGGTCTGCTTTGCCGATATCGCCGCCTATGCGGGCGATTCTCACGATGTCCAGTCGGTCAACTATGTGGCCGGTGGGCAGGCGTACCTCTTCACACGGGGCGGCGTGCAGGTGGGCCGCTGGGAGAAGCCGCATCCCACCCATCCGCTCAAGCTCTACACCGAAACCGGCGAGGAGATGACCCTGAACCGGGGCAAGACCTATCTGGCACTGGTGGACAATGATGAGTGGAGCAATTTCAGCTACTAAATCACCCGCCCTCCGGGGCAGAAGAGGGAAACCGATGAAACGCTTTTGGATGCGCGCTTTGCTCTGTTTTGCGCTCTGCGCCGCACTGCTGCCAGGCTGTGCGCTCAACCCAGCTCCCCGCCCGCCGAGCGTCCCACTGACCCGCTCACCGGGCAGGAGCTTGTCTGGCCGGGCCGGCGGCCGGTCGCCATCACCATTGACAACGCGGCCGCCAGCACCACTCAGTGGGGGCTTTCCACAGCCTCGCTGGTGCTGGAAGCCCTGACCGCACAGCAGCAGGCCACCAGGCTCTGCCTGGTCTACCCTGCCGTGGGGGCTGTGCCGCAGGTCGGGCCTGTCTCTGCCGGGCAGGACCTTTACTGGCGGCTGCTGGTGGGCCAGCAGGTACTGCCGGTGCAGCGGGGCGGCGGGCAGTTTGACCAGAACTACCTTGATTACTACTCTCTGCGCGCGGTAGACGCGCTGGAGGTGGGCACCAATGCCTTTTCCTGTGAGACCAACTGGCAGAATGTCCCGTTGTGGCATACCAGCGGTGCAGCACTTTCTGGGTGTGCTGGGCAGCCTGAACATCTCCCCGGCCCTGACAGAATCCCGCGTCACGGACACCTCTTCCAGCAGCTCCGACAGCGAGAGCGGAACCCTCCTCTCCGTGCCCAATCTGCTGCCCATGCAGGAAAACGGCAAGCTGCCCGATGCAGATGCTTCGGACGCAATGAGTGTCCGGGTCCAGTTTGACGCACAGAACGCCACCGGCTTCACCTACGATGCCGACAGCAAGACCTACCGGATGCTCCACGCAGACGGCACACCGCAGCTGGATGCCAACAACGGCCAGCAGGCAGATTTCGACAACCTGCTCATTCTGTTCAGTGCATCCACCCTGCGTGACGATGGTGTAACGCTGGATTACGACCTGACCATGGGCGGCGGGGTCTGGCTCAACGAAGGCCACCTGTGGAACATCACCTGGACGCAGGGCAGCGAGACCACCTTCTTCCTGTATGATTCCAACGGCCGCCCCCTGACCCTGACGGCAGGCCGCAGCTATCTGGCGCTGGTGTCCAGCCTGACCGGGCAGGAGCTCACCGTGCAGAACTCCACCGGGGAAAACCTGTTATAAGCAAAAGAGACGGTCCTGCAATCCGATGCAGAACCGTCTCTTTTTACGCTATGCTTTTTACAGATCGACCACGCTGCCCACTTCGGCAAGGGTGGCAGGCACCGCGCCCAGATGGACTTCATCGGCATCCCGGCGCACCACAAAATGGACGGTCTGGCCTGCGGCAAAGTCAGGCTGATAGATCAGTTCCAGCGTCTGCCAGTCCGCAGGGGTCTCGCAGAAGCAGTGGAGCATCGCCCCGCGCCCTGCGGAAAGATTCAGGGTAAAGGCAGAAGCATCTGCCGCATTCTCACCGTGGGGAGCCGCAAAGCTGCCCACCCGCACCTGTCTGCCGTCACACAGGGCAGTCAGGCCGGTGCCCAGGCTGTACAGGGCGTTTCTGCTGTCCAGCCCGCGGCTCTGCAGGTAGCTGGCCCCCACAGCCAGCGGCCGGGCCGAGAGGTTCTCCACCGACAGATAGACCAGCGTGCTGTCCAGCTCCGGGGCAGGCGCATAGCCCAGCAGCTCCACTGCCGCCTTGCCGTCCAGCAGAGCAGGTTCGCCCTCATAGCAGGGAGCCAGAGCCGCGCCCGAAACACCGGTGAGCAGGGCGGCAGCCAGACTGACTGCGCCGGAACCGGCATATTTCAGGAACGAGCGGCGGGACAGGGATTGTGACATCGGGGATTCCTCCTAACGGGAAAATAAGTTCTCTTTATACAATAGTAAATTCCGGGCTTTCTGTCAAGAGATTTGCCCGGAATTTTACCTGTTCTTCCGCGGTTTTACGTGTTTTGGATATTTTCAGGGCGGCACGGCAAAGATTCTTACTCAAACGCCTCGTTTTCCTCGGCTTCTGCCTGCCCGCGCAGGGTATCGGCGTAGCCAAAGGGCACGATGTCGATGGCCTCCACCAGGCGGTCGCGCATCCAGAGCTGCACGTCGGTCTGGACGGTATAGCCGCAGCCGGGGTCGGCCATCCACTGTTCCGGGTGGCGGGAGGGCAGCGCGCGCTGGCTCAGCATACTCATGATCACGCCGCCATGGGTCACGCAGGCAGCCTCGGTCACATCCATCCGGATCATATACTCAAACAGCTTGAGCAGGGTCTCGGCGCAGCGGGCGTGGAACTGCTCGGTGGGCTCTGCTCCCTCGGGCACAAAGCCGGAGCCGGGGGTGATCCACTTCTTGAAATCCTCTTCCTTGACCAGATCCTTCACGGGGCGGTTCTCAAACACGCCAAAGCCCGCTTCCCGCAGGTCGTGCACTGTGAACTGGTGGCCTGCATTGGGGAACAGAATGTTCGCTGTCTCCACAGCGCGCACCAACGGGGAGGAGAACACCGTGTCCACCTGCGGATACTCGAACCGCTCCTTCAGCTCCTTCAGCTGGGCGCGTCCCTCATCACACAGGGGGATGTCCGTGCCGCTGCCGATGTACAGCCCCTGCAGATTACCGGCCGTCATGCCGTGGCGGATGAGATGAAGTTTGAACGTTTTCATGGAAAAACACCTCTATCTGGCAAAGATTTCCTCTTTGCTGCAAAATTTCGCACCGGCAGTGGGCATCCTGCCCGGGCCGTGCGCCACAAAATATGCGTTGATTGTCTTTAGTTTAGCATAGATATGGTATCCGGGGCAAGCCTTTTGACAAAAATGACGAAAAACGACGGGAATTTCCGTCACTTTTCTTGCTTTACTTTTTGTTTTCCACTGTGTATAATCAACATGTTGTAAACCAAAACTCAAAGAAGTTCAATTTCCACTACTGAGGAGTCCAAAATCATGGAATTCAACCGTATCATCAAGCTGCTGCGCAAGGGCGCATCATCCAGAAGCAGGCGCGGAGGACCTTGGGGTGTCCCAGGCACTGCTCTCCCACTACGAAAAGGGCATCCGCGAGTGCGGTCTGGACTTTGTTGTCCGGGTAGCGGATTACTATAATGTGTCCTGCGATTACCTGCTGGGCCGCTCGGCTGAGCGCAACGGCATGATGCTGAACGCCGATGACCTGCCCAACCCCGATAAGATGAAGGACAACGTCTACCACGGCAGCGTTCTGCCCACCATGAACAAAAAGCTGATCTCCAACAGCCTGAACGTGCTGTATGCCAAGATCGCCGAGTGCCACAGCAAGGCCCTGACCACCGAGGTCAGCACCTACCTGATGATGGCCGTGGCCAAGATGTTCCGCCTGCTCTATTCCGCCGAACCCCACAACGCCCAGAGCCTGTTCAGCGTGGAGGCCCGCCGCTGGCCCGGCTACTCCGATGCCGTGATGCGGATGAGCGAGAGCAACGTGGAGGACCTGCTGGCCGGTGAGGATCTGAACGGTGCCGAGGGCGTGAAAGACCCCTCCTGCCTTGCCATGACCACCGAGAGCCTGACCCGGGAATACCCGCTGTACACTCCCCAGCCTGCTGAATCTGGTCAAGACCAGCGAGACCCATGTGCGCGGCCTGGACCCCAACCAGTGAGCTTCTGTGTGAAACTCCTGTTAATTCTGTGCCCAGGGCCTTGCAATTTCCGGTAAAAAATGCTATAAACGAATCAGCGAAGAAAAAGATTTCTGCCATTGATTAAGGAGGCAAGCTTTATGTCGAACAAGATTTCCCGCCGCACCTTCCTCAAGGTCACCGGTGCTTCTGCCGCTGCTCTGGGCACTGCTGCTGTGCTGGGCGGCTGCCAGGCCGGCGATAACTCTTCCATCGAGGTCAAGGTCGGCGATAAGATCAGCAACTGGAACAATCTGGCGGTCCAGCTGACCAGCGTCTTTACTCTGGCAAGTGCCCCCGATGCCGAGGGCTATGAGTACATTGCCATGCTGATCACCTCTGCAAACCGTTCCAGCCGCGACACCTTTGCCATCGGCGCACAGAACATTCTGGAGATCGGCGAGGCCTATCCTCTGGATACCCCGGAGCAGGTCGCAGCCAACACTGCCGGTTACTTCCACGCTCTGTCCGCTTCCACCACCGACTTCTCCTTCACCTGCGACGGTCAGGCAGCCGAGGGCGGCGCTTATGTCCAGCTGTACGACAGCACCACCGAGAGCTTTACCACGGCCTCTGCCATTCCCCCGCAGGGTGCAGGCTACATTGAGCTGGTCTGCATGGTGCCCACCACCTGGCAGCAGATCGGTGTGACCTACACCCCGACCTTTGTTTCCGGCAAGACCCTGAACTTTACCATCAACGCCTCTGACCTGACCAAAGCTTGATCAAGCAGGACGAAATTTCGTATGATTTGCACGGCGGCGGTGGGAGAATTTCACAAAATATTTGTGAAAACCATTGACATTCGCCCCCGTTTCGCCTATTGTATAGGCAGAGCCTTTTGGCATTTTCGTGCGCTTTGCACATTATAAGGAGGAACGATTATGTCGTTAGCATTTTCTCGCCGCTCTTTCCTGAAATACTCCGCTGTTGCAGCTGTGGCCGTTGCGGGTGCCAGCCTCTTCTCCGGCTGTGATCAGACCGATACCAAGAACCTGTACTGCGATGGTGCCGGTTCCATCACTGTTCTGCAGATCAATGCTGTTCTGGGCACCTACGATGACAATGCCAAGAAGTACAAGGATATTGATTTGTCCGGTACTACGATTGACTTCCCCTTCCAGGTCACTGTTGGCCGTACTAACAATCTGGGCATTGATCCCTATAACTTCAAGGTTACCGTTACCAGTGGCAAAACCGTAACCAAGTATAGCTACCCCAATGTTACTCTGAAGGGTCTGTCTGATCCTAACTTGGAGAACAGCGCAACTGCCAGCGGTACGGTATCTGTTACTCTGCCTTCTGCATTGAAGGTTGGCGACAAGCTTGTTCTGACATATGTGCCTGACAAGACATATGCTGAGTATTCCATGAACTGGACCTTCACGAAAAAGGCTGCTGAAACTACCACTACTACCAAGTAACTTATCCAACGTACATCCCAAGCCGTCCGGAAAAGCCGGGCGGCTTTTTTTGCGCCGTCGCATTGGCAAAGTATCTCAATTTTTCTTTAAATTTTCAGCAATTCTGTATCTTGTGCACACCCGCATTTTCTGATACCATAGGTTCATGGAAAAGAAGGGGAGCGCAGCGGCAGGGGCCGCCGCGCTGTTTGTGTTTCCGCTCAAAAAGGCCATGAGCCGTAGTTTGACAGAACAGGAGTGTTGCAGTTATGATCAACATGGTAAAGCTTCCCACCAACAAGAGCAATCTGTTCCTGCGTGTGGCAAAGGGCCATTTCGCAACCAGCCACAGCCACATCAATTACTATATCGATGTCACCACCCAGAAGTCCCGCCTTTCCGAGGCAAAGGCTGTGGCAAAAGAGCTGGTGGCTGCCTACCAGCACAACACCATCGTGGATACCGTTCTCTGCCTGGACGGCACGCAGGTCATCGGCACCTGCCTTGCCAACGAGCTGACCAAGGACGGCTTTGCCAACATGAACGCCCACCAGACCATCTATGTCATCACCCCGGAGTACACCACCGGCAGCCAGATCATCCTGCGCGACAATCTGGCCCCCATGGTCAAAGGCAAGCATGTGCTGATCCTGGCTGCTTCCATCACCACCGGCTACACCGTGCAGGCTGCGATCGAGGCAATCAACTACTACGGCGGCACTGTGGCGGGCCTGAGCGCCATCTTCGCCACCGCCACCGAGTGCCTAGGCATCCCGGTCACCTCTATTTTTGACCCCTCCAACCTGCCCGATTACGCCAGCTTCGATTCCCGCGAGTGCCCCATGTGCAAGGCGGGCCAGCATATCGATGCACTGGTCAACAGCTTCGGCTATTCGGCGCTGTAAGCCTCCTTGCCCGATCCGTTTCATCCACTTCCCGCAGACACAAAGACCCGGCTGTCATCGGCAGCCGGGTCTTTTCCTTATTCTGCTTTTTTCGGGAACACAAACGGGTCGTGCAGGTAGACCAGCACGAGGTACGCCGCCATGAAGCACCAGATGATGGGCTCACAGAGGATGACGGCGTTATAGGCAAACTTCGGGATGAAGAAGAGCACGAATACCACCTTGCCCACCAGCTCAATGACACTGGAGAAGAGGGGCAGGACCTTCTGCCCCAGGCTCTGCAGGGCGTAGCGGGTGGCCAGCAGGACACCCAGCACCGAGTAGAAGGGCGCGTTCCAGAGCAGATACCGTGCACCGTTTTCCAGCACCACAGACTCGCCGGAGCCGGAGATGAGCTGCACCATCCACTCTGCGCCCAGCTGCATCAGAAGGACCGCCAGCACAGCCACCGCCACGCTGTACAGGGCGATCTCCTTCATGCCCTTGCGGACACGCTCCGGCTGGTTTGCGCCGCAGTTCTGGGAAACAAACGTGGAGCATGCCGATGCCATGGCCATGACCGGCATGCTGGTAAAGGAGAACAGCTTCCGGGCGGCGGTGTGACCGGCAATGACCAGCGTGCCCAGACCGTTGATGCCATACTGCAGCACCACCGAGCCAGCCGAGACGATGCTGCTCATCAGGCCCATGGAGATGCTCTGGCTGAACAGCTCCCAGTAAAGGTGGCTGCCCACCCTGAAATGCTGTTTTTCCGGCAGCAGGATCTTCACTCTGAGGAAGATGTACAGGATGCAGAGCACCACCGAAACGCCCTGCGAGATGACCGTTGCCACAGCCGCTCCCTGCACCCCCATGCCCATCCTTGCAATGAACAGGAGATCCAGCACCACATTCAGGCCCGAGGAGATGAGCAGGAACACCAGCGGCATCACGCTGTTGCCAATGGCGCGCAGCAGGCCGCGCAGAGGTTATAGGCGAACATGACCAGCACGCCCAGATCGATGGTCAGGATGTAGCGGTACGCATCGTCCAGGATCTCCGCCGGGGTGTCCAGCATAAGGAGCAGCGGGTACAGGCCCAGCACACCTGCCAGCGTAATGCAAAGGGAAGCCACCAGACCGATGACCAGTGAGCCTGCCACGGTCTTTTTGAGCAGATCGTGATCCTGCGCCCCGTAGGAGCGCGCTGCAACGATTGCAAGGCCATTGCCGATACCGAGGCCAAAACCGACCAGAAGCTCGTAGATCGAGCCGCAGGAGCCAATGGCGGCAAGGGCGGTATCGCCCAGCACATTGCCCACGATCATGGTGTCCACGGTGTTATAGAGCTGCTGGAACAGGCTGGAGATGAAGATGGGCAGCATAAACAGCAGCAGGTTTTTGAAAATGGGCCCGTGCATCAGGTCCACATTCATGCTGAAGGGAGATTTTTTCGCAGTTTGGGTCATAAGGTTCCTCACAGTGTACGGAAAACAACCCTCCCGGCATTGCGCAGCAAAAACGGAGAGGGTTGTGCTTTATTTTTCTTTTACAGCTCCTGGGTCTCAAAGCCGTGGCCGGTCAGCACCTCCACGCTGGTGAAGCCGGCAGCCTTGATGGCGGCGGCAGCTTCCTCAAAGCCGAAGGTCAGGCTGGAAACATCGTGGGAGTCGGAGGTGATGATGACCTTGCCGCCCATCTTGTTCCACTCCTCCAGCATCCATGCACTGGGGTAGAAGTCCTTGCGGTAGCCGCGGTAAACGCCGCCGGTGTTCACTTCCAGCAGGCAGTTGTGCTCTTTGGCTGCGCTCAGGGCTTTGAGGGCAGCGGCCCGGTAGCGGGGAGCCTCTTCATCAAAGAACTCACCCTCGCCGTTCAGCTTCTTGATGAGGTCGATGTGGGCCAGAATGTCCGGTCCCTTGGCGGCAACCTTCTCCACCTCTGCAAAGTAGGCCTCCACCGCGGCCAGCGGGTCACCGTCGAAATCATCAAAGATGCAGTCGTGCAGATCCTGCGGGCGGAAGTCGATCTCGTAGTACTTGCCGGTGTTCTTGCCGTACAGGTGATGGGCCGCACCGATCCAGTAATCGTAGCTCTCGGGCTTGTCCTCGCTCAGGCTGTCCCACTCGATGCCGCAGAGGATGTCCACCTTGCCCTTATACTCTGCCTTGAGCTTTGCAATGGTGGCCTTGTACTGGGCGGTGCGGCTGGGGCTCATGCAGTACTCACGGTCCCGCTGCGTATAGCTATGGCCGGAGAAGCCCAGGGTCGTCAGGCCCTGTGCACAGGCGGCACTGGCCATTTCCTGCAAGGTATTTTTGCCATCGCACATCGTCGAGTGACAATGGACACTGGACTTCTTATAATCTGCCATAATAAATCACTGCATCCTTTCCTGTTTGACCTTGTGGTCGATAACGTGTCGTTTTTCCAGCTCGCGGGTGATGTCCTCCACCGTGATGCCGGCCTGCACCATCAGCACCAGCACATGGTATGCCAGATCGCTGATCTCGTAGATGGTCTCGGCCTTGTCCTCTTTTTCTCCCGCAATGATGACCTCGGTGCACTCCTCACCCACCTTCTTTCAGGATCTTCTCCTTGCCCTTCTCGAACAGGTAGGTGGTGTAGCTGCCTTCCTGGGGACGATCCCTGCGGCCCTGGATGAGTTCGTAAAGCCCCTGCCAGCTGAACTGCTTGAGCTCCGGCGAGACATACACTTCGTTGAAGAAGCAGCTCTCGGCACCGGTATGGCAGGCAGGGCCATCCTTGACCACCTCCACCACCAGTGCGTCCTTGTCGCAGTCTGCAGTGATGGACACCACATGCTGGACATTGCCGCTGGTATCGCCCTTGCGCCAGATCTCCTGACGGCTCCGGCTCCAGAACACCGTACGCCCCTCGGCAATGGTCAGTGCCAGCGTCTCGGCGTTCATGTAGGCAAGGGTGAGCACCTCTTTGGTGTAGTGATCCTGCACGATGGCAGGAATGAGGCCCTTTTCATCAAATTTCAGTTCCATGGTCAATACTCCCTCCCCAAAGGGGATACTTACAGTTTATCCTAAAGTTGCCCGAAACGCAAGAGCTTACAGCCGCATTTCGACACCATTTTCATTCAGATAGGTTTTCAGGTCGTGGATGGTCAGCAGTTTCTGGTGGAAAATGCCCGCCGCAAGGCCCGCGTCGATGCCCTTGTGGTGGAACAGCTCAAGGAAATCTTCCTTTTTGCCCGCGCCGCCGCTGGCGATGATGGGCACATTCACCCGAGCAGCGACCGCGTCCAGCATCTCGAGATCGAAGCCGGTGCGGACACCATCGGTGTCAATGCTGTTCAGGCAGATCTCCCCCGCGCCATGCGCCACGCACCAGCTGATCCAGTCCAGCGCGTCCCGGCCGGTATCCTCGCGCCCACCCTTGGCGAACACCCGGAACTGGCCGTTCACCCGCTTCACGTCCGCCGAGAGCACCACGCACTGGTCGCCGTATTTCTGGGCCGCCGCCGGGATGAGGCCGGGGTCCCGCAGAGCGCCCGAGTTGACGCTGACCTTATCGGCGCCGCATTTCAGCACCCGGTCAAAATCCTCCAGCGTGTTGATGCCGCCGCCTACGGTCAGCGGGATGAAGATCTCGCTTGCCACCCGGGTCAGGATATCGGTGAACAGAGCACGGCCCTCAAAGCTGGCGGTGATATCGTAGAACACCAGCTCGTCGGCACCGGCAGCGTTGTACATCCGGGCCATCTCCACCGGGTCGGCCACATCCCGGATGCCCTCAAAATTCGTGCCCTTGACCACCCGGCCATTCCGGACATCCAGACAGGGAATGATGCGTTTTGTGATCATTTTCGTTCCCCTCCGTTTAATTCTGCACCAGTTCTACACAACGTTTCAGATCCAGCGCCCCGGTGTACAGGCTCTTGCCCAGGATCGCGGCAGCGGTGCCCATCTTTTTCAGTTCCAACAGCTCGGCTTCCGACGAGATGCCGCCGCGCCGTGAAGGCCACGCCCGGCACCTCTGCCGCCAGCTGGCGGTACAGCGCCAGATTCGTGCCCTGCATGGCACCATCACAGGCAATGTCGGTGTAGATGATGGCCGCGCACCCCGCATCTGCCAGCCGCCTGCAGAAGTCCACGCCCTTTTCGGCGCTGACCTCCTTCCACCCGTGGATGGCAACAAATCCATCTTTGGCATCCACCCCCACGGCGATCCGTTCGCCGTAGCGCTTCAGCATTCGGGCCGTGAAATCAAAATCCGTCACGGCCACACTGCCCAGGATGCAGCGATCCACGCCCAGAGAAAGGTATTTTTCAATGCGCTCCTCCGTGCGGATGCCGCCGCCCACCTCGATGTACAAGCCCCCCTGCTCTGCCAGCGCGGCAATGGATTCGTAGTTGGAAAGGGTGCCGTCCTTTGCGCCGTCCAGATCCACAACGTGGAGATACCTGGCCCCGGCCTCCACAAACTGCCGGGCCTGTGCACAGGGGTCCTCCCCGTAAACGGTCATACGGTCGTAATCTCCCTGCGTCAGGCGGACAACTTTGCCGCCCCGCAAGTCAATGGCTGGGAATAGATTCATAGTTTCTCCTTTAGCAGCCTCGCCCTCTCAGCTTCGCTGCGCTCAGCAGCTCTCCCAAAGGGAGAGCCTTTGGCAAAACCGGAAAGTTTACCGTACTGCCAAGGCCTCGCCCTTTGGGAGAGGTGGCATCACGCAAGTGATGACGGAGAGGGTGAGCCAGTTTACAATTCTGCAAACGCCTTCAAGATCCGCAGCCCCGTCTCCCCGCTCTTTTCGGGGTGGAACTGGGTGCCGTACACCCTGCCCGCCCTGACCACGCCGGTCACGGGGATGGAGTAATCGCTGACAGCCAGTGTACTCCCGGTACAATTTTTGCCGTAGTAGCTGTGGACGTAATAGACATACTCGCCCTCACGGATGTATCGGAAAAGCGGGTCATCCCGTACGATGTGCAGGGCGTTCCAGCCGATCTGCGGCACCTTGAGGGTTTTGTCTTTCAGGTCAGGTTCCAGCGGGCAGACCTCACCTTTGACAAAGCCCAGGCCCCCATGCTCACCGTACTCATAGCTTTTTTCAAAGAGCAGCTGCATTCCCAGGCAGATGCCCAGCAGGGGCTTTTGCGCCGCCTGCTCCCGGATGACCGGCACCAGGCCGGTGGCCGAGAGCTTGTCCATGGCATCGCCAAAGGCCCCCACCCCCGGCAGGATGAGCCGGTCAGCCTTGCGGATGGTCTGTGCATCGGCGGTCACAACGGCCTCCAGCCCCAGATGCGTCAGGCTGGAGCGCAGACTGAACAGGTTGCCCACGCCGTAATCGATGATCGCGATCATACCAGCAGTCCTTTCGTGGAGGGGATCTCATCCCGGTGGGCGGCATCAATGGCGACTGCCGCAGCCAGCGCATGGCCCGCGCCCTTGAAGCAGGCTTCGAGAATGTGGTGGGTATTTTCCCCTGCAAATTGTACAAAGTGGAGCGTAGCGGGCACATTGCGGGCAAAGCCCAGCCAGAACTCCGAGGCGCATTCCACATCGAAATCGCCCACCTTTTCGGTCTTGCAGTGGACATCCCAGTTCAGGGTGCACCGGCCCGAAAGGTCTACCGCGCAGAGCACCAGCGCCTCATCCATGGGCAGGTAGAAGCTGCCATACCGCTGAATGCCCCGCATCTCGCCCAGCGCCCGGGCAAAGGCCTGCCCCAGTGCAATGCCGATATCCTCAGCCGTGTGGTGGTAATCCACCTCCACATCCCCGTGGCAGGTGAGCACCAGGTCAAACCGGCCATGGCGGGCAAACAGCTCCAGCATGTGGTTCAGGAACCCACAGCCGGTGTCCACCTCATAGCGGCCCGCACCGTCCAGATTCAGGGTCAGCTCGATCTGGGTCTCGTTGGTGTTGCGTTCCAGTGTCACTTCCCGCATGGGTCATTCCTCCATTATTTTGTCAAGGGTGTTCAGGAAGATCTGCATCTGCTCCGGCGTGCCGATCGTGATGCGCAGCCAGTTTTCGATGCGCGGGGCATCAAAGTGGCGCACCAGAACGCCTTTTTTCTTCAACTTCTGGTACAATTCGCCGCCGTTTTCTTTGTGTATAGGCAAACAGGAAGTTGGAGCGGCTGTCCAGCACCGCAAAGCCCCGGGCTTCCAGCTGCTGTTTTGTCCAGGCCCGAGTGTCCACGATGGCGGCACGGGTCTTTTCAAAATAAACGGTATCTTCCAGCGCGGCCTGCCCTGCCTTCAAGGTCAGGCGGTTGATGTTATAGGGGTTCAGGCTGAACTTGACCCGGTTCAGATCCGCAATGAGGCTGGCGCTGCCCATGGCAAGGCCCAGCCGCGCTCCTGCCAGCTGGCGGGATTTCGAGAAGGTCTGCACCACCAGCAGGTTGTCGTACCGGTCAATGAGCGGCACGCAGCTCTCGCCGCCAAAGTCCACATAGGCCTCATCCACAATGACCACATTGTCAGGGTTCGCTTTCAGGATGTCCTCGATGGCACTGCGGGGCAGGGCCAAGCCGGTGGGGGCGTTGGGGTTGGCGATGACGATGGTCTCGTTCAGGCCGTAGTAATCGGCGGGGTCAAGGGTGAAATCCTCCTTCAGCGGGATGATATGGCTGGGGATGTGCATCAGCCCGCACCAAACGCTGTAACAGCCATAGGTGATGTCGGCATAGGCCAGCGGGTGGGTCTCGTCGCAGAAGGCCCGCAGGGCGAAAAAGAGGTTCTCGTCACTGCCGTTGCCGGGCATGATCTGATCCGGCTGCAGGCCAAAGTGCGCCGCCGCCGTTTTCAGCAGGTCGGTGCAGGCGGGGTCGGAGTAGAGGCGAAGCTTTTCCACCTCGTGCTCGCTCACCGCCGCCACCACCGCCGGGCTGGGCAGATAGGGGCTTTCGTTGGTGTTTAGCTTGATGTATTGCTGGTCCTGCGGCTGCTCCCCCGGGGTGTAGGGGGTGACTGTTTCAAGTTTCGGAGAGAGATATTTACTCATAGCAATTTCCTCACTGTCAGCGTCCTCTCAGGCGCTTTCGCGCCAGCTCCCCCAAAGGGGGAGCCTCTGGCGGTTTTCCGTAACCTTGCGGGAAATTGCCAAAGCCTCTCCCTTTGGGAGAGGTGGCATTGCAAAGCAATGACGGAGAGGGCGAGCCGCCTTTAGTCCTCTTCATATCTTATCGTCACACTCTTCGCATGGGCGTGCAGGCCCTCGCGCTCGGCAAAATCGGCAATGCGGGGTGCCACCTCGCCCAGCGCCTCGCGGGTGTAATAGAGGAAACTGGACTTCTTCACAAAGTCGTCCACACCCAGCGGGCTGGAGAAGCGGGCCGTGCCGCTGGTGGGCAGGGTGTGGTTGGGGCCTGCAAAGTAATCGCCCAGGGCCTCGGGCACATTGCGGCCCAGGAAGATGCTGCCCGCGTTTTTGATCTCGTTCAGCACCCCGAAGGGGTCCTCCACGCAGACCTCCAGATGCTCCGGCGCAATGATGTTGCAGGCCTCAATGGCCTTGTGCAGGTCGGTGCAGACGATGATCTTCCCGTTGTCGTCCACGCTGGCGCGGGCAATGGCGGCACGGGGCAGCTGGGGGATCTGCACCTCCAGCTCTGCCTGCACGGCCCTGGCCAGCGCCGGGCTGTCGGTGACAAGAACAGGGCTGGCCAGCTTGTCGTGCTCGGCCTGGCTCAGCAGGTCTGCCGCCACCCAGGCGGGTTGCAGCCGCCGTCGGCCAGCACCAGGATCTCGCTGGGGCCGGCGATCATATCAATGCCCACCTTGCCGAACACCTTCCGCTTGGCGGTGGCAACGTAGATGTTGCCGGGGCCGACGATCTTGTCCACTGCCGGGATGCTCTGGGTGCCGTAGGCCGCGCCACGGCCTGCACCGCCGGTCTTGAAGATCTTGGTCACACCGGCGGTGGCGGCGGCGGCAAGGATGACCGGATTCACCCTGCCGTCCTTTCCGGCGGGGGTGGTCATCACGATCTCCGACACGCCCGCGACCTTGGCCGGGATGACATCCATCAGCACGGTGGAGGGATAGGCCGCCGTGCCGCCGGGCACATATACGCCCGCCTTTTCAATGGGGGTATATTTCTGGCCCAGCACGATGCCGGGCTTCTCGTTGATCACAAAGTTCTTGTGCACCTGCTGGCGGTGGAAGCTCTCAATGTTGGCGGCAGCCTCCCGCAGGGTCTCAAGGAAATAGGGGTCCATATTGGCAAGGCCTCATCGATCTCCGCCTGCGTCACCTGCAGATCGTCGATCTTTGCCCCGTCAAATTTCAGCGCACTCTTCAGCGCCTCATCGCCCCGGGCGCGGACCTCGGCAATGATGCCGTCCACCACATCCTCCACGTTTTTCTCCGCGCGGATATCCCGGTTCAGGATCTCCTCGGGCCTGAGCTCATCAAAATTATACAGCTTGATCATTTTGTTTCCTCCTGCAAGGTCTTGCGCAGCGCTTCCAGCATGGCATCCATCTCGTTGTGCTTGAACTGGTAGCTGGCCTTATTGGCAATGAACCGGGCCGAGATGGGCATGAACTCGGTGACCACCCGCAGACCGTTCTCCCGCAGGGTGGTGCCGGTCTCCACGATATCCACAATGACATCGGAAGGCCCAGAATGGGGCCAGCTCAATGGAGCCGTTCAGCTTGATGATATCGATATCCCGCCCGATGGACGCATAGTAGCTCTTTGCAATGTTGACGAATTTGGTCGCCACCCGCACCGGGCGGCTGGGGTCATCCTTGTAATCCGCCGGGGCAGCCACGCACATCCGGCACCTGCCAAGGCCGGTATCCAGCAGCTCGTAGACATCGGCAGAGGCTTCGGTGAGGATATCCTTGCCCACGATACCCACATCTGCCGCGCCGTGCTCAACGTAGATAGCCACATCGCTGGGCTTGACAAGGAAGTACCGGATGCCCGCCGCAGGGTTCTCCACCACCAGCTTTCGGGTGGCGTTGTAGTCCTCGGTGCAGCCGTAGCCGATGCGGGCCAGCAGGTCATACATCCTGTCGCCCAGACGGCCCTTGGGCAGGGCCACATTCAGCATGACCCGGTCCGTGCTGTTCCTCTGCACCGGCGGGGTGGGGGCACTCAGGCGGTCGAGCTCGTCCAGATAGACCGCAAAGCCGATGGCCCCGGCCCCGGGGGTGAACTTCTGCATCAGCAGGTCATAGCGGCCGCCCTTGAGCAAAGGCCGCGGCAGGCCCTGCAGGTAGCCCTGAAAGACCAGCCCGTTGTAGTATTCCATCTCACCGGCAAGGCTCAGGTCAAGGCGGACCGCCCCGCCGGAGGCCTCCAGCGTTTTGGCCAGTGCCCGCAGCTCAGCGGCGGCGGCGCGCATCCGGTCGTTGCGGCAGGCGCTCTCTGCCTTTGCCAGCGTTTCCTCGCAGCTGCCGGAAAGCCCCAGCAGGCCGGTCAGGGCATCGGCCCCGGCGGCATCCAGCCCGGCAGCCTGCGCGGCGCGGCGCAGCTCGTGCGCATTCTTTTCCCGCAGCTTTTCCAGCAGGCCGGGGCGGGCATTCTCCGGCACGCCCAGTGCGTCGAACAGGCCGAACAGATAGCCCATGTGGCTGACTTCCAGCACCCACGCGGCCCCCAGCTGGGCCAGGCTCTGCGCTGCCAGCCGGACCGCCTGCTGCACCTGTGCTTCCCCCACCGCGCCCAGCATCTCAAGGCCCATCTGGGAGATCTCCTGGAAGGTGTGGCTCTCTGCCGAGGGGCGGTAGACGTTCTCATGGTAGTAATACCGCAGGGTCTCGCCGGGGGCGGGCTGGGCCGTCTTGGCGATAGACAGGGTCACGTCCGGCTTGAGCGCCAGCAGACGGCCATCCAGGTCGGTGAAGGTGATGACCTGCTCCGAGGACAAAAAGCTCCGGTTCTCCTGATAAAGCCCGTACTCCTCAAAGCGGCCCATGTGATATTTGCGGCAGCCCGCCGCCTCATACAGCGCCCGCAGCGCAAAGGAGGCCCGCTCCTTGGGCTGCAAACTGTCCAGACTGAATTCCATCTCGATCTCCTCGTTCCCTCTCTGCGTATTTCCCACTTCTTTTGTTTATTTTACTTTATCGAGATAAAGTTGTAAAGTATGAAAGTGACAGCTTTTCAGCCCTATCTTACCGTTTTTCTGTGTGTTTGTACAGAAAGGCGAAATCATTTCACCCCAGCGCCAAAACAGATGATGGAGAGCGAAAACCGGGGATGCAAAAAGGCCGGGCCAGTCTCCTGCATTGGAAATCGGCCCGGCATCTTTCTTATTTTGCAAGCTTCAGATTCTGCGGCTCTTTGGGTGTGAACACAAGCTTCAGGTCCATTCCCATTCCGTCTGCCAGACGCTTCAGCAGCTTCAAAGATGGGTTGCGTGTTCCATTTTCCAGCTTGCTGATATCCGCCTGATTGATGCCGGTACGTTCGGCCAGCTCCTTCTGGGTCAGGTTCTGAGAAATGCGTGCATCTGCCATCGCCCGGATGATATCCATTTCCGGCTGGTTCTCTTCCCACTCCTTGCGGAACTCCTCATTTTTCAGCTGTTCATTCAAATACAGATCCAGTGTTTTCATCTGATTCACCCTCTCTTTCCAAAAAATCTTTCCGATACTGTTTTGCCCGTTCAATTTCACTCTTGGGTGTTTTCTGGGTCTTTTTGATAAAGCCGTTCGTCAAAATGATCCTTCCCCCATAATAGAAGAAATACATGACCCGCGAAATATCCGTTCCAACTTTTCCGCGGATCTCAAAAATCCCATCATCCAGATGCTTGCTGTATGGCTCCCTCAGACGGTTTCCCTGTTCCTGTAAAACCTTCAGGGTCATTACCAGCTTGCTCCGCATTTTGATATCCAGTTCATCCAAAAAATCTTCCGCAGGGCGCTGGCCATCTCTTGTTTCATAAAATTCCACCACGAACGGTCCCATTTCAAAATCCTCCCTACACTTTTCCCCTTTCAGTATATGGCAGATATGCCATATTGTCAAGTGCAAAAAGGCCGCCGCCCATTGGAAAACAGGCAGCGGCCATACAGCTCGATTTTTTCTTTTAGCCCAGCAGCGCCAGCACACCGGCCTTGGGGCGGGCACCCACAGCCTGATTCACAAGCTTGCCGTCGCGGAACACCAGCAGGGTGGGGATGCTCATCACGCCGAACTGGGAGGCCAGCTCGGGCTGTTCATCCACATTGACCTTGCCCACCTTGACATCGGTGCGCTCCTCGGCCACCTCGTCCACGATGGGGCTCAGCATCCGGCAGGGGCCGCACCAGGTGGCCCAGAAGTCCAGCAGAACAGGCTTTGTGCTGTGCAGCACCTCGGCTTCAAAATTTTCTTTGGTAATGGTAACAACAGCCATATTGGTTCCCTCCATTTTTATCCGCACCCTCTGCGGGGGCGGTCAGTTCCCTCAAAAGAAGGAGTGATTCTTACTTATGGCTCTAGTATACCCCAAACGACAGAATTTTTCCAGAAACAATCTGTGAACAAAAAAAAGGCGGCGGCCCGCCCGCTTGGGGAGAGCCGCCGCCCTGTGTTGTTCTTTGGAGTTCTCCGGGCTGTCTGGTCAGAACGATCAGGCCGTGACCCAGGCGATCGCGGTAACGGGCCACCAGCCGGTCAGGTTCAGAGCGGTGTAAACGCCAACGATTGCGTTGCCGATGGACTTGCCCATGTAATCGGCAGCGGCATTGATGCCCTTTGCTGCCAGATCGGTGATATTCTCGCCGTTCTTCTTGTTGTTCTTGATCCAGGTACGGGTCTGATCCAGACCCCAGATCAGGTTTGCAACAGAAATGACTGCGCCGATCGTCCAACCCACAGCAAACGGAGCGGTAAAACCGTCGCCGCCGCTGGTATAGGTCATTTCTTCTTCGTTCATCACGTTGTAGTTCGCGGGCAGCATGAGCTTCTTTTCCATAATAATACTCCTTTACAAAAGCATTTATTGCACGGTGCATCGTACACCGCAGGTTACAGAAAACAGACCCGATATCCCACTTTCCTGGCTTACAGGATCAGCAGAACAGCGCTCAGGGCCAGAGCCACCACCATGGTGCTGGAAACGGCATCCCGGACAAAGTTGGCTGCGGACTTGGACATATCCTCGCCGACAGCATCTGCGGCACGGCCCAGAACGGTGAAGAGGTTGCCCTCACGGTTGCTCTTCTTGTTCAGCCAGTCCTTGGAAGCGGAAATGCCCCAGATATAGCTGGCACCCAGCACCACAGCACCCACGACCGTAGCGGCAGTGGTTGCAAAGCCGCCAATATCGGAACCGCCCTGGGTATAGGTCATCTCTTCTTCGGAAAGCACTGCGTATTCAGCAGGCAGATTCATATTCTTGTTCATAGGTCTCATACTCCTTTTTTGAGCAGCTTGAACCGATGGTGTTCTTTCCCAATTTACCATCTGGTTTCCAGCCTTATATTACTACATCACACAGTTTCATGCAATGGATTTTGTGAAAAACCATCAAAAATCGGAAAGTCGCATGAAAAAACAAACGAAAGTTTGGTGAAAAGCACTGCAATAATTTTCCACTCAGCCTGCCACGCCCGCGCGGTAGAGATACGGGTCGGTGGTAAAGCTGGCATAGCTGTACAGCACAAGGATCTGGTCGTAGTCGTTGGCCGCAATGAGCTGGTCCAGCCCATAGTTATAGTTGCGGAAATCCACCACGTCGATGGCCGCATAGTTGGCTGTCAGGTAGGGCACAAAACTGTTGGCATAGCTGTCCTTAATGACCAGGATCTTTCCCTCGCCGTCACCCTCCACCCGGCTCAGGCCGTTGTTACCGTGCAGGAACATGGCGTACTTATCATACACCTTCAGCTTGTCCAGATCGTACAGGCCGGTGGTGGTGCCCTCGGTGGGCTGGCCCGGGCCGGTGACGTTCCAGACCGTCAGGTTGTTCTGCGGTCGTACCAGGTAATGGTGTCGGGTTCGGAATTCCAGGTGCGGGCCTTGGAGTAGTGGGTGCCGTAGAAATCCTCACAGGTCTCGGCCGTATGGGCATCCCGGTCAAAGGGGGTCAGGCCCAGCGTCTCACAGAACTGCTGGTAGGCGTAGTAGGCCCCCAGCGTCGTCCAGTGGTGGTCGGTGCGGTAGTAGAGGTATTCCTCTTTGTGCTCCGTCAGGGCGGACAGGACATCAATGAACCGCCCGTAGGCCTCCCCCTGTGCGGCAACACCTTCCAGAATGCCCTTCTCATCGATCTGGGGTGCCCCCGCCGGGACATTCTCAGGGTAGACCACCGAGGCCGACGGCACCAGCATGAGGTTCACCCTGCCCGGGTAGCGCTGGGCAAGGCTCTGGACGGCGGCAAGGTTCTTGGCCATCCCCTTTTCCTCATTTTTCAGGATGCTGTAATGCCGGGCGAACATCATGTGCTCCCGGCCCAGCAGGATGCCGCCGCTCTGGGTCTTTTGGAAGAGGGTGGTCTCCGCCGCACTCTGCAGGCTGATCCACTGGTCGCGGCCAAACACCTGATCCTTGACGTATCGGGTGTAGCTGGTGAAGTAGTTGTTCAGCCCGTCGGCGGAAACGGCAGTCAGCCTGGGCCGCTGGGTCAGGGTGGTGTTTTCCAGTTCACTGTACGCGCGGTCGGGCGTGGCCATATCCAGCACGAACAGCCCGATAAAGAACAGCCCGAAGGCCACCAGCACCGGATACCGGAACCGAGAGAAGTTTTCTTTGTATGCTTTTCCATTCAGGTTCCCTCCTCAGAAGTTGAAATACAGAAACGGGCTGTTGGTGCTGCCCACCACATACGCCGTGGAGAGCACCAACAGCACCAGCACCGCAGCCACACGGGTCACGGTGTGTTTGCGCAGGGCGTTCCAGATTTTCTCAATGAACGGGGTGCAGCACAGGATGCTGACCGCCAGCAGCACGCCGTAGTTGCGCAGGAAGTAGACCGGAGACGCACCGCCCGAGGGGAGGAAGAGCTTGCGGAACAGCAGCCCGAAGCCCACCCCGGCCTCATTGCCCACAAACATGGCCCAGCCCACCACCACAAGGAACATGGTGTAGATGTGGGGCCAGATCTTGCCTTTTTCCAGATATTTGAGCAGGAACAGCTTTTCAAGGGCCAGCAGAACAAAGTAGTACAGGCCCCAGCAGATAAAGTTCCAGTCTGCACCGTGCCAGATGCCGGTGAGCAGCTCCACCACGAACAGGTTGAAGATCTGCCGCTTCAGGCCCCTGCGGTTGCCGCCCAGCGGGATATAGACATACTCGCGGAACCAGCCGGAAAGGGTCATGTGCCAGCGCCGCCAGAACTCGGTGATGGAGCGGGAGATATAGGGGAAGTTGAAGTTCTGGGGGAAATCGAAGCCCAGCATCTTGCCCATACCGATGGCCATCATGGAGTAACCGGAAAATCAAAGTAGAGCTGGAGCGAGTAGGCGATGACACCCAGCCAGACCAGCGGCGTGGACGCATTGGCAAGGCCCACAAAGGTGGTGGAAGGGCTGTCAGCAATGCCGATGATATCCGTCCAGAGCGCGCCGACGGCATCCGCCAGCAGGACCTTTTTTGCCAGACCGAAGGTGAACAGGGTCATGCCTTCCTCGATCTGCTGCAAGCTGTAACGATGCTTGTAAACGTGCAGCTGAGCCGAGACATCCGATACTTGACGATGGGGCCGGCGATGAGCTGGGGGAACATGACAACATAAGCGCCGAAGTCGATGATGTTGTGCTCAGTCTTTACCTCCCGGCGGTAGACATCAATGGTGTAGGAAAGGGTCTGGAAGGTATAAAAGCTGATGCCCAGCGGCAGGACGCTGATGCCCTGAATGGCCGCAAATCCGGTGCCCAGCAGGCTGTTGATGCTGCGCAGGACAAAGTTTGCGTACTTGAAGTAGAACAGCATCCCCAGGCTGGCTGCAAGGGCGACCAGCAGCAGCACCTTGCGCACGCCGGGCTTTGCGTCAAACGCTTCCAGCCCCAGGCCGCAGAGATAGTTGATGAGGATCAGGGCCAGCATGACCGGAAGAACCGGACCTCACCCCAGCAGTAGAACACCAGGCTGCACACAAAGAGCACCGTATTCTTGAGCTTTGCGGGCGCAAGGTAATACAGCGCCAGCGTGATGGGAAGAAACCGGAACAGAAAGATGATGGTGCTGAAAACCAAGGCTTCGACCTCCTTTTAAAAAAAAGAGCTGCTGCAAATGCCCTCTCACACTCGCTGCGCTCGTCAGCTCTCCCTTTGGGAGAGGCGGCAGTGCGGAGCATTGACGGAGAGGGCCTGCAGCAGCCCCATTCAGTTTTATTTTACTCTCCCAGTGCTGTCCACCGCGCTGTCCAGATCGGCAGTGCACTCGTTGGAAGCGATGACCATGACCACGGTGTTGTCCTTGAAGGCGATCACGGCGTTCTCCACATTTTCCTGGGCCTGTGCGAACTCAGCGTAGTTGCCGTAGAACGCCACCTGATCCTGCTGGTAAGCAGTCAGCTGGTTTGCAACCTCCTCAGCCTTGCCGTCAGCAGCTTCCACGACCAGCACCATACCGGCATCGCCGTTGTCGTTGCTCTTCACGCCCTTGTAGCTCACCACATCCTCAGCGGGCAGGTTGAAATCGTACTCAATGTTCATGGCAGCGATCTCAAACTGGTTGGAGATGGGGTTGGCATCCAGCAGGGTCTCGAACGGTGCGTTCAGGGCATCGGTGCTGTTGTCCTCGCCCAGCGGGATGCTGGAGGCCTGGCTCAGCACAGTGGAGGCAGGCTCAGAGGACGCGGCAGAAGAAGCGGTAGAACCGGAAGAAGAACCGCAGCCGGCCAGCAGAGCACAGCTCAGGGCCAGAGAAGCAGTGGTCAGAATGATTTTAGCACGAAGTTTCATGGATTATTCCCTCTTTTATCTGTTTTACACCGGTTCGCCCACGCGGAAGAGTTTCCGACAACGAACCATTGTTATCTTACCATATCAAAGCCCGAATTGCAAACGGCAGGCAGAAGATTTTACGGTTTCTTCACCAGCGCTTTGCCGTTCAGCCCGCGATCTGCTGCAGGGCGGCGATATAGTCCTCAAAGCACAGGCCGCTGGCGTTGATCTTTGCGGCATTTTCCACGCCCACATAGCGCCAGTGCCAGGGCTCGTAGGTGATCTCGGTCTTCTCCTCGACTCCCTTGGGGTAGCGCAGGATGAACCCGTACTCCCCGGCGTGCTGGCAGAGCCAGCGGAAGGCGGCCGTGTTCTCAAAACCCTCGTCCAGGCCGGTGTGCTCGGGGCTGTTCAGGTCTGCGGCCAGGCCGCAGTTGTGCTCAGAGTAGCCCGGCGGGTTGACGATGGCAGCGGCCATTTCCTTCGCCTTTGCATCGTCATAGCCCTGCTGCTTATAATAGTTGGTCTTTTTCTCGTAGAGGCTGGTCTGGTAGGACACGCTGCGGTAGCCGCTCTGCATCCAGACGGTCACATTTTCCGCAGCAGCAGCCTCTGCAGCTCCAGAAGGCATTGCAGGCCACGGTCTGGTGGGTCTTGTTCACTGCGGTCTTGGAGCCGCACTCGGCGGTCTCAAAGGTGTAGTTTTCCGGCATCTTATTGGTGTGGTTCACAAGGATCATCAGCGGGTCGGCCAGCATGGCCTTCGCCTCGGCGGCAGTCAGGCCCAGCAGGTTGTCCCGGCTCTCCACGCTCTCGGCGGCGGCTCCGCTCATGGCACTGCTCTCCGCCTTGCTGCTCGGCGCAGCCGACGGCAGGCTGCTGGCCGCACTATTGGCGGCGCTGCGGCATCCGCCGTGGGCACCGGTGCCTTGCGGCGGGAAAGCAGGAAGGACACCGCCCACGGCCACGCAGACCACAAGGGTCAGCCCGGCGATGCGGCGGATGGCGCGGTTGCGTCGCCGCCGCCGGATCTCTGCCCGGGTCAGGCGGCGGCGGTGGATGGGTTGCTGCTGATTCATAAGAGACCTTCTTTCTCGGTTCGTTTTCTGTATATTATGTTTCTCCGGGGGCATCCTAAGCCCGAGGTGACAGCCATGAAGATGACAGCGGAAGAATACGCACGGCGGGTGAAACAGGTCGGCCCCCGCTCCCCTCTGGGTTCCGACTGCCTGTGGGCCTTCTGCGTGGGCGGCGGCATCTGCCTGCTGGGCGAGGTGCTGCGCGGGTGGTATCTTGGCATGGGGCTGGAAGCCCAGCTTGCCGGTACCCTGACCAGCTGCACCCTCATCGTGCTGTCGGCCCTGCTGACCACGCTGGGGCTCTACCAGAAGCTTGCCGCCAAAGCCGGGGCAGGCTCGCTGGTGCCCATCACGGGCTTTGCCAACGCCGTGGTCAGCGCCGCCATTGAGTTCAAGCCCGAGGGCAGGGTCTGCGGCACCGGAGCCAAGATGTTCACCATTGCAGGGCCGGTCATCGTGTACGGCACGCTGGCCGCTGTGGTCTACGGCGGGGTGCTCTGGCTGCTGGGCGGCTGACCGCTCTGTCTACAATACGCCTGCCGGGATGCAAAAATTGCAGTTTCCCGGCAGAGCGGATGGAGCAGAATATCGCACGAGCGCTATTATAGCACAAATCCCAAAGAAAAACAGCCCTGAAAGGGGGATTTTTTCATGGCGACCCGCCGGGGTGACACCCTGATCTTCCCAAAACCGCCTGTCATCGCCGCACACGCCTGCATCGGCGGCAAAAAGGAGGGCGAAAGCCCGCTGGCGGCAGAGTTCGATGAGCTGCACAGTGACAACCGCCTCGGGCAGGCCAGCTGGGAGGCCGCTGAAACGCAGCTGCAATTACAGACGGCGCGGCTCTGCCTGAAAAAAGCCCACGCCACCGAAAAGGACGTAAGCCTCCTGCTGGCCGGAGACCTGCAGGCCCAGTGCACGGCCTCGGGCTATGCGGCCCGGGCGCTGGGCCTGCCCTTTGCGGGGCTGTTCGGGGCCTGCAGCACCATGGCCGAGGCGCTGGGCGTTGGGGCCTGCCTGTGCAGCGCCGGAATGGCAGACGGCCTGCTGGCCATGACCTCCAGCCACTTCTGCACCGCCGAGCGGCAGTTCCGCACCCCGCTTTCCTACGGAGCCGTGCGCACCCCCACCGCCCAATGGACTGCCACGGCGGCAGGGGCCTGCCTGCTCCGCCCCGCCGGGCAGGGGGTCGGCATCCGGGCCGTGACCTTTGGCCGGGTGCAGGATCTGGGCATCCGGGACATCAACAACATGGGGGCCGCCATGGCTCCGGCTGCGGCGGCAACGCTCCTGCGCTACCTCACTGATACCAACACCCAGCCGCAGGAGTTCGATGCCATCTGCACCGGCGACCTGGGCCATGTGGGCAGTCAGCTGTTCCGGGAGCTGCTGGCCGCCGAGGGCCTGCTTCTCAAAAACCATGTGGACTGCGGTTCCCTCCTCTATGATGCCGAGGGCCAGTCGGTGCATAGCGGCGCTTCTGGGCCGGGGTGCTGTGCAGCAGTGCTCTGCGGGCATCTCCTGCCCCGGCTGGAGCGGCGGGGGCAGCGCCGGGTTCTCTTTCTGGCAACAGGCGCGCTGATGAGCCAGACCACCTTTTTGCAGAAGGAGAGCATCCCCGCCATCTCGCACCTGGTGGAGCTTGCTGCCCCGGAGGAACAGAACGGAGGGAACACATGAACTATTTCTGGGCATTCGTTACAGGCGGGGCCATCTGCGTGGTGGGCCAGCTCTTTCTCGACCTGACCGCCCTGACCCCCGCCCGCATCCTGACAGGCTATGTGGTGGCGGGCGTGGTGCTTTCGGCCCTTGGGTAACGCGCCGCTGGCTGAGTTTGCAGGCTGCGGTGCCACCGTTCCCCTGCTGGGCTTCGGGCATCTGCTTGCCAAAGGCGTGCGCACCGCCCTTGCCGAAGAGGGAGCCATCGGCATCCTGACCGGCGGGCTGACCGCCGCGGCTGCAGGCATCACCACCAGCCTTGTCTGCGGCGTGGTCTGTTCGCTGGTGGGCCGCAGCCACGACCAGAACTGAAGCAGCCTCACTCCTGGGACGATACACTTTTTTCGTGTATCGTCCTTTTCTGCGCCGATTCGCGCCCTCTGCATGGTACACTTTTCCAGAAAAGGAGATGATAGTCATGCGTGAGACTCTTGCAACAATCTTATGGGAGGGCTGGACCGCCCTTGTGCTCTGCGCAGCGGCGGTGTTCCTGCCCGGCAGCGAGGCCCTTACATATCCCGCCGTGCTCTGGCCCGGGCTGGTGCTGGCGGCTGCTGTGCCTGCAGGCTGGGCGTTCTGGGCGCTGGCAGAGCATCCTGCGCCCCTGCCCCCGGAACAGCTGCTGGAAAAACAAAAACCCCCGTATCGGGTTCCCGATACAGAGGTTTTGTTCGTCAGTCGATCACTTGATCTGTCGTAAATCAGGCGTTCTTGTTTGCACGCTTGGCCATACGGCTGATCTTGCGAGAAGCGGTGTTCTTCTTGATGACACCCTTAGCGCGAGCCTTGTCGATCGCGGAAACAGCAGCCAGGACAGTTGCGTCCTTGTCAGCGGCTTTAGCATCGATGGCAGCGTCTGCCTTCTTGACGACTGTTTTCAGGTTGGTCTTAATGGCCTTGTTGTGAGCCTGCTCTGCAGCAGCCTGCACGACGCGGTCCTTCTGAGATTTGATGTTAGGCATTCGTTCCACCTCCTTGGCTACCTATAACAGCGCACCTTATGATACCATATTTGCCGTACCAGCGCAAGCCTTTTTTGAATTTTTGTTTAGAATTTTTTCATTTTCCCATACTTCTGGTACCGTTTGGGCGGGAAAAGCGCCCAAATACGGAAATTCAGCCGGATGGGGGATGCAAAATGCGGGAAACTGACCTTGCCGATGAACTGTTCGGCCAGCCGGGCAAAACCGCCCTGCCCGCCGGGGTACGCGTGGCAACGGCCCGTCAGGGCGGCGTGACGATCACCCGGGTAGAGATCGCGCGGGAGGGGCTGGCGCGGCCGCGGGGCCGGTATGTGACGCTGGAGGTCCCCAGCGTGAGCCTGCTGGACGAGCGGGACAACGCCGTGATCGAAGCCGCCGCCGCAGAGCTGCGGCCCCTGCTGCCGCCCGAAGGCCCGGTGCTGGTGCTGGGGGTGGGCAACCGTCGGGTCACGGCGGATGCTCTGGGCCCCCGCACGGTGCAGAAGGTGTTCGTGACCATGGGGCCGCGCACCGTGCCGGTGCAGGGCATCCGGCCGGTGGCGGCTGTGGCTCCGGGGGTATCGGCGGCCACGGGCCTGAGCTTACAACAGCTGGCCGGGGCACTGGTACGGGAGCTGCGCCCTGCCGCCCTGCTCTGTGTGGACAGCCTTTGCTCTGCTGAGCCGGAGCGGCTGGGCCGAACACTCCAGTTTTCAGACACCGGGCTCCACCCGGCCCAGCCCGACCACTCCCGGCATCTGGATGCCGCCCGACTGGGTGTCCCTGTCCTTGCGGCGGGCATCCCCACCCTGATGCAGGCCGAGGAGGGCCGGGATCTGGTCGTCACGCCCCGGGATCTGGACGGAGTCATCGCCCACGGCGCGGCCCTGCTGGGGGCTGCCATCAACCGGGCCCTGCAGCCAAAGCTGAGTGTGGCGCAGTTGTGCTGGCTGGTGGGGTAACCCTCTCGGTCTCGCCTTCGCTCGCCTGCTCCCCTGACAGGGGCCAGGTTTATGCTGCTGCCGGCCTGCCCCTCCTACTGGGAGAGGCAGCAATGCGTTCGCATTGACGGAGCGGTTCTCTCATATCTATTTTGCAGAAGGGGGTGAGGTTCCATGCGCAGGCGGGAAATGGCGGGGTGCGGGCATCCCCTGCCTTTTGCAGCGGCGGCAGGCCTTGCGCTGGGGCTGGCGCTGTTTGCGCACCAGCTGCTCCTCACGCTGGCTGCGGTGGTCATCGGGCCGCTGCCTGCCGTGCAGACCGCCCTTTACCTGAGCCGGAAAGACCTCTCCGAAAATGCCGCACAGGCCGTGAGCGAGCCCGCGCAGGAAACACAGGCAGAGCCTGCACAGGAGGCTCCCGCCCTGCCTGCCGGTGACATTGAAGCCTACCTTGTCCCACTGGAAGGCGATGAGGCCCGCCCGGAGGGAGCCGGTGCCATCCTGGAAAAGAACTATCCGCAGGGCAGCGGGGAAAAATACATTCCCTGCGGCAGCGGCAGCATCAAGAACAACACCAGCGTCTCCAGCGCCGACATTGCCGCCGAGATCACCAACCCGCTCCCCTTTGCGGTGGAGTGGAACAGCCCCGACCCGCAGATCCTCATCATGCACACCCATGCCACTGAGGACTACCGGCTCTCGGCAGGGCTGTGGTACCGCCCGGGGGACGGTTCCCGCACCACCGACCGGGACCTCAACATGTGCGCCGTGGGCCGGGTGATGGCGGACACCCTCAACGCCGCCGGGCTCAATACCCTGCACGACGAGACCCTGAACGACTACCCCAGCTACACCGGAAGCTATGCCAACAGCCGCGCGGTGGTGCAGCAATACTTATCGCAGTATCCCAGCATCAAGATCGTGCTGGATGTCCACCGGGATGCCATCGAGACTGAGAATGGCTCCCGCATGGCCCCGGTGTGCACCGTCAACGGGCGGCAGGCAGCGCAGGTGATGATCATCTGCGGGTGCGACAACGGCACCACGGTCAGCCTGCCCAACTACCGGCTCAACCTCCGCTTTGCCGCCGCCTGGGAAACCGCCATGGAGGGCCTGTACCCCGGCTTCACCCGCCCGGTCCTGTTCAGCTACCGGTTCTACAATCAAGATCTGACCCCCGGCAGTCTGCTCATAGAGATCGGCGGGCACGGCAACAACCTGAACGAGGCCCTCTATGCCGGGCAGCTGGCGGCCAATGGGCTGATCCAGGCAATCAAAAATGCCGCTGGCTGACCAGCGGCATTTTTGATTGCTTATTCGTATACGATGCAGCCCAGGATCTGCTTGCCCAGCCGAACGATCTTCTCGTTCTGCTCCCGCACGGCATCGGTGCGGGTGACCGTGCAGTCGGCAGCCAGCACAATGGCATCGGCAGCCACCACATGGGGCACGGTGGCAGCGGCCTTGAGGATGCTCTCGGCGGCGGTCACGCTCTGGCCGCGCAGGGGTTCCGTGGCCTGCAGGGCAGCGGCCAGTGCTTCCAGCTGGTCCGCAGGCAGGTCGCCGGTAACCAGAATATTCTTCGCCTCCGGGGCGCGGCTGCGGATGGTCTGAGCCATCAGGCAGAGCATCTCAGCGTCCGCGCTGCCATCGGGGCGGCCCTCCATCCGATAGAGCTTTGCATCCAGCTTTCCGGCCTTCTTGGTGCGGTCGCTGGCCAGCGCGCCCAGCACAGGCAGGCCGGTGGAGCGGTTCAGCTCGCTGGCCGAGTAGACCATGCCGTCCAGCAGGAACTTGACCACAACCACGCCGCAGGCAAGCACACCGCCCAGCAGGAAGCCAATGAGCAGGTACTTTGCCACCGAGGAGGCAGCGCCGCCGCCCAGTGCGGGCTCCTCCGCACTCTCCCAAGTACTCTTAGCAGAAGCCAGATTGTCATCCAGCGCCTGACGGGCACTCTGCAGTTCCACCAGCTGGCTCTGCAGATTCTGAACATCTTCATCGCTCGTCTGCTGCAACGCACGCAGTTCCGTGGAGACCCCCTGTGTCACGCTCTGATCAATCACGCGTACGCTGTGGCTGCACACAGCAGCTGCCGCTTTATCATGGATCAGATCCAGACGACCCAGCAGCGCGTTCAGAATTTTCTCTGCGGTCTGCTGATCTGCACCATACACCTGCAAGGTCATCACGCCGTTATACTCGCCACTGTCGTTCTGGGAAAGTTCTACCGTGACCACGCCCTTCAGGTAGCGCACATCTACCCCTACGGCATCAGCGGCAGCATTCATGGAGTCACCGCTGGCCAGCTGTTTCTGATATGCAGCCAGCAACGCACCGGTCGGGTCAACATTCTGATACGCAGAACCCGGCTGGATTTTGTAGCCGCTGTCAATATAAAGGTCAGCCTGCGCCGTCCAGACATTATAAACGTCCAGATTTTTTAGCAGCGACTTTTCTGCATAGTCCTGTGCCTGTTTCAGTGCTTCCTGCACACTAGACTGCGCATCCTCGTTGCTCTTCGCCGTCAGCTCGTACTGCTGCACAGCAAACTCATAATCCTTCTCTTTCTGCTGATACTCAGCCAGAGCCTCTTCATAAGCAACCTGATCTTCTGCCGAAACAGCGCCGCCGCGCAGGATCTTTACCCCGGCAAGGCCGCCAGCGATCACAGCACAGACAACCGCGGTCAGCAGGATGGGCTTGAGCTTGTGCAGAAGGGTCACCATGAGCGCAACGAGGTCGATCTCTTCCTCATCCTGTGCGCCGGTGGGGTAAGTGGTTTGATTTTCGTTCATGCTCTACTCCTCAGGACAAAGCCAATCTTCATATTTGTTCCGTTTTGTGCAATGCACATACTATAACAGGATAAATAATATCATTCTTTCCGGCAGAATTCAACCGTTTTTCCACAAAAAGCCGATTGACAAACCGGTGCTGCTGTGCTATTTTTAGAATTACTGAAAAGCAAGGATCGGGAAAAGTAACGCATTCCGGACGCTCCAGAGAGCGCGGCAGCAGCTGAGAGCCGCGTGCGGGCCAGTGCGCGAACGAACACCCGGGAGCTGCAAACTGAACACGGCATTCCGCCGCCAGTAGGTGCGTGCGCCAAAGCCCAGCGTTACCAGGGCAGCGCTTATTGAGCGCGAGCGACCGGACACTTCCGGTAATTCAGGTGGCACCGCGACATTACAAGACAGCTTGTTCGCCCTGAAAATTCAGGGCAAAGCTGTCTTTTTATTTTTATATCGGAGGAAAGAAAGATGGAACGTACTGAGATCGTCTCGCTGTACAAGAACACTCCCGCCGACGGCACGGTGGTCACCGTGTGCGGCTGGGCCAAGAACATCCGTGATTCCAAGAACATCGGCTTCATCGCCCTGTCGGACGGCGGCTGCTTCAAGACCCTGCAGGTCGTGCTGGAGGCAGGCAAGCTGGCAAACTACGAGGAGGTCATCCACACCGGCCTGTACAGCAGCCTGCGCATCGTAGGCCGCATCGTCCTGACCCCGCAGGCAAAGCAGCCCTTTGAGCTGAACGCCGACAGCGTGGAGATCCTGGGCGACTGCCCCGCAGACGAGTACCCCCTGCAGAAAAAGAAGATGAGCATGGAGTATCTGCGCACCATGCCCACCCTGCGCCCCCGCACCAACACCTTCAACGCCGCGTTCCGCGTGCGCAGCGTGGCTGCTTACGCTATCCACAAGTTCTTCCAGGAGAACGGCTTCGTCTACTCCCACTCTCCCCTGCTGACCGCTTCCGACTGCGAGGGTGCCGGTGAGATGTTCCAGGTCACCACGCTGGACCTGCAGAACGTGCCCAAGAACGAGGACGGCACCGTGGATTACAGCCAGGACTTCTTTGAGAAGCCCGTCAACCTGACCGTTTCCGGCCAGCTGGAGGCCGAGGCCATGGCCATGGCCTTTGGCAAGGTGTACACCTTCGGCCCCACCTTCCGTGCGGAGAAGAGCTTTACCACCCGCCACGCCGCCGAGTTCTGGATGATCGAGCCCGAGATGGCCTTCTGCGACCTGAAAGGCTACATGGACACCGCCGAGGCCATGACCAAGTTCGTCATCCGCTACGTGCTTGACAACTGCCCGATGAGATGGCCTTCTTCAACCAGTTCATCGACAAGGGGCCTGATCGAGCGCCTGGAGCTGGTGGCAAACAGCGAGTTCGGCCGCATCACCTACACTGGGGCCATCGAGATCCTGAAGAAGAACAACAAAGTTCCAGTTCCCCGTGGGTGGGGCGTGGATATCAGACCGAGCACGAGCGCTACCTGACCGAGGTCGTGTTCAAGAAGCCCGTCTTTGTCACCGATTACCCCAAGGAGATCAAGAGCTTCTACATGAAGATGAACGCGGACGGCAAGACCGTGGCCGCAGCTGATATGCTGGTGCCCGGCATCGGCGAGCTGATCGGCGGCAGCCAGCGCGAGGAGAACTACGACAAGCTGGTGGCCCGCATGGACGAGCTGGGCATGGACAAGACCAACTACGAGTGGTACCTGAACCTGCGCAAGTTCGGCGGCGTGGAGCACGCCGGTTACGGCCTTGGCTTCGAGCGGATGATCATGTACCTCACAGGCATCCAGAACATCCGTGACGTGCTGCCCTTCCCCCGCACCGCTTACGGTTTCTAAGGATTAAACTCAACCCTCTCAGTCAAAGCCTGTCGGCTTTGCCAGCTCCCCCGAAGGGGGAGCCTATTGCGGCTCTTGGATAAAGGCAGCATAGCCTCTCCCCTCGGGAGAGGTGGCATTGCGGAGCAATGACGGAGAGGGTTGTTTTCAACAAGGAGATAAATACAAGTGGAAAATATCGCTCCTGCCCTGTTGGACTGGTTCTACGCCAACCGCCGCATCCTCCCCTTCCGGGAGGACCCCACGCCCTACCATGTCTGGCTGAGCGAGATCATGCTGCAGCAGACCCGGGTCTCGGCAGCGCTGCCCTACTACGAGCGCTTCCTTGCCGCCCTGCCGGATATCCCCGCGCTGGCCGGATGTGAGGAGGAAAAGCTGCACAAGCTGTGGGAGGGGCTGGGTTACTACAGCCGGGTGCGCAACCTGCAGAAGGCAGCGAAGATCGTCTGCGCCCAGTACGGCGGGCAGCTGCCTGCTGATTACAACGCCCTGCTGGCCCTGCCCGGCATCGGGGAGTACACGGCGGGGGCCATTGCATCCATCAGCTTCGGTCTCCCGGTTCCCGCCGTGGACGGCAACGTTCTGCGGGTGTTTGCCCGGCTCTACAACGACCCCCGGCTGGTCACCGACCCGCAGGTAAAGCGGGAGTTCACGGCACGGGTCATGGAGCACCAGCCGCCCGCAAAAGCCGGAGACTACAATCAGGCCCTGATGGAGCTGGGCGCGCTGGTCTGCCTGCCCAACGGCGCACCTCTGTGTGAGCAGTGCCCGCTGGGCACGCTCTGCCGGGCCCGGGCCGCAGGCACCGCCCTCTCCCTGCCCCAGAAAACGCCCCCCAAGGCCCGGCGCATCACACCGGTCACGGTGGCGCTGGTGCTGAACGAGGGCCGGGTGCTGCTCCAGCAGCGGCCGGCCAAGGGCCTGCTGGCCGGGCTGTGGCAGCCGGTGCTGTGTGGAGGATACCACCCTCACCGCCGCAGAGACCGCCGCCCGCCTTGCTGCCCTGGGGCTGGACTGCACAGGGGCACATTTCACGCCCCTGCCTGCGGCCAAGCACATTTTCACCCACATCGATGGCACCAGAGCGGCTATTTCCTCACTGTGCCGGAGCAGCCCGCCCCCGCAGGCTGCGTCTGGGCCGGAAAGGAGCAGCTGGAGGCCGCGTACACCCTGCCCGGTGCCTTCAAGGTCTACAAAAAGCTGCTGCTGACCAAATTGCTGTGATTGCCCGGATTGATGAAATTTCTGCATTTCGGATTGTAATTTTTTGCTTTTCCGGGTATAATAGCCTTATCAAAATGAACTCCGGTTCCATGAACCACCGTTCTCCACCAGAAAAGGAGTGTGTCCTATGAAGAAATCCTGTCTGATCGCTGTTATCGCCACGCTGGCCGCTGTGGCCGGTGCGCTGGCCGCCGTGGCTGTCTATCTGCACCGCCGTGAGAAGGAGCTGGACGAGTACGAGCGTCTGCTGTTTGGCGAGGATAAGGCTGAGACCGTTGAGCCTGCCGCAGAGCAGCCCGCAGAAGACACTTCTGCCGAGGATGCCGCAGAATAAACCAAACACCGAAAAACGCACCCGGCTTGTCCCTGCAAGCTGTGGTGCGCTTTATACGCCGCATTGATTTGAAATCAACCTCTCATTCCCCGCTCCGGCGCGGCCAGCTCCCCTGCCAGGGGAGCCAAGTGCAGGGATGCGGCTTTGTAACAGGAGTACATATCCATGAAACGATTTTTGTTGTGGGTCGTTGGTGTCATTCTGGGCGTTGCTGTGCTGCTGGGCGCAGTGATGACCGTGAGCTATTCCTTTACCGGCGAGGGGTCCCGCCCGGCGGCAGACACGCAGTTCGGCGGGCAGGCGCTGGAAGTGAACGGCTCCTGCTGGCAGGTGCCGCTGCTGGGCGGCGTGTTCGATAAGGTGTTCACCAGCCCGGAGACCCTGACTGTGCAGAAACTGGGCGTGCTGTATGACGCACCCGGCCCTCGCCCTGCCCGATTGGGCCAGCTACACCACCCTGACCATTGAAACCGACATCGGCAGCATCGTATTTGCTGGGTCAGCCTCTCAGTACGAGGACTTTCTCTTCCCTGCCAACGGGGATTACAAGGCAAAGCTGACGGTCTGGCGGCTGCCGCAGGACTATCTTGCCACCCAGTTTGAGGGCGGCATCACCGGTGCCATCCGCAAGAACCTGGGCGTGGAGCACCCGGCCAAGCCCACGGGCTGGTACAGCTACTCCTTCCGGTTCACCCTGCAGGCCAGCGCGGAGGTCGCCCTTTCCACCGAGCGGCTGGAGCAGGGCAGTGTGGCGGCGCTTTCCATCACCGGCCTGACCGGCGAGACCGCTCCCGCCGTGGAGACCGATCTGGGCAGCGTTCAGTGCGTCCGGCTGGGCAGCGGCTGGCGCGCCTACATCCCCGCCGCCTACAACGCTTCGGCGGGTGGGCACACGGTCAACGTTACCGTCAACGGCGAGACCTTTGCCCGGACGCTGACCGTTCTGCCCAAGGATTTCGGCACCGTGGAGGTGGAGCCAGAACCTGCATCCACCGAGGCCGCCAACGCCGAATTCCGGAACAACATCTGGCCCCTGTACGAGCAGCCCGTGCGGGAAAAGCTCTGGGCCGGTGCCTTCCTCTGCCCGGCAGAAAACTACATGACGCTGGTGGATTTCGGTCAGGTCAAGGTGACCGGCGGCCAGCAGGGCAGCCGCTCCAACTCCACCCGGCTCTACACCATCCCCGGTGAGCCCTGCCGCGCCCCGGCGAATGGCGTGGTGGTCTTTGCAGGCGATCTGGCCCTCACCGGCAGCACCGTGGTCATCGACCACGGCTGCGGCGTGCGCAGTTATCTGTACGGCCTGCAGGAGCTCTCCGTGACCCGCGGCCAGACCGTGGAGCGGGGGCAGGCCGTCGGCGTGCTGGGCGAGGAGCTGACCATGGACTTCAAGCTCGGCAGCAAGAGCGTGAACCCCTGGCCCCTGTTCCAGACCAGCGGCGGGTTATTCTGGCAGGAAAAGGGCTGAGCCTGCAAAAAATTTGCAGAAACCTGTAACGCTTTCTCCTTTTCTGCGTTATTGGGGTGAAAGGCCATGAAAAAGGAGGGCAAAAGACGATGAAAACGAATTGTGATATCATCCGTGACCTGCTGCCGCTGTATGCGGAGCACATCACCAGTGAGGCCACCAACGCACTGGTGGAAGAGCATCTGGCCGAATGTGAAGTCTGCGCGCCGAGCTGGAACAGATGGAGCAGCCTGTGGCGGTGCGGCCGGAAGCGCAGCCGGATGCGCCCCTGCGCAGGATCAGGGCCGCCCTGCAAAGAAGGAGCATCCGTGCAGCAATCGGCTCTGTGCTGGCAGCCCTGTGCGCTCTGGCAATGATATTCTGGATGGGCACTGCCCGCGTCCAGCCACCACAGAGCAGGCTCATTTCTGGACATACAACCGCAAAGAGAATGGCGCAGACATCTGCATTCTGGAAGTGCAGGGCGAGGGTGTCTGGCTGGATATGGAGGGCACCTTCAGCTGGGGCAAGCCGCAGATCACTGTGCGGGCCATGCGCTACCGCTTTCCGGGCGTGCATCGGGTACTGACAGCCCTGGTGGGTTCTGATCGATCCACTGTATGGGTCATGGTGTCTCGCACCCAGCTGCTGACCGTGGACTGCGCAGACCAGACCCTGTACTACCGCGATGGACAGCTGGTAGACCGCTACATCGTGCAGGAAAACCCGGACGGTACCTTCGACTACGCCTACGGCACCGACCAAGAATACGGCATCGACTATAAGAAGGGCTGAGCCTATGGACATCGACAGCATTTACCGGCTCTATTTCCGGGATGTGTTTCTGTTCCTGCAGGGCCTGACCCACAACGAAGCGCTGGCCGAGGAGCTGACGCAGGAAACCTTCTTCAAGGCACTGGACGGCCTGAAGGACTACGACGACCGGCAGGATGTACGGGCGTGGCTGTTCACGGTGGCCCGCAACGCCTATTATTCCCACTGCCGCCGGACAAAGCACACTGCCCCGCTGGAAGATGCCGAAACCGTCCCCGCCGACACTCCGGACATTGCCCAGCTGCTGGTCGATCAGGATGCGGCATTCACTGTACATCAGTGCCTGCACACACTGGACGAGCCTTACAAAGAGGTGTTCAGCCTCCGGGTATTCGGCGAGCTGCCCTTTGAGCGCATCGGGCTGATTTTCGGCCACAATGCCGCATGGGCCCGGGTGACCTACTACCGGGCCAAGACTAAGCTGCAAAAGATGCTTTCCGCTTCCACCTGACATTCCCTATCACAGCAGAACACCCCCGGCCCAAAGGCGCGGGGGTGTTCTTTTTGTGCGCAGGACTCAGACCGTTTTGCCTGCTCAAGCTGACCAAAACAAAAACGGCTCTGCCGAAGCAGAGCCGTAAAGATACATCTGAAACAAATCAGCGCTTGGAGAACTGGGGTGCATCGCTGGCAGGGCTGCGCCCTGCGCGCGATGAGCGAAAGATCTTCAGCGCCACCAGCTCGCCTTGCGGGGCAACCGCCGGAGATGCGCAGTCGTGCTCCCCAGTTCTCCGGGAAAGCAGGCAACAAAAAACGGCTCTGCCGAAGCAGAGCCGTAAAGATACATCTGAAACAAATCAGCGCTTGGAGAACTGGGGTGCACGACGTGCAGCCTTCAGACCGTACTTCTTACGCTCCTTCATACGAGGATCGCGGGTCAGGAAGCCAGCCTTCTTCAGAACAGAACGATTCTCATCGCTCTGCTGCAGCAGAGCAGGACGAACCGTGGCGGATAGCGCCAGCCTGGCCGGAAACACCGCCGCCAGAAACGCGGACGACGACATCGTACTTGCCCTCCAGGCCCAGCAGGACCAGCGGAGAACGGACGATCAGCTTCAGGGTCTCCAGACCGAAGTAGTTGTCGATATCACGATCGTTGATGGTGATCTTGCCGGTGCCGGTGTAAACGCGAGCGGCAACGGAATCCTTACGACGACCAGTGCCGTAGAAATAAGGTTTGGTTTCGTACATGTTCGATTGCCTCCTTCTTAGAACTCGATCTTCTCGGGCTTCTGAGCTGCGTGAGCGTGCTCGGCACCCTGGTAGCAGTGCAGACGGGTCAGAGCCTTAGCACCGATGGTGTTGGAAGGGATCATGCCCTTGATAGCGTAGGTCATAGCCAGGTCGCTGTTCTCAGCCATCAGCTTGCTGTACTGGACCTTCTTCAGGCCGCCAATGTACTTGCTGTGGGTGATGTGGAACTTCTGCTCAGCCTTCTTGCCGGTCAGAACTGCCTTGTCGCAGTTGACGACAACGACGTAATCGCCGCAATCGACATTGGGGGTGTAGTTGACCTTCTGCTTGCCGCGCAGCAGAACAGCGGCCTCAGCAGCGACGTGACCCAGGCTCTTGCCGGTTGCGTCGAGCAGATACCACTTGCGCTCGACTTCAGCGGGCTTTACGAGGTAGTGCTCATATCTATTTCCTCCTGATAAGTGTTTGGTACGATTCAGGCGCCTTTGGGGCGCAAGTGTCAGTATACAACACAAAAAAGCGCCTGTCAACATCTTTTTGCGATTTTTTCAGTGGAAATTTTTATACCTCTCAAAATCTCTTGAATCCTCTCGAAATCTCTTGTTTTCTAAAATCGTATTTTCAAAAAGTTTTTCAGCCTCCGGGGGGCAAATTTGTCCCGGCGGCGCTACAATTTTGCCGCCGAGTGTGTTATACTATATAAGATATTGTAAAAGGAGATTTTCCCATGCCGAAGACATTCACACGCAGGATTCCTCCCAGCAGCGGGCCTCCAGGCTGCTGCTCGCCATGGGCGTGATCGTGCTTTTGGGTGCGCTGGCCTACTTTGGGCTGACGCTGGCCGTCAACCGCCGCACTCCTGCCAACCCCGACACCCACTTTGATGCGGAGAATGGCATCTCGGTGGATTACGAAAGTGCCGTCTGGCCCGTCTGCCAGATGACCGAGGATGCCGCGCTGGGCCATGCGCTGCAGCTGGCTTCCGGTGAGGACAGCGCCAACGCCAACTATCAGGTGGTGCTGTTCCAGCGGGGAGACAAAGCCACTTACGAAGATTTCATCGGCCAGTCGGAAGCTGACCTGAAAGCAGCCTACGGTGTCATCAGCCCCCGCAAGGTCAAGCTGCAGGTGGAGGGTGCCACGGTCACTGCCGTGCGCTGTGATATCAGGCCTACTACGCCGTGCTGGCCACCATTGAATACGACAGCGGCGATGTGGTCTATGTCTCCGGCCTGACCAAGCTGGCCTCCATCAGCGATATCGTCAATCTGGTGGAAAGCGTGAGGCCTGACATGAGCGATCCACACGCCATCAGCGGCTCTGCGGCCTGATGCGCAAGGCCGTGCAGGATTACGAGATGATCTCCCCCGGTGATAAGATCATGGTGGGCGTTTCGGGCGGCAAGGACAGCGTGGCCCTGACCATCGGGTTGGCCCAGCTGCGCCGGTACCTCGGCTTTGATTATGAGGTCGTGGCCGTCACCCTTGACCCGCAGTTTGACCACCAGGCTGTGGATTACAGCCCGCTGGCGGCGCTGTTCGCCCGGTATGGGGTCCCCTACGGGGTGCGCCGCACCGAGATCGGCTATCGTGTTTGAATACCGGCAGGAAAAGAACCCTGTTCCCTCTGCGCCAGGCTGCGCCGGGCGCGCTGCCACGGCGGCGCAGGGCTGGGCTGCAATAAAGTGGCGCTGGGCCACCACCTCGACGACGCTGTTGAGACCTTTTACATGAACCTCTGGCGGGAGGGCCGCATTGGCTGCTTCTCCCCGGTCACCCAGCTGGACCGCCGGGGTCTGACCCTGATCCGCCCCATGCTGCTGGCCACCGAACACGAGGTGCGCTGTGCGGTAAAGGAGGAGGAGTTCCCTGTTGTCAAAAGCCGCTGCCCCGCCGACGGTGTGACCGTGCGGGAGCAGACCAAGGATTTTGTCCGGGAGCGCTGCCGCACCGACCACGCCTTCCGGCAGAAAACGCTCCATGCCTGCAGAGGCGGCATCGACGGCTGGCGGCCGGTCCATACAGGACGCACATCAATCCATCCCAAAGGAGGGAATGCATCATGCAGATGCAGAACTTTGAAAAACACGTCTGGGCTGAGATCGACCTCGATGCCCTGCGGGCCAACTTCCGCACCGTAAAGCAGCGGGCAGGCAGCCTGCCCTGTGTGCCGTGGTCAAGGCCGACAGCTACGGCCACGGTGCCGTCCAGTGCGCCCGAGTCATTGCGCAGGAGTGCGCTTCCTGGCTGGCTGTCAGCTGCCTGGCCGAGGCCCTGCAGCTGCGCAGGAGCGGCCAGACCCTGCCCATCCTCATTCTGGGCCATGTGCAGCCCACATACGCTGCCGCCCTCATCCGGGACGATATCACCGCGGCCTGCTATTCCCTGCCCCAGGCCAAAGCCCTGAGCGAGGCCGCACAAGCCGCCGGGGGCCGGGTCAAAGTGCATCTGGCTGTGGATACCGGCATGGGCCGCATCGGCTTTGCTCTGCGCACCGATTTTGATGCCGCCATTGCCGGGCCATTGCCGCCTGCCTGCCCGGCCTGGAAATGACCGGCCTGTTCCAGCACTTCTCGGTGGCCGATGACACCGCCGAGGAAAATATTTCCTACACCGCCGAGCAGCACCGGCTCTTTGTGCAGGCCTGCAGCGCCCTGACGGCAGCCGGGCACGAGCCCGGCATCGTCCACTGCGACAACTCGGCCGGTGTGATGCTCCACCCGGACTGGCCCGAGGGCCTGCCCCGGGCACACTGCATGGCCCGCCCCGGCATCATCCTGTACGGCTTTGACCCCAGCGATGAAGTCCGCTTCGGGCTGTTCCGCCCGGTGATGAAGCTCAAGACCGTGGTCAGCATGGTCAAGGTGCTGCAGCCGGGCCAGTCCACCAGCTATGGCCGCCGGTTCACAGCAAAGCGGCCCACGCCGGTGGCCACCCTCTGCACCGGCTACGCCGATGGCTACCCCCGCCAGCTCAGCTGCGGCAAAGGCATCGTGGAGATCCACGGCACGCCCTGCCCGGTGCTGGGCCGGGTCTGCATGGATCAGATGATGGTGGATCTCTCCGCTGTGCCGGGCACGGTGCAGGAGGGGGACGAAGCCATCCTGTGGGGCGGCACTGTCAGCGACAGTGCCGAGGACATACCCGCAAGACCGATACCATTTCTTACGAGGTGCTTTGCGGCGTTTCCCGCCGGGTGCCCCGTGTTTATCTGGAACACGGCACGACCGCTGCCGTGGAGGACTGGATCCTGAACGACTAACACACTCTCCCGGAGGAATTACATGGCAAGAGACAACATCCGAAATTTCTGCATCATTGCACACATCGACCACGGCAAGTCCACCCTGTCGGACCGCATCCTGGAGCTGACCAAAGCGTGGACGAGGCGCATCATGGAGGATCAGATCCTCGATAACATGGACATCGAGCGGGGCGCGGCATCACCATCAAAGCCGCGCCGTTACCCTGAACTACACTGCCAAGGACGGCAAGACCTACGAGTTCAACCTCATCGACACCCCGGGCCATGTGGACTTTGCCTACGAGGTCAGCCGCAGTCTGGCCGCCTGTGAGGGTGCCATTCTGGTGGTGGATGCCACCCAGGGTGTGGAGGCCCAGACGCTGGCCAACACCACATGGCGCTGGAGCATGATCTGGAGCTGGTGCCCATCCTGAACAAGATCGACCTGCCCAGCGCCCACCCGGACGAGGTGGCCCAGGAGGTGGAGGATGTGATCGGCCTGCCCTGCATGGATGCGCCCCGCGTCTCTGCCAAGACCGGCCTGAATGTCGATCAGGTGCTGGAGCGGGTGGTCAGCGATATCCCCGACCCCCACCGGCGACCCGGATGCTCCCCTCAAGGCCCTGATCTTTGACAGCATCTACGACAGCTACAAGGGCGTTATCGTCTACATCCGCGTGTTCGAGGGCACTGTCAAGCCCGGCGACACCATTAAGATGATGGCCACCGGGGCCGAGTTCACGCTGGTGGAGGTGGGCCACATGGGTGCCACCAGCCTGACCCCTGCAGCCAGCTGCAGGCGCGGCGAGGTCGGCTACCTGACCGCCAGCATCAAGACCGTGCAGGACACCCGCGTGGGCGATACCGTCACACTGGCAGACCGTCCCACCTCCGAGGCCCTGCCCGGCTACCGTCAGGTCAAGCCCATGGTGTTCTGCGGCATCTACCCGCCGACGGTGCCAAATACCCCGACCTGAAGGCGCGCTGGAAAAGCTGCAGCTGAACGACGCTTCCCTGACCTTTGAACTTGAGACCAGTGCCGCGCTGGGCTTTGGCTTCCGCTGCGGCTTCCTGGGCCTGCTCCACATGGAGATCATCACCGAGGCGTCTCGAGCGGGAGTTCGACCTGGACATCATCACCACGACTCCCAGCGTCCGCTACCGCCTGACCATGACGGACGGCACTGTGGAGATGATCGACAACCCGTCCAGCTACCCGGACCCCTCCAACATCGTCAAGCAGAAGGAGCCTTTTGTGGATGTCCACCTTTACACCCCCAACGATTACGTGGGTGCCCTGATGGATCTGTGCCAGCAGAAGCGCGGCGTGCTCATCGACATGAAGTATCTGGATGATGTCGCGTGGACCTGCACTACGCCCTGCCTCTGGGCGAGATCGTCTACGACTTCTTCGATGCCATCAAGAGCCGCAGCCGCGGTTACGCCAGCTACGACTACGAGTTCAAGGAGTACCGCGAGAGCGATCTGGTCAAGCTGGACTTCCTGCTGAACGGCGACCCTGTGGACGCACTCTCCATGATCGTGTTCCGGGACAACGCCTACGCCAAAGGGCCGCCGCATCTGCGAAAGCTGCGGGACAACATTCCCCGCACCCTGTTTGAGATCCGGTGCAGGCCGCCATCGGCGGCAAGATCATCGCCCGAGACCGTCAAGGCCATGCGCAAGGACGTGCTGGCCAAGTGCTACGGCGGCGATATCTCCCGCAAGAAGAAGCTGCTGGAAAAGCAGAAGGAAGGCAAGAAGAAGATGCGCCAGCTCGGCAGCGTCTCCTGCCCAGTGAGGCCTTTACCGCCGTGCTGGAAGCTGGACAGCACGGATGACTAAGGGGTTTGCCTGATTGAATACAACAAACCGCCCATCTCATCGGAATACAGCAGATCTTGCTGTGCATCCCGATGAGATGGGCGGCTTATTTTATCTTATGGATCTTATGCAGGTTTCTTCTCCACCAATGCTTTTACCTCGTCTAAGGGAAGCTCTGTACACTCTGCAATCGTTTCCAGGCTCATTTGACCAAGTGCATAGAGTTTCCGGACCATTTCACGTTTTGTCTCAATTCTCGCCTTTTCCTCTGCTTCCTTCGCAGATTCTTTTGCAACCTCTTCAAACGCTCTGCACATTTGCATCTTCCCTCCTTCGGTTTCTTTCAGATAGCGCACTTCTTTTGCAAGAAGCGGATTCAGCATTTCACTGGGGTCAGTACAGTTCATATCATGCATCAAACGTCCAACCGGATGCTCCAAATCACGGAACGCACCATTCACATAAATAATATGTGCACCGTCGCCAAACATCTTATTCTTCAGTTCCGTAACCGTTCGTTCCACATGATACAACGGAAGCCCGGCACCATATCGATCACGCTCTGTAATAAAAATCACATATGTGTCCACCAGCGCATCAAAATCTTCACCCTTTTCCAGCAGTGTCCGGTCAATGACACTGCTGTGGAACCTCGCCCGGCGGACGCTTGCGCCTTTATCCGCACGCTGAACTTCAATGTCCATCACATGCCCATCTGCGTCCACCGCCCGGATATCCAGTTTGATAGAACGTTTGGTGGCACTTTTGTATTCAACTTGCGCTTCTGTATGCTGAACCTTGATGTCTTCCCTCTCTAAAATTGTGCAAAGGATATATTCCACCGGTTCAATTTTCTCATCCAGCGCCTCCGAAAAGAAGTCATCATCCATCAGCCGCAGGTCTTTCAGAAGTTCCAGATAGTGTTCATTCCTTGCGCTCGCTCTATCCATCGTGCCACTCTTTTCTATAACGATACCGATCCATTTTCTATTTCTAAATTATCATATCCCTGTTAAAAAAGCAAGTATTTTCCAAGAACAAAGCCGTCCACCCCCTGAAACAGCTTCCAGAAAGCGGAACGGCTTATTTTTCAGTTCAGGCCCTTGAACCAGTTCAGGCTGTCCTTGATGCCGTGCATGGAGTCCTGAATGATCCGGCCATAGATGTAGATGCTGTATGCCGCCGCAATGACCTGCACAAAGGCCTTGCCGCACTCGATGCCAAAAGCCAGATAGGGCTTTGCCTTCTGCCAGTAGGGGCGGATCTGATCCTTCAGCTCCCCCACCCAGGCAGGAGCGCCGCCGGAGACCTGCTCCAGCTCCTCAGCGGGAATGACGGTGCACTGCGCCGGAAATTTTAAGTTCTGCTGCATGTCCGCTCCTCTCAAAGTGCCAGGCTTGCCAGCAGCACCAGAACCACGCTTCCGGCCGCCAGCCCCATCGTTGTAAGAAGGGTGTTCGGGTCTACCTCTTTTTCCTCCACCACTTCCGCGCTGCCGCCATTGGCCGACCAGTGAGCATAGACGGTGGTATCCGCACCAAACGCCGTATCGTTGGCTTTGACCTGCACATCAATGGGAAAACCGGTAACATCATCCGTACCGGTGGTGTACCAGCCATCGAAGGTATAGCCCTCCATGGTGGCGGTGGGCAGGCTCGTCAGCTGGCCGTCGGCATTGGTGCGCTCCGCAGCAGAGGTACAGATACCGCCGTTGGCATCAAAATAGACGATGACCTTTGCCGCAAAGCGGTGGGGGTACACAGGCAGACCGCCAGCACACAGGCCAGCCCCGCCAGCATCCGTTTGAACTTCTTCATCCTGCGCTCTCTTTCCGGCTCAGCGTCAGACGCTGTAGCCCTGTGCCTTGATGACATCCACCACCTGAGAAACATACTTCTGGCAGGTGTCGTGGTCAGGGGCCTCCACCATCACACGGACCACCGGCTCGGTGCCGGACTCCCGGACAAGGATGCGGCCGGTATCGCCCAGTGCCTCGGCCACCGTCTTGACAGCAGCCTGCACGGCAGCATCGTCCTGCGCAGCCTTCTTATCAGTCACACGGACATTTTCCAGCACCTGCGGGTAGATCTTCAGCGGGGCAGCCAGCGCACTCAGAGGCTTCTTCTTGGCCAGCATGACCTCCATCATCTTCAGGCTGGTCAGGATGCCGTCACCGGTGCTGGCGTACTTGGAGAAGATTATGTGGCCGCTCTGCTCACCGCCGATGCGGCAGCCGTTCTTGGCCATATACTCGTAGACATACTTGTCGCCCACGGCAGTCTTGGCGTAGCCGATGCCCTGCTCGTCAAAGGCCTTGTACAGGCCAAAGTTGGACATGACTGTGGTGACAACGGTGTTGGTCAGCAGCTTGCCACGTTCCTTCATGTAGCAGCCGTAGATGTACAGGATGTGGTCACCGGTGATCACATTGCCCTTTTCGTCCACGCAGAGGCAGCGGTCTGCATCGCCGTCATAGGCAAAACCCACATCCAGACCCTTTTCCACCACAAACTTCTGCAGACCCTCGATGTGGGTGGAACCTGCGTTCAGGTTGATGTTCAGGCCGTTGGGCTGGTTGTTGATGACATAGGTGTCTGCGCCCAGCGCATCGAACACGCTCTTGGCAATGTTCCAGCTGGCACCGTTGGCGCAGTCCAGACCCACCTTGATGCCCTTGAAGGAGTAGATACCCAGGCTGATCAGGTAACCCATGTAGCGGTTGCGGCCCGCCACATAGTCCACGGTGCAGCCGATATGCTCCCGGTGGGCAAAGGGCAGCTCCGGCCAGTCCTGATCGAAAACATGGAGCTTGCCGTCGATGTAGTCCTCCACCAGCAGCAGGGTCTCCTCGGGCATCTTTTCGCCGTAGCAATCGATCAGCTTGATGCCGTTGTCGTAGAACGGGTTATGGCTGGCGGAGATCATAATGCCGCAGTCAAAATCATCCACGCGGGCAATGTAGGCCACGCTGGGGGTGGTGGTGACGTGGAGCAGGTAGGCATCCGCGCCGGAAGCGGTCAGGCCCGCCACCAGGCTGTACTCGAACATATAGCTGGAGCGGCGGGTGTCCTTGCCAATGACGATGCGGGCAGGCTCATTGTTGCCGCTGCGCTCCCGCAGTGCATTATAATACCAGCCCAGAAAACGGCCCACCTTGTAGGCGTGGTCGGCGGTCAGGTTCACACCGGCCTCACCACGGAAGCCGTCGGTTCCAAAATATTTTCCCATGATTCTCTTCTCCTTCTATTGCAACGTTACGTTTTCTCTTATCCCTGAGAGCGCTCTCTCCTTGCTCTTACTCTTTATAATAGCATAAAACCGGAAAAGAATCCATGGGTTTGGGCATTCTGTGCAGCCCACCCCCGGAATAACAGCTCTTTTTTCAGCCTTTACTGCATCTTTAGGAAAAGTATGGTATACTTTTCATCTGGAGTAGAATAGATATGGAGGGATCCCCATGAAGCAGAAGACCCGCTGGCACGGCGCGCTGGTCCAGCCGCTGTGCTGTGCGCTGCCTTTCTCATCGTGACCGGCACACAGCAGATCACCGGCCGGATCGATGGCGTTGCATCGATGGTGTTTGTTCTGGCAGTTTTTTTGATCTCGATCTGTACGGATGGTTATGTGTGGGGCGTGGTGGCTTCCTGATCGGCGTGCTGGCCGTGAATTTTGCGTTCCGCTCACCTTACTTTGCCTTCAACTTCACCATGCCGGAAAACCTGTTCTCGGGCATGGCGATGCTGGTGGTGTCCATTATGACGAGCACCCTGACCACCCGCATCAAAAAGCAGGAGCAGCTGCGGATGGAGAGCGAGACCGAAAGATGCGGGCCACCCTGCTGCGGGCCGTCTCCACGATCTGCGCACGCCCTTACTTCCATTTACGGGGCCTGTTCCACGGTCATTGAAAATTATGACAGCCTGGAAAAGAGCAAAATTAAAACTTCTTGGCGAAGCCTGTTCCGATGCCAGTGGCTGAACCGGATGGTGGAGAATCTGCTGTCCGTCACCCGCTTTGACGGCGGGCAGGTGGCCGTGCAAAAGACCCCCACCGTGCTGGACGAGCTGATCGACACGGTGCTGGTGCGGTTCCAGAAGCGCTACCCTAAGGTGCCCGTTACCACCTACCTGCCCGACAGCTTCATCGTGATCCCCATGGACTCGATGCTGATCTCGCAGGTGCTGACGAACCTTTTGGAAAATGCCGCCGTCCACGCCGAGGGATGACCCAGCTGACCCTGCGGGTGTTCACGCTGGGCAGCCGGGCGGTGTTTGAGGTATCGGACAACGGCTGCGGCATTCCGAAGGAGCGCCTGCGCACCCTGTTCACCGGTGTGCTGCCCGCCGATGCCGCGGCCGACAGCGGCAAGCACGGCATGGGCATTGGCCTTTCGGTCTGTGCCGCCATCGTCAAGGCACACGGCGGCGAGATCCAGGCCGAGAGCAAGGTGGGCGAGGGCACCAGCATCCGCTTCTGGCTGGAGACCGAATCGATCGAGATGGAGGAAAACGAAGATGAGCAATAACAAATTCAAGGTTCTGGTCGTGGAAGACGAGGCGAACATCTGCAGCTTCATCCAGACCCTGCTGGAGACCAACGGCTATCAGGCCCTTGTTGCCAACACCTGCGCCATGGGCCAGACCCTGTTCACCTCCACAATCCGGATCTTATCATTCTGGATCTGGGCCTGCCTGACCGGGACGGGCTGGAGCTCATCCGTTTTGTGCGGCAGAAGTTCCTGACCCCCATCGTCGTGCTCTCGGCCCGCACCACCGAGCAGGACAAGATCGAAGCGCTGGATCTGGGAGCCAACGATTACATCACCAAACCCTTTGGCACCGGCGAGCTGCTGGCCCGGGTGCGCGCCGCCCTGCGCACCAACCGCTTCGGCGTGCTGGGCGGGATGCCCGGCGGCGTGTTCCGGGCACAGGGGCTTGAGATCAACTACGAGCGCCGCAAGGTCTTTGTGGACGGTGCCGAGATCAAGCTGACCCAGACCGAATACAACATCGTGGCCTTCCTCTCGGAACATGCAGGCCGGGTGATGACCTATGCCGCCATCGTGCGAGCCATCTGGGGCGATACCGACTGCGGCAGCACCAAAAAGCTGCAGGTCAACATGGCAAACATCCGCAAAAAGCTGGGCAGCGTGCCCGGCCGCAACACCTATATTCTGAACGAACTGGGCGTGGGATACCGGATGATCGACGAGGGACACCGATGCCAGGCCCGAAAGCTGAGGACTGCGTATGCTTCCTGCACTGATCATTTTTCTGCTGACCTATCTTCTGATGCTGGCCCTGCCGCAGTACCGGCCTTTTGCCGCGCTGGGCGGGGCCGCTCTGTTTCTGGCTCTGGGCGCGGCGGGCCTGTGGGACTTTACCCTGATGGATGCCGCCCGGGCCGTGGACTTCAATGTCCTGCTGATGATGGCGGGCACCATGGGCACGGTCTCCCTCTTTATTGAGAGCAGGATGCCCGCCCGGCTGGCCGAGCTGCTCATCGTGCGGGTGCCCAATGTGAAATGGGCCGTGTGTATGCTGGCCCTTTTTGCCGGGGTCATCAGCGCCTTTGTGGACAATGTTGCCACAGTGCTCATGGTGGCCCCTGTGGGCCTTGCCATTGCCCGCAAGCTCAAGATCTCCCCCGTGCCCGTCCTCATCTCCATTGCGGTCTCCTCCAACCTGCAGGGAGCCGCCACCCTTGTGGGCGACACCACCAGCATCCTGCTGGGCGGCTTTGCGGGGATGAACTTCTTCCATTTCTTCTGGATGGAGGGCAGGCCCGGCATCTTCTTCGGGGTGGAGCTGGGAGGCGCTGGCCTCTCTGGGCGTGCTGCTGTTCACCTTCCGGCACGAGACCCAGCCCATCTCGGCCACGGTGGAGACCGAGGTCACTGACACCGTTCCCTCCGCCCTGATGCTGCTGACGGTGGGCCTGCTCATCGCGGCCTCCTTCCTGCCCCAGCCTGCGGGCGGGCTGCCGCTGGCGCTCTATGGCCTGCGCAGCGGTCGATCTGTGCAGGGTCTGCCTGTTCGGCATCCTGCGCCTGCCTGCGCTGCTGCGCTCGCGCCGTTGCTCCGGCCCGGGCGCTGGACTGTGACACCCTGCTGCTGTTGTTCGGGCTGTTCATCCTGATCGAGGGCATCCGCAAGACCGGGGTCATCGATGCCGCCGCCCAGCTGTTCTACACCCTCTCCGGTGATGATCCCTTCCGGCTCTATACCCTGCTGGTGTTCGTCTCGGTGGGCCTTTCTGCCTTCATCGACAACATCCCCTATGTGGCCACCATGCTGCCGGTGGTGCAGGGCATTGCCGGGCTGATGAACGGCGGTGCAGGCTTCCCGCCCGAGCTGTTTTATTTCGGCCTGCTCACGGGTGCAACTCTGGGCGGCAACCTGACCCCCATTGGCGCTTCGGCCAACATTGCAGCCATCGGTATCCTGCGCAAGCAGGGTGAGCAGGTGCGCACCCGTGATTTTCTGCGCATCGGCATCCCGTTCACGCTGGCAGCCGTCCTGACGGGCTATGTGTATCTCTGGCTGGTGTGGGGCGCGTAAGCGCTGCCGTAGCCGTGCGAATGCCGGCCGCCTGCAAATTCGATCCTGCTGAGCCGAAGGCCTGCGTGCCAAAGCAGCAACAAAAAAACGCGCCGTGTCCAACGACACAGCGCGTTTTTGTTGTTTATTCCAACCCGATCTGCTGGGCGTATTCTTCCAGCAGCTCCCGTTCCAGGAAGGGGGTTTTCACGCCCTCACGGTCGCGGTAGGTCTCGTGGCCCTTGCCGATGACGGCGATCAGGTCGCCCTCCTGGGCGTGATCCACGGCGTAGTGGAGCGCGTCCAGACGGTCGGGGATCTCCACAAACTTGGCATCGGGGTTGCCCTTGTTCATGCCCACCCGGATATCGGCGAGGATGTCCTCGATCTTCTCAAAGCGGTTGTTGTCCTCGGTCAGGATGGAGAAATCCGCCATTTTGGCACAGGTCTCGCCCATGCCGTAGCGGCGCAGCTTGGAGCGGTTGCCGCCGCAGCCGAACACCACCACCAGCCGGTGGGGGTGATAAGCCCGCAGGGTGGTGAGCAGGCTCTCGGTGGAGACCTCGTTGTGGGCGTAGTCCAGCAGGATGGTAAACTTTTTGCTGATGGGCACCAGCTCCACGCGGCCCTTGACCACGCACTTGCCCAGACCCTCATGGATGGCGGCATCGGGCAGGCCCAGCACCTTGCCCACGGCCAGGGCAGCCAGCGCGTTGTAGACGCTGAACTCGCCGGGCATGTTCACCCTGACATCCATATTGTCTCTGCCGGAAACATGGAACGCCACGCCCAGAAAATCGTGGGTGCGCAGCAGCTCACAGCCCTCGGCGCGGTAGTCGGCCTTTCACTGCGGCCATAGGTCACCAGCTTGCATGTGTGGCCTTCCAGCAGGGCCTCGGTGTTCTCGTCGTCGATGTTCACCACACCCACATCACACCGCCGGAAGAGCTGCCCCTTCCAGCTGCGGTACTCCTCAAAGGTCTTGTGCTCACCGGGGCCGATGTGGTCGGGGGAAAGGTTGGTGAACACACCGATATCATAGTGCACCCCCGCCACACGGTCCATCATCAGGCCCTGGCTGGACACCTCCATCAGGGCCACGTTGCAGCCTGCGTCCAGAAACTGGCGGAAAGTCTTCTGCAGCTCATAGCTCTCAGGGGTGGTGTTGGCCGTCTCCTGATGGTGGCCGAGGAAGTAGATGCCGTTGGTGCCGATCATGCCGACCTTTTCCCGGCAGCTTCCACGCTCTTGATCATGTGGGTGGTGGTGGTTTTGCCCTTGGTGCCGGTGACGCCGATCATGGTCATCCGGCGGGAGGGGTTGCCGAACAGGTTGCCGCTCATGAGCGCCAGCGCATAGCGGCTGCTCTCCACCTTGACCACGGTCACACCGGGCATGGCAGAAAGGTCGATATCGTGCTGGATGACCAGCACGCTCACGCCTGGCGGCGCAGTCCGCGGCAAACTCGTGGCTGTCCCGCTGGGTACCCACGATGCAGACAAAGGCAAGGCCCGGGCCGCCTTGCGGCTGTCGTAGATGATGTCCTGCACTTCGGTATCCAGGCTGCCCTGCACCAGCGTAAAGGGCACGCCTTCCAGTAATTGTTCCAGCTTCATAACATTACACGCTCCTCATTGGGTCGTTTGGGTTTGGTTTGCATCGCCCGCCGCCGGGGTCGTTCCTTCGGCGGGGGTCGGCTGTGCCGTCGGTCCGGCTTCGGGTCCTGCCGGGGCCGCGGCGGTATCCGTTGGTGTTTCGGCAGCGGCATCTGCAGCGGCTTCGCCCTCTGCCGGGGCAGTGCCGTCTGTGGCCGTGTCTTCTGCCGTTTCACCGGTCACACCTTCTTCGGCGGGTGTTTCCTCCACCGGTTCAGGCAAGATGTAGCCGGAGGGCAGCTCCGGCTCACCCTGCGCAAAGGTGAACTTGCGGGTGCTGGACATGCTGATATGGGTGAAGTCCAGCTTTCCGGTGTCGGTTGCGGCAGCCCTTGCCGTCCTCGTTGAGCAGGACATACTTTGCCAGCGAGCTTATATTCCAGCTCGTTCAGGGTGCCCAGCCAGACGCTGATGCGGTCCTGATAGAGGAAGGCCATCTCGTCCACATCCGCAAACTCGATGCGGGTCACGTCGGCGCTCATGCCTGCGGCATCCAGCGCAGCCAGCAGGGTGTTCAGGCTTTCCAGCCGCTGGTCCGCCTCCTCCTCAACAGCGCCGGAGGCTGCTGTCGGCGGCGCTGTCCGGGTGCTGTCGGCCTTGGGCTCCGCCGCAAAGGTCAGCTGTTCGCCGGGCTCGGCAGAGACCGGTTCGCCGCCGTACAGGGTGGGCAGACCGGCAGGCTGGGCAGAATCCTTCTCCAGGATCTTCAGGCCGCCTGGGAGGGTCAGCCAGCCGGAGGAGGTCTGCATGGCCCAGGCAGGCTGGGCTTCTGTTACCCGCACCACTACCGTGTTGGGGTAATCCCGCTCCACCCGGATATCCTCCAGCATGGGGAACACTTTTTCCAGCGCGGCGGCCTTGCTGCCGGGGTCAAAACTGAAGATATTCTCTTCCGGATGGACATCCAGCGCCTGCAGGATCTGGTCGCTGGTATAGCCGCCGGCCTCCTGCACCACACCGTCCGCTGTCTGCACCTGAATGGAGCTGATCTTGAACAGCATCGTCACGGTGAGGTAGACCCCCGCGCCGATGACGCAGAGCAGCATGACAAGGGCCGTGAGCCGCCGCATGAGCCTGCGCCGCCGGATGGCGGCCCGGGTCAGCTTCCGCTTTTTCCTGCCCTCCCGCCGGACGGGATCACGCCGGGCGTTCTGCCCCTGCACCGGCCGCATCCGCTGGCCGCTGCGGCTCTGGGCGTTCTGTGGGCGGCGCTGGGCGTTCCGGTTCTGGCCGCCAGACGGGCGGCGGTTCCGCTGATTGCCCCCGGAGGTGCGCCGCTGGCCGTTCTGCCCGCTGCGGGGGCGCTGTGCGCCGCTCTGGCTGCTCCGCCCGCCGGTGGGAAAGGTGATGCTGTTATCCGGGTAGGAGCCGTAGTTCACCGTGCGCTCCGTATACCGGCTGGGGCGGGGCGCATCGGGGTCATAATTGGGGTTCGTGATGGGGTGGCCGCCGGAGGAATATCCTGCGTACCCGCTGTACCCCAGGTCACTGCCTGCACCCGCGCTGCTGCGGCGCTGGGTGCTCTGCCGCCGCGCCGGTCATCCCGGCCTGATCGTAGGCCCGGCGGCGCTTGCGGTTCCGGCTGTTCCGGTCATTCTGCGGCATCCGGCTGCACCTCCTTTCCTCTGTTTTTTCCTTCCGTTACGGGGTCTTGACCAGCTTGAGCAGGGCATCCGCAATGCGGTCCAGGCTGTCGTCCACCGACAGGCTCCGGGCATTGCGGCCCATCTCAGCCAGCTTGCCGGGCTGGGCCAGCATCCCGGAAACGGTCTGCACCAGCTTTCGCCGGTCAGGTCTTTTCCTCAATGACCACAGCTGCGCAGCCTTCTGCAACTCCATGGCGTTATAATACTGGTGGTTCTCCGCCACATTGGGGCTGGGGATGAGCACGGCGGCACGGCCCACAGCCTCCAGCTCAGCCAGTGTCAGGGCACCGGCACGGCTGATGACAAGGTCCGCTGCGGCCAGCAGCTCGGGCATATTGTTGATGTATTCCTTCACCACGAGGCTCTCGCCGGGGGCAAAGCCCTTTTCCTTTTCCAGATCTTGAAACAGCTCCACGCCGTACTGTCCGGTGGCATGGATGTGGAGCACAGGCTTGTGCTCTTTTCTGCTCCCAGGCGCAGAGGTCGGCCACCACCTCGTTGACGCGGCGGGCGCCGAGGCTTCCGCCGAAGGAGAGGATGACGGTGCGGTCGCCCGCGCCCAGTTCGGCACGGATGGCTTCCCGGTTCTTCGCCTGGGTGAACACCTCAGGCCGGACGGGATTGCCCACCACGATGGTCTTTTCGGGCGCGCCCAGCTTTTCCACGGCGGCGGGCACGGCGGCGAACACGATGTCCACGTCCGGGGCCAGCAGCTTGTTGGTCACGCCGGGAAAAGCGTTCTGCTCATGGATGGCGGTCCTGATTCCCTTCTTGGCGGCGCAGCGCACCACCGGGCCGGAGACATAGCCGCCGCAGCCAATGACCAGGTCGGGCTGGATGTCCTTCATCATCTTTTTGGCCTTGGGGCCGGAGAGTGCCAGATTCCACAGGGTAATGATATTCCGCTTGATATTGTTCAGGCTCAGCTTCCGCTGAAAGCCGGTGATCTCGATGTGATGGAAGGGATAGCCCGCCTGTGTGACCAGACGGTACTCCATGCCCTCTTTCCGGCCTGCAAAATGGATCTCGGCGGAGGGGTCGGCCTTTTTTTGATGGCTCCCGCGATGGCCAGAGCCGGGTTGATATGGCCGGCAGTGCCGCCGGCTGCAATGAGTACACGCATCTTGGTTCCTCCTTACTGTTCTGTCTGCGCTCTGCGCGCGGTATCCACACAATGGTCTTTGCCTTGCGCTGGCGCTCCCCTCGGCGTGGGCTTCCTCCCGTTCCAGGCGGGCCCGTTCGCCGTTGCGCCCGATATTGACCATAACGCCCATCTCGGCCAGCAGCAGGATGAGGCTGGTGCCGCCGGAAGGGCAGCGAGATGCCGGTGTTGGGCAGGGTGTTGGTGACAACGGCGATGTTGCAGAACACCTGCCAGGCGATCTGCGCCATGATGCCGATGCCCACCAGCGTGCAGAACCGGTTTTCGGCATGGAAGGCGATCCAGAAGCCCTGCACCAGAAGAGGACGAACAGCACGATGACGATCACCGCGCCGACGAAGCCCAGTTCCTCGCACACGACACTGAAGATAAAGTCGTTGGTGCTCTCCGGCAGCCAGAGCTGCTTTTCGATGCTGTTGCCAAGGCCCAGCCCCGTGGCACCGCCCGAGCCGATGGCGTACAGGCTCTGCTTGGTCTGGCTGGTCATCCGGTCAAGATCCTGCGTCCAGCCGTCCAGACGGCTCTGCAGGTAGTCGATGGAGTCCACGTGCTTCAGCAAAGTCTCCAGCAGGAACAGCGCGGCACCGGCACAGCCCAGGTGATGATGCCGCCGCTGCCGCCCAGCAGCAGGATGGTGCCGCAGATGGCCGTCGTCAGGACGATGCCGGACATATGGGGCTCCAGCACCAGCAGGATCAGGACAGGCACCAGCCACAGGATGGGCCGGATGAGCTCCACCACGATGCTGTGGTGGACCCACTTGCGCAGGGGCACCTCGCCGAATTTGACCTGCGGGGTCCTGGCGGCGATGTCTGCCGTGAGCAGGATCATCTCAAACTTTGCAACCTCGGAGGCCTGTAAGGTCAGGCCGCCGAAGCTGATCCACCGGCGGCAGCCGTTGATGGGGCTGCTGAACAGCACCAGCACCAGCAGGATCAGGCAGACAACATAGCCCAGCTTGACCATTCTGCGCAGGAAACGGTGGTCAAAATAGGAGAACAGGAACATCATGCCCAGGCCCAGCACCGTGCAGAGCAGCTGGGATTTGATGTAATGGAAGCTGTCCCCAAAGCGGAGATAGCCCGTGGTATAGCTTGCACTGAACAGCATGACCAGCCCGAACACCATGATGATGGCCAGGGTCGCCATCCAGTTGAGCAGGATGGGCGGCCAGGGGCGGGTCCCGCTGAAAGACGGAAAACGGCTCTGCTTTTTTTCTGCGGAGTGTTGCCAAACTGCACCCCTCCTTAACTGATTTTTGCCAGCTGAACGGTCAGCGCCACGCCCAGCATGGCAATGACACAAAAGGTATAAAAGATCTGTTCCGCGCTCTGGCCCCGCAGCTCCAGCCAGCGGTGGAGCGGTGCCGAGCGGAACAGCTGCCTGCGGCCCCGGCTGGCCTTGCAGACCAGGATCTGCAGAGCCACCATGCCGCCCTCCAGCCAGAAGGGCAGGGCCAGCGGCAGGGTGAGGTCAGGCCAGCCGATGCACAGGGGAACGCACCCCAGCATCCCGGCCAGAAACAGGCTGCCCACGCTGCCCAGCCGCAGCTTTGCGGGCGGGAAGTTCCAGAGCAGGAAGGCCATCAGGGAACCGGCCAGTGCGGCGGGCAGAACGCCCAGCGGGAACCAGCCCAGGAGGGTCATCACCCCATCAGGCCCAGCATGGGCAAAGGACGTGCCGCAGACGATGCCGTCCATGCCATCGGCAATGCGGGCACACTCAGCCAGTGCGACCAGCAGTCCTTCCCACAGCAGCGGGGCGGCAATGCCCAGATCGACATAGCCCACGCCCGGCAGGGTGATCCCGGCTGCAAGGCAGCCTTTGGCTCCCAGCAGCACCAGCACCACGGCACCGGCAGCGGCTTCCAGCCCAAGGCGGGTGTGCCGCCGCAGGCCCAGCACAGAACGGCTGCGGATGCGGGCCAGATCCTCCAGCAGGCCCACACCGCCAAAGAGCAAAGCTCCCAGCAGCGCTGTGAGCAGCCGGACCGAGAACAGGCTCTCGGCCCCCAGCAGCTCAGGCTGAGCCACACAGGCGGCTGTCCAGCCCACGCCCACAGCAGCCAGCACCCCCACCATCAGGCAGAGCCCGCCCATGGTGGGAGCCTGCGGCGGGCGCTCCGGCTCGGCATCCGGCGTTTCCTGCTTGGGTGCCTGCCGGGCCTTGGGCTCATCCCAGCGTCCCTGGAACGCCCGCAGCAGCGGCACCATCAGATTCCCGAGCGCCGCCGTGAGGAAGAACCCCAGCGTTGAGGCGGCGATCAAGGCGAAACGAATCATAGCTCGATGTTACTCCTTGTAAAAGATCTCCAGCACTTTTTCCAGTGCCATGCCGCGGCTGGCCTTGACCAGCAGGGCATCGCCGGGCTGCATTTTGTTCAGCAGAGTCTCAGCGGCCTGAGCGTAGGTGTCGGCATGGAGGGTGGGCAGCCCCTTGGCAGCAGCCACCACGGCAATGCGCTTGGCCTGCTCGCCATAGGTGACGAGGTAGTCCACCTTGTTCTCCACGGCCTGACGGCCCACCTCCTCGTGGGCGGCGCGGCTGATATCGCCCAGCTCCAGCATATCGCCCAGCAGGGCAAAGCGGCGCTTGCAGGGATACTCCCTGAACATGGCCAGCGCGGCCTTCATGCTGTCGGGGTTGGCGTTGTAACAATCCTCAATGACATCCACGCCTCTGGCGTGCACCACCTTCTGGCGCATCCCGGTCTGCTCAAAGTCGGCCAGACCGGCAATGACCCGGCGGGCATTCAGCCCCAGACGGGTGGCGGCGCAGTAGGCAGCCAGTGCGTTGGCCACATTGTGCCGGCCCATGGCGGGGATCTTTACGAGGAAAGTCCCCTCCTCGTGATCCTCCAGCACAAAGCTCATACCCTTTTCATCCTGCTGGATGGACAGGGCACAGACATCAGCGTTCTCATCGCCGAGGCTGAACCACACGGGCCGGACATGGGCGGGCAGAGCGGCTTTGCGCAGGAAGGGGTCGTCGCCGTTGAGCACCAGCGGAGCACCCTCCGCAAGACCGGCGCAGATCTCCAGCTTTGCCTTGCAGATGTTCTCCTGACTGCCCAGGTTGCCGATGTGGGACACACCGATGCAGGTGATGATGCCTACATCCGGGCGGGCGCACTTGCTCAGGCGCTCGATCTCTCCGGCGTGGCTCATTCCCATCTCCACCACGGCGTACTGGGTCTCTTTGCCGATGCGGAACATGGTGCGGGGCAGGCCCAGCTCATTGTTCTGGTTGCCCTCGGTCTTGATGGTATTGCCAAAGCCCGCGATGGCGGCGTAGGTCATCTGCTTGGTGGTGGTCTTTCCCACACTGCCGGTCACGCCCACCACTTTGGGGTGGAACTGGCTGCGATAATTGGCACCCATCACCATCATGGCGTGGTAGCTGTCCGGGCAGATCACGCTCTTCTCCTCCGGCACGCCTTCCACGGGGTGGTTCAGCACCACGCAGAGCGCGCCGTTTTCCAGCGCCTTGGCGGCAAAATCATGGCCGTCGAATTTTTGCGCCCGGGAACGCCACAAAGATACACCCGGGGTAGACCTCACGGCTGTCGGTGGTCACCAGCGTGACCGGGGTCTTGCACTGGGCCAGCGCGTTGACGGCCAGGCCCTCCAACAGGATGTTTGCTGCAATTGCTTCCATACTCTCATTCCCCTTTATCCACAGATCAGATGTACGATGGTTCCCTGCTGGACGCTGGAGCCGGGTGCCTCACTCTGGCTCTGGACCATGCCGGAGCCTTCGACTGTGCAGTTGAGCCCTGCGGCGTTCAGCATCTGCCGGGCAAAGTCCGCGCTCTTGCCGGTCACGTCCGGCACCTCGGCGTGCTTGCCCTCATAGGTATCGGTATACAGATAAACGGTGGTGCCGTAGGGCACCTCTGCTCCCGCGCGGGGGTACTGGTAGGTGACAAGGGCGGCGGTCTGGTCGGATTCGCTCTCAGCCAGGTGATGCTTCAAGCCCTTGATGTTCAGCTGCACCTGCGCGTTGCTCCACTCCTTGCCCGTCAGGTTGGGCACCTTGACGGTGGTGCCGCTGCGGTCCACGCCATCGGTGGCAATGCCCAGATAGGGCGCGATCTCACTGATGATGTTGCCCACCACAGGGGCAGCCAGAATGGACGAATAGTCGGTGCGGGCATTGTTGGGGTCGTCCAGCATGACATAGACCAGGATCTCCGGGTCGTTGGCGGGCAGGACAGCCGCAAAGGATGTGACCTTCTTATAGTCGCCGTCGATGGCGGTCCATGTTCAGCTGCTCGGAGGTGCCGGACTTGCCGCCGATGCGGTAACCTGCAACGTAGGCGTTGCCGCCGCCGCCCTGGGTGCCGTCGCCCACCTCGTACTCCATGATCTGGCGGATGGTCTCGCTGGCGCTCTTGCTGATGACCTGACGGCGGATGTTGGTGCCGATTTCCTGCACCACATTGCCGTTCTGGTCCGTGATCTTATCCACCACATGAGGGGGTGACCAGATAGCCGCCGTTGACGGCTGCCGAGACGGCAGTGCACACAGCGGGGTCACGGCCATGGCCTGACCAAAGGCGGAGGCCAGCTCGACCTCGCCCAGCTGGCTCTTGCTGTAATACTGCATGAAGCTGGTCTCGTTGGGCAGGTCCACCCCGGTGCGCTCGGTGAAGCCGAAAGCGTCGAAGTAATCATAGAACAGGCTGGAACCCACGCGCTGGCCCAGCTGGATGAAGTAGATGTTGCAGCTGTTGCGCAGGGCCTCGGCCAGATTCTGGGCCCCGTGCGACTTTCTGCCGGCGCAGTGGTAGGTCTGCTTTGCCACGCCGTAGGCACCGGAGCAGTTGAAGGTGGTGTAATAGGTGGCCTTGCCCGAGTCCACACCCATGGCGGCCGTGATGACCTTGAAGACGCTTCCGGGGTAGTACAGCTCGGTGATGGTCTTGTTCTTCCACTGGATGTCGCGGTAGGTTCCGGTGTAGTCGGCTTCCTCATCCGCGATCTTCTGGCCGTTCTCGTCCCGCAGGTAGTTGCCGTTCTCGTCTTTTTTGTAGATAGTGTAGATCTCCGGCTCGGCGTGCACCTGCTCTGTCAGGTAGGCCAGATTGGCGCTGAAATCCTGTGGGTCATTGGGGTCGAAGTCAGGCTTCGAGGCCATGGCAAGGATGGCACCGGTCTTGACGTTCATGACGATGGCCGCGCCGCGGTTCTCGACCGTGTTGGCCGCCACGGCCTCGTTGAGGTAGCGCTCCACGACCTCCTGCACATTGACGTCCAGCGACAGCACCAGATTGGAGCCGTCCTTGGCGGCGTAAGTGGTGGCATTGGCGTCGGCGATGGCGTTGCCGTAGGCATTGCGGAGGGTGATGGTGCGGCCGTTCACACCGGCCAGCGTGGACTCATAGGAGTTTTCAGACCGTACACGCCCTGACCATCCGCATTGCAGAAGCCCAGCACGGCGGCGGCAAAGCGGCCGTAGGGGTAATCACGCTGGAAGCCCTTGGAGGCCGACACCGACACCCGCCCCTTGCGGACAGTGGGGGTGCCGTCGTCGCTCTCCTGCTGGCCCAGCCCCAGCTTGGCCAGGATCTTTTCCAGCGCACCGGCGGATTTTCCGCTCTTGCTGTGGGCCTTGTTGTAGGTCTTGACGTATTCCTCAATGGAGAGCTTGATGGCGTTGTTGACCTTGGTGGCCAGCACCTGATAGGAGCTTTCGTTTTGGGAGGGCATCGCAGACCGCCTGATACTGGGTCTGGTACTCTGCCGAAGTGGTGTCCACGCTGTCCAGACTCTCGCCGTCACCCGAAAGCAGGCGCAGGGTGATCTGGGTGCAGACCTCCTTCATGGCGGCCTCATCGATGGTGCGGGTCTCCGCCTTGGTGTCCTGATCGGTGGTGGTGGTATACAGGGCCGTGCTGTAAGAGGGGTCGGCCCAGATGGTCCAGACCACGCTGGTGGAGGCCAGCGTGATGCCGCTGGTGTCGTAGATCTCACCGCGGGTGGCCTGAATGGTGCTGTCCAGCAGCTGCTGCTCGGCGGCGTACTGGCGGTAGGTGGCACCGTCGCGGATCTGGATCTTGTACAGGCTGTAGATCACGGTCAGCGCGGCGACCACCACAAAACACGGCGGCACCAAAGCTGATATGACGCAGCCGGGCACTGAGCCGTGCGTGCGGGTCCGCACTGCGGCGGCGGGCGCTGTTCTTTTTGGGATTGGAGGATGGTGTTTGCATTGCGTACTCCCGAAGAAAACCGAAAAAGCGTGCGCTGCCGCACGCTTTTCGTTGTTTGGTTTATTTTGCCGTTCTGACAGAGGCAAGAATGGTCATTGCCCCATCGTGGAGCAGATCCGACCACTGCCGCACAGCGGATGCCTTGCGCACCAGAACGCTGCCCTCATCCAGCCGGATGTAGGTGATCTGGCTCTGGTCGATCTTCATCAGCCCCAGGCGGGTGGCGGTCTCCTCAACACTTGTGATGTTGGTGCGGCTGTTCAGGGCACTGTTGTAGTATGTATACTGGCTCTGCTCGCTCACAAGCTCTGCCTTGGCGCTCTGGATCTGAGAGTTCAGCTCCACCAGCTGTGCCTCGCTCCACAGCAGGCTCACCGCAAAGCCCACCAGCAAAGCCGCGCCCACCAGCTGCAGCGCGTGCTGCATGGCGGCCCGCACGGGGTTCAGCCGCTTTTTGCCGCCCTTTTCTACCCGCAGCGGGACTTTGGGCTGTGCCTGCGGCGCTCTTCTGCGCCGAACCTCTGTCATATCGTATGCTGCCTGACCCATGGTGATCTCCTCCTCACATCTCCGGGGCTTTGCCGCCCTCAGATCTTTACCGTACCCCGCAGGTGGGCCGAGCGGCTGCGCCGGTTCTCTTCCAGCTCCTGCGTGTTGGCTTCAATGGGTTTGCGTGTGATCAGCTTTGCCTTGGCCTTGCCGCCACAGACGCAGACACCGGGAACTCCGGCGGGCAGGTGCAGGCGGTGGACCAGCGGCGGAACTTGTTTTTGCACCAGCCGGTCCTCCAGCGAGTGGAAGGTGATCACGCAAAGTCTTCCACCCGGTGCGAGATGTGCAAAAATGGTATCCAGCCCCTCTTCCAGTGCGTCCAGCTCATGGTTTACCGCAATGCGCAGTGCCTGGAAGGTGCGGCGGGAGGGGTTTTTGTTCTTCCGGCGCTCCGCCGGGGGCATGGCGCTGGCCACGATATCCGCCAGCTGCAATGTCGTTTCAATGGGGGCAGTCTCCCGGGCTTCCACGATCCTGCCCGCGATCTGCCAGGCGAAGGGCTCCTCGCCGTAATCCCGCAGGATGCGGGCCAGCTCCTCCGGCTCTCGCTGTTCACGAGATCGGCGGCCGTCTCACCCTCCTGGCTCATCCGCATGTCCAGCGGGGCATCTGCCCGGTAGGAAAAGCCCCGGGCCGCGTCATCCAGCTGATGGCTGGACACGCCCAGATCGAGCAGCGCGCCGTTGATCGTTTCAATGCCCAGCTGCTCCAGAGCTTGTCCGGCATAGCGGAAGTTGGTCTGCACCACGGTGGCAGGCAGGCCCGCCAGCCGGGCCGGGCCGTCTGCACGGCATCGGGGTCCTGATCCAGCGAGATGAGCCTGCCGCCCTGTTCGCCGTTCAGCCGCAGGGCGATCTGGCGGGAGTGCCCCGCGCCGCCCGCCGTGCCGTCAGATAGGTGCCCGCCGGGTCGATCTTCAGGCCGTCCAGGCACTCGTTCAGCAGCACCGGGACATGCTCAAACGAGGCCGGGTCAAAGGGCTGTGCTGTTTTTTCTGTGTCCATGTTCCCAGCCTCCTTTCAAAACTCAGATAAGATCCTGCATCTGCCGCCCTTTTCTGCCCGGAGCTGCTGCCCGGGAAAGCGGCCTGCGGCCTGCCGGGAGTTTGTGGCCCGGTCAGCCTTGAGGATACAATTTTATTGTAACAAAACAGGCCCCTGATTGCAAGAGTTTCCCTTTTGTTTTTTCTCTCAAAATGTACCAAAAAAAGCCCCTGCAAGCCGTCGTTTTTGCTTGCAGGGGCCGGAAGCTCTCACCGGGAAATTTCACATTCCCGCATCAGAGCTGTTTCCGGGGGCTCTGGCGCAGGTTTGCACGGACATTTTTGACCTGTGCGGCGTTTTCCGCCATCGTCTCTTCCGTGGTCTTGAGCATATTATCACAGTAGTCGGTCACGGTCTGGCGGACAGTGCGGGCCTCGGTCTGGGCGGCGGAGACGATCTCTCCGGCGCGCTGCTGGGCCGCCTTGACGATCTCAGCCTCGCTCACCAGCACACGGGCGCGCTCCTCGGCCTTTTTTACAATGGCCTGCGCCTGTGCGTTGGCCGATTCGATGAGCTGGGCACGGTCGCTGACAATGGACTGGGCCTGCCGCAGCTCCACAGGCAGGTTCTGGCGGATGTCATCGAGATAGTCCCGAATTTGTTCCACATCCACGATGCGCTTGCCACCCGAAAGGGGCATTCCGGTGCTCTCTTCCAGCAGATCTTCGATGGTATCCAAAAGCTCGTTTACGTTCATTCCGCATCTCCCTCTCCAGCGCTCTGCCGGGGCTTACCATACTTCCACAGCAGGACTTTGCCGTATTTATACTGTTTTTTCAGGGTCATGCCGCCCACCTCGGCAGGCAGCACCAGGCCGGTCTCACTCTCGCAGATGACGATGCCGCCGGGGGCCAGGCACTTGTCCACGCCGGGCAGGATCTTTTCCAGCGTGCCGGTGTGGAAGGGCGGGTCCAGCAGCACGATGTCGAACTGCTCATGGCAGGCGGAGAGATACCGTGCCGCCTCGCCGATGTTGACCCGGCTGCGGTCAAACACGCCGCAGTTCTTGCAGTTCTTCATCACGATGTTCACGGCCTCCCGGTTCTCGTCCAGGAACACGCACCGGGCAGCGCCCCCGGCTCAGGGCCTCGATGCCCAGCTGGCCGCTGCCTGCGTAGAGGTCGAGCACCCGGGCACCGGGCAGGTCGAACTGGACGATGCTGAACATGGCCTCCTTGACCTGATCCATCGTCGGGCGGGTGATCTCGGTGCCGGGCAGGGCTTCCAGCCTGCGGCCCCGTGCTTCTCCTGCAATAACGCGCATGTATCTGCCTCCTTCTCCCGCTGTCCGGGCCCCCTGCCCGGCCAGCAGCTGTTTCGTGTTTTCGTATCTCCATATTATCGTCAAAACGCAACTCTTTGTCAAGGGCGCGTTGCACTCAGGGTGCAATTATTGCTAAAATCAGGGCAAAGCGCCCCATGTGCGGCGCGTTTTGCCAAAAAAGAGTAGCTGCTTATGAAAGTCCTGCTCATCAACGGCAGCCCCACGAAGGGCTGCACCTATACCGCACTGAGCCTTATCGCCGGGGAGCTGAACGCCAGCGGCATCGAGACCGAGATCCTGAACGTCGGCACAAAGCCGGTGGGCGGCTGCATCGGCTGCGGCGGCTGTGCCGCCGGTAAAGGGCTGCGTGTTCGGCGGCGTGGTCAACGAGGCCATCGAAGGCCAAGACCGCCGATGCCTTTGTGTTCGGCACACCTGTCCACTATGCGTCCGCCTCCGGCAACATGACCAGCTTCATGGACCGTCTGGCCTACGCGGGCGGCAAGTATCTGGCCTACAAGCCCGCCGCCATCTGCGCTTCGGCCCGCCGCGCCGGCACCACCACCACGCTGGACCAGCTGGTGAAGTACCGAGTTCTTCCACATGCCGCTGGTCAGCGGTTCCTACTGGCCCATGGTGCACGGCTCCAAGCCCGAGCAGGTGCTGGAGGATGAAGAGGGCTGTGCCGTGATGCGGGAGCTGGGCAGCAACATGGCCTGGCTGCTCCGGTGCATCGAACTGGGCAAAGCAAACGGCATCACCCACCCGAAAATCCCCGCCGCCCATGACCAATTTCATCCGCTGAGTTTCCCCTCGCTCCCGCCTGCCCGGCGGGCACTTTATCGTCCTCCGACCAAACTTCAGCCAGCCATTTTGTTTTCTCACAGTTCCAGCCGATTTCTATTTATGATATAATAAAAGATGATCTCAATTGAGGTCTTTCAATTATTTCCCTATAAAGGAGGCTGTTATTATGAAACGAGTTATCAGTTGTTTGGTCGGAACTATTCTTTTATTATCTTCCATTTCTTTTCTTCGCTCGCTACTAATGGCGGCATCAAACATGTGCTTCTCTTTGCGGCGATTGTAACCGTGGAGAAATGGTTCAGACCAGTATCGAACGTAGCTCTTGGTATTCTGTTGGTTATATTCCCTGTTCTTATAACAAACCAAATTACAATGATACGATCAAGCGTCGTACCATTACAACTGTTTATGAGTGCACTTATTGCCATCGGGGCGAATCTAACACTCACTATGAAGAAGAGGTCGTCCACGATCATCCGTAGTTTTCTCAAAAGATTCGATAATATAGGTGGGTGAATATATTATGAAAAAGAGATTAACTCTATTTTTTATCACCTTTCTTTTTGCAGGTCTATGTGCTCTTCCCGCATTCGCAGTGTCTCAGGCTCGTTCTGTAAATGCTACAACAACTGCCGAAACCGTGTCCCTTGTCTGCGAATATTGCGGACAGAGCGATATGATTTGTGTGGATGAGTATTATGCTTCCTGGTATACAGTCAATTTTATTCCTTGTCAGGGACGCGATCCCCGATATAATGATTCGGTCGAGAATCGCACTCATGTTGAAATTTATCAATGTCAATCCTGTAAGTTTGGCACCAGCGTAGTTTCTACGGAAGAGCAGATTTCCCACAAACATCCTGCTATGCGTGCCTACGACCTTCCCAGATTCTGATACTTCCTTTGCGCCTCTGTCCTTGTCGGCAGGGGCGTTTTATTTTAGCAGCTTTTTCTGCAAAACGGAAAAATAAGGGATGGAGTGCTTTTTTCGTTCATAACTTTGTGGTAGCATAAGGGTAAGAATTTTTTTGTGCAGAGCGATGGAGACAGGCTATGGAACACTACGATTGGAACGACGGCTGGCTGTTTGCCCCCACCTTTGATCCCGCCATCGTCCGCCCCGAATGCACCGGGGTGGAGCTGGAGCCGGTGCGCTTGCCCCACACGGTCAAAACGCTGCCCTACAACTATTGTAACGAGAACGAATACCAGCGGGTGTCCGGCTACCGGCGGGAGTTTTGCGCCCAAAGGTGGCAGGGCCGCACGGTACTGCTGACCTTTGGAGCCGTGGCCCACGATGCCACCGTGTTCTGCAACGGGCGGCGGGTGTTCCACCACGGGTGCGGCTACACCGCCTTTACTGTGGACCTGACCGAATCGCTGCTGCTGGGCCAAAAAAATGTGGTGGCTGTCCGGTGCGACAGCCGGGAGGACCTGAACATTCCGCCCTTCGGCGGGCAGATGGACTTTCTGACCTACGGCGGCATCTGCCGCGCCGTCTGCCTCGACGTGAAAGAGCCCGCCTACCTGCGGGACATCTTCATCGAGACGAAGGCCGAGGGCGGTTTCCGCATCTATTCCTCCACAGTGGGCGAGACCATCGGCTGCACCCTGCAGGCCGAGATCCGCAGCCCCGCCGGGAGCAGAGCCCTGTACAGCGGTGAGCTCAGCCTGCCCATTGTGGGCACCCTGAACGGCGTGCACCCCTGGAGCGTGGAGCACCCCTTCCTCTACACCCTGACCGTCCGGCTCATCCGTCCCGGCACCGGCGGCCTGCCCGACCGGGTGCTGGACGAGAAAGCTGCCGGGTTCGGCTTCCGCACCCTGCAGTTCGTGGCGGGCGGGCTCTACCTCAACGGCCAGCGGGTGGAGCTGCGGGGCCTCAACCGCCGCCAGAGCTACGCCTATCAGGGCTATGCCATGCCGGACAGCATTCAACAGCTGGATGCCCAATTGTTGAAAAAGCAGCTGGGCTGCAATGCAGTGCGCACCAGCCACTACCCCCAGAGCCCGGCTTTTCTGGATGCCTGCGATGAGCTGGGCCTGCTGGTGTTCGTGGAGATGCCCGGCTGGCAGCACATCGGGGATGAAGCCTGGCAGGCCCAGGCATTGCAGAACTGCCGCGAGATGGTCTGCCAGTGCCGCAATCACCCCAGTGTGTTCCTGTGGGGCGTGCGGGTGAACGGCAGTTCCGACAACGAGGCCTTTTACAAGCGCACCAACGAGGCCGTCCATCGGCTGGACCCCACCCGCCCACCGGCGGCGTGCGGATCGCCCGCAAGAGCCAGCTGCTCGAGGACGTTTACGCCTACAACGATTACTCCTACTCCGGCCGGGGCCCGGGCTGTGAGCCCCGGTCTGCCGTTACGCCCGACCTGCGCAAGGGCTACCTCATCAGCGAGTTCGGGGGCCAGCAGTTCCCGGCCAAAGCCTTTGACGACGAGCCGCACCGGCTGGCACAGGCTCTGCGCCACGCCGCCGTCCTCAACGATGCCATTGCCCAGCAGGGCGTGGCCGGTGCCCTTGGCTGGTGCATGGCCGATTACAATACCCACCGCGAGTTCGGCAGCGGCGACCGCATCTGCTACCACGGCGTGACGGACCTGTTCCGCAACCCGAAGCTCTCTGCCGCCGTCTATGCCAGCCAGAAAACGCCCCGCTCCCCTTCGGACGTGGTGTTCGAGGTCTCTTCCAGCATGGCGCTGGGTGACCACCCCGGCGGCTTTGCCGGGGCCTGCTGGGTGTTCACCAACGCCGAGAGCGTCCGCCTCTACCGGGGCAACGATTTCATTGCCGAGTTCACCCCGACCGCCGGGGCTTTGCCGCCCTGCCCCACCCGCCCATTGAGATCCAGGTTTCGTCGGCTCCTGCTGGAAAGTATGAGGGCCTTGACCAGGCACGGCCCCGCAGGTGGCCGCCATCGTCAACGAGATGCGCCGGGGCGCTGAACCTTTCGCCTCTCTCCCGAGCGGATGCTCTCCCTGCGGCTGAGCGCAAACGACCTGCTCCGGATGTACTACAAATACATCGGCGTGCTGGGCGGGCCGTCCAGCGTCTACCGGTTTGAGGCGGTCTGGCACGGGCGCACCGTCCGCACCGTGGTCAAAGAGCCGGTGCAGTCGGTCCGGCTGGAATGCGTGGTGCACAACCCCATCCTGACCGACGGCCCCACCTGGGACTGTGCCGCCGTCAGCCTGCGGGCCATCGACCAGAACGGCAACCTCCTGCCCGATTGTGGTGAGGCCGTTCAGCTGAGCGTGGAAGGCCGGTAAAGATCCTGGGCCCGGCCATCGTCCCCTGCGGGGCGGCATGGCAGGCACCTATCTGCCACCACCGGTGAAGCAGGCCGTGCCGTGCTGCACTGCCGGATGGAGCGCGCTGGATGTGGAGGCCGCCCTGACTGTGCGCAAGCGCTCCGGTGCAGAGAATGCCAATTAAATTTCGTCCTTTCATGGTAGATTTGCAATCTGTTCAAAGTTTTATCATGGTTGGCTGATATTCTATTGTTGTGAACAATCAAACGCCCTCTCCGTCCATGCGTCCGCGTGGCTGAGAGGGTTATTCTGAGGACAAAGGACCGGAAATCTATGAGAGAGAAACTTCGTCAGTTCATGATAGGCCGCTACGGCACCGATGGCCTGAACCAATTCCTGAGCATTGCCTCGCTGGTGCTGCTCCTCATCGCCATCATCAGCCGGGTCAACCTGTTCACCTATCTGGGCGCGGCCCTGCTGATCTTCTGCTACTACCGCACCTTCAGCCGGAACATCTCCAAGCGCACCGAGGAGAACTACAAGTTCTACACCCTGAAGGACCGGGTGGACAACAAGTTCAAGGGCTGGAAGGGCAGTGGGCCAACCGCAAGGTCTATCACTACTACCGCTGCCCCAGTGCCGCCAGAAGCTGCGCGTGCCCGCGGCGCGGCCGCATCAGATCTCCTGCCCCGCTGCGGCGCCCAGTTCATCAAGAAGAGCTGAGCCATGTTCGGATATGTTATCCCGAATCAGGCCGCACTCAGCCCGGAGGCACAGGCGCGGTACCAGCGCGGCCTACTGCGGCCTCTGCCGCCGCATCGGCGCTGCACGGCACCCGGGGCGGCTGACCCTGAGCTATGACCTGACGTTTCTGGATCTGCTGCTTTCCAGCCTCTACGAGGGCGAAAGCGCCTGTGTGACAGGCTGTGACCACTGCCCCATCCACCCATCCGGAAGGTAGAGTGGCGTTCCAGCGGCCCCCCCTATTACTGCGCGGACCTGAGCGTGGCTTTGCACTACTACAACGCGCAGGACAAGTGGAACGACGACCACAGCCTGCTGGGCCTCGGCTTTGAAAAGATGCTTGCTGCCCCCACGCAGCAGGCCGCCGCCCGCTGGCCCCGACAGTGCAGCGCCATCCGCACCTGTCTGGATCGGCTGGCCCGGTACGAAGCCGAGGGCAGCGAGGATCTGGATGCCGTTTCCGGCTGCTTTGGGGAACTGATGGCCGAGCTGTTCAATTACCGGCAGGACCACTGGTCGCCGGAGCTGCGCAGCATCGGCTTCCATCTGGGCAAATTCATCTACCTGCTGGACGCCTACGATGACCTGGCACGGGACGAGAAAAAGGGCGCATACAATCCTGCGCACCCTCAGCCGAGCCCGGCTACGAGGAAGAGATGCGGGAGATCTTTGAGCTGCTGTTGGCCAACTGCGCCCGCAGCTTTGAGCGCCTGCCCTGTGTGGAGGACGTTGACCTTCTGCGGAACATCCTGTATTCCGGCGTGTGGCTCAAATATCACTGCAAAAATGCAAAAAAGAAGGACAAAACCGCCTGATCCCGGCGGTTTTCCTTGATTTTTCCGTTCCAGTCCTGTACACTAAAGATTGCTTGTGCGGCACAATGGCCGCACAGATGGTAATAGAGACGTGAGGAAGTAGACCGATGAGAGATCCCCTATGAGGTTCTGGGCATCCAGCGCGGTGCCAGTGAAGACGAGATCAAAAAGGCTTACCGTGCCAAGTGCAAGCGCTGGCACCCCGACCTGAACCCCAACGACCCCACCGCCGAAGAGCACTTCAAAGAGGTGCAGGCAGCTTACGACGCCATCACCAAGGGCGACACCGGCCCCCAGATGGGCGGCGGCTACGGCCAGCAGAGCGGCCTCCTACGGCGGCTATCAGCAGGGTACCAGCAGAACGGCTATTCCAACGGGATTTCGGAGACTTCGGCTTCGGCTACGACCTTCGGGTTCAGGTTTGGCTTTGGCGGCAATTATCAGCAGCAGCGCGGGCCAGCTACAACGGTGCAGACACGCCTGAGATGCGGGCCGCACGCAACTTCATCGTCAACCAGCGCTACCCCGAGGCCCGCCGCGTGCTGGACGGCATCACCGTGCGCACTGCCCGGTGGTACTACCTCTCCTCGCTGGCCAATCAGGGCCTGGGCAGCAGCATCGATGCCCTGCAGGATGCCCGCCGCGCCGCCAGATGGAGCCAGCAGCACTGAATACCAGATGAACCTGCGCAATCTGCAGGACCCGGGCCGCACCTACCGCACCCAGACCACCTACGCCCAGCCCGGCGGCCTGATGCGCTGGTGCTGGAGCATGATCCTGCTCAACCTGCTGTGCAACTGCTGCTGTGGCGGCGGCTGGGGCTGGCGGTTCCGGATGTAAGCGCAAAAAATGATATAAGGACAATTAAAAAATCCCTCCCTGTCGGCGTGGCGGGAGGGATTTTACTGTTGATTACTGGATCACAATGGTCCGGCTGATCTCACTACTGGAGTAGTTTCCGGCGGCCTTGGCCGTCTGGACATACTCGCCGGGCTCGGTGGGGAACCCGCTCTGGGTCGTGCCCAGGAATCGAAGAGACCGCTCTTCTTTTTATAGGTGTAGGTCACCTTGCCGCCCTCGACCACCTGACCGTCGCTTTCGACCACTGCGGTGACGTTGTAGTTCTGGGCTTCCGCCGCAGTCATGCTGACGGGGAGCTCCTGTGCCCAGTAGACACGCACCCCCGCACTCTTGGGCTTGATGCGGAAGAACGCCATACCGGCGGTGTTCACATCACCGGATTCCAGCGCCACAGCACCGCCCACATAGCTGCCGGCTTCCGTGGGCTGCTCGTCCAGATAGATGCGGCTGAACACGCCCTCGGGCAAATATTTGCGGATGAGCTCCAGCGACAGCTTCATGCCGGTGGAGACATCCTTCAGCGTGGGGATGTAGAATTTCAGGACATCCATCACAGAGACCACTTCATCAGCCACCCGCAGCAGCACGCTCACGTCGTTGCCGTCGATCAGCTGCTTGATGTAGGCGTAGATGTTGAACTCCTCTTCCTGCTCAGGGTTCGCCGACATCTTTTTTGGCAGGGGGATCATTTTGAGCAGGGTGCGGATCTTGCCCGAAAGGATCAGGGTCACATAGCCCTGCGCTTCGCCGCTGGTGCCCATCACCACGCCGATATACTGGGTATCTGCCGGGGTGGTCTGGACGCTCAGGGTAAAGGGGGAGCCATAGGTCAGATCCCCGTCTGCGGTCAGGCGGATCGAGACAACGCTGTTGTTCTCATCCACGCCTGCGGTGGTCAGGTCAGGCAGTTCGCTGCCCGCCGAAGCCGCCAGCGCCGGTGTGGCCGCCGCACTCAGGGCAAACACTGCCGCCAGCAGCAATGAGATCAGCCGTTTGGTTTTCATCAGCCAAAGACCTCCTTTTATATAGGTTCTTGTATCATGCAAAAATAAGGGTGCGTGGAACACACAGCACAGTGTTCCCGCACCCTCATTTCACATTGTACCGTACAGGTCAATAACGGGATTCAAGTTAAATTTTGCTCAGCTGCGGGCCCTGGGCGGTATCTTTGACAGCCCAGCCCATCTCGGTGAGCTGCGCACGGATGGCATCCGCAGCGGATCCTTGGCCTTCTTGGCGGCGGCACGCTTTTCCACCAGCTCCGTCACCTCGGCGGGCACCTCGTCCTTCTTGCGGTTGTACATCAGGCCCAGCACGCCGGTGATCTCATCGAACGCCTTGGCGGCAGCCTCCAGCGCAGCCTTGGAGGAGGCAGCGGACAGGGTGTTGATCTCCTTGACCAGATCGAACACGGCAGCCAGCGCATCGGGGGTGTTCAGGTCATCGTCCATGGCCTTGCAGAACTTGGCGCGGGCCTCGTCTGCCTTGGCGGTCAGGGTCTCATCGGTGCCAAAGCGGTCTTGCTCAGGGCAAAATCGAGGTTCTCGCGGCAGGTGTAAAGGCGCTCCAGGCTATTCTTGCAGCTCTCGATGAGGTCCACGGTGTAGTTCAGGGGCATGCGGTAGCCTGCGGTCAGCATAAAGTAGCGGATGGGCTCGTAGCCGTAGAGGTCTGCCACATCGCGGACGGTGAAGAAGTTGTGCAGGCTCTTGGACATCTTCTGGTTATCCACGTTGATGAAGCCGTTGTGCATCCAGTAGTGGGCAAACTCGCAGCCGTTGGCGCACTCGCTCTGGGCGATCTCGTTCTCGTGGTGGGGGAAGATCAGATCCTGACCGCCGCAGTGCAGGTCGATGGTCTTGCCCAGATGGGTGCGGCTCATGGCGCTGCACTCGATATGCCAGCCGGGGCGGCCCATGCCATAGGGGCTTTCCCAGGCGGGCTCGCCGAGCTTAGCAGCCTTCCAGACGGCGAAATCGGCGGGGTCTTCCTCAGGTCATCCTCCATCTGGCTGCGCAGCTCGCGGTTGCCGCTCTCCAGATCGTCCAGCAGGTGGCTCAGCTTGCCGTACTCCGGGTCGCTCTTGACGCGGAAGTAGACATCCCCGTTCTTGGCAACGTAGGCGTGGCCGGAATCGATCAGGTCCTTGACGATGTCCAGGATCTGCTGGATGTGCTCCGTTGCACGGGGCTGGACGGTGGGCTTTTTGCAGTTCAGACCGGCGGCATCCTTGAGGTACTCGGCCTCAAAGCGCTGGGCCACTTCCTTCATGGAGGTGCACTCCTCCTGGCCCTTCTTGATGAGCTTATCATCAATATCGGTGATGTTGGAGACATAGATGACCTTGTTGCCGCGGTATTCCAGATAGCGGCGCAGGGTATCGAACACGATCAGCGGGCGGGCGTTGCCGATGTGGATATAGTTGTAAACGGTGGGGCCGCAGACATAGATGCGGTATTCGCCGGGCACCTGCGGCACAAGCTCTTCCTTCTGGCGGGTCAGGGTGTTGAAAATCTGCATAAGAACTCTCCTTCTTGTAGGACAAACAAAAGCCGCAGCAGAACCTCTCAGTCTCGCTTCGCTGATTTACGAAAACAGAGAGTAAAAAGCCCCGATGTGATACAATCTCCCATATCACATCGAAGGCGGTTTTCAAAATCGCGGTTCCACTTCTGTTTGTCGCTCAAAGCCGATAACGGCGGCTGCCGCGCCGCGATACTCCCCAGCAGGTTTCCCGCGGCGTGCTGCCCGGGCGCACTTCACACACGCTGCTGCAAACAGGCTCCCAGCCAACGGCCCGTTCTCTCTGTCCAGCTCACCTTTGCGCTACTCTGCCCGGGTAAACGCATTTTTCTTGATACATCTGTATTATAGCCGGGCCGGGGGGAGAAGTCAAGCAGAACGCAGGCGCTGGCATTTCAGCGGCAGCTCTGCGCCGATTCAATCGATCTCGTGCTTTTTACAGAAGTGCTTGCTGGCAAAGTACATTCCCGCCCAGATGGCGATGGCAAGCACGAGGTAGAACGGATTCTTCATGGCAGACACCAGCGACTGCCCGAAAAGGGCCATCATGGCCACCATCACGCCCTTGCCCAGCAGCATGGTGACAAGGTAGCGCTTCTCGTCAAAATCAGAGATGCCAAAGGCAAAGTGCATAAAGGACGAGGGCGTAAAGGGCAGGAGCGACAGCATGAACAGGGACGCGGTGTCGAACCGGCTGACCCATTGCTCCGCCTTTTGCAGCTTGGCCGAGCGGCGGGCAAATTTCCAGAAAAAACGCTTGACGACACGCCGCCAGAGCAGGAACATCACAGTGCCGCCCAGCATCACCCCGGCCCAGCTGTACACAAAGCCCAGAAGGCCCCCGTGGGCCGCAACATTCAGTGCCACAATGGCGATGAGCGGCAGCGGCGGAAAAAAGGATTCCACCATCGCAAGGATCACGGGCGCAATGGGGCCAAGGCCGCCAAAGCCTTCCAGCAGAGCCTTCCAGAATTCCAGCGTTCCCAGCTGGTGGAGCCAGCCTATCATCGTCATTTCCATCCCGCGTGTTCCTTCCCTCTCATTTTTCTTTAGTATATCCGGTTTCTATGACACGCCCGTGAACAAAATACGAGCTTTTTTTGTCATATCATCTATACTACGAGACTGCGGGGGCCTTTCCTGCACAGGGCGGGGATCTTTATGCTTTTCCGTCGGCTTCAGCGGCGGCCTTCTCAACCAGGCCTGCATCCGCTCGATCTGCTGGCGCGCATCCGCTCCCAGCGGGCAAGTCCGGCTTCGTCCGGGATCTGGACGCAGCGGGCAAAGCTCCAGTGCAGGCCGTCCCGCCGGGCCAGCTTATAGCGCTGGAACACGCCCTTTCCGGCCTCATTGCCGGTACCGGCGCAGGCAGGGCAGACAGACAGAGTATACCAGCCGCTGTTGCCCTTTTTCAGCCAGATATCGTCCGGCTGCAGATTCCCACCGCACACCGGGCAGCTGGCAGTGATGATCTTTGGGTCGCTGCGCCAGGTGGATTGCTCCACATAGCCGCGGAACACCCGGAAGTCCCGGTAATCACCGGGGGCGGGGCAGAGGCTTGCCCGCAGGGATTCCTCCTCGGTGGGGTAGGCCGCCAGACCCGCCCGCAGGTCAAGCTTGCGGCAGACATCGGCGGTGTAAAGGGTATCGGACAGGGCATCGTGGAACGGGCGCTCCATCGGGATGCCCATCCGGGTCACAACGCTTTCCAGCGTCATGCCCTCGCCCTCCTTGCGGGGGTGCTCCCGCAGGAAGATCTGCTGCAGATCATACCACTGGGTGGGGCGGCTCTCGTCCAGATTGCAGAGGAAAAGGTTCTGCTTGAGCACCGGCACGTCATCCATGCCCCACTCGGCAAACTCGGCATCCGGGCCGCACCACTGCATAAAGCGGCGCAGCCCCTGCACGATGGGCTCGCCCCGGTCCAGGTCGGCCTGGGTCAGGCCCGTCACCTTGGCGATGTGGTGCTGCAGGGTGCGGAAAATACGGGGCCGCAGGTGGATGGAGAAGGTATCCAGCACGTTGGCATCCTCGTCGATCTTCACCGCGCCGATCTCGATGATCTCGCCCCGGAAGGTCTGCTGCACGCCATGATAATTAAAGGGATACGGCTTATAGCCGATGTTCCATTCCAGATCAAATAAAACCAGATTGCGTGGCATTGTTGTTTGTGTTCCTCTCAGTTCAGGATAAATTTTTCGATGGCCTCGGCCACGCCGTCGTGGTTGTTGTCGGCGGCGGTGACGAAATCGGCCACAGCCTTGACGGCTTCTTCGGCATTCTGCATGGCAACGCCCACCCCGGCATAGGAGATCATGGAGCGGTCGTTCAGGCCGTCGCCGCAGGCCATCAGGTTCTCCCGGGTCAGGCCCATCCGCTCCAGCAGGGCGGCAAGGCTCCTGTCCTTTGCCACGCCCAGCGGCACGGCCTCGATGAAGAAGGGGCTGGAGGGGTACAGGTCGATACGGCCCGCAAACTGCTCCTTTCCGGCGGCACAGACAGCATCCCGCCGGGCAGGGTCAAGAGTGATGAGCATTTTGCAGATCGGATAGTCCACATAGGAGGCCAGATCATCCACATGGATCATCGGCAGCTTTGTGGTAAAGCACTCCTTGTTTGCCCACACGTCCTGATCCCGCTCACACACGATGCCCTCGCTGTTATAGGTCAGGATGGCCACATCCTGCCGGGCTGCAAATTCGCAGAGCCGGGACGAACTCCGCCCCAGCTGCACCTGATACAAAGCCTCGCCGGTCACGCAGTCCACGATCTTGCCGCCGTTGTAGGCCAGCACACAGCCGCCCTTTTTGATCCAGCCCCAGCTCCTTTGCCAGCGGCATGATGCCGCCGTGGGCGGCCCGAGGCCAGCACGATGGTCACGCCCTGTGCGGCGGCGGCATCCAGCGCCGCGCGGGTGCGGGGGGTAACGATCTTTTCGTCATTGGTCAGGGTGCCGTCCAAGTCCAGAGCCAGCACCCGGATATTCGATCTTGCCATGTTTTTTATTCCTCGTTCTCAGGCAGGGGCTTCCCGCCGGATATTTTATTACTTACCCATCTATTTTACAATGCTTTCCCTTTTCTGTAAAGCAGGAAACCTGTTCCCCGCCCAGAGACAAGCAAAAAAGCCGCCCGGCGAGCAAAACCGGACGGCTGAGAAGGAAGAAAACGCGGTATTACAGGATGTCGATGTATTCCCCGGCCAGCGCCTTGTTCATGCTGCGGACGGCGCAGAACTTGCCGCACATGGAGCAGGTGTCGCTGTGGTCATCCTCAGGCAGGCGGGCATCCCGGATGGCCTTGGCGGTCTCGGGGTCGAGAGCGCAGGCGAACTGGGCATCCCAGTCCAGCACGCGGCGGGCATCGCCCATCTTGTCGTCGATATCCCGGGCATGGGGATGCCCTTATGATATCGGCCGCATGGGCGGCGATCTTGAGGCCACGATGCCCTGCTTCACATCGTCCACGTTGGGCAGAGCCAGATGCTCGGCGGGGGTGACATAGCACAGGAAGGCTGCACCGCTCATGGCGGCAACGGCACCGCCGATGGCAGCCGTGATGTGGTCATAACCGGGGGCAATATCGGTAACGAGGGGTCCCAGCACATAGAAGGGAGCGCCCATGCAGATGCTCTTCTGCACCTCCATTTTGGCGGCCACCTGATTCAGGGGTACATGGCCGGGCCCTCCACCATGACCTGCACGTTGTGTGCCCAGGCGCGCTTGGTCAGCTCGCCCAGACGCACCAGCTCTTCGATCTGGCAGACATCGGTGGCATCGGCCAGGCAGCCGGGGCGGCAGGCATCGCCCAGCGAGATGGTCACGTCGTGCTCGGCGCAGATCCTCACAGATCTCGTCAAAGTGCTCGTAGAAGGGGTTCTCGTTGCCGGTCATGCTCATCCAGGCGAACACCAGAGAGCCGCCGCGGCTGACAATGTTCATCTTCCGCTTGTGGGTGCGGATCTGGTCAATGGTCTTGCGGGTGATGCCGCAGTGCAGGGTGACAAAGTCCACGCCGTCCTCAGCGTGCAGGCGCACCACGTCGATGAAGTCCTGCGCGGTCAGGGTGGCAAGGTCGCGCTGATAGTGGATGACGGAATCGTACACGGGCACAGTGCCGATCATCACGGGGCACCCCGTGGGTCAGCTTCTGGCGGAAGGGCTGGGTGTTGCCGTGGCTGGACAGGTCCATAATGGCTTCGCGCCCATATTGACGGCGCTCATCACCTTTTCCATCTCCACGTTGTAATCCTTGCAGTCGCGGGAAACGCCCAGGTTCACGTTGATCTTGGTGCGCAGCATGGAGCCGATGCCCTCGGGGTTCAGGCAGGTGTGGTGCTTGTTGGCGGGAATGGCCACCTTGCCCTCAGCCACCAGCTGACGGATCTCCTCCGTGGTGCGGTATTCCTTTTTGGCCACGATCTCCATTTCCGGCGTGACGATGCCCTTGCGGGCAGCGTCCATCTGTGTGGTGTAGTTCTGCATGGTACTTTCCTCCAAATGTTTCTTTTATCTTGAACAGCGCTTTGCGCGCTGAACGTACCGGAAATAGGTTTTTGCGCAGCCTTTCCTCTGTGCGCAATTGGCTCCCCCCCCTTTGGGGGAGCTGGCATCGCGCCAGCGATGACTGAGAGGGCGAGCCGCCTTACAGCTGCTCCGCCAGTGCCTTCAGCTCCCTGCACTCGGCCTCGATATCCTCCGCACCGAAGATCGCGCTGACAAGGGCCACACCGTTCACGCCGGTGCCCTTGAGCCGGAGCAGGTTCTCCTTGTGGATGCCGCCGATAGCCACAACGGGATGTCCACGGCATCGCAGATGGCTTTCATCATGCCCTCGGCAGAACGTCCACGTCTGCCTTGGTGTGGGTAGAGAAAGCTGCACCCACGCCCAGACAGTCGGCTCCATGCCGGACGGCCTCCAGGGCCTCCTCCACGCTGTGGACGGATACACCGATCATCATCTCATCGCCCACGCGCTAGCGCACCTGAGCAGCGGCCATATCTTCCTGCCCCACATGGATGCCCTCGGCGTGGCAGCGGATGGCAATGTCCACGTTATCGTTGATGAAAAAGGGCACGCTGTACTTTTTGCACAGGTCGTGAAGCTCAAACGCCTCCTTCAGGAAGGCTTCCTCGTCCAGCTCCTTTTCCCGCAGCTGAACGCAGGTCACGCCGCCCTTCAGGGCGCTCTCCACCTGCTGATAGAGGGTCTGACCGCCCACCCAGGCACGGTCGGTGACGGCGTAGAGCCGCATATATTCTTCAGCGCACTTCATACTTGGCCCCCTCTTCCAGCTGAGCCGGAGTCATATGATAAATGGCATCAATGATGTAATTGCGGTAAGTGGCGTTGCCGTCCAGCGGGGTCAGCCGTGCATGGGCGATCTCGCCCGCAAGGCCCATGGCGCAGACGGCGGCAGCCGCAGCCTCCAGCGGCTGGCTGGGGTTGGCGGTGAGAAAGGCCGCCGTCAGGGCGGAGAGCTGGCAGCCCGTGCCGGTGATGGCGCTCATCATTGGGTGGCCGTTGCGGATGCAGTAGGCTTTTGCCCCATCGGCCACGATGTCAATGGCACCGGTAATGGCCACAACGGCACCGGTCTTTGCGGCAAATGCCTTGGCAAAGGCCACCGCGCCGTCCAGATTTTCCTCGGTGACCCTGTCGGCCACATCGGCATCCACGCCCTTGGTGGTGCCCGCGCCGGAAGCCAGCGTCTTTACCTCGGAGATGTTGCCCCGGATGACCGTGAACCGCACCTCGTCCAGCAGGCGGTAGGCCGTCTCGGTGCGCAGGGCAGAAGCGCCCGCGCCCACAGGGTCCAGCACCACGGGGTGGCCCAGTGCATTGGCCTTTTTGCCCGCCTTGAGCATGGATTCAATGGTGCGGCTGTTCAGGGTGCCGATGTTGATGTTCAACCCGCCGCAGATGGTGGTGATATCCTCCACCTCGGCAGCATCGTCGGCCATAATGGGCGAAGCACCGCAGGCCAGCACCATATTGGCGCAGTCGTTCACGGTGACGTAGTTGGTGATATTATGGATAAGAGGGCTTTTGGTGCGGACATTGGCAAACTGCTCTGCAAACATGACGCACCCCCGTCAGGAAAGGCTGCTCTGCATGGAGCGCAGGGCACCGGAGTGCTGCAGGCTGTACACCAGCACACCCGCAATGACCGCACCCACAGCGGTAGAGATGAGGAAGGGCACAATGTAGGCATAGAACGCGATGTCACCGGCGCTCTTGCCCATCAGGCAGATGGCCACCGGGTAAGCGCACAGGCCGCCCAGAATGCTGGTGCCGAACACCTCGCCCACCAGGGTGGCGATCAGGTTTTTGGTCTTTGCGTAGACCAGGCCGCAGAGCAGGGCACCAAACATGCTGCCCGGGAAGGCCATCAGGCTGCCCAGACCCAGGATATTGCGGAGCAGCGAAGCCACAAAGGCCACGCCCACGCCCCACCAGGGGCCCAGCAGCACGGCGCAGAGCACATTGACCATGTGCTGCACAGGGGCGCACTTGCTGCCGAACATCGGGAAGCTGAACACACTGCCCACCACGCACAGGGCGCAGAACATTCCAGCGAGAGCCAGCTTTTTCACAGAGAATTTTTTCATTGGAAACTCCTCTTTCTCAAAAAGCGGTCGAGGCTTGCTGGACTCCTCCTCTCACGCCGGAACACGGCTTCCCATCGCAGTTATTTCAAGGCTCAGGGCGCTCCCCCTCAGCCCGGAGCCGCCCGTTGCGGCGGCTTGCGGCAACAAAAAACAGGAGACACCACAGCGGTGCCTCCTGCAAAAAATCATTTTCCTATGACTTCCTACGGCGGCATTATCCGCATCAGGTCAAGGGTCGAAGTTTGGCTACTTCCTCTCAGCCCGCCTCACGAGCTCCCCTGTGTTTTGTTTTTCGTAGGGTATTGTACACCCGCCGGGGCAAAAAAGCAAGAATAAGTTTTTCTTTCGCCTTTTTGCCAAATCGCTTTTACAATTTTCCGGATTATGTTATACTTGTCCCAAATTTCGCAGCGCCCGGGGGAGCCATTCCCCGCTTTGGGGCACTGCCCGGCACAAAAGGAGATTGAAGTTATGGGTCTCATCAAAGCAGCCATGGGCGCGGCATCCGGCGTGATGGGCGACCAGTGGAAGGAATATTTTTATTGTGACGCTCTGCCTGCGGAGGTGCTGGCCGTCAAGGGCCAGAAGCGGACCAACGGCCGCTCCGCCAACCGGCACAGCAGCGAGAACGTCATCTCGGACGGCTCTGTGATCGCCGTAGCCGACGGCCAGTGCGTGCTGATCGTGGAGCAGGGCAAGGTGGTGGATCTCTGTGCCGAACCCGGCGAGTACACCTACACCACCGGCACCCAGCCCTCCCTGCTCAGCGGCGGGCTGAAGAACATCGACAGCGTGTTTGCCGAGCTGGGCAAGCGGTTCAGCTTTGGCGGGCAGGCCGGTTCCGACCAGCGCATCTACTATATCAATACCCGGGAACTCACCGGCAACAAGTACGGCACCCCCAACCCGGTGCCTTTCCGGGTGGTGGACCAGCGCGCCGGTATCGATATCGACATCGGCATCCGGTGCTTCGGCGAATACAGCTACCGGGTGGTCAACCCCATCCTGTTTTACACCAATGTCTGCGGCAATGTGGAAAACGCCTACACCCGCGACGCGCTGGACGGCCAGCTCAAGACCGAGCTGATGACCGCCCTGCAGCCCGCCTTTGCCCGGATCAGCGAGCAGGGCATCCGCTACTCCGCCCTGCCCGGCCACACCGCCGAGCTGGCCGAGGCCCTGAATCAGGAGCTGAGCGCCAAGTGGAGCAGGCTGCGCGGCATCGAAATCGTCTCTCTGGGCGTTTCCGGTGTCAAGGCCAGCGAGGAAGACGAGCAGATGATCAAGGAGCTGCAGCGCAGTGCGGCCTTTATGGACCCCACCCGCGCCGCCGCGCATCTGGTGGGCGCACAGGCCTCCGCCATGCAGGCTGCCGCCTCCAACACCGCCGCCGGTCCCGCCATGGCCTTTATGGGGATGAACCAGGCCGCTGCAGCGGGCGGTGTCAACGCCCGGGATCTCTACCAGATGGGCGGCCAGCAGACCGCCGCGCAGCCTCAGGCCGCACCGGCCGCTGGCTGGACCTGCAGCTGCGGCCACACCGGCAACACGGGCAAGTTCTGTGCCGAATGCGGCAAGCCCCGGCCCGAAGCCCCGGCTGTCTGGGTGTGCAGCTGCGGTGCAAAGAACAGCGGCAAGTTCTGCTCGGAGTGCGGCAGCCCCCGGCCCGCCGCCAAGTGCGCCAACTGCGGCTTTGTGCCCGCCGACCCGGCCAACCCGCCCAAGTTCTGCCCCGAGTGCGGCAAGCCCTTTGGGGCCTGAGAGGGGTCTGACGCATGGCTGAAAAGACAACGAATTATCAGTGCCCGGCCTGTACCGGCCCCCTGCACTACGATGGTGCCAGCGGCAAGCTGGTCTGCGATTACTGCGGCTCGGCCTACGACGTAAAGGACATCGAAGCCCGCTACGCCAAAAAGCAGGCCGCTGCCGACACTGCCGCCGAGGGCGATGCCAAAAAAGCCGCCCGCCTGCCCCGGCAGGACAGTCCGGTGTGGAGCGAGGCCGAGGCGGAGGGCCTGAACAGCTACTCCTGCCCCACCTGCGGGGCCGAGCTGGTCTGTGACGAGACCACCGCCGCCACCACCTGCCCCTACTGCGGCAACCCCACAGTGCTGGGCGGCAAGCTCTCCGGCAAGCTGAAGCCGGAATACATCCTGCCCTTCATGCTGGACAAAAAGGCCGCCATTGCCCAGCTGACCAGATATTACAAGGGCAAGGCCTTCCTGCCCAAGGCGTTCAAGAGCCAGAACCACATCGCAGAGATCCAGGGCGTATATGTCCCCTTCTGGCTCTACGATGCCAAGGCCGACGCGCGCGGCCGGTACGAGGGCCAGAACTCCGAGAGCCACCGCGAGGGCGATTACATGGTGACCACCACCCAGCACTACGATGTGCGCCGCGAGGGCTCGGCCGCCTTTGCCAAGGTGCCGGTGGACGGCTCCAGCAAGATGCCCAACACCCACATGGATGCCATTGAGCCCTTTGATTACGGCGACCTGAAGCCCTTCTCCACGGCCTACCTGCCCGGCTATCTGGCCGACCGGTATGACGAGGATGCCGATGCCTGTGCCGAGCGCGCCTACCGCCGGATGTACAACTCCACGGCCGATGCGCTCCACGCTACCACCGGCGGCTACAGCGAGATCCACCCCATTTCCGAGAACATCAACGTGGATATGACCCACGCCCACTACGCCCTGCTGCCGGTCTGGATGCTCCACACCCGGTGGAAGGACAAGGACTTCCTGTTCGCCATGAACGGGCAGACCGGGCGGCTCATCGGTGACCTGCCGGTGGACAAGAGCCGGGTGGCCGCGTGGTTTGCGGGCATCAGCCTGCCCCTGATGGCAGTGCTGGCGTTCCTGCTGTTGTTATAAGGTGGCAGAATGAAACACACTGCAAATCGCTTTGCCGCCCTGCTGGCCGCTCTGGTGCTGGCGCTCTGCCTGAGCATCCCCGCCTTTGCCGCCGCACCGCTGGTGCGGGACGAGATGGGCCTGTTCGATGCGGATACTTACAGCCAGCTGGAAGCTTCCGCCGAAGCCGCCAGCAACGGCCACAACTGCGACGTATATTTTCTGGTGGTGGACAGCATCGGTGACACCGACCAGCGCCAGTACGCCAAAGATTACTACCTTGCCAACGGTCTGGGCAGCGGCTCTGAACAGAGCGGCATCCTCTTCCTGCTGGCAGTCGGCTCCCGCAAGTATGTCACCATCACCTACGGCGGCGGCGTGACGGCCTTTACCGATTACCGCATCGAGCAGATTGAAGATGCCGTTGTTCCCTATCTCTCGGACGACGACTGGGCCGAGGCCGCCTCGAGTACCTCTCCATGTGCGCCGACACGCTGGATTTCTACGCCGAGCACGGCGAACCGCTGGATGTTGACAACGACACCAGCGGCTGGCCCATCCTGCTCCTCATCGTCATCGGCGTGCCCATGATCATTGCCGGTATCGTCTGCGGCGTGCTGTACAGCCAGATGAAAACAGCCCGGCTCAAGACCGAGGCCAACGATTACATCGGCGCAGGCTTAAAGCTGCGGGTGCAGGTGGACAACTACACCCACACCGACCGTGTGCAGGTCTACGACCCGCCCCACGAGGAGAGCAGCAGCTCCGGCGGCTCCTCCGTGGACAGCGACGGCTTTGGCGGCTCCTCCGGCGGCTCGTTCTGAGCGCCCTTTTCTCCAGCAATAAACCACCGGTTCTGCCGGTGGTTTTCACTTGTTTCTATTTCCGTGTAACTCGCAAAAGAAAGGAAACCCAACGAATGTCAAAGAAGATCACCGCCCTGATCCCCGGAGCCGCGCTGGCACTGGGCATCGCCTGCATCGCCAAGTGGCTGGAAACGCTGGAAAGCAGCGCCGGGCTCCACCTCATTGGCGCTTCAGTCATCGCCCTGTTTATCGGCATGGCCATCAATGCGTTTTTCCAGCCCAACAAAACAACCGCGCCGGGCATCAAATTCACCTCTAAGAAGGTCCTGAAATTCGCCATTGTCCTTCTGGGTGCCAGCCTGAACATCCGCACCGTGCTGACCGTGGGCCGTTTTTCGCTGACGGTCATGCTCTTCACCCTGGCCACCTGCTTTGGACTGGGCGCGCTGATCGGCAGAGCGCTCGGGCTCAACTGGAAAACCAGCAGCCTGATCAACGCCGGAACCGGCATCTGCGGCGGCTCTGCCATTGCCGCCATTGCGCCGGTGATCGAAGCCGATGACATGGACATCGCCTACGGTATGTCCGCCACCTTCCTGTTCGATACGGTGATGATCGTTGTGTTCCCGCTCCTCGGCCGGTGGCTTGGGCTTTCCGATGCCGCATTCGGTCTCTGGGCCGGTACGGCGGTCAATGATACCTCCAGCGTTGTAGCCACCGGTTACGCTTTCAGTGAAGCAGCCGGCGACTTTGCAACGATGGTCAAGCTGACCCGCACGCTGGCGATCATTCCGGCTGTTCTGGTCTTTGCCGCCATCAACCTGCACCTGAAAAAGAAAGAGAGTGCCCAGGCCAACGGTGTCAAGGTGCGCATCCGTTCCATTTTCCCCTGGTTCATCCTTGCGTTCCTTGCCATGTCCCTGCTGACCAGTCTGGGCCTTCTGCCTGCCGGGCTGGTTTCCGGCCTGAAGACCATCAGCAAGTTTCTGATGGTCGCGCCCTGGCGGCTATCGGTCTGAACACGAACTTTAAATCACTCTGCCGTTCCGGCGCAAAGCCCATGCTGCACGGCTTCATCATCTCCACATTGGTCGTTCTGGTCGCCATTGGTGTTGAGTACATGATCGGCATTGCACCCTACGGCACGCTGTAACGCTCCTGCCAGCTGAATTTTCCTATTAAAGAAAGAGCAGTGCTCCAATGGTCCACCCACCGGGAGCACTGCTCCTTTATTGTTCCGCTTTGCTCCACAAACGCGAAATTGTCGGGGCGAGGCCCCTCCATCTGCTCTCGCAGACCGTTCGGTCACTTAAAAGCCCCACTGGCTTTCATTGCTTCGCAAACGCGAATTTCACTTACTTAGATAATGGCAATGTCAATTTTCCTGATAATAAAAAATACAGCAGAAGTAAACCAACTATAATTAGAATACCGCCAACCACTTTAATGCCAATTCGATTAACCTTGTTATTTTTTATAATTTTATTTGCAAAAACCAATAGTAGCGCACCAACTACTATAATAAAAACAGATATTAACGGATACATGAGTTTTCTCCTTTCAAATTCCGAGTTGTTGAACTGAGCCGAGTATACCACACTCTCCCATGAAAGAACAGGCGGATATAGCACAAAAGGCAGGATGCCATCGCCATGATGATACTCTGCCCTTGGTCGTTGCTGTTCGGGGCCAGCGTTCGGACATTTGTTGGACTTCGATAGTGCTCTTGTTGGAGAGCGTCTGCCCCAAAACCTGCTGGAACCGAGTACGGCAAACTGAACTTGTCGGGGCAAAGCTCTCCATCTTGCTACGCAAGACCGTTCTGTCGCTTAAAAGCCCCACTGGGGCTTTCATTGTTCTGCTTCGCTCCACAAACGCGGTTATCTGGTTGATGCCATTTTATCAGTCGGCCATGATCTCCTGAGAGCCCCATAGAGATTAAGAAGTTCGCAAGCCAACCAGCTGGTACAGCAAGCCAGACAAAGGCAATGCCGAAACGCGGTGCACAGATCAGGGCAACGGACAGACGAATCGCAAGGTTCACCATGTTTGCAACGAGGAACGGACGCATAATTCCGAGACCGCGAAGGACTCCATCGGTTGCCATCTTGATACCCATGAAGATGAAAAAGTAACCAAGCCATCTCATATAGTCACCAGACACCTGATAGGCCAACGCCGTTCCGTCTTTTCCCAAGAACAGCGAGGAAATCTGCGTGTGCAGCGCTTCAATGACCACAAACGCAATGGCTGCAAAGCACAGATCCAGCACCAGTGCAGCGTGGTACCCTTTTTTGATGCGTTGGGGCTTGCCTGCGCCAAGGTTTTGGGAAACAAACGGCGAAACCGCATTGCCGATGGAGACAAAAATCAAAGAGAACACATTCTCTACTCGCATCGTCGCCGAATAGCCTGCCAGCGCCTGTGTGCCGAATGGATTTACAACTGCCTGCACAATCAGCATACCGATGGACACCGTAGACTGCTGAAGAATCGACGGCACGGCAATTTGCAGCATGGATTGCAGCTCCCGCCAGTCAAATCGTTGAAATGGGCTCTCGTATCGCCGCATCCGATGAAGAAAAATCAGAAAGGAAAATATGGCGGAAATGCCTTGGGCAATCAAGGTTGCAAGAGCGGCACCGAACACGCCCAGACCAAGCCCAGCAACCATCCAAAGGTCCATAAAAATATTCAGGACAGAAGAAAAAATCAGGAGTGCCAAGGGAATTCTTGATTCACCGATGGAGGTGAACATGTTGGAGAGAATGTTATACATAAACAAGAACGGAAAGCCCGCAAAATAGACCCGCAGATACAGCACCGCCTCATCCAGAATGTCGGGAGGGGTTTGCAAGCCCCGCATCATCGGGAGGGAAAAGCATAAGCCAAAAACGCCAAGGACAATGCTCAGAATCAAAAAGCTGAGCAAGGACGTTGACACAATGGTTTTCATTTTGCCATATTCTTTGGCACCGAAATAGCGGCTCACCAGCACACCGGCACCTACGCCGGCTCCCAGTGCCACACAAATGAACACATTATCAATGCTGCACAGGCACCGACAGCTGCAAGTGCAGAAGAACCCACAAACTGGCCGACAATAATGGAGTCGGCCATATTGTATATTTGCTGAAAAAAACTCCCAAGAATCATCGGCATTGCAAAAACCGTCAACGCTTTGAGGGGCGCATCGGTTATCAAATACTCATCTTTCGACATTCTCATATTCCTCCATGGTATCTTGTATCGTGGTATCCCATTCACTTACCTTCTCAAATTCCGAGTTGTTGAACCAAGCCGAGTATACCACACTCTTCCCACAAATACTACCACACAAAAAACTCCCATGCTCACATCGGAAGATGCTGTGCATGGGAGTTTTTGCTGCGCCTGTTACGGCGTATTGTTACTTATTGAAGGTCTCCTCGTTCAACAGACCCTCGCTCTTGGCAACGCAGATGCTGGCAACTGCATCACCCACCACGTTCAGGGAGGTGACCAGCATCTCGATGGGGCGGTTGATGGCCAGGATCAGGGAGTAGGCCAGCAGAGCGCCGTCGTTGACGAAGCCCATGCCGGACAGGATGGTGAACAGGATGACAGCCCCAGCGCCGGGAGCGGCGGGGGTGCCCACAGATGCCAGCAGGGCCAGCAGGGCGACCACGACCAGCTGGCCAGGGGTGACGGTGTAACCGGCACAGCCTGCAATGAACACGGTGGCAATGACCTGCATGATGGCGGTGCCGTCCATGTTGATGGTCATGCCCAGCGGCAGGACGAAGGAAGCGATGCTCTCATCCACGCCGAACTCTTCCTCGCACACCTTGATGTTCAGGGGCAGGGTGGCGGCGCTGGAGGAGGTGGAGAAGCCGAACACTGCCACGTTGGCGATCTTGCGGATGAAGGTGAAAGGGTCCAGCTTGGCACCCAGTGCAATGACCAGCGGGTAGGCAATGATCAGAAAGGCCAGCAGCAGGACCACCGTGACCACCACATAGACCAGCGCGGGCTTAAGGTAATCGATGCCGTAGATGGCGAAGGTGCGGGTCAGCAGCACAAAGACTGCAAAGGGGGCAAAGTTGCTGACGATGAAGTTCAGGAACACGACCACCACATCGTTGACCTCGCCCAGCAGGCGGCGCAGGGTCGCGTGCGGCTCTCGCCCAGGGTGTTCATGCTCAGGCCGATGGCCACTGCCAGGAACACGCTGGAAAGCACAGCGCCATTGCTGCCAAAGGCAGTGATGATGTTGGAGGGGATGATGTTCAGCACCACGTTCAGGGGGTTGGAACCGGTGGAACCGCTGGCTTCTGCCAGACCCTCGATGTGGGTATTGAACAGGCCCATGGAGTAGGTGCCGTAGCCCACACAGCCTGCCAGCAGCAGCGCCAGGAAGGAGCACAGCAGGAACCAGAACAGGGTCTTTGCAGAAATGCGGCCCATGGTGCGGGTGTCTGCAATGCTGCCAATGGCCAGCGAAATGGAGGTAAAGACCATGGGGATGATCACCAGCTGCAGCGCCTTGATGAAGAGCTGGCCGATGATGTAGAAGATGCCAAAGGCACGCTCAGCGCCATCGGCGGTGATATCCTGGAACAGCAGGTTGTTGATGGTGGTCCAGGTCTGTGCCTGACCGCTGGCGTTCAAATGCTCCCGCAGGAACATAAAGGCCAGACCGGCCACCAGGCCGCAGACCAGAGAGATCGCCATGCGTTTTGCAAGGGATAATTCGTGCTTCTTTTTTGTTTCCATATCCTTTTCCTCTCACAGTACCGGTTTTTGGCTCACACTTTGCCTACTCTAGCACAACTCCCCCTGCAATGCAAGAGAAAATCACGCAAAATACAGCTTTTTTGCAAATAAGTACGACTTTTCTCCGCAAAAATCCCCCGAAAGCACTCTGCCTCCGGGGGATCTGCTTACTTATTTCTTGAACTTGAACACCGGCGTGCCAGCGGCAGCATCGCCGTTTGCAACAACACTGATCTCCGGCAGGTCATCACTGTTGGTCACGATGAGAGCCGTTGCGGTGGGGTGGCCTGCGGCGCGGATGGCTTCAGATCCACCTTCAGCAGGGGTGCTCTACCTTGACCTTGGCCCCTTCTTTGGTCAGGGAGGTAAAGCCCTGTCCCTTCATCTCCACCGTGTCCATGCCGACATGGATCAGCAGCTCAATGCCGTCATCGCTCATCATACCAACGGCGTGCAGGCTTTCGGGCACCTGCGTAACAGTGCCGTCAAAGGGAGCATAAACGGTGTCGCCGGTGGGCTCCACGCCGCAGCCGGGGCCCAGGATCGCAGAGGCAAAGGTCTCGTCAGGCAGCTGCTCCAGCGGGATCACCTTACCGTCAATGGGAAGCATGACCGTCATCTTCTGGCCGGAAAATTTCGTCTCGGATGCGGCCTTGCCGCCAAAAAGCTTGTCAAAAAAGCCCATAATACAAACCATCCTTCCACGGTGCACAAAGTGCAGTCTTTATCCAGTTAAGAATAGCATATCCGCGCAAGAAATACAATCTGCATCCTGCACAAAGAGACGCACCGCCATTTGGCAGGTGTGCCCTTACATCAGCTCCAGCAACTGCTCCACCTCTTCCATCCGGGTGGCCCAGCTGGTGGCAATGCGGACAACGGTGTGGGTATCATCGTACTTCTCCCAGAAGCCGAACTTGGCCTTGCCTTCCAGCGCGGCCAGCTGCTCGTTGGACAACACGATGAACACCTGATTCGTGGGCGAATCCATGAAGAATGAATAGCCCTTTTCGGCCAGTCCCTTCTTGAGCACGGCGGCGGTCTCAATGGCATTTTTGCTGATGGTCTGGTACAGGTCATCGGTGAACAGCACATCGAACTGGATGCCCAGCAGACGGCCCTTTGCCAGCAGAGCACCCTGCTGCTTGACCATGGTCATAAAGTGAGCCGGTGCGCCGTGGGGGAACACAACTGCCTCGCCGCAGAGCGCACCCACCTTGGTGCCGCCGATGTAGAACACATCGGTCAGGCGGGCCACATCGGCCAGCGTCACATCGGTGCCCTCGGCGGCCAGACCATAGCCCAGACGGGCACCGTCCATAAACAGCGGCATGTGGTACTTATGGCAGACAGCGGACAGCGCTTCCAGCTCTGCCTTGGTGTACAGGGTGCCGTACTCCGACGGGTGGGAGATGTACACCATGCCCGGGAACACGAGGTGGTCCACATTGCCATCGGCATAGAAGGTCCTGCACCAGTCCTCAACCGTCCCGGCATCCAGCTTGCCGTTGGTGTGCGGCAGGCCGATGACCTTGTGACCCGTGAACTCGATGGCACCGGCCTCGTGGGCAGCCACATGGCCGGTGGATGCGGCCAGCACACCCTCCCAGCGGCGCAGCATCGATGCAATGACGATGGCGTTGCTCTGGGTGCCGCCCGAAATGAACCAGACATCGGCATCCGGTGCGCCGCATGCCGCGCGGGTCTTCTCCCGCGCGCTGGCGCAATAGGGATCGGTGCCGTAGCCGGAGACCTTTTCAAAGTTGGTCTCCACCAGCTTCTGTAAGATCGCCGGATGCGCACCCTCGCAGTAATCGTTTTCAAAATACAGCATATACTTTCCCTCGCTCTGCATTCAAGATAGACCTATTATCTGCTTTTTGCGCAGGGTTGTCAATGTGGAACCCCCGCGTGGGCGGGGAAAAGTAGCCTGCGCCGACCAGACCATTCAGCCAGATGGGATCACCCCCGCGTGGGCGGGGAAAAGTCCAGCTTGTCGAGTGCATCCTTGCACGGGCCGGGATCACCCCCGCGTGGGCGGGGAAAAGTTGATGGGCCGCCCGCGCAGGTCGGTCGGGGCAGGATCACCCCGCACAGGCGGGGAGAAGTCCGTACTTTGTACGGCAAAGGATTATAAGGATCACCGCATAGGCGGGAAAAGGCGGAACTGACCGGTGCGTGAACTCACCCGCGCAGGCGGGAAAAGGCTACCGGGAGTTTGGCATCGACATCTCGGATAGGATCACCCCCGCGCAGGCGGGGAAAAGCGTTGCACCGCGTCAAAAACGATCTGCGCTATGGGATCAGCGGAAAAGTACAGTCGTCCTTCCCGGATAGATCACCCCGCTATGGGGAAAAGTTGTCCGGCCCGATGTCGTAGCCAAAGCTGCGGGGATCACTGGGCGAAAGTTGTTCGGCCCGATGTCGTAGCCAAAGCTGGGATCAGAAAAGTTGAGTTAGTATAAATTCCCTGTTTGGCCCGTGGGATCACCGCGTGGGCGGAAGGCAAAACGAAATTGCACGATTGCAAGTCGACCAGATAGGGCGTTCTGCTGGGATCACCCCCGCGTAGGCGGGGAAAAGACTTTATGTTCTGCGGTCAGCATCTTGAAATAAGGATCACCCCCGCATGGGCGGGGAAAAGTACCTGCCGTGCTTCAATGCCGACGGTTTCGTGGGATCACCCCCGCGTTGGCGGGGAAAAGCCGTGAAATTCCGCTGCACCTGCGGGCTGCAAAGGATCACCCCCGCGTGGGCGGGGAAAAGCAGGAAAAGGAGGAAGAAGAAAGAAATGAGTTGGGATCGCCGCGCGGGGAAAGGCTGATTGATTCTTTGTCCTCGTCAGCTGACATGGATCACCCGCGTGGGCGGGGAAAAGCTAGCAGTGTTCAAATTTTGCTGTATGAGGATAGGATCACGCGCTGGGGAAAAGTCTCGTAAGAGTGCAGTATAATCAGGCAACAAAGGATCACCCCCGCGTGGGCGGGGAAAAGTCCGGGACGCGATCTTTGCAAGCCCTGCTGCTAGGATCACCCCCGCGTGGGCGGGGAAAAGTCTATGATGCAGTCGCGGGCCCGTGCCTCAAAAGGATCACCCCCGCGTGGGCGGGGAAAAGGCTCTGGACGACGTAAACGACGCCCTGGAGAAGGGATCACCCCCGCGTGGGCGGGGAAAAGGGCACGGAGGAAAAGGAATGAGCGATGGCGTCAGGATCACCCCGTGGGCGGAAAAGCTGTTCCCAGATGGGCGAGCCGATCAGCGACCGGGATCACCCCCGCGTGGGCGGGGAAAAGAGCCTCCCTCTCGGCGGTGATCGCCGATAACTAGGATCACCCCCGCGTGGGCGGGGAAAAGAGGACGACTTCATGTCGGCCTTGATCTTCCTGAGGATCACCCCCGCGTGGGCGGGGAAAAGTGAAAAGGAGATTACCTATGACGCAGTTTGAAGGGATCACCCCCGCGTGGGCGGGGAAAAGGTTCAACCATTGCGCCGATAAGACGTTCCGAAAGGATCACCCCCGCGTGGGCGGGGAAAAGCGATCAGATGGCGGGTGCTGTTTCCCGTGATGAGGGATCACCCGCGCGGGGAAAGTCCAGCAGAATTGCCATAGTAAACGTCCTCCTGGGATCACCCGCGTGGGCGGGGAAAAGATCTGCACATCTTCGACCGGGTGCAACTGGTAGGGATCACCCCCGCGTGGGCGGGGAAAAGACTAAAAAGATCCCATAGAAGCGGCATTTTTATCAGCGGGCCGATCCCGTTTCATTCAGTTTTGCATAGACCTGCTGGATCAGGCGGCAGTCGGCAGGCGCGATGGGTCTCCTGCTGGGCAACCTCAAAATACCGGGCCAGCGTGAGCAGCTTATAGTTCATCACCCCCGACACCTTACGGCGGGCAAGGGGCAAAACATCGATGCTGCGGTTGGTAAGCAGGGGTCTGTCATTCCGAATGCAGGCCGCACGCAAGAAATCGAGATCAAATTTCAGGTGATAGCCCACCAGCGTGTCTTTGCCCACGAATGCGAGGAACGCCTCCAGCGCGGCCAGCGGCTCCATACCGCCGCTCCGCTCCTCCGGCGTGATGCCGGTGAGCTTTGCCACCACATCCGGCAGAGGTTCTGTGCCCCGGACAAGGGCCGAAAATTCTTCGGCAGGCTGACCATCCCGCACACGGAGCGCCGTATTCCACAATGGCATCTGAGGCGGCGTTCAGACCGGTGGTTTCAAGGTCGATCACGGTGTAGCTTTCTTCCTTGGCAGGGGCGGCGGCTTTCTTCCGGGCCATCTTCTGAGCCATCTGGCGTTTGGCCGCGTTGCTGAATCCCGGTTTGAGATCAGCCGCCGGGGCCTGCGTCCGGGGCAGCGGGCGGCGCATCAGCTTGATGCCCTCGAAATCAACGGCCTCCCAGCTGGTGTTGTGGGTGCGGAAATCCATCCGCTGTTCGTTGTTGATGTTGAACACCAGCGTTGCCTGCCCATTTTTCAGGTTTTCGCAGACGCGATCCCAGATGGCATCCCGCACACGGCTGCTCACATTGCCCACATACACGCCGGTGTTGATCTCGCACAGCCACTTGGATAGGTCACCCCGCAGGCTGGGCGGACAGTTTGTCATAGTCAGGACAACGATGGCTCCTCACCTTCTTCCGCATCGAAGTAGTTTACGCCGTTGGCAACGGTGCCGATCTTGCTGTCCCAGAGATAGACCGCTTCCGGTTCCGCCGCCTGCTCCTCTTCGTTCAGGAGCAGCCAGCGGACATCGTGCACCATCCGCTCCAGAATATGATGTTCCACCATGGCATCCCGCACACGGCGGCGCATAACGGAGGGCAGATCCTGCGGAGCCTGCGCCGCCACCTCGAAGGCCAGCGGGATGACCACCTCGGCTTTGTACAGGTCGGCGATATCGTACACAAAAGAGCCCTCGTGCTTGACGTGGACAAATCCCAGTCCCGGCGCACAGCCCAGCGCAGTGATGACCGCAAAGGCCAGGCCGTACAGGCAGGCCGTGCCCGCCGAAAGTGCCTGATTGACGAGGTCTCCTGCAGAAAAATCATTGGGGTCATACACCCGGCCATTCCATTTGACACCGGTGGCCTTTGCGGCCTTGCGGTATGCCGTGCGCACCCGGCTGCCCTCCCGGCCCCGGAGCTGCTGGGTGGTCAGGCGGGAAACATCCTCATCCGGGAAACGGAGCTGGTACATTTTGCGCACCACTTCCAGATGCTCCCGCTGGTTGGAAAGCGCTCAGCCTGCCGTTCCAGCAGTGCTCACTCAGGGCACGGCCATGGGCGTAGAACCGCACGCCATGCTCCCCCACCCAGACCGCTGCCACACCGGTATCCCCATCAGCTCCATGGCACGGTGGGTCACGGGTGCCAGGCCCCAGCAGCAGGACAGAGATGCCCGCTGCCGGAACCTGAACGATGCCCTTTTCATCCGTTACGGTAATGGCTCCATTGTCCCGGCCAAGGGTGCAGTGTTCCAGATACAGAAAGGTCATCCGGTCCCGAAGCTGCGGCAGCGCCTGCCGTTCGGGCCGCGCAATGCCCGGCATCTCAGCCATGGTCTCCTCCCCTGTGGATGATGGTCATCAGGCCAAGGCCATAGGCCTTGCCCCGGCCAACGCCCTCGCACAGCAGGGCCTTGAAGGCCTCTGGGTCCGTTACCTGCAGAATGCCCTCGTAGGTCACAGCCAGCAGGGTAACAGGCCGGGTGCCGTTTTTCTTGAAGTGATAGGTCTGCTTCCGGGTCACTGCGAAGGACCCTCCGAGACAGCAAAGCCGTGCTTTGCGGCCTGTGCCCACAGCCATTCCTCCTGCTCTACCTCGAGATAGCAGGGTTTCAGGGTTCCTCGGGCCGTATGGTCGGCAGAGTCTTTTTTGCTGCGGGTGGGGTTGGCGGTCAGGCGGAACTGCCAGCAGCTGCCCGCTGTCACCCGTTCCAGCAGCGGGTCATAGGGCCGGGTCTCCGGGGGCGCACCGGTGCCGAACTGCGCACACAGGGCGGTCAGATCCGGCCGTTCCTCACTGAGCAGGAGCAGGTACAGTTTTTCTCCCAGCTGATCCAGCCGCCACAGCCTGCGGCGGCGCGCACCGGGAAAAGCGTTTTCCACCGCACCATGGAATTTCTGGGGCGAGATCAGCGCCACCATGGTCTCACGGCGGGTCGGGTCAAGTTCTGCGCGGGATAGATACATGATTTCTCACCTCAATTCTGCCATTGCGTCATGTTCGGTCGCGCCGGGCATTTCCGGCGGGTTTGTGTTCCACTCCCGCACTGGGCGGAAGCCGTACTGCCGGTGGATGGGACTGAACGACACCGCCAGATCACGCCGGGGCACGGCAGCAGCATCCGCCGGGTCCGCGTCTGCCACGATGCGCAAGGGGGCCCCATTCCTCTGTTTCACCAGCAGCGGTTCTGCCCGCAGGGTATCCAGCAGTTTCCCGGCCCGGATGCCAAGGCAGAGCGGCAGGGTGGGCGGGCAGGAACGCCGCCCCAGATACAGCGGGTAGACCGGATATTTCAGGGCCGTTTCCAGCTCCTGTAACAGGGCAGTGTCCTCGCTTTCCAGCCCCACCAGAAAGACCGCATCCTGCAGGTAATGGCGGTAGGTCACATAGGGAGCCTTGCCTTTTTTTCGATCCTCTTCCCGGTTGGCGGTGTGGAAATCCACCAGCAGGCTGCCCTCCCGGTCAGCACGGACGGCAAAGTGCAGGCCGTTCAGCCGGGCAAGACCTGCGGCATCGTCCCGGCGCAGGCCCAGAGCCGCCGCCAACAGGCCAATGACACCGCTTTTGGTGGGTTCCCGGTTCGTTTTGCGGGTCTCAAATTTGGAATCCGCACCCCACGATTGCAGGGGCGCGGCCAGCCGAAGCAACAGCGTTGCCATGGTCACACCTCATTTCCGGGCAGCTTCTCCTTTACGGCACGTTCCAGCGCGGTGAGCATCTGGTTCAGGGGCATGGCCGGGGCCAGCTCGTCCAGCCCGATGCCCACAGCAAAGCTCTGGGCCGGAGCATCCGCATAGCAGGCATACACCTGCTGCGCGTATTGCTTCAGCGCCGTCTTGGAGGGTTCCGCATAGCCCTCGGGGCTCTTGCGCACCGGCTTTTCAAAGGCACCGCAGAGGTTCACAGGCTGATCTTCCCGCAGGGTGACATAGACAGCATCCGGCAGGGTGCGGTTGGCAAAGCTGTTCTGCTTTCCGGTGGGCATGGAGCGGATGAAGGCTTCGCCGAACACCCGGACAGCCTGGGCTGCCTTTTCAGCCCCAAGCAGGTGCACCAGCTCCACCATGTTGACGGTAGCATAGCGATACAGGGTGGAAGAGTTGTACTCCACCGTGCCCAGATGGCCCGCACCTGCCGAATCCTCCGGGGCACAGTCATCCACAGCGGTGAAGTAATCAAACTCGTTCTGCACGGCATGGGTGGAGATGCTGTGGGCCACCTGAGCGGCGGCATCGTAATTCAGGGAAGGCGCATCTGCCACCATTCTTCCGAACAACGCCATATCTACCGAAGGAGCCGTCCCCAGTGCATCTTTATACTGCTTCGGGTCATTGCAATCTGCAATCGCCAATTCAGCCAATGCTTTGGCCTGGGCCTCGCTCAAAAAGAACAATGTCTTAAGTTTGTCCTCTCCGCTCTTCTCGTCCACCTTAAACCCTGTGTTTTTGACTACTTTCTTTGCCAGTTTAGCTGCGTCCGCATCCGGTGCAAGCAGTTTGATCTGCTTTTCCACCACATCTGCAATCTTTTTGGTTCGGCTGCCGATATCTTCAGCATTCAGCATGTACTCATCTTTGAACATCTCTCGGATCGCGTGCTTCCACGCCTGAGAGGATACCCGGGCGCGGGTGGCACCGCCATAGACAGCCGTCTTGGGGCTGCCGGTATCGTCGCGGTTCACACAGCTGGGCGGCACCGTTTGCAGCACATGAAAATCAACATACAGACGCTTGGTATCCATTTCAATTCTCCTTTTCTTCGGTTTCAGGTGTGTCGGCATTCATCTGGTAGAGGTCCCGGCCCCACTGCAGGCGGACATTGGCTGCCTGATCCGGGAGCTGGAACCGGTACAGCTCCACAGCCAGCCGGGGGTAATCCAGTTTCAGCTTCGGTTCGTTTCCCCGGAACAGCTGCACCATCCCCCGGAGGTAGTGGGACACCTCGGGCATAGAATCCGCTGTGGCCAGTGCGTTGAACCGGCGCAGGACGCTGCTCTCGGTCCAGTCCTGCGCGGCAGCTGCGGAATTCTGGGCCAGCAGGCGCACCGCCCTGCCCAGCGTGCAGCCCTTTTCATTCATGGAAATGTTCTCTTCTCCTGCTGGTGCAGGGCGTAAAGAGTCAGGGCAAGGTAGACCGCCCACTCGGCTTCCGATGGTTACCCGGCACTCTCCTGCCGCCGTTTCCCTGCCCCAGAGCTCTTTGGGCAGTTCCTGCAGGCAGCTGCCCCACAGCGCTTAGGTCGCCGGGCTGATGCCCAACGCCCCGGCGCAGCTCTGCCAGCCGGGCACGCCGCTGGGGTTTGGGCAGGCTCCACAGCCCGCTCAGCTGTCCGGCCACATAATCATGGATCGCATCCGTTATCATGCTGTTCCTCCTTCTTTCTTCGGGTAGAGCTTCCGCAGATTGTACAGGAAGCTATTGTAGGCCTTGGGGGCCGTATACAGAACGGTTTTCTTTTCGTCCTTTTTACCGCCTGTTTTCACCTCGACCCTATGGCCCACAAAGGCGGCATTTCCGGCCCGCTCCACCATCTGGCGGCCTAGCTCTGCGGCCAGTTTGCGGGCTTTCTCCTGCCATTCATCGGCTTTTTCGTCCAGCTTGTCCGTTTCGGGGTCAATGCTCTGCAGCCAAAGCCGGAACGGCTGGTCGATGGTAAAGTAGAACTGGGTGCGGGCGGATTCCGCGGTCGTATCGTTCTTATCTCCCGCCGCAAGGGAGAGCTCCCAGGCAAGGCGGCCGACAGATTGCGCGGCCTGCTCGCAGCGCCCGATCTCATCCCGGATGGGCACTGTCCAGCGCCGTCCCAGTTCTCCCAGCAACGCGGCCTGAAAGGTCAGGCTGTCGCTGAAAGAATCGTTCACGAAGAAATCCTTATCGCCATACTTCATGCCGCTGATGGCAAAGCGGATCAGCCGCTTGCGTTCCAGCGGGCAGTCCTGGCCATTTTGGAGCGTTTCCACCCAGCGGACAACGCCGGGCCTGCGGACGCTTTCCCCTTCCTCACAGAACACTGCCGGAAACTCCCGCCAGAACTGCTTTGCCGGGTCGTGACGGCTGGGCACAAAGGTGACCTGCCCGGTCTTTTTGCTCTTTTTGGCATCCGGGTCACGCCAGACGGTCATTTGTTCTGCAAATGCGTTCTCCCGGGGGAAGAAATCGCCGCCCAGCAGAGAAAATCCGGTCACGATTTCCCCCTCTCGGTCGAGCAGGAGCCGCCGGGATTGCAGGGTCAGCAGCTGGGCGGGGTTATCCGGCAGGGCGATCTCTGTGCGCTCTGCACTGCGGGGCTCGTCCAGCTCCCAGCAGGGCTGATTTTCCCCCCACAGCTTCACGCCATCCTGCAGCAGGGTTAGGTTCAGCATCAGGGTCTCAAAGAGATTGTTGCCCTGTGCCTGAATGTACCCCAGCTTGCCCAGCCAGCCAGCACCCACCGAGGGCAGTCCCTTGCCCTTTGGCTTCGCCGAGGTGTCATCATAACCATTCACACTCAGTAGCCAGCGGGCCGCCTGGGCATAAGTCAAACCCTCTTTTCCTTCGCCCGCATAGGACGAGAATAACCGCAGCTTGTTGCTACTCTCGGAAAGCTCCCCGTTCAGCTTGGAAGCGGTGTATTCTGTGCCGATCTTCGCTTCCGGCACCTGCCAGAAGGGGCGTTCCGGGTGGAAAAGCCAGAAGCGGTCCCGCCACTGCTCCAGATAGGCCCGGATGGGCGCTTCCGGAAAATGCCCCAGCCGGTACAGCTCCTCCCAGCGGATCAGGGCATCGTCCGTTTCCTCAAAGGGGGCCGGCGTACCGTTTCCATCCACCCGGGAAAACACCGTGTGCAGAACCGCCAACAGCAGCCGCAGCATGGCGGCATCCTGCGTGGGCAGTTCTCCGGCCAGGTCGCGGTATTCGTGGGCGTGCAGCAGGGCATCCGGCAGAGAGACTTCCTGCACGGTATAGTCCTGCCCGCGCACCCGCATCCAGCGTTCCTCCAGCAAATTATACTCAATTTGCTTCATTCTCTTCCTCCTTCCGGTAGGTCAGACCGTTTTCACGGTCGTATTGCAGCACCTGCCCGGCAAGCTGTGCGGTCAGGTGGTCATCCAGCAGTAAGATCAGTTCTCCCCGCAGCAACGGCAACTGCTGCCACAGCCCGAACACGTCCCGGTTCCGGGCTTCCAGTGCGTCGATGGTCTGTTCCACCGACCACCGTTTGCTGAAATATCCGGGCAGGCGCAGCTTCTGCCGTGCAATTTGAAGCGCCATCTCCGGCTGAGGCGGCTCGTCCGTGGGCACGCTGGCACCGGGATGCCCCGTTTCATCGGGCAGGAAGCAGACATTTCCCGCCGCATCCCGCATCAAGACCAGCACGTCAATGGAAGGGTCTCCGTCACGCACCGCCAGCGCGGCACCGTTGTCACTGACCGCACCCCATCATCCATCCAATTGTCCAGCGTATTCCGGGAAGGGCGCTTTCTGTGCTCTTCCGGCGGCAGGATGGTAAAGGTCTCTGCCTTGCTCATTTTGATTTGTTGGGCCTTTTCGTACTCTGCCCGGGCCGCAGTGCTCTGTGGGCTGGCGGGCAAAGGGTCGGGCTCCCAGCCATAGACATCCTGCACCAGCGGGGCAATGTCATGGGGCAGGGTGATGGCGGTGGGCAGGAACTTGCGGGTGCGCCAGAGCAGCCATTCCCCGTAAACCGCCTTGCTGCCCTCGTCGAAGTCCTCCGTCCCAGTGTCCAGCACGGCACAGCGGGCCTGCGCCACCGGCCGGGGACGAGCCCGCCCCTCGTGGCGGTGCAGTCGTCCGATACGCTGTAAAAGCAGATCCATGGGGCAGAGCTCTGTGACCAGAAGATCCAGATCGATATCAAGGGATTGCTCGAGCACCTGCGTGCCCACCACAATGAGCTTATCCCGCTGTTCCGGGTTGGAGTGCTTGCCGATGCGCTTCATCAGCGCCTCTTCTTTGGCGGCACGGTCGGGCATAAGGAACTGAGCGTGGAATACCACCACCTCAAACTCCGGCAGTTCTGCCCGCAGACGGGCCGCAATGGCCTGCGCTTTTTTCACGGTATTGACGATCACGCCCGCACAGCCGCCCTCCCGCAAGGCACTGCGCAGAGTGTCAGTCAGCTGTTCCTCGGTCAGCGGGAATGTCTCCACTCTGCGTGGTTCGGTTTCCAGTGGGATAGTCGTCTGCTCCACCTGTTTGCCGTCCGTCCAGGTCAGCAGCGGATAGCCCCGGCAGGTCTGCCATAAGCCGTCCGGGGCGGTTCTTCCATTCAGGTAGGCCCTGACCAGCTCGACCCGGCGCTTGGCGGGCAGGGTAGCCGAAAGCAGGATCACCGGTACTTTGTACCGGCCCAGCCAGGTCAGCGCCCGGTCAAGATAGCAGTTCATGTAAGCGTCATAGGCGTGGCACTCGTCAATGACCACCACCTTGCCCGCAAGGCCAAGGTGGCGCAGCATCACATGTTTTTGCTGTAACGCCGCCATCAGCAGCTGATCCACCGTGCCGATGACAAAATCAGCCAACAGCCCCTGCTTATTGCCCCGGAACCACTGATGCACCATCACCCGGCTCTCCGGGTCAGCATCGGGGTCTGCTTCCAGATCTTCCTCCACCCGCACCGTGTCCTGCTGCAACCGGAGGTAGGCCTCGTTCAGTTCGGCCATGCCGTGGGCCAGCTTGATGGAGTGCTCCAACCCATCCGGCTGCTTTTCGGCCCACGCCAGCAGCCGCCCAAAGATGCCGTTGGCGGTGGCCTGGGTGGGCAGACCAAAGAAGATGCCGCCCTCGCCGCCGTGCTTGGCTAAAATCTCTGCGCCAGCGCGCCTCCGTCTTGCCCACGCCCATCTGTGCTTCCAGAATGAACATCCCCGGTTCCTGGGCCTGGCTGACGGCTTCCAGCATGGCCCGCTGGACTTCGTTGGGCGGAAAGCCGAACCGTTCCGCAAACGCCCCCGGTTCCGTCACATCTGACTGCACCTCCCACGGAGAGGTCAGGTCCAGCGCTTCCCACGCCCGATTGACACGGGCAGGATACAGGGTATCGCTGCCCACCTCTTCCACAGGGATGAGCGGAAAATACCGGGTATTGCTGGCGACCCAGTCCGCCATGATGAGTAGAAGCCAGCAAGATCTCAGCCGGGATGGTCAACTGCGGCAGCTCGTCCACGCTGAAAAGCCGCTTTCCTGCAAGGCGTAGTCAAACAGTTCCCGCCAGCAGCTCTCCCAGAATTTCTGTTCCCCCTCGGGCCAATAGTTGGATTCCCAGCTGCCTTCTTCTTCCTCATCGCCCAGCTGGTCAAATACGTCCTTCCCGGTTTGTGGCTTGCGCGCCTGCTACCGATGCAAGCCCGTTGGGGCATTTCAGCCACCGCAAGATGGCCTCACTCGCCAACGCGTGACGTGAATACTGGCGGTTCTGCTCCCGGTAACTGAGCGTTGTATATTTCTCCAGGCACTGTCTGGGCTCCGGCAGTTGTGCCATGATAGGACCCTGGAAATTTGTGGAAGCCTTTCCAAGATCATGGACCAACCCCAGAAAGCAGGCGGTCTGTGTCAGCAGGTCCTCGTCCAGCTCGATATGCTGACGGACGCTTTCCGGCAGCCACCTCTGCACCAGATATACCATAATACCCGGCGTATCCCTCAGGTGCATCCAGGCGGCAGCCAGAAGCCGCTGTTCACCGGGTCTGTCTTGCCCGCAAACAGCCGCACTTCGTAGGGAACACCTCGTTGTTTCATCCTGTTCCACCTCCACTGCAGTCAGGAAAATCGCATTTTCCGCACCATCGGAGCTTCTCTGAGGATAGAATAGCACACAGAAAGTCCTATAAAGCGGACTTTTGCTGCTTTTTTCATGGGTTTTTTCAGTTTTTTTATGTCTGCCGTTTTCCGGCTGTTACCCCGCAAGGGGAAAGTGTTGCTCCTATCAAGCATTCGGAGCACATCCGCTGATGCAGATCACAGAGGTATTACATATCATGCATTGTTCTAAATCTCTGTACACCAATATTACACCTTTTTTCCCAACTTTACAAGCGGATCCTTCCGATTCAGCAAATGACACAAAAACCGCCCCGGCTTCCTGTTACGGAAACCGGGGCGGTTCGATTGCGTTACTTGTGCTTTTTCGTTTTTTTTTTTCAAAACCTTGCGGGGATTCTTGATCGCAGCCTGAGCGGGTGCCAAAATTACAGAGCGTTCGGAGTAACGGTGATACGCTATTTGTGAATTTCCAGTGTGTTTTACTCCATCTCCGCAATGATCTTCTCCAAATTTTCTTCCTGCAAATAGAATTCCGGCAGTTTTGCCTTGTCATATAGAACGAATGGGCGGCGTTTGCAAGGAGCAGTCATACACAAAACGCCCCCGGCTTCCTGTCATGGAAACCGGGGGCGCTGCGGTTTTATGGGAAACGCCTCAGGCGCTGCAAAGCCTCAGTGCAGCAGAGAGCTGACCCATGCCCGGGCGGCCGTCTTGGCCTGGAGCTTGTTATACATCTTCAGGGTGGTGTTGTACACCTTCTGGCTCATGGCATTGCTGGCGTTGGTGGCGGCAGCCTGCTTGGCCTCCAGCGTGTCGGCAGCGGCAACGGCGGCCTTCATATCGGCGTAGTCGGCCATGATCTCCTGCTGGAGCGCGGCGTAGCTGGCCTTGGCTGCAGCCTGATCCTTTGCGGTGACCTGATTGCCATTGTTGCCGTAGGTCAGCAGGTTGGAGAGGGCGTCACGCACGCCGTAGAAGGAGTCGGTCCAGTCGTCCGGGTAGGTGTAGTAGCGGCCCTTGGCATCCTGATACCAGACGCCCTCGGTGGGCTGCTCGTCGGAACGGGTGACCTTATGGACCGAGACCTTGTAGACATCTGCGGTGTCGGTGGTCAGCATCGGATAGTAAGGGACGAAGGCGTTGTACACGTCGTCGTCAAAAGCGGTCCACTCGGTAATGGCGGTGTTCAGATCGCCGGTGGCGCTCACCTGGAACAGATGAGTCTCCACATTGCCCGTCTTGCCGATGGGCTCGGTCTGAAAGAAGTGGATGGAATCCTCCACCGAGAACTTCTTGGTCAGCTGGATGTTGGAATAGACCGGGACGATGGCACCGTTCTCGCCGACGTTGCTGATGGCAAAGTCGCTCTCACTGTAGTTGTCCTTTGTAAAGGTGTCGGTGCCGTACAGGTAGTTCAGGCCAGCTGCCATGCGGTCCGATGCAATGTCGCCGTTGTAGGAGGCATCCAGATCGATGACGTTGGCAGCGGCATCACCCACAAAGGTACCGGCCTTCTGGGCCACGGAGATCAGGTTGGCGGAGGCCACCACGTTGTCGGTGTCATCCAGATCGATCTTGCCCATAGCGGCGATGTTGGGCTGCATGAAGACCACGCTGGAGGAGAGCTTCAGGGCAAGGTAGGTGTGGCCCGTCAGGTTCTCCACGAACCAGGTCTCGTTCTGGTCGGCAATGAACACGCCGGAGCCGCCGGCTGCACCGGCGTTGTCGTAGATGGAGGTCAGCAGGGCAACACCCTCGCGGGCCGTGGAAGCTTCGCTCAGCAGCACCGTGGTGATCTCGGCTTCCTCAATGCCGTTGTCCACATAGGGGTCTACGCTCAGCACGGCGTCGGTGCCGTGTAGAGACTCGGTGGCAGAGACCATGACGCCCTTCTCGTTGGTGCCAGCCTCCTCATAGGGGGTGTGCTCGTGGGTGCTGTCGCAGTCCGGGCAGACACCCAGACCGTTGTCGTCCCGGCGGGCGGTGTAGCGGTAACTGTCGTGGGTGAAGGTGTAGGTAAAGCCGTAGCAGCCCTCGTACACCCGCGTGCTTCGGCGGGGCTGATGTTGAACAGCTTATTGTAATCGTTGGTGCCCAGATCCTCGATCCGGCCAAACATGGTGGTGCCATCCTCGGTGAGGTCGCTGCCGACATAGAGTGCCGTGCAGGCGAAGGCGGGAGGAACCACGGCAAGCGTCATCGCACAGGCGATGAAAGCCGCAGCAATTTTCTTCTTCAAAGACATAATAGTATCGATCCCTCTCTTGTTGATTGTCGGCATTTCGTCGGCGGGTGTTATAATACACCCATTTTAATGAAAATGCAAGTATTTTCCCGAAATTTTAGCATATATTCATTTTTATATAGTATATATTCATACTGCGTTTTTCATCTGCCCCTCCGTGAGCGCAAAAAACCGCCCCGGTTTCCTATCACAGAAACCGGGGCGGTCATATACTTTATTGGTGCTTTCTCAAGCCCTCACGCCATTACTTGCGGGGGTTCTTGATCGCAGCCTGGGGGCGGGTGCCAAAATTACAGGGCGTTCTGGAATCACATATACCGACTTATATTCGTTTCTATGGCTTCGTATCATCGTACATAGTAGTGTCGCTTTAGCCACATTGCTATTCCGTCAAGACCTGGATACACGGTTCTCTCATTTATATTGCACTGGTCAAGCATATCCCTAATGTGCCATTTAATAGACTTATCTAGTATATACTTTACCGTATTGCATGTATTCTTTTCAAAAAAATCTTCCAAATTCACGATTTCTCTAGGAAGAATTGAAAAATAGGAGTATTGATTAATGATTCTTTGGTCACTTGAAAAGGTTCCAAAAGAACCATACTGGCAGACCTCATTGCTTCATCATACTCATTTGTATTTTTTGCCACCTTTTCCAACATTTCCGTTGTAAAAAGCTTTGCGTGTTCATTGTCTAACAACTCTTTATAATTTTCCGGCAATAATTCATTTAATTCATCAATATCTATTTTCCATACAACTGCATCATGTGCTTCCATTACAGTAAAATCCTCCCCACTCGTTGCAAAATGCAGTGCAATCAATGGTGAGTAGCTCCAATCCATCAAACGAGTCGGAAGACCATGATGTTGTCCAGCAACCATTCTCTCCCAGCATGAATCATGATTTGCTGTTGGAAGTGCATATTTATAAAAATTTCGAAGAATACTCGTTTCTAATTCGATAGATTTTTCTTTGCAATTCCGATAAAGGCTAGTTTGTAAAGTATATGTACTATTGGGTAGGCCACGAAACAATGCTGGAGAGCGATATCTTCCAATTGTATCGTCTTTCTGAGTTTCTATTATCAACTGTTTTATATTTTGTATCGAATCAACTTTAATTTCTGTAATTGGCACAGCTTTCTCCTTTTAACAATCCATGTCTTCATATATCATCATATTAGCTAATTCGCATTCTTCTAATTCTCACGTCTCTAATCTCACCCAAACCACTCGTCTCTACGATTATTTTCAACCACTCTTTTAAACGAATCCGAGGGTATTTGACTTGATCCTTCAAAAGCAACTTCAATTAAATTTGGAAAAAGAATATTCTCGCAACCGCAACGGGAATGGTGAATCAATCAACTTTTCCGCTAAAGAAGTTCTCTTTTCTTCCTCAACTATTTTAGGGTCGAAATTTTCCATTATAATTTCGCATGCATATCGATAACCCCTTTCACGTTCTCCTTTTTCTACTTGAGAACGCTCGGTTATTTTTTCCAATCGATCTAGTTTGTTAAGCATATGCATTAAAATCTCACTTGTCGAGTCTTGTGCCGTTGCCTCTTTAAGAGAAGATTTTACAAGTGAAAGCGCCTCTGCATCTGCATCAATTTCTTTAAGTATTGCATGAATCGGACTCTCTACTCTAGTCAAATCAATATTTAATACATAGCTTTTTATAGCCTCTTTCAAGTCCAAACTTCCTTGGGGATCATTGATATAGAAAATCGTCCATTCCGGCATGACATCAAATGGAAGACTCGTTCCCTTTTCTGCAATCGTAAGTACAGGTTTTCCCAAACAGTACCGAACTGCCAATTCATACATTACATTCGGATTGTTTCCCGTTAAATTAGCAATAGCAAGCTCATCTTGATAGATTTCCTTTATGATTTGCTTTGTTATTGTTCCTGTCTCTGTGATTTTATGAGCTGCCACAACCTCATAATCCGGCTCCAATGCCGGTTTTATAGCCGCATCTATGATTCCATCAATGTGACGACGAATCGAATCATTATCATTGCCGATAGGTGTTATTATAAAGCATCTCTTTTTATCTGTTCTTTGCTCCGGCATTTTTATATTCTCCTCTCCAAACCCGACTATCTTTTCACTCAATAATGCTTTACTTCAACTTTACTTTTGCCATCTGACTTAAAATTGCATTCTTTGCGCCATCACTCAAATAGGACTCATTTAGCGTTTTCTTAGTATAATTCAGATAGGTTCCAGCCGTTTTCTCTGTCAGAAGTGCAGTAAAGTAACGTTCCCAGCTGAAATAGTCTTTGCCATCGATGTAGTCAGACGGTGTCTGCAATATCTGTGCAACCTCCGTATCTTTCAGGATTCCAGAGGAAAGGATCAGCCATTCAAAAGATTCTGGCAGATATAGTGCCAGATTTTTTCTTGTCTGCACCAACTGCAACACCCTGTCCATTTCCGGGCCAAAAGCGGCACCATCTGCAATCACCAGAATCTTTTCATCCTTATGAACCTTCAAATAGGAAAATACATTAGATTTTCCGTTCGCAGTATCACATTGCATTTGATGTTCTGTACAGACCGCATCAAAAAACTGATACCCCGAATTGCTGTCCTCAGTCAAGATCTTCTCCGGCTTAATATTCTCAGTCGTACTATCCGGGTAAATTCGATAGAACGAATGATAGCTCTGTTTCAGTGAGCCATACTTTCCAGAGGTTCGGATTCCATACACTTCTTCCACACTGTATGGCAAGGTTAAGCAAACTCTCTGGTCACGATAACATAATAGTTATCCGTCTGCTGAATCGCACGCGCAAAATCTTTGGTCTTGACAAACTCATTTCCTTCGTCGATAAAAACAATGCTGTCCTGAATATTGTCAAGTTGTCCCTTCCAAAGATTTCCTTCTACCACGTAGCAGCTTTTATCACAATTTAGAGTGACCGGTCCACTCTCTCCATCGTTCATATGTGTACGAATCATATCTACGAGAGTCGTTTTACCCGTTGCGCTATTTCCGCGAATGATGGTCAAGTTGCGTCGCAGTTCAAATTCATATTTCAGGTACTTTGTGCCAACGACCACTTTATGAATGCCTTTCATTTCTGTCAGCCCCTTTACACAAACTCACCTGCGGCCAAAATCAGCTCTTCCATACTGTGAACGATTTGATTCGTATTCAGCACTTTTATTGTAAACGGCTTTTTGCCAAAATCCATCAGGTGACGCAAATTCACCGTGCGATCCTCCTGCTCTGCAATTTTGAGCAGCCACTTTGCACAGTTGTCACCGCAAGTCGATACATTGAACACTTTCTCCGGCTCAAACTTTACCAAAATCAGTGTCTTTACGCCACCAGACAAACCAATCGGTGGAATTTTACCCAAGACCGGGCTGTCAATTACACCACTGTCGATAACGGTAGACTTATCCACATCCTGAATCATTTCCTTGACCATCGGGTCAACGATCCAGTTTTCCTCGTAATCGTATTTGAAATAAGAAGCCGTATTGTACACCGCTTCCTTCATATCACCGTAAAAAATGTTCAGCATCTTATCACCTCATCGATGTGCGTACTTCTGCTATCATTGTACCCTCTTTCAGCTTACAAAACAAGATGCAAAAAGCTCTTGGCCTCCATTACAGAAGCCAAGAGCTTTTATCTTCTTTGTCCTACCAGATTTTATTTCCGGGGAGACTTAATTGCAGCCTGAGCGGATGTCAAAATTGCAGAGCGTTGGAAAGAATAATAGTACGTTTTTATGGGGCAACAAGCGTTTTTATCTTCGCACGAATTCTACTCCAGAAATGTTTCTTGTTCGATTGTGACCCCATATTGCAAAATCTTATCAATTGCATCAACAAACAGCGTATGTCTTCCCGCATTCCGCTCTTCCTTCAGCTTCTTCAGATACTGCTCCGGCCGCTTCAGGCCATTTTTGTGGTACTGTTCCACAAAGCGCCCTTCCATACGCATGGGTTCAAGCTGTGGGAACACCGTTTGCAGGTTTTCAAACATACAAAAACCGCCCAGATCAATATCTGCCCAGAATCGAATTTGCATGGTTTTCTCTGCCGCAGCAGCCAGTTTTTCAAAAAGGTTTTTTTCTTCCGCGGGCTCAGAAAGCCGCCGTGATAAACAACAAGTTCTTCCGGCTGTTTTTCCGCCAGCAAATATTCATCATAGTTCGTTTTATTTTCGATAAAGGTAATGCAGCAGATGCTTTTCAGTTCAATGTCCACAATCTCTGACACCCGTATGTCAAGCCCACGACAAAAAAATTTATAACTTTTTTTGAAGTTTTTCGGGCAGCCTCATAGCTGCCCATAGCTGTTTCAAATGGGTGTTCACGGTTATCCCTCCTTTTCGGATTCCTTAGTTTCTAAGAAATTCTGTGTTGCATATTCAATCTCAATCCGATCTCCTGGAAAGACGTAAACTTTGTTGATAAGTCGGTCAATCAGAGCTTTTGTCAGCATGTTGGCGTTTCCGACTTCCTGCACAATTTCCTGTTGTTTCAGCTTAATCTCATAATCACTTTTTATCTGCTTTGTCTGTGCAGTAATGACAGCATGAACATTTTTGGCTTGTACCAGTTCCGTGTCATAAACCGCTTTTCGTGTTCGATAGGTTTCCAAATCAATCTCTCCGAGTGCATACTGCTCATAAAGATGCCGCTTGCTGTCTTGAATAGAACGGAGTTTTTCTTCATGTTCGGCCTGCTGGACTGTCTGCAAATCCAATTTATCCTTATTGCTATCAATTCCCAATGCCGGACACATTTGAGCCCGAATTGTTTCAAATACAACCTGCTCCAAATCTGCCATCTTTATGCGCACACCATGACAAGGAAGCGTTTCAGCCACCTCGGAATGACGGCAATAAAACCACGCACCATTTCGTAGAGACATTGCATGATCGCAGCATCCACAGAATACCTTACCACGGAGCAGATAATCACGCAGCTTTTTATTTGACAGAGAGAAACGCTTAATTGAAGCATTTTTTCAAATAGATCCACATTTACAATAGCCGGATGATGGTTCGGTATTTTGAACCACTCACTTTCATCCTTTAACTGTGTATGTCGGCTGCCAATCTCTTTTACCCTTTCTTGCCAATTACATAGGTACCGATATATCTTTGATCTTCTAAAATACGCAGGACCGTTGATGTACTCCAAACGCCGTTTGTTCGGGAAACATTGTAATAGCCCTTGCCTTTAAGTTTGCGATATTCCCCAGGGTGGGATATTCATGGCGCATACAGTTTTCTTGTTATCTCGGCTGCGGTGTTGCCTTCAGACGCCCATTGAAATATCATCTGCACATTCTGGGGCAACATCCTCGTCCGGTTCCATACGTCCGTCTGCACTCTTGCGATAGCCGTAAGGACAGATGACACTCTGATATTCCCCGCGACGCATCTTTGCGTATTTTGCACTTTTGGTTTTCATGGACATATCTCGGCTATAGCACTCGCTAATAAGATACTTGAAAGCAATATCAATCCCTCCGGTATCACCTTTGAAATTAGCTGTGTCAAAATCATCACTGACGGAAATAAAACGGGTGTGATAAAGAGGAAATACCCGCTCAATAAAATAGCCGGTTTCAATGCTGTTACGTCCAAATCGGGAAAGGTCTTTTACAATAATACAGTTGATTTTTCCGGCCTGAACCATTGTTAAAAGTTCCTGCACCGCCGGACGCTCAAAGTTTGTCCCCGTATGACCATTGTCAATAAATTCCAAAATCTCGCTGTTATCCCATTCCGGCAGAGACATAGCTTTTTCATGAAGAATCAGTTTTTGATTTGGTATGCTCAAACTTTCAGTTTTGAAATCTTCCACAGAAAGACGGATATAAAGGGCAATCACATAGTTGCGCACGGTTCCACCGCCTTTCCCTGAAATTCATTTTTGAAACGGAAGGTCACATGAATATTCCGCTCGTGGTCTATCTCAATTCGTTCAATGAGCCGTTCAATCAGTTTTGCAGTCAGTACGTGATCCTGTGCCAGTGTTTTTGCATCCTTTTCCATTGCACGGTATTTGGCAAGCTGGTTGTCCAGAGAGTCCATAGATTTTCAAATACTTCAATCTCACCAGACAGAGCATTGATAGCATGTTCATAATCCGCTTTCAATTCAGTATTCGTCATTTGTCAAAATACCCTGCACAAAATTTTCATATAGGCCACGGATCAGCCGGCTGTATTTTTCAATTTCCTGCCGTTTGGCCGACATCTGAATTTTCAGCTTATCTTTTTCCTGTTTTTGTCTTGCCTCCAACTGAAAGAGTGGCAGCGACATTCCAAGCGCAACTGTCAGCTCTTTTCAAGAATAGCCGTAACAGTAGAAATCAGTTCTTCTCTTGTATCATCGCACCTTGCAGCTATCTTTTCTACCCGGCTGTTTGTAAGGCAGTGGAACCAGTAAGTGTCGGTCCTTTCCGGCGCTCGGCGCGTTGCCTGTGAAGGTTTCTGCCACAATCAGCACAGAACACTTTACCTTTGAAAATGTTTGTGTGTAGGGACGTTTTGAGTTGCTTTGCTTTCTTCACAGATCTGTTTTCTGTATTCTGAACTGCATTAAACAATTCATGGCTGATGATCGGTTCATGGGTGCATTTTGCAATAATCAGATTATCTCCAGCCTTGACCTGCTGATGATCTACAATCTTTGTTTTTCCTTGAACCAGATCGCCTGTATAAACTTCTTGCTAAGATTTTCATCACTGTACGGGTCTGCCATTTGCCGCTTCCGCTCAGTCCCGGACTGGTAATCTCTCCAGTGGTCTTTTATAATGGCTCGGTGCCGGAATTCCCATCTCATTTAGGGTTGCGGACAATCCGGTTCAGTGCCACATGCTCATGTGCCCATTCAAAATCTGTTTTACCACAGGCAGTATTTTCATCAATCAGAAGTTTATGGCAATTATCAGGGTCTTTCCTGTAACCGTAAGGTGCCCGTGCGCCAATATAGTCGCCGTCTTTCATAGCCTGCCGCGCTTGTGCTTTGATTTTTCGTCCAATGTCCAGAGCATAGGCTTCATTGATCATATTTTTCAAAGGCAGCATGATACCGCCATGAAGATTTCCGGAATCCGCTGTGTCAAACTGATCCGTAACAGCAATGAAGCGAACATTATGAGCATGGAAATACTGTTCGATATAATAACCTGTGTCAATAGAATTTCGCCCTAATCGGGAAAGATCCTTAACAATCACACAGTTAATGTGGCCGCTTCAATATCAGATAGCATTTGCTGAAATCCAGGGCGGTGAAAATTTGTCCCTGTCGCTCCGTTGTCGATATAGGTATCATACACAACGAAGTCCGGTTTATCTGAAAGAAAGTCATTCAGTACCAACTTTGGTTTTCTACTGAGCAGCTCCGCTTTTTGTTATCCTCCACAGAAAGACGGATATACAGAGCCACATGTACATATAAAGATGGTGCCGGCATAGGTGCCGCCGTCTGTTTTCTGCTTTTTCTTGCCATTTAGCCCACCATCCTTTCTTCATTTTTTGTAGCAATCTGTTCCGCCAAAGAGATTGTTTCTTGATATTCATCCTGGTAATTAAATTCAATATGCAGTTCATCTTTACCCATTACCCGTATGCTTCGGATAAGCTGCATGACTACCCGGCGGTCAATATCCTCCATAGTAGAAAATTTCATAAAATGGTTGATCCAACGGTTTCGTTCGCTTCTGGTTTTCCAATACATTAAGTTTATCGTTCCATTCAGCGATTGCCTTTTGGAACAGTTCAATATCTGCATTGTATTTTCGCTTATAAGAGAGAAATTCTTCCTTTGTCAGAATTCCACTCACCAGATTTTCATAGAGTTTTGCCTTAAAGCCCTCGGTCTGTGCCACACGCTTTCATTTACTTGATCTGTGCGGCATATTCCTGCGCCAATTCCCGGTTGATCCGTTCCTGACTGATACTGGACAGCAGGGCATCAAGAGAAGCAACATTTTCAATATGTCCTTTCAAACTGTCCTGTACACATTCAATCAGATCCGACTCTTTCAGCATGACCGACGATGTGCAGCCATTCCTTTGCCGGTCGGGCAGTAATAATAGTGATACTCTTTATCTCTTTATAGCGGTTCGTCTTGTGGGTCATACGGCAGCCACAGCAGCCGCAGATCAAAATACCGGAAAACAGGTAAACCTTATCCGAGAAGTAGGCCAACTCTGCGGAGCTTTGCACCAGATCAAAATCGTGCTTTTGTATGATCGCTTCATGGGTTCCCTCCACACGAATCCATTCCGAAGAAGGTTTGTCCTCACGCTCTTTAATTTGAAATGGGCGTTGTCTGTCTTGCCCTGGACCAGTGTTCGGGTAAGTTTCATCCTGCGCGGATGATTGTAGTTGCAGACCATTTGCAACCTTTCGGTCTGTATAGCCACCTTTGCATGAGGCATTCTGATGCGCTTATACGCCAAAGGCGAAAGAATTCCTAATCGGTTCAGTTCATCCGCTATATGGGAAGCGCTGAATCCTCCAGCTGTTTTCTGAAAATATCCCGCACAACATTAGCAGCATATTCGTCTACTTCCAGGCTCTTGTGTTTATCGCCGACTTTCACATAACCATAGATGGTAAAAGCACCTACAAAACCTGCTGCGCTGTTTTACTTCCAGGGCGCTCCGTGTCTTAACGGAAATATCCCGACAGTAAGCCTCCCATTCATAATGTTTTTGACAGAAACTGTGAGATCATCGGCAGCGTCATTTTTCCGTATCTACATTATCGTTAATTGCGATAAAACGCACTCCATAG